>Ga0268357_100002_pt1 | contig 804402 bp, 585 predicted proteins | sample BioMet10_FD_192466 | JGI IMG/M metagenome (GOLD analysis project Ga0268357, IMG submission 192466) | Sewage microbial communities from Oakland, California, United States - Biofuel 10 (Illumina Assembly) | ecosystem: Engineered > Wastewater > Sewage > Unclassified | place: USA: California...
TGAAGGATTATATTTTTCAATAAGCCCAACTCCCTGTTCCATAACATACAGTCTTTTATCGATAGGGTTATAAGCTATTCCTTTATAACTAGGATTCAGGTTCCTGTTACTGGCAAGAAAAAAGGATGGGGCATTCAAAGAATATTTGAATAGACAAGAACCGCCAACAGTCCACCAATTCCCATTATCATCCGTAGCGCCATCCGTAAATTGATTGCTCTCCGGATAAAGTGGAAGCGGGTAAGGCGTTCCATCCATCTTATAAGCAGTGTATGCTGAGTGCCCGCCGCTTATTTCATTTACATAATAATATGAATTCACACTTTCGGATGTTACCTTTGAACCGAGATAGCCTTTTTTTGTCGAGTCCGAATTACCCGCAAAGCTAATGCTGCTTATTATGATGCAACACAATAATATCGGAAATATTTTTTTCATAATGTTTGCTTTTATTTTATGAAGTATACCGTTAGTTAATATTTCGGAAAATTTGTTTACTCAACAAGCTCCCGTTGAAAATTAATATTTGTCTGTATCGAATATAATTTTCTGTTGTTTTTATTTGAGAGGAAATGAGAATGCAATAGAAGTAACCTATGTGGGACTGACAATAAAAATCGGCCCATTTTATTTGAAACTGTATTCCCGTAACGCCCAAATTTCAAATTCAAATTTTCAGATGTAAGAAGTTAAATAAATTCAAATCTTAAAGCAATGTTGTAATTTCACTTACCAGTAATCAACTTTCATCCCTTATTTTAAATTTATCTCCATTTAAAACAAAAAAGCCTCAGGAACCAAGTCCCTGAGGCTGTAAATTAAATGTTTTTTAATACCGTTTCTATTTCATCAACATCATTTTGTTTATCATCGATTTTCCGTCTACGTTCAAATCGTATAAATATACGCCGCTTGAAAGGTTTGAACCGTTAAATTCGTACTCATGTTCGCCAGCTTCCAAGTGTCCGTTTACCAACTCCGCTACCTGTTGTCCTAAAGTATTATATACTTTTAGTACAACTTTTGCCCGCTTATCTAACCCAAATACTATCTTGGTTGATGGGTTAAACGGATTTGGATAATTTAACGCTCCAGCTGCCGATGTTATTGTAAACGTTGCATCACTTCGGTCATATTCTACCTTTGTCAACCCGTTTAACATCCTTACAAGGCATTTTGTTGAATTTATTCTTGGCGCTACCCAGCTGTATCTCATTACTCCCGCTATTGGAATGCTGTTTATTTTTGTCCAGCTCCCGCCGCCATCCGTAGAATACTCAAGTTGCATTGTGCCTGGTATTATTCCTGTTTTGCGCCAGGTTATATAGGTCGTTTTCCCTCCCGTTATGCTTTCTCTTCCATTGGGATAGGTTAATACATATTTCCCGTTCATTGGCATGTTTTGGCTAATGGTAAAATACCCTTCCGAAATGGAGAAATAGTGCCCATCATCATCTTCGTTTATCTTCGTCAGACTATTATAAGAATTAAACTGTACCTTAACTTTGCATTGTGTTGATGGTGTTGACGGAACAGTCCATTTATAACTGTTTTCAACTCCAAAATCGCTTCTTACTTTATTTGCTATGCTTATCCACTCGCCATCATCGCTTGTGCGGTAATAAAGAGCTACATCGTCATAAGGATTGTCGTTTACAATATTACCACCATTTGTGTTACCTGCTATTCTTTTTCCCAGTCCCATTCCATCGTTCCACCTGATAGTCTGTTCGCTGCCAACAGACAAGTTTTCTCCTCCATTTGGAGATATAATAGGATAAGGATTGAAAATGACAAACCGATATGATGTACCTGTAACAGCACTATTATCGTCAGCTGTCATGCGTATATAAGCCTCCGAAGAAGCGCTTGATGGTAAGGTCAGGACATAAAAACGTGCGGTTGAAGGAATATTATCCGCAACTGTAATCCATGGTCCGTTTAACCCTGTAATCGAATACTCCATTTTAAGCGTATGAGCGTCTGGGCAATACCACGTTATGGGTGTAACTGTATTTGCAAACAGACTCATGCCTTCTGTTCCATCCTGTCTTGTAGGAGCGGTAACGGCCAAGCCGTGAAAAAACGCCAATCCTGTAGCTTCGTCTCCCGGAGCAAATGTTCTTACAATTGTAGATGTTCTATCCTGTAAATTAACATCAACTAAAGTGGATTGCCAAGTCGTCATATTTGTACATAGAAAGTAGCATTTGCCTGTAGCCCTGTCAATTTCCAAACTGATATTTCTGTCTATATCAATCGAAAAAGCAGGTGGATTATCAAGGCTAAAAAGATCTTCGAACCTATTAGTAGCATGATTAAACTTACATAAGCAATAATTAAGAACATTCACTGAATACATGGAGCCGTCATTTGCAATTGCCAAGCCGCGGTAATTAGACCCAAACCCTGAAGCATAAGTATCCTCGTCCCATTGCATAGTTGAAGGATTATATTTTTCAATAAGCCCAACTCCCTGTTCCATAACATACAGTCTTTTATCGATAGGGTTATAAGCTATTCCTTTATAACTAGGATTCAGGTTCCTGTTACTGGCAAGAAAAAAGGATATGCCATTCAAAGAATATTTGAATAGACAAGAACCGCCAACAGTCCACCAACGCCCATTATCATCTGTAGTGCCATCCGCAAATTGATTGCTCTCCGAATAAGGTGGAAGCGGGCAAGGCGTTCCATCCAGCTTATAAGCAGTATATGTTGAGAGCCCTTCGACTATTTCATTTACATAATAATATGAATTCACACCTTCGGATGTTACCTTTGAACCGAGATAGCCTTTTTTTGTCGAGTCCGAATTACCCGCAAAGCCAATGCTGCTTATTATGATGCAACACAATAATATCGGAATTATTTTTTTCATAATGTTTGCTTTTTTTAAATGTACTGTTATTTAATAAGTTAAATTTCCGTTTACTTAATAACTTCCAAAGAAGATTACTATTCCCCTACGTCGAATGGTAATTTCCGTTGCTTGTTGTTATTTGGGGTGCAAATGAGAATGCAAAAAGATTAAGACACGTGGAACTGACAAGAAAAAGTCGGCCCATTTTATTTGAAACCGTATTCCCTTAACGCCCAAATTCCAAATTCAAATTTTAAGCTGTCAGAAGTTAAATAATTCAGCAATATTAATCAATATTGATTTGAAAATTGCTTATTGAAGGTTTTACATAAAAGCTTTGAGTATGTATAAGTTTTTTCCGGCCAATTTGTTCAACTATTAAATATTTTGTGTATAATAATAACGCGGCAGGAATTAATCCCGCGCCGGAAAGGCTCCGGCGCGGAAAAAGGAAAGAGAGCTATAAATTAACAAAGTATTCTGCTGTTCTTACCATTTGAGAAACGAAGGACATTTCGTTGTCGTACCAGGAGGCTGTTTTTACAAGCTGCGCCTGCCCCGAAGTTACTATTTTAGTTTGAGTGGCATCGAACAAGGAACCATAGCTCATACCTATTATATCGCTCGAAACTATCGCTTCTTCATTATAACCGTACGATTCGTTTGCCGCTTCCTTCATTACCGCGTTCACCTCTTCGGCAGTAACCGGTTTACCAAGTATTGTATAAAGTTCAACAAGCGAACCGGAATGAACCGGTATGCGTTGAGAAGCGCCGTCAAGCTTGCCTTTAAGCTCCGGTATTACAAGACCAATTGCCTTTGCCGCGCCCGTAGTATATGGAATAATACTATCTGCGGCGGCCCTGCTCTTTCTGAAATTTGCTTTAGGATCAGGAGTATCCATTAACGGTTGTGAATTTGTATATGCGTGTATTGTGCTCATCTGCCCGCTTAAAATACCAAATTTATCGTTAAGGACTTTTGCCATCGGAGCCAGACAATTAGTTGTGCACGATGCCGCGCTTACAAGTGTGTCTTCGGCAGTCAGCGTACTATGATTGACATTAAAGACAACCGTCTTTACGTCTTTATCCGAAGGTGCGGAAATTAAAACCTTTTTTGCCCCGGCAGCCAGATGCCAGGAAGCTTTTTCGCGCGATTCGAAAATACCCGTTGATTCTATTACAAGGTCAATGCCTTCCTTTGCCCAGGGAAGACTTTTAGGATCTCGTTCGGCAAGCACTTTAATACTCTTTCCGTTTACAATAAGCGAGTCATCCGTATAGGAAATATCCGCGTCAAACTTACCTTGTATTGAATCATATCTTAGCAAATAAGCAAGCATAGCGGGAGTGCTTAAATCGTTTATTGCTACAACTTCAAGTGTTTTATTATCGACTAATTTTCTAAACGTCAGGCGGCCAATGCGCCCGAAACCGTTAATTGCTATCTTTTTCATTTTATTCCTCATCTTTTATATTGTTAAATTATCAGTGTAACCGAAAACTTACGCTTCAAAATTACCCAATATATGCTTTGGCAACAATGACAAATAACCGTCAATAACTGCCAACATAAAAAACGGTTGGGGTTGCCTCAAATTAACCTAATTTTAACTCTTGGGCGTTAAAGGGAAAGTTTGTGGAGTTGTAATTACCTGCTTATTTCAATAAATTGACTTTACAAAAACTATGATGGGAGAACAAAATGCAGCAGGAAGGGAAAAAACACGCGGAACGTATTTTAATAATTGGAGGAAGCTCCGGTATAGGTAAAACACTGGCTGACAGTTTATTTGCCGAAGGGAACGATGTTATAATCGCTTCCCGTAATGCAGAAAATGCCGGACTGGAGTTTTCAGGTAATGGAAAGCTTACCACATTTAATCTGGACGCGTTTAATGAAGAAGCGGTAGCAGAATTTGCCAAACGGCTCGGAGAAATTGATCACCTGGTTGTAACTTTGCGAGGCAAAACTATTGCTACACCGTTTGAACAAAGCACAACCGATGAAGTAAGGGAAGCATTCGAAGGAAAATTCTGGCCGCAGTATTATCTGGCAAGGCATCTGTTAAAAAATATAAAAACGGGCGGCTCCATAACATTAACGTCCGGTATTGCGTCCATGCGAAGCTATAAAGGTTTTTACTGGCATGCCGCCGCAAACGGCGCAATAGAGGCGTTGGTAAAATCTCTCGCGGTGGAAATTGCCCCGGTTAGAATAAACGCTTTAAGCCCCGGCTTTACGGAACGCCACCCAAACGATACCGAGCGTTATGAGATAATGAGAAAAGTCGAACCGAGAATGCCCCTTGGCCGGCTTGCCACACAAGCGGAAATAGTGAAGGGATACATATACTTAATGCAGAATAGCTATGTAACCGGCAGCACTCTTATTGTAGATGGCGGCACATTGTGCGGATAACAAGGTTCACCAAAGAATTTATAGTTCCACTTAGTTAACATTTAACAAACCGGCGGATACACAATTAACATTTGTTGAGCTTAACTGCTTATATAACAAGCTGTTAACTTTCCCAAAAAAAGCCCAACATTTAACAATTCCGCAAAATAACATTTAACAATAATTTCACATTATACCCCAAAAGGATACTTGACAAAAGTAAAAAAATAATGTATGTTAGCAGTCACTATAACAGAGTGCTAATTAACAATTCATTAAAATGGAGGAAAAAATGAGTACAATAAATTTAACTCCCTTAGCAGACAGAGTAGTTGTAAAAGCTTCTGAAGCTGAGGAAAAAACAGCAAGCGGAATAATTATACCCGATTCTGCAAAAGAAAAACCACAGCAGGGAACAATAGTTGCTGTTGGCGCCGGAAAAGTTTCTGAAACAGATGGAAAAGTAATTCCATTATCAGTAAAAGTCGGCGAAAAAGTTTTGTATGGTAAATACAGCGGAACAGAAGTTACAGTAGATGGCGAAGATTACTTAATAATGCGCGAAAGCGACATTTTTGCAATCTTAAAGTAAAAAGTTTTAATAAAACAGGAGGATATAAACATGTCTGCAAAAATAATTGAATACGAAAGTGAAGCACGCGCCAAACTAAAAAGAGGCGTAGATAAATTAGCTAACGCGGTAAAAGTTACATTAGGCCCTAAAGGCCGTAATGTTATCTTGGAAAAGAAATTCGGCGCATCCACAGTTACAAAAGACGGTGTATCCGTTGCGAAAGAAATTGAACTTGAAGACGCTGTAGAAAACATGGGCGCTCAAATGGTTCGCGAAGTTGCTTCAAAAACCAGCGATGTTGCCGGTGACGGAACAACAACAGCCACAGTTTTAGCTCAGGCTATTTACAGAGAAGGTCTTAAAAACGTAACTGCCGGCGCAAATCCAATGGATTTGAAAAGAGGTATTGAAATAGCTGTTGCTAAAGTAATTGACTTCTTAAAAACACAGAGCAGAGAAGTTGAAGGCAGAAACGAAATTGCACAGGTTGGTTCAATTTCCGCCAACAACGATTCCACTATTGGTAATCTTATTGCCGACGCTATGGAAAAAGTTGGTAAAGACGGCGTTATTACTGTTGAAGAAGCAAAAAGCACAGAAACTTTACTTGAAGTTGTTGAAGGTATGCAGTTCGACCGCGGTTACCTTTCTCCTTACTTTGTAACAGACGCTGAAACAATGGAAGCTATTCTGGAAGATCCTTACATCTTAATTCACGATAAGAAAATTTCAGCTATGAAAGATTTGCTTCCTATACTTGAAAAAGTTGCTCAGCAGGGTAAATCTTTGTTGATCATTTCAGAAGATCTCGAAGGCGAAGCTTTGGCTACTTTGGTAGTTAACAAAATACGTGGCACCCTAAGAGTTGCCGCTATTAAAGCTCCTGGCTTTGGCGATAGAAGAAAAGCAATGCTCGAAGATATTGCCGTTTTAACTGGCGGTACAGTAATTTCAGAAGAAAGAGGATTCAAACTCGAAAACGCTACTGTTTCTTATCTTGGAACAGCAAAGAAAGTTGTTATTGACAAAGACAACACAACTATCATTGAAGGCGCCGGTTCTACTGAAGATATCAAAAAGAGAATTGCAGAAATCAAAGCTCAGATTGAAAAAACAACTTCAGATTACGACAAAGAAAAATTACAGGAACGCCTTGCAAAATTATCAGGCGGCGTAGCTGTTATCAAGATTGGCGCTTCTACAGAAGTTGAAATGAAAGAGAAGAAAGCCCGCGTTGAAGATGCTTTACACGCTACAAGAGCAGCAGTTGAAGAAGGTATTGTTGCAGGCGGCGGCGTTGCTTTGGTTAGAGCTATTTCAGCTCTTAAAGACGCAAAAGGCGTTAACGAAGACCAGACAACAGGTATCAACATAATTGAAAAAGCTCTTGAAGAACCATTAAGACAAATTGTAAGCAATGCAGGTCTCGAAGGTTCTGTAATCCTTCAGAAAGTTAAAGAAGGTAAAGACGATTACGGCTTTAACGCTGCTACTGAAGTTTACGAAAACCTCATCAAGTCAGGCGTTATTGATCCTACAAAAGTTACAAGAACAGCTCTCGAAAACGCAGCATCTGTTTCATCGTTGTTACTTACAACAGAAGCAGTTGTTTACGAAAAGAAAGAAGCTGAAAAAGCTGGTCCTGCTATGCCTCCGGCTGGTATGGGCGGTATGGACGGAATGTATTAATAGACGTTCCCCTCTTTTACACTTTTCAAAACGGCCGGTTCACAAAAGAACCGGCCGTTTGTATTTTAAACACAGTACTAATTATTTCATCAACACGAATTTTCTTGTCTCGGCAAAACCCGAAGCCGTTAATCTGTAGAAATAAATTCCGGAAGGCAAACCCTGACCGCTAAATACAGCCCTGTATTTGCCCGCTGGTTTTTCCTGATTAACCAGTTGCGCAATTTTTTGCCCAAGCACATTATAAACGCTTAGTTCCACTCTGCCGGCTTTGGCTATGCTGTACTCGATGTTTGTTGTGGGATTAAAGGGATTTGGATAGTTTTGCAACAACTCATATTTAACAGGTGCGGTTACCGGGTTTTGTTTAACATCAGTTACAAGAGTATCGCCATACATCTTATTGTTTTTTATGCACCCTTTCAATTCAGCTGTTACAGTAATTCCGTTTCCCATTTTTTGCGAAAAGCTTTTAAGTCCGTAATTCTGCACTAAAGTGTAACTTAAAGAGTTTGATAAATTATTCAGGCTTTCAAAAGTCAGCGCATAATTCGCTATCCCCCATTGAGATATTGTTGCGCTACCGCACATGTAACTATCATATATAGGGTTTTGCGCCTTAGGCAATATAAGCGTATCTCCCTCTTCGGCTATTAAGTTTTCCGTCACAATTTCAATTGGAGTGCCTGAATTGTTGTAATACTTATACACAAGACCCGTTAAACTGTCAACTCTTTCATAAGTAAACGTGTCTGCCAAGCTAAAGCCAATATTTTTTTCATGAATAATAAAATACATTTTACCGTTCGGCATCAATGTATCGCCTGTAATTTCCTTAACCATACATCCGCTTTGAGTACCGCCGGTATTGTCTGTTTGCTTTGTTGAATAAATCCAGCGGTTGTTTTTGGCAAGCGGATAATAATCAAAGTTATGCTCCGGTACAGCCAGGCTTTTGATTGTTTCCGCCGAATCTCCGGTTATTTTATAAATATTAAAATGAGTAGCCGCGTATAAAATATTAGTACCCGGTTTTTTATATAAGCCAACTATGCTTTTATCGAATTTTTTAACCTTGCGGTAAGCATTGCCATAATTGGAAAATTCTATAATGTCTTTTCCATCAGCAACATAAAATACTCCGGAACTTTCGTTATCAACCGCAAGCAAAGCGCCGTTCTCGCAAGTATAAACCTGCTTCCAGGTTCCCGGCTCCCCTTCATTATCCGAGACATATACAAGTCTTTTCCAGTCACCATACCTAATGACTATTCTATACAAATGTTTATTATCCTTATCGAACAAGAGTTTGCTTGTATTAAGCGAATCTATTAAATATGAGGTTTTAAGCAGGTTATTTGATTTAAATAAACAATTGTTTTCGCAATAATATAGTACACTATCATTTTTAGGATACACACCCAGCAAATTTCTCGAGTGGCTAAAGGAATAAAGTGTATCCCAATCCCATCCCCCGTTCGAACTTCTTCCCCAGATACAAGGCCCCGCTACTGTAATTATGCTGTCATTAACATGACTTATATAAATATGGTCGAGAGATTGCTGAAAAGCATAAAAGCTTTCGTTTTCAGAATCATACCTTCGAACAAAACCGCTTCCGTCTATCCCGGCGCTCCATACACAACAAATGTATTTGGTCGGATCGGAATCCCAAAACTGAAAATCGTCTATGCTATAAGAACCAACGACATGAGCTGTCTGACCGGAATATCCCGGGAAAAACATTGTATCCTTGCCGGCAGCAATATCCCAATGCCACATTGGAAAATCGCACGAATATATATATTCATTTATATACCGGTAAGAGTAATATCTATAAAACAAATGGGTGTTGCCATTGTAGTCATCCATGCCTCTTAGTTCCTGCAGGTAAGGGCCCTGGTACATTTGGGCAAAGCAACCAATTGAGAAAAGCAAAACGAAAAAAAGCGTAGCATGTTTCATATTATTCCCCATAAAAATATTAAACTGTTGATAAGTTATAAAACAATTTGAACTTAAGCAAGTGTGAGAAATTTCAGCAAATTCTTTATTGGCCGCCTATAATTTTTAATTGTTTTTTCATTTCCATTTCTATATCTTTTATGGATTTTAAAATATTATTTCAGGGAGGAAAAAGACATGAGCGAACAGGAGTTAAATTCTAATCAACCGGAACAAAACGCCGCCCAGGATCAGGAGGAAACCGAACTCGGTTTTACTGATAAAATTGTCGGCATATTCTCCGAACCATCAAAGACATATTCAAAAGTCGCCGCATTTCCACTCAAATATTCGGATTGGATTGTACCATACTTATTGTTTTTTATTCTGTTAGCCGTCAGCAATCTTGTTATTATGAGTAATCCGGATATTAAATATCAGGTAAAACAAAAGCAGAAGGAAGTATTTGAAAAACGCCTTGCAGACGAAGTCAACGCTAAAAAAATAACTCCAGATGCCGCCAATCAGCAGAGGGAGCAGATGGAAAAGCAAATGGCCATGATGGACTCTCCGTTTGTAGCCGCTATTACTTTTGTATCCACTCTAATTTTTGGTTTCATTGTAATTTTTATTGTTGTGGGTTACTTTTATTTATTCGCGCGCTTTGTTTTCAAAGACGAAATTTCTTATACCGCAGCGCTTATTGCAAACGGACTAACATCCTACATAGGGATAATAAGTATCATAGTTGCAACAGGGCTCTCACTCGTATTCGGCCGCGCTGTAAAGGATATCAGCGTCGCTTCGTTAATGAACATAGAGGGAGGAACCGTTGTTTATTACCTGTTAAGCAAAATAGACGTTATTACTATCTGGTCTTATTTTGTTTTTAGTCTCGGTTTAATTAAGTTATCAAAGACAGATAAACCGGCAAAATACTATGGACTTGTTTTCGGTTCATGGATTGGCTGGTCGCTTCTGTTCTTTATACTAAGCCAGTTTATTCCTTTCTTCAAGAGTTTTACAGGGAATTAATAATATTAAAAAAAGCGCCGGTAAAAAACATATCGGCGCTTTTTTTATATCCAAATTCAGCTTTTTATAATACGCTCTGCGGATCTATATCAAATGTTATTCGTATATCCCTGTATCGCGATTTTTTATTAAATTCTATGAACGCGTTTGTCAACGCTTTACGTAGTATTGCCCCACCCGGGTCTTCCGAACGTGGCGACTTGATTAAAAGCTGATAACGGTACTGGTTTTTAAGCTTTGCTATTACAGCCGTTGAAGGAGACATTATCTTGAAATATTTTCTGTACGCGTAAATTTCCTTATAAAAATCATCTATCGCTCCTTTTGCCTTATCATCATCGGCGTCTTTAGTCTCAACAAGGCATAGCCGTGTAAACGGAGGGTAATCGCTTCCCTGCCTGTCCTTTAATTCCTTATTATAAAATTTTTCGTAATTGTTATCAAGAACCATATTAAGCACAAAATGATTGTCGTTCTGTGTTTGAATGACAACCTCTCCTTCAATCTGGCTACGCCCCGCGCGCCCGGAAACCTGCGTAAGAAGCTGGAAGGTTCTTTCATCAGCCCTGAAATCGGGCATCCAAAGACTCGTTTCCGCGGCAATAACACCCACAAGGGTAACCCGTGGTATATCCATGCCTTTAGAAACAAGCTGAGTTCCTATCAGAATATCTATGCCGCCTTTTTTAAACTCGTTAAGAATAGCGCTTAAAGAATTCTTCTTTTGAATCGAATCGGAGTCGAGCCGCGCAATAGCCGCGTCCGGGAAATAATATGAAAGCTCATCCTCAACACGTTCCGTTCCCGTTCCGAAAAACTTTAACGACATTGATCCGCAGGTAGAACAAACCTTTGGGACTTTTTTTGTAAGCCCGCAATAATGGCAGTGCAAAATATTCTGGTTAAGATGAAGCACAAGCGAGACTGAACAATTTTCGCACGTTTCTATTTCGCCGCAATCGTTGCAGTAGACCTGTGTTGCAAACCCGCGCCTGTTTTGCAGTATTACAACTCCTTCTTTCTTTTTTAGTCTGTCGTCAATTTTTTCGAGAAGAGTTTTGGAAAAGATGCTTTCCATCCGTTTTTTCTTTCGCTCAAGTATTACGTTAACAAGCGTGATTTTAGGCAGACGCGCATTATCAATCCTCTCCGGCATTTCAAGCAGTTTATACTTGCCGTTTTTAGCGTTAAACATACTGTCTACAGAAGGCGTTGCCGAACCAAGTATAATAGGCGCGTTGTATGTTTTTGCGCGGACAATTGCCGCGTCGCGGGCATAATACTTTGGGACAATATCCTGCTGCTTATAACTCGCGTCATGCTCTTCGTCCACCACAATAAGGCCGATATTTTTCAAAGGGGCAAACAATGCGGACCTGGCGCCAACAACAACACGCGCGTTACCGCTCAATATTTTCCGCCACGAATCAAACCGCTCGCCCAGAGACATTTTGCTGTGTATTACAGAAACCATATCGCCAAAATTATTCAGCAGTCTTTTTGTCATTTGCGGGGTAAGCGAAATTTCAGGAACAAGAACAAGCGCAGTTTTACCCTTTGCAAGCGTTTTTGCTATCAGTTCAATGTAAACCTGAGTTTTACCGCTGCCTGTTACGCCATATAATAAAAATGTTTCAAACTTTCCGGGATCTAAGTATTTTTCAACTTCGCCAATAACATTTTTCTGATGTTCCGTAAGTTCAAACTCGCCTATTTCTTCCGAAAAATTTTCGTTGTACTTTCGCTCAATTTCTTTTTCGTAAACTTTAACAAGTCCTTTTTTTTCAAGTGAAGTAACAACCGCCGAAGAAATATTCAACTTTGAAGTGAGTTCGCTTAAAAGATACGGCTTCCCTTTTTTCGAAATAAGCTCAAGCAGTGTTGTAACCTGGTTTGGAGCCCGCTGTTCAATTTCGGGAATCGCCTCATATATTTCACCGACATGTTTGGCAAGCTCAACGCATTTTTGTTTTTTTACTTTGACTTTGGCCCCTTCCACTTCATCAATAATTGAAACCGCTCCGGCTTGCTCAAGGCTGCGTAACGCGGAGTAAATATTTTTTTTACCCGCGGCTTTTTGTAATGACTGAAAACTCCACTCCTGTTTTTGCGCGAGAAAACTTAGCAAAGTAATTTTTACAGTATTTTTCTTGTTTTCCGCAGCAAGTAATTTTTCGCAGAAAGCTGTATCACTTACTATTTTCCGTTTTGTCTCAACCTCAACACCCTGAGGGACGCTTAACTTTAACGCTTCGCCAAGCGAGCTCATATAATACTCGGCAACCCATTTGTAAAAGCTTAATGCGGTATCGTCAAATATTGGGATGGGATCAAGAACATCGGTCAGCTCTTTCAGCTTTTCCTTTACTTCCGTTGTTTCGGTGACATTTATAACAAAACCTGTCAGAGTTCTTTTTCCAAACGGCGCGGCTACCCGTTTTCCAACGGCAATTAGTTCATCAAATTCCCTGGGTACCAGATATGTAAAAGAATTCCTGAAAGGTAACGGAAAGACAACTTCGGCGTACATTTTATCCTACCATTTAATTATAGAACAGCCGGTTCCAGCAAAGTAACACACTGGTTATCAACATCAAGACGCGCGTTGACGCCAAACGGAAGTGTGAATTTATTTACTATGTGGCCAAACGACATCCCGTAAATTACAGGTATATTCAAATTATAAAGCCTGTCAATCAACACTTCCTTCAAATTGAAAGATGTGGAAAACCCGGCATTTTGCTCCCGCTTTTCGCATTGCGTAAATACTCCAAGAGCTATCCCTTTTGCTTTATCGAACTTACCGGCAAGTATCATCTGGGTAAGCATTCTGTCTATCCGGTATGGCTCTTCTTCAACTTCTTCAAGAAATACTATTTTACCATCCGTATTAATATCGTATGGAGTTCCAATTAACGAACATACAATGGAAAGATTCCCGCCGCAAAGCCCGCCTTCGGCCTTGCCGCTTCGTATTGGGTAAACCTGATAATCTTGCTTTCCCGGATCTTCCTGCGCGTTATACAGTCTGAAATTGTCCGAGGGGTACATAAGAACGTTTTTAAAATTGTTCACGCTAAAATCGTTAAATGTTGATGTGCCTACGGGTCCGTGATAGGTTACAAGTCCCGTACGCGCCGATATTCCGCAACAGAGCGCTGTAATATCGCTATAGCCAATAAGAATCTTAGGGTTGGCTTTTATTGTATCGTAATTCAGCATGGGTAAAATTCTCGCGCAGCCATATCCGCCGCGCGTACATACAATTGCGTCAACATCTTTACGCGCGAACATCGCGTTTAAATCATCGGCCCGCTGCTTATCCGTACCGCCAAGGTACCCGCTGCGCGCAAGAACATTATCGGTATAGACGACCTTAAAGCCAAGATTTTCGAGATTTGTTATAGATTCCTTCAGTGAGTCTTCGTGAATAAAACTGCCGGGAGTTATAAGTCCTATTGTATTACCAGGCGCAATTCTCTTAGGTTTTATAATCGCCTGCAAATTATCCGCCGCTCTTGCAAATGTGTTTAACGGCAATGCAGCTCCCAAAACCGCGGCTGTGGAAACGGTCTTTATAAAATTTCGTCTAATCATCAGAGTATTATTTTTTCATCAAAAAGTATATGTTCAAAAGTTTCACGGCTGCGGGCAACAAAATATTTATCGCCGTCAACAATAATTTCAGGAGGTCTTCTGCGCATATTATAGTTGGAGGTCATAACCATTCCATAAGCGCCGGCAGACATTACAGCGAGGTAGTCGCCTCTTTTGCATTCGCTTATCTCTCTTTTCTTGGCAAGAAAATCGCCGCTTTCGCATACAGGGCCAACAACATCCGCAATAATATCATTTCTTCCATCTTCCAGCACAACAGGCTGTATATGATGGTACGAGCCGTATATGCTCGGTCTTAGCAGGTCCGTCATTGCGGTATCAACAATAATAAAATTTTTGTTTCCATTCTTTTTTGTATAAAGAACCCTGGCGGCAAGTATGCCCGCGTTTGCGGTAAGAAATCTGCCCGGTTCATAAAACAGATCAATTCCAAGTTCTTTTATAGTCGGTAAAATTGCATCGGCCAGTTCTTTAACCAAAAACGGTTTTTCATCTTTGTATGTTACGCCAATGCCGCCGCCTATATCAAAATGTTCAATGTTAATGCCATGCGCTTTCAATTCATAAAACATTTTGGCAAGTTTTTCAACCGCTTCCTTAAATGGGTCTACAATTACAATCTGCGAACCTATATGCATATCCAGCCCGCAAACTTTAATGTTCTTAAGTTTTGCGGCTTCTGTAAAAACGTTTAATACTTCCGCCGAAGATATGCCGAATTTGTTTTCCGCTAGCCCGGTTGATATGTAAGGATGTGTTTTTGCGTCAACATCCGGATTAACTCTAACGGCAATGGAGGCAGTCTTATTCATACTCCCTGCAATTTCATCTATAACATGAATCTCTTCGAGCGATTCGGTTTTTATCATCAGTATGTTGTTTTCAAGCGCAAGTTTCAGCTCTTCATCCGTCTTGCCCACGCCGGACATTATAATCCTATCGGGAGTAAAACCAGCTTTAAGCGCCCTGTATAATTCGCCGGCTGAGTTCACATCTATACCGCTGCCCAAATCCTTAAATGTTTTTATTACATTCAGATTAAAGTTCGACTTTGTTGCAAAGAACAACGTGTTGTTAACGCCGCTAAAAGCGTCTTTTAGTTCTTTGTATCTATTTGTAAAATATTTTTTACTGTATATATAAGCGGGGGTTCCGGTTTCTTCAATAATATTTTTTACTGAAACTCCTTCGCAAAAGAGTTCGTTATTTTTATAACCAAAATATTCGTTGTTAAATACTTGCATAGGCGCCATAATTATTTTTAATTACTAAAATTTAAATATATAAAAGTTTTGCCTTCTTTCCCATGTATTTTTCAGTATCGGGCTTTGGCGGATATTATGAGCGGCAGGACAATAGAAAGTTGAACAATTTACTTTGTATTTGTAAAAGAAACTTCCTGATTTTTATACTGAAGCTGGTAGAGCTTATAATAAATGCCCCGTTTGGCAAGCAATTCCTGATGATTTCCGGTTTCTTTAATTTCGCCTTTATGCAGGACAATAATTTTATCCGCGCTTTGTATTGTGGAAAGCCTGTGCGCTATTACAATTGCGGTTCTGCCAACAAGCAGTTTTTCAATTGCCTGCTGAATTAATATCTCTGTTTCGGTGTCTATGCTTGAAGTAGCCTCATCAAGAATAAGTATTTGAGGATCGTAAGCAAGAGCTCGCGCGAACGAAATAAGCTGCTTCTGCCCCACGCTTAATGTGGAGCCTCTTTCCTTTACTTCTTCGTTATATTGTCCGGGAAGTTCGGAAATAAACTTATGCGCGCCTACAAGTCTGGAAGCTTCCAGTATTTTCTCTTCGGGAATATCCTGGTTACCCAGATTAATATTTGTTTTAATTGTTCCGGTAAATAAAAATACATCCTGCAAAACAATTGAGATGTACTTCCTAAGCTCTTCCTTATTGATCTCTCTTATGTTAACCCCGTCAAGCAATATTTCCCCTTTGTTAATATCATAAAACCGGGTAAACAAATTAATAATACTTGTTTTACCCGCGCCGGTAGCGCCTACAATGGCAACTGTTTCACCGGGATTAATAGTAAAAGATATATTCTTAAGCACATATTTGTCTTCGTTATAGGCGAACCATACATTCTTAAACTCTATTTTTCCCTTTAGATCCGTAATTGGAACGGGCTTTTCGGGATCGTAAATAAAAGTATCGTCATCCATCAATTTGAATATACGTTCCGATGAAGCCATTGCGGTTTGAAGGATATTGTACTTTTCGGAAAGGTCTCTTATAGGCCTGAAGAATATTTCCGTATACTGTATAAACGCTATAAGGACGCCTATGGAAAGCGTTTTGTGAAGTATTTCACCGCCGCCATACCAGATAATAAGACCTATTGCCACAGAGCTTAAAAACTCAACAGTCGGATAAAATATTGCGTAATAAAAAATTGACTCGATGTTTACTTTGCGATAGTCGTCATTGATACGTGAAAAATTGTCAAGTTCTTCTTTCTCTTTATTAAAAATCTGGACTATATTTATTCCGCTTACATGCTCCTGCATATAAGAATTAAGCCGGGCAAGGTGCTTCCTTACATCGCGGTAATTTTCTCTTACTTTTTTCCTGAATAAAAATGTGCCGTATATTAAAAAGGGCATAACGGCAAGCGTTACAAGCGAAAGTCTCCAATCCATAAAGAACATGAAGCCAAGTATCCAGAGCAAAATAAAAATATCGCTGAATACCATTACTATTCCCGATGAAAACATCTCGCTGAGGGATTCAATATCGTTAGTGACTCTTGTTACTGTTCTGCCTATGGGGGTCTTATCAAAAAACTTAGCCGCCAGTTTTTGCGTATGCGCAAACAGCTGCGAGCGTAAATCGAATACGGTAATCTGCCCCAGATATTGCGTATAATAAGTCAGAAAATACTGAATAACCGATTGAAAGATCAGCGATAATATCAGAAGGAGCGCGATAATTGCAAGTCCGTGATAATCCTTATTGGCTATGTATTTATCAATTGCCAGTTCGTTCAGATAAGGTCTTAAAGGGCCAAGAGCCGCAACAATAGTATTCAGCAATATGGCAAATATAACATACTTTTTGTAAGGCTTAATAAAGCCCAGCAACCGTTTCATAAGTTTTGAATCGTATGCTTTACCTAATATTTCGTCTTCGTTTTTTGTATTGGTTGCCATAGTTCTAATTAAGTTCTTCCAGTTCTTTTTCCAAAAGTTGCTTGTAATATAGTTCGGAATAAATTCCGCCGTATTTTACCAATTCCTCGTGCGTTCCTTCTTCGGCAATTCCCGCGTCATTAAGTACTATTATCTTATCCGCGTCCTTAACTGTGGAAATTCTGTGACTTATAATGATGCTTGTCCTGTCTTTCATAAATATTTTCAGGCGTTTTAATATTTCTTCTTCCGTGTTGGTATCCACCGCGGAAAAGGAATCGTCAAGAATAAGAATTTTGGGATCAATAGCCAACGCACGCGAAATGGAAGCGCGTTGTTTTTGTCCGCCCGATAAAGTAATGCCACGCTCGCCTACAATTGTATTATACTTCTCTTCAAAATCGTTAACGTCTTTACTGAACTGCGATATTTCCGAAACGTTTTTTATTCTCTCCAAATCGGGGCCAGGCAAACCGTAGCTAAGATTATTCAGTATGGTATCAGAAAACAAAAACGATTCCTGCTGCACAATACCCGTATTACAGCGCAAAACAGAAAGAGGTATCTTTTTGATATTGATTCCGTCAACAAGCAGCTCGCCCTCGGTTACATCATACAAGCGAGGCAAAAGATTGATGAAAGTAGTTTTTCCCGAACCCGTATATCCCATAATGGCAATAGTGGAACCGCTCTCAATTTTAAGATTTATGTTTTTGAGCACATAAGGGAAATTTTCGGAATAGCGGAAAGAGACGTTCCTGAATTCAATATTGCCTTTAATATTCTTTATTGTATGGTCTGTCGTTTCAGTATCTTCAATTTCATAATTCTCGTTAAATATTTTATTTAATCGTTTCATACTCGCTTCGGCTTGCTGAACAATATTCATAACCCAGCCGAACGCGATCATTGGCCATATTAGTATGCCTATATAAATCAGAAAAGCGGTTATAACGCCAAGGCTAAGCTCCCCGGACATAATTTTAATGCCGCCATACCAGATGACTATAATAACTGACAAGCTTGAAAGCGAAAAAAGAATCGGCTGAATGAGGGATTGCATTTTCACCATATCCATAGTTTTTTCAAGATACTGGTGACTTAATGTTTTAAACTCATTAATCTCGTATTCTTCCCTGACATACGATTTTATTACCCTTATGCCCGAATAGTTTTCCTGCGCCTTTGTAGTCAATTCCGAGAATTTTTCCTGAATAGCCACATACTTCAGATGAATTTTGTTACCGACTTTGTATACCACATAAGAAAGAAGCGGCATTGGCAGCAACGATAAAAGCGTCAGAGAGGGACTCAGGAGAAACATCAGCGTTATTGCGAATGATATTCTTGTAACTGTATCAACCGAGTACATTACAGCCGGACCTATAAACGAACGCACAGCGTTAATATCATTAGTCGCGTGAGACATAAGGTTACCGGTAGTTGTGTTTTGGTAATACCGTAAAGGGAGCTTTTGTATATGCGCCCAAAAATCCTGGCGCAAGTCAAATTCAATTTCGCGGGAAACAACAATTATTGTTTCTCTTATCAAAAAGCGGAAAGCCCCGGCAAAAAACGAAGTAACCACAATAAGCAATAAATATTCTATTAATATTTTAGATGTAATTTGATGCTGCAGAGTATTTATAGCGTTTTTTAAGATCCAGGGGAGGTAAACAGAACCTGCATTTGACAGCAGTATAAAAAGGAAGCCCCAAAGGAGCTTCCTTTTATATTTAACAAAGTATTTTTTTAATCTTAAGAGATTTGTCATTCAAATAAATTAGCGATCTCAACCAATTATATCAAAACCCGTATATTTTTGTAATACTTTAGGCACTATGATTTTGCCTTCAGGCGTCTGGTTGTTTTCAAGAATAGAGACCATCAACCGGCTCGTAGCAAGCCCGGAACCGTTAAGGGTATGAACCAATTCCGGTTTTTTGGTTGCTTCGTTTCTGAACCTGATATTGGCTCTTCTTGCCTGAAAGCTTTCGAAGTTGCTGCACGAAGAAGCCTCCAGCCAGCGGTTTTCAGCCGGCGACCAGGTTTCGATATCGTAGCATTTTGCAGCCGAGAAGCTTAAATCACCTGTGCATAGCATTAACAATCTATACGGAACATTTAAAGCCTGAAGAATTACTTCGGCGTCATTTACTAATAACTCCAACTCATCGTAAGAAGTTTCCGGTTTTACAAATTTTACCATTTCAACTTTATTAAACTGGTGAACTCTTAAAAATCCTTTGGATTCTTTACCGTAAGAACCGGCTTCTCTCCTGAAACATGCCGAATATCCGGCATATTTAACAGGCAATTCTTTTTCGCTTAATATTTCTTCCCTGTGAATATTGGTAATTGGCACTTCAGCCGTAGGGATAGGATACAAACCGTCTTTTTCAACATTATACATGTCTTCTTCCATTTTTGGAAGCTGGCCTGTGCCCCTCATGGAATCTTTATTAACCATAAACGGAGGAAACACTTCGGTATAGCCCTGTTCAATATGAACATCGAGCATATAATTAATTAACGCTCTTTCAAGAGTAGCGCCTTTGCCAAGGTATAACGGAAAGCCCGAACCCGAAATTTTTGCGCCTCTTTCAAAATCAAGAATTTTTAATTTCTTGCCAAGTTCAATATGGTCAAGTATCTTAAATTCGTTTTCAAACGAAAATCCGTCAGGAAGCCATCTTTTGGTTTCTACATTGTCATCCGAATTTTTACCAACCGGCACGGATGAATGAGACAGATTAGGAATCTGGCGCAACAGCGTATCCAGTTCTTCCTCAACAACGCCAAGCTTGCTGTCCAGATCGGCAATCTGGTCTCCAACAGATTTCATTTCGGCAATAATTGCTGAAGCATCCTGTCCGGCTTTTTTCAATTGGCCAACCTGCTGCGAAACGGTATTACGTTTTGTTTTCAGTTCATCGGCCTGTAAAATTAACTCTCTGCGTTTTTTATCTAATTCAAGTACTTCATCTACACGATCTTTTTCGTTTTTATTCTTTAATCCTTCCCGGACGAGGTCTGGATTATCGCGAAATAATTTAATATCTAACATGATTTATAACACTCCAAATGTTTATTATGTTATTTGGCAACAATATTAAGAATTTTATTCTTTACAAATATTACTTTTATAACCGTTTTTCCTTCAACATGTTTTGCTATCCTTTCATCGGCCATAGCGGCGGCCTTAACGGTTTCTTCATCGCTGTTCATGGGAACCGTAATAGTTCCGCGCATCTTTCCGCTTACCTGTACCGCAATCTGAGCTGAGTCTTCAACCAACGCGTCTTTATCAAAATCGTACCAAACAGGTTCAAGGAATAACGATTTTTCATTACCTATCATCTGCCAGCATTCTTCAGAAAAATGCGGAGCCAAAGGACCAGTCAAAATAACGAATCTTTCAAGCGCGTAAGTTTTTATTTCATCACTGCAAGCCGCAAGACTCTTGTTGAGCTCATTAAGCAATTCCATTAAAGCGGCTATTGTAGTATTGAACCTGAAATTACTTATTTCAACTTCGTATTTACTTATTGTCTGATTTGTTTTTCTGTAAACCGCTTTTTCTTCTGTTGAAAGAGCAGCAATATCATATTTCTCTTTAGCGGGAGCCTTTTTGCTTATATCTTTATTTTGAGTAAACAAATCGTAAGCGCGTTCAATAAATCTTTCCGTTCCGGAAATACCTTTATCGCTCCAGTCGCCGCCAAGTTCATAAGGACCCATGAACATAAGATACAAACGGAATACATCCGAACCAACTTTGGAAGTAAAGTTATCGGGATTTACAACATTGCCGCGCGATTTTGACATCTTTGCGCCCTGGTTTGTAATTGTTCCCTGATGTATCAAGTTCTTAAATGGTTCATCACTGTTGGTTAAACCAAGATCTCTGATAAATTTATGAATAAAACGGGCATACAGCAAGTGCATTGTTGCATGTTCCGCTCCGCCAACGTACATATCAACCGGTACAAATTTATCCGTAAGTTCCTTATCGAAAATCGCATCGTCTTTCTTTGTATTCAGATAGCGGAAATAGTACCAGGATGAATCCACAAAAGTATCCATTGTATCAGCCTCTCGTTTAGCCGGGCCTCCGCATTTAGGGCATGTGGCGTTCATAAAGCCTTCATGACGGGCAAGAGGCGAAACGCCTTCACGCTTGAAGTCAACATCGTAAGGCAGAGTAACGGGCAAATCTTTTTCCTCTACCGCAACTTCTCCGCATTTGGGGCAATATACTATTGGTATTGGAGTACCCCAGTATCTTTGTCTTGAGATCAACCAATCTCTTAAACGATAGTTTATTTTCTTTTTACCCGATTTGATACTTTCGAGGTATTCAATAATTTTAGCTTTTCCCTCAACGGAATTAACGCCATCAAACTGTCCTGAGTTAACCATTTCACCGGCTTCGGTATAAGCGGCTTTAAGTTCATCTTCGGCTTTTGTACCCGGTTCAAGAATAACCTTGATTATGGGCAGATCGAATTTCACAGCGAAATCAAAATCTCTTTCATCATGTGCCGGGACAGCCATTACACAGCCTGTGCCGTATGTTAAAAGAGCATAATCAGCTATCCATATAGGAACGCGTCTTCCGTTAACCGGATTGATTGCATAAGCTCCTGTAGGAGCGCCTGTCTTTTCTTTTACCGTAGAGGTACGTTCTATCTCTGTAAGAGATTTAATTTCATCTTTATATTTTTCAACACCGGCTTTAAATTCCGGTTTTGTAATCTTTTCCACCAGCGGATGTTCGGGAGCTATAACAACGTAAGTCACGCCGAAAAGAGTATCCGGGCGAGTAGTAAATACCGTTATTGTTTCGTCGCTGTCTTCCACTTTAAAATTGACTTCGGCTCCAACGCTTTTACCTATCCAGTTGCGCTGCATAAGTTTTGTTTTATCTGGCCAGTTTATAGTTTCAAGCCCCGAAAGCAGCTCTTCGGCATATTCGGTTATTTTAAAGAACCATTGCGTAAGGTGCTTTTGTTCAACAATGGTACCGCATCTTTCGCATTTTCCGTCAGCCCCAACCTGTTCGTTTGCAAGAACCGTTTGGCAAGAAGGGCACCAGTTAACAGGAGCATTTTTCCTGTAAGCAAGTCCTCTTTTATACAATTGCAAAAACAGCCATTGATTCCATTTATAATACTCCGGTACGCAGGTCATCAATTCGGAGTTCCAGTCGTACATGCAGCCCATTTTTTTAAGCTGCCCGCGTATATCCTTAATGTTGGTCATAGTGCTATCATAAGGATGGATGCCTGTTTTAATGGCGTAATTTTCGGCCGGAAGCCCAAAAGCGTCATAGCCCATCGGCTCGTAAACATTAAACCCTTTTAATTTCTTATATCTCGCCCATGTATCTGTTGGGCCGTAATTATACCAGTGCCCGCAGTGCAGTTTGGCACCCGAAGGATAAATAAACATAACCAGGCAATAAAGTTTATTGTCGGTTTTCGAAAAATCGGTTTTATAAACGTTATTTTCTTCCCAAAACTTTTGCCATTTGGCTTCAACTTCAGAAAAAGGATATCTCATAATTCTTTACAAAATTTTGTTAAACATAAACTTAAATTTACCTAAAATAAAAGCTAATTCAAATGAGGAAATTGTTTTGCGGTTATATGATATGGAGATTATAGTCGATAGATCAGAAAAAAAGCCGGTGCGCTTTACCCGACCGCACCGGCTTTAATAAAAACATGAGAAAATTTAACCAATAACGCGTCTCATTTCCTGAATTGCTTCTTTAAGACCTACAAAAACCGCGCGGGCAATAACAGCCTGACCGATGCTTACTTCATCAATATCAGTTAGTTCGCGAAAAACTTTCATATTGCTGTAATTAAGTCCGTGCCCGGCATTAACGCCAAGCCCAAGTTTTTTAGCCTGTTTAACCCCCAGCCTGATTCTTTCCAGTTCATCGAACTGTTCTTCTTCGCTTTGGGTGTTGGCAAAAACTCCGGTATGTATTTCAATAAAATCCGCGCCTATTTCGGCCGCGGCGCTTATCTGGTCAATATCCGGTTCAATAAATAACGAAACTTCTATTTCGCTTTGGTGCAAATCCTTTATAGTGGATTTAATAACGGTAATATTATCAATAACATTAAGTCCGCCTTCGGTAGTAAGCTCCTGCCTTTTTTCAGGAACAAGAGTTGCCAGTTCCGGCTGAACATCGCAGGCAATTTTAGTTATTTCCTCAACGGGAGCCATTTCAAGATCAAGTTTTGTAGTTACCAATTCGCGCAAAAGGCGTAAATCTCTTTCGCTGATATGGCGTCTGTCTTCGCGCAGATGCACAACAATTCCATCAACGCCTGCCTGCTCCGCCAATAATGCCGCGGTAACAGGATCCGGCTGCTGTTCGGCTCTCGCGTTTCTTAATGTTGCTATGTGATCTACATTTAATGAAAATCTCATCTTCTAACCCTTACTTAAATATGAATTTTGTTATATTAATTAAACTGTTTACGCCAATTCCAAGGTCATTAGCTCTGTATCTTAGTATAGAAATAAAATCAATACAGAACATTACGCCAAAATGTGTAATTATGCAATAGTAAATTGATTCCGTTCTTATTGCAAGTATGCCGAGTAATATGCCGCCGGCTATTGCTCCAAACGTTTCGAGCGCAGGTTTGCCGTTATGTAAAATCACAAAAGGAATCATTTGTATCAATACTGCATAAATCCCAAACTTGGGATACAGCCCCCAAAGCATAAAGCCGCGCCAAATAAACTCCCAGGCAATCATGTAAATAAAAAGGCCGCACTCATAAATTAAGAAAAGCCTCCACGAGTCCCTTGCCTGGTTAAATACAGGATAAGCTCCGGTAAATGATTCGCTTGAGCTTGCAAACCAGATAACCGCCAGCATAATTACGATAAACAAGGAGGCAAGCTTAAGACCGGTTTTGTAATCGCCGGGTTTTAAGCCATACTGAGAAATTTTTTCCTTAAAAACCAGCTTTACTATCAACACGGGAATCACGAACAATACTACGAAATCGGACGTGAACCAATACAGGAACTCATACAATTCCGAATTTTGCCATGCCGCGAAATAATCGTATAAGTTCCATTTGTAAAAACTTCTTGAAGCATAATACCAGGATATTGTTTGCAGCGCCGCCACCGAAAGAAAAATTACTAAAATTTTTCTTTCCATGTTTTTTATGTTTTGTATAAAATATTTAATTTCTTCTTTCAGCATAACGCAAAAAATTTAATATTTAAAAATACAATTTTACAGATAAACATTTGTCCGATTTGATATTAACTATTCAACTTTTTTTGTTAACAATAGTTTTTCTTTTCGCTGAAACCCGCCGCAATACTTTTTTGTTGTACTTACAGATAATCATATAAATGGAATTCAACATGAAAAGAATATTTCTCTTAATTGTTTTATTAACCGCGGTAGGTCAATTACTTGTTTATGCCCAATCTCTTGAAAAGCTTGATATTAACCTTTCGAATTACAAATACCCTTATGAAGTCAGTTTTTTAAAACTGCACATACAACAACAGGATTTGCAGATGGCGTACATGGATATAAAGCCTAAAAATTTCAACGGTAAAAATGTGCTGCTTTTACATGGTAAAAACTTTAATGGAGCATACTGGCAAACCACCATGGAAGCGTTGCTCGCCAAAGGATACCGGGTTATTGTTCCCGATCAGATAGGTTTCGGCAAATCCTCAAAACCGGAAAATTTTCAATATACCTTTCAACAGCTTGCGTTAAACACCCTGACATTGCTAAATAATCTTGGTATTGATAAAGTAATTGTAACAGGTCACTCAATGGGAGGTATGCTGGCAGCAAGATTTGCATTAATGTTCCCTCAGGTTGTTGAAAAACTTGTTCTTGTTAATCCAATTGGTCTTGAAGACTGGAAACTTGTTGTTCCCTATACTTCAATTGATGAGCAATATAAAAATGAACTTGCAAGTACCTACGAAACAATAAAAAAATACCAACTCACAAATTACTACGCAGGCAAATGGAATAATGATTTCGATAAATGGGCCCGACTGCTGGCAGGCTGGACGCTCAGCGAAGATTATAAGCTGATTGCATGGAACGCCGCTTTAACATCGGATATGATTTTCACTCAACCTGTCTGTTATGAATTTGGAAACCTGAAAATGCCTGTCCTTTTAATAATTGGGGATAGAGATAAAACAGCCATAGGTAAAATGCTTGTCAAACCGGAAGTAAGAGAGAAAATGGGTAATTACAAGGAACTTGGCAAAATTGCGCGGGATAAAGTTCCAAATGCTCAGCTGGTTGAAATTCCCGGTATAGGACACCTGCCACATATAGAAGCTTTCGATTTATTTATTAAGCCATACCTGGAGTTTTTAGAGAAATGATATTTTTTCTTTCTATTACATACTATAACAATACATCTTGAATGAACAACAATAAACCGATATATAAATTTGTACATGGCAGCAAAACCAGAACAAATCAAATAAAGGGATTATCTGATGTAACAGATGTATAGGTCAGGCAGATATTATTCACTCAGTTATTACTGTTCATATAGATTTAGAAGTTAAACCCGATTCCAAAGCGCCACCATCCGTCTTTGGGAGCATTACTCATATATTGATAATCAACTTCGGGTAAGATTTTCTTTTTGCCCAGACGTATACCAATGCCAAACCCGGCAATGCGATTGCAGTCCAGAAAATTATCAGCGGTATTATCTACAAAATCGGAGGAATTGTCCTTTTTATCACCAACAAATGAATAGAAGTTGTAATGTATGTAAGGTTCAATTCCTTTAAAATCCTTGCTTAAAGTAGCTCCGTATTTAAGATAAGAATACCATTTTATAAAATGTCCGTAATCCACGTTTACGCTAATGTCAAAATCTTCAAAATCTCTGGGATTCAATTGCTCGCGCAAGGCTACATCAAAAAGGTATATTGGGGAATAACGCAAAATTGCTTCCAGCCTGGCAGGGAGCCCAAACGATACGCCTATGGAAGGCGCGAACATTAAGTATCTGGCAACGCCCAATGTTTTGTCCGGTTTATCAAACTCAACATGATCAAGATACAGATTTATAGTATGCTCCCCTTCTTCCAGAGTTTTTCCGCTGTAGTAATTGCTTGATGAAACACATCCGTAAAAAGTAACAATTACAAAAATGATTAAGAAAAGCGAAACAGCAAAAAAATTAAATCTGTTGTACATGTTTATTCCCCTTTTGTCAGTTCAGCCAATAAAAATAAGACAACGCTTTGCAACAAAAGCCGGATAATTTACCCGGCTTTTGTTGTCTTCAAAATTCATATACTATTATAAAACAGGCTTGCGACCTATGCTGTAATAAGCAAACCCGCATTCCTTCATCTTTTCGGGAGTAAAAATATTCCTTCCGTCAAGTATAATAGGGTTTACAAGCGATTCTTTTATCAAATCGAAATCAGGATTGCGGAACTCATTCCATTCGGTTAAAATAAGCAACGCCTCCGCGTCTTTCAGCGCTTCGTATTCGCTTTCCGCGTAAGTAATTCTATCCTGCAAATAAAACTTTGCCGAGTCCATTGCCGCAGGATCATAGGCTGTTACTGTAGCGCCTGCCTCAAGAAGCTTATTAATTATTACTACAGACGGAGCCTCGCGCATATCGTCAGTATTCGGTTTGAAAGCGAGTCCCCAAACCGCGAAATGCCTGCCTTTAATATTGCCGTTAAACTGGCTTATTAATTTCTTCACGAGAATTTCTTTTTGTTCCTTGTTAACCTTATCCACAACTTCAAGAATCTGCATTTTGGAATCATAATCCACAGATGTTTTAAGCATAGCGTTTACATCTTTGGGGAAGCATGAGCCTCCATATCCAATACCCGCAAACAGGAATCTTTTGCCTATGCGGTTATCGGTTCCCATTCCGCGCCTTACAAGATCTACATTTGCCCCGGCGTTTTCGCAGAAGTTGGCCAATTCATTCATGTAGGTTATCCTCATTGCAAGATATGAATTTGCCGCGTATTTTGTAACTTCCGAGCTCGCGGTATCCATTTCTATTATTGGGTTCCCTTGTCTTACAAACGGTTCATATATCTGCTTCATTTTACTCATTGATAGCGGATTATCCGAACCAATGACAATTCTGTCAGGTTTCATAAAATCTTCAACTGCAAATCCTTCACGCAAAAATTCCGGGTTCGAAACAACATCAAAATTCTTTACGCCCTGTTTGCTAATTTGGGCAGATACTTTTTGAGCCGTACCGACAGGCACGGTGCTCTTGTTTACTATTATCTTAAATTCCTTATCGCCAAGCTCTTTTAATATGTTGCCTATTTTTTCAGCGGCATCAAGCACATAATGCAAGTCCGCCGAACCGTCTTCCCCCTGTGGTGTGGGAAGGCAAAGGAATATGGCTTCCGAACTTGCCACGGCATTTTTCAAATCATCCGTAAACAGCAATCTCTTCTTGGCTATGTTCCTGTAAAAAAGCAAATCAAGACCCGGCTCGTATATTGTCAGTTCGGCCTGTTTCAGTTTTTTTAATTTCGCAGGGTCGTTATCAACACATATCACCTGGTTTCCCATTTCCGAAAAACATGTGCCCGATACAAGTCCAACATAACCAGTGCCTATTACAGCTATATTCATATTTCGCTCCCTTAATTAATACTTAACTTTTTTCAATATCGTTCATAAAATATTTTATTATCAAAAATAATTGGTTGCCCTATTAAAAGTAACGCGCTAAGATTTACGGATAGTTGAAGAATAGCCCGCCTTTATTAGGACTATGATACCAAGCAATCCAACTTAATATAACTAATATAATAAAAATTATTTTTTGTTATTATAAATTTCGAAGCAGGTATTACGTAGCAATGCTGTCAGGTTAAAAAAGTTATTGACTGTTTTGCTGAGAGTTTTCAACAATACGTTCCCCTGTTTTATCGAAAACGATTTAATTGTTAGTACTTTAGAGTACTGTTATAAGCGAGATTGCTTCTCCCGATAAATCGGGATCACAATGGCAGTTTTAGTATTGATTGCGTATCGGTTCATTATCCCACTCACTGTCACATAAAAACATTTACAATATTCGATAGCTAAATCCCTCTCGCAAAAGCCATAAAAAAAGGCTGCTTCATTTGTATTATTGAGGCAGCCTTATAAAAAATTTTATTCCTATTCCAGGAGCCATCTTTCCGCGTCTATAGCGGCTTTACAGCCCGAACCAGCGGCAGTGATAGCCTGGCGGTATGTTTTATCCGCAACATCTCCGGCGGCAAACACTCCCTCTATATTTGTTTTGGTGGAGTCGGGTTTTGTAATAAGGTAACCGGTTTCATCCATATCCAAAACGCCTTTAAACAGGGCTGTATTAGGTTTATGGCCAATGCCTATAAACAAACCATCGGCATCAAGTTTGGATTTTTCGCCGGTAACGGTATCCTTTAATATAACGCCCGTCATAGATTTTATCCCGTTTTCATCCTTACCAACAACCTCATCAATAACCTTATTTGTTAAAAACTTTATCTTGGGATTCTTTTTAGCTTTTTCGATCATAATTTTTGAAGCTCTGAAACCTTCCCGCCTGTGAATTATAGTAACTTCCGAAGCGTGTTTTGTAAGATACGTAGCTTCTTCAAAAGCTGTATCGCCGCCTCCAACAACAAGCACTTTCAGGTTCTTAAAAAAGAAACCATCGCAGGTGGCACATGCCGAAACGCCATAACCCATAAACTTTGCCTCGCTCTCAAGGCCAAGCAATTGCGCGGAAGCCCCAGTAGAAATTATTACCGCATCGGCTGTATATTCTTCATTGTACGATTTAATCTTAAACGGCCTCGATGAGAAATCGACCGCCGTAACTTCCTTAAACTCGCATTGCGCACCGACTCTTACAGCCTGTTTGCGCATTATATCCATGAGTTCCGGACCCATAATTCCGTTTTCAAAACCAGGATAGTTTTCCACTTCAGTTGTAATTGTCAACTGACCTCCCGGCTGCATTCCCTCAAAAACAACGGGACTTAGATTTGCCCTTGCCGTATAGATGGCCGCTGTTAACCCTGCGGGTCCCGAACCAATAATAAACACTTTATGATGACTGCTCATCTTTTTCTCCACAATTAATTATTTCTTTAATTATTAGATATTTTATAAATCAAAACGATTCACAATAGTCCGTTAAAATAATGCGAATAAGCGCTATTCCAAAACAAAATCCGCATTACGTTTTAAGCCTTTCAGCTTGGCCCTTTTTATAGGGCTTTCTTTAAATCTTTTCCTGAAATCCTCTTCCGTCATATTTTTAATTTCGTCATGACTCAATTCCTTATTTTTTATTTCAGGAATAAACTCTTTATCCGCAGTCTGTCTTGCAAATTTAATATTCCAGGGGCAAACGTCCTGGCAAAGATCGCACCCAAAGATATAATTACTAAATTCGCCCTTCAAATCAGGCGAAATTTCTCCTTTATTTTCAATTGTCTGGTAAGAAATACACTTGTTCGCATCCACCACAAAAGGTTTAATAATCGCTTCGGTAGGACATGCGGTTATGCAAGCAGTACAGTTACCGCACAAGTCCTCCATTGGTTCGTTATATTCAAACTCATAATTAGTAAGAACCGTTGATATAAAAAACCAGCTGCCAAATGATTTGCTTATTATATTTGAATGCTTTCCCATCCAGCCCAGACCGGCTTTTATAGCCCAGGCTTTATCCATAACCGGGCCGGAATCCACAAAACTCTTCGCGTCAAAATTTCTGTCAATCTCCTTCAGCCTTTCAATGAGTATGTTCAGTTTTTCCCACAAAATAAAATGATAGTCCCTGCCCCAGGCGTAACGTGAAATTTTCCCTTTTCGCGTATCGTCTGAAAAATCCTCATCAATGTAATAATTTGAAGAAAGCGAAATAACGCTTTTTACGCCTTCAAAAACAAGTTCGGGGTTTTCTCTTTTATCAATGGTATCGGCCATATAAGCCATGCCCGCGTTATACTTGTTTGCAACCCATTCTTTAAGCGCGCCTGTTTCTTTAACAAGCTTTCCAGAACGGGCAAACCCTACGGAATTGAAGCCAAGTTCTTCGGCAATGGCGCAAACCGTTTTATTGGTAATAATCAAAGCCGCTTACCAATTGAGTTTTTTTTCGTACACTTTGGCATAAACAAAACCGTCAATAATTTTAACTTCATAGGAGTCAAGGCCTTTTCTCCCATCTTTCAGCCTGCCGTCTGCAAGGTTAAACTCCCACCCGTGCGAAGGGCAAAGTACGCAATCTCCCTCAACCATTCCATCGTGCATTACCGAAGCATGTAAATGGGGACAGACATTATTAAGCGCGTAAATGTTTTCTCCCTTTCGGAACAACGCAACTTCAACCGTATCCACTATTATTTTTTTACCTTTGTTTTCAGAAAGGTCGGTCATTTTACATAATCTTGTAAATCCGCTCAATTCGTTGCTATAGTTGTCTGGCGTATAATCGTTCATAAAAAAAAAGGTTGTTGCTGTTTTTATTAAATTCTGTTTTGCTAAGCCCAAATTGAGCTATACTACAAAAAAGCCGGAGAAAAACTCCGGCTCGTTAAAAATTCAAAAGGAAAAACTAACGGCCAATGCTATCAAGATGTTCTTTCTTTTGCATCAATGCGTCTTTTTCTTCAACATGGTCGGAATCAGGAACGCAACAATCAACCGGACAAACAGCAGCGCATTGTGGTTCATCATGAAAGCCTACACATTCGGTGCATTTATCAGGAACTATGTAAAAATTATCATTAGAAAAGAATCCTGCTGCTCCTGCAGGAGAAGCATCGCCTTCATTATATTGCTTGCCGCCTAATTCCCAGGTAGCTCCGCCTTCGTAAATGGCAGTATTTGGGCATTCAGGTTCACATGCGCCACAATTAATACATTCTTCAGTTATCTTAATAGCCATTATTATTCTCCTTTATAACGGTTCATAAAAATTAAATTAAAAATCAGAATAAATATCTTATTTTTCAATTTTACAATAAAAATCATAACCAATAGGCATAGTTTAACTAAAATAGAATAAAAGTTCAATCCTGCCCATAAAAAAACATTAACTTGTTTTACCAGCTACCGCTCGATCCGCCGCCGCCAAAATCTCCTCCGCCGCCGCTAAAACCGCCAAAATCTCCTCCGGAAGAACCGCCGCCATCGCCCCAGGAGCCTCCGCCCCATCCGCCGCCGCCGAAATTTCCGAACCCGCCGGGGAAGAAGAATCCTCCAAATCCGCGTCTTCTGCGGAACAAGGCAAAGAATGCAATAATTATAAAAATAATAAATGGAAAGAACCCGCCTATGTGGTCTTTCTTCTTTTTTTGCGGAACCGCCTTGTATTCACCCGCGGTTGCCATAATAATTGCGGTTACGCCTGCCGAAATTCCGCCGAAATAGTTTTGCTGTTTAAGAAACGGGGCCACTTCATTCCGTAAAATTGAATTTGAAGTAGCATCTGTCAAGGCTCCTTCAAGGCCATAACCAACTTCTATCCGCATCTTCCTATCGTTTTTTGCGATAAGAAAAACTATACCGTTGTTTTTTTCCGAACCCACCTTGTTTTTCTTTGCTATGGCATAAGCGTACTCCTCAAGGGGAAAATCGTTTAACGATGGCACCATGACAAATACAAGCTGGTTCGATGTTGTATCCGAAAATACCTGAAGCCTTCTGTTCAATTCATCCAGTTGCGCTTGGTTAAGAGTTCCGGTCAAATCGGTGGCATATTTTGTAAGTACAGGAATTTCGGGCTGCGCCAAAACATACGCGCAGCTTAACAGCAAACAACAAATTATTAATAAATTACGTTTCATTTATTTTAGAACTCAACTTTAGGCGCAATCTCGGCTCCGGCCACAGCCTTAAAATATTGCTTTTCTCTATAACCGAAAATTCCGGCGAATATATTTGTTGGGAATTTTTTGACGGTTGTGTTGTAGGTTTGTACTTTTTCGTTAAAATTCCTTCTTTCAACAGAAATTCTGTTTTCGGTACCTTCAAGCTGCGCCTGAAGCTGAAGAAAATTTTCGTTCGCTTTCAATTCCGGATATTTTTCTACAGTAACAAGAAGTCTGTTCAAAGCGCCTTTTAAGCCCTCCTGAGCCTGTTCAAATTTTTTGAATGCTTCAGGATCGTTGAGAACATCTTTTGTAACAGTTATTTGACCGACCGAGGCCCTTGCCTTTGTAACATCAGTCAGTACCTCTTTTTCGAAATTAGCATAACCCTTAACGGTATTAACCAGATTCGGAATAAGATCCGCTCTTCTCTGGTACTGGTTTTCCACCTGGCTCCAGGCCTGGTCAACAGTTTCATTTAACGTTACAAGGCCGTTATAAGAACTTACGAACCAGCCGCCTATAATAAGAATAAAAAGAACAAACACGCCAAGGATTCCTAATCCTATAAGCCAACCTTTCTTCATTAAAAAATCTCCTAAATTAGTGAACTAATTTTTTCAAATAAAAATTTCAAAATCTCCTAAAAACCGAGCCTTTCTATGCAAGATACAACAAGTATTAAGCATAATCAATTTACAGATTTTTCAATTAGTAAGACTCCGCATAGGCGCCGGAATCCGGCCGCCTCTAAGCACAAGGTTATCGCATCTTAATTCCCTTACCGGCATTATTGGGGCTTTGCCCAAAAGTCCGCCGTAATCAACATAGTCGCCTGTCTTTTTACCAACGGCAGGAATAATTCTAACCGCCGTAGTTTTATCGTTAATCATTCCAATTGCGCTTTCATCGGCAATAATGCCTGCAATTGTTGTTGCGGGTGTATCGCCGGGAACGGCAATCATATCGAGCCCAACCGAGCAGACAGCCGTCATGGCTTCAAGTTTTTCCAAAGAAAGGTATCCCTTTTCGGCGGCGTAAATCATACCCTGGTCTTCGCTAACGGGAATAAAAGAGCCGCTCATTCCACCCACCGAAGTACTTGCCATAAGACCGGCTTTTTTAACGCAGTCATTAAGCATGGCAAGGGCGGCGGTTGTTCCGGGAGCGCCCACATATTCAACCCCCATAGCCTGAAGAATATCCGCAATGCTATCTCCAGGAGCCGGTGTAGGCGCCAACGAAATATCAACTATGCCAAAAGGTATATCATGCTTTTCGGCAACTTTGCGTCCAATAAGTTCTCCCGCGCGCGTAATTTTAAAAATTGTTTTTTTAATTACTTCCGCAAGCTGCTGCATAGAAACAGCTCCAGCCGATTTGATAGCCTGCAAAACTACCCCCGGCCCACTGATACCTACGTTAAGGGCAACTTCCGGCTCGCTTACGCCATGGAAAGCTCCCGCTACAAAAGGGTTATCTTCTACCGCGTTGCAAAATACAACAAGCTTTGCACAGCCAACCGAATCTCTTTCCTTTGTTCTTTCGGCTGTTTCTTTAATAATTTGAGACATTATGTTAACGGCATCCATGTTTATTCCCGCCTTGGTGGAACCAACATTTACGCTTGAACAGACTCTTCCTGTTTCGGCCAATGCCTGCGGTATGGATTTTACAAGCTGTAGTTCTCCTTTTGTAAAACCTTTTTGCACCAGCGCCGAATACCCGGCTATATAGTCAATCCCAATTTCGTTTGCGGCTTTATCCAAAACTTTTGCAATCTCCACAAACTCATCCGAACCAAAACCGTCTCCCACATTTGAAACAGGCGTTACGGAAACCCTTTTGTTGGCTATTGATATTCCGTACTTCGATTCAACTTCCCGGGCAAACTTAACATGATATTGCCCGTATTTCATTATTTTTTCATATATCTTTTGTTTTGCAACTTTTATGTTTCCGTCAGAACAATCTCTTAAATTAATGCCAAGGGTAACCGTTCTAATATCAAAATGTTCAACCTCGGTCATTTTTATTGTTTCCAGTATTTCATCAAACTCGTATGGCATTTTTATCCTTATAAAAATTCATTATTAAATACGGCGTTATATTCTGTGCATACTTCTGAAAATGTCTTCGTGTTGAAGATAAATTTTGATACTCAGTTTTTCCGCTATACAATGCATATCTGCCTGTATGTCCTTAAGGTCTTTAGGCGAACTGGTTATGTCTATCATCATAATCATGGTAAAAAACTCCTGCAGTATTTTTTGCGAAATATCAAGAATATCGCAGTTGTTATCGCTTAAAGATTTTGATATTGAACTGACAACCCCCGGAGAATTAATTCCGAATGCCGTAAGAATAACTCTTCCATCGCTCTTATTCATATCAGGATTCATTTCGCCAAGTCTTTCCCTGGCAATGCCTTCTTCAATTGTCTTACGCACAAGTTCCGGCGTAGCCTTAGCGCCCAATTCATTCAACGCCTCTATGGCAATCTCTTTCAGTTTCTCTTCTGATAAACTCAAGGTTTCTCTCCGTTAAAATTGTTTTGCAAATAGTTTAACGCTTTGTTTGTTATTTCCAGATTTCTGTTTTCGGCAAACTTTTCCGCGTTTTGCACATTACCGAGGTAAAATCTCAGCAATAGAAAATTAGCCGTCATCAATCCGTCAAAAACTCTGTTTTCAATAAGTGAATTTACGGAAATATATCCCCATAAAAAATTCCATCCTACAGACATAATGCCGCTCATGTAATTCCCGGTATAAAACTGGCCTGAACCGGGTAAAAAAACCGAAAGCAATTTTGCCATAGTAACCGAATATTTATGTTTATCCGTTTCCACACAAATTTTCTTTAACTCTTGCCAATCCTGTTTTTTGGAAAAGCATTCGGCGGCTTTTTCCCAGTCATCTTCAAATATGTATGTCCATCCGCGCCAATAATCGGCCTCCTCTGCAAAGCCTGAGGTTGTATCTTTTTCAAGTTCATAAATTTGCTGCAGCGCGTTATCAAACGAACGGCGTAATATGTTAACTTTAATAATTTCCTTTTTCATAATAAGGCGTTCTTTATTACCTGGCGAATTTTGAAGAGCAACATTTAAGTAAAAAACGGCGTCTGCATATTTCGCCCCCTGTTTATAGCACTCGCCAAGCCGACTGTTGGCTACAAATTTGTATTTGTTCCGCATGTCAAAAAACAGAAGCCGCTTAAACTCTGTTACCGCGTCATAGTAATTCCCTTTTTGCATAAGCAGGCAGGCATATTCGTATTGGCGGGCAAGTTCATCCTGCGCGCGTGTTTCCGCCTTGCCAAGCAACACAATGAAAAGCAGCAATATTGCGGTGTCTTTTTTCATCACTTGCAAAACTCCGGATCTTTGCCCATAAAATAATTCACCCCGGCAAGAAACGATTTCAACTCTATTGTAAATTTATAATCCACTTCCGCGTTATGTATTACAGCCTGCGCGGCAGATCCATATACGGTAGAACTATAAAAAAAGCTTCCTATTCCTGTAAACAGCCATGCTCTGAATTTATGCGAAGCGTGAAAATTATCGTACGCAAGAAAAGCGAAAAGCCCTGTTATTGCGGCCGAGATAATACCATCGCTTGTCTGACCCGCGTAGATTTTACCAGCTCCGGGTATAACAGCCGAAAGCAACGCCGCCTTTAAGGGACTTGCGTACCTGGGGTTTGAGGCTTTTTCGTAGAATCCGCTTATGCTCCCGTATTCATCATTTCCAAAGTTTTTCATAAAGTCTGTTTTATCTTTACTTAATTCCATATCAGGCATCAAACCTGCAAAAGCGTTAAGCTTTGCGACTGCCGGAAAAGTCAGACCATATTTATCATTTACATTTTTCAATTCGCAGTAATTTTCATCCATAAACAGAGAACGGCAATAACCCTTTAACGCCGCATGTTCTAATACCGGGTTATCAATTTCAGGTTTAAGTTTCAGTCCGGCTTCTTTAGATTTTTCCATGTACAGGTACGAATAACCGATTTTAATTTTTACCGTATCACTGTTTACCATTTTAAGATAATTTTCATATTCGTCTACTGAGCGCAAATAATCATGTTTACAAAACAAATCATCTGCAAAAAGCCTGATATTGCTTGGTGAATGGAATATATTGTATTGAACAGTATCCTGTCCGTGAACAATACTTGCTGCAATCAATAACAGCAAAAAGCAATAACTCTTCATTTGCTGTAATCCGGGTATTTATCAAAAAAGGACTTTACCTTTTCTTTATCCAGCATATAATTGGCGACAGGGTCGTAATGCCTGTTATTTTTTACAACGTAATAGTGCGCGTCACGGTTGAATACATTAGCATCCCGCAAAAATCTATCGCCAAACATAAGCGTTCCTTTTAAAATGTTCGTCTCCTTAACAGATTGCAGTAAAAAAGCGGAACAGGTTGGAGCAAAGGGGCAATTATCGCCGTCAAGATCGGAGATAAAAAACCAATAGCCCATAATTACAATTTTTGCGGCTGCATCGACAGCATTTTTGCCAGCAAGAGAATAATCCCGTGAAGCAGAATTCTTCTCAATCAGGTATGGATTTTCCTTTTTATTCCATTTCTCCCAATCAGTCTGGGCAAAAACAGACGCGGTTAACAGTAATGCAGTCAGCAGGTATTTCATAAATACAATTCCGGATAAATAAGGCTTACAGCGCCGTTTAAGCGGCGGTCTTTTGGCTTTTTATCGCCATCTTTAATTTATATATTTGTGATATGGAAAATCAACAAAAAACAGCGATAAAAAAACAGCTAAAAGGAATGACCCTGCAGGAATTGCAGGAATACTTTATAGAAATTGGCGAACCCAAGTTCCGTGGCGAACAGGTTTTCCACTGGATGTATAATCGTCTTTCGCAAAATATTGACGATATGAACAATATTCCCAAGGCGTTAAGGATAAAGCTAAATGAAAGCGCTTCCATTTCGGCAATGGAATTTGTTGATAAAGAAGTCTCAGCCGGAACCGGAACAACTAAGTTTGTTTTCAAGACAAACGAAGGCAACCTTATTGAGTCTGTTGTTATTCCCGAAGAAAAAAGGACTACCTTGTGCTTATCAACTCAGGTTGGCTGCCCGCTTGACTGCCAGTTTTGCGCTACGGGATTAATGGGTTATAAACGCAACCTGCACTCCGGTGAAATTTTTGACCAGTTTATGCTTGCCCAAAAACTTTACGGGAAAGATATTACAAACATAGTATATATGGGTATGGGCGAACCGTTGCTGAACTTCCAGAACACGGTTAAATCTCTTTCTATTTTTTCCGAAGAGCTTACCACCGGTATCAGTCTGAAAAAAGTAACCGTTTCAACATCGGGCATTGCCCCGCGCATTATTGAACTCGCGGATATGAACCTGAAAGTAAAACTTGCCCTTTCACTACACTCATGTTTTGAAGAAACTCGTTCCAGAATAATGCCGGTAAACAAAAAATATTCCCTAAAGCAAACAATTGCCGCGGTAAAATACTATGCGCAAAAAACCGGAACCAGAATAACATTTGAATATGTGATGCTAAAAGGGATAAACGATGGCGAAGCCGATATTAAAGCACTTACCAAAATTGCAAAAGAGATTCCTTCTAAGATTAATTTAATCCCTTTCAATTCTCTTAAACACATGAACCCAACCGGTTTTGCCGCCGAACTTGTGCCTTCCGCAAAAGAACACATACATATTTTTGCAGATAAACTAAGGGCAAAAGACATATCGGTATTTTTAAGGGAAACTCAAGGCAACGATATTGCCGCGGCTTGCGGGCAATTGGCCGTTAAACACAGTTAATACTCCAACAAATAACCTAAAGATGAAAAAACTTACACACGATGAAATAGCAGCAAACAGAAGCGCCCTTGAAGAAATCGACAATGTTAAAAAGCTTCCTGTTTATGTTGTATTGGATAATATAAGAAGTAATTATAACGTAGGCTCAATCTTCCGCACTTCGGACGGAGCCATGATTGAAAAATTAATTCTTTGCGGATATACTCCTCATCCGCCTAAAAAAGAAATTCTTAAAACAGCGCTTGGTTCCACCGAAAGCGTAAAGTGGGAATATATACAGAACCCAATTGAAGCAGTACTGCAGCTTAAACAGCAGGGCGTTAAAATTTGCGCTCTTGAACTGACCGAAGGGAGTAAGAGTTATTACGATATTATTCCCTCAGACTTCCCTATATGCCTTATTGTAGGCAACGAAATTACAGGAGTTGCTCAGGAACTGCTCGATTTATGCGATATGGCTTTGGAAATTCCACAATACGGAATAAAACAATCGCTAAATGTTGCCGTAGCTTACGGCATATCAATTTTTGAATTACGCAAGGCTTACGATCTCAGCCAGCAGAAGTAAAGTAATCTTCTCCGTTGTCTTTGGTGTGTATAAACAAAAGGTTGGCGCGTACCATTTTCACAAGCGTTCGCGAAGCTCTTCGTTCGGATATGTTTGCAAGGCCGCTTAATTCTTTAACAGTTATGGATTCGTTTTCGGAAAGGTAGTTGAATACTATTTTTTCGTTCTGACCTATAACATACTTGACGAGTTTGCTTTTATCGGTTTGAGCTTTAAGTACGCGTATCATTTCCTTGCTCGCGTGAACGCTCTTATCATTTACCCTTACGCATACAACCGCTTTATTAATATCGAACTCATTCTCGTAATCCTGCAACCGGTGAGGTTTGTTTTCCGATTCCCTGATCTCAACAATAAGGACTTCCTTTCCATTAAATTCCATATATTGTATGCTTAAAGGGATGGGAGGTTCGCAGTACTTTTCTGCCGCCTCGTTAATAAGCTCCGCTTCGGCTTTTTCACTTTCAACCCCAACAATTGTTTTATCATCTTCAACGCCAAAGAATATAAAGCCCCCCTTTGTATTGGCAAAAGCGCACATTTCTTTTGCTATCTTTTCGTAAGAAGAAAATTTTAGTTTAAACTCGCAATGGAGATTTTCCCCTTCTTCAATAAAATTTAATACTTCACGGCGTTTCATAACACGGGCGATAAATCAACACTTCCCATTCTGCTTTTTATAATACCGGCTCTTCTGCGCACATAGCCTGAATTATCTACCGGTTTGTTTACTAGAGGCGAAGGAATTACCGCCGCCAAACGCGAGCATTCCGTAACATCCAGTTCGGAAGGTTTTTTATCATAATATTCTTCCGAAGCCTTTTTGATGCCGAATAATCCGTCTCCCCATTCAACAGCGTTTACATAATTTTCAAGGATGGCGTGTTTGGAAATTTCCTTTTCCATCCTGAACGTTATCGCGAATTCCTTCCCTTTGCGCAATACGCTTTTTTGTGTAGTAAGAAAAAGATTTTTGGCAAGCTGCATTGTCAAAGTGCTGCCGCCACGCAAAGTGCGGCCCTTACGTTTGTTCAATTTAAGAGCTATGTTCAGCTCTTCCCAGTCAACGCCCTTATGCCTGAAGAAATCGCCATCTTCCATACAAACAATTGAACGAAGTAAATTCGGATTTACATCTTCAAGGTTCACCCACGATTGCGAAGGATAGTAGACCATTCCGCTTTCAACAGCTCGCTGATCCATTAATGAAGTAAAACGGAAGCTGCCATACTCAAGTAGGGGAATCTGGAACGCTGGGATGCTGAAATATAGAATAAACAGCATATACAAAATCGTATTGCGGAATTTATGCCGGGCATACCAGCAGGCAAATTTATCGAAGATATATGCTATCTCGCTATCATGTATTTGATATTCAGAAACCATCGTATACTATTTGTTTTTATCGGGTATCTGCTTAAGATTATTTATCGTCTGCAAATAAATCTGCATAGCTTCCGAAATTTGCGGATCTTTATCTTTCATTCTATCCAGCAGTACCGTTTTTTCCGCTTTTAATTTATCAACTTTTTTCTCTTCTTCAACTACCTGTTTAGATAAAACCTGCATCCGTTCCAGTTCGGAAGCCGTAACCATAATCTTTGGTTCTTTCGCGGTTGTCTCAACAGGTTTATTTGCCGTAGGAGCTGCCTGTTCATGGGTAGCAGCGGCTTCTTCCGGTTTATCCTGAGCGTTTTTTCTTATAGGTTTCTCGTCATCAATTTCTTTAACAGCGCGTACGGATTTACCAGGCAAGGCATCTTTCTTAAGGCTTTCCTTCAATTTTGCCTGAGCTATTTCAGCAGATTTTATTGCGGCTTCCTGTGCAGTTGCCGGAGCCATTTTAGCGGAAGAGCTGTCACTCTTAGTAATTGCCGAAGTATCATTTACCGAATGCATTTTTGATGCAAGCATAAGTGAATCGGGAACAGACTTGTTCTTGTGTTTTTCGCGCTCAACCTTATAAAGATCCAGCTTCCCTTTTACCTTCTGAGCATAAATTGTTGTCGGATATTTCGAAACCATTGTATCGTAAACCGAAGCTGCCGAATCGGATAATTTCAGATAATTTTCAAGAATATACCCGGATGCAAGCAGCGCTTTTGGAGCGAAAGCCGATTTTGGATGAACTTTATAAATATTATAAAACCCGCTTACTGATGAAGCGTACTCCTTGTTTTTCATTGACTTTTCCGCTTCAAGGAACAGAGTTTCTGCGGGATCGTAATTAATTTCTATTTGTGGTTTGTTCAATTTTGCCGCGGCCGAATTAACTACCGATTCCTTTCTGTAAGTTTCATAGATGTAATTGTAAAGGCTGTCGGCAGTTACCGTATCGTGCTTGGTTTCGTAACAATTTGCCAGCGAAAAAACAACTTGGGGCACAAGTTTGCTTGTTTTATGATTATTCAGAATATCTTTATAATAAAACATCGCCGTATCTACACGGTCTAATTCTGCAAAATAGAGATTGGCTAAGTCATACTTCGTCTTTGCAAGTAAAGTCATGAGAGAATCACGACTAATTACAGGATAGGTTGGAGGCTTGCCAACAGCCGCTATGGCAGCGCTTGTAATAGCCTGGTAATTTTGCGCAGATAAAGCAGCCGCATTTTGCTGCTGTGCATTTTGCTGCTGTTGCGTATTTTGTTGCAGTTGAGCATTTTGCTGATTATTAGGCTGCTGAGCGCCCTGCTGTTGAGGGGGCTGCTGCTGTTGAGGAGGCTGTTGCTGCTGTTGCTGATTACTTTGAGAATTATTAACAATCGGCTGTTCGAGCCTGTTTTTAGCTTCTTTATCTTTGGCCTCTTCTATGGCAAACTTAGCGGCTTTTATTGTATCTTCAACATATTTTATGGAATCGGCAACATAAAGACTCGAGTCATTAAGATATGAAAGCTGCTTCGCCTGATCTTTGAACAGCTCGCTTGCGGAGTTGTATTTTATGAATACCGAAACTTTATTCTGAGCCTTGGCTAACATCTCGGCGGGAATAGCCGTGGTGGAAGCTTTTTTATAATAGTATGAAGCGCTGTCATATAAATGGAAATTCTCTTCCATAATTTTACCCAGATAAAAACGGGCAATTCCGGCGCTTTGCGTGTTTGCAAAGCCAGTATCTACTATCTGGAGCTTTGAAACCGCTTGCTTTATATTCAGCAAAGCCAAATTCGAAAGGCCCAGTTCGAGTTCCACAACATCGTATTTATCGGAGTACTTTGCTTCGGATCTTAATTTCTGGAAAATTTCAAGCGCGTTTTGATTTTTTTGTACCAGCCTGAGAGTACGGCCTAATTCAACATTGGCGTTGAACTTAAGATCGTAACTTGGAGAATAGCGATTTACATTTTGATAAGCCTGAGCGGCATCATCGAACCGTACCAATTGAATATATAGTTTTCCAAGCTGGAAACATGTTTCCGCCGATATGCCGGGATCATAATCATACGCAATCAATTCTTTGCACAAATCAACCGCGTTGTTATAATTCTTCATGTTTAAGTTATATTTAATTTCCTCAATATAAACCTGAGTAAGTATTTGTCCTTTTTTCGCTTTTTGCGCTTCTTCCTTCACAAGTTTTAATCGTTCCAGTCCGTTATCATAATTCCTTAAACGCAATTGTGTTTTGGCGGCCCAAAATTCAGCTTCAAGTACAAGCTTGCTATCCGGCTGGGCGGTTATAAGCTCATCAAACTTACGAAGGGCTTTCTGGTAGTTCTGCATGTAAAAGAACGACTTCCCTATTATCAAAAGAGCGTCATCAACAAAAGAACTTTGACTGTTATACTGAAGCAGCTTTGACGCTTTTTCAATCACCTGGTTTAACAGAGTGGAAGCGTTTCCGCTTACAGGAGTTTCTTCAAGCTCAAAAGCGCTTTTTTTCTGGTCATTTATAATCGTTTCGGCTTGAGAGAACAAGTCGTTCAGATTATAATAAAGGTTAAAATAGGTTGTAAAATCGCGCCATACCCCACAGCCCCCTGCCGTCAAGCTGATAAAAATGAGTAAGATACCCGCATATATATTAATTGGGAAACGAAATATTTTTTTCATGTTAAAAGCTATTAAAGATTAAAAAAAAGAAAAAGGTATTTTTATATCGCTTCCCGGCCTGACTCCTCTGTTCTTATTCTAATTGCGTCCCGAACGTCATAAATAAATATTTTACCGTCTCCAACCTGGCCGGTTTTGGCAGTACGTAAAACGGCTTCAATAACTTTTTCGGCCTGGTTATCGTTAACAACCACTTCAATTTTTATTTTGGGCACAAACTCTATCTGGTATTCGCTTCCACGGTAAGTCTCCTTGTGCCCTTTTTGCCGGCCATAACCTCTCACCTCGGTTATCGTCAATCCCTTTATTCCTTCCTCGGTAAGAGCTTCTTTTACTTCGTCCAATTTAAACGGACGAATAATTGCTTCTATTTTTTTCATGTAAGTTAAAAGTTATTACTTTCCGTGACATTGCTTGTATTTTTTACCGCTTCCGCATGGGCAAGGATCATTTCTGCCGACCTTCTCTTCAACCCTTATAGGTTGAGGTTTCCCTGCCGTTGCCGCCGATTCTTCCTCGGAAGACCGCGAATAGCCTATATTTGTGGTGTTCTGTTTCGATTCCACCACTCTGGCCCTTGGTTTACGGGCTTTCTTTGTTTGCACTTCTTCCGGAGCATGGGGGAAGAATTTAAATATAAACGATACTACTTCGTTTCTTATTTCATCGAGCATTGTAAGGAATAACTTATGGGCTTCCGTTTTGTACTCAATTAACGGATCTTTTTGGCCGTAAGCTCTAAGACCAATTCCTTCTTTCAAATCGTCCATTTCACGGAGATGCTCTTTCCACTTCTGGTCAATAACATTCAGGAATGCAAAACGCTCAAGCCGGGCCATAATTTCGTTACCCAGCATTTCTTCTTTTTTATTATAGAAAGATACGGCGGTGTCCATTATCCTGTCTTTAATTCCGCCTTTGCCAAGGCTTTCGTATTCATCAGCTTTAATTGTCACATCAATTAAAAGACTCATCATAAGCTCTTCTCTTAACTGTGTAAGGTTAGCGTCTTCGTAATACTTTTCCAATACATAATCAATGTACGCGTCAAGTTTTTCCAGCACTTCCGATTTTAACCTGTCGCCGTTCAACGCACGGCCTCTAATGGTATAAATCATTTCGCGCTGATGATTCATTACGTTATCGTATTCAAGCAATCTTTTTCTTATTGCGAAGTTGTTTTCTTCAACTTTCTTTTGCGCTCTTTCCACAGAACGGGTAATCATTGGATGTTCAATTACTTCGCCTTCCTGTAATCCCATTCTGGACATAACTGAGGAAATTCTGTCGCTTCCGAACAAACGCATAAGGTCATCTTCAAGAGAAAGATAGAACTTTGTTATACCGGGATCTCCCTGCCTGCCGGAACGGCCTCTTAACTGCCTGTCAATACGGCGCGATTCATGGCGTTCCGTACCAAGAATAAACAAACCGCCTCTTTCAACTACGCCAGGGCCAAGCTTAATATCGGTACCACGGCCAGCCATGTTTGTAGCTATTGTAACAGCTCCCATAAGTCCCGCATTGGCAACAATTTCAGCTTCGCGCTGATGCTGCTTTGCGTTCAATACATTGTGAGGAATACCCTTACGTTTAAGCATACGACTGATTGTTTCGGAAACATCCACCGAGGTTGTACCAACAAGCACCGGCTGCCCGGCTTTTTTCAGCTCTTCAATTTTATCTAAAATCGCGTTATATTTTTCTCTCTTTGTTCTGTATATTGAGTCATCCTGATCATCCCTTATTACAGGTTTGTTTGTAGGAATAACAACAACTTCCAGTTTATAAATTTCGTAAAACTCGCCTTCTTCGGTTTCGGCTGTACCCGTCATACCCGCGAGTTTGTTATACATTCTGAAGTAGTTCTGAAGCGTAATAGTGGCAAGCGTTTGTGTATCTCTTTCAACCTTAACGCTTTCCTTGGCTTCAATCGCCTGATGCAGTCCATCCGAATATCTTCTGCCCGGAAGCACACGACCGGTAAATTCATCTACTATGGCAATTTTACCATCTTCGGTAACAACATATTCGTCATCTTTTTCAAAAAGCGTATAGGCTTTTAACAATTGATGAACGGTATGAATTCTATCGCTCCTTTCGGAGTAAATACCATAAAGCTCGTCTTTCTTTTTAGCTTTCTCTTCTATGGAAATGCTTTCGTCATTTTCAAATTTGCTTATTTCGTATCCGAGATCTGGCAAAACGAAAAAGTCCTTATCAATTACAGTACCTCTTGCCAATTCGGTACGTCCTATTTCTGTAGTATCAACAGAGTTGTTTTTCTCATCTATTACAAAGTATAATTGCTCATCAATTTCGTGCATGTACTTGCCTTTTTCGCGCAGGTAGTACATTTCTGTTTCCTGCATAAGCTTTTTGTTTTCCGGATCGGAAAGTATTTTGGCAAGCTTTTTATTCTTTGGCAAACCTCTGTAGGCGGTAAATATCAACCGGCCTATTTCGGTTTCGCTTGTTTTATCTTTACCTTTTTGGGGAAGTAAATTTTCCGCTTCCTGAACAAATTGCGCCACAAGGTTAGATTGCAATCTGAAAAGGCGCTCAACTCTTGGTTTCATTTCGTCAAATTTCTGGTCGTCTTCGCCTACCGAACCGGAAATAATAAGAGGCGTTCTCGCTTCATCTATCAAAACCGAATCCACTTCATCCACAATAGCATAATTGTGTTTGCGCTGAACCTGTCCCTCAAGATCAATGGCCATATTATCACGCAGAAAATCGAAACCAAACTCGTTATTTGTTCCGTATGTAATATCGCAGCCATATTGCCCTTTTCTCTCATCCGGATCCATCGTATTAAGGATACACCCTACTGTAAGGCCGTGAAACTTGAATATTTCTCCCATCCATTCGCTATCTCTGGAAGCCAGATAATCGTTCACGGTAACAAGGTGAACTCCCCGCCCTGTTAAGGCGTTCAGGTACATTGGAAGAGCCGCTACAAGCGTCTTACCTTCACCAGTGGACATTTCAGATATTTTTCCCTGGTGCAGGACTATTCCGCCCATCAGCTGAACATCATAAGGGACCATATCCCAGGTAATTTTATTGCCTGCTACTGTCCAGCTTTTACCAACAAGCCTTTGGCAGGTGCTTTTTACTACGGCAAACGCTTCGGGCAAAATTTCGTCAAGTATATCTTCGAATTTATCGGTCAGTTCATCTTCAAGGTTCTCAAGTTCTTCGTATTCCTTTTCCCTGTCAAAATCTTCATCTCCCTGTAATTTCAGGTTGATTTCCTCAATTTTGCTCCTGATGTCCACGGTATCGTTTTGTATTTTTTCCTTGAAACCGGCTGTTTTGGCCCTGAGTTCGTCGTCTGTCAGGTCTTTTATCTGTTCATAATATTCATTTATTTCGTTGACAATTGGCCATAACTCTTTCTGGTCTTTTGAGTGTTTATCGCCAAAAATCTTTTTAAATATATCAAGCATCCAATAAATTCCTTTAGTAAATAGACTATTAAATTACGCAATACCACCTTGAAATGCAATTTACGATGTGAAAGTTAAAATAAGGAATTCCAATAAAACAATCCGGTCAAAAACGCCCCCCTTTCATAAAACTTACCAAATTACCAGCCCTTAATACAAAATCGGAGCTTTTATGCCGTCTAAGCCGGCAACAGTAATAAGGAACAATGAGCAACAGGTTCTATTGTTTTCGTTCCCATAAATCCTTGAGAAGGTATTGATTATATCAATTATTGAATGCTTAACAGATAATCTACGGCTTTACCAAGCGTTTTCACATCGCTATTGCCATAAGATGGCATAACAATATTTCTATATTTGTTTTTATATTCTTTGAATTTTTCTTTATCGGAGTAAGCGGAAGGATTACGCAGATAATTAATCAGATTATCTCTTGTCCACTCTTTGTTAAGCCCAATTAATGCCGGAGCCATTGCCGACCCGGCCAGATCCGCGCCATGGCAATTTTGGCAACCGAGCTTCTTTATTATTTGCTCACCCGTTTCACTCTTTTGCTCTTCCGCCATTCCGCTGCTATATTTTAGCGGCTGTTCCGAATCGTCTTTTTTTGTAATACGCCCAAGAATAAACAAAGCCATAAAAAGCAGTACAAAACCGGCAAGCCAAAACTGAGTTTTTGTCATAAGTTCCCTCTTAAGTTTTATTGATAACAAAGTTTCCCGTCAATATCCGTATAAGCTTTATTTATAAGATAACAAAATATTTCTCAAAAAGTTTAAGAGTCTGCTTCCATCGCCTTATCGTAATAATCCTTGAATTTTTTAACCGATTCATATATGGCGTTTGCAATTCTGTTTTGTCCGTCTATGCTGCCCAGTATATGGGCATCGTTTTTATTGGAAATAAATCCGGTTTCAACCAAAACGCCCGGCATTGAAGCGCCAACAAGCACATAAAAGCCCGCCTGTTTTATACCCCTGCACTTTAACTGCGAAACGTTCATAAAATCGGTATGGAGGTAATCCGAAAATTTTTCGGAATATTTCATGTAAGAAGAGTGCGCCATACTTACCAGAATAAAGTTCTCATCGGTAAGTTTTTTATACCTTGAAGGATTATCCTCAAATTTAATTACGCTGTTTTCCCGCTCGGCAATTTTTATTGCGCTTTCCGTTCTGCCAGGTCTTAACAGATAAATTTCAGCTCCCGAAGCATCGGTCGGTTTTTGCGGGGTTGAATTGCAGTGAATTGAGATGAATAGTTTACCGTTTTTTTCGTTTGCAATTTTGCCTCTTTTGTCAAGCTCAACAAATTCATCCGTCCTGCGCGTATATACAACTTTTACATCCTTAACATTTCTTTCTATCATTTTCCCAAGTTTAAGAGCTATTGCAAGATTCACATCTTTTTCTCTCAAACCTCCTATGCCTACCGCGCCTATGTCTTTTCCGCCATGCCCGGCGTCAATAACTACTGTATTAAAATCCCATTTATCTTTTTGCCCGGCGTTTTTACTTTTAATAAACGCTTTGTTTCTTATTGTCAGCAATATTTCCGAGCCGCTTTCCGAAGTCGCAATTTCAAAGGTATCGTACCCCTTGCCAACTTCAAACTGTATTACCTGCTGTTTGCCGTTTTGTTTAAACCTGACTTTCCTGACAACGCTTTTGGAAGGTATGTTGTTTACCTCATCAAACTTTTTGGGGCCGTTTTTTAACGTAAGGGTAATTGCGCCGTTCTTATACACCGATTCGTATTTAACGCCTTTCTTTCTTAGCTTTATGGTAATAAGAGTTCCGTTGGCTTTTTCGTTTAATATAACAGCTCCGTTTTCATCGGAAGAGGATTTTGCCGTTTCTTCTCCGCTTACTGTCTTATTTTCTTTTTCACTCTTATCGGGTTCTTCTTGTTCAACCGGTTTTACTTTTTTAGGGGCTATTTTAAACAATCCGTATTTAACTTCTTCCGGTTTTTGTTTTTCTGTTTTTGTTTTTTCAATTTCTTTTTTTTCTGTTTCCTGTTTCTCGGTATTTCCAGTCACTTTTTTTGAATAACGTAAATCGGCTTTTACGTTCGGTTTTGCGGCTGCCTTTGTGGACGGTTTAACCTGCATTAACATCATCGCGTCTTCGTTGAACTCAAAATCAGTATTCAACCCCGATTGAAACTGAGTTAAAACAGCTTCCAGCGGAACAAATATTCTGTTCCCCGAAAGCCCCGCGGGCACGGGTAATTGTATCACATCTACAATTTCTCCTTTCCTTGTTTTAACAACAAAAGGATTGTTCCCGCTGAATTTAAGATTGAAATTTTTAAACTTAAGTTCTGTTTTCTGAACCGACTTGTTATAAAAATAATTTATTCCCAGCCCTTCGGCAAGATCGTTTATAGGAACAAAAACAATACCGTTTTTTACAAAGGAGGGAATGCTCTTTTCTTTTCCGTTATATTTAATCTTTACACTTTTGTTTTGAGCATACCCAAAAGAAGCAGAAAGAATTATAAACGCTAACAGTAATACTATATGGTTTCTTTTTATCATAAATGGAATTTTAACCTATAAAGGGAATCATAAACCCTGATTTTTTTTTGTATGTTTCGAATGACTGGCCAAAGTTTTTAAGAAGCAGTTTATCTTCTTCAACAGCCCTTAATATAAATAACGGAATTTCTATTATTGCAAACGGAAGAACAAGATAGCTCATTACAGCGCAGGCGGCGCCAATATCTACAAGAATTTGCGCAAGGTAGTGAGGATGCCTGATTAACCTGTATGGCCCCTTTGTAACAAGTTCGTGCTTTTTAAGTATTACAATATCCTGAGCGTAATTTGGGCCAAGAGTTTTATAAGCCCACACCTGTAACCACGAAAAAATAATATACACAACAGCGGAAACGAGCCTGAAAGCCTGGTACTTTTCAGAATAATCAAGAACTCCCACTTTGAAAACTCCCAGAATCAGGAACAGCAGGCATATAGTTGCCAAAGTAACGGGAACTGCCTGCAAATATGTTTTGGGCCGCTCCCTGAAATTGGACATTGAAGTTCTTAGCCCCTTTTTTGCGCCCGAAAAATTTGCTCCAAAAGTGGCAACTATGTTAAAACTGATTAATATATTAATAGGATCCATACTTTCACTTTATTCCGTTATCTCCTGTTGCAAATATAGAAAATTATACAGTAATTTTTAAGTTAAATTAGTGTGTATTTATCAGGCCCGAAGATATATCATACGGAAAGCGTTTTGAGTATTGCGAGGAATTCTTTTTGAGTTTCAACCGGAGGTATCTGTTCGTCCCTTTTAATTTTTACCGAAACATTCATCTTCCTGAATAGTTCATCAAGGCAGTCGAACATCGATTCCGGCGGAAATTTTTTATCCCTAAGATAATGAATAAGTTTGAGTGTCTTGAAACCATCGAACCAGAAGATTTTTTGTTTTTGTACCTGTTCTTGCTGTTTTGAGTTTTTTATTATTCGTTCCCATTCTTCATTAAAATTATTATCTGCAAGAAAATCATATAAGCAGGGATCTATATCTTTAGCTTTTTTCAGATAATCTTTGGCAGGTAATATTTCGGGAGTATCAAATACTTTAAGCCAGGCTTTTAATACTTCAAACGATTTTATTGAATAAAGCACGTATTCATTCTGAACCTCCGACATGAAACGGCGTACTCTTTGCCCTGTACCAAAAGGAACTCTGAAACTGGTACGCGGAGCGGGAAAAACCGATGCGCTGTTTATTTGCCGTACAGGATAATTTTTTGCAAGCTTTTCCATAAAATAAAAATCTTCGGCAGCTTTACGCTTATTCATTCCGCCGCACTTTATATAAGCCTCCGCGCTGCACAGCATTGTTGAGCCGATTGTATGAAAGGCATAATAAGAGCCGGTAGTTTTAAGCGCCGCCACATAATAATGTAAAAATATCTCGTAGCATATTATCGCCTTTTGTGTCTCCGGTTCATCAAGCGGATGAGCGAAACAAAACTCTCCAGCATGGAATGAATGATCTCGCGTCAGCTTAATTATTTCTTCAAAATAATTTTGCGAAACCGTACAATCCGCGTCAAGGCACACAAGAAGATTGTTTACCCCTTTCGCATCCAGTACAGACAGGGCTATATCCATTCCGGTTTTTCTTGCAAGCCCCACGCCGCCATCCTTATCCGGGAGTTCAAGCCCTTTGGAAGAAGCGTCTATCAGCCCTAAACGCAACCCGCTATCAATAACTATATTTACAAACGCATCGTCATTTTTTTCCCCCGCAATTATGCTCTTCAACAGTTTTATTGCTTTGGCATTATCTTCTTTAATTTCAGTAGCAGCGGAAAGAGTATTATTGACAATAATGATTGTTAAAATTTCATCAAATTGAGCCGGACTATTTAGCACAAGCGATTCAAGAAGTTTTTTTATATTTTCATATTCACATAACGCGGGCACAACAATGGCGGCCGATACATTGCCCCTGGCATCCCACTCAAGCTTATGGCTGCCCGGCAAATTACGTTTAAGATATTTTTCTTCCTTACGCGGTAAATGACTTTCGTTACTCTCTTGTAAAATCATTGAGTCCTTTTTCAATTATATTTTTCGCGGCATCAAAATCGGGGCCGTAAATCCAGTTGATTACAACTCCCTCTTTTTCCATTTTTCGGTACCAGGTCATTTGTCTTTTAGCAAAACTATGAATAGAGGAATTTAATTTCTGGAACATATCATTATAACTCAGTTCCCCTTTTAAATACATGGCAATAAATTTATATTCAAGGCCGTAAAAAACAAGCCGGTCATACGCAACTCCTTCATCAAGTAAAAGGCGCACTTCGTCAATCATGCCGCTGTCAAGCCTTGTTTTCAATCTTTCGGTAATGCGTTTTTTAATAATCTCACGTTCAAAATTCACTCCAATAACCAACGGTTTAATCTCCGGTTCATCATTGGCAGTATTTTCCGAATAAGCAACCTGGATGGCTTTTATGAGCCGCTCCTTTTGCAGAAAATCTGTTGTATTGTGCAGAGAGGGATTAAGTTTTATCAGCAGTCTTTGCAGTTCCGGCAGTTCCATATCCTGCAGTCGTTCTTTCCCATATTCAAAATCGGCTTTATTCAGCTTATAGTTTTGCACAATGGAACTAAGATACAAACCGGTTCCCCCCGCAAGGATAGGTAGTTTTCCCCGTTTTAGTATATTTTTGTAGGCGGCAAAAAAATCCTGTTTGTATAAATACAGGTTATACTCTTCACCGGCATTCATTATATCAATCAAATGGTAAGGAGCTTTAACGCCGTCAACAATGTAGTCAGCAAGATCTTTGCCTGTTCCAATATCCATTTTTCTATAGACTTGTCTTGAATCGGCGGAAATAATTTCTCCATTAAAGCAGACTGCGATTTTCGCGGCAAGTTTTGTTTTGCCCACAGCGGTAGGGCCCAATATTACCAACAGGTTATAAGCCATTTAGTGTTTTACAACCAAGGGTAATTTAAGAGTAAAAGTTGCGCCTTCTCCCAAAACGCTATCGACTGAAATTGAACCATTGTGGTCTTTAATAATTTTTTCCACAATTGCCAACCCAAGTCCCACGCCAGGCTTTTTACCCTGGCTCATAAACGGTTCGAATATTCGCTCCTTAATGCTTTCCGGTATTCCCAACCCAGTATCTCTTATTGAAATTTCCACCGAATCGCCCGAAATTTTTGTAACAAAATAGAGATTACCGCCATCGGGCATTGCGTTGCAGGCGTTTTTTGTTAGTTGATAACAAGCCTGATAAAACTCTTCTTTATCTAAAAATACAAGAACGTCTTTATCATACTTTTTAAACAATTTCACCTTACGCTCTTCAACAAACTCCGCGAGCATAAGCAATATGTGGTCAAGAGCCTGGTTAATGCTTTGCGATTTTGTTTGTATCTGCGTTTTGCCTTCGGTATAGTTCAATGTAGTTTGCACCAGCGTAATAGCGGAGCTTGCTTGTTCAATAAGCATATCAAGGGCCTGGTTAACATCCGCCGGCACCTGTTTCTTTTTTATATATTCCGCAAAATGTTTAACCGTCATAACCGGTTTTTTAATATCCTGCAAAATAAACCCGGCCATTTTTCCAAGAGTATTGATTCTGTCTTTGGCAAGAAGCTGTTCTACAAGCGAAGCGTTTTCAAGCGCAATTGCCGCATGTACCGAAAGAGCTTCAAGAAACTGTTCCTCCAGTTCAGAAAAACTTCCGTTTTTATTGTTCAGCAATTGTAATACGCCTTTTACAACTCCATCGCGGTTTTTTATGGGAAAGCATATAACGGACTTTGTTGTGTATCCTGTCGCCATATCAAAACCGGAATTAAATCTGTTATCCTGTGCCGCATCGGCTATATTAATAATTTCGCCGCTCTCTGCGGACGCGCCGGCAAGTCCATCGCCAATTTTCAGTTTAATTTCTTTTGATTCGAGACCAAACCCGATTTTAGACCATAATTCCTTATTCTCTTCATCAACAAGATAAAGAGTCCCCCTGTCGGCATCAGTCAGCTCACAGGCGGCTTCAACTATAGCGTTAAGTACGTTTTCGAGTTCAATATTTGAATTTACTTTTTGCGCCGCCTGTATAATTAAATGCAGCTGCTCCTGCGTAAACCCGGAAAAATTTGTTTTTTGTTCAACAGGCACAGCATCGTATTCTATGTTTACAGCCGCTTCCGATATTATTTTTTCCGGCGTTTCGGCAATTATTTCTTTAGCTATTTCGGGAGTTATTTCAGCATACGACTCAGATACAGCTTCCTTATTCACAGTGTCGGCAATTTCCTGCATTCCCAATTCAGGCAATTCTGTCAAGATATCGGCTGGTAATCCGGGTATTATTTCTTCGGTTATTACTTGTGGAATTTCCGAAGAGATTTCCGATATATCAGGTTCCGGCAGTTCGGTCAAAATATCGTCAGGTATTTCCGGCATTATCTCTTCGTTCGGTACAGCCGGAGCGTCCTGCGGAATTTCAGGCAGAATTTCCTCCGTACTCTCAGGAATAGTTTCCTGTGATATTTCAGATAAAGCGATGTCGGGAATTTCAGGTAAAATACTTTCCTTGGTTTCAGTTTCCGGTAAAACGTCCAAAGGCATTTCCGGTAAAATATCCATAGGGATATCCGGTATTGCCGGCTCTTCAGTCCCGGCGGTAATGTTATCCGGTTTTACAGCTTCCTCCAAAGTCTCCGCTTCATCATTAATCAAATCTTTTATCTCATCAGGAATAACCGCTTCAAACACGGGCATTTCACCTTCAGGCATGGTAATGGCGGCCGTATCGTCAGCTACCAAGTCAGGCTCATCATTTTTCAGATCCCCATTAGCAATATCGCTTTCAAGTTTTTTTGTAATCTCTTCCGGAATTTCGAAAGAAGTAATTTCCTCCAATTCGTCAAACCCGGCTGTTGGTAACGCGTCTATTTCTTTGGGATCAACTTCAGAGATCAATTTTTCAGAGATTAAATCTTCCGGAATGTGCTCAAACCCTAACGGCATTTCGCCAAATGCAGTAATAAAATCTTCATCAATAATTTCTTCTTCCGCCGGGTTTTCTTTTATTTCCTCTTCCGGTTTATCTGCAACGTTCATATCGGAAACGCTTTGGTTTTCAACATCCGAAAGCGGCTCTTTTTCCTCCACGGCCTGAACAGATGGTTCCGCGCCGAGCGCCTTTTCTTCATCTGCAATGCTCTCTTCCTGATGTGATTCTGTTTCCTCCATCTTTTGCGCCAAAGATTCTGTTCCAGACTGGATTTCAGCTTCCCCAGCTATTGCTGGTTCATCGTTTGGTAAATCGTTTTTATCTTCTAATGGAATATCCACTATATCCAATTCGGAATTTTTTTCATTTATCGTATCCGGCATCGGTTCTGGCTGTATTAACTCATTTTCTTCCTCAGCCGGATAAAGAGAAAAATCCCAGCTTGCAAGACTCGCTTTTTCTTCGTCTGAAAGCGGCTCTTCTTCCTCTTCCGGTAAAGGTTTAATATCCGTAATTATTTTACTGTTATCTATAGTTTTAAAACTCGCGAAATTAAAATCAGTCGTTATTTCAGGTTCTTGTTCATCAGTCATTATTTCATTTGCCCCATCATCCTGAAGCGTTTGCTCAAAGACCTGATTTTCAGTCTCCGCCTGCATTGTTGCTTCATCAATAATCTCTTCGTTGTTCAGGCTATTATCATCGGTTACTAATTCATTTGCTTCAGTAACTTCCTTGCTTAATAAATCCGTATCGGTTTCAAACTCGTTTATTTTTTTTGGCTGTTCTTGCTTTTCTTCAAAATCTTCCGCCCATGAATTCGCGATTGCGCTTTCATCAAAAGCCGAAGGCGGTTCAGGAGCGCTGTCCAGATCATTCAATTCCGGACTGCTTTTCTTAAAACCAACAACAGCCTCGTAACCTTCTTCATCTTTTTCATTAGAATTTTCATCAGGCGGCAATTGTTCAAAATTTTCAGCTTCCGGTTTAGCCGGAGTCTCATTCAAATCAGGTTCCGCAAAAGGCAAGGGTTCTACTTCCATTGGAGCATCGTTGGGCAGCGAATCGGAAGGCTTTGAAGCCGCTCCTCCGATTTTCAGATTGACGAGAATTTCAGGATGCCCGGAAGTTAACGAGTCCATTTCATCTTTTGTAAGCTGTAAAAGAGTACAATTTTTTTCAGCAACAGCGGATGAGATGCGGGCCATTCCTTCAAGAAATTCCGATTCGCCAATAAAATTATTTGCTTGTCTTTTTTCCACTCTTGCCCCGGAAAGCGAAGGCGTTTTAATCTTAACTTCGCCCTCTAATATAAGGTATATTGAGTTTCCCGGATCTCCTGCCTGAAAAATTATATCCCCTTCCCTTTTTTCAATATAATTATCATGAGAAACCTTAAACTTCAGGTCCACAGATGGAATTCCTTCGAACATTTTATTCTGTTTTATAAGGTCGAAAGATTTTATTTGAGCAGCCATTTTATTAATTTCAGCCTAAAATATTCACAAATAATTATAATGAATAATAAAGAAATTATAAAAGGAATACAACATTTATCTAAAAATGATTTGATTCTTGCGGAAATAATAGCCAAAGCTCCGCTATGCAATCTTTCACAAGGTAAAGGTTATTATAAGGCATTACTCAGATCCATTATAGGACAGCAGCTTTCAATTGTTGTTGCCGAAGCAATCAGCAAGCGTTTCTTCAGTTTTTTTGATGGTAAACCCCTGCCCGAAAAAATAATTACCACCCCCGATGAACAATTGCGAAAGCTTGGGCTTTCGGCGGCAAAGACAAAGTATGTTAAGGATTTATCAGAAAAAATAATTTCAAAAGAAGTTGCATTCAGGAATATTTCTAAAAAAACAGACGATGAAATTATTGCCATTCTGACGCGAGTTAAAGGAATTGGAGAATGGACGGCGCACATGTTCCTTATTTTTACATTGGGCCGGCTTAATGTTTTGCCTGTTTTGGATCTTGGTATAAAAAAATCTGTAATGTTAAATTACAAAATGAAGACCATGCCAGATAACGCAAAAATTGAAAAACTGGCGAGAAAGAAAAACTGGAGCCCATATTGTTCAATTGCATGTTGGTATTTATGGCATAGTCTTGATAACAAGTAAAAATCATTGAAAAGCGCTGATACGTCTGTAAATTTCAACTGTGTTTATGGTAAAAATTTGTTTGTAGATAAAAAAGTCCTTTTTATTTAATTTCACGGAATCTTTTCCAAGGATAAAGCATCTAAATATATGACTGAAGAAATATTGATAGACAAGGCAAAATCGGGAGACAGAACCGCTCTTGCCGAACTTGTAAAGAAATACGAACAGACCGTATACAACTTTGCATTTAAAATATGCCGCGACCGCGACAGGGCCGAAAACACTATGCAGGAAACTTTTTTAAGCATGGTGAAACATCTTGGTCAATTTGACGGCAAATCGAAGCTTTCCACATGGCTTTACAGAATAATTTCGAACCATTGCCTTATGGAAATGCGCAAAAAAAAGTTCGAGTATTTTGATCTTGATCATGCTGATGAAGACGAACTTGTAAGTCAAAAATATTTTGTAGATTCCGCAAAAATTCCGGATGAAGCCGCTGAAAACTCCGAGCTTAAAAAAGTGCTTGATGAAGCCATAAAAAAGCTCGCCCCGGAATACCGACTTGTATTTTTACTGCGCGATGTTGAAGAATTATCTACGGAAGAAACGGCTCAAATCTCCGGGCTGTCAATCCCGGCGGTTAAATCCCGTTTGCATAGAGCGCGGGCATTTTTAAGAAACGAAATTACAAAGGCATTTAAAGATGAATGAACAAGTAAACTGTAAAGAAGTAATGAATCATATCTGCGAAAGCCTTGGCGAGGATATGATGTCTGACCGGTGCAAACTTATTAAAGAGCACCTTCAAAACTGCCCGGACTGCCAGAATTATTTCAGCTCCGTTGAAAAAACAATTAATTTTTATAAAATGTACAATATGCCTTTACCTAAGGAAGCTCATGAAAAATTAATGGACAAGTTAGGATTAAAAGATTGCTGATATTAAGTTTAATTTTAAGGAGAACCAATGCCTCTATTCGAATACAGATGCACTAAATGCAACACAAAGTTTGAAGTTCTGCATAAATCCGTCAATTCAACTGAAGAAGTAATTTGCCCGCAATGCAGCTCAACAGAAAATAAGAAGCTAATGTCTTCTTTTAGTCCTTCGGTAAGCAGCCTGTCCGGTTTCAGCGCCCCTGCGTGTACCGAATGCGAACACGCCTCGCAACACGGCGGCGGCTGCGCTTCAGGCATGTGCGGATTAAATTAAATTCATACGGCAGCAGTTTTTTTGGTAATAAAGAAGCGGGTTTGGGGCCCGCTTCTTTGCGTTCAACATCACATAACCCTAAAACCGGCTAATCATAAACTTTTTGTATGGCAATCGCTGCAGTTCATTGTGTATAAAGCTTCCCCAATTTCCACCGGGTGCACATAAGTAAGGCTTTTAGCATCGGCATAAACCGGCTTGTCATTTTCGCGCTGCCATGAAGTTATCGAATGGCACAAATCGCAATTTTTTGAAATCACTTTTCCCTTTCCTGCAAAGTGTTTGCCATCGTGGCATCTGAAACACCCGGGGGCATACATGTGCCCTATTTGCATCGGGTAGTATTTCCAGCTTACATTCATTTCGGGAAAATAATTGCGCAGATAGATTTTTTGTATTTCATTAATGGCTTTAGATACCAATTTAGAGTTTGAGGCATAATAATCGGGGTAGCTCAACTGGTAAAAGCTTTCCACAAATATTTTGATGCTGTCAAGCGCGGTTTGTTTTGAGGAGTAGCCTCTGTCAAGCGCCTGAGTGCTTATGCTTTTGATAAATGGAATCGATTTGTCAATCCAACCGAGAGAGATATAATTGTTTACAGCAACCGTTGATGGATGATAGATATGCGCCGGGCGGTTATGGCAATCAATGCAATCCATTGTACGTGTTTCAATTTCCTTATTCCTGAAATCCTTCTTTGATTTTTTTGTTTTATAAATAATTTCTTTGCCATCGGCTCTTGTAATTTTTACCCATGGGATGGTCATTCGCTTATTATCCGTTGTCTTATAGGTAATACGGTTATTGTTATTTACATGCCAGTGTATACCCGAGACAAAGCCGGTTTCCGGGTTCCCCTGGCCTATATTCATTGCAATTTTGAACGACCACCTCGTATTGTTCTCATCATTCGAATAATAATCCACTTTACTGATTTTCTGGAAATACAAATGTTTCGTCCAGTGGCATTGCTCACAGGTTTCTCTTGCAGGTCTCAGGTTTTCAATTGGCGTGGGTATGGGGCGCGGATATTTGTTAAACAAAACCGAATAAACCTGATAGGAACCCGAAAGCTTTGAGCGTACAAACCAATCTGTTCCGGGACCAATATGACAATTAACGCAATTTGTTTTTGAATGTGGAGAAGCCTGGTATGCCGTATATTCGGGCTCCATAACCTTGTGGCATGTTTCCCCGCAAAATCTGTCAGATTCAGTATATTCGTACGCTTTAAAACTTCCGAAAGCGGTAAACAATATCAGCATGGCTGTGCCTGTTACAAAAATCAATACGGCTCTTCTTTGCCGCGGATCGTTCAAATCTATTTGAGGTAACTTGGGCGCAAGCGCGTCCCCCGATTTTTCTCTTTTGTCTTCCTTATAAATTCCGTAGGCAATTAACAGTAGTCCGGTTATTAAAAATCCCGGCAGGATAATAAAAGTCACTATTCCAAAATAAGGGTTATTTTCAGACGCTATCAGATCCAACAAAGTCAGGAAAATGATAAGCACAAAATTGAACGCGGCAATACCGGCGCCAACCAAAGTGGTTACATTATACACTTTATCAGGGAAAAGCTTTTTCATCTTTCCTTATTCTTATATTCCTGTTCTTTTATTTCTCTTAACTCTTCGGCGTGTTCCTCCTCCATTTCGGATTCGGAAAGCTTCCCGGTAATCCAGGCAAGGTTCATTGGGTAGGCATCGGGGTTAAAAATAACGAAATACAAATGCCAAATGATAATAGATAAAAACGCGAGCCATGCTTCAAAATAATGTATGGTTCTAACAATATCGTAACCGCTCTTACCCCAAATTCCAAGAAAAGTATTATCGAACCACATAAACAGGCCGGTCATTGTCATTACTGCCGTACCCCAAACCAAAGCCCAGTATTCGCTTTTTTCCACATAACTGAATCTGCCGAATTCAGGTTTTGTTTTTGAAAAACCGAAATTATACTTAAGCACCTTAAACGCATCAATCAAATCTCTCCTGCGGGGCAATAGATCAATAAATAATTTTCTTCCGCGCTTTGTGGCGGTAAGATAAAACAAATGGAACAGGCAATCGGTTACCATAACAACAGCGGCAACGCGGTGCACAATGCTTCTTATCTCAAATAAATTCGGGTTCAGATTGCGTACGCCGGCAACCCACCATGCTTCCGGAAAACGGAGCATAAAACCGGTTATTACCAATGTAATAAAACTCAGCATCATGCTTACATGTTGTATTCTTTCGCTCACCGTCATTCTTAAATAAAGCCCCGTGCCTCTGTGTTCTTCCACCAGAAGCCCCCGCCTTTTAAGCATTTTTCTTTTCGAGCGTTTTATAAAATCAACAATGTTATGAAGAAACATTCCGCCTATAATAGTAACTATCATTATTATGTAGCCGGATGTCAGCCAATAAAGAATCGGCTGCTGCTTTGGCGTTATAGTAAGGTGTATATTTCCTTCCGCAAATTTTTTGTTTGCTCCCGGATGACATTTGCCGCATGTAAATGCCAAATTCCTTTTATTGGTGGAAGAAGTCGAGTCTGACGAAGGTTTTATTTTGTGAGCCCCATGGCAGCTTGCGCAATTTGCAACCGAAAGAGAACCGCCTTTTAACGCGAGTCCGTGATAGCTGTCGTCATAAGTAACAACCCTGTTGTTCGCAATTCCATATTTTTCCGTAAGGGTTACGGAACTATGGCAGGGGGAGCAAACCCGCTCGCCCAGGTTTGTATACGATACCGCCGCGTTAGGATCGTTGTGCTTCAGTATTGAATGATCTCCATGACAGGAGGTACATACGGGGGCGTCAACATTCCCTTTGCTTACTGAAGCAAAATGTATGCTTTGCAGATAATCTTTCTGTTCGGTGTTGTGGCATTTGCCACATGTGGCAGGAATATTTTTCTTGTTGATTGCTGAGTTTTGGTCAATCGCCGTTTTCACTCCGTGCGCCGAATGGCAGTCAATACACGCAGCTGAGTTTTTATTACCGGCGGCAAGTTCGGTTCCGTGTATGCTTTTTTCGTAACTATTTATAAAATTAGCCGAAGGTAATGTTCTTGCCCGTATGGCCATATCATCTTTATGACATGACATACACAATTGATTCTGAATAAGTTTCAACTGTACAACAGATTGTTTATTCGATTTTGACGCAACTGGGTTTTTATGGCACGAAAGGCAGTTTGGCGCTCCTTTTATTTTTTTTGAAAAAGCCATGCCGTGAGACGAAGCCTTATAAGCATTTTTTTGTTCGGAGTGGCATTTACCGCAGGACTCCGCAAGATTAAGTGAGCTGAATTTTGCTCCGTTTGCACGCGGAGATGAAACTTCGTGAGTTCCATGGCACTGTTTGCAGGATACCCCAGCCGCCACAGCGTTGCTATTTGCAGAAGCCATTTGCGGATGGAAAGTATGCCTTATTACCGCGTCCTTATGGCACATTTTACAATCGATTGGTTCTATTTTGGGTTTATGCGGCAGCTCATCGGCATTATATTTAACATGACACGAGATGCAGGCCAGCTTTTTATGTACGGATTTAAGCAATACGCTTTCATCCATATATAAAGACCTTTCTTTCCCGTTCTTTTCCTGTTTCAGCTCTTTATCGCTATGGCAGGCAAGGCAATCCGAATTTGCCTGCCCAAATAACGCCTCACTTCCGCCTGTTAAAAGCAGGAGTAAAAAAACAGCAATACAGCTCCTTCTGACTGGAAGGCTTAAAGGAAACATAAACCGCCTGTTTTCCGTTTTATGATAAAATTACTTTACGGGTTCCGTCTTTTTTGTTTTTCCGCCCGAGGTCTTTTTTGCGGAAAGTATCCATTTGCCAAGCGCGTTTAGTTCTTCATCGCTGCCCTTAAATAATACCGGATGTTTCTTTTCGTTTATCTCGGCTTTCTTTTTCATATATTCTACAAACTTGGCTTGTGTGAGATTTCCGGACGCTTTGGATAAATCAGGAGGAGGATTTTTCAGATTCTGAAGTTTTTTGGTTATTCCTTCAGCTTCAAAACTGTGGCAAGCTGAGCATTTGTTATCCGTAAATACTTTTTTCCCGTCAATTGCTTCCCCGGTATTCACAGAAAATGCAAAACCGTAAAGCGCTACAATGGAAAAAATAAACAACAGGTATAATGCGGTAACTTTCATATCTATATCTCCTTAACATTTAATAACTGATCTTTTACACCATCAATCGCATGTTTGCGTCAGGTTTTATAATTATATCAACATCAATGCCATCGGGTTAGATTATAAAAGAATCCTTTTATTGTATTATTTGGAATGGAATCCCCTGATAATGCTCTCATATTTGAGAAAATACATTCTCATCTTTCCATTTATAAGAAAAGGATGCCTCCCTCAGTATATCTGTTTTGAATTATTCCAATTCTTTAACTATGTTAATAACACTAATAAAATAAACGTTTTACAGGTTATAAAAACGCAGTAATGAAAAAACTTGAGCATTACAAAAAGCCGCTTGCCTCAAAAAAAGTTTTTCTCCAGCGCATAATCAGATATTTCGCCTTTTCAATGGCCGTCCTGATACTTTCGCTGGCGGTTGGTGTTGTCGGTTACCATTTTATAGGCGGGCTTGGCTGGATTGATGCTTTTTTGAACGCCTCAATGATTTTAACCGGAATGGGGCCTGTAAACCCTATGCAAACTGACGGCGGAAAAATTTTTGCTTCCTTTTACGCGCTTTTCAGCGGCATTGCTTTCCTTTCAATTGTATCAATAATCATGGCCCCGTTTATTCACAGGTTCCTGCATAAATTCCATCTGGCGCCTGATAGCGAAGACGAAAAAGAAGATTAGCATACCCTTAAAGCGCGAACAGTTTTTTAATATCTATATTATAATCTTCCGTCATTAACTTATTTGTGTACTCATGGCTCCTGGAGTTGCAGGAATAATCTTTCCCCCATTCGCCAATATTCTTTACAATCTCTTCAATGGCGGCAATAATAAAATTCAATTCTGCGTCTGTCATTAACGGATGCAACGACAGCCTTACCCACCCCGGCTTATGGTAAAAATCTCCTTTATCAATTTCGCTTGTAATTTCTTTTGATTGGTTCGGCGTAACGTGCAGCAGATAGTGCCCATACGTCCCCGCACAACTGCATCCTCCGCGAACCTGTATTCCAAAACGATCGTTTAACAATTTAACTACAAGATTAAAATGAATATTGTCTATAAAAAATGAAATAACCCCAAGCCTGTGTTCAATATTATCCGCCAGTATATGCACACCGGGAATTTTCCTGAATCCGTTAAAAGCCATTTTAACAAGTTCGGCTTCCCTAAGCGCCATTTTGTCTACCCCCATCTCCTCCTTAAGCTTAACGCATAATGCCGCTTTTATAGTTTGCAGAAAAGCGGGAGTGCCTCCGTCTTCACGAGCTTCTATGTTGGAAACAAACCTGTGTTGCCCCCATGGGTTTGTCCAATCTACTGTTCCGCCACCGGGAGTATCAGGGACTTTGTTTTTATATAATTTCGAATCGAATACTATTATGCCCGGAGCGCCGGGGCCCCCTAAAAATTTATGCGGCGAAAAGAATATGGCATCAAGTTTTTCAAGCGGATCGGCAGGGTGCATGTCAATTTCAACATAAGGAGCCGAACACGCGAAATCCACAAAACAATAACCGCCGGCCTGGTGCATTATTTTGGCCATCTTATGGTATTCCGTTTGTATGCCTGTAACATTGGAACATGCTGTAAACGAGCCTATCATAAGCTTTCTGTCTTTGTGCTCCGCCGTCAGCCGCTTCAGGCTTTCCAAATCCACAAGTCCGTTTTTATCCGGATCTATTACAAACACATCGGCAATTGTTTCAAGCCACGAAGTCTGGTTTGAATGATGCTCCATGTGAGTAATAAAAACAACCGGGCGAAGTTCTTCAGGCAGATTAACATATCCCGAAAGCTGTTCCGGTATTTTCAATCCCAAAATTCTTTGGAATTTATTCACTACCTTTGTCATACCCGAACCCTCGGCAATAATTACGTCATCGGGACCCGCATTGACATGTTTTTTAATTATCTCCTGAGCTGTGTGGTAGGCGCGGGTCATTGTAGTTCCGGTAACGCTTGCTTCCGTATGAGTGTTGCCGGTATAAGGGCCAAATTCATTAATTATCTTTTCCTCAACAGGCCTGTAAAGCCTGCCGCTTGCTATCCAATCCGCATATACAATACGTTGAACCCCGTACGGAGTATTAAAATGCTGGTTATAACCTATTGTATTGTTTCTGTATTTTTCAAAATAACTTTCCAGATTTTCCATAATATTGTTTTTGCCTAAACTTAAATTTCTGTCTTATCAGTAATAATTTCAAATTTAACATCCGAAGGCAATACAGCCGTAATAGATCTGTTCAACAGATCTATATTAACCGTAAGCGTCTTTTTATTCGATTCGGATGAAACCACGCCAATAACATTTTCAAATGGCCCGGATTTTATTCTTATCTTCGTTCCTTCTGCTATACCTTCATTAATTAAGAAATCCGCCTTTTCACTTAAAAAAGATTTAAGGTTTTCAATCTGCCAATTTGGTATCATGGCCGGCTTGCCATGGTCAAATATGCACCTTACAACCTGATTTACTTCAAGCGCCAGTAATCTTTCTCTTTCATCGGCCAGTATAAATATATAGCCCCGCAAAACGGGTTCCGTAACTTTTTTCTTCCTGTCGCTCCACTGTTTAACTTTTGTTATTGCGGGCAGGTAGTTTTCAATGCCAAGTTTTATTATTTCGGCTTCCACCTTAAATTCGGTGCGCGGTTTTGTATAAAGAGCAAACCAATGTTTTTCCGTATTCATAAGCTCTATTTGTTTTATCTTACAAATTCATTTAAATATTTTATTAATTCCCTATCATCTAAAGGCCTTTTTAGCAATGCCGAAATACCGTATTTGTAATACATTTGTTCAACATTTTCATCATTCGCGCCTGTTAAAATAATAAATGGCGTTTTTATCAGTTTGTTCCCTTTCTTTACCGATTCAATTAACTGCAGTCCGTTCATCAAAGGTAAATCGTGTTCGGTAATTACAAGTGACGGATTTTTCTCCAATATTGTGCTCATTGCTTCAAATCCGTTTTCGGCCGTATATATTTTAAAATCGGAGAATGTTTTTCGTATTACTTCACTTATGTAATCTCTTTCTTTTTCCTGGCTATCAACTACTAAAATTGTGTTCTGAGGTTTGGGAACCGTAAAGTGAAATTCACTTCCGTTGCCCGGCTGCGAATAGAACCAGATTTCTCCGCCATGTTTTTCCACTATCTCTTTTACCAGAGGAAGCCCAAGCCCGCTCCCCTTTTCTCCCGAAGTTCCTTCTGTAGAGAACATGTTTTCAACTTTAAATAGCTTTGCCTGATCCTCTTCACGGATTCCAACGCCACTATCTCGAACAACAAATTCCACCTGGGAATTATTAAAATTGCCGACAGTAATTTCTATCTTTGAGTTTTCAGGAGAAAACTTGAGCGCGTTGTTTAACAGGTTTGTCAGCGCCTGTGTTATAAGTCGTTCATCGGCGTTTATGTAAATATCATCGCTGACGTTTGCAATTATTTCTATGTTCTTTCTTATAGCGTTACCCGTTAATGAAGAAACGCAGTTAAAAACAATAAGCTGGGCTTTAAACCTTTCCGGCTCTACTGCTATTTTACCCGTTTGCAGCCTCGACCAGTCAAGCAGATAGTTTATAAGCTGTAACTGGTTCTGCGAAGCCTCATAAATATATGTAAGGTATTCGGTTTTATCCTGCAACGGCAGGTTCGGTTCATTAAGTAATATTTCGGCAAAACCAAGTATGCTTGTGAACGGAGCTCTTAAATCGTGAGAAAGAATAGTAATAAAACTATCCTTTGACGCGTTAATTTCTTTTATTTTTTTCTCGCAGGCGTTTAATTGTTCCTGAGCGTTTCGCAATGGCGTAATATCCGATAAAACGCCTACTACGGACGAATTTTCTCCTTTCGATATTTCTTCCTTCACCCAGGCAACAGTGTTGTCTTTTTTCAAAATTCTGTATTCAAGTCCAATAGAATTTTCACTTTCGGATAGTTCAAAAGCGTTTAATTTATTCTTAACCTTGTTTATATCTTCTTCAACAATAAGCGATTTATGCTTTATCGGCATGGCGCTGATTTCACCAGCCGAGTAGCCGGTAATTTTCTTAATGCTCTCGGAATAATTTATATTGTTCCCCTCTTTTATATCGGCAATCCAGACAGCCTCGCTAATTGCATTTGCAATTTCAGACATCAGAATTTCGTTCCGGATTTCCCTCGCCCTCGTGTTTGTTTGTTCCAAATTATTTGACTCCATTTGACCCTTCAGTCGTTTTCAGCAAATTAATTGCCGTAAAAGCTTATAATGTTTTTACAAACTGAATTTAATTTAACTTATTAATATGAAATAAGTTTTTTTATTTTGCAACATTCCTCAAATTTATAAATGAACTTTAAATTGTGCTATATTTGTTATATTACAAAAACGGGAAACCATAAAAATGAAATCTGTTTTATACTATGCGCTTCTATTTTTATATTTATTAAATTTTGCGGCTTTTCCGCAACCAGCCAAAGGCCATATAAGCGGGATGGTTGTTGATGAGGTCACACAAAAACCCCTGTTCGGCGCTAACATAATTCTGATAGGAACCTCTTACGGCGCTGCAACAGGCGAAGATGGCCGTTATGAAATCAACGGAGTTCCTGTTGGTTCATATCAGTTAAAGGTTTCGTTGCTCGGTTACAAATCCATCACAAAAACCGATATTACTGTCTCGAACGTAAAGCCGGCTCAGGCGGATTTTAAACTGACCGAGTCTGTTGAGCAACTAAAAGAAGTAACCGTAAAATCGGATTATTTTAACAAATCGCCTGAAGATATTATTAGCGTACGCTCCTTAAATTATGAGGAAATAAGAAGAGCGCCCGGCGGTTTTGAAGATGTAATCAGAGCCTTGTCCGTATTGCCGGGAGTTGCGCAAGCCGATGCAGGAAGAAATGATTTGATTGTGCGGGGTGGAGCGCCCTCCGAAAATCTTTATCTGGTTGATGGTATTGAAGTGCCAAACATCAATCACTTTGGTTCGCAGGGAGCTACCGGCGGGCCATTAAGTTATGTCAATCTCGATTTTGTTAAAGATGTAACTTTTTCAACAGGAGGTTTTGCAAGCCAATACGGCGATAAACTGTCTTCCGTCTTAAAAATAGATTTACGTGATGGCCGAAAAGATAAAATTGGAGGCAAGGCCACCGTCTCGGCTTCTCAGTTCGGACTTAATCTTGAGGGTCCGGTTTCTTCAAATTCCAATTTCCTTTTTTCGGCGCGCAGAAGTTACCTCGATTTTATATTTAAAGCCGCCGGTTTCGGATTTGTACCCGAATATTATGATGTGCTTTCTAAATACAATTACGAGCCGGATGCTAAGAATTCATTTTCATTTCTGTTTGTGGGAGCATTCGATTATGTAAAGTATTTTAACGATACCCAGAATAAACGCTTTGATAATGCCCGCGTTCTTGGAAGCGATGAAAATCAGTATGTAACAGGTTTAACTTACAGACACTTGTTTTCAAACGGATTCTTCAGAGTAATACTGAGCAGGAATTATGTGGATTACAATACTCTTCAAAAAGATACTTTGCTAAACCCTGTTTTCCAAAACAAATCGCGGGAGTCTGAAGATAAACTTAAAGCCGAACTGGTTTTCAGAATGTCATCAAACAACGAAATAAGCCTGGGCGCGGATATGAGTTATATACGTTTCAAGGCAGATATATTTTTCCCTGACTTTAGAACCACATTCGGAGAAACTCTACCTATCAACAACCTGCATACGAACAAAGACTACACAAAAGCGGCTGTTTATCTGAACCATAATATGTTATTCTTCGATAAGCTCAGGACTAATATAGGAGTACGAGCGGATTATTTTGACCCGCTTGATAAAAAACTGTATTTCAGCCCCCGTTTTGCGGCTTCGTATGCTTTAACCGAATTGACTGATATTAATTTTAGCGCCGGCATTTATTACCAGGCTCCTTCTTACATTTGGCTGGCGGCCGGCGCACCTAATGACTATCTGAAAGATATTCGCGTTAATCAATATGTGCTGGGCATTGATCATAAGGTTACGCAGGATGCAGTGGTTAAGATCGAGGGTTATTATAAAAAATATTCGGATTATCCCGCAAGTTTAACAAGGACTTACCTTGTGCTTGCAAATACAGGCGCCGGGTATTCCGGTTCGGACGACAACTATTCTTCTTTCGGGCTTGAACCCCTGACAAGCGGCGGCAAAGGCTTTGCGCGGGGCGTTGAACTTTCCTTTCAGAAAAAGTTTTCCGATGTTCCTTACTATGGTATTTTAAGCCTTACGTACAACCAGTCCAAATATACGGCTCTTGACGGAGTTGAAAGAACAGGCAGCTATGACCAGACCTGGATTTTTAATGTGAGCGGCGGTTATAAAATTGATAATTACTGGGAAATTGCCGCAAAATTCCGCTACGCGACTTCAAAGCCCTACACTCCTTTTAACCCGGATGGGACACAAAGCATCAGCGAATATAATACAGAAAGACTTTCGCCAAACCACAGCCTTGATTTACGAGTTGACAGACGCTGGTACTTTGAAAAATGGACGTTAATAACATATATAGATATGCAAAACATATACGGACATAAAAACGAAAGCGGAGTAAGATGGAATGCCCGGAATAGAGTTGCGGAAACAAGTACAAGCATTGGGCTGCTCCCATCCATTGGTATTAGCGTAGAGTTTTAGTCCCTGATAACAGTTTATTTGCCGAACATAAAAAGCAACGGCTTCCATAATCTTGCGGCCCATGCCTTTTCGTTATGTTCGGCATTTTCATCGTAATACCACATTAAGTCTTCGCCCGTTTTGTAGCCTTTTTGTTCCATCAATTCTATTGTTTCCTTTACGCCAGGCAGAAGCTTTTTTTCCAGCCCTATGCTACCGTCATCAATGTAAATTTTAAGAGGTTTCTTTTTACCCTTATAATTTTTTATAAATGGCAGATAGTTGATATCATCAACCTTAAAAGCGGGAGAAAGGCACGCCGCCATTGAAAACACATCGCCATGTTCCCATGCAAGCATAAAGGAAATAAGTCCCCCCATAGATGAACCCATAGTCGCTGTATGTGCACGGTCTTTAATAGTTCTGTATTTTTTATCTATAAGAGGTTTAAGTTTTTTTACAATAAAATTCATATAGTTGCGGCCAAGCTCGGTATATGAATATTCCGAATCCCTGTCGCGCGTATTGTAAATGCCTACAATAATAATTTTTTTCAGCCTGTTTTGTTTAATCAAACTATCTGCCGTTTCATCAGCCTGCCAGTCAACGCCAAACGCGGATGTTTTAGGATCAAACACATTCTGTCCATCGTGCATATAAAGCACAGGGTATCTTTTGTTTTTTTCTTTTTTATAATCCGGTGGCAGCCATATTATTATATCGCGCGGTTTTATCCCGCCGCCTTCTATGCCACGTATATATTCAACATCGCCGGTAATTGCAAGATGATCATCAACGGTAAAATTATTCCGCCAGTTTGGTATAGTTACGTTAATCACAGTATCGCCGGCAACCTTAAGAATTGAATTACCGGGAATGCTCCCGTTTACCGCGCAGGCTTCTGTTGCCCATGAGCCGCATGTAAACTTATACTCAAGTTCATAATTTTGTTCTATGTTTAATTTTATCTTCCAGGTTCCGTCATTTTCTTTTTTTAACTTAGCGCCCGAAGGGTTCCAGTTGCCAAGCGAAGGGTGATTTCCGGTTATACATACCGCCGCAGATTCAGGAGGTGAAACAAGTGGTTTTACTATTATTGTGACCATACTGTTTTGAGCCTGTAGATTTATTATGGCAATGGCATAAATAATAACTGACTTCAGAGCTATGCTTTTGGCTGACAGACTCTTTTGCGTTTTATTATGAATTTTTATATTCATTGTTTTTTATTATTTATTGCATTATTATTTTGCTTATTAAATTACTGTATTAACAACAAAATAAAAACAAAATTGGGCGAAATAGTTTTTTGGACTATAATACGAATAGCAATAGTAATTCCCTCTTTATGGATACTTAAGGACTATATAAATTACCAGATTTGGTTCTCCATCAGTCTGCTTTCCATTTTTGGCATTATTGTGCATCCTACGGTTATTCATTACAGGCTTTTCATGGAGAGGAACAAAGAGATAATTGATTCAACAATGTGTTCAAGCTGTAAGAACTTTGATGAAAGCGCGGTTTTATGCCTGAAGCATGACGAACACCCGACTACATTGCTGCTGCCTTGCGAAGGCTTCGATTGGGAACCGTTAGATGGTGAACTAAAAAACGAAAATGAAGACATAAGTGCAGATTACTGATTTTACCCCTTTAGGATGATTTTTTATGACATACAAAACCCCTTCTGTAATTGTATTCGATCTCGGCAATACTATTATTCCTTTCGATTACAGCAAACTCGCCAAAAAGCTTGATGCTGTTGAAGCAGGACTTGGCGAAACTTTTAACGATTTTTATAACAAAAACTATCACCACCATCGCGAATTTGAATCAGGGAAGATTACAAACGAACAGTTCATTGATATTATGCTTGACGCCCTGCATCACAAAATAGACGCCGATACTTTTTGCTGCTACTTTTCAAGTATCTTTACCGTGGATGAAAAAGTTGCCGGATTACTGCCCGTTCTGAAAAAAAACTATATGCTTGTTTTGCTCTCAAACACTAACGATATCCACATGAAATACAGCTGGCAGCATAATGATTTTATTAAATATTTCGATAAGCTTGTTCTTTCGCATCAGGTAGGCGCCGTTAAACCCGACCCTAAAATATACAAGGCCGTTGAAGAGTTTACAAAAAGGCCCGCCGCCGACCATCTATTCATAGATGATGTTCATGAATACGCCGAAGGAGCAAGAAAACTTGGCTGGGACGCAATAGATTTTAAGGGATACGATAACCTTGTGGAAGAACTGAAACTGCGTAAAGTTCTTTAACTATTCTATTTTTTATTCAGGCAGAAACATTTCCTCGGTGCATCCACAAAAGAGGTGGCAAAATATAAAACTGATTAGCCATACTGTCTTTGCGAGGAGTCCGCGACGAAGCAATCTCATTGGCGTTATACCAGAATACTGTTATTAATGAGATTGCTTCGCTTCGAAGACTTCGCTCGCAAAGACAGTATTATATTTTTTAGCCTAAATTTTTCGCCACCGAAATTATGATTGTACCATTTCCTCTTTATGTTTCCGCCCTGTCTTTAATAAGTGCAAATGTTTGGCTCTACAATAAACCGCAAAATTTCATTATATTTGTAAGATTATATTTTTTTTATATTTAACCCGGAGATTAAATTGCAGGATATTCCCAAAGCTTATAACCCCTCTGCTGTTGAGGACAAGTGGTACAAATACTGGCTTGATAACCGTATATTTCATTCTGAAGTTGATAAAAGCAAAAAACCATATACTATTGTAATTCCCCCGCCAAATATTACCGGCATGCTTACAATGGGGCACATATTAAACAACACTATTCAGGATATTTATACCCGCACAAAAAGAATGCAGGGTTTTAATGCTTGCTGGGTTCCCGGCACTGATCACGCTTCCATTGCTACTGAGACAAAAGTCACTAATTTCCTGAAGGAAAAAGGAATTGAAAAAGCCGATATAGGCAGGGAAGAATTTCTGAAACACTGCTACGAGTGGCGCGCAAAGTATGGCGGCATAATAATCTCCCAATTAAAAAAACTTGGCGTCAGCTGCGATTGGGAACGCGAACGCTTTACAATGGATGAGCATTACTATAAAAAGGTAATTGAAGCATTTGTAGCTTTGTATAACGAAAAGAAAATTTATCGTGGCTACAGAATGGTAAACTGGTGTCCTGCTTCCAAATCCGCAATTTCCGATGAAGAAGTAATTTACAAAACAATGAACGGCAAGCTCTGGTATCTTAAATACCCGGTTGAAGGAACAAACGAGTTTATTACCGTTGCAACCACCCGTCCCGAAACAATGCTTGGAGATACCGCCGTTGCTGTTAATCCCGAAGATGAAAGATTTAAGGCATTGGTAGGTAAAAAAGTTGTTCTGCCTATTGTTAACAGGCTTATCCCAATTATTGCGGACGGATATGTTGATAAGGAATTTGGTACGGGCGCGGTTAAAATCACTCCCGCTCACGATGTTAATGACTACGAAATGGGCAAACGCCATAACCTTGAGTTTATTAATATTTTTAACGAAGACGCGACAACAAACAAAAACGTTCCTGAAGAGTTCAGGGGTTTGGATAGATATGTTGTTCGCGACAAGGTTGTTGAGAAGTTTTCTGAACTCGGTTTACTATTAAAAACGGAAGACTACCAGAACAAGGTCGGTTTCTCCGAAAGAGGCGGCGTTCCAATTGAGCCGTATCTTTCCGAACAATGGTTTATGAAGATGGACGAACTTGCGGCCCCCGCAGTCAAAGCGGTTGAAGAAGGCAAAGTTAAGTTCCACCCTGACCACTGGATAAAGACCTACCTGCACTGGATGACCAATATAAAGGATTGGTGTATTTCCCGTCAATTATGGTGGGGGCACAGAATTCCGGTCTGGTATCACAAAACAACCGAGGAGATTTATTGCGGTGTTAATCCTCCGGCAGATATTGAGAACTGGGAACAGGATAAAGACGTACTTGATACATGGGCTTCCAGCTGGCTTTGGGCTCAGGATGTATTTACCACAAAAGAAGAACAGGATTATTATTACCCAACAAACACTCTTGTTACCGCTCCCGATATTATTTTCTTCTGGGTTGCAAGAATGATTATTTCCGGCTTGCATTTTAAGCAGGCTATTCCTTTTAACGATGTTTACTTTACAAGTATAATTCGCGATATGCAGGGCAGAAAAATGAGCAAGTCGCTCGGTAACTCCCCCGATCCGCTGGATGTAATTGCCGAGTACGGCGCGGATGCTTTACGTTTTACTATTATATACCTTGCTCCACTTGGTCAGGATGTGCTTTTCAGCGCCGAGAAATGCGATTTGGGCAGAAACTTTGCTAATAAAATCTGGAACGCGGGCCGCTTCCTTTTAATGAATACCGAAAACGTTCCGCTTAATAAAGAACTTGCAGATAAGCATATCGATTTTGCAGACCAATGGATACTTTCACGCTTTAACCAGACGGTTAAAGACCTTACTACCGCTCTTGATAAATTTGAAGTAAACGCGGCTTCCAAAATTATTTACTCGTTTGTTTGGAATGACTTCTGCGACTGGTATGTTGAGTTCGCGAAAAACAGAATTTACTCAGGCGAAGACGAAGTTAAATCCGCTGTTCTTACAAGAGCTATTACCCTGTTCGAGGAGACTCTAAAACTTGTTCATCCTTTTATGCCGTTTATTACCGAAGAGCTTTGGACGCTTATTGAAAAGAGAAAAGACGGTGAGAGCATTTCAACTTCCGTATTCCCTGTAGTAAACGATGCGCTTATTAACAGCGCCGCCGAAAAGGAAATGGAATTTGTACAGGATATTATCACCGCAATACGTAACATCCGCGGCGAAATGAATATAGCTCCTTCAAAATCCATCAATGTATTTCTAAAATCAGATTCCGTTTCGGAAAATCAGGTTGCTTATATTAAAAAACTCGGCCGTGTTGAAACCGTTACTGTTGACGCTAATCTTACAAAACCAAAAGCAAGCGCTTCTTCTCTTGTAAAGGGCTGCGAAATTTACGTTCCACTTGAAGGGCTTATTGACCTTGAAGTTGAAAGAGGCCGCCTGCAGAAGGAAATTACAAGATTGCAGGGCTCGCTGGCTGGAATTGAGAAAAAGCTTTCTAACGAAAAATTTGTAAACAACGCTCCAGCGGACATTGTTGAAAAGGAAAAAGCTAAACAGCACGACTGGACAGAAGCTATTGCAAAACTCCAGGAGATTCTTGAAAATTTAAGTTAATTCAGTTTTTGCAATAATATTAAGCGCGCTTAAGGTTACTGCTAATTTTAACATCCCCCTTTTAGCCTTCCCGATAAAATTGGGACAGGCTAATTAAAGGGGGATTTTTTATTATCTGGTCTTGTTACTGCTTTCTTTTATACATTATTGATTTAATTAATAAATCGCCCTATGTTAGTCTTATTCTATTTGTTCTTTGTTGTATCTTATATAGTATTATTAATTATAGAGGGGTTATGAATAATAGCATATTGTACACTGAAGATGATGGACTTGTTTTACCTGAAATAGGGCCATGGGCAATACAAAAGTATTCTCTTGTTTACGAATATAATTGTTTATTTTCTACAGGGATGAAAAACAAATGGGAAACAAGAGTTTATATAGATTTATTTTCCGGTGCAGGCAAGGCTCAAATAAAAGGACAAATAAAATTGTCAATACTTCGGCATTATTATCCTTAATGGTAAAGGATAAATTTGACCAATACATCTTTTGTGATAATGATGCTGATAACCTGAAAGCTTTGCAGCAAAGAGTCTCTTTTATCCACAAAGAAAAAAATGTTTCCTATCTCAATGGCGATTGTAATTTAATTATTGATGATATAATAAATTGTATACCCAAACATTCGATGGCAAACAAAGTTTTGTCTTTTTGCTTTGTTGACCCTTTTTCATTAAATATTGAATTTGAAACTATTAAAAAATTAAGTAATTATTTTATTGATTTCTTAGTGCTGCTGGCTTTAGGCATGGACGCTAACAGAAATTTTCAGTCTGAATATATTAATAAAAATTCAAACAGAATTGATAAGTTTTTAGGTCTGAATAATTGGAGACAACGTTGGGATAAGGCTTTTGCAAAAGGGGACAGTGTTATAAAATTTTTAGCGGAAGAATATAACAAACAAATGGTAAGTATTGGATACATAGATAAAGGAATATCAGGATTTATACCTATTAATTTTGACGAAAAAAATGTATTATTATATTACTTAGCTTTTTTTTCAAAGAACACGAAAGGATATGATTTCTGGGACAAAGTAAAAAAACGGAATACCGAGCCTTCGTTATTTGAATGAGGATTATATGGCACAAAAATCAACAATAGAATGGACGGAATCCACCTGGAATCCCGTAACAGGTTGTACAAAAATCAGTCCGGGATGTAAATTCTGCTATGCCGAAAGGATGGCAAGAAGGCTTAAAGCCATGGGGTCAGCCAATTATCAAAATGGTTTTAAATTAACGCTTCAGGAGCATGTTGTGAACCTTCCGTTGAGTTGGAAAAAGCCTCAAACCATTTTTGTCAACTCAATGAGCGATTTATTTCATAAAGACGTTCCTCTTGAGTTCATTCAACGGGTTTTTTCAGTAATGAATCGAGCTTCATGGCATCGTTTTCAGGTATTGACTAAAAGAGCGGAATTGCTGTTGAAGTATAATAAATCTCTTGTATGGTCTGAAAATATATGGATGGGTGTAAGCGTTGAAAATCAGGACTTCACATACAGAATAGAACATTTAAGAAACACAGATGCTTTTATTAAATTTCTGTCCATTGAACCGTTGATTGGTGAAATAAGAGAAATGGATCTTTCCGGTATAAACTGGGTAATAGTCGGCGGAGAATCAGGTCCTGGTGCGCGGCCCATGGATGAGAAATGGGTATTAAGAATAAAGGATATTTGCAACGAAAACAATGTTCCGTTTTTCTTTAAACAATGGGGCGGAATTAACAAAAAGAAGAACGGAAGATTAATTGAAGGTAGAACGTGGGACGAAATGCCCGAACTTAAAAAAGCTTCTTAAAAACATAAAAAGGGTTTCCGCAAAAAACGGAAACCCTTTTTAATTCTAATCTGATATCGCAAAGCCAAACTTGAGAGTTTACTTATGCAATAGTGATTTCTTTTGTCAAGTAAACATCCTGTATTAAGTTTAATAACTTAACGCCTTCTTCCATAGGACGCTGGAATGCTTTTCTTCCGGAAATCAAACCAGTACCACCAGCTCTCTTATTAATAACTGCTGTTTTTGTAGCTTCAGCAAAATCATTTTCACCTGAAGCGCCACCGCTGTTAATTAATCCTGCTCTGCCCATGTAGCAATTTAATACCTGGTAACGTGCAAGGTCAATCTGGTTGTCTGTTGTAAGGTCTGAATAAACTTTTTTATTTGTTTTACCATAACCTTTAAATGCGTTGAAGCCGCCATTGTTTTCAGGAAGTTTCTGTTTGATAATATCAGCTTCAATTGTAACGCCCAAGTGGTTAGCCTGACCTGTTAAATCTGCTGATACATGGTAATCTTTATCTGCTTTGAAAGCGCTGTTTCTTAAGTAGCACCATAAGATTGTACCAAGACCTAATTCGTGAGCATATTTAAATGCTTCGCTAACTTCAATAATCTGGCGTGAACTTTCTTCGGAACCGAAGTAAATTGTTGCGCCAACTGCGGCAGCGCCCATATCGTAAGCCTGATCAATGCTGGCAAACATGATCTGATCAAATTTGTTAGGATAGGTTAATAATTCGTTATGGTTGATTTTTACGATATAAGGAATTTTGTGAGCGTATTTTCTTGCTGTCATACCAAGAACGCCAAGTGTGGAAGCAACAGCGTTGCAACCGCCTTCAATAGCTAATTTTACGATATTTTCAGGATCGAAATATGCTGGGTTTGGAGCAAAAGATGCGCCTGCGGAGTGTTCAATACCCTGGTCTACAGGTAAAATTGAAACATAACCGGTATTGGCTAATCTTCCGTGTCCGAAAATTGATTGTAAGTTTCTTAATACGTTAATGTTTCTATCGGATTGCATTAATACTCTGTCTATAAAATCCGGACCAGGTAAAATTAATTGCTCTTTAGGGAATTTTGCTTTATAGCTTAAGAGGCTCTCAGCTTCTGCGCCAAGATACTCTTGAATTTTATTTAACATAATTACTCCAATTTTTTATATATTTTTCAGGAACTTGATTAAAGAAATCCTACAAAGTTACATCATTTTTAATACTAATTCAAACCAAAAGGGTAAATTTTATTTTTCAGCCATTTATGGCTTTTCCTAAAAAAAAGAGGGCTTGTTTTAATTTGCCCTCTCTTTTTTTAACTTCAAATCTCGGTACGTCTAAATTTTTACGAATTACTTAACCATGTTCATTTTACCGGTTACCTGCTTCCCGCTGTTTGTCAGGCGGTATAAATATATTCCGCTTGCCGCAGACGCGCCCATACTGTTTTTACCATCCCAGCGCGTATAGTATGTCCCGGCCGGCAGTTCATTATCCACAAGTTTTTTTACCAATTCGCCTGTTATGTTATATACGGAAAGTTCAGTCTTTTTGTTGGCATATTCCTTTGGTATTGTGTAACAAATTACCGTGCTGGGATTAAATGGATTTGGATAATTAACCGCGGTCAAATAAGTTGTCGGCATATTTGCTTTCTCTGCTTTGGTGTTTTCAATACCGGTTAATACCATTCCGCTCCCTTTTGATAAACCGGAGTTATCGGCCAGATACAGGTTTACAAAATCCGGACGGGAAGCGGTTTGCTGATATGTATTCAACCATTCATCATCTGTAAGGCGCAAAAAGTTAGTTGTTGTATACTCATAATAGCTCATAACCGGGCCTGAAAACGCTATTTTCCCCGTACCCGGTAAATCGGCCACCCATACGCCCATGTTTACGGGACCTGTACCAGCATGTTTAATCCAGCCAAGAGGCGCGCCCCATTGGTCTGTTGGCACTGTATGAACATCCGCGACAATATAATTTTGTTTTGTAAACCCGTTACCCAAATAAAAAAGTTTAGTATACCAGCCAATATATATTGGCACACAATCCGGAATTTCAGTTATTGTTCTTTGTAAAAACGATTTTTCAACATCCGAAAAAGGCGTGTTTGCTAATTCTTTGGCTGCAATTATGGCAAGCGTATCCGCTGTTTTTGCAAACTGATCGAAGTAATTGACAATCCTGGGTTTAATTATTGCGGAGTCGAAATTGTAGGAATTAAACTTATCTCTTGAAATTTCGCATAGTGTTTTAATATTATTATAAAACTCCGGTATAGGTTCAACATAAACATACGGATATGAACAAGTAAACCCTCCCGTATAAGATTGTTTTGCATACAAAAGATTATCGTGCCGCAATTCAGCCCAGGATGCAAGCTGTGTATTGATTTTTTCCTGCCAGTAAGCCGCGGTCTGCATAAAAGCGGGCAGTAAGGTTTTATCTGCCGGAGGGTTGAGCGCCCTTATTGAATTAAGCCACATATTATATATGGTGCTGTTCCATATATCACTTCCATAAGAGTCCAGCAAATAGCGTAACCCTGAAAGATTAACCGAATAATTATATTTGTCTAATTCAGGTTTCAATAAAACGCTTGCAGCGTTGTTACCAAGAGCAAAAAGGATATCAAGTGTTGAAGGTAGTAGTCTTTGGTCATTTATATTCCTTACTTTATCGTATACAACATTCCCGGTTACATAGGAATCGATTACGAATCTTTGACCGAAGAGCATAAAAGAAGAAGCCGGTACTATGTTATCAGGGTTCTGAGGATCGTTTGTTAATATTTGTGAAAGTATTTTTTGATTGGCATACGGTTTTGTTTTTAAAACATCGCTAAACCGCATATATGTTACGGAATCGAGCAATTCAGAGGCTTTGGATAAGCCCGCGCTGCTCCTCAACTCCTTCATATCCGGCAAAGAGACATTATCCTGTGGTCCCACAAAGAAACCAAGCGCCTGTTCAATTTTATCATACGCGTCATAGATGTTGGCAATATCGGCCGCTTCAAGTACAAGCATTGCATCCGCGGATTGCCGCCTTACATCAACCGGATCGGTATAATCTGATGATTCCGGAGCAATCATATAAAACTCTATTCTGCCAAGCCACATAACGGCTTTAAAATAATTTTTCAGTTCATCCGAATCCGTATAATGACCCCTTGGCTTAAACTGGCTGAAATCAATCGTCCTTATTGAATTTCCAAAAATAGCGTAACTGGTCGATTGCCCGGCATTTATTAATCCCATTAACTGGTTTATTACAATCATATTGTCAGGATAATATGGGCTTTCATTTACTCCCAGCAGCTTAAGAGCTACTGTTAAATATACATCAAAGTCTTTTAAACAATCTCCCATGTTTTTCTCAGTAGTATACTTTTCGTTCAAGTCTTTTGTTTTTGAATGAAGTGTAATTAAAAGACTTTTTAGATTTGGAATTATAACACCGCCTTCAATATCCTGCAAAATCATATCATAAGAAAAATGGAAAGCATGCAACAATACATCCGTTGAAATAAAAAGCGGCAAATCTTTATTATAAATATCAATAAGGCCTTCCCCGGCCGATTTATAATTCAGTCTCTCAGAGACCATAAAGCCCTGTTTTTCAATTAGCGATTTTTCGTAACTGGTCAGCGTATATTTTTTTACAACGCTATCGTAATACAATGCATTATTTGCGTTTGAATTGATACCGCTCTTAAAATCACCGGCGGGATACATTGAATTTAACTGTGTGGAATTAATATTTTTGTTTTGGGATAAAAACAATTTGTATTTATCCACGTCAAAACTTCCGCTTGTTTGGGGCATAACCTCTGTAAAAAAGAAGAATAAGAATAAAATTGTAGTAATTACATTTTTCATATTTCCTCCTTAAAAATCGGAAACCTTTGTAAAATAAAACGATTCCTGCAAAAACTTATTTAATTAAATTCATTTTACCGGTTACCTGTCTGCCGCTGTTTGTCAGGCGGTATAAATATATTCCGCTTGCCACAGACGCGCCCATACTGTTTTTACCATCCCAGCGCGTATAGTATGTCCCGGCCGGCAGTTCATTATCCACAAGTTTTTTTACCAATTCGCCTGTTATGTTATATACGGAAAGTTCAGTCTTTTTGTTGGCATATTCCTTTGGTATTGTATAACATATTACCGTACTCGGGTTAAACGGATTTGGATAGTTGCTTACCGTCAGATAATTATCAGGTATTGCCTTGCTGCCAGAACCTTCATCTTCCTCAACATCAAGCGCCGATCCGCTTCCTTTGTTTGAACCGGTGATACTTGCAAGGTAAATATTTACGAAATCCGGTCTTAAAGCGTTTTTCTGATACGTGTTAAGCCATTGGTCATCTGTAAGACGTAAAAAATTTGTAGTTGTATATTCATAATAGCTCATTACCGGACCGGTAAATGCATACTTGCCAACTCCGGGTAAATCGGCTATCCATACGCCTATATTGAAATCACCCGTACCACAATGTTTTACCCAACCTACCGGACTTCCGGCTTCGTCTGTTGGCGCTGTATGTACATCGGCTACAATAAAATCTTTCTTGAAAAACCCATCCTTATTCATGCTGTCCATATAAAAAAGTTTAGGATACCATCCAATATACGGAGCCCCGCACCCCAAATTTTGATTAAGCATTGATCTCAGAAAAATACTTTGCCTTTCTGTTAACGCTATATTGTTTATTTCGTTTTCGGAAATTTGACTCAATGTATCTGTTACTCTCGATAATAAATCACAATAGCTCTTTATAGAACTAATACTATAGTCATAACCTAAATTGAAACTATTTATTCTGTTGTATATGGTATCCGCAAATATCTTAAGAGCTCTATAAAATGATGGCAATGGCTCCACATAACCGTATGGGAAAGAGCACGTTACTTCCCCTGAATACGATTGCTTAGCATATAATAAATTATCGTGCCTTAGTTCCGTCCACGAAGATAGCTGAGTATTAATTTTTTCCTGCCAATAAGCTGTGGTTTGCATGAAATAAGGTAATTGAGTTTTTTCTGCCGGTGAATTAAGCGCTCTTATTGAATTAAGCCACATATTGTAAATGGTTGAATTCCAGGTATCGGAGCTATATGAATCCATTAAATATCTTAAAGCAGAAAGATTTGGCGAATAATTATATTTATCGAGCTCGCTTTTTAATAGATTTATGGAAGGATTATTGCCCAAAGCAAAAAGAACATCCTGAACGGAAGGGAGCATCCTTTTAGCCACTGTCTTATCCCAAACAACATTCCCCATTATATAAGAATCAATTACAAATCTTTGTCCAAAAAGCATAAACGCGGAAGCCGGTTTTATGCTATCAGGTTTTAGCGGATCCTGCGCGAGAATTTGAGATAATATTTTCTGAGTTGCAAACGACTTAGTTTTAAGTGTATCGCAAAATCTTGAATATGTTAGGGTATCAAGTAATTGATTTGCTCCGGCTATGCCTGTAGCCGCCTTAAGAATTTTCATATTTGGTAGAGTCACATTATCCTGCTCTCCAACAAAAAAGCCTATAATATTCTCAATTTCCTGATATGCGGATAAGGTACCGGCAGTTTCCGCACCTTCAAGTATCAGCATAGCATCTGCCGACTGCCTTCGTACATCTTCCGGAATTGGAGGATTATCCGAGACTGGAGCAATAAGGTACAACTCAATTTTACCAAGCCACATTGAAGTTTTAAAATAATTCTGCAAATCGGTTGTACTTGTATAATGTCCGCGGGGAGTAAACTGGCTAAAGTCTATTTTCCTGACTGAGTTACCAAACAATGCAATATTTGAAACGCTTTGCGCATTAATCAATGCAACTAACTGATTTATAGAATTATTGTTTTCCGCATAGTATGGCTGTACATTTTCTCCCAATAGTTTTAAAGCCATAGTTATGTATAAATCATAATCTTTCAGACAATTCTTCATTTCCGCAAATGCAGAATATTTTAGATCTAAACTTGCTGTCTGGTTCTTAAGACTATATAAAAACGTTTTAAGTTTTGGGATAATGGCATATTGCTCAAGGTCTTTTAATATTCTGTCATACGAAGCGTGAACAGAATGCAATATAACGTCAGCCGATACGAAAACAGGCAAATCTTTATTATATATATCAAGCAGAGCGTCTCCTACAGTTGAAAAGCTTTTTCTTTCCGTAACCATAAAACCGTTTTTCTCTATTAGCATTTTTTCATAATCTGTTAGAGAATATTTTATGGCCACACTATCGTAGTAATTTGCACTGGTTGAATTTACACCGTTAATTTTTTTGAAACTTCCGGGCGGATATAGTTGCCTTAATTGTTCTGTAGTTATGTTTTTATTACTATATAGGAACTGTTTATATTGCGTGACGTCAAACCCGTTATTGGTTTGAGATATTGATGTTGTAGTAAGAAGAAGAATAAACAACGAAACAGTTATAAAATATTTCATATTTTCCCCAAAATTAACTGATCAATTATTTCATTGGTTTAATTTACTATTTTCTCCAATAAAAACAAATACTCACTATTTTTTCTAAAATATGGCAATTTTCTCATTTTCCCTTTGAATAATCTATTTTGCTAAAAGCATTTTTTTTACAATATAATTATTTCCTGCCTGCAGTTTGTAAAAATAAACTCCACCTGGTAAATTTGTCGCATCAAAATTCTGCACATAATTACCGGCATCAAGAGTTTTATTGATAAGAGTTTTTATCCTTTGCCCCAACAAATTATAAACTGTTAAAGTTACATACGCGGATTTTTTTATTTCGAACTTTATTTTAGTGGATGGATTAAAAGGATTAGGATAATTTTGTCTTAAATCAAAACTTAGATTCTTTTCATATTCTGCTTTTACAGAATTAACTGTACTTGAAACATATCCATCTATGTATGTAATAGGATAACTATAGCCTGAATTATTTGCAATATCACAGCTTTTTGTCAAAAACTGTAAATTTGAGGCCCCTCCCAAATATGTAAACTGCAAATCGAATAATTTTGCATTTGTTAAATTTTCCGAAGTTAAACTAAACCAGCTAAATCGGGCAATTCCATCAACTGCGTTATCAATAAACGATATTCCATCAACAGTATTTGTTACTCCCTTATATTGCAAAACATTAACATCGTACTGTATTTGTAATGATATGGCGTTAGCAGCCGAAATACCTGTTACATAAACAGGCACATTAATAATAGTATTAGGCGAAAGTGAATATTTTGATTCTATTTTTAAAGTGGCTTGTGGAAAGCAGACTGAATAAAATATTAAGCCGAAGAATATTAAGTATTTACTGTTTTTCATAAGTTTTTAATTGTAAAATAACTTATTTGAATAGCAGCATCAAGTCAATAAAAAGATTTAAAAACAAAAACCCGGCATAAGCCGGGTTTCTGTGAAGATTCTATTAAATAATTAACTATTTAACTAAGATCATTTTCTTTGTGGAGACAAACTTATCTGCTTGAATTCTATAAATGTAAATACCTGAAGTCAATTTCGAAGCGTCAAAATTAACAGCGTAGTTACCTACATTTTGAACTCTGTTAACCAATGTAGCAACTTCCTGACCAATAGTATTGTAAACTTTTACAACAACTTTTGATTCTTTAGGTACAGAATACCTAATAACAGTTGTAGGGTTAAAAGGATTTGGATAGTTCTGACTTATTGAATAATCAGTAGGAATACCACCCAGCTCCATAACACCTGTAGGTTTAGCAACAGTAATTGTAGCAGAAGTATAAACAGTATCCTGTAAATCTGTTAAACCAACTGTAATAACATATTTACCAGCAGCCAATGTTCCTTTTCCATTATCCCATAACAATATACCGGTTAAAGCATTAATGGTAGCTTTAGCAGGAGCTTTTGAAATGAAGAATGAAATAGGTAGATTTTCAGGACTTGAACCTTTATAAGTGAAATTAAAAGCCAATCCTATTGTATCACTAACAGTTGGATAATTCTGATCTGTAAGAACCTGAGTAAATACAGGCGCTCTGTGAACATCTTTAACAACTATCTTTAATGCTACGGAATCTTTTAATTTTCCATCAGATGCATATACTTTAAGATTGTAAGTACCTGACTGTGAATATGAAGGTGTCCATGTAAATACGCCATTTGCAGCATTTATTGAAGCGCCATCAGGTGCATTAGCAAGGCTGTATGAAACAGCGTCGCCATCAGGATCTGAAGCTATATAAACATATTTCAATTGGCTGTTTTCAGAGATTGTGGTATCTGTAAGAGCCTGTGTAAATTTAGGAGCTCTGTTTACATCTTTAACAACTATATTAACGTTGGCAGAATCTTTCAATTGTCCGTCTGATACAAAGGCTTTGAATGAATATGTACCTGCCTGAGTATAAGTAGGAGTCCATGTAAAAGAACCTGTTGTTGAATTTATTGCAGCACCTGTAGGAGCGCCGGAAATGCTATAAGTTAATGTAGTATTTGAATCCGGATCAGATGCAATAAACTGATATACTAAAGGAGTATTTTCGCTAATAGTTGTATCTGGCATAGTCTTGGTAAATTTAGGAGCTCTATCTTTATTTGTAACAATTACAATAGAAACTCTTGAAGTATCAGCTAACAAGCCATCAGAAACAACAGCTTTAATATTAAACGTACCAGCCTGATCATAAGTTGGAGTCCAGTTAAACACACCCGTTGTAGCGTTGATGGCAGCTCCAGCAGGAGGATTAATTAAACTATAAGTCAATGTAGTACCGGCATCAGGATCTGTAGCCGTGTATGTATAAGTCAATGCTTGGCTTTCCTGTATTGTAGTATCAGGTAATACGCTTGTAAATGTTGGTTTGCGATTTGTGTTATTTACAGTAATTAATACTGATGTTGTATCAAGCGCACCAAGTGAATCAGTAGCTGAAAACTTAACATTATAAGTACCAGCCTGATCGTAACCAGGTGTCCATGCAAAAGCGCCTTTAACAGATAAAGTAGCGCCAGTAGGCAAATTACTTGAAGCAATTGTAACAGGATCGTTTTCAGGATCAGTAGCAGTTATATTAAAAGTTAACGGACTGCCTTCTGCAACAATTTTAGGAGCAACGCCAGTAATAACCGGTTTCTGGTTTGGAGAAATACTGCCGTCTGAATAAACAACACCGCTAATAGCAGCCATGTTAACATCTGTCAACAGGTTACCACTTGCAAATGTAATTGGAGCAGTAGTATTTGAATTATAAGTAAATACCAAATCAAAAACTTTACTTTGTAATACATTTAATGGTGTTACATCTGCATACCCAATAGTTAAAACGCCACTACCAGGAGCTGAGTAAGCCTGCAATTTGTTTGAATCACCATTGAAATTTTTAATCTGTTTAAATGTCAGTTTGGTAGGATCATAATTAATCTTAACAGACATTGAACCAATGTTTGTAATATTCTTTATATTAACAGGAACCGCAACATCACTGCCTGTAGTTCCTCTGACTTTTCCTAATTCAAAGCTAATATTTTTAGAAACACTACCACTTATATAACTGATACCTGTAATTGTATTGAGAGCTGTATCAGTAATCTGGCAGTTTGCTGTTTTGAAATCAAGTGAAGAAGTATTATCGGTATAAACGAATTTAACATTAGTTAATGTTCCGCTTACAATATTTAATGGTTTAACAGCAGGAGGATTTGAACTCCATCCTAATGTAACAGTACCATTTGCGCTATTTGGATCTGAAGCAGTGAAACCAACAGCATCAGAATCTAAACCAACATACTTTAATACCGAAGTATTATATGTAAATTGTAAAGAAATAGAACCGATATTTTTTAAGTTATTTACTGTTAAAGGAACCTTTACAGTATCACCTACATTAGCTTTAATATTGCCAAGCGCAATTTGTCTTGGAGCGCTTACGCTACCGTTATTAAATGTAACTGATACTTTTTGGTTTGAAAGATTTGTAATTTCTGAGTTTGAATTAAAAACAAGTGTTGACGAACCTTCTTTAAAATCAAATTGTAAATCAAATAATTTCCCATTAAGTAAATTTATAGGCGTGTAAGCATCAGGAGAACTCCATCCAATGGTTATAACACCATTAGCTGCGTCTGCCTGAGCAAACCATGTATTATCAGACGTTGCTTTATTTGCAAGACCCTTGAAGGTAAGAACACTGCTGTTATAATTTAATTTTAAGCTTATTGAACCTATATTTGAAAAATTCTTTGCGTTAACAGGTACATTAATGCTTGTATTAATTGATACGTTAGTATCAGGAATACTTAAAGAAGCTGTACCCATTGGTGCTGTAGGACCAGCAACACTACCATTGTTGGCAGTTACTGTTAATGCTTGCCCTAAAATGTTAGAAACTGTTTGTTGTGTAAATTGTAATGCGCTATTACCACCCACATAATTAAACAAAAGATCAAAAAGCTTTCCATTGCCAAAAGTATAAGCTGAAGAAGTTGTATAAGAAACCGTTATAACCCCTGAAGCCGCACTAGCCTGAAAACCTGCCGGAGCATTAGCTATATTCTTAAAAGTTAATACAGTCGGATCATATTTAATTTTTAATGTTGTAGAGCCAATGTTATTAAAATTAGTAACATTGACAGGAGCCGTTATATCCATTCCATAAGTTGTATATGTTTGCGCAGGAATTGTAAATGTAACAGGCGGATTTGTAGCTGAAAAGATACTTCCGTCTTTAAATGAAGATGCAGTTGTAACTGTGGTTCCAGAAGAATTTGTAATTTCACTCTGTGCTTTGTTAAATGCTAGCGAACTGGAGCCAACTCCATTGTAATTGAATGTGAGATTTAATAAAGTTCCATTTCCTATATTAAGCGGGGTTAACCCAAACCAACTAATCGAAATAACTCCGTTGGATGCATTCTCAATAAAAGTCCCAGGAAGTAGGTTCTGCTCTACTTGAAATGTTAGCACACTTGGGTCGTAATTAATCTTTAAACTAATTGCCCCAATATCATTAAAATTCGTAACTTTAATCGGGATTTTGATTGAACCACTTCCTGTGACCGCTGTATCCGGAATTCCAACGGTAACCTGAGCATACGTAACCCAAGCAAAGGATAGAAACATTATAGTCAAAAGCAGTTTGATTATTTTCATTTCAAGATACCTTATTTTATTTACTACTATAAATTAAAAAGAGGCAAGTTTACAGTAAACTGTAAACTTGCACTCTAAATAAGAATTACTTCATTAGAATCATTCTGTTAGTCTTAGCGAAATTCTTGCTCGCGCCTTCTACTGTTAAAGTATAGAGATAAACGCCGCTTGAATATCTTGAAGCGTTCCACTGTACTTTATAAGATCCGGCTTCCTGAACAGAATTTACTATTGTTTCTACTACCTGACCCAAAATGTTCATAACTACTAATTTTACGTGTCCGCTTGTAGGAATATCGTAAGATATTGTAGTTGCTGGGTTGAATGGGTTTGGATAGTTTTGTTTCAGACTAAATACTTCCGGAACTGTAACATCAATCTTAGGTGCATTGATACCTGATTTGTCAAGTGATACACCCTTGCTTGTTGTTATTTCGCTTGAAGGATCTAATGTTAATGCAAAGCTACTTCCATTTTGAAGTTTATCAGTACCTGCAAATTTCAATGTAAATAAAGCTTCTTTAGCGGATAATTTAACATCCGATTTAAGATCGCTCATCCATGCAATTGCAACTGTACCTTCGCTTACATTAGTTTTATAAACTACATCTTTCAGTTTCGAATTGAATACTATGTTTGTCAATTTTGCTAAATCGGCAGGATAGCTTAATTTAATTGAAACTGAACCTAATTCGTCTACTAAGTCTGCAGTAACAGGTAAATCAAAAGATGATTTTGCATTTACTTTTACAACTGAATTTCCAAGAGTAGAAGCAATTGCTTTTGCTGTACCGGTTAAATACAACGATTTGTTAGCGTCACCTGTAGCAAGAACGCTTAAGTTGTTAATAACATTACTTGAAAGAACAACTGTATCTCCTACAGCAGCGCCCAAGTTAACTTTTGTTCTTACATCACCCTTGAAAACCCAATCAGGTTTCGAGAATGAAGTGATAATACCAACATATCTTTGTAATACTGCAAGAGCGTCTGTATTGTTTACAGCGCCATTATTGTTTACATCGGATGCGAGAGATTGAACATCGCTTGGAACATCTAATGTTGCAAAGAAACGTGCAATCTGTAATGCGTCAGCTGCATTTACTGAACCCCAATCATCTGTGCTCTTAGTATAGCTAAGAACATAAGTTGCAGGAGCTAAGTTAGAAAATGCATAAGCGCCGTTTGCATCAGTTGTTACATCAGAAGCAGCAGAAGTACCGTCAAGTTTCTTTATGGAAACTTTAATACCGCTAACAGCTTTTGCTGATGAGTTAGCATAAACTGCTTTACCGCTTATACCAAGACCTGTTACAGTCAAAGTAGAAGTAGCAACAACCGGTGATGTACCGTCTGTAACCTGAACTAATACTGAAATTGTACCAGGAGTGCTTGCTGTATAAGTAAACGCGCCTGTTGTAGCGTTAATTGTAGCACCGGTTGGTGAAATAACGCTGTATGTTAAAGCATCACCGTTAGCATCTGTAGCTTGATAAGTAAAATTAACAACTGTACCTGCGGCAATTGTCTGATCAGGCAATTTTGCAGTAAATACAGGAGCGTAATTTTTCTTTGTAACTGTAATGTTAACTGTTACTGTAGCAGCAACACCAGATAAATCTGTACCGGTAAATGTTACACTATATGAGCCGGCTTTACCAAGAGCAGGTGTCCATGCGAATGTTCCGCCTTGTTTAGCAGCATTATCTAATGTAACTGTTGCGCCAGTCATAGCTGCAATTGAAGTATAGCTAAGTTTTACAGAATCTGAAGCATCTGCGTCAGTTGTAGTAATTGTAAAACTAATAGGAGTTTCTTCAGTTACGTTAATTGTCTGGCTTCCGGAAACTGCAACTACAGGAGCTTTATCAGCAAGAATTGTAACTACAGCTATTGGAGATGCAACGCTATTATTAACACCATCACTTGCAAGAACTGAAATACTAAAAGTACCAGCGCTTCCTACAGGAGGTTTAATAGATAAAAGCCCGGTTGAAGGATTGATTGAAACCCAGCTTAAAATAACAGGGCTTCCGTTCTGATTTGTAGTAACCAAATAAGAAACTGCAGAACCTTCAGGATCGATAGCTTTATAAGGATATGAATAGCTCATACCTTCTCTAATTGTTACATTTGGCATATAAGCGGCGCCATTAACTGTCCATGAAGGCGGATTGTTAACAGAACCAACTACGATAGTTTTTACAGCGGTAATTGAAGCGCCAGCCTTATCTGTTACTTTGAAAGTAACCGTATAAGTTCCGGCAACCTGAGAACCGAAAGCAGGTGTCCATGAAAAAGCTCCGGTAGCTGCGTTTAATGCAGAAGCAGGAATAGTTGATGGATCACTTGCACCTTGTGTAAAGCTATATGTTAATGTATCATCAATAGCAACATCAGGATCAACACCGTTCAAAGCGATATTTAATGCAACGCCCTGATTAACGGCATAAGAACTCTGGTTTGGAGTAAAATTAATTGCAGTAGGAACCCTGTTTGTATTTGTAACAGTTATAGGAACAACAATTGATAAAGAAGAATCTGCATCTGCAACTTTAAAAGTTACATTATAAGGAGTAGCGCTTGCTTTATCATAACCTGGTGTCCATGTAAAAGATTTAGTTGCTGCATTAAAAGCAGCTCCTGTAGGTAATCCTGTAGCGGAATATGTTAAAGAATCGCCATCAGGATCAGTACCATTAACTGCTATTGTAAGAAGAGAACCTTCAGCAACAGTTGCAGGGTTAGGGGTAGCTGTTAAAGAATTAGGAGCTCTGCCAACAACAACTACGCTTCCGTTAAATGTTGATGCTGGTAAAGTACCGCCACCGTTTGTAAAAAATGTCCATGAATTAAATGTTAATGGAGTTCCAGCATTTGCTCTTCCAACTGCTGTAGCTCTTAATTTAACCAATAAGGTACTAGATGAAGAAATAGCAGGATTAATAGCAACAGAAACATTACCTGTACCTGTAGTACCGGAAACAGTAAAATTAGCTGCGCCAGAACCGCCTTCACTTGCAGTACCTGTTGTAATTATATCATTATTTGCAAATGATAATTTAGTTGCATCATATGTAAATGAAAACTGATATGCGTTAACACTCTGACCATTAATAGGGCTGCTTAAAGTAATAGGAATTTCTACTAAATCACCTTTGTGAATATTTGCAGCAGCTGTTAAAGTAGGGAAATTAACTGCCAAGTTTGCAACAGTAATTTGTCCTACCTGACTAACATTAAAAGCAATATTCTGATTGTAAGAACTATTACCGCTTACAACTGAGAGAGTAGATGTTCCAGGAGCAACCGTATGGCCTTTTAAATATAATAAAGTTCCGTTACCCGTAAAGCCTGCTAAATTTGCAAAACCGATAGAAATATCGCTAGCATTTTTATTGCTTATTGAACCTGCTGCCAAGGTACCGGTACAGTCAATTGTATCTATAACTACAACTGCAGGATTATAAGCAATCTTTAAGTTGTAATTAATAACAGTTGTACTTCCGGTATTTATTGTCACAGGTATAGATACCGATTGACCGGTCTGGCCTGTTATATTATTTGGCAGGCTAAGCGATACCGATTGGGCATTTATACTGCCTAAGCCAAAAAATAATAAAACAACAGTCGCAAACAGTACTTTTATTATTCTTAATTTATTTTTTACCATTTTATTTCCCTTAAATCATTATTGAATCAATTTCAACCTGCAAAATAATTTTGAAGCAGGGCTGTGATAGCCCTGCTTCAAGCAGACTTTATTTCATCAACATAAGTTTCTTTGTATTAACAAAGTTACCTGCATCGATTCTATAGATGTACATTCCACTTGCAACTTGTGAGCCTAAGTTGTTTGTACCGTTCCATACAACACTGTAATTACCTGCATCTTTGCTATCATCAACCAATGTCTTAACTAATTGACCGTCGATTGAATAGATAGACAACTTAACATGTGAAGTTGCCGGTAAAGCAAATCTGATGGTTGTACTTGGGTTGAATGGGTTTGGATAGTTCTGGCTTAAGCTATAAGAAGCCGGAATTTCACCTACACTCATTGGAGCAAGTGTCTTTGATTCAAGATCATTAATCTTAGCTGTACCACTCAATGTAACGTTTGCATCTTTGCTCTTCATTTTCATTGTCAATGAAGCCAAATCGTTTACGTTAACCGAGCTTAAACCAGCCATAACAATCTTTACTACACCATTTTCAATTTTGTAAGCTGTTAACCAGTCTTTTGGAGTACTGAATTTAACATCTGTAACTTCTGCTAATTTAGTGTCATAAGAGATTTCGTATGTAACTGAATTTACATTCTTTGCATCTGCAATCTGTAATGGAACAGAAACTAATTCTGAACCAGGAACAGCAACTCTCTTACCAATTGATAATTCGCCTGTAGCCGGAGCTGATTTAGCTGGACCACCTTCGATTGGTAATAAGTTATGTGTAGGATCTAATGATTTCCATAAGATCTTATATGCATCGTATGCACTAACTGCGAATGATCCGTGTACGTATCCTGCAGTGTGATTGTTATCAACATCTGCTAATGCGTAATGAATATCCTGGAATGTAATTCCATTAAATGAAGCGTAACCAACAGACATTGCTAAAGCGTCTACTGCATCGCCATCCAAATATGTTCCATCCATTGTGATATCGCCATATTGTGCTGGTAAAGCAACTGCTGCCAAAGTTGTGTCTTTTGTAATTGGTGTACTCTTGCTATCAGTTAAAGTAGCGCTGATTTTGAATGCTTTTCCTAAATCTGCAAAAGCAGGTGTAAAGGTTATTACATATTGATTACCAGTAGCAGCTGTAGCTGTAACTGTACCTGCTGGAGCAGGATTAATAGCCTTTGCCCAATTAATTACGTCATTATCCTGATCTGTAGCATTATATGTAAGTGTTGTAGCAACGCCAACTTTAGGACTAGCAGAAACAACCGGGCTGCTTGCTGTTAATACTGGAGCTCTATTGCTATCAGCAACTGTTACATTATATACTGTAGATGATGTACCGCCAGCGTCTGTTGCTGTAATTGTTACAACAAAGCTTCCGCCGTTCTGTGTGCTGGCTGTAAATCCAGGTGTCCATGTAATGTTACCTGAAACTACGCCACTTGCCGTATTCTTTACAATTGCAGGAGCTGCAATGTCATTAGCAGGTGTTGGAACGATTGTCCATGTAACTGCAGGAGCAGTTCCACCAACTAAGTTTGTAGCAACTGTGAATGGTAATGAAGAAGGAGCGCCTTCTTTAATTGTAACTGCTGCAGGATTTGTTGTAGGTACTGTAAATGCTGGTGCAAGTACTGGAATACCAATTGTAAATCTTGAAGCTGTAGAAAGAATACCACCTTGTGTAGCTGTTGATCTTACCCAAACGGTTGTATCTGTACCAAATACTTGTTGAGCATTGTTGTCACCGTCTGTTGTAAGTAATGTCCATCCTTGTGATGTAGTGTTACCTAATCTTCTGATAGCTCTTAAATTAGCATAGCTTGTATAAGGATATCCTAAGTTAGTTCCTTGCATTTCAACATCATACATAGCGCCTTGTGTAAGACCTGCAGGTGTTGAATAAACATCCCAATAATATGTTGGGTATTTACCAATTGTAACACCGTTACCACCGTCCATTGGGAATCCGTTAGAACCCTGAGGATCTAAGTTCTTATGGTTAACAACGATTGTTGTTGGGCTTCCTAAAGGATATGATTGTGTAAATGTAAATGTAATAGGTCTGTAATATGTTTTGCCACCTGCATCTGGTAATGTACCTGTAGGGAATACAAATCTACCATCAGTTGTCTGACCGTCATTTGCGTTACCTGAACGAGCAACGTTACCAACAACGTGACCAACACCGGTTAATAAATCTCTTGAGAATCCTAAGCCGCTGTTTGAAGCGTCCTGAGGACGTGGGAGATATAATGTACCGCTTGTCATATTGATAATACCATTAACAAATGTCAATGTACCCTTTGTAGCTACTGCTGATGTAGGAGGAATTGAGAAGCTACCTGTTACATTCAATATAGGATTAACACCCTGCATTTGAACTGTAAAGTTAGGGAATACTACGTTACCAGTTAATACTAAGTTCTGTGTGTTTGTTCCACCAACTTTAAAGCTGTTAACTGATACGCTTGGTGTAGTAGCTAATACATAACTATCTAAACCTATTGTGATATTTCCATTAGCTGCCAAAATAAATGGAGCTACCTGGATAATGTCATTATTAATTGTTAAAGCATCGTTAACTGTAATAGTTTTGCCAATTGTTGTAGCAAAGTTATTTGTGTTAACCGATCTTGAAAGTGTCAATTTGTTTAATACTGCAGGTAATTCTATACCTGATGTTATTGCTGCACTGTTTGCATAATAAGTCAAGTTGTAGATATTATCTGAAGGGAATGTTAATGTACCTGCAACAGTTGTAATTTGAGAAGCGTCTGTTCTTGTTACATTAATTCCTGAATTCAAATTAAGTGTTGTACCATTTAATTCTAATACACCTTTAGTTAAATTCAAAGCTGTAATAGCTGTTCTTGTACCTGTAAGTGGTAATTTTACAATATCAGCAGCATTTGTACCGTTAACTGACAAAGCAGAAACTAATGTCTGTTTGTTGTTTGGCCATACTGTTGCATCAACTACATCACCAGTTGCATAAGCGCTTAAGTTTAAGCTAATAGGTGTTGCATAAGCAGGAGCCTGGTTGAATTTACCAGCTGTCCACTTAACTGCTGTGTTAGCAGCAACAATCATATTATTAACTGTATTTAACAGGTTAGTTGTTGCAGAAGCGCTATTTGCTATATCTAATTTTTTATTAACAGCAAATGCTAAGTTTCCAGCAGTCGATGTAAATGTGGAAGCTGTACCAGCAAATCTTAAATTATCTACCGATAAAGCTGCACCGTCGCCAGTAGCAACTGTTGCATTGTTTAATACCAAATAACCAGTTGTCTGGCTAATAGTACCTGTTCCATGAGCGCCTCTTGTTAATAAACCAGCAGATGCAACTGTAACATCAACTGCATTCTGGTTCAAAACGCCACTTGTCAAAGTAAGTGTGCTGCCTACAGTTAAACCAGTAACTGCGCCTGCAAGGCTTACATCGTTAAGTACTGTAATATTAGGAACTGTTGTTGCTGTATTAGCATTTGTCCAAACTAATGGAGCTGTTGCTGCATTAAATATTAAAGCGCCAAGAGCTGTTGCATCAAAAGATGTACCGTTAGCTTGTGTAAATGTTGCGCCCTTCAATGTAATGTTTCTTGCTGTAGCAGCGCTACCTAAAACGACCGAGCCGCTTGCTAAAGAAACATTTCCTGTAAGTATTAAATTACCGGCATTTGCAGGGTCAATTGTCAAGCTTGTAGCAGGATTAATTACTACGTTTGCATCAATAGTAACATCGCTTGTAACAAGGCTCAATAATACTGCGCCAGAATTAGCTAAAGTAAATGAACCGGAACCAATAATTTTAGCTCCGCCAGTAATTGTCGGGTTTGCATCTAATTCTGTTAATACAGAAGTACCAACATTAATAACACCACCATTATGGTTCAAACCATTAATGGCAGCAGAGTTAGAGCTGTAGTTTGTTAAATTAGCAGCTAAAGTTAATGTATCTGTAGAAACACCGCCTGTAACAACTGTGTTAATACCATCAACCTGTGTACCATCATCAAATGGTGAAGCAGCCATTGCGAGTGTTAATGAACCGTCTTTTGTAGCAAAAGAAACAGGTGCATTTGCATGGCTTGCAGCGGCTAATGAATAATCAGCAACGCCAGCAACTATACCATCTGCGCCTAAAAGACCATTAATTAAGGCCTTAGCTCCTGTAATGGAGTTTCCATGAGAACCGTTAGCAACAACAACCTGTGGTAAATAACCTGTGGCTGTAACTGCAGTACCCGGCCATGGAGCTACAAACTGTAAGTTACCAGTTGCAATATTTGTAATGTTACCCAATACGTTAGCGGTAGCGCCATTTAAGCTAAGTGTCTGTCCATTAGCAATAACCAATGTTTGACCGGCATTAACTTTTAATGTACCGTTAACCTGAGCGCTCTGTGAAATAATAACAGAGCCCTGGCCTGTACCAGCTGCGCCGTTAGTTGTAGCAACAATTAAATCATTCAATTTATCTGCTGCTGCAGGTAATTCGTTACCTGTTGTTTTGTCAATACCTACGTATATAACATTAACTTTAGAAGTAAATGTTGGCTGAACAGCCAGTGTACCCTGGTTAACAACAATTGTAGGATAAGAAGAAGCGTTGTTAAAGTTAATATTATGAGCTGAGTTATCCAATTGACCTTGTGTCAAATAGATTGTACCTGTAAAATCACCAACTGCTGTAGAAACAGAAACTGATGGAGCACCAGTTGTGTTTGTAACTTCAATATCACCAAATTTACCAGCACCGCTAATTGTTTGATTAGCTGTACCTGATAAAACAACACGACCCTGATTTGTTGAATAATAACCAGATGTGTTAACTAAAGCCGCACCAGCTTGTGTCAAGTTGATGATAGCTCCGTTTATATTTGTATAACCAGCATTCAAATTCAAAACTGCAGGTTTAAATAAACCGCCAGTTAATACAGCTGCGGTAACAATACCTGTAGTTGTATTTACCTGGAATGTACCAGGGAATGAAGGCTGTAATGAACCAAATGTAACTGTAACAACATCAGCAGGAAGTGGAGTGCCGGCAATAAAATTATTGGCAGCAGCGCCTGTAAATGTAGGGTTAGTTGTTGCGCTACCAATCTTAATATCTTTTGATTGGATTGTTAAGTTTGTTCTACCTGTAACATTAATTGTACCGCCTAAGAAATAAGCGTGAACGCCTGTACCGCTGATAACAACGTTACCTGCTGTAGCAGCAAGGTTCAAAGCGCCGCCTGAAATTTCAAGGCTACCATTAATTGATATTTGTGTGCCAACCAAGTTACCAGGAATGATAACATTACCATTAGTAATGTTAACAACTACGCTTGGTGTGCCAGTACCAATTGTAAATGTACCGGTAGGAGTTCCAGCAACTTGGATTGTACCATTAGCTGTACTTTCAATTTTACCTGTAACTACAAATGTTCCGTCAAGGAAAGAATTAAATACTGTTGTACCAGTACCACTGTTAACAATGTTACCGCCAACTGCAATGTTTACACCGCTTGTAGCTGTTGTACCAATAAACAATGATGATGTAGCAGCTGTACGTGAGTTTGTAATATTACCTGTAACTGAAAGATTTCCGTTTGGTAATACTGTGTTACCACCTACTGCGGTACCGTTAACTGTAATGTTTGAAGCGAAAACCGGAGCAACTACTGTTGAAGCGGTTGCAAAAATGATGTCGCCATTACCGTCAGCGTCAGCTCTGCTTGCAGAGTTGTTAAGTACAGCGCCTAAAGGATTACCAACTAAACCATAAGAAGCTGCAACAACGTGTGTTCCGGTAATAAGAGCGCCATTGGCATTACCACCGCCATCATAAGCAACTAATGTAGCGCCACCAAGACCGCTGCCATCAGCGTAATCAAAATCGATAACGCCGTTATCAACCAAACCAGCGCCAACACCAGAAACTGCAAAGCTGGAACTGTTTGTGATACCGCCATCTACTCTAACTGTTCCACTTACTAAGTAAGGGAATATTATAAGACCGTTATCTGTGAATGTTGATGTTTTTGCAGTTGAGTAACCACTCAATGAAGAAGTGTTGCTCATGCTGCCAGTAATTGTAAGATTTGTAGCTCTATTTTTAAAAACAATAAGGCCATTCCATTTTATTGCATTACCTGCAGCGGTAAAAGCAACAGAACCGAATGTATTGTTAGAAAGGACATTGCCACCAATTGTAATAGCTTGATCAGGTAATTCAATTACACCATTAAAACGTGCAAATCCTGTAGCTCCATCTGTGTTAGCTCCTTTCGAAGCATCATCAGCAAATGTAAAAGCAGCTTGGTTTGTAACATTACCTGTTATAGCCAATGCGCCTGCTGTTGTAAATACTATTCTTGCTAAACCACCATTAGCGGCAGTAGGAGCAATACCTGTAGTATTTAAGATTACATCGCCAACAACTTTAACAGCTGCTGTTGTAACAACGCCAGTACCACTGTTTGTTAATCCGCTAGCAAGAGTAGCAGCGCTGTTTAATGTAATATTTGCCGAGTTCTGAGCTGTAACTGATCCATAAACTGTATCAATAGAAGTACTGGTTATAGTAGCATTGTTCATAGCTAATAAAGTACCAGTAATATCTGTAACGTTAACAAGTGATAAAGTTCTACCAGTAGAACCGTTAATTCTTGCTTTAAGATTGCTAATTCTGAAAGCGCCTGTTAAGGAAGCATTAGCATTCATGTAAAAGTCAAGCGTACCGCCAACAACGTTACCGCCAATTGTGTTGGCAGAACCATTGCCGATAGTAATTGTTGTTGTACCTAATCTGATATCATCAGATGTACTTAATGCGCCTGCCAATGAAACGTTACGGTCAATAGTTAAAACCGTACCTGCGTTAAGCGTTGTTAAATTGTTAATAAGACCGCCGGCTGCCGGAAATTCATAACCGGTAGCAACGGCAGCTGCACCGTCATAAACAAAATTAATAGTACCGGCATAGTTCAACTGACCTGAGCCAACAGAACCTGCTGTACGTGTAATAGTAGTAGTAGTAGCACCAACTGTAATATTGTTGCCACCGGCAATAACACCGGCTGTTAATTTGAAATTAGTACCTGCAAATACAAATGTACCGCTATCGAATGTCAGCTGGTTAGCTGGAGAAGTACCGGTAGCATTGTTTAATGTAAAATCAGGACTAATTGTAACACTAGCTGAAGAGCTTGGTGTTCCGGCAACATATGCTCTAAGTGTAAGTTGCTTGTCAATAACTATAGGGCTAGGTTCGCCGTCGCCTGTATTATAAGCAACGCCAGTATTGGCGATGTATATAATATCGCTGGCAACTGCAGCTTTAACAGCGCCAACCGCGCCGCCGCTACCGCCTGCTATAGTTTTTTTGGGACCGCGAATTCCATCGCCTTGTGAGGTAGCATAGTGGCCATCCCAGCTATCATTCCCACTTAAGTTATCTACATACCAAGTATGCGTATCTTGAGCGTATGCAGATGATGTGCCAAGAAACATTGTAAACAGCGTTACAAATGCACTAAGCAATATCAGATTTTTAAGTTTCATATTTTTCTCCGAAAAATATTTCATAAAGTTAATTATTTTTTATAGAAACGAACATTAATAAAATGAGAACTGTTACTCAATTCCTCTAAGGTGGTAAACACTTCGGCATATTTTCCCTCCCAAATTTTGTTTTTATTTTCTTTTCTTCTCGTCATCTAATTTTTAATTAATATAAATGTATAATAAATAATTCTTTTTTACGTAAATTTTTGAAATTTAGCTAAATAAATATATACTATTTAAAATTAAAATCAATGTCTTTTAAGGCATTAATCCTAATATTATTTTAGTTCTACAGAAATTATACAAAAAGTAATTTCCAGTCAATATAATTGAATCTTGCTATTTCCGTTCGTATTTACCTTTTATTTGTTACCGATTTTTCACCTGGCCGCAATGTCTTTTATGTCTGCTTTTACATTGCAACCTAATTATAAACTTCTCAATTTTAAAATTATCTTATTGTTAATATAAGACTTTCGAATCCATTATTTGTGATGCTGAACATTTCTTTTTCTCTTTCGCTCCTCTAAGTATCGGGCTCTTTTTACAGCATAAAAACTTCGCCTTTACACACCGAATACAATAAAACTGGTAAAATATAATTAATTTTTTTTAAAATGCAAAGCTAAATTACGATATTTAACGTAATTACACAACTTTATATTAAGCTTTACATTAAATTGCTGGCTAAAAATGATTGTGCTTTGTAACGAAATGCCCCTAATACTCATATCCAGGACTTTATTATTATTTTATATATAGTAAAAGTAAAAATATGTGGTTGCCCTTTATTAGTCAAGATATACTGTCATTTTTTTTCATTAATTTTTTTTAATATTCATTTTTGTTTTCACTGCATTCTCCAACATCCTTTACCCTGCAATGCAATCTGTTTGTATTCGGTTTTAAGTTCGCATACTTTATTCAGTATTACAGTTATGACTTTACCTGTTGCCTTTTAACAGTTTTGTAAACTATATTGCATTTTTCAATTCACTTTGATATTAATTTATAAAAGGGATAAGCCATGCAACACAACCTCATTACAACCGGCCTTACAATTGAGAATTACAAAATAAAACAAAACCTTGGCATTGTTCGCGGTATTGTAGTTCGTTCCCGCTCGGTTTTCGGTACAATAGGCGCAAGCTTCCAAACTATTCTCGGCGGTAATATTTCTTTGTTTACCCAATTATGCGAAAAAACAAGGCAAGATTCTTTTGAACTTATGATTAAACATGCCGAAGAACTTGGCGCAAATGGTATCATTAGTTTCAGATACGATGCGAACGAAATCATGTCGGGCGTTACCGAAGTGCTTGCCTATGGCACCGCCGTCGTTTTCGAAAAGGAATAATCTGCATTTAATTTGCGGTTATCAACATATTCCTTTGCGCTGTTAAATAAATTTATTCTTATCTATATATTATAATTTAATATATAAGATATAATTAAACTTCATCTATTATAGATTGAGGAATAATATTGCCGGCGCCAAGCAAAAACTTCGGGTCAAAAACTCTCTTCAGCTCAGCCATTTGTTTTATATTTTCCTTCCCGTACATATCAACCAGATAGCCTGTCTTAATTTTGCCCACGCCGTGCTCTGCAGAGATAGTCCCTTTCAGTTCGATTGCTTTTTTACATATACTATGATACAGCTCTTTACCAGCGGTAAACTGTTCGGCGCTTTCAGGAAGCATGTTTAAGTGAATATGAGAGTTTCCAAAATGACCGTACGCAACAAACCTGATTCCGCTTTCACCCACTATCTTTTTACAATAATAATAGAACTCTCCAAATACGGCATCGGGCACGGCCACATCGGTGCCAAGTTTCCGGTAGTTATTACGCGCTATGTATTCGTTCACTTTAGCTGATATTGCGTGCCGAAAAGCGTGTATGTCTTTTTGTTCTTTTTCGTTTGAGGCAAACCACACTGTTTCTTCATTGCCGTTGCACCGGCTAATTACGTTCAGCCAAAGCTCAAGCATCTCATCTTCGTTTGCAAGCGTTGCCTCCTGTTCAAACCAGACGGCGGCTTTACTATTTGCGGGAATCTGCGGGAAATCCTCACCAAGAAACAGAAGCGAATTTTCATCAAAATACTCAAGCGCTCTTGCTTCCTGTTTTCCTGGTGCGTTTCTGTTCTCAACCGAAATATTCCGGCTTTCATCAATAAACTTCAGAGCATCTTCTTCGTCATTAAAAAATACCACGCAGGAAATTATTTTTTCCGGCTTTGCAAGCAGCTTAAGCTTAATTTTTGTTATAATGCCAAGCGAGCCCTCTGAGCCTATAAACAGGTCTATCGCGTCCATGCCCGGCTTAACATAAAAGCCTGAAGCGTTTTTAACAGCGGGCATTTTATAATCAGGCAGGTTAATTATATACTTTTCGCCTTCAGTATCTGCAAATTCAAGCTTATAATCCTTTGCAAGCACGCTTCCCCGTTCAAGTCTGGCAATATGGCTATTGGGTAATACTATTTCCAAGGCTTCAATATAATCTCTTGTCGGGCCGTATCTGAACGTTCTTGCCCCGGAAGCGTTTGTAGCAACCGTACCGCCAATAAAGCAACTCGTTTCAGTTGGGTCAGGGGGATATAATAATTGTTTTTCATCAACAGCGGCCTGCAAACTGCTTAATATTACTCCCGGTTCCACAATTGCATATAAGTCTTCCTTATTAATTTCGCAAATGCGGTTCATCTTTTCGGTAGCTATTACAATTCCGCCTTCAGGAACCCGAGCCCCGGTCAAACCTGTGCCGCTGCCCGCCACAGTAATTTTCTGACCTTTGTTAGAGGCCTGTAATACCGCTTCGGCCGTTTCAGCGCTATTGGCCGGAAAATATACGGCTTCGCAAAAACCCTTGTAGTTTGAGGCATCGGTTAAAAAAGCCTGTATTTCCTGCTGGTCGGTTTTAATAGTCATTATTTCTTTCCAAGACGTTTCATTGTCGCCTGCCATTCTTCGGGGCTAAGCTGTTCCGATTCATCTATAAGCATTACGGGTATATCATCAACAATTTTATATCTTCTTCTTGTAGCTTCGTCAGTAGATACAAGAAAATCGCCGTCCAAAAGCAAATCGGCTTTAGACTCAGGACAGCATAAAATATCGAGCAGTTCTTTACTAATCATTTTTCCTCCAATTATAACCGCAAAATTATAGAAATCTCAACCGAGTTCAAATCAAAAATTATTGCACAACTAATGATATTATTATGGATTTGTTATTTTAAGATGAGCGTTATAGCTTCGTTAAGTGTCTCTACCGGAACAATTTTAATACCCGAAGCGTTCTTAATTGACTTCATATTATTCTGTGGAATTACAATTCTTCTGAAGCCAAGTTTTTCGGCTTCCTGTATTCTTTTTTCAATATTGCCTATGCTTCTTATTTCCCCGCCAAGGCCAACTTCGCCAACAATAACAGTAGCGCTGTCTGCCACTCTATCAATAAGGCTTGAAGCAATGCTGCAGCAAACGGCAAGGTCAACAGCTGGTTCATCAATCTTAACTCCGCCGGCCATATTCACAAAAACATTATTTGCAGATAACCTGTAACCGCCCCGTTTTTCAAGCACAGCAAGCAGTATGGAAAGCCGGCGAAAGTCGAACCCGGTCGCAACGCGTTGCGGGTTGCCGAAGTTCGATGGTGTTACAAGAGCCTGTACCTCTATTAAAAGAGGTCTTGTTCCCTCAATACTGGCTGTAACAACAGAGCCCGATGTATTACGGTCTCTTTCGTTAATAAACAATTCGCTTGCATTCTGCACTTCAGTAAGTCCCGTATCGTGCATTTCAAAAATGCCTATTTCATTTGTGCTTCCAAAACGGTTCTTTAATCCGCGCAGTATTCTGAATGTATGTTTGGACTCCCCTTCAAACTGCAACACGGTATCAACTATATGCTCAAGTATTTTAGGCCCCGCAATAGAGCCTTCTTTTGTTACATGCCCAATTATTATAACCGAATAATGTTTCTTTTTCGCATCATCCATTATGATGGCGGTACATTCCCTTATCTGCGTAACAGTACCGGGAGAGTTATCGAGCTGACTGTTATATACCGTTTGAATTGAATCTATTATAACTACTTTCGGTTCAAGCTCGTTTATTGCCGACATTATGTTTTGTAAGCCTGTTTCCGCGGCAATAAAAAAGCTGTCCGATTTTACCTTTAACCGCAACGCCCTTAGTTTTATTTGCTGAAGCGATTCCTCGCCGGTTACATACAATACTTTTTCTTTTATTTTTGAAGCAGCCTGCATTACAAGAGTAGATTTTCCTATTCCCGGATCTCCCGCGAGCAGTATAACAGAGCCTGGTATAAGTCCCCCGCCAAGCACCCGGTCAAACTCAGCTATTTCCGTTTTTACTCTTTGCTGTTCCGAGGCTTCTATTTCATTAATTCTTTTGTATACGCTCTTGCCTGCAGAGGCTGTAACCTTGCGCGGATTTGTTTCAATCATTTCTTCGGTGAATGAATTCCAGCTATCACATTCGGGGCATTTGCCAAGCCATCGTACAGACTCATAACCGCACGAAGAACAGATGTATTTAATTTTAGCCTTTGCCATTTACACTTCCGTTCTTTGGATAAATTCTTCAATTATACGGTCATTGGTTGTAAGCAACGCTTCCGGCGTGCCCTCAAAATAGATTTTCCCTTTATGCATCATTGCAACTTTTTGAGCAACGTTTTTAACGCTATACATATCGTGCGTTACAACTATTGATGTAACGCTAAGCTTTTCACTCAACTCCTTTATCAGAGTGTCAATGGAATCGGACATGATGGGGTCCAGCCCTGTGGTTGGCTCATCGTAAAGAATATACTGCGGATTGGTTACAAGAGCTCTTGCAAGCCCGACCCTTTTTTTCATTCCTCCCGATAGTTCGGAAGGTTTTAAGTTCTCTGTTCCCGGCAGCCCAACAAGCTGAAGTTTTTCGGCAACTGTTTCTTTAATTTTATTCTTGGAAATTTTCTCTGCCGACTCAACCAAAGGAAGCCCTACATTTTCTTCCACAGTCATGGAATCGAACAATGCGGCGCCCTGAAAAAGGAAACCGAATTTTCTCCTTATATCGTATAATTCTTTTTGGTTTAATTCATTTATTATTTTATTCTCAACCTTAATGCTGCCGGAATCGGGCAATAAAAGCCCCATGATATGTTTAAGCAAAACGCTTTTGCCGCAGCCGCTTCTGCCTATTATTACAAGCGTCTCTCCATCCTGAATTTTCAGGTTTACTCCGTTGAGTACAATTTTATCTTTAAATTTTTTATGCAGATCCGTAATTTCTATCATTCTGTGTCTGTTGTCCTGTATAGTATTTTTTATTCGGCCGCGACAGCTTTTTTCTGTTTCAAATAATTAATAAGCGTTTGCCTTGTAATTCCCAGCAGCCGCGCCGCAACCGATTGATTGCCATCAGTTCTCTTTAGCGCCTCATCAATAAGAACGTTTGTAATTTCTTTTATTGAAGGTAATGATTCCCAGCTTTCTACTTCGAATTTTTTAATTTTTTCGGCAAGTATTTTATCGGGTACAGCCGATTTGGTTGTATTCTCTTCAACATACTTTTTAAATGTACCCATATTTAACATTTTTGAAGTATGATTTGCCACAGCGTCAAAAACCAAAGCCTTCAGTTCGCGAACATTCCCCGGAAAATGATAAGTGGAAAGATAGGTAATTAGCTCCGGAGGAGGAGTCGGTTTTTTCTTATCCATATCTTTAGCGGCTTCGCCTAAGAAATAGTCAAGCAATAATGGCAAATCGTCTAATCTTTCCCGTAACGCCGGTATATGAATTTGATGCGCGCTTAACCTGAAATATAAATCATTTCTGAAACCTTCCTTGTTGGACATTTCCCTAAGGTTTCTGTTTGTGGCAACAATTATTCTTACATTCGATTTTCTGGGAGCATCGGCTCCAAGCTGGAAATACTCGCGCGCTTCAATTAACCTCAGCAGTTTAATTTGATGTTCCTGCTTAAGGTCTCCAATTTCATCAAGAAACAATGTGCCGCCCGAAGCCATTTCTACAAGTCCGTCACGCGCTCTTTCAGCGCCTGTATAAGCTCCTTTCAAATGGCCAAAGAGCGTATCGGCAAAAATATTTTCGTCAAGACCGGCAATGTTAAGCGCAACAAAATTCCCCTGCCGCCCGCTGCTTTTATGTATGGCTTCGGCAAACAACTCTTTCCCGGTTCCTGTTTCGCCGGTAACCAGTACCGGCTGCGATGACTTTGCAACCGATTCTATATACTGAAAAATGGAAATCATTTTTTTATTGCGTGTAACAATTTTACCAAACGACTCGTTGTTTATCATCGATTCCGATAGCAAATGCTGCCGTAATGTTTTTGCTTCATTCTGCAGTTCTTTCAGGTTGATGGCCCTGTTAACTGTTGTCAAAAGTCGGTTTTCGTCAACAGGTTTAACTATGTAATCGTAAGCGGAAGATTTCATACAGCGGACAGTTGTTTCAATATCGTTTACTCCCGTTATTATAATAACAGGTATCTCAGGATAATTATCCGCAACATATTGAAGGATTTCCTCACCGTTTACATACGGCATTAAAAGATCCGAAAGGATAATGCTGATTTCTTTTTCGGCAAGTATTTTTTTTACTTCCCTGCTATCCTGGCAAAGGATTATATTATTTATTCCTTCGGTATTAAGCACCATTTCAACACTGTCAAGCGTTATAGGTTCGTCATCTACAATTAAAATAGGGTTAGCAGGAAACAATGAATCGCTCATTTAGTTACACCGGTTGTTTTTATTGGTAAAATTACTTTAGCTGTAGTGCCTTCGTTATAGCGGGAAGAAAATTCAAGCCGCCCGCCAAGGTCTTTAATTATTTTGCTCGAAATGGAGAGCCCAAGTCCGGTTCCGCCTTTATCCCGTTTGGTTGTAAAGAACGGATCGGTAATATGCGGAAGGTCTTCCTCTTTTATTCCGGTTCCCTCGTCGCATATTATTATCTCTATCATTTTTTGTTCATTATCAAATCTCGTTGAAACCTTAATCCCCTTTGTTTTATCGGGTAAAGCCTGACACGAGTTCTGTATAAAATTTATTACTATCTGTTCAAGATACTGATAATTTGCCGTAATATTTGGAATGTTTTCGGCAAGCTCGACTTCAAATTTTTCCGTGGCTTTTTTTATTGAGTTTTCCAGAAGGGTGATTGCCGAATTTATTACTGCGTTTATATCAACCGGTTCAAAAATATCGGAAGGACTTTTTTGCGCAAATTTCTTCAGGTCTTCAACTATTCTTTTAATCCTCCGCGAGCCTTCAAGTATATTCAAACACATCTTGGGGTAGCGTTCGCGCATTATGGAATATTTTATATTCGTTATGCTAAAATCTCCGTTCTCTTCGGAATACTCATCCAAAATGGGAATAACATTATCCCATATCTTTTGAAGGATTGGAGTGTTGAGCATGATAAAATTATTGGGATTGTTAATTTCGTGCGCCACTCCCGAAACAAGCGTTCCAAGCGCCACCATTTTATCGGCCTGTATCAGTTGTTCCTGCTGAAGCTTTGCCTGCTCTTCGGCTTTTTTTCTGTAAGTAATATCTTCTTTCACTGATATGAAATAAGAGATTTCGCCTTTTTTATTTTTTACGGGAGTAATAGTCTGCGCCTCGGGATACAGAGTTCCGTCTTTCCTCTTGTTGATAATTTCGCCTTTCCATACTTCGCCTTTAAGTATGGTATCCCACATGTTTTTATAGAATGCCTTATCGTGCTTACCGGAGTTTAGGATGCTTATATTCCGGTAAAGCATTTCATCGTTTTCGTAACCGGTTAATTTTGTAAAAGCGGGATTAACCCAAATAACATCTCCGCCAAAGCCCGTTATAACAATACTGTTAGCCGTAGCTTCAAGAGCTGCCTTCAGAAGATTCAATAACATGGCTGGCTGGTACTCTTCTGTAATATCCCTTTCGTAAAATAACGCTCCGCAAAACTCACCCTGCGCGTTAAACATGGGGTAGCCTTTCCGTCTGACATTCAGAGAGGTTTCAAAGTCGCCGCAAATAATCTTTACTTCTTCGTCCCATATTTTATTAAGCCCCAATTGTTCAAATGTTTTATGTGTTTTTTGTGGAGATGCCGCGGTAAACGCCGAGAGATTCTTACCTGTAATTTCGTTTTTTGTATAACGCCAAAGATTTTCAAGGTTTTGGCTGCATTCTTTTATAACTCCGCGTTCATCTGTAATAAACACGCCGTCATAAGAAGCCTCAAACAATAGATTGAACGCTTTCTTTTGATAGTTGTTTTCAGCTTCAAGTTCGGCAACCCTTAACTTGAGCTGTTCTATTTCTGTTTGCAGATCTGATTTTTTGCAGGCTTTTTCACTCATAATAAAATATGTATTTTATTTTATAATCTAAAATACATATTTTATTATGAATGTTAAATGTTTATTTTCGAAAGGTTTACATTTTATTCTGTTCAAAACAAAGGAGTTAAATGTTCTGTTTTATGATCTCATTTTTGCTCTTACCAAAGCTCCGAAAGTGTTCTTTACTGCTAAATGAGTAGCTAATGTCAAATACCACTTGTCTCCAAAAAATCTGTTCAAACTGTTGTATCCGCCTCTGTCGTTGATATAGTCTGACTCTCTCCATATCTTCTGCCATGTAAGAGATTTTCCGAAAATCGCGTCTGTTTTCTTAACTGTACCATACCAATCCTGCATAAATTTCGGCATCCAACCAGTGTTAGTGTAATTTGCAGAACGGCTCTGATGAGCTCCCATGCTTATTCCGCTTAATGCGCTCTGTCCAAAACCCTTTAATCCTTCTTCCATAGTATAACTTGTATTATCAATGTATCTCTGGTATAAATCCTCTGCCTGCTCGTCTATTGTTGCGGAAGTCTGATTTCCCTGAAGTTCAAGAATTTCTTTTATGTTTTCTTTAGTTAACTGAGCAAAGTTTAATACGCTTGTTAAAACTACTACTGCTATTGTTAATGTTGCTTTCATTTTTGTAACTCCTTTGTTTTGGCCTTAAAGGTTCAAAGGAGGTGCCGTTGTTGGCACGGGTCCGTAACTATTTATATATCAATGAGTTACAGACACGGCAATATCCAACAACTGTTGTAAAGCTTTTTTACAAACAGATAGTATATTTCCTGTAAGTTATTATTATATATAAAGATACAAGGCTTGCTCATATTTTACAGTGTAAAATATTTAGCGCCTTATCCAGATGGGCAAAACTCTTTGTATTAGCTGTTTGGCACAGTTAAAAAAACTTCGGGGAAGTCGGCGGGGTCAACCGAAAGTTAACGCGACTCCCCCTAAAGTAGTTAGGGTCATTATTAATTGAACGAGGGTCAAACTTTTTCGTGAAAACCTTCTTCATCCTCTACTGCTATAGGCGCTTTTACAAACTCGTACCCTAACAATACGACCATTAACATATAAACTATTGCTAAATACATCATTTTATTATCTCTTTGCGCTGTTTTATTTGTTCACTAACATTCAGCGCTTTAATTTTTAAATTCAGTTATATTAACTCAACTGCCATGCCGCCATGTACAATTGCTATAACCGCTTACAGAACAATGTGTTAGCAGATTACGCGTAAATCCAAGCTATGTTAATTATTTTTACACAGCAAGCCCAAACGGACTTAAAAGCCTTAAAATTCAAGTAGTTACGGTTTGTTAATTATGTTTACGTGTGTGATTTTTTTACATAGGAAGGATATAGTTAACCGGCAAGTATCGATATTTGATCACGGCCTAACAGGTATTTTATTTTTCTTCCAGCATCCCGTTTTTATGAAACCCCTTTTCATCTTCCCAGCCGACAGGAGCTTTTACCAATCCATAAGTAATAAAGCAGAAAAAGACTATATAAACAGCAATTAAATATATCATTTCAATTTCCAGACTATAAACGATTACTTGTTATGATTCATTATCGTTGTTTCGAAAAAAAAGTTTAATTTTTTGTTAAACGGCCCTAAACTTTTCCGGAAACCATTCGATTATGCAGATAAGGATTATTGTATTTATTTAACATGAAAAAATTATTTTACATATTATTCCTGTTATCTTCAGTCTGCTTCGCTCAAATTTCCAAAGACGATATAAAGGAAGTCTTAATTTTACAAGGTTACCGGGACGGGGCTGAACTTCAGGCGCGTACGGATCTTTTATATGACAGTTATATGGACAAGGTAAGCTATAAAACCTCCGATCTGCTTAAAGGCTTTGGCTTAAGCTTCCTTAGCGGTATTGGGCTTGGGGCATACGAAAGCCACACTTTTGGCTACAAACATGTTAGCTGGATGCCTGACTTTATGCAGCAATGGTACAATAAATCGCCTAACTTTACAGGCGAACCCGATTATAGTTTTTTATCGTGGGAAGAGGTCTGGCGGGAAGTTGATTACGCAAGCGACCGCGCCGCTTACGAAAAGCTTAATATCTTTTTCAGAAATCAATGGTATTATGCCCTTATAACACATTGGATCATCAAAAACACGGCAGCCACCCTGATAAGAGATAAAATGAAATACGATAAATTCTTTTATAGTTTCAAGTTCGATTTTATCTTTTCACTGCCCAAATAAGAAAGATTTAAGCTTTAACTATTTTAGAACTGACTATGCGCCTGCGGCCAAAAGCATTTCTTGTGTCCACTATCAATTTTGAGTTTTCAAGAATAAAGTTGTAATCATACCGATCGTGATCGGTGCTTATAACCACAACATCATATTCATTAAGCTTTTGTTGAGTAAGTTTTACTGAAGCCAGGCCAAAGTCATACCGTCTGGTCTTTGGTAGTATGGGCACAAACGGATCGTTATAATCCACTTCGGCTTTTTTATCGAGAAAAATATTTATAAGCTTCAGCGAAGGAGATTCCCGCATATCGTCTATGTTTTTCTTGTAAGAAGCGCCCAGTATCAAAACCTTTGAACCATTTAAGGATTTACCCGCATTGTTTAAAGCCTCGGCGGTTTTTTCAACAACATAATAAGGCATTTGGGTGTTAATCTCGCCGGCAAGTTCAATAAACCTCGTATTAACATCATATTCACGGGCTTTCCATGTAAGGTAAAACGGATCTATGGGAATGCAGTGCCCTCCGAGTCCGGGACCGGGATAAAAAGGGTGAAACCCGAATGGTTTTGTAGACGCAGCTTCAATAATTTCCCAAATATCAATCCCCATCCGGTCAAATACTGTCTTAAGCTCGTTAACAAGGGCAATGTTAACGGAGCGATAAATATTTTCAAGTAATTTTGTGGCTTCTGCGGCCATGGCGGAGGATACCGGAACGGTTTTTACGACTATGCTTCCATAAAGAGCTTCGGCTGCTTCAAGGCACTTGGGAGTAATGCCCCCCACTACCTTGGGAATTTGGGATGTCGTGTAATCCGGGTTATTCGGATCCTCTCTTTCCGGTGAAAAGGCAAGGAAAAAATCTTTCCCGACTTCAAGCTTTGCTCCTGCGCCTCTCTTAATAAGCGCGTTTTCGAACATTGGCAACAACACCTGACTGGTAGTCCCCGGATACGTGGTGGATTCGAGCGAAATCAACTGTCCCTTGCGTATATGCTCCGCTACTGTGCAAGCCGTATTCACAATAAAAGACATATCCGGTTCCCGATGCCCGTTTAAGGGAGTAGGCACGCAAATAATTATTGCATCAACATTTCCAAGTTCTCCAAAACCGACAACTGCTCTGAATCTGCCGGTATCAACAGCCTCTTTAATTCTTATGCTATCAATATGCTTTATATAGCTTGTACCGCTGTTAATGAGAGGTATTTTACGCTCATCAATATCAAAGCCGGTTACATCAAATCCTTTAACTGCAAACTCAATGGCTATCGGAAGTCCTACATACCCAAGTCCTATTACTCCAATTTTCGCGCTTTTATCGCGTATTTTATCTATCAGCATCAACGCATTACTCCTTTAACTTCAAAGGATTTATGCTTTATCCTGTTTTGTGGATTTTGATGATGCAAGTCTGCGCGCATCCCCTTTTGAAGGGCTGGAATAATAATAGTAATACTTGTAATATGAGCCATATCCGTTTTTATATGCGAAATTATTTAAAACAGTACCTATTAATGTACTGTTTTCTCCGGAAAGAATCTCAATTGATTTTTCCATCAAATCCTTTTCCGTTGTTCCGGCTGAAACGACCAAAAGAGTAGTATCCACTATGCTTGCAAGAATTTCCGCGTCTGTAACGGCTATAATAGGAGGAGAATCCATAATAATAACCTCATAAATTTCAGCCATCTTATCAAGAAAATCTCTCATTGTTTGAGATTCAAGCGTTTCAGACGGATTGGGAGGTATGGTTCCGGCTGTAATATAATCGAGATTAGTCAAATCGCTGTGACGAATTATTTCCTCAAGCGTAGCCTGCTGGAAGAAGTAATCTATAAGTCCAGGATACCTGTTTGCTTTAAAAACCGAATGCAATCTTGGTTTTCTTAAATCGCAATCTATTACCAGGGTTTTCTTGCTTGTTTGAGCAAAACTACCGGCGAGGTTAACACATACAACCGTTTTACCTTCCTGCGGAGCCGAGGATGTTACAAGTATTTTCATCACGGAGTTTTTTCCAAGTTTTGTAAACTGAAGACGAGTCCTTAACGACTTAAATGCTTCACTTGGAATTGAATCCGGTTTCTTGGCCACAATAAATTCAAAATCCTTATCCCCTTTTTCTTCAAGCCCTTCAATTTGTGGTATCCATGCAAGAACATTTGCTTTCGACTGGATATCTTCAGGTGTTTTTACTGTGTTATCGAAATAATTTTTTACAAAAACATAGCCAAAAGAGATGCCCAAACCCAGCACAAACCCAACAACCACAATAAGAGCTCTGTTAGGTTTTGAAGGGCTGATTGGCCTTCTTGCCGCGTCTACAAGTATTACATTTCCCGGCTGCGATTTTTCATTAACCTGAGCTTCCTGATATTTATCTTCAAGAGCCAGATACATTTTCTGCAACGATTCTCTTACGCGCGAAAGCCTTGCATATTCAATTATAGTTTTGGGCAATTTGTTAAAGCGGCTTTCGTATTGCCCTACTATGCCGTTAAGTTCATCGGATGAGGCCTTTAACGACTGCATTTTTATTTCTTCGTCAATTATTTTTTGAGCAAGATTCTTTAATTCTTCCGGCGTACTTGCAAACGCGCCCTGTTTAAATACTTCAAACTTCTGGTTAATTTTTCCTTTCAGTTCTTTTATTTTATAATCCAGCTCTTTAACATTTGGAGTATTAATTGCCTCTTTATTGTTCGCTATTGCTACGTCGCGCGAAACTTCCGCTTTGGCAAGCTGCTCCTGTAGACTCTTAATGTAAGTCTCCGTAGCAAAACCCTCCACATAATTCGCTAATCGCGGATCCTGTTTTTTTAATTCGTCTTTATAACCGGCCAGCACTTTCTGAGAAGTGAGGAGGTCAATCTTCGCATTGTTCTTTTGCGCGTCAAAAGTGCTTAATTGCTGTATTAACGAACTTGACTGGTCATCAATTGAAATTATACCGCCCTGTTTCTGGAACATTTCAAGAATATCTTCGGCTTCGTTAAGCTGTTTAAGTTTTTCATCCCTCTGTTCGCCCAAAAAGTTTTTTACAATTGTCAGCTGCATTCTGTTTATGTCAAGGTTAAGATCCTTGTAAGCATCGGCATAGCAGTTAGCAATCATCGCGGCTTCGCTTGGAGATTTCGATTCAGCTTTAATATCAACTATATCAAGACCTCTTTTCTGATCTATGGCAACAATAGTTCCAAGGTTCTTGGCAATGTCCGGGACTGATTTTAACTTTGTTTCCGATTGCGAAAAACTAAAATCATTATTGAATATCACGGAATAATTATCGGAGCGTGCCGTTACTTTAAAGCTGTCAATCAATTCTTTTGCAACTCTCTCTCTCACCGTATAACTTTTCATAATTTCAATTTCGTTGGCAACAAACCTATCGCTGCCGAAATCGGAAATATCAGGCATAAGCGATTTTTCAAGAATGCTTCCCTGAGGTTTTGTTATCTTTACTACAGCCGATGAACTATAGATGTTTTTAGCATTAATAGCATATAACACAGAAACCACAAGACACGTTAAGGATATAAGTATAATAGGAAACAGGTTGTTTCTGACTAATAAAAGATATTCTCTTATATTCTTTGTGTTCTCTGTATTTCTGAAATCGCTTAAGTTTTCCATTTTTAATTTACTTCCTGACTATATTCAAAATTAATATTGCTAATGAAGTGACAGCCGATACTACTGTAACCGTAAGAGAAACTTTATCCCTGAAGTACATTCGTGGTTCACCGGGCAATACTATAATATCCGAGGGTTTTAAAGGAGGTGGAAGAATCAGTTTTTCGCCTTCTTCGTTCTTATATAATATTTCGTTAAAGTTAAATTTATAAACATTATAAGTAGTTGAATCTTCTTTTAACCTAAATAACCTAAGATCATCCAGGTGAGCGGCATCGGTAGGCCCGCCGGCGTATGAAATAATATCCGTAACCGAAGTGTTAATGGGTACAATGTATTTTCCCGGGAATCTTACATATCCCCAGATGGCTACTTTAATATTTATTTTATCGGGGTCCGAAAAATCGTACAACGCGCCGTTAACCTGCTTGAATTGCGAAAAATCGGCGCCTATCCTAACATCATTATCCTGAGCGTGAACACGAAACGGCAACAGCACACAAATTAAAAACAACAATTTTAGATACTTCATTTTCTATTCTTTCCGGTTTTTATTTCTCGTATATATATAGCTAAACTGTTTCAGCAGTTTTTTTATTTAAACTGTTGATAATTATTTTTTCGTAGTCCGGGTATAAAAAAGTTCTGTTTTCAAATTTGATAAGCCCTTTTATATAATCGGTACCCTGAATTGATATAAATTCCAACTTATTTCTTACAAATTCCCTGTCTACAGTAATAATTTCTTTTATGCCATCAACAAAAAAACCGGCCACTGTTTCTTTACCTTGAACAAACAATAACCGGGTATTGGCTTTAGGGTTTCTTTCCTTCAGCCCAAAAAAACTACAAAAATTCATAAGATTAATTTCCGGAATAGACGGTTCGTCATCATGTCGAAGTATCTCTCCAATGTTCTCCACATTCTTCATCTCATCGCCTCGTAAAATTAATAAGACTTCCTTGAAATTCACACAAAATTCCCAATCGTCTATACTAAAGATTACAAGTCCCGTAAATTTTTCAACATCTATTGATAAATCTTCCATTTCCAGAGTTTTTTTTGCTCTATCCATCATTTTTTATGCCAAATATCATCAAGAATATTTCCTTTGTTTTCTTCATGTATTTATTTGTATATGCAAATTTTCATAAAGATATTTTACGTTTCGTTAAAATATTTAACGGTTTTTAAATATCTTAGGAAAATGCAGGCATCCTTTCTCTTTCAATTCTCAGAAAAAAGAATTCATTCATAAATCTGGTAAAACATCTGGCAACAACATCAACTAAAGAAGAACGGAACCGCTAAAGTTATTTTTCCGATTCCATTATTTTCCGGTCTTTTATATATCCCTGGCTTAAAAGGCTATCGGTAGATTTATACATTACAACCGTGACTTCGGCTGTATTAAAGTAGCCGGTAGATTCCACTTTTACCCCATTAACCTTTTTTTGTAATTTGACGGTTGCGTAAAGCTTATCTTCGGCAACAAGCTGGTGTGTTATACGCGTCTTTTTTTCAGGTATATTGGCAAGCGCCCAGTATATTCCCTTTTTTGCGTTACCGTAAGCCCTGTCAATATCGGAATCTGAATTTTGTGAATAAAAACCTGCAAAGAAAATAACTGCAAATAGCACTATTATATACTTCATAGTCCTTTCTCCGGTTTTTTTGTGAGATCTAAAATAATAAAGAGAGAATAATAAAGCCCATGTTTATTTTAGAAGAATATTAAATGTTAACCAAGCCGCTCTTACAAAAGCGGCTTTTTTTGCCTATGCCATATAAAATATCATAGTACAAACTGCCAGAACAAACCAAAACAGCGCCTGAGAAACCATTGGAGATTTCTTTTTTAAACCGCCCCAGAGTTTTGCCGCGTATATCATTACTGTTATTAAAATTAGCGTTGCCGCTATGCATTCCCAAATGCCGAAACGGTAATTTACCACTGTTTCTATGCTCGTATCGTTCCAAACCTTTCTGTACAACACCTGTAGATGCAGCCAGTAAACCAGCAGCGATTCTCTGCTTACATCAAGAATAAACGATTTCTTCATGCCTTTCTTTTTTTCGTAATACATGCTTAACCAAAGAAGTATTAGCACATATCCAAGTCGTAAGATAAAGAACATCCAGTTTGGCCGCGGCATTCTTATAAAAAACGGTAATCCTTCGGTTAATGTAAGATGGCCTATAACAACAAACGCAAGACCCGCTGTAAGAATATGTTTTTTATATTTATCTGTTCCGCCTTTTTCCTTAGCCCATAAAAAATAATATGCTGCAACTGCGCCGCATGTAAGGAATCCTATCCAGGGGAAAAGCGGAAATAGCGAGCCCCATGAAGGGTTAAAAAAATCGGCTATCACCAAAGGCATATATTTGCTGAAATCTATGAGCCACATCAACGGAGCCGCCAGCACAAAAACAGCCCCGGTCATAATGATGAACGCGAGGTGGTTTTGTTCCGATTTTATAAACATCCTGCTGGCAAAAAGTATCGCAAGCCCTATTGCTATACATTGCAGTACATCTACTTTCAGAAAATCCGCCCAGCCGGGAGTGTTATAAATTGCCATCATCTTATGAACATTAAGGTATGGCAAATGCAAACTGTAACCGACTATAAATATTAAAAGTATTCTGCCTATCTGTCTCCAAAAGATGTATTTGTACTCCTTAAATTCCTCTATCTTTTTACGGCTTGCAAGTATAAAGGCAAAACCGGAAACAAATAAAAATGAAGGAGCCACAAGACCGTTAATAAAATTCACATAAGGATACCACGCTGACAATTTTAGCTGCGTCATCATAAGTGAATTCAGCACATGAACTTCTATCATCACAATTAAAGCCCATCCGCGCAATAGATCCACAAATACCAATCTCTGTTTTTCACTCATAAGCAAATAATATTTTATTAACCGTAATTATTTTGTGTACCAGCTATTAAAACCCGCTCCTACGGTTACTTTCAAATAAAGCAAAGGTATGCCGGGATTATTACAAAACTTCATAATCTTCAGATGATTTATCCAACCTGGAGAATAACTTAAATATCTACCGGCAATTTTATCTGCTTTCAGCCCGGCAAAAAAGGAAGTGCGGTCTGTTAAAAAAACCCGCCTGCAAATTTATTTATTTATATGCTCTTTGTCAAAATCGTAGAGAGTTTTTCTGTTAAGATCGGCAACGGCAAGTTTGTAATCTATTAGCGCGTTTAACGAATTGGTTCTCGCATCCGACAGGCGTATTTGCATTTGTGATAAATCGAAACTTGTAATTGTACCCGATTGGAAACGGGCCAGACTGATTTGGTAGCTTTTTTCGGCAAGTTCAACTGTTTTACTTAATGCTTCCACTCTTGCTTTGGAAGATTCTATCTTATTGACGACTTGTTTAATTTCATTTATTATCAAATTGGTTTGGTTTTGTTTTGTAAGCTTTAATAAGTCAAGGTTAGCTTCACTTGCTTCAACCGCAATTCTGTTGCTACCCCAATCCCATATTGGAACGGATAACGTCATTGTAACACTTCTGTCTTCCGCGAAACCGTAAAAAATATCCCTGAATTTGTTATCATCCTTATTGATTCCGTAATTAGCTGATAAATCAACGCGGACATTTCCCTTCGAACTAAGTTCGTCACGGCCAAGTTCGTTAATTTTTATGTCCGATTCAGCGTTTTGAATTTCGTATCGGTTTCTTAATGCCAGCTCCGTGGCCTTTTCAACATTTACCTCTATGGGTTTATAGCCCAGTGAGGCTACAACATCAATATCGCTGTTTAGTTCAAGGCCCAATTGCAGCTTAAAGTCACTCTTTGCTTCTTCAAACGATCTTTTTGCGCTTAAGAGGGTATTTTTTCCTGACGCAAGGTCAAGTTCAAGCTGAAGAGCTTCCACTTCGGCAATCAACCCGGCTTTAAATTTATTTTGCGCTGTTTCATAAGCCGCTTCATTCTGGTCAACTTTTTCCTGCGCAATTTCCAGGTTCTTTTTTGCCTGATACAAATTATAAAACAAAGCTGTCACATCATACACAATATCCATTTTGGCCTTATTGTAATTCCTTTCAGCCTTTTCGAGGTTTAATTCCGCTTTTTCAAGATTCGCTTTTTGCGTATTAAATGTAAAAAGAGGCTGCTGAAGCCTGAAACTAAGGTTTGAATAATAATCTCTTACGTTATCGCCCAAAGGGCTTAATTGATTACGCCCGAAAAGCCTGCCTACAATGGATATGGTTCCGTTTGAAAATACCAATGGCTGAGTTATATATAAACGGCCTTCTTCCACAGTGCTTTCTGTTTGATAGAATTGCTCGCTTCCGGTCTCGGTATTGAACTGGTTGGAAAGCGTTCTTGCATAACTCGGCATATCAAATTCCATACTCACCGATGTTCTCTGCCCCATCTGAGCGGATTCAAGCGTTTTCTTTGAGTTTTTAAGATTCAGTTCGGCCGATTTTATTGAATAGCTTTTTTTAAGCGCTACAGCCAGAGCTTCATCAAGCGTATATATTTGCTGGCATAATAAAGGTATATTACATGCCGCTGTAAGTATTAAAACGAAAAATGTTTTTTTCATCAGGCAAAAATGGTTATGGTTTAATATATGTTTTATTCATATCTCAAAGATTCAATTGGGTCTTTTTCAGCAGCCTTTTTAGCCGGGTAGATTCCAAACAGCAAACCGGTTGCAACCGATACGATAAAAGCAAGTATAACGGAAAAGGGAGATATTATGGTATTCCATTCGGCATAGTTCGATATTGTTTTGGTCATAAGATAGCCTATTATGATGCCTAAAATGCCTCCGGCTACGCTGATAATTATCGCTTCGTACATAAACTGTAAAAGCACATCTCTTTTTGTGGCGCCCACCGCCCTGCGGATTCCTATTTCTTTGGTTCTTTCCATTATGTTGGCAAGCATAATATTCATAATGCCAATGCCCCCAACAAGCAGCGAAATTCCCGCAATTGCCCCCATAACTATATTAAAAATACGCTGCGTTTTCTGCTTCTGCTCAAGTAATTGCTCAGGTAAAACAAGTTCAAAATCTTTAATTCCGTTATGCCGTCTGTCTAATATTCTTGATGTCAGGTCTGCTGCTTCCTTCAAAACATCGGAGTTTTTGACTTTGACTGTAAGCTGGTCAACCGAATTTCTATCAACGGTTGTTACGGAATTATCCCCGCCAAGGCCTATTATAAAAATTATGTTCTCGCCTCCATTGCCTTCCTCCTCCTTTGGAGCCGGAGGAAGCTTATACATAAGCGTAGTTATTGGCACATAGATATTGTCGTTTATGTTTTTGGAATCCATTCCCACAATTCCGGAAGATACATTTTTTGAAGCGGCAACGCCTATAATATCGAACCACAAATCTCCAATTTTAATTTTTTTTGAAACCGGATTTTCGAACTTGAAAAGTTTCTCCTTTATTCCGGCCCCTATAACACACACGTTTGAATAATTATCCATGTGAAAAGATTTAATAAAGCCGCCAGCTTCCATTTTAGAATTGAAGGTTGCCGGATAATCCTCTGTTGTTCCCACAATTTTTGTCTGAAGCATTTCCGATTTATAAGTAACAAGTCCCGCTTGTTCACGCACAGGCGTAATGTATTCAACAAGAGGATTCAGTTCTTTAATTGCTCTCGCGTCCGAAAGAGTAAGCCCGGGAGAATAAGAAGCTTTGCCTTTTTCTTTTTTTATCTTTAGTTCCACCTTGTTGATAATAACATTATTCGTCCCCATAAGTTCTATCTGTTGCAGCGACTCCTGGCGGGCTCCTTCTCCAATAGAAAGCATTGCAATTACAGCCCCTACGCCAAACACAATTCCCAGCATTGTTAAAAAAGTGCGCAGTTTGTTTGCCTGCAAGCCCTTCAATCCAATTTCAAAGCTTTCTATCTGTTTCATTTTTTCCCCGCGGGCATTGAAACGGAAGAGCCGGTTCCGTCCTTCTTTTGGGGCTCTTCAAGCTTAATTGTCGGATCTCTTAAAGCGACTTCATCCCCCTCATTTAGTCCTTTTGAAACGACTATATAATTCTCGCTTTTTACGCCAACGGATATCTGGCGTTCGTCAAAGCGGGAACCGTTTTTAACATATACAATTTTCTTTCCATCTTTTTCGAACACTGCTTCCTGCGGTATAAACAGCTTATTCGGCAGTTCGTTGATAATCATTTTATTGCTTGTGGTCATACCCGGTTTAAGTTTTTCGGATTGCGACAGAACATTAACGCTTATTTCAAATACTTTTACAGTAGAGTTTTTGTCTTTGCTTTTGCCAAGAGCGGAGATACTTGCAATTACGCCAGGGAAAACGCTATCCTGAAAGGCGTCCAGCTTGACCTGTACTTTTAGCCCCTTTGTTATCTTGCTTACATCAACTTCGTTAACAGTTGTAATGCTCTCCATCGCGGATAGATCCGGCAGGCTTATTAAAGACATTCCGGACCAGGGAGTATCTCCAATTTGTATTTTTCTTCCCGAATTCCAGTTTATTTCATAAACAACCAGCCCTTCCGAAGGAGCCGTAAGAGTCAGCATTTCAAGTTCTTTCTTTGCCCTGTCAAGATCTGCCTGGCGTTGTTTTACTTCTATATTTACTTTGCTCAGTTCCGATTGATCTATTATCTTTTGAGATTTAAATTCCTGCTGGGCTTTTAAATAACTTAATTCATTTCTTTTATGGTTTAGTTTTGCTTCCTGCTGTTTCATTTGAGCTTCGAATTTCATCTGCTCTACGTTCAACTTGGAAAGTTCAAAAGCCAATTCGGCGCTTTTCATATCAGACTCGAGCCTTGTAATGGTCGATTTCTGATTTGCCAGAAGTTTTTCTTTATCGGAGTTCGCTATTTCAAGTTTAGATTCCGCGTCTTTTAAAGCGTTAAGCGCGTCACCGGGATCAAATTTCACCACGGTATCTCCCGCTTTTACATATTTGCCTTCAGGTACAAGAAACACTATTTTCAAATTTCCCCTTACCCGCGGAGCAGGAATTGAAATTGAGTTCTTTGCTCTTATTTCACCGCTTTCCGTTATTGAGACAAGGAATTTATCTTTCTTTACTTTGTATACCGGTATTGTTGTATCCGCAGAAGAGCCCGGAAGAAAAAGAAATACAATAAAAGCAATTATTAAAATTGCCATAGCAAGAATGAGCTTGGGCTTTTTGTATTTTGCGGGAATTTTGAGGGAATCAATTCTTTTTTTGTAAGCCGAATAGGCTCCTTTTAAAAAACCACTTAAAATGTTCTTTCTTGCAAGGAGCAAAGGTTTTCTTCCTTTCATTAATATTTTTCCCACTTATTTTGAGTAAAGTAATGGTTAAAATATGAAATGTGGAATTAATATAAAAAGGCATTTACTTTTCTCCACATACTTACTATCCGGCATAGTTGGAATAATGCCCGGTTAAACCATTCACGGGCGTATTTTAACCATGGACGAACTGTTTATACTATATTTATTAAACTACTTACCTATAAGCTCTTGTCTAAAATCCATAACGGGTTGTTGTTTGACATTTTGAAAACCATGATAAGGAATATCTATAATGCGCATTCTTCTATTTGCCTTTCTCGTTTTTACAGCGCAGGTTCTGCCACAGTCAGCTCTTCCAAGCGACTTTCCAAAACTTACGACTACATTCATTACAAACCCGGAGTCCGGCAGTATTCTGTTAAGCGATTTGCCGGGTGAATACGGGGAGATTTACAAACCGTATTTGATTATTGCCTCTAACGACGCCGAACCTGTTTTTATTGAACAAACTTCAAGCAGCAGTAATGGTTTTACTTTACAGCCCAACGGTTTGTATACTTACTGGACAGTTGACGAAGGATACTTTAAATCACTTGACAGCGCCATGCAGCCATCTAAAAATTTCGCATGTGTAGGAAGTAATATCAGTACCGATAACCACGAGCTAAGAGTTTTCCCGGACGGACACGCATTCCTTCTGGGAAAGCAAATTGATACTGTTGACATGAGTAAAATTGTTCCGGGAGGCGATACCACGGCGCTTGTTACAAGACTTGTTGTGCAGGAATTAGACCAAAACGGCAGTCTTATATTCAACTGGAACAGCAGAGATTACTTTAAAATAACGGATGCCACTTCGGATATTGACCTGACAGCCCATACAATTGATTATGTTCACGGAAACGCCCTTGATCTTGACCTGGACGGCAATATCATTATTTCTTCGCGCCATCTTGATGAGATAACGAAAATTGACAGAAAGACCGGGAATGTTATTTGGAGGCTTGGCGGTAAAAACAACCAGTTTACTTTTGTGAACGATTCCATTGGCTTTTCGCACCAGCATTGCTGCCGGATTTTGCCAAATGGGAATCTGACACTTTTCGATAATGGCAATTTACACTCGAACCAGGTTTCGCGCGCGTGCGAGTATAAACTCGATCAGGTTAACAAAACGGCTACTCTTGTGTGGCAATATCACAACTCGCCGGAAATTTATACTTTCGCTATGGGAAGCGTTGAAAGGCTGCCCGGTGGAAATACGTTTATAGGCTGGGGCGCTACAAATAATTCCAATACGGCAATTACTGAAGTTGACACATTGGGTAACAGAGTTTTGGAAATGACATTGCCAAGCGGCGTATGGAGTTACAGAGCATATAAGTGTATTTTACCAAACAGCATATTAAACGTTAAGACGGCATCCGCGCCAGGCAATTTTGAGCTTAAACAGAATTATCCGAATCCGTTTAATCCCATCACCAATATCCAGTATTATTTGCCTTCGGCAAGCAAAGTTTCAATTGTGGTATACAATATCCTTGGTCAAAAAATCAGAGAATTAATTGACGATGTTGAACAATCCGGGAATCATATTGTGCGTTTTGATGGAAGCGGTTTATCTTCGGGTATTTATTTTTATTCTTTTGCGGCACAAAGACTTGATAACAAACAGGAGTTTTCAGGTGTAAAAAAACTGACTTTGCTTAAGTAATTATTAGTAGTTTATTATTATTTGTTTTTGAGCGGCTGTTATTTCCTTTTTAAAAAGTTATTTGTTTCTTCATATTCCCTGAAATAATGGCCGCTTGAGTTTGACTTTATATAGATAAACTAAACAGAATAATCATCGGGAATTTTTTCTACTCTAAAATCAGGAAAAACGTTATCGTCTTCAATTTCCAGCAGTATCTTAACGCCATTACTGCTTTTTATATGTAAAACACCATCTATTTGCAATGCAAGCATTTGTACAAGGTCCAGACCGAATCCGCTGTCGCGTTTCACATCAAAATTTTCCGGCAGCCCTATGCCGTTATCTTCAATTTCCAGCGAAATTATATTTTTATTTTTAACGGCGGATATTTTAATGATACCCTCACTGCGGCCTTTAAAAGCATATTTCATAATATTATTAACAATTTCATTCACAATTATACCCAAAGGCGAAAGCTTTTTTATCCCTAAAGGTATATGCTCTATATTATAAAATGTGTTAATTTCGCAATGGCTGGTAAATATTTTCATCACTTCTTCAACAAGCGGAATTAAATAATCATCAAGGAACATTTCCGAGAAATTATCCTGTAAGTATAATTTATCATACAGCACCCCCATGCTTTTCATTCTTCGCCCCGCTTCTTCAAGAGCTTTTACCGCTTGTTCATTTTCCTGCATATCAGCCTGAATTGAAAGAAGGCTTATCATGGCGCTCATGTTGTTTTTTACTCTGTGATGCACTTCTTTCAACAGCAATTCCTTTTGGTGCAGGAGCATTTTAATCTGCTCCTCGTTGTTTTTCCTTTCTGAAATATCGCTGCAAAAGCCGTAATACCCTTTTAACTCCCCCGCTTCATCAACTATTGGCATACCGCTTATATTGACCCATAATGAAGAACCGTCTTTCCTGACTGCGGGCCATTCAAAATTCCTGAATGGCTGCCTGCTGTTTATCATTTGAAGAGCCTTTGCTTTAATCTCTTCTTTATTGCTATTTGTAATAAGCTGATAACAATAAACCTGGCCGATTAAATCTTCCGGCGTATAATCACTCATTTGAGTAACAACATCGCTTACATAAGTAAAAAGACCATCGCTGTTTATTGACCAGGCTACCATGTTTGTCAATCCGGCTATCTGATTTACCCAATCGTTGGCTTCTTTAATTCTTTTATGGGCATCAAAAAGTTCAAACGCCATTTCTATGGAGGATTTTAGAACGGAATTCCCCGTATTCTTAATTACATAACCATAACGCGTAATATGAGCGACCCGATTAACAACTTCTTCTTCGGCGTGAGAAGTAAGAAAAACTATAGGCATATTTTTTATTTTCAGTATTTTTTCGGCTGTTTCAGGGCCTCCCATACCTCTCAGATCCACATCCATAAGAACGAGTTCAACATCGTTACCGGAAGCGATTATTTTTATCGCGGTCTCCCCGGAACCGGCAGTAATAACGTTATACCCGAATTTTCCAAGAATATGTGAGACTGAGATCAGTGTAACTTCTTCGTCTTCAACTAATAATATCGTTCTGGTTTTATCTGTGCCCACTGGAAGATCCTTTTTTATTTTCGTCGTCATAGAAGCCTGCAACGAAACAGAGCTGAAGCAGCGTCCCAAATTAAAACGTAAATCATTAAACTTGCAAATAAATTAGTCGGGTTCTTCTTATATAATTGTTAAATCGCAAACTTTTATGGCCTAGATAAACTTCGCTAATTTAAAAAGTTCCACGCCACTCCAAACCTGATGCTTCTACCGGGCATGGGATAAAAAGGCACAATAAAGTAGTTTTCGCCAGTCAGGTTTTCCCAACGGAAATAAAGCATAGCTTTCTTTTGGATTTCTCCCGCTACTTCAAAGTTCAGAAGCGCTACATTCGGCGAAAACAGGTTGTAATAATTAAACTCCGGCTGACGGGTATAGTGATTATAAGTAAAGCTTATTCCCGTTTTAAGATTCAGGTTGTTCTCAAATAATATGTTGCGGTAATAAACTCCCGTGTTAAACTGAAATTTCGGCAGAATATCCAATGTGTGATAATATGACGGACCTGTGTAATTATCGTAATTACTATTATCATACCCCGATTTGCTATTATATGCCGTGTTGTTTTCCAACTGGAAAGCGCCATATCTTATTCTGATGGCGGACCCAACATTCAATATATCAAAACCGGAGCCCTCTTTTCTGTAAACCGCTTTCAAATCAACCGACACAAAATCATTCATGTATTTTGCTCCTCCCTCGGTGATTTTCGTTGTAATTTTCTCGCCGCTCCCGTAAACTCCGGGGAAGAAATAAACCGCCTGACCGGAGTCGGGTGTAAATGTATTTCTAAAACTATTAAATACGGAAAGGCCAAAATAGAAGGAAACGTTATCGTTTAGCCTCAACGTTGCATCAGCGCCTATTCCATGGAATTGCATGGAATTATAATGCGCCGTTTTGCCAAACGCGGAAACAACAATTCCCCCATCGAGCAAATCGGTATAAGCCCTGCCTGCAAGCGCGTAAGCCGATTCGTTGTTTTTAAGCACAATATTATTCGTGTCGTATTTTTCAAGTTGATAGCTCCCGGACAAATCAATGTTAAAGACGCCGGTTTTGTAAGTCTGTCTTAAAACGCCGCCCAGTATTTTAGTCCGATAGTTTTCCTTAAATCTGGTTATATTATCCGAAGTATTTTTTTCATTCTGTCTGTATTCGTCAATATGCGCTCTGTAAAATAAATTCAACTCAGTCAAACCGTTTTCAATGTATCCCGATGCCACTTTAAGATTCAGGTCATTTCTTGAAGCTTTATCATAAGAAGTTTCATCATAAGAAAGGACTGAATTGCTTTTGTAGATGTTATCTTTCAATCCGGAGCCATAAGCGCTGTCCATAAGCCCAATATAAGCGCCTCCTGTCAAACCGACATTGTATTTATAAAAATCGTATGAAGCCGTAAGGTCAAGTTTTTTATCGAGGAAGTATTTAAGTTTAATATTCCCCTGCCAGATGCTGGAACTGCTGTTTATGATAGTTTCTTCTACCTTGTTTGTAGTAACATCGAATGAGAGAACAAATTTCTTGTATATAACGGAGTTATATTGAGCGTCAAGAAATCCTTCCCTGTCCGGCCCCTCCAAATACCTTATACGCGTAACGGGCAAATACGAAATATCTTCTTTGGAAACAAGGTTGACCGCCGCGAACGAGTTTGTAATGCCATACAAAAAACTTCTTGCCGCGGGAGTAATTTCAATGGAATCGATACCCTCTGTCTGCCAGTAAACCGGAGTGTACCATGCGCTATTGCCGTTCAAAGCAACTCCGTCACGCAAATAAGCGGTAGTATTCCGCCCGGAACCGTTGATATAAAGGTCATTCGGTTGAATTGAATAGGAAAAATCCTTAACAAAGCTTAATGGATATGCGGAAAACAGATCGTAAGCCGATTTATAATTGGATTGCCTGAAGGAATCGCTTTTAATAAAAAAGCTTTCTGTTGAAAGAGGCCTTATGCCAACCGGTTTCAAGGTATCTCGCCTTGCTCCCTTCTTTGTTTTTAATGAATCTGCGGTTGAAAGGGTATCAGTCGCTCCTATAATCAAACCGCCAAGCGTATCCTTTGCTGTTAACGCATGACTTTTTAACGTATCCGTGCTTTGAGGCCTTGCACAGGCTGCAAATATCAGAAATAAAATAAAAAAATGGCGCATTTACTTACTTAAAAAAATTAATGTATGTAATATCACAAAAGATAGTAAAAGATTAAAGCTATTTCTTGAACCCGTCAGACACCGCTTTCAGCCCCATTTTATCGATATGCAACAACTTTTTTTAAAAAATCATGCAAATTGTTAAAATAATATTTCATTTATAAAAAAAATTATTTAATTTCCAACTCGAATTAACTTTTCCATTAATTATAAGGATTAAGAGTTATGGCAGAATCAAAACCGATGACAAAGTCTCAAATTCTTGACCACCTCGCAAAAAAGACAGGCGCAACAAAAAAATTAAGCGGCCAGTTTTTAGAGGAGTTAGTTACTTTGGCATACAAAGAAGCTAAAAAGTCATTTGTAATTCCCGGCTTAGGAAAATTAGTTGTTGTTGCCAGAAAAGCCAGAATGGGCAGAAACCCAGCTACAGGCGCTACGATGAAAATTCCGGCAAAGAAAGTTTTAAAATTTAGGATCGCTAAACAGTGCAAAGACGCTGTTATTCCTCCTAAAAAATAAAGTTATATTTTTAAAGGGTTTTCTTATTCGTATGTAGTAAGAAAACCTTTTTTTATTCCCGCCCTCTTTATTCATTGTTAACACAAATCAGTACCCGCCAAATAATTAAGAGCTATTCTTTAGAATTACAATATATGGTTTGAATTTTAAAGCAAATTAGTATAATTTTGTAAGCTCAATTTGCAGTTACAATTCTGCAATGCAGAGACCATAAATGCCCCCGTAGCTCAGTATGGATAGAGCAGTAGTTTCCTAAACTATTTGTCGGAGGTTCGAATCCTCTCGGGGGTACAAGTTAAAAGCCGTTACAAAAACGGCTTTTGTGATTTAAATCAAACCCGAATTTTTCAAGTAATTATTTTATTTCTTTTTTATAACGAATATACTATTTTAATTTCAGGTGTGTAAATAATTTTCCCGGCAATAAGGTCTCGGGCTCTTCTGGTTCAATCACTGTCTTCTGAAAACACTACAGGTATTCTCCATCCGGTTTGGTTAACGGCTAAAGTTTTGCGCATATTTACGCGCTTCACTTGTCAGCATATTGCAACCATGCACCCAACAATATATTGCAATATGCCGCCTGATGCTATGGTATTCAAATACGGCATTATAATAAACAAAAAAGGAGTCAATATGAATAACAAATTCCTTTTGCTGTTTTTTATTGTTTCCCTCTCCGTATTCTCCCAATCCTCTGCTCAAAACTACGCTGTGGCGCTGAAAGCAAGCACAACCGGTATTTCGGTTGAAGGACTTCGCTCATTTGGCGAGGATTTTAACGCGCATATAGGCTTTGCAGCTTTTACCTTTAATAAAAGCGGGGGCGGTGGAAGCGGAGATGATTACAAATTCGATGCAAAACTAAAACTACTTTCCTTCTCCGCTTTGGCCGACTGGTTTCCGTTTGATTTCGATTTACGAATTACCGGCGGCGCATTTATCAACCTGAACAAAGGAGATGTCACGTTGACACCTGTGAAAACTTATCAGGTTGGAGGGACAGCTTATACTCCGGAAATTCTTGGTTCGCTTTCGGCCAATGTGGATGTTGACAGAATATCCCCCTATTTGGGAGTAGGATTCGGAAACAGGCTTGTTACAAAAGGGTTGCAATTCACCTGCGATATAGGCGCGTTATATCAAAATACGCCTAGTGTAACTCTTTCAGCCAAAGGTCTGTTGTCCCCATCGGCGGAACAAAGCCAAATAGTAGCGGATAATATCAGCTGGTTTAAATTTTACCCGGTTATTTCAATCGGGTTGCTTTATACTTTTTAAGGAGGCAATATGAATTTTATAAAACATTTTGTTCCTAATTTATTCGTGGCTGTTTGCCTTTTAATTGAAGGTTGCACAATCACAAGTCCCGTTGAAAATGTAAAGGTTATTTTTAACGCCAAACCAGTTTCCACAATAATTTCAGGTAACATTGTTGATGCTGCAACAGGCGAACCGATCCGGACACAAACTGTTACGGTTACAATTCAGGGAGAAAACCGAAGCGCGGTTACGGATCTGACCTCATCGCCAAAAACTGTTTTTACAACAAACAGCGGGTTCTTAAATTTCGCGCTTACGGAAGACGTTTTGCCCACGGTTACTTCTCCGGTAAAAATAAACCTTATTGCCGAGTGCACGGGTTATATTTCCACCAACCTTCCGTTACAAATTGTTCAGACGGGCAGCGCAATTTTTACGATACGAATGGTCAACTCGGGCAGTCTTCCTGCAGGAACAGTAAAAACCACATCAACCGGCACAGCCGACAATAGCGGTTCACTTCAGGATGCCATTAACATTGCTGGAAACGAACCTGCTGCGGGTATTGATTTTTCCTTATCCATGCCCAAAGGATTAAAATTATACAGCGCGAACAATACTCCGTTAAAAGGCAACCTTACAGCCTCCGTTATTTACTTTAACAGTAAGAATGAAGAATCACTGCGCGCTTTTCCGGGAGGTTTTGCAGTTACCACAAATGAAAACGGAAGCGTATCCCAGGGCGCGTTCTTTACAGCCGGCCTTTTTCAGGTTTCGGTTAAAGACGCGTATGGCAACGAGGCAGCCAAGTTTAATACAACAGAGGGTCTGCTCAAAAAAACAAATGACGATACTTTGAATCCGCTGATGACTGTGGAACTTGCACAAGGAACAAATCCCGAAACAGGAGCTCAAATTCAGGCAGGCGATTCAATCGGCATCTGGAGCCTTAATAACAGTTCCGCATTGTGGAATCTTGAAAACAAAGTTGTAATCAAGGGGCCTAACTCAGATGGGAAGTTCTTTGTTCAGTTCAGGACAAATCACTTTTCCACCTGGAATCTTGACTGGAAAGGGTCCATCTGTTATAAGGGTATAAAAATCAATATTACCGGCAAACCATACGGATACCCTATCGTTTTGGTTATGACAGGATTATCGGGCTACTTTCATAACGAGATACAATTCTCTGACAACTTTGTTCAGATTGTTAACGCTCCGGCAGGCCAGCCGGTCAAAATAACCGCCTATGATGGAAAACAGTGTTCAGGCGCTGCCATTGGAAGTATTACAGTAAGCGACTTGTGTTCGGGAGAGGCAACACTCAACGTAAACCTGACACCCCCGCCTGCCGTTACATTTAAGATAAAAGCAGAAGGATATTGCAAATGCGATACCACCATCAGGTTCAGACCCAACGGAAATCCCGTTTGGTACAGACCTGACGAGCTTTGTAATTCGAATTGGGTATACGCCGGATTAATTACTGACGGGTATATTGTTATTCCTGAAATAGCCATCGGAACCCGCTATATTTATTCCACCTGGTATGAAGGCGAGTGGTATACTATAGGAGCTACGGTATACGGCAATTACGCCGAAATTGACAACGGACTTGCAAGTTCAAATATTGTTTATTCACAGGTCACAAAAGAAGGAGATAATTTTCAGCTTTATTTTATGGGGCAGCTTTCTTCAAATATTTGCAAGGATATTTGCAAATGATATTTCAGCTGAAATTGTAAAACTTTACCGGACTGGCATTGTAGTCATGCCAGTCCGGTTATATAAAATAGAAAAAACCGTTTCGGTACTGCCTGTACTATTGGTTACGGCTTAAACAAAGGATTTCCGGGTTTTATTTATCTTTACAAGTAAAAACAACCCGCTCCCCATAAGGCTTTGACGAATAAAATTCTCCGTTACAGAATACTTCAAAAAATCTTTTATGCAATTGGATTTTATAGCTGTTTCCTCTGAAATTAAAATTACTAAGTACGGTTTCGCCTAAGTCATCGCATATACTTGGTTTAACAGATAATTGATTACCATCAATCGCTATTCCAAATACGCCAAAAATAACAGCTTCCATACCCGCGCCGGCTGAAATCTCCAAAGGCATGGATGACCTGTCCTGCTCCGGATTATCAGTCTTTGGGTTCTGTGGAAAATACGGGAAATAATCCAGATAGCGCATGTTACGTTTTAACACGTCCCAGCCAATTTCGGCAAAACCATTTCTAAACAAATTGCGTGCAAGCCGCCCCGGCATACCGGCATACTGCCCGCCGCCGCCCCAGTCGGAGTCTATAAGATCCCAATGCACCGTGTCGTTTCTTGCAATTGAATAAACTCCGTATTTACCTAAAAAGACTCCTTCTTTAATGTGGCTTATAAGCTTGTTTGTCTGTTCACCAGTCAGGTGATCCGTACCAATGGCATCGTAAAGGTGCATCGTCCATACCGGTTCCCTTTTCCCATCCGGGTGAAGATTATCGAACCAGCCTTCCTGTTCATTCCAAAGGTACTTATTTGTCAGTTCCGTTATTTTTTCAGCTTCTTTATAAAATGAGCCGCCTTCCGAGTCTTTCAGTATTTTTCCCCATTCGGACATGCGGTACAACAGATTGCCGGTTAATATATTCAATACAGGCACAACGTGGTTGTAGCCATCAGTCCGTATTTCAATTATTTTTTGCGTATCATAGCCAATATCTATCAGTCCGTCTTTATTCGTGTAATTGGTCTTAAGTTCGGTTATCCACTTTTTCATCCATTGCCAAACGGTAAACTCACCGGCCTTTTCGTTAAATATTGAGTAATCGCCAGTATGCCTCAGGTAGGCCTCAATCATTATCTGCAATGCGAATGGTTCCTGTATGTAAAGGTTATCCCAGTAAGCCCCCTTCCAGCTAACATAGGTTTTCTTCATTTTTACTTCGCGCAAATCCGTCAGTACGGCTTCCTTCAGGCTTTTGGCATCGAGCATTGCCAAAACATCGGACGAATAGGAGTTATCCCAGCTTATAGTAAACTGCCATGTTCCAACCGCCCAAAAAGGATTCGTAATAAAATTTGGATTTTCGTAACGGCACATTAATACGGAGAGCAGCGCCCTGTAATAATATTCCTCAAATTTTTTATTCGAGCTTTCCAGCTGCGGCACATTGTTGTATGCCCATTTTAGTTTTTCTCTTGTTGTTAGCTCCGCCTGCTGCATTCTTGCTTTTATATCATCCTGAAATATGGCCGGAGCTTTTTTATCGGCCGGGTAAAACTGAACGGCAAGCCATACGGTTTTCGTTTCCCCCGGCATTATTGTCAGCACAAAGCCTTTATCGTTGTATTTTTCTATACTCGAAGAAACAGTAATGCGCGCCTGTTCGCTTGCAAGTGTAAATGCATCTGTTAGCCTGGTCGTATCAGCGCCTTCCATGCCATCACACTCCAGTTTACGGGCAGATTGTTTAGGAATGAGTGTAAACTTTAATGTATCTTCTTTCCTGTTTGTAAAATCAATTTTAAGGAAAACTTCATCTCTGCTTGCGGAAACGCTTGTAACTGTCTTCATGGCAAAACTGATCCATTTTCCTTCGAGCTCTTTATGAAAAGTACCGGATCTTGAATATGAGTTGGGCTGCCATTTTTCATCCTGTGTAACTACAACAAAGGGGGAGTTTGGTCTGAAGTTAGCCGCCAGCGGATCGTAACCCTTTCCCTCATATATTCTTTTATCCCAATCCCAGGGGACATCATCCTGAATTATCTTCCCGGTTCTGTTATCGAGTATATCAAGATAAAATGAATATGTAGACGCGTTTACAGGCATAAACTGTACATTGGTAAACCCCGTCATACTATATTGCCGGGGGCAGGCGAACCCTCTGAAGTTGAACAATAAGGTCTGGTAATCGTCAAAGCGCATTTGCTGCCTTTCCATTGAATAATACTCCGGCTCCGCCGGCGAGCAGTTTTGCGCATAGTTGTTTATGCAGAATACTGACAGTAAGGCCACAAAAAGGAACATGGAATTAGTTTTCATAATAATGCCAAATACTTTTTAAAATGGTTTACCCCTGAATATCATATTAATAATAAGCTTAATTTTGAACATATTCAAGCATTTATAACCGGTTTTCAACGGCTCTTTACCGCAAAACACCCGTTATCCACATTTCCGGGATAACATAATCATATATTCTCATTTCCCGTTTTGCCCTTGTAAATGCTTTTGCAATAAATTAAATTTAATTAATCAGGTAACTGTTTATGGTTTCAGGAAAACATATTGCTGAAACTCTTATTAAATTAAATATGTTTTATAGTTAAACAAATTGCGGATAAAAAAAATGAAAAATTCGGAAATAGTAATTGAAGGGATGTCATGCAACCATTGTATTATGGCTGTCAGAAAAGAGCTTGGTAAAATTAGCGGCCTTGAAATAGTAGACGTACAAACAGGAAGCGCTAAAGTAAAATATAACGAAGATGAAGTGCCGGCAAACAAATTGAAAGACGCCGTAGAAGAAGCCGGGTTTGTATTTGTTCACGAAAAAGGAATTTAATGCCTTCAAAAATTACAACTGTTTCGCTACCCGTTGAAGGGATGACCTGCGCCAGCTGTTCCGCACGAGTGGAACGTACGCTTAACAGAACACAGGGTATCAGGCAGGCGAACGTAAATCTTGCCACCGAAAAAGCCACTTTTGAGTTTGACGCTTCCGAAGTATCGCTTGAAGAAATTGCGGCTAAAATTGATGACGCGGGATACAAGCTAATTATAACCCGCAATAATGAAGACCAGGCAAGCGAACCAGCCGAAAGCAGCGCACAGCAGGAATACTACAAAACGTTAAAGCGCGAGTTTGTTTTCAGTCTTTGTTTTGCCGCGCCGGTTATGCTGGGAAGTATGCTTTCCATGTCTCATGTTTTTATGGCTGCTTCACCCCTTTCAATGGTACAGATAAACAAACTCTTACTAATAGCGTCAGTTTTCGTAATGTTTGTTCCGGGAAAAAGATTTTTTGTTTCAGCCTATAAAAGCGCGAAACATTTTTCGGCCGATATGAACACTCTTGTTGCCGTAGGAACCGGAACGGCTTTTATTTATAGTATGCTTGTTGTGTTGTTTCCGGAACTGCCGGGTATTAATTCCGGTAACGGGCATGTTTATTTTGATACCGCTTCCACAATTATCACTCTTATTTTAATGGGTAAACTTCTTGAAGCAAGAGCCAAAAACAGGACCTCCGATTCAATCAAAAAGCTTTTAGGTTTGCAGCCCAAGACGGCAATTGTAATTAAAGACGGGAAAGAGACAGAGGTTCAGTTAGACCTGTTACAGATTGGAGATACCATTCTTGTTCGTCCGGGGGAGAAAATACCGGTTGACGGAATTATAACAAAAGGCAACGCTTCTGTTGATGAATCGATGATTTCAGGCGAAAGCCTGCCTGTGGAGAAAAAACCGGGCGATAAGGCAATCGGGGGGACAATCTGCAAAAACGGCAGTATGGAGTTTACGGCTAACGCGGTAGGTAAAGATACGGTGATAGCGCGCATAGTAAAACTTGTTGAAGACGCGCAAGGCTCAAAAGCCCCAGTGCAGGCGCTTGCCGATAAAGTCGCCTCAGTATTTGTCCCAGCGGTTATTGCCATTGCGGTTGTTACTTTTGTTGCGTGGTACTTTTTTGCAAATAACAGCTTTGCCGAAGCAATGATAAAGTTTATTGCAGTGCTGATTATTGCCTGCCCCTGCGCTTTGGGACTTGCAACACCAACCGCAATTATGGTCGGCACCGGAAGAGGAGCCTCGTTAGGCATTCTGATAAAAAATGCGGTAAGCCTTGAAATTGCGCATAAAGTAAACGCCATTGTTTTTGATAAAACCGGAACAATCACCACCGGTAAACCGAAAGTTACAGATATAATTGCGCTAAATGAGTATCAGGAAGAAAAAATAATAAGTTTTGCCGCCGCGCTCGAAAGAAATTCGGAACACCCGCTTGCTCAATCAATTGTGGAATACGCAAACGATAAAGGAATCAAATATGCGGAAGCTGATAAGTTTTTTTCACATACCGGAGCCGGCATTACAGCCACAACCGAAAACACTGCCGTAGCCGTTGGGAACGAAGTATTAATGAAAATGTTTTCTGTAAATACCGAGCCTCATACAGACATTATAAATACGCTTTCCGATGAAGGCAAAACTCCCGTATTCCTTGCGCTGAACGGAAAACTTGCCGGCATAATTGCTATTGCCGATACTATAAAACCGGAAGCCAAAGAAACTGTTGCCGGACTAACGAAAGCCGGAATAGATGTCTATTTAATTACCGGCGATAACCAGCGTACCGCCAACGCTATTGGCAAACAGGCAGGTATAAAAAACGTAATTGCCGGCGTTATGCCAGATAATAAAGCCGGTTACGTTGAAAAACTGCAAAAACAGGGCAAAACCGTTGCCATGGTGGGAGACGGAATAAACGATGCCCCCGCTCTTGCAAAAGCGGATGTTGGCATTGCAATCGGCAGCGGAACTGACATTGCCATTGAGACCTCGGACATTACTCTTGTAAACAGCAACTTAAACTCTATTATTACCGCTATTAATCTTTCTTCCGGAACAATAGGGACAATAAGGCAAAACCTCTTTTGGGCTTTTGTTTATAACACTATAGGCATACCTGTAGCCGCGCTTGGAATACTGAACCCTGTTTTTGCCGCCGCCGCCATGGCCCTTAGTTCCGTAAGCGTGGTTTCAAATTCATTGCGCTTGAAAAACTTTAAGGCTTAAAAGCAAAAAACTTATTTCTGCAAAAAAGCAGTGCTAAACAAAAAAAATCCTCCGAAGATAATACAATCATGGCAAAAACACAGATTTTTTTTGCTAATTCCCGATTTTAATATTAATTTACGGATTATCACTCCTGATTTTAATAGAAATTTAAGGATTTTGAATGATTTCCCGCATCTATAAACTGGAAGACCTTATCCGGAAGCAAAAAGCGCTTGTTCTGTACGGTGCAAGACGAGTAGGCAAAACCACATTGCTTTCAGATTTTTTAAACAGGACAGATTTAAAATATAAGCTTGATTCCGGTGATAATATCCGCACTCAGGAAGTATTTAATTCGCAGGATTTCAAACAAATTCTTGAATACGCCTCCGGATATGATATTATTGCAATTGACGAAGCCCAACAAATACAAAACATAGGTATGGGGCTCAAGATACTGGTCGATCAGATGCCGGGAATAATGGTAATTGTAACAGGCTCTTCTTCTTTTGAGCTTTCGCAACAAGTTGGCGAGCCTCTCACAGGCAGAAAAAAAACTTTAACCCTTTTCCCTTTTTCACAATCGGAATTACTCTCAAAATACAACAAATTTGAACTTAGAGAACATTTGAGCGAGTTTCTTGTGTTTGGTTCTTATCCCGAGGTTGTTCTTGAGCCGGATATAAAAAAGAAAATTGAAATACTTAGAGAGCTGGCTGAATCATACCTACTGAAAGATATACTGAGCCTTGATAAAATCAGAAATTCGCGGCCTATATTAAGCCTCCTCAAGCTCATAGCTTTTCAGACAGGGAGCCAGGTATCGCTTAACGAACTTGCCATGCAAATAGGAATAGACGCCAAAACAGTTGACAGATACCTTTACCTGCTGGAAAACGCGTTTGTTATAAAGAAACTTGGCGGATACAGCCGTAATTTAAGAAACGAAGTCACATCAAAAGCCAAATATTATTTCTGGGATAATGGCATACGAAATGCCGTAATTGCTCAGTTCAACAAAATTGAAGACAGGAATGACATAGGAATTCTCTTTGAAAACTTTATCATCACTGAAAGATTGAAAGCGAACGTATACAATAACCGCTATTGTACGGAGTATTTCTGGCGGACTTACAGCGGACAGGAAATAGACCTTATTGAAGAGCAGGATGGCAAACTTCACGGTTACGAATTTAAATGGTCGGAAAAAGTAAAAGCGAAACGTCCTTCACAGTGGAGCTACGAAAATTCAGATTATCAGGTAATTAACAAAAAAAATTATCTTGACTTTGTTTTATAATAAACCGCTAAAAAATCTTTTCAATAAAGAGGTTAATCACTTCAACAAGTATTAATATTATAACAATCCATTCAAGAACGTTGCTGCGGCGGTGCTGCATAATGTCTTTGAACAGCTCAAGATTTTCCTTTACAATTTCAATCTCTTCGCGTATATCCCTGTAACGCGGCTGAATATCGAATGTGCGTTTCAAGCCGGTATCAATTTTATTAAGGTTTTCATCTTCCCATGTTTCGGGGGGTGAATCGAAGATATACAGATTTTCAACTATCCTGTTTTTCAGGTTAAGCGTACGGCCAATATACTTTTGCAGGTTTCGGCCGGAAATCTCGAGCCGTCCTTTTTTTTCGAGGCACTGCGTATGGTGATTTGTTTCTTCAAGCAAAAGGCTTGATTGCTGAGAATAATAATCGAGCGCAACCGACTGCGAAACGTTCAACATTATTAGTCTGAAAATTTCCTCATCCGGTTCGGCTACCGAAATTTTGTTATAGCCTATTTTGGTCTCTTCAGCCTCTGTTTCAATATTGAATTCTTCCCACAATTTCAGATCGGTAATATTTTTACTGTAATCGCCAAGAAACTTGATAAACTCCGAAGCCTTAAGATCATCGTAACCTAAAAAGCTAACCACCCCGTATTTAAAAATATAAACGTATTGCATATCCCCTGTTTTATAAAACAGCTCATCCGCGTCGGAATAAATAAGCACAGCCGTAAAAACGCTTTTAACTTGTTTGATATCTATACTATCCGCTATCTGATATGATAACACCTGGAGCATAAACTGACTTTTATTTGTTTTTATATAAACCCGTTTGCAAAAATAGCGTAATTCTTCGCATTTTCAAAAAGATATGGTATTAAGATGTTACTCCCGGAAGGTAAATACCCTTTTAACGCTTGTATTCGTCGTAAATTCTTTTCAGTTCCTGGTATGCGAACCTGCTGCCGCGCTGAGCCGCCGAACGGAACAGTTTTGTGGATTTGGCTTTATCCGTCAAAGTGCCAATTCCCCTTTCGTAGCAATAGGCCAAGGTAATCTGCGCTGTTACCGAGCCAAGTTTTTCAAGTTTTGTAAGGTACTCAAAAACATCCGCCTGGTCCAGATCGCTTTCTTCCGAATTTCTTATTTTATTCATTACTATTCGTACTCTTGCATCGTCGCTTCCAAGTTCCGAGGCAAGCGCCCAGAATTCAACTGCTTTCTTTTTATTTTGAGAAACGAGCGTGCCGTTGTAATAACACAACGCTATTTCGGAAGCGGCCGGGGCGTATTTGGCCTGTGCCGCCTGTTGTAAAAGCCTGAAAGCGTCACTGCTTGTTATGTGGTAATCCAGTCCTATTTCCCACAGACCGGCCCATATAAATTTAGCCTCCGAGTTATTTCTGTCCACTCTTGCCTTCAGCTCGCGCGTATGATCTCTTTTGGTTGCAAGTTTCCACAACAAATGCGGCGCGAAGGGGTCATCAAGTCTTAACGCCAGAAAGTAATTTACCATCGCCGTAATATCATCTTTTTCAACATATATGCCTTTTTCATAAAAACGGGCAAGCAAGGTTAAGGCTTCGGGACTACCATTTTTGGCATATTCTTCAATTAGCTTAAATAACTTCCCATTTACTTCGCCAAGCGAGTCTTTTACAAGCAAGGTATCTGCCGGTTTTTGAGTCCTGGCAAATTTAGCAAATTCATCCCAGATATTTTCATCTGTCACTTCGGCTGTCGTATCCCTTGTAAAATCAAGGAACATCAAACCAGAGTTCTGTGCAGGGTGTTGGGCTTTAGTCTCTTTGGTTTGTACCATTCCTTCAATACTGGCAACGGTAACGGTTGTATCAGTTACGACCGATTTATTTGCCCGTTTGGCAATTTCCGGCAGTACATCCTTTGCTGCCTTTGAACCAGCGTCCGCGGCTTTTTTCACCCATAAATAAGCCGCGTCCCAGTTTCGTTCTATCACAAGGTCATCGGTATAAAATATGCCTACGGCATACTCCGCTTCGGGCATATTGTTTTGAGCCGCGAACAAAAAGTTTTTAAATGCTTCTACCGGATCCCATTTTACACCGACTGAATTTATCAACATGATAGCATAATTATAACATGCCGAAGGAAGCTTCTGATCGGCGGCTTTTTTAATCCAGTATAAAGCTTTGGACGTGTCCGCAATAACCCCCTGCCCTGTAAGATACCTTATTCCAAGCTCATGCTGAGCCGGAGCCTCTCCTGAGTTGGCGGCCTTTGTAAGGTTAAAGATATTCCACAAATCGTTATAGATGGTTGTGGGATAAAAAAGCGTTATCCGGTAAAACGGATGATTTTCCTTAAAGGCAAGGCTTCTTGTTGTATCCTGAGCGTTTATTTTTGTGCATTGAAAAGTAATTAACGCCAATATAGATAAAAGCAGGTATTTTTTATTCGAGGCTATAATTTCAAAACGTCTTAGTTTGTTATTTTTGTAGTACTAAAATATTATTTGAATGCTAATAAGTAAAGGGATTTTTCCGTATGCCAATCTTTTTAATTTCCTCTTATTATCAAATTGATAAACATTTATTAAGATTATAAACCTGTCACTTTACCTTCAGTCTTAAAGTATTGCATATAAAGCCTCTTTGCAGTAAGATAGCTGGCATGGTTTCTGCTTTATCATCTTATCATGTAATCCGGCTTAAATTGAATGAATTGTATTCCAGCAAAAATAAAAAACGCGGCCATTTGCGTCATAGCGCTAAACATTGCGGTCTTCTGCCAAAGCGGCATTAATTACGGCGGCAGGCAGATCTTTTTAAACGGGGCAAATGTTGCATGGGTAAATTTTGCCGGCGATGTTGGAAACGGCACAGCAAACATTTCAGCTTTTAACCAGATGTTTGCGGATTTGCATAAAAACGGCGGCAACTGTATGCGTTTATGGCTGCATACAAACGGAGCCGTTAGTCCTGAGTTTGATAACACTGGCAAAGTTACCGGCCCCGGCAAACACACAATTCCGGATCTTAAACAGATTCTTGACAACGCGCAAAAAAATAAAATAAGTCTTCTGCTTTGCCTGTGGTCTTTTGATATGCTTAGAATTTCATTCGGCTCCAAAATTACGGATAGAGCCATGAAAATGCTGCTGGACACCTCCTATACAATGGCTTATGTTGACAACGCCCTCATACCAATTGTACAGGCGGTAAAAGGGCATCCCGCAATACTTGGCTGGGAGGTTTTTAACGAACCTGAAGGAATGAGCAATGAGTTTGGCTGGGACCTGGCTTACCACGTTCCAATGCTCAACATCCAGCGCTTTATTAACCTTACCGCAGGCGCAATTCACAGAAACGACTCCACTGCTCTTGTAACAAACGGAGCATGGTGTTTCAAAGCTCAATCGGATGTGCTGGCTTCCCGTAAAAGTATAACCGATTATAACCAATATGTTAATTCGCTTTCTCCAGCGCAAAAAACAAATATAGAAAATGAATTTTATAAAACTCATGGACAGCATTACTCAGCCGAAAAAATCCTTGAAGCTTTTTCGCCCAATGACGCGAATGACAAAAACTATTACAGGGACGACAGGCTTATAAACGCCGGAGGCGATTTGCAGGGCATTCTCGATTTTTATACCGTCCATTATTACAGCTGGGCAGGCGTCTCTCTTTCACCGTTTCATCACTCAGCTTCTTATTGGAAGCTAACCAAGCCAATAGCTGTAAGCGAGTTTTATATAGAGGATACCTTTGGAGTTCCAGCGGACAGCCTGTATCCAAATCTCATTGGAAATAATTACGCCGGCGCTCTCGCGTGGGCATGGTATGGCCAAACCGCAGAACAGGCTCTTGTACGCAAATCCGCGAAAAGTTTATACCAATACTATAACGATTGGGTCAATACTGATCCGCATACAGGCGAACTATTATATTTCACATCAGACAAGTACACGGTCGAAAAGGGCGATACCTGCTCGCTCTCCTGGGGAGCCTCAAAAGGCTCTTTAGTAACACTTGATGGCATTCCTGTTGAATTTGCGGGCACTACTAAGGTTGTACTCACAGAAACCACAAGTTATAAACTTGTTACAAAGGGGGAATTATCCGATTCCCTCACTTTGACAATTACAACCAACCCTTCAGGTAAAATTCTTGCTTTCACAGCTTCACCGTCAGTTGTAGCTTCGGGCGAAGAAACAACTTTAGCATGGATTACAACCATTGGCTCGTCCGTTGTTTTTTTAGGACAGGCTATGCCGCCTAAAGGGCAGATAGAGAAAGCCGTACTTGCGGATACAAAATTCTCAATCTCCGCTTACGGACAAATAAAAGACTCCGCCGCCGTACAAGTTACTGTACGCCCCGCTGAAACAATTAACAGAAGTCTGTATTCCGGTGTTTACGCCTCCTCTACTGATGCCGGAAGTAACACTATGAATATGATTGACGCGAATCTCAATACAAAGTGGGTCAGCGGAAATATGGACCAGCAATGGGTTGTGCTCAATTTGGCAAGGCAGCATGTAATTGACAAAATTATTCTCCGCTGGGATGCCTGCTACGCTAAAAAATACAGGATAGCTGTTTCGGATGACAGTTTAACGTGGACATTGATAAAAACAAATCAGTCAGGCCCGGGCGGTACGGAAATTTTAACCGGACTAAGCAGCAAGTGCAGGTATATAAAGCTTCTGCTTGATCAACGCTCTTTATCTTCCGAAGGATTTGTTCTTGCAGAGTTTGAAGCGTACGGAATACAAAACGGAATTACCAATGTAAAATCTGATAATGGCGCAGAGCCCTTGCTTTATTCGTTACAGCAAAATTACCCAAATCCGTTTAATCCGGCTACAAAAATAAAATTCTCGCTGAAGAAGCGGGACTTTACAAGTCTGAAGATTTACGACTTAACCGGTAGGCTTGTCTCAACTATTATAAATGAAGTTAAGAACGCGGGTAATTACCAAACAGAGTTCAATGCCCGGAGTTTATCAAGCGGTATTTATTTCTGCCGGCTTGTTTCAGGAGATTATAGCTCTATTATTAAAATGCTGTTTTTAAAATAGCGGATAAATCGGGAAGGTAATTAAATTAATAAAGCCAGACTTGAAGATACTATTACAAGTAAGGCTTGTTAAAGCTGGCTGTGCTGCCGGCTGGATTTGTGGCGCCATGTTTAGGCAGTGCGGTCAGTATTATTTTAATTAATATTAACCCGAATTACACGTTTGATTTTTCATATAATATATAACTGCATATAAAAAGGAATCGGAACGCTGACCCGATTCCTGACAAGTGCTTTTGTGTGTAAAGACAGAGAATATTATGCGAAGAGCGCCGGAGATTGATACCGTGGCAAAGACGAAGAATAGTTTTTATTTGTTTTTTAATTCATTAAAGGTAAACATGAAAAAATGTTTTTTATTTATTATTGTTGTTTTATTCTTTACTCTATTTTTAACTAACCTTATAACAGCGCAAACAGAATCATCAGGTTTTGTAAAAGTAAACAACTGTAAACTGGAGATAGATAATAAGCCTTATTATTTTACCGGCGCGAATTTATGGTATGGCTGTTACCTTGGTTCTACAGGAACAACGGGAGACAGACCCCGCCTGATTAGAGAGCTCGACCTCTTAAAATCGTGTGGCGTAAATCATTTCAGAGTTTTGGGCGCTTCAGAAGACAGCTATATGAAAAAGGCTTTAAAACCACCCATCCAAAAAGCGCCGGGGGAATATGACGAACAATTGCTCCAGGGACTCGACTTTCTGCTTGATGAACTTGCCAAGAGAGACATGAAAGCTGTTATTTTTCTGAATAATTTCTGGGAGTGGACAGGTGGAATGAGTCAATATAACTACTGGGCAGATTCTTCCAGTTATGTTGATCTTTACACTACGCAAAACTGGAACGCGTTTATGAACTATTCGGCTTCTTTTTACTCCAATAAAAAAGCCAATGATCTGTTCAGGAAATATGTTTCCATGCTCATTAACAGAAAGAACTCTATTAACGGCAAACTCTATTGTCAGGACCCGACAATAATGGCATGGCAGCTTGCAAATGAACCAAGGCCGGGAGATAAACCACAGGGCCTTGCAGTTACAAGTTTATATTATAAATGGATTGATGAAACCGCCATGTTTATTCACTCCGCCGATACAAACCATCTTGTTACCACAGGCAGCGAAGGAACCATGGGGAGCCTTGACTCGGCAAGCATTTACCTGAAAGCTCATGCTTCCAAATACATCGATTTTATTACGTTCCATCTGTGGCCCAAAAACTGGGCATGGTTTAATGCAAAAAGAGCTGCTGAAACTTATCCCTCCACCGAAGCCAAAGCCATCGCGTACATCAAAGAGCATATAGATTTTGCGCGCAAACTAAATAAACCTACAATAATGGAAGAATTCGGTTTGCCGCGCGACAATGAGGAATACAACGCGGATTCATCCACAAGTATTAGAGACGCTTATTTCAGAACCATATATCAAACAATTTACAATTGCGCTGCCGCCGGCGATCCAATTTGCGGAACAGACTTCTGGGCATGGGGCGGCGAAGGACGCGGACAAAACGCCGATAATTTCTGGCAGCCGGGAGATCCTTTCACAGGAGACCCGCCACAGGAGCCGCAAGGATTAAACTCAATTTTCGATACTGATAAAACTACGCTGGAAGTTATTAAAGCTCACGCGCTAAGGTTTAGCCAAATAGGGGAATAGTATCGCGTGCATTCAAAATACAATTATAAGGTATTCAAAATGAAATTACTATTATTCTTTTATCTTATAGTCTTTGGGGGCATTTTTATTTGCGCAAAGGAAACGCCTTCGCCTTCCGTTACAAAATTACAGCTCAATAAAAACTGGCAGTTTTCGGAAAGCGGTAAGAACTTGTGGCATACGGCTTCTGTACCCGGCTGCGTTCATACGGATTTGCTTGCAAATAAACTAATTCCTGATCCGTTTTACAGAACTAATGAGCAAAGCCTTCAATGGATTGGCGAAAAGGATTGGGAATATAAAGCCGAGTTTGAGTTAACGCAGGATATTTTGGGCAAAAAAAATATTGAATTATTTTTCAAAGGGCTTGATACCTACGCTGATGTTTACCTGAACAATTCGCTTATACTTACCGCCGATAATATGTTTTGTGAATGGAGGAAAGATGTAAAAAGGTTATTACAAAAGCATAATACTTTACGGATAGTTTTCAGAAATGTTTTTTCGGTTAATTTGCCCAAATGGAAAAGCGCGCCATACAAATTACAGGCGTTCCCGAATAACGACCAGGCAGACACAATGCTGGCAGTCTACTCGCGCAAAGCTCAATTCCATTACGGCTGGGATTGGGGCCCGCGCTTAATTACCTGCGGTATATGGAGGGATATAGTTCTTGAAGCCTGGGACGAGGTAAAGATCAACAATGTTTATATAAAATCTCAAAATGTTTCTTCTCAAAGCGCCGGTATAAATTCAGCGCTTAGTGTGGAGTCCGGCTCCGAAGCGGAAGCCACGGTTGAGTTAAGAATTAACGGAGAAAAAATTTCAGAAACCTCCGCAGCGCTAAAGAAAGGCACAAACAGCATACCTGTAAACTATACAATAAAAAATCCCAGACTATGGTGGACAAACGGACTTGGCGAACCTTATTTGTATGATTTTTCTTTTAAATTAATTATCAACAATAAACCGCTCGATTCCATTGTCTGTAAGACGGGCATCCGCTCGGTTGAACTTGTTCGGAACACCGATAGCCTTGGAAAAAGTTTTTACTTTAAAATAAACGGTGTTCCGGTTTTTATGAAAGGCGCCAATTATATACCGCAGGATAATTTTCAGAACCGCGTTACAGCTAAAGATTATGAATATATTGTAAAATCCGCCGCCGAAGCGAATATGAACATGCTAAGGCTTTGGGGCGGCGGCATTTTTCAGGATGACGCTTTTTATGATATGTGCGATAAATACGGAATTTTAATCTGGCACGATCTGATGTTTGCCTGTGGAATGTACCCCGATAATACCTGTTTTATAGAAAGCGTTAAGCAGGAACTTGCGGACAATGTTTCAAGGATACGCAATCACCCGTCACTGGCTTTTTATTGCGGAAATAACGAAAACTTTGTTGCGTGGTATTCGTGGGGATGGAAGCAGTTATACGATACCGCTGCACAAGCGCGTATAGAAAACTTTATGAATACCTTTTACAAAGAAACCATTCCATTAGTACTCAAACAATATGATCCGCAAAGGGCATATAGTTTTTCAAGTCCCTCTGCCGGGTTTAACAATATCCCTTATAATGAAGGAGATATACATTACTGGGGCGTATGGCACGGCCAGGAACCATTCGACTGTTACAATAAGAACATTGCGCGTTTTGTGAGCGAATATGGCTTTCAATCATATCCTGAAATAAATACAATTAATAAGTTTGCCTTACCTGAAGATAAAGATATTCATTCCCCGGTAATGCTGGCGCATCAACGCTGTATGGCAGATGAAAGAAAGGATAAGGAATACGGAAACAGGCTGATACGGAAATACATGGACATGTATTACAATACCCCAACCGATTTTGAGAATTACGTTTATGTCAGTCAGGTATTGCAGGCCGAAGGCGGCCGCGTTGCTGTTGAAGCTCATAGAAGCAACATGCCATTCTGTATGGGTTCGCTTTTCTGGCAGATTGACGATTGCTGGCCGGTTGCTTCATGGTCGAGCATTGATTATTATGGAAACTGGAAGGCTCTTCATTACTATGCGCGCCGTTTTTATTTGCCTGCGCTTATCTGCCCGCGAGTAAAAAACGATTCGCTCATAATAAGCATAGCAAGCGATTATCCGGAGAATAAAAATTTGCAGTTTGAGGTTACCTGCCAAACATTAAACGGAACGCTGGTTTCTGCTTTCACAAAAGATATTGAACTAAAAGCCGGAACAGCGGCAGTATATTCCGCAATTCCAATTTCCATGCTGATTAAAAACGAGTTAAAAGGGAATGTTGTTGTTTCCTTCTCACTTAAGGAAAACGCGCTGGAAATAAGCTCAAAACTCTTCTACCTTGTTCAGCCTAAAGATTTGATGCTTGCTTCAACCGGCAATATTTTATATTCCATAAAACATGTTCAGGGAGGCGCCAGGATTGAGTTAAAAACCGGCACGCTTGCAAAAGATGTTTTTATTTCGTTGAAAGGAGCGCAGGCTACATACTCAGATAATTATTTCGATTTATTACCCGGAGAAATAAAGACAATTGATATTAAAACAGATACCCCGTTTGATGAAATAAAATCAGGACTAAAGATTATTTCGTTAAGAGATACTTACAAATAGATAAAATATTAACATGTATAAAAAAAACCGGATACTGCATTCCGGTTTTTATATCTACTTACTCATTAATAGTTTGTAATTCCAAGTCCTATCAGATAATGGGTTGTAAACCCAAACGTCAGGTTTCCATTGCTGCCAATTATTCCCCAAATGCCTGGTGAAAAATTATCGAATTTTATAACACCCGGATAAACATCAAAAGAGCAGAAATACTCTTTAACTCCGCTTAAGGTAACAGAGGCAAGCAGCGAGTTATTTCTGTCATAAAAAGCGCCGGCGTACCAGCCCGTTTCAATTGTTCTTTCGCGGAATTTATCATTAAGGTCTACAAGGTGTTTGGTTTTAAAACCAAGTCCGGCAGAAAAACTATCTTCTGTATTTACTTTTTTAGAAAGCCCGAATAAAGCGCCCATTCCATAACGGTAAAAGAAGGAGTATTTTTCTGTATACGGCAGGCGTACTTTAATTGAAAAAAACTGCCCCGCGTTTATCCTTCCTGAAGGGAGCGAAATGGAAGCCTGATTAGACCAGTCGGCAAGGCTAAGCTTGTCATGAAAAAATTCGTTAACGCAATCGTTACTGAATAATAAGATACCGCCAAGATCAAACACATAAATATCGGATATTTCATCAACGCTCCAGCCTTCGTAAGGGCCTGTTTCCATCACTTCGTTAAGCAGGTGCTGACTCATTATTGTTATGGAAGAAAAAAGCCATGGAGCCGGCACATTGTTTTCTTCGTACCATTCCTTCATGGCGGTATAAAGCATTCCGCATCCAATAAGGTGCTGTTGGTAATTGGGAATCCAGAAAGCCTTGTCCTGCGTAAAACCGAGCGGTAAAAGTTCTGTAGTGAAAAACTTTTTCGTACCGTACCGTCTTATTCGCGGGAAAGGATCGCCCAGGTTGCCAAGCACATTATGCAGCATTTGGTAATACGGATGTCCGGTTATTTTATTGGAAACGGACTGAAGCTGACAAACATCATATCCCCCGTTTATGAGTAACGAAAGCGGATTAAACAACGCCTCGCTGCCGTAAGGTTTATTGGTATAAAAATATCTTCTGTCTTCCTGCGCATTGCACCTGTTTGTATAAAAAAGGGAACACAATAATAACAGGCAAACAAGTTTACCGTAAATGGATTTGTTCATTGGAAAAAGGCAACAATAATTATTTAATTAGCGAGCCGAAATTAATGATTAAACTTCTTAAAACAAAATTACCGTTTTAAAGCTTTTCAACTTCCCACATGGCAAGGCACTTGTCAGTAAAATTGTTATCTGCCTCGGTACATTTCTCGTTTAGCAACGCAACTGGAGCGCCCAAACCAAACGGTTCAATTTCAAAATTAAGCGGCCGCCATCCCCCTGTATGAATATCCTTATTTGTTTTCTGTTCGGTAAAGGTAGTTGTCATGAAATATTTTGATCCGCTTGTTTTAATATTTGCCAGCGCCTGTTTAATATCGTCAAACGAAAAATGCACAAGGCAATCGCGGCAAAGGACCAGGTCATGTTTATCAAACACATCTTTGCAAATATCGGCCTTAATAAACTTTACATTTGGCAAGGCATATTTCTTATTATCCGCGTCAATTATTTCTTCAACAATATCAACTCCGGTATAATTTATACCTTCATTAATAACATACCGCATCCAGTTAAAATCGCCGCAGGGTATATCAAGCAGCGTTTTAATTCCGAACTTATTCAATATTGCCGGCAGTTTGGTTATTATTTCATTGGCCTGTTCAAGAGAAGAACCGTTGCCGGAAACCGATTCCTCGTTCAGCCATATATTGCTTTTATATATGCCGGTAAATATTTCCTCGGCTGTCTTTCCCTTAAATTGTTCGTCGTTCGAATAGTCGTACAGTTTTTCGCGGTCTTCAATCATGACAATTCCCTTTTTCTTTTTATGAAATATATAAAAAAACCCGCTCTAATTAAAGTAGGTTGTTTTTATTAATAGAAAATAATTTCTTAATCAGCAATAGGCGGCGGCGTTGGATTGAACATATATGGCTGTATTGTTTCCCTTTCGCCTTTTAACCGCTGTATTGTGAACCGGATTTATATAAACCGGGTCACTTTTAATTTCCGTAAATATCTTTTGCACATAGCCATACAGCTTATTTTTATTGTCTTTCATAAAAGCAATTCCCGTTGGCAGGTAAGGTTCAACAGTTTCAAAGTATTTATCGCTAAAAACATCAGCCACGGAACCCGAACTTGAAATAAAAAACATTTTCACACAATCGTTCAGCATATCAATAAAGCCCGCATTATCTTCAGCAACCCACAGCCTGACGTTTTGAAATACCGAATCGCAATAGTTTATGGCCCTGCAGGCTTGTTCATCGGGCGCCGAACAATTAAGAGCCTGAATAAAGACAGAATCAATTCCATTGTTTTTGTCTTCTTCAATATCCTGCATATCATCAAGCAATTGCAACACAACTCCAAGCGAAAAGACTATTTCCTGTTGTTTATCATCAAGCCTGCCCGCAACCAGATAACCATCCGCAAAAACCGATGTTCCTCCTTTTTCCATGGCAATAGCCATTACTTCGCCGGGAGTAAGTTTTTTACCGGAATATTGCAAAGAAAGACTTTTTATTTGAGCGCCATGTATTGTAAGAAGACTTTTATACACATCCCGAAATTCTCTTCTATCGTATTGTTCTTCAATCATTTCTATCAGCGCGAATATTTTCCTTTCGTTTTCGTTTTCAGCAACCACCTTTTCTCCCGAAAGTTTTCCGTACAGATGAAGGCCCAGATTTATTTTATCTTTTAACGAAATTTTTGTATCGTCTATATAATTATCACAATAAGGATACAATAAGCTATAAGCGAATATGGCCGGAGTAAGCCTGACCTCCAGATTAAACATTTTTTGTATCGCAAGCATAATCCACATGTTTCTTGCAGCCTGATATATATCCGCATCAGTAAGTAAAGAATCGAACGCGCAGCACTGTTTTACAAAACCACGCGTAATATCCGTTAACGCCTTTGTATTAAGTTTTCGCAAATCATATTTCCCGCCCAAACCTATTGAGTCCAGCAATAGTCCCGCAGATTTAATAAATCCCGCACTTTTAGTTATGGTTCCGCTGTAATCTTTGCCATTTATTTTTTTTACAAAGTTCTTTATCCGCGTTTCATTTGAGGCTTTTTCAGAGCGGCTGAATGTTCTTTTTAGCGAATGCAAAACAGGAGAGCATTCATCCCAGTCCCGCATATTTTGGGTTACCAGACTGCTGATTAGTTCCGGCGTAACGCTATTATATTTATTTGCGAATATAGTTTTCATGTTATCTCAAAACACTTATGTTTTGCCAGTATATTAAGTTGAAACTTTTCTTTTGGCAAAATGTACAAATATTTTCTGTTACATAACTTATACTTTTGTCAGACGGGAGATATGAGGGATAAATGGTGTAATTCACTTCTGTTTAGCAACCCAATTCTGAAAGAATTAACGCGGGCAACGAATTAGAGACAATAAAGACAAGTTCGCCTAAAAATAAGACTAATATTTATTCCTTCGGCAGGTATTCAGCCAGCAGTTCAAGCAATTCCGGTTTATTGAATGGTTTTGCAAGCAAGCCTGTAAATCCGCTATCCAGAATATTATCAATATCCTTATCGGCCGCATATCCGGTTATGGCATAGGCGGGAACTTTTTCATATCCGTCAATTTCTCGTATTTCTTTTAATGTTCCAATTCCGTCAAGACCTTTGCCAAGGTTTATATCAAGCAGCAGCACATCAAAACGGGATTTCATTGCAAGCTGAATAGCCTTGAACCCATTAACCGCGCTTTTAAGATTGCATTTACCCGCAAGGAAATGTTGAACAACTTCTATATTCACAACATTATCTTCAACAATCAATATTGAAGGAATTCCTTTTACGACTTCGGTAACAACGGTATCCGGGTTTTCAGCCGATTGAGGGACTGATTCCGGATTAACTTCTTCGGCAACAATTTCTTCAACAGGAATTTTAACCGTAAAGACAGAACCTTTACCGAGCTCGCTGTTAACAGTAAGCTCGTAGTTTTCCATATCGGCAAGTTTTTTTGTGATGGCAAGTCCCAGTCCCAGTCCTTCAAAATTCCGATTAAAGCCCTCGCTCACCTGTATGAATTCTTTAAATATTATTTGTTGGTCTGTATGGCTCAGTCCTATTCCGGTATCAATAATTCTTATTAGCGCTTCCTCTTTTCCATCTGCCGAAATTACCGTATCGAGCTTAACAGTAACGCTCCCCTGTCTGGTGTATTTAATTGCGTTGCTTACTAATCCTGCAATAAGCTTATGTAACAGGTTTTCATCCGCGTTCACATAAATGATTTTAGATGGAAGTATTGTATTAAAATCAAGCCTTTGTTCGTTGGCGGTTCTTTCATACTTCTTTTTCAGGCTTTCGCAAAAAGCCGTCAGATTTATTTTATTTCTATGTACCAAAAACGATTTATTTTCCAATTCTGTTAACAGCAGCACTGAATTAAGAGTGTTGGCTAATCTTCGCCCGGACATGGTAATCTTTTCCGCCATATCCGCGTGTGACGCATCCGTAACAATTTCTTTAAGTATCTGTGAAAGACCTATTATACCGTTTAGCGGCGTTCTGAACTCATGACTTACATTAGAGAGCAGTGTGGATTTAAGCCTGTTCGCCTCTTCAGCTTCCAGTTTCGATCTTACAAGCTCTTCCTGCATTTGCATTTTTTGCGTAATATCTTCTTTTACCGCAATAAAATTAATTATCTCTCCCTTTTCGTCTTTTATTGGAGAAATAAGACATAACTCCCAGAACAATTCTCCGTTTTTCTTTTTATTCAGAAATTCACCATGCCATTCTTTTCCGGCTTTTAATGTAGCCCATAGTTCTTCATACATTTCCTGCGGCATTTTGCCCGATTTTACAATTCGGGGAGTCTTCCCCAATGCTTCCTGAACCGAATAGCCTGAAACTTCAACAAACTTCGGATTGACATATTCAATTATTCCATTTGTATCTGTAATTACAATTACAGCCGAACTTTGTTCGACGGCCTTTGATAATTTTAATAGCTCCGTTTCCGCTTTTTTCTCTTTTGTTATATCGCGGATTATGGATTGCATTGCCTTTATTCCGCCATAATTTATTATGAAGCTTCTTACTTCCACAAGAAGCGGAGTACCATCGAACCGGAATATTTTCATCTCGATAGGAGGCGGAGTTTCGTTCCTTACAAACATCAGCTCCCTTCTTTTTAGTATTGTTTCCTGATAGTCCGGATGAGAGAATATGCTCTTCGCGCCTTCAATAACAGACTCCCTGTCTTTTGCTCCCGTCATGCCAACAAGAACATTGTTTACAAACAGCACTTCCTTTTCCGACTGTACAATAATAGCATCGGGAGAAGACTCAATAAGTGTTCTATATCTTATTTCGCTTTCGTGAAGAGAGCGTTCGGCCTGTATCCTTCTTTCAACCTCCTTAATTAACGAGATGTTATTTGAAGAAAGCTCCTCCGTTCTTTTAATAACCTTTTGTTCAAGCGAATGATTAAGAGCGTCAAGTTCATCATTATGACGCCGTACAATATTGCTCCTTTCTTCAAGTATCTTATTTGTCTTAATCTTATATCTGTATAAAACAGCCAGAAGCACCAACAACGAAAGCAATATTACAGATATTATTATTACTATTAACAGGTTCTCCCGCTGTTCTTTTGACTGGGTTTCAACTCTTAATGCCGAAAGCTGTTCTTCCAAAGATTCCTTGTTGAGCTTGTTGTTATAATTCGCCTGATAATCCGTGGCAAGTTTCTGGTATTTATACGCTTCGGCAAAATTTTCTTCGGCTGAATATGCCCTGGCCAGATTTACACATACAATACTCAGCAGTTTATCGGCGTTAAAAGGCTGCAACAGCAAATAGGATTGTTTTAAGAATGAGACTGCTTCTCCGTTTTTTTTATTGAATATAAGCGCCTCGCCATAGTCGCTGTAAATATCGGCAAGCAGGTATTTATTTTGAGTGTCTTTTGCAAGTTCATATACTCTTCGCATTGCTTCTTCCTGTTCGCTGCCCCGGTTCAGGCTGCGCAGGCAATAGCTGTATCTGGCAAGGGTATATATAAGCTCCATTGTATCTTTGAGCGTTTCAAATGTCTTTATCGCGGAGTCAAAATAATACAGGGCTTCTTTCGATTTGCCATGGACATCATAAAACTGCCCCAGAAAGCTATAACTTCGCGCAACGCCTGTATCATCCTTTATCTTCTTAAATATATCAAGCCCTTTTATATAATACTCGTATGCGGAAGGAGGCATACCGAAACGGTTATAATAACTGCCAAGCAGCAAATAACTTTCTGCGAGGTTCTTTCTGTCCCCAATTTCCTGATAGCAGGAAATAGCCGCGTTAATATTTTCGAAATAATTTCTTCTGGCACGCAAATAATCCCTGCGGTCATAGCCTATTCTGTTTGCCATTGCCAGATTAAAATATGCATTGGCCTCTTCATTTTTGTTTTTGACTATTCTGGCTAGTTCAAGAGCTTTTTCTCCATAAAATATAATACTATCCGATTCATATACTTTTTCAAATTCTTCGGATATTTTGTTATAAATGGCGGTTTTTATTTGCAGGTTCGGTTCTTTAACCAAACACCACTTCAGCGAATCCAGGTATCTGGCGTTTATTTTCAAGCTTTGCCCATAAGCTACCTGTACAAATAAAACAACCACTAAAAATGCACTATATATTATATTCATATTTAGCAGCGCCTTCCGCTATTTTAATTTCCTGATTACTATGACACATTTATCTTTGCTTTTAATTTAAGTAAAATATTTAAAACAAAAAATCGGCTGGCTTTTTTAATAACATGCAATTTTCAATCTGGTTGACAAATAACACTAATATTTGGCAATTAATTCCATAAAATAATTATCGGATGCTTTTGGAGTTGTTTAACAATATAGGAATGAAATAAATGACCGAAAGGAAATAGCAACCTGAGTTTTACCCAAAACCCCGCATAAAAAAAAGCAGCCCGTATGAGCTGCTTTTTTGTAACAAAAACCTATTTTACACTCCCGAAAGTTGTATAACGCACTGTAAATGTAAGTGTGGTTTCTCCGTCTTTTTTTACAGGAACCTGGTATGTTATTGTCCTTGCATCTTGTATTTTGTATTCCATTGAGGACTCGGTAATTTCCCAGTTATTATCAAACTGACGCTGTACTTCAACTGTTACATTTTCACTCTTGTGGTTTTTGAGAGTAATTTTATAAGATTGTTCCTTAACATTGTATGTAATTTGCTTTGAAGCCGTCTGAACTTCTTCGGCTGTCACGTCAAATGCCGCGCCTATATTTAATTTAACCTTTTCGTCTTTTGGCGTATGGTTTATATTATCTTCGCCGATAAACTCAATGGATTCCTTATCGGCTTTATACAAACGTATTTTGCCTTTTGGCATTGGCATACCCAAATTATTGTTTTTCCTGTTCTCAAACTCTATCAGTACATTGACTTTTTTAGGATTTTGACCGCTATTAATAGTTGATTCATAAATATATTTTTTATCTATTTTTACATCGGATGCTTCGAACAGGGAAATTTGTTTGGTCTCGTTTTGTGCAAGAGTTGTGGGGCGTTGTAAATCGTATACATGATACTCAAAAAAGGATTTTTCAGCAAACGGCTTGGGAACCGCATTTGCACTCTGCACTTCCACAAGTGAATAATCAACTCCGTAACGCGCTTCTTTTTTCATTGTGGGTGCCATATTGACATTTCCCGCAACCAGTTTCAGCTTCGCGTCTTTATATGTAGCGCCGGAATTATTTTCTATGCTTACCCATGAGTTTAAATCAATTGTTTTATCTGCCTGATCGAGTACCGCCACATATTCAGCATGCCAGTTTAATCCGGTCGTTTGATAAGCAACTTCCACATCCTGTTTGCCGGCTTTAGGGGAATTAACCTTCCAGATTAATGTTGGTTTTGTTATCAATCCTTCGGGCAGTGAACTTACATTAAACAGATATTGCGATGTACTGGGAATCATTAACAGACCACCGTCTTTCTTTTTAAGTACAATCTGGCTTCCGGCAACAGAAAGCAATTTGCCCTCAATTAATTCACTTTTTGCACCAATTAATTGAATATCTTTATCAATGTATTTGCCCAACACCTTGTAAAAGTTTACAAGATCGTACTGGTAATTTTGTTCCATAACGGAACCGTTTAATTTTATTCTTACGCTGGTCGGGTCTATAAACTGCGCAACATCGGTAAGAGCTATTTGAGATATTCCCGAATTTATATCAAACGAACGGACATCTTTTATAACACCGAAGCCGTTGTTATAAACCGTTACCGCAACGGATTTTTGTTCAGCTTCCTGCGCGTTAAGAAAATTAAACGCGAACGAAATGAAAATTAATATTATTATTTTTTTTAACAACATTTTGTAGGTCTCCCTTTTAATTATAGTTCTATATTCGCAAAATTATTTCTCTAAATCAAGCTATTTTCAAATTGTTTGCTTTTCTTACATAAAAAAAGCAGCCCGTATGAGCTGCTTTTAGTTTTAGCAAAAAACAATTCGTTTTTATAAATATGTATAACGCACTGTAAATGTAAGCGTTGCCTCCCCGTCTTTATTTACAGGCACCTGGTATGTTACAGTCCTTGCATCCTGTTTTTTATATTCCATTGAGGACTCGGTAATTTCCCAGTTATCGCCAAGCTGACGCTGTACTTCAACTGTTATATTTTCGCTTTTGTGGTTTTTGAGAGTAATTTTATACGATTGCTCCTGAACCTTGTTTGTAACCTGTTTCGAATCCGTCTGAACTTCTTCGGCTGTCACGTCAAAAGCCTCGCCTATCTTCAATTTAACCTTTTCATCTTTGGGGGTATGGTTTATGTTGTCTTCGCCTACGAACTCAATGGTTTCCTTATCAGCTTTGTACAAACGCACTTTGCCTTTGGGCATTGGCATACCCAGATTGTTGCTTTCCTTATTGGCAAATTCTATAATCACATCAACTTTCTTAGGATTGGAGCCTGTATTCATATTTGATGTATAGACATATTTTTTGTTTATTTTTATATCAGAGGCTTCAAACAGAGAAATCTGTTTTGTTTCGCTTTGTGAAATTGTTGTAGGTCTTTGCAAATCGTAGATATGGTATTCAAAAAAAGGATTCTCTTCAAACTGAGGAGCGGCTTTTGTCATTTTGTAGGCTATAGCTCCTCCGGCATAGTCGTTTCTAATTCCTCTTGCCGTTTCAACCATATTGACATCTCCGGCAACCAATTTCAGCTTCGCGTCTTTATATGTTGCGCCGGAATTATTCTCAATGCTCACCCATGAGTTTAAGTCTATTTTTTTATCGCTCTGGTCCAGCACCGCAACATATTCGGCATGCCAGTTTAGTCCGTTTGTCTGGTAAGAGACTTCAACATCCTGGTTGCCTGTTTTGGCGGAGTTGACCGTCCATATTAAAGTTGGTCTGGTTATCAACCCTTCGGGCAATGAGCTTACATTAAAGCGATATTTGGATGTGTTTGGAATCATCAGCAACCCGCCGTCTTTCTTTTTAAGAACAATCTGGCTTCCGGCTACGGAAAGCAGCTTGCCTTCAATTAAGTCGTCTTTTTCACCGAGAAGTTGAATATCCTTATCAATATATTTTTGCAATATTTTGTAAAAATCCACCAGGTCGTACTGATAGTTTTGTTCCATGACGGAACCGTTTAATTTTATTCTAACGCTGGTAGGGTCTATAAGCTGCGCAACATCTCTTAGGGCTATTTGCGAGATTCCGGATTTTATATCAAATGAACGAAGGTCTTTTATAACCCCAAACCCATTATTATAAACCGTTACGGCTATATTTTTTCTTTCAGCTTCCTGAGAATATAGCAGGCTACATGCCATCAGGATAACGGTAAATATCATTAAATTTTTACGCCACATACAGAAGGACTCCTATTTTATTGAAGCTTCTATATTCGCAAAAATTAACTTGTAAATCAAGCTATTTCAGCCGTTTGGAGAGAATCTATAACCGTTTTACGGTTATAGATTCTTGTTCTTATTTTCCTTCGTACCAATTGGTCTTTTGTTTTGTACCACAATTCCTCAAATTCCTCGTCAGTCATATCCAAAACACCGGCCAACTTACGCGCAATATTATAGTCCGGTTCGTTTGCGGTGAAAAATTCGTCCATTTTTGCAACACATTCGGCTTGTTTTAATCCGGGACATAAAGATTTTGCAATTTTTTGCTTAGTAAGTTTTCCGCTGGCAATTTTGTTCGCCAAAAATATCTGGATTGGTAACATGGTATACTCCATTAATTTATTTTAGTTTTTTAACTAAAACAACCGGAGGGTAAGTAATTTGCATTACTTAGCTTTTAGCATTTATTTTTAGTCGCTGCAAGTTGTCCTAAATCACGACACCTGACCGGTTATTTGTTTATTAAGAGGGACTTTGCGGGGGGCCATAAAACTGAAAAACCCCGCTAAAAGCGAGGCTGTAAGACCAGGCTCTTTAGCTATTTATTTAACGTCGTTGCAAGTCACCGTAAATCACGACACTTTCTTTATTTGTTTGCAACATAACAAAATCTCTTCGTTTTGTCAATACCCATTGCGCCGCTCCAAACTTTTTAATAGGATTCACACTTTGTTTGCAAAACTTAATTTGACTTGCTTGTTTACTATAACTTATTTTAATACTATCAAAAAATGAAGAGATTAAAAATGACCAAAGCGCAGGAATTAAAAGCTCTAACGGTTATACCCGGAGTTGGAAAATCCATCTCCAACGATTTATGGGAAATTGGGATAAGAAAAGTTGAAGACCTTGCGGGCAAAAACCCGGAAGCTTTGTATAATTTATCAAATAAAAAAGCGGGCTGCATTCAGGATAGATGCCTGCTTTACACCTTTCGCTGCGCGGTTTATTTCGCGGAAACTCCCTCCGGTAAACTTGATTCCGAAAAACTAAAATGGTGGAACTGGAAAGACAAACACAATAAATAGCTAATACAAAATTTCCTGCGTACGTTTAGCTCTTGGAAAACGGCTTTTCAAACCGGCGTCTGTAACCACTCCTGTACCGAGCATGTAATTTTTATACTTCACAGCCATTTGTCCTTTTTCGGCTCCCTGCATTTTAATAATGCCGCCTTCAAGGTATCTTTTAAGCTGCTGTGTATCGGTAATGGTAAAAACATTTTTTGTTATTGTGTTTTGTAACACCTGAGCCGCCTGCGTATGCAGATTGATAAAATCGTGCCGCTCAATTGAGCCGAATTTTGTACCGGTTCTTTCGAATATGCTTAAATCCTCGTAATCCCAGTCGTTGTTTGCAAAAAACAGGTCGCTCCCTTTATACATGTATTTGTAATTACGCAGTACATTTTCATCTATCCCAAACACAGAAGCTATATGTGATAATTCTTTTCTGATTTTTTTATTGTCAAAAGAAATCAGCTCCAGGTCGCGATAGTTAATTTTCATTTTTTCATTGGGGATGGTATCGTCTGTCTTGCGTAGTTTAATGACAAAAAAACCTTCCGAGTTAACTTCCCATGGCAGTATTCTCCTGGCTTTGGATAACTCAGGATTAAGACTCACGCCCTGATAATTTGTAAACCCTTCTATACCCTTTACGGGCAGTTCAATATCAACAATTTCCACAGGATATTTTTTAAGAATGCGGTCAATCATCAACTCATTTTCTTCAACTGTAAGCGTACAAGTAGAGTAGACAATTTCGCCGCCGGTTCTCGCCATCTTTATAGCCGCAATTAAAAGTTTAAGCTGAAGTTCGCTTAACTGTTCTGCTTTTTCTTTTGACCACCAGTTGTTAATCTCCCCCTTCTTTTGAATAATCCCAAGACCGCTGCAAGGCGCGTCCACAAGTATTTTATCAAAATAATTATCAAATATTTTGCTCAGCATTTCCCCCTTAAAATGGGTAATGCCGGTATTAACAAGGTTCATTCGTTCTGTATTATACACAAGCATTTTAACCCTGTCAAGCTGAACTTCGTTGGCTATAAGAGTGCCTGCATTGTTCATCATGGCGCCAATTTGAGTGGTCTTGCTTCCCGGAGCGGAGCAGAGATCGAGTACTGAATCTTCCGGCTTGGGATTCAATACAATTGGAGGAATCATTGAAGAAAGGCTCTGTATATAATACTCGCCAATAATATGCTCTATCGTTTTGCCGACAACATCAAAACCGCTTTCAATTTTAAACGCGTCTTTAATTCCCTCCACCGGATTCGATTCTATGCCATAATCTGCGTGTAAAACTTCAGTTAATTTTTCTCTGGTAGTTTTAAGAGGGTTGGAGCGGACATAAACCGCGTGATCCGTTTGAGCAAAATCTATATATTTCTCGGCAGTCTGCTCACCGAATAAACCGGACAAATACGAAAATATTTTAGAACTTTTTTCTATCAATTTTTATAACCTAATACCTGTTAATATTCAGCGCTCTGAAGACGTCGTTAATTACCGCGTCCGCAAATTTCGATTCCGGAAATTCGGCGCTGTACGATTTTTCTATTTTTTTAATAATGCCGTCAAGGTACTCTTCGTAAGCAAGAACGGTATTGTTTATTTCTTTTTCCTCGTTAGGGATACTGATTTTCCTGTCTTTATTCCTGTTTGAATAGACATAATATTTGGCAAGTAAATAACTATCCGCGTGTATAATAGACTGCCCATCCGTGGTAATTATTTCGTAAGATCCGAAAAACTCATTGCCAATCACCACCGATTTTGCCGGCAGTTCAAATTCTCTCACATTCTCCGTTTTAATAAAATCTCCGGGAAAAGCCTTTAGCTCCCCGTCTGAAAGTCTGGCTATCCATCCAGCCGCAAATTCTTTTTCGTTCATTTTTTAGAGTGTTAAATTTTTATATTGTTTTCAGCTTCGTAAACTGCATCAATTAAGTTTTTTTCTTTTGCCTCGGTGGAACCTTTAACGGCAAGCCTATCGGCAACTTCGTTTTCAGGGTTATCGGCATGGCCCTTTACCCATTTAAGCACCACCTTATGTTTTTTAAGCAAAGGTAAAAGCTCCTTCCACAAATCCGAATTTAGCGCTTTTTCTGTGTTTGTCCGCATCCAGCCTTTCCGCTGCCAGTTATAAACCCAGCCCTTGGTAATTGAGTCAACAAGATATTTGGAATCGCTGTAAAGCAGCACATTGCATTCTCTTTTAAGAGCTTTCAGGGCTTCAACAGCGGCAGTCATTTCCATTCTGTTATTGGTAGTAACGCGGAAACCGCCATAAACTTCTTTCCTTTTATCGCCGGCAATTAAAACAATACCGTATCCTCCCGGCCCCGGGTTTCCCGAACACGCGCCGTCCGTATAAATTATCACATCCGGTTGGAAACCTGCCGGTAAAGCGTCCGCGGTTTTATTATTTGAGGCTTTTGCCATCCTGTTTTCATTCCTTTTTAATTACGCAATATAAAAAAAAAGAGATGACATAAACTACGCCATCTCTTTTTAAAGAACTTTAAATTACTTAACTTTTATCAATTCAACTGTAAATACAAGAACTGAGTTAGGACCAATAACCTGTCCTGCGCCTTGTTCGCCGTATGCTAAATCGGAAGGAATGTATAATTCCCAAACATCGCCTTCTTTCATTAACTGGAGAGCTTCAGTCCAGCCTTTGATAACGCGGTTAACCGGAAAAGTAGTCGGTTCGCCTCTTTTGTATGAGTTATCAAATTCGGTTCCATCTATTAAAGTGCCCTTATAATTAGTTTCAACGGTGTCTTCAGCTTTAGGAGATTTTCCTTTACCGGCTTTAATCACTTTATACTGCAATCCGCTCGGCAAAGTAACAACGCTGTCTTTTTTCTTGTTTTCAGCAAGAAATTTTTCGCCTTCTGCTTTATTCTTTTCCGATAATTCCTTTACTTTTTCAGCCTGTTTTGCAGTCATTTCCTGCTGTAAAGAATTTAATACGGTGTTTATTTCTTCATCGGATAACAATGCGGCGGATGTTCCTTCGAGGCCATCCTTCAAACCTTGAACCAGTATTTCGGTAGTAACATCGATACCCTGCATTTTCAGGTTTTTGCCAATGTTCATACCTATTCCATAGCTAACGCTGTCTTTTTGTGTTTTTATATCCGCTTTTGTTAATTTTTCCTGGGACATACCTTCTCCTAAAAATGCTACTGCTAAAAGCAGGGTTAATAAATATTTCATTTGGTCACCATTAAATTAATTGTTAAATAATTAGTTTACTTTAATCAATTCTATCTGGAAAATAAGAACCGAATTAGGACCAATTTGCGGCCCAGCTGCATTTTCGCCGTAAGCAAGATTAGCGGGAATATAAACTTCCCAAATGTCGCCTTCTTTCATTAGCTGAAGTATTTCAGTCCATCCCTTTATTACGCCCGATACCGGAAATGTTGCCGGTTCGCCGCGTTTGTATGAATTATCAAACTCTGTTCCGTCTATAAGTCTGCCCTTATAATTTGCAGTTACTTTATCGTCAGCTTTTGGAGTTTTTCCGTTTCCGGATTTTATTACCTTATATTGTATTCCGCTTGCAGTAGTAACCACGCCCGGTTTGTTTTTATTTTCGGAAAGGAATTTTTCGCCTTCCTTTTTATTCTTTTCGCCGGATACTTTCATTTTTTCTTTTTGTTTCTTTATCATTTCATCCTGAAACTGAGCCATAACCTGCCTGATTTCAGTTTCATTTAAAAGAGGTTTCAAAGAAGAATCTGTGGAAAGTCCGTCTTTCATTCCCTGTACAAACGATTTAACGTCTATATCAACCGACTGTGCTTTCATGTTTTTACCGATATCGAGGCCTATGGCATAGCCGACTTTTTGATTTAATGTTTTAAGGTCTGATTTCGAAACTTTGCTTTGACATCCGCCTGCTATCAGCGCAACAGATGCAACAAGCATGACCAGGTATTTTTTCATTTACGCTCCAATCTTTAAATTGTTCTTTTTAATTGATTAATTTTAATGTTCTTATTTCATTGGGGGTATGCCCATGGCTGCCCACTCTTCTTTTGAAGGTCCGTATATTCCGGGAACTTTAACGCCCGCCTGCCTCATAAGGACTGTAATTTGCGCTCTATGATGAATCTGGTGACGTACAAGAACCTGTAAAGTAACAGAATTTTTCCACATCTCACCATACATATCCACTTCTTCGTAAAGAGTTTTGTCATTCCATTTAGCCCGGACTTCTTCTTTCAATGAATTTGCAGCTTCTTTGTAGGCATCGGCTATTTCTTTTGCGTTTTCAGGTGCTTTATCCGCGTCAAATTCTTTTACGGCTAAACCGGTTCTATTGGCCATTTTGCCAATGGAATTAACAATATGCCAGGCAAGGAAACCTATGTTTCTGCCTTCTTCATAAACTTTCTGGTTTAACGATTCATCTGTCAGATTATCAAGTATTTTTTGTGTAAAAGTACTCTCATTAGACCAGTCGGCTAAAAATTCATTTATTGAGCTATACATTTCCCTCACTTAAAAAAATATTTAGTTGGTTAAGATAATAATAAAAAATGATTGAAACAGCTCTTTTTTATTACTCCATATATCAAAATTCAGAACGAAGAGCTGGAATGGGTATATACACAAAACAGGCAGTTAAATATAAGAGAGAGGCTTGTGCGGATTGTCCTTGCAAATACTCAGGAGCCGTAACGTTAATTGCTGTTTTTTCGCCGATTGTTTTTTTGACATCAGGTAAATGGTTATGCCCTCAAAGCCACAAGCTGTAACCCATATAATTAATTGGCGTTAAAGGATTTTTTTACTTAACTTTATGTTTTGAAACAATTATCCGAATTTATTGCATAAATGGTAAGAAAAATCACTTCAAATTCTGTTATGGTTGCTGCAATTCTGATTATCATTTTTGCACAAATCTCACTTTTCCCTCAAGTAAGCTTACGTAATAAAATAGGCCAGATGGTAATGGTTGGTTTTGACGGAACCGCCTTGAGCGATTCGCTGTCATACGACCTCAGCCACAGAAACCTCGGCGGGGTAATGTATCTTGAGAGCAACATATCAAATCCTTCGCAGGTTGCAGCGCTTTCGGCTAAAATTAAACTTGCGGCCTCAACAATTCCTTTTATTTCCACCGATCAGGAGGGAGGAAAGGTAGCCAGGTTAAATTCAGATAATGGATTCGCTGATTCGTACACCGCGCTTCAGCTTGGAACGCTATTCAATTCGGAAGACTCAACCCGTAAGACCGCGGCGGAATTTGCCCAATGGCTTTCTCTTACGGGAATAAATATGAATCTTGCGCCTGTAACGGATGTAAATGTCAACCCCTCAAGCCCGGCAATAGGAAGATACCAAAGAAGCTTTTCCGCAATACCGGCTCAGGTTGCAAAACACGCGGGTTTCTTTATAGACGAAATGCACAGGAAAAACGTACTTGCCACAGTAAAGCATTTTCCCGGTCACGGAAGCGCTTTGCAGGATTCTCATCTTGGTTTTACAGACATTACAAATACCTGGGCCGATTCCGAACTTGTTCCGTACAAAGTACTTTTTGCTTCGGGTTATTCCGATTTTGTAATGATTGGACATTTATTTAACAAACGCCTCGATACGCTTTACCCGGCAACTCTTTCTTACAATGTTATTACCGGATTACTAAGAAAAAATCTCGGTTATAATTCGGTTGTAATTACAGATGATATGCTTATGAAAGCTATTTCGAACAATTACAGTTTCGATAAGGCAATTGAACTCTCCATTAACGCCGGAGTTGATATATTATTGTATGCCACAAACATGCAAAATAACAAATCAATTACCGGCCAGGTAATTGACATTATTGAAAGCAAAGTAAAAGCGGGAGTAATTCCTGAATCGCGCATAAATGAATCGTATACCCGCATTATGGAATTAAAAAACCGATTGATAAACCCGAACTGGATAGCTCAGCATAAGAACAACAAATTAGCGGCGCCAAATTTTACTTTGGAAAGTTATCCCAATCCTTTTAACCCTACTACTGTTATTAAAGTTAAGCTTGGCGTTTCCACTTATGTGCGAATTAAAATATACGATGTTACAGGACGAATTGTGGAAGAGCTTGCAAGGGGAAACATGGCTGCCGGCGAATATAAATATACTTTTTCTGGTAATAACCTTGCATCCGGAATATATTTCGTAAGGATGGAAACTCCTGATATTGCTATTTCCAAAAAGATAGCGTTAATTAAGTAAAAACCACTTCCAGGGGCGCGGAAAACCTCAGAATAAAAGCGGGGATTTTTTTAATTTTATATTTATTCATGAAATAAATTATATTATATTAAAAAAGATTTAATATTTTTATTATTAATAAGAAGAAAGAAATGAATTTAAGTCCTGAATTAAAGAATAAAAAAATTTATATCGCGGGACATCATGGAATGGTGGGATCCGCAATTCACAGAGACCTTATTGCCAGGGGGTTTACAAATTTTGTAACGCGTACGCACAAAGAATTAAATCTCATCAGGCAGGATGACGTTGAAAAATTCTTTTCGACAGAAAAGCCGGATTATGTTATTGTAGCCGCGGCCAAAGTTGGCGGTATTATGGCCAACAATACCTACCGCGCTCAGTTTATTTACGAAAATATGATGATTGAATCGAATATTATCAATGCCGCTTACCAGAACGGATGCGGTAAAATGATATTCCTTGGCTCTTCCTGTATTTATCCTAAATTGGCTCCACAGCCGCTTAAAGAAGAATATCTGCTTACGGACTCGCTTGAGTATACAAACGAGCCTTACGCAATTGCAAAAATTGCGGGAATAAAATTATGCGAAAGTTACTACAAACAATACGGTTGCAATTTCTTTTCGGTTATGCCTACAAATCTTTACGGGCCATGCGATAATTACAACCTTGAAACTTCGCATGTTATGCCCGCTTTAATACGCAAATACCACGAAGCAAAGATAAATAATAAGGAAATTGTCACAAATTGGGGAACCGGTTCCCCTTTACGGGAGTTTTTGTATGTAGAAGACTTAGCGGATGCGGTATCGTTTTTACTGCTCAATATCAATGCAAAAGACTTATACGATAATGGACTGACTCATATTAATATTGGTACCGGAGAAGACCTGACAATAAGAGAAGTTGCCGAAATAGTTGCCAAAGTTGTGGGCTTTAACGGCAAAACCGTTTACGATTCGACAAAACCGGACGGTACTCCAAGAAAGCTGATGGATATAAGCAGGCTTCATAATATGGGCTGGCGCCACAAGACAAGTCTTGAAGATGGCATAGCAAAAGCGTACGATTGGTTTTTAAAAAACATATAAGATTAAATAATGAACAATAATTTAACGAGGGCGAGGATATGAAAAAAGCATTGATTACCGGTATTACCGGGCAGGACGGCAGCTACTTAGCCGAAATATTAATAGAGAAAGGATACGAAGTTCATGGAATAATAAGGAGAAGCAGTTCTTTTAATACTGCTCGTATTGATCATTTATATACGAACCCTGAAATTCTGGGGAAAAAATTGTTTTTACATTATGGCGATCTTGTAGATACGAGCAACCTTAACCGCCTGCTCGAAAAAATAGGGCCTGATGAAATTTATAATCTCGGCGCCCAAAGCCATGTTAAAGTTTCTTTTGAGGTTCCGGATTATACCGGACAGGTTGACGCATTGGGTACTTTGAGATTTCTTGACGCGATAAGAGAAGTAGGCCTGAAAAAAGTAAAGCTATATCAGGCATCAACAAGCGAGTTGTTTGGCAAAGTGCAGGAAGTTCCCCAATCCGAAACCACTCCGTTCTATCCCCGTTCGCCTTATGGCGTAGCAAAACTGTACGGATATTGGATAATAATAAATTACCGCGAGGCTTACGATATTTTTGCATGTAACGGTATTTTATTCAACCACGAGTCGCCCCGCAGAGGCGAAACTTTTGTAACCAGAAAAATTACAAGAGCCGCGGCCCTTATTGCCTGCGCGTTGCAGGATAGACTTATACTCGGCAATCTTGATTCAAAACGCGACTGGGGTTTTGCCCCCGAATATTGCGAAGGAATGTGGAAAATATTACAGCAGGAAAAACCGGATGATTTTGTATTGGCTACCGGCGAAACACACACCGTCAGAGAATTTACCGAAACCGCTTTCAGGGAAGTTGGCATTGAGCTTGAATGGAAAGGAAAGGGCGTAAACGAAACCGGCGTTATTAAATCGATATCGGAAGAAACAAGTTTTTCGGGCACATACAGCATTGCGTCTTCGCAGCACATAACAATACCAAGCAAGCACCTTAAACCGGGTGATGTTTTGGTTGAAGTTTCACCTCAGTATTACAGACCTACAGAAGTTGAGCTTCTTATTGGAAACCCTGCAAAAGCCGAAAGGGTTTTGGGCTGGAAGGCTAAAACGAGATTTGATGACCTTGTAAAACTGATGGTTAAAACCGATGTTGAAAAAGTTCTTTTAAGAGGATATTAAAAATTTGAGAAAATATTTCTAATTATAATCTTCAATAATTAAAGGAATTATCTGATGAAAAAAAATGTTGGCACAATTGATAAATTTATTCGCATGGCTATAGGGCTTGCGCTCATTGCCTTTATTTTTATATGGGACGGACCGTCCAGATGGCTTGGGCTTCTGGGCATTATTCCTATTGCTACGGCGCTGGCCAATTACTGCCCCTTATATACAATTCTTAAAATGGATACATCAGATAAAGTAAAGAAATAAAACTAAACCCCTCCTAAACCGAGGGGTTTTATTTTATCACCCAATTGCTGCTATTGTTCCGCTTTTTCAAGTATATTTCCTATTACTTCCAAAAGAGCCGATTTATCAAATGGTTTGGCCAGATGGAAGGCAAAACCTTCGGATAGAAGTTTTTCCTTTTCGGACTCCATGGCATAACCTGTTAACGCTATAACAGGAGTATTTTCATATCCCGGTATCTTACGTATAGCTTTGGCCGTATTAATTCCGTCCATCCCTATGCCAAGATTTATATCCATCAGAATAATGGCGTATTTTTTATTTTCCGCCATTTCTATGGCACGCTGCCCTGTCCGCGCGTAATCCAACAGATAATGGTCCTGTAAAAATGCCTGAGTTACCTTTATATTTATCAGGTTATCTTCAACAAGCAGTATTTGAGAATTTTCTTCATCGGGCAAATGATTTGTATTTTTCATATTTATTTTAATTTCCTGTTCGCCAAAAGGAAGCACAGTATTGATTAATTCCGCCGGTAAAAATACAGTAAACACCGATCCTTTTCCGGCCTGGCTCCTGACTGTTATTCTTCCTTTCATCATTTCAGTCATTTTCTTTACAAGAGTGAGCCCCAGCCCAACTCCTTCATAGCTTCGCGCAATACCTTCGCTTACTTGCCTGAATTCCTGAAAAATCATTTCCTGATCTTTCGGACTGATCCCTATTCCGGAATCTTCCACAGTTATCTTGGCAAATAGTTCCGTCATATTTGTTTCTTTTGAAACAGTAACTTCTATATTTCCCGCTTCCGTAAATTTTATTGCGTTATCAAGTAAATTACATAAAATTTGCTTAATTATCTTTTCGGTGGAGTTTACCGCAAGATTATTATCAGAAACAGTATATCTGAAATTCAATCCTTTATTGCCGGCTTTCTTTTTATATTCACTTACAACCGGTTCAAATGTGGTTGAAAGAGGGATCAGTTTTATATTCTTAATTTCCGATTCGTCATTGGCAAATTCAAGAATTGCATTTAAAGTTTGCATTAAACGTCTCCCTGAGGTTTGAATATAATTTATTATAGTTACATTATCGGCATCAAGATTTTTCTCTTTTAATATGACCGACATGCCAAGTATACCCGTCATTGGAGTTCTGAACTCATGGCTTAAATTGGAAAGGAGAGAGGCTTTCAATCTATTCGATTCTTCCGCTTTATTATTGGCAAATTTTAATTCTTCGTTAAGCTTTGTCACGCGAGTAATATCTTCACAAAACACCAGAAAGCACCCATTCCCTTCAGCTACCGCTAAAATAACGAGATATTTATTCAGTTTTGACGAGTAGGTTTCAAATTCAATACTAACTCCGGTTTCCGCTGTTTTTGCAAAAATATTAAGATAGGGAGCTTCATCATACTCAAAAACATCAGTGGCGGTTTGGTTAGTAACCTTTTCTCTTTTAATGGAAAACAATTCTTCCATCTTCCTGTTAATATCCACAAAAAAATAATTATAAGGCTCCTGTTTTTTATTGTACATTACTTTGCAGGAAGCTGTTCCAACCGGAGCATTCTCAAAAATTGTTTTATATTTGTTTCGGCAATCGCCATCGGAATAACCGTCCGGCAAAACTCTTCCCTTATATGGAAAATCATTCATATCCCGCTCCGCTCAATTAAACATAAATTCTTAGTACGGTCACAATTTTCACTTAGCCAGGCAGAAACACCAAAAACCTGCTGCCTTTACCCGTTTCACTTTCGCAACTTATTTTACCGCCATGCTTTTCAACAATTTCCTTACAAAACAAGAGCCCAAGCCCTGTCCCTTGTTCATTTTCAGTTCCGTCTGTAGTAAATCTCTTTTTAATCTGGAACAATCGCGGCAGGTCTTCCTTATCTATACCAATACCATTATCCTCCACAGATACTTCCACGCCGGAACCTTCCGCCCGAGCCCGAACCACCACATTACCGCCCCTTTTTGTAAATTTCACCGCGTTGGAAACAAGGTTGCGTAATAATATCTGAAACATGTTATGGTCTGCTTTTACAAGCAGGTTATCATCAACAACAAACCTTATTGTTATTTCCTTCCTTTTCGCGTTCCCTTCAGTGTTCTTCATAACGGAAGCGAACTCATAGGCCACTTTTAATTCTGCGGGTTCAAATCTTATTCCATTATTCTGGAATTTTGCCCAATCAAGCATCTCTATTATCAGCTGATACTGTTTTTGTAAAGATGCGTGCAATTCTTTGGCCATAGTTTCAATATCACTACTGCTAAGCGACTCCAATTGACCGGCAAGAACTTCCGATATTCCGAGAAGCCCCTGAAACGGCCCTTTTAAATCGTGCGAAATAATTGATAAAAGTTTATCTTTTGTTTCATTCAGTTCCTCAAGCTTTTTCTCATAAACTTTAAGCCGGGTAATATCCACAAGTATGGCAAGCATAGCTGTTGTTTCCTTATACTTAATGTTAACTGCCCGCACAATCAAGTCCTTTCTTACACCGTATTTTGTATACAAGTAAATTTCATAATCTTCAATAATTCTGCCCTGCATTCTTGAATCGATATATCCGGCAACAATTTGGTATTGTTCCGGTTCAAAATATTTGCTAATGTGCTGGCCATGCGCTTCTTCATTTGAGTAGCCAAGTATGTTTTCGCCCGTCTTATTAATAAACTCTATATACCCATTTACATGAACCACAATTATTTCCGGTATATCCGCAATTAAAGCGCTTAAAGTTTTTTCGCTTTCAATTAGTTTATTTTCAGCTTCTTTTCGCTCTGTAATATCAAAGCAGTATCCAATATAACCAATAAAGACATTATCTAAGTCATAGTTTGGTTTGCCCGTATTTATCAGCCAGCGATATGCTCCGTCATGTCTTTTTTGTCTGTACTCAATAACAAATGATTTTTTTTCGTGAAACTCCTTCGCAAAAAGCTTGTTGAATTTTTCTTTGTCATCAGGATGAACGTTTTCTTTACAGCCTTCCCGCATCTCCTGCTCCAAAGTCCTGCCGGAAAAATTGAGCCAGGCTCTGTTAAACCAGTCGCAGTTCCCTTCAACATCAGTACGCCAAATCAATGCTGGCGAGTCGTCCAACACTTTCAGATACGAGTCTCTTGCATGCCTTAAAGCTTCTTCAAAGCTTTTTTGTTCCGTTATATCTCTAAAGCTCCAAACGCGGCCCGTTATAATATCATCAATTTTTTGAGGTTTTGAATATCGTTCATAAATTCTGCCATCTGTAAATTTCACATGATCAAGGCTTTCTTTACCAGGATTGTTATAAAGATATTCAACCGTTGAAATAAAATCGTTTGGGTCTTTTACCTGCGTAAGCACAAAGTTTATCAGTTTTTTATCGTCCAGCGTTTTTACCAGTTCGCTGGGTATGCGCCATAAATCGAGGAATTTATTATTGAAAGACAATACGCTTCCGTCTGTTCCAACAGTAAGAATACCGTCTTCAGTGGCCTCCAGAGTTGAGTTTAGCAGAGAGTTTGAATTTTTCAGCTCCGCCTCGGATATTTTATTTTCGCGTAAAAGCACCGCGAGGAAAAGGATGGCAAAAGAGATTGCAATGTATAGTGTTTGTAATGCCTGAATTCTTGATGCGAATACGGGATACATATCGAAACCGGTATCCATATTAACCTTTACCAGATATATTGCCGTTAAAGACACTAAAAACATTGCGGCGGAAGTTCCTTTTAGCCCATATCTGTATGATACAACAATTAACAACAGTACAATATAAAACTCTTCGTATATAGAAATTTCGAGATCATCTTTCATGGAATAAACCAACCCCGTAATGAGGAACGCTGCAATTATTATGGCAAAAACTATTTCGCGTTTTTTATACAGAGAAAAATAGTAGAGGATATCATCATTCCAAGATATGATAAGAGGAACAAAAATAATAAAGCCGACTATATATGCGAACCATGCTTTTTCCCATCCGCTCAAATAAGAAATATTGCCGCTGTAAATGGTAATCAAATTTTCAATAACATAACATAATAAGGGGATAATAACGGCCGGCGCAACAAACACAAAAAACAGTTCGTTTATTTTACTAAAGGTAATTGTCCTGTCATAAAATTTTTTAATTAGCCTGGCAGAAAAGAGAGCTATAACTCCGCCAGATATATTGTAACTAAGGCAATGAAGTATTCCAAGACCGTTTATACTTTCTATTATTATGCCGGCAAGCACTCCCGCGCCAAGATAATACCTTCTTTTACCTTTTTGACAGACAAGAAATATGGCATATTGCAAACCAAGAGGAAACCAGAAGACAGGCAATTTGTTTTCCTGTACAGAAAGCAAAAATCCCGCTTCACTGATTAACAGCGCAGATAAAAAATAGGCTGTAATTTTTATGGAAAAATTCAGCCTTTCCATTATATTGTATCCTTTTATTCGCATCCTTGATAATAATTATCCCAAACATAGTCTTATTACATTCCGGCAAATTGTTTTACTTATATCAGTCCCATATCTTTTATGTTTTCCAGAATTTTCTGCTTTTGAATAGGTTTAACTATATAGGCCGAACACTCGCCTTTGTAATAAGCGTCAATTACTTCTTTCGGGGTATCAAGCGCCGTTATCATAATAATTTTGGCTTCGTCTTTCGGCTGAACTTTTTTATCTTTTTCTTTTTGCCTTATGAGTTTTAATGCCTCCCTGCCATCCATTTCAGGCATCATTATGTCCAGGCAAATTAAATCGTACGGGGCTCCTTCGGCGTAGGCTATGCTAAACGCGTCTACGGCTTCCTTGCCGTTTACTACAGTATCGCAAGCTCCGTAGGGAGAAAGGATTTTTTTCAGTATAGTGCGACTTATAAAATCGTCTTCAACAACTAATGTTTTCATTTTGCATCCTGCAAATAATAGTTTTTATTTATTATAATTAAAACATGACACCGGGACAAGTTCAACTTCCAAAGCCACATGGAACCTGCTTCCTTTATGAACTTCGCTTTCCACCCATAGTCTTCCGTTCATCAGTTCAACAATTTTCTTTACAATTGTCAATCCAAGTCCCGAACCTGAATATCTCCGCGTTTTGGAGCCATCAACCTGTGTAAAGCTTTCGAATATTATTTCAAGCTTGTCTTCCGGTATTCCTATGCCAGTATCGCTGACCACAATATGTATAAACGCCATATTGGATTTTTTCTGGCTCTGGTTAAAAATCAGATCGTTCTCAATTTTTACTTCTATCTTGCCGTTTTGTGTAAATTTATTCGCGTTGTTCAACAGGTTCGATAATATCTGCTTTATTTTCCTTGCGTCCGAAATAATCCTATCAGGAAAATTAGGATCCATTATCACGTCAAATTCCACCCCCCGTTTTCTTAACAACGTCCTGTAGGGCTGGGTAATCTCTTCAAGAGCGCTCTTAAACGAAAACTCGTAGTACTCAAGTTTTTCTTTACCCAACTCTATTTTTGAAAAATCGAGCAGATTGTTTAACAGCTCCAATAAAGTGAAGGACGCCTGGCGCAGCATTTCCAGATACTCAAGCTGTTCAGGGTCAAGCGGAGTGTCGAACAACAAATCCGTAAGCCCCATAATACCATTTAATGGAGTTCTTATTTCGTGGGACATGTTGGAAAGAAAATTGCTCTTGGCTTCATTAGCGCTTTCGGCAAATTGCTTTGCCCGTTTTAATTCTTCTTCCATCATTTTACGGTTTGTTATATCGAGGCAAACGCCAATATAACCGCCAAAACTTCCCCGCAAGTCGTCAAAAGGAATTGCCACACAATAAACCCAGTGATATTCTTCGGCTTTAGTTTTTATTCTAAACTCATAATCGAGCGGTTTTTGCTTTCGTAGGGCTTTTTCGAACAACGAAATAAAAACGTCTTTATCATCCGGATGTATAAACTCAAACCAGCGTTTGAATATTTCCTCTTCTATATTGCGGCCGGTAAAATCGAGCCATGTCTGGTTAAAATAGTTAAACTCTCCGTCATTATTTGTCCGCCATACCGGTACTGGAAATTTTTCAAGAATTGAGAGATAAAAATCTCTTGAAGTTATGGCGGCTATCTCCGCCTCTCTTCGCTTTGCTATATCTCTGAAAGTTATAACACTACCTATTTTAATGTTATTTTCGTTTACAATTGGCGAAATTTGTTCTTCAATAGGAATTGTTTTATTGTATCTTGTCGTAAGAACTTTATTGGACAGCAGTTCGCTGCCGTCATGTTCTGTAAAACCTTCGGTAAAACAAATCAATCCTTCATCGGAAGTATCCTGATACGCCACATATACTTCATTTATGTTTTTACCTGCGCACTCATCCGCATTGATGCCAAGTAATTTTTCGGCCGAATTATTTACGAACTTTATTATATCGTTTTCATCGGTTGTAATTATTCCTTCGCTTATACATTTAAGCGTAGAGCGGAACCATAGCTCGCTTTCCTTAAGTTTCTTTTCAATTTTGTTTTTATAAAGCGCAATTTCAATTATGCTCTTTAGATCGCGTTCTTCAAACGGTTTAAGCAGGTAGCCATAAGGTTCAACAATCTTTGCCCGTTGTATTGACTTGTCATCTGATGAGGCGGACAGGAACACAACCGGTATGCCAAACTCTTTTTTTATTATACCGGCTGCTTCTATTCCGTCCATTCGGCCTTTAAGCATAATATCCATAAGAATTACATCCGGGCGGCATTTTTCGGCGTGGGTAAGCGCTTCTTCCCCAGTCGGCACGGTGCCAACCACTATGTAATTCATAAACTCAAGCCGGTTTTTTATATGCAAGGCAACTATTTTTTCATCTTCAACAATTAATATGCTGCCTTTTTTTTCTTCGGCCGCCTGTTCCATAACTATGCTCATTTAATTTAAATTCTTCAAATAGTATCTTTTCTTTACATCATCAACTGCAAATTTTTAATACTTCACCCGCTATTCTTTCAAGAGGAAGCGCCTTATCCACAGCTCCAAGTTTTATCGCTTCGTGCGGCATACCAAATACCACACATGTTTTTTCATCCTGCGCTATATTATACGCTCCGCTCTCCTTCAATTCCAGCATTCCTTTAGCGCCGTCATCACCCATACCCGTCATTATAACTCCCACGGCATTTTTGCCCGCATATCTTGCTCCCGACCTGAACAAAACATCAACCGAAGGCCTGTGCCGGCTTACAAGGGGGCCTTCCTTAACTTCTACAAAATATCGTGCGCCGCTGCGTTTAAGAAGAAGGTGCTTATTACCGGGAGCTATCAAAGCCCGCCCTCTTATCACAGCGTCTCCATCGCTTGCTTCTTTTACGGATATTCTGCAAATACCGTCAAGCCGTTTTGCAAAAGCGGTTGTAAAATGCTCCGGCATGTGTTGTACTATTACAATACCCGGAGAATCCATTGGGAACATTTCGAGAAATACTTTCAGAGCTTCGGTTCCACCGGTAGAGGCGCCGACTACTACAACTTTTTCAGTAGTTTCAATCATGGCTTTGTTGGTTGGTTTTTCTATCACCGCGTCAGCCGAAAGTTTTGGTTGAACCTTGACCTGCCAAACTGTTTTTCTTCTTACATTTACCTGTGACGCCGCTTTTACAACATCGCAAATGTGTATTTTCGATTCTTCAAGAAATTGTTTGGTTCCCATTTTCGGTTTAGTAATTATTTCAACCGCGCCGTATTCAAGGGCTTTAATTGCCGATTCCGAACCGCTCGCGGTTAGGCTTGAGCAAATCACCACCGGAATTGGATTCTGGTCCATTATTTTTTGAAGAAATGTCAGTCCATCCATTTTAGGCATTTCTATATCAAGCGTTATAACGTCGGGTATGATTTCCTGTATTTTTTTTGCCGCGGCAAACGGATCCGACGCTGCTCCAATAACTTCAATTCCCGGGTCGGAGCATAAGATTTCTGTTAATGTCTGTCTTACAATTGCAGAATCATCAACTACCAATACTTTAATTCTCTTTTCCATCATTAGCTATTTCTTCCTGTAAATTGTTGACGCCACTCTTTCTATGGGCAGCTTCATGCCCATGGTTGACTCTGAATGCCCGAGGAACAGAAATCCTCCAGGGTTTAAATTGTTCGCAATATTTCTAATTACTTTTTCCTGTGTTGCCTTATCAAAATAAATTAAAACATTCCTGCAAAATACTATGTCCATTTTATGGGGTAAGTTATAAACAGAATCCATGAAATTAATCCGCTCAAATCTCACCAGTCTTTGAAGCTCCGGAACAATTTTCACTATTTTCTTTTCGGGGTTTTTATGCTTCATAAGATATTTTTTTTTCATTTCGCTGGATATTACTTCTATTTTATCGTATTCATAAACGCCCGTCACCGCGTGTTTAAGCGCTTCGGTTGAAATATCCGACGCGAATAATGTAAAGGTAAACCCTCTGTTAACCTCCGCATATTCCGAAAGTATCATGGCCAGTGTATAAGGCTCTTCGCCTGTTGAGCACCCGGCGCTCCATACATTGGCGTTATCAAGCACAAAATCGTTTTTTTTGCCTGCTTCAAGCTCAGGCAGCGCAGTGTTAACAAGAAAATCGTAATGCATATTTTCTCTGAAGAAATCCGTTTTGTTTGTAGTTATTACATCTATCAACGGAGTGATTTCATTTTCAAGCCCTTCAGGAGAAAACACATAATTAACGTAATTTTCAAAAGAACCAAGGCCGAGTTGTTTTATTCTTTTCCTTACCCGGCCTTCCAATAGATTTTTTTTGTTTTCAGGCAGATTAATTCCGCAATACCTGTATATTGCATCGCTGAGTTTTTTAAAATCCTCGGGCGATATTTCCTGCATGAATATTTTATCGTAAAATACATCCATAATTATTTTTAGTTAACAATTTGGAGAATTTATCAATCGGCCAGAACCGCGTTGGATTCAACATTTTCTGTCCTGTTATCTTTAACCGCAATAATTTCATCAGAAGTAAACACCTTGTCAATATCCAAAATCATAATAAACTTTTCATCTCTTTTACCCATTCCTTTCAGGAACTCCGTGTTGAACCTTGTCCCAAATCTCGGCGCTGGATCCACCTGTTCCGGTTCAAGCTCAAATACCTCCTGCACAGAGTCCGCCAACGCTCCCAATACCAATGTCTCTCCTTCCACCTCTATCTCCAGTACTATAACACACGTGTCTATGCCGTTCTCAGTCCTGCTCATTCCAAACTTCAATCGTAAATCTATTACCGGAACCACGCTTCCTCGAAGATTTATCACTCCTCGCATATATTCCGGTGTTCTTGGCACTTTGGTTATTACCGTATAATCCAATACTTCCCGCACCTTCGCTACGTCAACAGCAAACAATTCCCCGTCCAGTGTAAACGTCAGATACGGTCTTACTTCATTTATGCCTGTTACACTCATTTCTTTTCTCCATCTTGTTCTTTTTGCTGTTCCTGTTTCCTAAAATCTCTCAAATTCACTCTCACTCTCTCCTCCGCTCTCCAGATTCAACCTTACTCCCCCCTTCTTCATTCCTTCCTCATTCCGGCCGCTCTGGTTCCTGACAGGTTTCAGTATGTCCCGTTTCATCATTCCAGGCAGCCTTCGGCCATTCTCTTCTATCTTGAAAAATCCGATTACATTCTGTAACTGTTCGGCCTGGCTTGTCAAACTGTTCGCCGTGGACGACAACTCTTCCGAGGCCGCCGCGTTCTGCTGGATTACCTGATCCAGTTGTTGTATCGCCTGGTTTATCTGCATTGCTCCCGTATTCTGTTCGTTACTGGCAGCCGTTATCTCCTGTACCAGCTCCGATGTCTTCGTTATGTCCGGGACAAGTCTGGCCAGCATTGTTCCTGCGTTCTCCGCCACCTCTACGCTTGTGGCCGATAGCTTGTTGATCTCTGCCGCCGCTGTCTGGCTTCGTTCGGCTAACTTCCTTACCTCTGACGCAACTACCGCGAACCCTTTCCCGTGTTCTCCCGCTCTGGCAGCTTCTATGGCCGCGTTCAACGCCAACAGGTTCGTCTGACGAGCTATCTCTTCTATTATTGAGATCTTCCCGGCTATCTCCTTCATTGCCGTTACTGTCTCGCTTACTGCTTTCCCGCCTGTCTTGGCGTGTTCGGCTGACTGCAGCGCTATCTTTTCCGTCTGCAACGCGTTCTCCGCGTTCTGCTTTATGTTTGATGTCATTTCTTCCATTGATGATGACGCTTCCTGCGCCGAAGCCGCCTGCTTGTTCGCTCCCTGTGATATCTGCTCCGCGTTTACGCTCAGTTCCTGGCTTCCCGCTGTCACATTGTCCGCGGCTCCCTTCACATTCTCCACCACTTCCGTCAATCCCTTGATCATCGCGTTCAACGCTTTCATCAGTTTATCCTGCGGACTTCTGGCTTCAGCTGTCACCATCAGGTTCCCTGACGCTATCTCTTCGGCTACCTTCGTTATCTCTTCCATCGATTCTATCAATACATTCAGGTTATTCTTTATAGCGTTATAGTCTCCGCTGTAGTTCGCCGTTATCTTTGCCGGTATGTCCCCCTTGCTTATTCTGTCTACATACTCCGCCGATACGTTCAACGGCCCTATCACCGCGTCCATTGTTCCGTTTATGCCTTCCACTATCTTCCTGAAGTCTCCCTGATGTTTGCTTGCTTCGGCTCGTGTCGATAACCGCCCCTCTATCGCCGCCGATATCAACATCTTTGTCTCTTCCACCAACAGGTTTATCGCTTCTATACATCCGTTCAGGTTGTTCTTTATCTCGTTAAAGTCTCCATTATAGTTATCCGTTATCTTTCTCGGTATATCTCCCTTACTTATTCTGTCTACATACTCCGCCGCTACATTTAACGGGCCTATTACCGAATCCAATGTGTTGTTGAATCCCTGAATTATCTTCCTGAAATCTCCCTGATGCTTGCTCGCGTCCGCACGAGTGGCAAGCTTCCCTTCAACGGCCGTATTGGCCAGCATGAACGCGTCCTGTATAAGCTGATTTATCGCGTCTATGCATCCGTTCAGGTTGTTCTTTATCTCGTTAAAATCTCCCTTATAGTTATCCGTTATCTTCTTCGGGATATCTCCCTTGCTTATTCTGTCTACATATTCCGCAGCTACATTTAACGGGCCTATTACTGAATCCAATGTATTGTTAATGCCTTCTACTATTGTTCTGTAACCGCCCCTGAACTTTAAAATATCTCCTCTTGCGGAAAGTTTACCGTCAACAGCAGTTTCGGAGAGTTGTTTTGTTTCGGCAACAAGGCTGTCTAATGTAACAACTACCTTATCGAGACTTTTGGCAAGAACGTCTTTTTCCGAACGGACTTTAATTTTTACATTGAGGTCACCTTCGGCTATTTTTTCCGCTACTATTACCTGGGCCTTTATATTTTGTACCATATCGTTAAAACTGCTTTCCAGATGCCCAATTTCATCTTTAGTATTAGCTTCAAGAGATACCTCAACATCTCCCATCGCAAGCTTATCCGCAATTGCGGCAAGATTCATAACCGGCTTTGATATAAGTCTTGTAATAAAAAAGCCGAAACCGGAAGCTATTATTATGCCAAATAAAATCATTACCCACATTGTACTTTCGGCGCTATCGGTTATTTGCGAGTTGCTTACGGAAAGAGATTTTGCGTTGTCATTCAGTAAAGCGGCCATATCCGCAATTGCCTGTACTTCCTCCTGAACAAACTTCAAAGCAATTCCGTTATACATAATATCCATTGCTTCTTTATCTTTATTCTCTTTTGCAAGTAATATCATTTCATCGAGGTATGGAGTATAACCCCCTTTGGCATTGACAAATTTTTCAAACAATTCACGTTGCTTATCATTTGTTAAAAGCATTCTTAAATTATCAGAAAGCCTGTTTATGATTTCTTTACCAGTTCTTATATTTTCTATTTGCTGTTCAATTTGCTCTTTTGAATTTTGAACTATCATATCCCTGTTCGCAATTCTTAATTTTTGTATATCGTTTTCCAGATCACTAATGACTGCGATAGGAACAGTCATTTTTTGATACATTTTAATGTCATTATCATTTACAAGATTTATTTTTTGTATTCCCAAAACGCCTATTGCCCCGGCAATAAGAGCTACAATAATAAAACTCGATTGTAGTTTCACGCTGATACGCAAATTGTAAAACCAATTCATAATGTTTCTCCTTGAGTTGTTGCTTTCGCTGAAATATCAATATATTTTTCACTTTGCACTTTATTTATCCTGAGAGCCGGAATCAGTTAAGTTATTTTTTTCAGCCTCCTGTACCGCAATAATTTCATCGGAAGTAAACACCTTGTCGATATCCAAAATCATAATAAACTTTTCATCTCTTTTACCCATTCCTTTCAGGAACTCCGTGTTGAACCTTGTTCCAAATCTCGGCGCTGGATCCACCTGTTCCGGTTCAAGCTCAAATACCTCCTGCACAGAGTCCGCCAACGCTCCCAATACCAATGTCTCTCCTTCCACCTCTATCTCCAGTACTATAACACACGTGTCTATGCCGTTCTCAGTCCTGCTCATTCCAAACTTCAATCGTAAATCTATTACCGGAACCACGCTTCCTCGAAGATTTATCACTCCTCGCATATATTCCGGTGTTCTTGGCACTTTGGTTATTACCGTATAATCCAATACTTCCCGCACCTTCGCTACGTCAACAGCAAACAATTCCCCGTCCAGTGTAAACGTCAGATACGGTCTTACTTCATTTATGCCTGTTACACTCATTTCTTTTCTCCATCTTGTTCTTTTTGCTGTTCCTGTTTCCTAAAATCTCTCAAATTCACTCTCACTCTCTCCTCCGCTCTCCAGATTCAACCTTACTCCCCCCTTCTTCATTCCTTCCTCATTCCGGCCGCTCTGGTTCCTGACAGGTTTCAGTATGTCCCGTTTCATCATTCCAGGCAGCCTTCGGCCATTCTCTTCTATCTTGAAAAATCCGATTACATTCTGTAACTGTTCGGCCTGGCTTGTCAAACTGTTCGCCGTGGACGACAACTCTTCCGAGGCCGCCGCGTTCTGCTGGATTACCTGATCCAGTTGTTGTATCGCCTGGTTTATCTGCATTGCTCCCGTATTCTGTTCGTTACTGGCAGCCGTTATCTCCTGTACCAGCTCCGATGTCTTCGTTATGTCCGGGACAAGTCTGGCCAGCATTGTTCCTGCGTTCTCCGCCACCTCTACGCTTGTGGCCGATAGCTTGTTGATCTCTGCCGCCGCTGTCTGGCTTCGTTCGGCTAACTTCCTTACCTCTGACGCAACTACCGCGAACCCTTTCCCGTGTTCTCCCGCTCTGGCAGCTTCTATGGCCGCGTTCAACGCCAACAGGTTCGTCTGACGAGCTATCTCTTCTATTATTGAGATCTTCCCGGCTATCTCCTTCATTGCCGTTACTGTCTCGCTTACTGCTTTCCCGCCTGTCTTGGCGTGTTCGGCTGACTGCAGCGCTATCTTTTCCGTCTGCAACGCGTTCTCCGCGTTCTGCTTTATGTTTGATGTCATTTCTTCCATTGATGATGACGCTTCCTGCGCCGAAGCCGCCTGCTTGTTCGCTCCCTGTGATATCTGCTCCGCGTTTACGCTCAGTTCCTGGCTTCCCGCTGTCACATTGTCCGCGGCTCCCTTCACATTCTCCACCACTTCCGTCAATCCCTTGATCATCGCGTTCAACGCTTTCATCAGTTTATCCTGCGGACTTCTGGCTTCAGCTGTTACCATCAGGTTCCCTGACGCTATCTCTTCGGCTACCTTCGTTATCTCTTCCATCGATTCTATCAATACATTCAGGTTATTCTTTATAGCGTTATAGTCTCCGCTGTAGTTCGCCGTTATCTTTGCGGGTATGTCCCCCTTGCTTATTCTGTCCACATACTCCGCCGATACGTTCAACGGCCCTATTACTGCGTCCATTGTTCCGTTTATGCCTTCCACTATCTTCCTGAAGTCTCCCTGATGTTTGCTTGCTTCGGCTCTTGTCGATAATCTTCCCTCTATCGCCGCCGATATCAACATCTTTGTCTCTTCCACCAACAGGTTTATTGCTTCTATACATCCATTCAGGTTGTTCTTTATCTCGTTAAAGTCTCCGTTATAGTTATCCGTTATCTTTCTCGGTATATCTCCCTTGCTTATCCTGTCTACATACTCCGCAGCTACATTTAACGGGCCTATTACCGAATCCAACGTATTGTTGAATCCCTGAATTATCTTCCTGAAATCTCCCTGATGCTTGCTCGCGTCCGCACGAGTGGCAAGCTTCCCTTCCACAGCCGTATTGGCCAGCATGAACGCGTCCTGTATAAGCTGATTTATCGCGTCTATGCATCCGTTCAGGTTATTCTTTATCTCGTTAAAATCTCCCTTATAGTTATCCGTTATCTTCTTCGGTATGTCTCCCTTGCTTATCCTGTCTACATACTCCGCAGCTACATTTAACGGGCCTATTACTGAATCCAATGTATCATTAACACCCTTAACTATTTCTTTGTACCCTCCCATAAATTTACCATCGTTTCCTCGCATTGCCAGCTGGCCCTCGACAGCCGACTTAGACAACATGTTCGTCTCAGTTACTAGGCCCTTTAATGTTTCTATTACTTTATGCAGACTTTTATTCAATACATCTTTTTCGGATCTGATTTTTACTTCAACATTCAAATTCCCATCGGCTATTTTTTCCGCTACATTTACCTGTTCTTTTATAGTATCAATCATGCGTTTAAACATTCCCATCAACAAGCCAACTTCATCGGTGGATTTTTGTTTCACTTCCACATCCACATCGCCATCCGCTATTTTCGCAGAAAGATCAGTCAATATTTTTATTGGATTGCTAATTATTTTCGCTATGAATATTCCGAGACCCAACGACAGGAAAACAGCCACAACCATAAATATCATTAAAAACCTGATTGTTCTGCTTGCAAGTAGAGTATTTTCATCCGCTTTGGTTTTACCATCCTTTTGTTTCATTTCCATAATATTATTTATGGCATCCATTTCCGCTCTTGAAGTAACTTCAAAACTGCCCTTTATTATTGCTATGGCCTCATCTGTTTTATTGGCTTTTACAAAATCAAGTAATTTTGCCAAATCTTTTCCGCAATCCACTCTTGCCTGCCTGAACACATCCCATGCTCTTTGCATATCAGCGGAATTTATACGTTTTTCGAATTGAGTACTTATCAAATCAATTGTATCCCTAAAGGAGTAAATTCTTTTAATATATTTTTCGGTCTCCGCTTTATCTTTTGAAAGAATAACTTCACGGCTGTTTACCCTGATACGCTGAAAAAAAGTTGCTATATCGCCCATCCAGCCAATAGGTTCGGTCATTTTTTCATATAATTCAGTATCGTTATCGTTTAACGTACTTATGTTTTGTATACCTATCAGGCCCACTACTCCTGTCAGCAACGCTACAAGTATGAAAGCCGATATTAACTTTGTCCCTATTTTCAGATTATAAAACCAACTCATGTTTCTCTCCTTCGTTATATACTTACATAAATATTTTTTTTCAGATCACTTTTTTAAAGAATATTATTTTTTTAGGATTCTCAATGTATTCGCAATTATTTCTTCCGGGTTTTCGGTAATAGGCGCTCCATGCCCGGGATAAACAATTTTTACTTCCAGCTTCGATAACTTCTCTATTGTTTCAATATATTCATCGGAATAAGTATTATCCTTTGAGTATACCCTTATGGATGTATCGCCGGAGAATAATATTTTTTCGGCCGAACAATAGATACAAACGGAATCAGACGAATGCCCCGGCGTGTGAATTATCTGAAAATACTCATCGCCAAGTTTCATCACTTCGTTGTCCTCCAACAGCCTGTCAACTCCCGGAACCTTGGTAAAAGCAAGAACCTCTACCGAATATTTTTTTTTCAGTTCTTTCAATGCGCCTATATGGTCAAAATGTGTATGAGTAAGAATCACTTTTTCAAGCGGCCTTTTACCAACGCCTTTATTGGTTTTTTCAATTTCATCAATTATATAATCGTCAGAACCTGTATCCACAAGAGCATTTACATCTTCAAGTTTGTTCCATGCGCCAAGTAAAAGATATGAATTACTGCTATATAGATTCGGATTAGTATTAAGTTTTATTACTCTCATTCGGAAATCTTCTTATTAATTCGCCATTAATCATTACGCGTCAATTTTTCTGTAAATCTGCGCGTCCGAAACTACTTGTTGAAACATATCCGATAGCTCTTCAGGTAGTTTTTGTGTTTGTTCCCAGGCAATTAAGCCGCCGCTTATTAGAGACTTGTGGAACATTTTTATAACTTCAATTCTTTCTTCGGGATGAAAATGGAGCAGAACATTTTTACATAAAATCAGGCTGAAATTTTCACCTACGGACTTATATGAAAGGAGATTGTGCTTTTGAAATTTTATACGTTCTCTTATGCTGTCAATTATTCTGTATTTTTCCGTTGCACCCTCTGCTTTCTGAAAATAACGGGCGAATATTTCTTCGGGTATTCTTTTGGTTTCTTCATCGGAATAAATTCCTTCCTTAATTATATTACCAAAGGTATCGCAGTCATCAATATCGGTCGCTGTAATCAACAGATTTTTAAAGGCGAAAGAGCCCATATTCTCCGCAAGAACAATTGCAAGAGTATAAGGTTCGGGCCCCATAGCGCATCCCGCGTCCCATACAAGAATTCTGCTGCGTCCGCTGACTTCCGGCGCCAGTATCCTGGCTATATGTTCAATTGTATGCAAATCCCTGAAAAAAAAAGTAAAAGCCATAATCCTGCCATTTCTTAATTATATACTCGTTCTTCAATCTCTTCTTTTTCAACTATCTTCATCACGTCAAGTATCAACGCCACAGTACCATCGCCAAGAATTGTTGCGCCTGAAATTCCCTCAACATTTTTATACATTTTCCCTAAAGCCTTCAGCACCGTTTGATGCTGCCCTATCACCTTGTCTACAACAATGCCAAACCTGTTCCCTTTAATTCCAACAATAACGACCTGTTCTATTTCAGGCGCGGCGCCCTCCACCACAAACCTTTCTCTTAAATTGATGTATGGTATTATTTCTCCTCTTATATTGACCACATGCCTTCCGTGAGCTTTTTCAATATCATTACGGGTCAATTCTATGCATTCTTCAACCGAAGAAAGAGGGACAACATAAAATTCCTTTTCAAGCTGCACAAGCAATCCGTCTATTATGGCAAGGGTAAGAGGCAGTTTCAGTATTATTGTGGAACCCTCTCCTCTCTTGCTTTCAACCTCCACAGTACCACGCAGGCTGTCTATGGCTTTAATTACCACATCCATACCCACTCCCCTGCCGGATACGTTGGTTATTTTTTCGGCTGTCGAAAAACCAGGGGCGAAAATGAGCTCATAAATTTCCGAATCAGAAAGTTCCGCGTTTTCTGATATCAGACCCATTCGTAGTGCCTTTGCTTTTATTGCTTCTTTATCCATTCCCGCGCCATCGTCTCTTATCTTAATCAGAACACTTCCGCCCGACTGGCTTGCCGACAAGTGCACACATCCAACCCTTGGTTTACCATTGTGCATTCTCTCTTCAGGTAACTCAATACCGTGGTCAATACTATTCCGTATTATATGAACAAGAGGATCATTCAATTTTTCAATTACTGTTTTATCAAGCTCCGTTTCCGCTCCATCCGTTGTCAGTTCAACTTCTTTTTTTAAATCGCGCGATAGGTCTCTTACAAGTCTTTTAAATTTGCTAAACGTGGAGCCAATTGGCAGCATTCGTATATTCAACGCGCTGTCTCTTAAAGACCATGTAATCCGTTCGACTTCCTCCGAAAGCGAAACCATGCTCGGTTCGTTACTCGAAAGCGCTATCTGACTTAGTCTGGCCTGAGTTATTACAAGTTCACCCACAAGATTTACAAGTTCATCCAGCTTATCCGCGCTTACTCTTATGCTTGTTGCAGAATCGCCTTCATTATGAGCTTCGGCAGCTGTTTTTACTTTTTTCTTTTCGGCTTTAGCATGTGCCGCTTCGGCTTCAAGCATCAGGCCTTTATGGTTCGTTTTTATTATCTGCTTAACATCCTGGTTTCCGGCCTGCATATTCGCCTGAATTAGTTTCTTGAGATTAATAAAATCATCTTCGTCATTCAGGTTCACTATATCGTCAATATTCTCAGTTTTTATTTCGCATTGATCGTCAACAAAAATAAATATGTCTTTTATCGCGTCAAGTCCCTTGTTTGTTTTAAGTACTATATCCCAACTCATATAGCACTTTTCAGGATCAATCTCTTCAATATCCGGAATAGAGTCCTGTCTTACAATAATAACAGCTTTGCCAAGTTCTCTTATTTCGTTAAGTAATAATAACGGATTTGTACCGGTAACGAACATTTCCGGAAATGTTTTAAAAGAAATCAGAAATATCTTGTCCGCCTCCACAGGCATTATTATTTCCTTTACGTGCTGTTCGCTTTTCTCTTCCGCAATTTTTTCGGTTTCATGTCCGGCTTTTATTGTCAGGTTTTTAAATGCAAGCAATATCTCCCGTGTTTTGGCTTCATCCATAGAGTTTTGCCCGTCCTGGCCCGATAACATTATGGAAATCATATCTCTTGCGGCAAGCGTCAGGTCTATTATTTCTTTTGAAATTTTCAACGTGCCGTTGCGTATATAATCGTAAGCGGTTTCAATATCGTGCGTAAACATCGTTATTTCGTCGAACCCGAACATTGCGGCCGAGCCCTTGATTGTATGCAACGCGCGGAATATTTTTGCTATCAAATCTTCGTCTTCCGGATTGTTCTCTACCGAAAGAAGAGTCAGTTCAAGTTCTGATAACAGCTCGGTAGCTTCTTCTATGAATGCTTGTTTGTGAGCGTCCATCATCCTATCACCTTTTTAATTACAGCCAATAATTGTTCCTGCTTAAATGGTTTTACTATCCACCCCGTAGCGCCGGCAGCTTTTCCTTCCATTTTCTTTTCGTTTTGAGACTCTGTTGTAAGCATTATTATTGGAACGAACTTGTGCACAGGGTCTTTTCTTATATTTCTGATCAGTTCAATTCCGTCCATGTTGGGCATGTTAAGATCGGTAACCACCAGATCGAGCGAACGGCCGTTTATTTTAGCAAGGGCATCTTTCCCATCGCAGGCTTCTATTACATTGTACCCGGCTTCCTTCAATGTAAAACTCACCATTTGCCTTACGCTTGCGGAGTCATCTACAGTCATTATAGTTTTAACCATCGTGTTCCCCCGTTTCTACTGCGCTTTTGCCTTCCACATTAAGCCATTCATAATCAGGGCATTCCGAGTCTCTTAGAAGCGTATAAAACTCAACCGGATGTTTTCCTGACAAACTGATTTCTTTTTTTTGCATACTGGCCGATTTGTGCGCGGCTATCAGCAATTGCAGGTATGTCAAATCGAATGCGGTTCCATTATCGTGATTTATTATTATTTTATCCGCTTTGGTCAAAGCGCTTAAAAGCGTCTCTTTAACATCACCGGCATTTTGTATCTTTAGTGAACCGTCAAAGAATATGGTGGCTTTTGAACCCCTTTCATCAAATTTTATTTCATACATAGTTTAATCCTTCTAAAATAGCTCAACATTGTCTCCTAATGAGTTTTCTTCATGAACCTCGTCCGTATCATTTAACCCAACAGCTTCAATGTTTTTCTTTTCGGAAAAAGCGTCGTGGATCATTCTTTCTTTTTCCATTGTGTACCTTTGCTTCAAGTTGATTATCGCTTTTTCTCTATCCGTTGATATATCCACATTTGTTTTTATTCCCTGAGAGATGAAATTCAGTTTTGCAATAATCTCCTGCACAATTTGTACATTGTTGTGGTGCGCATTTATTTCTTTAACAGTTATGTTTATTTCTTCCTTAAATGAATTTACTTCTATTCTAATAGTATCTATCTGGCGCTTGGTAATGCTTTCCAGCTTTGAAATGTCATTAAGCAGGCCCAGTATTTTTTCATTCGATTCTCTTGTTTTCTTCTGTTTTTGTTTCTTAACCGATTCGTCCAGGTTCGATTTTAGTTTTTGAGATACAACGCTTATTTCATTTAATATCTTTGTAGTGGATACCGTTTGAGCTTTTGCATCGATGGAAAGATTCTGAATTTCCTCAGCCAGCACTCCCAGCGAAAGTCCATTAAGTCCGGTATGCGCGGCTTTAATTCTTGCGTTCAAGGCAATTATTTCTATTTCAGTTCCAATTTCTTCTATTTGTAAAACATACTTTGAAAGGTCCTCAACTATTTCAATTACAGATTTTATTGAGGAGGATAGCTGTTCGCTTACTTCATCATTTCTTTTAAGCCCTTTCAGAATATCATCCAATTCATTTTTTACCGAACCTATGGAACTTTTTTCGGTTTTACCCTCTTCGCTGAAAAGATGAAGCATGTTCGAAAATATATCGGTCACATTACTTTCCACATTTGAAAGCTTTTCAATAATATTGCCTATTGCTTCTGTAAATTCGGTAATAGCATTCGAAAACTGAAATGTCTGCAACTCGCAAACGTTATAAATAGCGGCAAGTTTATCTTCCATGTCATCATCAATTATACCGGAAACTTGCGTCCAATCAATCAAATTATATGCTTCTTCCAGGGCTTCGTTTACATGTTCCATTTGCTGGCGGGTTATATCGTGAAATTGTATTGAAGTTACAATTCCCCCTATGTTTTTTGATACTTCACCCGAGCTTTTTGCAATTTCATCTATCTTTAATGAGCTATCACGATATGTTTTTTCAAGTCTGCCAATTGTCTGCGTTGTATTTGTAACCAAAACATTAGCTTGTTGTTTCTGGCTGGTTTCAAGTTTTTCAAGTTCTTTAGTGGTTTTAATTACTTCCATCTGCAGCAAAGCCGCTTTGGAATGAATAGCGGTAGCTTTTTCACTTATCATGTTTGAGAGTTTTTCAACATTTTCTGCAAGAGTGTTAAAGCCCTTATCGTCGTCGCCAAGTCTCGCGCTTTCAATTTTTGTTGAAATGCCAAGCATACGCAAATGCTTTACAATTTTTCTAAAACCTTCAAGCCCTTCAATAATATGCGCTACATTTGATAAAATACTTAGCAGCTCTTCCTTATCCGTGCCTATTTCATCAACTGACTCTGTAAGACTCTGGCCAAACTGCCCGAGCAGCAAATTTATTTCCGTAATGCTTTTTTTCAGAATAATATCGGAAATGGACTCGGCTGTATTTGACGCCGCTTTTGACAGGTCTTTAGATTTTGTTAAAAAAGACTGGAGTTTGCTTCCGGTATCAAGGAATTGCTCTTCGGAGTTTTCTGCGAGCTGGCGTATTGCGCTAAACGCCTGTTTTAAATATCCGCCAACACTTCTTAAGCTGAATTCTTCAGTAAGTCTGTATTTGTTGCCAACTTCAACTCGGTTTAAATTTTGTCTGACAGATAAAGATTTCAAATTATACTCTCAATTTTTTGTTAATTACCCTTTAAGGTAACTTTTACAGGTGTTTAAACCCGTCTGATTGATAGCATAATTTTCGTAATAAAAGCCATCACTGGAAATACAAGGAACTCGCTATTTTGTATACCGAATACTTGGTATTTTAAACTTTATAGTTTCATTCTTCGTCTACAAGTCCTTCTCTCACTGCATAAAATACCAATTCCGCGGTATTTTTAAGCCCAAGTTTTTCCAAAATGTTTTTTCTGTGCTGACCTACGGTAAAGTAACTGATAAAAAGCGTTTCGGCAATCTCCTGACTTGTTAAACCCTTTGCAAGAAGTTTAAGTATTTCCTTCTCGCGGGTGGTTATATGCACTTTATCAAGATCATCCGTTTTTTGCGCTTTCGATTGAATTCCCTTAACCACAATTTTAGAAACCTTGTCGCTGAAATAGTCCCGCCCAGCGGCAAGTTCCTTTAGCGCGAATAAAAACTCTTCTGTATCGCTCATTTTAAATATGTAACCGTTTATTCCCGAAGAAATAGCGTCTACAATATAATTTTCCTGTTCGTGCATGGTTAATATTAAGATGCGCACTTTTTTATCGAATTTTCTGATAGCGCGTGCGGCTTCTATGCCGTTAAGCTTTGGCATATTAATATCAAGTATAACAATATCCGGCAGAAGTTTTTTAACCAGTTCCACAACCTCCTGTCCGTCACCGGCTTCGCCAAGTATTTTAAATACTTTGTCGGTTTGTAATAACACTTTAAGACCATCGCGCAAAATTGCGTGATCGTCCGCCAAAAGAATTTTTATAGATTTCATTCGGCTGCCTTTATTGGTATTGTTATTAATAATTCGGTTCCGTTTGCGGGATTTGAATCTATCTGTATGTTTCCGTTCAGCATTTTAACTCTTTCTTTTATATTCATAAGGCCGTAAGGCTTTTTATTTTTTAACAAAACTACATTATCTATATCGAATCCTTTACCGTTATCTTTAATGCAGATATTAAGCGAATTATTGCGAAGATATACGCTAACCTCCGCTTTTTCCGCCCCGGAATGTTTCATTATGTTATTCAACGCTTCCTGAACTATCCGGAAAGCATAAAGCTCAATTTTATTATCGAGGCGTCCTTCGTATTCCGCAATGTTTAAAGCTGTTTTTATTTTTGACGACTCCGTTACTTCATCGCATAAAGCCTTAAGCGCAACCGGCAACCCGTAGTTATCAAGAAATGTTGGATGAAGTTCGTATATAATATTTTTCAGTTCCGTACCCGATTGAGCAAGCAGTTGTTTCGATTTTTGCAATGAAGGATAGGTTATATCGGTAGTTTTTTCAAAAGCTTCAATATTAAATTTTGTTGCCGATATTAATTGTCCAATTCCGTCATGCAGTTCGCGCGATATCCGGCTTCTTTCTTCTTCAAGCCTTTCAATTATTGAATCGGCCCGCACCTTGCTTTCTTTCAACTCTATATTTGCTTCTTCGGCTTTTATTTTATCGGTAATATCCTCTATCATGCATATTATTCTGAATACTCTTCCCTTATCGTTTACAACCGTGTAAAAATGGAATACGAGCAAAATTCCGTCATTCCTCTTTATATTAAGATATTCCATAGGGTCAAAATAAAGCGGTTTTGTTTTTATGGCTCCTTCATGTTCAAATAGTTTTTTTATGTCGTCCATATATCCATACCGCTGCAATACCTGGTCATTAAATAAATTATACTGCATATTTTCGAGTTCGTACAATTTTAACTGCCATATATTTTCCCAGGCTTTGTTGGCATAAATGGCCTGCCCGTCCATGTTGTAATTTATAATTGCAATGGGCGACTGATCAATCAGCGACCGCAATTCAGCCGTTCTTTCAGCCACTCTTATTTCAAGTTCTTCATGCGCCTTTAGTAAAGCGCGCTCGTCTTCTTTCCGTTTAGTTATGTCTCTTATTATCAGTGTAAAATGAATTTTATCGTTAGCCTTCCATTGCGAAAACGAAAACTCCACAGGAAAACTTCCGCCTTCTTTTTTCCGCGCGGTAAGTTCAAGAGTATCCGAAGAAACCGGTTTGCCCGCTTCCATAAAGCGTTTTACGCCTTTTACAAGATGATTCACAAAAACATCGGGAAGTATTTTTTTTATACTCTCGCCTATTATTGCCTGCTCTTCATAATTAAACATCTGCAAGGCCTTGTTATTGCACGATGTTATTGTCCCGTCTTCATCAAGAGTTAAAACGGAGTCGGTCGCTGTAACTACAAGCGTTCTGTATCTGAGCTCGCTTTCCGTCAGCCTGGCTTCCATTTTATACTTGTATAAGGCAATTTCTATTGTACTTTGCAGATCCTTTATTTCGAATGGCTTAATAATATAACCATAAGGCTCTGTTAGTTTTGCCCGTTGAATTGTATTGTCATCGGAGTGAGCTGTGAGAAACACTATGGGGATATTAAGATTCGCTTTGATTTCTTCGGCGGCAACAATACCATCGTTTTTCCCTTTCAGAATAATGTCCATCAATATAAGATCAGGTTTTTGCTCTATTGCAAAACGTATGCAGTCATCCGCCGTGGATACTATTCCAAGCACCTCATGGCCAAGCGTTGTCAGCCTTCTTTTTATATCCATTGCCACAATTGTTTCATCTTCGGCAATTAATATTCGAGCTTTTTCCATAAATATTTATTTTTCGTTTATAGTAAAAATTATTCTGAACGTTGTGCCATTGGTCCTATCAGTTTCTACGCTGGCTTCAAGCTGCTCAATTAAATTGTTTACCAGCTGTAAACCGAGAGATTTTGAATTCTTAAAATCAACACTTTCGGGAATTCCTATTCCATCATCGCGTAAAATAAGAGAATATGAATTATTTTCAAGTTTTTTCATTATTACTTCAATCAAACCGCTGCTTCTTCCGGCAAAAGCATATTTTAAGGAGTTGGAGACTATCTCGTTTATTATCAACCCTATTGGAATAGCTGTATTTATTGACAAAGCCATTCCGTCCACATCTATTTTTATTTGCACATCACGTGTTTTGTTTTTATATGTGCGTAAAAGATAATTTGTTACGTCTTTTATATAATCGGGAACAGAAATTTTTGAAAAATCCTTCGACTGATAAAGCCTTTCATGAATCAGCGCCATGGAACGAATTCTGTTGAGGCTGTCATAAAATAACTCTTTCGATTCTTCATCCTTTATGTACTCCGATTGTAAATTCAGCAAGCTGGATATAATCTGCAAATTGTTTTTAACCCTGTGGTGTATTTCCTTAAGCAGTATTTCTTTTTCTCTAAGTGTATTTTTAATGTTTTCTTCGGCTAATTTTCTTTCCGAAATATCAAAAACAGAAACAAGCACCCGTTTTAAGGTTTTTTCGTAGCCGGGTGTTAATTTTATCCTTAAAATTACATTTTTCTTTTCGCCGCCTCCGGCAATTAAGGAGGCTTCGCCTTCATAAATTGTTTTGCCGCTTGCAAAGCATACCATTTCGTCCTTGAATATGTTGTATGCTTCCTTTATCAACCGGCCCGCAAAGTCTATAGGAAAATCGTTCTTTGAACTGGAGTTGAAGAATTTCAGCCCTTCTTTGTTTATATCCGTTATTCTGATGAGCGAAGCGCACTTCTGAAGCGCTTCCGGATTTTTTTCAAAATACTTGCTAAAATCCTTTACCCCGGTTTTGGTCAGAAAATTAAAATACTCCTTTACTTCCGAAAAATCCTCTTCGAATATTGGAATTGGCGCATCATCAAATATATTGCCGAATTTATCTTCTTCGGATAGGGTTAATGATTGTATTTTTGATCGTTCATTTATTTCGAGTATGCATACCGTGCGGGCAATGAAGTTCTTTTCTTCATCAAAATGATTGGAAACAATGTGCATGGCGCGAAACCTTTTTCCGTCTTTACTTATATGGTCTGTTTCAAAAACATACTCATCGCTTTTTTTTGCTTTATCTATATGTAAAATAGTTTCTTCCAGTTTATCAGGAGCTATATAAGCGGTTATTCCTTTTTGAATAAACTCCAACCGGCTGCAGTCAAACATTGTACAAACAGGAGGGTTAACGGATTCACAATACACATTTTGATTGAATGATATGCCTGTCCCCAGCCTGGCATCGTTAATAGGATCGGATAAATAAACTATTTCGTTATTCTTTTCCAGCAATTTGTGGAACGCGATTTGAATTATCTGTTTATTATCGATTATCCCTTTTTTCGTTTTCAGTTTTATTGTCTTCTTCTGCCCGGAAGAAGATAAGATTTCCGTTTCTCTTTTTTGCTCTATATCCGTATATAATTTTTCCGGCTCGGATTTATTAAAATCTATTTCCGGAAATAATTTTTCAATACTGCTTTCAAGCAAATCGTTTTCGCGCATTTCAAAAAGTTTTTGAGCCTTTCTGTTGCATTTGTTTATTTGACAGGTTTCGGGTTCAAACCATATCAGGGCATCGTGACTGTTATCAAAAACAAGTTCTAAAGAATCTTCTTTTTCTTTTACTTTTCTTTCAAGTTCGGTATTTTTCAGGGCGAGTTCAATTCCCGAAATGATTTCAACAGCGTGGACGGGCATTATAAAAATTCCCGCCGTATTCCATTCAACAGCTTTTTTAATATCCTCTTCATCCACATTTTCAAAAACACATATTATTGGTATGCGGCTTATACAGCGTATTTGCTTTATGAGACCAAATGCTGCAGAGGCGGATTTTCTTTCTATGCTTATCAATAATACTTCCGGTGTGAAAGTTTTTACATACTCCATTATCTTCAGTTCGGAAAATCCGACTTTCAATATGAAATATCCTGATTCGCGAAGTTTATTACCAAACGTCTTCAGTATTTCATCCGAATCGTCTATTACAAGTATATTTATAGATTTCATTCATTCATCCAAAATAATGACTGCAGGAAGGAATTTTTTGCTCTTGCCCTAAACCGGTTACTTCTGAACGGCTCTCTGCCTTATTTGTAATTTACTAAAAGTGAAATATCAAAACAAACGTTTTCTTTTCTGTTTTTAAAAATTTCACGCAAATATTGCGGCAAGAGTTATTCTCTGATTTTGCCTCTTGAAAGGGAAGCGAAAACGCCTGTAAAGCATAAAGCGCTGAAAACAATAAAAGCAATCCTTATGCTTGTAAGCAACGCCGCGTGTACCTTTGGAGTTATTTGGATTTTGCCTATGAATACCGAAAATATTATCATTGCTATGCCCATGCTGAACATCTGCCCCATCAACCGCATTGTGGATTGCGTTGAAGCGGCTACGCCGAAGTATTTTTTTTCTACCGAGCTCATGATTGCGTTGGTGTTTGGAGATGAAAACAATGCAAACCCGAAGCCGAGAAACAACAAACTTATGATAATAAAAAAAAGACTCGTTTGTTCGGTTAAAAACGTCAGAATACATAACCCCACAGCAGTGATGAACATACCTGTTGAGGCTACAATACGGGGTTCTATTTTATCGGAAATCCGGCCGCAAAACGGCGAAAATACCGCCTGCATTACAGGCTGAGCAATTAATACAATGCCGGCTTCCTTGGGAGTAAGCAGTTTTATGTATTGCAGGTATAAACTAAGTAAAAAACTTACAGCGTACGTAGCCGCATAATTAATCAGCGCCGCTATGTTAGAAAATGCAAAAGCCTTGTTTGAAAGGAATAACGATGTGTTTAAAACCGGATCATCCTGTTTTGATTCATAACGGATAAAAAGCAAAAACGCAATAACTCCGGCAGCTGTAAGTGCAAACCCTGTAAAATCCGGCAGAAGAGAAAACCCATAAATTATTGCCACCAGAGACGCCCCGTAAAAAACAGAACCCCTCAAATCGAATTTTTCTCCTTTGGCTTCAACCCAATCCGTTTTATACCAGGCTCCAACCAGAATTATAGCCGCTATGCTTAGCGCAAGCGTAAATAGAAAAATACCGCGCCAGCCAAAGTATTCCGTTATTAACCCCCCAATGAATGGCCCGGAAGATAAACCAGTATAAACAACAGCCACATTAAAGCCAAGGACTTTCCCTCTTTTTTCCACCGGAAATGAAGAAACAAGTATTGCGGTTGAAGTGCTGAAATCCATTGAGGCCCCTATGCCCTGTATGACTCTTGCAACAATAAGCATGTGTATGTTTACGGAAACAGCGCAAAGCGCGGCTCCCGCGGCAATTACAAACAAGCCTATGCGTAATATTTTAACCCGCCCCTTTATATCCGCTATTCTGCCTATGGGCAATAAAAGCGCCGCGGTTGTAAGAAGGTACGCGGTTACTATCCAGTTAAGATATACGGCATTGGCCATAAACTCCCTGCCTATTGTAGGCAACGCTATGTTTACGGATGACACCATAAACGGGGTCATAAAAGCGCATACGGAAGTGATGATAAGTACTAATTTTCCATTTATTTTTTCAGGCATACTTTTTTTATAAAATATCATTTTCAAAAAAGCAATTTACTCATTTGACAAACAATATGAACCTCATTATTAATTGCCGCATCATGATAATAATAGTGCGAATGCGGAAAATAATCTTCTTGTAATAAGAAAAATATTTATTTAATTTGTCTTTACTTAAACGGTTACTTTATCGTTTCAGTTATTTTAATTTACTTCTTGACTCATTTAATTTTGAGGATGACATGGGAAAAAGGTTATTGTTCAGGCTCATCACTTTGGCTATTGGCGTGTTCTGTATTTCTTCAATGCTGTACTCTCAAACCAGCTATAAGTACACGGCCGAAGACTTTGAAGATTCCGCGTGGAATGCCTATGGCAGTGTAAACGCTTCTTCAGGTACATGGCAAACGGCTTCCAACAATATAAGAACAAACGCCGTGGCCGCGCAAAGCGGTTCTTATTGCCTGGTAGTAGCCAATAAAAGCGGCTCGGCAATAACTACTCCCCGTCTTGCAGACGGAGCAGGCATACTTACTTTTTATGCTCTTAAAACAAGCTCTTCAAGAACATTTTCTGTTCTAACCTCAACAGACGGAACCAACTTTACGCAATTCGGCTCCGCAATTACGTTAGCGGCTGTAAATGTGTGGTATCCCGTTTCATTACAAATAAACGACGCTTCAGTAAAATACATTCGCCTTACAGTAAGTTCTAACGGAAGCGCGTATATTGACAACCTGCTGGTTACTCAGGCAGGCGCCGCCGGCGTTTCGGTAACAACTTCCGCGGTAACCGGTATCACACAAACTACAGCGGTTGGAGGCGGTACAGTCACTTCGGCCAATGCCGCGGCTATCACGGCAAGGGGATTATGTTTTGGTCTCAACCCGCTTCCCGACACTTCAGCATCAAAAGTATTTTCGGCCGGAACAACCGGAGCTTTTACATGTACAATGACCGGCCTGCAACCTAATAACACCTACCATGTAAGAGCATTTGCAATAGCGGAAAACGCTGTTACGTATGGCGAAGAAATTGTATTCAACACTCTTAACCAAGCTCAGCCCGTAGCTTACTGGATGCAGGATTTTAACAACCCCGCTCAGTTACCTTCATCCAATCCTTCTTCGCAGGTTGAAATTACAGTACCCGACCAGGGAACCTGGAAATTCCTTGGCGCGTACAAGGCAACAAACGCATCATACATCTGCGATGGTTCGGCAATGGATTTGCGGATTACAAAAAACGGCTCTTATGTCATCACTCCTGTTTTAAGCGCGGGCGTTGCCGGTATTTCCTTCTTTGAAGGAAGAGGAGACCGGACATTGAATTTATATAAGTCGGTTGATACGGGTCTTACATGGACTCCGTTACAAACTGTTACAACCAGCAGATGCGAAGCTGTTCTGGTTTCTGTAAACGATTCTTCCATCAATAGGATTAAAATTTCGAATGAAAGCAGTTCCGATGCGGATATAGATAATCTTACAATAACGGCCGTTCCTTCGGGCGCCCCTCCAGTCGTAATTACAAATTCAACGGTTACGTCTCTCACACGAACAAGCGTAACGTGCGGCGGGCAGGTAACTTCCCAGGGTAGCAAGTCCGTTAGGGCAAGAGGTATTTGCGTAAGTGTTACTCCGCTCCCCGTAGTTTCGGATCTGCACACTTCGGACGGCGCCGGGACAGGAAGTTTTACAAGTCAGCTTAACACCCTTGCAGCCGGAACAAAATATTACCTTAGGGCTTATGCTTCAAGCCTTTCGGGCACGGGATACGGAGAACAAATAACCTTTACAACACAAAACGCCATAGCCCCGGTTGTAACAACGGCAGGCGCATATAACATAACCGCCACGTCAGCAAGCGCCGGTGGTTCTGTTACAGATTCAGGAGGCACGAGCATTGCAGCGTGTGGCGTTTGTTACAGCACAAGCGGTAGTCCGACCGTCAACGAAGCAAAAACGACAGATACTTTAAAATCGGGACAGTTTGTAAGCAGGCTGGAAGGGCTTGCTCCCGGTACAAAATATTACTTCCGCGCCTACGCAATCAATAACGCCGGAGTTGGTTACGGCTCGGTTGATTCGCTTACAACAACAACCGCGTCCCTTCCATCGGTTTCTACCGCAAATGTTACAAACATTACTTCCGCAACAGCAAGCAGCGGCGGCAGTATTACAAATACCGGCAACGCAACCATTACCGCCTGCGGAGTATGCTGGAATACAAAAGGCTCTCCAACTTTAGGTGATAATAAAACTACAGATACATTAATAGCGGGACAATTTACAAGCGCGCTAAACGGTCTTGCACAATCTTCAAAATACTACCTGCGGGCTTATGCAACAAATATTGCCGGTACGGTCTATGGGAATGAAATCTTTTTTACAACCACTACCCGTAATATTATTTATGTTTCAACTTCAGGCAACGATACTTCCGGAAACGGGACACAGACCAAACCTTTTTATTCCCTCCAGAAAGCGATAGATGCCGCTGTAACGGGCGATTCAATAAGCGTTAAAGGCGGAACTTATAATTACAATACAAGAATAAATATTAGCGCCAACGGCCAGCCCGGAGCATATATAAACATTGCCGCTCCCAAAGGCGAAAGAGCCATACTCGATTTTTCCGCCATGCCGTTAAACGATGCCAATCAGGGAATAAGAATTACAGGAAGCTACTGGCATATTTACGGGCTTGATATTAAAGGCGCAGGTGATAACGGTATGCTGATTGAAAGAGACAAAGGCTCCGATCAGAATTACGTGGACATAAAAGACCACACCTGGCAGGCGCATGATAATATTATTGAGTTTTGCAGCTTTTATGAAAACCGGGACGCGGGTTTGCAACTAAAAAACCTGGCCGCGTATAACAAAATTATTAATTGCGATTCATATTTTAACCGCGACCCTGGCGATGGCAATGCGGATGGCTTTGCGCCTAAACTTACCGTGGGCACGGGCAATTATTTTTATGGCTGCCGCTCATGGCAAAACTCCGATGACGGTTTCGATCTTTACCTGAAATGCGAAGAAGAAGGCTTCCCGCAGGACATGCTGACTACAATTGAAAACTGCTGGTGCTTTATGAACGGTTTTCTTAAAGACGGAACAGAAGGCAGCGGCAACGGTAACGGCTTTAAACTCGGCGGAAGCTCAAACAGAGATCAACGGCACGATGTGATCCTCATAAGATGCCTTTCGTTTGATAACCTGCAAAAAGGATTCGACCAAAACAATAATGTAGGCAACATGACGCTGATTAACTGCACTGGTTTTGCTAAACCTTATCTCGCAAACAGTAATCACTACACTTATAAGATTGACGGAACAGCTTTGGCGCCTGGTAAAAAGCTTATCCACACAAACTGCGTTGCTGTAAGCGATGGAATTGCCGACGCGAAAAAATCGAAGTGGGCGCCTTGCCAGATGATTGGCGGAGAGGCAACGACCTGTAATTATCAGACAAGCGATACCGACTATATTACAATTGATACAACCGGCGTTCGCGGCCAGCGTAAAGCCGATGGAAGCCTGCCCGATATTAACTTTATGCACATAAAACCGGGCAACACAAAGCTTGTAGATAAAGGTACTGTTGTAGCGGGACTTTTATATGCCGGTTCGGCGCCTGACTTGGGAGCTTTTGAAACAGGTATATTGAGTGATGTTGCAAGTAATAATGCAGCTCCAAACTCATTTATGCTGATGCAGAATTATCCCAATCCGTTTAATCCCTCAACCACCATTAAATTCGCAATTCCAAAAGCCGGTTTTGTAAATCTGGCCGTTTATGATATTCTTGGACGAAGAGTAGCCCAGCTTCTTAACGAACACAGGCAAGCCGGAAATTACGAAATTAAATTTGACGCGGCCAATTTGCCAAGCGGCATTTACCTCTACAGGTTAAATACCGGGAGCACAACGGAAGTTAAGAAAATGATGCTTCTAAAATAAACTCAAAATTATGTGTTTCGTTTTTTACTGATTCATCCCGCAGAAGGCGGCTTCGTTAAGTAAGCCGCCTTTTTTATTCCCATTAAAGAAGAAGATTAATTTATCAGATAAAATAAATTGCATTGTCTTTGTTATATTCGAGAATTAGTTTTTAAAGTTTTAAGGAACTAATCTTTTTCAAACATAGACAAACTCAGGAGAGAAAAATGAGAAACAGGGTGAGAGTTTTCTTTTTATTTTTTATTACGCTTTCTTCATTAACATTTGCTCAGACAACTTTGTCCAAGTATAAAACTTCACTTTCACCAATTCCACAAAACATCTCTGTTCAAAACAAACCGGGACATTTGATACAGGCTTTCTCACTAAAAGACTCCGTTTATGTTGTAGATGTGGATTTGACTGAAAAGATCGACATAATTATTCAATTTAAAGATGAAGCAATGTTTATGAAGATGAAACGCGGAATAAGAAATAAAGCCGACGTACAAAGCTACAATGCTTTACAGACTCAGCTTGATAACGATCTGAATCGATTTTACGCTTCCGCGCATAAAGCTTTAAATACCGATTTGCCTTCCATCAGTAAAAAATGCGCTTATTTTAAAGTATTTAACGGCGCGGCTTATTCAGTACCAAGGGCAATTTTATCCGATATTGCTTCTCTTGGTTATGTGCAAAAGATTTACATGGATAAAACTGTTAAGGCAAGCGTTGATGACAATATTCATCTGATAGGAGCGGATTCCGTATGGGAGAAATATTCCGACCAGGGCGATAGCGTTGTAGTTGGAGTTATAGATACCGGAATAGACTATACGCACCCGGCTCTTGGCGGAGGTTTTGGAAAAGGATTTAAAGTTATTGGCGGCTATGATTTTTTTAACAACGACTCTGACCCGATGGATGATAATAACCATGGGACTCATGTTGCCGGAATAATTGCCGGAAATTCAGAAACATTTAAAGGAGTGGCGCCGCACGCTCTTTTATTGGGCTACAAAGTTTTGGACGGAGCCGGTAATGGATTATTTTCTACTATTTTGCAAGGAATAGAAGCAGTTGCCGACCCTAATAATGATAATAATTATGACGATAAAGCCGATGTTGTCAATATGAGTTTAGGCGGAACAGGTGATTCAAATGATGCTCTCTCAACCGCAGTTAATAATTGCGTGGAACTGGGAATTACTTTTTGCATTGCCGCTGGAAATGAAGGCAATCCTTACTCAATTGGAAGTCCCGGTGCCGCTGAATCGGCTATTACTGTTGGAGCCAGCGATAATAACGATAAATTGGCTGAATTTTCTTCGCTTGGACCAAACGCAGGAAATTTTTCAATAAAACCGGAGATACTGGCTCCGGGCGTAAATATAAATTCTTCCATACCCGGAAATCAATTTGCTGTTTATAGCGGCACTTCCATGGCCTCCCCTCATGTAGCCGGCGTATGCGCTTTGTTAAAACACCTTCATAAAGACTGGACACCAGAGATGATCAAGTCCGCCATAATGACGTCTGCAAAAGATTTAGCTCTTAACCCAATGCAGCAGGGCGCCGGACGCATTGATGCCGTTAAGGCAATCAGCGAAAATACATTTGTTCTTCCCTCAAAAATTAACTTCGGCATTGATTACGACTCGGCCACCATATTTGCCGCAACAGACTCGGTGGTTGTAATGAATAAATCCTTAGCGGTTAAAAATTATGCGATAAGAATTGATGGCAGTGTAAACGGGTTAACTGTAAGTCCTGCGGTTAACAGTATTTCTGTCAATCCAAACGAAACCGTGAAAATAATATTCAATCTAAATGTTAATAATTCAATTCTGCAAAAACCCGACATCAATTTGAAAAGTTATTCCGGAAAGGTTTACTTAACATGTCAGGATGATACGCTTATATTCCCATGGTCTTTGGCCAGAAGTTCGTATATAATTATAAACTATGATAAACCGATATATTTTTCTTATTTATTTGATTCTTCTAATGTCTATGTACACATTCCACTTGTTTCTTTCGCACCCTACACTTATAAAACTCTTCTTCCCAAGGGACAATATAATTGCTTTACAGCATTTGCCGCCAATGACACAATACATGGGGGCAATGAAAGAATTTCATGTGTCATGCACAGTAACATTAATATTAACGGATATGCTAATCTCAATATTTCTTCCAACGAAGCTATTAATAAAATTACATTTAACGGTACAGATGAAAACGGCCGACTTTTGAGAGAGCTTGATAATAGTTATTACTTTTTTGCATTAGGAAACGATGATCCACAAAGCACTATTCCATTGTATTATACGGTATATATGTTACCTTCTTCCTATACCATAAAAACATCAAACATAGATAAAAGTATCGGAATTAAGACATGCCAATTTCAAATGAGCCTGAATGCCGAGCACAAAATACGCACGTTACAATTTCCTATTTTAAATGGAATTAGCTCTGATATTAATTTAGTAAATACACCTGATAAATATATTACTCAAAACATAAATCTCGATTTACCAAATTCAGCATATTATAACAGGACTTATTTTAATCCTGTATGTTGCTTCAATTCCGATTTATATTTAACTTTTCGCATAGCCAATGAATACGTATCGACGAAAAAATGGAGTGGAATATTGTATACAACAAAAGATCAAAACAGTTCAAACTGTTTTGACGCCTCCATAACCGCCATAAACTACTTTGACCTTTCAATATACAATTTATCTACTAAGTTATTAGTAGGCATCAATGACAGTGTAGCTATTATACCTATTACAGATGATTCAACTTATTCCTTATGGGCTTCGCCCAATCATGCCTCTTTGAGTTTTGGTAACGGAGCAATTGCTCCTCATATGCTTTTTTCTCATTCCACTTACAATAAATTTCTTTTACGACCATCACTTTTTGGTCAATTGAGTGAAGACATTTCCTCCCTGCTCTATGAATCAACAGCTCAACTATCCGGCTTAAGAAATGGATTCTCATTTAACGGTCTCTTATCCGAATTATGTAACACGAATATACCGTTTAACGATAATTACTCACTGTCTGCTCATGTTAATGGTTATAATGTTGATAACATTTCCGGCAAAGCTGAATTAAAATATAATTTTGTCGTCGGCCAATTTCCTTCAGGCCCCTATTGTCCGCCAAGTATAAACGCAATACGACTGCTCGATAAAGATAATACTGTGCGCAGCCGTTATGATATAAACGAACAGGGAAAACTTCAGATAAGCATGGAAAAGCCGGCAAATTTAAATGTATTTATAAAAAAGAGTACTTCCAAAACATGGGATACCCTTAAACTCTCTGCTCCGCATAACTACTACAAAACCGTTTTGTACGATGCGGATATAAGTCCGTACCTATTAAAAGACTCAGCCGCCTATGATTTGAAAATTCGCGTCAACGCGGCCGATACAGCTCATTGCACAGAGTGGACGCTATACCCGGCTTTTATTGTTGGCAATTATGTTACAGGTGTTGAAGCGGATTCAATAAAAACCGCGGCTGCGCCTAAACAGTTTTGCTTATATTCAAATTATCCCAACCCGTTTAACCCGAGCACTACCATTAAATATGATATTCCCAGACAGGCATTGGTTCAATTGAAAGTATACAATGTATTGGGAAAGGAGATTGCAACTCTTGTAAACAAGGAACAGTTGGCCGGAACATATTCAGTGAAGTTTGACGCTCTAAATCTTGCAAGCGGAATATATTTCTACACTATAAAAGCGGGCAATTACACAACATCAAAAAAGATGTTGCTGCTAAAATAAATTCGCTCACGTATCAATAAAAAAGCCGCCGAGAACTAATCGGCGGCTTTTTTTATTTTATTTCATCAGAATAAATTTCTTTGCCGAACTAAAACCAGCGCTTCCGTCTGTGGGGTTTGCGGTTATTGTATAAATGTACGCGCCTGAGGCCAGGCCGCTTCCGTTGAATTTAACTGTAAAGTTACCCGCCTGATTAACGCCGTTGAAAAGCGTTTTAACACTCTGGCCAAGCACATTGTAAACTTCAATCTTAACATTGCTTACAGTTGGGATGGAATATTTAATTGAAGTTTCGGGATTGAAAGGATTAGGATAATTCTGCATTAATGCAAATTCCGCAGGTGCAATCGAAGAGTTTTCAACTGAAGCAGGCTTCATCAACTGACTTTCTTTGTTACTGTTTTTTTGCAGAGGAGGATTTACTCCCAAAACATCCCCTTTACATAAAGCTTTAATATCCTGAATTACTTCACCACCGCCATTTACAACAACAACTGTAGAATCCGCAACCCAGTTTCCACCAGGAAATGTTGATATGGCACCATTAGACATGCTCATATATAAAAGCAAATCATAAGAAGTAAGCGTACCTGAATTATCTAAATCTCCAGCTTTGAATTTAAGCCCGGTTAAAGTTATATTTCCGGCCACCGCGCTTTGCAATGCAAATAAATTTGCAGGACTTAATAAAACCATAGGCAGTGTGATCTTTGGAACAAGCGTATATTTGCCATTTGCAAGACCTTCAAAAGTAAAATCGCCTTTTGCGTCCGTAATTGTGGAATCTGTTACAACCGTACCGTTTTGCGCATATATTTTAATACCCGCAAGAGCAGTACTTGCAACGTTATCATAAGCCAACTTTCCTTTAACAACAGATTTTCCCGGAATAAAATTGCCAAGCACATCCCCCTTGCATATTACTTTTATATCCTGCTGAATTGCTCCATTATTAACAACAACGGATAATGTATCGGTTACCCAATCCCCGCTCGGGAAAGAAGAAATCTGCCCAAGCAGCCTGCTTGTAAACAAATAAACATCATAAGCGCTTATTGTTCCCGAATTATCTATATCACCAGCCTTAAATTTCAATCCTTCAAGAGTTATTTTATTTATGCTTGCATCCAGTAATGCCAGCGCATTTGCATTGTTAATGCCTCCCCCCGGAATTGTAATTTGAGGAATTACATTATAACTACCCGCTTTTACATTGTTAAAAGCATAAGCGCCGCTTAAATCCGTTACGGTTGAGTCGATTACAACAAGCTTGTTTTTAAGGTAAACTTTTGCATTGGCAATTGGTGTATTTAATGTGTTATCATATAAAATTTTTCCGGAAATACTTGAATTACTCACCGGAATGAATGAACCCAGAACATCGCCGCGGCATATTGTTTTTATATCCTGCACAACATCGTTTCCATCAATAGATATTACAGGAGTTTCCGAAACCCAGCCTAAACCCTGAGGATAGTCTTGAGGATTAAGGTAGTACTGCATAAACTTTAAGAGATCATACGCGTCTATTGTTCCCGAATTATTAAAATCTCCGGCTTTAAATTTAACTCCCTCAAGCTTAAGACTTCCAAGACTTGCTTTTTGCAAAGCGAGCATGTTCGCGGAAGTAAGTCCGCCGGAAGGCTGAGAAACTTTAGCCGTAAGCGAACATATTCCGTTATCGTTTGTTAATATTTTATAATACCCGTTTAGGTCTGTAGTTGCTGAATCGATGATGGAATTTCCCGTTGTCAAGTAGACAGTAGCTCCGCTTATCGGACTACTTACAGAATTATCATACGTCAAGTATCCCGAAACGGAAAACTTGGTGTGTCTTATAATAGATTTTTTAGAATAGTCCTGTGCTTGTACACATATATATAATGACAGGAAAATCAGGAAAAATTTTTTCATATCCTCCTCCTTAGATATTAGAACACTTTACCTATTCGGAGAGCCGCTGAAACTTTTCCCCGATTTAGTTTTTATTTAATGCGCCCAAGCATAAAATAATTTAACCCATATAAAACTTAATAACAAAATGGGTTATTGTCAAATACTTTCAAACCGGCACACGGGGGCTTGTAATTTGTTTCTTAATAATATTGACATTTCAACTTTAATCAATAATTTGTTATTTTAATATAATTTATTCCTAAAATCTTATTTACTTTGGATAAATAATGCCAACAAAATTCTTTACCAATCAAGAAGATAATAGTCTCCTCAAGAAGTTCGAAGGAGTATTTTTAAATATCGAGAGTCTTCGCTCTTTTGATGCACTTGTTGGGTATTTTCGTGCTTCAGGCTATTTCAAAGTACGTCAATTTCTTGATAAGATTCCTAATATTAGAATTTTAGTTGGAATTAATGTTGACCAACTTACAAAAAAATATCACGAACAAGGTCAACTGTATTTAAAAGATGCTGAGGAGACTAAAAAGTCATTTCTTAAAAGTATAATCAATAATATACAAGATGCTGATTATGATAAAGATATTGAAACAGGTATTCTGCAATTTATAAAAGATTTAATAGACGGTAAAATTGAATTACGAGCTCATCCCACAAAAAAAATACACGCGAAAGTATATATTTTTAAACCAGCGCCATTTAACGAATATTCTCCATGTGAAGTTATTACAGGTTCATCCAACCTTACAGATTCTGGCTTAGGGACAAATCCTGATTCCAATTATGAGTTTAATGTTAGCTTGCGTGATTACGATGACGTAAAATATGCTTCTGATGAATTTGAAAAATTATGGGAAGAATCTGTTCCTATTCTGAAAACTGAAGCCGAAAAAATTAAAAGCAGAACTTATCTAAAAGATAATTTTACTCCTTTCGAAATTTACATTAAAATGCTAATAGAATATTTCGGGAATCGAGTTGATTACGATCCGTATAATATAGACTTATTATTACCTCCAAAATATACAAGGTTAAAATACCAGTCGGATGCGGCTAACCAGGGCTATGCTATAATGATGAAACATAATGGTTTCATTCTTGCGGATGTTGTTGGTCTTGGAAAAACTATAATAGCGTGTATGATAATTAAGAAGTTCATATATGAAAATGGGACCCATACTAAAGTTCTGGTTGTTGTGCCACCAGCCATAGAAGATAATTGGAGAAGAACAGCAAAGGATTTTGAATTAGAAAATCACTTTCGATATATTACAATAGGAAGTTTACACAAGATACTGGCGGAGGATAATTTTACATATCCCAATCCTGAAGAAATTGATATGATAGTTGTTGATGAGTCGCATAAATTTCGAAATGATTATACTGATATGTATCAGCAGCTTCAGGATATTTGTAAAAGACCACGAATTAGACAAGCTGAAAACGGAGACATAAAAAAGAAAATAATACTAATATCCGCAACTCCACTGAATAACCGGCCTCAAGACATTGAAAATCAATTGTATTTGTTTCAGGATAGAAGAAATAGCACCTTGGAAAATATCAGAAATCTCCAGTCTTATTTCAAACCGATAAATGAAAAGTACAAACGCCTTTCAGCTGAACCTAATTTAGATATTAAAAAACTAAAGAGTCTGTTTCAGAAGTTAAGAGATGATGTTGTTGAACCTTTAGTTATTCGTAGAACCCGCACAGATATTGAGAATAACAAAGAATACCTGGAAGATCTAAAAAATCAAGGTATTGTTTTTCCAAAAGTTAATGATCCTATTCCTTTATATTATCAGCTTGACGGTAACCTTAGTAAACTATTTTTTGATACTGTGACTTTAATAACAAATTTAGATGAAAATGGAGATAAAGTAGAAGGCCTTGGTTATTACCGGTATCGTGCAATTGAATTTTTAATTAATATAAAGGACAGAGAGCTTTACGGTAATGTTGAATCAATATCAAGTCGGCTATCGTCAATTATGAAAACCCTGTTGGTTAAGCGGCTTGAAAGCAGTTTCTTTGCTTTTACTCAATCTTTAGGCCGTCTTAAAAAAGCTATTGATAATATGATTGCTATGTTTGACAATAATAGAATTTTTATTGCTCCCGACCTTGATATCAATAAGCTATTGGACGAAGGAATGAGTTATGACCAGATTGAAGCAAAGATTAATGAGGCTGGAGGGAACAACAGGGAATATAAATCTCAATCGTTCAGCAATGAGTTTTTAGAAAAACTTAAGTCAGACAAAGTAAAAGTAGATGTTCTATTTAAACGCTGGCAAGAAATTAAAATCGATCCAAAGCTTACGGAATTCAAAAAGCAAATTGATAATACTTTTTTTGCAAACGATAAAAATACTTCTGGCAAACTTGTTATATTTACCGAATCCAAAGAAACATCTGATAAATTATTTTTTGAATTAAAAAAGTATACCCAAAAGAATATTCTTACTGTGAATTCAGATAACCGCAGCTTAATGGAAAGCACAATAAGAGATAATTTTGATGCAAATTTAGAAGAGGAGAAGTGGAAAAATGATTTTGATATTATTATCACAACAGAGGTACTTGCTGAAGGTGTTAACTTACATAGAGCTAACATAATTGTTAATTATGATGTTCCCTGGAACTCAACAAGACTGATGCAGCGTATTGGCAGAATAAACCGTATCGGTTCCAGAGCTGCAAGTATTTATGTATATAACTACTATCCCTCTGCGCATGGAGATGCGCAAATTCACCTGATAAATAATGCTTTACGAAAACTACAGTCGTTCCATACTGCTTTTGGAGAAGACAATAAAATATTTTCACTTCTGGAAGAGAAAGGTGAAGGAGCCCTCTTCGGAAATAAAATTCAAAAGGAAGAAAGTGAAATCCTTAAATATCTGAATGCGCTTAGAGATTTTAAGAAAAAACACGAAAAGCGGTTTAAAGAAATATCACAAATACCCAATAAATCCAGATGTGGAAGAATGGTAACCAAAACGGATAGCTTCTCGTTTGTTGATTTGGATTCTGGCGAAATTAATTATCCATTAATTAACACATCGCTTACTTATCTTAAAAGCAGTAATCATCCGGGTATTTTTTGTCTTATTACAAAAGAATTACAATCTATTGAACTCAACTTTTTGCAAGCTGTTAAAATATTTGAGGCTGACGAAAATGAAAAAGCAATCCCACTGCATAACTTACATCATGCGCAAACTATTGCTGGTTTCAATTATTTTAAATCCGAGAAAAATCAAGAAAATATTCAGAATATTACAAAAAGAAATTTTAGTCCGGTAGAAAATAAAGCGCTTACAAACTTAAGATGGGCATCAAAACATGCTCCTACAGAACAAAAGAAAATGGCTTTACTACGCGCTTATGACATGATATACAAAGGAACTTTTGCTTCTAAAGGTTTTCCTAAAATTATCAATGATTTTTTTGTTAATAATCAGATTATTCAAAAAGATACTACTGGTTTTATCAATAAATTGTTTATTGATTTATTGGATAAATATGATCTTTCTGCAAATATTAATTCTGATTTTATCGAAAATGTTCCCGGGGCAATTATTAATCCCAAAATTGTATTAACCCAAAGTTTTAGTATAACATCTGAAAACAAATTATAACGAATTTTATGCCGGCAAACAGAACTCAAATACAAACAGCTTTACAAAAACCATACGATAGGTTCCTTTTTGCAAAAGATATCCTTAAACCGATTTTCAATTCATCTTTTACCCTTAATTCATCTTTGGTAAAACCTTCTGTAGTTCCAGATAAAACAGAATCTGCTGTTATTAATAGTGTTGGGATATTTGGACAAATAAATCTGGACGATGCAACTGAAGTTACGTGTTATGAGATAGTTCTTAACGCGGGTGTTCGGCTTGAATATAGTAAAGTTGCTATTCAACATTTTGTTCGTAAATTATTAACTGCCGGGCAGGCCGCCCTTATTTGTTTTTCATCTCCCTCCAATACTAATTCCTGGCGTCTTACGCTTGTTGCTATGGATAGTATCCTAACAGAAGATGGAATTAAAGGAAAAACTACAAATGCCAAAAGGTATACGTATTTACTTGGTCCTTCTGAAACCTGCAAAACACCTGCTGAACGGTTTGAATTATTAAGTGTGGAAACCAAGCTTGATTTGGATATTTTGGTAAAGACCTTTTCAGTTGAAAAATTAAGCAAATCTTTTTTTGATGAATATACACGCCATTATGATAATTTTGTTTCTTATTTAATGAAGCCGGCAACTAAAAAATCAGTTTTTAATGGAGATGATAAAGCAATACGCGATTATTCAAAAAAACTACTTGGCAGAATAGTTTTCCTTTATTTTGTACAAAAAAAAGGATGGTTGGGCGCTTCTGATACCAATTATAAAGATGGTATGCCCGATTTTATTATGAAGCTATTCAGGCTTTCCGGAGGTAATGATGCATTTTACCCCAAGTGGCTATCCGGACTGTTTTTTAATACACTTAATAACAACAACAGAGTTGATGATGATTTTAATATGCCTGATAATAAGCATGTTAAAATACCCTTTTTAAATGGCGGCCTTTTCGATAAGGAAGAGTTTGACGATAAAATTATTCCTTTCCCTCCAAATCTGTTTCATAATATTGAATATGAAGACGATCCAAAGAACAGAGGGTTTTTGGATTTTTTGAACGCATTTAACTTTACCATTTATGAAGACAGTCCGGATGAAAAAACTGTGGCTGTAGACCCGGAAATGCTGGGCCATATTTTTGAAAACCTTCTTGAAGATAACAAAGATAAAGGGGCCTTCTATACTCCTAAAGAAATTGTCCATTATATGTGTCAGGAAAGTTTAATTGAATATCTTACTACACACCTTAGTAAGGAATATATAGTATATCAGGAACTGGGTAAACAACAGATTGATCTGTTTGGTAATGAAACACGTGTTGGGCAATTAAGTTTTACAGAACAAATTGGGGAAAAAGCTCTTTACCGTGAGGATGTTGAAACCATTGTAAAAGGAAAAGATATTAGCCGGCTAAGTAATGAACAGCTTATAAAAATAGATGCATTACTTGATTCGGTAAAAATATGCGATCCTGCAATTGGCTCAGGCGCTTTCCCAATGGGTTTACTGCAGGAGATTTATTCTATAAAGGAAGTTATAGCTTATAAAACAGAAAAAGAATGGCAACCGGCAGCAGTAAAAGAAAATATAATTCAAAATTCCATCTATGGTGTGGATATTGAAAAAGGGGCTGTTGATATTGCCCGCTTACGTTTTTGGCTTAGCCTTGTTGTAGATGAAGAAACACCAAAACCATTGCCAAACCTTGATTTCAAAATTGTAGTGGGAGACAGCTTAGTTAGTAAATTTGATGGTGAAGTTGTTGAAATTGAATGGAACCGAACAAAAAGCGCTGGTAAGGGGGATGAGTACCTTGGTAATATTAAAAAGTTACTGGTTGCTGTTGCAGAAAAACAAAAATTGTTTTTTCATTCCGAGAAAAAAGATAAAAAGAAATTAACAGGTGAAATAAGAGACTTAAAGATAAATCTTCTTATTAACCAGCTTTCATTTAATAAACTGAATTATATAAATAAGAACAACGAATTAATTGATTCTGGTTTGGGTTTAACAGCAAAAGAAAAAACAAAAAACGCTGAAATTCAAATGGAAATAATGAAATTCGACAGTCTTATTAAAAAACTAACAACACTTATAAAAAAAACGGAATTGCCATTTAACCATTTCGAGTGGAAGCTTGACTTCCCGGAAGTATTGAATCCTTATTTAGTTGGGGAGAATAAAGGCTTCGATATTGTAATTGGTAATCCACCATATTTAGAAGCACGAAGCTCAGCATTTACAAATGAAATGAAAGGTAATATTTTAAACTCTATAAAGAATAGATTGAGTGATGGTATCGAATTCATAAGCAGAGGATCTGATTTACTAGTTTATTTCTTCGAAAGAAGTATCGCCCTTATACGCGAAAATGGATGGATAGTACTAATAACACAAAATGCTTGGCTGGATACAGATTATGGGAAAAAATTCCAAGAATTTTTGTTAAGACATACTAGTGTTTGTAAAATCATTGATAGCGATTTCAAACACTTTGATGGCAAAAATGGGCCCAATATAAATACAGTTATTACTGTATTCAAAGGAAATCATTCAACCGATGGAGCGTTGTCATTTATTAAATTCTCAAATAACTCCGGAAAAGAAAATAGATCATCTTTTTTAACAAATGGGTTTAACAAATTTTCTGAAATCAAGACTTTCAAAAATAATGATGAAATATTGAGATTATATAAATGGGGTATTCTACTTAATTCAGAAACAATAATTCTTGATCTAATAATACGTTTAAGGGAGAAAGGAAATACAATTTATGATATTTTGGGACATAACTTGACTATTGGGCAAGGGTTAAATCTTAGCAAGGATTATCTTATTGATTATGAAATATTGGCAAAATTTATTGAGCTTAAAAAAATTGCTATTCCCATAATGACTTCTGCTGACGGTGCTCAATTCAATATTGCCAAAACGAAGTATTATCTATTACCTCAATCCAAGCTGGAACATAATCAAATTGAAAAAATAGAAAAATTGAATTTGAAAATATATAGGGATAATGCAACCTCCAAAAAACCACCAATTCTGATTTTACCAAGGGGAATCGGAAGACATTTCTGTTGTTTTAATTCAAGTGAATCTTACTCAGCTAGTTATGTGGAAATTTATGATAACAATGATAGTGTTACGGATGAAATCGTATTAAATTTATGGCTCTTCTTAAATTCATCTTTATGTTGGCTACTACGTGAAATCAGTGGTCGTAAAAATCTTGGAGGAGGGATGTTGAAAGCAGAAGCCACTGACTTGAAATCATTTCCAATTTATTTTGATTTTTATAAATCAAAACAAATAAATGAAATATTTACTTCCTTATCAAATACAGAAGTTCAATCTCCATTGAAAGAATTAGGGACTCAACATCATAAATATATAGATAAAATCGTATTCGATTTTTTAGAAATTGGAAATGAAGAAAGAAAAAGTATTTTGCAAATTCTTGAATCATTAATTCAAAGCAGAACACAAAAATCAAAAACATGAGGTATTCATATGATCTTATTAGAGTATATAATAGGGCAATGTCAAGAAGACCAAACATCTGTTGCAATTAATTCAAGCAGGTATAGAAGAAATAACCCTGCACTTACAATAACTAGTGACAATAATTCCTTCAAGTGGACTTTTGATGGATTAAATATCGGAAATGTAGAAAGTATAGCCGGTGATGAAAGAGCTAATCGAATTGACTTTTACATAAGCATGGAAGATTTAATTGCTCAAATAGCTTCATTCCCAAGTACTCGCGCTAATCCATTGCCACTAACAGATGGAGTAAGAATACCTGTCGGAACTGAAAGGCGTGGAGGGAAGAGAATTCTTTGGAAAGGTCCCGTTAGCAGAGTTTCTATTGCTAAAATTGAATTAAGAATTCCCCCTTTTAAAATGTTATCAAATGATGGTACCCCTATCATATTAAATATTGACAAAGAGAGATCGCCTTATCCAATTGATAACGGCAATGGTTCTACAGTATATGAATTGCATTTTGGTATTGAACATCCCTTTGTAATTAAGCATGATGCTCGAATCAATATACCTCGTTTTAGTTTTATTGTTACGAGTGCTCAATATGCAACGATTTTACAGGCAATTACTAGCGCGATAGAGTTTTATAATTTGAAATACAAATGATTTCATGCTTACAAAAGCTAATACTTGGGAAACTATATTAATAGATAATTTTCTTTTAGGAAGACCATAATAAAAATAGTTGATAATTTCACATACGTGGGAAAAATGGCGAAACATATTTCGGTGCGAATGGCATGGCATAATGATGGCTGGAATGGACACATTTGCAACAATTCTAAAGCAAACACATATTGCTGTGGAAGATACTCCTATCCGGGGGACATAATAGCTAACGAGCGGGATATTGCATGGGAAAGCAATCCGGAAGTAAAAGGAAAACATTGTTCTTTGCTCAAAAATTCACCTCCATGTGCATTTAGTATTAATACATTTGGTTTGCAGCCAACACAGGCGCTGGCTAAACCGCCTGTAGAGACTGTAAAAAGTTTTTGTAAATGGGGTAAATGGGATTAAATAACATCTTTAATCCTGTCGTTAAAAATAATAGATAAATGAGAAATAACAAAAGCCCAATTTCTAACAGACATAGTCCATTTTTTAGCAATATCCTTAAAGGCTAAATAAAGCATTTTGGTCAGAGCCTCATTCCCGATAAACCGGGACAAGCTATTGGTAAAAAGAGTCTTTGCTTTAGTAACTTTTCTAAATTGACGATGTAATGCTTCAACAGCATTAGTGGTATAAATCATAGTTCTGATTTCCTGAGGATACTGAAAATAAGTAGAAAGATACTGCCAGTTTTCTCTCCATGAGTTAATAACAATAGGATATTTCGGGCCCCATTTATGTTCAAGATTATCAAGTTCAAAAAGAGCCTGATCTTCAGTAGGTGCAGCGTAAACAGGTTTTAAATCTTTCATAAAGGGTTTCTGATCTTTAGAGGCGATATACTTAAAGGAATTTCTAATCTGATGAATGACGCATTTCTGTACAGTAGTTTTAGGAAATACGGATTCTATTGCTTCAGTAAAACCTTTCAGTCCGTCTACGCAGGCAATGAGGATATCCTTAACTCCGCGGTTTCTGAGTTCGGTTAAAACTCCAAGCCAGAACTTGGAACTTTCGGCCTGTCCGATCCAGATGCCGAACATGTCTTTCTGCCCCTGTAAATCAATGCCAAGGCACGTATAAGCGGCTTTCGTAACAATACGTGAGGTCTACTCTACACCTCTTATAAAACCGTTATAATTATCTGCGTTTTTTTTGTTTTTACTTGAGTTTGAATATAGATATAATTAAATATTAATTGTGCGAAGTATAAGACTGCTATAAAGTTTTGCACCAATGAAGATCGAAAGTTGCAGTGCTCTAAGTAATGCCCATTGATCATGGTCAAAGGGATTTAAAACCGAAATAATACTACGAAACAACAAAGCATATAATGAAAGATCAATCTGTTTTCCTATATGATACTTTGATAGTTTTGTACTAGCCATACCATAATTAAAATTAGTATGAATTAATTGTTGAATTGTTGAAGGATATCCCAGATGTTCAACTAGAATTTCCGGATCAAAAAGTAATTTTGCATGTGCATCAATTAATCTCCAAAAAAGATCAATTTCTTCAGCATGATTTGTAAAAACTTTTCTAAATCCTCCAATAGACAGAATGGCTTCTTTTTTATATGCACTATTAGCTCCTGCAAAAGCCCCATTCATTTTTTTTTGGGTTATAAAAGTAGATTCTTTGGGAAAATGCATAATAGACTCAAAAACATTGGCGCTGTATGCCTGAATTTTATTAGTAGGATGAGATAAAAAGATTGGTCCACCAACACCAGATAATGATGGGTCATTTCTAAAATGTTCCCAAATACCCTGCAGCCAGCCCAAAGCGGGTCGGCAATCAGAATCTGTAAATGCAACAATTTCAAAACACGCATTTTCAATACCAATTTGACGTGCTGCCGCGACATTTTTGTTATAATTAACAATTACTTTACAACCATATTTTTCTGCAATTGCCTTTGTATTATCTGTTGAACATCCATCAACAACTATTATCTCATCAGGGACACGTTTCCCGTTGATTAATGAATTCAGTGTACCCTCAATGGTTTGAGCAGAATTACGCGCAGGAATTATAACTGAACAGTTCATGAGGTTTGATAATTATTATAAATCTGAATAGCTGCCATATTTATAACCTTCTTTTTTTATGTTAAGTATAAACTCACTATCGTTTATTAAACCGGTCTCTAATTCTCTCGTCATCTCATAATCATCATTCTTTAAAACACCGGAATTGTGGAAGGGATGCACAATAAGTTCTACTGAAAGTATTTCCTGATTTTGAAGAATCTCGTATAGTTTTTTTTCTAATTCTCGGCGATATAGATCAATTGGTATAGAATTAGTCGAACCATCAAATAAGTTAGAAATCGAATAACTTGGACAGGGTGCTTTAACTTTATGAATTAATGATCTTATTGAATAAATTTCCATTTCAGGAAGACTTAGAATTTTAATCATCGGGTAGCATTCGCCTCTAAATGGAACATGAAGCTCTTCAGCCAGCTGAGCATATGCCTCAAATAAACCTGGGTGGATTAATGGTAGGTAATGATGAACATCAATGTGATTAAGATTCAAACCTGTGTTATAGAATTTCTCTACTTGTCTTCTATATTCAGTTATTATTTGAGGAATCACATTCTTATTTTCCGAAATGGCAGATTTAAGCCAAGCTAACGAGCGTGCTATATTTTGATCGTCAAACCGAAAACGGCCATCTTCATATGCAATCTGTTCGATGCTTTTGGGAGATGAAACACAATAACCAGACGATATGTTCAAATGAATGCCGATGGACTTATCAAACGAACTATTTTTGATACTCGTCAGCGCAAGCTCAGTTGCGGGCATGTTTACAAATAGTGATGCGCTTCCAATGCTGCCGGAATTAAACGCATCCATAATTCCTAAATTTACACTTTCATTTAGACCAAAATCGTCTGCGTTAATAATTAATAATTTTTGGTATAGCATACTTACCTCAAAATTGATTGGAAAATCATTGTTAATAAAACACTTATCCACATACTCCATCTATTCAGCAAACCTTCCTGTTGAATAAATATAGGGAGTACAGGACCCCTTTGGGCTGTTTTATAAAATGCAGTTATTTCATGTCGATAAATACCTTCAAATACCGTTCCGAATTCAAATGCCAACCCCAAAACATCCGCAAGGAACTCATGAAAAATAAAAAGTAATTTTTCTTTTTTCAGTATAACAGTTCCCATAGCTTGTATGCCAAGAGAAATAATTCCCCAAAAGAGAGGTAGTACCAAATAAATAAGAGAAGTAGTGATTATCATATTAATAATACTTACAAAAACAAGACCTAAAAAGATATGGCTAAATCTAGGTGCGCTGTTAACCATATGATCTTTATGCTTGCGATAATACAAGTGAATATCCATTCGGCCCCAGCGAAAAGCCCTTCGCCATATAGCAAAAAAATTACTCCACGTTTTGCGGGAATGATGTACGACTGCGTTTGCGTTGCATTTCATACGATAATTTGCTTTATTTATTCGTAATCCTAAATCTGTGTCATCTGCACCTAGCTTTAACGGAAAGGTGGTATCAAAACAACCGAGTTCGGACAGAACATCATGTCGATAGGAGGTATTTGAACAAGTGGCCCATGGGGCATATTCCATTCTATTGGCAAAGCTGAATGCATTAAGAAATTGAGTTCGGATAACAACATCCCACATCCAATTATTATCGCCTATAAATTCAGTTACACCCACAACAGCAGCAACATCGGTCCCTGATTCTTCATAGATTCGCGCATGCTGTTCCAGTAAGTCGGGCATTACTTCGCAATCGGAATCTACAAATAAAACGATTGGATATATAGCACGATTGATTCCCAAATTACGCTTTTCGCGAACGTTTGCCATCCCAGGAATAAACTTGGCATTAAATTCATTGCAGGATCCTTGAATGGACATCTTTTCGGAATTTTGACTATCATCTATCACCAGAATCTCGATATCACCAGAATAGTGGTTTCTTGCTTCTTTGAGTGAATTGAGTAAAGACCGAACTAATTTAGAGCGGTTATGAGTTGGAATAACTACTGAAATTCCGATTAAGGAGTTTTTCATGGATTTTATAACCTCATATTTAAAGAAAAAGAATAAGTAGCAAAAACCCTATTAAAGCAACCCATATTTGAATAATCTTTTGTCGTCGTTCAGCCATTAGCTGTTGGTCTATATATACAAATTTTGTCCATGCTCTTTTGATAGAGCCATGTATTAAAGATTCGAATAATCGACCAGCCTCAAATGATACTTCTAATAAAACCGCTCCTGAGCGAGAGAAAAAATGAATCCCTTTATTTTTTTCTATAAGTCCTGTTAAAATTGCGGAAGCAATAACAAAAAATGGAAGCCAAAGTAAAGGAGCCAAAAAAAAACGGATATTATTTCCAAGAAACACGCGTAGTATTCCGACACATAATAAAAGCATAACAATAATTAACGGTCCAGGAAATTCGGCAGATAATCGTTCAGAATGTTTTTCGCCAAGATAGTAATCTGCTCTGCCGGTACGAAAAGTTTTCCTTATTCCTTGTGAAAAGGTAGTTAACATTTCTCGGCTATGTTTTACAATTGCATGGGGATTACAGTAAATAGTATATCCTTGTAGAGTTAAGCGTAAACCTAAATCGACATCTTCCCCATACACTTTGCCAGGATATTTTTCATCAAATCCGTCAACGGCAATTAATGCTTCCCGTTTGACAGATAGGTTTGTACATGTTCCCCAAGGAACTTTTGGAAACCAAGCGGCAAATGAAAAAGCTGCTGTTAATGCGGAAGTAAAAGGCAGAATGTTCCACAAAGAACCTTTTGCTCCATTCCATTCAGTTAATCCAAGTACAGCAGAAACGGAGTTATTATTTGTGATATAACTAGAACTGTGTGCCTGAAATATATTTGGTTGAACTTCGCAGTCAGAATCTGTGAAAAATATAATATCATAACACGCGTAATTAATACCAATATTTCTTTTGTGTCCAACCTTATTCTCTCCCCGAAAATATCGGCAATTCCATTTATTACACATATCTTGGATTTCTTTAGCATCATTTGATGAACTACTATCAACAATCAGTACTTCTGTAGCATTCTGAAAAAGAAATCTTGCATCATGAAGCGATCGTAAAAGACGCTCAACTAAATGGACTCGCCCATGCGTTGGAACCACAACCGAAAACTCAGGTTTGTACAATATAGTTCCTCCACGAAATAAATCATTGAAATTTAATACCTAAAATCATAACAATCAGAATCAATATGCTGGCCCATATCTGAACAATACGACGGTTATCCTTCTCTTGGGATTTGGGAGAATATGTTGCAGACAAATAAAAGGGAGCAAAACTTCCATTTCGAAGTCCTTCTAAATGAGTTCCAAATTCGAATAATAGGTTAAACAGCCTAGCTCCTAATTCCACCCACCAATTCCTAAACCGATGTTGACGTAATGAGCATAAAAATAATATCTCGAATAATAATTCTGAAAACATCCATATAAAAGGTAATAGTACTAATGTAATATTCTGTTTAACTATTGCCACAACAAGTGCAAAAGATAGCATCAAGAAAAAAATGCCGGGAACTTTTGGAAAATCTAGTGCCACGCAGTTGGGATGCTTTTTTATAATGTAGAAATGCATTCGACCCCAACGAAAGATACGCCGACCAATCAACCGAATGCCTAACCAAGTCTCTCGCGTATGTTCAATTATTGCCCTGGGGTTACATTTAATTTTGTATCCTGCGTCAGTCACTCGGAGTCCAAAATCCGTATCATCTCCCCCAAGAGGGAATGGGAATGAGGTATCAAATATTCCAAGTTCTTCAAACATTTTTTTCCTGTACGAAATATTACAAGTCGGTCCCCAATTGGCGTAAGTAGATCTTTCAGCCATGGTAAAAGGAGAAGTTATTGAACTATGTAGAATAATACTCCATAACCAGGAATCACGTCCAACAAATTTCGTAAGGCCCAGAACACCTCCGATTTCATCATTAGCCGAGTATTCATTAAAATGCTCTGAAATAAATTCCGGAGTGACCTGGCAGTCGGAATCCACAAAAATTAGTATAGGAGCTTTTGCTATTTTAACACCAATGTTGCGTTTCTCACGTACATTATTCCTATTTTTAATATACTGGACATTATAAATATTGCATGCGCATTGGATTCGTTCCGAAGTTTCCAGTGAACTACTGTCAACAATTATGGTTTCAATTGGTTTTTGAAATTTATCACTTGCTGTTTGAAGTGACTCGAGTAAATTTATTAGCAGTTCGTACCGCTCGTGAGTTGGAATAATTATGCTTGCAACGGGATTGAAATTATTTGGGGTTTTCATTTCAATCATCTTTGTACCTAACACCATTTAGTCTCTTAATAAGAAGCTCCTTAAATGATCGAATTTCATCCTGCAATGACTTTTTATCTTCATTAAATTTTTGAATTTCAGCTAACGTAAAAATATTTTTTTTTGAAAGAGCTTCCTCAATAATGGCTACTCTCTTTTCACCTCCAGGAATTTTGGTCTGAAGAATGTCATGTTTAGATTTCATCATATTAAAATCTGCACATAGCTTTTTTTTCACATCTTCAGGATTATCATCAATTGAAGAAGCAAGTGGACCGATAATAATTTTGTCCCATTTTCCATCATTAAAAAATCTTTTTATTAAATCTGAATATCTCTCATACAAAATGGTCACTTCAAGCATTGCAACTTTCAGGTTTTGTTGCAGGTTCTCAACCATTATTTGACTATTCTCCACATTAAATATGACGTTATTTGTATCAAAGAGATATAGATCTATCACAACACAGATTAATCCTAACATTATTGAGAAGTATGTTATCGCCCCAAGACATTCATCTATGCTTGTTCTATAAATAAACTTATTGAAATAAATGATTAATAAAAAAGTCTGAAGTAACACAATTAAATAAATTATATATTTCAACCACTTTACTCGCCAACGGAGAAGTTTTCTGGTATTTTTTTTCCCCAAAATGTAGTCAACTTGCTTATGCGTCTTTGAATTTTCATATCCCCAGATTAGCCCTCCAAAAATAATCATCAGTAATAGCAAAGATACTCCGCTTATAAATGGTAATTGTGTGTCTGTACTATTGATCAGTGTTAAAGAAGTAATCACAGGCAATAGAAACAACACCAAGTTTGAAAGGACTGAAATATACATAATCCTGATTGATTTTTCTTCAGCAACCATTATAGCTTTTACTTCACCAACCGCGGAACGAATAGTTGAAATATAAATTGAAATCCCTATAAAAATTAATCCCACAAATGTAGCTGAAATTGGCGCTATCACAGACCAAAATTGAGTATTCATATAAATCCTCTCTCTTTTATAAAAAGTTTGATTATACTTTTACAATATCAAAGGAATGTGGTGTATATAATGTTTAAATATTTTTTCATATTGATTGAGTACCACATTTTTATCCATTTTAAACTTGAGACTAAACGCATAGAAACAGAGACAGGTTTACCAAAAACTAAAATCAAAGCTTCATTATTCCGAATAGAATTAGGTAGTCATTTTTAGTATCTATAAATGATAATAATGACATTATTCAAACATATTAGGTTACTGAGATGCAATCATTTTTACTTTTTTAACACTAAATATTGACATGCCACTGAATGAATTTTTTCATAGCTTCTTCAGAACGATGCTCTGTGTGACATCGTAACCAACATCCAGGACATTTCACCTCAAGCATTTCTAAGCGACGGTTGTTATACAATTCAGATTGCCAGAGATTCGAGAGTGATGTTTTACGGAGATTCCCAATTGGCGGCATTGGCCAGCAGCTCATAACATCAAGATTATAATCAATTGCAAGCATTGTAAATCCGGATGTGCATTCAAAATTGCTTGGTAATTTTCTATATACAGAAAAATCAGGGAAGGCTGCAAGATAATCAGCATTGCTATCTATGAGGTAGCCATCTTGTTTCATGCGGAGAAGTTTTTCGCTTAGTGTTATTAATTGAGGTAAATCTTCCTCTGTAAATTTAATGGAATGGTTCTCCATGCTTTTTGCTCCAAAGATTGGATGTAAAGCCTGAAAGTCAATAGTAACACCACGTTCACTTAGATATTTAATTAGTTCCTCAAGAATATTTATATTTACTTTTGAGATTACGCAGCTTACAGAAATGTTTAGTTCAGGATAGTATTTCCTTTGCTCTAACACATAATCTAAACCTTTCAATATGGGTTCCAGAGGAATTCCTCGAATTGCATAATAAGCTTCAGGATTCACTGTGTCCAGTGAAAGGCATATTAAATTTAATCCGGCATCAAGAACAGGCAGTGTTATTGATGGAATGCCTAATAATACTCCATTTGTTAAAACGATGCAGATGATTCCATAGTCCCGTATGTATTTGACTAGTGCAGGAAGATTTTGATAAATAAAAGGTTCTCCCCCGGTAATACTTATTCCACAGACTCCTATATCTGCTAATTGATCAACTGCGAATTTCATATTATCGATTGCCGGATTGATTATAGACCGTTGCCAAGCCCAGCAGTATCGGCAATGTGAATTACAGCAATTATTAACACGTAGGGAAGCCCTAACCGGGGATGGTACAGCCATATTTTGTTGAATCATTTGTCTACATTTTTTAGAATACTGCTCAGGTTTTTCCATGCAATTCCTTCTCTTTAACCCTATACTCTTGTTAAATGTTCAGTCTGCATTGTTAGCAATTCATCATTTAGATTTAATCTTGGCAACTCTGTTAAAAGTCTTTTTCATCTTTTTCAAATAGGGTAACTGCCAATATATACTTACAACAACAAGTATTATATATATTGGATGTCGAACCGAGATGAGAATACCAAGTAAAATGGGCCAAAATAAAGTATAAAAATCTCCCAATAGAGGATGTTCATAATCAGTCAATGTAAATACAGGTTCAACCCCTTTCCACAAACTCCAACAGATAAATATCCAGATTCCATAAATGGGAATTATACTCCAAAGAAGCCTGTCTTGCTTCGATGCAAGAGAAAACCAGAAACCAATAGACAATATTTCAAAAGGGATTATGTCATATTTTATTATTCCTATAATAAACCGATATCCTTGAAATCTGGCAAAGGTTTTGACTTTTGCCTTTTCATCATAAGGCATATCAATTATTTGGTGGATAAATATCCATCGAAATCCTATAGTAATAAATAATAAAATTAAAACCCAGAAGATAAGACTAAAGTTTTGAAATATTGCCATTGCCGTAAGCAAAGGCATAACCCGTTGTGATACTGACGCAACTATAATCCCTGCAATTCCTCTTTCCTTAAATCGAATTGGAGGCAAAGAGTATGTTATTGCCAATATATAACTAGTTACTGCCAATACCAAAACCCATTTTTGACTATAATATGGTATTAAAAGCATCAATCCCATCAATGCGAGTAAAGACAATATTAAATATGCTTTGGCTGATTTTATTTCATTCATAGCATTTGACTTGCCTGCAAGTCGGTCTACCTCTTTATCCGAAAGATCATTAATGGCATAACCAAAGGCTAGATAAAGAGATGTTACAGTAATTGAAACAATAATATTAGTTATTGATTTACTTTGAGATGGGTTATCAATTAGTATCCAGCTATAGCCAGCAATAAACATAGGTGTGATTTTTGAACTGCGCCATTCATCCCAGCGGGTAAGACGTTTTAATAAAATTCTCATTAAAACTCAGGACAAGTTCGACAAGGTTCGGTTATCTGATTTTTTCGCTTTATCTCATGACGGAAATGCTGGTATTTTGGGCTATTCCAAATATCACTGAAATTTTCATTAAATACATTCCCCATACTGTATATGGGGCTATTGATATTACAACACGGCATAACGTCACCATTTATTGTAATAACAGTAGTTAACCAAGGATGTAAACATTCGAAGGTTCTTTTTCTGCTATTATATTTAACCTTGCAGGAGTGTAACATTTGGCTCCGGATATATAGCTTAAGGCCCAAATTTTTTACGTAATTTTTAGCATCATTTACAATACTTTTCAATGTATTAATATCGCACATAATATTGTATTGATCTGAATTAAGAGGTTTCAATGACGAAAGTATTACAGAGTCTATACCTAGTTTATCTGCAAATTCTAAAACAGGAATAACTTCAGCAGCATTTAGTTTGCAAACAACCATGTTAAAATCAATTTTTGGAAAATTTTTACCGGAATTATTTCGAAGAGCAAGTAGGTATTTCACATTTTCAATAACATTTTCAAAACATGCGCCGGAACGGATAAGCTCAAAGGTCTCCGGGGTTGATCCATCTATGGAGACAATTAATCTCCACAACTTGGATTTTATTAGCTGTTGTGCAACCCCTTGTGTTAGTAATGTCCCATTCGTGATAAAACGCACATGAATCCCTTTATTTTCAGCCATTCGAATCATCCGGAATATATCAGGGTGTAGGAGCGGTTCTCCAAGCCCGTGAAGTGAAATCGTTTGCAGAGATGGAAGTTGATAAATAATTTGTTGAAATGCTTCAATAGGTATTTGCTCGAACCATCTTTTTATCATTTGTTCATTATTAGCTTTTTCTAAAGCAATAGTGCGAGGGCATATTCTGCAGCTTAGGTTACATTGGGTGATGATTTCTATTTGTAAATGGCGGGGCATATTCAATACATTTATTGGCCGAGTTAGAACTGAAACTATTTGTAGTCCCGTATTTATAATACCACGCTTTATTATTGTTCGTAGTAGTTTATATATAATTGGAAGACGGTACATTCTGTTTTATATTTTTTTATTGATTAATACTTAACATAGCTGTTTTCCAATATTGTTTAATCTCTTTCTGTATTGCCTTGGATTTGATATATGGGATTTTACCATCTTCGATTTTACCGAAGATTGTATGTTTTATTGATTTATGTATATCATTGATATCAAAAATTATAGCATGAAGTTGTTTTCCCCATTGTCCCGGATTTATACACACAGTAGAGTTGATGGTTTGTATCCATTTGTGGGTAATATATGGCGCTTCATGTACATGTCCATGACAAGCAAGAGTTATTTTTGCATTTAACAAGAAATTGAGTAATGCTTTAGTTCCAATAGATTTATGAAATGCATTTTCGTCAAGTCCACTCTTAAATGGAGGACAATGACTGACTAATACCGTTTTATTTGAAAGCGTAATTCCCAACATTTCATTCAAAAGACTTTCTATATCCTGAGAGGATTGCAACCACTCATTAAGCTGGATTTGTTCAAGCCTACCATTTTGAGTTATATAAATAGATCTTTTATCCTTGAATTTCAGTGTTTGATTAACGTCCAAGCGCTCCCAATCTTTATATGGCCATCCATCGTTTATTGGTAAAAAAGGAAATCCAATAACAGCCCAACCTTCGCAAAGGAAAGATTTGCGCAAGTTGCATTGAATAATAAGGTTGGCTCGTTCAAAATCTTTTATGATATTTAATGTTCCAGCTAAATCATGATTTCCACTTGTCCAATAAACTTGACATCTGTATTGAATTAATTGAAGAAATTCTCTAAAGGAAGTTAGTAACCAATGTTTCTGATATTCTATTGCTCCAGAACCTGACTTTGAAGGGCATTGGTCGCCACCCAATAAAAGCGCTTCAACATTTTCTTCAATTATTAAATGAAGTAATTGTTGGTAAAGGACTAAATTTCCATGAAGATCTGAAGTGTAACAGATTTTCAAAGCTACTATCCCAATTTAACTGTAGTTAGTTAATTCAATTATTGTTTATCAAACGTTTTAATAAAAGCACTTACGGATTGAATATCGTTTATGTTTTCAATATATATTCTTATTGCATCAACTTTTCTCATCAACTTTGGCTCAATTTCTGGCAAAAAATGGATTGGTGTATTCCTATCTATCAAAGTATAACCATCAGCAATATATTGAAGAGGGTTTTTATCCACAGAGACAATGAAAGGATGTTCATTCCGGCACAAGAGCTTTCGTTCACATGGTTCATCTAAAAAATATTCAGTGTAACAAATACGACTGAAGCTTGTAATATTTGGGCCGTAACCAAATAGGATAATCCCGCAGTCTTGCTCTGATACTTCTTTAATATGCGATGAAGTTTTAACTTCAATATTTGAAATACCCTGTAGTTTCAAAAACTCTATTAAATCTTTATTTGGCACAAAATCTCGATTAAACGCAAAATTATCCCACCATAGTTCAATCCCTTGCAATTCCTTCAAGGCTTGTAGAACTCCAATATCATGCACAAATATTGCATCAACAATTTTCTTTTTATATAATTTACGTAAAAGGCAAAGCATTGTGTCAAATGTTTTTGATGTGTTATAAACCGGAGTCTGAAAAGTAACCCTCAGATTTAATTCTTTTGCATGTGTCGCAAGTTCAATAACATCAAACCATTCATTTTCAAACATACGTTTCTGGCAAAAGAGGTCGCCTATAACTATTCCATCAGCATACGGGTGTATTTCCTTTAACAACGGATCTGTCCATTTTTTAATCGTAACAAACAGAGGTATTGAAGACATTCATTATCCTTTTATTTTTGAAAAATGATTTATATAAAAATACTGATTTCGGTTACGGTCCCAAAATCTTTCATCACATAAGGTTTTATTCAGCGCCTGTTTCATTCGCTTGGTGCTCTTACTAATATATTCCGTTGATCTTGTTCGCCCCTCTATTTTAAAAGAAGTCACCCCCGATTTTATAAACAGTCCCAAAATATCAGAAAGATCAACTTCAGGAAGCCAAATAATTCTATCTTCAGATAATGTTATATTTTGATGTTTTGTTTGTAAAATAGCTTGTGTATTATGAGGCAACGTAGAAGTTTGTTCAACCTTATATATGTTGTATAATTGCTTGCATCCCACACAAAATTCCTCATTATCCTGGTAGTGCGGCAATCGGCAGCGACGGTTATCATTAAAACAAACTCCTCCATATGATATCAATTCCAATTCCGTACTAGGAGAAAGGAAATGCAATTCCGCAATCTCATCGACCAGCAGATTCGTATTAACTATAATTCTCGTCACGCCAAATGCTTTTTGAAGGAAACGTATTCCTTCAGCATTATATATGCCAAGAAGTGTGCTGGCATGAATGGGAAGAGAATTTTCAATTTCTTTAAGAAAATGTAACAGTCCCAAATCTCCGACAATTAGCGCATCTATTGAATTTTCAGCCATTATTTGAATTGCATGCTTTAGTTCATTCCTTTGTCTAGAATAAAACTCAGCATTAATGGCTACATAAATTCGTCGACCAGCCTCATGAGCTATATTTGCCGCGACGCAGATCTCCCTTAAATCCAAACTCCAAGGGTCGGGTCGCGAACTGAATCCTTTTAATCCGACATAAAAAGCGTCTGCTCCAGCTTCAATTGCAGCTTCTACATGTTCTAGCGAACCAGCTGGGGAAAGAATCTCCATGTCTTTAAGCCGTAGGTCATAGTTATTAATTTTATCACCCATTTACATTTTAATATAAGATTTTACACTAACAGCAAAAAATCAAAAAGAATAATCAACTATTTCTCTTATTTTCTACTTTTTGAGAATTGTTTTATTTAAGACACGTTACTGAATTACGACATTATTTTTGAACTTCAATACGGACTGGTTTTGGAATCTCTCTAGGGAAAAATCCCGGTCGGACTAATTGTATTTTTACATGTGTTTTGCAATAGTCAGAAACCATTCCATGAATTTCATCTATCGGCGCCCTGTACCCAGGAAATTCTTCTATAAGAACAGTTATTTCTCCATCTTGCTTAATGATCAATTTGAACTCATTGCCAACAGAAAATTTTAAAATAATTTCCTCTATTTGGCTTGCAAAAATTCTTCGACCATTAATTAGCACCATATTTTCTGGTCTTCCTATATAAAAAATTCTGGACGAAGTCCTTTTGCATTTGCAGACAGAATCCTCTTTGATAATATAATCATCACTCCAATATCTAAATAAAGGAGAACCTTTACTCCATAAAGTAGTATATACAGCAACTCCTATTTGCCCAGGCCCTACTGGTTGTTTTGTTACCGGATCAAGTACTTCCAAATAGATATAATCTGATAAAAAGTGCATCCCATTTTTCTCCTTGCATTCACCTGCAAAGGGGCCAAATATCTCACTCATTCCAAACAGGTTATAGCAATCAACATTCCAGGCTTTTTCAATGCGCGCTCTCCGTGATTCAGTAAGGTAATCTCCTCCGAAATGAAATTGACGGAGTTTAAGTTTTTGAATAATTGATTGCTGATCTTTTAATATCATATGCTCATACAATTCGGTTGCAAGTGTTGGAAGTGAAGTAAGAATACTTACTGAAAAATCAATTAGAGTTTTGATGATTTTTGACGCTGAGGCGGTTCCTAACGCCACCACACCTGCATTAACAGATTTATATTGTTCCATCATGCAATACCACATTATTTGCAATCCCATCGGAGCTGAGATTAAAGCAACATCGTCCTCTAAAACATTCAGCCTTTTTAGTGCTCGTTTTGAAGCCTCCTGCAAAACCAAACTGTCAATTTTAGTCCAAAAATAATTCGTTGGCGGACCAGAAGTTCCACTACTCGAGAATAAAAATTCTAGCTCCTTAAGAGTATAAGGAGTTCTATCAAATATAGTAGTATCTCTTAACTCTTTTTTAATTGTAATTGGCAAGGAAGGCAAATCTTTCAAAGATTGAATATCTTTTTGCTTTATACCTAACTTCTGAAATTTTTCTTGATAAAATGGCGTTTCAAATAAATGCGGAATCACTTGTTGAAATTTCTCTTCTTGTAAAGAGGTGATCTCTTCTTGCGAAATATGCTCTATATCCAACATTGTAAGTTCCTAATAGTTTTAATTTGAAGTTAGTCTTTATAGTTATAGCATGTAATAAATTAATATATGAAAACCTTTAATACTTATTCTATCCACTTTAATCCTTTTATTCGTCTTTACTCAATTCATTTCTGACTCTAAGTATTTATACTCCATATACACATTGTTTATACTATCCTATGCCCCGTGGCACAGCTTCGCAGAGTAACCCACATGGTTATATCTACAAATACTCTTTATAAAATAAACTGAACCTATCGTGTTTAAAATCCGAATAAAATATAAAGACAGTAGATAGGAAGTTTAGCGCTTAAGTCGGTTTTTGAGCAAATGCACAAATATAAATTACATCAACCATGTAAATTAAAAATCACTAATGTTTTGATTTTTATAAATCTAAAACATAGACTTAAAGAATTAAGAATGCACTTAATTAATTCGATTCACTTTTGGCCAAATAGTACAATTCACACTGGCAACAAAAGTAAATCGATTTTCCATATTTAATTATGCAAATCCTAACTCGTTTTCTACGGAGCTTCTACATAACATTGGTTGATTGTATTTATTATAAAGTTACTCCTAATAAACAGCTCAGACCTATATGATAAACTGAAAAAATATAAATATAGTATTTTATAAAACAAGCTATTTTACAGTGATTTTATTTTCAAACTTCGAGATTTGAATAAAGATGCTTGAGATAAGCGATTGAGTGAAACAAATTATACTAAAACATCTTCTTTAACATTATTAGTTCTATATACAAAACAGTTCTCAATTCCTGATCTTCTTCTAGCACAAGTTTTTACATCTTTACAATTAGTTTGATAATCTGCTGCGGAGATTGAATACTTGCTATACCAAGGTAATAAATAGTGAAACCAATAATATTGGCCATAAATAGAAGTAGAGATATTATGAGAAAAATTGTGTTCAGACTGATCTTCTAATTCTTTAATAAAATCATTCCATCTAGCCGGATCAATAATTCGTTTATAATGTAATTCCATAGCTCCTAATATAGAATTTCCATCGTTTTTTAATGCTGTTATTGAATTTTGTTTTAATAATTCTCCTATATCTTTTATAGGTTTTCTATCTACCTCCAGACAAAAAGATCTATAAGATTCCAATTGATATGGGTAAGGATTTATTAACATTTTGTCTTCCGTAATAATACAAAAATTTGTTGGAGTTCCTAAGTACAAACGAATGCATGTGTCTTGGATTCCCCAATCTTTAAGAAGATTGACCATTTCTTCAATTTCTTGCATAATTTCTCCAGCACTTCTCGCTTCTTTTTCTTCACGTAGTGGACTATAACAAGGATGTGTCAATAAAAATCTTGAAGAAAGTTTTTTATCAATTCTGTGAGAAATAATTAGCTCAAAATCATCGATCTGACTTTTTAATCCCTTCAAAGAAGAACCTATTATCACTAATTGATTTTGATTTATAAAATACTCAACAAAATTTCTAAGTGCTAATTTTCTGTTTGGATATGCCGCTGTTATTCCAATTTCTTCACTAACTTTCATTAGATCGGTAGTTCGTTTTATTAAATCAGAATTAATATCTATATTATTCTTTATTGCTTCGTTCTGTCTTTTTGATAAAATCCAAAACCATATTGTAAGAGCAACAGCTATGACTGTAAAAACATTATTTACAAGACTATCCATTTGGGCTCCAAGCTTATTGTAATAATATCTATTACTTATTTAAAATATTAGTATTGTTTAAATTTGTTATTTAATACAAAACTTCATTGAAAAAATCCCTTCCATTTTAGCAGTGAATTTCAATACATAATGCCCTTTTAACCTCGAGATGAAAACTCTCTTTTTATAAAGTATTTCATCTCTTCTTTATCTTTTGTCTAACCTGCTCATTGATTCTCGTGACAAAACCACTTTACTTCCCACTGAGAAAAAATATATTCAAGTCTCTCAATCATATTTTAGCCGCAGCAAAATTTTCTATGTAAAAAATTCAGAGCGACTTTCTCTAATAATAATTATAAATAAAATTTGGTTTATATTTTCACACCGCACAAACAACCATTATACAATCGTTTCTGCCCCTCGGTAGAATATGTAAAAGAGAGAGGTATTTTTACATAGGAATTAATTTACAAAACATTTCTGAAAAATGAATCAGTAATTTTACTGATTTTTATGAAAATTTTACAAAAAAACTGAGTTTTTGGTGTATCATTTTGAGATACATTATACTTAAAACCCCTGTACACCACGTACAGTGCGTACATATAATTAATCTCCTCCTTCAGAATGTAAGTAAACCTCAGTATATTATAAACGCGGGGAGGCAGGGTTGGGTATTGGTTGTGTAACTCGTACAGGAGAGGGGGAGCTGAACTTGTGCCCAGCCCCCTGTGCTTTCCAAGACAGGATAGAACCCGTTAGGACAGGGTTAGGACAGGGTTGGTTTTGTTGAAATGTTGCGTTTTTGGCCCATTTTGCAACTCCAGACAGGGTAGACAAGATGGACAGGGTTGTTTGAACTCCACCCGGCGAAAATAATTTATTTATGTATATAAGATTTTTTTTCTTTCCAGGTAAAATCAACCATGTCCTTCCTGTCTACCCTGTCCTAACCTCATTTTTAGCTCATTTTGGGCCTTTTTTTGTTTTTCAACCCTGTCCTGATCCTGTCTGTACCCTGTCCTAATCTTGCCAGTCGTAATAATTATCTTTTATATTTACGTTCCCTGGAATAGATGTCCTGATCGATTTAATCCCATATTCGCTCATCTTCTTACCGAATGAAATATTGCTGATCTTGGTATCATCATTTATGTCTAAAAATAGCTGCAGCAACTTTCCCTTGGGAATACGCTTAGCTTCGATTTCCCCTTTTAGATTAAATCTATTAAAAAGTCTGCTTGTATTTGCGTGTTCTTCGAACCACACTATATCCTGACTTTTTAATTTATTTACAAACTCCTCAAATCTGTTCATTCCGGCAGATACCATTGTTTCTTTAGCCTCATTCGCAAATACTCTTTTTGCTTTTAATTCATCATATTTCCAGTTCATCAGGAACTGCGCAAAAGCAGGAACTTCTTCCTCAAGAGCGGCAATAAATGCTATAGGATCAGACTCAAACCAATCCTGCTTATTAAGGTTGCCGTTTGTTGTTACTACGTTAAATCGTCTGTCTCCCTGTTCAATAAATACAGGTACACTTTCGTTACTAAAGAACAAGCAGTTTTTTTAGCACATGAGATAGTAGTAATCCTTTTCCGGCCCCTTGTTCCCCTTTGAATACCCACGCTGTTAATTGTTTTTCTCTTGTCTGCATAATTCCGGCCAGCCAGTTAAGGAATATCTTCCTTTCTCTATAGCAGGGAAGCAAATTGCTAAGTAGCCTGTAAATATTGTTAAAATCCTTTCTTGGATTTATCAATTCGCTGGTCTTAGTAAGCAGCATATACTCAGAAGGAACAAAAAAGTTAAATATTTCTTTCTCAAGGTCAATCCTTTTGTTGTTATGTACATCGAAAGTAGCTGTTAACACGCTAACAGGGTCGGGTAGTTTTTGGCCTTTTGATGCAAGGATTGAGGACAGAATATCTTTCCCGACACCAAGATGTACGATGTCTTTTAACCGGTCATAATAAGCATATGCGGCAGTACCTTGCTCAATAAAGGGGAAGAATCGATTATCTTCATTGTGTTGTAAAGTACGCTTAGGGAAACCGGTAATTAAACCATCATTGTTACGGTAAGGAATTGCAAGATGAATTCTTTCGCCTATAAAACCATGCAAAGATAAATTCTGAATGCACTCGGCATCTGCGGGATAAAGAATATAAAGATATTCTCTAATCTTATTGCTATTGGGAAAGAAGCACCAGTCGCTTTTTTTTATAGTTTCGAGATCATATTTCCGTTCTTCTGTTAAATACTTGAGTTCTGCCTGTCCATCGGATTCATATAACTGTTGTTTCATCCAGTTAAATGCGTCTTCGTATAATCTGCCGTTAATTCTTTGTAATTCAAGTTCTGTCTTTTGTTCCGGAGTGAGTTTTCTAAATCTAAACGCTTGTTTATCCAGTATTGATTCGAGGTTGAATTCTTTTATTAACCATTCTACTGCATCAAGCGGGTCAAGATGTTTGGTAATTTCTACAAGAGTAATAACATCGCCGGATTTTTGGCAGTTAAAGCAGCGGAAGAATTGTCTTTTTGTTTCTATGCTAAAACATTTTCCGCCTTTTGATGTGTGCCCGGTAGGACAAGACCCCTGATATGAGCTTCCTGTTTTTTCTAACTGTAAACCGAGACGCTGGGCTGCATCTTCGATTCTTACATTCTCTTTTACGAAAGTAAATATGTTATATTCATTTTGTTCCTTTGCATTTGTTTGCATTATAGTTATTTGATTTTGAATTTGATATCTGTCCGCAATGGATAAGCGTTTTTAATGATTTTATCGCGTTCCCATAGCGCTGGGGCTCAATACTTGAGCTAAGTGAATGATATTTACGGACAGCTTCTGATAGTTCTTCACTATCATAAAATATGAAGGTAGTAAAACCGTTTTCTCGGAAATAGTCCGCTAACTCGAACCCGTCTGCAATTAAAAAAGCAGAAAGGTAGAAGTCCTTAAACGTCTTTTGCATATAATCTATCTGATTAAAATTAATATTGCCTAAAAGGCTAAGTTGTTAGTTTCGGAAGGTTTTCAGTCGCCAATAAATTCCTTAGAATATTTTAACGGTGTCGCCAATAAGTAATCCCCTCAGAGTCGAAGTGACACTTAAAAACAAGCGCTAATAATCATACAAATGTCAAATACGAAAACGGCGGCCGATTGATTTGCTGATCATGTGGTATTCAATAGAATTTTAAGAGAATTTTTTAATACAATTAAGAATAGGAACCATAGATTATGCTGTACCCCCAAAACTGGACAATAATTTAAGGTGGAAAAAGCTTAAATTGTAAACAGGAAAAGGAGGCAAAAATGGCAAGAGCAAGGAATGCATTTAGTGCGAAATTTAAGGCAAAAGTGGCCTTGGAGGCAATAAAGGGATTAAAAACGATAAACGAACTTGCCAGAGGGTTTCAGGTACATCCCAACGTTATTTCTCTGTGGGAAAAACAAATACTGGAAAACATTGCGGATGTATTTTCAAGTAAACGAGGTCCAAAGACAGAAAGGAATGAGGAATTGACGGATAAATTATATCGCCAGATAGGGAAATTACAGGTCGAATTAGAGTGGCTAAAAAAAAAGTACGAGTCACTCGGTTAACGTACTCAGAGGTCTGATAGAACCCGGAAACGGGTTAATAAGCATAAGCGAGCAGTGCTCTTTGATAAATTTAAGCCGGTCAAGTTTGTATTATCATCCCCATGAAATAACGGCAGAAGAGATAGAAATAATGAACCGGATAGACCACATATATACGTGTCCGTTTTATGGGATACGGAAAATAACCGAAGAGTTGAAGCGTCAGGGAGAGATAATAAACCACAAACGGATATGGCGGTTAATACGTCTGATGGGTATCCAGGCCTTGCAGCCAAGGCGAAATCTTAGCAAACCAAACAAGGAACATGTAGTTTATCCATATTTGCTGAAGAACGTAAACATTGCTAGAAGCAACCAAGTGTGGAGTACCGATATAGTATATCCCGATGCACAGCAGTTTTATTTACCTTGTAGCAGTAATGGATTGGTTTAGTAGATATGTCTTGAGCTGGGAATTATCAAATACGCTTGATATGCATTTTTGTCTAAACGCATTAAACAAAGCTTTAAGGAGTGGAAAACCGGAAATATTTAATACTGATCAGGGCAGCCAGTTTACCAGTTCTGTTTATACTGAGCGGATACTTGGCAATGATATTAAGCTAAGCATGGATTCAAAGGGCAGGGCTCTTGATAATATTTTTATAGAGCGGTTATGGCGAAATCTGAAATATGAAGAAATCTACCCGAACGATTATGAAACTGTACTTGACTTAATTTGGACAATTGAAAGGTACTTCGATTTTTATAATAACCAGAGAATCCATCAGTCTCTGAATTATAAAACACCGGCAGAGAATTATTATAATTATAGTCTTTTTAATTAATTTTATTTATAAATTATTACACCTTAAATTAAGGCAAAATCTGTCCAAAGGTTGGGGTACACCTAACGCCATCTTAAAAGACAGAATTACAGAAGTGAAAGATGGGCCGATAATAGTATAGAAGGATGCCAGTTCAGCAAGTCATGCGTTTAGAGCATATTTGAAAAAGTTAGGCATGTATGTAAAAGGGATAAACACAAAAACATTTCGTAATACTTTCATATCAAATGCGAGCAATTCAATGGTACTCTCTGCTGTCTCAAAATTAATGGGGCAGGAGAATATTACGACAGCTGATTTGCACTATAACAAAATTGATTTGGAAAGAAAAAGGACTGAATTAAATAAACTCATCTTAAAGAAGGAAAATAATTAGGCGCTTATTTTTATAAATTTGCGGAAGTAGTTTTGGAAGTAGTAAATGAGTTAAATTAAGTCAAAACCAGTCAAAATTGACAGATTTATTTGAGTACCTATAAATTAAAAACCCTCAAAACAGCTTGTTTTGGGGGTTTAAGTGAGCGCAGGTGGGCTCGAACCACAGACCCTTTGCTTAAAAGGGACATAGGCGTGAATTTTTACGCTTATAAACGCATATCATATAATGAGTTAGCGTGAGACCTATGGCGGACTGCCATAGGTTTGCCATAGTAGTTAATAAACAGCAGTTTGACTATGTCGCCAAACCCCTAAAAACAAGAACGCACCATCCGGAAAATTTGTAACTTTTTCTGAATGAAGCGTTAAAAATTAGTCGATAAGTCTGAGACTTATTTAATTAGTTTTGGAAGAGTTTATACCTCTATATTTTTTATATCAGCTACAATTAAGCCCTGTCTCTTTTGGACAGTTCTGATAAACTCAGATGCTTCCAAAAGGCTCTCATGTGTACCGGTATCTAACCAGGCAAAACCTCGTCCAAGTATTTCCACCTTTAGTTTATTTTCTTCAAGAAAACAGTTGTTTACTGTTGTTATTTCAAGCTCACCACGTGCCGAGGGTTTTATCGACTTGGCGACTTTAACAACTTCGTTTGTATAAAAGTATAAACCAACTACCGCATAATTACTTTTAGGCGATAGAGGTTTTTCTTCTATCGAGATTACATTTTGAGCCTGATCAAACTCAACTACGCCGTATCTTTCCGGATCTGTAACGTAGTAACCAAAGACAACCGATTTCCTTTCCTGCTTAACAACTTCAACGCTTTTGCGTAAAAGACCCGTGAGTCCAGAGCCATAAAAAATGTTATCGCCAAGAATTAAGCAGACATCATCATCGCCAATAAACTCTTCTCCAAGTATAAAAGCCTGCGCAAGACCGTCGGGGGAGGGTTGTATTTTGTAGCTTAGCTTTATTCCATACTCACTTCCATCGCCAAGCAGCTCTTCAAACTTATGAGTATCCGCGGGAGTAGAAATAATAAGAATATCCTTTATCCCCGCAAGCATAAGAGTTGAAAGGGGATAGTAGATCATCGGTTTATCGTAAATAGGCAATAACTGCTTACAAACAACCTTGGTAATAGGATAAAGTCTTGTACCTGAACCACCTGCGAGTATAATACCCTTCATTTAAAACCTCTTGATTAAATTTACATTCCATAATAAACAGATACGCCAAACGAACTTTGTTTACCCAGCATAAACGACGGCGTACGTGTTTTGTCTTCATCGGAAATATCCGAGTATTTGTAGTTTAGCTTTACAAAAAGATCGTGAATGTATTCGTAGCTTATTTCTATCACAATTGATTTTTCGTTATATTTATTTCCGTATAAAATTGAAGGGTATGAAGGTTCGTATTGTTCTTCATGCAATTCTTTTTTCCCTTTTTTTACTAACTCACCAGAAATATTAAAGTTCAACCCCCTAAATACTTTTTGCGAATATTGGCAATATAAATTTATACCATTGCTACCCATCCAGTGTCCTAATTGGTACCCATGGCTTGCATATTGTTCGACTAAATCTGAATTCATATATACAAATGGGTTAATTCTAGTGTATTCAATGATTACAGAAGAATTTTCAATAATAGGATTAACAAACTTCCCTCCAAATGTAAACCCAATTGCAGAATGATCTTTACCGCTAAATAAATCCTCAAGAGATAATTCATCAACAAATATGGTTGAATATAGTTTTACTTTAAGAAAATCAGGGATATAGGATATATTACCGAATAATTGAGCATTGGAACCCGAATTGCTTCCTTTCGTTTGTAAATTCTGATCTGCAATCCTAAAAACCATTATGGGAATTAAATAATAAGGCTGTATCTTATCGCTATAGATTATAGATTCGCCTAATGAAAAAGCTATATTCTTTTTTAGATCAATGGATACCATATGCGCTGCTATAAAATTTGGAATTTGCGAATAAGTATCTCTTCCTTTTACAATCCCATATCTGAATGTGGAAGAGTCCATTATTCCAGAATACAACCATCCATGTATATAAACAAATCTTAACCAATCAGTTGGTGCAATTTCGAGTTTTATCATTGGAAAAGAAGGAGCTTTATCCGATAAAATTAATTGCCCGTTTTTTCCGCTCCCCCAAGTTTGATAATCTTTCCCTAAGGAAATTGTGCCCCAATTCCAATTGTACGAAATACTTGCGTTCACAAATGTATATTCTATTGAGTTCTTATTCTCTTTAATAATATTCATCCCGCGTATCTGTGTTAATGACTTTTTTCTATCAATATTATTTCCCTGTTCCAAGTTATCCATGAAATTGAGGTCAAAACCGATGTTATTGCCAAAACTTCCAAATGTACTTGCCCCATTCCATCTGTGAAGATAAGACGCTCCGTACTGACTGCCAATGGTATAGCCTAAAATAGGATCAACGTTTATCGTAAAAAGGGAATCATAATATGAAAAAAAACGTAATCGGTCGGTCTTACCAAACTTCAATAGATCATTCCTGTATACTGAACCGCCTTCCTTTTCTGCAGTAGCATTTCTATTATACATTTCGTCAAAATATTCTTTATAATAGAATTCAAGTTCTTCTTTTTCTAAATTGCTAAGACTTTCTTTTTTAGAATCAATTTCTATTAATATTTTAGCGATATAACTTCTTGATAAAGGCTTTACTTCGTCATTATACTTTACTATTCCTTTTATCGAAATATCTTCCAGAAAGTCATAAATATTATTATTTATCGGTTCATAATTTATCTGTGCAATAGAAATTGTCGATAATAGAAAACACATAAATACGAAAACAAATATTTTCATAAATTTCATATTAGATATAATTTTAAGGATACTATAAACTTAATAAAAATGCAAAGATGGGCAAAGCAAAAGAGGTATAAAAAATGTATTTGGTAAACTTAGCATGGAATACTATCGTGATTTTATACCATATATAAATTAGATAGGCCACAAGCAAATCAAAGCCAGCAAATTTAAGCTTTTCAATCTCAAGAAGGTTATGGGCGATAATCGCGACGGCAATGAATATAAACATTGTTAAATCAATGCCACTCAAAAAAGACCTTCCATCTTGAATGAATTTGTCTTTATAGACAATAAAGAAAGTAACCCCGATAGCGAAAAACACCAAAAATACTTTTTCTATATCAAGGAATAGGTAGAAATTATTACTCAAATCTTCAATAAGGGTACGCGTAAAATTGCTATAAAGGATAAAAATCATAAGATTAAACAAAACATAGATATCGCTTATTCCTCTTCTTTTTTTGACAGCTAATAATGCCATACATAACAACATTACTGAAATACCCAACAAAAACAGAACCGAAGAATGATCGAAAAATGGTTTCGTTGGCAATAGGGATATAATAAAAGATACTATAATAAATGAAGAGACCAATATAAAATTCTTTTTATAGAAATGAAGTATTCCTGAAGGAACTGCAATTAGCTTTTTTAATGCAATCTGCATAAAAACAATTTTTTTAGCAAAAGAAATAACCTGTTTTATACAAATAAGCACCAAAACAAAGAACGAGAAAATTAATACCGCATATAGTTCAGAAAATTTATAGTAAATTAACGATGTAAAAGCGAAAATAATACAAAAACCATGTATTATAAAAACGGTAATCTTATGTTGAATATGGTTCCCATATATTATATGATGCAAATGCTTTTTATCTGGTAGGAACGGGTTCTTCTTTTCCAAAATCCTCAAAGTCATCACTTTGAGCGTATCTACAATTGGTAAAGCGAGTAAAATAATTGGGAAAGTAAGGTCCAATATATGAGGTTTTAAGTCAAGCGAGGTTAATAAGGCAGAAATCACTATAAAGAACCCTAACGATAGCGAGCCGGTATCTCCTAAAAAAATACTTGCTGGAAAAGCGTTTGACTTTAAAAACCCTATTAGGCTTCCACACATAGCAGCGGCAAGAACCAATAATAAGGGATTTGATTTTATAAAAGCCAAGGCAAAAATTGTGGAGAAAATAATAAGAGAAAACCCGCTTGCTAATCCGTCCAAACCATCAAGTAAATTGACTGCGTTTATAACGCCGACAATAAAAATTGTTAAAACAATTAGGTCCAACGGAGAGGGAATTGTAATACCGAAAATTAAAAGACTTCCAAATAATGGTTTTAAGAAAAAAACTGTTAGAATCGCCGAAACAAACTGAAGCAGAAACTTTACAGACCATTTCATATCTATTATATCATCTAATAGTCCACAACCAAAAATTAAAAACGAAGGAATTACGATAGATATAACGCTTTTGAAATGAGTTGTATAGCTCAAAAGCGAAACTACTACAATCAAGTAGATTAGTAATCCGCCCATTCTTGGAATTGGGACCGTATTTATTCTACGCTTATCGGGAGCATCTACGATTTTAAGCTTTTGCACGAGTTGAATGAAATATGGCATCGCAAATAACGTAAGCAACAAACCCGAGAAGAAAATCAAATAATAGAACATTTTATGGAAACTCTTACTCTAATAAATGAATAACACTTATTAGTTTAGCGCAATTACTATACCAAAAAAAAACCGCTAAACCACTTAAAAAAGGCACTTTAAGAAGTTTTGCGGTTATAATTTTTTAACTTCACATAAAATTATTTAATTTTATCTTTAATTTACTTACAGATAATTCTCCAAATCAATTTGTGCAAATCCATATGTCTTTTCAAAAGTTCTAATATCGTTAAAATCAAAATCAGTTAAGAACCTTCGGAATTTATTTTCTGCATGTTTTAAGCCATAATACGACTTAAATCTTCTTAATAAAGACAGACCTGAGACTATCGGCTGTGAGGGATCTATATCACGAGGATGCATATAAACCAAGACCTTTTCTTGTTTAATTACCCATTTATTAATGATATAATAAGGAAAGAGTCTGAAATATCCCCCACCACTAAACCCAATTTCTTTACCGAAAATATTAGTAGTAGTCACCGGGAATTCTTTTATAGAGATACCTTGATAATTTACAATTGCTGGCTGATTCGAAGGGAATGAAGGGAAACCGCCATGAGCTCTGGAAGCAGGAAAAACGGAAGAGTCAAATAGAATTCCCAATTCAGATAACACTTCGAAAGCCCAAGGTGTCGTTTTAGTAATTGAAAAACCAGGGGCTCTATAAGATAAAATTTTTTCTCCTATAATATTTTCTAAGCGGTCAACAGACAGTTTAGTATCTTCACGAAATTCTGTTGGAGTTAACATGTGTACCAATCGGTGATTTTCAGAATGACAGCCAACTTCATAACCAAGTTTATTAATTTCCTTTATCACTTCTGGGTACTTTTTTGCAATCCACCCCAAACAAAAGAAAGTTGCCCTGGAATCTGTCTCTTCTAAAATTTGGAAAATACGTTCCATATTTTTATGAATACGCACTTCAAATTTATCCCAACAGTTTTCATCATCAGTACTGTCATTTTCCAAGAGATGAAACCATTCTTCAATATCAAAAGTTAAAATAAATTTTCTCATAATAATAGTTGATTAATTTCAAATTTTAAGGATTTCCTATCTAACTTAGAGAGAGCGCGACAGTTTACATATAAAAACTCCGAATGCTCTTCATAAGTTGGAAATGTAAAAGTCCCAAATTGGAAATACTTCATAGGTAAAAAGTCTTTTTTATAAGAACATATTGTTTTCCAATTTATACCATCAAAAGAAAACCACAAGAATACATTTTTAGAATCATTCAATTCTGATGGCTCGGCTGTAGTTGAAAATGCAAAAAATTTTGATGTATGGGTAGAGTGAATAACAGAATTTTGGATGCGTTCTACAAGTACAGATATTTCAGAAGTTTCTCTGTCAATACGATAAAAACAGTTTTTCGATCCTGGAGAATCAGTAGCAAAACATATGTTATTATCGCTAAAAAATAAATTAGTAGTCCGGTACTTTTGGTTTCCTGATAATACTACAACAAATTCGGATTTCGTTTTATTTAAATAACCAATTCGACATTCATCATCTTTATCTCCAGTACAACACCATAGTCGATCTGTTACTTTATCGTAGAAAATGCCATGGATATGTCTAATCGACTTAGCGGGAAATGTAAAAATAGGTTTCCAAGTATTGCCATTATCAAAAGATGCGAAAATGTGCACTTCTTTGCGCGAAGAATTTGAGAAATATTCACCCCAAAAGAGATTATTGTCGTCATCAAGAGCAATATTTAATGGTCTGGAGCCTCGCTTGATGTCATGAATTTTATAAAACATACCATTGTTATTTCCAAGCATTCTATAAATTCCTTTTTTCGCTATGCAAAAGTAGCTGCCAGATTTAACTTTATATAAATGTGTAATTTCAGTTCTAAACAAGCGACTTAAAACCCTAGAGCATGCTATAATAAAGAACAAATCATATGGTAGCCTGGCCCAATATTTCCATGAAGCGCCGCTATCTTTTGAAATAAACAATCTATAACCTCTAGAACCTATAATAAACTCTTTTGAGACATACAGTACCTTATAATTTAATATTATAGGTCGTAACATTCTTAATCCTTATCTGCTATTTTTCTAATAACCTTTGCTGGATTTCCAGTAGCTATACTCCAAGCAGGAATGCTTTTAGTTACAACAGATCCTGCGCCAATTATAGACCCTTCGCCAATAGTTACACCAGGCAATATAATTGAACCCATCCCAACTAAGCATCCTTTCTTTAATAAGATAGGAGCTTTTATATAATCCAAGTCTGCATAATTTGAACCCACATAATATTTAGACAAGTTTCTATGATGACATAGAATAATGCATTTGTTGGCTATGTGCACATCATCTTCAAGTGTAACTAATTTAGCATTTCCAATGTCCGTCCAGACATCATAACCGATAAATACACCTTGGCCAATTGTACACCCCATTTTTTTCCATAAATAAGGACGGATCGCACGGTAATTCAATACACCCATAATTGTCGAATACATACAATACTTTAGAATAATGCCGTTCTTCCATGTTGCAAATGCGCGCTTAGCGGCAGATAATATTGAGATATTTCCATATGCACTTTCAGAATATTTCACTCCAAATTTACGAAGCAATCTAAAAGTAAAACTAAAACTTTTTCCCTCGCCTTTATTCACTAGCTAACTCAAATAATTGATTTATTATTGATATTTTATTAAACTCGTTTTCTAACAGTATGGCAGCATTCTCTTTTATACATTCTTTTTCATGAAACGAGATTTTTGAAATGGATAAAAAAGCATCTGCAATGTTATCAATATTAGTAGGAGTGACTGAAACTCCTAAAAAACATCTATCCATTATTTGTGGGACAGCACCATTCATAACCGCTAAGATTGGTTTTCCTGTTTGTAAATATGTAGAAAACTTTGCGGGTAAATACAAACTATAACAGGGTTGTTGAGATAAGGAAATAATAAGGAAATCGCTTCCTTTATAAAATCTTGATATTTGACTTGATGGAATTCGACCCCAAAATTTTACATTATCGATCTCTTTCTGTTTTGTTATTGTTTTTAATGTATCTAATCCAGATCCATCGCCAATTATATTGAGCTGAGCATTCTTAAAGCTGAAATTGAATTTCGCAAAAGCTTCAATAATGGGAGCCAAATTTCGGAACTTATTTATATTTCCAGCAAATGTAAAGTTTACTTTATCAGACAGTTTCTCCATTTTAACAAATTCATAATCTTCAAGAGAAGCCCAATTAGGTAGATAAATGATATTAGTTTGTGGAGAATATTTTTTGATAACATTAATAAAAGGTTCGCATGAAACTGCAATGTTATTAACATTACGGTAAACTATGGTTACTAATATTTCAATAAAGAAGAGGAAAATTTTTCCTCTTATAGTTGTGAAGCCATTGGGCGAGACTGAATCTGGCCAAATATCTTGTGTCCAAATTGTAATGTTTTTTCTATAAAATAATTTCAAAAACAAGGCAGGTATTGCGACAGTAAGGGAGCCGACTTGGTATATAAAAATTTTTTCATACTTGTATCCCCTAAATATACAATATAAGCTAGACCACACAGTATAATTGATAAAGCTAATAGCCTTTTTTATTCTGTTTTCCCGATATCCCGTTATAGAGAAAAATCTTTTTATTTTAATCCCGTTCCATAATTCAGAACCGAAAAACTTATTTTTATGATTTTTGAAAACTTTTCCAAATGGATAGGTGGGAACTTGAGTTAAAATTGTAATATCTGCCCCTTTCCTTTTCCATTCAAGAACTAATTCATTAATTAAGAACTCTTCAGGAAAAAATCTTTCTGTCAAGACAAGGAAATTACCGTCTTTTTTCAATTATTTTTCTATCTGTTATTTTATGTTAAGTTATTATTTTTTACGCGTTATAAAGAATTGGAGTCCGAAAAGACCATGTTATACGTGAAGCCTATAAACGAATTATCAAGTAAAATTCAAATCTTTTTAATTCCCTTGCCATACCACCCGTTTTACATAATCAGTATAGGAAAGGATTATCCTAATAACTTTATCTGACACATTCGGCATTGAATAGTCGTTAACTAATCTGAAATCTCGCGCCTCGCGGTTTTGGTTTTTTATTAGCTCTAAACTCTGTAATACTCTTTCAACATTTAGCCCAGTCATTATTACAGGACATTCTTCCATTGCTTCTGGACGTTCGTGAGCTTCGCGAATATTGAGAGCTGGGAAATTAAATATGGAAGATTCTTCCGATATTGTGCCGCTATCCGATAGCACAGCTAATGAATTTAATTGCAAAGCCAAATAATCGCTTAGTCCAAATGGTTTCATCATTTTAACTAAAGGATTGATAACAGCTGCTTTCTCTTCAATCATTTTTTTTGTTCTGGGATGTGTACTCAAAATAATCGGCAATTTGTACGTCTCAGAAACTGTATTCAGAATGCTTATTAGGTTGTTAAAATTCTTTTTCGAATTAATATTTTCTTCCCTATGAGCAGATACCACAAAATATTTTTGACCCGATAAACCAAGTTGAGATATTATATCTGACTTTTTTACTTTAGGCAAATAATGATTCAATACCTCGTACATTGGACTGCCTGTTTTTATTATTCTATCGGCAGGCAGACCTTCTCTTAGCAAGTATTCTCTGGCAATATCGCTATAAGTCAAATTCATATCGCTAATATGATCTACAATTTTACGATTCGTTTCTTCAGGCACACGTTGGTCAAAACATCTGTTCCCAGCTTCCATGTGGAAAATAGGGATGTGCCTTTTTTTTGCTGGAATTGCACACAGACAGCTGTTTGTATCGCCCAGAACTAAAAATGCGTCAGGCTTTTCCTTTTCTAGAATAGGATCAATGCTAATTATAATTTTCCCTATTGTTTCATTCGCAGTTGCTCCGGCGGCATTTAAGAAATAATCAGGTTTTCTTAATTCAAGATCTTCAAAAAATATCTGGTTAAGTTCATAATCATAATTCTGACCAGTATGAACTAAAATATGTTCAATAGATTCAGATTTATCTAATTTATCCAAGACTCGCGAAAGACGAATGATTTCTGGTCTAGTGCCAACAACAGTGAGGACTTTTAGTTTTTTCATTTAATTCCGTTTTTATACTGCTTCAAAATAAGTGTCCTGATCATTTGGATCAAATATCTCGTTAATCCAAAAGATAGTAATCAATTCATCATCCCCAACATTTGTAATGTTATGGGTGTACCATACGGGCATATCCACATAGGAAGGCTCGTCTCCATTTAAGTGATATTCCAAAACTTCATCAGTTCCAATCCTTCTTAGTTTAATAACTGCTTTGCCTTTAATTACAATAAAGCGTTCAATTTTTCTTGTATGAAAATGATTCCCTCTTGTTACGCCTGGCACAGTTGTCGAATATGATACCTGTCCGCCGACGCCCAACTTTGCAACTTCTATAAATGCCCCGCGAGCGTCGCTATTTTTAATAAGCTTTACAGGAAACTGTTCTTTTATATTACAATAATTCCGAAAGGTATTAAAAAGGTTAACACTAAAGCGATCAGGCAAATTGGGGATTATCCCTTTTTCTAAATATTGCTGTTTGTAAAGTTTAAGCATTTCTAATATTTCTGAAACTTTTCGTTCGCCAGTATATTTAATTTTATATTCATCATCTGTAATTTCGTTTCTGATTATTTTGCAAATCTCAAATGTTAACTCGTTAACATAAATCAATTGCAGATTTGCGTCAATTTCAATTTTAGGTTCACCGCCATTTGTAAGCAGATGGCAAAATGTAGCAACTACAGAATTATAAAAAGGATTGCCAAACGGACCGAATACATTAGGGATAACCATACCAGTAAATTTAGCGTTGTTTCGCTTTGCCCATCCAATTAACAATTCTCTTCCTAGTCTTTTGGACTTCCCGTATGGATTATCTCTTTCTTCCTGAGAAGATGACGAGAACAGCACATGAAGAGCGTTCCCGGCTTCTTCCATAGCCTTGATCAATTTTTCTACAAGCTCAATATTCGTTTTGTATAATACTTCAGCATCGTTATGCCTGTTCATAGCAGCCAAATGCACTATAACGTCGCATTGCTTAACCCAATCTTTGAATACATTATAATCGCTAAAAAACTCGTCCTTGAATGGAACGAGTTCAAATTCTTCTTTATATAGGCCAAGGAAATTGAATAAGTGTGTCCCTACAAAACCTATTTGACCTGTTATGCCTATTCTTTTTTTCATTAGTAATCCCAGTTAAACCACAAACTTTTATCGAATCGCGTATTATCTTTTAACGATTCTTCCAACTCTAAACTTGAAAACACAATAACAGTAGAATTACTCTCAAGAGCCTTAAATCCATTCGCATAACCTGCAGGTAGAAACAACACTTTTGGCTCTTGCGCCGATATAATGCAGCTTTCGCCTTTCAACGAAGGGGACGGGTTAATCCAATCGTCAATTTTTACCCAAGCAAACTCAAAAACTCCTTGAGCCACGAAGAAATATTTCTGCTCAATTTTGTGTCCCTGCCAGGCTCTTACAGTTACGCAATCGTTGTGCGTAATTGTATAAAACCGTTTAATATTGTCAAATTTTAAATCGTTTGCAAATTTAAGAATTCCCCTTTCATCTGCAAAGAGACCTCCTTTGATTATAATAGGCTCACTCATGATTTACTGCGATTTTTTCAAGGTCGTTGCGAATAAACTCCAGCTTTAATAGAAGCTCTTTTGTTTCTTCAATATCCAAACGCTTAGTATTGTGGGAAGTATAGTCCTCAATGGTGGAAATATCCGCTTCGCCTTTTGAAAAATAGAGATCATAGTTCAAATCACGGTTATCTGCAGGGATCCGATAATAGTCGCCCATATCAATAGCCTTAACCATCTCCTCTTTATTTACAAGAGACTCATACAGCTTTTCTCCATGGCGGGTTCCAATCACTTTAATTGGAGTTTCAACTTGGTACAACTCTTTTAATGCAAGAGCCAGCGTCTCAATCGTTGTGGCTGGCGCTTTCTGAACGAATATATCGCCCGGTTTGCCATGCTCAAAAGCATAAAGAACAAGCTCAACAGCATTATCTAATGTCATCATAAAGCGGGTCATGTTAGGATCTGTAATCGTTAAAGGATTTCCAGATTTAATTTGCTCTACAAATAGTGGTATTACAGAACCGCGAGAAGCCATAACATTTCCATAACGAGTACCACAAAATACCGTACCTGTACCATTAAGATGCCTGGACTTTGCAACCATTACTTTTTCGCTCAGAGCTTTTGACATTCCCATAGCGTTAATTGGATAAACGGCTTTATCAGTACTTAAAACTATAACGTTTTTAACTCCATTTTGAAGAGCCGAGTCAAGTACATTTTCGCAGCCAAGGACGTTTGTCTTAACTGCTTCCACTGGAAAGAACTCACACGAAGGTACTTGTTTTAACGCGGCAGCCTGAAAGACATAATCCACTCCATGCATTGCGCTATCAACGCTTCGCTTATCGCGCGTATCCCCGATGTAATACTTGATTTTGGGATTTTTATAAAGTTGCCGCATATCGTCCTGTTTCTTTTCGTCACGACTTAAAATGCGAATTTCTTTAATATCAGAATTAAGGAAACACCGTAAAACAGCATTCCCAAACGAACCGGTGCCACCGGTAATTAATAGGGTTTTATTTGTAAACATATAAATAAAAATGTTGCTTTAATTACTAAATTAGTGAGTTATATAAGTTAATATAGTCCATAAACCGATCATTTTTATCAAAATACTTTTTAACGCTTAAGATACACTTATCTGAATAGATATTTTTTCCAATTGATTTAATCTTTTTTATTGCATCAACTATCCCAGCAATATCTCCTTTTTCAACAATGAAGCCTGTTTCTATCGAAATAGATTCTATGCTTCCTCCTGTTCGATACGTTATCACAGGAGTCCCACATGCAAGTGCTTCCAAATTAGTAGTAGGGAAATTGTCTTCCCATGTTGGATTTACAAAAACATCGGCAGCTGAATAAAGTTCTATTAATTGACTTATGTCCTCTGTTTTCTCAAAACCCATTATGTTATTGGGCAGTTTTTTCAATTGTTTTTTATTTAACCCAATTAATATAATAACCAAATCATTTCCTAACCATTTACTTAACTCAATAAAATCATTTAGCCCTTTTTTATTATTCCATGGATTGGCAACACCAAGAATAATAAAACGATCTCCGATATTATACTTTGCCCTTGTTTGGACATCTTTAGTTTGCGGACAAAATAAATCCGTATTAATTCCATTATGAATTACTTGTTTAGGGAAATCTTTTAAAAATGAAGAACTAATAATATAACTAATCCAATGAGAAACAGGGACAATGACTATACTACCTACGCTTGTAAACAGACTTTTTTTCATCTGATAATTCCTCTTAGAGCTATCAACAAACCAACTAGTGGGATATTCTTTTTTTTGAGGACAATGGTTACATCCTTTTACCCATTTATTACATCCAACATAATCAAAATGAGCACAATGCCCAGTAATTGACCAACAATCATGAAAAGTCCAGACAATTGGGGTATGTAATTTTGCAAGATAGTTAAAAAGAATTTCAATATTAATATAATATCCATGTATATTATGTAAATGAATAATATCAGGTTTTATTTCATCCAATTTATTGATCATTTTTTTCGTAGCATTTGTTGAACCAAAACCGTGCATATCAAACAATGTAGATTGAATATAATGTAACTTAACATCAAAATTAGTGCCAATTTTGATAGAGTTCGATTTGCTTAAGTTATAATTGCGTCCGTATGCAATAAAGCTTTTCCAATTATTATTTATTGATAGTTGACCAATTTCTTCTGCTATACGTCCAATCGATCCTGAATTAATTGAAGTGCTGATTTGAAATAAGGTTGGCATAATATAACGCTTTAATTGTATTTGTGATGAAATAAATAATTAAACAAGAATTATTGAGGCACATAACTTATGGCTTATATAAAATCATCCAATAGGAATATTGATTCAGTTAAAATATTTTTTTTGCTATTTTATTCTAAACACGATTTTTCCCATTTGGACAAAATTCATCGTTAAATGTTTGCGCAAAAAAAACGGCGACTATTGGTCCAATTTTAGCTTGCAAATAAACTTCGGAAACTATGTTTCCTAAAATTATCATTATTATTAGACACATTAGTACCAGTTGATTATTATATAGCTCTGCACAACTATTATTTTTCAAAGATAAAGTTGTCTTTCGTAAAGAACTGGTTAAAATAAAAAGAAATAATACTATTCCAACAAATCCATAGTTTAAAAAAAATGTCAAGAACATATTATCCGAATATGTGCTAAATATGGATCCCACCCCATGTCCCCAAATAATATATAATAAATTTGATTCAACTAACGATATTTTGCTTTGCCAGAATTGAATTCTTGGTTCAAATAATAAGTCATCATTATATCCGTTATGGAATAATGATTCTATCCGTTGAGGAACAGCGTCTCCAATTGAAACTAAACTCACAACTACAACTGAAAGTAATAAGATTAGTAGTATTCTAATTGATTTATTTAGGGAGGAACCTTTATTGAAAACCGTGTAAATTAATATCCCAATCCCAAGAATTAATATGGCAGATCGAGAAGCTGTAGCAAATACAATAAGATAAACACTGAACAATAAAATTGAAAAATTTATTAGCGAGAAACGAGATAATATTTTAGTAAAGTACAAAAATGAACATAGGCAAATTAAAAATCCTAGATAATTTGGATTCCCGATAGTTCCAATAATTCTATTATTAGTTAAATTTGTATTTAGAACAGTATAGTCATTTTTATCCGAAAAAAATAATCTGGTTTGAATATTTAATGGTTCAATCAAATAATACTGACATAATACTATAAAATATGTACTAACTACAGCAATCATGAAAAAGTTCAATAACTTATTTTGCTCTCCATTTTGCCAAAATATATTTCTTGCAATTCTAGCTATAATAAAAATTCGGATAAAAATGTACGCACTAAAAAAGTATTGGGGCTTAAAAGCGGCTCCTTCGATAATGGTAAAAATGAGGTTTGATATTTGACTTAAAAGCGCTAGAAGCAATAAGGAAAGCTCATACCCATTGATTTTCTTTGCTGCTTTTCCCCTCTGTGAAAACAAAGCCCAAACAAGCCATAAATCACTTGGCCTCAAGGCATAAAATGTAATATTGGGGGATTCCCAAAGTATAAGCAGAAAATAAATGGCTATTACTTTCCAAGAGGAAAAAAAAGGTTTTAACTTCATACTTTATTACTCAAGGGCACAAGGACTATAAATGGCATTGACATGTATTAACCTGCAAATAATTAAGGATTCCCAAACCGAATAAGTTACCAAAATACGAACTTAGTGAAAATACCAATAAAGGTTTTGTGAAATATTCGTTTATTTTTTAATATTAATTATACAGTTTCCCTATTTCTTGAAGTAGATTCTTGATTTTCACTTCCCAGTCTAAATTCCTTTTGGCAAAAGCTCTCATTTCTTGTCTAAAATGCTCATTCTCATTTACATACTTATAAAATTTTATAATTTCATCAAAATCTAACGGCGTATCCTCCGATTTAATTTTCAATAAAAATGGAAAATCCTCTTTAAAATCAGCATCATCTGAGGAATCAATAAATGGAACTCCACGTGCACAATATTCTTTTATCTTAAGTGGGCTTCCTATTCCTGCATGATGTATTGCTAAAGAACCTATAGCAATATCAGCAGAGTTAAAAAAGTAATCCAATTCAGAGGACGTCTTCCATGTATGGAATTTTATTTGATTTTCTAGTTTTAACATTTTTGTTAATTTTTGTAATCGAATATTTTCTTCTCCATTACCAACTATATTGATGTTAATTAAATCACGTTTTTCATATTTATCCAAACCTTTGATTACCCGATCTAATCCATGCCATTTCTGAATACTTCCAACAAAAAGCATATTAATCGTATTCCTAATATATTTCCCTTTATCTTTAACTATATTTACGGAATTCACGTCTATACCATTAATCATTACAATTGGATTTCTCAAGTTCGTTCCTTTTCCTAAATGATACTCTATAATTTTATGATGTACAAAAACCTGCATATTCAAAAGACTAAAAATTTTTTTTTGCCAAATTCTACCAGAAAGATACTTTATATATTTTCTTGTTGTAAGCAACTCTTTTAACTCAATTGATTGATGCTCCGTTATCCAAAAGATATTGCGATAAAATTTCAATAATTTATAAAATTCATAATCGGCACCTGGATATCGGAAATAAACAATTGGCTTTTTATTTGAAATATTAACTATTAAATCGATTTCTTTTTTTATGATATCAAATTTAATGATTCTTCTTTTAAGGATTGATCTATCTTTAACTGAGACCACCTTTATGTTCTCTACTGAGATTTCTTCTGTATTGCTATCACTGTTAATAATTAATAAATACGCGGTCTTAAAATATACTGAGAATTCGCTAAATTGAGCTCTGACCTTTTTTAAAACACCTGTTTCAGATAAACTTACAAAGGCTATATATAAAAATGGAGATTCGTTTAATAACATAAAATGATACCTATAAATATGGGAAGCTATATTTTAAGCATTTTTAGATAATACGAAAATATTAAAATGGAAAAAAAACCAGAGACAATAAAAATACCTGCAATTACTGAGGCGATTCCATTAACTCCCCAAATTGGGTAGACCCAAATACATGTAGGTATGAAAACAATTATCCAAAATAAGGTATGGACTACATTCCAGTTTGCTTTTCCCACAGCAGCAATAATATTACCCAAGGGGATGCGAAATAAAAAAGAAAACAAAATACTAATATTTAAGATTAGCGACATATATGAACAACCTTCATAAGCATTACCAAAAAGAATCACTATTATTTGCTTATTAAAAACAAATAATAGTAAAAATGGGAAAAAGCAAATCATAGAAAAAGTTTTTAGAAAATTGATATAATAATTTCTTAACAAGTTTGCATTTTTATAGTTTTTTGATAGATGGACAAAATCAGTCGTTAAAACAATTAATGGTAGAATCAGTAAATTCATTGGAATAATAGTTGCGACTCTTAATAAAGCAATTTCTTTAGCTGAAGCACTTAAATACCCTGGAATAACAGGAGCTAAAGAAATAATCATTTGGTTAGCGATCATACCTAAACCAGTATATATTCCATATGACCAATACCCAGCTACCAGAATATTTGATTTGTTGTGACTATCAATAAATATTCGTTTTGAAAAATACAAGAAGGAAAATAGGGGAGCAAGAACTATAGAAAACGCATATCCTTTCCCGGAAAATAAAATGCTTAATATAACTCCAAAGAGGAAAGAAAATATTGAGCCAACAACATTGGAATATGAATAAGCCCTATTTCTATTTATAATTCTTAAATATGATTTATATGATTCATATAGAAATTGGGTTACTAAGCTAAAGGAAAGAATAATTAAATAAATTTTTGAATGATTGATACTCTTTGGCAGGAAGAATGAGAATACTATTAAGATAGTGAGTATTCCGAATGTGAATATTGTACCCTTCTTGATAGTATATATGAAAATAGTATGTCTTTCTGAAAAGGAACGCAATGTTGGTCCAAAACGTAATAATGACCAGTATGCTCCTAAACCCGAGAAAGCTGAAGCAATTGCAATAATAGAAAGAGCAAATGAAATATTTCCATAATCTTCTTGGGTTAATAATCTTACAGTTAAAACTGAAAGCATTGCCCCAAAAAATTTCACAAGAAACGTAGAAAAAAAAACCGAAATGCCCCCTCTTTTCTGAAACTCTTTTAAAAAATTTTTTAATGCTTTAATTATATCATAACTCCTTTCTTTACTATACTACAAGACCTGTTGTTACTTTTTAAACATATTCACAAAAATACAATTTTAGGGCAGAGACTAAACTTATTACCATATTCTTTTCAAGCGCACACCCACTTTTATACATATTTTCAGCAACACCTTTTAGCTCTTCTGGAAGATAATTAATATTTGAATAAAAATATTCAGTCCAACACTTTTCTAAAAGATGGTTTGTCTGGTAATAAAAGTCTAATGGGTTCATACTCTTGTATTTTGATTTAAGTGCATTTTCCCTTTGAGATCGAATCAATTTTCGTTTAATTATTGCTGGAATATTATTAGGATAAAATGATTTATCAAATACTGAAAAACGTCTAGCACATATCAAATTATTAGTCTTCTCCCATTTGTATTTCGCTGCATTTGGATGCATTTTTAATATCCATTTAAAATAGAATTTGTGGTCAAATTTTAAATTTACAGGAATACTTAGAGCTTTTTTCAAAAATTCAACTTCAAAAAAAGGAGAAAATGGTTCGGAAAATTCTTGGGCAACTATTAATCCTGAGTTTGCACCTGTAAACCCACGGTTATAAAAATTGAATATCTCTTGATTTTTGTAATTGTATTTTAATTTTAACTCTCTTATTAAATGAAGATTTTTTTTTGAATATGCCCCATCACCAATTTCAAAGGTATCGTTATCTTTTGGTTTGTTATAAAACGTGCCGCAAACAACATCTCCAAGTTGTCCAGTGTGTAAAACCCCAATTTTAGTTTTATCTAGAAGCCGATAAGTGCTATATTGATGCAAATGTCCATAATTTAATGCAATACCACCATTTATTCTTGTGATATCATCAATATTAAACAAAAATAATCCATTATCAAGGGATTTAAATATCCATTCACACTTCAAATCATCTGATATTTGTTGAGCAATAATTGTATCCAAGGAACCACTTTGTGCAAATGTTATATTTATTATATCCTTATAGCCAAGTTTTTTGGCAGCGAAAAGAGTCATTCGTGAATCTAGACCACCACTTAGAGTCAAGTAGTTGTCATAATTATATTCAGAGTTTTTATTAAACTCTGCTTGTACAGCATCTAAAAATAATTCGTCTATTTGTCGGATAAAGTCAGCTTCAGTAGTTTCGATATCAGAAGTGTTATCCAACAGGAAATATTGCTTTTTCTGAACCCTTCCTTCTGAAATCAATAAATATAAACCTGCGTTTAATTTCTTAATTTCTTTAATTAAAGTTATATCCTCCAGCAAGTATCCATATGTTAATAGCAAACTTGCTCCGTCTGAATCTATGGAAAAGGATTGATTTGTTTGTCTTAAATAATTAGTTATCCATTTGATTTCAGAAGAGATTACTAATTGATTTCTATTTACAGTGTAATAGAGTTGTCGACTTCCAATCTGATCAACAAATATAAGCCATTTATTCTTTTTTTTATCATAAAAGACGCCAGAAAATGAACCACTAAAATTACCAAAAAATTCATCTCCAAATTTCTCATACAGAACAATAATATAATCAGCCCAAGATAATTCCTCTGCATTGTTTTTCAATAATTTTTTTTTATTTAGTATAATTCCTTCAATAATTATAAGATAGGATTCATTTTCAAAGAATACCTTATCATTCATGAATTTATTTACAGTCGTTCTTCTGACATAATACTTCTCACTTCTTATCTGATTTGTTATGGAATTATCTTTTTTAACTATATTTTCTTCGCCATGAGAAGAATTAATCTCTAAAAAGAACCCTGGCATATGTTTGACCTTTTAATATAGTTTAGCCCAATCCTTAATATTATCTCGCCAAAAGCCAAAGCTTTTTAATATTAATTGATTATCATGAAATCTTATTTTTTCAGCCTTGATATTTTTTAATATTTTAATTAATAGCTCTGATAGATAATCAATACTATTAATTTGATATAGGAAAACCCCCATTTTTAACAAATCCCCATAAGGCAACCAAGCCCCTGTAATTACTATATTTTGAGAGTACAAATTTTCAGTCATTGCACCAGAGAACTGATCGGTCTTTTGCAATTGAATAAAGATATCAGTTGATTTACGCAAATATGCGACTTCTAAATCCGTGAGAAAATGCTCAATTAGTTCATACTCATAAGGAAAGGATAAAAGTCTATTTTTTAATTCTAATTTATATTTCTGATCACTTCCGTATGTTATTGGGAAAACGAATAAAACCTTGTCAGAAAAATCTTTTAGTTCATTAGCTTGTTCTATATTTTGAATAATTTTAAAATGTTGTTGCCCTTCACTTAAATTATATCCAACACAGATAATTATTTTATCAGATTGAAATAAAAATCGTTTTTTGCATTCAGTTTTTTCTATTTTGTCAATTTTATGTAATTCTTCCATTGGTGTTTGACCATATCGGCAAATTTTTATCTTTTCAGGAAAATGATTATAAAATTTTGAAAAATCAGTTGCCATTTGGGAATTAGAAAATGTTATAAATTTGGCTTGCCCCAGAAGAGGAATTAATTTCCTCTTCTGGCTATCATTAATTCTGTAAAAATCACTTCCCCAGAATGAACATAACAAGTTATTACTTTTTTTAGCAAATAGCTTTCGCAAGACAAGCATATCCTGTGACACATAATGAATATGTATAAAATCATATTTTTCTTTAATAAGTGAAAAAAAATATCGAATCCTAATTGGTGTAATTATTCTGTTGAAACCTCGGATATTAAGTCTAATATTACTTGGGAAAGATCGAAATACATTGGTAAAATATTTGTTTCTTTTACTATTTGATTCTCTTGTTGTAAACAAATCTATACTTAGTTCATTGTCGGTTTTACTCAAAATCTGGAAAAGATTTTCCACATACGAATTTATAAGTTGGTGATTTCCATCACCGATTATTAGTATTTTCATTATTAAGCTTTAAATTCATTATTGTAAATTTCTCTGGCTTTTTCGTAATCTTCCACCACACCTATATCCAACCAATACTCTTTAATTAAATATTTTGTAATTGGAATTTTCAATAAAAGTATTTTTTTGATAAGGTGATCTATTCCAAAATATTCACATTCAGGAATAAGTTTAAAAATATCTGGTTTTAGTATGTAGATTCCGGCTAGAATCTCAAAATTAAACGAAGGTTTTTCGTCAACATCAATAACAAATTCTCCTTGAGATTTAATATTACCAAAACGAAATGGAGTGGTTATAATTTTTGTTGCAATCGTCAATGGAGATTCGGGGAAAGATATGGCATAATTATAAAACTTATTAAAGTCTAATTTTGTCAAGATGTCCCCATTCATTAATAAAAATGGTTCATCCAATTTATTTTCTAAAAGCTTTACTGGACCTGCAGTTCCAAGTGGTTTATTTTCTAAACTATAAGATAATTTTACTCCATATTTTGACCCATCACCAAGAAATGATTTGACATAATCTGCCATATAATTAATTGCCACAAATATTTCATCAAATCCGTTTTCTTTTAAATGTTCAATTTGTACTTCCATTAATGATTTCTCCCCAAGTGGCAACAAAGATTTTGGAATTACATCGGTAAATGGTTTTAATCTGGATCCTAATCCACCAGCTAATATTACAGCTCTCATATTGTAGTCATTGTTTTAATTTAATACAGGTTTTATCTTTTTAAACCCTTTCTAATAAAATCTCACATTATAAATTATCAATAAATGAAATTATTTTTCACAAAAATAATTTCATCCTATGCTGTTGTTGGGTTTTAGATTACTCTTCTCCCTTAACTTTTGCCGGTATACCGTAAACTTTTTTAGAATCTTGTACACTTTCAATAACAACCGCACCTGCAGCTATCAAAGAATTTTTTCCTATTTCTACACCTGAAATTATTTTAGCACCTAAAGCAACAAGTGAACCCTCTTTTATTTTGCAATATCCCCCTATTGTAACTCCAGCAGAGATTAGTACATTATCTTCAATAATTGTTTCATGATCTATAGTTGCTCCAGTAGCTACAATTATATTATTACCCAAAACAACATCCGTATTCAATATAACCCCTGGGAAAATCACATTCCCTTCACCATATCTTACACTCTTAGAAATAATTGCAGAAGGATCTATTACATTTATGGGCTCAAAATTTAATGATTTAAGTAATTCATAAATTCTTTTTCGCAAATCATTGTCTCTATAACCACCAACCCCGATTACAGCTTTATAAATTCCCTTTATATAAAAATCTTTTAATTTTTCATCACCTTGGAAAACTGGATATCCTAAAAATTCTGTTTTATCATCTGATTTATCAACAATTACTCCAACAATTTCATATTTATTCATTCGATTTAGAATATCAACAGCTACTTTTGCATGTCCGCCACCACCTATTAAAACAATTTTTTCCAATTTACATCCTATATCCACTGGGTAAATTAACGATTCTATCTTCTAGCCAATTCGCATTATCTAAATTCCCTATTTGGCAGTCATGATAAATCTCTAGTTTATTCATTAATCTCCATATTGGTCTAGTCATTATTTTATTTCCATTTGCGAAATTAAGAAAATCATCTCTTTGGTTTCTGTCTTTTAATTGAATTGCATTTAACCAATAGTTCGCAATTGAATTAATCGGCTCGGTTCTAAACTCTATTCCGGTTTTTTCGAGAAAATTTTTATAAAGTTCTGATGTTTCTCTTTTATTTTGAATTATTTTTTCTAAACACTCCATTTGAGCTACACCAAGAGCTGCGTTAATATTTGTTAAACGATAATTATAAGCTATGACATCATGCACATATTCCCATTTGTGTGGCACTTTCCCAGTTGTGGTCATGTGTTTGGCCTTTATAGCAAAGTCTTCATTATCAGTAATTATCATTCCGCCACCGCCCGTAGTAATGGTTTTGTTCCCATTATAACTTAATATTCCAGCTAAACCAAATGTACCAGTATGTTTGGTTTTATAATATGAGCCAAGCGATTCAGCAGAGTCTTCAATAACAGGTATGTTATATTTATTGGCAATTCCTACTATCTCCTCAATTCTACAGGGAAAACCGAATGTATGCATTGGGACAATTGCGGAAATTTGTTTATTTGTCGATTTGTTTATCTGTCTTTTTTTTGAAGGATCATATTTCGAATTTCTGTTGAGCCAGTCTTCAAGTTTTTCTGGAGACATTCCCATCGTATCTATATCTACATCAATAAATATTGGTTTGGCTCCACAGAGCGATATTGCATTAGCGGTGGCAACAAAAGTAAGCGGTTGTGTAATTACTTCATTCCCATTTCCAACGCCAGCTAATTGTAACGCAACTTGCAATGCAGCTGTCCCGTTCACAACTGCGACTGCATACTTTGCCCCCGTGAATTCAGCGGTCATTTCTTCAAATTTTGTCACATATTTGCCGACATAAGAAACAAAGGTAGAATCTATACAATCAAGCAAATATTCCTTTTCTTTCCCTATAAAAACTGGCGCATGCAAAAGCACAGGATTTTGGTCTGGGTAAAGAGATCTAATAAACTGGACTATTTTGTTATACATTATAAACCTCAGGTTTATAGAGGTCTATATTATTTTTTAGCCATTCAATTGTTTTAATAAGTCCTTTTCCCAAATCATATTTCGGCTTCCAATCTGTGTTTGAGATTAGCTTAGAGTTATCACAAAAAAGCCTTTCGACTTCGCTATTATCAGGTCTTAATCTTTGTTTTTCGGTCTCAATGTTGATGTTGACTTGCAGTAGTTGTGAAATGGTATTCACTAAGTCTCCAATTGTTATCTCATTACTCATCCCGATATTTGTAATTTCACCAAATAGGCTATACGATTTATATATCTCTAAAAATCCGCTACAAGTATCTTCGACAAAAGTTAAATCACGAGTAGGAGTAAGATTCCCAAGCTTAATCGTATTTTTTCCTGAAAGAACTTGAGATATTACAGTTGGAATAATTGCTCTTGCTGATTGTCTCGGTCCGTAAGTATTAAAAGGTCTTACGATCTTAACTGGTAAGTCAAATGAACGGTAGAAACTTATTCCTAATTGATCCGCTCCAATTTTTGTAGCAGAATACGGAGATTGACCAACAAGCGGATGTTTCTCATCTATCGGAACATATTGAGCCGTTCCGTAAGTTTCGCTTGTTGAAGTTATTAATACTTGTTCTAAACCCAGCTCCTTTGAAGTCTGTAATACATTGTAAGTGCCAGTGATATTTGTTTCAATATAAGCTTTAGGGGAAACATAGGAATATGGAATACCTATCAGTGCTGCCAGATGGAAAACAACTTTACACCCATTTATTGCATTATATACAGAATCATAATCTCTAATGTCCCCCAATACGACTTCGATATTATTTTTAATAGGAGATTTTTCTAACCAACCCCAATTATTTTTTGAATTATAGTGAATAAAAGCTTTTACCTCAAAACCCTTGCCGACTAATAATTCAACCAAATGAGAGCCAATAAAGCCGCCAGCTCCTGTAACTAATATTTTACTCATTTCTGAACCACCTTAATTATTCTTTCCGCCGTTTTTCCGTCCCATAATTCAGGTATATTTCCTGATTTTGAATGCCCTGCTATCACATTGTTAACGGCTAAAGCAGCTTTAACTAAATCAGTCCCTATAAGATTATTAGTCCCTATTTCCACAGTACTTGGTCTTTCAGTGTTATCGCGAAGAGTTATACATTGCACTCCAAGGAAAGTGGTCTCTTCCTGTATTCCACCACTATCTGTAATTACCAATTCGGCATTTTTAGTTAGACAAAGAAAATCTATATACCCTATGGGTTCGGTAATTATTATATTTTTAGCTAAATCATTATCTGTAGATATTCCAAACTTTGCGAGATTATGTTTTGTGCGGGGATGCATTGGAAATAGTATTTTATGCTCTTTTGCCAGTTCATTTAGCATATTCATCAGTCCTCGCAATCCGTCTTCGTTATCAACATTAGAAGGGCGGTGCATGGTCACTAAAATATACTTGCCTTTTTCTAATTCGTAATCTTCAAGCACTTTGGATTTTTCAGCCTTTGGTAAATAATAGACAAGGCTGTCAATCATTACATTTCCGACGAAGTAAATTTTTTCTTTAGATATTCCTTCATGTAAAAGATTATCAACCCCGCTTTGTTCTGTAACAAACAGGTAATCAGAAATGGAATCGGTTAGAATGCGGTTAATTTCTTCAGGCATAATTCTATCAAAACTACGTAACCCCGCTTCGACATGTGCAACTTTGATACCTAATTTAACCGCTGTAAGGCTACATGCAACTGTGGAGTTGACGTCGCCAACGACTATTACCAAATCGGGCTTTTCAGCTATCAGTATTTTTTCAAATTCAATCATAACTTTTGCTGTTTGTTCCGCATGGCTACCGGATCCAACCCCCAAATAAAAATCCGGCTTTGGAAGCTCTAATTCGTCAAAAAATACTTTTGACATTTTTTCGTCATAATGCTGGCCTGTGTGGCAGATGAGATGCTGTATTTTATCTTTATGTTTTAAGAATTCTTTGTGCAACGGGGCTACTTTCATAAAATTGGGTCGTGCCCCAACAACAGATATAATTTTTTTCATATTAAATTTCAGTAAAGGTTTTATGCCTTAAAAAGCTTACCATTAGATTTTAGTATACCAAAAGCATTTCGTGTATCAATAATTAGATTTGAATTATCATATATAAACTGATAATTGTATTGAGTATGGTTTGTACTTAATACAACGAGATCATATTGTTTCAGATTTTCCTCTGTCAATTCAACAGAGTTCATGTCGTAAGCGTATTTTCTGGTTTTGGGTAACTTCGGTACAAATGGATCGTTGTAATCGACCAAAGCTCCTTTTTCGCGATAAAGTTCAATTAATTTGAGAGTAGGGGATTCGCGCATGTCATCAATATCTTTTTTGTAGGAAGCGCCTAAAATAAGTACTTTTGAACGATTTAATGTTTTTTTACAAGTATTCAATGCTTCCATTGATTTCTGGATAACGTAATGCGGCATAGAAGTATTAATTTCGCCAGCGAGTTCAATAAATTTTGTACTAATATCAAATTCATGTGCTTTCCAAGTAAGATAGAAAGGATCTATTGGGATGCAATGTCCGCCCAAGCCAGGGCCAGGATAAAAAGCCTGAAAGCCAAATGGCTTTGTTTTTGCAGCCTCTATAACCTCCCAGACATCTATATTCATTCTATCGAGAACCATTTTGAGTTCATTTACCAAAGCAATATTTACTGAACGATATATATTCTCTAATAATTTTGTAGCTTCGGCTGCTCTAGTTGAACTAACAGGAACAGTTTTAACAATTACACTATTATAAAGAGCGCATGCTATTTCGAGGCATTTTTCAGTTACTCCTCCAACAACCTTAGGAATTGTTGCCGTATTGAAGTTAGGATTATTAGGATCTTCTCGTTCAGGCGAGAATGCTAAATAAAAATCTTCCCCAACTTTCCAGTTTACATTTTTGTCTTTTTGAGATATTGGATTTTGTAAAAGAGGCAATATTACTTCATCTGTAGTTCCCGGATATGTAGAAGACTCTAAAACGACAAGCTGTCCTTTTCGGAAATAAGTTGAAACTAATTTCGAAGAATTTTCTATATAAGTCATATCCGGTTCCCTGTGTCCATCCAGAGGCGTGGGAACACATATTAAAATAGCATCTACTTCGGGTAATTTTGAAAAATCACAAGTTGCAGTAAATGTTCCTTTTTCAATTTCTTTTTTTATTCTTTCGGAAGAAATATGCTTAATATAACTACCACCAGATAAAAGAATTGGGATTTTCCGCTCATCAACATCAAAGCCTATTACAGAGTAACCTTTGTTAGAGAATTCTAAAGCCAAAGGTAAACCAACATAACCTAGACCAATGACTCCAATTACTGCTGTTTTATTTTCTATCTTATTTTTTATGTCCATTTATCTCGATCCCCGAAAATCTTTAAATATTTCACAGCTTCGCCCGGTCAGTCACATTTTGTGGCCTACGGGTTTGACAGTGGTTTTATGCAATTTGCGTACCAAAGCGTTTTGCGAATGTTTTTAACTGAATTAGTTTGTTTATTAATTATATTCTTTAGATAAACGTAAAATTACTTTACGAAACGTTAAATAATTTAATTATTTAAGGGATTTATCTTATAAAATGGTGTAAGAGCGGTAGAGTATACCCGCCAAGGTGTCCTTTTGCGTTAACATTGGGTATGAAGCTTAATTATTGAGTTAATCAAACTTCCTTACCCCCAATTCGACCTAAACTTACCCCAAACCGGGCTAAATAAAAACTTCCTCTTGCCATTATGGGGGTAATTTTATTATTTTATAGCCGGGTTACCGCAAAGTGCTTGTTGTGGTTAGACCAATACGTCTGCTGTGTGTCGTTTTTCCACTAAAAACATAAATTCTTTAAAGGCGCAATATGCATAATAACAATTATTATCAGCATAATCTGCCGGATGTTGGCGATATTGAGACCGGCAGACCCAATCTTGGTAATATGACGAGCGTTGCCGTTTACCGACTTGCGCAATATGCCATGCGCACCGTGCTTATTAATACCCTGGGGCGCGGAGAAGCCGATAAATGCTTTTTTAACGCGGGTAAATTGGCCGGGACTGAATTCTGCAACAAGTATCTGCCTCTTGACGCCGATTTTAATACTTTCATGCAAACCTTGTACGATACCCTTATTGAATTGAAAGCCGGCGTTATGCGCGTTGAGGATATTGATTTTGAAAGACTTGAAGTAACTCTGACAATTTCGGAAGACCTCGATTGCTCCGGACTGCCGGTTACAAACGAGACGGTCTGCACTTACGACGAAGGCTTTCTGGCCGGCGTATTAAGCGCGTATCTGAAAAAAGAATTTGACGTTAAGGAGGTTGACTGCTGGTCAACCGGAGAAAGAACATGCCGATTCAAAATTAAACCGAAGCCGGAGAGTTATTATGAACATAATACATGAGCCGCCCGTACTTGATATTGTAAAAATTTGCTCGAACGCAATTAAAGGACTTGCCGAAGGAGAAATTGACCCGGCGTTTTTCCGGATAAACGATTACGACCTTGACGTGCCCGAAATACGCGAACTATACTATAACACAAAACATCTTATTGAACAATACTCCGCCGGTAAAAACTTTATAACCGAGCTTGCAAAGGGAAATGTTGAAACTGAAGCGCCCGCCAAGAACAACTTTGTAGCGCCGTATAAAGAACTGCACTCAACTTTGCGACATTTTATCTGGCTGCTTAAACAGGTGGCGGAAGGGAATTATAACGTTAAAATAGATTTCAGCGGAAAATTCAGCGATATATTTACATACCTTACAACTTCCTTGCTGGATAAGCAGGAGCTTGAAAAGAAACTTCACGAAAACGAAAAGATACTGCGAATGATAATTGATACCGCCCCGGACGGCTTTAGCATTTCCACAATTGACGGCAAGATGGTTTACGCTTCGCCAAGTATTTGCAGAATGTTCGGCTACGATAGTTTTGATGAAGTTAAGGATAAACAGATGCTGGATTTTATTCACGAGTCGCAATACGAAAAAGCGAAAAGAGCAACCGAAGAGCTTATAAAAAACAAAAGGACTTCCGGCGCTAAAGAGTATCTTGAAAAACGAAAAGACGGCTCGCTGTTTAGCGTCGAGGTGGCGGGGGGACTTATAAGCGATGAGAACGGCAACCCCAAGTATTTATTTTTTGCGCACAGAGATATTTCCGAACGGCTGCAGCTTAAACTTGAACTGCAAAAATATGCCGAACAGCTGGAAGCCTCAAACAAGGCAAAGGACAAGTTCTTTTCAATTATAGCGCACGATTTGCGCGGCCCGTTCCAGGCGTTTATTGGCTTTTCCGAATTATTGAAACAAGGCCCGGAGGTTCTTTCGCCCCAGGAGATAAAACAGTTTTCCAACGATTTGCATCAGGCTCTTAAAAATCAGTACCAGCTATTAACGGATTTGCTTGAATGGTCTAAACTGCAAATGGGCCGCGGCTCCGTTGAAATTGAGAGCGTCAACTTAACTGATGAAGTTAGCGAACTGGCCGCTACCATGGCTATACTTACCAAAAAGAAAGAGATTACGCTGCAAAATAATATCCTTGAAAACCTCACCGTCAAGGCCGATAAAAAAATGCTGCGGCTTGTTTTGCGCAACCTTATAAGCAACTCAATAAAGTTTACAAACAATAACGGCGTCATAGCGCTTGCGGCAATAGCCAAAGAGGGATTTGTTGAGCTAAGCGTTGCCGATAACGGTATTGGCATTGAGCCTGATGATATGGATAAACTATTCCGCATTGATATACCCCACACAACAAAAGGAACGGCCAATGAACCGGGTACGGGTCTTGGTCTTGTGCTCTGTAAGGAGATGGTTGAAAAGCAGGGAGGCAATATGTTTGTTGAAAGCGAAAGAGGAAAGGGGAGCCGGTTTTATTTTACGCTGCCGCGCTGCTGAAATATTTTTTGGTCTTTACCGGGCAATTGCATGTGTAATTGCTTTGTGATTAATTATGATGAGTTGCATATCAAATGCCAACCGGCAAAAAAGATTTCAAGCGGAGATATTGTATCTTATAACAGATAATAGTTAAATTACAATCGGGTTGTTTTGTAACCATGGGAACAATAAAGAAGGAGGAACCTGTGCCTGACCGCGATGTTAAAACAATTAATGACGTTATCAATTTTCAATATGCAAAGATTATTGCGTGCAGTAGTTTTGATCTGCCAAACGGAAAAGAAGCTAAAAAGAATTGCTACGGCTTTGTGAAAAACAAATTTAAAGATTTGCAATCCGGTAAAATAAAATGGTCGGACATCTTAAGAGAAGACTGGCAGTTTGCTGAATCGGATAAAGAGTGCGCCTATTGCGGCAGCAAGACGAATTTAACTCACGAGCATATTGTCCCGCGGTCTTTTAATGAGAATGAACGCTGTTGTGAATGCGACACAATACAAGGCATACACAATCAGGTATGGGCATGCGGGCATTGTAATTCAGAAAAAGGAACAATGGGGCTGTATTCATTTTATAAGAAAAAATTAAACGGCGAAACCAAATTTTACGATTTAATACCCGCTTTAATTGAAAAGAAATATCTGAAAACTATTTTTTGTTGCTTCGAACGATGCGCCAAATGTCTTGAACAGGGAGATTTGGATGGCGACGGCCAAATAACTGTTCTTGATATTGATTACGCACTTAAGGCTTATGGCAAACTGTAACGCTGACGAAAGATAACCCCTATGATTATCACAGTCGCAACCGTGACGGCTTTTACTCATAAACTATTAATAAGCGCTTGTAATAAATCTAATACAAGTAACCATTCCGAATATTATGCCGCTGTTTTCTTTAGCCAATGTTGTTTCCTCAGCTATGCTCCGGCATGGTGGAGACCATGCCAGCCCAGAAAAAAATAAAGGTTCATTTGTTAAGCTATTTCGTCCTTTTCTTCCTATATCAGTTTTAGTCTTTTTTTTTATTTTTCAGAAATAATAATTACCAGGTCATCTTAGCGCCTCTTGTATACCGCCTTTTCCAGTCACGGTAGCGACCGTGACTGCCCTGGAAAGAGCAACTAACTTTTGTAACATAATTTTATATTTACACTAATTCTGCACAATTTAATTCGGTCGATCTTGAAGATATTGTTATACATTTTATAACATTTCCATAGAATTTTTTATGAATTTTTTATCCGAATCAAATAAATAAGTATACGCCCCATTCTTAAAGTAATCAGCTTCTTTTGTTGAATTGAAACCTTTTGGTAAATAAGGTTTACAAGCTGTAAACAACATATTGCCTAATTCGCTTCCAACATATTCATCATTCTTAATTAATGGAGGGAACCAGGCTCCAATAGTATATTTTTCTTTGTTCGTGTCAATATCGCTAAAATATTGTGGCCTTATTTTTAATTTCACATTTGCATAAGCAAGTCGAACCATGAGTTCTCTTATTTGCAAAGGGGATAACTCACCGTCAATATGATTTAGCATTTTAGCTAAATTATTCTGAGAAGCTGTTGAATCGTTAAGAACACAAAGAAAAGTAATCCCACTTAATCTTAACATTATAGTTTGAGCTAAATTCAAATCAGCGTAATCGAAACTTTCGAAGTGAGCTCTAACTTTTGAAGGCACAACTATAAAGGAGCCCATGACTTCACGTTTTATTTCTGCTTTTGTATAAAAGGAACGAGCAATACAATGAACATGATATAATTCCTCCCAATTATATAAATCAGATATTCGTGTATCATCATTATGAGTTTTAAGATCATATTTCAGCATTTTATCTTTCAAATGAGTTTTGATAAAAATTAGGGCTAGCCAATTAAAAAACAACCAAGGTCCATTTATTTTTATATATTCTATAACATCAGTATATCCCTTTGATAACAATCTTTTAATTGGTTTCTCTATTTCATCATTCATTAAAGTATTACACGATCTACAGCATGGGATAACATATTTGCCATATTTGTAACCAATGAGATTTGGTAATCCTATTTCTCTCTTAAATAAATTGTAGTCTCTTAAAATCCACTTGGGTAAAATATGTTCATTGTTAAATTCAACTTCCTGTGGGGTTTTGCCACAAACAAAGCAATTGTTTCCTTTACAAATTTCACTTTTAAAACGCTGAACGCTAAAATGAATAACACGTCTAGACCTATCCTCAATTGATCCATCACTTTTTAATATATACATGTGCAAGTTTTAATCCCGTACTATTAATTATCCCGCTTTTGTCCGTACAACTTTTAGCCGTAAACGTTTTTGTCTAAAATAATTCTTCATTTTTAAACTGTTTTCTAACAACTATATTATATAAGTATAAACCATATTTGTTTTTTTAACACCGCACAAACAATTTCTACCCAATCGTTGCTGCCCCTCGGCTATATATGTAAAAGAGAGAGGTATATTTACATGTTTTTAATTTACAAAACATTTCTTAAAAAAGAATCAGTAATTCTACTGAATTTTTAAGAAATTTTAATGTAAATCGGCGCTATTGTGTTTCACTTTAAGACATATCACGCTTAAGAACCTTCTTACTAAAAACTGAATTCGCTAATGGGCGCCCTTAAAACTGAAGCCCGCGCAATGATGAAATAAATAGAAGTCTATTTAATTAGGTCGGCTTAAAACGCCGACCCTTTTCTTTAAATAAAAATCTAAAAAAATAAAGGCAAACAATGAAAGCAGAAGCTAAAATAGCAGAGCTAAACAATATAATAAGTCCAAATGATTTACCTCAGGATACAATGGGGTTAGCTGATTGGGCTATCAGGATAAACGTAAAATACGGTATAAGAATTTAGTTAACGGGTGGGGGCCATAGATGTTATGGCTTGCCGCTTTATTTATTCACAACAGAAAAACAATTATGGATGAGATAAAAAAGTTACGGCTCTTTTCAATTCAACGGTGTGCCAGAACTTTAGGCGTTGGCCGCGATACTGTGAAAAGATGGATGGATGAGGGACGCATCCGTTTTATAAAAGACGGTAAGAGAAGGCTGATTCCACAAGTTGAACTGGTAAGATTCTCGGAAGAGGGTTTAGTAAAAACACAAATACTAAAACCAAAAGAAGAACCCGAAATGCAAATAGAAAAAAGAGCTGCGTCCCACTATCCGCACATTTCTAAAACATTTGCTCAGGGACTTCTGGAAAAAATCATAAGGAATTAACGCATGGCATTTGTTAAGAAACGCGGAAACATTTTGCATATTTATTACTACGATCCTTTTAGCAAAAAGCTGAGTTCAAAATCAACCGGATTGACGGATGATAAAGCGAACAGGAAAAAGGCAGAGTATATGGCAAAGCGATTCCAATATGAGATGACGCTTAGAAAAGACAACATACAGCCCAGCGCTCAGACGGCCTCTATCAGGGAGGCCTTCGGGCACTTCTTAAAGAACAATGCGGATAAAAAGCGCCAGACTATTTACGAATATAACAGGTTCTTCAAATTCTTTACGGAAAAATTTAATGAATTTGATTCCTGTTCTGTTATTACTAAAATTGCCGTTGAGGATTGGATATTGGATATTAAAAAACTGCCTTACAAGAAAAATACAATCCATGCAATTGGCAAGCAGTGTTACCATTTTCTGAGCTTTCTGTTTGAGTACGAGTATGTCCCCTTTTTCAAAATAAACCGGGAGGTTAATACTAAACCGGAAGTAGGCGAAAAAATAATATTCTCAGATGAAGATATTATAAAGATATTCGACAATCTGGATACGAAAAACAGTAACTTTCAAATCCTTGTGTACATGGCGTTTTACACCGGACTCCGTTCTTCTGACCTAATGGATATCAGCGTAGAAAAAATAGACCTGGCAAATATGGAACTGCGCTACTACTCCCCAAAGCGAAAGGAGCACAGAGAAGTCCCTTTGCACCCTGATCTGGCGTCTACGCTTGCCAAAAGAATAGATGAAATAAAAACAGGAAAGCTTATTAATTATAGCTCAACTGAAAATCTTGGCGATGCAATTGAAAGATATTTCATCAAACTGGGAATAAAAAGCAAAGGCTATTCCGCCCGCACTTTCCGTAAAACGTTTATTACCCGCGCAAGAGCTGCCGGTATTGACGCTTCCATTGTGCGCGAACTTGTTGGCCACGAGCACCAGAACACCGCCGACAGATATTACAATCTGATAGACATGAAACTGATGAAAACCGAACTCTTAAAGTACAAAAGACCCCGGGCTGCCGAATAGCAGCCTTTAGGGTTAATTTATTTAACTAAGCGATAAAACAGCTTTACGTTTGGATATCAGCTGCAAGTATTTTTGTTTGAATGAATCACTTAAAAAACTGCTCTCAATTAATTGAAGCCATTCGCCACTGGCGTTTATAAACAACGATAATTCTTTTTCAATTATTTTGTCGTTGAGAGACAATCTTTCCCTGGCGAAATAGTCAATTAAATCAGCTCTGTTTAGCCTGCTTTTTTTACCCTGTAACGGCAATGCAATTTCTTCACGTGGATTTTTCATTGCAATGGTTGTATTCAAAAGATCGTAAGCTGGAGTTAACTCTGTTTTGTTATTATGGGTTATTAACGAAAAATTTTTCAGGTGCATATCCTCATTACCGGTTAAGTAATTAAATAATGTAAGTCTGAAAAACTTTACTTTTTCTACATACGGGAATGAACAGTATTGCTCAATAACCTGTGCGACCTTTTCCATACTTGAGCTATACTTGGTATCGCGATTGCTTAGGCTTAATTGGGCAAAGTCTTCAAGGGGATATTTTTTGTTTTTGCCATACCTGTCAAATCGCTTTATAAAGTAGACCAAGCTACTATCTTGTGCATAAATCAAACCATGCAGAGGTACTTCAATGCCAACAGTAGAAGCCAATTTCATAGTTAGGTCTTCATTTTCGGGCAATTGTTCATATAAAACATTTTGTGGTTTAAGAATGTAAGTCCCCTTTGTATCCACAATTTCAAAAGTTGAATTTTTTACGCTTAAGATAGCGCTTAGCTTTGCCTGTACACCTTGAATTGACATTTTATCGGATCTTTCGGCAGCCTCAAGAAGCAGCTCTTCTTTTGTAAAAGGCAAGTCTTTCAATTCAGTTAAGCGCTTGTCTACTAATCGCAAAGCTTCGTTGGAATATTTACCCTGGATAATATTTTTATAAGTTATTGGACACTTATTCATAAATTTCCTCTACGGTAACCGACCCAACCATATCGCCCCCAACCAGCATTAATTGCCCAAACAAATCATATTTATCTAGTTTAGCTTTACGTAACAACCCTTCAAGCATTACTCCTTCTGGCAGCAAACCGTCAAAGAATGGAGGAAACTCATCATATATATATTCTTTATTGCTTACCGGCATAGTTAACGAAATAGGAATACCCGCATATTCATCCAGATAAGCAAATCGGTACTTTTTCCCTTTTACCAATTCTTCAAGATAACCACAAGATACCCCAAGATTATATACTCTTGCTTTCCGCATCATCAATCTCTTTTATTTCTGAAATAAACGGGCCGTTCGCATATAATTGTATATTAAGTACGTGTATGATTTTTAATAAAGAATCCATTTGAAAAGAGGTTTTACCTTTTTCAATATCAAAGACCACGTTTTTACCGACTCCGGCTAATTCAGCCAAAGCTTTTTGGCTTAGTCCGCTTTTCTTCCTGTGAATTTTAAGAATCCGGGCTATATTTATTGCTGATATTTCTGTCATATTTCCCTCTATATGGGGATAAAGAATAATATTAGAAATAATTTATAACTAAATTAGAATAAATGCAACATTTATCCCTTTATGAGGGGATAAATAACTGTTAATATATAGTAGCTTGAAAATATCAGACTATAAAGTTCTTAAACTCTAAACGTCTTCTCAGGCAGAAAAGCAAGACTATGATTATTTTAGATTCCGTTGAAGCACAATTATCATGGAATTATTGCATTCGAATAGTTGTTTTACTATTATGAAAATATTATTAACCGGTGCAACCGGATATATTGGCAAACGGCTATTGCCGGTTCTGCTTGAGGGTGGGCATACTGTAGTTTGCTGTGTAAGAGATAAAAACCGGTTTCCGAAAGATGGGCTCTATGCGAATAAAAATCTCTCTCTTCTCGAAATAGATTTTTTGAAAAATAACCCCCTGCCGGACAGCATTAAAGATATTGACGCCGCTTACTATTTAATCCACTCGATGAGTTCCGGTATTAGTAATTTTGAAAAACTGGAATCTGATTCTGCAAATAACTTCGTTAAGCTAATTAATCAGACTTCTGCAAAACAGATAATATATTTAAGCGGAATTACTAATAAGGATAAGCTTTCCCGGCATCTGCGATCACGGAATAATGTTGAAGAAATATTAAAGCGAAGTAACGCGCCTCTTACAGTCCTTAAGGCTGGTATTATTTTAGGAAGTGGAAGTGCCTCGTTTGAAATTATAAGGGATTTGGTTGAGAAGCTTCCTGTTATGATAACTCCCAAATGGCTAAACACAAGACACCAGCCAATAGCAATCCGGAATGTTATAGAATGCCTGACCGGAGTTCTGCTCAATAAAGAAACACGTAGCTCCTCCTTCGACATCGGAGGACCTGATATACTCACTTACCGGCAAATGCTTTTACAGTTTGCCGAAGTTAGAGGATTAAAAAGATATATTTTTACTGTTCCGGTAATGACACCCCGCCTTTCTTCTTACTGGCTTTACTTTGTTACTGCTATTTCTTACCAATTAGCAGTTAATCTTGTTAACAGCATGAAAATTGAAATTATTGCAAAAGATGATAAGCTTATAAAATTGCTTAATATTAAATTGATACCATATAAAACAGCGGTAGGTTTAGCCTTTCAAAATATAGAACAGAATTTAGTCCCTTCAAGCTGGAAGGATTCGCTTATATCCAGCTCCGGCGAAAACTCCTTAAGTTCACATATTACAATTCCGGTAAACGGATGTTATTTTGATAAGCGCATTAAAGATATTAGTGAAAGTGAGGTCGAAGTAGTTTTAGATAATATATGGTCAATAGGCGGAGACCGTGGCTGGTATTACGCTGATTGGTTATGGGGCTTGCGTGGATTCATAGATAAAATTTTTGGCGGCGTTGGTTTGCGGCGCGGAAGGACAAACTTAAACACCTTAAATGACGGAGATACTCTGGACTTTTGGCGTGTATTAATTGCAGATAAGCAAAATAAAAGAATGCTTCTTTTTGCCGAAATGAAATTGCCGGGCGAAGCCTGGCTTGAGTTTAAGATTGTTAACAACAACCGAAAATTTTCGCTTCATCAGACGGCAACCTTCCGTCCCAAAGGGTTACTTGGCAGACTGTACTGGTATTCTGTTATGCCCCTACACTATTTTGTGTTTGATGGCATGGCCAGGAATATAATTGGATATAAGGAAAATAAATCAAATTGATTAGAAGATATTTTCCCATTTTATTTCTTGGATAATAATCCAAAAAATTTACTTGTTTAGTTGTGTGGAGATGAAATCAATTCGCAATTCGCGTATCTAATGATTTTCTTACTCCTTTTATCAAAGAGAATTGGATAGCTTTTAGATGTAGTAAGTTTGCAGATAAAGACACCAATATTAAGCTATAACAAAATTCATGCAGCAAAAACAACTTTCCCTTCTTTCAAATATGAGGCTATTAATGTGGTTTCATTTGACAGTTCGTGTGGCGTCAGCATGACTATATCAAGAGGGATCATAAATTTTCTAATAGTCATTCTTTCGGCATTTGAAACGAGTTTACCGCGTTCAAAAATATTTTTATCGTTAAAATCTTCTGAAATAATGCCAATATCCAAATCGCTTTCTTCTGTCGCGGTATTGTTTATATGCGAACCAAATAAAACAATCTTATCAACTTTTACAAAGTCATTTTTCAAATTACTCAATAGAAAGTTAATTATTTCGTTAATGCGTTCTTCAGCCATAATAATATATCTCTAGTATTTTCAAAAATTTGTTTGGTTTTGGCGAGATTGAACTCCTTACTAATACGTGCAAGATCCTCGGGATATCTGGTAGCAACACTTGCTAAATTCAATTCGCTAATAAAATCTAACTAATCGCTTTTCAACTCTATTCCTAATTTCTCAACAAAATACACTAAGTTGTGATTCTTTGGAGGTAAAACAGCAAATTATGAATTATAAATTCCTTTTAGCATTTTTTCTATTGCAAGATGACACATAAAAACCGAATAAAAATATCGCCCACCCTCTAACATAAATTCAGCGGTATCTAAATCATAATCGGATTGCTTTATCCATTCATCGGTTGTTCGCATGTTTTTTTAATTTCTTGTTTCGAACAATACAATTAATAATATGCTTAAAGTATGTATAATTCATAAATTAATCAAACATTTTCGCCTTGTCGGCATCAAGGTAGGCTTCCTTAAAGCCTACAGCGGAAATAGAACAGAGAATATTAATCCTTTTGGGAGGTAGCCCAAGCTGGATCACAAGGTCTTCATTTCCAAAATCCTTTTCTTCCAGTTCGATCTCGCTACGACCGAATTCATTAAGAGCGTTTAGCAGGTTAGCGGTATTTCCTTTACTATATTAATAATTTGGTTAAGAATTTCCAGCGCCAATTCCTTGTCAAACATAAATGGCGTCCCTTTCAATTCTTTTTTTGAGGAAAGGGTTCATTTTTTCTCTGTACATAATTACATCTATGTTTTTCTTGGTTATCTCTTCAAGATCCTGCTTAATACCTATCAGGTCGAACATTTTTGGAGTTCCTAATTCAACAACAATATCAATATCGCTTTCATCGGTATTTTCACCTCTGGCTGACGAGCCGAATAATCCCAATTTAGAAATATTATATACTGCCTGATTTTGAGCTTTGTAATTCTTTAATATTTGAATTATTTCATCTGTAGTCATATTCTCACTTTATTGTTTTGTCCGATCTGGAAATAACCTATTTGATATTACAAAAAATAAATGAGAAAAACATTCCAAATTATTAACAATGAGTAATATAGCTTTGAATTAGTTTTATTTCGATTCAATTGAATTTTGAAATTGCGTGAGATTCCCTTATAAATAAAACATTTGTCCTTTTAGACTGACAATTACAGCTTTAGAATATTTATTAACAATGGAAATTTAGTTTTATTCATATCTGCTTATGGTTTATTTGCAATATAAGTGTTTTGACGAATGTTCGTCTTCGTTAAATATATAAGTGTTGATATTTAAAAGAAAAAGCACAATGTTTGGATAAAAACAATAAGGAAATTAAGTTCCAGCCTTGCGGGAACAGGTTAAATCTCAACCGGGTAAATAAAAGGTTGTTATGATGACTAAAAAAGTATATCAAACCAAATAACTTTTGGGAATAAACCTTTTTCAAACAAAAACATTCGCTTTAATTTACATTAGGGCTAAAATTTTTTACAGAAGTAATGTTAAAAACAAAGGCAAACAATTTTTCCGGAATTGAAACCTGCTTGTTGTAAATTTATGAAAAGACTAAAACAGTTGTAAAAATATCTGAAGAACATTAAATAACAAACTATGGATTATAGAGATACCGTTTTTATGTCAGTTGCCGAAAACCAAAGTTTTTCAAAAGCGGCAAATGATCTGAATATTAGTCAACCGGCTGTTACACGGCATATTAAAGAGTTGGAAGAACGATACAAAACCAATCTTTTTGAGCGGAAGAGCAACAAAATATACCTGACCAAGGCCGGCGAAAAAGTATACAATGCTTTTAAAGAAATAGCGCAGCAATACCGTAATCTCGATTTTGAAATAGGACAATTCCAAAACAGCGTTTCAGGCGAGTTTAAAATAGGCGCCAGTTCCACCATTTCGCAATATGTTATTCCTAAGGTAATTGCGTCGTTTTATAAGCGATACCCGAAAATTCAAATTTACCTAATGAACGGTAATTCATTTGAAATGGAAAAATTGTTGTTGGATAATCAGGTAGATATAGCTCTGGTCGAAAACCAGGCATCACAATTGGGTATCCGGTACAGGGATTTTCTGGATGATGAATTGATTGTTGTAACAGGGAAGGACAGCGTTTACTCCAAACGCGAATCCATTGGTAAAGATGATTTACTGAAAATACCCATAGTATTGCGCGAGCAGGGTTCGGGAACTCTGGAAGTAATTAAGCAGGCGCTTTTATTGCAAAATATCAGTTTCGAAAACCTCAATACATTTATTCATTTAGGAAGTACCGAGTCAATCAAAAATTTTTTACAGGGATTTGATGGATTGGCAATCATATCGGAAAAAGCCGTTAAGAACGAACTCTACATGAAAACATTAGTAAGACTAAAAGTCACTGGTTTTACTATTACGCGAAAGCTCCGCATTGCATACAAACAAGGGCATAAAAGCCAACAGGTTGAGCTGTTTGAGAATTTTTTGCTCAATTACAATTTGTAGCTTCTTCTTACAAACTTGCAATAGCTCAAAACTTTACTTTGGTAGTCATTTTTCCGCTTAAACTCAAACCTTTAATTACACGTAAAAGGATATATATATAAACTAAGGTGGAAACGGCACTTATAACATAATGTTATTGGCGATAAATATATGCAATTTGGTTTAGTTATGCCGGGGAGCTATTTTTGCATATAAAAAAGGATGGCATGGAAAAGATTCGAATATTTAAGAACATAGCGGGTTTCGAGCAGCGGTTCAAAAAATACAACTGGCTCTATTCAATTATTATTTGTGCAAGCTTTTTGCCGTTTATATCGCCGGCAATTGCCTTATTTATTGGCTTAGTGCTTTCTATTAGCGGGATAAGACACGAAAATATACATAAGTACACATCAAAAATTCTTCAGGCGTCTATAGTTTTAATGGGCTTTGGAATGAGTCTTGGGGCTGTAATTTCATCATCAAAGACTGGTTTTATTGAAACCATAGTTTCTGTAACTACGGTAATGTTATTGGGCATAATGCTTGGGAAACTCTTAAAGGTTGAAAAAAACATTTCATTGCTTATTGCCACTGGAACAGCAATATGCGGAGGAAGCGCCATAGCCGCAGTTGCTCCAATACTTAACAGTAAAAACTATCAAAACTCATTTGCGCTTATTGTGGTTTTTGTGCTGAATGCCGTCGCGTTGTTTTTGTTCCCGTTTGTTGGACACCAATTGGGCCTGAGTCAGGAAACATTTGGGAATTGGGCCGCCATAGCCATTCACGATACCAGTTCGGTAGTTGGAGCCGGGGCAATTTATGGCGAAAAAGCATTGCAGGTGGCTACAACTGTAAAACTAATCCGCGCATTGTGGATTATTCCTTTATCGTTGGTGATTGCGTTTATGAATAAAGGCGGCGAGAAAAAATCCATCAAATTTCCCTGGTTCATTTTGTTTTTTGTGCTGGCTATTGTATTTGCTAATATTTTCCCCAACTTTCAGGAAAGTTATTCCCATTTCAGCTGGTTAGGTAAACGAGGGATGGTCATTGCTCTGTTCCTTATCGGTTCAAACATCACAGTAAGCGAAATTAAAAAATCAGGTCCGCGCAGTTTTGCCCTTGGGATAATTTTATGGGCAGTTATAGCTTCCGGTTCATTGTTCTTTTTAACGCGATAAGCAATACCGTACATTTATAAAGGGACATCCTGGTTTTGTTTTACCGTTTTATCGTTACTATTTATACTTCTCCGGCATGTCCCCAAAATAAATGATAAAAACATTTGCCTTTCTGTCCGACAACTACAATAGCGTTAGTATATTTATTCGAAGGAGAGTTCTGTTTCCAATTGGCAGGATTAAACCAAACCTATATCGTTTGTCTTCAGTTGAATTACCCCTATCAGGGTTGCCGTAACCATATACGCTACTAATTACAATCCCCTGCATCTGTTAAAACTGCCAAGTATTTTTTACAGCACAATAATTTTTTTAGCTCTCTTCTTTCCTCAAGTGTTTGATTTCAGCTACTAATTCATCAACCGATTTTTCCTTATAAATATTTTCTCTTTCGGCTGTATAGTCTCCAAAACCTGAATTAAATTGATTGATAAATCTTATTGTATTTACGGCTCCAAGCTTTTCATATAATATTTTCATGGCTTCATTATTAAGCTCATTTGGCGTCTTAAACTCAGGTTGCATTTAATAACTCCTTTAACAAATCAATTGGGTTAAGTACTTTTAACTTAGTATGGACTTTTGAATTACATGCTTTTATTAATCTATCATCAGTAGTACAAAAATAATCGGAATCTGAAAATTCGGCAGCTGCTACGTGAAGCGAATCCAATGGTTTTAATCCTAAGGAAACAAAATGTTTACTTAGATCGATAATCTTATCATTTAATTTAATAAATATATCCGCAGTTGAGTTCGATCATCTAACGGTCTTTGCAGACAACATGAATCAAGATATATTTTCATCATTCGGCAAAGAATAATTGAATTAATTCAAAAAGAATTATTTTATTAGTTGATACAATAATCATAAAACATATAAAATTCAATATATGCTTTCATGAAGGCGAGAATACTCCTATAACTATTTTTACCAAAATTTGCAATAGAAGATTACCATAAACTATATTCAGTAATTCAATAAAAATATCAATCAAGCAATTTTTTAGGGGGGAAACGGAAATAACTTTCTCATTAAAATTATTTATAAATGATTTGTTTTAGAGGTTTTTCCAGCGGTATTTATAATTATTTCATTTTCCAACACCTCTCGCACCCCTGTATTTAGCGGCTATCGTAAAAAACGCGATACCTATTACCTCCGTTTAACCCCTATAAACATTGGCTGAAAACCACTTCTGCGGATAAAATTTATTTTTTAGCGTATTTCGGAAATCGGTAAAAATTACTGCCATAGCTTGCCATAGTAATTATATAAAAAACTGGTTTTGGCAGGTGTTTTAGGTCATTTTGGGGTGATTCAGCTAAAGTTTAGAAGTTATTTAAAATAAAAAACCCTCAAAACGGCTTGTTTTGAGGGTTTAAGTGAGCGCGGGTGGGCTCGAACCACCGACCCTCCCGATAAATCGGGATGCTCTACCGTTGAGCATTTCGATCAGATAGAAACTGGATTGAATATTTGGGATTCTTAAATGATTTAAGCTTTTTCTCAAGCAAACAAGCCTCGGACTTTGTTTCGCAATCGGAGCTAACAACAAGCTCCCACGGGCCGTTATTACCTGTGAAATGATTATTTGGGGAATTGTGCTGAGAGAGGCGGTGTTCTATATTGTTTGTCTCTCCAATGTAATGTTTGCCTTTTGTGTTGCGGAGAATATAAACGTAATGCATCTTGATCTCCTTTTTATTTAGAACAACAAACGCACAATAACTTACGGGATTCTTTGTGAATGAGGGTGGACTCGAAAAACCGACTCTCCCGATAAATCGGGATGCCCTACCCGCACAAAGCGAATTAGGAAATACGAATTTTGTTTAAAACTACAAATCCCGCAAGTAATTGCGGGATTTTTGTGAGCGCGGGTGGGCTCGAACCACCGACCCTTTGCTTAAAAGGCAAATGCTCTACCCCTGAGCTACGCGCCCTAAAATTTTATTTGAGAATTCAAATTTAATGCTTTTTTTTCATAATTGCAATATGAACCGGTATTTTTTTGTTATTAAAAAATACCGGTTTATAATATCCTTTCCAAAGGAACCTGAAAAAGTCGTATTTTATCATCAATGCGCGCAATTTTTTCGTTGAGATTTTCTATCCCTGTAATTAATTTTTCCAGCAATTCATCGCCGGGCAGTGCAATCATGCGCACATTATTGTAGCCTGGGAAAGTCCTGGTGCCAAGGTGCGGATCAGTACTGTGCCCTTTGCCCTTGACGTTTTCCCATTCCGTATAAAAATCTATTTTAAGTTCATCTAATAAGCTCGAAACCCGGTCATCAAGAACATCGTGATATATTACAAACACTATTTTCATAATTGAGTTCCTTATCAAGTTTATCTTAAGCGACTTTTTTACGTTTCCTTATTTTTTCGGAAATATCATCCAATAATGAATAAACAACCGGTACAATAAAGAGAGTCAGCAGTGTGGAAGTAATTAAACCGCCAATTACCGCTTGTCCCATAGGAGCTCTGAACTCCGAACCTTCGCCAATTGCAAAGCCTACCGGTATCATACCAAAAACCATTGCCAGCGTAGTCATTAATATAGGTCTTAACCTTGTAGGGCCGGCGGCCATAAGAGCCTCAATACGACTCATACCGCGGTCTCTTAAAACGTTTGTATAATCAACAAGTAAAATACCGTTTTTGGTTACAAGACCCATAAGCATAATAATTCCAATAAACGACATCACAGAAAGAGCGCTTCCGCATAACAAAAGCATGATAACGGCTCCAATGATGGACATAGGCAACGCGAGCATAATTGCAAACGGATGCGCGTAGCTTTCGAACTGAGCCGCCAGCACTATATAAACAAATATGATTGCAAGCGCAAGAGAAATTAATATGTTTACAAATGACTCGGCCTGCTGTTCACCTTCGCCTACAACGCCAACCGTATAACCTGGGGGAACTGTAATTTTGGCGGTCTCCTTTTGAATATCGCCAAGCACTTCGCCAAGGAATCTGTTTTTTAAATTGGCGTCAACGCGAATTTCCTTTTGGCGCGCATAACGGCTTATTTTTGAAGGGCCGGTTCCTTCCTTTATGCTTACAATATCGCTTAACGGAACAAGCATGTTGCCACCGGCATTATCTTTTTTGTTGCTGAGCATTGTAAGATCGGCCACGTTAACAAACGAAAGCCTGTCGTCTTTTTTTAGCTGTACTCTTACATCGTATTGTTCGTCTCCTTCCTGATATTTTGTAGCAACGTAACCATCTACCATTGAGCGTACTGTGGACGCAATAACGTATGGGTTTAAGCCAAGATCGTTTGCTTTTTCCCTGTCTATATTTATCTTTACTTCAGGCTTTGAAAGTTCAAGACTGTTTTCAACATCAACCGCGCCTTTTGTGTTTTTTACAACAGCTTCAACCTTTTCGGCAAGCATTTGCAGCGTATCAAGGTTTTCGCCACGTATACTGTAAGTTACCGGTTTTTCGTTACCGCCAACGCTGCCCTGACTTGAAACGCTGAGGTTGGCGCCGGCAATGCCGGAAATTTCATCGCGGACAAGATTAATAAACTCCGCCTGCCCGAGTTTTCTTTCCTTCTTTTTAGTGAGCTTAACCTGTATGTTCGCTTTTGTAACCGGGTCGTTGCTTGAGCCAATGGTTGTAAGTATGTTTTTTACTTCGGAGTGCTTGGCAATTTTCTTTTCTATTATGCGGCATATATCGCTTGTCTGTTCAAGAGAGCTGCCGGGAGCCGCGTTTACAGTAACATAAAATTCTCCCTGATCCGATTCCGGAAAGAACTGCGAGCCAAGCATACCCATAAGCATAAAGCTCATTACGAAAACCACTACTGATATAACAATAACCAGTATACGGTGTTTAAGCGCAAACCCAAGAGCCGTTTTATATTTTTTACTTAGAATTTCGAAAAAGTGGTTAAAGTAAAAAAGTATTTTATTTAGTATGTTGCCATTTTTAGAAAGAGCTTCGTCTTCTTTTTTTAGCCAGCGCGATGAAAGCATTGGAGTAAGTGTAAACGCCACGAATAACGAAACCAATACCGCGGCCGAAATTGTTATTCCGAACTGATAGAAAAAGCGGCCTACAATGCCGGACATGAACGCAACCGGAACAAACACGGCTACAATTGTAAACGTAGTGGCCATTACCGCAAGACCAATTTCCTGCGAGGCTGATTTTGCCGCCTCCATTGGCGTTTCTCCCTGATCCATGTGCCGGTATATGTTTTCTATAACCACAATGGCGTCATCAATAAGCAAACCCACGGCAAGCGAAAGCGCGAGCAGAGACATCATGTTGAGTGTAAAATTTAACGCGAACATTATGATAAAGCTTGCAATAATTGAAGCCGGCAAAGCAAGCGCGCTGATAACGGTTGCCCTGAAGTTTGCAAGGAACAAATAAATTACTATAATTGCCAGCAAACCGCCGTAAAGAATATCGAAAAGCACATCATTAATGGAGTCTTTTATAAATGTACTGTTATCCGTAGCAATAATAATGTTAATGTCTGGAGGAAGTTCTTTTTTTAAAGATTCAATTTGTTTTTGAACACCCTCCGCAACCTTTACCGTGTTGCTGCCGGATTGCTTTACAATATTTAAACCTACCGCAAGGTTGCCGTTTGCTCTTGTTAAACTTGTTTGTTCTTTAACGCCGTCAATAACCTCCGCCACGTCAGATAAATACACAGGCCGCCCATTGGGAGTGGCAACAATAATTCTGTTGAAGTCCTCAACTTTTTTCAGTTTACCCATTGTGCGCAGCAAAATCTGTCGCGAACCGTTTATAAGGTTTCCTCCCGGTATCTCAACATTGGCGCTGCCAACCGCGTTAATAACATCGTTAATGGAAATATTAAACGATTTTAATTTCGCACCGTCTACCGAGACTCTTATTTCTCTTTCGGCGCCTCCAACAAGATCAACCGAGCCAACGCCGGGTATGTTCTCGAGCCGTTTTTTTATTACATCTTTTGTGAAAGTTGTAATATCTTTTGGAGACCTGTTGCCGGAAACAGTTATGGACATGATAGGCAGGCTTGAGGGATCGTAACGCTGAATAACAGGGTCTTTAATGTCGGTAGGCAAATTTTCCCGTATTGCCGCAACCTTTTCCCTAACATCCTGCGCGGCTGTTTTACCGTCAATTTCAAGTTTAAACCCGATTACAACAATTGAAACTCCCTCCTGCGAAGTGGAGTTGATTTTATCAACGCCTTCAATAGGGTTAACCGCGTCCTCAATTTTTTTTGTGACATCCGTTTCAATCTGTTCCGGGCCCGCGCCCTGCAATACAGTTGTAATAACAACATAAGGAATATCAACATTCGGGTAAAGATCAACGTTCAGCTTAATATACGAGAACCATCCAAGCACAATTAGAGACATTATCATCATTATTGTAAAGACGGGGCGTCGTATCGATACATCTGCTAATTTCATATAGTATTCCTAATTCTCAAATTTAAAATTGTTTTATTTGTTCTCAATCCTTACGGATTTTCCGTCTTTCAGGTTATTCATTCCCAATGTAACAACCGTTTCTCCGCTGTTAAGTCCCTTTGTTATTTCCACATATTGCCCATCGCTTATGCCGGTTTCTACATTGCGCATATATGCCTTGTTGTTGTTAATAACAAATATATACGAACCTTTATCTGAATTTGTAACAGACTGATTAGGGACGGCAATGCAATTATTCTTCGATTTTAAAACGGTATTGACACGGCAGAACATTCCGGGTTTAAACCATCCGTCTTTAGTATTTGGGAATACAGCCTTTACTTCGAAACTGCGGGAATTGACATCGGCGGATTTTGAAATCTGAGTGACTCTGCCTCTTTGTATAAGATCGGGCTTCTGGTCGGAGTAAATATCCACGGTTTGTCCTACGGCAAGGCTCACAACTTCGCTTTCGCCGACACTAAAAACAGCCTTCATATTATGCGTTTTTGCAATTGTCGCGATAGGCGCTCCCGGGTTTGCAACATCTCCTACATTCATGTTTACAGCCGCAACAACACCCGAAATAGGGGCTATTATCTCTACTGCGCTTTTGGCCGCTGTAAAATTGGCCTTGGCAACGTTATACGCGGTCTGCGCTCCATCAACAGCCTGCTGAGAAACCGCGCCCTCTTTAAGCAGGGCTTTCATCCGTTCCAAATCTTTTGCCGAATTTTTATATTGAGCTTCGGCCTGGTAATATTGCGAAGCCGCGCCGGATTTATCGAGAAAAACTATAGGTTCTCCTTCCCTTACGGCGGATCCGACTTTTACTTTTATGGAAACTATTCTTTCCGCAATTTTGGAAGAAACGTTAGCTTGTTCTTCCCCCTCGAAATTGCCGGAATAAGTTTTCATTAGTTTTATATCCCGTTGCCCGGCGCTTAGAACCTGCACGGCAACAGTATTGTTATCGGTTAAACTCTTAACTGCTGATTCATCATTTTTTTTACCGCACCCTGTTAATAATAAAAACGAAAGCGGTAAAACCATCAAATATTTATTAAGCCTATTTGAAACAAACATATCTTAACCGGCTCCTTTAAAAATTAAAGTTATATTTAAAAATTATTTTTTATTCAACACTGGCCGCGTATTCCCAATCCGATTTTGCAATCAGGAAATCGTAAATAGCCTGCGCATAGTTGGTCTGCGCGGAAGTTAAAGCCGCCTGGGTATCAATAAGTTCAAGCTGTGTACCAACGCCGTTCTTAAACCTTGACTGAGCAATCTTAAGAGCTTTTTCGGCCTGCTCAATACTTTTCTGCTGTGCGGCTACTCTCTTTTTAGCTTCAGCCATTTGCATGCGCGCCTGGGTTATTTGTATCTTAAGTCCGTCTTCAAGTTTTTTTCTTGAAAGGATTACTTTTTCCTTATCAATTATAGCCTGTTCAACTCTCGCGTTTCTTTTAAAGCCATCAAAAATAGGATAGCTTAACTGCAATCCGGCTGAAAGAGTTTTGGCCCACTCGTAGTTTCCGAATTTGAATGTGTTATCCTGTGCCTGCCATTGATACTGTCCGAAAAGAGCCAGTGTGGGGTAATATTCCGAACGTTCAATAGTGATATTCTTATCGAGTAACGATTCCTGAATTTTTAACTGGGTAACCAAAGCGCTTTTAGCTGTCGCATCCTGTTCGGAATCATCCATAAAAGCGTCCGGAACATCCTGAAAAACAAATTCGCCTTGTACTTCTATTGGCTTTTTTATATCAACAGCCATAAGATTTTTCAGCCCGTTTTTAGACATTTCGAAGCTGTTTTCGGCCTGAATTAACTGCGGCTGTGTGTTGGCCAACTGAACTTCGGCCCTTAAATAATTATATTCCGATTCAACTCCCTGTTTATATAACGAGGAAATGTTGTCGTAGTTTGCCTTGGCTACTTCAAAGCCTTCTTTGCTTACCTTAACCATTTCTTTCATAAGCAAGATGCCGTAGAAAGCCTTCTTGACGGCAAGTGTAACCTGCTGTTTTGTAGCCTTGCTTCCGGTTTTTGAAAAATCGGCATATTCTGCCGCTATTTTAATTGCTGTGTTTACCTTTTGGCTATAAATTACCTGGCTTACTGAAATGCCAAGGGCGTAATTATTATCCGCTCCCATTTCCATTACAAGGGTTTGCGAAGTAGGGTTGAAAGCATTATTAGGCGGAATAAAAAGAACCGGCAACTTAAAATTACGAGTATACTGCCCCGAAAAAGCTACACTCGGATATGCGTTTGAATAAGCTTCGTTTATCTGTTCTTCAGCTTTTTGTATATCTTTATCGGAAATTTTAATATCCCAGTTCCTATCAAGAGCTTTTGTCAGGGCATCCTTCAGGGTAATAACTTCCGGGGCCTCGGTTTTGGGCTGAGCGGCAGCAAAAGCAGAAAACAACATACACACAAGATAAGTCAGCGGGCGATTGAATATATTTATCCTGGCCATTAACAAAATCCTTTTATATTAATTTAATTCGTAAATATTCGTGACTAAGAGTACTATTTTATATAGGGAGAAAAACCTTAAAGTAGAAAAATTCAAGTGTTAAATAGTAAAACGCATAAAATACACATAATAGAATATACCAGACAAACCGCTTATCCCTATAATAAACCGTATAAACAGTTTGAGAATAAGCCTGAATTGTGCAGAATTATATGTAACATAGGTTTTATAAACAGGCAATGCGGTTAATTCATTTTGTCATAAGGAGATAAGCCGGTTTTCATTGGTCGGGAACGGCTTTTATTGCCTGTAAGCCTTATCTTGGTAACAAGCGGGTGTATTTAAACGTTCCTTAATTAATCCCGGGGCGGTAAAAAGCTTTTGTAATGTGAAGAAAAAGGTGCAATCATAATTTAGGGGGTAAAAGAATAATTGGGAGTGGAAAAAACAGCTTTAATTATGAAAAAACAATAGCAAATAGCGTTAAGGGAGATGAGTATTTAAGAAAAGTTTATGGCAAAATTATAAACGCATGGCGTAGACATTCATGGAACGACATCCAAAGGTGGCTTCGACTTGCTCAGCCTCCGATGGGGTTGAGCTTTTTGAAAAAGGCAATCTGTATAATTTCCATTCTTATATTTTGCTGCCTGTTTTGTGGATGGACCGGAAAAAAGACCGGGGTAAGACGCCCCGGTCTCAAATCATTATCTTAATGTGTTTTCTATCTGTTCCAACTCGTTTTGTGAGAAGGTAAGATTTTTAAGAGCGTCAATATTATCCGTCATTTGTTCAACTGTTCTTGCTCCAACAAGTACGGAGGTAATACGTTTATCCTTAAGAAGCCAGGCGACAGCCATTTGCGCAAGTGACTGGTTTCTCGAAATGGCAATGTCATTCAGTTGTTTGATTTTTTCAATTTTATCGGGAGTAATATCCTGAGCTCTTAAAGCGCCGTTTTTGTTTGCCGCGCGAGATTTTTCAGGTATGCCGTTTATATATTTATTGCTAAGCAAACCCTGTGCAAGCGGAGAAAAAGCAATACAGCCCATTCCTTTATTCTCCAGAACATCAAGCAGTCCTTCTTCCACCCAGCGGACGAACATTGAGTATTTGGCCTGGTGAATAAGGCAGGGAACTCCCATCTCTTTTAATATATCGGCGGCGCGAGCGGTTTGTTCGGGGGAGTAGCTCGAAATACCGGCATAGAGAGCCTTCCCCTGTTTTACGGCATGAGCAAGAGCGCCCATGGTTTCTTCAATCGGGGTTTCGGGATCTGGTCTGTGCGAGTAAAAAATGTCTACATATTCAAGTCCCATGCGTTTTAAACTTTGGTCAAGGCTTGCAAGCAGATATTTCCGGGAGCCAAAATTTCCGTAAGGTCCCGGCCACATATCGTACCCCGCTTTGGTTGAAATAAGCAATTCATCCCGGTAAGAACGAAAGTCCTTTTTTAATATGATGCCAAAATTTTCTTCGGCAGAACCGTAAGGCGGGCCGTAATTATTCGCGAGATCAAAATGAGTAATGCCGCTGTCAAAAGCCTTCCAGATGATTTTTCTGTAATCTTCAAAAACGTCAACCCCGCCAAAGTTATGCCATAGGCCAAGCGAAACGGCCGGAAGCTTTATGCCGCTTTTACCGCAGCGGTTATACCGCATTGTATCATAACGTTCGGCCGCGGGCGTATAATTGCTTATATTCATATCTGCTCCTTATAAATTTATGCTAATCATTTTCTGTTAAATACTTTTTATACCATGCCTTTCGTATTTTATCAACTTCTTTTCTGTGCCTTGAAAGATGGTGGTTACCTCCTTCAAACAAAATAAAGCGGTGGTGCATTCCAACAGATAAAAGTTTTTTTGAAAGTTCAATAGATTGCAAAGGGGAGACGGTATCGTCATTGCTGCCGTGCATAATAAGCATGGCTGTTTTACGGGGCAGCTTATCAACAAAATTAATTATGGATCTTTGAGCAATCATTGCTTCAAATTTTTCATCGCCCAAAGCTTTTCTGAAAAAAGCTCCCGTTTTGCTCCCTTTGTCCGTGTATTCTTTCAGGTCGGATATTGCGCCTGCAAACACCGCGCATTTAAAAACCGGGTTTCTTGTAAGAGCCATAAACGTCATCATTCCGCCGCGGCTCCAGCCTTCAATACCCCACAGGTTTTTGTTGGCGCATGGTATTTCATCTGCAAGCGGAATTAAATTAAGAATATCGTTTACGTCTTCTCCGCCAAGGTCTTCGGTTCCTTCGCCGCCGCAGTTTCCGCGGTACATGGAAGCAAAAACAACGTAACCCCACGCGGCCATCTGCCCAAACATGCCTTTAGCGGTAAATTCATCAATAGCGCCGTTTTCTCCAACGCCGCCCCGGTTCCAGATAATACATGGGAATTTCGCTCCATTTTCACTATCTTTGGGGTAAGCAATGTAGCCGGTTATTTTTAACTTGTCAGAAAGATATGTGATTTTTTCGACAACCGAATTCTGAAGCGCTTCTATTCCCCAGCCGCTAATTATCATTTTATTTCGTTGTTCGCTTAGTTCTATTGTTTTTCTTTCTACTATTAATGAGCTCATTGCCTTGATGTTAAATTAATATTTTTATTAAAATTATTTGTTTCTTCTTTTGAGGATGTAAATAAACCAAAATTATTTGTTTTATAAAAATTTGACTTTAAAAAGATAAAAAAAAGCCTTTTATTCATATCTGTCTGAGATTAATTATGAAGAAAACGAAGATGAAAAACACTAAAGTGGAAATAAGCGAGGTTATAGATAGTATCCTAAATAAAGCCGGAGTATTTTACAAGGAAAACGGCTTTCTGCTGGATGTGCTGTATGATCCGCTTTTGTGGGAAGGCCCTATGCATTCAAAGGGTATAACGCGTATCTTCATAGAAAAGATGGAAGAAGGAGGAGGCTCGTTTATAAAAATTCTTGGAGCTATTACGGAACCTCTTAAAAAATATGAGGTGATTGATATGACTCTGGTGGAAGAATATTACGATAAAAAAGGGCGAAAATACCAGATATGGATTAATGATGACGAAGTTGAAAATATCAAGGTGTTAATCCCCAAAGGATTTAAAGCCACAAAAAATTCCGGCCTGCCTACAATAAAAACGAAAAAGAAAAATCAGAAGATGGCCGAAAACTATATGATTTTATGATTGCGTTAAAAGCGTAACAATACCAGGCCGTAAAACAAAATCTCCTTATACAGCGGGCACTTCTTAACGAATAAGACTTATTATAATTCAGAATTACTTTGCGGATTGGCTGGTATTAAAGAAAAAGCCGTCTTAGTTCGCCATTAAGACGGCTTATCTTAGGGTTTTAGTTTGTATCGGAGGCTGTGGTTTTGCCTCCATTAGTGCGAAGTGAAAATTATGAAAAACTTATTAGCTTTCATGTTTATATAATCGTACAATTTCAGTATTTGTTTATACTTCATCGGTTACTTTATTTATTTAATTGATTAAATTTATGACAAGTGGAAATTTAATTGTGGCTGACAAGCAAAAAGTATACAGAGGGTTGGTTTTCTTAACGGGACTATTATTCCTTTTTAGCGCCATTTCAAAACTTTTGCCCATTTACCCATTCGAATTTCTGTTTGTACGGGAAGGCCTTTTAAACTGGAGTCTTGCTCCGTTTGCAGCTCGTCTTATCATTTCAAGTGAACTTATAACAGGCGCGGGGTTATGCCTGGGTACGGCATCAAAAAAAGTGTTTATTCCATTGGCCTTACTATTATTAATCGGGTTTTCAGCTTATCTTGGCATATCCTTAATTGTAAAAGGGCTTCAGGCAAATTGCGGGTGCTTTGGCGAGCTGATGCCGATGTCTACTCCGGCAGCCTTGGTTAAAAATATTATAATGATTGTTGTACTTGTTGTTTCGCTATTGGGGCTTAAAGTTAAGGATACGATAAACTACAGATTAATAACCGTTATATCAATCAGTATCTTTTCACTGGTATTTATATTTTCACCGGTACATCCTTATGTGGTTCCGACAGCCGTTACCGGCGCTCCTGTTCAAGCCGATTCGGTAAAAGTAAAAACACCGTTACAAACTGCGGCGCCGGATACGGCAACAAAAAAACAGGCTAAAATAAAAACGGCGGATACGCTTAAAACAAAAGAGGAAAAAACGGTTTCGTTCCTCACATTTTATCCGCAAAGCAGTTCCGTGTATGCAAAATACGTCATGTATTCGGGCAAATATGCAAACCCCGATGAAGGAGAAAAAATTATTGTGGTATTCAGTCTCGATTGCGAACATTGCCTTGCCTCTGCCAAAGACATTGCCTTGTTAACGAAAAAGGAAAAACTGCCGCAAATACTGGGCATTTATTTTGGAGGGGAGGAAGAAGTGCCTGAATTTGAGAAACAATCGGGTATTAAGATACCCTATTATCTTGCGGATGCTGCTCATTTTTTCCCGTTGCTTTCAAAAAATCCTCCCCGTGTAAGTTATATTGTTAACGGTAATATAACCGCGAACTGGGAGGGGGACGACTTTACAGTTGCCCGGCTTTGGGCTAAAATAAAAGAAACAAGAAGTCGGAAAAAATAAGAGGCATGTTAATAAAAGCATACTTTATAATCTAAAAACTCACCTTTATCGTAATTAAATTTTGCGCTAAAAAACTTATCCTGCCTAAGCCATTTAAGAAAAATTTTATCGCCGTCCCAAAGGTTCAGGTCAGGTACTTTATTTGTATCGATCCATTTGAGCACGCCTTCGTTTGAATCAATAAGAGAGCCTTCGAATTCCGTGGCAGTAAAAATAAAAACGTACCAGTCCTCCTGCGAGTCGAATGCGGGAAAAGTAATAAAGCCGTGCAATTTTGGAGCTTTGATTGTAAGTCCCGACTCTTCTCTTACTTCTCTGATAATGCAATCTTCGGGAGATTCGCCGGCTTCCATTTTGCCGCCAAGCCCGTTCCATTTGCCTTCGTGAATATCGTTGATTTTTTTTACGCGGTGCAGCATTAAAGTTTTATCGGCATTTTTATCGATAATATAACATAAAGTAGCTAATTTCATTAAAATAACCTTTTATTTGAATATTACAAAAATAGGAAAAAATTTTTTCTTCTTTGTTTCAAAATATTTTTTTTATATTCACATAAAGAATAATTTAGTTTAATGTTTCTAATTTCAGTAAATAAAAAGGAGTTTGTTCAAAATGAATGGCAGGGTAGAATTTGCCGAACAAAGCAGTACAGAAAGCCGTGAAGAATTATGGGAAAGTAATTGCGTAATTGGCTTGCCAGTTACCGGAAGCGAAAACGAAATGCGTGAAGGATATTGTATGAGCGCTGCTTCGGATGACGACTATGAGGATGATTATGAAGATGAAGAAATGGAAGATGATGAATTTGAAGATGAAGATGAGTTCGATGAAGACGGTATAAACGAAGACGAAGAAGGTTTTTATGAAGAAGACTTTGATTTTGACGAAGAAGATGATCTTGATGACGATGAAGATGATGACTTTATAGACGACGATCTTCGTTAAAATCAAAGTTCCTTCCGGCCTTTTATCCGGCCAGATATTTTTCCTTCATAAGATAGTTTTGCACATAGTCGGTTACCGAATCTTCCAGAGAACCTATAGGAAGAGAGTAGCCGGCTTTTTTTATTTTATCGAGTTTCGCTTCCGTAAAATACTGATATTTAGCCACAAGATTTTCGGGCATATCTATATATTTGATTTTAACAGGTCTATCCATAGCGTTAAACAATGCCGTAATAAGATCGTTCCATGTGCGCGCCTGACCCGTGCCCGCGTTAAACAATCCATTCGCCTCCTTGTTTTCAAGAAGAAACAGCACCATGTTAACCGCATCCTTAATATAAATAAAATCGCGTTTCTGGCCGCCGTCAGGGTAATCGGGATGGTTTGACTTGAACAGTTTAACCACGCCTTTTTCCAGAATTTGTCCGAACGCTTTATGTACTATGCTGCGCATATCGGCTTTATGAAATTCATTTGGGCCGTATACGTTAAAGAACTTAATTCCCGCTATATCTTTAAGCAGGTTGTTTTTGTACGCGTAAATATCGAACAGGTTCTTTGAGTAGCCATACATGTTCAGTGGTCTCAAATTCATGCAGTTTTCGTTGGCGTCATCAAAACCAAGCGTACCGTCTCCGTATGTAGCGGCCGAAGAAGCATAAATAAACCTCACATCGTTTTTAACGCTGTAAAGCGCGAGCGCTTTTGTATACTGGTAATTATTCCGCATCAGGTGAGATGCGTCTTTTTCCGTTGTGGAAGAATTTGCGCCCATGTGTATTATGGCCGAAATTCCCTGACTTATTTTGCCTGTCTCAATTTTCTGGAGAAATGTGTCTTTGTCCAAATAGTCAGCATAATCAAGGCCGACAAGGTTTTTCCATTTTTCATCCGTGCCAAGTTCATCAACAATAATTATATTATTTTTACCGAGCTGGTTAAGCCGCCATACAATAGCGCTTCCTATAAAACCGGCTCCGCCTGTAACTACTATCATTTTCTCATATCCTCTAAAGATGTATGTTTTTTTACGGAACTAATTTAATTATATTTGTAATTCTATCAAAAAATATAGAAAACTTAAATTTCGAATAATAAAATAAGATAAAATAATGAAAGATACATTTGATATACTTAGCGAGCTGTTGGATAAAAAGATATTGGTGCTGGATGGGGCCATGGGTACTATGATTCAGAGGCACAAACTTACCGAAGAGGATTACCGCGGCGAAAGATTTAAAAACCATGTCTGCGACCTTAAAGGCAATAACGATTTACTGGTTTTGACCCAACCCGAAATTATTAAGAATATTCACCGCGAGTATCTTGAGGCAGGTTCCGATTTGGTTGAGACCAATACCTTTGGCGCGAACTCAATTGCCCAGGCCGATTATCATCTTGAAAGCTATGTATATGAAATGAATTTTGCCGCCGCAAAGCTTGCAAAGGAAGCTGCCGAAGAGTATACAAAAAAAACTCCCGGCAAGCCCCGTTTTGTTGCCGGTTCCTTAGGTCCAACCAATAAAACCGCTTCCATTTCTCCCGATGTTAATGATCCGGGGTTCAGGGCCATAACTTTTGACCGCCTTGCCGAAGCTTACAGCCAAGCGGCTAAGGGACTTGTTGAAGGAGGGGCTGACGTGCTGCTTGTTGAAACTGTTTTTGATACTTTGAACTGTAAGGCAGCTATTTATGGCATACAGGAGTATTGCAAAACTCTTTCTAGAAGAGTTCCTGTTATGATTTCGGGTACTATTGTGGATTTAAGCGGCAGGACACTTTCGGGGCAGACTAACGAGGCTTTTCTTATTTCTTTACAACATACAAAAAACCTGTTGAGCATTGGTCTTAACTGCGCTCTTGGCGCCGAACAGATGAGGCCGTTTATTGAGGAGCTTTCTAAAAACGCTCCTTGCTATGTGAGTCTTTACCCTAACGCGGGGCTTCCTAACGAATTTGGCGGGTATGATGAGACTCCTGTTAAAATGGCCAACGTATTAAAAGATTATGGGCTTGAAGGCTTTTATAACATAGTAGGCGGTTGTTGCGGCACAAACCCCGAACATATTAAGGCAATAGCAAGCGTGGCCGAAAGTATTAAGCCGCGCGTAAAACCTGTCCTTGAACCTTATTTAAGGCTTAGCGGGCTTGAGGCCCTTGTAGTGCGCCCAGACTCCAACTTTGTAAATATTGGCGAAAGAACAAACGTGGCCGGTTCCAAAAAGTTTGCAAGACTTATTGCGGAAGGGAATTACGAGGAGGCTCTTAGCATTGCCCGCAACCAGGTTGAAGGCGGCGCTCAGGCAATTGATATTAATATGGATGAAGGAATGCTTGACTCGGAAAAAGCCATGTGTAAATTCCTTAATCTTATCGCCTCCGAACCGGAAATTGCAAAACTTCCAATAATGCTCGATTCGTCCAAGTGGTCTGTAATTGAAGAAGGTCTTAAAAGATTACAGGGCAAAGGCATTGTCAACTCCCTTAGTCTAAAGGAGGGGGAGGAAATATTTAAGGAACGTGCTAAAAAGATATTAAATTACGGCGCAGCTGTTGTTGTTATGGCTTTTGATGAGCAGGGACAGGCTGATACTTTTGAACGAAAGATAAGCGTTTGCAAACGCGCCTATGATATTTTGGTCGATGAAGTCGGCTTTCCGCCGCAGGATATTATTTTTGACCCGAATGTTTTGACCGTTGCCACCGGAATGGAAGAACATAATAATTATGCGCTTAATTTTATTGAAGCAACCCGCTGGATAAAACAAAACCTGCCTTTTGCAAAAGTAAGCGGCGGTATAAGCAATGTATCGTTCAGCTTTAGAGGCAACAATGCTGTAAGGGAGGCTATTCATTCGGCTTTTCTGTTCCATGCAATAAAGGCCGGGCTGGATATGGGAATTGTAAACGCCGGCCAGCTTGAAATATATGAAAACATACCCAAAGACCTTCTTGAGAGGGTTGAGGATGTGCTGCTTAACCGCAGGGCGGACGCTACAGAACGACTGATAGAGTTTGCTGAAAAAGTTAAAGAAAAAGATAAAACCGAAACAAAGGTTGACGAGTGGAGAAACGCCCCTGTACAGCAGAGGCTTAAATATGCCCTTGTAAAAGGGATTGTTGACTATATTGATGAAGACACCGAAGAGGCAAGAAAGCTTTACTCCCGCACAATAGAAGTGATTGAAGGACCTCTGATGGACGGAATGAACGTTGTTGGCGATTTGTTCGGAGCCGGAAAAATGTTCCTTCCGCAGGTGGTTAAAAGCGCCAGAGTAATGAAGAAATCGGTCGCTTACCTGCTCCCTTATATTGAAGCCGAAAAAGCTGAAAATAAGGATACCTCCGAGGCTGGAAAGGTGCTTATAGCTACCGTTAAGGGTGATGTGCACGATATAGGCAAAAATATTGTGGCCGTTGTACTTGGCTGCAATAATTATAAAGTTGTCGATTTGGGTGTTATGGTTCCCGCCGATAAAATAATTCAGGCGGCTATAGACGAAAAAGCGGATGTGCTCGGGTTAAGCGGACTCATAACCCCTTCGCTTGACGAAATGGCTCATGTGGCCAAAGAAATGGAAAGGAAGGGACTAAAGATACCCTTGATGATAGGCGGCGCAACAACATCGCGGGTGCACACTGCGGTTAAAATAGCGCCCAATTACAGCGGCGTTACAATTCATGTGCATGACGCTTCGCGAAGCGTGCCGGTTGTAAGCAGTTTGATTAGTCCCGATACCAGGGAGAGTTTTTCTGCAAAGATAAAGGAAGAGTACCGTCTGTTAAGAGAGGATTATGCAAAACGCGCAGGCGTAAAGGAATATATTACAATTGAAGAAGCCCGTAAAAACAAGTTTAAGATTGATTGGACAAAGTACTTGGCTCCTGTTCCAAAACAGCCGGGTGTAACCGTTTTGAAGAATTTTTCGCTCGCGGTTTTAAGAGAGTATATTGACTGGACCCCTTTCTTTTCCGCATGGGAGATGAAAGGGAAATATCCTGCAATTCTAAAAGATGAAAAATATGGCGCCGAAGCGCAAAAATTATTTAATGACGCTAACAAAATGCTTGATGAAATAATCAATAACAATTTGCTTACTGCCAACGGCGTTATTGGGTTGTTCCCTGCAAACAGCGTACAGGATGATATTGAAGTCTATGCAGATGAAAAACGCAAAGGCGTAAAAACTGTTTTCCATACGCTGCGCAATCAGCTTGTTAAATCGAAGGGCGAGCCAAATATTGCTCTTTCGGATTTTATAGCTCCTAAAGAAACAGGTGTTAATGATTACATTGGCGCATTTGCCGTTACGGCCGGCGTTGGCGTTGATGAGCTTGTGAAAAAGTACGAAGCCCAGCATGACGACTACAGCAGTATTATGGTTAAGGCCCTCGCGGACAGGTTTGCCGAGGCTTTCGCGGAGCATTTGCATCAGCTTGTAAGAACCGGATATTGGGGATACGCTGAAAACGAAAGCCTATCTAACGAGGAATTGCTGAAAGAAAACTATGCGGGAATAAGACCCGCTCCGGGTTATCCGGCACAGCCGGATCATACGGAAAAGCCGATTATTTTCAGTCTGCTTTCCGTGGAGAAAAACGCAGGCATTTCTCTAACGGAAAGTTTTGCAATGTATCCGGCGGCTTCGGTTTCGGGATTATATTTTGCCAACCCGGAAGCAAAATATTTCAATGTCGGCAAAATAAGCAAAGACCAGGTTTCCGATTACCGCAAACGCAAAGGCTTTGCTATGGAAGAAGCCGAGAAATGGCTTAGCCCAATATTGAATTATGATAAGTAATAAGTGAACTTTCAGTCCGCGCTGTTTTAATGCAGCGTGGACTTTTATTGCGTACGGTTACATGCCTTCCCAATCTTTTATTCTGTTTAAGCAAATTTCCCGTGGTAACCTGCTGTTTATATCGAGCAATTCTTTCATCTTTGCAACGAGGATGGGAGGGGTAAGTATATTATGCTCAAACAGCTTGTCAAATATCCAGATTATACCGTGAGACGTCAGCCTAAATGATTCGGTAAATATTTTTAAATTTTTATCTCCGGTTAATAATATGGCGTGTTTTTCTTTTGCAAAATAAAATACGCTGCTATCCTGAAATGAAATACCTTTTGAGCTGTTGAATATCTCGTTGATTTTCCCCAATTGTTCCGTAGACGAGTTGTAGATTTCTATTTTTCCCTTACCAATTGCAGTGTTAATGGCTGTTCGCCCTTTTTCGCTCTTGATTTCGTTGGCAACAAAGTCAGTAGTGCAAAATATGAACGGAAGCTCCCAGAAGGAGTCAATGAGGTCAATTTCTATTAGGTCAATCAGAATACTGGCATCATTTATTACAATATTCATATTGCAATTTCAATCTTTGGTTTCAATTCTTCAAGAGCAATGTTTAATATTGTGGCTGCTTTGGACATGCTAATGATTCCTACTTCAACCGCTTTGTAAACCAACAAATCGAATCTGCCGGATTTTTCTTCAAATGCAAAAACCCCGGGCTCATTTTTCCGCCATCCTTTTTTATTCAAAATAGCATTAAACTTTTGGTATTCAAAATCATTTATTTTATCAAGTGAATGAAGCCTTTTGGCTATGGCCTGAATTGATATTCCATACAGCTCTTTGAATTTAAAAAGCTCCTGAAAAATTATTCTTCCGCTATGGAACATCATAAATCCTGTCTCTATTTGTTTTAAAGGCAATAACAAGGCTCCTGCAAAGTAATGGCAAAGGATTTCTTTCTCATGTTCCTGCAAGGCCGGATTGAACTTAAGCAATATGTGCCCAAGTTCATGAGCAATTGTGAAACGTATCCTGCAAGCGTCTTTCATATTATTATTGATTAAAATAATCGGGTTTGTACTTTCCTTACATGCCATTCCATCAAATGACTCATTGGCGGGGAAAGAGAGCAGTTTTATTCCATGGGTTTCAACTACTTCTGTGAGTGAACAGATAGGAGCTTCGCCTAACGCCCAGTTTTCTCTTAGTAAAATAGCCGCCTTTTCTACGTCATTTGCATTATTAATCGATAAAGATTCTATCGGATTAGTCCACCTGTTTTCAATTCCAAGTATACTTTCAATTTCCAAATAATCGGCATACATTTTTTTTGCGGTTTCTTCAATTCTTTCTTCCTCTCTATGTAGTAAAGCGCTCTTTTTCCTAAAATCAAAAATGATTTTGGGAATTACCTTTTCCTGAAAAAAATAATCTGGCTTGACATTAAGAGCATTTGATAATGCAATAATAATACTGGAATCCGGTTTTCTTTTCCCCTTTTCGTAGTTATTCAGGGCTTGCCGCGAAATATTCCCTATTCGGTTGGCTAATTGCTCAAGTGATAGCCCGGCCATTTTCCTTGCTGAAATTAATCTTTCTGGAAACATAATATAACCTTCGTGAAGACATAAATAAGTTATTGAGTGTTGACAAAGTAATATTAAATATTACTTTTGTCAACAGCAAAATGAGAGGCCAAAGTTTATCTGACGGAGCGCTCTGCTTTGTCTTGAAACCATCGGTTGCCCATATATATTCATATTGCTGTATTTTCCTTCATAAAACATCAATTAAAAGCGATTTGAGAGTTTTTATCAATTGAATTGGGTTTTATTATTGTGTATATTTCCAACTTCGGAAAAATTGAAATAAAGGAGTTAACTAAAAAAAATGCAGTTTAAGACGAGAACACATACATGTGGCGAACTAAGAGAAAGCAACATTGGGGAATCTGTTGTACTGAATGGCTGGGTTGATACCCGAAGAGATTTGGGCGGTTTGATTTTTATTGAAATAAGAGATCGTTACGGATTGACTCAAGTGGTTTTTGAGCCTCAGCATAATGAAGAAGCTCACTCTCTGGCAAAAAATTTAAGAAACGAATATGTTATTTCTGTTGAAGGTATTGTTAGACAAAGACCTGAAGGTACCGAGCATTCTTCGTATCCTACCGGCAGTATTGATGTTATGGTCGATAAACTGATTATTTTAAATGAAGCTAAAACTCCCCCTTTCCCTATAAAAGAAAATATTGATACAAGTGAAGATTTAAGATTAAAATACCGCTATCTGGATTTGCGCAGAGCGAACCTGCAAAGGAATCTTTTGCTCCGCCATAAATTGTCTCATGTAGCCAGGCAGTATTTTGACGAACAAAGTTTTGTTGAAATTGAGACTCCTGTTTTAATGAAGAGCACCCCTGAAGGCGCGCGAGATTTTCTTGTTCCAAGCAGAGTGCACAAAGGAAAATTTTATGCTTTACCGCAGTCCCCCCAACAATACAAACAGATTTTAATGGTTTCGGGATTCGACAGATATTTCCAAATAGTTAAATGCTTCCGCGATGAGGATTTGAGAGCGGACAGGCAGCCTGAATTTACTCAGATAGACCTTGAAATGTCCTTTATTGATCAGGAAGACATTTTTAAAGTAATTGAAGGTTTCATGAAACGGGTTTACTCCGAAATGTGGAACCGCGAACTTAGTTTGCCTTTGCCTCGCCTTACCTATGATGAAGCTATGGAAAAATACGGAAGCGATAAACCGGATTTGCGCTTTGGACTTGAAATGAAAACGCTGAATAAAGTTTTTGAAAACACCGCGTTTAAGGTCTTTCAGGATCAGATACAGAAAAAAGGTATTATAACGGGATTTGTTGCTCCGGGATGCGGAGATTATACAAGGAACCAACTTGACGGCCTGACCGATTTTGCAAAAAAATGCGGAGCCGGCGGATTAATCTGGATGAGAGTTAAAGAAAACACACTCGAAGCTCCGGTAGCCAAATTCCTTTCCGAAGATGAATTGAAAAACATCATTTCCGAACTAAATGCAAAACCGGGAGATCTGGTATTCATTCTTACAGGGCCGAAAATTAAAACTCTTACCATTATGGGCACTTTACGCCTGGAAATGGCAAAAAGACTTGAGCTTATTAAAAAGGACGCTGAACCGAAATTGTTGTGGGTAACTGACTTTCCGTTGTTTGAGTGGGATGAAGAGACAAAGCGTTATTACGCCATGCATCACATGTTTACTTCTCCTAATTTTGACGACTTGGAGTACATCGAAAGCGATCCGGGAAAAGTCAGGGCAAGAGCCTATGATCTGGTTTTGAACGGAAACGAGATTGGCGGCGGAAGTATTAGAATTCACCATGCCGATTTGCAGGCTAAAATGTTTAAGGCTTTAGGTATATCCGATGAAGAAGCCGAATACAGGTTCGGGTTCCTGATGAATGCCTTTAAGTATGGAGCTCCGCCTCACGGAGGATTTGCTTTCGGGTTCGACAGACTTGTAATGCTTCTGGCAGGCGAGAATTCAATCCGGGAAGTTATGGCGTTCCCTAAAACGGCAAGCGGTGTTTCCCTGATGGATGACGCGCCATCGACAGTTGACGAAATGCAGCTCCGGGAATTGCACGTAAAGTTAAGATAAAAATTTTGAGCCGCCTGAACAGGCGGCTTTTTTTTACCTATGCGAGGTAATAAAATGAAAACAATTCTAATATCAGCGCTCATCTTTTTATTAATACAGGGCTGCGGTTCAAACAGTAATTTAAACAAAAATAAACAGAAGGGAATGATTATGAATGAAACAACTCCAAAAGTTACGGGAATTGGCGGAGTATTTTTCCGTTCAAAAAATCCAAAGGAAATAAGAGAGTGGTATGGGCGGAACCTGGGGATTGAAGCAAATGACTATGGCGCTACTTTTGAATCCAGAGATAATAATGATCCGGAAAAAATAAATTCTCTTCAATGGTGTCCGTTTGATGAAAAGACAAACTATTTTGCCCCCTCGGAAAAAGAGTTCATGATAAATTACAGGGTTCAAAATATTGAAGGCCTGGCAAAAAAATTAAAAGAAAACGGCGTTTCAATTATTGACGAAATTAAAGAGTATGAATATGGAAAGTTCCTGCATATAATGGATTTGGAAGGGAATAAAATTGAGTTGTGGGAACCCAAATAGTATTTTAACGCTCTAAAAGTTATATCAGCCGGCAATAAAAAATATTTTGCTATGGTTTATAAAAGGATAGGGCTGCTTTCTATCTTTTTCATGAATCCTGTAAAAATATCAATCCGGTAGAGTTAATTAATTGAAGGAATAATTGTTAATCTGAATAAACTGTTTTGTGTTAGCTCTTAAAATTACCTGTTTTCATCCGGATTTTTCAAGGGGTTACAGTACATCCACAAAAGAGGTAGAAAAATATAAAACTGATTCGCCATACTGTCTTTGCGAGGAGTCCGCGACGTTACTTGTCCCGATTTATCGGAAGCAATCTCATTGGTGTTATTACAGAATACTGTTATTAATGAGATTGCCCCCGACAAGCCGTGGCAAGTTTCGCTTCGAAGACTTCGCTGGCAAAGACAGTATTATATTTTTTAGCCCAATTTTTTCGCCACCAAAATTATGGTTGTACCGGGGTTACTTCTACTACCGAAGAAATTTTATAGATATAGGAATGTAGTATTTGAATTCTTATATTCTTATATTCATATTTTCAGATTAGTAATTGAATAGTGATTAGTGCTAAACAACATTACGCCTGTTGGATTTTACTGATATGATCTTTCATTTGCCGCTCATATTTTTCAGCTTATAATTTCTGCTTCAACTTTTGGGTTTTAGAAAGACAGTCGTTTTTATTTGTTTAAACTATATAGTCTATCAAGATTACTGCTCTTACCAGTAAAATCATTTTTTTATAATTGTATATGGGAGTACTCCTATGAAAAAATATTTCACTCTTATGTTTTGTCTGATATCAATAAATCTGTTCAGCCAAAATTTATTTTACGACGCGGTCAATTTAGGTAAAATTGATACATTTGAATTTGAGAAATATGTAAATTCATTAAATGAAATACAAAACTCACCAAATAATCCCTTACCTTTTGTTAGAAAAGAAAATCTGCAGCAGCTTGATAAGTTTATTAGATACTTAAAAAATCCTTTTACTAATGATATTCTCGAAACAACTGACGAAATATATCAGTGCGTCAATCTACTAAAAATAATTTTTGGATCGGTTAAGCAATTAGAAGAACTTAAACAGGATTATGAAAACCAAATCAGTACAATTAATAAAAAGTTGACAAATGCTCAAGAAGATACAGCAAATAAAAAACGCTTTCTTTCTCATATTGATTCAGCACGCTATAATTTAGCACATATAGCCCGAATAGATAATTCGCTGTTGGTGGAATACGATAAGCAAACACTAAATTTGAATTTAGATACTGCTATTGTAAACGTTATTAAATATAAAGAAACAAATTTTATAAGAATCGACAAAAACGCGACAAAAAATCGGTTAGTTTTAGAAGAGTTTTTCAACTATATAGTCAAAAACCCGAATGTAAGAATTGACACTTCTAAAAAGGATATCTTTTGTACAAACAATAACAATGAGTTTTATAATTTAGATAGTATATCCAGGGATAAGAAAAGTATAGCAGTAATTTATAACGGAGAGGGACTTTCTGTATGTTTGCCGGATTCTTTTATACACAAAATTGCTTATAAAACGGATTCCGAATTTGTTGCCATCAATGAACAAACAACTAAAAAAACGAAACGAATAATTGATTCATTGATACGGGTAAAACTACAGGCAGAAATCAATTCAATCGAAATTGAAATAAAAGAATACGAAAAAAACAAATTGGAACTTGACACACTATTATCAAAAGAATCGAGCTTAATTAATCGCACAATTCAATTCAATAAGGATAATCCTGTTTTATACTCAGCCCTGTCTAAAATTGTAGCTGAATTTCCAAATACAAATATTATATCTTCATCAATTCAGCAGACTGTTGATTATTCTCAGAAATCGCAAAAAGTATCATCATTCTCAGAATCAGCATTAATTGATGCCTTGGCAACCAATATGGTTAATCAATTTGAATTAAATTTGTTAAATGATGCCTTCAATAATATTATTGATAATACAGAGTTATCAGTTTATATTAAGCCCCTTTTTCCCAAAACTTACAAATACTTAAAATCGCTCTCTCCTGATTCATATTATTCTTCTTTATCTATTTCGTTAAATCGCCTGATAAAAGATGACTTGAATAATATAATAAATAATGCTCTTACTAATTGCAAAGATGCTCCTAATCCTTTCACTAAATTAATATCCCCAGAATATTTACCGATCATCAAAATAATCGGCAGAAGCGCCGATTTAATATCAAAAGGTTTCCATCCAGCAGCAGTAACAAGTTATATCAATTCTAATATTTCCGCGCTTAAAAATACAGATAAACAACTCTTAGAACTTGTTCAGTTTATTAATATAACACAAAATGCCTTTATTGATACAAGTACGACCAACAGAAGGATATGGCTCCATTTCACGAGATTTCTCAATCTAAAAGACGTCAGAAGCAAAAAAATATTTATCTCACTGCTAATAAAAAACCTAAACTCTCCGGAACTGAAAAAAGAAATAAATACAAAACTCACCAATTATAATTTCGATTTAGATACATCCGGAATCTTTATAAAGCTCGAGAATGTTTTAATATCACTAAATAGAATTGATAATATTATCAGCAAATTGAATGTTGAAAGCGCCTTAAAAAATTCCAGTGAGGAAATATATTTTGAATCAATTATTGAGATGAATAAAGTCGCCATTGAATTAGCTTCGGTTTTCGACAGCAAGGCTGATAGTTGTAAATATATTCAAATACTTGAAAGCATATATTCTCTTTACAAGTCAATTCATTGTGGCGATTATTCAACAGTAACGTATAATTTCATAACTCTGTTCGATGGTATCAGCAATAATAATCAATCTACAAAACAGTTAGCAGCCTTAATAATAAAGCCCCTGAATCTTTTCATAGATATCGTCAACTCCAAGAACTCGGATGATATAAGCGCAGCTATTCACAAGGCTTCCAGCGATTACGGAACCTCAACAAATAAAAACCTTTCATCTTTTAGTATTACCTTGAACTCATATTTGGGTGTATTTGTTGGAGCTGAACATACACTAAGAACAGGAGCTCCGCATTATTACTCAGGTAGTATTATTGCTCCAATTGGTATAGAGTTTAGTTTCTGCAAAAATCGTTTTGGAGCTCTTTTAAACATTGTGGATTTAGGAGCCATAACCAGTTTCAGATTCGGCAGTAATGATCAATTGCCAGCCAACATTTCCTTCAAACAGTTATTTGCTTATGGCTATTACTTTAAATGGCGCCCTTTTAATTCATCAAATTTCACTTTATTGCTTGGAACTGAATTTAACCCCAAACTACGCGAGGTGACAAAAGATAATATAGCCACAGCCAGAGAAAACTCAATTAAATATGGATTGTCGCTCACCTATGATATTCCATTTTTTTCTTTTTTTAATAATAAATAAGACGTGATAACAGTAAAGTATTCAATAAATTAAACCAATAGAGAACCATAGAAGTTCAAGTGTATTTAATACTTGTGCGCGAAGCGAAAAATAAACCAAGCTCCGGAGGAGCGGAATTTGCTTAACAAAAACCTTATTGCTATAATCCGCCACGCAACTCCAAAATTATTATTGAATGAGACCGGGGAAAACACTAAAATATCATATTAATTAAAATGAACTAATCAACTGCATGGCAAACACATACACCCAATTATTAATTCAATTGGTATTTGCTGTTAAAAACCGTGACGCTTTAATCTCACATAATATTCGCCCAAGTGTTGAACGGTACATTGCGGGCGTAATAAAAAACAATAGCCATGTTTTGTTAGCGCAATATTGCATGCCTAACCACTGCCATATTCTTGTGAGTTTAAATCCTACTCAATCTATTTCCGACCTTGTAAAAGACATAAAATCAAATTCATCAAAATGGATTAACGAACAAAACCTGACTAATTATAAATTCAACTGGCAAGAGGGCTACGGCGCGTTCAGCTATTCCAGGAGTCAGCTTGATGCCGTTGTAAATTATATTCTCAATCAGGAGCAGCACCACCGCAAGAGATCATTCAGGGAAGAATATCTTCAGTTTTTAGAGAAATTCAATATCGAATATAATTCCGAACATTTGTTTAATTGGATAGATTAAACAAAAACAGCCCCCTCTTGTATGATGCCGTCTGTAAATTTCACTCCTACGGAGCTTAGGAAAGGTTGTTTGTTCTTATGCTACAAAAATATCGCTCCTAACGGAGCTTCGATGCAAAATTTCGAATTATTGCAGTTATTTTATAAATTTGCCAAAAAAGCAAGAATATTTATCGTTATAAATTTCCCTAATGTGGTTCCTACCATTAAAGCTCTGTTCTATTTAGGATAAGCAAGTGAAAACAACAAGACAAAAATTGTAGTTTCCGCTAATGCGGTAATCATCAAAATAATATTTTGATTAGTTCATTTTCTCTATCAGGGAAAAGTTTGATTTTATATTGTGTTGAAAAAAAATTCTTACATTTATTAATGTCTAATGGGATACTAGCATATGGATTATGAATTACTTCAAAAGATTTTTCCGTTTCAGATTCGTTTAATAGACCTACTGCGCTCACCATTAAGTTCTGATCATAACGAATTTTCTTGTTGATATTTTTGGAATGGCTATATGTGAGTGTCATTTCTTCGGAATTACGTATGTAGTATTCTTGAAGCTCTCCAAATAAAGCAATTCTAATGTCGCTTATATCAATAGTCGAAAATGGCCACGGTCTTTGATCAAAAAAGCATAAAACGATAGGAACCCCAGAATAGGATTTGAGTTGTTGGTGTTTATCTTTAATTTTTTGTTGAATTCGCTTATTATCATCAGGATCCCAATGAATAGGACCACACTTTCTGTTTTTAATGGAATTGGATATTTCTTGGGATTTTTTATCCTCTTCAGGATTGATCTCAAATTCAGTTACTTCGGTAATTAACACATAGTCATCATCTATTACAAGTTTAAAGTCCATGGTCTTTTCATGAGTTTCTTCGATTTTTTCACACTGGACATTCTTGCGTATGCAATAATCCATAAATAATTTTTCAGATACAGTTGGCATTTTAAACTGGTCCCTTTTTTATGAATTTGGGCATATATGAAATCTAGCTGGTAGGAGCCAGCTTCCGGCAACCTTAGAGCCAATTAAATAATAGCACTCTAAAAATATTGCTCTATATTTTAAAATATTACATTTCATAGGGGCCTCCTTCTTTGAAGAATAATCTTCCGATAAGTTGAAAGAATGTTTTTGCCAGTAAACACAAATTAAAACAATGGCCCCAAGTATTGCCATAAAAGCCGGACGTATTCCTACCGCTCCTATCGGCTGGATTTCATAAAACATTGTTTAAGGTAAAACTTTACCCTATGTATTTAACTTATACTTAATTAAACCTAACCGCAATTAAAAACTTATGCGGTTTTTCGTTTCGGTTTTGGGATAAATCCGTATCAAATTTTAAGATTTCAATTAAGCGTTAAAACATTTATATTGCAGATAAAACAATAAGCAGATATGAATAAAACCAAATTCTCACTCGCAAAAGCGGTTAAAGCCGTTGAGATTTCTTCCAGAATCGAGGGGCATACAATTGTAAAAGCAAGACCTTTAGCAGTAGCAACGGTTCCTGTTAATCGGCATTCAATGACAGCCACCACAAAAAAGAATACAACCAGTAAAATAGTATCCAGCGTACATTCGGAAAAGCGATCTAAATAACTACTATTATCTACAAGCATGACAAGATATACTTCGGATAGTGTTTTAATTTATTATGCGGGGACAAATATACCTATAAATAAGTTAGAAATTAAAGACACGGAAAAGCTTCAGAAATACGAGCAAAAACTATTATTAGGCGGGTATCAGTATTTCCATAACAGCATGACTGAAGATACTATATTTGATGAAGTATATTTTATAGAACTTCATAAAAAAACTTTTAGCGAGCTTTATGACTTCGCCGGACAATATCGAAATGTTAATATTTCTAAGGCTGGTTCAACTTTCTGTCAGGCACGTTTTTTAAGCGAACAGTCAAAAGAAATATTTGGTAAATTTGCCAGGGAAAACTATTTGAGAAGTTTTCACAACAAACCGGTATCAGAATTTGCAAATAGAATTGCATATTTTATGTGTGAATTAATTGCCCTTCACCCATTTATTGAATTAAACGGTCGTACCATTAGATTATTTTTTGATATGATAGCAATTTATAACGGATACGAATATATTGATTATCACAGCACTCTAACCCAGAATGATAACGATAATCTTTATATAAAAGCTTCTGTTGAATGTATGTTTTGTAACTATGCTGATATGGAAAGAATTATTTTAGCGGGACTTACAAAATCAAATTAACGAGCAACGCTTATGCGCTGCTCGTTATAAATGTAATTAATCGAGGTGGTTGGCTATTCTTACTATATCGGCAAAAATACCGCCCGATGTAACTTTTGCGCCCGCTCCGGGGCCTTGTATAACAATTGGACGTTCGTTATAATAAACAGTGGTAAACGATATTTTGTTATCGTTTGAGGCAAGCGAATAAAATGGGTGTCCCGCGTCAACCGCCCTGAGTTTTACCGTTGCCTTGCCGCCTTCGTACGAAGCTATGTAACGCAATACGCAGTTATTCTTTGCGGCCGAGCTTCTTTTTTCTTCAAAAAACTCGTCATATAAATGAAGTTTGCCCAGAAAATCCGCTGTTGATATACTGCCCCGCAGGTCTTCGGGGATAAGATTCTCAATTTCAATATTCTCAAGTTCAAGTCTGTAACCGGCCTCGCGCACAAGAATCAACAGTTTGCGGGCAACATCAAGACCGTTTAAGTCTTCACGCGGATCCGGTTCCGTGTAACCGCGTTTTTGCGCGTCAATAACAATATCCGAAAAAGTATTTGAGCCGTTAAAGGTGTTAAAAATGTAGCTTAATGTTCCGCTTAAAACGCCTTCAATCTTAATTATTTTATCTCCGCTGAAAACCAGATCGTGCAAAGTGCTTATTACCGGCAAACCCGCGCCCACATTCGTCTCATACAAAAAGCTGACGTTATACTTTTGAGCCGCCTTACGCAGCTGCATGTAGTATTCGTATTTATTTGAGTTGGCTTTTTTATTTGGAGTAACAATTGAAATTGCGGAAGAAAGAACTTCGAGGTATCTTGCCATAATTTTCTCACTCGAAGTACAATCGACCAGAATGGAATTTGAGAGATTGCTTTTTTTCATCCGCTCGAAATAAATTTCGTTATCGCTAACCTCCCCTTCTTTCATAAGGCGTTCCTCCCAGTTGTCTATGCTAATGCCATCCGCGTCAAAAAGCATTTTTCTGGTGTTCGAAATTCCTATTATTTTAAATTCAAGCCGCAGTTCGTTATATAAAAACTCAAGCTGGTTTTTAATCTGCTGGAATAAGGTACGGCCAATTAATCCCGTGCCGACAACAAAAAGGTGGATCGTCTTCTGGTCGCTTAGGAAGAATGCGTCATGTATTGCATTAAGCGCCTTTGCTTCGTCATTTCTGTTTATTACTATGGAAATGTTAAGCTTTGAAAGCCCCTGGGCAATAGCTTCAATTTTAACGCCGTTGCGCCCCAAAGCCTGGAAAATTTTGCCCGAACTGCCGGACATTGTTTTCAGGTTCTCTCCAACAACAGCTATAATTGCAACTTCGGTATCAACATCAACAACGTTGATAAGTCCTTCGGCAATTTCATATTTCAATTTTTTCTTTATAATTTCAACGGCTTTTTTTGCGTGTTCGGGTTGAATGGCAAAACAGAATGAATGCTCCGAAGAAGCCTGCGAAATAAGTATTATATTTATACCCGCTTCGGCCATAGTATGAAATACTCCGCCGGCAATACCGGCAATACCTACCATGCCGCTACCTTCAATTTTAACGAGAGCCACTTTATTGATGGTTGAAATACCGGTAATAGGAAACTTGTTTGTCCCCGCGGTTTTTCTTATAAGCGTTCCGCGGAACAGCGGGTTAAAAGTATTCTTTATCCTTATGGGAATACCCTTAATCAGCGCCGGGCGTATTGTTGGAGGGTATAATACTTTTGCTCCGAAATGAGACATTTCCATTGCCTCGTCATAAGTCATTTCTTCAAGCGAAAATGCTTTTGACACCTTCTTCGGGTCGGCGGTTAAAACGCCGTCCACATCAGTCCATATTTCAATCTCTTCAGCGTCAAGAGCCGCGCCGAAAATGGCAGCGGAGTAATCGGAGCCGCCGCGTCCGAGAGTAGTGGTCTCGTTATCGGCCGTACTGCCAATAAACCCGGTTATTATGGTCAGGTTTTCCTTATCCCTGAAGTAATTTTTAATTAAAATATCGGTGGCGTTAAAATTAACGCGCGCGTTGCCAAAATTATCATCTGTCTGAATTACCGTTCTGCTGTCAAGATAAGCCGCGTCAATTCCTTTGCTTTTGAAAGCCTGGGAGATTATGAAAGCAGACAAGCGCTCGCCAAAGCTCATAACATAATCAAGGCTTCGGGGAGACATTTCCTTTACAAGAAAAATACCATAAAGCACCTGCTGAAGATCATCCAGCAGCAAATTTGTTTTTCCTTTTGTTTCCTCTAAGTATTCCTCCGAAATGAGCGCCTTTACCGCTTCAAGATGGCGCGTTTTAATATCGGTAAAAGTATTTTTGTACGATTGTTTACCCGCGGAGGCTTTTTTGCCCGCGTCAATCAAAAGATCGGTTATACCCTGAAACGCGGAAAAAACCACAACGGGGGCATCTTCTTTTGTAATACTTCCGGCCACAATTTCCAGCACGCCTTTAATTCTTTCGGGAGTTCCCACTGAAGAACCGCCGAATTTTAATACTTTCATCCTGTTTCCTGTATACTTTTTATTAACTGCAATATTTAAGTTAAAAACCATTCAAAATAAAATATATATTTTAACAAATACAAATTCACCGGTAATATTTCTAACCCTTTATGGCTATATAAATTATAGCTTTTTTCGAGACCATGCCTCTATAGACTTTTAATTATTTCGTATACATCTATATCAACAAAATCAAGCTTATATTTACTAATTTGTGGTCTTGCCATTTTTATTTTTATATTTAATTCTTTTACTAATTCTAAAAATTCTTGGTAAATTATTTCCCTTGTATCTCTTCTTTCCTTCAAACCCCTAAATTTATCAATAAATTTTGGACCAAGATAAATACATTCTGGTTTTGGAATATTTATCAATTCTATTCGTTTTTCCTTACATCCTAATAAGCCAAATACTATTCGCCATTCTTTTTCGTTTTCCCATTCTATCGATTTGGAAATAACAGAAACCAGAGTAGCTAAATCTAGATTATTTAGATCCTCGCACATATCGGTAACATTTATTGGCTCTTTCAGATATATTATTGGATATGTAAAAGCATTTAAATTATTTTTCGATTTAGAAAGATTATAACATGTACAAATACCCTGATTATTATCGCCATATTGGCCCCACATTTTTATATTTCCATAGTCAGTAGATAGGCAAACTATTCTATAATCTTTTGTCAAACTTGCAAATTTGTCTTCATCTAATTCGTTTGTGTTTTGGATAATATCTCGTGATAATTTATCCAGATTGATAATTTCCTCATAATTAAAAGTTTGTATGTATTTGTTCAGACTCTTTATCTCTTCTTCAACCCTATATGTTGAATTAAAGTGCATTGATGAGTCATATATATCATTAAACTCAGTTGGACTAGTTGCCGTTAGATTATTCTCTTTTAGATTATTCAAAGTGAATTTATTTAGTTCTGAATATTTGAATAAATGCTCAGGAATTGAAAAATCTTCAAGTTGTAAGTTCAATTGATATCGATTTTCCATTATCTCCATGATATCTATTCTTGCTTTTTTGCTTTTAATATAGTCCAATATTGTCAATCTATTTCCTATAAATCTTTTTATTTTTTCCGATTTGCAAAAAACATCAAATCAACTTTTATTTTAATTTGCAAAATATACTGAAGTATCGAAAAATACGATTACATAGCCTAAAATAACAATTTATCTTATTAACTTTTAGCATAAAGCGCAAGTTTTACAAAAAATCAGCGTCTAATGTAATAAATCGGTTAAAGTATACTTTTTCACATAATTAATAATTTTTATATTCAACGGAGTAATACATGGTAGCGTGGAAGAGATATATGTTCATAGTAACCCTCGCGGTATTTAGTACCGTCGGGTTCGCTCAACCTCCCCAGCAGGGCGGTCCGCCCTCTTCTTCATTCAGATTAAAGCATCTGAAAAAAGCTTTAAAGCTCACTGATGACCAGGTAACCAAAGTAAAAGAAATTTTACAAGCCACAGATACAAAGATGAAAGAGCTGCAAAGCAAGGAAGAAAAAGATCACGAACAGGAGATGACTGAAATTGAGAAAATAATGGCTTCTCAGGATGAGCAAATAGCAAAACTTCTTGATGATACGCAGAAACAAAAATTTGATAAATTAAAAGAAGACAGCGACCCGGAAGGCAAAGGAATGCCTATGGGCGGCCCTGATGGAAACGGCGGAGCCCCGCCTCCCCCTCCCGATGACGGCGGCGGATTCGAGCCTCCTTTTTAACATGACGTTTTAATTAAACTTTTCATAAATTTGAATGAGCATGTATAATAAACGGCTGTTTGACATTTTAACTTTTAACATGTTAAACCACATCTGAATTCCCAATGTCTAAAACATACAAACTCATTCCCGTTTATATGGGGCTGTCTCAAATATTGAAATTTGTTCCGAACGAACCGCTTCGGCGGAAGAGAATCACCAACGACTCCTAATTTTCAGATTCTCAATCGTTTCTCCCCCGGAACAAAATTTAAGAGGCGCCCCATATTTTTGTAATTGATGAGATATAATTTGAATACAATAATAAATAAACAGATGCCGAACACTTTACCGGAAATCTCCATAAACGATTTATCAGTTTCGGAATTACATTTACAGGTTATAAACCTTAATGAACTCGAAAGCCAAAGCAACGGAATGATAAGGAAGCCGCACCGCGCGGATTTTTTTCAGCTGTTGTTAGTAGCAGGCGGAACAGGTACAGTTAAAGTCGATTCGCAAAAATACTCGCTCAAACCGCAATCGTTATTCGCGCTTTCAAACGGGCAGGTGTCATTGCTTAGTCTGGATAAAAATGTATCCGGTTATGCCGTCTTTTTTTCTCCCGATTTTATTTACAAGTATTCGGAAGACCTGCAATGGATAAGCGACCTTTCGTTATTCGATCCGCTTACAAGCTGCCACTTTATTGAACTTTCGGAAGTAGAATATTATGAAATGTTAAGCATTACAAAAAAAATTATTTTTGAGCTTAATAATTCCAATAAATTTGCTAAAGATGAAATTCTTTTCAATCTTCTTAAAATCATCATTATTCTCGCGGAAAGACTTAAACGATCAAAGAAATCCGATGACCGCAGAGATTGCGTTGACGCCGCATATATTACGGCCTTCAGGAACAAGCTCGAAGGAGATTACTACCATAACAGAATGGTAAAATACTACGCGGATTACCTTAACATTACAGCAAAAAAACTAAACCAGGTTATTTATAACTTTTATGGCAAGCCGGTAAAACAGCTTATAGAAGAACGAGTACTTCTTGAAATTAAACGATTGCTGATTCATACCGACAAGACAATTAAAGAGATAGGCATATCGCTTGGTTTTAAAGATCCTACAAACTTCAACAAGTACGTTAAAAAGTATTTGAACATTACGCCTGCCGACTTTAGAGCGCTTTATAAATAATCCTGTTTGAACAATCAAAGGGAGCCTTCTTACCATTATAACCCATATCCGTTTTCCGATAATTGAATTAAGAAAGCCGAAAAAATATTAAGCGGCAATTAACTAAATTCAATCATAAAGGAGTAAGGTCATGGTTAGTTCAATTAGCGGAACAAGCACATACCAATACCAGTCTAAAGTTCAGGACACAACTTTGACTGATGATCAAAAAGACACTCTGCAGGATATTATTTCTCAGTACGATCCGGATACCATTACTGCAGATCAGCAAAAAGAAATGATGGACAAAATTAAAGATGCCGGCATTAAGCCGAGCAAGGAATTTGGCGAAATTATGAACCAGGCCGGATTCAAACCACCGGAAAAACCGCAAGATTCTTCCGATACAAGTTCCACCAGTTCAACAAGCTCAACTTCCCAAACAGATGATAACATGCAGCAGCTTTTAAGCTTGCTTAGCAACCAGGATTCCGATTCTTCCGACAGCACTACTTCTTCAGTCGAAAGTTTTATAAATTCTTTAAAGAATTCCGGGTCCTCATTAATTGGAAGTCTTATTAACCAAACAGCCTGATTTTAGTATACTTCCTGAATTATTGATGATTTAACAAGAAACTCCTCATACCTAAAACACAGACTGAAAAGGAATAATTGTCTACCATTTCTGGCAGATGATTATCAGGGGAAAAGATAGTTGAACTTTCAGTTTAATTTTTAACATCCAAATGCTCACCCCTCCATTAATTGGAGGGGCTTTTTTAAACACATGTCACTTATTTTTACATCATTTCCTCCCCGTATATGTAACCGCTTATACAATATACAGTTATAGGCTGTTGGCAAATTACAGATGTAAATATTTTTTACAAGGGGTTTGCGGCCTTCAAAAACTAAAAAAGCAAAATAACGTATAAAAATCGAAGTATTTTCTTCATGGCATAAAATATGAATTGAAAAAGTAGGTCAACAAGTTAAACAGAACGATGGAACTAATACCAATTATAAAATATGCTCTCGAAGGAGTACTTATACTTTCTTTTTTTGTAGTAAGTATATCTTATATCCTTTACAAAGTAAAGAAAGACGAAAGGGGTCAAAGCGGGAAAGAAGAAACCGGGCAGATACCCGAAGAAAACCATGAGATACCGGAACAAACCGTTAAAAGCCAAATTTCTGTTGCTGCAAAAAAAGAAAAAATAAACACACCCCCAAAAAGAAATTCAAGAAAAAGATTTACAGTTATTAATGAACAGAAAAATGTGGAAATAAAGAGTAAGTTTAACTATAAAGCGCCAAAATTAAACTTTAATGCAAACTTTGGCGATAATGATAGAAGGAAGGGAAAGGGGTTGAACCTTATTTACAATAATTACGAACCCAACAATTCTGAGCCCTTAAAAAAATACGGACTGTAGGAATTAGGTTTACAGAGATAAAGAAAGTTCATAAACAAATATCATTATTCAAACTAAAAGAGTTTTATACAAAACAGGAGAAGATCATGAAAAGCAATTTTAGTGTTAAAGGGTTATTCTTAGCTGCGTTAATTATAGGTCTGGTTGGTTTTCTTAAAAACACCGATATAAAAGCCGCTCCCCCTCAGGAAGAAGCGTATGCCGCTTTTGCAGAAGTTATGCCTGAGCCGGTGGGAGGCCTGCAATCTATTGTGAAGAAAATTGCTTATCCTGAAATGGCGCGGAAAAACGGTATTGAAGGAAAAGTTTATGTATTGGTAATGGTTAACGAAAAAGGGGGTGTAGATGGCGTTAAGGTTATACGCGGTATTGGCGCTGGATGTGATGAAGCCGCCATTAAAGCCGTTAAAGAATGCAAATTTACACCTGGAAAAAACAAAGGAGCCAATGTAAAAGTAAAACTTTCACTGCCTATTGTTTTTAGATTGTAATTAAACAATAAAACAAAAATTCAATAAAAAACCCGGTTATAAAGGCCGGGTTTTTTATTTTATGGCTGTAAGCGCGCTCACCGGAATATTTACTTCAGTTCCATCCTCAACGAGTACATTGTACGTATTGTTTCAACAAAAATAATCAATGAAAGAATTATCATTACTATTGAGAGCCCCGCGTTTAAGTTACCCTGAAACGTGTGCATTGGCAGATAGTTTCCACAAATTGTCATTATGCCGGCAGTTACAGTGGTAATAATCATAAATACGCCCGGTATAAAGGTAACAAGGCAGTACTTTTTATTCTTTGAATGCCGAAGAATGAAAATAGTACCTACAAACAGAGCAATTGAAGCCATTAACTGGTTTGCAACTCCAAACATGGGCCAGATGGTTGAAATATCGCCATGAAAAACAAGATACCCCCACGCAAATGTTATTATACCGCTGGTAATAAGCACGGCGGGTATAGAGGTTCCGGAACTTAATTTTGGAGCTATGGGGCGTAAAATCTCCTGTAAAAAGTAACGGGCAACCCTTGTGCCTGCATCTACGGTAGTCAATATAAATAACGCTTCGAACATAATTGCAAAGTGGTACCAGTAACTCATTAAAAACTTCATGCCGGGTATTGCCGAAAGTATCAGCGACATTCCAGCCGCGAGTGATACCGCCCCGCCTGTTCTGCCGGCTATATTCTCACCTACCATTGCTTCTATGCTGTGCAGTTGTGTTGTTGTGTAACCTAATTTATGAAAAATTTCGGGACTTAAGTTGATTGCGAAATAATCGCCCGGCAATAAGCATGTTGCCGCTATAAGAGCAAGCAGCGAAACCACGCCTTCAACAAGCATGGCGCCAAAACCTATTGGCAATATTTCCGATTCTTTTTTGATCATTTTGGGCGTTGTGCCTGTGCCTATCAAGGCATGGAAACCGCTTATAGCTCCGCAGGCTATTGTAATACATACAAATGGCCAAACCTTGCCGGGAATGATAGGACCGCCGCCATGAATATAATTTGTAACAGCCGGCATCTGTATAATAGGGTTAACAATAAGAACGCCGCCGGCAAGTAAAATTATGGTTCCAATTTTCATATACGAACTAAGATAATCCCTTGGGCACAGTAACAGCCAAACAGGTAAGGTGGAGGCTATAAAGCCATAAAAAGCTATGCCAACTGCTATTGTTTGCTTTGAGTATTTTAGCCATTCTCCCAAAGGAGTGGAAGAAAGATTCGCTCCGTAAATAACGCCTACAACAACAAGCACAACCCCTATTATTGAGGCTTCAACAATTTTGCCCGGACGTATTTTGTACATCCACAGCCCTACAATTAAAGCCGCCGGAATTGTAATAATTATTGTAAAAGTGGCCCACGCGCTTTCGTTTAAGGCATTTACAACTACAATTGCAAGTCCGGCAAGCGCTGTAATGATAATAAACAAGACGGCAAAACCGGTTGCAAGCCCGGCAACCTTGCCAAGGTTTTCGTGCGCGATATGAGATATTGATAACCCCTTTGTTCTTACCGAAGCAAAAAGGATTACCATATCGTGAACAGCGCCACCCAAAACAGCTCCAATCAAAATCCATAAAAATCCGGGCAAGTAACCAAATTGAGCCGCCAACACCGGGCCAACTAAAGGACCCGCGCCGGCAATAGCGGCAAAATGATGCCCGAATAACACCCATTTATTTGTTGGGGAATAATCTTTTCCATCATTTAATTCATAAGCGGGGGTTTGGCGGTTGTCATCAAAAACGAGTATTTTTGTCGCAATAAATTTTCCGTAAAGCCTGTAGCCTATGGTAAACAACAAAAGTGTTACAATAAGTAAAGTTAATGCATGCATTTTAGTTTCCGAATATTTTAAATATGTATTTATTTGTATCCGATTATCTCTTACGCCTGACACACTAAAGCCTGGCACAAACAGCTTACTAATACTGGTTAATTAAAAGCCGCTTTTGACCGCTTTCTCTCCGAACGTCATGTTCCGGCATCCAGAGGCAATATTATACTGGCATTGCCGCCAATGCTTAAGTGTTTTGTTGTTTAAGGAGATAATCCATTTAAGTCATTATTCTGCTACATTCCCTTAACATGCGGGGAAATTATTATTTTTTCTACTACAATATATTTTAAGGTTTTACCGATAGTCCCAATGGCGTTTGTGGCGTGGAAATAATGTGAGTGAAAACTCTCCACTTTTCTTCATTATCCTTTTTGTTTTTCATTTTATCGCTTATATAATTACGTACTATATCCTGTCCCAAATTATAATTTATTACGTAACTTCGGTAATGATTAATAAATTTAAACATTCTCTCCGCGCGTTCGTCCGAAAGGAGCGAATACTTTTTCAGACGCGCTATGGTTTCCTCTTTGTTTATTTTACCGTCAAGTAACAATCTGGCTGCTTCGTTTGTGGCATAATCAAGTTTACCGGTCAAACCAAGAACGGCATAATATTTTTCTATTTTAGAACTATCAAGCCCGGCAAGCGGGAATAGTGTTTTTCTTTCAAATTCAATTCTCTCTTTTTCCGGAAAAGCCATTTCTATTCCGTAATTCGCGCTTCCCTCGGCAATTAAAGATTGCGGACTAAACAGAGGATATACGGTAAACTCTACCCAGCCTCTTTTTTTAACCAGTTCGGTTTCCAGCAGCGAATTGTAAACGTGATGCCCCGGATAACCTTCGTGACACGCCAGGTCTATTGCGCGGTCTATATATATGGCCTGTTCCGTGTTTACCTGTATCAGACTGAAAACATTCCCCTTGTACCAGTTATAAGCGCCCCACGATTTGCCCGTAACGTACTCAACCGTAAAATTTTCATTCTCCGGAAGTTTTATATGCGCCAGAGTTCTCTTTCTTCCTTCCGCAATTGCGGCTTTAAATACCGTATCTATTTTATCGCGGGGAATAATAAACCCATTCCGGAAAGTATTAATTCTTTCGGCAATGCTTCCGTTACCTGGCAAAAGAGAATCGAGACTGTTAATTATTTTTTCAAAATATTCGTCAGTATGGTATGGCGCAACCGCGTCATACAACGCTTTCGATTCCTCATCAAAGGTCATTTTTGCGCCGTTAAGAATTTCTATATAAGCCCTGACGGATTTTAATTGATCTCGAAGATAACTTAACCTTAAAGTTTCCAGTTCCGGTTTTGCCGCGGTGGAAATTTTATCCAGTGCGTCAATCAGTCCTTGCGCTTTATTTTTAAGCGAGTTGTACGGAAAGTTTTTCTTTTCGTTTTCGGTAAGTTCTTTGGGCTTCCATTCTTCGGGGCCGTAATAAGCGTCCACATAGCCGTCATCGTAGCGGCCTATTTCAAGCACAAGCTTTACATACTGTTCTGCAATCTTATTCATGTTATTTCCATCCGGCAATTGTGCAAAATACTCTCCGGCGGGCAATGCCGTAAAAAGCGCCAACAAGGCAACAAATATCTTCAACCTGATTCTCCGTAATATAAAAACACAAATTTTGTTTTTATATTTTAAAATTAATGAAAATGAGAATAAATAGGTATTCATTTAATCTATAAGTACAAAATTAAAAGAAAGACAAGGAAAAAACTTAAGCCCTAAAAGCTTTTTCCATTATTGATTGTTCTGATTTCGGAAGATGATACTTGTCCGCTATACGCTTCCAGTCCTTTACCTTAGCTTTTATTAACTCAATTATTTTATTGGCTTTGCTTTTATTAAGCCTGTAGTATTTGGCTGCATCAATGGCCAAATCAAAGTCGAGTGAATTATCTGTTTCGGAAATATTAAGAGTTAAGCCTGTTCCCGTAATATACGCCTAAGAGGAAATCTGATTCCATTATTGCTCCCGATAAATCGGGACAAGTAACGTCTCGGACTCCTCGCAAAGACAGCATGGCTAATCAGTTTTATATTTTGCCACCTCTTTTGTGGATGCCCCCTTAATACCATGAACCAAAATACCGGGGGAAATTAATTTCAATTGATTGCGAAGGCATTCTTTTATAAGTTATCGTTTTATATTTTAAAATTTATGAAAAAAGTACTACTTCTCGGTTCAACAGGCTCAATAGGCGTAAATACCCTGAACGTTATCAGGGAGTTCGGAAATTGCTTTAACGTAACAGCTTTGACTGTAAACAGCAACATCTCTCTTCTGGAAGAACAAATAAAAGAGTTCCACCCCGAAGTTGTTGTTGTTAAGGACTTTAAAGCAGCCAATGAGCTCCGGAAGAAAAAAGACCTTAATACAGAAATTCTTTCGGGCAGCGAAGGCCTGATAAAAATAGCCAAGGATTGCGATTATGATATTTTTGTAGGCGCTATGGTAGGTTTTTGCGGACTTGCGCCAACAATTGAGGCAATAAAGCGAAGTAAAAGAATTGCCCTGGCAAACAAAGAAACCCTTGTTGTGGGCGGCGAACTGATTACGAGTCTGTGCAGGCAGTATAACGCGGAGCTTATTCCCATTGACAGCGAACACAGCGCTATTTTTCAGTGCATGACGGGTGAAAGGAATACCGAAGTTGATAAAATTTTACTGACTGCTTCCGGCGGCCCCTTTCTACACAAAAGTAAAGAAGCGCTGGAAAATGTCTCGGTTGCTGAAGCGCTCAACCACCCCAATTGGAAGATGGGCAGCAAAATTACAATAGACTCCGCCAGCATGATGAACAAAGGACTTGAGGTTATTGAAGCAAGCTGGCTTTTTAACCTTGCTCCCTCAAAAATTGAAGTGGTTATTCATCCGCAGTCAATTATTCACTCAATGGTTGAGTTTGTAGACAGGACAATAAAAGCGGTACTTAGTATGCCGGACATGAAATTGCCTATTCAGTACGCGCTTTCGTTTCCGGAAAGGTTTAAGAGTAACTTTGTTAATACAAAATTGCCTAAAATAAAAGATCTTTCTTTTTTTGAACCCGATTTTGAAAAGTTCGAATGCCTAAAACTGGCATACAATGTTCTTGCGGAAGGAGGAACCGCCCCCTGTATTTTGAACGCCGCAAACGAAATTGCTGTTGATAAGTTTTTAAAGGATAAAATAAAATTCACCCAAATACCGGAGATAATAAAAAAATCTTTGGAAAAGATAGAAAATCATAAGAATCCTTGTCTGGATATGATTTTTGAATGCGACCGGCAAACACGCGAGTTCGCGTCTGAATTAAAATAAAGGAGTATTCCGGCTTTATGAGTCAGTTAATATATTTTGCTATTACAATTGGTATCTTGGTTTTTATACATGAATTCGGGCATTTTGCCGCCGCAAAACTCTGTAAAATGCGCGCAGATATTTTTGCCATAGGATTCGGGCAAAGATTGTTTGGGTTTAATAAAATAAACGGATTTACATTCGGTTCGCTCCCTAAAGATTTTGACGGACAGGGGCATACCGATTACCGACTCAATCTGGTTCCGCTTGGCGGATATGTAAAAATTGCCGGTATGGTTGACGAAAGCTTTGATACTTCTTTTGCGAACAAGGAACCGGAGCCATACGAATTCAGGGCAAAACCTACATTACAGAAAGCATTTGTTATTACTGCCGGAGTTCTTATGAATTTGCTGCTTGCGCTTTTGGTTTTTTGGGGCGGCAATTTCTTTCAGGGCAAACAATATAAAAAAACAACAACCGTTGGTTATATAGCGCCGCAAAGCGCGGCTCAAAAAGCCGGGTTTGTTGAAAAAGATAAAATACTCTCTGTCAACGGAAAGGAAGTAGTTTACTGGGAAGAGCTGAACAACGAAATTGAGAAAAGCTCAAAAGCGTCATCCGTTAATTTTACGGTTTTACGCGGTTCGCAAAAAGTTGATTTGAATGTTAAAACCTCACTTATCCCTTCCGAAAAAAGCCAGGAAGAGTTTTTACTGCCTGCCGAAGTTAAACCCGGTATTACAGATGTTGCCGGCAGGTCTCCGGCTAAAAAAGCGGGCATTCAGGCGGGTGATATTTTACTTGAATTGAACAACGTTCCTCTCGTGGATGTTATTCAAACCACACAGTTGATTTCTTCGCATAAGAACGTTACAATGCCAATTAAGCTGTTAAGGAATGGGAAAGATACTGTCTCTTTTAAAATAACTCCCGGACCGGACGGTAAAATAGGAATTGTGCTGGCGGATTTGTTTACTGGCCCAACCGAATTGCATACATTCGGCTTTTTTGAGTCTTTTTACTATGGTTCTGTTGATATATACCATGTTACCGTAATGACATTCACCATGTTCAAAAAAGTTATTACCGGTAACATTCAGTTTTCGCAAGCTTTTGGCGGGCCTATTAAAATTGCCCAATATGCAGCTAAATTTGCAGATTCTGGCTTTGTTAGTTTCCTTTCGTTTCTTGCAATGCTCAGCCTTAGCCTTGCAATAATCAACATTCTCCCCATTCCGGCTTTGGATGGCGGTCATTTTGTTATTATCATAATTGAAGGTATTATTAAGCGCGAAATTCCGCTAAAACTTAAAATTGCCATACAAAATACTGGTTTTGTTCTGCTATTAATTCTTATGGCTTTTATTATTTATAATGATATATTGAGTATGTAGTTTTTTTAACTCAAAAGAGGGCTTAATGGGAGAGAGTTTATTAAAAAAACGCGGTATTGTATTGTTGTTTTTTTGTTTACTGTTCGTTTTTATATCATTTAGCTGTAAAAGTAAAAAAGAAGAGACTAAAGTTTTTAACCTGACCTTTAATATAGATTCCTCCCAAATTGGGAGTGAAGTTGTATTAAAGGATTATGCTATTAGTTTCAATCCTCCTGCAAATTTCGTCCATTCAGACGAAATGCTTGATAAGCTTAATAAAAACATAAGCAACAATATTAATAAACAAAACGGGTACAACACCAGTCCGCTTGATGCTTTTATAGATAAAAGCCTTAATGTTCTTGTCGTTTCCGGCATAAGCGCCCCATCCGCGGATACGGCCAACTTCTCTTTACAGCAGGTTTCAGGTACTATTAAAGATCAATTTAAAACAAGTAACATGAAATTTGCCGCCTTTAAAAAAGATGACATAATAATTCATCAATTCCTTATACAAGACAGCATTAATGTTGTTTTCAAGCTGTTGTTTTGCAATGCTGCTAACAGGGTTATACAATTCGATTACATAATTCCCGGTAACAATTACAAAAACGAAATAAAGGCTATTGAGTCTTCAATAGGTTCAATAAAAAAAATCAGATAAATATCACATTTATTAAACAGCTAAGGAGGTATTATGTTGAAGAAAATTGTTTCGATTGTATTAGTAGCTCTTTTCTTGGTTTACGCAACAGGATGTTCCACACACGTACATACAATTGGCACAGGAGGGCAAAATTCCCAAACCGTGGAAGCGCGCCAATGGTACATTTTATGGGGCCTTGTTCCTTTGAACAACGTTGATACAAAGGTAATGGCCGGCGATGCAAAAAACTACACAATAAAAACCGAACAATCTTTTCTTGATGGTGTCATTTCTATTGTTACAAGTTTCGTAACCGTAGGATGCAGGTCAGTATCGGTTACAAAATAAACAAAACTTAACCATGTAACTCAATAGCCTATTATTTTTGTTAATTCATTATTAACGGTTTGGGAATAAAATCCCAAACCGTTTTTTATTAAACTTTGATTTATCAGGAGTATAAATGTTATTTTTTACTCTTAATTTTTATTTTTTCCACCAAGTCTCGGGGGGCTTTGTCCGGGGTACCGCAATCGAATGGAGGCTGAGGGTCATATTCAATTCCCAGTTGAACAATTTTAGCAAAATCTTCCCCTTTTAGTAACGCGGCCAGATACAAGGTCATATCAATACCGGCAGATACTCCTGCCGAGGTAATAATCTTTCCATCCTTAACATACCGTTCGTTAACTACCTCAACTCCATAGCTTTTAAGCTGTTCTTTCCTGTTCCAGTATGTTGTAGCTCTGCGGCCGTTAAGCAGACCGGCGGAAGCAAGCAGCAAAGCGCCACTACATACGGATGTTGTATACAAGCTGGTTTCGTTTGCTTTTTTCAGCCACTCAATTATCTGAGTATTATTCAGCACATTGTTTATACCAAAACCACCAGGAACCACAATCACATCAGGAGATGGCATATCCGCAATGGAATAATTGGCATAAAGCCGCATCCCGAATTCATCTTTATACAAACCGGGTTCAAGGCCGGTAAGACACACTTCAGTTTCCGGCAAAAATGATAATACCTGGTATGGCCCAACAACATCCAGAGCCATGTATTTATCATAAAGTAAAATCGCTATTTTCATATTTCTTCCTCCTTTTTATAACGGCTTCACTGCGCCATAAGCAGCAAAACTTGTGGTCTTGTGTAGAATATCAATTTTAGAAAAGCCTATTTTCCTAAGTAACTCTATCTGATAAGTAATAGGGCGGGGCGTATCCTCTCTTTCAATTGCGTCGAAAGCTTTTTTCTTCATTTCGTTGCCTCCTGTTGCCATAAGATACTCGCCGTATTTCTCCCATAATATGTTTTGTACAGACTGGTTTTCGTGTATAAACAAATCGCTGATCCAGATTCCGCCGCCCGGAGCAAGAAGCCTGTAAATTTTTGTAAAAACATTCTCCCAATCGCTGTCGCTTCTTAAATGATGCAATACTGCCGCCGCTATAATTATATCGAACTTGCCTTCAGGCAAATCAGCCGTTCTTATATCTTCGTTAACAACAATTGTATTGCCTTTATTTATTTTTGATACGCGCTCATGCGCCCGCTCAGTCATTGCTTTTGCCAGATCGAGCAAATAACAATCAAGCGGATTGATTAGCTCAAGTAATTTAAGAGTATTGTTTCCCCCGCCGCAGCCGATATCGAGCACACTTTTTGCATTTGGAGTACACGCTGCCGCCGCTCTTGTTATCAATTCCATCATCAGCGGAGCATCGGGGATTGCCTTTTGCCCGGTTTCCAAATTCGAAAATCTTTCTACATCGTGTTCAAATCTCTCGCGTATTTCTTCCACAGTAGCTTTATTATTAAAATTAGTTTCCATTTCTTTCTCGCTTAGTTTGTTGTATAACAATAATATAAAATTTCCGGACAACATTGCAATCTTTTACTTGAGCTTTAATACATATATCTATGGCTACTATCATTATATGCCATTTTATTGCAACTTCTTTCAGTCTGCCGTGTGTAACAGACAAAAGACTGATAAAATTAACAACAACCTTTGAGGTTACAAATGAAAATAAAGTATACTTTGGTTTTTATTATATTAACAGCTACCTGCATGATGGCTCAGTACGACTATTACGATAACAGCAGCGTTTACCAGATGATGCAGACAATGCAGACCAATGCCGCTATACAGAACGCATGGAATACTTATAACGAACAAGTAAAAAGCAGATATACAAAATTGTTCAACGATGCCTATCAGGCCGGAGAAAGCGGAAACCACAAAGAGGCCATCCGCCAATACAATCTGGCGCTTATATGGGCTTCAACATCAACAGCATATAATAATATTGGATACTCGCAATCAGCTCTCGGCGAGTATGATGAAGCGCTGAAGTCTTATAACAAAGCGTTGGAAATTGATCCTGATAACACGTCCGCTCAAAATAACAAAGACAATGTATTAAGGAAAATTTCACTGAAAGATTCCGCCCCCATTACCATATATAAATTATTGATTGGTAATGTTGATAAGAACAACAAAATTGAAACAAATTACGGTGAAAGAATTTACAGCAGAAACTCAATGTATTTAAGCCCAAAGATTTATTACCGTGGAGTTGCCAACACAAAACTAAATTTGCATATTAAAATATATAACCCGGACGGCACCTTAAGTACAGGTTCTTCATCTTCATCCGGTTACTCTTATGATTATACATTGACTGTTTCTAAAAGCGGTTATAGCACGCTAAGTTGCTGGGGCAGCAGTAAAAAGGGAAATTGGTCGCAAGGAACATATAGATTTGAAGTTTGGTATAACGATTACTGCCTTGCCCATACCGAAGTTTCATTATCCGAAAGCTATTCGGCCCCGGCCAAAAGTTATTATTCGGGCCAATATGCGCCTCAGGCTCCGGCTTACCAAAGCGGATCAGGTTCGCATCAAATGCACCTTGTGAAAGTCAACTGCAATTATTGCAAAGGAACCGGCGTAAACCCTATTGCAACCTCAACGCCAAGTTATGGTGGGAAATGCACTGGTGCGATGTTTGCCGCTGTAATGTTACAGCTTCGCACGGAGCCCATTTAAGATGTCCTTCCTGCAACGGGAAAGGCTATACAGAGAAATATGAATATTAATAGAATGGTTTTAATTCAAAAGCCAGTTGTTTCACAGGCTTTAAACAGCAAATTGTTTAAAGCCTGTTTTTATACGTGCGTTAAAATACTTAAAACAACATTAAATACTATAAAAGTTATAATACCTAAGACTGTCCAGACAACCTTTTCTGTTTTTTGTTTTTGCTGGTATATTTCGCCGCCAAGTTTTTTATGGTTCTTATTAGGAATAAGTATCTCCTTAACGCTCTCCCAACCGCTCTTATTTACAAAAGTATTATCTTCCATTTTCACCTGCCAATTAGTTTCAGCATTTTACAAAATGCAAATAACATGCCTTGCATAAAATACGCTGTAACTCATTATTTAACTGATAGTTACAACTTTTGCCAAACGAACTAACCCTTGTTTGTTTATTTTACAGGCCGATCCTGTTTGCGCGTAACTCTTTATATTATTACAGGTTACTTGTGTAAATATTTTTCACAATAGAAGAACTGGTTTATTGGAATGAAGTTTTATTGGATGTTTTGCTGAGAATATATTAGAAAAGCAATCTTAAAGGGTCAAAAGCCTGTGCTCTCGACCCTGTTTAAAATATGGAGTCAGAGTTTTTTAATACGAATGTTTCCGTTTGTAGTTTTGATTACAACTTTATTTTTACCGCCATTCACGTTACTTTTATAAGTGGAATAAACCCGGTTCGGCATAGAAAAATTCCGCTCTTTATGCACTACTTTTGAAGAAAACTTAAAGTCGCTTGAAACTTCACACTCGCCATGGTAATTAGAGGTTTTACCCAGTTCAACTTCAATATTCATTGAAAGATCCGCGGGGACAAACAAGGTTATATCGCCTCCAAGAGATTCAAGAGTAATATGCCTGTCTCCTGACTCAGGATCGCCAATCATTTTAGCATTTATATTTCCACCCAATGTTTTAGCATTAATGGAACCATCAATATTGTCTAAAGATATATCCCCTCCAAGCGTATTGGCGTTAATAAAATCTTTTGCGGATCCAACTTTAATATTACCGCCCAAAGTTTTTAACCTTCCGCCATGCGGAGCGCTGTCTATTTCTATTTCGCCGCCAAGACTCTTTATAAATATAGCTCCGTCATCATAATGTTTTTCTCTTTTTAAGCAGTTCGTTTTAATTTTTCCGGAAACTGACGAAGTTTTAAAATCACCATCAACTCCCGATAAGGTAATATCTCCTTTTACAGTATGGGCGGCGCCTGTAAGTTTGCTATCCTTGACGGTTATATTACCTCTGACCGTTTTTAATTCCGCGTTTCCTTCAATATTGTTCGCGCTAATATTACCAGATACAGCCCGACCTTCGAAACCACCTTTTATTCCGTTAAGCTCAACATTCCCCTTGAGTGCGGAAAACTGAACGTTGAACTCATTAGGTACTTTTACAAGCACCCGCACTTTTGAGTTTGAATTGTTTTCTTCTGTAACATATTCCGAGGACACCTGTATTTCATCATCATTTTTTTGGCAGTTTACATTTATTTCATCCGAAGTGGAAATAATTTTAACACTAACCTTACTGTTGTTGCTGCAGGAAACAGAAATGCTTCCCGCTGTTTTCAGGTTTATATCAATCTTACCGCCGGGAACAGCCTCAAATTCCTTTTCAATTCTATTTTTACCATTTTCGGCTTCATTTTCATTTATTGCCGAATGAGAATAATTGAACAATACATTACTGAAAGAGAAAGACGAAACAACTACCACGCCTAAAAAAAGGAGAATTATTTTTTTCATTATTATACCCGAAATTTATTTAACAGCTTTTAATATTCTTATTCCGTCACCGGATGATTGCAATGTTATAGAACTTTTCCCTCCGTTAATAACATAAGTTCCTCTCGTATATTTCGATTCCTCTTCAGAGTCGGAAGGAGGAAAGTCAGAATATATTCTTGTAGTATCATCATCGCTAATGCGGTTGAATGATTTTACCTTGGCATATACGGTAGTACTTGAGTTTTCCGGCAAAAACAGGTCAATAGCTCCATAATTAGTAGTAATATCACTCCTCGAAGAGGAAGTGGGAAACAATGTAACGCTAATATGTCCCGAATATGTCTTGGCAGTTACGCTGCCTTTAATATTTTTCAGGGTAATATCTCCGCCCATTGTTTTAGCAGCCACTGCACCATTGGCTTTGGAAAGAGAAATATCGCCTCCCATTGTTTCGAGCTTTATATTTCCTTCGGCCGGACCCGATTGTATAGAGCCACCCAGTGTAATAAGCTGCGAACCTCCGCCAATACCCTCGGTTATGATATCTCCCCCCATTGTTTTGGCATTTACAGTTGCCGAGGTTTTTTTGATCCTAATATCGCCGCCATTTGTATTCAGTTTAGCAATGCTGCCATTTACTTTACCCATCCGTAAATCTCCGCCCATAGAGTACAGATCAACATTACCGCCTATATCGCCAGTTCGTATATCTCCGCCATTAGTGGTTAATGTAATATCACCTGTAACGTTTTTTACCCCAATATCTCCGCCATAGGTTTTTATAACTATACTTCCGTCCATATCTCCTTTCACAGCAACATCTCCCTGTTTCGTAAGCAGATTCAGGTTAAATTTCACGGGTACTTTAATGATAAGGTCTTTACTATCATACGTGCCAAAATCTATTTTTACCGTGTTTTTTTCAATTGAGTATCTTATGTTTTTCAACTCGTACTTTTCAACGTCATAGGAGGATACTCTTATTTCATTAGTCTGCCATGGAAATATGGATATATCTCCCGAATTAATTGTCACCTCCAATGAACCGCCGCTGTTTACTTTTATAATTTTCTGTACTACCGGCTGGTCTTCATCGGGTAAAGCGCAAAAACAGTTTGAGTAAACAAACAGAACGGCAAATGCCGTAAATAATTTGATTTTTTCCATATTATTCAGTCTCCTTTAACATTGAAGCGGCGTGTAAACGAACAAAACCGTTTTGGTCGTTTGAAGCCTGCTTACTTAGCGCAGTTTTAATATTATCATCAAATTTCTGGCCTTTGAATTTCAAATCGGACAAGGTTTTTATTGCCATTACTCTTAGTCCTGAATTTTTATCATTAGATAAAACATATACAATCGCATCCCTTATTTGCGCGTCAAACGGATATTTTGTCAGCACGTTTAACGCTTCTTTTCTGACTGCCGGGTTTGAATCTGTCTTCAAGGCTGTTATAAGCGCCTGTTTCACCTTATCATCCGGCCTTGATTCATATTTCTCCGATTTCTCCGAAATCTTATTGATAGTACGCAACCTTACACCGGGGTTGGATTCCGAGATTAGAGACGCTGCAAGAAACCTGTCGGTTACAGGATTATTACTTCGCACCTGATTGTTAACCGGTTTTATCGCGTCAAACCCGTCCTCTTTACCGGTATTTGTTTCTTCAGCAGGTTTTGTTTCTTCCGCGGACTGGGTTGTTTTCTCCGGAATTGTAATATTATAATTCTGTTCTTTTGCAGCCATGTACTGCGGCTCTGTATGCTTTGAAGAAAACATAAGGTAGCCTATAAATACGCCCATTATCACAGTAACCGCCGCGCTGAATGCAAATTTATAGTTCCTTAATAAAAAGCCGTGTAAAAAGCCCCTTTCCGCAAATAGTTCGGTTGGGGATTGTTGCTGCCTAAGCGTACGCATCAGCTGATATCTGGCTTCCGTTAACACCGCTTCGTTTGCTTCGGCCGGCTTGTTTTCGGTCACCAATTGACAGAATGATTTTATTTCATCGTATTCCTTCTGAAATTCATCATTCTCAAGCAGAATATTTTCGAACCTGGTTCTTTCCTCTTCGTCCAGTTCGCCGAATATATAGAGGTAAGCAAGTTCTTTAAATTTTTCTTTTGTCATTTTTTGTTCACCGCTTATTCTGCATTTTTTAATATAATAAGTTTTTAAGTTTCATTTTCATTTTATTGGACGCATTAAACAAATACCTTTTAATGGTTCCTTCCGAACAACGGAGCATATCCGCTATTTCGGTTATTTTGTAATCTTCGTAATACTTCAGTGTAAAAGCCATTCTCTGTTGTGGAGGCAGCTGTTCAAGCGCCTGTGTTATTTGCTCCGCCATTTCAGCGTTTATTGCCACGCTATCGGTTTTGCTATCCGATGCCAATGAATCACCAAGAGTATAACCGTCTTCTCCATCGCTTCCTATTTCTTTATCAATCGAATCCATCTCTTTTTTCTTTGCGTGGTAACTTATACATACGTTTGTGGTAATTCTGAACAGCCATGTGGAAAACTCGCTCTTAAACTGGAAATCTTTCAAACCTTTGAATACGCGTATAAATACTTCCTGATAGATATCCTTGGCATCCTCGTCATTATTATTAAATGACTTGGCGATGTTCAGCACCTGCCTGTCGTACTTGTAAACAAGCTGTTCAAAGGCAGACATATCTCCTTGCTGTGCGCTAAGTATTAATTGTGTATCAATTTTGTTCATAAATTACCGGTTTCTAATAGTTTAGACCATAGAAACATTAAAAGGTTGTAGCCGCATAATAAAAAAAATCCCCATAGAATACAACCCAACAACAACGTAGTTCAGCTATCAGCCCGAATAGTTTGGGAGGAATTGTTTGGGAGGAATTGTTTTGGAGCGTTTAACGAAGGGATTAAACATTTAGCCCTGCAACCTTTCCACGCGCTTCATATATGAATCCACATATAAAGCCTGTAAATCTTCAGGCAGAAACGATTTTTTTACCAAAGCTTCAACACCAGGAGAATATGTTGAAAAACGGGTGAGTATTTTAAGGATTCGTTTGGGAGCCATCCCGATTCTTATCCCAAATTCAATGAAATCGGGACGCGTATATTTGCTGTCGTATTTATCGGCTTCGGTTTGGTAGCCGCCATCAAACAAATCAAGAGCCGTATCTCTTTCTCCCGGCACATGAAGAGACGTGTTGGCAAGATCGTAACACGGAGTAAGCGTATAATCCCCAAAAGTTTCGTTTCTGTACAGCGAAAAGTTTTTCACATGCGCGTCGCCATTGCAGATTAAATAATTAAAAAGCACTACGGCAAAATACTTTTCAATTTCTATTTTATAAGCGGCAGCATATTTGGTAATCAGATTGGCTATTTTTTCATAACTGAAATCGTATTTGTAGTTTTTCCCTCCGTTTTCTTCGGAAAGGCCCGCAATTTGCGCGAAGTCTTCCTGCAGAAGTTTTCTGCCATTGTCAAAAATATCAAAACGTTTTACAATATAGGCCGGAGTTCCATCGTTAAATTCAGCCAGGCAATTCTCCGCTGTTTCAATTCCAAATACCTGACGAGCAATTTGCATTGTAATGTGCTCATTTGCCGGAATAGCTTCGGCATATTTGAAGGCTGTCACCGGAACAGGTTTAATAATGTACTCTCCCTTCTCCGCAGTCAGCTCAAGTTGGTTGTTTTGCAGCCTTAACGAATACTTTGTTTGCATGCCCGAAATTGAAAGACGCTTTACATTTGTTAACTTTGCTTCGTTAAATTCCGGACGAGAAAACGGTAAAACATGACTAATTAAAGCATTTTTAAACAATAATTTTCTGCATTTGGGGCAAAACGATTTTGCCGTTGTCTTAAGGCAGCTTCTGCAATAACCCATTTTACAACTCCTCTTCAACCGTTACAGCGCCGATGGTATTATGAGCTGTTTTTATCAGGCGCGTAAAATGGTCGTCTTCATCTATGCCCAGCAGCCTGCACTGCAGTTCCTTTTCTTCTCCTTCAGCCAGCAAACCGTAAAAAAAAGGGAACAATTCATTTGACGTATACTCGGATGCCGTTTTGGGAAAGGCAATACTTATTGCCGGATTATTGCTCTCCAGGTATCCTTTTTCATATCTGAAAATATATTGGCTATCGGCTTTTATAAGACTGCCTGCCAGAATATTGTTGTAGTATATGTTTGCCCGCTTTTCCATCACTTTTTTAAACTTAATAACCTATCTATCGTTCAACTTAACGTATTGTTAAATCAATTTTCAACCCCAGAACCTCAAGAATTTTCGTCAAAGTTTCCAATGTAGGATTCCCTCTGCCGCTTTCAAGTTCCTTAAGATTTCGTAAACCTACGCTTGAAAGCTCCGATAAATCCGGCTGAGTCATTTTTAGGAAAAGACGGCGTTGCTTTATTTTTTGCCCTAATTCTTTTAAATCCATGGTTTGCGCTACGCTTTGTTGAAACGAATTTAATACTATCCGCATAATAAAGCAAGCTCAAAGTGCGGTATATGGCACTTTGAGCTTATTTGCTTGTTCTTTTATAATAAAACGAGGGGAAACCAGGTAAAAGTGCCATACATCGCACTTTTTATATTAAGCTTAACATTTATCCTCAATTGTTTTCGAGAGTAAGTACAATAGCTTCGTTTAAATCAGGATTAATTCGTTTTGCTACAAATGTTTTTCCGTCTTTCTTTACCTCCTTATCAAAGAGACCTCTGTCCATTTCCAGGTCAAACCGAACAGGTTCTCCGTTTTTCAATTCCACTTTTTTAAAGTAAAACTGCATTCTATCGGATGTTCTCAATTCTATTATGACGTGGAACTTATAAAACTCGGCGTTTTTTTCGAGCAATACCGAATGTACCAAATACTCAATATAATTATCCTTGGTTATTGCAGGATCGCCATCAGCCATGTTCCTCATTATGCTTGGAACTTCAAACGGCATGTAAATATGTCCGTCAAAAACAGGCATGGAAAATTCCTTTTCCGAATTCCAGTCGGGATATATTCTTTTAAGCACCGATCGGCAGTTAAATTTGTTCCTTTTAATAATTCTGTTATCTTCTTTGTTGTAGGTAATATACTCCGCTCTTACTATCAAATTATGGTTAATTGCCAGTTCATGCCTCGCGGACTCCTTAATATTGTCCGTTTTAAGTCCGTATTCAGAAAGATAAAACGGGTCCGCGGAATAAGCTCTTAGCGAATCGAGAGAAAAGAGAGCCTCGTTCGTTTCCGCATCAGGGAAAGCTGTTTTTAAGAACCCAAGAGTTGTAGTTTTATTCAGGGGCACAGTATAAAAACATTCATGCGCCGATATTGCGTATTTGCTCTTGTTTATGCTCACGGTATCTATCTTATCGTAAATAACATACTTGCAGTAAATTACAAGCATAGTGTCGTTTACAAATTTTTCGGGGGCAATACTGTAATGCACAATTTTATCGGCATCGTTAAAATATTTATTTTCAAATTTATCAGACGGAGACACATAGGGGTTTAATTCGGCGCTATCCGTTATGGTTAAGTTCTGTATATAAAAGTTGTACACAGATGAAAAATCGTTCAAAAAACCGAAATCCACATTTTGCGAGTAACCGATAAGTTTGCCGTTTTTATTCTCCCAAAAGACACCGTTCATAAATCCCCATGAATCAGGAAACGCAGTCGGTTCCGAAATATTATTGTTTTTGGCAAGGCGCAACAACATCTTTACCGGAGGCCTGTACGCGTTTTGCGCATAAGCACAGCATACATACGCGCCCAAGGCGAAAATTAAAAATAGTTTTTTCATTATAAACTCCTGTTTTGTCTTAATAGTTTTCCGCTGACGTGCAAAGAGTCCGCGTCTGTTACTTTGACCGAAGCCATGTTAAATAAATTATAGAGGTTCCCTTTTTTTCTTTGAGTCCGGGGGGCCTTCTTTTTATTTACCGAAGCAGCCTGTTTAATTTTCAATTCAGGTCGGGTTATTATTGTATCCCTTACAGAAGAAACGTATACGGTATCGCATTTATATTCCGTACGGATAATTGTTTTTGGCTTAAAACTCAGGTTGGCAATTAACAATAGCACAGCCGCAGCGGCAGCCGCGCTGTAAACAATTCCTCTGTAACTCCTGTTTTTTTTACCGCCGTTGAGCTTAAGAGCGTTGATTTTTTGCGCGCAATGTTCTTCGCTTTTTTCTTTAAGCATGGCATATTCCGCAAACGTATTCCTGCATTCATCGCACGCGGATAGATGCAGAAACATTTCTTTTTGTTCCGCTTCGGATAGTTCTCCGTCAACAAACTGGCTGATTTCATATTCATAATGTTTCATATTTGCGCCTCTACTTCAAATAATTTCTAAGTTTCTGCCGGATTCTGAATATTTTAATTTTCACATTATCAAGACTTATTTCTAAAATTTCCGCCATTTCCTGATAAGAGTAACCCGCATATTCCCGCAGGTAAATAATTTCGTATTCTTCATTTGTTAGCTCTTCAAGCGCATCGTTAAGCGTTATGCTTGCTTCCATGTTCATTTCGTAAGCCGCCGCCGGGTTTGTTCCAACCCTCTTTAGCATTTTTGATTTGTTTGCGGCTTTCCGGTAACAGTAATTACGCGTAATTGCCAAGAGCCATGTTTTATAACTACTATCTCCCCTGAAAGTATTTTCGCGCCGCATATGTTGTATAAACACCTCCTGAACCGCGTCCTTCGCGTCATCGTAATCCTTAAGAATACTCAGCGCGTAATTAAACACTTCTTCCGAAAGCGCGTCAAACAATTCAAGAACAGATTTTTTAACAAACATAAAAGCCTTAAAAAGAGATTTACCATTAGATACCGGACACACGTAAAATGTTACGTTTATAAATTTATTTTTATTATTTCCATTTCACAAGAGTTATCCTTTGGGCGTTAAGCAAAAGTACCCGGTTAATTAATGGATTATTACCTATAATTTACACATTTTTGCAGAAGGAAAATTTTAAATTATTTGAGGAAAACATATGGCAGTTATTCGTCCCTTTAACGCCTTACGCCCTGCATCAAACGTTGCAAATCTTGTTGCAAGCGTTCCCTACGATGTAGTTAACGCAAAAGAAGCAAGCGAATTAGCAGAAGGCAACCCGTTAAGTTTACTGCGCGTTACGCGTTCGGAAATTGAACTTGCCGAAGGCACAGACCCTTATTCGGATGCGGTATACCAAAAAGCGAAACAGAACCTTGCAAAAATAAAAACTGAAGCCCCTTTAACCGTAGAAGATAAACCGGCTTTATACATCTATAAACTCGTCATGGACGGCAGAGACCAGATTGGAATAGCAGCCACATTCAGCGTGGACGATTACGATACCGATATTGTAATGAAACACGAAAAGACGCGTAAAGAAAAAGAAGACGACAGGACAAAACATATTATTACCACCGAAGCTCAAACGGGCCCAGTGTTTTTAACTTATAAGGGAGTAAAGGAAATCAACGAGGTTGTTGATAAAACAATGAAAAACACAAAACCCATTTATGATTTTACAGCTCCCGATGGAATTTCGCATACTATCTGGATTTTACCTGAAGAATATAACCAGACAGTAATAAGCGGCATAGCAAAAACCGACAGGCTTTATATTGCGGACGGACACCACAGGGCTGCAAGCGCAAGCAGAGCCCGTAAAGTAAAAAAAGACGCCAACCCGAACCATACCGGCAATGAAGAATATAATTTTTTTCTCGCGGTTTTATTCCCCGCGGAACAGTTGAAAATTCTTTCTTACAACAGGGTTGTAGCGGATTTGAACGGTAAAACCGAACAGGAATTTCTTGCCGAAATCTCCAAAAAATTTGACGTTGTAAAAACGGATATTAAAAACCCCGTACAGCCTAAAAGCTATTGCATGTATTTAAACAAAACCTGGTATCTTGTAAAACCGGGCGATTCGGTGCTTGCAAGCAACAGCTTGTCAAAATCGGTAGCGGAGCGCCTTGATGTAAGCATATTGCAGGATTTTCTTCTCAACCCGGTACTGGGCATTGACGACCCGCGTACAAATAAGAGAATAGATTTTGTTGGCGGCATAAGAGGCACGGCCGAACTTGAAAAACTTGTAGACTCCGGCAAGGCGGCAGTAGCATTTTCGCTTTATCCGGTTTCGGTTTTCGATTTGATGAACATATCTGATGCGGGCGAAATTATGCCTCCAAAATCCACCTGGTTTGAACCCAAATTAAGGGACGGATTATTAGTGCATTTGATATAAGTATTCTATTTGCTTACATTTGCTATCAGGTTTTTAGCAGAATCAGAAAAATAAAGTTCATATACAGACTTAAAAGAGTACAGTATGGGTATTTTAAATACTTATAAAAGATACGGGCTCTGCACACCTATAAAAAAGAAAGCCCGGTCTTTTTCGGCCAAAAGCTGTTACGTGCGCTTAAACAGGCTGTAATTAAGTAACCAGAAGCTGGTAATTTAATTTGAATAAATAATAATTTTAATAAAGGAACAGGACAAATGGAAAACAGAGTATATAATTTTAGCGCAGGCCCGGCTGTATTACCGGAAGAAGTGCTTAAAATTGCACAAGAAGAATTATTTGCATTACCAGGCGTAGGAATGTCCATACTGGAAATAAGTCACCGCTCAAAGAAATTTGCCGAAATCCACGCCGCCGCAAAGGAAGACCTGAAGAAGCTCTTAAACTTAAGCGATGATTACCAGATGCTGTTTTTACAGGGAGGCGCGAGCCTTGAGTTTTATATGGTTCCATTGAACCTGATGCCCCCCGCGAATAAAGCGGATTACATAGTAACAGGCACATGGTCCGAAAAAGCAGTTAAGGAAGCAAAACGCGTAGGCGCGGTAAATATTGCAGCCACAACAAAGCCTGAGAACCATAACAGAATTCCAAAACAATCGGAGCTGAAATTAGATCCGGAAGCTTCTTATGTACACTTTACTTCGAACAATACAATTTTTGGAACGGAGTTCAAAACCGAACCGGAAGTCGGCAAAGTTCCGTTGGTTTGCGACGCTTCTTCTGATATACTTTCGCGTCCGATTGACGTTAACAAATACGGACTTATTTATGCCGGCGCTCAAAAGAATATGGGCCCTTCCGGCGTAACATTTATTATTGTACGCAAAGACCTTCTTGAAAGAAGCACAGACGCGGTTCCTACAATGCTTAACTATAAAACTCACGCCGATAACGATTCGCTTTTTAATACCCCAAGCGTTTTTGGTATTTATATCATAGGTCTTATTGCAAAATGGATGCTTAAAAACGGCGGTATTGAAGCCATGTACAAACTGAATCAGGAAAAAGCCGCTTTGCTATACAAATGTATAGATGAAAGCGAAGGCTTTTATAAAGGCCACGCGCAAAAAGAAGACCGCTCGCTTATGAACGTTACATGGCGCCTGCCAAGCGAAGAGCTTGAAAAGAAACTTATTGCCGAAGCTACAAAGGAAGGATTTGACGGACTTAAAGGTCACCGTTCGGTTGGCGGCTTAAGGGCTTCAATTTATAACGCTTTCCCTAAAAAAGGCGTAGAAGACCTTGTAGTATTTATGAATGACTTTAAGGCTAAAAACGCCTGATTAAAGTAACGGATATAAAATGAAAAACTTATTTAAACTTTCGCTTGTAGCAATAATTCTGCTCTTTGCAGGATGCTCAAAAAAAGAAGATGTTAAACTTAACGCGTTTAGCCCCGAAGCGTTTGCATACAGTATGGACAACGGATGGGATTTAAACGCAACCATAAGGCTTAAGGGTTTTGTGCAGAAAGAGGCCGATAAGAAGTTTTCTCATTCGGTTGAATTCTCCATTGATATAGCAGCTCCGGACGGAACAATTAAAAAATCCGTATTCAAAGGAAGCGATAATGGCGATAACGCCGAAAAAGTATCAGACATTCCGCTTGAAGCTCAGGCAAGTCTAAATTCTTCTGATTATAAAGCAGGCAAGTACAAGGTTATTTTTAACATTAAGGATAACCTGAGCGGAGCCACTACAACCGCGGAAAAGGAATTGGAAATCACAAAAGATTAATTTCCCTTTTATCATTAAAAAGCCCCTTTTTAAGGGGCTTTTTTTATTTATCCAAAACCTTAATGGAAATCAGACTAGCGTCATCTTCGAACTTACCACAGGTAAAATCAATAAATGCCTGTTTAAGGGTTTCAAGAGGATCCTGTTCGTTTGAAATATTCTTTACCGCATCAATCAGCAGCCTGTTGAACTCCACTCCGTAAGGGTTCCGCGAATCGGTCAAACCATCCGTCAGCATAAAAAAGAAATCGCCTGTTTGCAGGTTAATTACAGTGTCATCATAATTTCCATCCTGCATAAAGCCAAGCAATAGCCCCTGCGACTTGAGAGGCACAACTTCGCCGGTCTGCCCGTTTCTGTATATAATCGGCAAATCTCCTGCGCCGGAGTATTTAAGCACCCGCTCTTTTTTATTTATTACAACAACCGAAAGTATTGTAAATACTTCGGATATTTTAGCATCCTGATAAATGGATTCATTAACCTGCGCGAGAATATCTTTGGGAGAGAACTCTTTTGCCGTCTGCAAAACAACACGAATGGCGCTGCGCACATAACCGGCATAAGCAAAGGCAAAATACCAGGCTTTCCATTTTTTACCCATTACATCGCCAAGAATAATTGCAATATTGTCTTCATCCAGGTCAAAATAGTCAATAAAATCGCCCCCAGGTATTCCCTGAAAGGTCTGATGCCAATGTTTAATATCAAAACCCTTAAATACGGGAAAAGTATCCGGCACAACGGCAACGTGCATGGAATCGGCAGCCTGGTGCAATTCCGACACAGCTTTTTGTCTTTCTTTACCAAGACTTTTTAAAATAGCCGAGACCTTTGCAACAACAACACGCGGGCCGGCAGTTTTTATTACATAATCGGTAATGCCCAAATCGTAACCATCAAGAATATCGTCCTCGGTTCCTTTAGAAGTTAAAAAGATAAACGGAACCTGTTTAAGAACAGGATCTGCAAGAACCAGCCTTCTGAAAGCGAAGCCGTCTACCTGAGGCATCATTATATCCGAAACAATAATATCGGGAGTATACGATTTTGTAAGCAGCAACGCTTCTGTGGCTCCCGGAGCCGTTTTGCATTCAAAACCGGCCTTTGTGAGGTTATACTGAAACAATTTTGCCAGCGAAAGATCGTCATCAACAAGCAAAATTTTAGATCTTTCTTCAACAAATACCGGTTCTACCGTTTTTTTTTCGCCGTATACTTTATAAATATCCGCTCTTTTTAACAAAGCCCGGACTTTCAGAATAAGCTCTTTTGCTTCAAACGGTTTTGTTATAATATCGTCACCGCCTACTTCCAGCGCTTTGGATTTATCTTCAATGCTTGTTTTTGCGGTTACGAACACAAACGGGAGCACCCTGTAACGTTCGTTCTCCCTGACTTTTTTGCAGAACGTGTAACCATCCATATCCTGCATTGTAATATCACAAAGGACAAGGTCTATTGTTTCACCGTATAAGTATTTAAACCCCTCCTCGGCGCCATCCGCTTCGAATACCCGGAAGCCGTTGTTTCCAAGATGGTAGCAGATCAGCTTTCTGACGGTCAAATCATCGTCAATAACCAAAACAGACTTATTTTCTTCAGGCAACATTTTTAATTAATTACTTTTATGTTTTTATTTAAAACTATCAATTGCTTCATCACGCGTCGGATAAGCTTCAAAAACGCGGTACATTCTTGTAAGTTCAAACATTGAGTGAACGGCAGGCTGAAAACCCACAAGGCGCAAATCTCCGCCAAGGCTTGTAGCTTTCTTCAACGATACTACAAGAGCGCCAAGAAAAGTGGAATCAATGAATTCGCATTCCGTCAGGTCTATAACTATTTTTCGCCAGCCTTGTTCTATATCGTTGATTAGTATCTTCTTGAATTCCTCCGCATCGCGCAAGGTAGCCCTGTGAAGATTAACGTACTCAACAATAACATTGCCGTGTATTTCTTTTGCAAAATCCATATACACACCTTTAATTCATTTAAGTTTTTAGTTTATTGTTCAAAAGATTTAGTATCAATATTATATTTTTCAATTAGTCTGTAAATTGTAGCCCGTCCAAGCTGCAGTTTTGTAGCAGCTTCCAATATATTGCCGTTTGTAATTTTAAGCGCGTGCTTTATGGCTTCTTCTTTTATTTTTTCAAAAGGCACAACCACATCTTCGTTAAATGGCGAGCCAAGCATATCTGTTGCCTGGCTGTTTTCACCAGATTTTATCTGTACCGGCAATTCGTCTACGTCTATAATATCCTTATCGGTAATTATCAGGCATCTTTCTATTGTATTTTCAAGTTCCCTGACGTTTCCCGGCCAACTGTACTCGTATATGTATTTGAGCGCTTTTTTCGAAAAACCTTTCACGTTTTTGGAAAGTTTTTTATTTAACGATTTAAGGAAATAATCGGATAATACAAGAACATCTCCTTTACGGGCTCGCAGCGGGGGAATGCTTATAGGGAATGAATTAAGCCTGTAATACAAATCCTCCCTAAACTCCCGGTTCTGCACCGCGGTTTTAAGATCCCGGTTAGTGGCGGAAATTATCCGAACATCGCATTTAATCAACTCCGTACCGCCGACTCTTTCAAATTCCTTTTCCTGTATTACTCTAAGGAGCTTTGCCTGTAAAAGCATCTCAAGCTCGCCAACCTCATCAAGAAAAAGAGTTCCCTGATCTGCCAGCTCAAACTTGCCAAGTTTCCGCTGGTGAGCGCCGGTAAAGGCTCCTTTTTCGTGACCGAATAACTCGCTTTCAAGCAGTTCGCGCGGAATTGAAGCGCAATTTACCACAACAAACGGTTTATCTTTTCTTTTTCCGTTAAAGTGTATAGCCCTCGAAATCAGTTCTTTCCCGGTTCCGCTTTCTCCATAAATAAGAACCGAAATATCATTATCCAGCACCTTGGAAACAAGCCTGAACACATCCTGCATCTTTCCATCGGCGGATATTATATTATCGAAACTGTATTCCTTTTTTACATTTTCGCGCAGGTTTTCTAACTCTCTAATAAGATCGTAATTTTTTATTGCGTTTTTAACAGCCGGTTCAAGGCGCGGCAAATCTATAGGTTTGGGGAAATAATCGTAGGCTCCTTCTCTAATAGCCTCCAAAGCAACTTCAACACTTCCCTGCGCCGAAAGCATAATGACAGGAATATCCTTATCCGTCTGCTTAATTCTTTTTAACGTTTCAACGCCGTTTAATCCCGGCATCATGATATCGAGCAGTATAACATCCGGTTTAAGATTCAGGTTTTTAAGAGCCTCCTCGCCGGAGTTAAAAACTTCAATATCGTATTGCCATTTATCTTTAACCCAATAAGATAATAATTTCGCAATAGCTAATTCGTCGTCAACAATAAATACTAATTTTGCCAATTATCTCCTCGGTTGATTAATCGTGTTTTGGGCAGCTTAATAACAAATGTAGTGCCCTTGTTCACTTCGCTGTTCACGGTAACAAGTCCGTTATGCGAGTCAATTATCTGTTTTACAAACACAAGCCCCAAACCAGCCCCGGCAATTTCGGTTCCGGGTCTTTCGACCCTGTAAAATTTATCGAAAATATTGGGTATATCCTTCGAAGGAATTCCCACGCCGGTATCGCTTATAATTACCTCAATTTCCTTGTAAAAATTCTGCGCTATTATTTTAACGCGGCCTTTTTCGCCTGTAAATTTAATTGCATTACTAATAATATTGTTGAATACCTGCAGTATTCTTTCGTGATCGCAAAAAAGTAATACTTCTTCCTGGGGAATATCATAAGTATAAGTAATATTTTTAAGTTCCGCTCCTTTTTGATTGGCGTCTACGGCATCGCGTAATATTTTCATTACATCGTTATTGTTTTTCTTAAGGTCTATTTTTCCGCCTTCAATTTTCGAAAGGTCAAGTATATCGTTAATAAGTTTTGCGAGCCGTTTCCCTTCGCGCAAAATTATTTCAATAAATTCCATTCTTGTTTCTTCGGGCATGTTCGGATCCGAAAAAATGGTTTCCGAAAAACCGATAATAGAAGCAAGAGGCGTTCTAAGCTCATGTGAAATATTAGATACAAATTCGTTTTTAAGCCGGTTTAACTCTTCAAGAACCGATATCTGCTGTTTTGCCCTGTCCCTTTCAATTGAAATAAGCCTGTTGGCTTCAACAAGCTTGGAGTTTAAATCTTTTACTTTTGCTTCATCTAACCTGCGCTGGGTTATATTTCTGCCTATGCCAAGCATTCCGGCTATCCGGCCATCCTGTATAACAGAACGTCCGTTAATTTCAAAAAACACAACATCTCCGGTTTTGCTTTTTAATTTGACATCGAAAGTTGTAACTTTTTTATTTTTTAGAACTTCCTGAAAAGCTTTTGCTATATTTACCTTATCGGCGTCATCAACAAATTCAAGAAAATGCTTTCCCTGCATTTCGGCAGGATAATAGTTAAGAGAAAGGGCTCCGTTATTGTTCACTAATAAAAAATTGCCGTTACAATCCAAAGAAAATATTAGATCCTCGGCAGTCTCTATTATTATCTTAAGCCACTCTTCCGAAGTCTGACTGTTAAGAGATTCGGAACATTCCTTGTTTTTATTTGTATTGTTGATGTTCAAATCCAATTTATTCGCCGCTCTTTTAGTTGTTTAGCAGATAAAACAAAAATAGGAATATAGGGAAAATATCACATTATAACTGTAAACCTACTACTTTAATGCCTCGAAATATATAAATTTTAACGAGCAGAGAAAAGTTAATATCTATTATCACAAAAAATAATGTTTTTTCTTATTGTAAAAAAAGATATTCCTTTGTTTTATGAAACTGTTTTAACACACCAGGCAATTATAAAAAAACTTTTTACCCGCCCTTTGTTTAAAAAGGCTTAAGCCTTTTTATCATAGATCTTTTCCAACGCCGCGTTTAGCCGCGCAAGCCGCTCTTTTGATATGTAACCTATTGTTCTTCTTATATCTTCTTTCGGCTGAACCGAAAGATAATTCATGCGGATGACCGATGTATCGGCCAATCCGCTTGTTTCATAATCTTCATCCTGAAAAGAAATCATTTCGTCATATTCCTCACGGTACTCGTGCAGCTGAGTGCTTATACCGCAAAACAATATACGAGAGCCTGACATGGAATTGCTGCCAAGTATAACCGCCGGCCTGCTTTTACGCTTGCCGTCTTTTTGTGGAAGCTTAATAATAACAACTGTTCCGGGTCTCATAATATATACTTGCTCAAGTCCCTGTTTTTAACAATTGAATCGAGCTTTTCCGTAACCATTTCGCCGCTGATAACAACTTTTTCCGAAGGAATTTTATCCGGCACATCAAACAATATTTCATCAAGCAGACTTGTAAGTATTGTATGCAGTCTCCGCGCGCCTATGTTTTCTACCTGCTCGTTAACTTCCGATGCGATTCTTGCAATCTGTTTAATCGCGTCTTCGGCAAATTCAAGTTTAACTCCTTCGGTTTCAAGCAGGGCAATATACTGTTTGAGCAGAGCGTTTTGAGGGAACGTGAGAATTTGAATAAAATCTTCTTCCGTAAGGCTTTTAAGCTCAACCCGTATAGGAAACCGGCCCTGAAGCTCTGGAATAAGATCGGAAGGCTTTGCAATATGAAACGCGCCCGAAGCTATAAACAATATATGATCTGTTTTTACAACGCCGTATTTTGTATTAACATTAGAACCTTCAACAATTGGCAACAAATCTCTTTGTACTCCTTCGCGCGATACATCCGGCCCGTTCGATTTGTTGGCGCCGGCAATTTTATCAATTTCATCCAGAAATACCATTCCGCTGTCTTCAACTCTCTGGATAGCTTCTTTCTGCACCGCGTCCATATCAATAAGCTTCTGAGCTTCTTCCTGTACTATTACAGTTCTTGCTTCCGAAATTTTTGTTTTTCTTTTTTTCTTTTTCTTTGGCATTATGCTGCCCATAATTTCCTGGAGATTAATACCCATATCATCCATGCCAAAAGGCCCCAGAATCTGCATACCGCTTATCTGAGCCTGAGCCGTAGCGTCAAACTCTATCATTTTATCGTCAAGCTCGTGTTTTTTAAGCTTTTCCCGCATCCAGTCGCGGGTTTTTTTATTTCTTTCAAATTCATCTTCATCGGTTTTTTCCGTTTCATCACCGTTTTCAATGGAATCTTCGGAAGAACCGTTTCGTTTTATTGATGGAATAAGAATATCAAGTATTCTTTCGTTTGCCATATCGTTGGCCTTGGCCTGTACTTCCAGAGTTTTTTCGGATTTGACCATGTTTACAGCCGCTTCGGTAAGATCTCTTATTATGGATTCAACATCGCGGCCAACGTATCCAACTTCCGTAAATTTAGAAGCCTCTACCTTAATAAACGGCGCGTTTGAAAGTTTTGCAAGCCTGCGGGCTATTTCAGTTTTTCCTACGCCGGTAGGCCCTATTAAAATTATGTTATTGGGCATTATCTCTTCCCTAAGCACATCTTCAACCTGCTGCCTTCTCCACCTGTTTCTTAAGGCAATAGCCACCGCCCTTTTGGCTTCCGTTTGACCGATAATATATTTATCTAATTCATTAACAATTTGTGTAGGGGTTAATTCTTTCGCATCGTTGTTTTTCATTTAAGGCCTTGCTATTAATTTTCTATAACTTCAACATTAATACTTTCGTTTGTATAAATACATATTTCCGAAGCGGTTTGCAACCCTTCTTTTACTATTTCTTCGGCATTCAGCTTGGTATATTTTTTAAGCATTTTCGCGGCGGCAAGCGCGTACATTCCACCCGAGCCAATAGCTACTATTTTATCTTCGGGTTCAATAACATCTCCGTTACCCGAAATTATCAAAGCGTTATCCGATGATACTACGGCAAGCATGGCTTCAAGCTTCCGAAGATATTTATCCTGACGCCAGTCTTTGGCAAGTTCAACAGCGGCGCGGCTTACATTACCCCTGTATTGTTCAAGCTTTTCCTCAAATCTTTCCATCAAAGTAAAAGCATCCGCCGTAGCGCCGGCAAAGCCGCATAAAACTTTTCCATTGGCAATTTTTCTTATTTTCATTGCATTATGCTTCATTACAGTCTGCCCAAAAGTAACCTGACCGTCTCCGCCCAGGGCAGCTTTCCCATTATAAACCACGCCAAGAATGGTTGTAGATATTACTTTTTCCGTCATACGTTAACTCCTTACGGTAAATCCTTTCTGTTTTGCACATACGGCGCATACCATTCGTAGAGCGGAGAAGGAAAAGGCACTGCCGCTATTCTTCCGCCAAAACCCATATACCTGTATGTGTACATATTATAATTATTTGTTTTTAAATTGCTTAAAACCTGCCTGTTTACTGTAACGCCATATTCTTTGGCAAGTTCTATTGTTTTATTTACTAAAATGCTCTGATATTTTTCCGAAAAACGTTCTTTCTTCAGTTGGTCTTTTACAGCCTCAAACGTTTTTTTAACCGTATCGGCATCTGTTTTTTTATCTATCACTTTAAATATCGAATATCCTTCCGGTAACTTTAGAGGCCCGTATACCTCTCCTTTGTGCATCTTTTCGGCAGTGCGGCCAAGTTCTCCATACATTGAAGTAGGGAAAAAACCAAATTCACCGCCGCTTTCTCTTGTCCATATTCGTTTTGTATGTTCGCGGGCAATTTCCCTGAAATCTCTGCCCGCCTTCAAGTCGTCAAGCACTTTTTGAACAACATCAAGGCTATCGGTCAGCACTTCAAGAATATTAACCTGCGTAATTGTTTTATTTTTTATCTTATCTTTTTCATCAAAATAATTTCTTAGTTCCGCATCCGAAACCTTTGCTGAATCTTTGAATTGGTTCTTATACAACCTGCCCAGATAATCCGCACGCCACATTTCCGTTTCTTTCTTAACTTCCGGCAGGTTTTGCAGTCCCTTTCTGTAAGCTTCATCGGCAAGCATTTCCTGTTCAAGAAATGTTTTTAATCTGGCATTCAGTTGTGCGGCAATAACTTTAGGCTGAGTTTTATTTGTATAAAAACCATCGAACATAAAATTACGCGTCAACTGTTTTAGCGTAATGGATTTGTTATCAAGAGTTGCTATAACCATGTTTAGGGTATCAGGGCCGAGCTGTTTTTCAATTTTCAGCATATCTTCTGTTGTAACAAAAATATTATCCCGTTTTGCCAGATCCGGATTTTTACGGTTTGCCATAACCGCCGCTATCATTTTATCGGCAAGAGCCCAGAACAGAGTTCCGTTGGCTTCAACTTTTTTACCAAGAAAGAATTTATCATAAAATTTGCCATATTCTCTTATTGTAACCCTGTCTTCGGCAATTTTTTTCACCTGGCTTAAAGTTGTGTTTTCATCCTGCTGAGCAGGCATAATTGTTTCCCTTCTTCCAAACACATAATAAATAAACCACTCGCCCCTGTTTTTAACAGGCACAGAGTATTCGCCGTTGGCAAGACTGTATAAAGTATCCTCAATATTCTCTTCCATCATTCCGTACGTAACCTGAATCCCGCCGGTATCCTGTTCCGCGCATTCGGGTCTCGTGTGCAGCAACGAATCGAACTTGGCGCCGCCTTTAAGTTTATCATATAACTGGTAAGCTTCTACAGAATCGCTTGTTTTTAGCGCATGAACGCTTAGCGTTATTTTTTTTCGGAACAGACCTTTAATAATTTCATCTTTCGGAACATCCACCTTGCTGCCAATAACTTCCTTAAACAAAGCATCCCTTACATAAAGCTTTTCCAATTCTTTATACGAATACCTGATTGTTTCGGAGGTATCGAAACCAAGTTTAGAGGCTTCCATGCCCCATAGCTTTTCCGCCATAAGCGTGCACAAAAATTCAAACTTAGCGGAGTCAAGATTAGCCTCATTAACTCCAACATGAGGTATAAGTTCAAACCTCTCCTGAAAATCCTCAGTAGTGATTTTTTCTTTACCTATGCGCGCAATAACATCATCTTTTTTTTGCGCACACGTAACAATTGAGGCAGTAAAAAACAGAACGAACAAAAACGAGAGATTTAGCCTTTGCATATTATTTTCCGAATAACTTTAAGGGAAAAATTCTTGGAACGCTCTTTTGATATTCTATATACGAGTCGCCAAATTGTTTAATTAGTTTTTTTTCTTCTAAGAAAGAACCTATATAAAAATAACAACTAAAACTTATAAAAGCAGTGAAATAAAAAACATCCATTTGCGGCCTTGCGGCCATAAAAACTATTGTAAAAAAATATCCCGGATGCCGCATGTATTTATACATTTTTTCTTTGCGGAAAGTGTTTCTTTCATCAAGTTCTTCCGGCAGATACTCTCCATCTAAACGCCTGAAAACCTGATTTACTCCTAAAAATTCCCTGAAGTTGGTTAACGCAAACGTATAAACAATAAAGCCAAGACTTATGACCTGTACGCCGTATATAACAAGATCAAAAGGATAAGGAAGATCGTAAATTATAAAGGGGGGCCGGGGAGCCAAATCAACAATTAACATTAAGAGAAATACGGAAAGCGCGTTGTACCCCAAACGATAAAACGCCATGTAATTGCCCGCATGGCGTTTAACAAAATTTTTTGCATATCGGGTTGCAAACAGCGAGTGTAACGCGCAAAAAGAAAAAACCAGTAAAAGAATACTTATTATATCAATAAAAAGGCTCATATTTCGCGGCGCAATCTGGCTACCGGTATTTTGAGGCTTTCCCGGTATTTTGCAACGGTACGCCTTGCAATATGTATTCCTTCTTCGTTTATTATTTCGGCTATTTTATCATCGCTGTACGGTTCTTTTTTCGATTCGCCGCTTATAATTTCCTTTATTCTTTCCTTGATGTGCTTATTCGATACTTCCTCGCCCGAATCTGTTGCAAGCCCTTCGCTGAAGAAATATTTCAACTCCTGTATACCCATAGGGCTTTGAACATACTTTCCGTTTACCACGCGACTTATTGTTGAAATATCCATCTGAATTTCTTCAGCTATATCTTTGTAAATCATCGGCTTAAGGAATTTGGGCCCCTTATCAAAAAACTCATACTGCTTTTCAAGTATTGCCCGCATTATTTTTAAAAGCGTCTCGCGTCTCTGCTGTATACAGGCAATAAACCATTTGGCGGATTCAAATTTCTCTCTTAAAAATTTATACGCGTCTTTTTCGCGGGGAGATATTTTACGTTTTCGTTTGTTTGTGCTCAACATTTCCAGATATGATCGGTTGACTGTTACCGATGACTGGCCTCTATCGTTAAGTGTTATCACAAAATCGTCATCAACTTTTTCTATTATAAAATCTGGCGTTATCTGGTTCGCTTCGCTCGATTGAAGATTTCCTTCGCCCGGTTTGGGGTTTAATTTCTGAATGAGGTCTATAACGGATTTAAGCGTCTCTTCGCTTAAATTCATCTTTGTGCGAATAATATCGAACCTCTTTTTAGAGAACTCGTCAAAATATTTTATCAGCAGTTCTTCGGCCAAATAAGAATAATACGGATCAAATGATGAATTCTGGATTTGAACAACAAGGCACTCCTGCAAGTTTCTTGAGGCAATGCCGACAGGATCAAGGGTTTGAATTTTTTTCAGGACTTCCTCGGCTTCCTCATTTGTAAAATCAAGATGTTCAAACATCCTAAGCTCGTCTGCAACCCCGTTTAAATCCCGTTTAAGGTATCCGCCGGCATCAAGATTGCCAATAATTTCTTCGCCAAGCATCATAAGGTCGTCACGTAAATCGAGCATGGAGAGCTGTTGAAGCAAGTGTTCGCTAAGCGTTTCGCGAGCCGGAGCTACAGGATGTATTTTTTCTTCTTCGTTATTCTGCGAATATTCATCGTTATATCCCTCATCCTCATACTCGTTCATGTAATCGGCAATATCAAATTCATCATCCGAAGGGATTACCTCTTCTTCCTCATCCTGATTATCGGAAGCCGCTATTTCATTATCAATCTGGTCGGTGGAAAGCTCCTGTTCTCCCTCGGAGACCTCTTCCAGAATAGGGTTCAGCTCAAGTTCAGTTTTAATTCTCTGTTCAAGCGTCAACGCGTTTAACTGCAAAAGCTTTTGATATTGTATCTGCTGAGGAGAAAGCTTTTGTTGTTGAGATAGTCTTTGGTTTAGCGATAGCATATTTATTTATTACTTTCTTTTTTTAATGATTCAACCCATTCGCTGCCATAAAGCCTTTCAAGGGCTTCGCCGCAGCAATCAATTATTTTCGAATTATTCGCTTTTCCGTTTTCAATAGCCGGATTACACTCGGCAAATTTTTCATAACGCAAAATATCTCCGCCAAACTCCGAAACCCTTATGGGAAACAAGTGGCACGAAACAGGTTTCCTGAATTTAACCCGTCCAAGAAAGAATGCTTTTTCAATCGCGCATTTTGCAATATCGCCTTCGTAATATACAAAAACGCAGGCCTTGTTGTTAAGACTCGAAGTTAAAAGCTCGCCTTCTATTTCGTCATAAAAGCCTTTTTCTTCAATAGCCTTTATATGTTCTTCGGGTAAATATTCTTTTACCACAGGCAGTATTTCTTTTATTTTTTCCACCTCGTCTTTCAGCAACGGGGCGCCGAATTCGCTTTCAATTGTACAGCATCCGCCTTTGCATTTTTTTAAATCGCACAAGAACGGTTCTGTTACAATTTCTTTCCGAACTAAAACATTTCCTACCGGTATCAAGTCGTTTGGATACATTGGAATAATTTTTGCTATATTAATATAATAACACGCAAATTAATTTAATTCATTGATTTTTCAAAGAAAATAGTACGTCCCCATATTATTTTTGAAGAACTATTTTCAGCGCGGTTACGCTTCCGCCTACCATCAACCTGCAAACATATACGCCGCTTGCCAGCGCGGATGATTTTATTGAGATAACTTTCTCATATTCACCCTTTTTTTTATCCGTATCTTCCAATACGCCAATAACCTGGCCGGTTATGCTATACAATGTCAATTTCACATGGCCATCCTTAGGAACCAGATAGCGTATTGTAGTAACCTTTGTAAACGGATTGGGATAGTTTTGATATAATACCGGAGAAACATTTGCGGCAGGCTGTAAAACGCCCGCGGTATCATTTTCTATTGAAAGAGCATACTCCTTAATTTCAGCCATCAGGTCGGGAAAATCTTTTTCATTAAATCCAAAACCATCGTTGTTCCGCATGATATCTTTGTGCATATACTGCCACAACATGCATCCCGGCTGCGAGCTTTTCTTAAATTCTTCAAAATAGTATTTAAACCATTCTTCTTTTTTTTCTTTTATTCCCACTTCGCCGCACAATGCCGGTTTCATTATTTTCCAGGCAATATTGTAATGATCGTCAATCCATGTTTTACCAGCCTGCATCGAAAAACCGGCAAGCTCCGGATACATGTGAAACGAGCAATAATCTATCCCCTCCATGGAGGAATTTGCATAATAGCCCGTTCCTTTATAACCATTAAAAAGGTAATCCTCACCATTATAACACAACTTTGTGTTTGAGTAATCGGACAGGTTGGCGTCATAACCTTCCTCACCGGTTGCAACAAGATGATTATAATCAATGGATTTAACATACCGGGACATTTCATCGTACCAGCCGGTTATTATGTCAGGCGATTTTTGCGGATTTGAGGCTTCGTTTATAAGTTCTATGGCAAATATCGCAGGGTCATCTTTATAAGCTTTGCCGGTATAAGTGTTTACGCGGTTCAGAATGGTTTCGGCATAATACTTATACCATTGTTTTAAGGTATCGTCGGTAAAAAAATCCGAGTGAGATAAATGTTTTTTGTTGGCAAATTCAGCGCCCCACTCAATATATTTTGCAATACCGCCGTAATCAGCGTGGTTGTTTGCAAGAGTAAGAATTACCCGCTTATTATGAACCCCGGCTTTGAAAAGCACATAGTCCAGCGCTATGAGTCCCTTTTCGTTAAATTCATAAGGCGAAAGCCTGATTGCTCCAGAATCAGCGGCCGGATCGTCATCGTTGAACGCCCATGTTCTTATTACTTTAACATGAAAGGAATCTGCCGCAGTAAACACATCATCAACAATATAATATTTGCCGGCAGCCGCATTTTGCTGCAAATAATACGCGTTGAACCCAACAAATCTATACGGAATATTTCCATCATAAAATTTGCCGTTATCAATGGTAATAAAATTCGATTGCCCCAATACGCTGGCTGTAAGTATTAAAAAAAGTATAAGATTTTTCAATTCAAGATTTTTTTTTTGAAAAGCAAATTTACAAAATACGCGGATAAAATTACAGTAGTATGTAAGGCAAAGTTATAACTGGTCGCCGCATATTGGAAATATTAGCTGAACGGCGGTTCCGTTATTACACTGACTGACAATTTTAAAACCGCCCCCCATAAGTCTGGTAAGTTTGTGGGCAATTGTAAGCCCCAGCCCCGCGCCCTGATATGACCTTGTATATACATCTTCCTGCTGATTGAACGGTTCCAGGAGTCGTTCCACCTCTGCTTCATCCATGCCAATGCCGGTATCCTGCACTTCTATGATAAGATTTTCATCTGAAGTTTTTGTAGACAATCGTATTTCCCCCGATTCCGTATATTTTACCGCGTTATCCACAAGCACCTCTATTATTTTTTCAAGTTTCATCCAGTCAACTTCAACCAAAAACTCTTTTTCTTCAAGCAGTAACGAAAAGCCAAGTTTTTTTTCGTTAGCTTTTTCAAGATACTGGTTGTAAACAGATGAGAGTATTTTATTACAGTTCATACGGACTTTTGAAAACGTTATTTCGCCCGATTCAATTTGAGATACTTCTATTATGTTGGAAAATAACGAAAGCACTCGGCCAAAAACATCCTTAAGCGAGTCTACTATTTCCATAGCGGATTCAACAGTTCCCTCGCTGATTTCATCTTTCAGAATTTCCGAATACCCAAGGAGGGCATTGTATGGAGTGCGTAACTCGTGCGACATGTTTTCAATAAAAATTGATTTCAGTTTGTTTAACTGCGTCTCTTTTTCTAAAGTTTTTTTAAGCTGTTCCTCGTATAAAAGCTGCTGGGTAATATCCTTAAGGCTTATTATATAAATCCTTTCCTCTTCGTATTTATCTTCTGTATACGAAATATTGCCGGCATAAACGCGGCCTATAGACTTGTTTGCATACTTAAACTCCGCCGTGGAAAGCGAACCGTAAATTATGGTTTCTATTGAAGACAAAACCACCGAAAGAAAATCGGTTGTAAAGATTTCGTTTATTCTGTGGAATAGGGCTTTGTTTTTGTCTACGGAAAATGTCTGGCAGAAATTATCGTTGGCATTTTCAAACACATACCTGTCCTTTTCAGTCCTTATTATAAGCAGCAGATCCGAAATATTATTAATAATTGATTTCTGTCTTTCTTCGGATTTCTGCATTATCCTTTGTTTAAGCACATAATCTGTAATATCGTGGGCAATAAGTATATAACTGCGCGAATTACTGCTTTCTTTAAGTACGGGACTAAGTTGAAGCTCTTTAAAAACAAGCTCCCCGAATTTATCGGTTTTTTCAATTCTTTTACGCCACTTTTTGCTACCGTCAAGCGCGTCAACAAGTTCGCTTATATCTTCTTCCAGAATATAAGCGGAAAGCGCTTTTGCAAGGGGCATACCATAAAGGTCTTCTATGCCTTTATTCAGTATTTCCTCAAACGATTTTGTGCAATATGTTATATAACCGGAGCCGTCTGTAATAATAACCGGAACGTTACCGTATTCAAGAGCGTCATTAAGGTTGTTAATTTTAGATTCTATCCTCGTTTTTTCTTCCAGCGAAGATATTATCAGGAGGAAAAATTCCTGCTCCTTAATCAATATTTTTTCTATATCTACAGAATAATTGCCATGTACGGAATTGTTACTTGAAAGGAAAAGTTCAAAATGCAGGCTCGAATAGTTGGATTTTGCAATGGCTTCAATAAGATATACAATGTTCGGTTCAGATTCTATATCGAACAGCGAATGCCCTTCTCCAAAACCGAAAAGCCGGATAAACGGATAATTTGCATAGTAAATTTTAGAATTCCCATCTACAATAACCATGGTTTTACTATCCGAAAATTCCTGTTCCGCCCTAAAATCAGCGAAAGTATTAAATATTTTGGGAGAATTTTGTTCGGCCAATTAATCACCACTAAATGATATAATTTTTTCCAGTTTTACTAATGGGTTTTCCGGGTTTTTATCGGAAATATTTAACGTATATGCAATATTCGTGATTTTTTTAATCAAAGTAAAAAGCAAAGTATTTAATTTTCCGAATTCATTTTTCAAATCCGGCTCAAGCCCCTCAATTAATTTGCCTAGTTCCGCGTCATCCAGTTGACTTGGCTCCCTGTTTTCGGAAAGCTCCAGTATCCGGCCAATTAAAACATCCAGGTTTGAAAATTTAACAGGGTATATATCTTCTGAATATTTAATTTCATCCACGCCGACAGATAAATTAAGTAAAAATTTCTTCTGTTTTGAATTATATTCCCTTTCGCAAATTACCGTATAGTTAATATACTCCAAATAACTGACGCTTGTCAAATCGAGCGTAATATGAAACTCAAAATCATTTGTAACAAAAGAGAGGAATACTTTTTCGTTAGGGAAAATGTGGATTTCCTTAAATTGCCAGTCGAGCTTTGAAAGAAATTGCGCAGCAGGCGAGAAGACAAAAGTATCGTTAAAAATATTTTTGTTGAATGAGCCCTTATTAAGAACGCGCACGTATCCTTTTGTATTCCGCGGTTTCTTATAATCCGAACCCGGTGTTATATTTACTATATGCTCAAGCATCCGGTTACTCCTAGAGTATATTATCGGACAAATAGCCAAATAATTAAATTTATACTATGGCGAGGGAACTCAGCAAATGGAAACACCGCTCCCCGGCGGCATGCAAACATCTGTAATGCACGCTGTTTCTTTTGAAATCATGCGTTTTCAAGAGAACTGACAGAAGCATGGCTTTCGGGTTAAGTTATTATGCAATAACCCGTTAGCTTATGTCTATCATCTTATTGTCATCGGAATAATCAATAATAGTTGGATTTTCGAGATTGATAAGTTCGTTAACAAAACTCTTTATGCGGCTAATTGACTCATTGACAATAAAAAAGTCATCCGAGTATTTTTCCTGTCCGTTTTTCTTCAGCTCTTCTTCAACATTTTTTATAGTCATTACAAGACTGCTAAGCGGATTGTTAATTTTATGGCCGAGGGTGCAGGCCATTTCAACAATAGCCTTGTTGTGTTCAATGCTCTTCAACTCGGTTTGCAGGTTGTAAATTCTTACACCGGAACGGATACGGGCAAGCAGCTCTTGGTTCTCAATCGGTTTCACCAGAAAATCGTCAGCGCCAATATCAAGCCCCGCAATGCGGTCTTTTAAAGAAGCCCGGGCTGTTAAAATAATGTAATAAATAGTTTTGTAATTATTGTTCTGCTTAATTGTATTACAAAGTTCAATGCCGTCCATAACCGGCATAGTCCAATCCGCCAAAACAACTTTAGGGTTAAAAGTTTTAAGCGTTTCAAGCGCATCAACGCCGTTTACGGAAGTTTTAACTTCGTAGTTATTCTTAGTCAGAAGTTTTTCCAGAATAAATCTGGTATCTTTTTCATCCTCAACAATAAGGACTTTATCTTTCTCGTTTTCCATTTATTCCGCTATTAGCTTGTTTACCTTGCCTATAAGGAAGTTGAAATCGGTTATAGGTTTTGTTATGTAATCATCGGCAAGGCTTTCTTCAAAATAATTCTTGCCGTTTTGAGATACAGGATACGCGGAAACAAGGATAATAGGAATTTTTGAATATGTTTCGTTTTGTTTCAAGTAACGGGAAATCATTATCCCATCCGCTTTTTCTCCGTTTAAATATGTGTTCTGGAGATTGATATCCATAATAATAAGACTGGCTTCCATGGTCTTAAGTTTTTCCATTAAAAGATCTCCGTCTTCAATAATAATGCTGGTAAAACCGGCTTTACGAAAAACATATTCGTAAAAATTCTGAGAAAACGGATCATCTTCAACAATAATTATATTTTTACTCATTTTTTCCTGAATACTTTACTATTATACTAATTCTTCTGTTAACTACGCTGAACGGATCTTTAGGGTCTTTCAATCGTTTATCGGCATAGCCTCTAACCTGATCGAAATGACTTTCCTGCAATCCGCCGGCTGCAAGAGCCCTGCGTGCGGAATTAGCTCTATCCGCGCTGAGTTCATAATTTGTATACCCCAACTGGTTGCCAAACCCGTACGGGCGGGCATCCGTATGCCCTTCAACAACTATCCTGTTTGGCATAGTTGAAAGTTTAGCCCCTATTTTTTTCAAAATTTTAACCATTTTGGGCTTCAACTGCGAAGTTCCGACCTCAAAGAACACATCATTAACAGATTCCATCAATTCAATTCTTAAACCTTCATCAACAAGCTGCACGCTTATCTGATCCATCAAATCCGAAAGTTCGGGAGTGGAAGCCATTTCCTGAACAATTTTTTCTCCGATAGCATCCAAAGCCTTTTTTTCTTTTTCTTTAAGCGCTTCTTCTTCGGCAGTACCGGGCTTATTTGCTCCCTGCCCCATATCTACAATTCCACCCTGTTTTCCATCAAGAATGTTTTTCCCTTTTTTTGAGGAAAAACCAACAGGGTCTTTAAAGTAGCCCGCAACGGCATCTTTAACATCCTTGGACTGGCCTAAAATCCAAAGAACTATAAACAAAGCCATCATAGCCGTTACAAAGTCCGCGTACGCAACTTTCCATGCGCCTCCGTGATGACCTCCTCCCCCTTTTTTAATCTTCTTAATAATTATCGGCGAAGAGCCGCTATCTTCAGCCATTTATTATTCCTTCTTTCCTCTTACGTAATTTTCCAGCTCTTTAAAAGTCGGTCTGTCACTGCTGTATATTGTTCTGCGGGCAATTTCAACGGCAATAATAGGAGGATTACCCTTGGCATAAGCAACAATACACGCCTTAATTGTCTGTAAAACTCTTACTTCGCCTTCAAACATGTGCCCAACGCTGCCCGAAATAGGGCCAATAAATCCATAAGCCGTAAGCACGCCCAAAAACGTACCAACAAGCGCGGCTGCCACGTGATGGCCTACGACTTCGGCGCCTTCGTTAATGGCGCCCATAGTAACAATAATACCAAGAACAGCAGCAACAATTCCCAATCCGGGGAGCGAATCGCTCACTCTGTCAATAGCATGAATAACGGGTTGTTGCTCCATCTCAAAAGTCTCTATTTCGGTATCAATTATGGCTTCAAGCTCGTGCGGCGGTATACCGCCTGTAAGAAGCACCTTCATTGTATCCGCAAAAAAGTTGCGCTGAAACTCATTGGCAATAAACTTGGCGCCCTGTTTCAGAATTTCGCTATCGCCGGGGCTTTCTATATGCTTTTCAATTGCAAGCAAGCCGTCTCTTTGAGCAACAAGAAACAAATCGTTAAACGCCTTAAGCATTTCAAGATAATCCTGCTTATGATAATGCGGAGGGTTTAAGGCTTTTAATATAGAGGCGATCATTTTTTTTATAGTATCCAAACTGTTGGCAATTAACAAGCTGCCTATTGTAGCGCCGCCAATTGTAACGAACTCCGAAATCTGTATCAAAAGCGGTATTTGGCCTCCGGCCATAGTAAAACCGGCAAGCACGCCACCCATAACAACAACCGCACCAATTATAATAAACATATTATTTCACCTTTAGCCAAGAATTTGCCGATTCAATTTCGGATACAGTGGCAATCAGCTGTTCACATTTAAGCCTTACCGTATTCCAGTCAATGTCCATAGTATTTAAGCGGGTATGAATATCTTCGCTTAATTCGGAAAGCCTCGGGTAACCAATAGTAGTTCCGGTGCCTTTAATTTCGTGCACAATGGTTTTCAGCAGGTCTTTGTTGCGGGTTTCAATTGCCTGGTAAATACCCTGTTTTTTAATCTCAAAACTTTTAAGAAAAAAGTTAATAAGATGGCTTGTAATTTCATCGTTTTCCCTTGCGGAAAAAGCGTTTTCTTTTTTTGCCCGCAAAAGGAAATCGGGCCCAAGAATTTCGTTTACATACTTGACAATCAATTCCTTCTGCAATGGTTTTGAAATAACCCTGTTAGCTCCCGCTTCAATAGCGGCCATAACATTTTTTTTGTCTGTGTTGGCGCTAATAACAATAACAGGAATATTTTTAAGGTCTTCAAGAACCCTTAATACCTGGAGCATTTTCATCCCGTCAAAATTTGGCATCATCAAATCGAGAAATATCAGGCATGGTTTATGTTCAATTGCTTTTTGAATTCCTTCCAGGCCGTCAAGGCAAGTAATAACTTCAAGTCTGTAATCGCTAAAAAAGATTTTAAGCGAATGCCGGATAATATCCGAATCGTCTACCACTAATATTTTAAGTTGTTCTGTATCCATTATAATTTTTTTATTTTATTAACTGCCAGTTTAGGCAAAACCATGTTTTTAGTTTGCGTGCTTTGCTTTGCGGCTTCGATAGTGCTCAGTTTAACTTTTTCATAAATTTCACCCCGCAGAACAACTACGTCGTTAGGGGCGTCTATGCCTATCTTAACCTGATTATCCGAGATTGAAATAATTTTCACAACAATGTTGGAGTTTATTCTAATCAGTTCTTCCGTTTTTCTTGATAGTATTAGCATAAAAGCCTTTAGTCTTTTCCTTCTACAAAAAGATTATAATCAATTGGATACTTGTCCGTATCTAATATTTTCTGAAAGCCTTCCATTTTGGTAAGCTCAATGTATACCGGTGCTTTCAGGTTAATTGTAATTTTGGCCGGATCCGGGTTTAAGGTAACAATTCCAAATACTCCATGCCCGGACACCTGAGGGTAAGAATCATCCAACGCATTTATAGCAAAAAGCGGGAAGACAATTTCTGCCTCATCAATAGAATTCAACCAGTAAAATAACTCATCTTCGGTTTTAATCAAAAGATATTTTTTCAGATTTTCAAAACCGAGTATGCCGTCATTGAATCTTATGATTCTATCCTCATTAAACTCTATTTCTCCAAATTGATGTGTTTTTAATTTCATATATTCACTTTTTTAATATTACTATATCAACTCTTCTGTTTGTAGCCCTTCCTTCGGGCGTTTCATTTGACGCTATGGGCTTATACTCCGAGTAACCGACAATGGAAACCTTGTCGGGAGAAAGATTTTTATTCTGTATTAAAAAATAAGCCGTATTTAACGCGCGCGCAACCGATAAATGCCAATTTGATGGAAATAACGCCGAATTAATTGGTACGTTATCCGTATGTCCTTCCACACGCAAATCATTTGGCAGTTTCTTTAGAATATTCGCAATTTTATCCAAAATTTCAATAGCATTTTTATTTAAATCCGCATCTCCGGATTTAAATAGCAGCTCATCCATAATATGGATTGTAATTCCTCTTTCGTTTTCCTCATATTTAACATATTCCTGCGCCGGGTCGTTTTTTAAGATACCGGCCAGCTCATTCAGCAATTTTGCATTCGGATTTGCCGCATTCGGCATTAAACCGTCTGTATTCTGGTTCTGAAGCTGTATAATTTTCCCTCCATGGCCAAAAACATTGCCCATGGCAGTAGTCATCTCTTTATATTTTTTTACGTCAATGTTCGAAATTGCGTACAGAATCACAAACAGCCCCAAAAGCAGGGTAATCAAATCCGAATATGTAATAAGATACCGGTCCTTATCACCGCTTTCGGAAAAAGGAGAATCTATCTGGTCTAATTCATCATTAGTTTTGCCTGCTTTTTTTGAGGAAGCATGCTTATTAACCGGGCTCTGATCACTGAGGGGATCTCTCCACTCTCTATCGCCAGAACCGCCTCCAGCGAAATCTCCATCATATGTTTTTCTTCCAAGTGACATTCTTTTAATTTATCCGCAATTGGTAACCAAAAAATATTAGCCGTAAAAACGCCCCATAAAGTTGCAATAAACGCAACAGCAATACCGTGTATGAGGGCGTTTGGATCTCCGCCGGCTTTTGCAAGCGTTGTTATAAGCGCCATTACTGTGCCTAAAATTCCCATTGTTGGAGCGTATCCGCCCATCTTCATAAATACAAATACATTCGAGTAATGCCTGTCCTGCATGGCTTTCATCTCTATTGCAGCAATGTTCTGCAAAGACTCTGGATCAGTTCCGTCTATGGCAAATTTTAAAAGTTTACGCGGGAAAAAATACGGCATTGTTTCAAGTTCTTTCTCAAGAATCAAAAGCCCTTCCTTTCTCGCTTTAATGGCAAATTCCACCATCATATTGATAATTATTACCACATCATACTCGCGCGGGCTGTAAGCCAACCTTATTAAAAACCAGATATTATTAAATTTTTCGAGCCCGAAGCCTATAATTGTAGCCGCGAATGTCCCTCCGAATACTATTACAAGGGGAGGCAGCAGAAACAGCGCTACAAACGATCCCCCTTCATAAAAAAAGGAACCGAATATAGAAAACAGTCCTAATACCAAACCCGCAATAGCGCCATACTTTTTTATCATAAAAAGTCCACCAACGATTTAGGCAAAACCATTGAAGATATTTTATATGACATCTGCATCAGGTAGTTCTTATTTTGCAAATCCATAACCGCCTGTGCAACATCAACATCCTTTTCTTTAGATAAAAGAGTATTTAGCTCAACTCCCTGACTTGTAAGCAGGTCGTCGGTATTTTCCATAGTATTTATATAATTTCCCGCCTGAGCGTCTACTTTAAGCAAACGCGCGCTAAAATCCTTGACCGCCTGAATATCATCGGTAGATGGAGTGGTTCCGGCTTTAAGATTATCTCTTATTTTTATTAATGTGTTAAAAATATCCGTCTTCTGGTTTGCGCTGTAACTGACATTCGATGTTCCGCTTTTTTCGGTTACCGAAGTTGGATCCAAGACAAAATATAAGTCTTTCCCCGAAACATTAATACTGATTCCGGACGGATCCTTTCCGTCAACAGATTGAATTCCGCCGTTGTTGGCGTCAAATTTTACCGAGCTTTTATTACTGTATACCGAAGTTCCGCCCGAATCCACAACATCATATTGCATATCATACGTATTATCTGCCGTTTTAGTATACGAAACATTCAGGTTGTACTGATTGCCACGGGAATCGTAGACAGTTGTAGTGCTTTGCTGGGCATCGGTTTTTGTGGAATCTATGCTCCCGCTCATGCTCACCTTTGTTGAAAAAAGTTCGGCTCCGCTTATATTAATTTTTTGTGTGATATTTTGGGATGTCTTTACATACAAATCTCCGGAAATATCGCTTGACTTGACCTGAACAGTCTTATTGTCCGAGCTGTAATCGAATGGTTTAGACAGAAAATCCGTTCCGCCAAACAGGTACTTGCCATCCTGTTCCGTATTGGCGGCATTTAATAAAGCAGTAATTGAATTATCAATTGTATCCGCATAAGCAGAAGCCTGCGTTGAATTAACCGGGTTTTGCAGATTTGTAAAAGCAACCAACACCTTGTTAATTTCGTCATTCATTGTATCCATGGCGCTGGTTGTGCTGTTTAACGCAGCCTTTCCGGTTGCAATATTACTCGAGTACACATCGTTATCGGAAATCTGTGAACTTAGCCTTAAAGCCCTTGCCGTTCCGCTTGGGTTATCCGAAGGCTTGTTAAGCTTGCTGTTTGTTGCAAGCTGCGTCTGAATATCCTGCATCTGCGCTTTTGTTGTGGCAAAGTTATTCAGAAAAGTATTTGTTAGCATGTTATCTGTTATACGCATAATACTACACCATTTCAATTAAAGTTTGGAGCATTTCATCTGCAACTTTTATAAGTTTGGCAGAGGCATCGTAAGAGCGTTGAAATTTAATTACATTTGTCATTTCCTCATCAAGCGAAACACCGGTTACCGAAGCTTTTTGGTTGGTAAGCTGGTCTACAACAAGTTTGTTAGCCGCGCTATTCTGGTCGCTCAGCGTTTTATCCGAACCGATTGTACTGACAAGTGAGTTATAATAATCAGGAATACTGACTCCGTCAATAACCTTTGAGCTCTTTGAATCCGCTATTTTTGTCGCAAGAGTGCCATTGCCCGAAGTACCGTCTGAAGAAACCGCTATGGCGTTCGAATCCTTTGTAATTTTATTGCTAACCTTCAGATTTCCGCTTGTATAGTCGTCAAAAAAATTAACGCCGGTTTCACCATTCAGATTCGTACCGGTTGAGTGTATTGAGTTCACGGTATCAACAAGAGCGCTGGCAATTGAATCGAGCGACTGCTGATATTCGGGCAGCTTGTTGGAATACATATCCGTCATAGCATACATTTTGCCGCTTGTAAGCTGCATTGGGGTAGAGCTATCGGAGGTTCCAACAGTCAGTTCGCCGTTATTCATTTGCACCTGGAAGGCTGTGGAACTGAATCTATCGGCCGCATAAACTCCGCCTACAGATACCACATAGTCTCCGCTATCGTTTTGAGTCACATTAACGTTGGCCATCTGACTAATTTCCGAGACCACCTTATCTCTTTGATCCATCAAATCGCTGGCATCCTGCCCTGTTGTTTTGGCGGCAAATATTTTACTGTTCAGCTCCTGAACCTGCGAAAGGTTATCATTCAAATCTGAGACATCGCCTTTAAGTTCGCTTACTATGTCCCCTTTCATTTCATCAATTCCCTGGTATACATCGTTAAATTTATTCGTCAGGTTACCGGCCGCCTGTACCACGCTTAACCTTAAAGCGGTTGAGCTTGAATTTGTGGCTAACTGAGTCCATGAATTGTAAAAATTATTCAGATATGTGCTTATTCCGTTATCCGAAGGCTCCTGAATAAGCGATTCCATTTGGGAAATTATGGTCGATCTTTCATCAGCTTCGTAATATTTAGGATTATAAGACAATAATTGTTTGTCAATGAGATCGCTTTTTGCCCGGCTCACATCCGCAATTTTTACTCCTGAGCCTAATATTCCGTCCGAACGCTCCGATGTAAGAATAACTGTTTGCTTGGAATAATCTGCGTTTGACGCATTTGCAATATTATTGGATGTAACATCTAAGGCCTGTTTATAAACCGAGAGGCTGTTTTTCGATATGTCAAGAATTTTACCAAGACTCATTTTAAATTCTTCTATCGATTAATGAGTTTCGTTTAGTATCAACCAGCGAAGTAATGGTTTTTTTAATAAAGCTGATTGACTGAGCTATTAAAATTTTATTTTGCGCATTAATTTTATTTATTTCGCCCGTAATTTTAACTATTTCGGTTCTTATTCGTATCAATTCATCGTAAAACTTAGGATCAAGCCGGGGTTTTATTTCGGCAAGAAAATCGCTAAGGTTAGGGCGTTTTAATTCAAGGTTAAGTTTAACAATAAACTCGTTAAGCATTTCAATTCTATGCTTTTCCTGAAACGCTATGCCATTAATAATTCTTTCTTCTTCGGAAATAACTTCTTCAAGTTTCTGAAGTTTGTTTTCCACAATAGCGCGCTGTTTGTTTTTAGCTGCCTGCAACAGGTGCGTAAGGTTTTCTTCCTGACGTTTAAGCGATATGAGTAATTCTTTTATATCCATTTTACTAATCAACTTTCAAAATGTTTAAGATAACCAACCACCCTTGTGATGTAATTTTTTGTTTCGGTAAACGGCGGTACGCCGTTATATTTATCTACATTTTTTGGGCCCGCGTTATACCCGGCTAAAGCGAGTTTTACATTCCCATTGTATTGTCGAAGCAAATCGGATAAATATTTAGTGCCTCCGTAAATATTTTCTTTGGGGTCAAATACATTCTTTACTCCCATAGACGAAGCCGTTGAATCGATCAGCTGCATAAGCCCCTTTGCCTTTGCGCTTGATACGGCTTTTGGGTTCCCTGCGGATTCGGCCATAATTACCGATTTTATTAAATTGGCGTCAACTCCATATTCCTCCGAGGCATTATTTATAATATCATCATACTTATCTATTCTTTTCAATGCTTCAGAGCTTGGCGTCACTTTGGGCAAATCGCTGCTATCGGTATCGGTATTTAGCGAACTTGAGCCTTTATATTTTGTAACAGGCAGAGTTTCGGCCGGCATAATAGGCAAATCCTCTCCCGTTAATTTTTTATACAGCATCTGGGCAATGCCAAGGCTTTTGCTCTTTGTCATGAATTTAGACATTTCACTTTCAAACATCGTATCAAGAACATCGCCGCCGTAACTTTCATCTCCAAACATTCCGCCGGTAGTGGTTTTCTGCATATCCTTCATCATCATAGACGTCATAAGGCTTTCAAATTCCTTTGCGGCCGAGGCAATTTTTTCTTTTTCCTTTGAAGAATACCTGCCTTCGGTTTCGGACGAACCTGTAATATGCTTGCTATCCGTTACTTTAAGATCTATGTTATTCATTCATAAACCTTTACATTATTACCAATTCTGCTACTAACGCGCCTGCTTCTTTTAGCGCCTGGAAAATTGAGATTATATCTCTTGGAGAAACCTTTAACGAATTCAGAGCCGCCGCCACCTGTTGTACCGTGGACGCTTCCTGAATTGCAACGGTTTTTGAACTATCCTGCGTTACAGTTGGAGTAAGATTGTTAAATACCTGTGTTGTTCCGTTGGAGAACGAACCCGGCTGCGAGATTATTGGATAAGAACGGACTGTAATATTAAGACTACCCTGAGTAATGGTAACCGGATTGATTTTAACAAAATTACCCGATACAACCGTGCCGGTTCTTTCGTTAAGCACAACTTTTGCTTTATAATCAACTGTAACCGTTAAAGCCTCAAGATCCGCCATAAAAGGCACAAGGTCTTCTTTTTTATCCTGTGGAATTTCTATCTTAATTTCGCTTGCGTCAATTGCTTTAGCGGTGGTGCTGCCGAACTTTTGATTTATTGCCGTTTTAATATTGTTGGCTGTAGTCAAATCGGGTTCTCTCAAAAAAAGACTTAATTCCGTTATTTGCTGCGGTTCGGTAATAAACGATTCATTTAAAACACCGCCTCTTGGAACACGTCCTGCAAGGTTATGGTTCTGGGCTACTCTGCCGCCGGAACCCGTATTAATATCTATTCCGCCTGTTGAAACCGAACCCTGTGCAAACCCAACAACCCGTCCAGAGGCAAGCGAAAGAGGCGTCATCAGCAAAGTTCCGCCCTGAAGGCTTGTTGCATCGCCCAAAGAAGAAACGTTAATATCGAACTTGGCTCCAACTTTAAGAGAGTAATTCAATGTAGTGGTTACCATAACGGCAGCCACGTTTTTTGTCCTTAAATCGCTTTGCTGAACGGTTATGCCGAATCTTTTTAACATGCTGGTAATAGACTGCGGAGTAAACGGCGTGCGGTTACTGTTATCGCCCGTTCCGGCTAGCCCTATAACAAGTCCGTACCCAATAAGCTGAGTGGTATTATCGTTTGAAAAATACGCTACGTCCTTTATCCTCTGTGCAAGAGTAAAATTAAGACCGGTTATTAATATTACCAATAATGTTAAGAGTTTTTTCATTTTCTTCAGAGCCTAGAATATCCAATGTAAAAATTTTGTAAGCCAACCCGGAGATTGAGCGTCATCTATCAGGCCTTTGCCCTGCATTACTATTTCGGCTTCGGAAATGTTATAGGACATAACTGAATTATCGGCCATTATATCCGAAGGACGAACAATTCCCTTTATAGACATCAACTGTTCTTCGCCGTTAATAACAATTTTGCGGCTGCCGCGTATCTGCATATTGCCGTTATTTAGAACCGAATCTATAGTGGCGCTTATTTTTGTACTGACCATTCCCGATGTTTTTGTGGCGCCGTTCCCTGCAAAACCGTTTGATGTTCCGGCTGTAATAGCGACAGAACTGCCCGCGCCTGTTCCGCCGAAAGCGCCGCTTCCGTTAAAACCCAAATCGCTTTTTCTGCTTGTGGATTTTTCAGCATTGTTGGACGCGCTGGAAGCTTCAACAACAAGAATTGTTATTGCATCCCCCACACGGCTCGCTTTCTGATCGGAGAATAACGATACGCTTGCGTTATCTCTCATATTTTGAGGATATACCGATATGCCGGCTATCACTAATACGAAAATAAAAATCAGCTTTTTCATAATTTACTCTACCAAAATAACATTGTTCGAATCTATGACTTTTGCTTTAAATTGTTTGTTGTTCTTTGTAACTATCCTAATTACTTCGCCAAGTCTTCCATCCTGCCTTGCAATTGCGTCTGCGGTTACTATTACCGAACCGCGGATGGTGCTGACGTTAATTTTATCACCCGATTTGATAAGAGGCAAAGCTTCTATCATTTCTTCAGTTATTACTTTCCCTTTTTCTATTTTAACCTTGGCTTCGTATCCGTTAATTTCATCTTTACTCAGTATTGGGACGCCTCTTAATTGCGATACTTCAAGCAAAACAAGCTCGCATTTTTCAGCGGATAACGGCTCTTTGGTTTTAATACTTTCTGTAGAAACCAATACCTTTTGGAACAGTTTAAGTTTTATAGTTATGTACGATTGAGAAACGTTATTTGCCTTATCAACAGCTGTTACATTTATGTTTGCAAGCCCCGAAGACCACGTAAACGGCTTGTCGTAGTTTATTATAATCCGGTCTGCCTTTTCAGGCGTTTGCAGAATTTCGAACTCGAATTTTTCGTATTTCGAGAGATTCTGCTTCAGGTAATTCTGAATTTCATCCCTAAAACTATCCGGGTTAGCAGGTGAAAACAGATTCAGAAATATTAAGAATAAAGCAATCATTTTATCAGGTCTTTAAATTATTTGCCATTGTAAGCATATCTTCAACGGTTTTAACCGTTTTTGAATTAATTTCGTAAGCTCTCTGCGCCTGTATCATTGCAACCATTTCGTCAACAATATCAACATTCGAAGATTCGAGGAAGCCCTGTTCAAGCTCGCCAAAACCGGTAGAACTTGGAGTTCCAATAATAGGTTTTCCAGAGGATACCGATTCAGCGTACAAGTTATCTCCAAGAGCAAGTAAACCCGAGGGGTTAATAAACCGCGCTATTTGTATGTTACCAACTGTAGTGGTATTGGTGCCGGTAGTTGTAACTTCAACGGCGCCGTCTTTTGTAATTGTTACGGATTGCGCGTCTTCGTTAATTGTAATTCCCGGTTCAAGCACATAGCCCGAAGAAGTGGTCAAAGTACCGTCAGCCGCAAGCTGAAACGAACCGTCCCTTGTATAAGCAAGAGTACCGTCAGCTTTTTTCACCTGAAAAAAGCCGTCTCCTTTAATAGCCACATCATATTGCCCGCCGGTGGAGGTTACATCTCCCTGCTTAAATATTTTTAACGCCGAAGCCGGCTGAACGCCGTTACCTACCTGTATTTTGGTATCAACCGCTTCTGTTGCGCCAGGCGTTGCCGATGAAAGAGGATTTACAAGTACCTGCTGGTACATAAGGTCTTTGAACTCGGCTTTGTTTTTCTTAAATCCGGTTGTGTTTATGTTGGCAATGTTGTTCGATATTACTTCGATATTTAATTGCTGAGCATACATTCCGGACGCTGCCGTTCTTAAAGCTCTTGTTGACATATATTACTCCTTTTATACCTTTCCTATTTCATTCGCTTGCCCAAGCGACAAATCGAACGCGTTAATCATTTTTTTTGCGGCTTCATAATCTTTATTCATCGTTATCATAGACTCCATTTCAATAATTGGGTTTACGTTAGATTCTTCCAGATAACCCTGCTCAACGGAAAAATCGGAATCTTCAAGTGGAATAATATCGTCTTCCGCGGGTACAAACGAAGAGCCCTTTGTTCTGACATTTTCCTGCGGATTGTTTACCTTGGCTACTAAAATTGTATCCATGTATTTATCGTTAAGGCTGATATCGCCATTTTTCGAAATTGTAATTTTGTCTGTACTGTCGTCAAGCACTTCGCCAAGATTTATATCGCCGTTTTTTCCCATAATGTGGTTTCCTGATTGATCGCAAAGGTATCCCTCGGTATCAATTTTCAGCCGACCGTTTTTGGAAAGCTCTTTTCCAAGATTGGTTTTATAAACAAAGAACCCGTTTCCTGTCAAAGCCACATCAAGGGGATTGGAAGTTAAAGACAACTCGCCTTGTTCAAAATTCGTAATCTGTCTTATACGGGAGTTTTCTCCTTTTGCCTTTGCTTTTTCGCTGGCGTTTAGCAACACTTCGGAAAATTCCTGTTCTTTTTTAAAACCTATGGTATTTATGTTGGCAAGGTTGTTGGCCACAACCTGAATGCCTTGCATTTTTCCTTCAAGGCTTCTGCCCGCCTGATACATTCCTTTTATCATATAACTACCCTTCGGTATTTTTGTTCTGCTTTATATACATACGCTAACAGTTCCGCAATAACCTGATACAATTTAGGCGGTATGTTTTCGCCTATCTCAAGCCGGGAGAGAGACTGCATGAGCAATTCATCTTCCCGTATCATAATGTTATTTTCCTTACCTTTGGCAATAATTTCGTCGCTTATATAACCGAATCCTTTTGCCAGCACTGTTGGAGCTTCATCTTTATAGTCCGTATATCCTAAAGCAACAGCGCCTCTTCTTTTCATTTTATACTCTTACGTTTATTGAACCGTTTTGCAGGTATCTTCTCAGTTTCTGTTCAGAGCCGGCTGTTCCGTTAAAACTTATATTTGCCGAAAGCCCCAACTTAGTTGCCAGTGTTTTCTTAAATTCTTCCTGTTCTTCTTCAAGGCAGTTTTTTTTGTTGGCTTCCATACCAAAATTAAGCGCAACGGTTCCTTTTGTTAAAACACCGCTTACCGCAATATCTCCAAGTTCGGCAGATCTCATTGCAAGATTAATTATGTAATGAAGATTTCCTTCTTCACTTGCTGTTTTTTCCAGCTTATACTCCGCCAGTTCCCTGCGGCCGTCTTTAACAGCTATTACAAAACCCGGAATTGTTCCTTCGTTACACACAAAACTTTTTTGAACTATGTACCTTCGCAATAAAGCGGAGAGCTTTTGAACCTCAATATCCTGGTTCTCTTTATTATCTGTTATCCACTCGGCTATTTTCTTATCTCTCAATCCTGCTTCGGCCGCAATTATATTTGCAAAACCTTCGTCATTAAAATTGACTGACATTGCGTTGCAGATACGTTCTACTTCTTCATTTTTCCCAGCTCCGCCTGTCATTACAAAAAATATCTCTGCTACTATATCATTCATGGAGTAACGGAAATATCTGGCTGTTTGTTCGTTAAACTCCTTAAAGTTTCCTTCGCTCAAAAATACCTGCACCAAATAATTCAATTGGTTTTCATCAAAAGTAAAGTCAAGGTTTTCAAGCACCTCGCTCATTTTGCTCAAATTATTTTTTACTATGGGTTTTTTATTTATTATAAAAGCCTTTAATAAGTTCAGGTTATTCATTGTTTTTGGAATACCAAGCTTAACAAGCAGTATTGCAAGATTTTCAACATTCAGGCTTTTTATGTTCAATATGTTCACAAGGTTCAGCACAACAGGGTTATTGTTAAGAACAATTCCCAAAACGGAATCGCCAATTTTTACATTTACAGGCAGCATTGCCGAAAATACTTTTCCGTTCACCAGTATTTTATATTCGTTTACGGCTTTATCCAGAATTGAAAAATTCACTACCGAGTTTTTAGCCGGTAATGAAGCTGGCGCCGGTTCGGCGGCCGGCATACCCTGATACGCCTTAATATTATTTATATTTAATATTTGTTCGAGCATGCTTTGGCCATTTCATAAGTTTTAATTCTTGCCGCAAGAAGTATTTCTCCCTGCGAAAGGTTTAACTCTTTTGCCTTTTGCGGAATTGCAAATTCCTTCAAATCCATTTGAGCCGCGTTTGTTACAAGCCTCTCTCTGATCGGGCTTTTTTTATCGTTTGTTCTTATTATCAGTTTTTCCTGTCTTAAAAGGTTTATGTTCTCTGTTACCGCGCTTTTACTTTTTCTCTTGCCTCCGGTTAATCTTTTGATTACCAGAAAGAGCAATATCAATCCGGAACCGGATAAGAAAGCAAGCACATTATAAGGAACGGCATATTTTTTATAAAAAGGAATATCGTTTTTCACCTGTACTTTTGCGGCAGTTGCAGCTGCTGCCGGCAAAGTTTTTTTAGCCTGCTGCTTTTCTTCCACTATTTCCTTTTTACGGGCGTCTTTAATTTCTTTTTGCAGTATGTTGTTTATATTAACATTCTTTTTTGCTGCCGCAACCGTCTTGTGTGCCGCCGGAACAACTTTTCTTGATGCGGGAATTACTTTCTTTATTGCATGTGCGTTTTTTTTGGGAGCAAGCATTGTCTTTCTGGCAGCAGGAGCTTTGTGCTGCCCCAATAATACACAAGTAGAATTGCTGTATAAACAGACAGCTATAACAGTAATAAAAATCAGTATCCCTTTTTTCATCTTCTTATCTTCCTCTTTAGTGGAAAACTTAATATCATTGTAGAACCTTTTTGAGCGTCTGTAACCGCTTTAAATTCGCCTTCGTGTTTCTTCATCAGATCGTTTATTATGTTCAAGTTCAAATCGCGGCTTTTTGCCATGTTGTCATTTGTATATTCAAGTATGTTGCGCAAAAAAGAGGTTGTTACAATTTTCAGTACAATTTTATCATCAACAAACCTCGACTGTATGAACATCCCGGCGCCTTTTTTACTGTGTGTTTTTATCATGCTGAAAAGGTTTGTCAATAGCTGGTACAGTAAATTAGGGTGACTTAAAACCGGCGGCAGATCTTTTTCCAGATCGAGGATACACTCTATATTCAAGCCTTCCAGATAAGATTTTACAAGGTTCATGTAATCTCTTATTATGTTGTTGATGTAACACGGCTCAATTTTAATACTTTCAGAATCTATACTTGCAAATTTTACCAGCCGGTTAATCACTTTTTCTATTTTTTGAACCTGCGCCCTTATAAGATTTGTGCTCGATTTATCCTGATTGTTGGAATTTGAAAGATCGACAAAACTTAAAATCACCTGAAGCGGATCTATTATTTCCTCCACAATTCCATCGGTCAGCTCTCCTATTGCGGAAAGTTTAAAATCGTTTGCAAGTTTGGCCTGGTATGTCTGCAATTCGTTAAGAGTCGATTTCAATTTCTCTCTTGAGTAAAGAGATTCAATTTTAGAAAACGACATTCCTATCATAATGTTAACCACTTTCACATCCATGTCTTCGGGACTAACACTGCCAAGAGAAGTAAGCAGCGCCACAATTCCTTTTCTGGTATCTCCGTCTTTAAGAGGCAGAACAAGAAAATTCAACTTAGTGCTTGCGTTTCTCCTGCTTTCAGGAAGCGGCAGTAAAAGCGGGTTGCCGGTATCAAAAATCCAATCGAACATTCCTTCTTTATAGGAATTATTCATATATGTTGTTATGGTTTCAATACAATTATCTTCAACAGGAACCAGGTGAATAGCTTCTTCATCGAAGAAAAACACATTAACTGCTTTAAGCGGCATTATGCGCTTCATTGAATTGTACAGCAGCCTGTTCATCGATTGATAATCTTCAATTTTAGAAATACGGCTTTCAAATTCCGCAATTGTATGGAACATGTAAGCGTACTTTTCAAGAAGATTTGTTCTCGATTTTTCGTTTTGCAGTTTCAACAGTTTCAGGCCCTGCATGTGTTCATCAGCGCTTGAATAGTACTGCAACGACCTCTGAAAAGGCTCGTAGTTTAATGTGTTGTTCTTAATAAGACGCAATTACAACCTCATGTATTCGGCTTGCTGTTTGAATAAATCTTCGTATTTCATAATAAAGGCGTCAACCGCCTGTCCGTCTTTAAAGCCAAGAATATCTATAGCCTTTTGGCTAAGTTCAATTCCCTTATCCCACTCAAAACCGCCAACGCCAAGTTTCTGCGTCATATAATCCGCCAAGTGAACAACCGCAACCATGTTCGATTCTGTTTTCGATTCGCTCGGATCGTGATGATGAAGAACGGCATCGCAAAGTGAAACCGGGAAATTCCATTTTTCAAGAAGCATAAAACCTATTTGCTGATGCGTCAAGCCTAATACTTCAATTTCAGCTTCATCATACGACTTGCCATGAGTTTTTACCAGCTCAAGAATAGAGACGAAATTTGTGTGAAAATATCTGTGAATTACGGAAATACCCACATCGTGCAAAAGCCCGGCAATAAAAGTTTCGCCGCTGTTCTTTTCGCCAAAATCCTCAATAAGTCTTTTAGCAGCGGAACCGGCAACAAAAGAGTGGAGCCAGAATTCCTTTTGATCAAGATATTTATCCGTCTTGTTCTTAAACGATTCGATTATGGAAAGAGCGGAGACAATGTTTCTTATTTCGTTAACACCGAGAATAAGAATTGCAAAATCAATTGTGGTAACTTTTCTCGGTATTCCATATAGCGGAGAATTCGCTATAGAAAGAATTTTTGTAACCAACCCCTGATCTTTGGATATTACTCTAACAAGGTCCGGGTTTTTTACACTTTCTGTTGAAAGCAACTTTGTTACTTCAACAATTATTTTTGGTATTAAGGGCAGATTGTAAATGTTGTTTAATACCAGTTCGGTTTTTTCTCTTTTCTTCTGCTGATCAGGTGTTAAGTTTATCATTTTATATCTTAAAAAATGTTAATGGATTCTAAGTTAGCTTTAAAGAGTTTCTCGTAACTCATAATGAACCGTTCCAAGTAAGCCTCGTCACCAAGATTCAACGTTTGAATAATACTGCTGTCAAGCTTGTAATCGTTGTCCCAAACAAAATTTCCCGTTTCCAGTTTCTGCGTCATATAATCTGCAAGATGTACTATTGATGCAAGCTGCTTGTTAATTTCCGCCGCGCCCGGGTTATGGTGATACAAAAGGCAATCGGATAATGAAGGAGGCAGATTCCATTTTTCAGCAAGTAATTTTCCTACTTCCATGTGAGTTAAACCGAGAATAAATTCTTCGGCCTGCTCGTACGAGACCAGCTCCTCTTGTACCATTTCGCAAATCTTATTATAATCCTTTGTAAAGTACCGTTGTATAACCGATATGCCGAGATCGTGCAGCAAACCGGCAGTAAAAGCTTCGCCCGATTTCTGGTAACCCAAATCATCCGCAATTCTTTTGGAAGCGGTTGCAGTAATAAGCGAGTGAACCCAGTAAGATTTGCGGTCCCAGTTTTTATTATTTTTACCTCTAAAGGCTTCTATCATGGATATGGCAATAAGTATGTTTCTTATATGCTCAAATCCTAAAATTACAATTGCAAATTCTATTGTTGAAACCCGGCGTGGCAAGCCGTATAAAGGAGAATTGGCAACTGTTAAAACTTTGGTAACAAGCCCCTGGTCTCTGTTTATTACTCGTCCAAGTTCCGTTGCGCTTGCCATCGGATCGTCCAGAAGTTTTGAAACCTCAAGAATTACAATTGGAATAGCCGGCAAATTATGAACGTTGAGGAGAAGATTTTTATTCTTTTCTTTTTTCGACTGTATGTTCACTTGTGTATCATTCATGTAATACATTCATTTTTTGCTTTAATAATTCTAATATTTTTGTATGAACCTGCGAAACGCGCGAAACAGTGATGTTCAATACCTGGGCAATTTCCTTATAGCTTAAATTTTCGTAATAATACAGAGTAATTACAAGCCTGTCCCTCTCTTCCAGCTCTTTAATGGCGTTAATAAGAACTTCTTTCTGTTCGTTTTTTTCATAAGTCTGTTCCGGGTTTTCGGCTTCACTGGGAATAACTTCATACAGCATATACCCTTCTTCGTTATCAAACGAACTCGTCAAAGAAACATTCGAATAGTGTACCTGGTTTTCCTTATCTCCGTTGACAGCTCGCGGTTTAATCTGTATTTTCCTCAATTCGTCAAGAATTTTCCCTCTGATTCGCTGGATGGCATAAGTTTCGAACTTGGTGCCGTAGTCCGGATCAAACCGATCTATAGCTTCGCTCAGGCCTTCTATTCCAAACTGGAAGAAATCCCGGTCGTCAATTATGTCAAAATTAACAAATTTGGAATTATGTATTACATAGTGTACAAGGTTAATATAATTCACAACAATTTGTTTTTTTAATGCTTCTTTCGGCTCTTTTTTATATTCAGCCCATAATGCTGCATTATCCATTTTTACTTCCTACTTGTTCTTCGGGTATATCTTTTATTTCTTTGTTTATGTTTGCTTTTTTAAGCTCTTTAACTTCTTTTATTTCTTTTATCTGGCTCGCGTTTTCCTCTTCTTTAGCTTCTTTTTCGGCCTTTTTATCTTCCGCTTCTATTTTATTTACCGTCTTCATCACAACAATGGCAAATATGCTTAATATAACCGTTATTATTACAAACAGTGCAAATGACCTTAACAAAACTTCGGCAGCAGACATCCCTCTTTGTATAAAGTAGATGATTGAGAGGAAAAAAACCAGCAGTCCTACCCGCATTACTATTTTGTTCATTTTAACCTGTTTATTTTAAATCCTTCTGCTTCTTTTAAACAACCAAAGACTATACCAAAAAATTTTTCAGGTGGAGATTTAAAAATTATACTTAATTCGGGTGTTTTTACGGATTTTTTTTTGCTAACCGGCTATTGCCTGGTTAATATTAGCCAGTTGTTTGAATTTTAGGATTCTTGCCGCTATCTCGTTTAATTGAGCCGTTATTTGCGCTTCGGGCATAGACTCGGCTATAAGTTTCTGATCAATAATTGACTGGGTGGCTTCCTGCGTAAACTGTATTGAGCCAAGCATTGAAAGCTCTTCTCCTAAGAAATGCCTGCAGGCATTTATAAGGTTATCAAAGCCTGTTTCCGCCGAGCTTTGGTTAATGCATTTATTAAACAGAACGTATTTTTCTTTTCTGTAACCGTTGGCTTTTAATAGTTTTACTAAAACGTAAGCGTCCATTACGGCAGTAGGTTCGGGGGTGGCAACTATTATATTGATGTCGCATTTACAAAGCAGGGAAACTATTCCGTTTCCGGCTCCCGATGCCGTATCGAGAATAATAAAATCGTAATCGTCTTCAACTTTTTCTATCCCCCTCATTAAATCCCCGGTAAGTTTTTCGTCAGGTTCAGGGTATTCAACTCTTCCCGAATCCCCAAAAATTATATCGAAATTTTCCGCATAGTTTACAATTACTTCGTTGAACAGTCTTTGCTTTTGCAGATACTGAAAAATTGTAGTCTGCGGATGATAATTCAGCAGTATGTTTATGTTCGAAAGATTGGTATCAAAATCTATAAGCAGCACCCGCGCGCCAAGCTTTGAAAGAAGGAAAGCGGTATTTACGGCAGTAAAAGTTTTACCCGTGCCCCCTTTGCCGGAGGTAAAGGTAATAACTTTGTTAAGCCCCGTAACCAGAGCCTTTTGCTGCAAACGCCTTAGCTCCGCTACCCTTTCGGCCTGGCCAATCATTTTATCAGTTTCCCGGTATAAATAAGTTTTGCTATAAAATCCGGATCGGCTGCTATTATATCGTCCGGAATTGTCTGCCCGTTTGTTAAAAACTTAACGGGAGCGTTTGAAGAAGCAACCGCGTTTAAAATATTTCCATAAGAAGCCGCTTCATCCAGCTTTGTAAAAATAATGGATTTATATTCAAGAGCCTTGTATTTTTCCATTACATCCTGCAGGTTTTTTGATGACGCAGTAGAGTTGAGCACCAAAAATGTTTCATCCGGTTTTACGGCGTCTAAAAACTGCTTTGTCTTTTTTAATGATTCGGCATTATTCTGGCTTCTGCCGGCCGTATCAATAAACACAACGTCTTTCTTCTTAAACGAGTTTACCAGCTTGGGCAATTCTTCGGGCGTATATGCCACAAGCATATCGATATTGCTTACTTCCGAAAATATTTTCAACTGGTCAATTGCCCCCAGCCTGTATGTATCTACCGAAATTAATCCTATATCAAGATTGTGCAGTATTTTAGAAATGATTGCAAGTTTAGCAATGCAAGTTGTTTTGCCAACGCCGGTTGGCCCTACCAAAGCAATTAGTTTACTTTTGCCGGTTTTGGGAATTTCGAATGTCCCTGTGGGAATCATAGACGCTATGCTCGACATAACATAGCTATCCATGTTAGCCTTTGGCAAAAGTCCAGAGTATTTTTTTATCTGATCAACAATAGTAACAATAATCTTCTTTTGAACTTCCCTGAAGAACAAAGTTTCCACAATTTCCTTCAGTTCCTTTTCAAGTTCTATATCTTTAATTGCGGGCTTGTTTCTTGACGCTTTTTTAAGTTCGGGTTTCGGACTTTCTTCCAGCCCTGCAGGCATTTGAATTCTGCCTTTGGCGGCATAGATTTTTTCAGTAAGCTTTTTCAGTTCTTCCGAAAAATCCGCTTCTCCCGATGCGGAAGAAGAAGCCGGAACAGAAGGGCTTTGGCGTTTGGGTTTTGAAGACTCCTTTTTGTCGTAGTCTTCTTCAATGCCGGCGGTAATCTCAAACATCCGTTTGTTTCCATAGCGCGGGTCTCCTTCAACTATGCGTGTTGATAAAACAACCGCTTCGTCTCCCAGTTCTTCTTTCATTTGCTGCGAAGCTTCTTTTAGCGTACCCGCAAGGTATTTTTTAATTTGCACTTTCTACCTCAACTTTTCCGATAAACTCTATTTCCACCTGCGAAGGCAGTTCGGTATATGACAGCACTACCATATCGGGGAAACTTGAATTAATTAACCTGTAAAAATATGGTCTTATTGTTGCAGATGTTATTAATATTGGAACATAGCCTAAAACCTGTAACTTTGACATGTTCTCTTCTATTGAATTGTTCAGATCTCTTAACATAACAGGACTTAGCCCCAAAGTTTGAGTGGCTTCTTTCTGGTTTTGAAGAGAACGTATTATAAAACCCTCAAGGTTGCTGCCCAGAGCAAGGGCGTGTATTATTCCGTTCGGGTCTCTGTACATGTTCGCTATTGTATCGCCAAGCGAGTGCCTTACATATTCCGTAAGCACATCCACATTTTTTGTAATTTTTGAATAATCTATCAACGCTTCAAGTATCTGCACAAGGTCTTTAATTGGAATAAATTCCTTAAGTAAATTTTGCAGAACTTTTTGTATGGTACCCATCGAAAGTACATCGGGATTAATATCTTCCACAACCGCAGAGTATTCTTTTTTAAGGTTTTCTATCAGCTGTTTAACCGCCTGCCTTGTTAATATTTTATCAAAGTTTTTCTTCAGAGTTTCCTGTAAATGTGTAGATAATACCGAAATGCTATCCACAACCGTATAACCAAGCAGTTCGCCTTTGTCTTTTTCCTGTTTGCTTATCCAAAAGCTCGGCAAGCCAAACGCGGGGTCTGTTGTTGCAATACCGGTAAGAGTTTCCTCTATATTTCCAGGATTCATTGCAAGAAAACGGTCTGTATATATTTCTCCGTGTGTAACCACATTACCTTTAATTTTAATAATGTATTCGTTGGGATTAAGCTGAAGGTTATCCCTTACCCTGACCGGAGGCACAAGCAAACCATATTCCAAAGCTATGAATTTTCTTGTTGAAGATATCTTCTGGAACAGGTTGCCACCCTGGCTTTCATCCACAAGCGTAATTAAACCATATCCTATCTCAATTTCAATAGGGTCAACCTGTAAATATTGCTCAACTTTTTCTTCCACCGGTTCTTCAGGCGCCGTTTCTTCGGCTTTTGCAACAACCGCGGCGGCGGCAATTTCCTGCTTCCTGATAAAATATGAACTGGCGCCAAGCGAAACACTTAAAAACATAAACGGAATTGTAGGCATTCCGGGTAAAAGCCCAAACATAAAAATAGCCCCGGCAACAGTACCAAGCACTCTCGGATTAGAAAACAGCTGCTTTTTCATCATCGAGTCCATTGACGTACCGGCCGCGCTTTTTGTTACCACAAGTCCGGATGCCGTTGCTATAAGCAAAGCCGGAATCTGCGAAACAAGGCCATCGCCTATTGTCAATATGGTATAAGTTGAAAGAGCTTCCTTAAAATCCATTCCTTTTTGAGCCACGCCAATAACAAAACCGGCAAGTATGTTAATGCCATTTATCAGAAGACCCGCGATGGCATCTCCTTTTACAAACTTGCTCGCTCCATCCATGGCTCCGTAAAACTCAGCTTCGCGGCTTATGCCTTCTCTTCTTGCCCTGGCCTGGGCTTCGTTTATAAGACCGGTATTCAGATCGGCATCAATTGCCATTTGCTTGCCCGGCATGGCGTCAAGAGTAAAACGGGCAGCCACTTCCGATATTCTGCCAGAACCTTTTACAATTACTATAAACTGAATTATTACAAGAATTATAAATACAATAAAACCGACTACATAATTTCCACTGACAACAAAAGTACCAAAAGACTCAATTACTTTTCCCGCGTATCCGTCAATCAGAATCAGTTTTGTGGAAGCAAGATTCAACCCAAGCCGGAAAAGCGTAAGGATTAATAATAATCCCGGGAAAATTGAAATTTCAAGCGGTGATTGTACATATAAGGACACAATAAGCAGGAGTACCGACATTGAAATGTTCAACGCCAGGAAAAAATCCAGCAATACCGCGGGCAAAGGAATGAGCATAAGGCCAAGTATAAAAATAAGGCCAAACGCCAGCAGAATATCAGTATTCCTGCCAATCCCTTTTAAATTAATTTTAGACAATAGACTTCTTCTTCTTTCTTTCGTTCTTTAACTGATAAATATACGCCAAAACTTGTGCCACAGCTTTAAATAAGCTGGCAGGAATAGAGTCTCCCACATCGCACATCTTAAATAAAGCTCTTGCAAGCTCTCTGTCTTCGTACAAAGGAATATTGTGCTCCTTTGCAATTGCCCTTATCCTCATGGCAACTTCATCAGCGCCCTTGGCTAAAACTTTAGGCGCGGAGTCTTTTTTCATGTCGTACTTTAACGCAATGGATAAGTGGGTTGGGTTTGTAATTATCACATCCGCTTTGGGAACATCCTGCATCATTCTTTTTCTTGCGGCTGCCATTTGGAGGCTTCTTATTTTGGATTTTATCTGCGGATTTCCTTCGGACTGGTTGTTTTCTTCCTTTATTTCCTGTTTTGTCATCATCATATCGTTCTTAAATTTGAATTTCTGAAATCCAAAATCGGCCGAAGCAAGCAATCCGAACATCAGCGCAATTTTCCAAACCAGCGAATACGATGATTCTATCATGAATTTTACTATTTCGGGCACGGTAAACTGCACCAGAAGAGTGGCGTTAATAACAAAATCTTTTATTATAAAATAGGTAAAAGTGCCTATTATTATCAGCTTTAATATTGACTTTGCAACCTCTACAAGCGACCGGCTTGTGAAGAACAGATTTTTAATTCCCTTAAGCGGATTGAACTTTGAGAAATTCGGTATTAGAGCTTCGGAAGAGAATTTTAGACCCACTTGTCCAATAGTAGCCACCAATCCTATTACCATAATGCCCGCGAGTACAGGCCAGATAGTGCCGAGCAAGAACCAAAAACCGTCTTTAAAGTATATCTGGAGCACATCCTGGTTTATTTCAAGTTTATCGAGCGAGCTGAAGATTTTAACCGCAAGATGCCCAATGTTATTGCCAATTGACTGCCGGCTTAAATATATAATAAAAAGGCCAAGCGTAAGAATGGCAAACGAATTAATTTCAACCGATTTTGCAACCTGACCTTTCTTTCTGCTGTCTTCCAGCTTTTTCGCGGTAGGTTCTTCGGTTTTTTCCTGGCCGTCTGCATCTGCCATATTAAGTACCCATTGCCCTTATTATTTGATATAACTGATCTTCATAATCTTTAAGCAGGTTTTTAATTACATAAATGTAAATTGGTATAACCGCTATTATCATAAAAAAGCCCAAGCCAAGCATCAATGGCTGCGTTACAAAAAACACCTGCATCTGTGGAATTATTCTTGTAATAACACCCGACGCGATATTAACCAAAAAAAACGTAACCATCAGAGGCGAAGCTATTTTTACAGCTATAACAAAAACCGCGCCGCTATATCTTAAAAGAAGAGTTAAAAATGAATCGGACAAAGCCAACTTGCCAATTGGAATTACCCTGAAGGAATAAATGAGTCCGCGTATCAGGTAATGGTGCCCGTCAATCATTAAAAAAATCAACAGGGCCATAAAATACATAATATCTCCAATAACGTTGTTGTTGGAGTCCGCAAGGGGGTTAAAAACCTCCGCCATACTAAGCCCCATTTCTATACCCATAAGCGAACCGGCAAACGAAATTCCGTAAAATATAATGTTAAGCGAGTAGCCGATTATTAGGCCGGTAAAAACTTCTTTCACTCCAAAAAAGAAAAACATCCAAAGCGTAATTTCCACATTAAGCTCGCGGTTAGGAAGCGAAAGGAAAGTCATATAGGCAATTACCAGCGCGAGCAGAACTTTAACCTGCCCGGGTATTGCAACATGCCCGTAAAAAGGCGAAGCCACAAAAGCGGAGACAATTCTTAGTAAAATGAAAAGTACAATTATAAAATCGTTTATTAAAATATTTGTCATTTCAACATGGAGTTATACATTCCAAACATTTTTATAGTAATCGAAACCATTTTCTGCATCATCCAGGGGAGAAGGAAAAGCAGAGTAAGCCCGGTTACAATTATTTTAGGAACAAACGTAAGCGTCATTTCCTGTATTGAAGTGGCCGCCTGAAAAATTGAGATAAAAATACCCACTATTAACGTAACGCCCAATACAGGCAATAATAGCAAAAACGTTGTATAAAAAGCGTCTGTTAAAACTTCAACAATCAATTCTTCTGTCATTTTACGAAAAACTCCTTACTAATGAAGCGGTTATTAAATTCCAGCCGTCTACCAGCACAAACAGCAGTATTTTAAACGGCAGCGAGATCAGCATAGGGGGCAGCATCATCATACCCATAGACATCAGTATGCTGGAGACTATCATGTCTATCATTATAAACGGGATGAAGATAAAAAATCCTATAATAAAACCGGCTCTTAATTCGCTAAGAGCAAAAGCCGGAACAAGTATAAGAGTAGAAAGTTCTGTTCTCTTTTCAGGTTTCTTCTGATTTGAAAGGCTGATGAAAAGTTCAAGATCCTGGTCCCTTACCTGTCTGAACATAAACTCCCTGATTGGCTCAATGCCTTTGTTATAAGCTTCCTCCATGCCTATCTTTCCGTCAAGCATAGGTTTTAGCGCCTGATCGTTTACCTTGCTCCAGGTTGGAGCCATTATAAAAAACGTTATGAACAACGCCACGCCGGCCAAAAGCTGCGCGGGAGGCATTTGCTGGGTTCCAAGAGCGCTTTTTAGAAAGTAAAACACTATTATTATTCTAAGATACGACGTCGTCATTATCATAATTGACGGAGCAAGAGAAAGGACGGTCAGCAATAAAAGTATTTGCAGAGAGACAGCCACATCTTTAGGATTATCCGAAGTGCCTACATCCACGCCTATTTTAGGCAATACAAAAGGCGTTTTACTTTGCGCGTACGAACAATCCGGCACAAACGCAAACAGAATGGATACCAGTACTATTGTAAAAAAAAAATTTCTCATCTTAACCCAAGGTTTTTCTTTAACTGTTCAATAAAATTGTTCTTAACAAGAGGCTGCATATTGCTTTCCTCCTCTTCCCAGTCAATTCCGTCAAGTTCTTTAATCAGATTGATGGAGTGATCGCTTACTCCAATTAGCAGAACTTTACCCTGCACCTGAACAATGGACAGGTATTTTTTTGGCATGATGGCCTGAGTGCTAAGAACATTAATTTTAACAGATTTTAATTTTTTGCCGCCATACGGCATTGAATACTTTTTTACAAAGTACAATACGCCGTAAAGAAGGCCAATCATTATTATTAAAGGAATAACAGCTTTTATAATATCGAAAAAAGACATTAGTACAACCCTTTTAATCGTGTGCTTGCATCAACCAAATTAGTAATTCTTATACCGAAATGTTTATCAATAACAACAACCTCGCCATCGGCAATTTTTTTGTTGTTTATATAAATGTTAACCGGTTCGCTTGCAAGCTTATCAAGTTCAATGACATATCCGCGTTCAAGTTCAAGAATGTCTTTAATCTGCATTTGAGTTCTTCCCAATTCTATGTATACCGTAAGCTGCAAATCCTTAAGAAAGTCGAGTTTGTCATTCTGGAGTACCGAAGAACGGGTTTTTGCGTCGTCAAATTCTGCAAATTCAACAACACCGCCCGTAATTTCTTCGTTTATCCCGAAGTCATCTGCAAATTCATTATTCGGGGTTTGTGGTATTTCGTCATTTATATCTGGCATTGTACACCTAACAGAAATTAAATTGAATCTATTTTTCTTGTTATTTTAATAGCTCTATGCTTGTTTACTACACCCGGTCTTCCGTAAAACGAAGGCTTTTCCTGCACTCTTATTGTAAGTTCATCGCCTATCCTGGCATTAATTTTTATTATGTCGCCTTTATCAAGGTTCACCAGCTCATCTATTGTTATTACGGAAGTTCCGAATTCAACAATCAGCGGAAGATAGGTTTCCGTAATATGGCTCGATATTATTTCCTGAGCCGTGGTTCCATCGTACTTTACCGGCCGTATGGATGAAAGGTTTTGCGATGACAGCTTTGAAAGTATGGTATCAAATGCGTACGTAGCAAAACAGATGTTCATTAAAAACGGCTGGTTGGCAATAAGTATTTCAAACGAAATAAGCAGAACACTTTCGCTTTGTGATGTAATTTGCGCGAAATCTATATCCGGCTCGAACCTGTCTATCTGAAAATCGAGATTATCAATTATGAGCCAGTTCTTTTTAAGATCGGACATTATTTTATCTACAACCACTGTAAGCACTTTCTGCTCTATGGCAGTAATGTTTTTTGTCTGTTTTGTTCCGGTACCGTTGCCGCCAAGAAGCCTGTCTACAAGAGTCAGTGCAAAATCGGGACTAAATTCCAGTATTCCTTTTATGTCCGTATTTCTTATTTCGAACGTAAACAAGCAAGCCGGGTTCGAAACCGAAAGGACGTACTCGGAATAGTATATCTGGTCTACAGAGATAACGCTTATATTAACAATTGTCTGTAATTTTGATAATAAAAACGCGCTTAAACTTTCCGCAAAATTTTCGTGAATATTCCTTATAGTTCTCAACTGGTTCTTCGAAATCCTGTTCGGAAGACGGAAATCGAAGGGCATAATCTCTTTCTGCAGACCGGAGTCGGGTTGTTCCGCTCCACTCTTCATGTTATTGAGCAGTTGGTCTATTTCGGATTGTGAAAGTACTTCAGACATTTTATTATTGAATTATATATTTACTGAAATAAACATCGTTAACTTTAATTTTAGGCAGCTTTTCTTTCATTCTGTCTTTTATTTGCATTTTCAGGGTATCCTTGTAAGAAATATCATTCAGCTGCGTTAAGTTTTTACTTGATAAAACGGAAATAACAATATCCTTTACCAGTATTTCTTTCTCTTTTAATTCTTTCTGCTGCGCGTCTGTTTTAACGTCGAAACCAACGGAAGTTAACAGAAGTCTCTTACCATCTGTACCTGTGGGATTAATAATAATCTCGTCTACAGAAAACAGAAATTTACCGGCTTCTTTTTTAGAGCCGCTGTCTTCACCATCACCGCCATCTCCATCATCCTGAGAATCTTCCGTTTTTTCCACCGGATGAGCTTTTTTGTTGGCTGCCGCCTGATATTTGTTCAGCAGTATATTAGCCGTTATAAAATAAACAGCTACCAATTGTATAACGAACAGAGGAAGTCCAACCAGCAATACTTTCATATTGAGGCCGCCTCCTTTTTTTTCTTTTGAATCTTCAGCCATTTTATTTCGTCAGTTTATTGATCATATATGTAATTCCCATTCAATAGATATGCCATTTTACTTTACCCCGTTTTTCTTTTCTTTTGCGGGAATAATCGGGACTTTGGAGAGAGTTTTCTTTTTGTTAGTGGTTACTATTCAACACTTGGTCAAAATAAGCGGCTGTGGATTGCGGGATTTCATATCTTGTTTCCAGATATCCAATGTTTTCCCTTCTTTTATTTTTCCCGCCTCCGCTGGGCCATTATAAATATAGATTTTTAAAATAATAAACGCGATATTGTATATATCTGCCAAATTAATGGCGTTTAAAGTTTGTTATGCGTCCAACTAAAAAACCAACAACACTATGAATAAAAGAACACGTTTAATATTTTTAGGCTTGTCTCTGATTGTTTTAATTGTGGTAGGCCGATTTGTGACCAATGATTTTCAGTTTTTATTAAATGATTTTTGGTTTACATCTGGCTTTTTATTGCTGATTCTTCTTTCATTGATTGACCAACCACATTTTTTAAAAGATTCTAATGTATTTGGCAATGCGGTAACTGGTAGAAACATTACACTACGGGATTTAGTCTTGCATAATATATTTCAATTTCGCCAAACTAATTTATAGTTATTTCTCCATTCTGCCGAAAAGGAAATCGGCAGAATGGAAATAGTGTATCAGATGTGACATCTTCGTTTGAGTAAAAATACAATTCGGCAAATCAAGTATTATATTTTACTTATGTTAATCCAGGCTATTTTATCACCAGCATTTTTCTTACAGCGTTAAAGTGGCTGCTGCCATCAAGCGCCGTGGCCCTGATTGAGTAAAAATATATGCCGCTTGGAAGCTGCAGATTATTCACCGAAAACGTTACACTGTTTTGCCCCGTTGCTTTCTTGGCATCGTCAAGCAGGGTAGCAATTTCTTTGCCGAGTAAATTATAAACCTTTACCGTAACGCGGCTATCGGCGGCCAGTTGCCAGCTTATTACAGTTGAAGGATTAAACGGATTAGGGTAATTCTGGTAAAGGGCATACTCAACCGGTTTAATATCGGCCTTAATGCTTCTGAAAAACTCCTTGCTGCCCATTGCAAGAATGAATTCATCGGAACTGTTGCCGTTATTAATGGAAATAGTATTATCCTGCTTCAGGTCAAAAAACTCAAGCGTGCGTTTATTAATCAGAAAAGCTTCGCTTAGCGGGTAGTTTTCCAGCCCGCTGAACTGCAATGTGTAAACTCCGCCCGCGGTATGTTTTACTTTTATATCAAAGGCCTGTCCCTTGCCAATTTCAGGGCGGGCTTCAATAAAAAGATTTTTATAATCGGAGTCCAAAGCATCGTTATACAGGCACACGCTCGCGCTTTCAAAATTAGAAGGAGGCGCGAACTGGTCATAATCATCAAGAGCGTTGGACGCGCCGCTTACAATTGTTATATAAGCGGACGAAACTTCGCCGGAAGGATCGAGCAAATATATTTTTAAAGGATTAGGTAAAGAAGTTATGCCGGAGTTTTTTGCCGGTTTTATCTTTGCGCTTTCAGTTGCGGGAACGGGTATTATCAACGAATCGAGTCCACGGCGGTTATAGAAATAATAACCCCTGTAAGGAACAAACCCCGTAGGCAGTACAAAGCTGCCGTTTTCGTTATAGTCCCAAATTGGGTCCGAAAGATTATTATTCAGAGTAGAAAGCGAATTCCAGTCAACATTATCGGTAAAAGGATTGGAAATCATATTCCATCCTTTTGTTAAAGGTATTTTGTATGTCTTATCGGTTGAGTGTACAGCGCACTTTACTTTAAGCGGATTTATTTTAAACGGATAACGGCTTAACACCCAACACGCGTTGCCCGGAAGAAAATTGAATTTGGATTTATTTGCACTGTTGTAAGAAATATACTCGCCTGTTCCGTCATCCTTAAAGGCAACCCAGTCTTCATTAGGAATACGGCCATAAAAAATTGTGTTTTCCAAAGTAATAGGAGAACCATCCGCGGTTCCCTTTCCGGGGAGGCCAATTATTTTATAATTTTTTGTTTTGGTAATATCTCCATCGCCAAATTGTATATTGCAGGAAATTGTAATAAATGTATCAACAACAGTCGAAGTGTCTGGCGGCGGGGTAACCGAGCTTGAAGTATCGGCAATCAGAGAGTCGAGCGCGCTTAAACCGTTGGAAACAAACAGACTGTCATTTGGAGCGCTATGGCTGTAATAAGCCTTGGCGCTAAACTCTTTCTTGTCGGATGCTCTCCACAATTTCCATTGCAGTTTTTCGCCGGTATAAAAACCTTCTTTGACAGTCGTTTGGTCGTCATCGCCCCATGCTGTAACCGCGGCGCCATTTCCCTGAGTAATATCCCACAGCGTATATCCGCCGCACGCGGTTGTCCCGCTTGAATCGTAAAACGCTCCTATATAGTCTCCTTTTTGTATCTTTACTCCAACTATTTTAAGATTGGCGCTAACAGGAATGGCTATGGAGTGGCTGATACCCGTAGTATTTGTGTAATACCACGGAGGTTTAACATCAACAACGGCAGACTCGGAAGTGATTGCGCTTAAAACGCTGACACCGCCGGAAGCAAAAACACTCGGCCCGGTCATTACGGTTACCTGAACATCGTAGGTAATGCCGCTTAGCTTTTTGTAAACCCGCCAGTGGATTGTTTCCCCGTCTGTAAAACCGTTCTTGCCGGTTGAGTCGTACGAATCTTTTGCCCACGCGTTAAGATAAATATTCTGTCCGGTCCACATGGCGTATCCTCCGCAGGTAAGTGTTCCATCTTTATCGTAAAAAACGCCAATATAATCTCCAACATCAAAAGTCGTATCCGTATTAATTTTAATAGAGATACCAAGAGGAATTGCAAAACTATGGCTTTGGTTTGTAGTGTTACACCACCACCCCGGCCCGTCCTGTACGGAACGCGCATCAAACGAATAGGCGGAAGAGTAAAAGAGAATAAAAACAAGAAATATTTTAAAGTAGTTTTTCATAAAAACCTCTCACCGGGAGAATTATATCCCGTTAATTAAACATGTTAATCTTAAATCCGAATTGCATGGACATTTGATTATCAAATGTTTGATTAATAATTCCTTTTTTATAGCCTCCCTTCACAAAAAGGTTTTTGTATTTAATCATAAGCTCCAAGCTTATGCCCAAAGAAGAATAATTTTGTTTGCTTTGATTATGCTTGTAACTGCTATAAGCAAAGCAACCGCCAACAGAGGGATATAATAACCCCCAGGCCATCACCATTGGAGTATACATGGCGTTGAAATTAATGGTATTAACAGAAATTTTATAATCATACCCTCCGCTTCCAACGTAAGAATCGGGAAGACCGGGGGGCAGAGCAAACCGCTGTTTAACCGTTTTTAAATCAATTTCTCCAACAAGATAATCTAAACTTAGTGAAACCGGATTATAAAATCCACTAATTTCAGCTCCATATCCGGTTACTCTACCGGGCTCAGCCCATACGGGATACGCAACATCGTTAAGCACCTTTTCGGAGGCGTCTTCCTGATAAATTACGCCCGAAAATCTTAAACCATTGGCCACTTTTGTCACAAGCTGGTTTCCATCATAATCAAGCTTAACAAGCGGAAAAGGGACTTCATTAAAGTTAAAACGCTTCAAAGAATCGCTATAGCCGCTATCGTTTACTATTGCCTTAACATAATAAAGCATTCCTTTATCATAATCGCCTGTTTTAAGAAAAGTGTTAGCGATATAATACAAAGCTATTGCGGAATCAGGATTCTTGTCCGTAATTTTTTTAAAATACTGCATTGCTTTATTATAATCCTTAATAGAATAGGCGTCCCGCCCTATCTGCAAAGGATTTTCGGGCGGAGGAGGGGGCGGGGGAGGCTGTTTTGTTTTTCTTGTCTGCGCAAAACATAACGTAAACCCCGCAAGTAAGAACATAATTACAAGCAATGACTTTATTTTTAATATTTCTTTCACAGTTCCTTGCCGCCTTTTGCTTTATTTAGATAAAATAACATCGCCTATGGTGTTATACCCGGCAGTAATAGTTACAAGAACAGTGGATGTTTTCCAGCCTCCTTTTTTGGCAGTAATTGTCAAAGCTCCCGGAGAAATATTATTGATTATATAGTTGCCTAAAGAGTCGGTAAAAACCGATCCGGTTGAAGGAGTGGTAGTAATATTAACCCCCGGTATAAAAACTTTATTGGAGTCGCTCACCGAACCAGTAAGCGTACCATAAACCGGGCTTAAAACAAAATCCACGGTTTTAACGCTGTCCGATACTACAATAATAGTATTGGTCTTGGACGCAAAGCCGAAACGTTCGGCCATAATTGTATATGTGCCTATTTTAACGTTGCTAATGGAATAATTTCCATTGGCATCGGTCTTTATGGAACCTACATAAGGGTTTGTTGTAATATTGGCATCGGCAATTCGCGATCCGTTTGCCGAATTAACCACAGTTCCTTTCAACATTCCGGGGACTGTAAGTTTCAGCTGAATATCGGCCGGAGAAATTTCGTTTGCCGTTACCGTGATTTTTGTTGAAATGGAATCGTAACCGGCCTTGTTGGCAGTAACAGAATAAGTAGCCGGCTTGACGTTCTCTATAGTGTAATACCCGTATATATCCGTTGTTACAGAAGCAGTTGCCGGATTTGTGGTTACCAGCGCCTGTACCAAGGGCGTTCCTGTGTTAAGTGAAGTTACACGTCCGCTTATTATGCCGGTTGTTAAAGGAGTAACAGGTTCTATGCTTAAAGCATCCTTTTTACATCCGGATAAAATCACTATTACTGTAAATGCTATTATTAGTTTTAAATATTTCATAACTTCTTTATTTATAGCTTAATCTTAAAGTTTTCTGTCTCTTCATTCTGTTTAGCTTTTTGCCATCAGGGAAACATATCCGCTTCTTGAATTATTAAATTGCAATAGCTGCTCAATATTAGCCAATTGATTAACTTCGTCAACCAATAACGGCTCTTACTGCGCGGTTATGCTGAGAGTCTTTACAACCGATAAACCGTTAACCGTATATACTCCAGGCCCTGATGAATATACTACTGTAGCGTCAAATACTTTACCATCGCTTGCTCTTTTTACTTTCCATGTAATTGATTCGTTTACAGCCGGGCCTTCCTTTTTATCCGAAGTTGTCGCATCATCGCCCCACACTGTTAATGCAGTTGCTGTAGAGTTTACATAAGGCGAATACCCGGTACAGGCAGTGGTGCCAAGACTGTCATAAAAACATCCTATTAAATCATTACTGGAAAGAGCTACTCCGTTTATAGTAAGTGAAACCGTATTCGGAATTACTATGTTGGCGCTGTTATCACTGGTGTTTTTACTCCAGTAAATTGGTTTAATAGAACCATTTACAGTTGTTGCGTTATTGCTTTTTACAGAAACATTTGCGGTTGTCTGTTTCTGATATCCGGCATCATAAATTGTAACCGTATATGTACCTTCGGCAACGTTTGATATTGTATAATTGCCGCTGTTATCAGTTGTAGCAGTTACGTTTGAGGGAGATACCGTAACTTTTACGCCGGCAATTGCCTGCTGTGTATTTGCATTTTTTACCACCCCGTTTATTGAAGCGCTATTGGAAGAAGTGGGGCTGCTGTCACTTTTAGAGCATCCAATTATTGTAGCTGATAATATTAATAGACCGCCAAAAAGTATTTTTTTCATTGATTTCTCCAGATTATTGTTTGTTCCAACCATAAATAACAATAATCATACCATCCGGCATAAGTAAAATTAGTTACTACTTTAAGCTTTTTATTTATCTGGAGATATTAAGAATGGAATTAGGGGCGTAAAGGCCATGTGAATTTTCTTACACATGGCCCTTACAAGAAACTTTATTTTTGCTCTTCTATTTTATAAACGGCCTTTTTACTTTCGTTTCCAAGCCTGTCAACCGCAGAAACCGCTATTTCTGTAACTTTTCCGCCAATGTTTACCACTGTTTGCATTGTGGAAGCCGGGAATATCTGCCATGACCATTTATCGTTTTTCTTTATGTATAAGACATAATGGAATGGCTCTTTTTTTCCTTTAAACTGCCAGTTAACCGTCAGGGAACTGTCTTTCAGTTCTGTTTTTATTGCCGGCATGGACGGAGCTTTTTTCCCAAGCCAGGGCGAAGCCGGAACAAGCGCCTGTACTTTGTATGGCCCATCCACAATTCCTTTTATAAATGTTGTATCATTTTTCATCAAACGCTTCATGCTGAACATAAGGTTGCCCGGCCCTTTGGGAACCAGCCCTCTTGTAACCATTACCTGGTTAACCGTTTCGGAGGGACCTTCTTTGTGCTCCTTTTCGCCGCTTACATTTAGTCCCGGCCAAATATTCCTTGCTTTTTTATTTTCGGATACCCACCAGCCTAATATTACAGGATAACTTACCGGCACTCTTGATATGGCCCAGTATAACTGTGGACTCAGATAATCCACCCAGCCTTTATTAAGCCATAGCTTTGCATCCGCGTACAGTGTGGCATATTGGTCAAATGAGGAACCGTAACCTTCCGGACAATTTGGCCTGTATGTTCCAAAAGGACTAATTCCAAACTTTACAAACGGTTTCACTTTTTTTATACCCAGATAAACGCGTTTTACAAACTTATTTACAACGTCACGTCTCCAGTCGCCGCGCTCAAGTTTGCCGCCGTTTTTTTTGTATTTTTGGTATATATCGTCATCAGGAAAATCTTTCCCTTTGTTGTATTCGGCATAAGGATAGAAATAATCGTCAAAGTGTACGCCGTCAATATCATAACGTTTAACCACATCAAGAACAACCGCGTACGAAAAATCCTGCACCTCTTTCATAGCCGGATCCATCCAGTAATAGCCTTCTTCGGCCAATTTTCTTACACAGTTTGGTTTTGTTTTGATAATTGATTTATCGGAGATTTCGCTTTTCATTGCCGGATGCCCGGCGCGGTAGGGATTAAACCAGGCGTGCAGCTCCAAACCCCGCGCATGTGCTTCCTTAACCCAAAATTCAAGAGGATCGTAAAATGGTTCGGGAGCTTTGCCTTGCTGCCCGGTAAGGTAATATGACCACGGTTCCAGGTCGGATTTGTACAAAGCGTCTCCCTGTGGACGCACCTGCAAAACAACCGCGTTCATGTTCAGTTCTTTTACCCTGTCGAGTATTTTTATCGCCTCGTTTTTTTGTTCTTCAACGCTTATGCCCGGTTTTGAGGGCCAGTCGATGTTGGCAACAGTTGCCACCCACGCGGCGCGCATTTCCCTCTGGGCCGCAGGAATGCCATCTTTTGACGCCCACGCAACAGTGGAAAGCAAAACCAGCAGAATAAAAATTCCAAGTAACCATTTGCGCATAATATTCCTCCTGAATGTGTTTGTATTTTATTTTAATAGTAAAAAACCTTGTCTCAAACTTAAATATATTACTCGTCAAATAAAAATATGCCTATTTAAAACAGCAAAGCCTCCGCAAAGCATTGCTTTGGGAGGCTTTGAATTTTTAAGAGAAACGACTTACTTCAACACTACCATCTTTTTTGTAGCCGAATAATTGCCGGCAATCATCCGGTAAAAATATACGCCGCTTGATACTCCATAACTATGCGTATCGAACGAAACGTTATATTTTCCGGCAGGTTTTTCTTCGTTAATAAGTGTTGTAATTTCCCTGCCAAGCAAATCGTAAACTTTCAAACAAACTCTGGAAGCGTTCGATAGTTCGTATGAAATACGCGTGGAAGGGTTAAAAGGATTCGGATAATTTTGTTCGAGTAGAAATCCTTGCGGAAGTGTGGTTTTTCCATTTTCAACCGATGTTACCGCGGAAGTGCTGTCAAACGATAAAATTCTAATGGCATCGGCAACCACAACCGAACCGGCGCTTGCCGCGTTCGAAATAATAACCGCGTTATTGGTATCCGGATCGAATGTGTAAGAACCAATATGGTTCCACTTAACGCCATTGGCAGATTGATCCATTCGTACGGTATCAATACCGCCTTTATGTTTTATAATAAACGGAGTATCCTTTGCCCTGTTTACGGCAGCCGTCCACCATGCATACAAATCGTATTTGGCAGATTTTGTAACAGGTACTTTATATTTAACGTACTGGTCTCCATTACCGCTATTCTGATAAATTGAAGGAGTTTTACCCCAGTAACCGGCAATGTTGCTTTGAAGCCAGTCGCTGCCGGTAACGCTCACTTCAGGATCCGCATTATCAATAATTTTATTGTAATAAACCGGAGGCAGGAAAGGGACCGAATCGGCCTTGACTATTGCAAGTATTGTTGCAACCGGACGCGATTCAGAAGGACTGTTAACAAGCTTGGCGCCCACAGCCATTTGTGTTGAGCCGCCGCCATCAAGATTCATGGCTTCCACACAGCCAAGGTCTATCAGTATTTGCGCCATTTCAGTCAAGCCTACACCGTTGCTTAGCGTAGACTGCCTGCCATCGGCAACAAACATGATGCAATGGTTATCTTTTGTAAAGCCTACAGCCGTTCTCGGATCGCCGTTATCCAACCCAACGCCAGAGCCCCAGAATACCTCTTCATTATAAGTAACGTTAATTTTTCCATCCTTTACTAATGTAGGGCCGCCCCCTATGCCTACAAGCAAGTCGTAATATGGCGAACCGCTTGCTTGCGAAGGAGCAGTGGCAGGAGCGCCGTTTGCATTTTGCGTGGGTTTATCATATCTGTAAATATCAGTTACCTTTGTGCCAAAATGGTAAATCCAATCGACTGACATTTCGCGCGTTTCGGTAATACCGAAAAAACTCCTTGTAAGAATATACGCTTTGGAATCTCTTGTAACGCTTTGAATATTTTTTGCCTGAACAACATCCGGCTGTACGCAAGCTGCATAGGAAGCTCCGGTTGTCATATCAAAAAAACCGCCATTTATGCCGGCAATACCGTTTATACGCGTAAGGAAAGCAGGCAGCAATTCCCGGCCGGTGGATGAAGTTGATAAATATGGTTTTATGGCTATGTTTTTATTATTCATATCTACTTTAAAGTAATACATTTTGCAAAGCGGAGAAGCTCTTTCACCCTTATACAATTCAACTCCATCAGGAAGCGAATAGCTGGCTGTTATGTTCGTCCAGTTTATTGTTTGAGCGCTAAGACTTGTAAAAAAAACGAAAAGGAATAGTATGATTTTTTTCATTTCAGAATATATATTATTATTTGATTACATAATATATGAAGTGTTTTTCTAAAAATAAAAGTAAGAAATTATATACTTTTTTGTGTTTATTACCAGGACTGTTTTTTGTAAATTTGTTTTTATTTAATTCTCCGGTTATTATGAGATCTTTTACATATTCCCGTTTTTATAAATTTCTTTACAGATATGGCAACATACCGGTTACACTAATTTTATTTATATACTTGTTTGTTTTTTCCGCGAGTTTACAACGCGGTTACTTTTATTATATTTTTGTTGTTATTACCGCTTTTTTAATTTACAAGCTAAACAGATTTTACCTTTACTTATATAAAATTTTACCCTTTGTTATTGAAGCGCACGAAGGCGAACTAATCTGCAAAAACTTTTTCCTCAACAAATCGAAATCCATTACTATAAAATACGATGAAATTGGCAGGCTTGCGGGAGGCGTTTTTGAAAAAAAAATGACTGGCTTGATGACAATTTTCGACACCACAAATAACAGGCAGATAGGTTTTTTTCAGCATATCAATAACGCAAATATGATTGAAACCATTTTGCTGAATAAAATCCCCAAAGATATTTTTGATGCTGTCAGCGCAAAAATGGGACTTACCGAAAACGCTGCACACCGTTAATTCATAACGGTTATTTTATATTTGCCAGGCAAGCGGCATAAACTACCACCTGCCCGACAAATAATTAACAATCAGATATTATTACCTTTTGCAACCACGCCGTTATATATTTGTCTGGCAATTGACTGTATAACAGGTTCGAGCTTAAACATGTCAATATTATTGTTGCCGCGCGTCATTATAGTAATTAAGTATGGTTTATTATTAATATAAAAGATAGCGGTTTCATGCAATTCCATATTTGTATTTGTGCCGGCTTCGCCAAATTTATGAGCAATTAAAACATTCGGGTTACCTATGCCTTTTACAATACCGTCTTTAAAATCCGATTTTGTAAGAAGACTCATGGCATACTCCGAATTTTTTTCATTCAGATACGAAGCATTAAACAAGGCCTCAAGAAAAACCGAACATTCCTTTACCGTAACCGGGTACGATTTACCGTTCCAATCAGGCTTTGCAAGCCCAAGGTCTACAAACATCTGCGCAAAACCCGCCTTATCAATCTCGCGGTCTAAAATACGCGGCGCGTTGTTGTCAGAATAAGCTATCATATAATATAACAATTCCCGTATAGTATACGATTTACCGTGTTGCAGGCTTTTGGAAAAGATATGAACATCTTTGTCCTTAGGAGGCAAGGCGTCAAATGCAAGAACTTTATTCAACAATTCCGGTCTGGATTCCTCCATCTTAAGGATTGTCATCATGGCCGGCACTTTTAAAATGGAACCCGGCGAATATTTTATATCTCCGTTAATACAAAACCAGTTCGATTTATCAAAATCCCTGAAATATACGGAAGCCGAAGAAATAACGCCCGAGTTCTGGAAATTTTTTATTACTTCTTCCGCCGATTCTTTTATATCCTGATATCCGTCATATTCATTTACAGGTTTTGCTGAAATTAGCGGTTTTATAAAACTAAAACCCTGCGCCCTTTTGATTTCGTACTGGCTTTCTTCCGAACCGGAAGCGTTGTCTTTGTTTTGTTTTTCAGAATTGGATAGATCAATTCCTTTTGTAACAAAAAAAGTGACCACCGCCACTATTAAAGCTATTACTAAAATAGAAAAAGAAGAGACCCTGGCATAAAGAATTCTCTGCGGCCAGGGAGTTTTTTTTGTTTTTTTTTGCTGACTCATATATGATCCCAATAATATATACTACATTAACTACAATACTGCGCCCTACTTGGTTATCCGTTCAATTAATATTAATCCGCAACTACTTTATATTATCAGCCATTATGACCGAACAATTTATAAGATAAACTGTTTATTACAATTTGAACACCAATTATACTTGTCTTTCTTTTAGGGGAAGAGAAGAAAATTTGCCCTCACGCAAATGCCAAATTACAACTGTCATTATTATAAATTCGGAAAATCTTTGAGCCCTCGCAAGATTTTCAGAATAAGCTATCTTAAAACGCTTTACAATTTTAAACATTTTTATAAATTCTAACAACACTTTTTTTATTAATAAATCCTTATCGCCTTAAATAGCGGAATAATACTTTAACCGGATTTTGTACTCTATGCTTCACGGACATAAACTTGTTGAAAATATAAGGAACAACTTTTTAATATAACATCTCATTAAAATATAATTTGTGCTATAAATCAACCGGAGGAATTAATTATAAAAAAAAACCACAGGTTTTTAACTTCCTGTGGTTTTACAAAATATAATTTCAAGCCGGGTTTACATTGTCTTTAAGGCTTTTTCAATAATGCCTACGGCTTCTTTTATCTGCTCTTCGTTAATAACCAGCGGAGGAGCAAAACGGATTATGTGTTGATGAGTTGGTTTTGCAAGCAAACCATATTCCTTCATCTTAAGGCATACGTCCCAGGCTTCCTTTCCGTTTTTAGGTTTAATAACAACAGCGTTAAGCAAACCCTTGCCGCGTACAAGCTCAACCATTTCCGATGAAATTTTTGAAACCTCATCCCTAAAAACCTTTCCCATTTTTTCCGCGTTTTCAGCAAGTTTTTCTTCCTGAAGAACTTTTAAGGCAACTACGGCAACTTTTGCGGCAATAGGATTACCTCCAAATGTTGAGCCGTGTTCTCCCGGTTTAACGCAAAGCATAATATCATCGTTGGCAAGCACAGCAGATACCGGCATAGTGCCGCCGGAAAGCGCTTTGCCAAGAATCAGAATATCCGGTTTTACGTTTTCGTGGTCACATGCAAGCATTTTGCCCGTTCTGCATAACCCCGTCTGAACTTCATCGGCAATAAACAGAACATTTTTTTCTTTGCACATTGCGGCAGCTTTCGAAAGATAACCTTCATCTGGAACAACAACACCGGCTTCACCCTGTATAGGCTCTACAAGAAAACCCGCTACCGTAGGGTCTTCAAGCGCTTTTTCAAGTTCATCGAGATTGTTAAAAGATATCTTTACGAAACCCGGCGTAAAAGGGCCAAAATTACGGTATGAATCCGGATCGTTAGACATTGATATTACCGTAATTGTTCTTCCGTGAAAATTGCCCAGGCAAACAATAATTTTCGCTTCGTTTTCCGGGACTCCTTTTTTATCATAAGCCCAGCGGCGGCATAGTTTAAGAGCGGTTTCATCCGCTTCCGCGCCGGAATTCATGGGCAACACTTTATCATAACCGAATAATGTTGTAATATATTTTTCGTAAGGTCCAAGGCAATCGTTAAAAAAAGCGCGGCTCGTAAGAGTCATCTGCTGAGCCTGCTGAACCATTGCTTCAATTATCCGCGGGTGGCAATGCCCCTGGTTAACTGCCGAATAAGCGGAAAGAAAATCGTAGTATTGTTTTCCTTCAACATCCCAAACATGCACCCCTTTACCTTTATTTAATACTGCCGGAAGCGGATGATAATTATGTGCTCCGTATTTGTTTTCCAAATCGATATAATCTTGACTTTGCATTTGCTCCTCGTATATATTTTTAAACGCAAATAATATAAATTTCCACCAGCTTTGTTATAAGCCGGAATTGTCTCTGCCTTTTTGCAGATGAATTTTTGCTGAGTATTTTGTCCCTAATCCCTTTAAGACAAAATTTCAAAAGCGCTTATTTACAGAATTGATGATTATTTTTTTTAGCAGCCTGCGTTTATTTGGCTGTACAATTCAATATAAACAACCTGTCATTTTAAAGAAAAATTCAGAAGCTACCAGTATGAATTTCTCAACAGATTTATGCTTGTTTCCCGGAAGCTATCGCTATTACCGGCTGTCAGTTTTAAGATATTGTTAATAAACCGAACATTTTCAGCAAATAATTTTAACAATCAAACTTGAATTTATAAATTTTTTGCAAAATGGCAACATTTTTGCCGTTTTTTCTTTCTAATTTTCCAAGGCCATTCTGCCTAAATAAATTAATTTACTTTGGTTTTTTACCTTCATAAATGGAATTATATGCCCTCTTTGCCTCAACAGTTTCGCTTCATTTTCCGATATTTATTCGGTTTAATGTCTTCATATAGAATTATTATTCAATTACGCTTATAATTATTTATCGTCATTTTTCCCGGAAATATGACTAAAGAAAGACAATACGCGGGTTTTAAAATCGTAAAACCGATAAAAAAATAATTGAATTTTTTTTGCCTTTGGGCAAATTTTTTTGCTTTCCGGAGCTGTTTTGAGTAGAAAGGGAAAGAGACTGCCTTTCAAAGACAGCCTCTTATCAGAAAAATAAGCGGTTTAGTTTACCGGATAATCAGTATACCCTTTTTCACCGGGAGTGTAAAATGTTTCCATATCCAGGTTATTAAGAGGCCTGCCCGTTTCCAGTTTCTCCACAAGGTTCGGATTGGAAATATATGGTCTTCCGAATCCTATCAAATCTCCTTTGGAGTTTTCCAGATCCTGTTCGGCCTTATCTGCATCATATCCGCCGGTAAGAATAACCGTACTCTTAAAATTATCCTTGATAATTTTTTTTACAGAATCGGATACCGTTGGAGCGCCCATTGCGCTATGGTCTGCAATATGAATATAAGCAATTCCAAGATCGCCAAGTTTTTTGGCAAGCAGCGCGTATGTTTCTTCAAGTCCTTCATAAGGCAACATATCATTTGCCGCGCCATAAGGCGATACTCTTATTCCGGTTTTTTCTTTACCAATGGCTTCGGCTGTACGCTTTGCAATATCAAGAACAAAACGAAGTCTGTTTTCGGCAGATCCGCCATATTCGTCGGTGCGTTTGTTCGCGGTTGGGTTAATAAACTGTTCCATCAAATATCCGTTGGCGGCATGAAGCTCCACTCCGTCAAATCCGGCCTCAACAGCCAATTTTGCGGCATTAACATATTCGTCTTTGGCGTATTCAATATCTTCAATACTCATTTCTGCCGGAACCGGATAAGGCTGAAGCTGTTTCTGGTCTGTCCAGATAGTACCAGCCAAACCAACCGCGGAAGGGGCAAGAATTTTTGCTCCGGCAGGCAGATTCAGCGGATGCGAAACTCTGCCTGTATGCATAAGCTGAATAAAAATTTTCCCTCCCCGGGCATGAACCGCGGACGTAACTTTTTTCCAGCCATTTACATGTTCCTGATTAAATAGTCCCGGTATTCGCGAGTATCCGAGACCGTTTGGGGAAGGGGAAGTTCCTTCCGTAATTATCAAGCCCGCTCCGGCGCGCTGCCTGTAATACTCTGCAATCAAATCGTTAGGCACATTGTCAATTGCGCGGCTTCTGGTCATTGGAGCCATTACCACTCTGTTTTTCAGTTCAATGCCGGCAAGCAGATATTTGCCGAATAATAATTTTCCCATCGTTTATTCCTTTTTTTTATATCATTTATAATTTTCAAATTCATGCAAATTTAAGAGTGCAATACATATCACCTCGGCGGCTGAAAACAGCCCCTATTCGTATTATTCCTGCCGGAATAGATGCATCTAAATATTTCGATATTATTGGTATAAAAAAATCACCCATTCAAAATATCATCTATTCCCCGGCCCAGAACGTCAAAGGCTTTTTTGTTTATGGAAATAATTGAAAACCTGCCTTCCTTAACAGAATTGAGCAGACCGGCATCCTGCAATATTTTAAGATGATGCGAAACCGTTGGCTGCGCAAGATGCGCAATTTTTTCGGCTTCGCTGCAGGTTATGCTTTTTTTATGCGCTATTTCCCGCAACATTTTAACCCTTGTTTTATCCGAAAGGGCTTTTGCAATTTTCACTATATGTTCTGTGTTATCTTTCATTTTTGTAATGTAATAGTGCTAAAACATCTCCGTCTGAAGAAAAGTTCATTTTTCGGGAAACGGGAAAAGAATGTGGCACAAAGGAGGAACTGATGGAATACATTTGTGGCGGGCAGGGGACAGAATACCGGCAGCCGTTATTGAGACCGCGGATACTCTCCTAAAAGAGAAAGACCAATTCACCCGGGAGAAAGCGGCCGCCTTTTGAAGCGGCCGCTGCCCGGATAAAACTAAGTAATATGGATGCTAATAGGATAAAATACTTTCTGGTTCCGTTAAATACAAGGCCATCAGTTATCAGCCTGGGCGCCCAGGAGAGTTTCGAACACTCTTGCGCTAATACTCTGGTTAATAACATTTTCCAACGGGCCAGCCAGATCTGTAATATAGCAGTTATTCCAATCAGGATCCTTATTAACAGAACGATTGCCGTATTGAACGTAAAACGATTTAATAACAATACCGTTATTTGCGTACGAGTTTGACGTTGCAAGCGTCAAGCCTTTAATGGCATGTAAATAAGCGGCCGTTGCATGAGAATTAACAAAATCAATTTCACGGTTCGACGAAAATATATTTATAATCGTGCTTTTGCTTTGCAAACCGAGCAGAAGTGAAAGCTCGTACTTCATCAGTGTAAAAACGCTTGAGAGGCTTGACATGCAAGTCCGCACAAGATAATCAACCGAACAGTCAATTATGTTAGTGGGAATTGTATGAAGCGAAAAATTATTTATAGCGCAGTCTATTGTTTTTAACGACTTAAAAGCTTTATTAATTACTCCTTCCACCTGGTAAGGATCTCTGATATCAACCTGAAGGAAATAAGGTTCACAGTTTTTTTCGGAAATTTTTTCCTTTAGCTTTTCCAGTACTTCCTTATTAATATCAGATAAAAATAAGCGCGTATCATAACCGGATAAAGTCTTAACCAGTTCCTGCCCGGTTTTTGTATTTAACCCGTTTATATAAAACGACATATTTTTAATTTTATCGATTAACATATTACCCTTATTAGAGAGATTCAGCCATAGGGTCCGGAGTCAATAAGCCGTCATTTTCCACATGAGAAATCGGTTTATATCCTCTCATTACTCTAAGCGTATTTTTCAGTTTGGTTAACTGAATAAATAAATCGTTTTCTGCAACTACGCCCGGCATGTGCATTGGGCTCTTGAAGTAGAATGACAACCAATCCTGAACTCCTTTCATTCCGGCTCTTGCGGCAAGATCTGTAAACAATACAAGGTCTAATGCCAAAGGAGAAGCGAGAATGGAATCGCGGCACAGGAAGTTGATTTTAAGTTCCATAGGATAACCGAGCCATCCGAAGATATCGATATTGTCCCAGCCTTCTTTATTATCTCCGCGTGGCGGATAATAATGAATTTTAATCTTATGATAATACTCGCTGTAAAGCTCAGGATACAAATCCGGTTGAAGAATTGAATCTATAACCGAAAGTTTGCTTTCTTCCTTTGTTTTGAACGAACCCGGTTCGTCCAGAACTTCGCCATCTCTGTTGCCAAGCAAATTGCTTGAGAACCAGCCGCTTAAGCCTATCATTCTTGCTTTAAGCATAGGAGCAATAACGGTCTTAATAAGAGTCTGACCTGTCTTAAAGTCTTTACCGGCTATAGGCAGGTTATTCTTATCGGCCAGTTCCATAATTGCTGGAACGTCAACGGTTAAGTTAGGAGCGCCGTTAATAAAAGGCACGCCTTCCGAAAGAGCAGCGTAAGCGTAAATCATACTTGGTGAAATGTCTTTATGGTTTGTCTTCAATCCTTTTTCGAATGTCGCTATGCTCTTATGAACATCGCCGACACGAATAAAGATTTCAGTACTGCCAATCCAGATAACAACAAGTCTCGAAAGCTTATTCTTTGCTTTAAATTCGCGAATATCTTCCTTTACCTGTTCGGCCAGATCGTATTTTGTTTTGCCTTCTTTAACGTGAGTGCCCTCAAGGCGTTTAACATAATACTGGTCAAAAACGGCCTTCATAGGTTTAATGGCTTTAAGTTCTTTACCAACAGAATCGATATCCTTTTTATCAAGAACTTTAGCGTAAGCTGCGCCGTCATAAACGCTGTCAGGACGAATATCCCAGCCGCCAAAAACTATGTCTTTAATGTTGGCTAGCGGAACAAAGTCTTTAATAAATGGGAACTGGTTTTCCGAACGGTCGCCAATTCTTATTGTACCCATTTGAGTTAGCGAACCGATAGGTCTGCCTAAACCTTTGCGGATATTCAAAACGCCGGCTATAAAAGTAGAAGCCACAGCGCCATCAACACCCACAATAAGCACCCCTAATTTTCCTTTTGCGGGGGCTATTTCAAGTGAATTTTTCATTTTTTCTCCATATTAGTTGAAAGATGTATTAATTAGTTTATAATATTATTTAACTCTCTCAGGGAATGAATAGTAAAATCAGCATCCTGAGTATCAACCGGCCTTCGCCAGCTCTTACCGTCAATCCATATAGTTTTACAACCCGCTTTTTTTGCAGGTTGTATATCCCTGTCATAAGAATCTCCCACTACAAAGGCAGAAGAAGCTTCAACATCAAGCTCATTAAGAGCATGAATAAAAATTCCCGGATCGGGTTTCTTTATTCCTATTATCTCAGAATCGGCCACAGTAGAGAAGTATTCGTTTAGCCCAAACTCTTTTAGCACCGCCAGCATATTTCCATAAAAATTCGAGACAACGCCAAGAGCATATTTTTTACTTAGGCTTTCAAGCACATCCCTTATTCCGTTTATACAAACCGTCACATCGTTATAACAGGAATTTGCAAGTGCGCTTGCCAGCGAATTTCTTTCACTCTCGGGCAGCGCTTCGGTCAGGGTTAAATACCCAATCTGCAATTTCAATTGTCTTTCAAGAATTGTTTTAAAGCTGTCATCGTGTTTTATTTTTCGCGACATATTATTTTCTGCAAAGACATAAGCTTTTTCGTAGACCGCTTTTGTTACCGGCACATTATTTAATTGATAAATATCCCAGAATTTTTCGCTCCAGTGTATTCCATCCGTATCGATTGTTCCGCCAAAATCAAACAAAACTGCTTTCGTCATAAATCAAACTTTTCCCTTTGTTATTTTTAGTCTTAAAATTTGAAATAGAAATTAAAATTAATCCCACCAGAATCCAGAACATTTCCCTAAGCCGGTCAACTATGCCAACATATACTCCCGTGGAAGGAACGTATTTAAGAAAACCGAGCAGCGCGAACAAGCCGCCTTCCTTAACGCCAAGCTCAAACGGAACAAAGAAGAGCATGTTCGAAATCAATCCCGCCCCGGCGTTAATAATAAACGTATCCAGCAAAGTGGGAGTCAAACCGATTGCCCTTAGGATAAAGTAAAACTCAACCGTAGCAACCACGCGCGAAAGATATTCGTAAAAATTTGCCGCGAAAAAACTCTTCCTGCGGTTGTTGAATAATTCCTTTATGTTTTCGTCTATTTCAGCCAAAAGATCATCGCGGCTCTTAAAGTTTTCTTCAAGTTTTTTAGGCAATGGCAATTTGATAATCAAAGACATAAACGATTTTGTTATGCCTTTTTTATAGCCCTGCACAAACAGCGCAACTATCACTCCAAAAACCACAAGACTTACGCCAAGCCCTATATAAACCGCCGGAGAAAGGGGGACAAGAATAAAGATTACAATTACGGCCGTTATCCATATAAGAAACGACGAAAGGAAATGAAGCATGACATACGAAATTGTAACCGAAACCGAACGGGTCAACCCAAGCCTGTCCTTTAACGCCAGAACCCTATAAGGCTCTCCGCCAAGATTAAAAAACGGGGTTATATAGTTTAAAGCATAACCGCTTATGGTAACCGAAAGCACTTCAAAAAATGAGAGCTCCGGTTTGTTAATTATAAAGCGCCAGGCTTTTGCATTCAGCAGATACACAACCAGCCACGTGCCTATTATGGGTACAAAATACCAGCCGGTTATTTTAAGGTTCGTTATTATATTCTTAATGCCGAAATCGTTTATAAGGAAACCGAAAAAGACAAGCCCTATAATTAAAAACAATATCTTTAGTTTATTATTCATACAATCAGATTACTATTTTACCTGTATCCGAAGCGATAGCGCATTTATTTAAAATGTTAATGGATTGAAAAGCGTCCTCAATCCACTCAGGATGTTTTTGCCCGCTGTTTACCGCGTCCGTAAAATCATTAAAAAGCGAAACATAAAGCGAAGCATAATGCGCCTTATCGGAAGCATCGGGAACCGGGATTTTTTCTTCCGTTCCATTAAAGTTTTTCAGCAAATCGCGCCCGCTTTCATAAAACAAACTACCCTGGTTACAAATCAATCGCGCGTCGTTATGCCTTTTATCAGCCGCCCAGGTTAATGTTATTTCCGCTGTTCCCTTATTGGTTACAATGTTTATAATACAGGTATCCTCGCATTTGTAATCGGCGTGCGTCAACGTAGTTAAATTGGAATAGATGCTTGTCGGTTCTCCCAGTATCCATCTTGTTAAATACAGGTAGTGAATTCCGGTATCGAACAAAATACCGCCGCCGTTTTTAATTGAGGAAGTTCTCCAGTAGTCAGACATTCCCGCCAAACCCGGATCGGCCTGCATTCTAAAAACATTAAACTGCAATAGTATTTTAGATTTAGATTCAACTTCCGTGGCGAGCTTTTTAAACTCTTTCCAGATTGGCGAGTTCTTGTACTGGTGGCACGGCACGAGTATGATATCCGCTTTCGTAAGTTTTTCTTTAATTGAATAAGCCTCTTCCACAGTAAGCGTAAAAGGTTTTTCGCAAACTATATGCAGCTTTTTATCTATACATTTTTGCAATATGTCAAAATGATATTTAGGCGGAGAAGTTATATCAACAAAATCTATCGCTTCCTTATTCAGCATATCGTCAATGTTGGAATAAAACTTTATATCAGGGTACGCTTCCCTGCTTTTGGTTCTGTTAGCGGTATCCGGTTCAACAGCCGCCGTAATTTTAACCTTATCTTTTAAGGAATCGGAGTTCCAGGCAACAAGATGACTTGATTGCGCAATTTTGCCGAACCCTATTATTGCTCCTTTTAACATATCAAACTATTCCTTCAATTTTTACCGCTGTATTCATTATTTCCGCCCCGTTGCCTTTATGCCTTAACGCAACATACAGGAGGAGCAGATTCATAATTGTAAGTTCAAACACAAAGTAAAGCCATGGATACCCGGCAAGCACAACAATAAACAAGACGAACAAACGCGTATTTGTTGTGAGTATGTTATAGTACTTTATCATTACCTGCTGTTTTTGCCTGTAAATTTCGGATACAGCCTGTGGAATATCCTGGCCGAATTTTTTTGAACTATATCTGTAGAGCTTAATTAACGAACCCGAAAGAAATTCCTGCTGGACTGTGTAATTAAGATAAAAGCGCATCATAAGTTTTTTAAAGAAATTACTTTTCCAGCTAAGGCTTCCATAATCCCCGGCAACTCTTTCGGAATCTTCAATTTCGCTTTTGGATTTACCATGCGAAAAATATGTAAACAAGTTGCGTCCATAATCGCCAAGCGCGCTTTGGCACGAGTGACTTAACCCGGCGGCAACCGCAAGTATAAATATTGCCGGAGAAAAACCTTCATTCATAAGTCTGAAACATATATGAAGGTATATGCTTAAAAACGTAAGGTTATCGCCAAATCCGTCCAGTATTCTGCCAAAACGGCTGAACTTTTGCGTCATTCGGGCAAGCTGCCCATCAGCGCTATCGAACGCCTGCGAAAGAATAACAAGTACAATACCCGCAATGTTTAAGGACATGTTATTATAGTAAAACAAATGCCCGGCAACTATCCCCAGCAAAACGCCGGAGATAGTTACCACATTTGGAGTCAAACCCGCCTTCTTAGCCGCCAGCGCAATAAAATACCCAAACGGTCTGTAGAAAATAATATCCAGAAACTCTTCGGTTTCTTTGGACTTAAATGTATTTTCTAAATCAGATTTTATCGGCGACATGGCTAAATACCTCATCCATAATTGCAATACCTTCGGCAGCAACTTCTTCAGTTATAACAAGAGGAGGATTAATTCTTATATCAGGATTATAACCCATTGTTACAAGGCCGCGTTTAAGGCATTCTGTAAATATCATTTGTGTAATTTTTTTATCGAGCTTTTCTTTTGTGGCTCTGTTCTTAACAAGTTCCACGCCTATCATAAGGCCCTTGCCTCTTACATCGCCAATAAAGTCGTATTTCTTTTGCATTTCCTGGAATTTACCGAGCATAAATTCGCCGACTTTCCTTGAGTTTTCTACAAGGCCTTCATCAATTATAGTCTGTACTGTAATGTACGCGGCTGCCGAAGCAAGTGGATTGCCGCCGTAACTGGACGAAGAACCGGAAGGATTTGCAAACGGCTTAGCGTTTATAATTTCTTCGTTGGAAATCAAGCCAGTCATAGGATAACCGCCGCCAAAACCTTTACCAATTGTTATTATATCGGGAACGACGTCATCGTGCTCGCAGCCGAACATTTTACCAGTTCTTCCGAAACCGGTAATCATTTCGTCTACAATAAGTATAGCTCCTATTTCGTGAGCAAGTTTTTTCAGTTCAACCAAAAAGCCTTTTGGAGGAACAACGTTTCCGTTTGTGCCCTGTATTGGTTCAACAATAAAAGCCGCAAGCTGGTTGGTTGTTTCGTATCTCAGTTTTTCCTTTATAAATTCAACGCATCTGAATTTACATTCAGGGAAAGTATCGTTTAACGGACAACGGCGGCAGTTGGCGTAAGGCGTGCCGTATGTGCCAACAGGCAATGGGCCGAGGCCGTTTTTAAATGTATCGCCAAGCAAACCAAGAACGCCAAGCGTTTTTCCGTGGAAGCCGCCCCAGAAGCCCATAAACTCTGTTTTTTTAGTATAGGATTTTGCAAGCCTTAACGCGGCTTCAACGGCTTCGGCTCCTCCGCTGTAGAACTGGCTTCTGTTCAAATCTCCCGGAGCTATTGATGAAAGTAACTTTGTGAGTTTGGCTCTCGATTCGGTTACAAAGCTTCCTACATGTATTTTACCAACCTGGTCTGACATGTATTTTACATATTTAGGATGCGCGTAACCCAAACTTGCCACGCCTACGCCGGCAAAAAAATCTATATATCTGTTTCCGTCAACATCTTCAATAATTGCGCCTTCGCCTTTGGCAAGCGCTATTTTTGAGAGTGACGCGATTGTTTGAGTGCCCGGAGCAATATAATTTTGTTCTTCCTCGTAAATTGCGAGAGATTTTTTTCCGGGAACTTCCGTTACAATTTTTGCATATTTAGTATTATTGTTAGACATAATTTTGTACCTTTTTGTTAATGCAATGTGCAATGTTTTTTGCTGCTTCTTCTCTTACCGGGGCAAAGCTCGGCCAGTCGTTTATATCAATTATATTGACATCTCCGTTTGGCGAGATAATGGCGTCTCCTCCAAATATATCGAGCCCTAAAGCGGCAGCAGATTTAAATGAATATTCTTTTAATTTTTCCAAATCGAATTTAGTGTGGTTTTTTCCGTTTAGATAAAACCAGTAAAAGAACTGCGGATCGCTGACGGCATAGAATTTAATTGTATCGCCGTCAAGGTGTTCCTGCAAAACGGCTTCCTTTATACCGCGCTTAGTAAATTCCTTTAATGTTGTCGTCAGTTCATCGTGAGAATAAACAAGCAACACATCCTCCCTGTGTTCCGCGTGAACGTCACCTCTCTTCAGCCATATTTTAGGCTGCGAGAATGTCAGAAACGAATCAAAATACTTCGTATCAGTTTTGAATATATAACTTTTAGGAAACGGCACTTCGGCTTTTACAATCAGGTTGATCATGCTTATTCTGTGGCAATTCAACGCCGATTCGGGAGTGTTTATAATTGCTTTTTTATTTTTTGCTATTTCCTTTAATCTCAAAATACCATTAACCCCCTGCGCCATAGAAAAGATAAAATCCTCTTCTATATCGTTTTTTTCAATAAATTCCTCATCATATAAATTAACATCGTAACCAAGCTCTTTAAGGCGCTCGGCTGTTTCGAGTATTATTGCAAGATCGTTTGTAACATGATTAGGCGAATAGATCTCTTTTCGTTTTATTCCTGCTAATTTTATTGCCATGTTTCGTTTTTTCTGTTTGTTAAAAAATTGAGAATTTTACATATTTATCGGGATGAGCTTTTAAATCGATAATCAGCTTATTCAATTCCTGAATCATTGTATTCAGGTCTCCGTAGAGTTTTTTATCGCTCAACAACCCGTTAACAACCGTGCTGTCGTTATTTATTTTACCTATTATTTTCTTTACTTCAAGCGAAGTTGCGTTTACATTGTTATAAAGAGAATCGTTATTAATCAGTTTGCTTAATGTTCCGTGGCCGTGTTTGATTTCCACAGAAAGGCTTTTAAGATTTGCGGAAGCCTCTGTCAGGTTATTGTACAATTCCTTGTTTTTCATAAGGCTGCCAAGCGTTCCGTTTTGCGATTCTATTGAACTAAGCACGGAATTTACATGCGTCATAACCTTGCTAAACTCCATAAGCGGCGTTTGTTTGTTTATAAGCGTACTTACCGTTCCGTTACCACGCGCTACAGAGTCAGTTATTTCCCTTACGTTTGCAAGTATCTTATTCAAATCCGTAATTGCCGGCGAAAGGCTCTTTGTTATATCATCCAGGGTTTTACCCTGCGAAACTTTTAATACGGCATTATCGGGTAAAGGGCTTTCGCCTGCTCGTCCTATTGTTATATTAACAAACTTATCGCCCAATACTCCAAGTCCCGTAACCTGCGCAAATGAGCCGGTGGTAATTTGCCGGTTATAATTTTTCAGCAAACGGAGTTTCATTCTTATATTGTTTGTGTTATCGCCGGTAGGTATAAGTTCAACCGATTCCACACTGCCTATTTTATATCCCCCAAGCGTTACGGGAGCGCCTTTAACTATGCCCGAAACATCATCGAGGTATATATATAAGTTATATGTTTTTTCAAAGTAATACTCATCGGTACCTACCAGAGTTATAAGTACAAAGAAAATCAGCAATCCTACAAATACCGTCAGACCTACTTTTAATTTTGTAATTTTAATTGGTTGTTCTGTCATAAATTTTTATCATTTCAATTATTTATAATAAATGAATTATCCTGGTATATTTCGTAAAAGAACTCTTTTACAAACTCGTTTTTAGTATTTAATATTTTTTTAACGCTTCCCGATTCCACTACTCTGCCCTCGTTAATTATTGTCAGCACATCGCCTATTGTAATGGCGTCGTTAAGAATATGCGTAACTATTACAGATGTGGTTCCTCTTTCTTTCAGTTTTTCAATAAGCGAAAGGACAGCTTTTGAATTGATTGGATCCAACCCGGTAGTCGGTTCATCAAACAGAATTATTTTCGGATCCAGTGCAAGCGCCCTTGCTATTGCAAGTCTTTTTTTCATTCCGCCGCTCAATTCGTCCGGGTATAAATCCTCGTTACCGGTTAAATTGACAAACGATAATACTTCATCAACTTTAGCTTTTACCTGCGCGGGAGTAATGGATTTATTTTTTTCCTTTAAAAAGAAACCCGTGTTTTCTTCAACGGTAAGGGAATCGAACAAAGCGTTTCCCTGAAACACCATTGCCATTTTGCGTCTTACTTCAAGTATTTCGCTTTCGGGCCGGCTGGTAATATTTTCGCCGTCTACAATTACCTCTCCCGATTGAGCCCTTATAAGGCCGAGTATAGCCTTAAGTATTGTGCTTTTACCCGCTCCGCTTGAGCCGAGTATTACGGAAGTTGTGTTTTCCTGTATATGTAGGCTTACGTTTTTTAAAATCAATCTGCCGTTAAGGCTTAGCGATATGTTTTTCAAGTCTATCATATTTATATTACATCAGCTCCCATACAACTTTTGTAAAAATAAAATCGAGCGCCAAAACAACTATTGACGAAACCACAACCGCGTTGATGGATTTTTTACCAAGGTCTGTAGTGCCGCCTCTTGTGGTAAGCCCGTAATAACAGCTGATGCTTGAAATAAAGAAGGCGAAGAAAATCGGTTTAATGCAGCCTACAAATAAGTCCTTCATCTTCAGGACCCGGATAGCGGAATCCCAAAAGAAAGAATAATCCACATGAAAAGTTTGATAAGTTGAAAGCATACCGCCCAGAAACCCGGCAATATCCGCGATAAGCGTCAAAGGGAAAAACATGATTATAGCAGCTACAAGACGCGGTATAACAAGCTTTTCAACCGGACTTATTCCAAACGCCCTCAATGCGTCTATCTGTTCGCTAAGCTGCATGGCTCCAATTTCCGAAGTGTTTTTAGCTCCTGTTCTTGAAGCGAGCAAAAGCCCTGTAATTACGGGGCCGAGTTCCCGTATCATACCAAGAGAAACCGTATGCCCAATAAGTGTTGTAGCGCCAAACATTTCAAGATTATGCCCGGCCTCTATGGCCAGAATAATTCCGCAGAATAAACCGCCCAGCGTTACAAGCATCAATGCCTTAGTGCCAATAACATACATTTCCTTTAGCGTATCAGTCCAGTTATTCTTTACGGAAAGTATATTTTTGCAAATATCCATAAGCAGGTAAGTGTAATCCTGCAACGAAGAAATCTTCGCGTAAACCGCGTCATGTATTTTTGTCAGATTCGCCATTTATTTTTCACCGTTAAGTAAGTCTTCAGCTTTTTTAACGTCGGAAACATGGTCAACATCTATTATTTTGTTAAATTCAAAAGCGCCTATGTTGTAACCGCCGGCAGCAAGTTTTTTAAGCAGGTTGCGCAGACGGAAAATTTTACTTTCTATCACTTCCCGGGCAACATCAAAAATATCTTTTTTAAAATAGTAAATCCCTCCGGTAACCGTATCAAAGTTTTTCCCTGCATCGGCAAACGAAACTATGCGGCCATTTTTGTCCACTTCCGCATATAATGGTTTTTCGTCATCAATAAATTTTGTTACCGCAAGTACGCCGTCATAATTGTTACAGGCGTTTATATAAAGCAAATAATTCCTGAACTCATCTTCCGTAAAAACAGAGTCTGTTGTCATAAGCATAAAAGGACTTCCTTTCAGGAAACGTCCGAGTTCATTCAGGCTGTGCAGCGAACTTAAAGTGGTTTTAACAATTAAATTAAACTTAACCGGAAAGTTGAAATTATTTAAATATTCATGAAGCTCTTCCGCCTCTTCGTTAATAATACAGCTTATGGAAGCAGCGCCATTGGCAATGCATATTTTTAAAAGTCGTTCAATTAATGGAACACCGTTAACTCTTACCAGCGGTTTAGGAGAATCGAAACCTTCGGATTTTAATCTTTCTCCCGCGCCGGCCGCTATTATAGCATAATTCATTATCTTGTTCTCTGTATGGTTTTCAGTTTATAATTATAGTGTCTTTAAAATACTTCAAGACTGCCCCGCGCCCGCTTTATATGTAAAATTACTCTTGCACATAAAGCGGAACACAGGGCAGCCTGAATATGAGTTATAATCAGTTAAAATAGAATTTAGCCGTCACATAAGTGCTTGTGGCAAAATGTGTATCGCTTTTCTCGTCAGGATAATCTCTGGAAAGGCCAAAAAGAAGACCAGCCTTTTCTTTTATACCCACACTAAATTGTTTGGCAATAAAATATTCACCGCCAAATACCAGATTTGTCTGAACGTAGTTTTTAGCATCGGGCTCTTTTACATAAAAACCGGCATCTTTTGTTGTTTCGTACAACCCTTCAACTCCCAGATAAGGAGAGAAAGTACTTGTTGTAAAATGATACAAAACCGAAAGTCCCACTCTTATATCCGTACCTGTTACTTTTGTTTGCCCCTGAGCAGCATCGCCGCCGGGCGAATAGATATTAGCGCCGAATGTAAACTCCGATGCTATATTATCTGTAAAGAAATATTTCGCTTCAAGATTTGGAGATGTAACTCCATCTATTCCTATTCCTATTTTGCCAGCGTTTGTTCCCTGTGCAAAACCGGTAGTTACCAATAAAGTTGCAACAAACAACGCACCTAATAATTTTCTCATTTTTCCCTCCGTTTTTCCTTATGGAATCACTCCATGGTAAACGAAATTTGTTTTTTAATACCGGGAGCCTTAACTTTCACCCGGCTTGTTTTTGAGGCAGTCTTTTTCTTGCCTCGATAGCAGTGATACAATTTGAGTGCCAGATAAACGGTTAAGACAACTTATTTGGTATTCCCCAGCCTTTTTTACATTTTGAGCCCTCAGTTAAAAAAAAATATTGCTTGTATATAAGAATTTTCCTTATTTTACTCCTTGTATTTAAGCAATTTCTCCTTAAAAGGAAGCCTATGAGACCTGACGATTTGTCATTACTTTTATCAATCAACGAAGCCATTGCCACAACACAGGACAGAGTGGGCCTTTTTCACATCATTTTCAGCAAACTTAGAGATAGTTTCAAATTTAAAGTTGCCGGGCTTGAACTGCTCAGCAAGAATAAACTTAACATGGAAGTATTCCTGAAAGGAGTGGAGAACATTTTTTCGAAGGAACTGCCTTTTGAAATTAACGAGAAGCTCCCTATCTCGCTGACGCCGTTCGAAATATCTTTTACAAATCCCGTTATAAAAAGGATTAAGGTAGACGAGGTAGAAAGGAACCCGGAGAACAGAATTTTGGAAAAAATGCTGGAGACAATGAGCAAGTTTTCAATTTACGAAGTCATTCATTGCCCGCTGCAATCCGGCGGCGAAATAATAGGGTATCTTGTACTTGCTTTCAAGCAGGAAGACGTAATAAGCGAAAGCGATATGGTGTTCCTGCAACTCATTTCCAATCAGGTGGCAATTTTAATGAGCGTTACAATAGCATATGCCGAAATTGCCCAAAGAGAAAAGGTCAAGGAAATTCAGCTTTCGCTAACTAACTCTCTTGTAAACATCAAAGAAAGAGAAGAATTATTCAGAATTTTATCGCAGGGCATAGACCAGTTTATAGGCATAAGCTATCTGGGTATTAATGTAAAAAATCCCTCAACAAACGAATCCATTACAATGTGTTATGTAAAGGAACCGAACAGAAAGTTTAAGATTTTTCCCGTTAATAAAACACGGGACATTCCCTTTCTGATATTAAAATCTCACTTAAGCCCGGAAGCAGCCGAGAACTTTTATGATTTTAACGCTGAGGAATTTAACTGGCTTTGCCAGCAATCGTCACATTTCCGCTACCTTAAGGAAAAGCTGAATGTTTGCTCTATTCTGTTTGTTAACGATTGCCAGACTGATGACGGCGAGATTAATCTTATCCTTTCAAAAGACGGAAGCAGCGAGTTTAAATTCATGCCTCCAATGAAGGACGCTAAATGCTTTAGCGACCCGGAAATTGAATTTATATTAAAGCTGTTAACACAGCTTGCAATGGTTATGAAGAACTTTTTTGCTTACGAGGAAATCAGCTACCTAAAGAAACAACTTGAGCAGGAAAAAAATTATCTGCTTGATGAAATTAACCTTGCCAATAACTTTCAGGAAATTATTGGCAACAGTATAGAAATTCAAAGCGTGCTCAATAAAGTCACCCAGGTTGCGCCTCTTGACGCGACCGTGCTTATACAGGGAGAGACAGGCACGGGTAAAGAGCTTATTGCCCGCGCCATTCATAATCTTTCCGATCGTAAAGACAAGCCTCTTGTAAAGCTCAATTGTACGGCCTTGCCGACACAACTGATAGAATCCGAATTATTCGGGCATGAACGCGGCAGCTTTACCGGGGCGGTTGAACGCAGAATAGGCAAGTTTGAACTTGCAAACAGCGGGACTATCTTTCTTGATGAAATTGGCGAACTGCCGCTTGAACTCCAGGCAAAACTTCTCCGCGTTTTGCAGGAACAGGAGTTTGAGCGCATTGGAGGCAAGCAGACCATTAAAATTGATGTGCGTGTAATTGCCGCAACAAACAGAGACCTTGAGAACGAAGTAAAAAAAGGGAATTTCAGACCCGACCTTTTCTTCAGGCTGAATGTCTTCCCCATAGCCTTACCGCCATTGCGTAAACGTATTGATGATATTCCTTTGTTTGTAAAGTATTTTTCCGAAAAATATGCAAAAAAAGTAGGCAAGCCTATTAAATCCATACGCAGAAGCGATCTGGAAATGCTTAAGCAATACGAATGGCCCGGCAACATACGCGAACTTGAACACTTAATTGAAAGGGCCGTAATAGTTTCGAACACGCCCAACCTTGAGCTTTCCGAGATAATGTCCGGGAAAGGGGATAAGCCGAGTATAGATATACACGATTTTAAACCGCTTGAACTTGTTGAAAAAGAATATATTATGGCCGCGCTAAGGGCTACTAACGGGAGAGTTACCGGTGAAAAAGGAGCCGCTAAACTTTTAGGTATTAACGGCAAAACACTCGGCTCCAAAATGCGTAAATTCGGCATTAAAAAAGAAATTACAATTTTAACGTAATACAAATAAACAAATACACTGCAAGCACTGTGTTTATCAAAACAAATTGCAGTACTTAAGGCCTAAATACCACCTATGTATTGGCAGCCTTTCCCGACTATCAATAACATTTTACCAATAAATATGATGTTTTGCAAAAAGAGCGTTTAGCGGCTCTTTGGGATTTGAGCACATCATTACCAGCAGGTTGTTTTCGTGAGGCGAAACAAAGGCATTTGTAAATTCACCTCCTATTATCTCAACTTTTCCGAATACTGTTGCATATCCTTTAGCTTCGTTTGCGTTGCCCAGCGCAAGCACATGGCGGCCGTGCAGTTTTCCAAGTCCCCACAGGAAATAAGTATTATGCGCGCAAAAGACCTGATTTATTCCGTACTTGTTTCCGTACAGCTCCAGCGCGCCCGCTTTACCATAGTTATCAGTTAAAATAATTGTTTCCTTTTTAACCGAATCGGGCAGTTTATTATATTCGCAAAACAGCAGGTTACATTTTTCCTCCCAGCCAATCCTATCTGCAAGCAATTGCGGTAAAGGAGGCTTTTTACCTTTTTCAAGTTCCGTGTTAATGCCAAGTTTTTTAACATAACCGGCAACCTGGCCGTAACCGAAATACGGAAGAACTAAAGGCAGGGTTATAACAAGTCCGGCAATAATCTGGAGTGCAAGAAGCGAGATAATAATTTTATTTTTATAACCTTTCAGCAGCCTTTCGTACATTATGGCGCCGCCTGCAAATACTACCGGATAGGCGAACAGGGTTCTGTCCGCCCTGCTTGTTCCCGAAGCGAGCATAAACAAAAAAGTAAAAACAAAAAACAGAGCCAGGAATCTGTAATTCCTGAAACTTTTGCCAAATAATATATAAAATACTCCCGGCGCCCAGATATATACATTGGCAAACGACATGTTTATGATTTGCTCCGTTATAAATTTTAAAGGAGGCGTATATATGTTTTTACCTGTTGAGATATTCCTGTAGAACTCGGCAGATGGGAAGTGATTGCAATACTGCCACAAAATATTTGGCAGGACAATAATAAAAGCCGCGGCCATTCCGAACGCGAACCAGCGGTTAAGCAAAAGCTTATAATGCCCGCTTACCAGCAATGCCAAAATTGCAAATGCAACTGCAAGCGCGAACGTGTGCTTGTTCATCATTCCCAGTCCCATTATTATGCCGGCGGGAATCCACAGCTTTACATTGTTTTGCTTTACAATTTTAATAAGGCACAAAATCATTAATATGGAAAAGACAGGTTCAAAAACGTTCATTGAATAAAAGCCTGAAAACGCCACGTTAACCGGTGTGCACAACATGGCAAGAGCGGCAAGAATTTTCGCTTTCTCTTTGCCGCCAAGTTCTTCGGCAAGCAGACCGGTTAGAAATACCGTTACCGAAGAAGCCAGCGCGGGTAAAAAGCGTATTGCAAAAAGCGATTTCCCGAAAACCGAAATAAAAGCGGCCAGTAATAACGGCGCAAGAGGCGGGTGGTCTACATAACCCAAAGCCGGGCGCAGGGCGCAGGCTATATAATAAAACTCGTCAATAAAGTATCCGTAAGCCGAGTTGAACACGGATATATAAATCAAAAGGAAATTAAGCGCCGCGAGTATAAGCAGCAGTTTGTTTTTCCTGAGAAATTCTTTCAAAGTAAGTCCCATGTTTTTTGATGGCTTAAATTATAAATTAAAAATTCTTTATGCAGTAAAAATATATTTAGCGGCTGTATGCTTAAATAGGTAAAAAGAAGTGAAGTATTAATCCCGATAAAATCTTTTCCCCGGACGGGAAACCATCCGGGGGAAAAGGGAAAGGGGATTATCTTGTCAGCTGTCTGTACTTTATTCTGTGGGGCTGATCTGCATTGGCGCCGAGCCTTTGCAGTTTATTTTCTTCGTATTCGCTGAAGTTCCCTTCGAACCAATAAACCTTGCTGTCTCCTTCGAACGCGAGAATGTGCGTCGCAATTCTATCCAGGAACCATCTATCGTGACTGATAACAACGGCGCATCCTACAAAGTTTTCAAGAGCTTCCTCAAGGGCGCGCATTGTGTTAACGTCAAGGTCGTTTGTAGGTTCATCAAGCAGCAGCACGTTAGCGCCTTCTTTAAGCATCATTGCAAGGTGCACGCGGTTTCTTTCACCGCCGGAAAGCGTTCCTACTTTTTTCTGCTGGTCGGCTCCCGAAAAGTTAAACTGCGCAACGTAAGCGCGCGAGTTGACGCTATGCTTGCCAAGCTCAATGGTATCGCTTCCGTGAGAAATCATCTCCCAGATTGTTTTATCGGGATCGAGCGAAGACCTGCTCTGGTCTACATAGGCAATCTTAACCGTCTCACCGATTGTTATTTCGCCGCCATCCGGTTTTTCCTGGCCCGTAATCATTCTGAACAATGTTGTTTTACCCGCGCCGTTTGGACCTATTACGCCCACAATTCCGCCGGGAGGCAGAGCAAAACTCATATCGTCAACAAGCAGCCTCTCGCCAAATGATTTGCAGACGTTCTTTGCTTCAATAACCACTTTGCCGAGGCGTTCACCAGCGGGTATATAGATTTCAAGATCGCGGGCAAGTTTTTCGCTATCCTCTTTTGCAAGATTTTCGTAAGATGTAATACGCGCTTTGGATTTTGCGTGTCTGCCTTTTGGAGACATGCGAATCCATTCAAGTTCTCTCTTAAGTGTTTTTTGACGCTCGCTTTCTTTTTTCTCTTCAAGAGCCAGCCTGTTCTGTTTCTGGTCAAGCCAGGAAGAATAGTTGCCCTTCCACGGAATACCTTCGCCACGGTCAAGTTCAAGAATCCAGCCCGCGACATTATCAAGGAAATATCTATCGTGCGTAACGGCAATAACGGTTCCTTCATATTTCTGCAAATGATGTTCAAGCCAGGCAACTGTTTCGGCGTCAAGATGGTTTGTAGGCTCATCGAGCAGCAAAATATCAGGCTTCTTTAATAAGAGTCGGCACAACGCAACTCTTCTCCTTTCTCCGCCGGAAAGCACATTAACGGGCGTATCGCCCGCAGGGCAGCGGAGAGCGTCCATGGCCATTTCAAGCTTTGAGTCAAGTTCCCAGGCATCGCACGCGTCAAGTTTTTCCTGCACTTCTCCCTGCCTTTCAAGCAGTTTTGTCATTTCGTCGTCATCCATGGGCTCGGAGAATTTTTCGTTTATCTTGTTATATTCATCAAGCAGGTCCAAAATTTCCTGCACGCCTTCGCCCACAACATCCTTAACAGTCTTTGAATCGTCGAGCTGCGGTTCCTGTTCAAGATAGCCTACAGTATAGCCCGGCGAAAGGACTGTTTCGCCGTTAAAATCCTTATCCACTCCGGCAAGAATTTTAAGCAGCGAGCTTTTACCGGAACCATTGAGTCCCAGCACGCCTATTTTTGCGCCGTAAAAATACGAAAGGTATATATCTTTAAGCACCGCTTTCTGGTTGTAAAACTTACTAACTCCAATCATGGAGTAGATTACTTTGTTCGGTTCGTTGACCATTAACATTTCTCCTTATTGCTGAATGCAAATATCATTAAGATTTTGCATTGAAATAGAAATAAATAATTTTAAAATTGCATATAATATCAACCACAATTTATAAATTTTAACATGAAAAAAGAAACCGATCCGCGCATGCACTCGGCCGAGCACATTTTAAACGGCACAATGGTAAAAGTATTCAACAAAGGACGCTCGTTCAGCGCGCATATAGAGAAGAAAAAATCGAAGTGCGATTATAAAAACTTTGAACGCAACCTTACCGAAGAGGAGTTAAGAGATATTGAAAAACGGGTCAATGACGTTATTAAACAGGAACTGCCCGTAACCGAAGAATTTATGCCGCGTGAGGAAGCCGAGAAAGTATTCTTTCTGGGCCGCCTGCCCGATGAAGCCGGAGACGTTTTACGTATAATTAAAATTGGCAATTATGACGCCTGCCCCTGTATTGGCGAACATGTTAAAAACACTAACGAAATTGGCGCTTTCCGCATTATTTCTTCGGGATACGAGGAAGGCATTTTGCGCATCAGGTATAAACTGGATTGATAAATTGCAGTCCTGATTTTTTCAGGCTTCTTTTTTTACATTAAGCAAACCCCGAAGGGCATGAATTATCACAAAATAATGATAAAAAATGGCCAAAACATGTTTAAGGGATAATGGTTGTATTAAATATTTCACCCCTTCGGGGTTAGCTTAAATTATTGGCATAATTTCTACAATCATATCATCCCTTCGGGATTGAAAACACAATAGCTAAATTAAATGAGGCTTACTGTTTTATATTGTGGTATTTTTTGCGTAAAGAGATGTTGCAGCTCTTTACGCAAAAAGCCCAACATCCCTCGCCGCAAGCGGCCCTCTCCCTTCAAAGGGAGATTTTAACGCAGCTTATTTGTATTGTCCTCTGGTAGTTTTAGTTTGTAACCGCTTTACAAACTAATATCCGTTTTCCATCACCTTCATTTTGTTTAAGTCAATTGTTTTGTTAATGTTAAAGTTTCGCGCAAAATCTTCATCGTGAGTAATCAGAATAACAGCTCCCCGGTAATTTGCAAAAGCCGCCTGCATTTGCTCTATGCTGTCCAGATCGAGATTATTTGTAGGCTCATCAAGTATTATTAAATTGGGACTATTGGATGATGCGAGCAAACATGCCATTGCAAGCCTGCATTTTTCTCCCCCGCTTAATCTGCCGGCTGTTTTATTGGCATCGTGGCCGTAAAATTTAAACCGCGCAAGACGTATACGCAATTCATGCTCCGGCAGTTTATAGTTGCAGGCAATCCGCATATTTTCAAGTATACTTAAATCGGCAGAAAGGATTTCGTAACGCTGGTCTATAATGCCAATGCTGTTGGTATTTGCAATAATATTTCCTTCAGCAGGCGCAAGTTTGCCGAGTATCAAATTTACAAGTGTTGTTTTACCCGACCGGTTGTTACCTGCAAATAAAACGCGCTCTCCGTATTTGATATTAAAACTTAACGCTTCCGGCCAAATATTCCCCGTTCCGTACGAATAATTCACATTGTTAACCGTTATCAGATTTTTCTTTTTACCAGCCGCAGCATCAATATCTATCTTAATAATATTATCAGGGGGCAAATTATTTTTTAGCTCATCAAGTCTGCCCGCAATTGAATTGATTTTCTTTTCGTATATGTCTCCAAGACGGGCAAGGGTATTTTCGGCATTGCCACGCCTTTTATTGATAGCGGCTTTTATATATCTTCTGTTATCTCTTTTCTTTTCAGCGTTTTTGTTTTGTCTCTCTTTCGCTTCAATAACCGAAGAGGCAAGCTTTATTTGCTTTTGCAGTTCAACCTGCGCATTTGTTATTTTCTTTTCCAGCAGGGCTTTTTCGGCAGATTTTGCCTCATGGTAGAAATCATAATTTCCCCCATAAGAAGAAATTGTCCCGTTGTTAAGTTCAAGTATCCGGTCAACAATACGCAGCAGCTGCCTGTCGTGACTCACAATCAGCAGTCCCTTTTTATAATCACGAATAAAATCATAAAACAGGTTACGAGCTTCCATATCAAGATGGTTTGTAGGTTCATCCAGCAGAAGGAAATCCGGCGCGCTCAGCAAACAGGAAGCGAGCATAATTCTTTCCGCCTCTCCTCCGCTAAGGCTGCTTATTTTGCGTTCAAGGGCAAGCCCCGATAGTTTTAATGAATCCAGGATCTCTTGAATCCGGCTTTCAATCTCCCAGTCATTGTCAAGAATATAATAATCCTCACCGTTACCATTACCGGCAACAATTCTGTTCAACGCTGTAATTTTCTGTTTAACGCCAAGCATATCGGCAACGTCACGGTTTGCATCAGGTATCTGTTCCTGTTTCAGTAAGGCAATTGTTCCGCTTAGCTCAACCGATCCGGCGGAAGGAGAAATCCCGCCAGCAAGAATATTAAGAAGCGTAGTTTTTCCTGAGCCATTATTCCCCACAATGGCGGTTGTTTTATCTGTAATATTTAAATTTATATCGGTAAATAGATTTTCCCCATTGGGAAAAGTATACGATAATCCTGAAACTTTAATAAAGAATGGCATATAATTATCACTCCAAATCTTAAATAGATTAGTAAATCAGTTAATTGATTCGATTTGATGATAATTATATTTTCATTTGAACTGCAGTTAGTTAAAGAATCCCGCCGCCTTAAAATAAGGGTGCGGATTATTTTGTAGTTCAAAAATACTAAAAATAAAAGAGCGGTTCAACAAAAACAGGCAGTTGCGCCTACCTGCCCATAAGGTTGTTGATAAAATCGAGGTTCTCAGATTCCGAATTGGAAATTACAATTTTAATAATTGCCGTCAGCGGAACAGAAAAGAGCATTCCCGGTATTCCCCAGATATACCCCCAAAGCAGAACTGCAAGAAGCACAATAAGCGGGTTAAGGTTAAGACGTTTGCCTATTATCATGGGTTCAATAAGATTAAAACAAAGCGTTTGTATTACGGCAATTGTAACGCAAATTGCCGCGGAATAGCTGAATGAGCCATACTGGATTAACGACATAAGAGTCGGCAGCAGCAAGGCAATTGCCGAGCCGATGGTTGGAATAAAATTCAGCAAAAACAGAAGCAATCCCCAGATGATTGCAAAATCCACATTGAATAGAAGCAAAGCCACAAAAACAAGAACACCGCCAAGGAGGTTAACCGCAATTTTTGCAACAATATATCTTTGTATCTGTTCAACTATGGCTTTAAATGTATTCTCAAGAATTTCTTCCCGGTTGCGTCTTTCTTCATTCAATGCCATGCGGTATTCATCAGGGAGCGGAAGCACGTCTAAGCGTTCCTCTTTTTTTAGCTGAGCCTCCATTTTTTTTATGACCGGCTTTACCTTGCCCGAAACGTACCTTTTTTTAATGGCTTCGTAAATGGTATCATGCCCGGTAACAATAAACACAAAAAAGAAAACGGCGAACAATACGCTCCCCAACAGCGAAAAAGTTGAGGAAAAAACATCACCTGCAATTGATTTGTAATCGAAACGCGCCACAATATTTTGTACGGAGAAATTCCTTAAAAACGGGTCTCTTATGTTCAAAGAACGGGCGGCATCGCGGACCAATGTGTTTAATTTTGTAAGATATTCCGGCAGTTGTTCCGAGAGTTGAGAAAATGAATCAATTGTAAAGCTTGAGATTCCGAAGACAGCAAAACCTATTATGGCCAGATCGAGCAAAAGCACAACTGCAACAGGAATTTTTTTTGATTTCAGAAACGAGTTCAAAGGCGAAAAAAGGAAAAACAGAAAATAAGAGATTATAAAAGGTATAAAAATATGCTGTAGCTGCATTAAAATAATGCCTATAACAAAAAGCCCAATAATCGAAATAAAAAATTTTACTGCCGGGTCAAGCAGTTTCTTGTTCTTCACCAAATCACTCATTTTATTACTTAATGACATACAAAAGTATATAAAATATTTGATAAATCCAGCTCAATAATTTATTTTGCAGCATTCTTAACAGTTTTTTTACTTATGAAACATATACTCTTACTCATTTTTGCAATTTCTGCAATTGCATTTCCGCAGGTAAAATTCAGCGGCAACTTTGAAAGCGGAAATTTAAATACCGTTTCCACCACAGATTCAGTCAACTACACAGTAACTTCCAAAGAAGATATAACCGGCCGATGGTTTTACTTTAAAATGATGGGAGTAAAAAACAAATTCATCAGCGTACGCGTCAGCAATACCGATTGCAACCGACCGGTCTACTCGTACGATAACAGGAATTTTATCAGCTTTTCTGAAAGCGAAAGCCCTTCGCAAAATCTCTTCAGAAAAACTTATGAGCAGGATACTGTTTATGTAGCCTATTTTGTTCCGTATAATTTCAGCTATATGCAGGAAAGAATAGCTCAATGGAAACAGTCCCAATATGTTCATGTAGATACTTTGGGCTTTACGCAGAAAGGTCTGCCTATTCAGGAGATCAGAATTACAGATACTTCGGTTCCGGATTCCGGCAAGTACCATGTATGGGTACATGCAAGGACTCATCCGAGCGAAACGCCAAGTTCCTGGCATTTTGACGGGCTTGTGCAACAGCTTTTAAGCAACGATGACGTAATTAAGTTTTACAGGCAAAAAATAGTTTATCACTGTATTCCGTTCACAAATCCGGATGGAGTTTACTACGGCAAGGCGCGTGTAAACTATTCCAATGTTGATGTTGAATCCAACTGGAACGAAAGCGACGCCCAAACCACCCAGGAAGTAAAAATACTGAAAGCCCGCATGGCGGCTATTAACGCGCAAAAGCCTATAGCGGTGTTCCAGAATTTACACGCTCAGGCTTCGCAGTTCTGCACATTCTGGATTCATACAGCATCTTCCACAACATCTCAGTTTTACAGACGGCAGTTACAGTTTGCAAATCTGAATGTTTCGGGCAACCCTTGCTTTACTCCGGCAGATTACAGCTTTTCGAACCTTAGCATGACGTTCCCCGAAGGATGGCTTTGGACAAACAATAAAGAAAAGACCCTTGCATTAACTTACGAAACCCCTTTCGACTATTATTCAACAAAACTTCAGGTTACCACAGATAACCTGAAATCGCTCGGAGTTCGTTCCGTTTATGCAATAAGCGAATTTCTGGAGCTTTCGCATCCAAAATATTACCTGCTTGATAACAACAGCATAGTATCCAACTGGAAAGCGGATTCCACTTCGGGAACAGGATTTTACAGCAAAAACTTTTTGTATACGGCCACTGCTCTCAATAAGGGCCCGGCTGTGTTTTCTACTGATGAACTTGACAAAGGCAACTACGATGTTTATTCATGGTGGCCTTCTTCAAACAGTTTTGCCTACGACGCCAAAACAACTATTGAAGCCGATGGAGCGAAATATGAAATTGTAAAAAGCCAGCAGATAAACGGCGCGCAATGGAATTTTATAAAGAACATCAATCTTTCAAGTCCCGGCAAGATTAAAATAAGCGTAAGCGATTCCGCAAGCGGCTACGTTGTGGCGGACGCGTTTAAGATTGTTTACAACGGCGAACCGCTAAACGTTGCCAGGACAGAAGGAGTTAAGGATTTTGCCCTTATGCAAAACTATCCCAATCCATTTAACCCTTCAACTACAATCAGCTGGAAGATGAAAAGCGCGGGTAAAGTTAGTCTGAAAGTATACGATGCCTTGGGCCGGCTTGTATCAACGCTTGTTAATGACGAAAGAAAACCGGGATCTTACAAGCAGGAATTCAACGCGAAAAATCTTTCGAGCGGAGTTTATTATTACAGACTTACAGTCGACTCCTTTACGGAATCGAAAGCAATGATATTGCTGAAATAATACATGGATTTTTATAAAAATAAGCAGTAAACTATCAAACCACAAAAACCGGAGGAAAAAGTGAAAGAAAAAAACAATCTGCTCATTCCGTTGGCTATAATTGCTACTGCTTTGGTAATATGCGCTGTTGTAATTGGAAGCGCATTAAAAATCTCGAAAAAAGAAAGCCAGACAATAACCGTAACCGGCTCGGCTAAAAAAGTCATTATTTCCGATTTCGGAATACTAAGGGGTTCGCTTACAGCTTCGGCGCCAACCGCAAATGTTGCCTATAAAGAGTTGCAAAGCCAAAAACCGCAATTGCTTAAATATCTTGCGTCAAAGGGTTTTCCGCAGGATAAGGTTTCGTTTTTTACCGTTGTGGTTATTCCCAAATACGAAATAACGGCAAATGGTATGCAGACATCCAATGTTGTAGGCTACACTTACAGCCAAAGGATTGAAATACAATCCAATGATGTGCAGAAGATTAAGGATATTTCTCTCGAAATAAGTTCGCTTGTGCAAAACGGATTAAGTTTTACCGTTGAAACACCTGAGTATTTCTATTCAAAACTCGCCGAGCTTAAAGTTGAAATTCAGGCAGAAGCCGCAAAAGACGCCATGATAAGAGCCCAGAAAATAGCTAAATCCACAGATTGCGAACTTGGGCATATTACTAATGCCAAAATGGGCGTACTTCAAATTACTCCAAAATACTCAAACATGGTTTCGGATATGGGCGTAAACGATTTAAGCTCTATCGAAAAGGAAATTACGGCGGTTGTAAACGCCTCGTTCGAAATAAAATAAAACGGAAGGCGCATACAAGTTTATATTTTTTTTGATGCATAAGTAAATGCCAAACTTTTACTCGTAATATCTGTAATTTGATTAAACACGCTGCGGATATTACGATTTTTCATATTACCAGATTATTAGCTTTTGCTTTTGAAAAAGCGATCTTCAGATATAATAATTTATACCTTCGGGAAAAAAGGAGTGATGATGTATAAAATGCGAAATACCGGTTATTTTACTGTAATAATGCTTTTGCTGAACATATTTACTGGCAATGTGTTTCCGCAATGGTCATCAAATTCCGGTGTAAACTTAACCGTTTGCGATACAATTGGCGAACAATGCCTGCCTAAAAGCGCTCCTACCAGTGACGGTGGTTGCTATATAAGCTGGTTTGACAGCCGCCAGGGAATGTACGCGCTGTATATTCAGAAACTGGATGTTAACGGTTATCCGCAATTTTCTCCAAAAGGATTGCTTGTAAGTAACAAACCTCAGCAGTCCAGTTTGCTTGATTGGGATATGGCCACAGATAAAGACGATAACGCTATACTTGTATTTTGTGACATCAGAAACAGCCCGCAGTACAACCCAGTGGCGTACAAGGTTAGTCCCAAGGGAGAACTTCTGTGGACAGAAAATGGCATTTCTCTTTCCGACTCTGTAAACATTAACCATTACAACCCAAAAGTGGCAGTAACAAGCGACGACAATTATGTTTTCTGCTGGATACTTTCTTCAGATACAAGAAAAGTAATACTTCAAAAATTAAATGCAGCCGGTACGAAGCAATGGGGCGCGGGGGTAGTCATATCCGGTTCCGGCGATGAAAGTATTGACTGGCCATGGCATATCGCTTCCAACAATGGCAGCGTAATACTTATGTGCAGCGGATATTCAGGTTCCTTTTCCGCCACCAAAAACTATAAGCTTTATTCAAAGAAAATTTCTTCAACAGGTTCTCTGGTTTGGGATGACACCGTTTACAATCTGGCTTATGTGCCCGGTTATTATACACCTCGGATTTTTCAAGATGGGAACGGAGGAGCAATTTTTGCGTGGCAAGATAGCCGTGATAAGGATAACATTACAAACAGTTTTGTGCAGCATCAAAACCAGGAAGGAAGATTCCTGTTCCCGGTAAACGGAACCGCTGTTGCAGCGTCAAAAAACTTTTTGCGGTTTACTCCCATCGCTGCATTCGATGCCACCAGCCAAGAGACATACGTATTTTGGTACAATCGCGATCTGCAGCAATTCACAGAAGGAATTTACGGGCAAAAACTGGATTCCCTTGGAGAAAGAAAATGGGGTGAAGACGGAATATCTTTTAAGGCAATGAATGGTAATGGTTCGGCCTATCTGGGCGCATTCGTTTATAAAAATACCGGCTATGTTGTTTATAATGAAAGAATTGCCAACACCATGACTGATGTTGGCAAGGCTCTTGCTATAAAACCAGACGGAAAGCTTGTTTGGCAACAGGGAACAATTGAAGCGGCTACGAGCGCTTCGGCAAAGATCAAAATGTTTGGTTCGATGAATAAAAACGGAACAATTGTATTGGCCTGGGGAGATAGCCGCGGTTCAGACGGCAGCGGTATATATGCGCAAAATATTAACGCCGATGGCACCTTGGGCTCCGGCAATAGCGTTCCTGTTGAACTTGTAAGTTTCTCTTCAGCAATAAATGAGAAAGGCGTATTACTTGGCTGGATTACTGCGACAGAAACCAATAATTCCGGTTTTTCGGTTGAACGCAAATCGGCAAACTCAGAATGGCAAGCAATTGGGTTTGTAAACGGAGCAGGCACAACTTCCTCGAGTACCATGTATTCGTATTTGGATCCAAACCCGGTTCCCGGTAAAAACCTGTACCGATTAAAACAAATGGATTATAATGGGAACTTTACGTATTACGGCGAAATAGAAACCATCATAGCAAATCCGGGCGTTTTTGCCCTATACCAAAACTACCCCAATCCTTTTAATCCTTCAACTGAAATTAGTTTTGATCTTGTGGCAAGTTCAAAAGTTGAGCTGAAAGTTTATGACATGCTGGGGCAGCAGGTGGCTCTTTTGATTAACGGTGTTTTGCAAGCCGGAACTCACAGCTGCAATTTCAAAGCCGATAACCTAAGTAGCGGCATTTATTTTTATTCCATTTTGGTTAAGGGGGTTGACGGCACACATTATACGGCTGTTAGAAAAATGATTCTTGAAAAGTAACTTCACAGCGCGGCTTGCTATTGCAAGCCGCCATTTTCCCGCCATTTATCTCACAATGGAACCATTTATCATTAAAACCGGGTTATTAACTTGACAAAAAGCCCAAAAGCTTTATATTTGGAAACTAAATAAACGGAAATAGTTTCCGCAGTAAAATAGTGGTTCAGGAAGCCATTTTTTTATCAGAGCATGGAAACTATAAAAACCCAAATAGTTTTTTATGTAGAACGAATAGACAATTTGATGGACCTGATAAGGCAAAAACCTCAGAAATTTTCAGTAATCCGGAAGCATTTACCGGTAATTACTGACAATCTACCGATTAAAACTTCAGGTTTTACAAGATACACGGTAATTTTCGTTTACAATTTCGGGACTTTCAGTAAATAAAAAGCTTTAAGGGTAACATTTAATTAACAACCAATGTGAAAGGTTAAAAAAAATGAATGACGAACTTGAAATAAGAGACAGAATATTACAGAAAGCCGAAGAAATGTTTATAAATTTTGGCATCTCACGGGTAACCATGGATGAATTGGCTCAGGAACTTGGAATGAGCAAAAAAACAGTCTATAAGTATTTTGAAAACAAAGAGCATCTGATTAAAGAGATAATCAAAGCGAAAAAATGCGAAAACGGGGATGTAATAGAAAAAATTATTTCGGATGACTCGCTCGATTTTATTGACAAGCTGAAAAGACTTATGACGCACCTTAGCGAAATGTCAAAACAACTTCGCAAGCCGTTGATTGACGATTTGACGAGATCGTATCCGAATATTTTTAAGAATATTTCCGACTTCCGTAAAAATTACGCGCTTGCCGAGTTCGAAAAACTAATTGCCCAGGGTATTGACGAAGGTTTCTTCAGACCGGACATCAGCAAAGAGATTGTGGTTCTGGTTTATATATCCGCGATACATGCTATAATTGTGCCGGAAGTGCTTGTAACATTGCCCCTTTCGGCAGATCAGGTTTTCAAATCAATTATAGCAATAATTTTCAAGGGGGTTCTCTCCGATAAAGGAAGGGAATGCCTGACAAAAAAAACGCCCCAAACGGCTACCGAACCATAAAGGGCAGATTAATAAAATGATAACATGGAGAAAGAATAAAGATGGGAATAACGAGAGAAAAGTTGATAACAGGTATATTTTTAATTTTGTGCGCGGGTTTTACAAGCGCGCAGGATAAACTTCAGCTTACCCTCGATGAAGCAATTCAGACAGGGTTAAAAAACAGCAAAACACTACACGCCTCACTTATGAAAGTAAAATCGGGAGAAGCAAAAGTACGCGAAACCAATACCATGCTGCTTCCTTCCCTTAAGTTCACAGGCAGCTACACACGACTGAGTGAAATTGATCCGTTTGTAATTGATGCCGGGCCTTTGGGTTCATTTACTCTGGCGCCTTCAATTCCTAATAACTATGGTATGAAGTTGTCAGTTGTTCAACCTGTTTTTACAGGCTATAAAATAGAAAACAGCATAAAAATGGCAGAGTTTAACGCCGATGCAAACAGCGCAGACTTCAACAAAGACAAAAGCGAACTGATATACAATATTAAAAACGCTTACTGGAGCTTTTTTAAGGCCCTCGAAATGCAGAAAGTTATTGATGAAAACGTGGCTCAAACCAAAGCTCACCTGGCGGACGCGCAGAACCTTTTACAACAGGGAATGCTTACAAATAACGATGTTCTGAAGATTGAAGTGCAGCTCTCGGATATTCTTTTCAAACAGGTTGACGCGAAAAACAATGTGAGACTTGCTGTAATTGGGCTTAACAACGTAATAGGAATACCGCTAAGCACGCAGACAGAAATAAAATCCACGGTATCAATTAGCGGCGCTGAATATTCTGACCTGGATGCTTTGGTAAGCAAGGCTCAATCCAACAGGGCGGAAGTTAAAGCCGCCGATTTGAGAATAAAGACCAGCGAAGCCGGAGTTTCGGTAGCAAAATCTGGCTGGTATCCGCAGGTCAGCATTTCCGGCAACTATAATTATAACCGCCCCAACCAAAGGATACAGCCTGCAAAAGACCAGTTTGACGGAACATGGGATGTAACGCTTGGTCTATCGTTCGATATTTGGAACTGGAATGTTACAGGGCACCAGACGGAACAGGCGGAAGCTCAATTGGCTCAAACCATAGATGCGCTTGGAACAATTAAAGACGGCGTTACGCTTGAAGTTACACAGGACTTCCTGAACTTTCAGCAGGCAAAGGAGAAAATTTCCATTTCGGAACTTGCTGTTAAACAGGCAGATGAAAATTTAAGAATAATAAGCGAAAAATTTAAGAACGGACTTGCATTAAGCTCCGATGTAGTTGACGCTGACGTGGCGCTTCTTTCGGCCAGAACGAACAATACAACTTCCAAAGTGGATTTTGAATTGGCTAAAGCAAAATTAACGAAGGCCATTGGCGAATAAACGGTGTAAAGGTTTATTAAGATTTATTTAAGGAATATGAAAATGAAAAAATTAAAATATATAGGCATAACATTATTAATTATTGGCGCGGCAGCTACTGTATTATTATACAACAAAGCAAAAGTTCAGGCGAAATCAAAAGTTGACGTTATTGATTCTTATGCAGTATCCGTAGTAAGCGCAGGCATTCAAAAGGTTGACGACAATGTTTCATCGGTTGGGGTTATAGCCGCCAATAACGATGTTAATATTATGTCCGAAACACAGGGGCGGGTAACCGCAGTATATGCAAAAGTTGGCGATTATAAAAAAGCCGGTTCCGTACTTTTTCAGATAGATGATGAAGTTAAAAAAGCAAACTTTGCAATGGCCGAAGCAAATTACCAAAAGACGAAAAAAGACCTTGAACGGTATGAGCTTTTGTACAAGCAGAAATCCGCGACAGACGCGCAATACGAAGCGGCTAAACTTGCCTATGCAACAGCGGACGCGAATTATATAGTTGCAAAAAGACAATTAAGAGACACAAAAATAACCACCCCAATTTCGGGCGTTATAACTGCGCGCAATGTTGATCTCGGCTCAATGGTTCAGGCCGCTCCGCAGGCTACTCTTGTGGCAAACGTGGTTGATATTTCAAAACTTAAAGTAAAAGTAAACGTTCCCGAAAAGGACGCTTTCAAGTTAAAAGTAGGCGATAGAGTTGATATAACAAGCGAAGTATATAAAGGCACAACTTTCGAAGGGAAAATAAGCACAATAGGCTCCAAGGCAGATGAAGCTCATACATATCCCGTTGAAATTGGACTTGCAAACAATGGTAAAAATCCGTTGAAAGCAGGGATGTTCGCGCGCGTATACTTTAAGACAATTCAAAAGAAGGAAGCTTTTGCAATACCACGAGAAGCTTTGGTTGGAAGCGTGAAAACGCCACAGGTATTTGTTGTGGAAAACAACATGGCAAGGCTAAGAAATATAACACTCGGCAGCGAATTCGGCACAAACATAGAAGTGCTTGGCGGTTTAACTCCGGGTGAGGTAATAGTTGTAAATGGCCAGAATAATCTGACGGATAATGTAAAAGTTGATGTGATGAAATAAGCCAGGAAATGAAGGAATAAAGAAATGACAATAACAGAATTATCAATAAAGCGGCCATCGCTTGTAATAATAGTATTTTCAGCGCTTGCAGTGCTCGGAATATTCAGCTATATGCAGCTGCAATATGAGCTGCTGCCAAAATTCAGCCCGCCCGTTGTAACTATAACAACAACTTATCCGGGCGCGTCTCCAAGTGAAGTGGAAACCGGAGTAACCAAACTGGTGGAAGATGCGGTTTCGGGACTTGATAAAGTTTCAACCGTACGCTCAAGTTCAATGGAAGGAGTTTCGTTTGTTACTATAGAATTTTCTTACTCTGCAAATATAGACTTCGCTTTACAGGACGCGCAGCGAAAAGTATCCGAAGTTCGTTCACAACTGCCTACAGGCTGTAAAGACCCTACGGTCTCAAAAATAGCCATAGACGAATTGCCGGTATTGAGAGTCGGCGTAACAAGCAATATGCCGTCTAAGGAGTTTTATCAATTCCTTAAAGACCAGATAAAACCGCAAATCTCGAAAATTGCCGGCGTTGGGCAGGTGGCTCTTATTGGCGGCAACGAAAGAGAAATTAAGGTTAACCTCGATATGCAAAAGCTGAAATCGTTTGGGCTTTCCATATTGCAGGTAACTCAGGCTGTTAAAGCTTCGAACCTGGATTTTCCCACAGGCAAAATTGATGACGCGGACGGACAGTTTGTTGTTAGAGTGGCGGGCAAGTTCAGTTCAATAGATGACTTAAGACAGCTTGCCATAGGCAAATCGAGCCAGGGCGGAAGCATTAAACTGGGCGATGTTGCAGAAATTGAGGACGGAATAAAAGAATATGTAAATCTTAACAGAATAAACGGTATGACTTCCGTTGGCCTGACTATTCAGAAACAGACTGATGCAAACACTGTTGAAGTTAGCAAACTTGTAAAAGCAAGACTCATAGATCTGGAAAAGAATTACTCCGGCAGCAATCTGAAATTTAATATTGCAATGGACGGATCGGAGTTTACTTCCGATTCCGCAAACGCCGTAAAGGAAGACCTTGCCATAGCCGTTGTGCTTGTAGCGTTGGTTATGCTATTGTTCCTGCACAGCATACGTAACTCAATAATAGTAATGATTGCAATCCCCGCGTCACTGATTTCCACGTTTATTGGCATGTATGTGATGGGCTTTACGCTTAATGTAATGACGTTACTTGGGCTTTCGCTTGTTGTGGGTATTCTGGTGGACGACTCCATTGTGGTTCTCGAAAACATATACCATCATCTTGAAATGGGAGAAGAAAAACGCGTTGCGGCGTTAAAAGGAAGAAATGAAATAGGCTTTGCCGCCCTGGCAATAACCATGGTGGATGTGGCTACATTTTTACCACTTGCACTGGTAAGCGGCATTATAGGCAATATCATGAGGCAGTTTGCGCTTGTAGTTGTTTTTGCAACATTGCTTAGTCTGTTTGTTTCGTTTACAATTACACCCATGCTTGCTTCACGATTCGCGAAGCTGGAAAAACTGAAATCAATTGGTATTCTCGGCCGGTTTACAAACTGGTTCGAAGCTCAGTTTAATAAATTCGGCGTTGTTTACGATAGAGTCTTACGTTGGGGCTTGGCAAACCGCGGTAAAGTTGCTTTACTTGCCGTGGCATTGTTTGTCTCCGCGCTGGCTCTGGCGCCTCTTGGCTTTATTGGAACCGAATTTATTGCCATGCCGGACCAGGGAAAATTTGCCGTTACAATAGAAATGAACCCCGGTTCCACTTTCGATAACACAAACTACCAGTCGGAAAAGGTAGAAAGAATTCTTTCCGCAATTCCCGAAGTTAAAACCGTTTTTGTAAACGTGGGAGCTTCGGCAGAGGGAATTATAGGTTTTGCTTCAAACAGGGTTTCGGAACTTGATGTAACGCTTGTACCTAAAAACGAAAGGCTCAGGTCTACCGATGATGTTACCGCCGAAATTAAGCAGAAAATACAGCAAATACCCGGAATTAAAGTGCGGGTAAACCCAATGGGTATATTTGGAACTGCCAACCAGACGCCAATACAGCTGCTTGTAAGCGGCGCCAACATAGATGAAGTTAACCGTACGGCAAAAATCATGGAGAACCTTGTTAAGAAAGTCCCGGGAACAGCGGACGTAAGGCTTTCTTCCGAAGACGGAAAACCGGAAACAAAAGTCCTTATAGACAGAGACAAAATGGCTTCTTTCGGTATCACTCTTGCCGATGTTGGTTCAACTTTGCGTGTAGCTTTCGCGGGTGATGACGATTCCAAATTTCGTGACGGACCAAATGAATACGATATAAGAATCAATCTTGACCAGTTTGACCGCTCAAAAACTACAGATATTGAAAACCTGACAGTTGCCAACAGGATGGGGCAGCAGATAGAGCTGAAACAATTCGCTTCGGTAGTAAGATCAACAGGTCCAACATTGCTTCAAAGAGAAGAAAGGAATTCGGCAGTTACAGTATACTCCCAGGTTATCGGTCGTCCAAGCGGTTCGGTAACAGCGGATATTCAAAAGGAAATGGCTAAAATCAAACTGCCTTCCGGAGTAAGCATCAAATTCAATGGCGATGCCAAGAACCAGAGTGAATCGTTTGGCAGCCTGGGGCTTGCATTGTTCGCCGCAATTTTGTTTACATACATGATTATGGTTGCCTTATACGACTCGTTTGTTTACCCGTTTGTAGTATTGTTCTCAATTCCTGTAGCAATGGTTGGCGCGATGTTCGCGCTCGCTTTCACAATGAAATCGTTAAGCATATTTTCCATACTCGGCATAATAATGCTTGTGGGGCTTGTAGCCAAAAACGCCATTCTTTTGGTTGACAGAACAAACCAGAAACGGGCCGAAGGCGAATCTGTTTATGACGCTCTTATTGACGCTGGAAAAACCAGGTTGCGCCCCATAATAATGACAACCTTAACCATGGTATTTGGCATGTTGCCAATAGCGTTATCAACAGCCGCTGGCGCAGAGTGGAAATCGGGACTTGCATGGGCGCTTATAGGCGGTCTAACAAGTTCGCTTGCTCTTACTTTGGTGCTTGTTCCGGTAGTATATTCCAAGGTGGAAGAATACCGCGAAGCTTTCCCGGCGTTGTTCCGAAAAGTATTCCACAAGAACAGGAATTTCAGCCCTGAAGCTACCGTGCAAAACGCGGACTTGCAACAGGACTAATACCCGACTTGTAATTTATAAAAGGCTGCTTATTGTAACATATTGCAGCCTTTTACTATTTTAAACGGATTTATCCACTATTGTCCCCTGAAGCGTATCGGAAGAGCTGATAATATCGCTCAATGTTTCTTCAAGAGAGTTGCTGCCGCTTTCGGAAGAAGCCTGTTCTTTCTTCAGTAATTCGGCAATTTTTTTTGTCAAATCGGTTTTCTCCGATGAGGTTGCGCTTTGAGTTGATGCTGTTTGTGAAGCCGAGCTTTGAGTTTGAGCTGTACTTTGCTGCTGAGTTGTAGTTTTTTTGCTCTTGGTTTTGCTTTTTGCAGCTTCAGCTTTAATAGCTGCAATTTCTTTCTGCTCTTCTTCCTGAGTGATTTCCTTTGCCTCATATTTCGCTTCAATTTCAGCAATTTTTTTCTTCTGTTCGTCACTTAATTCCGAAGTGGAATCGGTAGAAAATAAAGCTGAGGTGGTGCTTGTACTTGATACGCCGCTTACCATTTTTAGCCTCCTGTTTTTATTCGTAAAACGAAATTATTTATTTCGCTTTTATAGGATAATCGCAGATTGCCTTTTAATATTAATGGTTAAAATGAGTGTAGAAATAGTTTAATTTTATTTAAAATCCGCATAATGAACCAATTAAAATATCAAAAGCCAGCAGTTAAACTGCCGCTGTAAAGTAGTTTATAAAATTTTAACTATCGATAAATATTTTAACTATCTGGCAAAAAGATAAGAATATTTAAAAAAATTTCGCAAAGCGTAAAAAATCAGTAATATTACTGATTTTTTTCTCCTTTTTTTTTATTATCTTTATTCAATTATCAGTGTATTACAGGAGTGAGAGGGTATATTAATAAAATACGGGGTAAAAATGGGGCGCAAAGAAGAGAGTGAAATCGACAAGTTCGATTTTTTATGGAATAATTCCGCGGACGGAGTATGCATAATAAACGCTTGCGGTAAAATTGAAGATGTGAACAACGAATTATGCACGCTTGTTGGAAAGCAGCGAAATGAGTTAATTGGACATGGAGCAGATTGCATGATAAAAATGATTACCTGCAATGATTCCATGAATAAAAATCAGACGGATTTTTCAATTGAAGATACTTTTTTTATTCATGATGATAGAAGCCCTATGCTTTTTTCGCAAAACAATGGAATCATAAAGGTTTCAAAAGTAGCATTTAATTCAAAAACCGGAGAGCGTTATGTTTTGGCAGTCTTTCACCACGAAGGCAAAGCAATGGAAGGAGCGGATATTCATACAAAAAGCGCCCTGTTATCGGCCGCAGACCCGTTAATTGCAAAACTGAAGACCTTAAATCTGTCCAAAACGTCTTATATAATTAATAGTTACGAAGCATTGCTTAAACAATTTGTGCATTATTCCGATGATGTTTTATGGATGATGGATACCGAATTCAACTTTTCCTTTATTAGTCCATCAGTAAAAAAAATGCGGGGTTTTTCGGTTGACGAGGCTATGCGGCAATCATTGTTCGATTCTCTGTCAATCGATTCGGTAGAACTTGTTCGGAATACAATCGATAAAACTTTAGTGATGAACCGGAAACAATTAAACGAGGGCTTTATTTTACAGCTCCAGCAAATATGTAAAGATGGTTCATATAAATGGATTGAAGCCACTGTCAGACTAATTCTTGATGACAACAATATGATCATTGGTTTTATAGGTATCACACGCGATATTTCCGAAAGAAAACGAGCTGAATTACAGACCTATGAGGCTAAAAATTACCTGAATAAAATAATCAACAACATTGGCGACCCGGTTTTTGCCAAAGACGAGCAATACAAATTTGTTCTTATCAATAAAGCGTTCTGCCGGTTCTTTAAAAAAGAGAAGAAAGAGATTATAAACAGACCCGATTATGAGATTTTTTCAAGTGAAGACTGCGAACTGTTTCATAAAAATGACGATAAAGTATTGCAAACCGGTAAAACATTTTTAACCGAAGAGTACTATACAGACCAGAATAACAAGAAGCATGTGCTCTTTACCCGGAAGGCTTTACTAACGGACAACAACGGTAAAAAACTGATAGTTGGAAGCATAAGAGATATGACCCAAATAAAACAAGCAGATGCGACTCTTGCCAAGGCGTTAGGAAAAGAAAAAGATACAAATAAGCTTATGGCGGATTTTTTATCCATGGTTTCGCACGAATTCAGAAATCCTATTACAGTAATCAACTCTTCGGCGCAGCTGCTTGAGTGTTATCTTGAAGTACTTAACCAGGAAGAACGTTCCGAAATTTTTGAAAGGATACACAGCAGTATTCAAAAAGTTCTTATACTGCTTGATGATATTTTGTTGTTAAGCGAATCAAATACAAAAGGTTTTATGTTTAATCCGGAGCCCTTGAATAGCGATTTATTACTACAGGATATTATAAAGGAAATCTCGCAGACATATAACTCAAAATGTTCAATTGAATATGCAAACAGGCTTAAAGACAAAAAGATTACTGCGGATAAAAAAATATTGCGTCAGGTTCTAAGCAATCTTTTATCAAACGCGGTAAAATATTCCGAACCTGGAGCCGCCATAAATGTACTTGTAATGCAGAATGAGAATAGTTTTATATTTGAAATTGAAGATAAAGGAATAGGAATAGAAGAAAACGAATTAAATAAAATTTTCCTGCCGTTTTACCGTGGCTCAAACACCGAAGGACACAAAGGTTCCGGACTGGGATTATCCATAGTAAAAAAAGGAGTGGAAATGCACTCCGGGTCCATAAACATCTCAAGCAAGCCTGGCCAAGGAACCAGATTTAAAATTTCGATACCCCAAATACACTCAAAACAAGAGAATAAAGTTCAATGACAAAGATACTTGTAATAGATGATGAAGAACCCATAAGATTAAACATCCGGTTAATTTTGCAAAAAGAAGGATATGAGACAATCCTTGCCAAAAACGGAACCACAGGAATTGCGCTTGCAAAAAAGGAAATGCCGGAACTGATAATATGCGATGTATTGATGCCTAAATTCAGCGGGTTTGAGGTTTTAACCGCGCTCAGGAAATTTGGGCCAACCTCATTGATCCCTTTTATATTCCTGACCGGAATACTTGAGTCTGAAGACCAGCGGAAAGCGATGATTATGGGCGGCGATGACTATTTAACAAAACCTTTTAAAATATCGGATCTGGTTGAAACTGTAAGAAGCCAGCTAAAAAAAAGAGATAATCTTAAAAAACAAATTGATGAAGAGAAATGGGAAGTAGAAGAGCGTTTTAAGGCCATTTTCAAATACGCGCCTGTTGGAATTTCCATAATGGATTCGGAAGATAGAATTGTCAGGGTTAACAATAATTTTATCCAGATGATTGGATATTCTGAAATTGAGCTATATTCAATGTCTGTTTTTGATCTGATATACCCTGAAGATACAATTACAACGGCAATTGGAAATGACAAACTAAGATCGAAGGAAATTGAACATTGTTCAATGGAAAAAAGGTATATATCTAAAGATAAGGGAATAATATGGGTTAATGTATCAAGTTCGGGCGTATATAATAAGAATAATGAACTTGCATTTTTTATATCAATGGTGCAGGATATTACAGAGAAGAAAAATTCGGAGATAGAATCTCTGAAAGCGGAAAGACTTCAAACAATTGGCAAAATGGCGGCAATGCTTACACACGAAATTAAAACACCGCTCACTTCAATAAGAATGAACGCGGACCTTTTAAAAGCAAGCCCTGTTTTAACCGAGAACAACAAAAAGTCGCTCGCTATTATAAAAAAAGAAGCCATAAAGCTAAACAATCTTGTAAAAGACGTTCTGCAGTTTGCAAACCAGATGGATTTGAACAAAAAAGTATTTGACCTCAATGTGTTTTTCAATGAAATTGCTCAAATGTTTGACGGCATAATAAAACCCAGAAACATTAAATTTATAAATAACTCAATTGGAACAGATTTCTTAGGTGATACGGAAAAACTATCAATGGCTTTTTCGGCATTAATTAATAATTCTATTGAGGCAATTGGAGAGAATGGAGAGATAGAAGTTGCTTCCTGCGAAGATATTGAGCAGGGAAAGATAATTATTAACCTTAAAGACAGTGGATGCGGTATAAAAGAGAAAGAAAAAATATTTGTCCCGTTTTACACAAGCAAAACTTCAGGAACTGGTTTAGGGCTGATAATAGCCCAAAAAATCTTTCAGCAACATTCAGGGAATATAAATCTTCTATCCTCAGTTCCAGGAGAAACTATATTTGAGATTATTTTTTCATTAAAAGGATAACATGGATACAATTTTAATTATTGACGATGACGAATCTATAAGAACCACGCTTGATATTTTCCTTTCCGAAGCAGGTTATAAAACGGTAACGGCATGTAATGGAAAACAAGGCGTGGAGTTTGCGGAAAAATATAATCCCGACCTTATTTTGAGTGATTTAAAGATGCCGGAAATGGATGGAATTGCAGTCTTGCAGGCTGTAAAAGAGTACGATAGCAATATCCCGGTAGTATTAATAACTGCTTTTGAAGATGTAGGCTCCACTATAAAAGCCATGCAATGCGGCGCTTACGATTATATTGAAAAACCTATCGACAGCGAAAAACTGAAAGTAGTAATTAAAAGAGCAATTGAGAGTAAAAAATTAAGCGAACGACTTGAGACAACCATTTTGGAAGACTCGAATGAATACCAGCTGGAAAACAGTCTGATTGGTAAATCTCGCGAAATGAAAGAAATATATAAGAAAATCGGACTTATATCTTCGAATAAAATAAATGTTTTGGTTCAGGGCGAAAGCGGAACAGGAAAAGAATTAATTACAAAGATAATTCATTATTCCGGTGTAACCAAGCAAAGCCCTTTTATAGCAGTAAACTGCACAGCTCTTGCCGAAAACCTACTTGAAAGCGAATTATTCGGACATGTAAAGGGAGCTTTTACCGGCGCAATCAGGGATAAAAAAGGGAAATTTGAGCTTGCCAGAGAAGGCACTATTTTTTTAGATGAAATTTCAGAAATATCACAGAACCTTCAGGCAAAACTGTTAAGGGTAATTCAGGAGCGGGAGTTCGAAAGAGTTGGCGGTGAAACAACAATACCCTTTAATGGCAGAATTGTTGCGGCTACAAACCAGAATTTAAACCGCCTTGTTGCGGAAGGTAAATTCAGGGAAGACCTTTTTTTCAGGTTAAACGTATTTACAGTTGACATACCGCCGCTGCGGAAAAGGAAAGAAGATATCCCGCTGCTTGTTGTCCATTTTCTAAAGAAAATCGACAAACAACTGCATAAAATGGTTAGGAAAATTCCTTATGAGGTGATGGAAATTCTGGAAAATTACGAATGGGTTGGCAATGTCAGGGAACTTGAAAACACTTTAACCCAGGCGGTAGTACTTGCAAAGGGGGATGTACTTGAGAAGGAGAATATTTTACTTAGAAAAACCGAGCATTTACACGCGGAAAACAGCATACAAAACACGGCAAATTTAAGTTTATCCGATATTGAGAAAAAGCATATTAAGATAGTTCTTGACGGAACCAAATGGGATAAAACAAAAGCCGCGGAAATTTTAGGAATATCAAAGCCAACTCTCTATAATAAAATACAGGTTTATAATTTAAGTGAAACTTCGTAAATTACCAATGCCGTGAATTTTGAATAAAAAAATAATTAGTAATATTTATTAAAGCTGAGAATGGCAGAAAAAACCGAAAATGATCTTTTGGGGATTATTAGCTCTTTAAAAGCCAGTAACGCCGAGCTTGAAAAAGAACGTCTTATTTTCAGGCAGGTGTGGAACAAATCCTTTGACGGGATGCGATTGGTTGATAAGGATGGAATTGTTGTTTTTGTAAATGACGCCCTATGCCGTATGCTTGAACGCAAGCGAGAAGACCTTGAAGGAAAGCATTACACGACATGTTATGACCCTGAGAATCAGGAAGAGATGTCCATCAAGCAGAAGGAGAGGTTTTCGGCGCATACCGTAGCTCCTTATTTTGAAAGACTGATTACATTGTGGAACGGTAAGCAGGTTTGGTTCGAGCTTTCAAACTCGTATATAACAACAAATAATAACGAACAGCTTCTGCTAAGCATATTCAGAGACATAAGTCACCGCAAAGAATCGGAAGAGAAGCTGAAAGAGCTGCTTGCAAGCAAGGATAAGTTTTTTTCCATTATCGCCCACGATCTGAAAAGTCCTTTTCAGGGACTCATAGGCTTTTCGAACATACTTGTTGAAGACTACGAAAATCTTTCCAAAGAAGAAATAAAGGAATTTATTGGGGGCATTTCAAAATCGGCCACTAACCTTTTTTATCTGTTGCAAAATTTACTTGAGTGGTCAAGGCTGCAAACCGGGAAGATTGAATACAAGCCCTATAAACTCGATTTGCATCTTGAAGCGAAAATGGCAATTAATATGCTTATTGGAAACGCCATGAAAAAAGGCGTAAAAATAGTCAACGAAATTCCGGAAAACACTTTACTCATGGCCGATAAGAACATGCTCAACTCAATCATTCAGAATCTGGTTACAAACGCAATAAAATTCTCAAACGAAGGAGGCGAAATAAAATTAACCACAATAGATTTGGGAGATTTTATTGAAGTTACAGTTGCCGATAAAGGGGTTGGTATAAGAGAAGGAGACATGTATAAATTATTCAGGATAGACGTTTCGCATTCAACAAGAGGAACGGCAAACGAAGGGGGCACAGGTCTTGGACTAATTTTGCTTAAAGATATGGTTGAACGCCATAACGGCAAAATATGGGCCGAAAGCGTTTTTGGGAAAGGGTCAAAATTCAAGTTTACGCTTCCCAAATATACAGAGTCTTAAAATCCGCTATTAGTTCTGCTATACACAGACCATTGATTCACGGAGAATATGTATTAGTTCTCTATTCCGGATATTTTTCGTAGATGTAATCTTTGGGATCGAATAACTCGGACGCGAATACAAGAAATACGGCATCAGGGGTAAAGTGATGCATAATATGCCAATCGGTCGGTTCAAGAATCAGGCATTTATTAGGATGGTCAAGCAGAAAGTCCTCTTTCTTATGTCCGTCATTATTTGAAACAATGCAACTGCCATGCAGGCAAATAGCAGCCTGGCGCGTTTTGTGATGACGGTGCCCGCCTCTTACCGAATCGTCAACTCCGTAGATATAAAAAATCCTTTTTATTGGAAATGGCACCTGGTGCTCAATTACAGTCAAATTACCTCTTTTATCAGAGTGGGTAGTCAGATTAATAATATGTGCCATTTAGCTCCTCAAAAATTGTTCTTTGTCAAAAATGTTATACACTCCTTTAATATGCCTGTAGACATATAAAATTGGAGTTTTCCAACTTACAGATTTCGCGCCCGGTCCATGCGGGTCAAAGGAATCATCAATTTTATTTATTTTTTCTTTTAATTCGTCCAGAAACAGTATATAAGGTTTATAAAAAATATCCTTAACTTCGTTTGTAAGTACCCGCCTCCCTAATTCAATTGTTCCATCTTGAATAAAGCGAAGATAATGAAAATGATAAAAAACCGCATCAAATTTATTTCCCGAAGAAATCTCCGTTCCTGTAATTTTATTGTTAGTCTTTTTAAACGCATACTGCTGAACATTCCAGGCGGCAAGTCCGCCTCCCAAATGCCTCATTACATGCACGCCTTCGAACCTTTCAGTCCAATCATCAAGATAAAGCTGATCGCCAAATTTCCCATCTTCATGACGGTTGTAACACCACTCAAGGCATCGCTCGCGCCACCAGTTTAACGCTGTCAGACCTTCTTTGTTATTCTTAAATGTAACAAATTGGACACAATATTTACCCGCTTTAACAGCTTTATTATATTGTCTCGAATATCTGTGTTCGGTTAGCAAAATAGATTTTTCGCCAAGTTCACTGAAGATTGGTTCGGGAGAAGAATAAAAAAACATATCCGCGTCAAGGTAAGTGCAGCTTTCAACATTATAGTTTTTCAAAACATATAAAATTGTTGATGAAGTTGAGGTCCAGCAATATTCGGCAATAGAACGCGTAGGTTTGACCTTTAACAACTCTTCATCTTCAAACTCTTTGAGAGAAATTATAGTTGCATGTTTAAGATTGAATTTTGTTAAAACTTCAAAACATTTATTATTAAACGCAAAAATATATAGATGAAAATTATCGCAATATTTTTCAAGCGAGTAATAAAGAGCCAACCCGCGCGAAAGGTAGTGCGTATCGAACAAAGTGCAGAAGTTATACATACTCAAATCTATAGTGACTTTGAAATTTTTTCTATTATTGCAGGATAGAATTTCAGCCTTAAAATATCAGACCAAATTTTCTTTTTTGAGTTTTTATACATTTCGTTAAAGATTTCATCTTTATACAAAGAGTATCCTTTTTCTGCAATTTCCAATGCAAATCCATACTGTTTCTGAATTGTAGCAAAGACCCAACCCAGCAAATACTCACGTATTGAAAGCGAGGCAGAAAAAGTATTAAAATAAACAGTTTCAACCCATCCCGGACTACTTTTTAAAGAATATTGAAGAATTTTTTTCATAAACGGAGAAGAAGTAAATGCCTCCATACTATTCTGCGAAATACGTTGGGAACCTTTTACCGTAGCCGAACACATCCAGAAGTTTTTCTTGTCCATAAAAGATAAGAGTTCGTAGAATTTATCTTCACCTTTATAAGAATCAATAATTCCAGGCTCAAATTCAGCTATAATAACGTTTTCTTGAGTTTGAGGAGAAAGATTCCTGAACAGACGCAAATCAGTACCTTGTGAATCGCTTTTAAACCAGTCAACGCGCTGAATACCAATCTCCTGCAAAGCTTTTGCCAGACTAATACTTTTTATATTTACTTTTTTATCCACATCAAATTTCTCGGCAAAAGCCCAGGGCACAAGGCTTTTCCTATCAGGTTCCAATACACTTGAACAGAATGGAGATTTTGTCAGGAAAAAATCCGTAGATGAATTTGCCTGATCTGTAACAATACAATTAAATACATATAATTTTTTAAAGCCGCTTGACTCTTTAGTTATATATCCAAATTCCCTGTCATCAGCGTCAAAAGCAATACAAATCGAAAAAGGAGCTATTTGTTTCCAGTTCTCATGAATTGAACCGGAAGCTCCTATATCTAAAAGGACTGGAGGTTGGGTTCGAATTTCATCGCGGGTTAAAATTTTATTTATTAGTGACATAATTTGTTGAGTTTCCAGTATGCGTTAATTGATAAATAATTAAAACTTGAAATAAATTAGGAAATCTTTTAATAAAAAAATCTTTAAGCGTATTTCCCGAAGATTCAAAATATGATGATTTAAGTTCCAGCTCCCCGACAGCATTAACCAGGCTCCAAAAGTCTTTAACTGAAAGCTGATGTATATGCCCCGTTGAATACCATGAATATCCAAAAAGCATGGGGACAGGCATTCTTCCTTTCAAGAGCAAATCAATCCTGTTTTTATAAAAAGCAAAATTAGGAAAAGAGATTATTAGGTTTTTAGAAATACGTTTCATCTCAGAAAGGAGAATTTCCGGATACCTTACCATTTGAATAGTAACATTACATATAGAATAATCAAATTGGTTATCTTCAAATGGCAATGCCTCGTCAATCCTTCCTTCAACAACATTTAATCCTTTCTTTTTGCAAACAGATACACCGCTTTTCGAAAGTTCAATTCCTGCGGCTTCAACGTTTTTTTCGCGAATCAGTTTATATAACAGCGATCCGTTACCGCATCCCAGATCTATAACTTTTGAATTAGGCCGAATTAACCCACTAATATAGTTATACTCATTTCGCTCTTCATTTTCGCAAACGGAATAATCGTAATTTCTGTTATCGTTAAATTCTGGGCTATTAATATTCATGTAAATATAAAAATAAAGTAGTTTAAATATAGGAAACCCTGAGAGTTTTACCAAACCCTCAGGGTTTTATCCATCTAAAAAACTTAATTCGTTTTTGTTGCGACAGCTATTGTCCTTAAATTAGCGTTAGGATCATAACCGGAATAGAACAGTAAGGTTTTATCCCCGTTTTTCCGGATGCAAGGATACTGAATGTAATTGATCCAATGATTAGCAGTGTTTGACTGTGTGAAAATTGGATTTGCCGGGTCTTTTGTCCAGTTAATTCCATCCGTGGAAGTAGCCCTTCCAAAAGCAGTAGCCACATCATAGGAGTTTTGATAAACCATCACATATTTTCCGCTATCTTGTATAATTGTGGCATTATAAATACCATAACCTTCCCAGGGTTGTGTGACGCTTAATATAGGGCTGCCATATTTCGTCCAGCTAATTCCATCCGTTGATGTTGCCAAACCAATTTTATATGTAGGATATTGCCTTGCAGTATAATACATATAATAAGTATTCCCTATTTTTATCACATCGGAAGGAATTACACTTGACTCCCATCCACTTGCTCCGGCTAATACCGGAATACTTCTTTTAGTCCAGTAAATACCATCTTGAGAAGTAGCCAGACCGCCCTGCGCATTATCCATAGTGGAACCTTTAGGTATACCACTATAATACATATAATACATGCCATTTATTATAATAACCGGCCCTGAACTGATTGAACCAGCATCCCAGCCGGTAGTACCAATTGACATAACCGGTTGTGAATTTACTCGAGACCAATGGTAACCATCGGAAGACTCAGCATATCCTATTGTTCCGTATGCTCCGGCATTAGTAAACCACATTTTATACTTACCACCATCATAAAGCACATAAGGAGATACAACTCCATAAGGATCAAGATATCCATCCAGTCTGCTTAGTATGGGGTTTTGCAAATAGTCAGTCCACTGGCTTGAAGTTGTACTGCTACTGCCCCATTTAACATAGATGTAAATACCGCCTACTCCGCTTTGTACTTGCTGAAGCGTCAGCGAAACCTGTGCTATATTTCCGGAGATGATAGTTACATCGGTTTCTCCCTTATAAGTCACTGTGCTGTTCTGGTCCAGCGCCTGAATAAGCAAATGCCATGACCCGGCAGCTATATTGCTCAGTGAAATGGTTGCCGAAGTATCCGAGAGTAAATTCAAGTTTGAACTAATGGTACTGTAACCGGTTCTGGTAAGAGTTGCCGTTATTACAGCCACATTGGAAGGGGTATTTACCTTATCAAAATGCAACGACATGTTTCCCGTTCCCGCATCAGATGATGTCGGTGACGAATCGTTTTTTGAACAACCCGTAAATACTAACAATGTAACCAAAAGCAATAAAGATGTTATTCTTTTCATAAATATTTCCCCGCAGTTTAATAAATAATTGTTGATAATAATACTCTTATGTTAAATTAAAGTCAATGCTATTTATTTGAATAATCAGTTCTGCTTAGTTGCTACTCCAAGTGTAAATAACCCGGAGGACTGATTGTATCCTGAATAATAAAGAAACGTTTTTGTCCCAATTGTTCTTACACACGGATACGCAATATCGGATGTCCAATTATTTGCTGTATTGCTTACTGTAAAAACCGGATTTGTCGACTCTTTTGTCCAGTTAATTCCATCTGTTGATGTTGCTTTTCCAAAACCTGTGTTGGGATTATTTGCGCCCTCATATATCATTACATATTTTCCGTTTTCCTGATAAATGCTTGCATTATAAACTCCGGTCCCCTCCCAGTTTTGTGTGGCAGTTAATATCGGAGTTCCATATTTCACCCAGGTAATTCCATCCACAGATGTTGCCAAGCCTATTTTATATGTCGGATATTGCCGTGCCGTATAATACATATAATAAATACCCCCTATTTTTATTACATCAGTCGCAATTACATTTGCCTCCCAGCCGCTTGAGTTGGTTAGTACCGGAGCGCTTTTTCTCGTCCAAATATAACCGTCCTGAGAAATGGCAAGGCCTGTTTGAGCATTATTCAGGGAACTATAATCCGGTGAACCACTGAAGTACATATAATACATTCCATTTATTTTGATGACAGGCCCGGAGTAAACACTACCTGAATCCCAGACCGGAGTATTCCCAGGAGCTAGTATCGGTTGAGCACCAGTGCGAGACCACGTACACCCATCGGAGGATTCGGCATATCCAACTGTACGGTATGTGTCGACATTTGTAAACCACATTTTATACTTTCCGTTATCGTAAAGAACAAACGGTAACGAAACACCGTATGTATCCAAGTTGCTATAAAGAGTCTTAAGAATAGGGTTTTGTGGAAAATCAGTCCATTGATTTGAAGCTGTTCCCGAGCTCCATTTAACATAAATGTAAATGCCGCCTACTCCGCTTTGAACTTGTTGAAGCGTCAGCGAAACCTGCGTTATATTTCCGGAGATAATAGTTACATCGGTTTCTCCCTTATAAGTCACTGTGCTACTCTGGTCCAATGCCTGAATAAGCAAATGCCATGACCCGGCAGCTATATTACTTAACGAGATGGTCGCAGATGTATCCGAAAGTAAATTTAAATTGGAACTGATTGTGCTGTAACCGGTTCTGGTAAGAGTTGCCGTTATTACAGCCACATTGGAAGGGGTATTCACCTTATCAAAATGCAGCGACATGTTGCCTGTTCCCGCATCAGCTGACATTGGTGATGAACCATCTTTTGAACAACCTGTAAAAATAATTAGCGTAGCAAAAAGTAAAATAGATGTTATTGCTTTCATTATAGCTTCCCCACTATTTAATAAATAATTATTGATAATAATACTCTTATGTTAAATTAAAGTTGATGCTTCTTTTAGAATAATCAGTTCTGTTTTGTTGCTACTGAAATAAAATACGGTGTCATAGTTTCGTTTTTCCCGGTATAATAAAGCAACGTTTTTGTGCCGATTTTTCTTACACACGAATTTTTAATAACCATTACCCAATATCTCAGATCACTGATTTTAAAGAAAGGGTTTGCCGGATCTTTTATCCAGTTAATTCCATCCGCGGAAGTCGCCTTTCCAAAGGCGCCATCAGAGCTGTTTTGGTAAATCATCACATATTGTCCATTCTCTTGAATAACCGAGGCATTGTAAACGCCAGACCCCTCCCACGATTGCGATGCGGTTAATATCGGACTTCCATATTTCGTCCAGCTAATTCCGTCCGCAGATGTTGCCAATCCTATTTTATAGGTATTGGATTGCAGTGACGTATAATACATATAATAAGTACTTCCTATTTTTATTACATCAGTCGCAATTACACTTTTCTCCAAGTCGTCAGTTTTGGTTAACACAGGCGCACTTTTTCTTGTCCAATTACGCCCATCCTGCGAAATGGCCAGGCCTGTTTGTGTATTAATCGCCGAGTAACTATCAGGTGAACCATTAAAATACATATAATACATTCCGTTTACAATAATGACAGGCCCGGAGCAAATGCCGCCCGAATCCCAAACGGTATTATTCCAGGGAATAGATATCGGCTGAGTTCCTGTACGAGTCCAGGAATACCCATCGGATGATTCCGCATATCCAATTGTTGGTATTGAACCGAGATCAGTATACCACATTTTACACTTCCCGTTATCGTAAAGAACATAAGGCGCCAAAACGCCGCGCCAATCCACGTCGTTGAGAAGTGTTCTCAAGCAAGGGTTGCCCGAATAGTCAATCCATTTGTCTGGAGTTGTACTACCGCTACTCCATTTAACATAAATATAAATACCGCCTACTCCGCTTTGAACTTGTTGAAGCGTCAGCGTAACCTGTGTTATATTTCCCGATGTTATTGTTACATCGGTTTCTCCCTTATAAGTCACTGTACTGTTCTGGTCCAATGCCTGAATAAGCAAATGCCACGATCCGGCCGCTATATTGCTCAGTGAAATGGTTGCCGAAGTATCCGAGAGTAAATTCAAGTTTGAACTAATGGTACTGTAACCGGTTCTGGTAAGAGTTGCCGTTATTACAGCCACATTGGAAGGGGTATTCACCTTATCAAAATGCAACGACATGTTGCCTGTTCCTGAATCTGACGATGTTGGTGATGTATCATTTTTTGAACATCCCGAAAAAATCAGCAATGTAGCGAACAGAAATAAAGACGTTATAGCTTTCATAAAGGTTTCCCCCTTTGAATAAATTAATAATTAATAATTAATAATCCTATTGTTCATTCCCGGTTCCACTTTCTTGCTTCGCATGTCGAAATAATCCGAGAGTTATACGGTAGCTCAAACAATAGGAATTTTTTTCGTGATAATTTCTTTTACATATTCACATGCAACATCATTTTTGCAATTATTTGCAACGCTGTATCGTATAATAAACTGTATAGGCTGAAGGACAAGCGAAACCTGCGTTACATTGCCCGTAATAATAGTAACATCTGTTTCACCTTTGTAAACAACCGTATTGCTTTGGTCAAAAGCCTGAACAAGCAAATGCCATCCGCCCTGAGCTACATTGCTTATAAAAATAGTGGCTGAAGTATCCGAAAGCAAATTTAAAGTGCCATTAATTGTTGCGTAACCGGTTCTTGAAAGAGTAGCTGTAACAACAGCTACATTAGCAGGTGTATTGATTTTATCGAAGTGTAAGGACACCTTTCCTGTAGACCCAACAGGCTCGCACAAACTACTTTCACTCTCTTTTGCGCATCCGGCTAAAGAGAAACAAAGCGATATAAAAAATAATGATAAAACGTACTTCATTTAATTTCCCCCTTTTTAACTTGTTTAAGGTTTATACTTCAAAACCATTCCGTAATCGCCAACCGCCCAACCGGTCTTTTCATTCAGAAATGTAATTGCATTAATTGTTGCCGACATATCGGTTCTTTCCTGTGTCCAAACTGTTCCGCCATTTGTGGATACAAGCATGGTTCCGTTTACTCCCGCAGCCCGGCATAATCTTGAATTAATAAAAATGCAACTTGTCAGATTATTTGTCGTTCCACTTTGTACCGCGGTCCAATAAATACCACTTGAAGTAGTTTTAATTATTTTCCCATTGCTTCCAACAGCAATGCCACTTGAAGTATCAATAAAGGAAACCGAGCACAGATCGTTCCATTCAGAAGAGCTCCCCGCAGAAACCCAGTTGTATCCTTCATTCACCGTTTTTAATATTGTTCCCTGGGAACCAACTATATAGCCCGAAGCTTTGTTCAGGAAACAAATAGAAGCCAGGTTTGCCTGAGTTCCCGGAGATTTATCGAACAAATAATCGTACTCATTTAAGAAACAAAGTATTGTCCCGTGTTCGCCAACAATTACGCCACCCAGATTATCCTTAAAGGTAATGCTGGTAAGGTTATTAAGTGTTGGGGTAGGAACCCGATACCAATTAATACCGCCATTGTAGGTTTTAATAGCAACCCCACTATCTCCAACCGCCCAACCGGTAAGGTAGTCATAAAAATAAACAGTGTTAATTTTTACAGTTATTCCGGTATTCAGTTTAGTCCATGTTGCTCCACCGTCAACAGTCCTTGCCATAAAGCCATTGTTGCCGGCCACCCAACCGCGAGAAGTGTCCACAAAAAATACAGACTCGAGGTTGTTTGATGTACCTATCTGAATACAACTCCATTTGAGTGTTGTCTGCTGCCCCCAAATTACATTAATTGAAATTCCGCCCACCCCGGAATTAACAGGTTGAAGGGTAAGCACGGCTTGTGTGATTTTCGCGTCTTCAACAGTAACATCTGTTTCTCCGGAATATGCTATGTTTCCCGTACTATCCTGAACAGTAACTTTAAGATGCCATACGCCCGCCGCAATTGCCTGAAATGTAATATCCGCGGTTGAATCAGAGAGTATATTCATACTGTTGGTAAGTGTCGTATATCCGCTGCGGGTTAAAGTGGCAGTAATAATAACAGCATTTGAAGGCGCTTCGGCTTTATTAAAATTAAGCGAGAGCTTCCCCTGTCCCTTTACTTCAACGGGAGACGTATCTTCCGAGCAAGCGGATAAAAGCAGGCAGAGACAGAGAAAAAGATATAAAGCAAAATATTTCATTTTAATATGAACCGGGCGCTTTATTGTTAAAAACAATCAAATTTAAACAAACAATTAATAAAAGAATGAATTATTTTTCCCGGAGTTTTGCCAATATTCTCGTTTATTTTCCAAACATTAAAAATAACTTATCAAAAACTCATCAACCGCACTATTCTTCCCCGAAAAAGAATAATTTACCAGCTATATAGTAACAACTAATTACTAAATAATCAATATCCTGATTAATCATTCATTTATTTTCTTATAAAAAAAATCGTACCCAAGCAATAGATAAAAAGGGATGTACTCAACCAAAAGGACCCATGAGTATTCTTTCCAGACAGGGCCTAACGGTGTAAAGTTAGATAAATTCACAGTAAAAAACAACCACGTAACAGAGTACAAACCAAGCACAGGATTTATAGCCGCCACCCACCCTAAGTACCAGGGATAAATGGTTGCCGTAAAAGCAATTACCGCAATAAACGAAAAACAGACGGCTCGTAAAAAATCCTTATAAAAAATCGCTATTCCGATTATGGAAACTATCAGCAAAACATTGCAGATTAATTTTGCCTGATGTCCATCATGCAGTAAACTCTGAAAAATATTATAAAAAGAACCGTTAAACTGCCAGTTTGCAAGATATTTAAATAAAAATTCCGCAAAAAACCGGTTCCGGGGAATAAAAGGTAAAAACGAACATATTATTACCGCAGCAATAATTGCTCCGAATATAACCGTTTTCTTAAAGCCTATTTTTTTTATTATAAGCGGAAGAATAAAAACAGGATATAATTTTGCAAGGAACGAAAAAGCGAAAGACAAGGCCGCGGCCGGGATATTATCTTTTATTATAAAGTAAAGGAACATGACAAAAAAAGCTATCCCCACAGGGTCTACATGAACATTTACAAAAAACTCCATAACCGGCAATGGGAGCCATGCATAATATACAATCAGCGCGGGATCTTTCCTGCGCTCTTTTAAAATAAGCGCAATAAATATCATTGTTATGATTTCAAAGATCAGGTAAAAAAGCTTTAGCCCGTATTCTTTTTCACCGCTGATTAAATAATTGGCCGCGAACAAAATTTGCGCTACCGGCGGGTAAATTGCCGCGTTGTTTTTAAATGTCACTTTTGCCGGCAAATCCTTTGAGTGCAACAATGAAAGAGCCGTATCCGAAGGGGCGTGTTGATAAGGATTATACCCGTTGCATAATACTTTACCTTCCCAAACATACCGGTAAACATCATCCGAAGTGGTTATTTGAGATGGAATTAGCGTAGCCCTGAAAACAATTCCGCCAATTAAAACCAGCAGAAACAGCTTGTTTTTTGTCAATCGCTCTTCGTGAAGATGCGTTGGTCTGCGTTTGATAAACAGAACCGCGAACAAATAGACAAGAAACAACACACCGTAAAAGCACATATACGCCGGTATATTTTTACTTTGTAAATTTATTGTAAGGTAAGCAACATATAGTATTTCGCAAAGTATTGCGGCTAAAAGCATTACAAAAAATATACGCTTGCCAAGAAAATTTTTAATCTGCATGTAAGAATGAATTCAAATTAATTGACTGTAAACTATCATTTTTTTTTATTAAATAGTATATAATATGTAGCTTTGTAATGCAATTCTTTTATTAAACTTTAATATTTTACCGGGCTATTTTTTATTATTTTCAATATATAAGGATTTTAAATACAGATAAATGCGCCGTAATCAAGCTGCCGGAATTTGTATAGGAGCGTCTTCTATCTCGCTGGTGAAAATTTCCCGCTCTCAGGATGATATTAAAATTACATCTGCAAAAACAATTACACATAACGGAAACCCGAAAGGTTTTCTGCAGGATTTACTTGCCGAAGAATTACCGGTTAATATCGCAATAACCGGAAGGAAGTTCAGAAATTTCTGCAACCTTACTTCAATTCCCGAAGCGGAAGCGGTAGAGCTGGCTTTACAGCAGATAAAAGACCCGCCGGGCATTGTTATAAGCGCGGGCGGGGAAAATTTTGTTGTTTATGTGCTCGATTCGGAAAAGAAAATTTCAAAAGTTCTGACCGGTAATAAATGCGCTTCGGGTACAGGCGAGTTTTTTCTTCAACAGATAAAAAGAATGAATCTGGATATTGAAGAAGCCGCGCTTCACGCGGAGAAAGGGAATCCTTATAATATTTCGGGCCGCTGTTCCGTATTTTGCAAGTCGGATTGTACTCACGCTCTGAACAAGGGCGTTCCCAAGCCGGATGTAATTGCCGGCCTTACAAAAATGATGGCTCAGAAAATCATTGAATTAACTTCAAGAATAGAGCACAATAAGGCGCTTTTAATTGGAGGCGCTTCCCAAAACAAAGGGATGGTCAGATTTCTGAAAGAGCATTTTTCGGAAATCTCCATACCCGAAGAAGCAACTTATTTTGAAGCTTTCGGAGCCGCTTTATACGCGCTTGATAACGAAACCATTGAGTTTGACAGAACCAATCTATTTAAAGAGAATCATACAAATTTTACATTCCACAAGCCTTTAAAAAATTTCCTCAATCTTGTTGAGTTTAAAACTATTAAGCATGGCGTTGCCGCTCAAGGCGATGAGTGCATATTAGGACTTGATGTAGGCTCTACAACAACCAAAACAGTATTACTAAGAATTAAAGATAACGCTATTCTTGCTTCCGAGTATCTTCGAACAAACGGCGACCCAGTAAAGGCTTCGGTTGAATGTTATAAAAGCATAAAAGAACAAATAAACACTCCTGTAAAAATTATCGGGCTTGGAGTAACGGGTTCGGGAAGACATATAGCCGGACTGCACGCTTTAACCGAGGGAGTAATAAACGAAATTATTGCCCATGCAGCGGCAACTATTTATTTTGATAAAGATGTTGATACTATTTTTGAAATTGGCGGGCAGGACGCCAAATATACTCATATTACCGCGGGAATAGCCTCCGATTATGCCATGAACGAAGCCTGCTCGGCCGGAACCGGGTCTTTTCTTGAAGAGGCGGCAAAGGAATCATTGGGAATAGATTACCTTAAAATTGGCGAAATAGCGCTGAAATCCGAGAATCCTCCTAATTTTAACGACCAGTGCGCCGCATTTATCAGCAGCGATATTAAAAATGCTTTGCACGAAGGGCTTTTACCGGACGATATTGTGGCGGGACTCGTTTATTCAATCTGTATGAATTACGCAAACCGCGTAAAGGGCAACAGACCAGCGGGTAAAAAAGTATTTATGCAGGGGGGAGTTTGCTATAACAAAGCTGTTCCCGTTGCGATGGCGGCGCTTACAGGTAAAAAAATTATTGTTCCGCCGGAACCGGGATTGATGGGCGCCTTTGGAGTTGCTCTTGAAATTAAAAAACGACTGGAACTAAAACTGCTGGAACCAAAAGAATTTGTTCTTGACGAATTGATTGACAGAACTGTTCAATATGGCAAGGAGTTTGTATGCGCCGGCGGAAAAGAAGAATGCGACCGCAAATGTATAATAAATATTGTTGGCATAGAAGGCAAAAAAATACCTTTCGGCGGAGCCTGCAACAAGTATTATAACCTTAATGCTGCTGCTGAAAACAACAACAACGCGGCTGATTTGAATCTTGTTGCGTTAAGACAAAAACTCGTGTTTGAAAAATACGCAAGACCTTACGAAATTGAACCCGATGCAAAAACAGTTGGTATAAGCAAATCGTTTATGACAAACACTTTTTACCCGCTTTACTATCATTTCTTTTCGCAGCTCGGGTTTAGGGTTGTGCTGGGAGACGTTCCTAAAAACGAAGGTATTGATAAGAAAGAAGCCGCGTTTTGTTTCCCTGTGGAATTGGCTCACGGTTTTTTGCAGGACCTGATTGATAAAAAGCCCGACTACATTTTTATGCCGCATATTTCCGAAATTGATGTGCCGGGTGAGGAATTCTACAAAAAGACATGCGTGTTTGTACAATCGGAAGTATATTATCTGCGGGCGACTTTCAGAAAAGAACTTGAGGGAATGAAGATTTTGAGTCCCATAGTTAACTTTGCAAGCGGTTACAGCCAGGCCGAAAACGATTTTGTGACAATGGCAAATGAGTTAGGCAAAGATAAAAATGATGTGGCTGAGGCATTCAGGTTTGCCGTTGGAAAGTTAACTGCAATGCTTAATGAATTCAGAGCGGCCGGCGAAAAAGCGCTTGATGAACTGCAAAAAGACAAAAACAGTTTTGCCGTTATTTTATTCGGACGCGCATACAATGCTTTTACTAAAGAGGCAAACCTTGGCATTCCGCAAAAGTTTACTTCGCGCGGCGTAAAGATTATTCCACACGATTTTTTACCAATAGAGGAAGAGGCAAGCTACGACCACATGTACTGGGGAACCGGGCACCAGATTGTTAAAGCCGCCCGTTTTGTGAAAAGACACGATAACCTTTTTGGAGCTTACATTACCAATTTCAGCTGCGGACCCGATTCTTTTATTATAGGCTACTTCAGAAAAATAATGGGCGAAAAACCTTCGCTTACTCTTGAGCTTGACAGCCATTCCGCCGATGCGGGAATAAATACAAGAATTGAAGCCGCGCTTGACATTATAAAAAGCTACCGTGAAATTTATAAAAAATCAATAATTACAAAACAACAATCGAATGGTTATTATCCGTTGAAAATTAAAGACGCGTATACAATAATAGACTCCGATAATAACGAAATCAAGATAACAGATAAGAATGTAAAAATGCTGATACCCAGTATGGGTAAAATTGCTACGGAAGCATTTGCCGCCGCGTTTAGGTATGTGGGTATCAATTCCGAGGGTTTGCCTTTATATAACCACGATACGCTGATTACCGGAAGAGGCAACACAACCTGCAAAGAATGCCTGCCCGTAATTCTCAGCACCGGTTCTTTTATTGAGTATTACGAGCAAAGAAAAAACAAGGAAGAAAAGAGCCTATTTTTTATGCCAAAGGGGGACGGACCGTGCAGACTCGGACAGTATCATGTTCTTCAGCACGATGTAATAATTAAAAGGAAGATGAGGAATTTCGGAATTTACTCCCTTTCCGATGATGACTCCTACGGCGGGTTGAGCAACGAGTTTACTTTAAGAGGCTGGACTGCAATTACAATTTCGGACGTTGCAAAGGACGCATACAACGCACTGATAGCTCTTGCCTGCGATAAGCAAGAAGCCATTGAGATTTTTAACGCAGGCTGGAAGGTTATAGTTGATTCGCTTGCAAAAGATAAACAGAGAGTTCTTTTCAAGAAACTGGATGACTTTGCTCTTTCTTTAAAAAATATTAAGCTTAAAGAACCTTACCGCACAGCAAAAAAAATAATGCTTGTAGGCGAAATTTTTGTCCGCCACGATGAGTTTTCGCGCATTGACCTGATTGAGAGGCTTTCTGAAAAGGGTTTTGTTGCGCATACTGCCCCGATTGGGGAATATGTTTATTATTCCAATTATCTTGCAAAAATTAACCACCCTGAAGTTTCGGGTAATCCGGTCGAACGAATAAAATTCAACCTGAGGGAGTATTTTCAGAAAAATGTTGAGAAGAAGGTTAAAAAAAGTCTGGCAAAATCCGGTTTGACTGATTATGAACTTATTGACATAAAAAGCATATTGGAATTTTCGCAGAGTTTGATGAGGCGTCAAATGGAAGGGGAAGCAATTTTAACAATTGGCGCCGGACTTAAGGAAATTAATTATAAGATGTGCGGCGTTGTTTCAATTGGGCCTTTTGGCTGTATGCCTTCGCGGGTAGCCGAAGCTATTCTTAATGTTGAAACGAACGGCAAAAAGGAAAATCTTCCCTTCCTTGCAATTGAAACTGATGGCAATGTATACCCACAAATAATACAATCGAAAATAGAAATATTCATGCTGCAGGCGGAAAGGAGGCACCAGGAATTGCAAAAACATGCCGATAAAACAATTTACCCGGTTTGCAGACAGGGCTTATAACAAGCTGGTAATAGCCGCTTTTCAACTGAATTTCTACAACTGTATTAACAAAAAAGAAGGCTGTCTTTTTTACGAGACAGCCTCATTAAAAACACCTGTTATAATAGTTTCACACGGAAACCATATTGTTAGTTCAACGCATTGCAAACCCGCAATTTGGGAACAAGTATAAATGCGCAAATCATCAATAAGAAATAATATGGCTCTTATAGGGTTTAAGTTCCACATAAAGCCCCTGATGATAAACTTCAGTAGAAAATCTTACATATTCCACATTATTCAGAATATCGGTCATCTTAATAATATCCTCATAACCCGAAACATCAAGTTTAATTCTGCACTGCGAAGTGGTTTCCGAATAATTTATAACAACAAGCCTGTGCTCGGTTTTATAAGTCCACAGCCAGGCAAGAAAATTGCGATACGAGAAATTTCCCTCAAAAGAAGAGAGCGGCTCCAGCAGCTGCCATGTTCCTTTGTTGAATATTTCATCCTTTGTAATTTCCAGCAGTTTATCGTAGAACTTTTGAATTTCCTGTGAAGGTTTTTCAATTGGTTCGCGTCCAAGCTGAACGGGAAGTTTGGTTTTCTTTCCCTCAAGTTGTCCCTCCTGAAAGAACCTTAAACCCTGCACCGTACTAATAATAGTAGCGGCAGCCATTGAACGAGCTTTGCCAAAGGAAGTAACGGCTCTTTCCTCGTCATGATTTTCGATAAAACGAACCGATTTTTTCTGGTAATCGTCTTCGGCTCGCAGGTGGTCTATTATTGAATAAACCGGCGCGTCATGAAGCCTGTCCGTAAGTCGTTTATCGTATGTAAAATCGAAACCCATTTGCTGAAGGTTCCATTCAAGGTCCCAATATGTTTCGGCAATAAAAACAAAATCGGGAAATTTGTTCTTAACGGCTTCAATAGCCGTTTCCCAAAATTCGCGCTCCGGTTTTTGATAACCGTAGTTGTTTAACAAGCCAATCCAAGTATTATGGAATACGTTATTAAGAATAAGCATAGCCATATCGCAGCGGACGCCGTCACAATACTCGGGCAGCGAAAGAAGAATGCCCGTCATAAAGTCGCGCGCGAGCTGGCTGAAATAATTTATTTGGATCGTGTCCGTCCATGCCGGAAAAAACGGGTCTCTTCCGTGAGCATAGTATTTACCGGGCCATACTTTTGGTTCAAAAAAAGTATACCGGTTATTACGGTAATAATCCTCATCCGCCTCAATAAAAATCTGCGGATGCGTTTCAATTACTTCGGAATCGCAGCTGAAATGATTCGGAATAAAATCCAGAATTAATTTTATACCCAGAGAGTTAAGCTTTTTCTTTAGCTTAACCAGATCATCCATTGTTCCCAGTTCGGGATTAATTTCATATTTATCAATTGAATATGGAGAACCAATGACGTCTTTGGAACTGAAATCTCTCAATGCACGTTTGTACGAAGTAATTAAACCCTCCTGAAAGCAGCATTTTTCAATAACAGAAGGGCAGGTTTTCCAAATTCCCATGAGCCAAACAAGTTTAAATCCTTTTGCGGATAGTCCCTCCCAATAGCTATCGGGAACATTTTTTAATTTTGCTTTTCCTGTTTGAGAATCGAACTTATGAATCCATACGCGCGCATTAATTTCAAAAATACTTAAATTCGTAACCATAACAATCCTCACTTTCGTTAAAACATTTATTAGCCATTACCTACAGATAAAAATCATTAAACTTTAAATTAATGAGTAATGTGTTCAGAATAAAGTCAATTTATGGAAGCGATTTATAATCGAAATTAATATTCCAAATTTTAGGAGATAGGGAATTTCAGAAACCGGACTGGCGGGAACATATTATAACGAACTAAAGGATCCGTATGTTAATATAAATCCATTTCCGAAGAGTCGCCTGAGTTTAACCTTTTATACGAACCGTTTATTGAAGAATGGCTGCCAATAATGGAGTTATCGAGCAGGGCTTTGCTTACTTCCGCCTTTGCCCCTATAATTGAGTTTTTTATAATTGAGTTCTTTATAACAACTCCCGCCCCAATAGTTGTATAAGGCCCTATAATGCAGTTCTCGAGCATTGCTCCTTCGCCAATAAAAACAGGATGGTTTATAACAATACCGGGATATGGCATGTTGGTGCCATGCTGCTGTAAGATATGCTTGTTGGTTGCAAGTAATGTTTCCGGTTTGCCGCAATCGAACCAGCCGTCTACCGGAAATGTGGTGATTTTTTCCCCTGTTTCAATCATGTGCTGCAAAGCATCTGTTAATTGAAGTTCTCCTTTTGTGCGTATATCATTTTCCACCAGATAATTCAAACTATCCACGAGTTTTTTGGCGTTTGCAATATAATACAGGCCGACTAACGCGAGTTTTGAAATAGGAGTACTTGGCTTTTCAACAAGTCTTTCTATATGACCGTTAGTTTTAACAGCCACCCCGAACCGGCTCGGGTCTTCAACCATTTTTACGCCAAGAGAGCTTTGTTTCTTCTTAAAAACCTCGGTTAAGTTTACGTCAAAAACCGTGTCGCCAAGAATTATAAATATTTCATCATCATCAAACGTTGGTATAGCGGTATATATTGCGTGCCCAAGACCTTCCATTGATGTTTGTTCAACAAAATCGGCTTGCAAAAAAGGATATTCCCTGTGGATGTATTCTTTGATTCTTTCACCAAGGTGCCCAATAACAAATGTGGCTTTAAGAATTTTTTCGCTTAACAGTTTATCAATAATATGCCCGAGAATTGGTTTTCCCCCAACATTCAAAAGTACTTTTGGGATGGAATATGTATGTGGTTTTAATCTGCTGCCGAATCCGGCTACCGGTATAATTGCTCTCATCTTACTTTGTTTTTTTTATTAATAATGCTCAATTTCAATTAAGCAATTAACGTACCAGATACAGCAATGCACAAACCATGCATCTTTATGTTGAATTAAACTCTTAATGCGTAAAGAAATTTTATAACAAGTAAAGTTTCTTTATAAGTATTTTGAAACGGTAAATTATTATAATATTTTAAGCTTTACCATATTCGGATTAACCTTGATAAAAAGATATTAGTTTTGTATTTACGTATAAACAATCAAGGGGCCTTATGAAATACTTCATATTTTTGTTTTGCTTTTATATACTCATCCATTCAAACGGATTCGCGCAGGTTGAAGCGATCCTAAGTTACGATGCCTTGACTCACAAAATAGATACAATTATGCCGCCAATTCCTTCAGTAGTCAAATCGTTCGATTATACCGGCTCTTTTTACGGCAATCAGCCGGGCTTTGTTTATCTTGATACAACAGCCCCTAAAAACACCTATAATACCGCAGGTTTCACCGATTTTAAACCCGCAGAAAGATTTTTCTCTTTAAACTGTTACCCTATAAGAACGGCTATCAAATTGCTTATCAAGAAGAATGGGATAATAAAACAACGGTGTTCAGGAATTATTGTAGGCAAGGACCTTGTATTGACGGCTAACCATTGCCCGTGCAATATGGATTCGCTTGGGAAAAGCTTTTTTATGGACAGCCTTTATGTTGCCCCTGTATTTAATGACGGAAAATACAACGCGCTTTATTCAAGAGTTGATGTAGTTAAAACCTATTCGCCTCTTTTTAACTGGAGTACCGGCTTTTATGCGGCAAGGGACGCCTCCCTTTTAAAACTGAAAGAGCCTATAGGGTTAATTGCAGGATGGATAGGCATTGGATTTTCGGATAGTGATGACTTTTACCGGAATAATGTTTTCCATAGTTTGAGCTACCCAGGGACAAGAGATGACTTAGATTCCACAAGAGTTTATAACGGCGATACCTTATATTATAATTACGGCAAACTCGACTATATTGATCAGGGGCAGTTAGGGTGTTTTATTAATGGCATACCTGGTCAAAGCGGAAGCTCATTTTTCTATACGGATAATAAAATATATTTTTCTGTAGGTACACAGACTTGGTCTACTTACTCTTGGCATTACAGAATTGACAAAAGTATTTTTTATTCATTTAAAAGCATTATAGACGCTGAAAATGAAGCGCTTAGTGTAAACTATGACAATATATACAACTTTGATATATCAAACGCTTTCCCTAACCCGTTTAATCCTTCCACAAATATAATTTATTCGCTAAAAAAAGCGGGTATGGTTACAATAAAAATATACGATGTTCTTGGTAAGGAAGTAACAACCCTCTTAAACAATTACAAACCATCGGGCAAATATATGGTTTCGTTTAACGCGTCAAAGTACCCCAGCGGAATATATTTTTATAAAATACAGATGGACGGACAACAGAAAACAGGTAAAATGGTTTTAGTAAAATAGCGACTGATTTTGCTATCGATAATTTAAATATGCGCAATAGTCCTGAGCCCCAAATTCAGGGCTATGCGCGTATATATCCGAATAATCACGGTTTATAATTGCAGTGATATTCATGCTACCGGATTTGTGACCCATGTCATAACAGCCTAAATGCAATTTGACAACGATATATAATTCGTTTATTTTAAACCGTTCACTTCAAATGTCATAAAAATAATTTTAAATATAAAATAAAGCTCAGTCTGGGTGAGCTACACACACAACAATAAAGTATTAGGTTAAATATGAAGTATTATGGAATAGTACGCTTTTTTGTGAAACTATTTGCCGTCGCTTTGTTTTTATCGGTGCAAATATATCCTCAAACGGGATGGAAGGCCTCTTTTATGGTAAACCCATTTCCCTCCCCGTATTTAAACGATTGGAGAACAAACCCGTCAATAGTTTCATTAACCATAACCAACAGCGAACGTACTCCTCAACAGGTAAAGATTTACCTTACCATTGGTAAAAGATCTCAATTCGGTTCCGGCGAGTCGATCGGCCGGGGGACAAGCAATCCGATTATGATAACGCCAAGTGTTCCGAATTTTATCAACAACAGCACGCTTATCAATTGGGGCAGCGTTAAGTACGATAAAAGCATAGAACAAATTGCCGTACAAACCGGCAGGCTTCCCGAAGGCGAATACACAGCCTGTATTGAAATACGGGACATGAACAACAAGACAGTAATAAATAATACATGCCGTGACTTTCAGATTGTCTACCCCGCTCCGCCATCGCTTGTATATCCAACAAATAATGATTCCATATCCACAAGATTTCCGATGTTCCAATGGACGCCAAGCGTTGTGCCTCATGGTTATAATTTGCATTATTCGTTCAGGCTTGTGGAAGTATTACCAGGGCAAACTCCGTTACAGGCAATAAACGCTAACATTCCGCAGTACGAGAATAAAAACGTATTAACTACAAGTCTGGCTTACCCGGCAAATGCTTTGGAATTATTGCGCGGCAAAAAGTTTGCATGGCAGGTACAGGCGCTTGACCAGAACGGTTACCCGGTTGCCGCAAACAACGGCAAAAGCGAAGTTTTTGTTTTTAAATATCCGGTGCTGTTACCTTTGGTAGTTATCCCGCCGGTAATTAAACTTGATATATCAACAGTAAAAGGTAATTTCTGCTATTCGTCAGGCGCACCCCAATATCCAATTCCGCCGCTAAAGCAAACGTCTGTAAGCCTTGTTGCAAAATATAAACTGGCTATTGTAAAAAGTATTAATACGGCAACTCATGCGGCCACTTATGATACAACAATGGATTTACCTGATTGGGTATACGGAACAATGGGGGGGATACAAAAAGACAAAATCATTTCAACTACAATTACCGATAACAAAGGCGACTTCCAGTTCTCATTCGTTACAGATTCAATGGGGGTAAGAACCGATAAATATATCAGCTCATTGAAAGGTTACCTTTACCGGTATGCGGCAATTGTAATTAATAGCGCAAACATTATAAATCCATCAGGCAAATATATAGTCCAGCCCGGTCAGAATATAAATACTGGTTCAATAGTTTTAAATGATAAAAGGACTATTATAAAAGGTAATCTTGTATATGAATTTCTTGATGAAGGCGAGTATACAGGCTATCCGCTTAAGAACAAATCCATAAAACTTGAAATTGCCTACGTGATACACGATCAAGCTACGGGCAAAAGCATTCATTTACCTTATCATGCCGCTGATGCTGATAAGCCATTGGACTATTGCACCACAGGCCCTAACGGAGAATTTCAATTCGCGCTTACAGAGCCTGTAGCTTGCGGTTTATTTGAAAAAGATCAGAAAATAAAACAAAGCAATGCCGAATTTTCCTCTTACTGGACAGGAGATGTATACAAGGTTCTGCGAATTACATTTACGGATCCCCAGCATTATGTAAGTCCAAGTCTTGACATTTCGGTCACGCCGCGCGATAAGTATTATGACCTTGGCAACGTATTTGCAAAAGTGCGTGGTTTTAAGCTTAAAGTTTTTGTAAAAACCAGCGAACAGAAAGACGCTGTTTTACCTCCCAACACATATACGGCCGGCATGCAGGTATACGTTTTAAGAAGCCGCCGGCTTCAGGATGTGCCGGTAAATGAAGGGGTACAGCCCTCGGTTCCTCAGACTATTCACGGTAATCTGATGGTCATAGAAAAAGGAGTGACCGATGCGGAAGGAATGGTGCAATTTAAAAAACTGGTAAGCAATATAATGCCAAATGACAATTATTATTTTTATGCCTGCTCCGATTCGTTAAGTGAACTGAACTATGACAGCAATATTCAGTTTTCCAAGTTCGGCTATAACAACACAACCGAATTTGAAAACGAGTATTCTCTTTCAACGGAATATTTATTCATGACCGTAGCCCCCAAAGCTCCGTTAATAAGCGGTTATGTATATAGAAACGACAACAAACTAAAACCGGTAAATAATTGTACAGTTAAGCTATCGCCGGTAAGTTGGGGCGGTAACCCCGGAAGCAGTACAATTACAAACATGTCTGGCGGTTTTATATTTGAGAACCTGGCAAATTTAATTGTAAGTAAAAAAACGCCGCCAATTCTTCTTACATTTTCCGTAAAAGGATTTCGCGATACTGTAATATCACTTGATGGAATGAAATGGGGCCAGAAGAAAAATTTCGATCCGCCCGTATACATGCGTACTACAACAAAGGTTCACGGAAGAGTTGTTGCTTCAGACGTTGACGCTAACGGTATCTTCATAGGCGTCCCTTCCGCAGTTACTATTGGCGATGGAATAACAGTACAGACCTATACAAAATACTCCAAAGAGAGCAATGTGGCTAATATGAATATTACAGCCTCGGAAGGCTGGTTTGATTGTGAGGCCGCTTCGCTGCTCAACCAGAAATTGGTTATCAAACCATTTAACGGTTATTTTGCCGATACACAATATGTTCAAATAGCGCCAACCGCTGATAAGGATATGGGTATCCGAATGGTTAAAAAGATTTCGCACAGGGTGCAGATTACCGTATACGAAAGAAAACCGGACGGTTCTCAGTTTACTCTTGCCCCGGATGTGCTTGTTGGTATTGAGAACAAAACCAACAAGCAATATTCAAGCACGGATGGTACGGCTAAGTTTATATTTAACAGCCCCGGTGAAGATTTCACAGTTACTCTTGAAGGAGTAATGCGCCCTGTGGTTGCCCGCAAGATTAAAATAAAGAACAAGGAGTCGAAAGATTTCCAGGACTATATGGTTTCCATTGACCCGGCTGTTAACTTAAAAGGGCATGTATATGTAGGACGTGATAATCAGCCCGTTCCTTATGCTACGGTAAAGTTAGTCCGAGCTTCGGTAGCGGACACCGCTGAGAATTTTGATATTAGCGTTAACTGTAGTTCCGATGGAAGTTATATATTAAAAAATGTTCCAATAGGCAAACATGTTTTTACCGCAAGCAAAGGTAATTCCAATTTTATTGGAGATAGCAAGTCCGTAACATTAACACAGACTTCTTCCGAAAATGTCGATTTTCATCTTGATGTTTATGACGGCATGGATATTACAAAACTGCTTGGTTTTCCTATCGCTGTTACAAAACTCGATTCGACAAAAAAAGGAATTTATATATGCGGAGAATTCACAAACATTCCTGATAATAAATATTTCTCTGCCAAAGGCAACAAAATAAAATTCGACTCGGTTTATATAGTTGCCGGCAATAAGAAAAATTCAAAAGGAGTACCGCTTGCATACCCGGCTCAATTGCCTTTAACAACCAGCGTTATTTCGCTGCCTGTTTCAATCAATAAAATATTTATAGGCCAGCTAAGAGATAACAAGCTGTTGAAAGTGTATGCTGATAACACGGGCAACGGAACCATTCAGGGAAACGTTTATCTGGATGCCGGTTCGTCTTTCAATTTTGCAGGAGGATTGAATATAGAAGGCCTTTATTTGGGCATACCTGACGCGCAGAACAATAGCGAAAAGCTGGCCATACCGGCCATGCCAGCTACAGGGAACTTTGCAAAGGCTTTACCCAAAGGTTTTCTTGCGGTAAACCAGAGTGGAGATTCATTGAAATACAAATTCTATAATATGGATGCCGCCGCCGATCCCGCGAACTCATTTGTTAAAGACACTACTGTTAAGCTAAACACAACAGTAAATACTGTTATAGAAAAAGTATCTCCTATTTCATTACAACTTGGAGATGTTATTTTACACAAAACATATCTTGAAGATGTAAACTCAACAAGTCCCATTTCTATAAAACTAAACGACTGGTCACTAAACGGGAACCAGTGGTCCGTCACGCATAATGCCGGCTTTAAAATTAACCAGGGCATATTAAAAACAAATGTTGTGGATGTACCGTTTACAGATTTATATCTGATGCCGACTTCCTCAGGGACAATGCAGCTTCAGCTTGGCAAGTTCGATTTCCAGGGGATGAAGCTTGCCGGCACAGTTCCATTAACAGTAACAGGCAAATCGGATTTCGGTTATGACAATTCAGTTGGTTACTGGAAACTTATTGTGAGTGGTTCTGATGGCAATAGCTGCGCTTATTTTACGGGCACTAACTTAAAGGGACTTGAATCGACAGCAAAAGTTGAAATTAATAATTTTTATTTGCAGAGCAACGGCAAACAGGCTTTTGCTGTATCAGGTACAAGCGATTTGTATGCTTATAAAGTTGCTTCGCTAACCCCCAGCAATCTTGTGGTGTATGACAATTCACTTCATATTGAAGGACAAATAAATATGCACCTGCCGGCTCCTCTTTCACAAAAGCAGCCAAGCGCTTACATATTTACAAAAAACGGTTCAGGCATGGACTTTAAACTACAGCCATTTACTTTTGGCGATAAAATTAACGGTATTACCGTTGACTTTAACAAAGCCGCCCAAACTCTTGATGAAAACGGCTTTGTTGCAAAAGGGAAAATATTCGAAGAAGGCAAATTTAATTTTGATGCTACTTTGTACAGATCCGCTGATTCAATTGCAATGTGGGTAGACCCGAACCAGACTCTTAAAATTGGCGAACAGAAAACAAGTCTTGCCAATATCAACGGAGCGTTAAAGGTCACAAATAACACATGGCAGAACTTCTGGTTCGCTGGCGATTTGCTCGGCGCCTCTGGCGCAAGCGGACGATTGAAATTTGATGTAATTGGAGAAGTAACGGCTTCCGGCCAACAGCTTAATGTGAGCAATATTCCAACACCGTTTGGCGACCTTGCAATGACTTATGATTTTGCCAACGGAAGATTGACTGGCAACCTGCAAATAGACAAGGACATGCTTGGTCAGGGGCACATGAACGCCAACGCCACAATGGTTGTAGATAAACAGGGCTGGTATTTCTTCCAGGGAGGAAGTTTTACACTCGCAAGTCCTCACTCGACTATTCAATCGGGCATACTTATTGGCGATTACGATGTTTCACAGGATATGAAGAACACTTTCATGCAATACTCATATAAAGCCAAACTTCAGGGAAAGCTGCCCGCCGGATTTCCGCAACACGTAAATGGTTTTTATTTTGAAGGATCAGCCGATGTGCCAACTCCTATTTTCCCCGGATTCGATTTCAATTTCGGGTTGATCTCAGCGGCTCTTTGGCTTAACGTAGGGGCGGATACCCGCCTGGCTATGAACTTCGGTGAAGTTAATACTTATCATATAGGCATGGATTATTTACTTGATGTAGGCGCCAAAATGGGCGGCTCAATTGGCATAGCATGCGCGGGAGTAAGCGCGCAGTTAATAATCGATCAGGGCTTTGACGGTGAATACAGAAGCGATGGAAGCTGGTATGTCTCCGGGGAATCATCTCTTAGTTTGCAAGGCGATACTTACGCCGGAGTTGGCTGCTGCGATAGCGATTGCGATTATCTTGGCTTCCCTTGTCCTTCTCCGTGTATTGCAAAACACTTGACCGGCTCAGTTGCAATTGGCATGAGAGCATTGATTGGTTTTAGCCTGCAATCTCATTCCGTTGAGCACAACATTGAGTTCTTTTTTAAATAATATGAAATTGAAAACAATATCATCAAATGATTTTTATAATATCATTTGCTCTTTAAGAGGTAAATAATGAAAGTATTAAAAATTTTAATTATAGTCCTTACGGTTTTTGCGCTTAAAGCTAACGCGCAAACACAGTATAAAAACATAGCAATTGGCGGCGGTAACGGAATTTATATTTCCACCGGATACGATTTCCCGTCAAGGCTGCATCCGGTAAAAAATGCCACAGCATATATAATTGAACGGAAATTAACGTCCGAAAACGAATGGACTATTATCGGAAACATTTCCGCACCGGACAGCATTGATGACTTCAAGACAAGGCTGGCCGCAGCTTTGCAATTACTGCCGGAGCAGCCTGCCTTTGAGAGTCTGCCTGTAAACACTATCTGGGAAAGTTTTGAGAAATACAGATCCATTGATTCTCTCGGATACTGGGGAGGAACACTTGCAGTACGGATAGCTCTCGGTAACATGTATCTTGATGCAAAGGCTGAAGCCAATAAAGAGTACGAATATAAAATATCCGCCGTAGATGCCACGAATAAAGTTCAAAATTCCTACGCGTCTTTTAATGTATCCTATCCGCAGAAAGCGAATTACAAAAAACCCGTATCCGATAAATTAATCTCCGATGGGAAAAGTAATTTCTTATCATGGAATATAATTAACGGCAAAAAGTCATCTTCTTTCATAGTTTACAGAAAAGCTGAAAACGAAGACAATTTTTCCTATGTAAACCCGCCCAAAGGTATGCTTACAAAAAAAGACACTATAACTTATTTTGTACGGGATACCTCGGTTGCCAAAGGGCAGAAATATTTTTATTACATTATTCCAACAGACGCGTTGGGCAACATGTCATCGGCTTCCGATACGGCAGGCATTACAGCTTTCAGCGTGGCTGCAATTCCATTGCCGGATAAGATTACCACTTCGGTTCCGGATGGAGCAGATGGCATTTTATTAAAATGGAGACTACTTGACACAAAAGAAATCAAATCCATACTTGTTTACAGAAGCGAAATATGGGATAGCTCTTACAAATACCTGACTGAATTAACGCCTAATATCACTGAGTATCTTGATGAATCTGTAACTCCAATGATAAATTATTATTACCAGATCAGGATAAAAGGATCGGATGGCTCCTTAAGTCTTCCTTCCGCAAGAGTCTCAGGCATACTTAAAAGCAAGTACGCGCCCATAAAACCGACAATTGTACGCTCGGAAGGAATTAAAGACGGCGTAAAACTTGAAATTATATGCAACGATAATTTTGTTGAAGGTTATCGTATATACAGAAGCAACGGCTTTGGCGATACACTCAAACAAGTTGGAGTTTTTGTCGCAAAAAAAGACTCCTTAACAGCATATATCGATACGGCGTCAGAACTCTCAGGAAAAATCAAATATGGTTATTCTGCAATAGCCGAAAACACAAGTCACGTTCAAAGCGAATTAGCCGAAACTGTTTTTGCCCGCCCGTTAAAGAGCACTAATCCACCTGCGCCTTTATTTATAAAGGCGGAGAGGACCGGCAATATAACTGGACTTTATTGGCAGGATGTTCGGGATATTGAACCTACGGTATGCGCCTACAAAATATACAGAAGACAAATCAGCAGTCAGCAGCAAAATGAATTTGTACTTATAACAAAAGACTCCATTAAAGCCTCCGTTAATAATTATACCGATTCGCTTGCCGATGAAAAACACGATTACGAATATGCGGTTAAATCAATAGATATTTTCAATAACGAAAGCGCTCTTTCAAGTTCGGCCTATGTTAATAATGTGGCTCACATACTATATCCTACGGCAAACGTTACGGCTGAATCGATTGAAAGCGGAGTGCATTTGCAATGGGATGAAGTTTTACAACCCGAAATAACAAGTTATAAGATATACCGTTTTGTTGCCGGCGGCTCTCCCGTTGAAATAGGTTCGGTAAATAAAGACGCTCATGAATTTACAGATATAAAGGTAAAAAAAGATGAACTCTATTTTTACGTGGTAACCTCGTGCGGCAATGACGGACTTGAAAGCGCTTACAGTAACGAAATTGGCATAAGGCCATAATAATATTATAAATTTTAATTGCGGGAACAGACAGGAATTAATTGTATGAATTTTAACAAACGGTTTATCTTTTTTACATTATGTATAATACTAACAGGAAAGGCATTTTCTCAAAGTTCAGTTCCGCAGGGAGACGGACAGGAACCGGGATTTTTCGCGAAGAATTTTCAGCTTAGCGGCGAGGCCGGTGTTTATGGCGAGCTTTATAAAACAAACAGCAGCTACAGTTACCGACCTTCGAGCAGCGGGAGAATCTATCTGAGGCCATCGTTTAATTTGTTTAATACTTTTTCCACATCTTTCGATTTATTACTTTCGACCGAAGGAAATTCCGCCAAACAGAATATAAACCAGATAGGATTAAATCCATCGTGGAGCTGGGGAACCGCGCATTTAGGGGATTTGAATCAATCTTTTTCCGATCTCACCCTTAATGGAATACTTGTAAGAGGCGCCGGCATTGAAATAAACCCAGGAGTGTTCCGCTTTGCCGCGGTAGGCGGATATACAAAGCGGGCAGTTTCAGGCGGCGCGGAAGATGGAAGCTTCGATCGGGTTTTATACGGTGCAAAAATAGGCATAGGAAAAGAACAAGGCTCCTATTTCGATTTAATGTTTGTAAGAACAAAAGACGAGATTTCATCATTGCCAAAACCTAAAAGTTCAATAACTGTCACCGCGCCAAACGGAGATGATGTCTGGCCAATAGGTTCGGAGCAGACTATAACGTGGAGTTCTTCAAAACTTGCAGGCAATGTTAAAATTGAGCTTTCCACCGATGGCGGCGCCACCTTTAAATCTATTTTAGACGCCACCCCGAATGACGGTTACGAAACAATTATTGTGAATGCCCTGCCGACCGCGCAGGCCTTGATAAAAATTACAAGTCTTGCCGATTCCGTATCTGATATAAGCGATCATGTTTTTACAATTGGCGGAACGGATTCAAAAGTTGGAAACATACAGGCTCAGGTTGTAAACTCATCATCAGTTACACCGCAGGAGAACCTTGTGGTAGGCGCTAAAAGTCAATTGGCTTTGCTCGATAACACCGTTGTCTGGAAATGGGAGTTTAGCGGAAGCGCTTTTACACGCGATATGGAAGCGGACGAATTTAAAAGCGATAAAATACCCTCCTTCGTCACAAATCTTTTTACTCCAAGGCTAAGCACTTCCGTAAGCTACGCGGGAGCAACATCGTTAAACATCGAGTTATCAAAATTTAATGCAAAGGCAGGGTTCAGGTATATTTCACCCGGATACACTTCACTTGGCCTGGCTTCCTCTCCGGCCGATGAACAGGAGTTTTTGCTTGGCGCCGGATACAAACTTAATATGTTTAATATTTACTTGGAAGACTCAAGGCAAAATGATAATCTTCTTGCTCAAAAGCTTTATACCACAGTGCGTAACAGGTTTTCCGCCACTGTTAACTCACGAGTAACAAACCAGTGGAACATGTCCTTAATGGGAAATTACATTTCAATGTCCAATAATTCCAATAACGATACAACCGGATTGAACTTCAGCACATTGGTGTTAAGCATGAACCACATGCTGGTCTTTTCGCCCACCTCCTTTGTTCAATCTGCCAATATCAACTATGTCTTTCAATCATCGGGAGATAAAAGCGATTTAAGAAAAAACATGGAATCCGAATCTCATTCGCTTAATGTAAACGCGTATATGAACGTTACTGACGATTTCAGCTTGTCTCCCGTACTCGGTTTTATTAATTCAAAAATGGGAGACATGGACGCTGTATTGATGCAAAATTATTATTTGACCGGGATATACAGATTGTTCGAAAATAAACTTATGTCCACGCTTTCGCTTGGCGCCTCGGTGGTTAGCGGCACAACAACAGCAAGAGTTTCACTTAGCGCCAGCTATCAGTTGACTTCCGCCGATATGGTTTCGCTAATGGTATCCAACACTAATTTTTCGGCGTCAACCAACAGCTATAACGAAACTATGGCCACTCTGAATATTTCTCACAGGTTTTAGCCATATATTTAATACCTGGTAAAACATTACCGGTATTAAACTCCATCACCCAAAGAGGCTGTCTTAAAAGTTAAAACGGGACAGCCTTTTCATTTCCTCTTTTTCATTTTTCCCAAGATATAACAAACCATAAGGCACTGGGAACTCGCGTGAATGAATTTGACAAATAGAATTTTTATCCCGACATTAATCCATCATATTATATGGGGAATTTGTATGAAGATGAAATTATTAATTTTTTTCTTATTGGTTTATACAAGTAGTTTTGCTCAGTCAGTAAAATTAAGCGCCGGAGTGCCTGTTAATTTTGGAAACAAGAATTTACCCGGCAGCATTGGAATTAACGCCTCCGCCGAGTATCCAATCGCACTAAATTTTGCAGTAAAAGCATCGGTTACTTTTGCGCCGCCTTTATTCGATATGAAAAACGAATTGAAAACTTACAGCTACGGCATTACGGGAATAGAACTACTTTGTGATTATAAGCCCTTCAACTGGAATACGGCTCCGTTTTTAGAAACTGGAGCTGGCGAGTACTTTCCCAACGTAAGCCACAATGGCAATGCCGGTTTTTATAACGGTAAACAGTTTACTGCCAGTAACTTTGCAAATAGTTTGGGTTTTACAATTGGAGCCGGTATTGAGTTTAAGCAAAGTTCAAAAATTCATTTTATGCTGCTTGCAAAGCAAACAATAATTAACTCAAACTACAGAACAAGCTATTTTGATGATACTCCGTCTGAAAATAAAGACATGAACCTTTCAGCATTCGGTATATCATTCAATATTGTTTTTAATATTTAATGAGTATAAACAAAAATACCCCATGTAATTATAACGCGGGGTATTTTATTAGAAACCTTAAGGCTCTGTATTTACTTTAGTAAAAGAAGCTTTTTTGTTTGCAAAAAACTACCTGAGCTAAGCGCATAAAAATAAATACCAGACGGCAAATTATCTGCATTGAAAGTAATTTTGTAGTTGCCAGCCGGTTTCACCTGGTTGACAAGCTCTTTTACTTTTTGTCCAAGTACATTGTAAACAGCAATAAATACTTTATCCTCCTTTGGGATTGAATACTCAATTGTTGTAGCGGGGTTAAAAGGATTGGGATAATTTTGCTGAAGCCGAAAATCAGAAACTATCTTGTTTGTAAGTTGTGGAGCAGAAGAGACTTCATTTATTGAGCATTGATAGACGCCATCTGAAATACCGACATAAATATACGAGTCTTGAAACGCTATACTATTAATATACAAATTGCTTAATCCTTCATTCTTGCTATGCCACTGAGCTCCTTTATCCGACGAATAATATACTCCATCCCATGTCCCTGCAAAAACAAAATCGTTGTATGCGGCAGTTGTATTTACAAAATTTGCATTAAACCCGTTATCAACTTTTACCCAGCTATTTCCGTCATTGATTGATCTATACACACCTTCATTTACGCCAGCAAAAAGATAAGGCCCGAGCAAAGTAACCGAATTCATATTAAAAACAGACAAACTATTACTGATTTTCTCCCAGGTTGCTCCATTATTGGCAGATCGATATACAAAACAATTATATTTCATAGCGCCTATATTTACATTAGCGGCAGCATAAAGTATAGAATCTTTTATACTCAGTGAATAAACATCACCCAATTGACTGCCATTGTTAATATTAGTCCAATTGTCTCCGTTATCCGTTGAAATGTACACCCCATTTGTTCCACCAGCATATAAATTATTCCCGTGAGCCGCAAAAGTTCTTATAATAGGTTTTATCGTATTAGTCAACGTATCCCAAGAAACTCCGTTGTTGGATGAACGAAGCAAGTATTGATTAGTTCCTACAAATAGATAATTATCCTTTGTCCATATAGAGTTGATAGTGTTATAAGATCTATTAGCACAGTTAAAAATAGTAATACCAGACCAGCTTGCACCGTTATCGCTTGAAAATGACATAAAGGATGAAGAAGCCGCATAGATTAATTTATCTTTGGAAATGTGCAAATTTAAAACTTTAAAAAAAGGCATGCCATTTGAAGAGTGACTCCAGGATTTACCAAAATCAGCTGAACGAAAAATTCCTGCATCTATATTGCCCACAAAAACATTATTCCCGAAAACCGCTATTGAAGTTAATTGTGGACTTGAGAGCCCATTGTTTATTTGCTTCCAACTATTGCCGTTATCAGATGAAACAAATGCGCCATTCCATGTGGCGGCAAAAACACTGTCGCCAGAAAATGCAAATGAGTTTATACGATAACTCATCAAATTCAAACCCCCGCCTTTTATTGACCAGGTTTTGCCCGTATCATTCGAGATATAAATTTCTCCTTCTTCAGAGCCCAAGAAAATAGTTGATTTATATGTTGCCGCGGATACAATTCTGTACATTGGACTTGTTTTTACTAAATTCCAGACGTTCCCATTGTTTGTAGATATATTAATATATCCAATTGAGGTGGGGCCACTAGTAGCCGCTATTAAGGTTGTTCCCAAAGAAGTAAGAGCCGTAATGTTTGTATAATTTAATCCCGAATTTATTGCATTCCAGTTTAATCCATTATTTAAAGAAATAAACATCCCCCCCGAGGTTGCAACAAATACATTTTTGTCCATAAAAACAAAGGAAGAGACAGAGTATTTATTTATTTCTTTACCAGTAGGGGTCCAATTGTTTCCACCATCGTTGGAATAATATACTCCTAAATTGGTTGCGGCAAAGATACTTTTCCCATTTACTCCAATTTTCATCACTGCTGTATCCGGGAAACCATTTTTAACTATACTCCAGTTTGCTCCATTGTCTATGGACTTATATAAACGCTCACCTCCGGCAAAAAGAGTGGTGCCGCATGAGTTTATACAACCTATTGATTCCCCATATGGGCCATTTAATTTTTTCCATTGAGCAAAAGAATTAGGTAATAATAAGATAAATACAACGAAAACGATTATGCACTTAATTTTTCTTTCCATTGCAAACCCCTATGAATATTCAAATTTTACATAAAAAATTAATTAGAAATTATTTCATTAAAACCAATTAAAAGAAGATGCGTCCATGCTTTTAAGTAATTCTGCGATTTAAATCTTCCGTCATCGGTTGATCATATAAAACGAAATCGCCATTTGAGTTATACAGCGAACAGAAGTATTACTTGACATAGGCACATAATTCCATACGGAATCCTGAGAGGAAATGTTTTGCAATAAAAGGATAAAGACAAAGAAGTATATATTTTTCCATTTCACACCCCAGTCTAAAATGATATTTTAATATAATAAAGAATTATAATAAAGCAAAATATTTTTTACGGGGGGTCTTTTAAATAAGACAAACTTGAATAAAAGGTGAATAACTTCGTTGAAATATAAAACAATTTTTCAATTACAAGTTTTCTATCTTTTTCCCGCAAATTTCGTTATAAATTTCCGCAAAGGGATAATTTTTATGGTGGGGCCACAAATCCGCGAATTTCACTTCAATTCCTTTTAACAACAACAGACAAAGCTGTATATCTTCTTCGGGAATATCATTGAACACAACGCTTGTAACAAGCTCAATGCGTTTATAGCACTCCGCAAGAACCGATTCTCCTTTTGCCGTTAATTTGACCCGCTTTGATCTCTTATCCGTAGCATCGTCATATTCAATTATATAATCGTGTGCCTTCAGATTTGAAAGAAGATTCAGCCCGGTTGAAAGTTCAAGGAAATTAAAATAGATGACTTCAGTCTTTTTAGGCTCTTTTAGAGAAGAAATTGCGCTCAACAGTAAAAACTCATCATAATTTTTTATAGGGGAATTATTGAATGCGGAGTTTATATAAAACATCTGCAGACGGTTTATCCACCCTATAAGTTTTGCCAAAGTACTGTGCGAACGCGCCGGCTTAAAGCCATCAAATGACTCACCGGAGTTTTTGTTCTGTTTTTTCAGCGATAAATAATAAAGACAAAAATCCTCTATTTCCGCATTTGGATGAGCCTCTTTAAAATCTCCCCAAAGATCCATCAAGTCTACTGTTTTTCTTAAATTATACATCGGTTTTGCTATATATTAGATATATTCACATCAATTTACCTGTAAAATCGCAAATTATTAGCCATAATTGCAACCCTGGCATCAAATTTATTGCTATTTGCGCAAAATAGCAACCATAAAGATACAAGACGTACTGCCCATTTTTTTTCTTAAACTGGTTGGTGATTTATGCAGAATTACAAGAATAGCCATAAATAATACCAAAAGAATAAGAAAAAATGGCGGCGAATACTGACTATGCAAAAGAAATTTGTAAAATGCGCAGTTACGCATATCAACAAACAGGCTTTGTTTGATTCCTTAAAAAAGAATGTCAATTTAAAATGAAAAAGGACGGATTATCGCAACCCGCCCTTTTTTAACGTGTAAGCACAAAATTTATTTTGAAAAAGAACGGTCGAATAATTCGGCAATTGCTTTTTTCCCATTATCTTCTAAAAATCTTGTACCGGTTCCGGTAAAATGTATATGCGTAATTACCGGGAGTTCTTTACACTCAACCCAGTCTACCTGATTCCACGAGAACCACTTGTTTTTTTTCTGTTCAAAAACAAACAAAGGCTTGTTGCAAAGTTTTGCAAACTCGGCGCCCCAGCCAGTACCGCCTTTAACTGTTTTATCTTCAAGAATTTCGCCAATAACGTAAACTTCCTGGCCGTTGTTTATCTGGTGCCAGATACTCTGTAATATTTTTCTAAAGCTTGGGGTAGAAGAAAATTTACGATTCATAAGGTTTGAGATATACTCAAGACTTACATCTCCGCTTTTTAGTTCGTCATGCGTCAGCATTCTGTGACCTCTGTCACGGACTATCGCATGTCCCTCAAACGTAAAATTAACTTCTTCTATTCCATAACGTTCCGCATTCAATCCAAATTCAGCTTCCGCGCCAACTATTCCACCGCTAAATAATATACATTCTTCTTTTAACATATAAATTTCCTTAATTATTAATGACAAATGGAATACAAAGATAAGAGAAATTCGCATAAATTAAAAATATGCGCACGTTACCTTTTTTTTCTTATTTCACTTTGACAGGCAAAAATGCCACCAGCAAATTGTTAACCGAAAAAGGTTCAGACTCCCCGCATCGGGTAAATATGATTATTTGGAAATATCCTTTCTGTATACTATCCTGTTGTTCGGAATATCGTATATTTCCATTACCGCTCCGTCTTCATAATAACCGTGTTCTTTTGCATACCCCTTTAATGCCGGGTATACTTTCATCAGACTGAATATTACCGAAGCTTTACCTTTGTACGGAAACTCGGCCCAAATATATTTTTTTACCGCGCATTTGCGGATGTTATATTTTTCCTTAAGAGCGTGTACCTTGTTTGTATCTTTATCTTCAAGTATGCAACCGGCTTCCGACCTCAGTTTGCTTTCCTCAACTTTTCCGGGGTCATCGTAATAAATACCAAAACCTTTAGTGGTTGCAATTTTATCTTCGTTCAGCAATTTATAGTATATTTTATCCATAAGCTTGCCGCTGTTTTTATATGCCCCCGTCAGTTCTTCATAAACAAGCAATTCGCCGCCTTCTTCTTTAACAGATACTTCAACATGTTTAAAACCGCCGTAATAAGATATTACTCCAATTAACAATATTGTTACTATAAGAATGATTATTAAAGCTATTTTCATTTATTTTCCTGTTTTTTGTTTTAATAAAAGTACTTATAATATAATAGCCGCGCTTTCCAAATATTGCTTTTTATTCCATTACCCGAACAGGCAGGCATAAATCGGCTTTATAAATACCCTCCGCGTATCTCTCAGACGCTTTATACATTTCAAGGTGCGGGTTGTTTGCGGGGACATATTTACTTTTAAGAAGCCATTTAGTAAATATGACATCCCACGCGTTGAAAAATTTATCCCCCTTTCCTTCATATTCAAATACAGCGTAAACCCCGTTTTTAATTTTTTTCCTGTTAAACCCGCACAAATCGGTATCTTTGGGTAACCCGTTTTTAAGAATCAGACCGGCATCGTATCTGCATTTTGCAACAGGGGTATAATCTGGATCATCATACCCTATCCCTATAAACTGCTCAGGAGAGACAAATAAATTTTTTTTGAGCGCGAACTGATAAAGAGCTTTGAACGCCATTTGAATTATAGCCGGGTTATAACCATTTGATATTCTTGAATATAAAAATTCGTACTCGGGAATATTACTGACTCCAAGAAAAACAGGATTTGTACTTTTGCCGTTTGCTATTTTTCTGGTATATGGTTTATAATTCTTTTCCCGCATTTTTGAAGGAGCGGCATTGTAAAACTCCGAAAAATCGCGGGTAAAGTTAGAGCTTGAACCATATCCGCATTCAAAAGCAATCTCTGTGATGGATTTAGACTTGCTATTGATTAGAAGTCTGCACGCTTTTTCCATTTTTCTGCGCTTAATAAACTCGTTAAGGGTCTCGCCTGTTATTATTTTAAATATCCTGTGGAAATGATATTTGCTGAGAGCTGCAACTTCAGATAACTTCGCAAGTGTCAGTTTGTTTTCGAGGTTATCTTCTATATAGTCAATAGCAATATTAATTCTTTTGATGTAGTACAGGTTATTCATTTTATATCAAATAAAGAGATATTTTAAAATACAAAAAGGAAAGATTAATTGCCGCTTTCCAATCAATGGCTCTGTCAGTCAATAGCCCTTAATTTCAATTTCACCTGAGATTAAACAAAAAATGTTAATACCACCCAAAGTTTTAAATATTGACTAAGATACTCATTTTATCTAAATTGGCTAAGTGTCAAATTAAAACGGAATTATAGCTTAACTTCTGTTCGTCCTTTCCGAAAAAACAGCTAATCGCTCTGGTATGTGGACGACTTCATATTCCTGTCTTCCGGAAATTTTTGTTAAGATTTTTATGGGATAAAGATTTTAATGATTCCAGAACAAATTAAAAACAGCAAAATTCTAATTGTCTGTAACAACAGCAACAACCTTGAAGCTTTGACAAAAGCAATTACCGAAACCGGGCTTCAGCTAAAGACGATTATACAGGAAGATTTAAACTTCAGCGATTTGCAGATTATTATGCCGGATATAATAATAGCCGGAGAAAAATGCATTACAAACCTTGCTGAATTAAAGAAACAATTAAATCCGGACAATGATACACGTCATATACCAATAATGATTATTTCTCAAAACTATGATGAAGAGAAAAAAACAGATAGCTATGAAATGGGCGCAGACGATTATATAGCCGCGCCGTTTAATGCCATGGAACTGGCAAAAAAAATCACTACTCATATTGCTTTAAAAAAGGCGTATGATAACGAAACACAGAACAAAAAAGAATCGGACTCAAGGTATTATCCTTTATTTAAATCAATGGCTCAGGGAGTAATTTACCAGGATGCCGAAGGAAAGCTTATTGACGCAAACGCCGCAGCCGAAACAATATTGGGATTGACTAAAGAACAGCTATATGGCAGAACTTCGTACGATCCGCGCTGGCATGCAGTAAAGGAAAACGGAGATGAATTTCCAGGCGAAATTCACCCCGCCAGCATTTCCTTAAAAACCGGTAAGCCGGTCAAAGATGTTATTATGGGGATTTATCATCCGGTTGAAGAAAAGTACCGCTGGATAAAAATAAACTCAAACCCGCAATTCAGAAATGGCGAAACAACCCCTTATGGCGTATTTGTCACATTCGAAGATATAACCGAATTAAAACTGCTCATGGAAAAATATCAAGAGGCGGCAAAGGAGGCGGATTACAACCGTAACCAGCTTGAGGCGGTATTTAATGCGGTTAGAGACGGCATTGCGGTTGCGGATATGAAAGGAAAGTTCACCCTTGTAAACAAAGCGCAGATAGAAATTAACGGATTCAATGAAGCCGAAGAAATGGAAATACCAGTTGAGAAATTCGCTGAAATATACAAATTATATTCTCCAGATGGTAAAGAGATTCCTATGGAAGAATGGCCGATTTCCAGAACAATGCGGGGAGAATCGTTTAAAGATAACATTATACATGGCAGACGTCTTGATATAGGGCGGGAGTGGGTGTTTAGTTACAGCGGCGAGCCTGTTTATGACGATAAAGGCGCGCAAGTCATGTCCGTAATAATTACGCGCGATATTACAAGAAGGCAAAAAATTGAGAAAGAACTAAAGCAAAGCGAAGAAAAATACCACTCGCTCTTTAAAAACATGGGCGAAGGCTTTGCATATTGCAAATTGATTTTTGACGACAACAAACCAATTGATTTTACTTTTATTGAAGCCAATAATGCCTTCTCGGAAATAACAGGTATGAAAGATATAAACGGGAAAAAAGCTTCCGAGATTATTCCGGGTTTCCCTAAAAGCGAAATTGAGCTGTTCGATTTATTCTGCAACGCGGCTTTAATGGGGCAATCGCAGCGAAGGGAAATTTATCTTAAAACGTTGCGCACATGGATTTACGCGTCTGTTTACAGCCCTCAAAAAGGATATTTCATTTCCATCATTGAGGAAATAACATACAGAAAAAATGCGGAAAATGCTTTACGCAAATCGGAACAGCTATTCAGCATTGCGTTTAATACAAGTCCCGCGGCCTTGCTTATTTCAACAATTAAAGAAGGGAAGATTCTGGATTTAAATGAGTCGTGCTGTCAACTTACAGGTTATACTCGTCAGGAACTTGCAGGCAGTAATATTTACGATCTTAATCTCTGGGTAATGCCTCAAAGACGAGAAGAATTAATCAGGATTGTTAACAAAACGGGGATTGTAAGGAATCAGGAAATACTGTTGCGCATTAAAGACGGCAGCGAAAGAATTTTCATGGTTTCAATGGATAAGGTTGAGCTTCAGGAAGAGGAATGTGTAATTTCGTTTTTCCTTGATATTACGGAGCGGAAAAAAGCCGAAGCTGAACTTGTAAAGCTTTCTCTGGCAATAAAGCAAAGCCCGGTTGGAGTAATAATAACAAATGATCAGGGATATATTGAATACACAAATCCAAAGTTCGCGGAAATGACCGGATATACCTTTGATGAAGTTTACGGAAAAAACACCCGGATATTCAAATCGGGGCACACTTCTCTTACAGAGTACAAAGCGCTTTGGGATACGATTATTGCCGGAAACGAATGGCGTGGAGAATTTCTTAACAAGAAAAAGGACGGCTCGTTCTTTTGGGAAAATGCTCTTATTTCAGGCATTAAAAACAACGATGGCAAAATTACCCATTTCCTTAATATTGCCGAAGACATAACGTTAAAGAAAAACATGGAGTTTGAACTTAAACGCGCGCTTGAAAAAGCCGAAGAATCTGCAAGGCTTAAATCGTCTCTGCTTGCCAATATGAATCATGAATTCCGAACTCCCATGGTCGGCATACTCGGACTTACTTCCATACTGAAAGAAATGGAGGCGGATAAACAGAAACTTAAAAAACTTGAAGGAATTCTTTTTTCCGCAAAAAGACTTATGAATGCTTTGGACGCCGTTCTTGAGCTTTCGAATCTCGAATCGAATCTCGAAACAAAGAAATCGGAGTATATAAATATTGCCAATATAGCCGTAAAAGTCATCAGCGAGTTCCGAAAGAAAGCGCAGGAAAAAGGACTAAAGTTTTTATACGATATTAAAGACCAGACTTTATTTATAAAATCCAATCAAAATAACTTGTTCATGTTAATTACTCACCTGTTGGATAACGCAATAAAATTCACGGAGTCCGGTTCCATAGAGTTAATTGTTGAGCCGTATACCGATTCCGGAAATACATCGGTACAAATCACCGTTTCTGATACCGGCATTGGCATACCCCGGGAATATCAATCGGTTATATTCGATGAATTTCGCCAGGTCAGCGAGGGAATTTCACGAAGTTACGAAGGCTGCGGACTCGGTCTCTCGCTTGTAAAGAGAATTGTTAAAATACTAAACGGAAGCATACGCGTTGTAAGCGAAGTTGGCCAGGGCGCTTCGTTCATTTTAATACTTCCCGCCGAAAAACTATCTTTACCAGCGCCTGTTACCGCCAGCGAAACCGCTGCAAAACAAATAATTACTGAAATAAAACCGGCGTCAAAAGCGCCCGAAATACTTTTGGTGGAGGATAATATTTTCAACAAAGACGTTGTTGTTTCGTTCCTGAAAAATATTTGCAAAGTTGATTATGCTAAAAACAGCGCGCAGGCAATTGAGAAAGCCAAACAGAAAAAATATTCAATTGTTCTTATGGATATTAATTTGGGGCTTGGTCCGGATGGCGTATTTACAACACAGGAAATCAGAAAAATTCCAGGTTACATTGACGTGCCTTTTGTTGCATTGACAGGTTACGCTATGGACTCCGATAAGGAAAAATTCATAGAAGCCGGGCTCAAGTATTTTCTTTCAAAACCATTCTGGAAAGATGAAATTACCGACCTTATAAACGAGATTCTGAATAACGCTTCCTGCATACATGCATAGCGTATAAATTCTTTCTCCTTAAGCGTTTATAGATTGTTTGATATTTAAATCTTTATTAGTTTAATTTTATAAATAAATAGAATTATTACTAACTGGATTTGTATGAACAATAAGATAGCGCTGGTTTTTGATTTTGACGATACTCTTGCTAAAGACAGTACGACAGGCTTTTTGAAAAACCTTGGCGTTGATACTGAAAATTTCTGGAAAAAGGAAGTCCCCAAACTTCTGGATGACGGCTGGGATCCAATTCCCGCTTACCTTTATAAGATGATTGAATTTTCGAACAAGGGCTGCCCCATAACGCGCGATAAATTGAGGAAGTGGGGAAAACAGATTACTTTCTTTAAAGGCGTAACTCACTTGTTTCCTACTTTAAGAAAGCACATACAAAACAAAAAAGACGTTGAACTTGAGTTTTATATTATAAGCAGCGGTATTGGAGAAATTTTACGTTCCACAAAAATCTCAAAGCATTTTACGGAAATCTGGGCAAGCGATTTTGCGTACGATAAAGAAGGCAATATTATTTTTCCCAAAAGGGTTGTCAGCTTTACGGATAAGACCCGCTACCTCTTCCATATTTCAAAAGGACTAATTGGCCCCGAATATAACAATAAACCTTTTGAGGTTAATAAAAAAGTCGGCCCTGACGACCACAGAATACCTTTCCGCCATATCATTTTTGTTGGAGATGGTTATACGGATATTCCATGCTTTTCGCTTGTTACAAGAAATGACGGCATTTCAATAGCCGTGTACGACAAGGATAACTCCAGCAAATGGAACACCGCGTGGGATTTTGTTGAAGAGAATAGGGTAAAAAACCTTGTACCCGCGGATTACAGCAAAGGCTCTGCGCTTGTTAATTCTCTCATTATGGCCATCGATTCCAACATCAAGAAAATGGAGCTTTCAGAAAAAGTATACCAGCGTTAAACAGCCGCAATACTTTTATACTCCTGCCTGAATTGAGCGCTCTGTTCTTCGGCATTTTTAAGCATAAAGTGCAGCCGGTTATAAACGTTCGCTTCGCTTGTTCCGCTATCAAAATCAAGGAATAGTAAATTTAAAAACGGGTACTGCTCCCTTACGCTTTTTTCTATTCCTTTTGATATTATATGGTTTGCAATGCACCCAAAGGGCTGCAGACTTATTACGTTGTTAATTCCCCGCCGGGCATATTCCGCAAATTCCGAAGCTATCCTCCAGCCTTCGCCAAACTGCGCGCCAAGGTTTATTATTACCGAAGCTTTACTCGCGTCTTCGGCGGGTCTTTTTAGCGGATGATAATAAGTAAAGCCTTTTACGTTTTCTTCCATCTTCCGAATTATACTGTAAACAATACCTTCAAACAGCCTCATTATTGATTTGGGGGAATTTCTTTCCACAATGTTTTCTTCTTTGAGTACTGTCTGGTTTACAAATCCCGTCATAAAAAAATCGCTCAGACTCGGCATAACAGGTTCGGCTTTTTGTTCTATAAGCCAGTTTATAATATTCTTGTGCCCAAAGCTGTTATACTTAATAAATATTTCTCCAACAATTCCAATACGGGGTAAAACCTTATGGTTGTTTGCTTCTTCAAATTCTTTAGCGGCTTGTTTGGCCAGTGAATATAATTTTGCGCTGTCATTTTTTTTCAGTACCTGAATTCCCGCTTCTATATATTTTTCTTTCAGTCTTTTTGCCTCGCCGTTTCTAATTTCCCTTGGCGCGGTTGCAAAATACATCTGCGAAAGACAGTCGGCATATATCATACCCGTGATTACAGGTTTTATACTTTTAACCCATTTAAAGCTAAACCCCGGCTGATAGTTATAGTTCTTTTTATTCAGCGCAACGGATACCACTGGAATATCAGGATAACCTGCCATAATAAGCGCTTTTTTTAGTAACGGAAGATAATTTGTAGCCCTGCATTGCCCGCCTGTCTGCGTAATACCGAATGCAATTTCCTTTCTGTTATATTTGCCGCTGTTAAGCGCTTTTATTACATCGCCTACAATTAATGTAGCCGGGTAACATATCTCATTATTTGAATATTTTAATCCGTATTCAACCGATTCGAAATCGCTCGGCGGAAGGTTTTCCGCATCATAACCGGAAAGGCTTAAAGCCGCAGGTATGAACGGCGAGTAAAAATCCGCAAACCAGGGGATTAGTATTTTTCTTTTTTTATCCTTCTTTTCGAACGGTTTTGTGTGTATGCACTTAATACTTTTTACAGTCTTATGAGCTTTTTCAAGTTTCAGACTTTCAATTAACGATCTTATCCTTAGCCTTGTTGAACCTATATTGTTAATATCATCTATTTTAAGAAATGTTGGGTTCTTGCCTCGTCTTCTTAAAATATCCGTCACTTCATCAAGTATAAAAGCATCCGGGCCGCAGCCAAATGACGTTAACTCAACATATTGCACATTCGGATTTTGGGCGGCCCATAAAGCCGCTTTTAAAATTCTGTTTGTATAAGCCCACTGCATAACGCTTTCCACGTTTTCCACTTCGGCCTCTTCATTACGCACTATGTCTTCCGAAATGACATCCGCGTCAAATTCCGAAATCATCTCCGCAATTTTATGCTGAATCAGCGGATCGGTATGGTAGGGCCTGCCGGTTAAAAGTATGAGCGTTCTGTTATTCTTTATTGAACTATCCATTATTTTTTTACATCCGGCGGTTAGCTCATTTTCGTATTTTATTTGTTCGTTATAGGCCGCCTCAAACGCCTTTATTATTTCTTTATTGCTTAATTCAGGAAGTATCTTTTTCAGATAATCGCCACAGTTTTTTCGCATTAGTTTTTTATTCCTGAATGTAAAACTGGGCGAGTCAAGCGGAACATTATAATACGCAGCTGGGTTAATAGCGCTTTTAATTACTTCGGAATATGCTGTAACTATTGGACAATTATAACTATTGGTAGTTTTTACATCTTCTTTTTTTTCGTAAACTACAAACGGCATAAAAATTCTATCAACCTTTTTTTCAATCAGATTCATGATGTGCCCGTTTGTTAGTTTTGCCGGGAAACAGATATTATCGGACATTACAGTGCCCGCCGCTTTTTCGTACATCCCCATTGTTGAAACATCCGATAAAACAACTTCCGCTCCAGCTTCAGTAAACAGCTTATGCCAGAAGGGATAGTTTTCATAAATTCCAAGCGCGCGCGGCAGGCCTATTTTTAACCTCTTATCTCCTGTTTTGTTTGACCTGTTAAATAACAAATTATACTTTTGCAGATAAATATTCTGCCCGCTGTGCGGTTTTTCCTTACCGTTAAAAAATATTTTTTCGCATTTATTGCCGGCATAATACCGGCCGCCATTCCCAAATGTAAAACATGTTACCATACAGCTATTTTGACAGCCTTTGCAGGGGACTGCTTTTTTCCGGAGTTGTATAGGTCTTAGCAATTCATCAAAAGTGTGCGCGCAAGCTTTTTCAGCAATTGAATTTTGTTTGGCGGTAAGAGCCGCGCCATAAGCCCCCATCACTTCGGGAGTATCAACAATCATAACGCTTTTCCCCGTCTCTATTTCAAGCGCGCGTGCAACGGCTATATTCCTGAATGTCCCTCCCTGAACCATTATACTGCCGCCAAGCTGTGAAATGTCTTTTAGCTTCAGCACTTTATTCAGGCAGTTTTTTATTACTGAATATCCGAGTCCGGCCGAAATATCCGCGATGGAAGCCCCTTCACGTAAGGCCTGCTTAACTTTTGAGTTCATGAAGACGGTACATCTCGTACCCAAATCGCAAGGCTCTTTTGAGTTGATTGCAGCCTGCGCAAAAGCGGCGGGAGAATATTTAAGAGACCGCGCGAATGTTTCTATAAACGAGCCGCACCCCGAAGAACAGGCTTCGTTTATTTCAAGCCTTTTTATTATTCCGTTTTCAACAAAAATGGCTTTCATATCCTGTCCGCCAATATCAAGTATAAACGAAACATCGGGGTTGAATTTTGCCGCCGCCTTATAATGAGCAATTGTTTCAACAACGCCGTAATCCAGTTCAAAAGCCGCTTTAATCAAATCCTCGCCATACCCGGTAACGGCAGACCCGGCCACGCATAAGTCTTTTCCGGTTAACTTTATTTCCGTTTGCAGTTTTTCCAAACCCGTTTTTACCGTTTCAAGCACATTACCGTTATTGTTTGCATAATATTTAAAAAAGACTCTTTCATCCTCGTCTATTGCCGCAATTTTTGTTGTGGTTGAGCCGCAATCTATACCAATGAAACAGGCGTTCCCCTTTATTTCTAAGGGATCGATTGAAGCAATGCTGTATTTTTCTTTTGATTTTTTCCATTCTTTTATTTCATCATCGTTATTAAATAAAGGCTTTAAATGCTGCACCGTATCAACAATCCGGCCTTCAGCCCGGCAAGCCAGCAATTCTATATATTCATTTAGCGGTTTCTCGTTTTGTTCACGTACGCACAACGCTGTTCCCCAGGCCGGCACTACGGCGGCATGTTCTGTAACAAACACATCGTCATCGTTCACATTAAGTTCTTTTGTAAAAGCTTTTCGCAAGGCAGGCATAAACGAAAAGGGTCCGCCGCACAAAAATATTTTCGGTTCAATCTTATGCCCCCGCGCCAATGAAGTTATAACCTGAATACTTACCGAATGCAATACAGATACGGCAATATTTTCTTTACTTACATTTCGGCTCAGTAAATTCTGTATATCCGTTTTGGCAAAAACGCCGCAGCGCGAGGCTATGGGATATGTAATGGTTGCGTTTTCGGCAAGCTCGTTAAGTTTTTCCGTTTCTACATTGAGTAAAAGGGAAGTCTGGTCAATGAACGAACCCGTACCTCCTGCACAGCTTCCGTTCATTCTTATATCCGGCGAGTGCTTATCGCTAAAGAAAATCATTTTGGCATCTTCACCGCCAATATCAACAAGAGTTTTTACAAACGGGAACTTGCACGAAATCAATTCGCACGCGGCAATTAGTTCCTGCACGAACTTTATTCCACACCTTTCGGCAACTCCCATCCCGGCGGAACCGGTTATGCCAAAACGCGCCGGCACATTGCCAAGTTTGTTTTTTAAAAGCGAAAGAACCGTCTTTACCGACCCGGTTATATCCGCGTAATGCCTGCGGTAATTTTTTAAAAGTACTTCGCCCCTGTTATTGGTTACAACAACCTTAATTGTTGTTGATCCGATATCCATCCCTATATTTAATATTTTGCTCATGGTATTAGAAATTTTAATTGAGTAATTTCGATTTCAATTACCGGAAGCGTCTTGTCTACATATAGTTTCTATCAAATATGGAGCGTATCTGCAAAATAATTACATCACGGCTTTAAGCTTGCCATTATTATCCTGACGTTTTCCTGCTTTCTATGTTCTATTATTTTTTTATATTCATTATCCGAAATGTTCATCAAGTCCATTAACATTGGTTTTACAAGAAACAGCATTACATTTAGCGACAGAATTGTTAATACCAAATCCATTAACGAAACGGGTCTGATATTGCCTTTTTTTATTTCCATATCAAGTTCTGCCTGGATTGTATTGACTGTATCTGTGGAAATATCCTTAATGCTTTCGCGCAAGGCTCCAAGTCGTTCGGAATTTGTCAACAATTCATTAAATATAAAGAAAGGGAGCTGCGGGTTCTGGCTCAACAGGTTAAAGTGGGCTTCTATTTTTCTCTTGAGTTTTTCTTCAAACGGCATTTTATCGCTATTGTAATTCACCAACTCCGAAAAAAATAGTTTTAATTTTCTGTTAAATATGGCTGTAAATAATTTTTCTTTTGACCTGTAATAATAATGCACCAATGCCTGGTTACATCCGGCAACCTTTGCTATTTCCGTCATGGAGGTAATTGCAAATCCTTTTTCAAGAAACAATTTCTCCGCCGTCTCAAGTATCAGATGTTCAATATTTTGTTCGCTGTGCTCTTTCATTAAACGGTTGCCATATATTAATCGTCATATTTAATAGCGCTATTAAATTAGATAATTAAGAATGAATTGTCAACAGGCTAAAGCAAAATTATTATTAATTTATTGATTTTCGCTTTATGTTTCAAATGAGTATGCATATAACAATTTTACCGGCTCAAAGAGCAAATAAACTACATGCAGTGTAATTTACATTGTCAATTTTATTATTGTCTGCTAAATTTAAAAGTTTCTCAACAAGTTTTTTAACACAATATAAAGGGGTGGCTATGAAGCATACTAAGTGCATTATTTGTTTTTTTGCTCTTGTCCTTTCAACTTTCTTTTCTGTTTACGGTCAAACTATTCATGTGGAGTTAGACAAGCCCACAATACTTGACGACCAGGGGTTATTACTTGAGTATTTGCAAAAAGTACCGACTGATAAATTCATCCTTCCTCAATCGGATACAAAATTCGTTGGGTATTTATCACTGACATGTAGTTTCCACACTCCGGAACAAGCATATAATTACATAGTTGTAGCACATAAAGATACGGCCGACCTTTTGTATGTTGACTGGAATAACAATAATAACTTTACGGACGACGGCGCGCCCATAATCTTCAGTAAAGCACAAAACGAATTGTTTATCAATTTTCACACCTCCCATACCGACACAAACATGGTTTTTACGCATACTCTTTTCAGAATACCCAATCTCCCTGATTCCAGGAGGAAGCTTTTCACAGATGATCAGGGCAATCTTGTCCCGTTTTATGCAAAAATGGCGTGCCCGCCGGAATTGCTTCTGGAAAAGAACGATTCTACTTTGAAAGCGGGTGAATTCTATTTTAACAACATGCTCATGTTAAGGCGCGGCCGAGTTAAAATAGACGATACAACATATTCAATTGGGCTGTTAGATTTCAACCAAAACGGCGCTTATAACGACAGCGCCGATATATTTATGATTAATCTTCATGGAGACACTCTATTATTTCATTCCGATGCGACCATGGACTTTAAGCTTAACGATGTATTTACTGTGGGGTCTTCAAATTACAAAATTGATAAATCTGATAAATACGGCAATTGGATAGACCTTGTAAAAACAGAGGAACCGCTTACCTCTTATTATTTAACCGGCATTATGGATCAACCTTTTGTTAATGCTCAGATAACTGACTCCCTCTGGCGGATAAAAGCCACAACAATTATGGGCGAGGATTTTAACCTGGAACAATACAAAGGCAGCTATGTATTATTGAATTTTTGGGGCGAATGGTGCAAAGGATGCGTTAATGAAATACCCGAACTTATTAAAATAAACGATGAATACGGCAAAGACGGCAAAATTAAAATCATAGGACTTATTAGAACCCAAAATAAAAGTAAAGCAATAAAAATGATTGATAATAAAAAAATCACATGGCCTCAGGTTTTACTTGATGCCGAGCTTGAGAAAAAGTTCAAGATAACAGGGTTCCCTACAAATATTCTTATACTGCCAGACGGCAAGAACTGTATGGTTACAAGTTATATAAGTCCCGCTTCTATTAAGAAGCTGCTTAAATGATATTTTGTGAAGCGTGCAATCTCAGAAATGTCAGAAAAAGCAGGGTATATTTTTAATATTTGAATAAGTGAATAATATACGTATTTTAATAGTTTAAATTTTAATAATTAACATTTTTAAAATATGAAATTAAGTAAATCATATATACCTACATTAAAAGAAGTGCCTACCGAAGCGGTTGTTGCAAGCCATGTTCTTATGCTGCGTTCCGGTATGGTAAGAATGCTTTCGGCAGGGATATACTCGTTTTTGCCGCTGGGTTACAGAGTTATGCAAAAAATAACCCGGATTATAAGAGAAGAGATGAATGCAATTGGCGGACAGGAATTTCACTTACCGGCTTTAAACCCTCGTGATATATGGGAAGAAACAAACCGCGTTGCCGCGTTTGGCGAAACGATGTTCCATATTAAAAATGTAAACAGAGATTATGTTCTTGCTCCCACGCACGAAGAAATTATCACTTATATAGCAAGAAACACGGTTACATCTTATAAGGAAATGCCTCAAATCTGGTATCAGATTCAGACGAAGTTCAGAAACGAAGCAAGGCCGAGAAGCGGCATAATTCGCGGAAGACAATTCCTTATGAAAGACGCCTATTCGTTAGATACCACATGGGAAAACCTTGATAAATCCTACGAACTGCATGGTCAGGCTTACAGAAAGATATTTGACCGCTGTGGAATTAAATATTTTATAGTTGGCGCTTCAAGCGGCGCAATGGGCGGAACCGGTTCAGAAGAGTTTATGGTTAAATCCGATGCGGGCGAAGATACAGTTGCTTACTGCGAAAAATGCGGTTACGCGGCCAATGTTGAAGTCGCGTCTTCGGTTATAGATATTATTAAAAGAGATGAAGTCAGCGAAGAGATAAAAGAGATTTCAACTCCCGGAGTTAAATCTATTGACGATCTTTGCGCTTTCCTTAAGATTGACGAAACAAAATGCGCGAAATCGCGCGTTTACATTTGCGATGAAAAGCCCGTATTAATTTTAATGCAGGGGAACGAAGAAGTAAACGAAACAAAGCTTGAAAAATACCTCGGCGCAAGCATTCGCCCGGCTCATCCTGAAGAATTAAAGGATATTACTGGCGCGGACGCAGGCTCCATTGGTCCTGTTGGTTATAAAGGCAGAATAATTGCCGATTTCAAATTAAAAGACAGAAACAACCTTTACGGCGGCGCTAACAAAAACGATTTCCACATTGGCGGAATTGATTTGGAGCGCGATGTTAAAGACCTTGAATACGCGGATTTGCGTATTGTTCAGCAAGGCGAAAAATGTTCAAGATGCGGCGGTGAACTTGGTGTATTCAGCTCTATTGAGCTGGGACACATTTTCAAACTCGGTACAAAATACTCAAGCGCAATGGGCGCGGTATTCCTTGATGAACACGGAAAGGAAAATCCTATCATCATGGGCAGTTACGGTATTGGGTGCGAAAGAGTTCTGGCCTGCTATATTGAACAGCATAATGATGAACACGGAATTGTTTGGGATAAGACGCTTGCTCCTTTCCAGATACATTTAATTGGCCTTAACATGAAAAAACCGGATGTTGTTGAAACAGCCGAGAAACTTTACGCTTCTCTTACTTCAGCCGGTTACGAAGTTTTATTTGACGACCGCGTTGACGCCCAGGCAGGGTTCAAATTTAAGGATGCCGACCTGATGGGTATGCCTTTACAGGTTATTGTAGGCGAAAAGAAACTGAAAGAGAATAAAGTAGAAGTTAAAGACAGAAAAACCGGCGAACGTGTTGATGTTGAAATTGCCGGGCTTGAAAATTGGATTAAAGGCTTTTTCGCTTAGTATATAATGGATGATTTGTTTATATATTCGGAAGAAAATATGCTTAAACAGGTAGAAGCCGGCGTTTATGAACTTGGCTATTACAAAGTTAAGTTTTATACCGCTAACGGCAAACCTTCCGAGGAAAAGACAAACGAAATACGCGAGTATTATTTATACCCAAGCGGAGGCACATTAAGAGATAAGAATTTTAATATAGTTTTCTATTCTTCTAAATTCGATATATACCGTGGTTTTATACCACCGCATGTTAAAAATTAGTCCCTCCCTTTATATAGGAAGCTATCCAGCCTTCAAGGTCCTCGTCCCTTGGAGGCTGTTCTTTTTTAAAGCGTTTATACGCGCGTTAATATTATTTCCTCGCTGATATTTTTTTTAAGGCCATCCATGCAAGACGGAAAACGCCAGCGACCACATAAAAAACAATGGCAAGAATTATTACCACATACAGTTGTGTAAACAATTCGGCCCAGTTTGTTCCATAGCTAATTATGGAAATAATGTTAACAATTACCGCCAGTACAAAACAGACGATAAAAGCTGTAATTTCGGTTTTTATTCTTTTTGAAGTTATGACAATATCTTTCATTTTATATCCGGTATTTTTCATCCATTACAACGCGCTCTTTAGTATCGGCGGCCTGTTCCGCGAGCAGCGTCCATACTGTAGTATAATAGCCCTGTACCGATAGCTCCTCGGGCGCCGAACCTTTGCGTATAAACCGCGAGAAAGCCTCCAGTTCAAGCTTTGATTCATCCTCTTTATTGTTTTCCAGGATACGGCTTCCCTTTGTAGTGGCCGCTGTTTCAGGTATCCAGCTTGCTCCGCCTATCGGGATTGTATCAAATATGCCATTCTCAACATCGTTGATAAGCTGCAATATTCCCGGCGGCGTTGGAACTTCTTCCGGATAATATTTATTCACTTCCATCTCCATTGTGCCCTTGCTGCCAAGTATCTGTATTTCGCAGCCATAATGCTTATTTGAATTAATGGAATCGTACACAAACTGTGAGTCATCGGCAAACGCGTACAGGCACGAGATGTGGTCATACACTTCTCTGTTCTTTTTCCAGTATAACAAGCCTCCGTTCGCAACAACCGAAACAGGGAAAGACTTTTTAAACCAACATGCAACCTGCAAGTGGTGCGAGAGCAGTTCGGTAAAAAGCCCGGCTGAAAGGTCTTTATAAAGTCGCCAGTTAATCACGCGGTCAAGTTCCGGATGCCCGGAAGGGACGGGTCTGCGCCAATCTCCGTTCCTGTGCCAGTAGGCTTTAACGTGTGTCAACTGCCCAATATCACCATTTGCTATCCGGTCAATAGCCGTTAAGTAGATAGGGCTAAACATTCTCTGATGGCCAATCTGAAGTATTCGTTTCGCGTTCAAATGCTCGTCATACATTTTTTTAGCGTCAGGAACAGTACGAGCCATCGATTTTTCGCAAAAGACATGTAATCCCGCATTCAGCGCGTCAATTACTATGTGCGCATGTTCTGTAAGAGGCGTGGCAACAATAACGCCATCAAGATCTTTCATTGCAAGCAGCTCTCTGTAATCTTTAAAAGGTTTGGCATTACCTCCGGTCATTTTAATTGCCCGTTCATAGTTCGGTGGATAATTATCGCATATAGCCGCAACTTCCACATTCAACTGTTTTTCAAAAGAGAGAACATTCAGTAACAGCACTCTTCCCCGGTCTCCAATTCCAATAAACCCAAGCCGTACTCTGTCGTTTGGCCCTTTTGCAAATGTTTTATCGTTAAACACAGAAAGCCATGGAACCGAGTTGGCCGCTATAACCGCCCCGGTTGCAATTGAAAGTCTTTTTAAAAAAGTCCTTCTGTTAATTGAAAGCAAGTCTTCCATTTTCCTTCTCTATATTTGCTTAATTTCTGCTTTATTATTGTTATATTTTATTAGTAACGCTTCCACTCCGGCAAAACCGGCAAGCGTATTTTTAATCTCTTCATCTTTCATATTCATAAATGCAGTTGAAAGAATTTCAGCCTGAACAGGGGATTCCGATATAACGGCCGTTATCTTCACATCATTGCCAATGGCTGCTTCTTTGGGATTTATAATATGTTTTTTGTTGATTAGCTTTCCGTCATCGCTGGTAAAGTAATTGCTGGATATTGAGACTGACTTATTGTACAAATCAATTTCTGTAACCGATTTGCCCTGATTGTACAAATCCTTTATACCAAGCCGCCAATCTTTTCCGGCAGGATGTTTACCCCACGCCCAGACAGAACTTTCACCAAAGCTTATAATGCCGTTTTCAATTTTTGTTTGCGCAATTATTTTTTGCACCTGTTGCAACGCGTAACCTTTGCCATAACCGCCAAGATCTATTTTAATGTTTTCATCGGCAAGTTTCAGACTTTTGTTCGTTTTATCAATAAGTATTTTTTCTTTTACTGTTTTTGGTCTGTAAGCTTCGGTTTTTCCCGTTTCATGCAGATACCTCATAGTGACGTCATAACTTCCGGAGGTTAAAGTGGAATAATCGACGCACGTGCTAATTATTTCAAACAATTCATCATCGAGCGGGACAAATTGTTTACATGCAGTTTCATTAATCCGGGATAAATCGCTCGACTTATCGAAATAACTCAACCGCCCTTCTATTCTCAATATTTCGGTATAAATTGATTGGAATACTTCATCGCAGGTATATTGATCCGGATGCGCAAATACGGCGTTGAACCGCGTCCCCATTGAAAAAAAAGAGTTATGGTATAGCTGCATGATTACAATTTATTCATTTGTAACAATATACTTATTTTTAACAATTAATTAAATTGCTAAACTAAGGTATAAAATTTCTTATCATTTAATCTCAACTGGTATTAGCTTCACAGGCCCTTGCAGACCCGATTCCGTTACCGTCCACCCCGCAGCGTTAAATTTTTTATAATTAATATCCACAAAATTAATATCATAGAATTTTTTCCAGTCAACGCCATTTATATCAACATCTTTAATACGGTTCGCGGCGCTGTTGGTTACTTCTATTTCTATGGTGTTAATTCCTTTATTCAGTGAAAAACACCTTGATGTTTTAAATGGGAAACACCACAACGTATCAACAGCAATACCATTCAGCCTTATTCTCGCGCTGTTACAAACTTTGCCCAGATCCATCCGCCAATATTTTATCTGTGGAGCGGGATTATTAAACGCAACCGAATACAAAGCGGAGCCAAAATATTTATTGCAATTTGTATCGTTAAAATCCGTCCAGAGCGCCGGAGCTTTTAGCTGTCGTTCCTTTGGCAGCGCTGGCCCTCCATCAAGAAATTTCACATGCCACTCGCCATTCACATCATACGCTTTTTCCAAGGGTGAAAGATATTCCCATCTCTCCGCTTTTACGTTTTCATCGTAAGCTTTTAAAATTAGCGAAGAGCCGGATTCAATTTGCAGACGTGCCATAGTATGATTGCTATCTTTACTTTTTATTTCCGCCAGACCGCTTCTACCATTCAACGGATTTTCTATTAACAAGCACTTGCATTTTACTGCCAATTCTACGCTGGCATCTACTGGTTTCGCATTTTGGTTAACAATAAAATACCCAACGCCATTATCCAGCTTGCGCTTAATAAATTTCAATCCGTAAGCTGCAAGCCCCGCCTCATTTATTTGCGGCAGCATTTTTAAATATGCCGTTGTATCGGTAATAAATACATTTGAATTATTTTTATCGGCCAGCTCATTAAGTTTTGTTTTTATTTCATCAAGGCTTTTTTGTTTTTCTTTATAATTAAAATACCCGGCAGCATCTTTTGGCAATTCATTAATAAAATATACAGCCGCGCCCTGTTTAGCCAATCCATATAGTTTCTCAAGCGTTTCCACAGGGATATACTTGCTGTATGGAATACATATTGCCTTATATGTATTTTTACCGGATACAATTCTGCCGTTATTAAATTCAAAACCTGAGAGTTGTTTATCCGAAAAATAATCTACTCCGTAACCAACGCTTGTTAAAGTTTTTGCGGTATTATAAAAACTTGTATTAAACAACCACACGTCAGGATTGTGCATCTGGAAATAAATCAATCCTTTTTTATTATTACTCCATAAGTCCCATACAGGGAAATATAAAAGTATGTCGTTATTCGCCTGGCCCAATTGCAAAACGGACTGACATCGCGCAATGTAATTATTTAATGCCGGAAGATTGTGCCAAAGCGAGCCATTGGGGCCATAGTCTGTTGCAGCATAAAACTGCCAGCCGGGCCAGTTTTCCTGCGGCGGCGAGTACGGAATGCCATGAAAAAATATATGGTTGATTCCGGATACAAACAGCAAATCAATTTCCGGTTTTATTAACGAAAGCGTTTCTCTGAAATGTTCTGTCAGCCAGGTTCCGGTTTCCGAAGAGATTAGATTTTTATTTGTCACATGAGCCGCCGAAGAAGCAAATTTAAGCAACAGCGGATCAATAGTTTCTTTTCTTGAAAATTCGGTATCAATCTTCAAACCGTTTATTTGCGTTACAGGATTTCCAAATACTTCAGTTTCAGGTATATCGGCGGCGGCATAAACATCAAGCAGATTCGCAGGCGCCCCATGAGCCTGGTCGCGGAACTTTGCTCCATGAGTGTGCGCCCATTTTGTTGCAGTCTTAATATATTCTTCGTGAAGTTCCGACATTGTATTTCTGTAATCGCACCACATTCTTTCAGTAAGGTTTTCATCTTCATTCGTAAATAAATACGGAAGTTCATCAAGCAGATTATAACCGCGTTTTTTCTTAAATTCATCAAAAAAGGATGTTTCAAAATCCGCGCCATAGTATTCATACGAATCATGGTAAAAGGATCTTACATAATTCCCGTCCTTAAATGCTTCGTCAAACGGTTTGAAATACTCCGCAAGAGCATTGGCATTAAACGGATCGGTTGTAAAGCCCTCGCCGCCAGGCGCCGCGCGTTTAACAAGCTGCACGCCATAACGAGTCCAGATAAAATAAATCCGGCTATTTTTTAATTCATCGGAAATGAAGAGCCTGTTGTCTTTAATATTTGGCAATAGATTAATTGTTTTTCCGTTACGATAGGTTTCCACAGCGAATAATTTTGTTCTTGATGTATCATCCGAAAGCCTTGAAGCCAGTTCGGAAATATTTATTTCCGCTGTTTTTTTATCGCCGGTAAATATAACAGTATCTAAAAAATGAGCCGAAGCGTTTTCGGGTTTAACCTGCGGCCCGCCAAACGGCCAGCCGGTTCCGGCTGTCATATCAAGACCCAGTCCCAGTCTTTTACATTCTTCCGAAGTATATTCAAGCATGGCAACCCATTTGGCTGAAAGGAAATTTATAAATTTATCCTCATATCCTTTTACGCCATAAATTGGTATAATGTGCACGCCTCCTATACCGGACTGTGCAAATTTTTGAAGATTGTATTTTATACCGGAAGAATCAACAGCGCTGCCAAACCACCACCAGTAGGTCCACGGTTTTGTTTCAGGCTTATAATCATAGGCAATGGGTTGAGCGTACTGAGAAGTATTTAGCATAATAATCAGGCTAACGCAGCTTAATACTTTTAGAGATAGTCTCATAATCTTAAATTATCCACAAAGTCATATTTGCTTGCTACAAAGCAAATCGTTTTTATAAATACAAAACTAAAATCAATTATTAATTGGTACAAGTTTCGAGAAAATAATTCTGACCGGCCCCAGCAATCCCGATAATCTGAGCTGGTCATCTTTTTTAAACTTAATAACATTTGTTTTTGTAAACCTTTCGTTTTCGGGCAACAACTGGTCTCCAATAAGTCTGTTCGGCCAAAGGTTAGTAACGCTTACTTTCATGATATTTTTACCCGGCTTAACGGCTTTTGTAATATCCGTCATAAACGGAGGCATCCAGCTTGTGCCAAGATTAACGCCATTAATTTCAATACCGGCAAGTTCCTGCACGTTGCCCAAATCAATATATACTTTGGCGCTTCTCAATTGTTCTTTTGTAAGAGTAAATTCCTTAACATATACTCCCGTGCCGGAAAAATATTTAATATTAGGGTTGTCGTTTTCCGTCCAGGAGACAAGCTTATTGAATACTGTTTTATCCGGAGCTCCACGAACACCGCTAAAGCGGACTTCCCATGCTCCTTCCACAAAGAGCTGTGCGGTTACATTCTTTACATTAATATTTTTTTTACTACCGTTGGAAAAGTCAAACTCGTACTTGCCATTTCTAAATACTTCCGCCGTATATTTTCCGTTACCAGTGTTCATACTCACCGGCTCAAACATTGCGGCTTTAAACCCGGAACCTGGCAGTATCTGTTTACCCTCCTGTTTAAGCGCCACTATATGAGCATTTAATGAAGGCTTCCTGAATATTACAAACCGAGAGCCTTCGGGTTCAAATAACATTGGAACAACGGTATATCCGTTTTCTTCGTAATATAAAGGAGCATCCTCTATGTTTCCGGTCATTGGGTTCCATATTTCAGGAGTTTTACCGCTTACCCTGAATTTACAATTAATCTGTTCGTAACGATCCGGTAAAGTATCCGGAATATATCTGTACCTGGAGTCATAAATTCCTTTGCGCGCGAGGTAGTTTACTACAAAATAAATATCAGCGCTATCCGTCTTACGATGTATATAATCAATCTGCGCGCTATCCTGATTGCTTGTAAAACCAAAATCGGGCGGTACGTTCATTTCCGCAAGAATATCTTTTATCGGTTTACCCCAAAATACTTTTCCCTTACCGCAGGAGTTTTCTACTATATTTTTCCCATCGCAGTCACCCCAAAGTTTATCCGCAATTAATTTCACTTCCTTGTCAGACTCAGGGTAACCTGATAAACCGGTTGCCTTGGCAGGTTTAGGCCCGCATACTATTGCGCCCTCGTTTACAAGTTTTTCTATCTTCTTTAGCACTTCCAAAGTAATATCGGTTCTTTCAGGAAGTAGCAATACGTTATATGTCATACCATCGGGCAAAGCCAGTTTGCCATCTTTCACGGATAGTCTTTCCAGTATTACTTCGGCATTGCAATCATCATAATCGTAACCGAAGCACATTCCGGGTTTTATTTTTTTTCTGTTTGCAAGAACAGTAACATCATCTCCGTAGTACGATAAAATATCGGCGTTATATAAACCCTGGCTCAACATAAAGGAAATGCGGGAAAGATAATTAATAAAATCGCCAGACTGATTCCACCATGTTACATTTGGATTCAGATGAGTGCCGGCAAAATACTCGTTACCCGGCAAACCAAATTCCTTTGGCGAGCTTGTAAAACAGTGCCAGAATATTCTGTTAAGTCCTTCGCAAAATATTCTGTCAAATACGCTTTTCAAATCCTTTGGCGACCTTTCCCACTGAGGGCCTATACTCGTAGGACCTTCGCCGGCAACAAAGCGTTTGCCGTATATGTGCGCCGCCGAAGAGCTCTGTTTAATAAACATTCTCTGGTCTTCTGTAACACGGTGAGTATTTGAACGAGCCCAAAACTCGCCCATAGGAAGATCGTTTCTGCCAAAACATTTCAACCCGTCTATTGGCGCCGCATGTGGCCCGCCGGACTCCGGGTGAACGCTCAGCCCTCTTTCATGAGCAGCCTTTTCAAATTCAAGATAGGTATTATCCGCTATGCAATCGCCTACGGTTTTTCTGAAATCGTACAAAAACCTGTTTGAAATTTCCCGGTTCTCAATAACTTCGCCCGTTATTATCGAAAGATATTTTTCAGGATTGTAACCGCGGCGTTTTATAAATTCTTCCTTAAATTCATCCGTCCAGTTGGGCATATCCATTTCCCAGCTGTCAGTCATCAGATATTTTAATGTTTTACCTATATAAGGGCGCGCGTCATCCAACAGGGGATCAACGGCTTGTTTAAAAAACTTATTAAAAGCCTTTGCGCTTAAATGATCATACGAGAGGCCGTCATAACCATGACTCGGGGTGCTCACCCTTACACCCGTCAAGGCAGAGCCAATTCTTATGATCTTCCAGGTTCCTTCGGGTACGCGCCAATTGATATTGCCGACAGAATCCGTCATTTCGGTCAATTCAATTACAGAATCTTTTTTAGCGTCATAATCGTTAATAAGCGATTCGTCTTCCTCTCTGAATTTATAGAAAGGATATTCGTCAAAACCCTTAAACCTTTCATTTAGCGATTTTAACTCCCAGTTCATCAGATAACTTTTTTTCTTACCGCCGTTTATTTTTATTGCCTGGATGGCAATATCTTTATAGAGCTCGCCTTTGGGTTGTACAGGTAATTTTGTGAGAAGTGAGTTTCCCTCTATAATTTGTTCAGACCATACTACTTTTTTCAAAGCATCCTGAGGTTCCACAGTAGGACCGCCGGGGTTCCAGCCGCTTACCACATTCAGACTGACTTCAAGCCCAAGCCTGTTCGCTTCCTGAAGAGCAAACACAAACAGTTCGCGCCACTCCTTGCTCCCGAACAAAGGGCCTGGTTTTGTTCTAAGCGCAACTTCGTAATTTGAAGAGCCCGCGTCATAAACTAAAACCCCGCCAAAACCTTTTGCTTTCAATTCCTCCAGATCGCGCGTAATGCTTTCTTTTGTTGCCATCGAGTGGAGCCACCACCAATAAACACGAGGCTTTGCAAAAAGAGGCGGGGTTAAAAAACCGCTTTCTAATTTTGTTACAGGTTTTGCGCTGCTGTTTATATATTCCTGTGGATACAAATTGCAGCAGGCAGCAATTAGCGCCATGAACAAAGTAAATCGGGAAATCATTTTGCCCTGCATTTTGCTGCCTCCGCGTAAAATCTATTTATAATTCCATTTTATAGTTTTTCCTAATTCCTCGGCTTTTTTCTGTACATAGTCAGCTTCTACTTTAACTGCCTGATAATTATTATAAGGAGTCCATCCGTGTCCTTTCAAAGGTCTGCCATACTGGAATGTTCCGCCATAATAAGGATTAGTTGTCTTTTCAAGAAATTCTTCCATTTTGTAAACGCCAAGGTTCAAATAAAAGCCGTCCATATCTCCGCACAAAAAATGCATTTTGCCGGCAAGTTTTGGGCCTAATTCACTCCAGTTCGTTTCCATGTAGTAACGTAAATCGTAGTTATGTTCTTTCATGTAATTAGCAACCGAATGATCTATAACTCCTGTTTTTCTATCCCATAATGGTTTTGGATAGCCTTCTTCATCCGTAGGGCCGTAAACGGCTTCCCAAATATCAAGCTGCTCTCCCGAACGCCCCTTGCTGCCAAGGACTTCTTCGAGCTGCGTTTGAAGCTTAAATGTATTTGTCGGCAAACCGTTGGGAGCTCTGTTCATCGGGCGTTCAATTTTTGCCCAACCGCCGCCGGTATAAAAGGCATTTTCATCTTCATAAATGTTAATAAGGCCGTAACATCTGAAATCTATTGGGTCGGGGTAATATGTCCACGAGCTGCCAAAAAAATCAGGATGATAGACCTGTAAAGCCAAAGTTTCCCAGCCGCCGGTAGAACCTCCTTTAATAACACGCGCGTATGGTTCTCTTATCATACGGAAATGTTCTTCAAGATAAGGAATAAGTTCCTGCATTATGGCATCGCCGTAAGGGCCGTTGTTGGCCGAGTTGACGGCATACGAATCATCATAATAGGGAGTAGGGTGCTGGAACGTAACGCATATCATACGCGGAAATGTTTCCGATGTCCACTGCTGAAAAAACTCGTAACCCGTTTCATCATAATTACGAATCCTGCGAGCTTTTTCTTCAGGAGTTTCGGGAGTTGGATGATCAACAAGTCCGTGCGGTATACCAAGTGTAAAGTGTGTCTGTTCATACTCAACCGGATAATAAACATCCGGATGTTCATCATAACCCTTAGGCAGTAAGAGCGTTGCGCCTATATAAAACGGATGGCCCCAGAATTTTGTTAGAATTTCGCTTTTGATTTTTACTCTTTTAACCCATTTTGTATCTTCAGGTACTTTTATTGGGGGTATTTTTTTTGTAAGAGTAATTTTAATTTTGTTATCCTTTGCCGGATCCAAATGTATTTTCTGAACTTCGCTGTAAAAGTTACCCGGCGAGACATTGTATTTTTGCCCTTCCCATTGATCCATGTGAGCCCAAATTGTATGTCCGTCCGCTCTATGGAATTCCGTATAGACATTCAACAAACCCTGTATATAATAATCGCCCGCGGGAAAGTTGTTAAGACTAACTAACGGGTATCCGAGAGTCTTTTCTGTTATTTCGGCTTCTTCACCCGGTTTAAGCGCGCTTACATCGGTTGCAAATATTACGCAACCCGGATTCCTTTGTGTTCTTAATTCCGTTGCATTGCTTGTAGAAATGAATATAAACATCCTTCCTGTAATTGGTTCTTTTTGCAATTCGGAAGAAAAATTCAACAATACGCTTTTACTCTGGCCGAAAGATACTATTGTAAACAGCGTTATAAAAAATAATACGAGGGCAGGAACTGCCCTCATATTACTGTTTGCTGGTGAGGAGAACATTATTTTATAGATTGGTCTCATAATAATACTCTGTAAAATCTGTTAGTAAATTAATCCGCTTTCAGGATTTCCAATTTTCCCTTGTTGTTTGCCTTAACCGGAATATTAATGCTAAGCGTGCCTTGCGCAATTGTTTTATATTTTACCTGGCCGCCGTTCCATTTAACTTTGTACGAATATTTGGGGTTCATACAAACAACTACCGATGTAATATCGTTATTATTTCCTTCGAAAGAAATATCGGCAATAAACTTACTATTATTATCTTCAAACTTTTTACTTTCTATCCACGCGTCAAGACCTGTTTCAAAATGACCGGGAGTAAAATACGTAGTATACCAGTATACTACCGGCGAAGATAACCCGCCAAACTCATGCCAGCCCGCGCCGCGTCCTGTTTCAATAAGAAAATGCTCCATGCAGTTATAAGATTCCTCAACTTCGGTTTTCCACACATCAAGCGCCTTCTGTGCAATCTGGTATGCAAAATCGCCTTCGCCAAGATCGAGCATGGTCTTCCAGAAAAACCATTGGTGAGACATCCAGACTGTTCCGTTCCAGTATCCGTCTATTCTGTAATAAGGAGCCGCCTGGTCAACGGCGGATAAGCCTGTCTTTGACCAGATATGTTTTGGAGATTTTATTGATTCAAGTATTCTCGCTTTTTGTTCCGGCGTACAAATTCCCGCAATAATAGGATACGCTCCGTCAAAACCCATATCATAGTTAATTTCGTTATTATATTTAAGTATTCCCTGCGGGTTGCCGTCTTTATCGTGAACCACATAAGAGAAATAACCCGATTTTTCATCCCAGGAATATTTTTGCAGAGCGTTTGTCAATGTTTTAATATCATCGTCATATTCTTTAATATCAGCCTTATTGCCAAGATATTCAGCGGCAAGTTTTAATATTTTTGCCGTTCTGATAACCTGCGAAGAAGTTATTACCGGAGCAATAGTCGCTTCCAGATTGTTATCGTGCATATATTTCTGTGGAGGTAAATCGTCCCATCCGCCGGAATTATAAAAATAATCCCATGTTTTTAAGATATTGGATTTCAATACCCGCGTAGTTGAACTGCCCAGCCTGCCGGCCATAAACTCGTGATACTGTTTAAGGCGGGGATAGAAATAAGCAAGCATTTCTTTTGACTGAGTTTTATTCCACAATTCCTGAAACAAATAATGCTGAACCGGAACAGGGGAGCCATGATGTATAAACGCTGATTGCGCGCCCGGCTCCTGTGTGTATGCGTTTAAGCTTTCAATTGCGCGCTGAGTATCCATTTGCAAAAGTCCCAGCCCGATAAAGCCGGAGTCCCAGGTATAAAGACAATCCCACCATCTGCCGGGAGTGCTGTGCCTGATATATTGTTTTTGTGTGTAAACAGGATATACAACATTGGAAGAAAGGACGGCTTTCATTCTGTCTATGCTAAACTTGTATTTTTCTCCGGCGGGAGTAACTTCAGCGTTATTTAAAAAGCTTCTGGCTTTTGTGTAATAGCTTTCGTATTTATCCTGAGCCTTGTTCATATTTGCAAGAATACTCATCACTTCATCTTTAGTACCGCTGCAAACAACTCCATAAATTACTTTGGATGATTTTGGAGAAAGTTCTATAGGTTTAAGGAATACATTTGTATAATGACCTTTTCCGTCTCCCTGAAAAATTCTAAGAACGTGTTCGTTAACCATCTGTTTAAAATAGTTGCTCAAATCCTTATCGAACCATTGACGTATTTCAAACAAATCGAACTGCCATAACAAGCCATAGTATTTATCAACGTCATCATATTTAAGAAGAAGGGAATTACTAACCGGGCCATCGCTGATTTGCGGAACCGGGTTCCATTTTTTCTCTTCCACCTTAACGTTGTTTAAGTCAGCTTTTTCCAAAACCGCAAAGCCGTCAATTGCAACAGAGTCTCCGCCAAGCGCTATAAGCGAAAGAGGATATTCGCCAGCGGCAACTTTTCCAAGTTCAACTGTAATTACCGAAAAACCATCTTTCCCTTTAAGGGATATTTCCTTATTTGCAATTCCCGTAAGTTTAAAGCTTGTTTGTTTGCCCTCTTCAAGTTTATAACGCATATAAAGAACGGCATCGTTTAAATTGCCGGGCACGTTTAATTTATAAGTTGCAAAATCGTCCTTATCTTCGCCAAAACCATCGCCAATACCGTTTCCGTTTATAAATCCGTTCGCTCTTATTTCGCCGCGCATTTTACCATCGGCAACAAGGTTATCCGTAGGCCGCGTTTTGGCAAATTTCAAATCGACATAGTCAAGCGCGCTTTTCCATTTTATATTTTCCGGCAATGTAATAACACCGGGATAAAGAAGGGCATATACGCTGTATTCCTTTATAGGAGGAAAATTAAGCGATGCCATAAAATGCAGAGCGAGGTTCTGGTTGGCTTCGGTATTATTTACACATTCTATCTTTATTAAACGCGAGTTCTCATCTATTTTTGAATAGGAAATATCCGTATACACTTGGTCTTTCCATTCAAGTTCGTGCCTGAAACTAAAATACTCAAGATTTGGAGACGCTTCCCACGGGTGGTAATCGGACTCGAAAAGTACATCCGGTACGGCAACTTTCCTTCTGTAAAAACCGGGAAATACGGAAAGATCGAACCTGAGCCCGCTGTTAATAGACGGTATATTTGAAATGCCTATATAGCGTTTGGAATATGGGCCCCAATCCGGCAGCGATAAATCGTGCTTGCCTTTAAGCGCATCATAAGTCGTTTTTTTATATTCGCTTTGTCCGTAAGCATTAAAGCAAAACAACAATTCAACCAATACAAGAAACCGAAAAATCTTAGTGTAAAAATTCGCCCTCATTTAATTTCTCCCGCAGCTCTTTGCTGAATACATATTCAAAATCATGTTAATTCAATTCCTTTTGCGCTTTATAGCCGTTAGCACCGTAATAGAAAATAAAGAGGTAGCACAAAAGCGGTAAAACGTAAGAGTATTTAATGCCAATAAAACTTATATCTGCCAGAACTCCCTGTAAGAGCGGGAATATTGCTCCTCCAACCGGGGCCATAACCAAAACACCCGAAGCTTTTATCGTCATATCTCCAAGCCCGTCTATGGAAAGAGCAAAAATATTAGACCACATAATTGAATTGAAAAGACCGGTAAGCAGCATTGCCCACATGGATACCGCGCCCGTGGTAAGAATAGTTACAGCCACAAACGCGAATGCAGCAACCGAAGCCCAAACAAGCACTTTTTGAGCGCTGATTTTTTGCAAAATAGCTGAACCTGCAAATCGGCCTACCATTAATCCGCCCCAGTAAAGAGGTATATATTTGGCTGCATCCTGAGCCTTCAATCCGGCAATTCTCGGATCGCCAAGATAGCTTACTATAAAACTTCCTATAGATACTTCGGCGCCTACATACAGCATTAACGCTATTACGCCCAGCCTTAACTGCCTGTATTTAAGCACATTTCCTTCAGGTTTTTTATTGGCGGAATTTTTAATTTCCGGCAGTTTCATAAATCCAAAAATGACAGCAATTATTATTATTGCAATTGCAAGCCCAAGGTAAGGCCCCTGAACCGATGCGGCATGTTCCGCGTTGCTATGAAAATCTCCAAGAATAAGATATGCGCCAACAAGCGGAGCTGTTGTTGTTGCCAGTGAATTTATTCCCTGCGCAAGATTCAACCTGCTTGACGCGGTTTCGGGCGCGCCTAAAACAGAAACATACGGATTGCCGACAACCTGCAAAAACACGTTTCCGGTCGCCATAACAAACAATCCGAATAAAAACATACCATAAGATATTAAATAAGCTGCCGGTAAAAAGATTAAACATCCGGTGCTTACAACGGAAAGCCCAAGCACAATTCCTTTTTTGTAACCAATTTTTGCAATTACCATACTGGCGGGAACAGCCATTGTGAAATACGCTCCGAAATAGCAAAACTGAATTAACATGGTTTCGGTATAATTCATGTTAAAAAGACTTTTTAAGTGAGGGATAAGAATATCGTTAAGAGATACAATTGCCCCCCATATAAAAAAGAGCGTACTCATTAAAATAAATGCCGTTCTGTAGTTTGTCGGCTTGGGTGTGGTTTCCGCATCCCGCATTTTGGAGAAAGTCATTTTCCGGTCTCTTATTCTGTAAATTATAGTTATTTGCGGAAATAAAATTAAAATACACGCCTGTGCAAAGCTTGTCTTATGGTTTAATTCTTTGGTTTGTGTGTAAAACCTCCACAACTATGGCATAAAAGTCCCGTGGAATGTGGAATTGATGATCTTTCAGAACTGTTTTTGTGTGTTAAAAAAATATTAAATATGGCGATGACTTCTTTTTGTGAAGGTATTTTTGAAATTACAAGAGAGAGTTTTTAACTGATAACAGTTATTCTTTGGGCTCCGATTCCTGTTTTTTAGCTTCCGGCTCCTGGCCCCCGCTTATATATGCCTTGGGCGATACGCCGTACTGTTTCTTAAATAATTTACTGAAGTGAGACGGATCTTTAAAACCGACATTATAAGCTATTTCGGTAACAGTCATGCCCGATTCTTTTAATAATTGAGCAGCACGTTTAAGTCTGATTGCAAAAATAAACTCCTGAACAGAATAACTTGTTAGCGCTTTTAATTTATTGTAAAGACTAACGCGGCTCATGCCAATCATTTTACTGAACGATTCAACCGTCAGTTCTGAATCATCCATGTGTTCTTCAATTATTTCTATGGCCCGTTTAATAAACTTCTGGTCTACCGAAGTGATTTCCACTTTGGTCGGTTCAATCTGCAACGACTTTCCTATTTTTTCCCTTAGTTTTCTCCGCGTCTCAAGGATATTATGAATTTTCACCTTAAGCTCATCAGTATAGAACGGCTTGATTATATAATCGTCAGCGCCTGTTTCGAGCCCTTCCATTTTATATTCCTGAGTGGCCCTTGCCGTGAGAAGCATTACGGATATGTGACTGGTTCTTTCATCCGTTTTTATAAGCTTGCAAAATTCAAGGCCGTCCATCTGAGGCATCATAATATCGCTTATAATTAAATCGGGGCCTGTTGTTATTGACGCCTTAAAGCCTTCCTCGCCATTTACGGCGGTTATTATATCGTATTCTTCTTCCAGTTCTTCCTGAATGTATTTGCGCATGTCGGAATCATCTTCTACCACAAGAATTTTCGGTTTTCCGCTTTCCGCATGTTCCTTGTTCTCGAAAACGGAGTCATTTTCTTCTACTTCAGGAAATTTCATTTTAACGTGCTCCGGCTTTTTAGCTTCATCAGTCCTTTGTTTTACAAAAGCGGAGTCTTCTTCAATAGCGGGAATTTTTATTTTAAATGTAGTGCCAACTCCTTCGGCGCTCTCCACAGTAATTTTTCCACCGTGAATTTTCACCATTTCTTTTGCAACCGCAAGGCCGATACCTGTTCCGCCTATTACCGCGGATTGATCGCTCACCTGATAAAAACTATCGAATATTTTGCCTAAATACTTCTGTGAAATTCCTATTCCGGAATCTTTTATTGTAATTTCAAGCCAGTTGCGGAATTTAAAAGGCAGCCCCATACCCAAATCCACATATTTGGACTTTTCAAGCTTTACTTTATTCACAATTACCTGAACAGAACCGTTATGCGGAGTGAACTTCAAAGCGTTGGACAGAATATTAAAAGTAATCTTTTCCACTTTATCCGGATCGTACCACATATCAAGAGATTCAAGCGGAGTTTCGAAACTAAGGTTTATGTTTTTCGATTCCGCATATTCCTTAAACACAACGGTTTCTTCTCTAAGAAAATCTATAATATTTCCTTTTTGCGGCTCATATTTCAACTGCCCCGCCTCAAGCTTTCTGAAATCCAAGACCTGATTTACAAGTCTTAAAAGGCGATGGCAGTTTCGGTTTACAATACCCAGCGTTTCATGCAAATCCATATTCAAAGCGGGAGACTCCAGCACTTTTTGCAAGGGGCCCATTATCAACGTTAAAGGCGTTCTCAGCTCGTGCGAAATATTGGCAAACAAACGAACTTTGGTATCGGACATTTCCTGAATTATTCTGTTCCGGTTGTACAGATGGAACATAAAAAACGCTATTATAGATAAAAATGTCAGTATCAGCAAAATAAACCACGGAGTAGCCCAAATAGGGTGAACAATAAAAAAGCTGATTTTGGCCGGCGTGGGGTCTATATTTCCGTCTCTGTCTCTTGATCTGACCTCGAATGTGTGATCGCCGGAAGGAAGCGACAAAAAGATATCGCTTGTTTTATATGTAAAACTTGACCAATCCCCGTTATCTATTCTATAGGAATACTGAATTTGTTCCGGCGGCGTTTGTTTCCAGGGATCATTCGCGCTCCAGGCCAGAATAACATTACCCGGCTGGGATATTTTAGGCTGCCAGAAATTAATAACGGTTTTTGGAGCCTGGTTATCGGGATAATATCTTGTTGTAGTGTAATTTTCGTCCGATTCGCCGCTAAAAGTATCATGGTAAAAGGCTTTTCGGTACCAGGCAGGTAAATTCTGGTTAACCCAAATTCCACCATCTCGCGAAGATTTAATTGCAAGCCCATCCATTTTGGGTTTTATAAAGCTGTGGAAAGAGTTGCGCGTCCAGTTTAATCCGTCAAAGTGAGAAATATCCCGGTTTGTGGCAACCCAAACATTATTGTTCGATTTAACCTGTATATTGATTATAGTATTGCTCGAAAGACCATCGCTGTTGGTATAGTGTTTCCATTTTCCTGTTTTTCCATTACGGAAATAAACCCCCATGGTACGCGTACCGACCCATAAATCGCCCGTTGGGGAAGTGCCAATGCAATCAATAAAGCTCGCGTTTAACCCCGAAGGTTCATAATAACGGGTCCATTTATGTGTTTTGGGCGAATAACTGTAAAAGCCAAGCTGCCCCACCCAAATAGTTCCATCAGCGGTTTCGCCTATGCCGTAAATTCCGGTCAGTTTAAAGTACTGGTCCGCATAGTGGTATTCAAATTTAATCTTATCGGGATTATTAATGTTTGTACAGCGCACAAGTCCGCCACGCTGGCCTTTTTCGGGAGAAATATCGGAAGCCGAACCAAGCCATAACGAACCATCCGAAGCCTCAAAAATAGCTCTGCGTTCAATACCCCATCCAAGCGTAGGGTATAGTTGTTTATACCATTTTTTCCCGTCGAAACACGCGGTAGCCGCTATCTGATGATCGCTGCCGGCAACCCATACGTTTCCGTTTCGCGTCATGGTAATTACAACCGGGCAATCTATAGCGCCATCGGCATTTGTAAACCGCGACCAATTATTCATTGCTGCATTGGCTTTAACAATTGAACCATCTACTGCAAGAAACCACTTGTTGCCGCTCTTATCCTCGGCCTGAAAACTAAGCCCGCGTAATGTTGCCCAGCGCTGGTACGATAAATCTATTCTCCAGACTTCGTTACCCAGCCCTATAATATAGAAATTTTCGCCTCTGGTTTCATAAAGGATCAGCCTGTTTGATGCAAAGGGAAGATTTGTACTTTCGTATAATTTCCACTTTGAGTCTTTATAGGCAAATATCCGGCCTATCCCGCCAACGCATACAGAACCGTCTTTTAATTCAATTATATCAGAATAAAGGTCGTCTATCCCAAAACTTTTCTTGGATTTGAACAGTTTCCAGCGGTTTCCTTCTTTTATGTTTACTCCGCCGTCATTTTGGCCGCTTCCAATAAATACAACGCCTTTTCCGGTAACTTTTATCATAGGATACCTGGCTCTTACATAGCCCGGTTCAGAATCAACTCTTTTCCATAAAAGATTTTCGTAAAAGTTATAACTTTTAATTTGGGTTTGCAGTACAGTACCATCAATAAGGCTCATCCAGATATTTTGTTTTTTATCTTCAAAAATACTGTACACATGAAAATCGGGCTGCCCTTTAAGTTCCCCAAATTTGGAAGGATCTGAGAAAATACTATTATACCTGTATAATACAACTTTATTATCTTTTATTCTAATTGCGCCCTGATGGCTGCCAATCCATATACTCTTATCGGAAGCTTCAATAATTGGAATTTTATTATAGGGGTGTTCCAGCGGATCGCCAAATTCCACATTCAATTTGATTTTTTTCCAGGCCCCGTTTTTCAGCACATTAATTCCGCTTGTGGAGCCGGCGTACAATAAACCATCGCTTGTATATAATAATGAAACTACGGGGGTTTCGGAGGAACTGTTGGAAATGGGATAAAACTTCCAGTTTAATCCGTCATAATGAAGAACGCCGCCATTTACGCCGAACCATAAAGTGCCGTTTTTATCTTCCAGCATACAACGGCATCCTTTGCCTACTAATTCAGGAAAAGACTGCCATCGCCATGGCTCCGAAAAAGGATTTGCGCATTTTGGCTGATAAGTTTTCGATTCCGCGGCATATATACTGCTTGTTGCGGAAAAAAGCAAAAACACAAAAACCGATATTGCTATTAAAGGTTTTAGGGAATCAGGAAAATTCCTTTCCTTTTTTATATAGTATTTATTCAAATAAGTATTGTGTTTTCTGTACATTCCCGATTAGCTGTATTTAATATTTTGCTAAGTAGATTTACTTTCTAACTATACTTACAAACATTACAAATGAACACTGTTACATGTTTTGCATATATAAACTATATATATTGCATAAAATAAAATAAGAATAATAATTTATAAATGCAGGTTTTTACTCCCGTATTTTTATTTTTTATTTGTTGGATTTTTGCGGTTACATTCGCCATTGCACTGAATTATTAATAATAAGGAAATAAAAGGTGTTTTCATTTAATTCCAAAATGTTACGTAAAAAAAGGTATTACTTTTTTGCCTGTGTTTTTATTGCGGCTCTTATATTCATGGTAGATTGGATAAGAATAACCAGCTACAAAACAATACCTTCACTTCCTCAAAAACGGATCAGAACATGTTCAGAGTATATTTTACTGCAGCTTTCTCAAAATAAGGATAGCATAGACTGGAAATTGCTTGACGCCGATTTTGAGTATATTAATAATCAATATGATGTATCCGATTTTGACGTTACAGGACTGGTAAGAATGCTTTATTATTACCCGGATAAAATTCCTGAAAGCGTAAAAGAGAAGATAGGCTCCACTCTCCTGAAGTTCAGATACCGCATGGATGAGCCGGGAGAGAACGGAATGTGCTACTGGAGCGAAAACCACCAGATTTTATATGCCGCTTCCGAGTATCTTGCCGGTAATTTGTTCCCCAATAAAGTATTTACCAATGACGGACAAACCGGGTTAATTCATAAACAAAGAGCCAGTAAAAGAATTTATGACTGGCTGGAAATGCGCTGGAAATTCGGCTTTTCTGAATTTTATTCGAATGTGTACTATAATGAGGATATAGCGGGACTTATTAACCTGATAGATTTTTCGGATGACAGCGTTATGGTTAACAAGTGTAAAATGATAATGGATTTACTTTTATACGATGTTGCTTCACAAAAGACCGGAGACATGTTTATTTCTGTCAGCGGCCGGGCTTATGAACGCAACAGAAAAGGAGGCACCCATTCGTCAGCGCGAAACATAACTAATTTTATATGGCACAATGTTATGCCTGCATCTCCACATTTGAATTTAGCCCTTGCCACCAGTTTAAAATATAAAACGCCCCAGGTTATAAAAGAAATTGGGAACGATGAAAACACGGCCGTAATCAAGCAATGCAACGGACTTAATGTAACCGATTTGAAAAAGGAAGGTTATTACGGTTCCGATGAAAGGAGCATGATGATGCTGTGGGGAATGGAGGCTTACACAAACCCCGAAATTATAAGAAACTCAATTGCATACATCAGGCAAAACAAAATGTTTTCGAACGAATTTCTGGCGCCGTTCAGATATTTCGATTTTACTTTTTTACGATTATTTGGGCTGGAACCTTTTGTCTCATCTTACCTGAACCTGCAAACAAACGGACATTCAATCCAGCGTGGAAATACTTATACTTACAGGACAAAAAACTACGCTCTGTATTCGGTACAGAATTACTTTCCCGGCAATAATGCGGACCAGGTACATGTAGCGGGTATGAATGTTGACAGCACATTCAGCATCTTCCATTCACACCCCGCCGAACCCGACCCCTCCAAAAGCGAATCGCCAAGTTATTGGGTGGGTTACGGAAGACTTCCGCATGTAGCGCAGGATAGTTCCGTTAGTCTTGCAATTTACAACATACCCGATGGCAAAAATCATTACGAAAAAGCAATGCCCGGGTTTACTCACGCCTATTTCCCAAAGTATAAATTTGATACTTCGGCAATAATTGGCAATTATGTTTTTGGAAGGAAAAAAGAAAACTATTGCGTTATGATAGGACGTTATAATTTCCACTACCGCAATAAATATTCCGATGATTTAATTCAGCCGGGAAGAAAAGTGTTTTGGATTATTGAAGCAAGCGATAAAAGCAGAGAAGGCTCGTTTAAGAAATTTATAGAAAGGATTTTACATAACAGACTTACATTTGATGAAAAATCTCTGTCGCTTGAATATGTATCGAACCATAAAAAACTCGAACTTCAGTTTTGCGGAAATTTCAAAGTTAACGGGAATAAAATAAATACAAATTACCCGCGTTTCGATTCTCCTTATGTACGGGCAGGCAATAAACCGGAGAACATAGTTTTTAAATTCAACGGTCACTACCTGAATTTGAAATTTAAGAAAAACATAAGGGAATTTAATTGATAATTCACAGGCGGTAAGCGCTTAAAGAAAGCAGGCCAACATTAATATACTCGCATTAACAGATGATCCGCTGTGGAAAGCCAATTACTTGAATTGGTTAATTTATCCACAGCGGTTCATTCCGTTCCGTCATTTCATTTTTTTGTAAATATTTAACCGATAGAAAAGCCGGCCTGTGCCACCAAAACCGACCCTGTATCCAGCGCTTAACAGTGATGCCAAAGCGCTTAAAGCATAACAGACATTATTTTACGGAATTACGTTTAACAAAAGAGCCGTATTCTTTTTCGATAAGAGATTTTTCAGCCTTACCATCGTATATCAATATTCCGTACTTAAATGTTACCGATTTGCCTGCTTCAAGTTTAAAGTTAAGCGTCTCTTTTCCATTAGTAAAAATGCTTTGGCCCAACGGATTAACGGCAAAAAGCCCGTAATCGCGAGCGTGCCAATATGACGGATATCCCGTATTCCCGGGATTATCAAAAATAACGATTGTCACATCGTTATTTTTAATTTTACCCGAAAGCGCCACCCAATCTGCTCTTTTACCCCAGACAGCCGCGCCTGTAACACCTGTGCTGCTTAAATAATTACCGGTAATGCCGGTGTTATCCAAAACAGGAACTTGTGTTTTGTTGCCGTGCGAGTCGAGTAATTCAACAGGCTGGTTGGAAGGCAGTTCCAATTCGCGCGCAACACGCATCCCAAACAAGCCTTCCTTATCATCTTTAAAAAGAACATCGCCGCCAAGAGCGGTAAGAGTTGTTTTCCTTTCTATCACCCTGATCTTTGGTTTTGCATAAAACGAAAATTCGGTTTTTTCGCTTATTACCGCTTCATTTTTACCCGTAATCCATTTGGTTTTAACGCTTAATTTGCCTTTACCTTTGCCGCTTGTGGCTTTGGTAATTTCTTCATTGACTATTGTGCCCATTTGGTCCGATTTTTCTTTTGCAATAGCATTTGAGTTATTCCAAAAATCGAAACCGTTTACATTGCCATAATTAAACCAAACGCCTATATGGTGCGGATGATCGGTACGTTCACCCGCCTTAGGATTTAATGGGTAACCGCGCGTAACGGTTATTCCTTCCGCGGAAATTACAGGATACAATACCGGCTTTTTAAGAACCGGCAGGGTATCGGTATAAATGTAGGATGTAAATAACTTTCCATCCACAAGCACATCTACTTTTTTCTGCGAAGCGTTATTGACAACTTTTACTTTATCAGTCTCTTTTGAGAAAGAACAATTAACAGAAATAATCATCAAAAGAATAATTATTTTTAATGTTTTCATTGTTTTACGCGTTTACTATTTCCTGTTTTTTTACATCGAATTTTACTTTTCTCCCCCTGTGTAAAGATTCAGTAACCATAAGGCTTGCAACCGAATGATTGAAACCCGCTTCAATTGGCGCATGAGGATCCTGGCGGCTTCTTATACATTCCATCCAGTTTCTCATGTGCGCATTGGTGGTAGAATCAACACCCTGATCGGCATCAGTTACGGTTTTTACTGATAAATCGGCCAACTGGAACTTAGGCAAAAGATTTTCCTTCATTCCCATAATATCGGCATGTTCCTTTTCAAGGCCTCCATTTGGCGTAACCATGTTGGTATCAAGGTTCAATTCACCGCCGTTCGAGTAATAAATTTCTTTTACGCCGCCTGCTGAGTTTGAGAAACGGGAAGTGTAATTAACCTGAAATCTCTTTGTTGTGTCCGCATCGTTTTCAGGGCCGTACTCTAATATGGCGGTAAGAGTATCAACATTCTTCCTGCCGTCATTCCACATATAAATACCGCCGCCGGCAATTACGCTAAGCGGATGATTAAAACCGGTGAACCAGTGTACGGTATCAATCTGGTGACACATCCACTGGCCCGGTATTCCTGATGAATATGGCCAGAACAATCTGTATTCCAAATACAAACGGGGATCAAATTTCACAAAATCTCTGTTTACTAAAAATCTTTTCCAGTCTACATCGCTTTCCTTCAATCTGGCGACCAAATCAGGTCTGCGCCAGCGGTCAGGCTGGTTTACGTTCCAGGTCATTTCGGCATATTTAATTGCGCCGAATTTACCGGATTTGATGTAGTCATAAGCTGTCTGGTAGTTGGAACCGCTTCTTCTCTGAGAACCGATCTGAACAATTTTCTTTGTTTCCCGGACGGCTTTTACCACCATTTTATTGTCTTCCATAGATTCGGCAAGTGGTTTTTCCACATAAGCGTCTCTACCGGAACGAACAGCTTCGGTTGCATGGTAAGCGTGCTGAAAATCAGCCGTGCTGATAATTACCGCGTCAACTTTTGATTTCTCGTAAAGCTCTTCATTATTCCTATACCCGGTAATTGGTTTACCCTGTAGCTTTTTAATATAATCCACACCCGCTTGTCTTCTTTCATTCCATATATCTGAAACAGCCGCAAACTCCATATTCAAAGCTTTGGCGTTTGCCATAAATGCTCTCGAAAGCGTAGACTGGAATCTGTCAGAAAAGCCTATAATTCCTACCAGAACTCTATCGTTTGCGCCTATGATTCTGTCATAGTGCATGGCATCGGTAGAAATAACTTTTGACTTTGGTTTTGGCTTTGCCTGAGCCATATTTAATACAGAAGAACCGACAGCAACTGCCGCAGCGCTCATGCCAAGGTTTTTAATAAACTCTCTTCTATTTGTCATAATTTTTGCTCCGTTTTTTTTTAATTTTGCAAGTATAAAGTACAGAGTAATGGCTCTAAGGGAAATCAGCCGCCAACCTTCATAAGCGGAGTATTTTTACCGTTAGAATACCATTTTTTGTTCATCAAAACGAAATCCATATTTTTATGGAGTTTTGCAACCTGCATAATAGCAGATTGCTTTTTATTTTTAGGGCAGCCTGCCCTTTAGACGGCGAATTTAAATCGCTCGCAAAGGCGCATGGCAAGTTTCTTGTGTAATTCTCTTTTTTTATTAGAGCGAACCTGTCAAATTCCGGAAATATAATATTCCGGTAAAATAAATTACAGAGAGATATATTTAGTTTCTTGTCTTTACGTTAATATTACTTGTCTTTGCGTTTAACTTTTAAATTATGCATTTATATCTAAAATATTTTAGTTTTTTCAGGAATACCATCATAAATCGTCTTGCCGTTGGCAATAATTTTCAGTTTTGATGATGAAAGCTCTATATCCACCATATTCCCTCCGAAATTATACCCGTTTATGGAAACGCTGCCTTTATCAACAGGATTAGGATTTACGTAAAGACTTCCGTCATAATTGGCCTGTAAGCCTATCATGCCAAAAAGTATAGTTTCGGCGCCTGTAAGACCGGCAACCGAGTTTGCTCTTTTGTGCGTGGGGGAGAAAGGCTTATTAGCATATATTTCCTGCGGATAATAAATTAGCGACTTTCCCATCCATAAATGTCTGTTTAGTATTTCCCAGGCTATTTCTTTTTCATTCTGCTCATATAAATCGAGGGATAGCTGCAAACCATCGCCAATATATGAACCGCCGCCCGACCAATCGGTATCAATAACTTCATAGTGCAGAGTATCCTCCTGCGAAACGCTGGTTACTCCATAATCGCATAAAAACGCTCCTTTGCGCAGATGCGATACCAAAGCTTTTTCCATCTCGCCTGTACATACTCCCGAAGGAAGAGCGTCATAATTCTGTATTGAGTATACATAATCCTTGAATCCGTTTGGATACAGGCACGCGAACCATTTTTTATTATTATCCCAAAGCTGCTCGCGTATTGATTTTTTAATAATTTCCGCCTTGTTTTTCATTTGTTCAATTAACAATTTATCTTCACCTGCAAGCGCGCCCATTTCGGCAAGCCGGTTCAGGCACCAGATTCTTTCGGCATTAGGACTAACAACATAATGTTCGTATCCTTCCCCTCTCATTTCAAGTAAATTTTCCTGTCCGCCGTAATCTATTAAATGAGTTTCCTTGTTTTCTCTTTCTTCGTCACTTAGTATAAGTCTTTTTGCCGCGTTATACAGCTCTTTATCCGGCCCGACATATTTGAAATATGCCGAAACAATTGAAGTAAACGCAACAGGACTGTAGGAGTACTTTACGCCCAGTCCTTTTCCATCCAGCGAAAAAGCATAGTATTTTTGCAAATCGATACTTACCATTTGTTTTGCAAGCTTATTCGCGTTTTTATCCATCATAAGCATAATCATTTGCGGCGCGTAACCGCCTACATCCCACAGGTAAGCGCAGGTTCCACCCCCGTCCATACCAGCTGTTGAAATGTGCGGATTTAATGAGTATTTATTGTTTTCCCAAATGCAAACCAATCCGCTTATAACCGAACGATAATAAAACTCCTTCAGCCCCGGTATATTGCTCTGTAAGGCGGGAATATTCCGCGTGTAAGTCTGCAAACGTTTTTCCCATGTATTTTTTGTGAGTTCGGCCTGCTTGGCAAAATCCATAGTTGCGGGAGCTGTTTCCCCAACAGCGGTTTCAACAATACCGGCATAATATTTTACCGTGCCGCCGGGAGCCACATCGGCTTCGTTATTTTCTTCGTAAAAAGAAATCCGCGCCTTATCCGTCTGCCATTTGTTATCGCTTATCTTTTCAGCCTCCCCGGCTTTCCATCTTGCTATGCTGAATCCCCACTTTGCAAGCGGTTCGTTCAGAAGCCCGCCGGGCGTAATTACAGATTTCATACTCATTTTTATTACATGGTTAGTACGGTTTGTAATTTCAATTTTTTCCATAAAACCCGCCATGCCATATAACGGAATAAGTTCGCTTTTAATTGTAAAGGAATAAAGCACATTCCCTTTCAAATGATGATAAGTGCCAGTCCTGACAATTTTATCGGGATACCAGACTCCCTTTGAATAAAGAAGCCCCACATCGCCTTTACCATAATCCGGGCCGTCTTCAATATTAATTGAATCGGCTTTAAAACTCACTTTAAGATTAAAACCTTTTATTCCAAACGGCGGAGAGTAAAAATCGTTTACTCCCGTTACAGATAAACAGGCGGGGTTGACTGTTGTATAACCGCTGTTTACCCAGATATGGTTTGCCGCCGAAGTAATCTGTTCAAGACGTATTGAAAAGTCTTCGAGTTTGAATTTACCGGATGCAAGTATTAATTCGGAAAAAAGAATTATTGCTGTAAAAACTATTTTAATCTTCATAAGAATATACCGGCTTTATGTTGCGTAAAGATGTTTTAACCAACAGAAATTGTCAAATAATGTTCTTGCGAAAGTCATGGTTTGTTATTTATTCGAATGTTATTTATTTGAATATTTAAAATACCAAAACAATTAAATTTATTTCTTGAATAAATCCAATAAAATCAATAATATTTTTCGTTTTTTTTCAATTCATTTTCAATTATGATAAAAGAGGGGAGATGAAAACTACATTACTGCTGATCCTTTTGCTGTCATCATACCTATTGTTTGCGCAAAACAATGTCAGCGGTTGTAATTTACACGGCATCATTACCGATTCAATTTCAGGGGGCAGGATAAACGCCGCGAATGTATTGGTTACGCCTAAAACAGTTAAAACATATCAATATAGCGCTTCAACAGATTTGAATGGTAAGTTTGCCATTGACCATATAAAAGAAAATATTGTCAGTATCACTGTTTCAAGAATTGGATACCAAACCAAAACAATTGATTCTCTGGATTTGAGCGAAATAACCTTTCTCGGAGTGATAAGACTCAACCCCGCCACTTACCAGATGCCTGAAGTGGTTATCCACACAATCAAGCCTTTAGTTGAATATCATGTTGACAGACAAATAATAAATATTGATCAGGCGCCCGGCGGGGATGGCTCTTTACTTGACGCTCTGAAGTTTTCAGGAATAGTAAAAGCAGACAATCGTACAAATGCAATTACCGTTAAAGGCGAAGGGGTAAGAATACAGATGGATGGAATTCCTTACGAAGGTTCGGCGGATATACTTGCGCAGTTATCGAGCGAAATTGCTGAAAAAATAGAGGTAATTGTTTCGCCAAGCGCCAAGGAAAGCGCTGATGCCGAGCCCTATATAATAAATATTATTTCTAAAAAGCTGGTGAAAGGCAAGTACAGCGGCTCTGTTAATTTAACCGGATCGACAAATGACAGATATATTAGCGGGGCTAATATGCAATATAAAAGAGGAAAGTTTAATTTTTTCTCCACATTATCCTTTTCGAGTTATAAAGTAACCACCAGCGGTTATGAGGAAATAACACATTATAACAGTAAGGTTTTTTATTTGGAGAAATCCGCGGGAACAATTTATTACATGAATAAAAGATATTACTTTAAAACCGGTTTCGATTACACTATTGACACAAATAGTTCATTTACGCTTTTAAGTCAATATCTCAAATATGATTTCAGAGGCGAAAACAAACAATACCGCGATGTGTTTAGCAACGAGCTGCTGCCGCTTTATAGTTTTAATTACAAATATCAGCCGCCTTTTAAAAGCGAAAACATATCCGTTTATGGTTCTTACAAGAATAATTTTAATACTAAGAACAAAGAATTTACAGCGGACATTCTGTTTATTAAAATCAACAGACCCTCTAATACTGCCATGGAAACGGATTATTCGAACAGGGAATATCCGCAAAAAGAGAACACCGCGTTAAACGAGAACGCCAAAACTCTTATAGTAAAAACAGAATATTCTTCAGATTCGCCAATAGGCAAATTTGAAACAGGATATGATTTTACTTTCCGCGATAGGAATGTAAATAGCACATCGCTCGATTACTTATCGGAGTATGACTATTGGAGCGATACCGCCAGACTAAGCAACTGTTTCAGTTATAAGGAAAGCATAAACGCGGCCTATCTTTCATATTCAAAAACGGGAGGCCGTTTTGAAATAAAGACCGGCCTGCGCGCAGAGAATTTATATTCACGGGGCACGCAGTATGTTTCGCGGGAAGAGTTCACAAAAAATATTTTAAACCTTTTCCCCAATTTTAACATTGCGTATAATATAAACGACGATCACCAAATATCGCTGAACGCTTTCAGAAGAGTTTCCTACCCGGATATGAATTACATAAATCCTTTCAAAAAATATGATGGCCCCAACAACTACACTGCCGGCAATCCTACTGTTGAACCGCTGTTTACAAATTCAATAGCGCTTGATTTTTCTCCTTATTTAAATGTTTATTACTCTAAACTAAAGAACAGAATAAACTATGTTACGTCCGTTATTCAGGATAGTATTTCCTATACCAGCCCTGTAAATATTGGTTCGGCGGAGCTTATTGGCGTTGAACTGGATTTGCCGTATCACAATACTCCGGACGCCATAATTACACTGCCCGATTTTATCAGGAATTTCGATATTCAAATTGGTTATAACAGAACCAATCAGTACGGACATTATTTAAACGAAAATTTAAGCTTTTCTTCGGAGAGAAAATGGCTTGATATGGACATGAGTCTGAAATTATGGGAAGATATAAACGCAACTTTAATGTTTAGTTATGAGCCCAAGCAAACCAATGCGAGAAGCAGTACAAACGAAACACAAGACTTATCCTGTTCACTAAACAAAACTTTTATGGAGAAAAGCTTAAAAATCAATTTTAAGATTTCGAATATTTTAAATTACAACGAATCTCGCGAAAGCTCTTACGGAACCGCTTTTAAGATATATTCATTTGATGTTAAAAGAAAAGCGAGATGTGTTTCTTTAAGCATATCATACAGGTTTAATGATTTTAAGGAACATCAGGAAAGAAACATTGATGATAACAGAGACGTTTTGTAATAAAGAGGGAACTGCGGAAATGAAGGATCCGTAAAATATCCGGATAAAAATAATTCCGCCCGGCATACATATAGCATACCGGACAGAATAGGTTTTTGGTGTTCGTTATTTATTAAATAACAACTCGTACAGATATTCTCTTTGCGAAAGGTCAGGCAGCAAAATTTGCGCCCCCGCTTTTATTAATCTGGCTCTTTTTTCAACATTCAGACCATGGCGTCTTATTTCATCGCTGGCAATACCTACGGCAATACCGCCCACTTTACGGCACTCGCGCATTTCAACCGGGCCATCGCCAAATGTAATAAGTTCTGTTCCGCTCAGATTATTATCTTTAATGATTTTTTCAATAACTCTTTTCTTTGAGTATTTGCTTATATCGCCAATAGCTCCGTAGATGCCTCCGTTAAACAAATCGGCATAGCCCATTGCTTTGGCTTCCGCAATAACGTCATCCCTATCGGTTCCGCTGGCAAGGTAAAGCTTAACTCCTTTACCGCGCAAATAGTTTAGCAGTTCAATTGCGCCCTTAACTGCAAAATCCTGCACATCCAGTTCTTTTTTATTTAATTTCTCAACCCGTTTTGTAACCATTTCCATAAGGGCGTCGTTATAAATTTCCTTATAGCCGAACTTATCAAGAATTTTATCTTTGGGCACTATGTTAAATTCCTGAATAATTTCTATCAGCCCTTCCATCTGCTGTATTGTTTGAATGCCAGTGGATTTATCAATATAGTCTTTAACTCTTTGCAAAACCCTGTTATAAAGATGTTCGCCAACGCTGTTATATTGATCACCCAGAATAGCCTTTATCATCATGGGCTCCATTACAAGCTCCCAGCCCTCTCTTAATACGCTTATGGTGCCGTCATGATCGAAAACCGCGTGTTTGATTTTATCTTTTACAACAAAACTCATATCCTCGTAACATAATTCAACTTCGCTGTTTTTATAGTATTTAGCGGCTCTTATATTTTCGGCAAGTTCAGGCTGGAATATATAGTTCGGGTCTTCGCAAACAACAAGTATTTCTTCAGGCGCGGCCGTACCGGTCTGATAAAGCTTTTGCACGGTTACGCCGGCTGCAAAGTTTCCAAATTCAATAGCCTGCTGTGTCTTGGTTTTTGCAGCCAGAGCACATGCAATTGCGCTCAGGGCAGTATCCCCGGCGCCAACCGTATCAAGCTTTTTCAGGAACTGCAAACCCGGCACTTCATGAATTCCGTCTGCATCGCAGGCAAGCAAACCATGTTTACCGCGGCTTACAAAGCATGGTTTGCCGTGTTTTTTGTATAAGCTTTCGGCAAATTTCACTACATCGGCAGTATTAAACACATCCTTGAAATCCGCATTAATACCATTTAAAATTGCTGCTTCAACCTCATTGGTTTTTAACGAAACATTTTTAAACTGTGGTGCAAAATGACGCGAATCCACTATAAATATTTTTTCGGGCTGCTCCTGTACAATTTTGTTTATACCTTCTATAAATTCCTTATTTGTTATACCGCCAGGCACCTGTTGATTGATAATTACAATATCCGCCTCTTTTGCGTTAACGCTTATATAGTCCAGAATTCTATCATCTGTTTCTTTCGATCTTTTGTTATACATGCCAAAGTCTATACGGGGTTGTTCAGCGCCTTCGAGTATCATTTTACCAAAGACGTAAGTCTCAAAGTTCTCTTTCTGGATAACAAGTCCGCTTGTATCAACCCCCGCGGCATTTAACTGGGCAATCATTTCACGCCCGAAAATATCATTGCCGGCCACACCGGCTATTTTAATTTGTTTAGGCTTAAGCGCGGCAACATTTGCGGCAACGTTTGAAGCTCCGCCGAGTGAATATTTCTGATTTCCGGCGGCAAGCGCTCTTAAGCCTGTCTCCACCGATATTTCAGAACCTCTTGGGTCCAAAACCCAGTAAGCATCCAGACAAAAATCTCCATACAACAGAATTTTTACATCTTGTATTTTTTTCAAGATATCTTCAGTTTCTTTAACGCCAATACTCATATTAATCCTCAATTTTTTAATTTCTTTTATTACTTGTTAAGCGCCTGATAAAGAGCCAGCAGAAAATCCCGGTTATCAGCGGAAAGATATTTCATAATTCCACCCATACGACTGAAGGACTTCAGATAGCGCAGATAATAACCCGGATCTGTAGGAGGCGGTTCTCCGTTTTTTTGCCAATCCCATGTGCTTTTTGCCAAATCTACTATCAGCATAAAATGGTTATCTATATGTTTACCATTCTGTATCTGAACATTTTGAGACATCGAAAGCGATTTTTCAAAAATCATGGGGGACATTACTGCCGAGCCTACAGACATATAAACCCCGCCATCAAGTCTGTTAACGGATTCCGCAAATGTCAGGAAATCTCTTTGAGCGGCTCTGCCAAGCGCGGCGCAGTTATTTACGTGATGCGTATAAATAATATCGTGTCCAATCATTGGATGCCCGGTAAAAGGGATACCCAGCCTGTAAGCGGCAGCCTGTACGCAGTATTTTTTATATGGAAACTCAATAATCAGTTTGCCCGGTTTAAGGTTATACTTTTTGATTGTTCCAAGAAAATCTATAGCGGCTGCGGCAGTATCCGCGTCATATTTTTTATAGTTTTTAACTATTTCGTCAATTTCTTCTTCAGAGGGGATATTGATACCGCCGTTTTCTATCATGCTTCCAACGGCTTCGCCATAGCCTTTACCTTCAAAGGCGCCTGCTATTAAGGCAAGATTGATATACCTGCCGGTTTCATCCCAAATGCCAAACTCGCCATTGGCAACATTCGCGCGCACATCCTCGCTGCTTTGCCCCAGAAAAGCGAATTCCCAATCGTGTATTATGGCGGCTCCGTTTGTTGCCAGGTGAGTTACCCAGCCTTCCTCCATAAGTTTGATTAAAGTCGGGCCCATACCGTTTTTAATAGTATGGGCGCCGAAGGTGAGCATTATTGGTTTTTTGTTACACCTTGCTTTTTTAATTCTTTCGCTTACGTCAGCCACAGTTTCCAGAAACACGCTTCCATCATTAGCCGGCAGCTGAGTTACAGGGATATGATCCCGTTCTATATATACTTTATTTTTTCTTTGAGATAGAGGTTTTACAAAAATCTTATCTCTGTCAAATTTCTTATACGGCACTGTTAAAACCCTTTGTACTTTTTACTAAAATTCATTATCTATTGCCTGACAAATGATATGGCCGATTAAAATGTGCATTTCCTGCACCCGGGCCGTAACATCTGCCGGGACAACTATGTTAATATCGCTGCATGAGTTCATTTTTCCTCCCCCCTTGCCACTAAAGCCAAGGGTTTTGCAGCCAATCTCGTGCCCCTTATTAAAGGCCCGCACTATATTTGCGCTGTTTCCGGTTGATGAGATGCCCCAAAGCAGATCGCCGCTGTTGGCAAGAGCTTCAACCTGGCGTTCAAAAATGTAATCGTATTCATAATCGTTCCCAATAGCCGTCAAAGCCGAGGTATCTGTTGTTAAAGCAATACCTGCAAGTCCTTTGCGCTCCTTTTTGTATCTGCCAGAAAGCTCCGCGGCAAGATGTTGGGCATCGGCAGCGCTGCCGCCATTACCAAAAAACATAATTTTTCTTCCCGCCTTTAATGTTTCAACGCATAGTTTGCAAGCCTTTGCTATCTCCGGCTGTAAAGTGGCTATTACTTTTTCAATTGTTTCTTTATGAGCTGTAAGCTCAAATAAAATCATATCTTCCATTTTTATTCCGCTTTAGTTTATATAAACCTTTTTCATATCGTTATGGTTATTCAGCTCGCTTAGCAGAGTTTCCTGAACTTCCTTTACAGGCAGATTTTCCCTTGCGGCTATTATTTTGCACCACTCATATTCAGGCACAACTTTTTTATTGCCTCCCGGCAAAATAATTTCCTTTATCTGAACCTGACCAAAAGAGGTTTCGGTTTTGCTGACTCTGCATTTGAGCATTACGCCCTCGGTGTTTATTTTTCTCACACCAATTGTTGTTGAATTACTGAACACGGTCTCAACAATTTTTTCCTCGTTTAAATTGCTGCATGTTATTGTAAACAGAAAACCGGGACGTCCTTTTTTCATTATGATCGGTATTACGTATGCATCGGCAGCTCCCGCATCCATGACTTTTTCTATTAAATCGGGAATCAACTGCGGATTCATATCGTCTACGTTAAATTCAATTTTAAGATTATGGCTTTTACCACCGCCATTCATTGTAAGCATTACCAGACCTTTATTTATTACTATTCTTTGCATCCCAAGCTTGTAAATAAATCACACCACGACAAAAATTTCATCAAAAAAACAACCACATATTGACAACATAATTATAAACCAACCGGTATTTAACAGCATGTCTTGATGTTTATTTCTCCGGTTCTTGTGTAAAATAAAGGCTTCTCGTTCGTTTTTTGTTTTATTTATTAATATTCGCAATAATTTCATATTGAGGCGTCATATACTTATCCGTATACAATAGTCCACAAAATATGAATGCTGAGACATGCCCCATTGCTTTTATCATCTTATTTTTAAATTGGATAATTAATTCTATTTACCCCGGAGCGGATGATGTCTATTTTTTTAAGCGAAATTCTTGGAACGTTTATAACTGTTTTACTTGGGTATAATGCCGTGCTTCTTGTTTCGGGAAACAATAAAGGCATTAATAAGAAGTTTGTTTCTACTCTTGGGTGGGGATTAAGTCTTTTTGTTGGAATGATTTGCATTAATAAAATAAGCGGCGCGCATTTAAACCCGGCCGTTACAATTGGATTGGCTTTTATTGGAAAATTTCAGTGGTATAAAGCCCCCATGTACATACTTGCCCAGTTAACAGGGGCAATAATGGCTTCGTGCGTGGTTTTACTACAATTCAAAAGCGCTTTCGATACTTTAGACGATATTTCGCTCTCGAATTTGGTTTTTACCGTAAAACCCGATATAAAAATAGTAGTGAAAAATATCGCTTCATTTATTGCCAGTTCAGTAATTTTCATATTTCCGGTTTTATATATTGCGGTTTCACATTCAGGATTTGACGCTTATTCTTCCATTCCTGTAGCGTTTCTTTTTTTTGGAGCCTGCCTTGTTGTAAGCAACTCAACGGGTTTTATTATTAATCCCGTTGCCGACCTTGGTATGCGCATTGTTGTTACTGCGTACAAACACAAGCATGGTAATAATATTGACTGGCGATTAAGCTGGGTGCCATTTTTTTGTTCCTTCGCGGGAACAACAATAGCCGCCACATTATATGATATTTTCAGATAGAATTTTGAAATGGGGAAGTAAGTTAGGAAGGAAAACAGTTCAGGACGGAAGTAAAACCTTCCGCCCTGATAAAAACCATATTACTTAAGTTCTTTAATTTTAATATTTCTGAACGAAGCCAGGTTTCCATGATCCTGCAATAAAATATACCCTGTTTCAAAATTACCAAAATTAGGCCATATTTTATATTTGCTGTAAGCTACAAAAGCGTCCCACATCTGCGAACCGCGGTCATATTCAACAACTTTAATACCGTTAAGATAATGTTCAACATGTTTGCCGTTAACAATAATTTTTGCTCTGTTCCATTCATATTTATTAACGCGTTTTGCAACTGTTTCGTTAGGGTTATATCTTAAGGCGTTAGCCGGAATAAGATCGTATAAAGAGCCAAGAGTTCTGTTGCCATTGACGCCAAGTTTCGCGTCAGGGTGAACATCATCGTCAAGTATCTGGAATTCGCAGCCAATTGCGGAGCCTTCGCCTTTATTCAGGTCAGGTTGTACAAAGTATTTAATACCGCTGTTAGCGCCCTTTGAAAATTTAAAATCCACTTCCAGTTCAAAATTCTTATATGTTTTGGTTGTTACAATATCGCCGCCATTGCGGGATTCATATCCGCCGGCTTCCAAAACAGAAAGAACGCCGTCTTTAATTTCCCAGCCTTGTTTAGGGAATTCATCAAGCTGTGCCCCGCGCCATCCGTTTGTTGTTTTTCCATCCCATAATAATTTCCAGCCTTCTTTCTTTTCACGGTCTGTAAGTTTGTTATTCAGATAGGAAATCTGAGGAATAGCCTTAGTGAATTTTTCAGCTTTCAGGCCTTCTGTTTTAATTTTAATATTCTTAAAACATATTTTTTTGCCATCGTCAGCCTTATGACCGTCAATATTATGAACCTGTAAGGCTATAAAACCTTTTGGAGTCATTTCATCAATCAAATCCGATGTGGGAACTCCATTAACCCAAACTTTAATTTCGTTGCCAATTGCTTCAACTTTTACTTTATTCCATGCGCCCTGTTTATAGGCTTTTTTAGCTTCCGGGTTGCATTCAAGATTATACAGCCATCCTCTGCGGGCTTCATCGTATATTCCGCCCGTCCATGCGCGTTTAGAGTCATCAATTTCAACCTGGTATCCATGCACCCTGCCATTTTCAAATTCAGGCATGCTTTCGCTTCTTATTTGTATTCCCGAATTTAAATTGGCATCAACCTTAAATTCAAGTTCCAAAATAAAATCGCCAAAGGTTTTTTCTGTTGCAAGAAATGAATTTGGGCTGTTAAGTTTTGCAGAGCCTACTATCATTCCATTTTCCGCCTTAAACTCGGCGTTGCCATTTAACACTTTCCAGCCGTCAAGGTTTTTGCCATTAAATAAATTTACCCATTTGCCGTCTTTGGCAAGAGCAAATGTGCTTAAAAACATAAGCATTAGGACTACTATTTTTTTCATTGTCCATCCTTTTTAATTAGTTGATATATCAAAATAATGAATTTAGACTGTAATAGAAATAAGATTAGATGCCTAACAAAAAATAACCTCCCCCGGCTATAATAAGCCGGAGGAGGAGACTGAGAGAGTTAAAAACGAAATGTTTTATTTCATAAGTAACATTTTTTGTGAAGCTGAATAATTTCTGCCATTTACACCTACGGCATTGAGTTTATAAATATAAACTCCACTGCTTAAACCCGCGGCATTAAAATTAACAGTATGGCTGCCAGCTGAAACTTCCTGACTAACAACTTTTGCAACCTGCTGACCTAATGTATTGTAAACAATCAATTCAACATTAGATTTTACAGGAACATTAAACTGAATGTTTGTTGATGGGTTGAACGGGTTAGGATAGTTTTTTGATAAAGAAAACTCAACTGGGTTAACAGCGTTATCTTTTACACCTGTAACTGTACTGTTCCAAACGCCTGAACCGACCGGTTTGCCATCAGTGCCCATAAAAGCGGAGCTTGTTGCTGCATAAGCGCAATTTACAGAATCGAGCCAGAAACTACGGCTGCGTCTGTCCATATCAAGTTTACCGTCTGTAATCATACCGCCGCCTATTGTATCTATTGCGAGCGGGTGGTACCAGTTCATGATGTTAATCATGTTGTTAGGAATTTTCTTTAAAGTAATATCGGCATTAACAGCAGCTGTTCTTGTACCGTTTAAGCCTGTAATTCTGTTTGAAAGAACAGGATTGTAAGCCACTTTATTATCAGAAAAATATTTCTTTACAACATCATCATAAGCAATAACGTTGTTGCTTATATTGAATGTAGGGGAAGAACTTGTGTTTGCCTGATCAATAATCATAGGAAATAGAGGTATACCATTAGCGTCCTTTTCACCTATCTGGGCTACTTCTGCAAGTCTTTGCTGATCGGCAAGAGGTTCGTAACCTAAAGTGATTGGGTTGTAGAAGAGGTTGTTTGTAATTTTTACACTTGACTGAATATCGCCAAGGAACATGAAACCATAAGCGCCAAGATTATGAACTATAGTATTATGATCAAATTCAGCATATTTTACAAAAGCTGTAGTAGTATTGGCGGCAGCTCCGTAATGTCTCATAATACGATCGTAAGTGTTGATCATAGTACAATTTCTAAAAATAACCGTATCTGTTACACCGGCACGAAGATCGATAATACGACCGTTACCAATGTTATCGCCGCTAAGCTGACCGCTGTTGCCAATTATTGAATTGGTAATCTGAACTTTGCTTGCGCCGGAATTTGAACGAATGATAACCTGTCCCGCGCTTAATAATATACAACCATCGGCAACCAATACTTTACCGGCTGTGTTGGCATTCAATAACTGACCATTCATTAAGTAATAAGGATCAGGATCGCCAGTTGTTAAATTCGGGCCCATTCCGTCTATCATTAAATTGTAGAGATAAACATCATCTTTGGATGTGATAAATCTGTTTAAGTTACCGCCTGCATCAGGCCAGTTAACTATCATAGGTAAAGGACCGGAACCATCTTCGGCTTTTAATGTAATAGGGTAACCGGTATTCTGGATATCGCCACGATAATAGTAAGTCTGCCCTCTTTTGAAAACGTAAACGGTATTTTTTTGCGTTCCGTTAGCGGCGGTATCGCCTTTAATAATCTCATTTACATATCCTTCCGTAGGTTGAATTACTCTTTGAGCATTGGTTTTTGAGAAACCGCCTGTTAAAAAAGTCGCCATTAGAAAGACCACAAAAATGGTATATTTCTTCATCTTGCACTCCTAAAAAATGATTATTTTACATTAGTTTGATATATTAATTAACTATTATATCAGTCCTTTCATAATGATAATTGAACGCCTAATTCTGCTGAAATACCATACAAATAGCCGCCTCTGTCAAGTTCTTTATAACTATTATAAGAACCTTCCAAAGTATTAGTTAAGTTGTTAATGTTAACAAATACCGAAACCATCTGTGTAATTTCCTGTTTAAGCGAAAGATCCAAACGTGAAAACGCTTTCTGGTAAATATCGCCTGTTTCTATGTTGCTGATTGATGAAAGATACGGGCCCTGGAAATAAACCGATAACCTGCCCGAAAATCCTTTATAATCGTAACCGAGCCCTATGTTGCCTGTGTAATCAGTCTGTCCGCTAAGTTCCTTCTCAGATTCATAGAATAAAGCCTGTGGCGGTTTCGGTGGAAAATCCGAGCTTTGTACCAATTTGAATCTTGGATATTTTGTGCGAGACCAGATTTTTGAATAATTCGCGTTAAATACTATATTGCTTAAAGCGCCAGGTAAAAAGCCCAGGTGGGTTTGCAAGTCAAGTTCGTATCCCCAGACTTTTGTTCCACTGGTATTTACAGGTTTTTGTAAGGAATACTGGTTAAACGGGCCATATTTATCAACCGGAAGGCCTAAGCTTCTTGCCTGAGCATCGCTCATAATCATAATATCATTCAACCAGTAAAATATATTATCTATATTTTTTCTGAATCCTGAAACTGTAAACAAACCGTATTGATTTGCGAACAATTCCATGCTTGCGTCATAGTTTAAAGATACGGCAGGTTTCAAATCCGGGTTGCCGCTGTAAATTTCGTGTGCCTGATTATCTATATATAGTTTTGGAAGTCTCATTGAATAATCGGGACGCGAAATTGATTTGCTGAATGCAAGTCTGAATGCAAGCCATTCAAGAGGTTTGTATTTTATATGTAAATTCGGGAGCCAAAAGTCCTGATTATATTTAGTAGTGGTATCATAAATTGTTCCGCTCTGCTGTTCAAATTCGCCAAGCATTCTTGGAGCATATTTACCTGTATATTCATCATGTTCGTGTTCAAATCTTACACCGGCTATTATTGTAATGTACTGACCGGCATTCATTTTAACCATTCCGTATGCGCCCTGAACATCTTCAAGAACTTTATAATTGCCCTGTTGGCCTATAAGATTGTTATAGTATTCTTTATTTTTACCTGTTATATCAGTTCCGTCCTTACTGAAATCGTACCAATTACGTATAAGGTCTTCATCAATTACAGGATTTAAAAGATAATCATTATCAATTGTACGTGTTGGATAGTTGGGGCCGCCGGATAAGAAATCCGTAAGCAAACCGTGGTATCCTGTAGGCCAATCGGAATTTGCCCAGTCTTTTGGAATTATATTGCCATTGGCATCTTTGTAATAATTGAAAGAAGATCTTATTAAATAGGAGGCCATTCTTTCGCCGCCTGTTTTTTCCCTGTTCTTGCTTCTGAATTTATAACCGGCTTTAGCTGTTCCGGAAAACTCATCGCTTATTCTTATAGGATACTCAAAATCCACTTTTGCGTCATAATTACGTTCGCTGTTTGTTTCCCAATCGAAAACGCCTTTATAAGGAGTTGCGGCGCCAAAATTGTTAAAAGCGTAAGGAATCAAATATTTGCCCGATAGCTTTAGTATACTCGGATCTGTTATAGTCTTCATACCTGAAGTTGTAGTAATATTCTCGTTAAACTGCATTAAATGGTTAAACGGCATATCATTATTTGTGTAGGCATGTGAAAGAGCCCAGTCAATTTTTAATGCGTCAACATGGTTTTCGCCGGTAAGGGAATTATTTATGGTATAGACTTTATAATCTATTGCCTGTCCTGTATAAGAGACAGGATCACCGGTAGTATAATCTCTTGTACTCGAGAAGAATTTTCTTGTGGTTTTGCTATACAGGTTTGTCAACTTAATACTTCCGCCGTCAGGGGTATTAATATCGAGATTCAAATTTCCGCCATATCTTTTTCTTGTTTCCTGGTCATATTCAACGACAAGCGAATTTATCTTATAATCAAGATTTGCGGGAATGCTCCAGTTATCTGTATGCACTTCTCTGTTACGGTCTCTTTTTTCTGCATTGGCGCCGGCCTGAACGCCGAGGAAATCGTCAAAAAACCTGTTGCTGTATGAACCGGATACTTTATATTGAGCGGCGGAGTTTGTCATACCGCTGTAAATGCCAAAAAGATTAAGCTGTATATTCTGGCCAGGTTTTGCCTGCCCCGTAACAAGGTTTACCACGCCGGCAATAGCATCGGCATCCTGATCAGGCGTTAAGGCTTTATAAAGCTCAATGCCAGATAATGTGCTTTGCGATATTAAACTAAGATCGACATCGCGACTATCAGCGCTTGTGGCCGGAATCTGAATTCCGTTAAGAGTAACATTTGTAAATTTCGGATCCAAACCGCGGATCATAAGTTTAGAAGCTTCACCGCCATCTCTTTGAACTGCAACACCCGGCAAACGGCCGACCGATTCGGCTGCGTTAGCATCAGGAAGTTCTTTAATCTTTTGCTCGGAAACCACATTTACTATCTGATCCGAAGATAGCTGCTGGTTAATTGCCTGGGCCTGCCCTTGCAACTGACCGGTAATGACAACTTCATTTCCCTGCAGAATTGCCGGGTTCAGCCCTATATCGAGCACTTTGGTTTTTCCAGCGATAATTTCAAAAGGGATTACTTCTTTTTTGTAACCGATATAAGAAACCACAAGTTTGTGTTTCCCTGCCGGAATGTTAGAAATTCGGTATGAGCCTTCAGCGTCTGTGTTGCTCCCTAAAGAAGTACCTTCAAGAAATACGCTTGCTCCGGGCAAAGTTTCGTTTGTAACCTTATCAACAACTTTACCCTGAAGATGCCCTGATGACTGGGCCATTAGATTTGCAGTATTAAGACCTGCAATAATGCACAATGTTAGAAAACAAATTTTTATTGAGTTCTTAAAAAATACGGTAGATTTATTTATCATAACTTCGACCCTTCTCTTTTTTCTTGTTTGGGGTTGCTTTTTGTCATTTCAAATTTTCCTATATGTGATGTACTTAAATTTTTAACAGACCTGATTCGAAATTACAAAGGGAAAATAACTCCCTCGCAGAGAATTATGCTTGCCCGAACGTTCATAACTCTTGTTCGTATGTTAAATTTCTTGTATTTATAGCTTTTTTTTTACCGAATTGCAGGTTTTTACATTTTTCTGTGATTTTAAAATATTTTTGATAATCGGTTGTTTATGCTTACAAACGGTTTGCAGTAACCATAAGTAATCAAAAACTGAGCGGGAAAATATGTCACCATTATCCAGAAACTGGAATTATGAACCTTGAATAAAAACATATTGATTGCGATTACCGAATCGGAAATTACAAAAAGAGCTGCCCCAACAATCATTAAAGTACTGCTCATAATTCCCGTTGATGCCGAAATTCCCATTAAAGTAATTAACAAAATATATATGGTTACTGGTATAAGCATCTCGCCCAGGTGCGGAAACAGTAACGACCATATTACAACTCCATATCCGCTAAAGGCCGCAATCAAAAGAAGATTCTTTTTTTTGAGATCCGGCTTAGCCCATAAAGCCAATATATACATTAAATGCGCAATTGCAAAACACGAAAGCCCGGGAACAAATAACGAAGAGCCTTTAAAGTCGAGAAGCACATCCCCGGCAGCCGAAAATACAAGTCCGGCCAGAAGAAATTTGACCTTCTTATACCCCAAATAATTGATTACCAAAAACATTAAACATATAAGAGGAATGATTTTAGCGATATAAGAAAGGGGATAGGGTCTTAAACTTAAAGTTGATAAATAAGCGATAAACGATATTAAAAACAGCAGATATAGAATTTTATAGTAATAGCCTGCCAGTGAAAATAATGTTTTACCCTGCTTATTCATTTTATTTTTCCACATTATAAATAGTATCCCTTTTTTATTGGGAATGCTTACTCAACAGGCTTACCGGTCATTTCATAATCCATTTTTCCCCCCTTCATTAGCGCATCGTGCGTTATAGTAAGCGAGTCAAGTTTACTGTTATTCAACATTACCCGTTTTATAAATATATTGTCTTTTGTGTATTCAGGCGCATTAATAACCAATTTCTTTTTATTACCCAAAGTAACGGTTATTTTTTTAAATTTAGGCCCGCAAATCTGGTATTCTGCCGAAGCCGGACAAACCGGATAAAACCCTAAAGACCCCATAATATACCATGCCGAAATCTGCCCCGCGTCATCGTTACCGCTTAACCCGCCAGGACCCGTACCATATTCATCCTGCAGAATTGCTGACACAACTTTCTGCGTCTTATAAGGCTGACCGGAATAATTATATAAAAACGGTATCTGCTGCCCTGGTTCGTTGCCGTGCCAATATTGGTTGGCCGCAAAAAAATCATCCAGATTCTTATTAAATTTATCATTACCGCCCATAAGTTTTATTAAGCCAGGCACATCCTGGGGAACATACCATGTATATTGCCACGCGGTTCCTTCGGTAATAAAAGGAGCATAATCTTTTTTATTAAATTTTTTATAAAAAGTACCATCTTTATATCTCCCGTTAACATTGTTGACGGAGGTATCAAAAACATTTCTGTAATTTTGGGAACGGTTCAGAAAATACTCATAATCCTGCATTTTTCCTGCTTTTTTTGCTATTTGAGCCATCGCATAATCGTCATAAGCATATTCCATTGTTCTTGAAACCTGTTCTTCCTGATGGAAAGCCTCTTTAACGGAATCCTCCAGAGGTATATACCCATATTCCAGATAAGAAGTTAAAGCCCGTCTGCCTTTTCCATCCGCATACTCCTGATAAGTTGCGGGAAGCGTTGTTGCATTATGTTTCAGCAGAGCGTAATCTTCTTCGGTTAAATTTATTACACCCTTCAAATAAGACTCTGCGGCAAGGGCTATAACATGGTCGCCAATCATCGCTGAAGTGTAACTATTCCACTTAGGGAAAATAGGGAGCCAGCCGCCAACTTTTCCCATTGTCAGCAGAGATCTTATCATATCCGCCTGCTTATCGGGTATAAGCATGTTATACACGGAATGTAAAGTTCTGTAAGTATCCCAGGCGGAAAAATCGCAATAGTAATTCCCTTTTTTAATGGTATCAGTCCTGGCATTTCCGTTAAAACGAGGATAAGAACCGTCTACATCGTTATAAATTCTCGGCTGCTGGAAGCTATGGTACATTGCGGTATAGAATTTAACATTATCGTCATTATTACCCCCTTCCACTTTGATTTTTGAGAGTAAAGTATTCCACGTCTTTTTAAGTTGGTTTTTAATTTTGTTAAAATCATATCCGGGTATTTCCGCGGCAAGATTCTTACGGGCCTGATCTGTACTGACAAACGATGTACCAACTTTTATTATTATCGTTTCTCCTTTTTTTACATTAAAGGATATATATGCTCCAATATTCGGTTTGTTTTGTATGGAGGCCTGTTTTTCGAACATACTGCTATCCGAAAAAACCCCGTAACCATTAACCTGTTTTGCAAACTTCATTACAAAATTTCCCGAAAACCCTGCCGGTTTACCCCAGCCCTGGTAAATTCTTCTAACCGGGTTACAACCTTCAATTTCGTTTTTATCAGGCAAAATTTTAACATATCCCTCGCCTTTATCATTATTCGGAGCAATTAAAATATATGCCCGGCCGGATTTGCTGAATGTAAATTTCATGATACCGCATCTTTCGGTGGCAGTCATCTCGGCTGTTATATCATAATCGTCAAGGTATACTTTATAATAATATGGCGTAGAAACTTCTTTATCATGTCTAAAAGAAGAGCCTCTTCCCTTTGTGGCAGGGTTAAATTTACCAAAGACAGGCATGACCGACATAGACCCATATTCCTGAGTACAGGAGCCGCTCAACCAATGCGAACCCCGAAACCCTGTTATCAGGCTATCTTTATAATAATAAGAAGAAAGACATTTTTTTTCCGAATTATGTGTTTGCGGAGTCCAGTTTGTCATTCCAAAAGGGACTGTAACAGAAGGCTGCACCTGCGCGTTGTTTTCTGTACCGGAACCAAAGCGTAGTCCGCCAACCGTGGTGGTTTTGGCAGTGCCAATAAGAGGATTTACATATTTTACCAAATCTTCTTTCGCTCCGCTTTGCGAATAAACACTCATTTGCAGAATAGCAACAATAGATAACAAACAGGCCCTTATTTTCATGATTCTTCCCGGTATATATTATTTGTCCAAGATTGCATTTTTACCATTAACAGGTAATTTCAGGTTTTTAATTTCTTTACTTTTTGTATTGTTAAAGAGGACAATCGGAATTTCAGAACCGCTCGCTATGTTAACATCGCAAAGTTCTATGTCCCTCGCATCATCGAACACCATAGCCGGTCTAAAATCGAACTCCCGATAGCTCACTTTAACATCCTTCATTTTAATGCCTTCTGCATGACGAACATAAAAAGCCCATGCAGGCAGCTCGCCAAACATTGAAAATTCAGGATAATCATCTGTTTTTTCAGGTACTTTCTGCAAAGAATCCGGCCCTATATAAGCCACTTTTTTATCTGAAGCGCCATAAAAGTCTATTTTTATATCTTCCAGAGTGATGTTTTTAATATTGGCCCCGGGAATTCCAACAATTGAAGATGGAATCAGGTTATATGGAAAGATCGGTTGCCCAACAAAAGGGTACCCCATAGCCGGGCGGTTTTTTGATGAAACATTGTATCTGTATCTTAAATAATCGGGCGGGCCTTCAAACGGATAGCCCAAATCGGGTTTGCGCAATGGAATTTCAGCAGTTAAATCGGAAATTTTAACATTTTCTATTTGTCCCGGAACCGCTCCGGATCTTTGCCCCAGCCGGATAAAAATTGCGTTCCCTGTATTTTTAGCAGATATGTTCCTAATATTAATATCTTCAATTTTTCCGCCGTCCACACATTCAATAGCAACGGCCGAACGGTATGTATCATATATTTCCAAACCGCTAACACGTATATCCCTGAAACCTCCGCAGGAAGCGGTACCAAGTTTGAAAGCGTTTGCGCTTGCTCTTATTTTGCAGTTTTCAACAACCACATCTTCACAATAGCTGGCAGAATCTTCCGATTTAAGACAAATGCCGTCATCACCGGAATTTACAAAACAGTTGCTGATTTTTACTTTTTTGCAATCTGTAACGTCAATACCGTCATTATTCCAGTAAGCCGTGCTTTGAACTTTCAGGCTATCAATAACCAAGTTGCTGCAGCCTCTGTAATCCTGCACCCAGCCCGCTGAATTTTTTAGAGTAATGTTCTTAACCGCAACGTTTTTACAGTTAATAATTCTTAAAATCATCGGCCTGCTGGTTTCTGCAGGCCTTTTAAATTTCCACTGAGGGTCGGTTAACGACCCGTTTTGAAGCTTTTCGAATAGGTTTGCTACAAGTTCTGGAGCCCGGCCGTCAATTTCGCCATAACCGGTAATTGAAATATTCTCACAGTTTTTTGCTACAATTACAGCCAGCGCAATACGACTGTTATAATCAGCCATGTTGACGCTGCCGGCAATTCGCGCTCCAGCCTCTAAATATAAGTTAATATTTGACTTAAGCTCAATTGCGCCGCTTACAAAATTTCCGGGCGGAATTACTACAATTCCGCCCCCGTTATTAGCCGCCGCATCAATAGCTTTTTGAATACTTGCCGCGTTGTTTGTTATTCCATCGGCTTTTGCGCCAAAGTCTGTAATTATATATCTGTTATTTTGAGAATAACAATTAACTGCAAATACTACAGCTGTCAATAAAAAGAAAATTTTTTGAGCTTTCATCAAGTTCATTAAACGCTATCCTTATTTTTCAATAAACGCATCCGGGTAAGTAACCGGATATTTTTTTGTTTCTTTTGTATCGTAGATCCATGTATCGAATTTTCTTTCTCCTTCGTACAAAACAATTATACGTCCGCCTTTAGGAAATTTTCCATAAGCATCGTACCCGGTTTTGCAACCGTAAGCAAGAGCAATTTTGTTAAACGTGCCTATATAGTTATTACTGTGATCATGGCCGCAGAAAACCCCCATTACATCTTTGGATTCATAAAAAGCGTTAAATAATCCTGAATTTATGTTAGGGCAGCAAACATCTTCGCCTATATCGCCAACAGTTGTTTTTTTGCTTCTTATCACATTATATTCGGGAAGCGGTATGTGGAAAAACGCGAGTGCGGGATACGGTTTATTATCGTTCTTTTCCGTAAATTTCTTGCTTTCTGAACGATACCAGGCAATTTGGTCGAATTTTATCCAGTCATATCCTCCCAATTCCTTATTATCTTTTTCATCGGGATAGGCATTTGAATCGAAGCAATAGAGCAAAGCCGCTATTTTATTCGATTTTGAGCCTTTAACAGGCAAAACGTAATTACCGGCGCCATGTATATTTTTCGGTCCCTGGGAAGATAAATTCAGAGGTAATGTTTCAATATAATCCATTAATTCCTTATTGGTAAAGCCGCGTTCGTGATCATGGTTTCCAAAAACAACCGCCCATGGTATTCCGGCATCAATCATTGGTTTTGTTACCGTTCTCCATCCTTCTTTTACATTTACATTTTCGCAAGTGACAATATCGCCGGTCAGAATTACAAAATCCGGCTTTTCGGCTTTTAGTACCATTTTCATCGCTTCAATGGCGCTATCGCATTTCCCTTTGTTTTCAATCTTCAGATGTACATCCGTAAACTGTACTATTTTAAATTTGCCATTTTCAGGAAATTTCAAAACAGGTTTATTCCCCGCAAAAATCTGCCCGATACCAATTAAAATTAAAAGTAAGGCAGAGATAAGAATTCTACTGTTGTTGTTTGAATTTTGTTCCATATTTTCCTCCGCAAATAATTATTGCTTGTAGTTATTAATAAAAAAATATTGATAATATACTTTGAATACTTGTACCTAAGTAAAAAAAACCGGTTTACTTGTCAAACCGGGGTAATTAACTGTTGGCATACTATTTTATTGGAACCTGCAGATAGCTTTCCTGATATAAAATAGTTGTATCCTATTATATAAAATCAAATATATGACCGGATAATTCCTTTACATAATTAATCATATATGAAGTAAAGATAAATTAATTTAATATTATTAACAAAAATTGGAGGTTAATAAAAAGTGAAATCAATAGATGGCAAGTACATGCAAGTAACTCCAGGCTTCAAGGGAACACCTGAAAAACAGAAGTTTTCACGTGTACATGATGCAGCTATATGCCGTATCTGCGAATAAGTATATAATATAAATACTTAAGCGGAACAATTGAAAACAGCAGGGTAATGGATATCATTAAGTACCGGAGATTTATTTCGGAATACTTGTTGCTGTTTTTCTTCTTGGGATATAGATTTATAAATATTACAGAAACGCAAAAGAACGCTAGTACAACACTACCGGGACTATAGCTTAAAAGCGGAATACCTTCCCCATTTATTGGCGTAATTGCCAATGTTGCGCCCATTCCTGCAAATATTCTTGTTATAAGTATTATTACACAGGCAAATATCAGTAAAGCGGATCCATTATCGGAAGCGTTGTTAACGGCTTTAAATCCCATCCCAATTATTACAAGAACCGAAACGGTAAACAATACTACTCCCCAAAGCCCATATTGCAGACCCAATACAGAAAAAATAAAGCCGACATCAAAATCAGGAAGCAGCCCCGGCACATCCATTTGCTTCAATGCAAGTTGCCCGGCATCTCCGTTTGACAAGTATTTGCCAGCCGGGCCTATCCCCCAAAATCCCCCGCTGGTAAAACACCTTAATGATTGTTTAAGCTGGTATGGTTCCGTTTTCTGTAAATAGCAGTTTAGTATACCGGCCAGGTAATATGGCTGAATAAGCAGAAAACACATATAGAAAAAAGCGACACAAACAAATACGAACAAAGCCGTCTTTTTATTTCCGCTTAAATAACAACACAATATAATTGTAAGGAACAGTATTCCGTCAGTCAGAAAATCCCCAAATTGAACAATAACGATGTGCGCAGCCAAAAGCGTAATTGTCACGGCGGAAATTTCCAGTTTGGAGTAAACATTCCCCTTTTTTATTTTTGAAGCGAAATAAAAGATAAACGAGAATATTATTATGTTTCCCCCACGAAGAACATGCTTGAAAAACCTTATTTCCGAGAAACTACCTGAATAAAGCAAAGCGTAGGTTAAAATCACTATCCACGAGATTACAAGAAATATCCACGGATACCTGTAAACAATTTTAGGATTAATAACAAGAACAAAACCGAAAAGCACTAATCCGCAAATAATACCGCAAAATTGATTAAATACAACATTATTAAAGCATTCGTAATTGGCCCCGAAAAAGAGAAATGAATCGGATAGTATTATTATCCCCCAAAATACCAGAAAGAAAAACGTTCCAAGTAAAATTAACCTGGAATGCTTATCCCAAAAAGATAAATTTGCTGAAATGGCGGTTTTGTTCATTTTCACTCTCTTACACCCGGCTATGCAATCTGCTTAATTACTCCGGTCAAATAATTCAATTGTTTTAACCCGGAACACCTTAATTTTCCATTACACACATAATCCGTTTAAAAGTTGCATATAACCGATAAAAACGCAAAAAAAGTAAACGTTTTTATAAAAAGTGTTTTACAAGGCCGGTTTTAGTTCACCGGCCCTGCAAGCGCTTTATGCAATTTCTTAATGTAGCCATTACCGAACTCTTTATCAGCACAATTCACCAAGCCATATATATATTGTTTTTCTATGGCAATTTCAACCAAACCGTTATTGGAATCGTTAACAATGTAACGCCCTTCGGTTTTCAGGGGAATATTTTTGCCGGCGGCTATTTTAAAATATTCGGTTAATATGCTGTCTGCCTGTTTGTTTGAGCCAGCCTCAAGAATAAAAGCCTTATAAGAAGCCGCGCTATCATAGATTGCCAGAAAAACCGAATTAAAGAAACTATAACCAAGGAAATTCCTGGCTATGAATTGCTCCCTGTTTTTTAGTCTGTTTTGGGGCGGAAATAAAGAAATTACTTTCGGAAAGGAATTCGGCTGTTTTAAATGCGCGCTTATGCTTTTTGCAATTAAAAGCAGAGCATCCTGCCCTTCAGTACCTTTTATATAAGTTGATAACTTAATATAATATGGCCCATCCAGAAAATTCAGGACGCCTTTCTGAAGGTAACCCTGAACCCCGACATCTATAAAGTTATAAACCGGGTCTCTTTCCTGCGAGTACATGCCAAACGAATTGACAGAATTACTATGCTGGTATATTTCCACTTTAACTTCCCCATTTGCGGTGTTTACATATTGAGCAGTGTGCAAGCTTACAAATTCATACTCAAGAAATAAATCGGCGGCGCCGTCAATAATATCCCACAAATTATTAGAGTCGTATACTTTGGCATCCACATTTACGTTCCAGCCTTCAATCTTAGGGAAAAGAGTATCCTGCCCGAATAATGGAAGCCCAAAGAGCAAAGACATAAAAATAATTGTTATTGTCAGCTTTTTAGTTTTCATACAACACCATTTATCCTAAAAATTCCTGCGGTACTGTTGTCAGCCGCATCACATCGGCAATGCGTTCATTCACCTTAAAGTTTTTCGCGCACTCAACCGTACAAACGGAACAATCCGAGCATGGGTTTTCATGCAAACCGAGTTCGGCCAAAAGTGTTTGCGCCTGGTAAGCATTACTATATCCGTATGTATACATATAAGCTCGCATAATATCGGGAATAGGCAAGGCTTTTGGGCAATCAGGGATACATTTTTCACAGCCCTGACAAAATAGCCCGCCCTGCGAAGCCCCCATAGCCAGATCCGCTTTTTCTTCTGCTGTCATTTCAAGATCACGATTAACGCTTGCATTCATTGTCAGCTGATCAAAGTTTGTATTGCCGGGAATGGCGGTAGTTACATTTTCGTCCTGTAGAACGAATTTCAAAGCCGCTTTGCAGTTTATCGGTTTTTTCCTTTCCTTATCCTGAAAGCCTCCAGCCATAGTTTTCATGGCAATAATTCCTATACCCGCGTCTGTAGCAAGCCCTATCGCCTTTTTTAGCTCCTCGTAATAATCCTGTTTGAAGTTGATTGCAGATAAAACCACTTCATATACACCGCTTTCTATGGCGGCTTTTATAACTTCCGGTTCATTTCTATGAGTAGATATACCCACGTGTTTCGCCTTCCCGGATTTTTTCGCTTCGGTAACCGCCGCAAGCATTTCAGAATTAAGAGCCGCTTCTCGTCTTGCTATATTATGTACATATAGAATATCTACATAGTCCATTTTTAATCTTTTCAGACTCAGATCGAATTTTTCCAGAAAAGCCTTGCTCGTAGCGTCAGGGCCTAATTGTCCGGTTTTATTATCCATACCCTCGGGCACAACTTTAGTAGCAATTAAAAACGAATCCCTTGGATAATCTTTAAGCACTTCTCCCAGCATTTCTTCATTTTTTCCGTTTTGGTAAGCATGGGCCGTATCAAAAAGAACAATACCTTCCTTTATGGCCGCACGTATTAAAGCGGGACTATCTGCGCGCATAACACCAAAACTGACAATAGGCAGTTCAATTCCCGTATTTCCAAGTTTCCTTTTAATAATTGGTTTTTCATCGGGCTTGGGGTCAAATCTCTTTGAGTCAGCATTTGCAAACAATGACGGGGCAATTAAAACTCCGGCGCCGCTAATAAGCGAAGTTTGTAAAAACCTGCGCCGGTTAAGTTCTTTTTTATCCATAAGACTCTCCATGTTTGGTTGTAATTACAGATTTAAAATATTCATTTTAAGTAGCATATATTTTCAACATTCAGGTTAATTGTAATTCCTTTACACCCCACCCAGGGTCTTTAGGAACCACTATTTTTCCGTTATCATATTCAGGCGGCGCGGCAATGTCTTCTGTAAAATAAGGCGTCTGCGAAACATGGTCTCCAGGCAGGTTTACTTCGCTCAATGAGGAAAAATGAACATTGGCTGTTTTACCTAAAACCGATTCATACATTCCTCCGCACCAGACAGAAACACCTTTAGCGCTGCAAAGCCTGGCCATTTTTATGGCTTCGGCATACCCGCCTACTCGCGGAGGTTTTATATTTATCACCAGTTTATCCAATGCCGAATATTGTTCCCACAAATCAATAGCCTGCCTTGCATGACGCGTATGCAATATGCTTTCATCAAGACATATTGGCGTTTTCAAACCTGCAAGTTTAACGGCGTGGTCTATAATATCGTCATTCGGGCCCGGTTGCTCTACCATTACAAGATTATAATTATCAAATTCTTTAAGCCTTGCCAGATGCTCCGTGTTAAACAAATCGTAAGCCGCGTTTGCGTCAACCTGAAGTTTAATATCAGGATATTTTTTCCTGATAGCATTCAGAGTTTCAATATCTTTGCCTGGTTTTACTTTTATTTTTACGCGGGCGCATTTAAGGACTTCAACAGCTGTTTCAATTTTCCGCATAAGCTTATCGGAAGTTTCTTCAAGTCCCACACTTGTACCGGCTTCAACTGTTTTCCGTTGCCCTCCCCAAAGCGCGCTTACCGGTTTTCCTTCAAGCTTAGCCAGCGCGTCCCAATATGCTCCCTCAATGCCGGCTTTGGCTATATTGTGCCCAACAATATTTTTATATTTTTCTACAAAAGAATAGACATCCGTAACAGGTTTATTATTGGAGCCTGGATTTCCGTCAGCTTCATCAACAGATTTACCTGTCAGCATTGCAATGATGTAGGAAAGTGCAATCTCAACCGTTTTATGGCACTCATAGTTATACCACGGCGCGCTAAGCGGCGAGCACTCGCCAATGCCGCTTATTGTTTCACCGCTTTCAGTCCTGAATTTTATTACAGGATAAAACCGCACCAAGTGAGTAAACCTTCCGTACGAGGCCTCAAACGGAACGCGAAGCTCCATAAGCCGTTTATGGACAGTTATGTTTTCAATCCGCAACGGCTGTTCGTTTTTAAAAATGCTTGTATCTTTTAATATTTGTTTTCCCATTAAATCTGTATTCTCTACGGAAGATATAATTTCATTTAATTACCTACTATTATAAGGATATTAAGCTTTTGTTGAAATAACCATTCTATACATTATTTGCAAATCGAGTATAATCTTTCGTCTAATTATCACGATCTCAACTTATTATTGTATAATCAGTTAACCAATTTTCCAGGCAAATTTTCGTCTAATTTCGTCTAAATTTAATTTTTATTGACAGCCCATTTTTCAAATATTCACTTTTATGACTTTTATCTTCAACTCCCAAAACCAACCAAGCATTTTCTGTATGTTTTAAATTTGCTTCGTTACTTAAAGCGGAAAAGTATTTTCCCAAATCCGAAAAGTCATAGTTTTCTTTTGCTTCCTTAAACTCTACAATTTCGCTTTCATACTCTTGCAAAAGGAGCTTGTTCAATTGTTGGATTTGTTCCTGTTCAGTCATATTTCTAGTATATTCCCAAAACTGATACTACTAAATTTAATTGCTAAATAATCAATAATAGAAATAATTCAACAACAGCTATATATAGAAAAACGATTTACTATTTTATTTCCGTAGTCTGCCCATAGCATCGGCGGCAACCATTGCATCAAATACTTTATCGGGAGAAATACGCACAGCTTCGTGATGTATACTTTCTTCAGGAGCGCATGCCTTTACGGCGGCTTCCATAAGCTTTTCTTTTTTTACATTCTTTATGCCAATTTGGGCAAATGTTGTAGGCAGCCCTAATTGCTCGCAGAAAGAGTATACGGTATTCATTTCATCCGGTAAAGCGTCCGTCAAATGCAATCCGGCAACAACTCCAAAAGAGACTTTTTCTCCGTGATAATAGGCATGAGTTTCTTTTATAGCGCTTAATCCGTTATGAATTGAGTGAGCGGCGGCAAGTCCCGAACTTTCAAAACCAATTCCGCTTAACAGAATATTTGTTTCAATAATCCTGTTAAGAGCGGGAGTTACAATTTTGTTTTCGCAGGCAATTTTTGCTGTTGGGCCATATTGAAGCAAAGTATCATAACATAGTCTGGCAAGCGCCAAACCGGTCATTGTGCTGTATCCGCCGCATTCGTTGCCGGATTGAGCCCGTTCGCACGATCTCGCTTCGAACCATGTAGCCAAAGCATCGCCCATACCCGCAACAAGAAAGCGGACAGGAGCTTCAGCAATTATATTGGTATCTACCAATACAACCTGTGGATTTATTTTCTGGTAATAAACAGATTCAACGACCCCTTCTTCCGTATATATTACAGCGCAGCCGCTGCAAGGCGCATCGTTAGAGGCAATTGTTGGAACAATTATTACCGGAAGACCTGCCATATCGGCTGATACTTTTGCGGTATCAATTACTTTTCCGCCCCCCATACCAATAACAACATCAATGTTTTGTTTTGCTATAATTCCTTTAATTCTTGAAATTTCTTTTTGCGAACACTCGCCGTTAAATTTTTCGGTAATAATCCAATCTTTATTACTTTTTATAAAATCGCATTTTGTAAGAATTTTACTCTTGGCGGTAGGGGAGGCTATAATCAATCCCTTTTTACCAAGTAATTTTATTAGTTTCGGCAATTCCGCCAGAGCGTTTTGCCCCTGAATATATTTGCCCGGGAAGGCTGCAATAAGGTTTTTCTCTTCCGTCACTTTTTGTTTTTCCTGCATAGTGTTTATCGTATATTTAATTAGAATAAACTGGTTATGAAACATATATCTGTATTTATTTACCAGCACAATTTATTGTAAATTATGAAAATCTGATGAATTAAAAAAGCCTGCAATTTTACTTGCAGGCTTAAACTAATATCTATTTACAAATACGTTTTATTTATTAGCTATAGTCATGGCGTTTGGCACCGCGTTCCACCCATCAAGTAAAAGCTTAAGCGAGCCGGACATGGCTTTTGTTTCATCAATTTCTATTGTCACGCACTTCTTTTCTCCCGGCAGCAAAGAGAAAAAATTATTCGAATAATAAGCCGGTTTTATTTGTTCGCCTGCTTTGGTTTGCAGTTTTAATTGAGTAAAAAACGAAATGGCGTTTGAAGTATTTGTTACTACAGCGTCAACAATAATTTTACCGTCAGCTTTTTTTTGTTTTGCCGTTACCGTCAGTTTTACCTTTGGCAATTTGCTCAATTCCTGAAAGCCGGAAACAGCAGGCCCTGTCAATGTCCAGGCGCCTTTATATTTATCGTTCGATCTCCAGTAAAAAGCATCAGTGATCACCTTCCCATTACTATCTTTCAGCAACAGTTTAATAAAGTGCACTTGCGATATATCATCGGGAAAATCTATCTTAATTGCATCGTTAACCACTCCGTCAGACGGTATATCAACTTTTTTAGTTTTACTCAGAACCTGTTTTGAGTTTATATCATATACGGTTGCCGTAACAGAGTAATTGGTAAAGGCGGTTCTGTAATCGTTATAAACCGAAACAGTATTTTTCAGATAATCGAATTGGGGATGCAAAGGAGCCAAACCATTTTGCGAATAATACAAAGCCGCTGTCGGTTCCAGGTAATAATCGTACATGCGGGACGCAACTTGCGGCAAGGGACTGTTATGATACCAGAATAAAAATCCAGAAGTCCATCTATCGCCATAATTAAATTTATTATAATCCCACACTTCCCAAATCGCACGGAAATTCAATGCCCCTACAAACTGTGCTTTTTTCGCAAATTCCTTTACGGATGATGATTTACCGAATTGATCAACCGCGTCTTTATACTTTGTTGTTATCTGGTGGAACCCGCCTCCGTCCATATAATTCCATACGCTGTCATTTACCGGCCACAAATCCCTTTTATCCATCATTTTCACTAACGATTCGTATATAGGCAGGCAAGGCGCGCCATACTCAGGGTTAAAACCGTCAATTCTGCTTCCTCTTTGCGAAGCGGTATTTTCGAAGTACTGCATTGGGTTTTCGTATTTATACGGACTTCCGTCATGGACGCCACAGCACTCCGATTCCATCTGGTAACCTCTCGTGCTGTCAAGCTTATGAAATATCTCCGGAGCTCCCGGCATTTCGGTGGATTCATTTGACGACACATAATAAGCCAATGAGGGATGATTACGCAAACGTTTAACAGTGCTTTCAACATTTTTAAAATACAATGCGGTATCAACCGGATACTCGGTATCGCCCGTCATCCAGAATTCGTTCCATATAAGGAGACCATACTCATCGCATAAATCATAAAAATAATCCGACTCGGCAATTCCGCCGCCCCACAGCCTCAATAAATTAAGTCCTGCCTGATGCGTATATTTTAATTCCGCATAAGTTCTTTCTTCCGAATTTCGCTGCATGGCCTCAGGTATCCAGTTTGTTCCACGTATAAACACAGGACATCCGTTAACTATAAAATGCCTTGAAGAATCGGGCGTATCCTGGTTCGAGCTGATTTCCCTCACACCGAATTTTGTTGAGATCTGGTGACTTGTTTTGTTTTGGCTTGTTATAAACTGCAACTGTAAAGTATACAGGTTTTGTTCGCCTTTATTTATTGGCCACCATAGTTTTGGGTTTTTCATCACTAACTGTTTATATGTATCAGCATTGAAAACAATTTCTTTTCTTTCTCCAGCGGCAAGTGTAATCTCTTTTTCAAAAGTTGCATTGTTCTCTTTAATTGCTCCTTTAAGCATACCGGACTGTATTTTATTCGATACGTTTACAACTTCCACAGATATTTTTTGTTTGGAGTAAGATGTATCCGGCAGTGGAAGGAATGTCTGTACAAAAGGATTTTCAAGTACAACATCGCCAGTGGCATACAATTCAACATCGCGCCATATACCAGTGTTGCGGTCTCTTATTCCATCATTATCCGAAAAATCCCAGCCCACGCTCATCAGCATGGTAACATTTTTGCCAATCATTCCATCGCCGCCATTGTGGTTTTCGCCAACAGCCCCAGGCCTTGTATCTTTCAACATTGTTGTTCCAGGAAAATCTACAGGCTGAATATCAACAGCCACAACATTTTTCTTCGCGAATGAAGCTGCCGAAGTAATATCAAAACTTTGGGAATTAAACATGCCGGCCATATTGCCCAATTTACTGCCGTTCACCCAAATTTCGCATTTGTAGTTGATGCCGTGAAATTTCAGCCATACATGTTTTCCTTCGAACGATTTTGGAATATTAAATTCCGTTCTGAACCAATAATGGTAAAACTCCCTGCCGGTATCCGCAATATCAGGAATCAGTTTTTTACTTTTTCTGTTATTATCTCCATAATAAGGCTCAGGATAGATTTTATTTTCGACCAGAGAATTAAGAACAGAGCCAGGCACAACTGCCGGGAGCCAGTTTTTTGTTTTATAGTCATTCTTAGATATTACGGTTCCGTCTTCTTTAACATTGCCGTGTTTTACCATTTTCCATACCACGCCGCCGTTGTAAACTTTTTGTGAGCGAAGAAAAACGGACAAGTTGCTTGAGGGTTTGCAAAGATGCTCTTTGGTCTGACTATTAATTTTAATTGAGAATCCGACAAGCAAAGCCAAAGCTATAATTATTTTTTTATTCATTTGTTTTCCGGTCAACCATATTGTTATTTTAATAATGCCGCTGCGCACCACAGTACAGGAGCCTGTCCGTGCATATCGCCTGTAATTCTTCTTCTGTCAATATAATACTGTAAATCGTTTTTCTTATTTGTTCCTTCGCATACTTCATGTATATCTGCTTTTTCATCTATATAAGAAATCAGCGCAAGCCAGCCTTTACGGGCTGCGGGGCCATACTCTTTAGCGTCAAGTATCCCGCTTTTTACGCCATTAATAAACGCGAATGTAAACATTCCCGTGCAGGAAGTTTCCGGCCAGGATAAATCGGGCTTATCAATAAGCTGATGCCACATTCCTTTTTCATCCTGATATTTAAGAAGAGTCGCCATCATCTTTTTATAACCAGCAAGTATTTTTGCGCGGTCAGGATGATTTTTAGGAAGCTCCTTTAGCAAAATCGACATGCCTGCCGCCATCCAGCCATCGCCACGTCCCCAGAAATATGGAACATCAGGCGCATGGAAAAACAAACCGTTAGGCTGTTGAAGTGAATCGAGATAAAGCGTCATTTCCCTTGCTGCTCTATCGATATATTTTTTATCCTTTGTTGCTCGGTATGCCTGCGATTGCACCGCGGTAATCATAAACATATCATCAATCCACATGCGGGTCTGCCATGTGTAGCCTTTATTAGATAAATCAACCGCGTCTTGTTTTTCTTTTAAGCTGTCAGGTAAAAGCCATTGTTGTTCTGCAATAGATTTACCGAGTTCAAGATATTTCTCTTCCTTTGTTTGTATATATAACTCCAACGGCACGGAACCAAACACCGTATTATCAACATGGTTTGCGGGTGGAATTAGTTTTTTCTCACTGCCGAACATTGGTTCAAATCTTTCGGAAAGTTTTTTCAGCATTTCCTTATCGCCGGTCGCATCCGCAAAACGTAAAGCGCCATACCATGTGCATACTTCCGGATAGTAAATATATTTTGGCGCGAAAGGAAATCCGTAATTGAAATGCGGACTTTCCAGAAAATGCTGCGCAACTCGTTTACCAACTTCAACCGGCGATTTATCTTTTCCCCAGTTGCCAAAGTACTTTTCATTTGTTCTCTTGCCATCTCCGGCTAAAATGACAGACATAAAAGAAATTGAGATTACGCCTATTAATATTATGAATTTTTTCATGGTTTAATTCCCGTAATTATTTTAAATACTTTTCGAACCATTCTATTACATATTTATAATCTTCTTCCATACCATCCCAGCCATGATCTTTACCTTCTTTAACTTCCAGTCTGCATGGAACTTTCAATTCATTCAGTTTTTCTATCATTAATTTCGATTGCTGAAATGGGACAAGCCTGTCTCCGCTGCCACTTATTATCAATGTCGGCGGCATTGAAGCGGTTACATATTTAATAGGTGATACTTCCCCCGCTACTTTTACCAGCTCCGCAGTATCTTTTGTACTGTTGACAAATGCCGGAAGGAATTTCTGGAATCTTGGGTTTGCAAGAGCATTAACGCCTTTGGCTCCAAAGAAAAGAAAATTTGTGGGAGGATAGAAGCAAGCCACAGCCTGTACTTTTGAGCTAATTTTATCAATATCCTTTTTAGCATTGGCATCTCCTTCTTTGGCTGTTGCTGCATGTAGCAATGATAAATGCCCTCCGGAACTATGCCCTATAATACCTATTTTATCAGAATCAATTCTCCATTTAGCAGAATTTGCTCTCACATATTTTACAGCGTATTCAATATCTTTTTGTATATCTGGTATTTTATATTTAGGCATACTGCTGTGTACTACCGCAAATACGGTTTCATCCGCTCCAACAAGTTTTTTTATGCGTGGCAGCCATTCATTATCTATGGATGCATGACCAGAAGCCCAGCCACCGCTAACCAATAATACTACAGCTATTCCATTTGGTTTTTCGGGCTGGAACACATCCATTGTTAACGCCATTCCGTCTTTTCGGCCATAGATCACATCTTCGGCACGAGTGTACTTTACTTCCTGCGATAGAAGCAGATTTGTATTTAATACAAACAGAATTGATAATAAGACCACAACTGACCATACTTTCTTCATCGCACTATTCCTTTTATTTTACACTGAATAAATATATATATTGTAATAACAGATTAGCCTTCTACCTTTAGCGTAGATAGTAATACGCGCTTAAATCAGTTCAGGTAATCGTTTATAAATTATCTGCTTTTCCTCATCGGTTAAATCCTTAAGCAATTTTGGCTTATCCTGTTCGCGTGTTTGTTTTTGGTTTATTGTTCCAAACAACGTCCAGTTGCGAACCATTGTTTTAGGTTCTTCGGCTTTCAAATCGTAACGTGTAAAATCCACAACTTTTTCTTTCGTTTTTAATTTCCAGTCATGCAGCAAAGCCAGTCTGAAATCTTTATTCATAAACCAGCGAATTTCAAGGTTCTCATAAGAGCCACCCAAGCCTGAACCTCTTGCAACAAAGCGATAATTAAAATCATTGTGTTTGAAATGCTTCCGCCATAGCGAACCAAATTCTCCCTGTGTAATACATAATGTATCGGGCCAGCGTTTTTTAATTGCGCTGAAATACTCTTTCAGTCCTTCCATTGGCAGACTAACTTCCCAATTATTTGTCACCCATCCGAACTTATTAAGTTTAAATCCTTTATCGTAATGGATGGAAGCCGTGTGCAGCACTTCTTTTAAGCCGGTTTCAACTCCGTACTTCTCAAACGTTTCAATTGGCCCCACTCCCATGCGACTGTTAAAAGGTTTATCACTGCCGCCTCCTACTTTCATGGCTGAAACGAAGTCCATTGTCCAGCCATCAAGATTCACACAGTCTATAAAATCCTTCTTGCCTTGGGCGGGTTTGCAAAAGTGTTCTACTGACGGATAATAAGGATAAGAAATCGAGCCATCTCCATCCTGGTTATCAATAGCATACTGGCTCCATATATTACCCTGGCACACATGAATATTTTCCGTCTCTGCCAAATACCTTTGGTTTTCGGCCGCAAGAAAACCGGCAACAATACTATTAGGCCGGTATCCGTTCCCAACAATCTCAGTTATCTTAGCAAGCGCCTCCGTTAAGTCCTTATTAATTTGCTCTCTTGTATTATAGGCATTTGCAAAATACGCTCCAGGTATAAAAGTCAGTTCGTCGCCATACTTGTGATGGTAGTCAACTACCATCTTTCTGATCTCTTTATAATTATTACTTTCATCGTGAAGAGCAAGCCAGCTAAACGCCCATGTAATTTTAGCGCCTGGCCAGCCTTCCTCAATTGCCTGTCTGAATTGTTTTACTCGTTCCGGAGTATGGAGCTTTCGCTCATCTTGTCCCAAGTTCCTATCGCGTGACACTTCAATTTGATTGACGCGTATTATAGCGTTAAAAGTTAAGAAGCGGTTCCCAAGTAATTTTTTTGATGGAGTTATGATGGAGCCGTACTTTGCAAAAGCCGGTAATCCTGTCATTGTAACTGCAAGTGCCGCGGCAGATAACCCTAAAAATTTCTTGCGTGTTATTCTCTCCATTTTGAACACTCCTTTTTAACTGAGATATAACTTATTTATTTGATCAAATTGATATCTTACTCTTTTACCGAAGGAGGAAGATTATTTCCGCCCCAAGCGGATTTTTCAGAATCCATCATGAATTTGATAACCGCTCCATCGCTTATTTCGTCATGAGTAATCCAGGCTCGGTTCAACGGTTTACCGTTTAGCTCAACGGATTTCACATAAATGTTTTTTTCAGATAATGACTCCGCAAGCACGGTAATTTCTTTTCCGTTTTCTGTTTTTAATGTTATTTTTTTAAACAAAGGAGCGCTCAGCAAATAAATATTTTGCCCCGCGTTTGGGAAGAGCCCCATAGCAGAGAAGATATACCATGAACCCATAGCGCCGCTGTCTTCATCTCCGGGAAAGGCGTCACTGGTATAATTTGCGAAATTCTTTTTAACCCAGTAAGAAGTCAGATCAGGTCGACCTGCATAGACAAAACAATACGGAGTCAAAAAGGATGGTTCATTGCCGTAGTCAATCATCTTGTTTTCGAAAGCATGTTGAAGTTTATTAATAAACTTCTCATTGCCACCACTCATTTTTATTAATCTGCTAAAATCGTGCGGAGCAAAGTATGAGTATTCCCAGGAACTCCCTTCATAAAAACTGCGGTAATTAACTTTTGGTTTGAGCTCGACTGTTTCATTTTTAGGATCGAATACTAACCAACGACCATTTTCACTCTTTGGATTCAGAAAGCCTTTAAAGTTATCGCTTTCAAGTTCACTGTTCCACAGATTAACCCATTGCAAGGATCTGTTTAAATATTTTTTGTAATCATCTGTTTTTTTCATACCTTTTGCAACCTGCGCAATACAGTAATCGTTATAAGCAAATTCCATAGTCTTTGAGCCATCGTAACCATATTCATAGCTTCCAACAGGAACCCAGCCTCTTTCGTTTTCCCGATAAGTTGCCGCTCTTTCTTTATCCGCGTCATGTTTCAGTATTTCATAAGCGGCGTTCCAATCTACTCCTTTTACATGTTTTAAATACGCGTCCGCAATAACATTATCAACATTATCGCCTCCCTGATTTTTTGAATAGATCGGTGTTTCAACAACACGCCAAATGTACGTCCTGTCGTTACCGGCAATAAAGGCATCATTAACTTTTCCGTTTTGCCTGAACCGCTCAATAAATGAAAGTATATTATCCCTCACTACGCTTTCATTAAGTAATGTCTGCAATGGGAAATTTGTTTTCCATGTATCCCAAAGGCAATAGTGGTCATCATAATATGGAATGCTGGAATCGGACTTAGGGTTATCTCCGGTTCTGTCTCTTGGCATTAACATTGTTCTATACAGAGAAGAATAAAGTATTGATCTCTGTTCATCAGTCGCTCCTTCAACAGCAATTTTGTTGAGTTGTTTGCTCCATGCTGCTTGCGCTTTGTCTTTAATATTATCAAAGTTCCAATCTGGGGTTTCACTTTCCAGATACTTTACCGCGTTATCAATGCTTTTCATTGAAACGGCTATTTTAACTAAAATCACTTCACCCGGTTCAGTAACAAACTTAACATACGCGCCTACTCGTTCTGTTTTGTTGTTTATGAGTTCAAAAGAGTTCCGGCTTGCAATAGCGGCATTTTTCCATGTGCCATAATCTTTAACCTGTTTGCTGAACTTCATTGCGAAATAAGCATAAAATGGTTCCGATGACCAACCACCCCAATAGTGACCATAACCTGTTATTAACTGTTTTACAGTATCTATTTTTACATAGCCGTTATCATTAAAACCATTTCGTGCGGCTCCGTTCTTTTTTACAATATCGCCGGGGATATTGTGTGCAATATCTATCAGCATAAACGCGCTATCCGATTTAGGATAAGTTAATTTGTACATTGCCGCATGATGCGTTGGCGTAACTTCGCACGTAATATCATATCTGTTTAATTTAACTTTATAGTAACCCACCTCGGCTGCTTCATCAGATTTCTCGGAATCGTGCCCCTCTTCATCAACATTAATCCCTATTTGCGGTGATATGAGGAATTGTCCATACTTGCCAAGGCTGCCCGTGCCAGATACATGTAGCTGGCTAAACCCTCTTATTGGTTCATTGTAATTGTAACCATCCGAATTTCCTTTTTGGGTTTCCGGACTTGGATTTATTGACCCAAATGGTAGTTGAGGACCGATAACACAATTACCGTCTCCTTTTACTCCCATATAAGGATTGACATATTTAATTACGTTTTGAGGAACTATACTGCCAACTGCTATAAGCGTAAAAATAACAGAGAAATATTTGATAATATTATACATAAGCCCTTATTGTTTTTTAATATTTTTATTACTGTAATATTTATTAATCAACACATTTCTTTTGCTCATTGCTTCTGCAATTTTTTGCCTTATCGGGTTTTTATGGCTCAAATTCATCACTGCTTTACAGCTTGATAGATTGTTTTCATATTTATTTCTTGAGCCACTTGCAACCCTTTGCCAGGCCGTTGCAATAGAATGATTGTGTCGGGTACAAATATAAATAAAAATATCATTCGCATTTTCATCTTTATGATTTAGTGCATATTATACGGGTTTTCATTTTTATCAATACAATCAGTCGCCTGAATAAGCGCATTACTATTTTCAATAGTAATTGGTTTATCCGCCCTGTAATTCCTCATTCTGCATCCATAAATGGAGACGGTAAGTTTTTTATCGCCCTTTATAAGCATATAGTCTGTTGAGCCTTTATAAGTTGTCAACACACTGTTCGTTCCTGAAAAGGCTTCAACATTTGTAAGTGATGTATGGCCTTCTCCTTCGATTACTATGGGATGAATGTTATTTGTATCGCTGCCGGTATTTGCTATTATTGAACCCTGCGCCAATTGCCAGTTTCTGTTTTTAGGGTCATCGCCAAGTTTGTGAATTCCAATTGTCACACAATCAAAATTGAAATTTGTCATTTGTCCGTACGTGGCCTCTCCCAGATAAATACCTCCATAAGTGCCAAAAGTGAATATATCCATAACCTGCGCGTTATCTGTATGGTCTATTGAGTATGCAAATGTTTTTTTTGCCACTACAGCGTCCAAAATCTGGTTTCTGAAACTTCGGCCTATGTAAGCCATGTTTGCGGGATTAATATGGCAATGCAGTATCCTCGGAATATCATAGCATCTGTCAATTCTTATAAACTGTCCGCTTAAAGGATACCCGTAGCAATGCTCGAATAATATCTGCTCGCACGGATGAGCTTTTTCCGCATTGAAATCCATCGCGATATATTCGCCGTAAAAAGTGAGGCACGATAATGTTACACCGTTAACCGACGCTACATGACTTACCTGTATTGTTGGCGGATATTTTATAATTTTCGTAGAATCCAAATTCGCTTGATTTGGATACCAAAATTGTATTCCCTTAATTTGTGTAGAGCCTTCGACTGTAATAAAAACATTTTTTTCATCTTCAATCTGAAAGACACTACCCACAGGATGTTTTCTTTCCGGATCGCAAGTACCCCTGCCTACAGGGCCATGTACTCCAACAAGCGATACATTCTGTTTCAGAATAATTCCGCCATCAACCAGATATGGTTTCTCGGAAGGCTCAACAAAAAGCGCCGCCCCTCGCGGAGCTGCCCAATCAATTGCTTTTTGCAGATTAGCTTTATTTACCGCGCCGTTGTTTTCAGGCAGTACTCCAAACTCGCGTATTGATTTATTAAGATTATTTATTTGAGCATAGCTCATAAAAGTAACACTTATTAATACTAACAATAGTATTTTAACTCTTAAACAGAAATGGTTCATTGTTTTCCTTTTGCTTTAATTTATCCTTGTCATTTAATAACTACAATTGAATGCACATCAACTTTATCAACCGTTGTATTAATTACTCCGTTTTCATAAGTATACTTTAACGAAATATTTTCCGGTTGTAATGTAACTTCAGACGGTTGTTTATCAACCCTGATTTTAACCTTAATAGGCCCTATTGATGGGATACTGTCATAATGCGCTATGCGCGTGTTGGAGTGAGGGCCTGACATGTTAATCAGATTCACTGCAAGTTTATCTTTAACGGTGTTTACCGTTACTAATACATTTTCCGAACCGCTTACTTCCACTTTGGGGTTAGGAAACAATTTCTTTACAAGCGCGTTTATAAAATTGCGATATATGGGATTATTCATTCTAAGGTAGCTTCTGCCAAGGTTGAAATAAACTCCGGCAATTTTACCTTTTCCGTATGAAGCGATTGTTGCCGCGGGAGACGAAGGAGACTTAAAATCGTCTGTGTTATAAATTTTCCCGAAAGTTTCAACCGGACTTTTTACAGTGAATGGCTGGTACATGTCCTGTACTCCTGCCAACTCTCCGTTCCATGCAATATTTTTGACTGTATTGAAAGCAGCCGAATCCAATTCAACTCCAAGTGGTTCCGCGAACATCTTTGTGGCAGCAGCGCCAACCACTAACAGGTTTCCACCCGCATCAACATATTTTAGCAGTTCTTTTTTAAATTCATCAGTAATGTATTGCGTTTCCGGAATTACAATAAGCGGATATTCATTTATCTTTTTTTCAAAATGGTGTTCCATCAGTATTTCAACCGGATTCTGGGTATCAAGAAGAAGGTTCAACATTCCTCTGAGTGGATCGTGTATTCTGCCCGAACTTGAATATAGCGGGGAAGAATTTTTTTCGTAATTGGCCGTTGAATACAGCAAAGCTATTTGCGGAACAGGTTTTGCATATTGGCAAAATGGCTGACGTTCTCTGCAAAAATCGCCTGTACTTTTCAACAAGCCAAACAGCCATGGTTTTACAGAGGCGTCCCTGTTCTGCTGTGAATATATCTGAAAGCCGCCTCCCATTGATATTACCACCGCCGCGGACTGTTGGAGCTGAACACGCGATTTATAAATATAGCTCGAATTTTCGTAAGTAAAACTCCATACCATTAAATCCCACGGCTTACCCTGCGATGCGATACAGCGCGACTCAAACAGTCCGCTATATAAACTATTGTTAGGTTCAAAATCGCCGGATATAAAATCTATATTCGCGTCTATTGGTTTTGGCATAAACGACGAATAAGCCCAGTTGCTTGTCAGTTGAAAATGCGGATCATATTTATGAAGCGCGTCAACATAATGGCCTATATACTTTCTAAAAGAATCTCTGTTAAAATTTTTATAGTCCAGCCAGTATTTATCAGTATCATCGCGGGGGATCGTTTTAATACCAGTCTCTTTTGTAAAAGCGTCCGTCATGTATTTGCTGTAATCCAATTCCAGCGCCCAGCTTTCGCCGTCTATCCAGGCTCCGTTAATGTGATAATTATCTATCAATTCTTTTAATTGGGGAATAAGAAGGCTATCAACATAAGGGCCGCGTACCGAATTTTTACCAGATATTATTTTCCCATCCTTATCAAACGCCGCCCAGCCAGGGTGTTTTGCGACCGCTTCATTATCTATAACACCGGAATAATGGACGAACAATCCGACCCCATGTTTAGCGGTTACTCTGCGCCATATTGGGTATGGATCTTTTATAATTCCGGGAGCGGGATTGCCGACTTTTGTAGGGTAACTTGATATGCCGGGATGTCCTTTACAATCGACCTGTATAAAGTCCGGTTTTATTAACGTCAACATACTATCTATAATTTCTTCAGAAAATGTTTTACCTATTTGGTTGGCCTCATTAGTCGCATGGAAATCGAAATGAAGTCCGAAAAAGCTGTTTTCTCTTCCGGTGTATTTGTAATTCATTTTTTCTTTAGGCTGAGCAGCTATATAACCAGCAAACAGTAATACTGTTGTAATCAACAGCGTGTATTTTTTAATCATTTTCTTTTACCTCAATCAGTATGTTTTTTTTCGTGGATTTCACTTTAAATTCCAAACTGCCCGCTTTTGTTTTATTTACTTTAGAGATAGCCTTGCCATCAGCGTAAATGCTATATGATTTACCTGGCTTAATATCATTTATTCTATAGACAATCTCCCTCGGCCCTTCAGCAGCGGCTTGGTTCCAGGTTCGCGAGTCAGCCTGCCACTTTATAATTTCAATTGCTACTTTGTTATTTCCTGCCGCCGCCACTTCCATCGATGCGTTTTCATTAGATGAATTAAAGAAACTCAGTTTGTTTTTCCCGGCATAAAAGCCAAAGTCATTTTTACAGGTCACTTTGAATTGTTTATCAGAGACAGAATACCGCGCCTCGTCTAACAAAACCTCAAGAGTGCTACCGTGATAATTATATGCGAGTTTTGTATTATACAGTTTTTCTGTTATGTGCGGGTTCAGGTAAAGCCGGTTATACAATGGATTAATTCCGTAAATTGATTGATACAGTCCAATAACCGCAAGACAATTACCCGAAAGGATATCATCGCCAAGTCCGTTTTGCTTTTGTCTTCCATAGCGTTGAAATGCAAGCCCATCCTGACTATGGCGCGTCAAAATATTCTGTATATATTTAATTGCTATCTCAGGTTTATAAGAAGCATACGCCTGAACTCCTACCGCGCCCCACGATAAAAAGATATCGCCGTTTTCGTATTTCGGAAAAGGAAACTGTCTGTCTCGGGCTTCGCCATTTTCGTATGAATACAAACAAAGGGGCCATATAAACAGGTTTTCTTTTTGCATCTGGTCTTCAAGCTTATCTAAAATAGCGGCTCGGCGGTTATTATCATCGCACAAGCCGTAGGCTACAGCCATCAGGTTAACCGGCACAACATAATTGTTGCCATGGATTGAGTTGTCTTTATCGCGCCAATAGACATACCATTTATTTTGTACATCCCAGAACCCGCCTTCGGCAGTTGATTTGTTAAAACTGATTTTTAACCTGGCAGCGTAATCCGAATAATAGTTTGCTTTGTCCGAATCGCCAAGCAGCTTTTCAACATCCGCCCACAAGGTTAAGGCAAAATACATTTTGGCATTAACAAAAGCGTTTTCGAACGAGGCCCATACTATATCTATCCAGTCGCTTCCTCTGTTTTCGGTATGGCTGTCGGTCATCATTTCCACGAGATTGTTTTTATTCACATCTCTCTTTAACATATAATCAAGCGCTTTTTCGCAAGCCAGTTTTTGATTTCGCGCCCATTTCAAATCGCCGGATAAATTATAAAGCTGCGCTACATTGGCAACAAAATCAGGATTTGAATCGAGCAGGTACCCCCATTGCGCTTCATAAAAACCAAGCGGCGTTGCCGTACCCGGCATCGCATCGCTGTTATCGTAAGCCCAGCGAGGCAATACTCTGCCATCCGGTTTAATTGCGTTATCTTTATAATAATCGAGGCATTCTTTATATCCCTTAATATAGTTGGTATCATTGATGGCAAGCGCAAATTGCGCTATGTATTGTTCATGCAGACAAATTGGGCCGTAAGGAGTATGCCAGCTATTACCGCCATACAGTTTTGAATCTATAACTCCAATCCGCGCAATTGTATTGAGTACCGATGATACTTTATCTCCGTCAAACCCGGCAAAGTTACCTCTGTAATATTCTGTTTTATAACTAAAGGGAGTAAGAGTAAGTGATACGGATTGTTCGCCGGCAGGTATTGTGAAACCGGACCAGACATCCGTTTTTTCTCTTATGAATCTGCGTCTGTGAGTATCTTCATCATAACGGGGGAGCAGCTCTTTCTCTGAAACCGAAACATTGAATAACAATTCATCGGCGTTTGTTCGGCTGTATTTTACCGCCGTATTATTGCCTTTGGAGGAAGCCTGTATTTTCAGTCCATTATCATTTTTACTGTTCCAAAAAGAAGAATAACCGGTATGCACTCCGTAAGTGCAAAGTTTTTCGTTGAACAGATAAAACCATGCAAGTCCGCCATTGCCCAGGAAAGCTCCTTCGAATGTATTTATGTTATCAAAAGTAAATGAAGGAAAAGCTGATTCTTCTGCAAATATCGGTTTTGAAAGATTACGCTTTATATCAAATTTTATATCATTCTTCCCGATGGTAAATTTCCAGGATTCATTAATCTTAACGGAATCATCACCATATACTATATTGTTAACCATAACAACATTTTCAGATATTATAACACTCGGCATTTTGGAAAGTAGCAACGTTGAATATTCTTTTGCAGATGTTTTTATCTGAGAAATAACACCGGCGGTAGTTGAAATAACAGGTTTGCTGTTAGCTTCAACTTTTGTCAACGCGCATTTCCGGTTATAATTCAATGTTATTTTAAGTTTACTATTTCCAAATTCAACCGTCTTTCCGAGTGCATCGTTTTTTATGTTAAAGTCTGCTCCGAAACTGTTGACGGCTGTTACAAGCAGGCAAACAAACAACAAGCGTCTATAATATGTATTAGTAGTTATCATCAGTATCCTTTTTGCACAGTATTATTTTTGTAAAGTTTTCTATTTCTCAAAAGCTAAAACATTATATTAATCTCTTTCCCCTTTGAATGAATAATAACCAAAACGCCCCCGGATTTTTTCTGCTCCCAGCTCCATCCATCTTTGTTTCCGGCCTTCTTAAGTTCCGCAAGTTTCTTTCCGGCAATTGATACACTCTGAGGTTTTGTTTTTAATCTTAATATCTCGGTTGAACTTTTATCAAACGTTACGTACTGTATATTTTTAGAATTATATTTAATCTCTTTTATTACCGTACTCGATTTTACGAGATGGTTCTGTGTTGCAGGAGCCAGATCAGGGTATGTTGCAAAGGCTTTTAAGTAATGGCGGACATAATCGCCATAGCCGTCCGTCATCCAGGTTTCGTTATTGGGATAAGTATTTTCGCCATCGTTATTAACCATGTACGTTGACCAGCTAAGCTGCCTTAGGCCAATTCCTTTTCTTAATGTATCTCCCGTTTTAGCCGCATATAATAGTTCAATTGCACCCTGCCTTGCGGTATGACTGTTGCCTTCAATTCTGTAATGTGTTTGTTCGTTTACAACCGCAACATCGTACTTCTCCCATTTAAAACTATACAACTCATCGTAAACCCAATCAATAGCGCTAAACGCGTCCTTCTTCCAATTCGGAAACTCAGCAGGGTTTTCAAGAATAAATTCGGCAAAAGTAATAGCGTTAATTTGAGTATCCGACCAAAGCCCGATATCCTCAAAAAACGGCCCCCACTTATTTGTTTTTAACGGGTAGTTTTTCATCCAGGCAAGAATTGTCTTATACGATTTTCCATACGCTGAAGTTTCGCCTTGTTTAAGGCCCATCAGAGCTTTGAACAAATTCATTGTAGGCGCCCAGTTGGAAGTATAGTTATAATTAAGTTTAACAACCTGATTATTGTCTTTCAGAACTCCAACTTCACCTGTTATAGCGTTAACCCTAAACGGCAAAGGAGACTGGAACTCGCCCCCCGGTACTACGTGCCGTGAAAGCGTATTGGCTATTTTTATTGCGGCTTCAAGATATTTTTTATTGCCGGTAATTTTATATAAGTTAACCAACTCGTAACCGAATGAGCCTGCTTTATCCGGTTGCGTATAATCCTTGCCAAGTATCATGTCTCCATCATATACGCCGGACATAATAACCGTATTATATGGGAAAGGAATATCAGGCCATGCGGCCGAAGCGGGGGAAAGAGAATGCGCCAGGTAATAGTCCGCTATATACTTCATGTTATCCAATACTTTCTGGTTACCGTTATATTGGTACAAAAGCCTCCAGGATGAAAGGGCCATTGCAAACTGGTCTCCGCCTACTCCGCGCGGGTCGTCAACATCTTTTTTCCACACTTGATGGTTCATGTAGTAGGGGATTCCATTCGAATCCGTTCTCATGTTTTCCCAGAAACTCCATACAAGATTAATTGTATAATCATAGGAATCACCAAGGTTTGGCGAGTACCATGGGATAATCTTTCCGGCAGTATCCGTCCTGATAGCATGATAGCTTAATTTTTCTATGGATACCTGCGCGAAACTGTTTATGGAAAATAGTAACGCTATTAATAATATAATTTTTTTCATATTAACAATTTTTCCTGTTGAATATTTTTCTGTTTAGTACAATGAATCCAGCGCGCAATACATCCGTATTGGCTGCATAGAACCTGATTCCGATTATCGTAAATTCAGGGAACATACTTTTATAATTAGCCACATTGTTTATTTAACATTAATTCCTTCAAGCTCCACCTGTGGCTTATTGCCACGCGCATCCGTTTTATTAACCTCTATATTTACAACTTTTTTTTCACCCGGCATTAGAGAGACAAAGTTATCGCTGAATATTACCGGCAGTATTCTTTCTTTATTCTTATCACCAATTACTTTAAGCCGCACCATTACAGCCGGAGTCTTTGTATTGTTGAATAGCTCGGTAGTTAAAAACCACCTGTCGTTTTTTTGAACCGATTTTGTTTTTACCTCAATTTTTGTTTTAGGAAGCTTTGCCATATCCTGAAAGTTTTCATCCTTCAATCCCGTCCAATATAAGTTTTCCGAAATAAGCTGTTTCCCTTTTTCGAGCTTAAGACGAATAAAGTAAGTGTTTGTCAAACTGCTGTTCTTTTCGATTTTGCAAATGCGTTTTATCTGGTCAGCCGGACACTCAAGCACGAACTGTTTTTTAGATACCACTTTGCCGTCTATATTTATAAGTTCAACAGAAGCGGATAAATTACCCGCGTCCGGGATGCTGTAGTTTACAACTTCAATACTGTCCGTATAAGCGTTCCATTGTATATGCAAAGGTTCGCTTCCTTTTTTGCTCCCGAAATAAGAGCCGGTAGGTTCAAAGTAATAGTCATAGGTTTGGAAAACAAAAGAAGGCCATGCGCAATGTGTCATCCATATCAGAACGCCCATTCTGTTTTTACCCTGAGCTTCATAAATAGCCCTGTACCCCTGATAGCTAATCAGTTGAGCATATTCAAGCCACTCTTTGGCGTTGTCAACTTTACAGAAATTATTTTCTATTGTTTTCATAAAGTTTTCGCCTTCCTGCGCGCTTTCCATGGCAAAATCGTGAATGCCCCACATAAGATTTATCGGCCAGAAGGAGGTATCGGGCATCATAAGTTTCAGACTTTCATAAGAGACAGGAGCGGGAGCGCCCACTTCGCTATGGAACTTTGGCGTTGCCCTTTCTTCAAAATAATACTTTGCTGGCTGAGCCGCGTAAGGGCCGTGGCCGCTTACAATATCATCCGCCGAACTTGATATATAATGTATATCTGGAGATACTTTAGGCAACAAAGCGCGTATGCCTTTTTCGAGCCCTTCCGGCGGATAGCCCTCATTTCTTCCGCAATATAAGCCAATAGAAGGATGATTGCGTATCCTCTTTACAAAGTCTTCGGCATTATCCATGAACAGTTTGTGGTCTTTAGGATTAAGCCCATCGCCGGGATTTGCAAGCCAGAAATCCTGCCAAACCATTATACCATATTTATCGCATGCCTCAAAAAATTCATCATCGCCCGTCTGCCCAACCCAGTTCCTGAGCATATTCAGATTCATATCTTTATGGTAGCGGACGGCAACATCATATTCTCTTGAGCGGTAACGTAAATTTGATTCCGAGAAGCCCCAATTACCTCCGCGCGCAATAAAGCGTTTGCCGTTAATCCATATTTTCAGGGCGCTGTCCTTTTCGGAATACGCCATTTCTTTAATACCGGTTTTAATTGTTTTTACATCCGATATTTTTCCGTCTGCCGTAACAAACTCCAGCTTCACATCATAAAGGTTTTGTGCGCCGTAACCATTGGGCCACCATAGTTTTGGATTTTTAATATGAAGAGCTTTAACCATTGACGAATTAATTTCAATCGTTTTTGTTTCGGATGCCGAAAGCGAAGCGGGAACTTCAAATTTAATATTCCCTATTTCGCCTTTTATTTTCCCGTTTACACTTTCCGCCTTGTGGTTTTTAAGTGTAACCTGAATTTTCATATCAGCCGAGGTTGTATCGGGCAAGGGAAGTTTTGACGTAATATAAGGATCTTCAAGCGTCACATTTCCGCTTGTGGAAAAATATATTTTATTCCATATACCGATATTGCGTCCACGCACCGAAGGGAACCAGTCCCAACCGACTGAGGTATGAAATGTCGGGTTATCAAGTCCAAGCGCGCCGCCGTTAGCCTGATGATCTCTTAAAGTTGGTTCTTTTACATATCCCGGCGAAAAGTTTTTATAAATGTATACGGCAATTGCGTTTTTACTGCCCGGTTTTACAAAATCGGTAACATCAAATTTACCGCGGCAAAATGCGCCTTCAACTCTTCCGGCCTTGCTGCCGTTTACATATACATCTGCCTTCCAGTTAATGCCGTCAAGGTTCAGAAATACTTTTTTACCTTTGTAGGACTGAGGGATTTTAAACTCATCGCGGTAAACAAAGTCGGAATAGAAATATGAATCCGAAATCAGGAACTGGTTATCGCCAAAATTCGGATCAGGAATCATACCATTGTTGAGATACGATATAAGCGCTGTTCCGGGAACAGTGGCGGTAATCCATTTCTTATCGTTGTATCCGGTCCGGGATATTGTTTCAAGTTTATCGTTAACAAAAGATGTTCGTTGCAGTTTCCACGCGCCGCCGGAGAGAATGATATTTCCGTTTTTATCCGGTTCAGCCTGCGCGTGCGCCACAGCGTATGGCGCGCCTGTTCCGTAAATTTCAATTTCGCTTAATATAATGCCGTCTTCCGTATCAACGGCTTTATCAAAATTAAAACGGACATACCTTGCCTGTATTTTTTTATCGAATTTAATTTCATCCTTGTTACCGGAGTTCACAGGCAACCTGGAAATTTTCTTCCACTCCTTTGCATCATTTGAAATTAGTACAGAACCCGATTCAGCGCGCTTCAGCCAGTAGAGATTAATTTTATCAAAAGAGCAAATATTGCCGAGGTCTATATAAACCCATTCATTTTGCGAACCCAGGCTTTTCCACGCGCTCGAAAATTCATACGGTCCGCCAATGCCGCAAGGTTCATCGTTATATGTCGGTAAGAAATCGGCAAGCCGCCAGCTTTCTATATTATCACAATTAAATTCCGCCCTGTATATTTTATATTTTACAGTTTTGTTAATATTAAACAATTCATCATATATTCTGTAATTTTGAGGGTAGATCTTGCGTCTGTATCCTGTCAGCGTATCGCCAATCAATTCGGTTTTAGATTGAGTCCCAACTTCAACCCATTCCTTGCCATCGTTGGAGCCAAGCACTTTTACAGTCCATGGTTTAATTTCGTTTAGCGTTGTATCCGTTGATACTGAACCGTTAAAACGGAATCCGTTTACTTCAGGCAAAGTATAATCGCCCGCCATTTCAATTTGCACCCAAAAGCTTTTACTATCAAAACTTTTTCTTGTTGATATGTTTCTGTCAATTAGTTTTTCCCTGTCGGGGCGCAAATATTTTCCCTCACTACTTGAAGTAATAACCCAGCCTGGTAACTTCGTTTCAATCACTCCATCGGTTAACAGCTGCGGCGTAAGATAAAAGTCATAACTGGCCGAGCCGTATACCGGTCTGAGAAATGCTATATTTTTATATGTCTTAGCATCATATTTAATTGAAGGAGCATAGTTCTCTTTTGGGTTGCCGGGATATTTGCCAATACCCAGACTGTAATTTTGGGCAAAGACTGCATTAGCGCCCACCACGCCTGTTAACAGAACAGCGCCAATAAACTTTCTGTAAAATGTTTTGCTATTACCAAAATTCATTTTAAACATTCTCCTTCTTTTTCGTGATAAATGTATCAATTGAAAATTATTTCTTCGCGTCATTAATTCACCTAATAATACCATCACATTATTTTTATATGCGTAACTACATTATACAAACGGAAATTTTTTCAAAGACAACTACAAATTAACAAATTCCATTTATTCCATTGTAGTATATATGGCTACCCCGCGCGAAGGCAATTCATCATAAAAACCGCTTTGTATATTCTTATATTCTTTATCCGAACCAATAACTTCAGCGTCTTTTGTCACTTTAACATTTGCCGGGTCATATAAATGTCTTTTTAATGTCTGGTTGATATTTCCGTCAAACTTAACTTCAAACTTTTTTGCCGAGTGAGCCGCGTTAATAACCATAACCGAAAGCTCTTTATTATCTGGCTTTGTAGCTACTATATAAAGGCTATCGGCATTGGTCGCCTTTAATACTTTTGTGTTATTTCTGCCGCCAAGGTATTTGCACATGAGACTGAAAGCATAATAAGCCGGATACGGTTCATCCGCATTTTCAATTTTATCGTGAGGCCATTTTATCAATCCCCAGCGGTGTACGCCATTATGGAAGCTATCGCTACCATCCGCATTCTCTATTGGGGAAACGTACTGTTGATCCATAAGCAACCATATTAACGAAGCCTGCGCCCCGCTTTTAATAAAGGCGGCGTTGCACTGCGCAAGATAATTGCCATAATCAGGCTTCGCCCTGACGAGCTCATCGGGCGTGCCACAGCCATATTCATCTATCCAGAATTGTTTGCCCGTAGAAGCCATTTTTACTTTTCCACGTTCTACAATTTCCTTCCAGCCGCCGTATTCTCTGTCCCATCTTGTTCCGTTATAATTATGCCAGCTGTAAATATCTATTACGCTGTCAAGGTTGTTCTTTGCCCAGCCAACCCATTCTCCGGTACGAGTACTGCCACTGTTTGGCCCGACTATTTTTATCCGATCTCTTAAATTCGCTTTTATAAGTTCTTCGTTTATTTTTTTACAAACCTTTTCGTAATACCCATATTGTGTATAACCTTGTGGCACTATCCCCGAGTTATAATTCAACGGCTCCGTAAACAAAACAAGGTATTTTATATTTGTATATTTATTTACTTCAATCAATTGATGCAGTGATTCCTTAACCCATTCGGAAAACCGCTGAATATCTTTTTCCGGATTCGGATTAATGGAGTCTTTTCCAGCCGATTCCGGTTCATGGCAATATGTATCCCGCGTAAACCACCAGCCCGCCTGCAAGGCGACATCCACTTTAAGTTTTTTCATTTCGTCAAGCCATTTGTAGAAAGCCTGCATTTTATCCGACTGCCAGTTGAAGCTATTGTACAAATTATTCCCACAAGCCCAATCCGGCCTGTACCAGGTACGCGCAATTTTCAAATCAAGATTTTTTATCCTTTCAAACTCGCGTTCGCGGTCTTTATCGTTCATTCCTTTGTTAATCTGCTCTGGCATAAATGCGAAACCGTGATATACTCCGTTCACACCAAGAAAATTGTCGTTTAATACGTCTTTATGAACGTACAAATATTGGACATCATTTCCCTGCGATATGGTTTGTTCACTTTTATATTGTCTTCCTATTTTATCGAACGGTATGTTTTCAAAATCGCTCAAGGCAGAAAACACTTTTGAATCCTGTTTCAATTTGAAGTTCATTTTACCATAGCTTTCAAATCCGGGGTCTGAATTGGTTATATAGTTTTTCCCTATAACAGACCATTCGGGTTTGCCGTTCTGGATTTGCCCCACATTAACAAAAACATTGTTCTCAATTATGTTCCTTTTAGGTTTGCCGAGGCTATCGCTCCAGTAATTTACCAAATTGGGGTAGGCATCGGAATAGGGGAGTTTGTCAATACCGACTTCCTTAAGCCTTTTATTATAAACTCCGTTATTAGCAATAAACTCCTTACCGCCCCAGTCCTGAAGTCTGTTATCTATATGAAACGCGAGAGGCGTTTCTATAAAAATATTGTTTTTATAGACTATATCGTTACCGCCGCCAATCATTACCGCGACATTGCCCGGTTTATAAAATAAATTTCCATAGACCTTCATTCCGCAGGCTCCGTCATCGTGATACACGGACATTATAATTCCGTCCTTATTGCCGTTATGGTGGAAATAGTTGTATCTGATTACATTTCCCTGTTCGCCTGGGTTTCTGCCATAATAAATTGCCCCCATATCGTGGCCATCTGTAACCGCATCGTGAATGATATTATATTCAATCAAATGCTCATTCCCGTTCAGGTGAATTGCCACCGCGGGGCAATTAAATATCTCATTATGATCAATAATGTTCCCCACACCGTCAACGTTAATACCGCCGCGGTATGTTTTTTCGTAACGGTTAAAATTATGTATTGAACAGTTGGTCACCCTGTTGTTGCCACGGTCAAGAGTCAGGCGGTCACCTCCGCCCAAAATAATACCGCCCGCCCCGGTATTGTAAATTTCGCAATTATCAACAACATGATCCTTGCCGCAGTTTCTGTTCCAGGTTTGGTTACTATAAAGATAGCCTTTAAAATCGCCCAGTTTTCTTGAAGCCGGTTTCCCGTTTTCATCAACACCTTTACCCATACACACAGCCACTGTTCCTATGTTCCTGAATGTGCAGGAAGAAAAATGTACATCGCTGCCCCCTTCAATATAAGCCCCTATACCACGAGTACATTCAAAAATGATGTTTTCGAAATAAACATTGCCCGAATTATCAAGAGCAACCAAAGGTTCTTCCATTACAGATAAGCTCAAATCGTCAAAGTCCTCGTCATCATAAGGGTAAAAATAGATTGCTTTGTTTTTCTTATCCACAAAATACTCGCCCGGCACATCAATATCTTCAAGCACATTAAACCCGTAAAAGGAATTAAACTCCTGCCCGGCAGAAAATCCGTAATAGGAAGGAAGCGCGGTTGTAATTTGTTTGTTTTCGGCATCAATTTTCTTCAAAGGAACCGCGTCATCGGCAAAACCATAGCAGAAAAAGCCTGCAATCCAGGGCTCTTCCGAATTGCTCCAACGCCCAACGCGTGAGGCTTCATACTCAAACACCGCGTTTTTACCAGTTGTATCCCCCTCATTTAAACACGAGCCTTTTTCCAGCACTTTTTTAATAGGGGTATATCCGCTGTTAGGCCACCTTGCAAGAAAATATGCGTTCCTGATGCCGAATAACTCCATTTGAGTTTTTGCATAAGGCCTGCCGAATCCATGAGGTGGTATTTTGCCTTCGTCTATGTTCAGGCCGGAATAGTCTATTTGCAGAATATTGTCTTTTACTCTTGTAATAAATCTCCCGGAAATTGCCGTATCCGTAACCTTCCCGATTCTTTCACGGGGAATGCCAATACCGCCTGAAATTCTTACTGTCTCATTTTGATATGCTTTGAATATAACCGGGGCTTCATCTTTGTAAAAATCGTTGGTATCGAACTCAATTGTTTTGTTGATGTGATAAATTCCTTCACGCAGGTAAACCGTAAAAGATTTTCCAGGAGAGTTCGTCTTTTCGGCTCTTACAACATCCCTTGCCTTTTCAATTGTTGCAAAAGGGGAGTTTAAGCTTCCGTTGTTTTTATCGGAACCGGAAATTGAGACGTAAAATTCTTTATGCCCTTCGCTGCCGGCGTAAATACTAACTGAAATCAGGACGAACAGAAAGAATTTTACCATTCTTTTACCCATAATAACAAATTTCCTTTATTTCACTTTATCTTCAACAAAACAATGCCCGGAAGTACTAAAACTTCCCAAATATTCTAATTTAATATAGTTAGCACAATTTGCCATAACCAGCACAAGCGTTTAAAACTTTGGTCTGATTGTTAATTTATTGTTTTTAAACAATTATTAAGCAAAATAACCCGGCAAAGCCCTTATTTTCCATTTGCCCTACTCCGGCAGAACTTGTTAATTTGCAAATAAAGCAGTTTTACCCATGTACCCGATATTTTTACTATTACGCCTGTCTTATCATAATAATTTAGTTAATATTATCCTGTAATTTTGTAACAATTATAAAATGGCTTAATAAATGAGTATTTATAAGAGTATCCCTCTCCTCTTTTTACTGTTGTTTGTAAGTCTTCCGGTTATGCCTCAGCAAAAAGAAATTTTCGCCGATAACGGAAAACTAAACGTAAAATTCGATCTTACGCGCGGCGGGGCAATAAGTTACATTTCGGTATCGGGCAGCAGCAGAAACCTTGTAAATATTTATGATGAAGGAAGATATATACAGCAATCGTATTACGCCGGCAAAAGCATAGATAGGAAGGCCGAAGGGCAGTCGCCCAAATGGTCGCCCTGGAGCTGGAACCCCATTCAGGTAGGAGACGAATATAAAAACCGCGCGAAAATTCTCGATTACAAACAAAGCGGCGATACTCTTTACGCAAAATGCGTCCCCATGTTGTGGGATATGAACAACAAACCCGCCGAAGCCGTAATGGAGCAACAAACCATACTGTTTGGAAATACACTTAAAGTACATTGCAGACTGACATGCAGCAGAACGGATACAATTTATGGCGAAGGAAATATGGTCGATCAGGAATTACCCGCCGTTTATCCTATTTCCGCTCTTTCAAGGCTTTTTGCCTATACAGGCGACAAGCCATTTACGAACGACACCCTATCCAATATAAAAGTATGTTACCTTCAGGATAGCTTTTGGGGCAAATACCCCAATGTTGCCGAACACTGGATGGCTTTTGTTGACAGCAGTAACTGGGGAATGGCCGTTTATAACCCCAGATGTACTTTCTTTTGCGCGGGCATAGCGGGCAAACCCGGATTTGAATCCACAGATGGTTCAACTTCCTATATAGCTCCCATAAGACAGGAAGCCTTATTAAAAAACTCCGTTTATGAATATACGTACTATATAATTATTGGCAGCCTGGATGATATAAGGACAAAAGTATACGAGCTCAATGAGAAATTAAAATGATGAACTTTCTAAATCCGGTTCTTCCGTGTAAAGTAAACCGCCTATAACTACCGGTTTTGAAATTCCCATATAATTAAGGAAAAGTAAATTATTAATAAATACGGGTAATATTTTATGAAAGTTATTTTTGCAAGACCATTTATTGAAGTCATCTGCTTCATCTTTCTTCTCAGTATTATAAACTTAAACGCCGAGCCGCAAATAAATGTAACTCACAATAATGCCGAATGGCTTATACAAGGCAGCCATCACTCGGTTGTACTGAATGAAAAAACTTTGGATATAACCGTTAAGGATGGCAATATTAACTGGCCGTTTCTGCCATCCGATAATTCGGATATTATGTGCGGTTATAAAGGGGATACGTTGCATCTGCGTTTGACAGACGCGGGCAAAATTGAATGCGCTCAATATAAAACCGGCTACAGCCAGGGAGCCAAGATAGTCCTTTCGCAATTTAAACACGGAGCCAATACCCTTGATATGGATTTGCAGCTTTTTATAACTCTGGAAGGAGACAGCGAGGATTTGGTTTTTACTGTAATTGCCCACGAAGGAGATGCCAGCATAAAAAAGATGTCCTGGCCGAAAGGATTTTCACCTGAAATTTCCGACTATATTGTTTGGCCGAACATACAAGGGATTTTGCTGCCGCGTAATTGGCCTAAAAAAGTATCTATGTACAGATACGAAGATGCGGGCAACGGGCGCGGGTTATCGATGCCGTGGTGGGGTTACCTGCAAGGTAAAGCCGCCGCTATGGCAATACTTGAAACTCCTTTAGACGCCTACTCCAAACTTATTCATCCGGCCGGCGGCCCTACTATAATGAACCCCGAATGGCTTCATTCTCTTGGCAAACTGAATTATCCCCGCAAAATAAGATTCTGCTTTTTCCAGAACGGTAATTATGTCACTCTCGCAAAACGTTACAGGGAGTATGCAATTGAAAAAGGGAATTTCGTTTCACTAAAAGAAAAAATCACTAGAACTCCTTCCCTCGGCAAATTAATTGGCTCGCCTATTGTTCATACCGGTATTCTATACCATACGCAGCCTGCTTCGGATTTATACGATACAATGAATCCGGCTAAAAACCATGTACTTGTTAGCTTTTATGAACGGGCAAAACAATTGCAGGAATTATCGGACAAGTGGAATATCAAACAGGCTTACGTTCATCTGGATGGCTGGGAAACAAGAGGATATGATAATTTACACCCGGATGTTTTACCTCCATGCGCTGAAGCCGGTGGATGGGAAGGGATGAAATACTTCAGCCGTGTATGCGACTCCCTTAATTATCTCTTTGTTATTCACGACCAGTACCGCGATTTTTATTGTGACGCAGCGTCTTACGATCCCCGTCACTCAATACTGACTGAAGAAAAAGAAGTGCCCCTTGACCACAAATGGCTTGGAGGCGAACAGGCCATACTTTGCGCTTCGCTGGCTCCCGGTTATTTAAAACGGAACTACAGCGGATTGCTGGCTAACGGCGTTAAACTTAAAGGCGCTTATCTTGATGTATTTTCGGTTATAACTCCAGAGGAATGTTACAACCCGGAACACCCTATGACAAGAAGCGATTGCGTTAAATACCGGGCTGAGTGTTTCAACTATGTCCGTTCAATGGGCGGCATCATCAGTTCGGAAGAAGCCGAAGACTGGTCACTTCCATATATTGATCTGGTACATCATAGTCCCTTTATTTCCGATCCGAAACCGAACGAAATCTCGCCGTTTGGAATACCTATCCCGCTGTTTAGTCTGGTTTACCATGACGCGCTTATTATTCCCTGGTCGCTTGGCAAAGATATTTCAGACGCCGCGGGAAACAATTATATTTATTTATATAATTTAACCTGCGCCGGAATGCCGTATCTTTCCATAACGCCTAACGAGGCAGAAATGGAAAAAGCAAAAACCATGTGCGCGCTGAACAAACGCGTAGGATTACTGGAAATGACAAACCACGAATTTATAGATGGTAATTTCCACAAACAGCGGACAACTTTTGCCGATGGCACTACCGTTACAATAGATTTGGACGCCAACACTTTTGATATTAATCCGCCGTTGGATAAGTAACAACACAATTAAATAAGCATAAAAGATGAGAAGAAAATACTCCTGTTCAATGTTGGTTACTGCCGTTATTATCGGTATTACCTGCAGCCGGCTTTACGCTCAGAATGCCGTTAGCCGGCAACAAATGAGAAATATTTATGAGGAAGTGAAAACTCCATATAAATTCGGACTTGTAATGGCTCCCGAAGACAGTACAAAAATGGTTGACAGCCCAAGCATCTTTAGATATGAAGACTGCTGGTATATGAGTTATATTGTTTTTGACGGAAAAGGTTACGAAACCTGGCTTGCCAAAAGCCAGAATTTGCTTAACTGGCAAACTCTTGGGCGGATTCTTTCGTTTACGGAAGATACCTGGGACGCAAACCAAAAGGCCGGTTACATGGCTCTACAGGATTATACCTGGGGCGGCTCATACAATATTCAAAAATACGACAACAAATTCTGGATGTCTTATCTTGGCGGTTCATCCTCAGGTTACGAAGCGGGAGTATTGGGAGTTGGCATTGCATATAATAGCGACCTAAATAAACCGGGCGAATGGTCAACTCTGGGGCATCATGTTTTATCCCCCAAAGATAAAGACAAACGCTGGTTTGAGAAAGAGACCATTTATAAAAGCACAGTGATTTGGGATAAAACCTCATCGCTTGGTAGTCCCTTTGTAATGTTTTACAACGCGAAAGGAAGCGATAGCCTTGCGGAAAAATACTCCGCCGAAAGGATTGGCGTGGCTGTTTCCGATAATATGATAAACTGGAAAAGAACCGGAACCGATCCGGTTCTGGATCATAATACGGGAATTACAGGCGATGCTTTTATAACCCGTATTGACAGCGTTTGGGTAATGTTTTATTTCGGAGCTTTTTGGAAGCCCGGCGCTTTCGATAGATTTGCCTGTTCTTACGATCTTATACATTGGACGGATTGGAATGGGGACGACCTGATTAAATCCTCGGAACCTTATGATGACTTATTTGCGCACAAACCTTTTGTTATAAAATATAACGGCGTTGTTTATCATTTCTATTGCGCCGTTGATAAAAAAGGCAGAAGGGGAATTGCGGTTGCTACTTCAGTTGATTTGGGAAAAAGCAAACTGGTCTTTAAATAAAAATATTTGTATCAATTTAGTGAGGCTGTCTCTTTTAAGATAGTAAGGCAGCCTCACCACATCGTCATTTCAGTTCGCAATTCCATGAATCAATTGTTAAGTTTTTAGTGATATTTACATCAACGGTTTTGGATTCGTTTGTATCAAGCCAGAAGTAATTGTCGGTTGCAGTAAACTTATCCGAATTGCCGGGAGCCTGCACATTAACCCCAACAGCGGGATACCTGCCCGTATTTTTAATTACCGCCTTTCCGTCTGTAACCTGCATAGTCAAAGAAGTTTTGGGAAGCTTAAAGATGCAGCCTTTATCCTTTTCAAAATTCATATAATAAAATGTTCTGAAGAGAAGGGTGTCTTCCGAATATACTTCCGAAACAAACAGCAATGGATTTGTTTTTGTTTGTTCGGCTGATAGCGAGAAATTGTCTAATTTTTTATTGTATACCTTGCTATCGTAACCCTTGTACTCCTCTTTTTTTACCAGTTCAAGACTTTTATTATAAGCCCTAATGTTTACAGCCCAGTTTTTACCGGCCAAAGCCTGGTTATCATCAAGCAAATAAACAGGGAGTGAGACATCCTGCCCGCTCATATCAGTATGTTCAAACAGAATAACCGCCGCGACCGGAGCAAAGGCATCCATGGCAAAATAATGCAATGGCTTTGGAGCGCCATACCAATCAACGCAAGACCATGACTCCGCCGGAAAATTGTCATTCATTTTATAATACAAAGCTCCCGAACACTCAGGCCATCTTGTTCTTGCTCTTTCAAGCGTATGCCTTACCGCAACAACCTGCGCGAGCTGCGAGCCAATTATCATGTCATCCATATTTTCAAGAGGCATCACATAGCCGGCGTATTGCGTTGATCTGCTCATATCCCCTTTGGCGTTAAACGTGGGGGTATGATGAGCAAAGCTTGAAGTTGAATCGGGAGGCCATATTGTTTTTTCATTTTCGGGTAAATATTTAAGAACCGATTCCTTTACAGGGAAAGCCGCAATTCCAAACTCGCCCCAGAAACTTGCCGTCATATTAAGGTTATGATCCAAAGGCGCGTTTTTCCACCAGCAATTGTAATTGTGTTTGCTGCCGCCCCAGGGTTCGCTACGATGGAACGGACGAGTTCCATCCAGTTCAATGCTTGCGCGGCCAATCATTTCCATTGCCGGGCCAAACGGCTTGCTCGATTCATTACCTCCGCCATACATTACCAGTGACGGATGGTTTCTTATCCTTATTGTATTTAATTCCACTGTTTCTTTAAGTACATCGTATGGCTGGTCGTTATGACTATTCCACGCGGTAGGCCATTCCTGCATAATCATAATACCATACTTATCGCACAGCTCGTAAAAGTCATCTGTTTCCGGCAGACCGCAACCCCAGGCACGCATCATTTGTATATGCTGCAATTTAGCCAGCGATAAAAAGCGGTCATATCTTTCACGCGTAAAGTTCATCAGGGGATCCATTGTACACCAGCCGTTGCCCTTTACAAAATGGGGTTTGCCGTTTATTACAAATGTCCAGTTCAGCTTATCGGCATAAGGCCCTCCCGGCAGGGGAGCCATGGTCACCGTTCTTATTCCGAATGTTGTTTCGGAAGTTGTTACATTGTTTTTATCACCCGCATCAAAGGAAATTTTCAGATCATAAAGATTTTGTTCCCCCATATCATTTGGCCACCAAAGCCTTGGATTGTTTATTTTAAAAGTAAAGTTTAAAGTATCTGAATTTTCCTTTGTGCTTACTACATAAATAAAATACTGAGGTTTACCTTCAAAATTAAACGGCTGTATCAATACGCTCAGCTTACCGCTCAAATTGCAGGCCGCCTTTTTCAATATAACCTGCATATCCATTGAGCCGTCTAAAGATTTTGTTGCAATAAAAGGAGAAGAAATTACTACGCCTTTTTGATTATTAATTTTAACAGAACGCCATATTCCTATTGAAGGTATGTTTGAATAGTGCCAGCCGTAAACGCAATTAAAAACAACCTCTTTCCTCCACCCGATATTAAGTCCGTGAAAAAATCCTTCTTCATCCGAAATCTGGTAAGGAGCGGGATTTATTTTAACAATCAGCACATTATGTTTTTTTAATACTTTGGCAACATCATATTCAGGACCGCCAAACATGCCGTCATGCTCGCCAAGGTAAACGTCGTTAAGCCATACATTACATTTCATAGCAACGCCTTCAAAAACAAGCTTTGGCATTATGAGTTTATCTTCAACATCAAATTCTTTTTTATACCACCATGTTTTGTAGCTGTTTTTTTCGGCTATAGTATCATTCCTTGCAAAATACGGATCGGGTATTATTCCGGCTTTCCATAAAGCCGCGTGAACGCTGCCCGGAACTTTAGCAGGTATAAAGTTCGTCCAGGCGTTATTCAAACGGTCGTTTTCCTTTCCGCCTTCAATCAGCTGCCAGTCTCCGTCAAGAAGAATACTGCCGTTTTCTTTTATAATATCAAACGAACCTTCTTTCAATTCCACATTAACGGATTTTCTTTCTAGAGGCGCCATGCCCGCTTTAAAGCTTTCTCTGTCAATTTCATCCATAGACTTTATCTGTTGCGCGGATAAAAAAGGAGATGCAATAAATATTATTGCTATAAGAGTAACTATGCTTTTTTTCATGTTGTATAACATTTTTATGGATATGTTTTGTGTGGTTATAATATTTTATAAAATCGGGAATCCTTTTCAGATAAAAGAATTCCCGTCAGAAACAATTTTCAAAATATCGCTATTTTGCGCCCCATTCCTTATTTGGTCTATCGCCCATAACAAGGTTAAGCGTTCCGCCGTTTATAATATCGGTGTGTTTTATAAACGGGCGGGTTAATTCTTTTCCGTTCAGCTCCGCCGATTGAATATATTTATTCCTTTTGGAGCAGTCTTTTGCATTTACGGTAAAGCATTTGCCGTTTGGAAGCTGTATTGAGATTTTTTCAAAAAACGGACTTCCAATAGCATACTCGCCGCTGCCTACGGTTACAGGGAAAAATCCCATGGCCGAAAATACATACCACGAACAAAGTCCGCCGCCGTCTTCGTCACCGGGAACGCCAAGCGGTTTATCATCGAACCACATATCCAGCACTTCCCTGACGCGGCGTTGAGTTTTCCAAGCCGCTCCCGCATAATCATACAAGTATGGAATGTGCATTGACGGTTCGTTGCCGGCTACAAACATTCCGTTTAATCCTGTTGCATCCGGGAACTGCCCCATAAATTTCCACTTTGATATTTCCGGCGTTTCATTAAATATCGCATCAACCCGTTTTACAAATTTTTCGTTACCCCCCAGCAGACTAATCAATCCCTGAATATCCTGCGGGACGCCAAAATTCCATGTCCACGCATTGTTTTCCGTATAATACATACGCGCGCCATAATCGCTGGAAAGTTGAGGGCTGAATGGTTCAATCCATTTTCCATCCTTATCCTTGGGAGCAAAAAAACCGGTTTTGGGGTTAAACAAATTTCTGAAATTCTGAGAACGTTTCTGGAAATATTCATAATCGTCGTTCTTTCCAAGAGCTTTGGCCAACTGGGCAACACACCAGTCATCAAAGCTATGCTCAAGCGTTACGGCAACGGCCTGGCGTTTTTCAAAACCATCAACACTCGGTTCAGTTTCTTTTTCGTTCGGCTGCAATGCCGGAAAATATCCGTGCTGTACATAAAAGCTATCGAGTGAACACGTAGCTCCGTTTCTCCACGGAACCATTGTTGCCTGCATTGCATTTTTCTTTAAGCCCTCATATGCCTTTTCAACATCAAAATTTCTTTCGCCTTTTTGGTAAGTATCACAAACCAAAGGCGCCGAGTGGAATCCTATCATCGCGGGGAAATCTCCAAAAAATTGCGGAAATCCAGGCATCCAGCCCCCCTGCTCATAATCAAGCACATACGATTGAACCATATCGGCCTGTTGTTTTGGATTAAGAATAAGCATTAAAGGATGAAGCGCGCGGTAAGTATCCCAAAGCCAGTCGTCAGTATAGTATGGGTGGCCGTTATCGCTATGGACTTTACCGTCATAGGCGCTAAAGTATCTGCCATCTTCGGAAATGTTCACCATTCTTTCATAACATCGGTATAAACATGAATAAAAAATTCTTTTCTGCCTCTCCGTCCCGCCAGTAACTTCTATCTTACTCAAAGCATTTGCCCACATGGCATAACTCGCGCTCTTTATTTCTTCAAGACTCTTATTCTTAGTCTCTTTATCAAGATTTTCCTTCGCTTGTTTTGCATCAATAAATGAGACGCCTATTCGTACTTCAATGGGAGCCTCGTTTTTAGAAAAGCTTGCAAAAGCGCCTACACTTTTCCCGGAAACTTCTTTTGCTTCTGAAGCTTTTTTTGTAAATGTACCGGCGTTTGTAAAAGGCCTGCTGAACTCGGCATAGAAATATTGCTTAGTATTTTCGAACTCCTCCCATCCTTCAACAGCATTTACGTCTGTTATCTTAAAATAAGAATTGTTATTTGAACGGAAGACAATATTTTCATCATCTGTTTTGTTAAAAATAAAACGATAGACGACGGCCCTTTCCGTTGTTGTCCAATCAGCTGTAATATCAGGCTCTTCCAGCAACACTTTATGATACCAGGGATGGACCTCTTCCAGGTCGTGGTCATATGTTGCCGCGTTTTCGTTTCTGTTAATATTAAGCTTTCCACAGGTTGGCATCAATTCGGTTACATAACCGCGTCTGTAAGCGGGCATATTAACGGTAAACCCGTAAAACTTATCGCTTAAATATCTATCATCCAAACCGGATTTTGTGACGGGAAATACGCGTACCATACTGTGCGGTCTGTGAACAGTTGGAACCAGCGTAGTCAATAATGGCGCCACGCTGCCTATATTCGGGTCAACGTATTGCGTAACATCTTTGGTTGAACATCCTGTCAAAGCTACGGACAGGAATAATAGTCGGGTAATTTTTTTTAATTGAATTTTCATTTCAATACCACCTCTGCTGTTTAATTTGGAATGCTGTAGTTTATAACTGTTCCATAACGATAATTTTCAGGAACAGCAGGCGGATCGACCAAATCCGCCCAGGTTTTCAAATTCTCCGAAGCAATATACATATTTATGTTCAACATATTTATAAAATATACTTGTCGATTATTGTTATGGTTAATATTTCTTTACTTGTTCCTTATTTACTTTTCATTCGAAAATGAATAGGGGAAATCTTTTTCGTTCGTACCTCTCTTCATATTCGGAGTTTTACTCATTTCAAAATCGAGGCTCCCGCCTTTTATTATATCGTTATGAGTTATAAAATTTTTGGTATAATTCTTACCGTTTAATTTGGCTGACGTTATATACACATTTTCTTTTGAGTTGTTCTTTCCGTTTATGATAAAACTCCTTCCATTTTCCAGATGTAAAGTAATTTTCTTAAACAGAGGAGAGCCCAAAGCATATTCCCCGGTTCCGGGGCAAACGGAATAAAACCCGGAAGCGGACAAAATGTACCAGGCGGAAGTCTGTCCGTTATCTTCATCTCCGCAAAGCCCGTCAGGATATGGAGTATAAAGCAAATCCATGGTTTCCCGCGCATGTTTTTGCGCTTTCCATGGCTGCCCCACATAGTCATAAAGATAAATTCCATGCTGTATCGGTTCGTTGCCATGGGCATATTGCCCCATTCCTGCAATAACCATTTCTGTAATTTCGTGTATTTGTCTTTTATAATAAGAAAGATCAAAAGAAGGCGGAGCCGTAAAAACCGAATCGAGCCTGGAAACAAAATTATCTTTACCGCCCATCAGGTTTACCAAACCCTGCGGATCGTGGAACACGCACCACGTCCAATGCCATGAGCAGCCTTCTGTAAAAGCGTCTCCCCATCTATCAGCCCGGAAAGGAATCTGAAAACTTCCATCAAGGTTCCTGCCGCGCACAAAGTTAACAGACTTATCGAATACATTCTTATAATACAGCGCGCGTTTAGCAAAAGTATCAATTTCCGTCTTAGGCCGGTTCAACGCTTTTGCAAGTTTCATAATTGTAAAGTCGTCGTAGCTGTATTCAAGCGTACGAGCCGTATTTTCTTTTATCCCCACATTATATGGTATATAACCAAGCGCGTTATAATACTGATAGCCATAACGGCCAACGGATTTGAGAGGCCCTTCGTTGTTTGTGTTTTTAAGAATAGCTTCGTAAAGAGTATTTATATCGTATCCTTTTATTCCCTTTAAATAGGAGTCAGCTATTATTGCCGCTGAGTTTGAACCGATCATACAGTCTCTGTAGCCCGGATTTGCCCATTCCGGCAGCCAGCCCCCTTCTTTATAGGTGTTTACAAGGCCTTCCATAATATGGCTGCACATGGCCGGATTAATAATAGTATTTAAAGGAAAAGCCGCGCGGAACACATCCCAAAAACCCGCGTCAGTAAACATATACCCGGGCAATACTTTTCCATTGTAAGGACTATAATGAACAACTTTGTTATCTTTATCGTACTCGTAGAACTTTCGGGGGAACAACATTGTGTGATATAAAGCCGAATAAAATGTTTTTATCTGTTCTTCGGTTCCGCCTTCAACTTCAATTTTGCTTAAGCTTTCATTCCACGCGTTTTTTGCTTTTGCCATAGTCTGGTCAAAAGTGTCGCTTCCAATTTCCCTTTTAAGGTTGAGTTCAGCCTGGTCAAAGCTAATAAATGAGGAAGCAATCCTAAGTTTTACCGTTTCCGGGCCGTTAGTTTTAAATTTAAGCACCGCGCCTACATATTCGCCTTCTTCTTCCGGCTTACCCGCGTTAAGCTCTCCTTTATTCCAGGTATAAACCGAATCCAGTTCCTTATCGAAATAAATCACAAAATAGTTTTTAAAATTCTCCGGTACGCCGCCTTCGTTATTTTTGCTGTAACCAATAACCTTTTTTTCTTTAGGAAATACTTTTATATACGAGCCCATGTAATAAGCGTCTATCAAGAGATAAGCCTTATTTGTCTGCGGATAATTTATTTGAAACTGAGCGGCTCTTTCCGTTGCAGTCATTTCCACCCAGGTATCGTAACTGCCAAGATATGCCTGATAATAATAAGGTTTTGCCGTTTCTCTTTTATGTGTGAACCATGCGGCGCGCTTTTGTTCGTCAATTTTAATAGAGTCGGTTTCCGGCATAATTGCAAAAGAGCCGTAATCCCCCATCCAGGGAGATGGCTGATGAGTCTGCTTAAAACCTATGATTTTATGAGCGCCGTAAGTATATTGCCATCCATTGCCCATTTCCGCTGTTTGGGGAGTCCAATAATTCATGCCCCAAGGCAATGCCACAGCGGGGTAAGTGTTACCATTAGAGAGAAGCCGTTCGGTATCTGTACCTACAAGCGGATTTACCAGGTCGGCTAAGTTTTTGCAGTGTTTTTTTGTTGTACCTGCTTTGGTTACGCCGATTAAAGTGAGAATAAATAGAAGAATTAATGCTTTTTTCATAGGTTTTATACTTTTAATAGTTTTTAACTTATTATTTAAGGCATAAAAAGCTGCCAGTATAATGTAAGAAAAAATAAAATGCCAAGTGAACGGCTTTAACCTGCACACCTGAGAAATAAACATCAATACAAGGTTTATTTTTATTTATAAATGAAATTAAATTATTAATTTGCATGTAATCATTAATTCACTTTTTAATCTTTAACAAAAGCGGCCTGTATATGAAAAGCATAATTTTACTTAATCGTTTTCGTAACTGTTTTTGCGCTCTGTTTTCTCTTTTTCTTGTGTTTTTCGCTTTTAACTCTTCCCTGGCAGCTGCAAACCCGGTAGTAACAGCTCTAAGGGTTGAATATAAAACCAACCCGGTTGGCATAGATGCGGCCAGCCCAAGGCTTAGCTGGGAAATAAACTCCGGGAAACGGAACTTTACTCAGGAAGCGTATCAAATACGCGTAGCCGGATCCGAGGCCGACTTAAAAGACGGGAAAGACCTGCTATGGAATTCCGGTAAAATCATCTCAAGCCAATCCAACCAAATTGTTTATAAAGGAGAGGAATTGAAAACCGGCCAGCGTGTTTTCTGGCAGGTAAAAATCTGGGGCACAGACGGCAGAGAATCTGACTGGAGCAAAACCGCTTTCTGGGAAATGGGGCTTCTTAAGGCATCCGACTGGACAGCCAAGTGGATTGAACCGAATTTAACCGAAGTTGATACCGATTACAATCCATCACCTATGCTTCGCTGCCAGTTTGAAGTTAAAAAATCAATAAAATCTGCCCGCGCTTATGTTACAAGCCATGGTTTGTACGAGTTTCATTTAAATGGACAGAAAGTAGGAGACGGGTTATTTACACCCGGCTGGACAAGCTATAATAAACGCCTCCAATATCAGGTTTACGATATTACAAAACAGCTTGCAAAAGGCCAAAACGCGGTTGGCGCTATCCTTGGAGACGGCTGGTACAGAGGCCCTTTAAGATGGGATAAATTAAGAAATATTTATGGCAAAAAGCTCGCCCTGCTTTTACAGATTAATATAGAATATTCGGACGGAACCTCCGAAATTATTGGTACAAACTCCAATTGGAAAGCGTCAACGGGACCAATATTAATGTCCGGCATTTATGATGGCGAAAAGTATGACTCACGTCTTGAAAAAAACGGCTGGGATAAACCGGGTTATGACGATAAAGACTGGAGCTCCGCCGCAGAAAAGGATTTCAGCAAAGATATTCTTATTGCTGCCGAAGGCCCGGCTGTTAAAATCACGCAAACAATTAAGCCTATCAGTAAATTTACAGCTCCAAATGGAGACCTGGTCTTTGATATGGGTCAAAATATGGTGGGCTGGATTGAATTTAAACTGAAAGGTAATGCCGGCGATAAAATAACACTACGCCACGCCGAAGTTTTAGACCAAAAAGGAAACATATACACTACAAACCTTAGAAGCGCCAAACAAACAATTGAATATATATTTAAGGGAAACGGTCAGGAAATTTATGAACCGCATTTTACTTTCCAGGGTTTCAGATACGTTGCCATAACCGATTTCAAGGGGGATATTTCCCTAAATGATATTGAAGGAAAGGTTGTGCATTCGGATATGACGCCAAGCGGTGATTTTGAGTGTTCCGACTCTCTTATTAACAGGTTGCAAAAAAACATTCAGTGGGGCTTAAAGGGGAATTTTGTTGACGTGCCAACCGACTGCCCGCAGCGTGACGAAAGGCTTGGCTGGACGGCTGACGCGCAGGTATTTTCTCCCACAGCTTGCTTTAATATGGATGCCGCTTCCTTCTATTCAAAATGGGTTAAAGATTTCAAAGCAGATCAACATGATGATGGAAGGATTCCACACGTTATACCGGATGTTTTAGGTAAAAATGATGCCGCCGCTGCCGGCTGGGCAGACGCGGTCACCGTTATTCCATGGGTTCTGTATCAAAGCTATGGAGATACAAAGGTTCTTGAAAATCAGTATCCGGCAATGAAAAAATGGGTGGAATACCTCCGTAAGAAAACCGGTTCTTCGTATATCTGGAGCAAAAATGTCGGCTTTAGCGACTGGCTTGCTTTTGCCACAACCGATTGCGACTATCCGGGCGCGACCACCGATAAGGATATTATTGGAACCGCTTATTTTTATCACTCAACCAGTATATTACAAAAAGCGGCGGAAATTCTTGGCTATAAAGAAGACGCTGAAAACTATCTTCAATTGATGCAGAATATTAAAGCCGCCTTTCAGAAAGAATTTATGACGCAGACCGGAAGAATGGCTTCCAACACTCAAACAGCTTATGTGCTGGCTCTTGATTTTGGCCTCGTTCCAAATAACTTGATAGCCAATTGTTCAAAACGTCTCGCGAATGATGTTGAGGACTTTGAACATATCACCACAGGATTTCTTGGAACCCCGCATATTTGTAAAATTCTTACAGATAACGGTTACGAACAGGATGCCGACATGCTTTTATTTAACAAAGAATATCCTTCCTGGTTATACCCGGTTACAAAAGGCGCTACTACAATATGGGAAAGATGGGATGGTATAAAAAGAAACGGTTCGTTTCAGGATTCAGGGATGAACTCATTTAACCATTACGCCTACGGCGCAATTGGAGATTGGATGTACAGCAGCATTGCGGGAATAGCCATTGACCCGGCAAAACCGGGTTATAAAAACATTATTATGAAACCTCATGCTCCAAAGGAATTAAGTTTTGCCAAAGCGGACTATAATTCAATATATGGTAAAATTTCCGCTGGTTGGAAAACCGTAAACGGCGCTTTTATTTATGATATTGAAATACCCGCCAATACAACCGCCGATGTTTATTTGCCTGCCGATTCAAAAGACAAAGTTTCGGAAAGCGGTAATTCGTTGGATAAGATAAGCGATATTCAGGTTGTAAAAGTTGCGGACGGAAAAACCGTATTGCACATTGGCTCAGGTAAATACCATTTTGAGGTCAAGTAAGTTCGTTTTTCATTAATTGGTTTTAAACAGAGGCTGCCTCAAAAAAACAGCGAGACAGCCTCATTATTAATCAGAGAGGTTATTTTTTAATTTCCACTTCCGCACTTAGTTTCAAATCGCGCGAAGAACCGCCAACGTGAATTTTATAGAATCCAGGGTCAACTTTCCAGCAATTGTCTTTTTCACTGAAATATGCAAAGGCATTTTCACCAAGATTCATTGAAATTTGTTTTTGTTCTCCGGGATTCAAGGCCACTTTTGCGAACCCTTTCAATTCCTTGACAGGCCTGTCAACACTTAAACTTGTTGACGATGCATATAACTGGGCTATTTCTTCCCCTTTAACTTTACCAGTATTTTTAACTGTAAAAGTAACCTGGAAGCCATTATCTTTTTTAGCCGTATTTATATTCGAATACTCAAACGTTGTATACGATAGTCCGTAACCAAAAGGGAATAAAGGCTCAATACCATATTTATCGTAATGGCGGTAGCCTACATAAATATCATCCGAGTAATATGTTCTTTCCTTTAACACGTTATATGTGCCGGCCGAAGAGCAATCCTCCCATTTATGAGGGAAGGAAACAGGTAATTTGCCTGAGGGATTTGCATTGCCTAATAAAATATCGGCTATCGCGTTACCGCCTTCAGTTCCCGGCAGCCATGCATCTACAACGCATTTTACTTTTCCAATCCATTTATCCATTACAACAGGCGATCCCACTGTAAGAACTACTATGACATTCTTATTAACCGCAGCAACTTTTTCAATAAGCATATCCTGATCGTTTGACAGATTCAAATCAAATCTATCTCTGCCCTCGGTTTCAAGCGTGCTTGTTGTGCCAACGCATACAATAGCGCAGTCGGCTTTTTTTGCCGTTTCAACCGCTTTTGCTATTTGTTCTTTGTTAATTGGGTTCCAGCCCAATTTGGCAACAGCGCCGCCTGCTTTTTCAAAAAATTCAAAACGTATCTTATAGAACTTATCTTTTTCAAGCATTACAGTTGAAGATTTTTTCATTTCCCCGTGAGGATACCAGGCGTCCTGTATCAATTTGTCATTCAGCCATAGACGCATCCCGTCATCGCTTATAGTCGATATTGAATAATTATCTGTTTTATCCACTTTAAGGTAGCCGGTCCATCTCGCGGAATAATGATCTTTGGCAACACCTTCGCCGGGACCGTTTTCAATCCATGTGAAATTGACCATTTTATCAATACGAGTTAATACAGGCGAGCCTCCAAGATCAGTATTGTTGTAATACTCCGCATTAAGTCCGTTTTCCTTGCCGCTCTCATCTGTAAACAAATACTTCGATTCAATGGGATTAACATTCAGGTCATCATCAAAAGAAGCGCCTTTCGCATATTCTATTTTAATATTTTCGGGCAGTTTGTTTTTAAGTCCGTCCAGAATGGAAACAGGGGAAATATCATAAACTTCCGAGCTTCCGCCGCCGCCTGTTCTTGCGGTATCGGCATTAGGCCCTATTACAGCAATTTTTTTAATACTCTGGTTTTTAAGAGGCAAATACCCCTGGTCATTTTTCAACAGCACTATGGATTTAAGCGATGTTTCGTAGGCTATTTTTCTGTTTTCGGGACTATTGATCAGGGTTTCGTCCCTTTGCAGAACGGGTTTATCGAATAATCCCATTTCGAAAATTACCGTCAGTATATTTCTTACTTTTTCGTTAATTGTTTCTACTGGAAGCGTTCCATCCTCAACAAAGCCGCGCAACGTTTTTGCATTCATAAAATCGCCTGTCGGCATTTCAATATCAAGCCCGCCCTGTGCCGTAGGCAGAGAGGAATGAACAGCCCACCAATCGCTCATTAAAAGGCCTTTAAAATTCCATTCTTTTCTTAAAATTTCTTTCAGAAGATAATCATTTTCAGCCGCAAAGCGGCCGTTCACTTTATTGTAAGCGCACATCAGACACAAAGTTTTTGCCTCCTGCACCGCGGCCTTAAATGCTGGAAAATAAATTTCATTCAACGCGCGGCGGCTTACAAACGCGTCCACGTACATCCTGTCAATTTCTTCGTTATTGACTGCAAAGTGTTTTACAGTTGCGGCAACGCCTTCGGACTGTACCCCATTTATATAATTAACAGCCATTCTTGAATTAAGATATGGGTCTTCGCCGTAAGTTTCAAAATTTCTACCCCCGACAGGCACACGCACAATATTGACGCACGGGCCTAAAATAATGTGCCGGGCATGACCTTTTGTTTCTCTGGCAATACCCCTGCCCACCTGTTTAATCAGATTTGTATCCCATGTTGCAGACATTGCTATTGGAACAGGAAAGGCCATGGATTTTTCTTTTTCGAGACGAACCCCGGCAGGCCCGTCCGTCATTCTCAATTCAGGAATACCGAGCCGCGTATTTATTTTGGTGGCTACTCCCGTACCGCCTATATAATCCAGCTTTTCGTCGAGAGTCATGCGGCCTATTAAATCTTCCACTCGCTTATCAATAGGAGCGGAAGGATCTTTATATAATGGCTTCTCCTGCGCAAAGCTGCACGATGCCATCATCAAGGCCGAAAATAACAGAATTAGTTTTTTCATTTTTTCTCCATAATTTATTTATCCTTTATTAAAACCTTTCCAAACGCTTATTTTATTTTTAATGTAACAACTTCAAACGGCCGCATAGTTATGTTCAAATTACTTCTTCTTTTTTCTTCTTCATCACCATTACTTATAAAAACCTTTACGTTTTTATCCGCGCATTTAATTTTTGTTTTACTGCTTTCTTTTGTTGGGTTATATAACCTCACCATAACGCTTTTTCCGTCTATTGCCGGTCTTACAGAGGTTACCACAATTTTTGTATCTTCATCAAGCGTAAGAACCTGAGCAGTTTTATTGCCAGAATATGTTACTAATAGCGGCTGAGATTGTTCAACGCCAAACCTGTAGGCGCTTGAATAGTCGAACTGATCATGAGTCCTGAGGACATATCTGAAAGTAATCAGGCCATCCTGCCCGGCCTTGTAGTTTGTATTCCATGAGTTATTCATAACCCACGAAAATATTTTAGCCGAGGAACTCGCGTGTTCTTCCCATACGCTGCTTTGGGGTACATCCCATTTCTCCGCGTTCATATCGCCAATTTCAAAAAAAGGCGCGTCAAGAGATGCAAGCGTTACTCCCTTCCTGTCGTTTGAAACATCAATCCATCTCTGAGCTGTAAAGTAGTTCTTATTTGCCGCCGGTAATTGGTCCGTTTCGGGCCTTATTACAGACCAGGCTATATCTATTTTTGTTTCGGGATTGGGAATATTAAAAGGAAACGCAAAACGAACGTTTTCTCTTTCGTAAACATTTTCTTTATCAATAGTATTTATTATTTCTGTTTTATTCAGGCCGCTGTATGTTTTTATTTCGCTTTGCAGGTTTTTACAACCAGGCGCTTTCGACTCGTAAACTACTGAATTTACAACCGGCCCATGCTCTTCCGAAATAACTCCGATATCATGGTTTGTTCTTGGGTTCGCTGCATTTTTACCGGTATAAATAAGGCAGTTAAATCCGTAATCCGCGTTTTTGTCAACGTACGAATCCAGTTCGTATGGTATCCCGTTATTTGGATACCTGTTCTTTTCTATCCGCAAATCATTTCGGTTAGTCTTATTCGAATCAGGTTCAACAAAGCGGTAATGTTTTGCGGAAAAGGGGAGGATATCTTCAGCAATAAATACAATATCGCCGTTATTTAGTTTTTGAGTTACAACATCGTTGCCTTTATCATCAACAAGGCGCTCGCCTTTCTTTTTTAATGACGAAGGTATTACAACCGCATCGCTTCTTTTCCATGAGTTTAAATTCCAAACGTTTATGTTTTCTGCAGTGTTACCGGAGTTATTAGCATATTGAATATCCTCCAGCAGTTTATGGGCTATGCTATCCGCTTTTAACGCAAACGACTGTTTGATTTTCCATTGGTCTTTTACACTTTGCAGTTCAGGCTCTGTTACGCTGTTGTATGCGCCCCAGGTATGTTCGGAATAAAGCAAAACATTTCTCCACGCTTCTTCAAAAACTTTAGAAGGATAATTTGTTTTTCGGTTAAGCGTATAAAACACCTCAAGCTGGGTAAGCAGTTCGGCGGTGTTCCTGTTCATTGCCGTTTCTTTGGCAGATGAGGCCGCGCCATCTTCCCAATAAGGAGAAAAATCTCCCTTCTGCGTTGGAATTACCGCAGCGTATTTTTTCTCAAAATCGCTGAACATTTCCTTTGTAGTTGTCAGTTTAAACTGGGGAGTTACATGCTCCTTATTCCATTTGGCAATGAACCCCGGAAGAGCCTTGTTGGGCCCTTTATTATCTCCAACCGTATAACGCAGTTGAACCATATCGTAAGGATATTTTTGCGCTTCCAGACTATCAAGGTAATCCATGAGAGGCGAAACATCCCCCTTGGTTAAGTCCCATTTATGAAACCAGGAATACCCTTTGCCCGCGACCCAAATAAGAATTTTATTTTTACCCGATGGTGACTCCCAATAGAAAGGCTTGTCTCCCCAGACTTTTAATGTACCCCCAAGTCTATCGGTTTCATTCGGGCCAACGGAGAAATATTTTATTCCGTTATCTGCAAACGCCTGAACTGTCCCCCATGTATAACCCGGAACATCCGAGATCATTGCTCCTTGAATTTTAACGCCGATTTCCTTTTCGAGTTTATTTGAATATTCAAGCCACCTGTAAAGCTCTTCAGGGCGGCTTAACCCCGTTAACAAATTATCATACGTGGCATCAAGTCCTATCCATCCTTTTCTAACAGCCTCATAAAAGGTTTTCTTCTTTTCAGGAAACTTCTCAAGGTAGCTCTTTACCGCCCACAACACCTCAACATTCCATTTGAATGCGCTGCCGTTTTTATAGCCGGCAGATTGTTTGGCAAGACTGATTCCTTCCTCTATATTCTTCCATTGTTTTTTTTCAACTTCATCCTGCAACTCCGTATAACCAATATCCACGTGCGAGTGGGCAAGCAGGTAAAATATTTTTTTCTTAACGGGTAAAAGAGTGATTTTATATTCTTCCTTTTTATCTCCCATCTTCACTGAAATTGTTTTCTCTGCCGGAAATTTGACAACATCAAAATTAAGATAGAAATTCGTTTGACCGAGCTCCACATTTCCCGAAACCGAAGCCGCTCCCTTACTACTTATTGTTACAGGCCGCGGAAAATCATAGTGTTCCACTTCCATTTTTACACGCTGAGTAAGTTTGCCTTTTTCATCTTTGTCAATAATATATTCATTCTTAAACCTGATTTTGGGAACAAGCGCGTATTCCATTGTTCTAAACCAGTATCTGCTGCCGGTCGCATCGCCTTTTACTTTAATCCTGATTGGCTTGCCCGGCGTTAATTCATTTGCGGGTATGGTTAAAACAAAATAACCCCAATAGTCTTTTTTATTGCCCGCGCGATTATATGATTTTATATTTTTAAAACTCAATTTTGCAGTTTTATCCAGTGCCTGCCAATCGCCGCCTTCAACACGAGAAGCGGTAATAAAACTAACAGCGGGTTTATCGTTAACAAGAAGCGTAAAGGTATTTTCGTCATCTTTTGTGCCCGTAGCATAACCACCGCTCCAGACGAAAGAAATATTACCAGAATTAGCGTTAGCGGAAACAGCGCTTGTTTCCCATTCAATATAATCGCTGTCATTGACGCTCCTTGCTGTTATAGCTGTAATGGCCGCAAGAGTACACGAACAATCTTCCTCAATGGCTTCGCCATAGATTGTTTTTGTATAACCGTTCACATATATACTGTTTTCCTGAGCAAAGAGATTTATTACGCTTAGGATAATAAAAACCGGTAACAAAGAGATTTTTTTCATAACAAGTCTGTTTTTGTTTGTTATTTAAATATCTAATTCAAGCATCACCATTATAATACAATTTAATACATCAATCATGGTTATGTTCCAGCTCAGCCATCAGCCATAAGGTAGTTGCCACCATAGGAGTCCAGTATTCCGATACCTGCCAAATGCCATCTCCCATAAAGGGCTGGTCAAGATGGTCGCCTCCTAATCCGTTCATTACGGCTCCGGCCAGCAAAGGAGTATTAGGAACAAATGAAGTAGGCACGTACTGCGGCGGATTATTATATCCACAGCCTATAATTGTTGAGCTGTTGAACGGGTTGCAGCCGCAAATCCAGTCAAGCTCCCTTTGGGCAATTGCAGTCAGGCGTTTGTTGTTCAACACAACTGAAGCCTTACAGAGACCAAGCGCCGCCGATGCTATATTCGCGTTTATTCCGACCCACCAATCCGATTCCGGCTGCATAAAATAGCGGTACCAATAACCGCCCGCTTTTCTGTTGCCACCGGGGTCAATATTAGTATAAAGCCCGAACGGAACCAGTTCAAAACTGTTTTTACAAGTTATATTCAGCAAGTATCCGTTAACATAGCTTTCTATCATTCTTTTCCAGTCATCGGCTTCCGGGTGAGTGGGGAATGTAAGCGCGAGCTCGCAAAGAGCAATAAACTGGCTGTTGCCAAGTATTTGTTTATATGGCTCTTTATTCTTTGCTGATACGTAGAAGAAGCCGGAAATTTTGTTACCGCTATCGGCCTCCTGTAATTCTTTTAATTTTGAAGCCTGTTTAACCGCGTACTCTTCGTATAGCTTTTGGCCCGTTGCTTTATAAACTTCAATTGCGGCTTGTATTGCAGCGCCATAAACTTCGGGGCTTTCCTCATTACCTGTTCTTGCGTTATTACACCATTCAAAGCATTTTAGCGCGGCATTTATACAGTTTTCAGCATACGCAGTATCAGTATTCTTAGCAATTCTGTACATATTGGCTTCGGCAGCAATAAACCGGTATTGTGTCGGCATATCCGCCGGTCTTGTTTGAATTACCCTGTCGTCCTTTTCCCCCATTGTAAGCATAAGACTTGTAGAGCCTCCCGCGTTAGGTTTAACGAGTTTTGCTTCTTTTTCATTTTCGTCGCCAACCACATTATCCGTCCACCGGTTATTATCAAGATTTCTTTTCAGATCGCCCCCAATAAAATCCATTACAAAGCCTTCGGGCTCCTGCATTTTAAGGAAGTATAAATTTCCCCATTTCAGTTCATCATAAATTCTATGCTTATATTCATTACCGGTCAGCTCGTAGGCTTTTTCAAGGCCAATCATTCCGTAAATTGTTGCCGAGACCCATTTTCTTAAATCGCTCGCATCGTGCCAGCCGCCTGTAACATCTTTATGCTTGCCGTTATCCAGCCGCACTCCGTCATCAAGATGGCAGGGGGATAAATACCCTGTCGTGCTGGCGCCGCACCTCTGCAGGGAAAAGTAATTAAGTATCAGATTTATGGCCGGTTCATATACCTTGGCTGATATTTTGAAAGGGTAGGAACGGATTGTATCCGATTTTATATAATACGTACCCTCTGTCAGGATACTGCTAAAATCACCCACCAGATAGTTCCCAAAGTCGCCCGGTTTTGGCAAAAGCTTTCCATTAAACACAACTTTTTGTGTCTGCACGTCAATAACTTCAAAGCGGCTTTCTTTACTCCCTTTTGTCAAACAGAATTTGGCCGCTTGGGGTGTATAACCCACCTGATTTGTCAATAAATCCACACAAATATCTCTTGAATGCCTCTGCCCATAAGTGCAAAAACATATACAGAATATCAATATAGCCGAAATTCGTATTGGAGAAACTCGAAAGATATTTTGGCGGTTTGTTTTAATTTTCATGTTTTTTTCGTTTTCAGAAGATTCAGGTAAACAATAATTTTTATTATTAATTGCAGGGTCATTAAACCAAACAGAACTTGAAAAAAGCTCTATATAACCAATTTAAAATAGATTTTTATAAATTCCCGCACTGGTTTTTATGTTAATATCTTAGGTCTTTCGGTAAAGCCGAAGACTATTCCATATACTTTAAGTAATTAATATGCAATTTATAAATACTATTTAATTAAAAATCTCCAGGAAACCATATAAATCATCCTTTTGGGAAAGGCCAAGCTTCTTTTTTAACCTGACGCGCGAACGCTGTACGCTGGTATCCTTAACATTGTTAAGCAGGGCTATATCCTTTGTTGTAAATTTAAGCTTTATGTAGGCACAATGTCTTAGTTCATTTTGTGTAAGAGAGGGGAAAGCCTGCTTCAAACGCGTCAGGCTTTCACCGTAAATTCCCTCGAAATACGTTTTAAATCTTTCCCAATCATCCCCGTCATCAAGGAATTTTGAAAAAGCCCTTTCAATTCTATTTCGGTCTTTATCTTTTAGTTTATAATTTGAAATTATTTTCATTAGTACAGTCTTCAGTCTTTCCGCCAGTTTATTTTTTCTGTCAGTAAAAATTGATTCTGCAAGCAGGCGCTGTTTTCTTTTATCGTTTTTAATTTTTCCGGAAACATCCAAAACCAACGACTGAATATAGCTTTTGTCATCCTCCGAGTATTCGGTATTATATACTTTCCAGTCTTTAATGGAACCCTTCATTGTAACCGCCTTAAATTCTATTGCAAACGGAAACGAGGCTTTTTTTTCGTATCTCATCAGGTAGCTGTTTACAACTCTTCCCCTGTCTTCCTTATTAATCAATTCAATTAACGGCCAGCCATAAACCAGCATACGGTTACTGCTTTCAACCATAGTGCAGAATTTACTGTTACAATAGACTATTCTGCCTTTGCTCAAAATACAAATTCCAAAAGGTATACTCGAAATAAGGCTTTTATATTTACGCTCGCTATAAACAAGTTTTCTTTCTATCTGTTTTCTACCTGTAATATCCTCAACAATCTGAAGGAAAAACAACGGATTACCGCTGTTATCTTTTAATAAAGCCACCGATAACTTAGCCCAAACGATTTCACCGTTTTTACGAACATAGCGTTTAACCCAACCGGCCTGTTCCAGTTCTTTGCTTATCAATCGATTTGAATATTTTATTCCCATCTTTAAATCCGCAGGATACGTTATATCCATTAACGGTTTTCCAACCAGCTCATTTTTTTTGTATTGCACCAGACTGCAAAAAGCCTCATTCACATGTATGTATTTATATGAAAGAGCCACTATGGCAACACCAAAAGGGCCGTCATAAAAGGTTTTTATGAATTTTTTCTCTCTTTCGGATATTGGAGAATTGTATTTTTTTTGTTCTGATATATCGGTACAAGTTCCAATATATCCTGTAAAATTTGTGCTATTTAAAAAACGGGGAATTGCGTTAAACAGCATCCAGCGGTATTCCCCGTCATATCGTTTAAGCCGGCATACCATTTTAAATGGTTTATGTTTCCGGAAATTCAGGCTAAAAGATTCACGAAAGCTTTCATAATCTTCGGGAGGAATGTTATTCTTCCAGCCATCGGAGAGCTCTTTTTCCAAAACGCTGCCCGTAAAACCAAGCCAGCCTTTGTTGAAATAGATAAAATTTCCGGCAACATCAGTCATCCAAACGATTAACGGCGCAGAACCCGATGTATTTTTTAAATACTTTTCACTTTCAAAAAACGGAGCGGATACCCCCTGTTCTTTTTGTATTTCTTCGACTTGTACAAGCAGGCTTGAATCGCCAAGTACTGTTATGTCTGTACTAATGTAAATGGACCCGGTTCTTCCGGAATTTAAAAACCCGGCGTTTCGCATTTCATCAAAATCGAGTTGTGTATTAAACTTAACCGTCTCGCCAACCTGCAGAGAATTGATAACAAAGCGATCTATAATTTTACTATCGTATAAGTTATAAGGTTGTATACACTCCGCGTTTTCTATTCCCAACAATATTAATCCGGCACGATTTATTACCCTGAGTTCACCGGATTTTGAATATATAAACTCACTTAACGGCGATTTCAGGAATGCAAGCTCATATATATTTGATAAGATTGTTGTTTGGGTCTCCATCCTTAGTTACACACATTCATTATTACCAAACAATAATGGTAGGTTAAGAAAAGGTACTTTTTTCACTTAAATATTTTTCCGCTTATAATTAGTTTATCGAGAGTATCTTTAACTGAAAAAGCGCTGTATTTAGGTTGTAATTGAGCAAGGCATAAAAATAGATTATTAGTTACACTTTATAAAACTAATTAAGATAAAAGTAAAGGAACATATTCCTTCTTTAGTATTTGGTCAGTTATTAGGCTATACCCTTTATGTGTAATATATTTTATGAGTGTTTTATTTACAAATTTATGGCGACCAAGCGAACAAAAACATCTATGACAAATCTATGACAATTTGTCTTTTTTTATATTGTAAAAATAAGGAACAAACTGTTTATAACCTTGAACATTTAGCTGCAATAATTCCATAATTCTTTATAATCTATGGAGATACAGACTTTTCCACAGATCCGCGAAATTAGTCTCCGAACAGAATTTCAATTAATTTCCGCACAATAAAAACGGAACGGCAACTTCACTATAAAACCCTAAACAATTGCTGTAAACTACTGATAATATGCATTGAAGATTAGTTGAAATTTAAATGAAACATCTTTCAAATATTTGACATTGATTATAGCCAAACGTCCGGCAATGTCTGATTACTTTCACAGTAGAATGTGGGATATAACTTGATAAACGGAAATAAGGTTAAAAAAGTTATAAACAATAAACCTGCTAAAAAAAACAGGCATATAAAAACTCAGTCCATACAGATAGTATGGAAATTTAATTAAATGCATTATTCAGAAAACAATGGAGTTAACTGATGCAATGGTTCAATAATTTAAAAATAGCAAAAAAATTAGTCCTCTGCTTTGGAATACTTTTAGTATTAACGGCTTTTATAGGTTTTTATTCTCTAAACAGGCTTGGGAATGTAAATACTTCCGCCGCCGATATTAAGGCAAACTGGCTGCCGAGTATTGTGGAACTTGGGAAAATAGACCAGTATTTAAATGCATACAGGCGATATGAGCTGCAACACATTCTTTCCAACTCGGCAAGCGATATGGAAAAATACGAGCTGGTTACAAAAGCACAGGAAGACAGTCTGCAAAGACATTTGGAAGCATATAAGCCGTTAATATCTTCCGAAAAAGAAAGAGATATATTCAATTCTTTCGAAAAAAACCTTGAAGAATATAAAACACTGAACCGCAACATGTTTGCTTTATCAAGGCAAAATAAAAAAGAAGAAGCGACTACATTATCGCGCGGCGATGAAAAGAGAGAGTTTGACGAGGCTCTTGCCGCTTTAAACGAGGATATAGAACTTAATAACAACGGCGGCATTACCGAAGCCGAAAACGGCAGCGCTCTGTACGAAAACGCCCGCACTTCAATTTATTTTGTTCTGGCTGTTTCCATCATACTGGGTTTAATAATTGCAATCTGGCTTGCGAATAAAATAAGCAAACCAATCAGTCTTGTTTCGGACAGGCTAAATTCTTTAAATAAGCTTTGTCTTACAAATCTGCAAAACGGAGCCGAAAGATTCGCCGAAGGAGATATGAATATAAAGATTGAGGTAGGCACGCCAAAACTCAATATAGATTCCAAAGATGAAACGGGAATGCTCGCGGAATCGCTAAACAGTATTATTGATAAAACACAAGCCAGCGTTACGGCAGTGGAAAACGTAACTCATACAGTTGTTGCCGTTACTGAAGAAATCAGCGTTCTGGTAGATTCAGCGGTAAACGGGAAGCTTTCAATCAGAGGCAATTCCGAAAAATTTAAAGGCGGATATAAAGACATTATTAACGGAATAAATCAGACTCTTGACGCTGTCATAGGTCCTTTGAATGTAGCCGCCGAATATGTAGACAGAATAAGCAAAGGAGATATTCCCTCAAAAATCACAGAACAATACCATGGCGATTTCAATGAAATTAAAAACAACCTGAATGTATGTATAGACGCAATTAATTCCATGATAAAAGACGTAAATCTGCTTTCAAAGGCGGCTTATGACGGAGAACTTAAAACCAGAGCTGACGAATCAGCTCATTCCGGAGATTTCAGGAAAATTGTGGCCGGACTCAATACAACGCTGGATACTGTTACAGGCCCGCTTAACGCAGCCACAAAATATATGAATGCCATAAGTAAAGGCAATCTACCGGAGCCTATTGGCGATGATTACAAAGGCGATTATGCCGAAATAAAAACCGCCATTAATGAATTGATACACTCTTCCGATCTTATATTCAGAGGAATCCGCCGTATAAGCATGAGTATAGTTGACGGCAATCTTGATGACAGAGGAAATTCCGCCCGGGTTCCCGGAGGCTGGGGAGCGCTGGTAGATAATATTAACGATGTTATTAATGTCCTTGTTTCGCACATTAAATTAATGGGCGCCAGTATTAACAATATCTCTAAAGGAAATATTCCCGATATTATTACAAAAGAATACAAAGGCGATTTTGAACTGATTAAAAATGATCTTAACACTTGTTCAATATCTATAAAAGACGTAATAGACGATATCAACGAACTTGCAGAAGCCGCTGTTGACGGGAAACTTAATATCAGGGCTGACGCTTCAAAACATAACGGCGATTTCAGAAAAATAGTTGAAGGCGTAAATAATACTTTGGAAGCGGTTGTTACCCCTATAAAATCCACTGCCAATTATATTGCGCAATTGAAAGCCGGATCGTTGACCGATACTATTAAAGACGAATTTAAAGGCGACTTTAACGAGGTTAAAGATAACCTTAACGGCCTTATTTCAACAATAGACCAATTAGCTCTGGGAATTGGAACCGTTACAAAAGAGATATTGAATGGAAATCTTGAGTATGTTGGCAAACCCGAAGCATATACCGGAACATGGTTCAAAGTTGCAAACGGCATAACTTCCATGATAATAGCTTTAAGAGAACCTATTCGTTTTATGGAAGCAAATATTCAGAAAATATCGGCCGGCAACATACCGGAACAAATTACAGACGACTACAAGGGAGAGTTTAACGAAGTTAAAGTAAACCTTAACGCTTGCTTTGACAGCATTAACGCCCTTATTGAAGACATGAAAACATTATCGGATAACGCGGTAAACGGCCGGCTAAAAGACAGAGCAGATGTATCGAAACACAAAGGAGACTTTGGGAAGATCATTCTTGGTGTAAACAATACTCTTGATGCTGTTCTTACTCCTGTTACCGAAGGAGTTGCCGTACTTGGTAAAATGGCTCAGGGAGATTTTACCATTAAGATTACAAGCGATTACAAAGGCGATCACCGGTTGATAAAAGACAGCATTAATACAGTTGTAGATTCCCTGAACAATACTTTGGGCAAAGTGACCGAAGCTGTTGCGGCAACTGCAAGCGCAAGCAATCAAATATCTTCGAGCACCGAAGAAATGGCTGCCGGAGCAAATGAGCAAACACGCCAAACCACGGAAGTTGCCGGAGGCGTTGAGGAAATGACAAGAACAATTGTTGAAAATACCAAAAACGTGACTCTTGCCGCAGATAACGCGAAAGATGCCGGACAAAAAGCAAGGGAAGGAGGCAAGGTTGTTAACGAAACTATTGAAGGCATGAATAAAATAGCAGAAGTTGTAAGAAAATCCGCTCAAACAGTTCAGGCGCTTGGAAAAAGCAGCGACCAGATTGGCGAAATTGTACAGGTTATTGATGATATTGCCGACCAGACGAACCTGCTTGCTTTGAACGCCGCAATTGAAGCGGCAAGAGCGGGCGAACAGGGACGCGGTTTTGCTGTTGTGGCCGATGAAGTGCGCAAACTTGCCGAGCGTACAACCAAGGCTACTAAAGAAATTGCGACAATGATTAAGCAAATTCAAAGAGATACTACAGATGCTGTTGACTCCATGGAAGAAGGAACTGCAGAAGTGGAAAAAGGTAAATTGCTTGCAAACCGGGCAGGTGGCGCATTGGAGGAAATAGTTGAAGGCTCGCAACAAGTACTCGATATTGTTTCTCAGGTTGCGGCTGCCAGCGAACAGCAATCCACCGCCGCCGAACAGATCAGCAGAAACGTGGAAGCCATTAGTTCCGTCTCGCAGGAAACAGCCGCAGGCACTTTGCAAATTGCAAAAGCCGCGGAAGACCTGAGCAAACTGACCCTTAATCTGGAAGATTTGATTGATCAGTTTAAGATTATGGATAGCTCTAAACTAATTGAGCGCTCTGTTCATAACGCCAAAGCTATTAACGCATAGACGGATTTATACTGCTTACAAAACAAATAAAGGCGGGCCGCCGGCCATAACAGGCGGCCCGTTTATAAAGGTAAAAATTATGCAAGAAATTAAAGAAACAGTTAAAGACAATTTAAGTCAGATTCTTCAGTTAGTTAGTTTTAATATTGGGGAAGAGCAATACGGAGTTGATATCCTAAAAGTCCACGAAATTATCCGTATGGTAACAATTACTCAGGTTCCTGATTCTCCATCATATATGGAAGGTATAATAAATCTTCGCGGAAAAATTATTCCTATTGTTGATTTGAGATTAAGAATGGGTATAGCAAAAAAGGAATATGATAAAGGCACAAGAGTAATTATTGTTGATATTTCCGGTAAAGTTATGGGCTTTATAGTTGATTCCGTAAATGAAGTTTTACGTATTCCCAAAAGCATAACGGAACCGCCCCCCACAATGACTACGCAAATAGATTCTGATTTTATCACTTCCATTGCAAAGATGGAAAACAATATAGTAATATTATTAAACCTTGAAAAAATTCTATCAATCTGATAGACCTTTACAACCATAAACTCACTTAAATATGTTGTAAAACCCCAAGGGGAAGTTGTTTGTTTTTATAAACAGCTTCCCCTTAATATATCTGTAATTTTCCTAATTAATCGCTTTTATTAATACTACGCCGTGTTTTTCCACAGTTGTGCTGAATTTACCGGTAAAGTCGCCTAAATCCTTCTGCCTCCAAAGGTCTCTTAATTTTATTTTTTTATTAAGTCCGGCTTCATTAAAGCTTAAAGTGAATTTTTCCCTCTTTTCTCCAAGGTTAAAAATTCCAACCGCTTTGCTTCCATCTTCAAGTTCTTTGATCCAAACCTGTATATTGCCTTTCTTCATTTTAGGCGTCGCCTGCCTGCCTAACGGATCCTGATCCAGCGCCAGGACTTCATCATTTGTCAAAAGGTTGAGCGTAAAATCATCAAGCCGGGTTAGATCGCAGCCAATCAGCAATGGAGCCGAAAGCATACACCACAGACTTATATGCGTATATTGTTCATCGGGTGTTAAACCGGTCGGATGAAGACTCGGGCCCCAGCCAACCCAGCCAACTACCAGCATATCCGGATCATTCCAGTTGCCAGGTTTGGCATAAGGAGCATTATTTACCTGGTCAAAACCTATTGTGCTCATGCTTTTCCATGTATCGGTTATATCGCCTGTTGTGCGCCACGATTGACCTCCCACGCTGTCTCCCCATTCCCAAACATTACCCCAGCCATATTGGCAAAGGCTGTAAAAAATATCTCTGTCAACCGATTTAAGCGCATCGTTCATCACAAAATATGGTTTTTGCAATTCGGGCAGCGAATGGTCTTTGGCAATTTTATCGTAACTGCACCAGTCATATTTTAAATAATCTATTCCCCACGAAGCGTACGATTTTGCATCCTGCAACTCGTGTTGATAGCTTGCCGTATATTCTCCGCAGGTGAGCGGGCCAGGCGAACTATAAATGCCGAACTTTAATCCCAGCGCGTGAATACTGTCTCCCAAAGCCTTCATATCAGGGAACTTTGAGTTGCACAATATATTTCCGTCTTTGTCTCTTTTGGGGTCAGGCTGCGAGCCTTCAATTTCCCAGCCGTCATCTATGTTTATATACGTCCAACCATGATTCATCAGCCCTTTTTCTTTATATACTTTAGCGGAAGCAATTACCTTCTCCTGGTCAACCGCCAGTCCCCAGGCATTCCAGCTGTTCCAGCCCATTTGGGGAGTAAGAGCAATTCTATCTCCAATTGAAATTTTTAATTCGCTTTTTGCTTCGCCAAGTTTATTTTTAGCCTCAAGTGTAATTTTATAATCTCCTTTCTCAGCAACTTTACCAGTAATGATGCCGGTTGCTTTATCGATAGACAATCCCTGTGGCAGCCCTATCGCGTCAAATGTCATAGGCCTTATACCGGTTGCGGCAATTGCATAAAGGAAGGGTTTACCCGGTCTTTGGCCGTATACTTTGGCGCCGTTAATCCTTGGCTTATCAGGCGAAGAAGGAGTTAAAATATATGCTATGCAATCCGTGCAGGTCTCTTCTCCCTGGTTGCCTGAAAACGTGAATGAGTATTTAACTTCGCTGCGCTTATCGGTATAGGGTAAAGTGTAAGCGTATTCTTTTTTATTGTTTGGCTCAAGTTTAACGTCATACTTCTTTGAATATATAGTTTTTCCGGTTTCTTCATCTTTGGAAAGTATAGTGAACCTGCCTCTAATTAAATACTTTGACGATATGTTTTTTAGCAGTACTGTTTTGCTTACTGTTTTACTTCCGTAAGTAAACTGGTTTGTTGTATAGTCGAGAACAAAATATTCGCGTATGCCTATAGTTTTAATTGCAGGCTCGCCGGAGAACATTCCGCCATCGCCCCCCTGATCGAAAACCCGTATGGCTATTGTGTTTTCTTTATCCCATTTAATAGACGGATCGTTGACGGATAGTTTATAGTACCTTTCCCTGTTCCACGGTATCGGTTTTTCCTTAATAAAATTCTGATCTGTTTGCGCATTTACAACTGTTTTACCATTAACGCCTATTTTTTTGCCATTTAAAAACGATTGGTCGTAATCATCAATTTTACCAAGGTAAACTACTATGCTGTCTTTTAACCCTGCATTCTTTTTTAATGAGGAAGGTATAAACACTTTTGTTCTATACCAAGCATAACCGTCAAGGTTTTTATAGCCCTGCAATTCCCATGGCTGCCCGACACTGATACTTTTCCATTGTGAATCGTCAAAGCTCTCTTTTGAATAATTTACATCATCCCCCGCTATAAATTTCCACTCTTTTTTTATTTTTATACCCGGTTCTTTTACTGCCGGCAAAACAGTTTGGCACAACAAAGCTAAAAACACCAATGACATTATGCGGAATTTCATTTGTTCACCTCTAATGTTTATAAATATTTAGAAGGATAAATTAGCTAATCACTCAAGTAAATTCAATTAAGCCCAACAAGGAGACTGAACAATTAAACGACGGGACAAAGAATTTTGCCAATTGCAGCATATTTTTTGCCAAACATTTATTAGAAAATTTTATATTTAAAAATACTTACAAAAAAAATGGTGGATACAAAATGAAACAGCTGCATGTTTTACTTTTTAGCATTTTAGTTTTAATCTTTACCTCTTCGTGTTTGTGTAAAAGCGATAACTCCGGTATTAATCAGGGAACCGTTAAAGCGGCTTATGCCTTACTGGAAAGGACACTCCCCGGCGCTTCGGCAAATTTCACCTTGTCTTTAAATGCGCAAAGCAATGGTAATGACGTATTTGAAATTGAAGCTTCAAAAGGCAAAGTAAGCATAAAGGGCAGCTCAACCAGCGCCATTTCCAAAGGCATCTATTATTATATACGTTATGGCTTAAATGGCATGGTCACCTGGAACGGGACTCATGTTGTTGTTCCTGACGTGTTCCCCGACTTTCCCAAAACCACAATAACCTCTCCTTATGAATACCGTCTATATTATAATGTATGCACCTACGGTTACACTACCGCTTTCTGGGGTTGGGAACAATGGGAAAAGGAACTTGACTGGATGGCCCTGCACGGTTTTAACATGCCAATTGCTATGCTCGGGCAGGAGTCTGTATGGAAAAATGTCTGGAAAAGCATTGGCGTTACAGATAATGAACTGGCGGATTACTTTACAGGACCCGCTTTTTTACCGTGGCACCGCATGGGTAATGTCAACAAACATGGCGGTCCGTTACCGGATGGTTATCTGACCAAAGCCGAGGAATTGCAGAAAAAGATACTAACCCGTATGCGCGAACTTGGGATGCAGCCTGTTGTTCCGGCATTTTCGGGATATGTGCCAAAAGCCGTTAAACGTATTTATCCTGACGCGGATATTATAACAATGGCTTCCTGGGGCGATTTTCCTGCAAACTACGGAACCTATATGCTTTCCCCATTATCGAAATATTTCACTGAAATTGGGAAAAAGTTCATAGAAGAATATCAAAAAGTGTATGGCAAAAATCATTTTTACCTTGCTGACGCTTTTAACGAGATGACTGTTCCCGTAAGCAAAGAAAACAGATATAAGGAATTGGCCGATTTTGGCAAAGCGTTATACAGCTCTATTAACAGCGGCGACCCCAACGGCGTTTGGGTTATGCAGGGCTGGCTGTTTTTTGTTGATACCAAATTCTGGGATAAAGCTTCGGTTCAGGCTTTGCTGAAAGATGTACCGGATAAGCGCATGATAATTATTGATTTGGCGGAGGAAAGCTTTCAGGGCTGGAAAAAACTTGACGGCTTTTTCGGTAAAAAATGGATTTACAGCGTAATTCATAATTATGGCGGGCATAACCAGCTTTTTGCCGATCTTACGTTTGAGGCAACTGAACCTATAAAAATGCTCACCGATTCACTACATGGCGATTTGGCCGGGTTCGGCATTTCGCCCGAAGGAGTGGAAAACAACGAACCACTTTATGAATTGTTATCGGATGTTGAGTGGACAGACAAATCGGTGGACCTGCATAGCTGGATTGACGGTTATTGCCGGTCAAGGTATGGCGCTTATCCTGACCAGATGAAAGAAGCCTGGAAACTTTTACTGAATTCTGTTTACTCGTGGACAAACACATCGCCACATAATATTTTCCAAAAGCGGCCGGAGAACGAGCTGAAAAGCAGTTTCCAGCCAAATGCCGATTTTGATAGAGCTGTTAACTTGTTCCTTTCCTGTTCGGATAAAATAAAGAACAACAGTCTGTACAATGCCGATGCCATACAGCTTGCTGTTCAGTACGCGTCAATACGTGCAGACCAGCTTTTGGCAAAGGCTCTTGAGTTTAATAAGAACAACGAACCCGATAAAAGAGACGCGGCTTTTACCAAGGCTTTTGCTCTTATTGAAAAAATTGACAGTTTACTAAATGCACATCCTCTATACAGACTTGAGAGATGGGTTAATTTTGCCAGAAACTGGGGTGATGATAAAAAGGAAGCTGACTTTTATGAAGAAAACGCGAAAAGACAAGTTACAACCTGGGGCGGCCCCTGGCTTTCCGAATATGCCGCTAAAATTTGGGGCGGACTTGTTAAAGGCTATTACCTTCCTCGCTGGCAAAAATATGCCGATAGCTTAAAAACAGGCAAGTCCTGCAATATACCTAATTGGGAAGAGAGCTGGATTACAACCCCAATTACACATTTTGACAAAATGAATAATGACGACCCTGTTAAACAAGCAGCTAAATTGGTTAAAGACGCGGATGACAGCCTGCTGTAATAGCAGGCTGCTTACATTGCTGATTTTTTAGCGCAGAGGATTTATGATGCTTAAAACCAGTATTATAGATATAACCCCGGAGAATATTCTTGAATATGGCGTATGCCGGTACAAAGACTTAAAGAATAAAGGCTTTGCTGATAAAGTTGATTGGTTTAACCAGTATTACAAATACGGATTAAAGATAAAATGTATCCTTACCGAAAAGGACGGGGTGCAGGGAATGATAGAATATATTCCGGGAGAATATGCCTGGCGCCCGGTTAATGCAAAGGGCTATATGTTCATTCACTGTATATTTGCAAATTATAAAAGCATATATAAAAACAACGGGTTCGGCAATATGCTTATTAACGCCTGTATTGAAGAGGCAAAAGCGGGCAATAAATTTGGCGTAGCCGTTGTAACAAGAAAAAGTTCTTTTATGGCCGGCAACGCTATATTTGTTAAGCGAGGCTTTGAAATTTGCGATACGGCAAAACCGGATTTTCATTTACTTGCACTGAAATTTGCAACGGACGCATATACGCCAAAATTTAATGAAAGCGTTAACTTTAAGTCTGTTCAACCTGAACCGGAATTACAAATTGTACGTTCAGCGCAGTGCCCTTATACGCGGAATAATGTTGATGAAATTATTGAAACGGCTAAAAATGATTTTGGTCTAAACGCGCAGATAATTGAAAATACCGACCATGTAAAAGCACAAAACAGTCCCTGCGCGTTTGGTTCTTTTTGCATTATATACAAGGGGGAGATAATCTCTTACCATCCGGTAAGCAATACCAGATTTAGGAACATTATGAATTCAATTGTTGCATCTGAATAATTATTAAATGTTCAGCAATGTGATTTTATTTTTATTATATTATTTCAATTCTATTTTTTGAAAAGGAGTTGTTTTTATGAAACAGGCATTATTGGTAATAGACGTTCAGAAAGATTTTTGCGAAGGGGGAGTTTTACCCGCTAATGATACTCTAAGCCTTATAGAGCCTTTAAATAAAACTATTAAATGGGCCTGTTCCAATAAAATACTTTGTGTTTTTATTCGCGACTGGCACCCGGAAAATCATTGTTCTTTTAAGGCCCAGGGCGGGCCATGGCAGCCGCATTGCGTACAGGGTACAAAAGGCGCCGAATTTGCCGAAGGCTTGCATTTACCCGATTCGTTTACGGTTGTTGATATGGAAAAGCTTGCAGATTTGCGGAACTCGGGTTACTCGGCTTTTGAAAACACAGGCCTCAACAAATTATTGCAGGAAAAAGGCGTCACGGATGTTTTAGTTACCGGAATTGCCACCGATTACTGCGTGCGCGCAACGGCAATTGATGCAGTTAAAAACGGATATACTACAATTGTGCTCACAGATCTGGTACGCCCAATTGATGTGCTTGAAATTGATTCCATTGTTGCTTACGAAGAAATGGTTGACGAAGGGGTTATACTCTGGGAAAGCAACAGACTGCTGCAAATTTAGCTTGAATTTTTTTAAATATCCTGTTTGCCAAAAGCTAAAATAGCTCTTAGCAAACAGGATGAGAAAAAACACTATTTCTGACTTGCTAAAGCTTCTTTTACAGATTGTGCAATTGAAGTGGTTGGGCGTCCAATCAATCCTGAAAGCTGGCGTGAGTCGTCAAACAAATCTCCTTTAGACGCAGCCACATCCCAGCTTGCAATAGCTCCCGCGTATCCCTCATTCAGGCCAAAGCTTTTTAAAATGTTCGCGTATTCAGCCTCAGATAAATTTTTATATGGTATTGTTTTGCCTGTCTGACGCGAAATCTCGCCGGCAAGTTCATCCAGAGTATAGGCTTCATCGCCAGCAAGTTCATAAACTTTGCCTTCATAACCATTACCAGCCAATACAGTGGCCGCCGCCTCTGCGAAATCGACTCTGGCCGCAGAAGCAATTTTACCATTCCCTACGCTTCCGAGAAAAGCCCCACCTGCAAGAGCGCCCGCAATGGAACCGGTATAGTTTTCGGTATACCATCCGTTGCGCAGTATTGTATATTGTATTCCTGACTCTTTCAATGACTTCTCTGTGGCAAGATGTTCTTCAGCAAGACTTATAGTTGATGTATCGGCATGAAGAATGCTGGTATAAACAATATGTTTGACACCGGCTTTTTTAGCCGCGGCAATAACATTTGCATGTTGCACGGCGCGTTTTCCAATTTCGTTGCTCGAAATAAGCAATAGCCTGTCAATACCCGCAAGAGATTCAGCAAGTTTTTCAGGCTTGTTGTAATCGAACTCGCGCGCTTCCACGCCCAGTTCCGCGGCCTTTTCCGGCGTTCTTACCAACGCAATTATGCCGTCTGGCTGAACTTTTGTTTTTAGTTTTTCAACCACCAGCCGCCCCAATTGACCTGTAGCTCCCGTTATTCCTGTTTTCATTTTTAACTCCTTTATGTTTTTAATTACTATTTGTTATCCGCATTCTTTTTATTACTTAGTCTCTTTTTGTAAGTATAACTTAAGCAGCAATATTCTGAAAAGCAAGAAGGCACAAAACTGTAACATACTTACGCGCAGGTAAGTTATGGCAAATACTACCGTGAAACGCATAAAACAGGAGAGTATTTTTTTATTTATTTCCACTATTCCCTGGCGGCATCAAGCTCTGTTTTAAAATAAAACAGAGACCGCCTTCTGTAAAGCGGCCTCTTCTGTACGGGGAGATGAAAGTTTTTAATCCTTTGCCTATTTCATAATAATCATCTTGCGGGTAATTCGCTTACCGCCTCCTTCCAGAGAATAGAAGTATACGCCGCTGGAAAGCCGCCCGGCATTATTAGCGTTAAACGCAATTTTATATGTGCCCGTTTTTTTGATTTCGCTGACAAGCGTTTTAATCTTTTGCCCGAGCACATTATAAACAGACAGATTTATATACTCTTCTTTGGGGACAGAAAATGATATTATTGTTGACGGATTAAACGGATTCGGGTAGTTTTGTTCCATATTAAATTCATAAGGAATTTCCGCTGTATTCGCTACGCCGGTTACGGATATGTTAAGATAATTGAACTTCTTTCTTGCAGCCGCAACGGAACTGCTTAAATCCTCGAAATTATCTCCGGCGGCTATTGCAAAAGCCACATTTATTGTGTCGTTTGCTTTAATACTGTTTGGCCCTTGCGAAATAACAAACGAAACGTCTCCATTATCGGCGCGCGTCTTTTTTAAACCATTTGTAAGAGCAATCCATTTTTCGTTTTTTGTAAATCCGCCTGAACCTGAATATACACCAATTCCACCGTCACGGCCTCCGTTTTCAATTGCATAGAAGTTGATTTTATCGGAGCCTAATAAGGCACAGCCCACGTACGGAGAATCCTGATTTCCGGCTCTGAAGGCATAGCCAAACTTATTATTTTCGTCATAAGCCGCATTGTCAGCCTGCTCCCCGGCCATTGTTAAATTCCAGTCCAGGTATAGCCCCGTATACAAGTTTTCTATGGCCGCGTTGCTTTTGTTTATCATAGCGTAATTAAGAATAACAAATTTATTATACGGCGATTTGTTCCAGGCAAAAGCCGAGGCGTGAACCTCAACGCCAAGCTTATTATCAAGCGCTCCGTCATCGTTAAAAACTCCATAACTTTGCTCATCGGCCAAAAGCCCCGGCACAGAAAGTTTGACCGGTTTTATTACATTAAATGAGCTGTCTTTTTCAGTTATCCCCCTTGCCGAATTGGAAATATGGGAAGAAGAGTTTCCAAACATCAGGGCTCCTTCGTAAAGCAGATTGGAACTGTTATTATATTTGAAACCCTGCCCGAAAGAATTTGTCCACCAATCGCAAAATCCAAGATTGCCGTCACTTGTCAAAGTAAGTTTTGTAACCCCGGAAGAGATAGTCTGGAATGCCGGATTAATCAGTACGCTGTCTATCCATTGAAAATCCGAATATCCATCACCAGAGTATTTAAGTATAAAAGAAACATAAGTATTGGCCGGCGCGTCCGGCCTTACAACAAACTTGAATCCGGATGTGGAATTACTGAAAGTTTTTAATGTTTGTACAGCCCCTGAATTAAACGACCCGGTTGTTATATTAACATAGGGACTTGTGCATTCAAGCGTAATATTTACTGAAGATATGGGGTTAAGCATATTAATAAAATTAACTTTAAGCGTTATTTCCTCGTTCGGCTCAAACGATCCATTGCCATCGCCCCCCGGAACATCATCATTAAAGGAACAGTCAGTTGCTCTTACAGAAACGGCTTTAGTATTTGCAAGGGCTTTGTAAGCGTTAATCCTTCCGCTGCCAAGCATATATTCAAATCCGGGCGCAATTATATTATCGGTATTCACCCTAATCTGTTCTTTAATTTGAGCGGAAGTGTATCCGGGGAATTTAGTAGCCACAAGAGCCGCCAGGCCGGATACCAAAGGCGCCGCCATTGAAGTACCGCTCATGGTAGCATAAACATCGTTGAACCATGTTGAGTATATTGCTCCTCCGGGAGCGGAAACCGAGACTCTTTTTCCGTAACTCGAAAACGAACACCTCGCATCATTAACATCGGTTGCGGCAACAGACATAACTCCATCATAGCAGGCAGGGTATTCAGCCGTGCTGGAATTGGCGTTACCGGCAGAAACCACAACCAAAGCTCCTTTTGAAAGTGCGTAATTAATAGCGTCCTGTCCGGCTTTTGAATAATCGGCTCCGCCCCAGCTGCAATTAATTATTCTCGCACCGTTATCTGCGGCGTAAACAATTCCTTCAAATCCATAGATGATATACGGCCCTCCGGTAGGGCTTCGCATGTTATCCGATGATACTTTGACCGGCAATAAGCGGCAATTATATCCTATGGAAGCTATTCCCGTACTGTTGTTTGTAACAGCGCTGGCAATACCAGCCACATGTGTACCGTGGTCGGCTTTATCCTCTACGGGATCATTATCGGGAGAGTTATTAAGGCCGCCAAAATCCCAGCCTCTCACATCATCCACATACCCGTTGTTATCATCATCAATTCCATTGCCCGGAATTTCTTTCCAGTTGGTTTTGATATTCGCGGCCAGGTCGGGATGATCCCAATCCACACCGGAATCTACTATGCCTATTACAATATTGGTATCTCCTTTGCAAAGTTCCCAGGCTTTTTCCGCCATGATGTTTTGCAAATTCCACTGCTTTGCAAATTCAGGATCGTTGACGGAAGAATTTGGCAGATATAAATACCGCGGTTCGGCCCATTCAACTTCGCCGGACTCCATCAATTCGGCCGCGGCTTCTGCCGGATCTTTTTTAGCTGAGTATTTTATTTCTACGATTTTTGATAGTTCGCTACTCTCCGCCTTATATACTTTTGCAATATTTTTCACAGCCAATGGTTCGGCTTTTTTCATTATACCGGAAGAAAGCTGAACCGATTGCCCTTTCAGTTGAAGATTGTTTTTTTTCAGTTTAACAATAACCGTATTTGCCAAATAACGCGAGCCGTTTTTTTCTATGACAAGCTTATTTGAGCCGTCTTGCGCAAACGCGCAGATTGTTAACAGCATTATAAATAAAAGACAATAAACGCAGCTCATAAATGTTTTCATCATAATCTCCTTTAATTTACATTACCATGTCTACTTTAAGTAAAGCATTTTTCTCGTCTGGCTAAAACCGCCCGCAGATATTTTATATAAATAAATTCCGCTTGCAAGGTTTGCAGGGCTGAAACTTACAGTATGGCTGCCAGCCTGCATTTCTTTATTTGCAAGCCGGGCCACTTCTTTGCCCATTACATCGTATACCGTTATGCTGACAAAGCCCGCCTTGGGTATGCAGTAACTTATTGTTGTGCTTGGGTTAAAGGGATTCGGATAGTTTTGGTTCAGTTTATAACCGCTTGCTATTTCATTGTTATTTCTCACATCCGATATGCCGCCAGGCGTACCGTTGGTTAGTATAGCGCCATTTGCGCCAACAATAAAGGCAAGCGTATCGCTAACGGCAAATACTCCGGTTAAAGCATTTACTGTCGGCGGAAATTCATAGTCCCAGCTTGCGCCTCCATCAGTGGTTTTTAGTATAAGTGAATAGTTGGGAGAAGTAGACCCATCGCCCACAGCATAACCAACATTCTTGTTGTAAAAGTGAATTGATTTTACAGTATTGTTACCAGTTGACGCGTCATATAATAGTTTCCAGCTTTTGCCTCCATCTTCCGTCTTGTAAATACCATTCATATTGTTGGCAAAGCCATAAGATTCATCAAGAAACTGCATTCCAAATGTGGTGCTGAAATAGGGAAGAGTGGATAAGTTCTGCCATGTTGAGCCGCCATCGGTGGATTTTAAAAACGAACCGTATTCTCCTATCAGAACAACGTCATTCCGATTGAGTATTTTTATTGCCATAGGTGGTATACGAGCTTCAGGATCCAATATCTCGGTTAGTTTCTGCCATGTTTTACCACCATCCGTGGTTTTATAAACATCTCCCTTGTTGCTTTCTATTACTCCGGCTGTATTATAGCTAAAGCCAGTCATAAGTCCGTTTTTATTATCAAAAAAATCCATACTTCTCGGGCAAAACAGGGGATTGGCGGGAGTCACTTCACTCCAGTTATCGCCGCCATCGGTTGTAAGCATAACAACTCCTCTCTGGTAAGTATCATATCTCCAGCCGGCTGCAAGAATGTTTTTCGCATCAATCATTTTAACTGTCAAAAAAGGGTAGCTGGTTTTGGCCGATTTTGTAACCCAGTTTTTCCCGCCATCGTTTGTTATAAGAACCGTACCAGCCCCTCCAGCTGTAACACCGTCTTTGGCCGATGAAAAAGAAACGGCACACAGACTGTTATGATTACCTTTTGAAAGCTCAAGCCATGTTGCCCCGGCATTTGTGGTTTTTAGTATTAACCCGGAAGCGCCGACAATATACCCCGTCTGAGAATCCAGAAAATCAACATCATCAAAGTTGCATGTGTACTGGCTATTTATAGACTGCCAATTCTCGCCTCCGTCGGTGGTTCGCAATATTACCCCTTCATGGCCTACTATCATGCCATTCATCTTATCGGCAAATTTTACGCTTTCCAGATTCGCATACAGTCCAAGCGCTAATTGCCGCGCTTCTATATTCCGCCATGTTAACCCGCCGTCAGTGGTTTTCTTTATCACCTGATATTCAACGTTGCCTCCTACGGCAATGGCTGTGTTTTCATCAATAAAATTAATATCGTAATAAGGTATGGTATCCGTTACGCCAGAAACCGTAGTCCAATTCAAGCCCTCATCGGTTGTTCTTAAAAGAATACCGCCGGCAGCGCACCATCCGCACGCCAAGCCTATATGATTTTGCTTATTATAACATACTCCCCAAAGCCCGGGCTTACCGGCAGCTTTTATCAAGCCCCATGTTTCTCCGCCATCGGTTGAGCGGTAAATATAGTCCCCCTCTCCAACCGCTATAACTACGTCTTTATTTACATATTCAAGATCTTTAATTTTTATATTTTCTGGAGGAATTTTTCTTACCCATTTTTCACCCCCGTTTGTTGTTTTAAATATATCGCCGGAGCCGCCAACAACCAGTCCGTTGTTTTCATCATAAAAATCTATTTTAAATAAATTCCTTACCGTCTGCCATTCCTGTTTGTTCCAGGCAAGTCCCTTATCGTCAGAGGTAATGATTTTCCCGAATAGGCCGCAGGCATATACTTTATTGCCAATTGCTTTTACAGAAAGATATGACTCCCCATCGGGCTGCGGATTCATAAACTTCCAATTACTTGGCTGACCTAATGCAAACGTACTGCATAAAATTAAAAGCCACATTATGTTTTTCATATTTGCTCCCTTTATTTGATATTTGATAAAAATTCCAAAGCGATTTTTTTGATCGCTTTTTGTTGATCCTGGTTCCCTGAGAATATTTTTCTCATCTTTATTGCCCGCTCATTCAATCATCATTTTCTTTTTATTACCTAATACACTTCATTTTATTAAAAACCCTATGTCCGTAATTTTTTTATTCATTTTTATATGCCGGGTTTTATACATCGCAGATTTGCCGGGAACCATTTATATTTATGGATGTAATTTGAATTATTTAGCGAATACTAATATTGATGTTTGTATAATTAAGGTTTTATAAGTGAGTGAGCAGGAACTAATAACAGCCGTAAAAAATTCGGATGCCGCAGCCTTCAAGGAGTTGGGTAAGCTTTATTACAGGCAGTTATACGGATTTATATGGCGACGAATTGGAGATAAAGACAGCGTTGAAGACCTGCTGCAGGATCTTTTTTTGAATATATGGCGCCTGCGTAATAACCTTGATGAAAAAAGATCCGTTAAACCATATCTGTTTGCTGCCGCAAATAACCTTATTAAGAACTATTTGAAAAGCAGATCGCTGAAAGAAAAACGCATATCCGAACTTTTACCTGATGATTTGGGCACAGATTCGCATGGAGAAAAAGAGCTGTACAATTATCTTGATGATGTCCTTTCCGGAATTCCGGAAAATCAGAAAATAGTTTTTTTGATGAATAAATTTGAAGGCTTCAAGTATTCGGAAATTGCGGAGATGCTTAATATTTCCGAAAAAACCGTTGAAAGCAGAATGAGTAAAATTCTTAAGACATTAAGAGATAAATTCAGAAGCGCGAAATTGCTTTTAATTTCACTTATTGTAGGAATACCAGGTATCTGGGCAATATTTAAATCAGGAAATTACAATTAACATTTGAGAAAAAATATCTACATACAGCATAGTGTTTTTGCAAGGTTTAGTTGTATTAAACATAAAAGAAGTAAAAAATAAAACTTCGATATAACCATGAACAAAAAAGAAATTGACATATTAATACTACGCTTTGTTTCCGGCGAAGCTACAAAAGCCGAGGCAAAACAGCTTGAACTGTGGTTAAGCGAATCCGATGCTAATAGGGCGTACTTTAATAAAATAAAATCCGTATGGTCAAACATTAAAGCTCCTGAACCAGACTCCATTCCGGATTTTGAGAATTTCTGGTTCAAGGTTGACGCGAAACTGCAAAATGGAACAGATACCGGCTCCGAAGATATTTTAAACAAAGGGAGTCTGTTTTCACGGTTATTTGGCAAACCGGTTTATGCCATCAGCGGAGCTATTGGTTTTGCATTAATAGTCTTGTTTACCTGCATATATTTGTTTGTGTTTGATAAACCGCAGATATTATATTATTCAACCGGCAACGGCCAAAAACTTGAGATTACCTTACCGGATGGTTCCAAAGTGCAATTAAACGCGGATAGCAAAGTTAGCTTCCCGGAAAGATTCCGCAATTCGCGAGATATATCTCTTGATGGCGAGGCTTATTTCAGCGTAACAAAAAATGGGAGCCCTTTTATTGTTCATACTCAAAACGCTTCTGTTCAGGTAAAAGGGACAAAATTCAACGTCAACGCGCGTAACCGCAAGACGCATGTAATGGTCACCGAAGGAGCTGTTTTACTTAAATCAGCAAATCCTTCAAATAACGCTTCTGTTTTATTACATGCGGGGCAGGCGAGCATGTGCCTTAACGAATCCGCTCCTGTAAAACCTGTTCAGTTCAAAAACAAAACCATTCCATGGCTTAATAATATTTTTGTTTTTGAGAACACTCCACTTAAAGAAATATCGGACGAGCTTATACGCCATTATAACATAAACATTAAATTCGCCGATCCGTCACTTGAAACAACAACATTAACCGGCGAATTCGGACAGCAGAACCTTGAGGAAATATTAAAGACAATTTGCCTCTCCTTAAATTTAAAATATAAATACAATGGAACAGGTTACATCATCTACAGCAATTAAATTATTGAGTATGGATAAATGAATTACAGACCATTTGCTTTATATAATAAAAGGTTCTTTCTTGTTGCAGTCTTTCTTTTATTATACTGCACAACGGCCGCACATGCGGAAGCCATAATTGCAAATGGAAAGCCCATAACTCTTATTGTCAAGGATACTCCGCTCGAAACATGCCTGCGCGAAATAAGCGTCCAGGCGCAAATAAAATTTGTATATGGCAACGATATTGTCAACAAGATAAAAATGACCTGCAATATTAAAAAGGCAACCGTTGATGAAGCTTTGAGGACTATTCTTTATCCTAATAAATTGAATTATAAATTTACCGCTCAGAACCAAGTTACTATTTTTGAAGACAAAACATTAAAACTCAATAAAAAATTGTCGGGAGTTATTATTGATTCCAAAACCGGAGAACGCCTGCCGTACGCTGTTATTTCGGTTGATGAAACAGGAGCAAATACTATTGCGAACAACAAGGGAGAATTTTTACTACAGGATACGCCCTTTACAGATTACAATCTTACCGCAAAAAGAATCGGTTATAACACAGCCGCCATCTTTGTTAATTCAGTTCAGGAAGGCAACGTAGTTGTAAAGATGGATGAATGCGAGATAATGATTGAACAGATAATAATACAGGCCGAAAACCTTGATGTGTTCAGAACCGCAAACGAGGCGGGAACATTCTCCATGTCTCCGCGCAATAATTTAATTATGCCGGGAATTGGAGTAAGTGATATTTCGCGCTCATTGCATTCAGTCCCCGGCTTAAGCGCGCCGAGTTTCGGTTCCTGCGGCCTGAATATCCGGGGCGGTATTCCCTCGCAAAATCTTTTACTACTGGATGGAATGTCGTTATACAGCATGAATCATTCTTTCGGCTTTTTTAATTCATTTAATTCCGATGCAATAAAAGATGTGCAGGTTTATAAAGGCGGCTATCCTGCCATATTCGGCGGAAGGATTTCGGGAGTGGTTGAACTGACCTCGAAAGACGGCGACTTTAATAACGCGCATGTTGATGCCGGCGTAAACCAGATGAGCGCTCAGGGAATAGCGGAAATTCCGCTTTTTGGTAAAGGCGCTATTCTCATGTCTGCCAGAAGATCAATTTCGGGCTTTGTGTTAAATAAACTTTACGAAAAAGTATACTACGCGTTTCGAGAAAACTTCGCTTCATTCGATCCCAAGAGCCAAAGCTATTCCGCGCTTGAATCCGACATACATTTTTACGACTTGCTTGGCAAAATCACTTATCTGCCAACGAACAATAATATTTTAACTTTTACCGCTTTTTCCGGATACGACGAGTTTAGCAATGGAAGGAAAGAAACCCGGGGGCAGGCAAAGCTTAATGAAAATGCCGAAACAAAAAACGAAGGTGTTTCAGCAAAATGGTATTGCCGGTGGGATGAGAAATATAATACAACACTGATGTGTTCGCGTTCCACTTATACCAACTTTAACCGTAAATGGTGGGATAATAAATTTATAACCGATACGGTTATTGTGAACAAAGTAAGCACAAATAATAACCTTACCGAAACCAAATGTAATTTAGACGGCCAGTTATTATACGAATCGGATGAATTAAGCATAGGAGCCGCATATTCCGAAATCTCAACCGATTTCAACTTTGGACTGGAATATCTTCCTTTTTATCCCGACAATGCCAAACAAAAACTTGCGAACGATAAGGTCTCTCTTTTTTCAGTATATATGCAGGATAAAAGAACTTTTTTCAGTTGTCTTAATACAATTGTCGGACTCAGAATCAACAGATACAAAACAAGCGATAAAGCCGATTATGAACCGCGTTTTTCTGTATTCTGCCCTTTGAGCAAAACACTTTTGCTTAAAGCCGCCGTTGGCAAATACTACCAGTATATAATGCAGTACGAGGACTTCGCGAATGTTCTTCAGGGAAGGGTTTCGTGGATTTCGGCCGATAACGATAATGTCAAACCTTCTTCGGCGTGGCACTATATATTCGGGGCCAAATACCAGCAAGACGATTTTACAATAGATGCGGAGTTGTATTATAAACAGCTTAATGATGTTCCCGAAACGCTATACGAGTGGAAGCTAAGCGATAAAATTCCTTTGAGCAACAAAATAGTTCAGAACGATATGCGGATCAAAGGATTCGATTTGCTTCTAAAAAAAAACGCGGGTGTTTTTTTCGGATGGATTAGTTACAGCTACTGCGTAACCGAGACTGACTACTATATAGATAACATAAAAAAAACCGCGCCCGCTTCTAACGATACTCCCCATAAACTGGATATTGTGCTAAACATGAAATCCGGCTCGCTTGTATTTTCAGCTGCATGGCATTATATCTCCGGCAAACCATACAGTATTCCGGTTCTTCAGAGTTATAATTATGGAGACGGAATTGCCACCTACATAACAGAGCCGAAGCAATATAATTCTCAACGTTATCCGGCAACCCATCAATTGGATTTTTCCGTATTATACGCCTATTCATACAAATTCATATCGGGCGATTTCGGACTTTCAATTTTCAACGTCTACGACAATAAAAATGTATGGTTTGGCAACACCATTTTGAAAGACGGAAAGCTTATTCAGACACAAGTATATATGCTCGGTTTTACTCCAACTTTGTTTTTAGATATAACGATATAATCGATTTCAGGTGCAATTAATTCACCGGACAGCATATCAACTTGAAGGTCTTGATAGCAAACTAATCTTGCAATTTGTAATATTTCTTTATAGATTACTAATATGATGAATATTTAATCATTTATAATTAAGGGGATTATATGAAACATTTTATTACAAATCTATTATTTTTCATTATTTTATTTACCTCCATCGCATTTGCTACAAATGATCTTACAGTGAACAGACCTGGTTCAGCTCTGACTTTGCCGGCTTACATTGACAATTCAGTTCTTGTAGTAGAACCGCACGGGGGTTATGCAGAAGTATCTCTATATTTGACATATTCAGATCATGGAGGATTTTCAGGTTACTCCAATGTCCAAATCACTCATCATTTTGAACTTCCAACAGGCGCAATTGTAAATGACATGTGGCTATGGATAGGAGATAGTATTGTTCAAGCGGTCATGATTGATACTTGGAAAGCAAAACATATTTATGATAGCGTTGTCGATTTGCAACGTGATCCAGCTCACCTTTACAAAACCAATAATCAATACGATTTACAAATATTCCCGTTGACAGGCGGAAGCTTCAGAAAAGCCAAAATAAATTTTATTGTTCCAATAACATGGATTAAGAATGAGCCAACCGTTGAACTTCCTTTGAAAGTTTTAAATGCAAGCAACAGCTCTTCAAAGCCATTGAGTGTTTTGTTCAGATATAAGGATACGGCATGGGGGGCGCCTACGATTCCGGAAATACCCAATCTGGAGTTTACCAAAGCTGTAGATACGGTCGGGTACCATTATCTAAAAGCATATATCAGTAATACAGCAGGTTATGGTTCTCTTTCACTAAAATATTCCCTCAAGTTTGATAAAGGGAAATATTTTCAGTCAAATGAAAACTATAAAGGTTTGAATTATTTTCAGTATTCAATTTCAGTTAAGGATGCATTTAATATACAAGTTGACAGCTCTTCAAAAAAGACTCTTTTTGCCATCGATTTAAGCGGCCAATACAATAAAACCCTCAATGAACTTTTACCAAACCTTAAAAGCACATTGAGCTCCTGCTTGGGGAAAAGCGACTACTTTAATGTAATGGTTGCCGGCGCCGGTAAAATAAAACTATTATCCAACACATGGCTGCCATCAAATGAGAATAACATTGACGCTTTATTGGATGATTTTAGTAGAAGTTCTTTTTCAGATTCAATACAACTTTCCCGAAAGATAAGGTTGTTTTATGCTGATAACACCGCTCCCAAAGGATGGGGCTTTGCAACTATTGATTCATTTGCCACCAGAACAATTTTTTCTGATCTGACAACCGCTTCTGCAAGTCTTAGTAATGCGGATGTGTGCGTGTCTTATGAACATTGTTTTGTAAATGTTCCCAATGCCAACCAACTTCCTCAGATATTGACTAAACTTGATACTTTTTTAGTTAATGGAGGCAGATTTGTTTCTTACTTTAATATGGACTGTAACTCAACCGAAACTGTTGTAAAACATTACATACCCTCTTTGCAAACAATTATTAGAGACAATTTTTCGAGGACGCTATACCGCAATGTATATGGAAACATTGGCACATTTTTCCCCGAATATTTTGATCACAGGGGGAACAACCTGTTGCAACTCTCCGACCAGGATGTAAGAGTTGAAGTTTATGATGCACAAAACAATCCGGCTATTATTTCGAAAAAAATTGGCAAGGGTCTGTTGGTTGTTTGCGGCTTTTGGTTGTATCAGGATGATGAACCTACAAGAAAACTACTGGCCATGCCTATACTTGGGCTTAATAGCTCTACTTCTTCCATACAATTATCTTCTCTCCTCGATAGCGCAAGAAGTTATTTTAATAAGTCAGGTTACGATAAGCTGTTTATTATTAGCAATAGCGATTCCCTTATCACCCAGATTAACGCCGAAAATTTTGCAAAATCTTATACTGCTGGTTTTTCAAAAACCCCTGTCATAAATTCCATCAATCTTCTTTGCAATAGTACTTTCACATTTCCATCTTGTACTGTAAACGGAATAACTTATGCAGGCAGCGGCTATTTATTAAAAGCTTTAACACAAAAAACCGGCGGAAATCATTTTGAAAGACAGCTATATGACTGGACTACTATTTTAAATACTTTGACTCCATACAACATTCCAGCCATTGTTAATTTAACAGTAACAGCAAAAGGGAATAATGACCAATCAAAAATAGTTGATCTCTATGAAGTAAGCGCCGCTAGCCAGGATCCGTTTTCTCCAAGAAACTATGTCGGTTCCACTTCCGTATATGATTCGGTTTCGCTTGTAATGCAGGCAAAGTTCGTTGGTAATGACACTGTAAAAACAGTTTCTTTTTCAGATCATATAATTGTCCCACAGGATGAGTCGAATAAAACTCAAAGTACAATTGTTGGTAACGAAAAGATCAAACAATTATTTCAGGCGCAAGTAAAAGATACTGCCACAATTGTCTCTACCGCTTTATATTATCGCATCCTTTGCGATTACACAGCATTACTTGCTTTAGAGCCGAATGATACTATTCACTTTATCCATCCTTTTGACGAATCTACCATTACAAATATTAAGGATAAGTTATTTGCTGTGGATTCAGCCGTATCAGTAAAGGCTTATCCCAATCCTTTTAATTCACAGGTAACGTTAAATGTATCTGTGGGTTCATTGGCAAGAGTTTCAATCAAGGTATATAATATATTGGGGGAATTAGTTAATACCATTACAGAAAATGAAAATATTTCCGGGACAAAGAATTATAATTGGAATACAGCCGAAGGCTCTTCGAGAAATCTTAGTAGTGGAGTTTATTTTGTGAGAGTTGAAACAAATGAACTCAAATCGGGGAGGAGACAAATAAAAACCACAAAGCTTATTCTGTTAAAATAATTTGTCAATTAAATTAGCTTCGGGGTTTATTAAATACTCCGAGATTAGGCATACCCGTATTTTTTACTGCCTTGATAGAAATAAACTTTTTGTAAAGCGGGTCAACGACCCGCTTTTACGTTGTATCTTTTCTATCCATAAAGGCCAGCGCCTGACATTATAAAACCGTAGACTTAATTCGTTTAGTCTAATGATATACTATTATCAAAATCAATTAATTCTTATGGACTAAATTATTAAGTCCCATTAAAACAATTTTGTTTTTTATTATGAAAACCTGCTTTAGCACAAGCGGACTTAATAAAATGTGAGACCGTTTATTTATTTTGTGAGATTAGACATACTCAGGTATTTTGTGTCTTTGCTTTTGCAGCCCTGATATAATTACTAACAAGCATATAAACAGCGTGAGGCAGCATAATAAATGTCATCCCTGAGTTTGGTATCATATAGCTGCCAATAAGTATTACTATCAAATAAGTAATTGTAAAATAATGAGGCAGTATTCTTCCGGCTCTTTCAATTGAGTGGACCAGCAGACCTAATGGAATAATCATTATACCAAAATAGAAGAACCAGAAAATAGCGAATGATTCAAAATTCGTTCTTCCCGCCTGAGCCGGTAATTCATCAAGCCCTGAACTGATTTTATAGAAGTACGATTTGGAAAAATCCCGGAATTGTTTTTGTCCGCCGCCGGGAGAAACAACCAACTGAGTATGCAATAGTCCAATTATTATAAGTAATATTCCATTAGTGATTTTTTTTAATATTCTCATATTCTATGCCCTTAAATAAATTATTAGCAGTAAAAAATAGTTTAACCTTACTTGTTATTATTAAACGCATTCGCGTTCAGTTATAGGTTCTTCTGCAACTCCAATTGTTCAAATTCCTTTTTTAACAGAATTGGGACACATGCTTTATGGAATGGCTTAATAACAAAAAAATAGATATGCCCAAGAAGGTTGTTATATTCAACCACAGTAGTAACTGTAATAATTTTTTGAAGAGGGTTAGTTTTACTATGCGATAACATAACGGAAACCCTGCAGTTTAAATGACTATCATCCGCTCCAAGTATTATTTCATCGGCTGTTTTTTTATAAACCTGAAATATTCCCGCCTGTTCTCCCGGCTGCCAATTATGTTTTTTTTCGCAACTCCCTTTTATCAGTTCATCTGAAGTTTTAAGCCCCAAAACAGATACTATCTTATCTCTTAGCTTCATCAGATTTTCAAACCAGACCGGGCCTGGTTGAACAAAGCTTTCACCTGCATCGCAAACTGTTATTATGTTTTTTGCATCCATTAAAGCGCTTTCATAGCTATCATAGTAATCATAACTCAAACGATTTTTATATAATATTGAGTTCTGTGGTATAGTTGTTTTTATTATTTTCATCTTCCACCTCATGATACTTATTTATTTTTTCCGTCAATAACCGAATTTCATATTTCTGTTTTATCATCACATTTGTAATTTTGAAAACAAAGATACAGCTATACTATCCATGCACACAAAATTATTCAACAAACCCGCCGGTTTTGTTTTCGAACTACCACTTATCGTCTATGAAAATATAAGAGATGCTTAAGCTGAACCAGAGTTTACTTATTAAGAATTATAAATTGTTTATGGATGTATTTGCAATGAACTGAATTATTTGACAGACAGGATACCGGTTTAGCGCTATAAAAAAGCCGGGTAAAGCCCCGGCTTTTATAATATAATTCCAGTCAGTACTTACTTACAAGCTTCGTTTGTAATAATATAATACCAAATGCAAACTTTGTCCGCAGTAGGAGCCGGTGTATTTTCCATTGGCGCTATTTTATCGTTTTCTTCAATAGTAACGGTATGGTTTGCTAAAACGGCCGAAGCGCTATAATCTTTACCCTGATATGTAGCGGATAAAATATATGAGCCATCCGATAAATAAGTTCCGCAGCGTCCCTCTTTAAGCTCCACTCCGCCAAATGATACGCCATCGCTTCTTGTAATAGCAACATATATTGAAGGATTAATTCTTCTTGGATTAGTTGGGTTTTCGTTCGGGCATTTACCTTGCACAAATACATCAAAATATGTTACCGCGGCAAATGAAACCGGCAACAAATTGTTGCCAATGGCAATTGAATTATTTTCGGCCACTTTTATTGGCGTTCCAGCAATTCTCACAAACGCGCTTGATATTATCTTGTTGGAAGGCAGCGATAAGGTATCGTGTTTAATGCTAAATACCTCCTGAGCGCCGTAAGAATAATTAACAACCAATTCAATATCTGTGTCATTATTATTCCAGTTACTGCCAAAATTAAACATGTACCTTTGGCCTGGTGATGATTCGCCAATAGATGTTCCGGCATAAATAATACTTCCGGCGCCATCATTCGAGTTCAGGTCAACATCGGCCGATAATGTTGATTGAATTGTATAAACGCCCGGCAAGTTGATTTTATTGAGGCGCAACATTTTTTCTCTAACAATTGAAGCGCCAAGAGGACTCGTACCTCCAGTCGAGTTAAGATAAAAGAAATTAACTGTATCTCCACTCCTGAAATAATTGCTTGTTGCGGGATTTTTTACTCCGGCTACAGGTATGCTTACCTTGGAACTGGCGTTGCCAAAAGTTGTTGCCGTTCTGCCATTTTGATCCGTGATTTTTACTGAGAACTGGGTAAAGGGGATAAAAGTAATTTTATTATAAACTATTTCCTGTTTGGAAAACAAAGAGGACGCCTGCGGCGTAAAAGTTGTTACCGAGACTGAGATTTTACCAGACAATGCCGTCCCTGTATTATCCTTTAGTACCGCGCCTGTTGGTATTGATACTGTTGTACCGGATGTACTTGTCAGATTTACAGGAGCAGTAACGATTCCGCTATTAGGGTCCGCAGTACCAGTCGTGGGCGCGTTTATGACCTGATCAATTCCCTCGGCTACAAGAGCATTTAAAGCGGCCATTTTAAAATAAAGTCTTTGAATACCTATTTGTGTAAGCGTAACGGGATACTCCACATCAAGGTAATCTTTGTTAACCGAATGCAGTTTCAAAATAAGATTTACAGGGTTCGCTTCAGTTATGTTTGTTTTATCGTCAACGGAAAAAGTGAGCGTTCCATTGGTTGTGGAGCGCGACAAAATTTTATTATTTACCTCGTCAATAATCTTTGCCGAATCCATTCCTGCAAATTTTACTTCCAGGGGAGATTTTATGTTTATTCCGTTATGATCGCTTATATTTACAGATACAGTTGTCTCTCTTTGAATTGTAGCTACAATTATTGCTAATCCATCCGTAGGATTTGTAATATCGCACCCGTTCAATACTGATATAGTGGTAATAAATGACACATACATTAATAACGTTTTCAATCCGCTTTTATTCATCGTCTCAGCTCCTTAATTATAATTTATATGTTATACCAAATGATAATACAGGGTAGAACTTAAACCACTTAAGATTATGTTCCACTATTGCCTCCTGAGCCGGAGAAGCCGAAGGAGCCAGTAGACCCTCCGCTTTAAGCCCTACGCCCGGAGCGCCCTGATAATAGAAGCCGAGATCAAATGTATATCCTATTTTTCTCCCCTCGCTTAGCGGGTTCCCCATTCCAACCCCCAAATATGGATTCAGACTGTTGAATGTAAGATTTACCCCCATATTGCCCAAGTTATCTTTGTTGTAAACATCCCCGCCAATAACTTTATTGACTGCCGGAACAGCCAAAACATCAGGATTATTGTTATTGTAACATATTCCTCCGGATACCCTGAAAGAATAAGACTCAAATGGCATCCAGTCTACTAATGCGGTAAAGTTGTTTAATGTCAGATGAGCGTCTAATGAGTAATCATCCTTTGCGCCAGGCGTTGTTTTGTAGTTGTACTTGAAAAATGAACCGCCAACGTGTACATTGAAGCTTGAATTTAATGATCTGAATAATTCCAGATGCATACCAATAGTGCTGGCCTTTAGCGAAATGGCATACTCTTGTGCGGATAAATCAATTGCACTCAGAAAAAGTATTACGAAAGTAGCTGCAAAAAGTTTCCTCATAACAATCCTTTTCATATTTAAGATATTTACATTTCATAGTCATACTATGGCGAATTGATTATTATAATTTTATCTTATTATAAAGAAGAGGGATTTTTTAATACAGCAGTTATAATATATATTTTAAATTAATTCATAGTTCTGTTGATGTCAAGCAATTTAAATTAATTTATTTTGATGAGGGTGGAGTACTCAAAATCAGTTTACAGCGGACAAAAATATATCATTATTAGTCTTTAATAAACCAGCCTGCCAGTTAAAACTACTTCAGAGTATCAAAGATAAAAGCACCATATAACAAAGCGGGATAGCTATTTACAGACATTCCCGCTCCATTTGAATTTAATTACGTATTTGCTTTGCAGATGCAAAACCGGAAGCTCTATTTAATCCTGATAAAAGTACTAAGCTCCGGCATAAATCAACAGACCAAGCCCGACAGCGAAAAGAATAAACATTGCCGTAATAAGTTTGTTCGTCCCTTCAGGCGCGTTCTTAAATTCTTTCCATATAAATACGCCCCATAAAGCCGCAACCAATGTAGCGCCCTGCCCAAGTCCGTACGAAATAGCCGGGCCTGCTTTTCCGGCAGCTATAAGATTCAATGAGTTGCCAACACCCCAGATTATACCGCCCAAAATTCCTACCAGATGGGTTTTGAATTTACCTTTAAAATATTCCGAATAGCTTGTCGGCGAACCTTCAAAAGGTTTTTTAATAAGAATGGTATTGAATATAAAATTACTTGCCAATATACCCAACGCGAATATGAATACAGCGGTATAAGGAGTCATTTTACCAATAGCGGGACTTACGAAATTTTCCAGATCCATCGAAGCCGCTATAAAGCGATAGAAGAATGACATCAACACACCGGCAATAACAGAGAGCAAAATCCCTTTTGAAGAGACAGCCTGTTTGCCTGAACTCATTTTTTTATAAGCGAGTGAGTTCAGTATAATTGCAATTACTATTAATGCCAACCCAATAAAGAGGAAAACCGGATCTCCTTTTTGAGCGGCAAAGTAATTGATAAGAACACCCAGCACCAAAGCGAGTCCAACAGCTATTGGGAAAGCTACGGACATGCCTGCTATGGCAATTGAAGCGGAAAACAAAATGTTGGCCGCGTTAAAAATAATACCGCCAACAAAAGCGCTTAATATATTGGAAGAACTGGCCTGCGAAAGATCCGCAATAAACGATCTGCCTTGCGCGCCTATGCTTCCTAATGTCAGCCCAAAAATAATTGTTAAAAGAACAATACCTATCACGTAATCCCAATAAAACAATTCAAAACGCCATGTTTTGCCGGCAAGTTTTTGTGTGTTTGCCCATGAACCCCAGCAGAGCATTGTTATTATGCAAAAAACAATTGCTACATAGTAATTCTCAACTATAAACATTTTTACTCCTTTATAAATGGATTATCTGGCAATAAATTAACTAAACAGACCTCTAAAAAATATTTCCGAATTATTCGGCTGATTATTTATCTATTTCATTTTTATACGGAGCCGAAGCCTGAGCGCCAAAACGTGTAACGGAAATTGCGGAAGCTTTGCAGGCAAACTCAACAGCTTCAAGCATGTTTTTATCCTCAGTCAAAGCGGCTGCCAAAGCTCCGTTAAATACGTCACCGGCGGCCGTGGTATCAACGGCTTCAACTTTTTGCGCCGGAACTAAATTAAATTCATTTTTATTATATACCAACGCGCCTTTAGAGCCAAGCGTGATAATTACTGTTTTAACCCCTTTTTCAAAAAGCTGCTTTGCCGCCTCTTTGGCTGTTTCAATATCTGTTACTTCAACTCCTGTTAATAATGCGGCTTCCGTTTCATTCGGAGTTATTATATCAACATTTTTCAGTAATTCCTCCGAGAGCCTACAGGCAGGGGCGGGATTGAGTATTACTTTTATATTTTTACTATGCGCCAGCAGCGCGGTATACTCAACCACTTCCATTGGTATTTCAAGCTGCATCAAAACAATATCGGCTTTTTCTATTATTGTTGTTCTTACTTTTTCAATTTCTTCTTTTCGCAGCGCGGCATTCGCGCCGGGAGCAACAACAATACTGTTTTCAGCGTCTTTGCTTACCGTTATCAATGCAACGCCCGAAGGATATTGCGAATCGGAAATAATACTTTCAGTATTTATCCCTTCTTTTTGAAATAACTGAAGGGTATCTTTTCCAAAAATGTCTTGCCCCGTTTTGCAAATAAATGTTACATTACCGCCCAAACGCGCGGCCGCAACCGCCTGGTTAGCGCCTTTGCCTCCGGGGTTCATAAAAAATGTTCCGCCAAGAATTGTTTCTCCCGGCGCGGGAATATGATCAGCTCTTACAACCATATCCGTGTTTGTACTTCCTACTACTACTATCAATTTGTCCATATTTCTTTATTGTTTTATTTGATGTAATATGTTATTTAGGCTGGTGCATCATTAAATTATTGAGTAATTTCTGAATTTCGGCAACCGGTCTTGCAAAGTTTAAATACTCATGCCCCACACCTTTGTTATTCCATTTATTAGCGCCGCTTTCTTCAATAATTATTTTTCCACGATTGGTTGTAAACCACGGCTTGTACCCTTTTATTGCAACGAATACAGCTACTTCGTCCCAGCTCATTCTTCCATTCGCATCGCCTTTGGATTTTGGTATACAAATACCAAATACATCTTTTATGGGACTGTTTTTTATCTTTTCGTTATTAATCAGCGGCAGACCGGTTTTAATTTCTTTACCTATTTGAAAACCGTCAAACAATACCGGCGTTGGCCAGTTCTTAAAAACTTTTTTTGATGATACCGAATCTGTAAAAACGTTATACTCTCTCCCCGCCGGAAAACTACCAGCCATGCTTACAAGCCGCTTAACTTTTTTACTTATTAATTGTCTGCCGGAAAGAGGGGAGTATTTATCAGCTTTAGTTTCAAGCAGGTTTGCAAGGTTTGTTACAAAACCTACTGTAACAATTGTAACACTTTTATCAGGCTGAGACGCCAAAACCTTTCTGTAGACTTCCACAGCATCAGGAACTTCGGAGTTTTTCTTTATTTTATGCGGATATTTTGCAAGAACAGTATCCGTCCAATTCTGCCAATCCTTTGCGGTAGAGGCATTACCTTTTGGAACACCGATTAATATATCAGGCCTGTTAAAATATGTGTTAAAAACGCTGAATACGCCTGCAACGCCTTCATACTTTGTGCTTGCAACAGTCGCCAGTATTTTAGCCTGGCCGCTATCTGCCAGCGCGTGCAAAATTGTAATGGCCCCCACATCATCATAATCCGGCCCCATATCGCTATCAAAAATTATTCTTACCGGCTTTTTTTGGGCAAATACGTTACAAACAAGTAATAGTAAGATTATCAGAACAATTTTATACCGTTTCATCTTTATATCCTCATTTTTGTTATCCATTAAGCGCCGTTTAGCTTAATTAAATTACAGGTGCAGCAAAGCAAAACTAATTTAAGATATTCGCTTAACTGAACTCCTTGTTATAAGCCTTGTTGGTAAAAGTATCTTTTTCGGTTCATTGCTTTCGGCATCCAGTTCAATGGAGTCCATCAGCAGTCTAAAAGCAATTGTTGCAATTTCTTTTACAGGCTGAGCTACAGTCGTCATTGGCGTAGCCAAAAAGCTTGAATAAAACTGATCGTCAAAGGCAACTATTGAAATATCATCGGGGACGCTTATGTTTTCTTCTTTAAGCGCTCTCAACACTCCCAACGAAATGAGATTGCTCGCGGCAAAAACCGCCGTGGGCCTGGCGTTCATATTTAATAGCAGCTTCATTGCAACGTAGCCGTTTTCCTCTCCAAAGTTCTCACCGGAGACTAAGTTTTTATTGTACGGTATTCCGTTGCTTTTTAACGCTTCAACATAGCCTCTTAGCCTTTCCTGATTGACACTGGTACTTTTAATTCCCTGCACAAAAGCAATTCTCTTGTGCCCGTTTTGGATTAAATAATTTACAGCCTCCAAAGCTCCCTTAAAGTTATCGGTACCTACAAACGGCAGCTTCAATTCCGGAAAAAATCTGTCTATGGTTACTATGGGAATGTTTCTAACATTTTCTTCAATCAGATGCTCTGCCGATTCTCCAACAGGGGAAATGATTATTCCGTCTATCATCCGGCTTGTAAGAACTTTCAAGGAAGATTTTTCAATTTCCGTCTTTTCTTCAGAATCGGAAACTATTACAGAATAGCCCCGTTCCCTTGCTTCCCGTTCAATAAAGCTTGCAATTTTTGCAAAAAACGGATTCGAAATATCGGGAATCATCAAGCCGATTGTATTTGTCTTTTTTAGTCTTAAGCTGCGGGCCAACTGGTTTGGGGCATAATTCAGTTTGTTTGCGGTTTCCAGAACAAGTTCCGCGGTTTTTTTGCTGATACGGTATTTTTCGGCCTTACCGCCAAGAACTCTCGATATTGTTGACGCCGAAAGATGGAGTTCTTTTGAAAGACTCTCTATTGTCGCTTCTGTTTTTTTTGCCATTTGCATATTGCTCAATCCTTTGCGCAAATTTATAATAAATACGCTTATATGTCAAATGATATTTTATATTATTCGCAATAGCACCCGATTTAAGGCATTTTATAATCCTTTCCGTGGTTTAAAGTACGCAATGGTTTGCGCAACAAGGTTAATATCCGGAAAACAGCCCTTTTATATTGCGGAGTTACGTAATAAAATCATTATTTCCATTAATAATCGTATGCTCCCCCATCCGCATCCGGCGCTTTTTCTTTCTGGTTTTTATATTTGTTAAAATTATACGAGAGGGATAAAGACACTATTTGGTTTGATGGACTGCTTTTACTATAGGTATGTATATCTTTATCAAAGCTTTCTCTTGATGGATTGTACCTTATGACATTTGTAACATTAATACTCAGACTTAATTTTCTATCAAAAAAGTTCTTATTGACGGATAAATTTGAATAATAAGAATCGTATGCCTTATATGTTGTAACTTTATATCCGGGATACATAGAGAAATAAAGGTTTGCTTTTATGTCATACCATAAGGTAACATAACTGTTTAGCCGTATGGAAGAAAAGTTATAATTATAAAATATTTTTTCTCCGTCAGTTCTTGTATAGTCCGCATAATTTCTTGAAAAGCTTACTCCGGGCGAAATTCTGAACCACTTAAATATATTTATGGAAGAACTGATTGATAAACCGATTTTTTTTATATTTTCATTATTACGAGGATAAGAATAATAAATACTGTCTTTAATTAATGAGCTTGGCGAATTTACCAGATCTTTCGCATATTCATAATAAGCAGACGAGTTTAATGAAACAGACGGCAGCTCAAAATTCTTTGATATTTCAACTCTGTCTCTGTATGTGGGTTTTATTTCCGGATTGCCGCTGCGACTTGTAGTGTTGGTCAGTTTTTCAATAAATGGATTATACATAGATAAGCCCGGACGTGTAATGCTTCTGCTGTAACCAACATTTATTTGGTTGTCTTTCCAAAGTTTGATAGTCATATTGAGGGAAGGGAAGAAATCAAAATAGTTGTTATCAAAACTCTTAGCGTTTTCAGGAGTCCCCTGATACCTGGTATACTCTGTTCGCAGTCCTAAATTATAATTAAATATTCCGCTTTTATTGGAATATGAGAAATACCCGGCATAAACTTGATCTTCGAACTTAAAAATATCCGAGGTATTATCCTCAGTACTTTTAAGAACATCAAGCTGCGAATAATTCATATAAATATATTGGCTATTCCTATCGCGGAATGTGCTTTTCAATCCGATCTCTGTTTTTTGGTCTCCGGCATCGGAATGGGAATAGTCAAGATTTATTGAATACAGCTTATTGTTGTTGTTATAAAATGTCTTTTCAAGCTCGTCATTATTGTTGGAATATTCCCTGTCAAACAGACCATCCCTATGATTATCGGAACTGGAATAAAAGAAATTGACATTAAAAATATTTTAACATCCACCTCATTATTATAACTCAATTTATACTCGTAGTTTTTCCCTTCGCCAGCATTGGTTGTATTGTTTCTGTATTGCAGTGGAACCGAATTGTTCTCCTGGTATTCATCAATTACCTCTGCATCGCAAGAATTTTCTTTCCCTTTTAAATATGTTAAATTAGATGAGAGCAGACTTCCGGGAAGGAATAAATATTCCAATCCAATTTTGAAAGTATTTGTTTCGGTGCTATAGTTGTTATTTGTATTGTACAATATTTTGGAATAATACGATTCGGGACTGGTCATTTCGCTAAAGCAATTTCCGTCACGGTAATACTTTTCATAATAATAACTCCCAAACATATTAAACTTACCAAACGAGGCGCTTACATCTCCCGAAGCTTTATAGTTATCTTTTGTCCCAATATCCGCTCCCAATCTTGTTCTATAGAGGCTGTTGTAATTTTTCCTGGATATAATATCAATAACCCCGCCCTCTCTCTCCGCATCATATTTTGCCGTAGGGGAAGAAAGTATCTCTATTTTATCTATACTGTTAATATTTAATTGTTCAAGCAATCTGTTTTGGGTCAGTATTGATTCTTTTCCATCTAATAAAACAGAAGCCCGCCTATCGCCCATGATATATATTTTACCTTTATCATCAACCGTAATAAACGGAAGGTCGCGTAATAATTCAAACGCGGTTTGGTTATTACTAATTTTCAGTTTCGAAACATCTATAATTATTTTTCCATTATCGTATACAATTCCAGGTCTGTAGTCAATGATATTTACTTCTTTTGTATTTATTGAGCTTTTTATCAACCTAATATAACCCAGACTTACATCTCCAGCATCTTTATTAACAATAACAGAATCCTTGATTTTTTTCTGGTATCCTATGTAAGAAATAATAATTTTATATGTGGAAGGTTCTAATTTATGGAAAGCAAACCGCCCTAACGAATCAGAAAAAGCAGCCGCATAAACTTTGCCGTTGGTTCTATTGCATAAGGCCACAGTTGCTTTATATAACGGCGATGAATCCAAAGAATCCACAACAACGCCGCTTATTTTTTGTTCATTGTTATGTCCGCCTTGCGGATATAGCACACTGCTAAAAGAAACAACAACTAATATTAACAGTACTTTTGTTTTGTACATGCCACCCCTTGATTTAATAAAAAAGCTTATTTGAAGTCTCTTAACATATCATCCGCATACTTAATTATTTCCAGATTGCTTTTTACCGCCTTACCGTTTTCCAAAAACAGAACGTCTTCCATTCCCGTTCTGCCGGCATACCCTCTCCGTTTTGCTTCCCGCATCAGCTCCCACGAAACCCCGTTAAACCCATGTAATAATCTTGGAATACGCACATCATTTTTATCCAGCGCCTGTTCAATTTCATCTATTGTTTCCAGCGCTTCGCCTAACTCTTCGGCTTCCGGCTCTATCAGTATTCTGCAAACCCTATCCGGTTTATTTGCCACAAATATCTCAGCCGCTTTTTTTTCATTCAAGCCGGCTTCTATATAAACGCCCTTCAAAGCCAGCAGCCTGCATATTTCAACGGCATCATCTTCAATCATGTTTACGGATATGAAGTCGGGTATGCCTTTCCATTCACTTATATATTTTTTTCGCTTTTCCAGATCAGGTTCAATCCACTCGCCGGAGCTTATACCAAGTTGAATAGAGGGGGATATGTTTTTTATTAACGACACCAGATCATTAACATCATCCGGTTTCAGGCTTTCGTTCCCGTTTTTATCATAGCAATGTATATGAAAAATTTTAGAGCCATATTCATATAATTGCTTTACCTCTTTCTCAATTTCGCTTAATGAATGAGGAACATTCTCATTTTGTTCTTTTCCGCGCGCGCCATTAAGAGCAATTTTAATTAACATTTCTCTCCTTTTCATCCAAATAAAGATAAAATCTGGCAGAGTATGCTTTTATTTGATCAGGAGCATACTTTTTACTACTGTGCCTTTTCCAGCAGAAATTTTATAAAGATAAATTCCCGAACTTAATTTTTGGGCATTAAAATTAATTTTGTGGTTACCGGCTTCAAGATAACCATCAAAAAGCGTTGCCACTAACCGCCCTGTTACTTCAAACACCTGCACTGAAACATTACCGGCATCAGAAAGGCTGAAGCTGATAGTAGTTGACGGATTAAATGGATTGGGATAATTCTGTTCCACCTTTAAACTGGCCGGCTGGCTATAAGTTTGCGCCGCGTCTTTATTGTTCTGATTTACTTTGCAGGTATCACTTTTGGGCAAAATCCAGGTTTCGTTAGTAAAACATGTATTCCAGCCTGTCTGATTTACAGCCCGTATTTTATAACAGACTGAAGTATCCGGCGCAATAACAGTTTCATCCGCATCAGTATAACAGGTGTTTATGGTTTTGCCTTTTAATAGCCAGTTCCCATCTTTCTTTTTCCACACTTCGTAATTTGCAAGATCGGGTAAAGCGCTGGCATTCCACTGTAAATATGGATGTCCGTTGTTTGTACCTATACTAAAATTCAATGGCGTATAGCCATCGCTGATTGTTGTTGTATGCGTAGTAGGATTTTCAAACACACGGATAGGCGAGGAAGACCACGTCCGAAGTTTGCAATATTGAGGATAAAATATTTCCACCGGACTGATTACATCCTTACCGTCCATTCTTTTTAGATAATACCTGTCAACAAGTTCATAGACCACATACCTGATGGAGCCCTGCGCATTAAGCTGAAGTGATTCATCCATTTCGCTATAAGCATTGGAGCTATATTTATTAACCAGAACAGAGGGGATACTAAACCTATCCATATATGCTATCCCAAGCGCCTGCTTTGTGTTCAAATGTGTAAATTCAGCCGTTCCATCTTCTGACCAGCTGTGATCCAAAACAGCGTTTGTCATATCTCTTTCCGCCTGAGTAATACCGCTATGTTTTTGATATTTAGTAGTGAGCTGGAACCCATGTTCATAGGAGAAATCTTGGATTTTTTTCCAGGATTGCGTTCTTATTATTTTGTAGAATGGGGTTCCAGCAATTTGACTCGACCGGGAATATGAGTCGTCATGCACCAAAGTAAATGGTATCCACGTTTCTCCAATAACTGTTTCTTCAGAATACAAAGGACTGCTGGCCGTATAACTTGTCATTACCGGAGGCTCCGGGATATTAAAAAGCAGACCGGGTTGATATACAAGGTTGTTTGCCAAAACATTACCTGAACCGGGGATGTCCCCAACTTCAGTCATTTTGAAATAGGAATAATCATCATTTACTTGACTTGTATTAAAACCGAGCATATCATATACGCCGGTTTTTTCTCCTGTTGTACCATATAAATTCCGTTCAAAACCATAAAAGCAGCCCGTTGCCACCACGCTTTGTATCTGGAAATATTCTCCATTTATGTTAGTAAATTTAAACCTTTGTCTGTTCTCTGTTAAACTACTGTTATTGCTCAATATTTCAGTCTCATTAATCATCAGAGGATTCCCCGTTTCAGCATTAATTATATAGAACTCGTTATCATTGCCCGAAACAGGCGCTATTATCCATTTTTGCCTGGGGTTATTTGTATAATCATAAGCTAATGAAATATAATCATCTCCAAGTACGGAATTCCCGACATAAATATTACCCTTGTCAATTCTTGTAAGTACTTTCCCACTAAATCCTTTCGATTCAATCTTATAATATTTATGATAAAAATCATCCTGCGGTGGTATTGCAAACAACGTTCCGCAAAAAAAGATTACAACTGCCATTGATATGAGGAAATAAGCACATGTTTTCATTTTTCCCTCCAATTAAGTAAAAAGTATAAAATAAAGGGGCATAGTTTTTTTTGGGGGGGTATTTAACAAGATAAAAAATATTACAATATTCTCCGCATACATGTATAAATGTATTGCTCAATTTAATTCCTTCTCAGGTATCTTGTAATTCTTAGTACCGTCCAAACAACCTCCGCCTTCCCGTTTGTTCCCTTGCGTACTGTTAGAAGTAACTGCTTATAGTGCAAATTATGGAGAAATTGCTCTATTTGCAAGTATGGAACAAGACTAATCACAAAAATTATGCTCCACAGAAAAAGAAAAGGAGAAAAATAAAGCAATACCATAGTCATGCTGTTAGCAATTTCTTAAGAGATCGCCGGGTATTAACAGCGCTTTCCCTAAAAGCCAAGATAATAGAGAAATCCGAGAAAACAGACGAGGAACCGGAATCGGTCGTGCTGAGTCATGCAATCATTGATCTATATATAACCAGTTAAAGAGGTATAGACGGATGAAGTATCAGATTGGACATAAAAACAGGGAATGGGTTACTCTTTTCAGGTAATCCATTCCCTAAAAGATGAATTTACTATTTTAAATTATTTTGAACTTTAATAATGCTTTTTAATGAATCACTACTCAATGGTTTATTATGCATACTTAGAGTATGAACTCCCAAGCCATTTTCGAGTTCACTTTCATCATTAAAAAAGATCTCAAAATCTTTACAAAACGGACATGAAACATGTTTTTCATTTTGAACATTTTCCTCTAATTTCCCTACTTTTATTTGATCGTTGATTTGAGCATTGTTTAAACGAATACTATGATCGCATAGCATGTGCAAGCCAAATATTATATCGGTCTCTGTAGTATCTGAGGATTGGATACGATAGTTACACCCTTTTTCAGGACAAGAAATATTTTTAATTTCCGGGACTTTAGTAACCTGCGGATAAACGTTAAATAAAAGGCAGGAACAAAACAAAAACGAAAAAAGACTTACAAGTAAGTTCTTTTTGAATGAATTGAGATAAAACATATTTACTCCTAAAATATATTTAAAGGGTTAATTAAAATAATTTACTATCTGCTAATAAATTATTCAGTAAATATATTTCGTTAAATACTCCCGTTTCATTTTCATATTAAAGGTTTTATTGAGATAACATCTCCCCGCCACAAACAGAACCCCTTCATAAGGGAGGATTTCGGATTCATCAAATTTCTTTACTCACACAATCGAAATATGTATTATTATTTTAATAGAATAGCAAGAGAATTGCAAGTGTTAAAAATACCCCCCGCAAAAACTGACATCGGAGGATATGGCTTTGCATATAAAATATATAGTCCTTTCGCAAGTGAAAATTCTTTTACGTTTATTATTATTTACCCGCTTGATTTAGGGAGAGTTCAAATAAGTTTTCTTACTCATATATAAACTCTCCCTCTGTATTTTCCTTTTTTTCGGCTTTCTCTGGCTTCCATTTTTCGCCTCAGCTTTTTTCTGATTTAAGAATTTCCGAGACGACATTTGCGGCTATTTTATCAGCATCATTTTTTTTACCAATACCGGATTATTCCCGCCACCTTCATTTGCTTTAAGCACGTAAAAGTATACGCCGCTTGCAAGGTTGGCTCCGTTAAAACTGACTGTATAACTGCCTGTATTTTTATTTTCGTTTACAAGAGTCTTTACTGCTCTGCCGAGCGCATCATATACCTTTAACGTTACAAACGCATTCTTTTGTATTCTGTATTCAATTTGCGTTGAGGGATTAAACGGATTGGGATAATTCTGTTTCAGTTCAAAAGCCGTTGGTATATCGGAAGGTGTGTTTTTCACTTCGGTTGCGGTCTGCGGCTGAGCTATGGCTATATTATAAACGTGCGAGCCGAACGCGTCCGATTTCATACCGTCTTCAAATTTAAGATATAATGTATGCCAGCCCTTATCGTAATATTTATTTAGATTAACAGAAAGAGTTACTTTATTGAGCAATGCAACGTGAGCGTTTACCGTTGTATCCGCGCTCCATTGAAACACTTTATCCCAAGGGCCATCAAGACTGTTACTTACGCTGACCAAGTACTCATTGGCTATTGTGGCGCTTAACAGCAAATCCTTAACATTATTACTCAAAGCTGCCAGTGTATCAAGGTTAAACTTGTAAATTATTTTGTCATTATAATCGGCCCATCTCGATTCAGAATCATAAGATGTTCCGGTATAGCCGGGCAACAGGTATGCGAGTTCCGTGGAATTATTATTAGGTACAAATTGCAGTATATTGGTTCTCGGTTTTAAGTTTTTACTGATTAAACTTACAAATTCATCGGGAGAAACTACGCGCACATTGCTGTTAAGCTGTTTTATACAATTCATAACATCGGTTACCGAACGGGACCATACATGCACAGGTACAAGGCTGTAACCAGCCGATGAGTATATGTTTTTGGAAGCCAAGTTTAACTTCTTGGCAAGGGAAGTGGAAGTTTCAAAACCATCCCACAAATTATACCTGCCATAAATAACCGGTTTATTATTAACAAATGTTACTTTACCCTGTCCGCCAGAATAGTTGCTGTAGAAATAATAAAATATAGCGTCAATATTATCCTGCTGAAGATATGGCAAAAGATATTGTGAATTATCGTTGTTGCCAAGAATGTTAACTATGCGCATATCCGCCTTCTTCATGTACTTATTTGTAAGAGAGGCAAAGCCCTGCAAGTCCTTGTACTTATCCGGGTATATATATCCAAGCCCCGAAACGCTTGCAATAAAATAATCGCGCCCGATACTGTTACACGCGGCGTTATCGTAAACATATTTCAGTATTGTTGGTGAAAGTTCTGTCATTGCCGGAGATTCGCTCCAGCCAAGTTTCATTTTTCCCCTGTTTGGGTTGGCGTAATAATTTGTATCATCTACAAACTGGTTAAACAACCAGTCTATATTATCTCCGTCCGTCATAAGGAAACAAACAGTATGTATATTTTCATCGTTGCTTACGGTGGAATCCGGTTGTTTTTGTTTGACTGTTGCCGAAAAATTGGAAAATGTAGAAAGATTGGAGGCATAATCGGAAGCATGAACAAATTCGTTATAATTAGAAGCCTGGCTTACCAGTTGAAATTCGTCAAAACCCCATCCCATAAGAGCGGAATTTGGATTGAACGAAGCGAACATTTCGTTTGTCTTTGCATCAAACGAGTCGTTATAAAATGTCATCATTTTACCGAACACTGAATAATCGGCCAGGAAATTGTCCTTGGTTTCCTTCTGAAAACAAAAAATATTCTTATTTACCTGACTGCCGTAATTATCAAAAAACCACGCTTCATCCTTGCCGCGAACATCGTCAATCTTCGGTATTCCGAGTCCGCTTACAATTGACTCATTATCAGCTGTAACGGCAATGCATTTCTTTATGCCGCAAAGAGAAATTGCCGCATTCACCGAGTTATCGCCGGTATTACAAATTACATAGCCATTTATTTCGTTTTTAAACAGCTTTATTAATGCGGCAAAAGCGCCATCAAGCGAATCTATTACCGTAACGCCATAGTTATTTTTCAGATCATTAAGCCAAATATTATACGAAGAAGTTGTAATTCGGTAAAGCCTTGGTTTTTTCTGAGCAAGCAAACCCTGTAAAGTTTGCATTGTAAGCATCTGGCTTTCGTTATAGTTCGCATCAGATATTTTGTAAAGAGTATCAGGTTTTTGCGAAACAGGATACGGACTACCTTCAATCCGGTCGGCAGTTTGTGAATAGACTGAAATACAGAACAGAAGAACAAGCAGTAATATCTTTTTCATTATAGTATAAATCCCGATTAGTTTTAATCACTAAATTCTATTTCTTTCTTTGCAGGAAGGATAGTTTTTGGAAAATTTATTTCAGTATAAAATACATTAAATATGGAAGTATGGCTTGCATCTTTGTTTAAGTTTAATGTCTGTAAGTAAAGGATACGGGTAATTTCATTATACTATTTGGGTAAAATCACGATGGTATTTAATAAACAATCTCTTCACCCCAACTGAGAATTTGGATAATGCTTCATATATCGGAGGTAATTATCGTTCAATTGTTAATCTAAAAAATAACAACTTCCGCTTTAAATACGTTTATATTATTTTTACTTTTAGGTTATTGTTCTTACATTGTTTTGTAATGAGATGGAATTTTTCTGCGAAACAAGGGAAATTCTCTCCAAATGGAACAACTTATTAATTATGCTCACAAACAATATTGATAAAATTATGAAAAAATTCCTTCTATTTATTGCCCTGTTGCAACTTTCGTTCATTGGCTTTTTGCAAGCCCAAACAACTGAAAAAGAATTTTTTAGCGATTCCCGATATGCAGGGGGCTTGCATTGTCCCTACATATATACCGCTTCAAAACAAACCCCCGCGCCGGCCGGTTATACGCCTTTTTATATCAGTCATTACGGACGTCATGGCTCCCGCTGGACAATCCCTACAAAATATCATACGCTTCCAAATGAAATTTTAGAGAAGGCGCTTAAAGCGGGAAAACTTACCGAATTGGGAAAAAGCGTTTGCGAACGAATGAATATTATTGCCGCTGACGCCGCCGAGCACTACGGAGATCTTTCCTCCCTTGGCGCCAAAGAACACAAAGGGATAGCGGAACGCATGTTTAAATCTTTTCCCGAAGTCTTTTCCACAGATAATGGACGCAGGTGCTATATTTTCAGCAGATCCACCCAGGTGCCAAGGTGCATTTTAAGTATGGCTGCTTTTAACGAACGTCTGAAAGAATTAAACCCGGCAATAGAAATTACAAGGGAAGCCACAAAAAAAGACCACTACCTTAATAATGGCGCCAATATAAACACAGACACCGTAAATACAATTGTAACAAATTTCATTAAAAAGCATTTTAATCCTGAGCGGTTTATTTCTTCAATTTTTAACGATAAATCTTATGCGGATGAAAATGTAAAAGATCAGGAAACACTCGCGTATTATATATTCATGGCAGGAATTAACATGCCGAATCTGGAGCAGATGAAAATTTCTTTGATGGATGTTTTTACCAGAGACGAAATATTTACTTTTTGGCAGGCTTCAAGTATGGAAATGTATTTTTACGTTGGTCCATCACCCATTAACGGTAAAAACGCGCTGAAAAGCGCTTCTCTGTTGCTTAAAAATATTCTGGATTGCGCTGACAGCGCCATTAAGAATAAAAACATTTCGGCCGATTTACGTTTTGGCCACGATAGTTATATTGTACCCCTGCTCGCCCTTATGGATATAAAGAATATGAATGTTCCCGAATCGGATCCGGATAAGGTTTATAAAGTCTGGTGCGATTTTAAGGCTTCGCCAATGGGAACCAACGTACAGTTGATTTTTTATAAAAATAATAAGAATGACGATATTCTTGTAAAGGTTCTTCATTGCGAAAAGGAGGTTGAAATACCGGTAAAGACAGACATTGCCCCTTATTACCATTGGAAAGATTTAAGAGCGTATTATCAGGAAAAAATATCCCGTTAAACCGGGGTTTGTTTCTTGAAGCTATCTATATTTATTGTTTTAAACTGACTTTAAAGTATAAACCCCCGCGCGTTTTATTACTACGCGCGGGGGTTGTTTATATATTTAATTCCGTATTTCTTCTGTCTGCAAGTTACTTCATTAATAAAAGCTTTTTCGTATCAACAAACACTCCCGCTTTCAGACGGCAGAAATATATTCCGCTTGGCAAACCCGGCGCACTCCACTGTGTTGAGTATGTTCCGGCAGCCATTTCCTTAGCTAAAAGCGTGGTTATTTCTCTTCCCAACGCGTCATATATTATTAACGACACAAACGATTTTAGCGGTATGCTAAACGAAATAGTTGTTGAAGGATTAAAAGGATTCGGATAATTCTGGGAAAGTAAATAATCATTAGGAATTGACTTATTTGCTTCGTTTACGGCTGATACATGAGAAACCGTAACAACTCTCGCCACGTATCTGGCTGAATTGCCGGCCGCATCGTAAGCTGTTGCAGCAATTTCATGCGTCCCGACTGTCAAATTTGTTGTATTGTACTTAAACTGATAAGGCGGACGCGTAACGGCAGCTACAACATTATTATCAACCATCAACTCCACTTTTGATATTGTCCCGTTATTATCGCTTGCAACCGCGTTAATTAATTGAAGCGTATCCAGCACAGCGCCTTCGAACGGCCATGTCAAAATTACTTGAGGCGGAGTAATATCTGGCAATTGCGGTGTGGGAACCGTATTACCCAATTTCATATTTGCATTTTTAATCTTGCCTATTATAAAATCGGTGTATTCGGGCTCAATATTGTACGACGAACTTGGCGTATATGTATCGAACTGGTAAAACTCCCAAATCCATGGCGAGCTGAAAGGGATTTTAAGCTCTACAATTTTATTAAGGACATTTTGACTAAACAAAGCGTTTGTATCCTGATTGATATAAGGAGAAACGTCCCCATACTCGCCGACATATAATAACTTACCTAACGAATCCGTTGCCTGTTTGCAGTATTTTAAGAAATTTGCATTGGTTTTCCCCGTTTCACCAAAACGCTCCTGGTCTCCATCGTTATAAAAATGAACGCTTACAATATCCAGGCCTTCATGCACATCGCCAAGATATTTTAGAAAGTCTTTATATGAATCCTGCGTCCAGTCAGCTCCGCCACTTGACCATTGCGGTTTTAAGCGAAGATGTTGGGCCGCTGGCCGGGGCGCGGCAAAACCTGAGGAAATCGGGTGATCGGGATCAAGGCTTTTTATGTATGCGGCAAGGCTTTTTGTAAAACCGATCATTTGATCTGTTGAGAAATTCCCAGTCAGATCGGCATATAAGTTTAGTTCACAAGTCAATTCATAAAAATAAAGCATTGGGTGATTTTTATAATGACTTATAAAATCGGCAATATATTTTGTTAACAATAGATATGATTTTGACTGCTGATTTTTTATCATTTCGGTTGGTGTTTCGCCGGTCATACATTGAAATTGCGTCCAATTCCATACAAAGACAGGCACAATTTTTATCCCGTTCGCGTTTAGGTCATACATCATTGTATCAAAACGTTTCCAGTATTCCGCAGGATTCGAAACCCACAGATCCAAATCTCCACTGGCATTAATGGAGGCGGGAGCGTAGCCTGTTGCGGCAAACCGCATATACGATATGCCTATGTTTTTAGCGTCAACAATAGCCTTTCGGGCCATTGCTTTGGTAATCTTCTGGTTAGCCGTGTCGCCGCTCTTTCCCAGATATTGCAAAAAGAGGTCAAATTTGTTCAATCCAACCGATGGCTGAAATGAATTTGTCTTTTTTACGTTGGTAATAGCATTATTAAAATTTGTTTGTGCAACTGTCTCCATGTTTGCAATACCAATACTTATTGCAAGCGTAAATGCAAACAACACCCTCACATGACATTTTGTAATCATTGTTATCCTGTTTTTATAATAGTTATAATTAATTCTTTCCCTTTGTGAAAATTTTATATAAACCGCTTCTATGGTATAAACAGATAGTTGTAACAGAAATAATCTTAAAAATCGGGATAAAAATATGTTCCGGCATGATTTTAAACTTGCACATCTATCCATTTCTTCGGTATGTGGGTTTTTACGCAATACATTTGGTTTATACTGCCATGAATTGTTTTGCTTTTGCCCTCTCTTTTTCTTTATTCAATTTTTACCGAGGTCAATAAAAAAAACAGCCGTTTATTTTATTAATTATCTTCTTATTAAAGAATTTGACCATTTTCTTAAATTAGCCCCTCCGTTATTTAAGAAAATTGCAATTTATTTAAATTAGCCACCCTGTTATTTAAGATTTTTACGATTTTTTTAAATAAGCTACCAGGTTATTAAAAAAAATAGCGATTAGTTTAAATTAGTTATTTGTTTATTTAACCCAAACATAGCAATGGTTTTAGTTTTTTTAGTGGGAATTATTGAAAGCAAAAGGCAGAAACACTTTACAAAGAGAGTATATGTTTTTACAAAATACCTTAAAATATTCAGTTAATAATTTTTACTATAAGGCGCAAACTTTGCGCGCAGCTTGTTTTGAGTTAACTTAAGTAATTATTCCATCCCTTCAGGAACAGGTATAGGCTATATTAAGTAGTATATGAACAAAATTTCCAGGTGGCGGTAACCAGAGTTACAGATAATTACCGCCAGTGAAATATTGCTTATTGAATACCCAAGAGGGGGAGGATGCTTGCCGGCTTTATATGCCCGGTAAGCGAAGCCGGAATAAGGAATATATCGCTTCCGGTGACAGTATTATGAATACGCGCTATACATGGGTAACGCTCCCCGTTATCAGGAATCAGCAAATGCTTGTTTGTTTTTGTAAAGCCCATTGGCTGAAACAGAAGCGGTTTTGCTATTGCGAAATCTGTAAACGCTTCCCTGACAGGCACATCTACAGAAGTTAACCCACTTAAAGGCCCCTGAAATTCAATACCGGAACCTTCTATAGAAAAGCCAAACGCTCCACGCGCTGTCTCCCACGAATTAAAATAGTTTCCATTCCCGGCATACAGCACACCGCTTCTAAGCGGATTCGCAAGCGTCATCCCCGTATTCACATCTACAGGCTGCCAGGCCATATTGCCAGATTCAATTTCTACCATAGCGGTATCTTTATACAATCCACCGCCACCGCCTGTATCCAATATCTGAACAGCTATTACATTATCGCCGCCGAAATTAAGCTTTGAATATAATGAATCTCCCGGTTGAATAGCGTATCTCCTAATTTCCTGCCAGCCTTCTTTTGAACCGAGGAATGAACCGTTTATATACGTCCAGTCTACATCGTCAATCATTCCAAGATTGATATAAACCGCCTTGCCTTTTGCTTCAGCCGGCAAATTGAAGTGTGTTCTGTACCAACCCCAGCCATCATAATTTTTCTTCAGATGATCTTCCCATAATTGCGGTACTCGTATGGGTTCCCAATCATTATCAGTAAAAGAAGGTAAGAACCACTTATTAACAAATCCGGTTTCTTCGGCCCTTGGCACTTCTGCGCTATCACAGGCAGTTTTAAATAACCATTTGTTTAATATTTTGTGACTCAAGGAAGGACGGAAATCATACCAATCAATAACTCCGCCTGTTTCGCCAACAACTCCGCGGTCCTGCATTGTTGCTCCATAAAACACTATGGCATTTCCATTGGAAAGAAAATGGTCAAGCGTTGTTCGCGTGTTATTCCCGCTTTTACTTTTTAATGGTAGCGCGTTGCCCATAACAATAAACGCTGTTGCCTTAGCAGTATCAAGCTTTGCAAGTTCCTCCGCCGTTATTACTTTGCCCGGCATATTTTGCAAGCGCATATCGTTAAACGTAGTATCATAAAAAACAACGGCCTCTCTTTTTTCTATTTCCGGATATTGAATAGAAGACAGCGTAGTTTGAGCAAAAGCCGTTGAGGAAGTATTTTCATTTATTGTTATCTGTTTTGAACCAACGACTGTAACACCGGTCTGCGTTTCAACAACCTTTACACTTTTATCTGTAATTTTAATTTTTAGTTTTCCATCTATTTGCGATAGAATTACTTTTCCTTTACACAATGGAATTTCGGCGCTCCAGTTTTTCCATGTTTTTGGCACATGCGGATTAACGCGAATACGAGCGCATCCCGGCTCAAGTATTTCAAAACCAAGCAGCCCTTTTTTTACAGCGTCAAGATAAGAGCCGGCAGCCGTCAAAAAGGCATTTCCCCCTTCGGTCACTCCTTCGGGCGATGTAAGCTCTTCAATTAATCCCGGATAATGCTCGTCTTCCAAAGTTTTTGAGCAACACTCCAATAAATGAACACCACCGTCAATATCTCCATTTCTAAATCGCACGCTTGCTTCAAGCGCGTTCCACCATGGCCACATTTTATAATTATGATCAACCGTTAAATCCACTACAGTCATTGGAGGATATATTGTAGTTGAACCAGCTTTTCTCCAATTGTTTTTAACTATTGAATTGAGAATACGCGGTATTTTATTTTTTGGAGCTACTCCACAGTCAATTGCCAGCATATTGGCCGCGGAAGCGGAACGTTCATCGCGGAGATCCCATAACGATAGGTTATCGTATATTCCGTTTTTATCGTTCCACAACTTTTCGTTTATTCCTGTTACAAATCTTGAACCGACTTTTTTAATTTCGTTATATTCATCTGGTTTACCGCATTCCAATTCTACTTTGCAAAATATATCAAGCAGCTTAACAAACAGAGCGTTTGAATAAAGTATACGAGAACCGTCCGGCAGTTCAAGGTAACGCGAGTGATCCATCCATTCGGATACATCCGTTAAAATTCCTTCGTCTTTATAATCTCTGCTTATCCACATTTTTACCCAGGGTAAAAGTATCCGCTCTGCCTTTGATAAAAAACTTTTATCACCGGTATAAAGGTAATACTGCCATACCGCGCTTGTAAGCCATGCCATACCTTCGGCGGTACCTCCCTGTGACGGATCATCGGTCACTTTCAGGCTTGCGGGATTATGGGAAGCGTATCTTTTCAGATCATATTCTATAGTGGTTTTAGCTTGTGAAAAATTCCCCGCCGCCAATGCGCCCGGAACCAAACCGGAACCAAGATCGCGAGACCAGACATCCCGCCAGCGGAATATTTCGCATACATGCAGTCTGCCGTCAAAACCAAGATCCATAAGATAGCGGTTAAATGGTATTGTCCGGTCAATTGCCTTTAAACCGGATGTTAATTTAAAACCAATATCATATCGATGCATCATTAGATTTTTGAGTTCTTCATAGCTGCCTGAAGGTTTGTCCGCTTCCTGATAAAACAAAATTTCCGCGGAGCGCTTATGGAAACTGACTGGTATTATTCCAACCGGATTAACAGCTGGTTTCCCGTTTTCCTTCAATAGAACCGTTAGATTTTTTGCATCGCCCGTAAAACGAAAACAAATAAAATACGGAGCGCCGGGAAGTGAGCCATGAAGAATTTCGAGCTTAAAATTTGCTGCTTTCATCTTGTATTCCACGCCGCCGGGGAAAAACTCCGCTTCGGAATTTTCGTTTTCAAATTTCACAGGATGACCATCTTGCAGTATGGAAAAATTTCCGCGTGTATTTCCTCCTGTATGAAAAATAAAACCGTCATTACGTACCCGCACAACGGACTTTCCGTTGCCAGCCAGACCCTCAGGCATTTTTCCTTTAAAGTATATTGTATCGGTTTGAGAGGCAGGTAAAGTCAAAGCATCAAGCAATAAAAACAGGAATAAACAAACAATTGTACGCTTCACTTTGTAATCTCCTTAATGTTATAATTGTATTAAGTATTTGTCGGCAATTAGGTCTTAATCTGATATAATAGATTGTAAATCACCGGCAGGATATATCAGGATATCTATAAGAGAACAATAATGTTATATATTAAACTATATGGCTGTTCTATTTTATCTTTGCAGGTTTTAACCCAAGAGCTTTAATAAATCCATTATTGATTGAACAGTTATCAATCTCAGTATTGGTTAAGAGATTGTTAAGAATAACCATCGCGCTATCCCTTTGAATATGATTCTTTCGTATGTCATCGTAAGTTACGCGCGGGCCTTCCGCAAAGGCAATAATCCTCTTATAATTTTCAGGCATTTCTATTGCAAGCATACTGCTTGTAGCCGCCATCTTTTTATATGGCCAAAAACACCAGCCTATATTGTTACTATCAAGAACCGCTCTGAAAGTATCTATCCATTCATCCGAATTTTCCCCTGATTCACTAAGCCAGATAGGGACATTGTATTTTATGGAATAATCCACATACTCCTGTATAACGCTTTTTTCAGGAGCCGTCCAGTACTTATGGAAAGCATATATCGTGTTTTTATCTATCGGCTTATCGAATAGTTTAAAGTTTAATCCCCATTGCGCGCCGTCCAATATGATAATATGGTTTTTATCTACGGAACGTATTGCAGACGTAATGTCCTTGTAAAAAGATACAAGTTTTTTGTTAAGCGCGGCAGTGTCATAATAATGAGCTACAGGTTCATTAAGCACTTCATAACCAAGAATGATTTTTTGGGATCTATATCTTTGCGCAATGTTTTTCCATACATTCAAAGCCAATGTTTGCGAGGCTTTCGATTCGAAAAGGAAAGGATAACCGTAACTGTCATCTATATTATCGCCGGTTTGTCCCCCAGGTGCGCAGTGCATGTCCAACACCACATAGAGTTTTGCCTTCTCACACCAAGAGAGCAGTTTATCCATTAAACGGAATCCTTCCGCGTTTTCAGCGGAAGGATTGTTACCATTAATAAATAGTTTATAATGTAAAGGTACGCGAACTGAATTTAATCCGCACTCCTTGATAAATCTAATATCTTTTTCAGTAATATATTTCTGTCGATATTTTTGCCAGAAAATTTCGGCGTCCTGTTCGCCAATCAACTGGGCCGTCATATCAAAAAGCATTCTTGCGGAATTTGTTTTTTCAAATTTCAACATATAGCCTTCTGGAACAAGCCAGTTACCAAGACCAATTCCCTTGAGGTTAAGCGTATCGCCGGCGGGGGAGAGAATAGCCCTACCTGAGACGTGGCAGAACTTTGTTCCGCCGTACACAAAAGCCAGTGAAAAAAGATAAACACAGAGTACCGAATAAAATACTGTTCGTTTCATATTATTTCGCGCTTATAATTGTAAATTGCCCGCTTAGTTCCGCCAGACTGTTTGTACCTACAAAAACGGTTACTTTTCCCGGTTCATTGCAAAATTCCATTTTGTCATTATAGAACGATAATTTTTCCGGAGTCAGTTCAAGTTTTACAACTCCGGATTCTCCCGGGTTCAAAGTAATTTTCTGAAAATCTTTCAATTCGCGCACAGGTCTTGTTACGCTTGCGGAATTTCTGTTAATGTATAGCTGAACAACCTCGGAAGCCTTATATTTGCCGGTGTTGGTAACTTTAACAGAAACATGATTTGTCTCTGTAGAAGAAATATTCTTTTCATCAATTTTGAGATCGGAGTATTCAAATGTTGTATAACTTAAGCCATAGCCAAAAGGGAACAAAGGCTTTTCGGAAAGGTCAATATACTTTGACGAAAAGAAATTATCTGGCTGAGCGGGTCTGCCTGTATTTTTATGGTTATAGTAAATAGGCACCTGCCCCGTTGCAAGAGGGAAGGTTGTTGTAAGTTTACCACAAGGCACAAAATCGCCGGAGAGAGCGTTGGCAATTGCTTCACCCGCGGTAATTCCGCCAAACCAGGCGTCAAGTATTGCATCGGCATTTTTCTCAAGGGCCGGTATTGCAAGCGGTCTGCCGTTCATTAGAACAACAACAATAGGTTTACCGCATTTACGGAGAGCTTCGAACATGGCGTTTTGCGCGCCCGGTATTTCAATTGAGGCTCTTGCGGAAGCCTCGCCCGAAAAATGGCCATCTTCGCCAATTACAAGCACAACAAGTTCGCTTTCATTAGCGGCTTTTATCGCTGCCGAAAAATCTTTTTCTTCAGGATTATTGATGGAGCACCCGAATGTATATGTTATTTCTTTTCCAGGGTATTTTTTTTGCAACCCCTCCAGAACAGTTACAACTTTATTTGTATCGCCAAACTGTTCCCAGCAACCAAGCAGATTTCTTTTGCTGTTGGCTAATGGACCAATAACAGCTATCTTATTTAAGTTTTTATCAAGCGGCAGCACATTGTTTTTATTTTTAAGAAGCACTAAAGTATTTTCGGTAACTTCAAGAGCGGCAGCGCGTTCAGCGGCGTTGCCTATCTCTGTAGCTTCTTTCTTTTCATCACAGAAGCGGAACGGATCGCTGAATAATCCAAGGCGGAATTTAACCCTTAGTATTCTGCGTACCGATTCATCAATTGTGGCAACAGAAACTTCTCCGCTGTTTACAAGCTCCTTAAGATTATTAAGGTAAGCTCTTGTCTCCATATCCATATCAAGCCCGGCATCAATAGCTTTTTTTGCAGCCTCTTTATTATCTGCCGAAACCCCGTGCGCCACAGTTTCGCCAATTGAGTTCCAGTCGCTTACAACAAAGCCGGAAAAATTCCATTCGCCGCGCAGAATATCCGTCAATAAATGTCTGTTTACAGAAGAAGGAATTCCCGCAATTTCGTTGAAAGAACACATTAAGGTTTGCGCGCCCGCGTCTACAGCAGCCTTAAACGGAGGCAGGTATACTTCGCGAAGCGTACGTTCGGAAATATCAACCGTATTATAATCGCGTCCGCCTTCAGCGGCTCCGTAAGCCGCAAAGTGTTTGGGGCAGGCAATAATATGTTCACCGGCAAGGTTATCTCCCTGAATACCCTTTATCCTCGCGGCGGCAATCCGAGCGCCAAGATATGTATCTTCTCCGCTTCCCTCCGCAATGCGTCCCCAGCGAGGATCGCGCGCTATATCAACCATCGGCGCGAACGTCCAATGAACGCCGCAATTATAAGCTTCCTTTGCCTGCGTAGAAGCCGATTTTTCAATAAGCTCCATATCCCATGTGCAGGATTCAGCCAAAGGGATAGGGAAGGTTGTCTGGAGACCATGGATAACGTCAAAGCCAAAAAGCAATGGTATCTTCAAAGGCGATTCGGTAACAGCTATGTGCTGTAATTCTCTTGTAAGCTTTGCGCCAACAGCGTTAAGAAAGGAACCTACTTTTCCTTCTTTAATAAGTTTCTTAAAATCCTGCCCTATCGATACCGGCTGTGTAGGGCCCCACCCCCAGCCATGAGCTACCTGATTTAGTTGTCCTATCTTATCATCCAGACTCATAAGAGACATGACGGAGTCTATTTGGTGTTCGTAATTCGGCCATGGCTTTGTTCTGTTTTGTCCCATTATAAGAGTGCTGCAGATAAGAATGGAAAAAAGAATCAACCTTCTAAAATTCATGATATACCTTCCTGTAATTTGGCATGTTAATTGCGAAAACAACTATTTACTATAAGTTGTCCTGGTACCGAATATTGCCTTATGAGAAATCTTTTAACTCTCGTATTAACATCATTAATTTAATGTAACTCTGTTAAATTCTTAAAAAGAGCTTATGAATTACTATCCGGCAGAAAATAATAATCAGATCATCTCAAAAATAGTCAGTTTACCAGTTATTTTATATAGCCGGTTGCAATTTTTGTGCCCTTTTTTGTATTTTAATATTATGAGATATTTGATATTTTGTTTCGATTGCCGGCAATGGCTTTATTATTCTGATAATTTGAGGTTATTAATTTGATAATCCAACTTTTAAACCGATTGAAGGCAGACAAATATTTTTTGACAGTCATAATCATCCTGATTGCAATAGCTTTTATAATTGTAAATTCTTTCCTCAGTTCCGGTAATTTAAGACCAAAAAACAGTGTTGTAACTATCTATTATGTCGATCACATTTCACATGCGCATAGAAAAATCATCGATATGTTCAATCAGAAATATGCGGGACAAATTCATGTGGAAGCCATTAATCTGCCATTCGATAAATTCAGCACAAATGAGCGCAAAGAACTGCTCGCAAGATATTTGAAAAGTAAAAGCGACAGGATAGATGTTTTTGCGGTCGATCAGATTTGGGTGCCCCGTTTTGCAAAATGGGGAGTATCTCTTAATAAGTATTTCCCCAAAGACGAAACAGATAACCTGCTGGAAAAGGCGTGTGAATCGTGCTATTACCATGATTCGCTTGCCGCGCTGCCTCTTTATATTGATATTGCCATTACAATTGCCCGCAGGGATATTCTGCTCAAATATCCGCACGGAGATAAAATAATAGACGAACTTGAAAAAGGAATAACATGGGAACAGCTTATCAAGCTGCATTCAGAACTTAAACTGCCTAATCCGTTTTACGAATTTCAGGCGCAGGACTATGAAGGACTTAACTGTCTTTTTACCGAGCTGGTCGCTTCTCAGGATGCATCTTATCTTTCAGGCGATTCTTTGAATCTGGTTGGGAATCCCGCGGTTAAAAAATCCGTCCAGTTACTGGTAGATCTCGTAAACAAATACCGCATGTCGCCAAAAGAAGCGACTAATTTTCAGGAAAACGAAAGCTTCCGTCATTTTATTAATAACAACGGCGTTTTTGTAAGAGCCTGGCCAAGCGTGTATGGAAATGACGATAAAGTTTTTCCCGGTTTCAGCAAATTGCGCCCTAATTTAATTCAGGTGCCGAATCCTTATTTTGAAGGACACAAGGAGGTGGCTATTTTAGGCGGCTGGAATCTTATGATTGCCAAGAACTCGCAAAAGCTGCCGGAAGCCATTAAGTTTCTGAAATTTGTTGCGAGCGAAGAGGCCCAAAAAGTAATGTTCGAAGAGGGCTTATATCTTCCGGTTCTCAAGCAGATATATCAAGATAAGAGTTTTACGGCCAAATATCCGAATTTAAAATTCTTCAGGGAATATATAAAACACGGCGTTCATCGCCCCTTCCTGAACGAATACACGGCAATGTCCGATGTTCTTACAAGTTATTTACGCGCGGCTATTAACAAAGAGATTAGCGTTGATGACGCTCTCAGGCTTGCCACGCAGAAACTTCATTCCAATCATTTATTACTGAAATAGGTTATGTCAAAATTACGAATCTTTGATAGTTTCAAACAGCACCATTTTCAATTTTGGCACATTACAATTTTGTTCGTAAGCCTTATAGCCTTACAGATGGTAATTTCGTTTATTAACAAGGCCACTATCAGAGACTTCATGAAAAACACCCAGGAGTCCTATCAACGGTCTTCCGCGGAACAGCTTGCCAATCTGACAACCGAAAACCTTGAACTGCTTCTTGAAACAATAAACTCTCAGGATATTAAAACCGAGATATACAAACAGAGAATGATCCATACATTCAACATTATTTTCAGCCAGCAGTCGCTTCAGCACGAAATTAAAGAATTGTGTTTTATCACGAAAAAGAATGGCAAATATTACAGCATTGATGACGGCAGGGTTTTGTATAATTATCTTTTCTCCGAAAATTATAATCTTGCAACTACGGGCGAACATGACAACGCGATAGCGTTAATAAAAAAGATAGGAAACGAGCTGGAAAAACGGGAAGAGATTGAAACGCTTATTGATAAAGACGGTGTGTTTTCTATTTTTGTTCCCGTTGTTGTCCGCGGCGAGTGCATTGGAACAATGTATGTGCAAATGCACCCAGACTTTTCCGCTTTTACCGAAAGGATTATTGCCAGCCATAACGAAACCTCTGTAATTTACATTTCGTTGATACTGCTTGGAATACTGACAATGTATTTTGTTTCATCGTATACAATGAAAGAGCGCGATGAAGTGCAGAACAAGCTTATGTTTCAGCATGAGGAAAATATCATCAAGGAAATTAATTACGAAAAGGAGATGCTGTTTACAAAGCGTATTTATCACACGCACCATAAAGCGGAAAAAGTAATGGGCTTTATTAAAGAGGATTTGAGACAGCTTACGGCCCAAAACATTGATGTGGTAAGGGCCCGTATAACAAAATACTCCAACTTTATTTCGCGCGTAATATATGACATGAAATGGTACGATCCGCCTGTACAAACAATCCGTAACCAGATTTTCCAGACGGATATTAATGAAACTTTGCGCTTTCTGGTTGATCATATTTTTCTGCGCATCGCCTCGTCCACCGAATCATTTCACATTACTCTGGATTTGGATAAGGATTTCCCGCGGGTATCCGTAAATGAGTTTGTCGCCTGGGAAATTTTTGAACCTCTTATTCAAAACTGCATAGATCATGGCAATACTCCTAATTTACTTGTAACTTTAAGTACGCGGCAGGATACCAACACCGGCACAAGGACAGTAACATTTAAAGATAACGGCAAAGGGATTGCGCCTGAGTTGCTCTTGTTCAACGAAAACGGAATTAAAAAACTGTTTCTTGAGAACACTTCCACAAAAAGAGCTGACAGAACCAATTCCGGATATGGATGTTATATTGCATACGAAATGTGCAAAAAATGCGGTTGGAAAATTGACGCAGCAAATTTAACGGAAGGGGGATGTATTTTTACAATAACTATTTCTAATGGATGAAAGAAGACGAATGTTTGAAGAAATTATTAATGTTTTGCTTATAGAAGATGAAGAATTTGATATCCGGCGCGTAATGAATACAATTGCGCCATTTAAAGATACTGTCCATATTGACAATTATGTCTCCAACGGGCAGGACGCTTTGGATTTATTATCATCGAACAGCTATCATTTCGATATTGTTATAATGGATTTTCAGATTGCCGGCGGATTGATGGGGGAAGTGCTGATTGAAAAAATAAAAAGCATCGATCCCACAATACAAATTATTGTAATTACAAAAATGACAGTCAATATATCGGATTATAACTTTGCCCACAGGCTTTTGGCTTCAGGCGCCTTTTGGTACTGTACAAAATACCCGGTTGATATAGATGAATTTATCTATCAACCAACCGATTTTATGCTGAGTATTTTTAACGCCTCCGAAAAGTGCCGCCTCGAAAGAGAACGCGCACGCTCTAATCAAAAACTAAAAAAGAACATTGAAGACATATTACTCCAGAAACGGATTGTTGGAAACTCCGAGCAAATAGAAAAACTGAGAGGCGATATATCCAGATTGGCGAAGAATGATGTAAACGTCCTTATTCGCGGCGCCTCAGGCACAGGAAAAGAACTTGTAGCTTATAATATCCATTACCGAAGCAATCGTAAATATGAGAATATTATTATCATCAATTGCGGGAGCATTCCTAATGATCTTGTAGAGAGCGAATTGTTCGGATATGAGAAAGGAGCTTTTACCGGCGCGGACAGAAAAAAAATGGGGCTTTTTGAACTGGCCAATAACGGCACTATTTTTCTTGATGAAGTGACAGAGCTGCCTCTGCAAACTCAGGTTAAACTGTTAAGGGTTATACAAAGCGGCGAGATTGAAAAAATAGGCAGGCAGGATAAACTATCTGTTAACATTAGAATTATTGCCGCCACAAATAAAAATGTGGAAGAGGAAGTAAAAGCAAGACGTTTCCGCGAAGATTTATATTATCGTTTAAATGTTTTACCGGTATTTGTTCCCGAATTAAAAAAACGGGATGGAGATGTCAGAATCCTGACAGAACACTTCCTTACGCACATGTCAATTGATATGGTTAAACAAAAACCAATATTGGATGAATCCGCTTATGAGGAACTAAACAAATATAGCTTCCCCGGAAACATAAGAGAGCTTAAAAACATAGTACAACGATTATTGTTCCTTGACGAACCTCATATCTCGGCCGCCCATATAAAATCAGTACTTGGTTATGGAAGCATATTGTTCAATGATGAGGACTTTATTGATTTCGATAAAATAAATAAAGACGAACCTCTTCAGTTGCGGGAAATGGAGATACTTGTGCGCGAAAAGTATTTTACTTACATTCGCAGAAAATGTAACTCGGACGCGGAAGCTGCTAAAGTTCTGGGACTTGCGCCTCCTAATTATCACCGGATGACAAAAGAATTGGGTATCAAATAAATAATAAAAAGTTTTGCAATTACAAACGGGTTGCCTCAAAAAGGCAGCCCCTTTTATTTATTATCCGCCTATGTGCATTTCCATAAGAGTATTTGATAATTTCCCGCGTTTATGGCTGAGGCTGTACGCGTCCTTTATATTCTTTCATCCATTCATACATTGGCGTAACATACGGCACGGCGGCAATTTGCCCGCCGAATCCAATAAACCTGTAAACGAACATGGGAATTGGAGTATATTTTACTGAAGCGAGCACATCCTGGTTAACTTTGACGTCATATTGCTCGGCTAATTCCACTGTTTTTTCCTTATACGTATCATGCAGCAACCTTGCCTTATACGCCAATGTTAATTCGTCTTTAACCTTTTCGAAAGGTTTCAGGAATAGGGAGTCGGCTTCTTTTTTCTGTATAACCTTACCAAGATAATACATGCTGTCTATTTTTACCGGGCCTATAAGATCGCCATATTTTTTATTTTCCAGACTTGCGTCAAGGCGCGAGAAATAGGAAAGAAGCATAGGCGAGTTAGTAATAAATAATGACTGTTTATGCTTATCCTCGTATTTTTCAAACAGCTGACCCGCATGAAGGGAATCGAGCATCGCCGAGACTTCATCAAGCGTTTTAAAACTCATTATGGATATTCTGATTTTTGCAGCGGCTTCCTGCGAACGGTTCATATCCTGATAAAAATTATTCACCTGCGCGTCCGTAACTGACAGGGAATCCATATATCGGTTTCTGATTATTTGAGCAAGAGCGTTTGTTCTCCATTCTTTCAAATCGCGGGCAACCGATTTGTCATAATCCAGATTATGCTTTATTCCTTCGCGGTAAATCAATTCCTCGCGCGTTATTTTTTTTAACTCACGAGCCAGAATTGTTGCAAAGAACGGAATTTTTTCTGGCAAAACTGATAGTCCGTGGAACGAAATATAATCGAGCACGTTTCTAACGGTAAGAGGATTTTCCTTAAAGAGAATAACAGGTTTTGATAATTCCCTGTTACCAAGTTTCTGTATTAACTCGTTGCAATCACGTTCTGTAATGTACAACGTTGAATCGTTGTTTTTAAGCGCGCGCTTTGCCGCGAGAATACTTTCCATCTTGTGCGATAAGAAAGAAAACTCCGCGTTATCGAACTGTATCTTTATTTTTCCCAACAGAGAATCCAGGTACTTTTCGCCGTAATCTTTTGTCCTTCGTTCCTTCAGTCTGTTTTTCCATATATTCATTGGGTCTTTTGCCGGGGGAGTGTACGGTTCTTCCTTCAGCAATTTGAATATATGCCAGTTTTCGCCATCGAACAAGGGGATTGATATTTGTCCAATTGACATGGCATACAAATAGTCCTCTATTGATTCGTTTGTTAGATCGCCAAAGTGAATGACATTTACAGATTTTGCGATCTTGTCTTTCTGAGCCATGCAGATTGGTTCGAATTTTTGCGGACTATCTTTAACCAGCCTGTATATATCACCTATTTTCACAGAATCCTTTTCTGTTATTATCAGCACAGAAAGAGCTTTGCCGTTTTTCCATTCGGCCTGAGCATAATCGGCGGAGGATATTATTATATTCGGCTCAATCATTTTTTTAAATAACACATCGCGCACAAACATTTTACGCAAAATATCAAGGTAACCTGTCAAACGCTGGTCTGTTTCAAAACCGCGCGCGGAAGCTTCCTGCGCCCATAGCCTTTCAGCTATAACAGAACTGAGCACCTGAAGTTTCATCGAATCCTTTCCAAAAGCATAATCCTCCACAGAGGGACTGAACTCAAGACGCTTTTTTAATTCCGATTCCGTAATTACGCCCCCTTTATAGGAAGCTACAATTCTATCCTGCCCCTTCAATACACCTGTAGTAAACAGCGCTACCAAAAATAAACAGTTAATTAAATAATAATTGATTCGTGAATATTTCATGAGACAGCTCAGGGTTCAATGTTTGTAAAGGAATTTATTTATGTTTACAAAAATATGGAAATTTGCAAAACAAAGAACCGCGAAGTCATTCAACATGCCCGCGGTTCCTTAGGAAAGTAATCAACTTATTATAACATTTATCTAAACAGCTAATATAGAGCCAAAAATTAATTTGGTTTGTAATTTTTAATAGGACAAAACCTTTAATACCACCTTATTAAAACAGCTCCTGTTCTCTGTAAGTCCGGTTAAGTTTATACGTTATTAAAAATTAACTCCGAATGATATTTTTTGAACATACTCCAGGCGTCCAAAATCCTGATACGCATAGTCCACATTCAATACTATATTGCCAACCAGGCCGTACTTAATACCAAACCCAAGGCACAGTCCTTCTTCCGAATCCTTCAGGAAAAGAGACTTGTATCCGCCTCTTATCGAGATAAAATCATTGTAAGTATATTCGGCTCCAACATTCATATATTCATAATTGTTCGAGGGATGAACAGCGTCCGCCGCCAGAATAAGCCTGTTAAGCATTGTGTGCAAAGGCGAATAAGACAGGCCTACGCGGAATATAAGCGGCAAGGCCCATTCATCAGTCGAAAGATTTGCCGGTATCTTATCGTTATTACCGGTGGTAGTCAGGTCGCCATCGTACAGAACAATTGTTGAGTTTCCTTCAAGCTTCATCTTCTGTCCGAAATTTGAAATTGACATCGCCAGAACCGCGTCATCAAAAGGAGTTACGTATTTAACGCCCATATCAAGAGCAAGAGCAGTGGCGCTGGTTTTCCATATTGATTGATATACTACTTTGGGATTAAAGCCTATCGAAAACCTGTCCGTAAGTTTTAACGCGTACGAAACTGAAAACGCTATATCTTTTACGGAAAAGGTTTCTCCCGTACCGTTTGGCGCGCTTATGGTTGTTACGGGTATATCTCCCACATCGGAGAAAGTAAGACCCATACCAATGGTTCCAAAGCCAGGCACTTTATAAGTGCCGGCGACATAGTTATACTTAATATCGGCAAACCATTCGGTATGATCGAAAAATATATTAGCGCCTTCATATTCAGCGGTGCCGGCAGGGTTCCAATACAACCCAGAAGCGTCTTGCACAACTCCGGTAAAAGCGCCGCCCATACCCATACTGCGGGCTCCCTGTCCTATACACAAGAACTCCGCCGCGGTAGTACCGCGTTTGCTGACATCAGAATTAACCGACTGCGCCATTATAAAAGAAGCACATATTTGGACAAGTAATACAATAACTAATTTTTTCATTATCATAGCCTCACTTTATAATTGCGAATTTACCGATATAACTGCCTACTCCCGGAGCATCTACATGGAATATATATAAGCCATAGGCTATATCCATTCCATCCTCTGTAACAAGATTCCACGAAACAGCGCCGCTTGAAATACTGGCTTCCTTATGCAATGTTTTTACCAACGCTCCCGACATTGTATAAATGCGCACAGTACATTCGCTTGGAAGATTTGTAAAATCTATTCTTCGTTCCCCGCGCCCTGTGGAATTAAGATTTACCCTTTCCCATGCAGCCGAAACCACATACGGGTTTGGCACCACTTTAATTTTTGATAAATCCGTTTTCGCCTTTTCGTTGCTCATGTTTTCTTTTTTTGTAGTAAAAGAAAAATAATCTCCGGTTTGGAAAGGTTTCTTTGAAGCAATCAAAAACTTATCGCCTCCGGCCGGAGCAACTGTTGAACCCGAGGCGGCTTTTTGATATGCCACATTCCAGGCAATCTTCGCGTTCGAAAGCGACTCGGAGCCATTAAATTCAATTACCTGAATAGTATCTCCATACGTCAGTGAATTTGAATGATCCGAATCCTTGATTGCAAATTTTACCTGATGCCCCTGCGTAATATTTGTAATCTGGAAATTGACGGGAAACCGAATATAAGTGGGAGGCTGACTTATATAAGTTGTATCAACAGCCGAATCGAAGAACTTAATTTCGTAATCAGCGGGCCATAGCATCGATCTTGTGGAAGCGTCCTTGCTGACATTCAATACCGCGTTTGATTTTGTTGATGTCCAGCCGGTTCCAGCCGTATTTAATGCAATTGCCGTATCGTTTGCTATGTTCAAAGTAATTCCGTCAAACGGGGTCACATATCTCCCCGAACCGATATAGGATGTATCAACCGAAGCTTCAACGGTATCTTTTATTCCCTCATAACTCCTTACAATACTGAAGTTTTTTGTATGATATTTGGGGAATAAAGAATCGGCATTAAAAGTTACAGTATAAGCCGCGTTGTTTTTTATTGCGGTAGGATTAATAACCGTTACACCCATTGAACCCGTGCCGATACCGCTTGTTAGTCTTGCAGTATTACCTACAACCTGCGAAGGGGAATAACCGGCGGCGGGGGAGTTTGGAGTAACCACGGCACAGTTGATATCAACATATTTAAGAGTGCCGGCGTAGTCTTCGGTAATGATTTTTGTACATTCCGTAGGCTGCAAACCGTTTGTACCAAGCTTAGGATCCCCCATATCATAAGATACAACCGCATAATAATAACGCTTGCCGTTTACAACGTTGGTATCTATATATTGATGCTGCAATCCCGTATTGTTTCCTCTCCAGAAATGAGCGCCGTTAATTCCCACAGGATCGGGACCTTTAATAGAATCTATCAGATCGAATTGAGCGATTGGTTTCCAGTAAACCGCCTCCCCTTTGGAATCCGTAATCACTTTTTCGCTGGCAAAAGCCGCGTCTTCGCTTCTGTAAATATTGTATCCTTCAAAATCTTTTTTAAATCCTTTTGTCCGGTCATTATTTTCATATCCAAGGAAAGAATCTCTTGAATCTTCGGCAATTTTATTCCAGGAAAGATATACTTTATTGTTCCCCGGCACTGCCGTTAAAGTTGGTTTTAAAGGGGGTTTAGAAAATGTATAATTGGCGTTATATATCTGCTGAACCGTTTCCTTATTCTGTTTTATATCATCAAGATCGCTTCCAAAAACAAGCGCCATTGAAAAACGTTCGCGCAGGTTTTGTTTTAACGGGAAAGGACCCGAAGCAAAAACCATCGATATATTTGCGCGCTGCAAAGTAGTATCGAAATTATTATATGTCATTTTCTGCCATATAAGTTCATCGTCTTTAGGCCAGCCGCCGCCCGAACCGGAAGTTCCAAGTCTGTATATGGATACGGCCGTCAAACCTATCTGATCGGATTCGTCTTTATCCGTCTCGTCAAAGTTAGGCTCCCCATGCGTAGGTATACCATCGCCTTCGCCAGCGTCCGGACCTGTATAACCAACATCATAAGGGCCAAGTCCGTCAGCGCCTACGTCATCGTTTAACGGTTCATCCGCATCCCATTTTCCATTGCCGTTCAAATCCGTGTAACCAACCCAGTCATGGTCGTTATCTATACCGTCATCACGCCTCTCATCAACCATGCCGTCCCCATCATCATCAATACCGTTTGTTGCATTGCCGGGAGACTCAAGATAAGCGTAGCCGTAATAGCCGGTTTTCCAATTATTAGGCTGCCCGTAACCATCGCCATCATAACAATAAGCAAGATTTATTTTTTTATCAAACGAAGCGCAATCATCATCGTTATCGTCTTTTCCTCCAACGCCGCAGTCTGTATAAAATCCAAAGAGCGTTGAATCAAGATTATAGTCCGAGATATTCACAATATCGTAATGCCAGAAAATTATATCTTCGGCAAGCACGTGCGACCATTGAAATCCTCTTACCTCAACTCTTAAACCCACACCCGCCCTGTCAAGATCGGAAGCGATAGGGACATAATTATAAGGCGATTGAAAAAACTCTCTATCCTTTGAATCATCCATAACAAAGAAAGTTTCAAAATCGGAGTTTTGAACTCCTTTGCCAAAATATCCGTACCACTTGCCATTCCAGGTGGTATCTTTGTTAAGAGCAGCCGGCCATACGCTTGGCCAGGAGCTCGAGTCTGTATTTAAGGCAATTTTTCCGTAAGAAGCGTTCATATATCCCGGCACTGGTTCAAGGCCCCATTTCATTCCTGTGATAGGATCGGCATCCACATACTCGCGGTAGGCGGTTGCAATAGTATGAATTGTTTGCCCTGTTCCCGGAGTCCTTATTTGCGTCCCAATTAAAACCGCAACGCCATCAAGGTAATTATGCCCGCTGTATTTAGGCCACTCGCCCGAAGGAGAAAAAGGATACTGTCCCACCTCGCCATCGTTATAATAAAGCGTGCGCACCTGATTTCCATCCATAGTGCCTTCGCGGCGATACTGGATATTTCCTTTCGGTTCATTCCTGTAAAGCTGCGTGGTGGCTGTTGGCTGGGCAAAAACCAAAACGGCATTTATTAATAATATCGTTAAAGTAAATAATCTTCGCATATTGTTCACCATTCCTTAAAAAGACAGTCCGAAACCGATACGAATATCTCTCGGACGTGAATACATAGACGGATTAAGTAAATATTGTGCTATTGTATTTGTACCAACAATATCGGAATCTTTATAATATTTTGTATTTAAATCGGCATTGGCCCTGCCTGTTGAACTGTAAACATCCAGTTCATTTTTAATATCAAACAGGTTATATACAAGCATAAATATTTTGAAATGCATTTTTTCATAATCGAACGATTTTTCCGCGCGCAGATCGAGCGAATATGTTGCGGGTTTTCTTCCGCCATTTTCAAAACGAACACCCTGAGATACTTTAATGTCCTCTGTGTAAGGCAAACCGGAACCATACTCAAACAGCAGGCCTACATTCCAGTCTTCCTGCCCAACGTTAAGAGACGCGTTTAACGTATGGCGCTGATCCCAGTCCAACGGCAATACTGTTTTGCTTTCCTCTACCGGAGGATTTGTTTGATTATTATTATACTGAGCGTAAGGATCGGAAGCGTTTCCTTCAGCTATTTGATAAGTATAATCCACTTTTGCGCTGAAATAATCGGCCATGCGTTTTTCAACGGTTATTATAAATCCTCTTACATTTGCATAATCTCTGTTAATAAATCTCGCGTACTTAAATCCTTCATAAGTATTGATTATTTCCATACCAAGCAGGTTACGAATATCGCGGGAATAGAAGGATAAATTTACAGATAGAATATCGAACAGAACCTGCTGCAAACCGATTTCATACATGACTGTTTTTTGCACGCCAAGATCAGGATTGCCAAGTACGGAACTGAGCGACTGCCCCGGCAGCACCGAAAAATTAGGGTTCGTATATAAATTTTCAAAATTAGGAATCTGGAAAAAATGACCGTACGAAAACCTTAATATTCCATTTTCCGTTATTGGAAACGAGACGCCAAAACGGGGGCTGAACTGTGTTTTAACAGACGCGGCCTTAAACTCGTTGCAACCCGGGAAATCCGGATTTTTAGTCGGGTTACGCAAATCCACCAGTTGCGATGCTTTTGGATTGAAATAATCAAAACGCAAACCGGCATTAATAATCATAATATCATATTCTATTTTATCCTGAAAGTAAGCGGCTCCTTCAATAGGGAATCTTGTATATTTTATGTTGCTTCCGCTTTCTCCTATTACGCCGTTGGCAGGGTATCCAAGAGTACTGTCGTTTAACAATACAAGATTCATATTATGATCATAAATCTTGTGAAATTTAACTTCAGCGCCAAGCCCTATTTTATTATGCTTGTCAATTTGATCGGACATGCTGTACTGGCCTAAGATCGTCCTTGTATTTCTGTCGTACCGGCTTCCGTCATTACCGCCATGCCTGAAAGTATAACTTGTCTGCGCCGCGCCAACATAAGGGCTTACATATCTGCTGTCATAAGGGTCTTCATATAAATAGCCTTTGTAATCATAATAACCGCAGGATATTTTCAGGGATTGCATAAAGGTTGAATTTGGAATATGCGAAAGTTGAAAATACTGCAATGTATTATTCTGATAATTGCTTTTTATTCCATCCGGAGACCATGCATAAGAATGGTCATAATCTTTATAGAAGCGATCGTTCCAGAATATACTGTAAGATAGTTTTATTTTATTTATGGAATAAGTCAGTTTTCCGTTGAGGGTATACCTTCGTTCGGGATCCATAGCCACATACTCGCCATTACCGGTTGGAGCGTAGGCGTTATCATTAACATTATAAACTCTTTTGCCAAACAAATAACCGTCATCTTTATAATATCTTCCGGTAGCAAAAAACGTGAGTCCCCCAAGCCCCGTAGGCCCGGATAAAGTCAGCTGAACATCGCGTGATTGAACGCGCGCTATTTTTTCAAGGTTCATAAACAGATCATTATGCGAAGTAACCATATTGCCCACATAAGCCTGAGCTTCAACCTGATAATGATCTCCGCCATCCTGGGTTACGGTATTAACAACACCGGACATTGCCTGCCCGTATTCCGCATTAAAAGTACCGCTTATTACTTCCATTTCTCTGATGCTTGAGTTTTCAACTCTCAGCCCCATGCTTCCGTTGAAAATATCAGTCACCGGAATTCCGTCTACAAGATAAGCAACTTCACCGCTTCGCCCACCGCGAAAGTGACCATCTACAACGCCAGCCTGTAAATTAACTACAGTAGACATATCCTCCGCGGGCATTTTTTTCAGGTCTTCAGCCGAAATAATTGAGTTTGTTGAAGTAATGTCTTTTTGAACCAATGGGCGTGTTGCTGTAATAAATATTTCCTTTGATACCTGAACGGTTTTAGGAGTTAAAGACATATCGACATGGCTTGTTTGATCTATACGAACAGCAACCTTTTCTACGGTAGTTTTTATATAGCCCACGCACGAAAAAACCAGTTTATAATTACCGGGAGGAATATTTGCTATTATATAATCTCCATTTTCATCAGCAACAGCTCCCAAATAAGTCCCTTCCACAATAACATTGGCCCCAATTACAGGTTCTTTTGTTCCACTATCAACTATACGCCCGGTTACTTTTCCGGTTTGCCCGGCAAACAACAGCCCTGTTCCCAAAGACAAGACAAAGAAAACCAACAGCAGACGTAAATGGAACTTTCTTAAAGCAACTAATGAATTCATAGATAATACTTCTTTTTATGAAAAACTGCCGGGCATAATAAATGCCCGGCTTTGAACTAATTTGAATTAACGAATTAATAACATTTTTTTAACCGAAACGAAAGAACCGCTTTCCATTCTGTATAAGTAAACGCCGCTGGCAAGTTTACTCGCGTCAAAATTAATAGAATATGTTCCCGCGTTTTTTACGCCATGAACCAATGAAGCTACTTCGCGTCCGAGAATATCATACACTTTCAACGAAACCATACCGGTTTCTTTTACAGTATAATTAATTCTTGTTGACGGGTTGAACGGATTCGGATAATTATCGGATAGTGAATAGCTTAATACACTGCCCGCATTTTTTGTATCCTTCACACCGGTAAACATCTGGTTACCAACCCATGTGTTGAGCCAACGGGAAACATCCCATGATGAATTATCGCCGTTGTATGGAGAATAGGTTAATATACCTTCTCTTGTTCCTTTCTGGTCAGCGTCATTAATACTTACATCAAGAGGAATTCTCATGCCTTCAACAGGACTGAAAACACTATCGCCAAGAGCAGCGGCCAAAGATGTTAATGGAACTTTTGCTTCAACTACATATCCGCCTGCAAATTTTTCAACCCAGGCGTAATTTGCGCCCGGTACCAATAAACTATCATGTCCTTCAATCCACACTCTGTCTTTTGCAAAACGGAAATGGTAATCAGGTTGCGCGCCGCGCTGATAAGCCGTATGGCTTGCGCCATGGGCATTGTATAAGCCTATAAATAAATCAGGACTGTCATTTTCATAAGAATTTAATGCCGGGTTGAAGCTTACATAATCATCTGTTACATCATACGCAACATAAAGATTCTGCTTGTCAACTGCCAGATACTGTTTTGCCGAACAATCGGCGTCATTATCAATTACCTGACCCGATACCAGATAACCAGTACCCTGACCAATAGCAATTGTTATAGGCTGAATTCCCGACCAATCATCAAGATTACCATCAGCGGCAAAGTTTTTAGGAATAGTCAACGAAATACCGGCAACACCTTTTGCGGTATTAGATACCGATGAACCAGCTGTTCCAAAAACAGATTCGTTACCGGCTTTATCGGTACACGTCATTGCATAATAATAAGTTATTTTCTGATCCGTATTCGGAGAAAATATTAAATGGGTAAAAGTTTGAGTGCCTTCTTCAATACCCGTCTTTAATACTTCGGCCGAAGTAATGTCGGTAATAGGTTTAGTAGAATAGTATATGGTATATTTTTCGCCGCTTTCTGTGGAAAGATCATTCCATGTAATAATGTTTTTATAAGTTCCGGCGGTAACCATAATATTTGTAGGCGGATCAGGAGGAATTACATCAAATACCGGGCGGCCAGTCCACCAATTTGTTATATAAACAATCTGTCCTACTTTGGCCGTACCTTCACCCATAAACACAACAGTATTTACAGCGGAAGAATCAAAATCGGTTGAACCGTCAACATAATACATGTCGCGCAAAGGCAGTTTGTAACTGTGCCATTGTCCGTCAACAATCGGTTTAAACTTCATACCTTTTTTACCAGGGCTTGTTTCAAACTGAATACGAAGAGTATCAACGCCCGGGCCGCATTTTAACTGGAACTGAACGCTATCTACAAGCCATGCAGCGGCAAGATCGTAAGGTTCGCTGCTTGACATTGAAATGCCGCTATAACCATTACCCCAATCGTTACCTTGTGTCCATTTAAGAGCATTACTGTTGGCAACAACTCCGGCGCCTTTTACTACTTCAATAGTAGAACCGCCCCATCCGCTTGGAGTAATTGTTCCCCAAAGACTGATGCCATTAAATATAATAGCCGGATATGTAACTACCGGATTACCAGTCCACCAATCCGTTATTAAAACAGTTTTACCTGCCGCGGCAATAGATGTTCCTTCGGTAATAAACTGAATACACCCAACAGTTGCCGGATCAAAGGCAGTAGTTCCATCCTGCTGAACCATATTTTTAAATGCCAATGAGTATTGATGCCAGGCATTATCCGCAATTGGTTTGAATTTAATACCGAGCTTACCCGTATTTGTTTCAACCTGCAGACGAAGCGTATCCACTCCGGTATCGCATTTCAATTTAAAATGAACGCTATCGGACATATAGCCGCTGCCAATATCAAATTTCGGGTCGGCGTTTATTCCGGCGCCGCAATAACCGTTTCCGCCATCGTTACCAAGCACCCATTTAATGGCGTTTAATTTTGAAGTAAGCCCCGCTCCGGTAACTACCGATATTGAACCGCCGTTCCAGTTAAACAAAGATTCATTATTCGCAATGGACTTACCATCGAAAAAGACAGCTTCTGAGCCGGAACCTTTTACAGAGCCGGTTCCAGCCTGTATTAACCCCAACGGGAGAACACTAAGAAGAAAGAGAAATAGTACCTTTTTAGTATTTTTCATAAATGCCTCATGTTTTGTAAAAAATTAGTTGTACGTACACAGACTCGCAACTCACAATGAGATTTAATTAGAATATTTTGCTTTATCGCCATATAATCCATATACCTATTATTATTATGGCAATTGCAGCCGAATATAAAATGTTTGTTTTCAGATAAATACTTTCTTTAAGTTCAGTTATCAATGAAGATGAATTATTGAACGCATATACTATTTTGGGGTGTTCTACCGTACTTTTTTGGAAATAATTAAGGAATAGAATCATACAAACGCACAGTACGAACAGAAAAATGGAAAAATAGAGAAAATTAATCCGCATTATCTGCAATAATACGGGATGTAATGGAATTCCAATATTACGAATACTTTCAAGCGCAATTCTTCCGGCTCCTATTATTTCGCCTGTTACCAAAGTCCATAAGGCGGTTTTTGAAGTTATCGTTTTGGAAAACAACATAAAAATAAAAACCGCGGTAATTGGAGGAGCAAAAAACGATTGAATACTTTGTAAGAATAAGTATACATGCGAGCTTATCAGCGAAACAAACGGAACAATAATTACAGCCGCCATAACCACCGAGATTGTCGCTAAACGTCCGACTAAAATAAGCTTCGACTCTGTTGCCTGCGGCGCATGTACTTTATAAAAATCGTTTGTAAATAATATTGCCGTACTGTTAAAAGCCGCGGCAAGAGAAGACATTATTGCCGCCAGAAATCCCGCAACAACAAGGCCTTTTATTCCCATTGGCAAAACATTGCCGGTAATTAAAACTGCATAAGCCGAATCATCTCCGCATTCAGGATACAAAGCCGCGGCAATAAGACCGGGAAAAACAATAATAAACAACGGAAGTATTTTTAATAACGCGGCAAAAAACGACCCCTTTTGCGCGTCTCTTTCCGATTTAGCGCACTGAAGGCGTTGCACTATATACTGATCCGTACACCAATACCAAAATGCTATTATTGGCGCGCCAAAAATAATACCCGTCCATGGATAATCGGCATCTTTTGCAGATTTAAACATAACGAAAAAATCGGAAGGTAGTTTGTGCGCCAATACGTTATAACCGCCTACAGCATGTAGCCCGAACAATGTCAGGGCGGTTGCTCCGGCAATCAGAACTATGGCCTGAAATACCTGAGTACGCATAACCGCCAACGATCCGCCTAACACGCAATACATTCCTGTTATCAGAACTATAATAATGGAAGAAGCATATATGTCTACACCAAATATTTTTGAAAACAGCAAACCGGCCGCAAATAATGAGACAAGAATTTTTGTAAATATATATATAACTATGGAAAGCCCGCCAATAAACTGACGAATTTTCTTATCAAACCGTAATCCTATGAACTCCGGAACCGTAACAGCTCCGGAGCGATAAAACAAAGGGGCTAATATCCAGCCAAGGAATAACAATAAAATAAATACCGCTATCAATTCAAATTGCGCTACTGCAAGTCCTCTTACGGAAGCCGCGCCTGCAAGTCCAACAAAATGTTCGCTTGAAATATTTGTGGCAAAAACAGAAAGCCCAACCGCAAACCATCCAAAACCTTTTCCTCCCAGAAAATAACTGGCATACGTCTCAACATTATGACGCGGATAGTAAAAGCCCAAGGCAAATACTACCAGAATAAAAACTATTAAGACAAAAAAATCAAGCGATGTAAAAATTACTGTCAAATTTCAACCAATTAAATTTATCGCTTAACATCATAAATAGTGCCATAACATTTAGATATGTAATCTATTTTGTTTACTGCCTTCCCGGTAACTTAATTGTTCAGTTAATATTAATTAATTATTATTTTTATAAGCGGCTGTTATTATTTTAATAACCAAAAATGCCTTTTGCATCTCTTTACAGCGGTTTTCATAGATTCGGTTCTGTTTATTCCACAATGTATACTTTTATATATGCGGTCACAATTGCCATTAAACTAATCTATTATTATATAGTTTTAACTTTATACGCGCCGGTATGTTCAATGTGGTGGCATTATTGGTTATTACAGCGCAGCAAGGTTTGCCCGCAAAGTTTCGTCGTGCTTTTTACCTGTATAAAAGTTGTAAGTAACCTTAATAAAACTTCGTTTGGGGGTGTTTTTATTCATTTGAGAGTTGTCAAGAAATAACAGCCAAGGAACGCGATGCGGGAAAATTGAGGCTCTGAATTATATATACAGACTTTAATACTAATTACAAATACTAAATACTCTTTGCCAGATTTTACTCTCCTTATATAGCCTGGCCATTAGTTTATCCGCCAGATTAAAGCCGGCTCTCCCTTTGTTATAAAACCGGGGTTTATCTCCATTTTGGTTATCCGAGTCAATTGACCAGCGTAGTACAATAAGCTGTATCCCGCTTTTTTGAATTTCCTTTGTTAAAGCAGGGTTAACTTTTGCCAGTAGTTCGCCGGCTTCTTTATGCTCAAAAGGAACCAGTTCCGATAAATTATGATATTCTTCCATTGCCGTCCCGCCGCCATAATACGCCGGCCGCTTTTTTTCTTCTTCGGTCATGTTTAATAGTTCCTTTTTCAACCGTTCAACAACATCAATTTGCTGTCCTTTGTTTTTATTTACTTCTTTTTTCATCTCTTCCATCTGTTGTTTGAACTCCCGGGCCGCTTCCTTATCTGTTTTAAGCAGGTATTCATAAGTTTTCTTCATATCCTCTGCTTGAGCCTGGCTATCAGCCGGAACCTGTGCTTGTTTCTTTTGGTTTATTTCTTCTCTGGCAATCAAAGCGTTTAGGTATTCTTCGTTGGTAACGGGTATAAAAAGAGGAATGCCTTTCCCGCTTACTATTGTTACTTCCCCGTGATCGCTCCTGTATATAGGGAACCCGTTAAAATCTGCTGTTTTCTGCGGATAAAGAAATATACCTTCAACAATTGGCGAGCCATACATGGCGGCTGGATTATCAACACTAACGCTTAATTTCGGTCCCCCTTCAGAAGCGAAACGTCTGCCTTCTTCAAATAAATATGGCAAAAAATAAATTTCAAGGTTGTCATCATATCCGTAACAATCCACTTTTATTCCCTGCGGGGGAGAAATAGAATCCCATGCTAAAACTGCCGAGCATATTTTATCCAGAAAGGGTTTATAAGCTCCGGTTATTTTGCGCTCAACTGTTCCTTTGGTATACGGAAGAAAAGTTCTCTCCTTTACTACCACCGTCTGCTCGGAAAAAGGGGGTCTAAGTTGCGCGTTTAGCGATATGTGTAAAAGTAAAAACAGCAGTGGTAAAGCTAACTTTTTTGCGGTATATGATGTTCTGTTTTTACAGGTATATTTTAGTTCCATCTAAAATTGAGTATCTTATTAAATAATTTGAGGATAGCGATTGTTATTGCCTTCAGCCCTATTTCATTTTGCCGACCCAATATTTATAAGCGGTTGATAATGCCTGCGCGTATCTATCTACCGCTCCGAAACAATAATTCCCATTTAGATCCAGGGGAGCGCCGCATTGAAGCGCCGATATTTTTTCCTGTATTTCTTCAAGCCGCCTGTAATCCCGCAACAACGCTTTTGCATCTGCAAGGCATTGTGAAATGTAATTCAGTTGTAAACGGGACATTTTTTCGCAATAATTAAGCTTCAGACTGTATATCTGTTTTTCCGCGGCTTTGGATCTGGCAATTTCCGCCGATGAACATATTCCGCTGCAAATCTGCTTCATCAAAGGAGGAATTTTTTTGTTTAGTTCTCTCGTTTCGGCAGTATCCTGTTCCATAATATTTATAAGTAAATTTTGCTCCTTCGTTCCCAAAGCTCCAATCCGCTGCGAAATAGATTCCTGCTCTTTAGCCAGTTCATATAAATTTTTATTCGCCGCTTCTTTTTTTGAGGCCGCCTTAGTATCCTGTTTTGCATTTAGCGTTTGCTGGTTTGCATATCTCAGCGCCCATTGCTGTTGCTCTTCTTCACTCATAGCGGCAACTTTTGTAAGCTCTTCCACCGATAAATCGTATTTATCGCTTATCGATTTGTTCATTATTTTGGTTGCCTGTTCCCCGCTTACATTGCCGTTCTCAAGTTTGTCTATATCGTTTTCACTCAGGCCGGATTGAGCTATACCGGCTTTTTTAATATCATCCTGGTTTTCCGAATTTAATCGGTCAGTTTCTTCAGTAATTTCCTGTCTAACTTTATCAATCTGATTATTAAATCTCTCTATTACAGAAGTATCCACGGTGCAAACATTGTTTGGAATTGCAGGAAGCCGACCTAAAAACGCTTCCGGAGTCGACTGCGCGTTCAAAGTTATTAGCGCAAAACAGAAAAAGACAAACAAAATCTGAAATTTAGTCATATCAGTTTTCGGGTTTAGAGTTTTATAAATTCCACTCTTCTGTTTTTAGCTTTGTTCTCTGTGGTCGTATTAGGCGCAATTGGTTCGGCTTCACCTTTCCCCTCGGTTTGAATACGATTGCCGTCTATTCCAAATTCGGTAGAAAGCGTTTTTTTTACCGAAGCCGCCCTCCGTTTCGATAGGTCGAGATTCTGATCATCATTACCGTCACTATCGGTATGCCCTATAATTTTTACATTCACCGCGGGATTTTCTTTTAACGCTTTTGCTATTTCGTTAAGCGTGCCAAAGGACTCCGGTTTTACCACATCCTTATTGACGTCAAAATAAATTCCATAGCTGACCAGTTTACCCTCCGTAATCAGTTTGCTGCGCATATCAGGCGCGGCGGTTGTTACTTTTAAATTTGTTATATACGGCTTGCAGCCTGAGTTCCAGCTGCTAAAACGAATCTTGTTAAGTTCGTTCCCCTGATAAATATTTGTCGGGCAATCAAGCGCCTTTTCGCCTTTATGATAAATTCTGATCCGGCGGTTCTGTACCCATACAATTACATGATTTACCGAATTTATTACCGGGGGATTGGTGGAAGAATGAGCTTCCAGCCATTTCATATCATTTTCGCTGGTGTAACCTTTTGTTGCCCAGCCTCCTTCATTCATGAATATCTGAATACCTCTTGTTCCGGGATACAAATCCGTATTTACATTTTCGCTTTCATTATTATCGGAATATATGTGAAGTTCAAAATCGTTCTGAAAATTTTCGTCAGGAATAAAATCGAACTCCATAATAAAATCCCGTGGAAAATTTATCATCTTATTATAACAGTAAAAGCAGCCCTCTTTATTAAAGTGTAACCAATTACCCGGCGCAATATTCAGTGTTTTTACTTCTCCGCCTCCATCCGTAGACCAAAGAGCGGGGAAATCACCAATTGCATCCTGCGAAAAATCCTCGAAATAAAGAATTTTATCTCCCGGAACAAAATCATATTTTGTATTAGCAACAAGTTTTTGCTCCCCCTTTTTAGTTGTTTTAGTTTCATCTTCCGTAACAGCCTTGTCGGAATCTTCTTTTGAATCAGGCTTCTCAATTTTATCCAACGATTTGTCTATTACTTCATCCGTTTTTGCATCCACGCGCTCTTCGGCTTTTTCTTCAATCTTATCTTTTATTTTTGAGCCTATCCCCTCAAGCAAAGATTGCGGCTTTATTTCTGTTGTCAACAGAAACAGCAAACATAAAACAAGTATATTAATTTTTTTCATTTGGTTTGAAGTATTTGTTGTTAATAGCAATTTTATGTAAATATGCCGTTAACATAGCAAAAACATAATTTGAGAAATTGGAAAAAAACGACAGTTTTACCGAAATTTTTATTTCCCTGCGAATTTTTTTACTAAGTTCAAATCACGTTTAAAAAATTCGCCTGGTCTTTCCCCAACAATTGTCTTAAAGTCGTTTATAAAGTGAGATTGGTCAAAGTAATTGCCGTTTTCAACCAAAAGCTGATAATCAATTCGTTTATTGGGACTGATATTCGTCCACAGGTTATATAATCTGACGATTCTTGATAAAGCTTTGGGTGAAACGCCTGTTCGTTTTATAAAGTGTCTTTCAAGGGATCTTTGGCTTGCGTTGCACTTCCGCACAAGGTCTTTTACAGGCGTGGTTATTCCCATTTCCAGAATATTTTCGTATAAACTGTCTACCGCGTCAGGCAAATATGGTTCGGTTTGCAGCTCATTTACAAATTTCATAAAGCAGGCAACTCTCTCTTTTGCCGTTTTTAATACCGATAGTTTCTCCCGGAGCGGATCAAATAAACCCTCAGGCAGTTTTATGCCATACTTTTCAGAAGGGGATAAATCGAGATTTAAGACACGCGAAAGTACTGTTGGTTTGCAAATTACAATGAATGATTCTGTTTCTCCATTCGCGCTTATTGGCAGCGATTTTGAAATAACCGGCACTAAAAAATAGGGCAAAAGTTTTACCGGCGGATTGTTTTCTATAACGGGAATTTGTTTAAAATGGAAAATGAGAGCCACATCGGGGCGCGGAATATACTTTTCCCCAAAGAAGGGTTCTGTAAAATTATATATTTCAAACTGGCGGATCAGCCAATGAGGAGATTTTGCAACAAAATATTCAACCTTAAACATCCTGAAACTCTAAATATGGTATAATTGAAATATCTCATTTCAGTTTTATTTATGCGCTGGGTTTTTATTTCAGTAAAGGGTCAAGAGTTTAAATAAAACTATGAGAACGAAACAACACAACTATAAATATATAAAACAATAGCAAAAGTGCAATTCTTCATTCTCATAAATTACTTATCAACCGCTCCGGCATTATTGCAGTTATGCCAGTCTGGTAAAAAATACCTAAAGAGAGATACTTCATGTTTTTTGCGGCAGCCATCGTGTCCGTTCCGGAGTGGTCCGGAACTGGCGGGGAGTGCGGAGTTTAAGGCATGGCAAGGGTGCGATGTGGTTTCCGGGTTGTCACGGTCGCCACCGTGACAAAAGATGTTAATATTTATAAATAGTCAGTAAATACTAATCGTTGTTCTGTTTCCAATTATTATTTTTCTGTTTATTTGGGCTAATTCTATATTCTGCCTTGCTCCGGCATGGTGGCGACCATGCCGGCCCTGAATTATTTATCAGACTATAGTTTTCCGCTTTTTAGGGTTGCTATTACCACACCGGGTTGAGGCACATTTTTTTTGTTGTTCTTCTTTGCTCTTTTGTCCCGCCTTGCTCAGGCATTATTGCAATTATGCCAGTCTGGTAAAAAATACCGGAAGAGAGATACTGCATGTTCTTTACGGCAGCCATCATGTCCGTTCCGGAGTGGTCCGGAAATGGCGGGGATAAATGGGAGCATTCCGGGTTGTCACGGTCGCCACCGTGACAAAAGATGTTAATATTTATAAATAATCAGTACAAACTAATCGTTGTTTTATTTCCAATTATTAGCTTTCTGTTTATTTGAGCTGATTCAGTATTCTGCCTTGCACCGGCATGGTGGCGACCATGCCGGCCCTGAAACCACGCTGTCCATGAACAATAATCAATCAACATGAAAACTTATACCTGTCATTTTTTCGCTAAGAAGCCACAACCGTTTTGCGTTGGTTTCGTCCAAAGAATAAAGCTGTACTCCTTTTGACTGCAGAGCTTCTGTATTTATTTGTGCAACATCAACGTCTTCGCAATACACCCCGCCGATATTATTAAGGAGTGGATTTGTGGCGCACCAAACTGTAGTGGCCGCTCCTTGAGGAATTGTTTTTAATGATGCCGCTATTTCGGGTAAAATATTACCATTTTCATCGCAAAAACCCATTTTTTGGAATTGTTCCAGGGATGCATCCCGGGCTAATTCTGTCCCGCCAATTGAACCGGGATGTAATGAATATACCCTGACATTAAATTTTTGGGCTCTATTGTCTAACTCAAGAGAAAACAGGTTAACAGCGGTCTTTGATTGTCCGTAACCCAGCAGCGTTTCATAATCTCTTTTTAAAAAATTAGGGTCCTCAAAATCGAAAGGCGCAAATTGGTGCCCATAAGACGATACATTTACCACCCTTGCCCCATTGGCTTTTTTTAATGCCGGCCACAGCTTGGCCGTAAGCTGAAATTGAGCCAAATAGTTTGTTGCCAATTGAGATTCGATACCACGGCTTTCCCTGCGTAATGGCACCCACATAATTCCCGCATTGTTTATGAGAATATGAAGCGGTCTGCCCGAAGCCAGAAATTTTTCCGCAAATGCGTCAATGGAATCCGGATTCATTAAATCCATTGCTTCCAGCTCCACATTTGCCACATCTCGTAGATTTGCCTTGGCTTTTTCAATATCTCTTGCAGGAACTATTACTGTTGCTCCTGCGGATGTGAGTGTTTTGGTTGTTTCCAGGCCTATGCCTGTGTTGCCGCCAGTTACTATGATAATTTTACCTGTAAGGTCTATACCTTTTATTACGTCGCTTGCAGTTGATGTCGCATTAAAGCCCGAACCTATTGGCGTTTGCAATACACCATTGTAGTTATTTTGTGCCATATTTGTTTATTTAATTTAAGTTAATGGAATGATTTTTTAATCGCTGCAAATATTATGAATATCAGTAATTGTTATATCCCGATTTCATAAAAACACAATATAATATTCGTTAGTTCCTAACGCTCCCGTGTGAATATTAAAAAAGCGTATAGCTGTAAAACAAAGAATAGACGATTGTGTGTATCAAATAAAGTTAGTTCAATAACAGGCAGGGATGAGTTTAAAGTAACCCAGTAAAAACAACGCTATAAGTATAGTTTTTTATCTATTTCGGATTTGAGACTATAATTGGCCGATTCCCAGTTTAATCGTCCCAAAACAATTGCAGGGTTTATTTTATAGGTATTTGAAAATGCTTTTATACTTTTATCTGTCAGGGGCTGGAATTCATTTTGCAAAATATTCCAAAGCTCCTGCGAAATTAGATTATCCCGTGCGAAATCATCGGCTTCTTTTTCTGGTATGCCATTATTTTTACAATCGGCGACATCTAAAAATTTCATTGTCTTATCGTTACCGATATGAAGAGAAATATGCCCGAGTTCATGAAAGATTGTAAACGCGAAATTATCAATTCGCTTATGCCTTAGTGTAATTGCAATTGCGGGATTTTTATCGCTCCAGAAAGAATATCCGTCAACCGGGGTCTTTTCAAATTTTTCAAGAATAATAAATTTTATACCGTATTCTTCCAATTTCTTTTTTACAAGTTCAACAACACGCTTATTTTTATAAATAACGCCTCTTAAATCCTTTAGCAATTCAGGGATATTGTTCTTATTATATTTATTAACTCTTATGCTTTGGGCGTTAAACTCCACGGTTTTACTCCAGCCAAGCAAATTCACTTCATCAACATCCAGTCTTAAGGATTTTCGGTAGAATGCAAAATCTTTTTGTGCGGCAATTAAATTTACAAGTTCGTCAATGTTTCGCACATTGTATATTTCTTTGATCTTTAAAATATTGCTTTCAATATTCCCATTGAGATAATTTAATTTCCTTAAAAACTTTACCGGGACATATTGCGTTATTATACGCCACAACTCTATTGCCTGAAGACGTCTGATGTTCTTTTCTTTGATTCGAGCTTTATCAATTTCGTATTGAGTTTGAAAATTCATCCAGTAATCGGCTGAAATTTCAAGCGTTTTTTCCAACAGGATAGCCAAATCGGCTGTAATTGGACGCTTGCCTTTAATAATTTCATTCAAAAACGATGGCTTCACGTCAATTTCGAGGGCAAAATCCTTTTGCTTTATCCTCCTCACATCCAGCTCATCTTTCAGCAATGTTCCGGGATGCGTAGCTTCAAAGGGTAATATTTCTTTTGTCTTACTCATATTCATTCATAATGTTTACTTAACTCAATTATAGAGCAGATTGTTACAATTGCAGGTTCTTCACCTTCGGTTCGGCTTTTGAATTCCAAACGGTACTGCCTGTTAACCCACACCACTTCAATATCCTTTAGATTGCCGCTCTTTTTTTCGTAGTTCAAACTTTTAATTGGGTATAAGTCCTCAATCCGCTTAGCAATGCGTAATTTGTCAATTGTATTTTTATACTGCCTTATTACCGTTGACTGAAAACGATACTTTTTATTTTTGGCTTTACCTTCGGTATAAAGCTCTTCAAGATAGTCCTGTTCAAATTCAATTTCCATGAAAATTTCACATTTCAATATAATAAAAATTCACTTAATTAGTGAACTATTTTTATTTATATGATATTTATCAGACTATAGTTTTCCGCTTTTTAGGGTTTCTATTACCACACCGGGTTGAGGCACATTTCTTTTGTTGTTCTTCTTTGCTCTTTTGTCCCGCCTTGCTCCGGCATTATTGCAGTTATGCCAGTCTGGTAAAAAATACCGGAAGAGAGATACTGCATGTTCTTTACGGCAGCCATCATGTCCGTTCCGGAGTGGTCCGGAACTGGCGGGGATAAATGGGAGCATTCCGGGTTGTCACGGTCGCCACCGTGACAAAGGATGTTAATATTTATAAATATTCAGTTCAAACTAATCGTTGTTCTGTTTCCAATTATTATTGTTCTGTTTCCTTGAGCTAATTCTGTATTCTGCCTTGCTCCGGCATGGTGGCGACCATGCCGGCCCTGAAATAACATTTCATTATTTTTTAATTATTATGTCGATAATATTTCAATTATTTCCATATTTCTTTTTTATTTTTTCAACATATTGGAATAGTTCCTGCGAATAGCGATGCGTTTCCCCATCAATTTCCAGTGAAAATCTATCCATACATATTGTCTTTATTATTTCTTTTTCATGTTTAAATTCAATTTTCACTCGAACATCCGGGGTATTACTCTTAGTAATTGTAAGTTTTCTTACTATTCTACCAAGTCTGTCAATTTCATTTTTATCTTTAATATTAATTGTTTTTATTTTCTCAGAAAAATTCTCAAACTCTTTACAGCCAATATTCTGATAAGTATAGACATTGTAATTGACATATTTAATAACTATTTCATCTATATTTTTATTCTCAATTTGTAAAAATAAAAATGAGCAGGACAATAAAAAACTTATAATATGCATATTAAATTCTCCTTTTTCTCTTGGAGTGTAACCTTTAATTTAGGCTCATTTGAATAGGTAAAACCGTAAGATATGGATTAGTGATATGATCTGTTATTGTAACTTCATTTTCCTTTATCTCTTTTAAAGCTCTTGTACTCCGCCATGTTCCGGCATGGTAGCAACCATGCCGGCCGGGAGGAATTATAACTTTAAAATGGCAAGCTATCATCTTCATCCGGTTCAACTTGATTAATCTCTTTCTGCAAAACAAGTTTTTCTTGATTTCTTAGCAACCAATCTATGCCAGGCTGTTCCATAAAATATGCATAATATTCACTACCATTGTATTCTGTTTCAATTGCTGACTTAATAAAATTTTTTTTTCTAAGGGCCATTAATGCTAAACTAGTGGCGATATCTGTAAACCCAGCTTTACTCATATCTTCTTTTATTAAATAAGTTGAAACTGATTGATTATCAGTGAAACAATTTTGCATTATTGTAACAAGAGCAACCATTTCGTGTTGTGATAAACCTTCAGTATCGGCAATCGGAGATATATTTTTTGTATTATTAATATTTTCCTCTTTTTTCAACAATGCTGATATTTTCTTTTTTATCTGAACCTTTAACTCTGTAAAATCACTGATTGATCCTGCTTTATAAGGAATTATTGTACGATGCTTAATATCAAATGGATACTCCGATGTTCTTTCTTCCGAACATACCATTATGACATTCTTACTAATAGCAAAAGCGTAACCGAGCTCATACCAAACGTTTGGGTTATTTGTAGTAATTTCCGCAAAACACATAGCTGAATTCTTTATTTCCCTTTCGATATCTTCAATTGGAATAATTACTGCTGGGTCTCTATCAACACGATAAGCCTCTAATCCAGCGGCCTCTATTGCTGGCTTAAAAACATCATCGAAACGCTTATCATAAACATCTTTATCAAACGGTTGAATACAAAAACATCTACTCAATTGCGCCTCCTGTAATATAATTATATTCCCTAATTATTAATAAAGCAAAGCACTGTTGCTTTTTTCTATCGTAATGATTATGGGTTTGAAAATATCCATAAAATAACTCTTTTCTGTTTACTTGGGCTAATTCTATATTCTGCCTTGCTCCGGCATGGTGGCGACCATGCCGGCACTGTAAATTATCCGAACTTTAAACAGATTTTTTTTCTGGGCTATTTATTATCCTCGTATAAACTTTTCCATTATCTCTTCACCAACTTCAAACAATCTCCGCCGCATCGTTCGTCCCCGAGTAATTTGTGTAGGGGGTAATTACACATAAGTTTAACTTAACCAGTTTTGAATTTATTAGCAATGTTTTGCAAAAATAAACCACGGGAAATATTTGGCTTTTAAAATTCTCCCCTTGAGGGGAGAGGGCCGCTTGCGGCGAGGGATGTCGCGCTGTTAAAACGGGCAAAACATACTTAACGCGCGCTTTTCCGCAAACAAAACCTGCCTAAGCGCGCTAGAAAAGAACAAATTAAAAATACACCTGCAAATTTTACATATATACCCCATAAAACTTACATGTTATTAACATTATACCAGCAAACAAAAGAAATGAATGTAAGAACAAGCCATAAATATAAAGTTGCAATAAATTATAATACCGATTTGTATACATTACAGGCCGGAATGCTGAATTAACCAGTGCTTAAACCAAAAAGAGGCGTTTTTATGGAAAAATACATACTTGCAATAGATCAGGGTACAACCAGCTCAAGGGCAATTATTTTTGATAAAAAGGGACACATAAAATCCGTTGCGCAAAAAGAATTCAGACAGATATACTTAAAACCGGGCTGGGTTGAACACGATCCGGCTGAAATTTGGTCTACTCAGGCGGGCGTTATTGCCGAAGCGATTGTACGCGGCGGCCTGATTTCCGATTCAATTGCGGGAATTGGAATAACAAACCAGAGAGAAACAACTATTATTTGGGATAGGAAAACAGGCAAACCGGTCTATAATGCCATTGTCTGGCAGGATAGGCGAACCGCGGATTTTTGCAGCGAACTTAAAGCCAAAGGCTATGACCAGTTAGTCAGCTCAAAAACCGGACTCTTAATTGACGCCTATTTTTCGGGCACAAAAATCAAATGGATACTGGACAATGTTCCGGGCGCAAGGGAACAGGCCGAAAAAGGAGAACTCGCTTTTGGCACTGTTGATAGCTGGCTTGTCTGGAACCTGACTTGCGGACAAAAACATATTACCGATATTACCAACGCAAGCCGCACAATGCTCTTTAATATCCACACGCAGGAGTGGGATAACGAACTGCTTGAACTGCTTGATATTCCCAAATCGCTTTTACCGGAAGTCAAGTCCTCAAGCGAAGTGTACTGCAATACATGCGCTTCATTATTTGCTCCCAACATTCCGATTGCGGGAATTGCCGGAGACCAGCAGGCGGCTCTATTCGGGCAGTTGTGCATAGAACCCGGCATGCTTAAAAACACTTACGGCACAGGCGGTTTTTTGATGCTCAATACGGGAGATAAGCCAATAGTATCAAAAAACAACCTGCTTACTACAATAGGCTGGAAGATTAACGGTAAAGTTACTTACGCGCTTGAGGGGAGTATTTTTATAGCGGGCGCGGTTGTACAATGGCTCAGAGATGAATTGAAGATTATTCAGAGTTCCTCCGAGATTGAAGAGCTTGCCAAAAGCGTTGAAGATAACGGCGGAGTTTATATGGTTCCCGCTTTCGCAGGGCTTGGCGCTCCTTACTGGGATCAATACGCTCGCGGTACAATATTCGGTCTTACACGCGGCGCTAAACGCGCGCACATTGCAAGAGCCGCCCTGGAAGCCATAGCTTTCCAGACATACGACGTGCTTAAAGCCATGGAATCCGATTCCGGCATTAAAATTAAAGAGCTGCGCGTTGATGGCGGCGCTACGGCAAACGACCTGTTAATGCAATTCCAGTCGGATATTATTGGCGCTCCGCTGGTACGCCCTGTAATAGCCGAAACCACCGCGCTTGGCGTGGCATTTCTTGCTGGGCTTGCAACCGGCTACTGGAACAGCATTGATGATATAAAAGACATGTGGGAAATAAACAAACGCTTTGAGCCTGCCATGGCACAGCAGGAAATTGACAAACGAATTTTCTTCTGGAACAAAGCCGTTAATAATTCAAAAAATTGGTTAAACGAAAACTCTGGCATATAATGAAACGAGAAAAAAACATAGAAAGACTTAAACAAAATAATTCCTTTTTTGATGTAATTGTTATTGGAGGAGGCGCTACAGGACTTGGAACGGCGCTGGAGGCCTCAAGCCGCGGATACAAAACCCTTTTACTTGAACAGCACGATTTTGCGAAAGGAACCTCAAGCCGCAGTACAAAACTTGTACATGGCGGCGTACGCTACCTCCAACAGGGGAACATTTCTCTTGTGCTCGAAGCTTTACACGAGAGAGGTCTACTCAGGCAAAACGCGCCTCATCTTGTCTTTAACCAGTCATTTATTGTCCCCGTGTACGACTGGTGGAGCGGCCCGTTCTACGGAATTGGTCTTAAGATGTACGACATGCTTGCCGGACGGCTTGGTCTTGGCCCTTCAAAACTCATCTCAAGAGAAGAGACGCTCAAGCTGATTCCGAATGTTGAACCGGAAGGGTTACGCGGCGGTGTTATTTATTACGATGGCCAGTTTGACGACTCCCGTCTTGCAATTAACCTCGCTCAATCAATTACGGATAAGGATGGAATTGTTCTGAACTATTTTAAAGTTACAGAGCTGTTAAAAACAAACTCCATGGTTTCAGGTGTAAAAGCCACTGATATGGAGTCGGGAGAAGAATATCAACTGTTCGCAAGGGCGGTAGTCAACGCCACGGGCGTTTTTACTGACGACATATTAAAACTGGATGACCCGAACGCCGCGCAGCTTGTTACTCCAAGTCAGGGAGTGCACCTTATACTTGATAAAGATTTTCTCCCCGGCAACTCGGCAATTATGGTTCCGCAGACAGATGACGGACGAGTGCTTTTTGCCGTCCCCTGGCACGATAAAGTTGTTGTAGGCACAACCGATACCGAAGTCCACAAAGCAACACTTGAACCCCGCGCACTGGAAGAGGAAGTTGAGTTTATACTTACCCACGCCAAACGGTATATGCAGAAAGACCCTTCAAGAAAAGATGTAAAAAGTGTTTTTGCCGGACTCCGGCCTCTTGTAAAACCATCGGAGGATAAAGGTACAGCGGCTGTTTCAAGAGATCACTTTTTGACTTCTTCAAAATCGGGACTTATTACCATTACTGGCGGCAAGTGGACCACCTACAGAAGAATGGGCGAAGATACAATTGATAAGGCGGAACAGATTGCGGGTTTTGAACACAAGGAATCCATTACCCACTCAATGCGCATTCATGGCTGGCTGAAGCAAGTTGATAAGGCGGATAAGTTATATTTGTATGGCTCCGATTCAATTGGAATAAAAAGGCTTGCTGAAGAAAACAGAAGCTTATCCGATAAACTTTCCGATTCACTTCCATACATTAAAGCAGAAGTTGTATGGCATGTAAGGGAAGAGATGGCCAGATCGGTAGAAGATGTTCTTGCCAGACGTACAAGAGCCCTTCTGCTTGATGCCGAAGCAAGTATAAAAATGGCCCCTGTTGTTGCCCATATAATGGCGGAAGAATTAAACAAAACCCCCGCGTGGGAAACCGAACAAACAGAACAGTATATAAAGTTAGCAAAAGAATATATTTTACACTAAAAACCGAGGTAGACTTATGAATCCTTTGACAGGTGAGTTTATTGGAACATTACTGATGATTCTTTTAGGAGAAGGTGTTTGCGCAAATGTTGCGTTAAGCAAAACAAAAGGGCATAGCAGCGGCTGGATTGTAGTTACTTTCGGCTGGGCTATTGCTGTTTTTGTAGGAGTTTTTTGTGTCGGTTCTTTTAGCGGCGCTCACTTGAATCCCGCTGTAACTATTGGGTTGGCCCTTGCAGGCAAATTCGCGTGGGCCAGTGTGCCGGGTTATATTGCAGCCCAAATGCTTGGGGCTATGGCCGGAGCATTTCTTGTATGGGTTCAGTATAAACAACACTTTGACGCTACCGAAGAAGCCGGTTCTATTTTGGGCGTTTTCTGTACCGGTCCTGAAATCAGATCTATGGTTAATAATTTTCTTTCCGAAGTTATTGGCACATTTGTTCTTGTATTTGGCATTCTTTACATAGCCGCACCCGCCACTGGCATTGGCGCAATTTCGGCTTTGCCTGTAGCATTTTTAGTCCTTGGTATAGGTCTTTCGTTAGGCGGAACTACCGGTTACGCAATTAACCCCGCGCGGGATTTGGGCCCGCGTATTGTTCACGCTTTTTTACCTATTAAGAATAAAAAGGGGAGCGACTGGGCGTATGCCTGGGTTCCCGTTGCCGGCCCAATTGTAGGCGCGCTAATAGCGGCTAATATTTATAATATCTTAAAATAGTTTTGCAACTTACATGGCAAGGAGGCTGTTTTGAAAGACCGCCTCCTTTTTTTATACATACCGGAATCAGTTAATTTTACAAACTACTTTTCCCGTTCGGTAAGAGCAAATTTGTTTTGTCAGTATTTCAACATGGCGGAAACCGCCGCAATAAAAAACTTTAGAATTATCTACTAATCTGTTTGGTTTCCTTTACAGACACCGGAGTGGTTCATGCCCGTAACCCAACTACTACAATAAGTTATTCGTTAAAAAGCGATTGTTTTGTTACCTTGAAAGTTTTTGATGTATTGGGCCGTGAAGTTGCAAATCTTGTAAACCTGCATCAAAAAGCGGGTGAGCACCAAACTACTTTTGACGCTTCGGGTTTGCCAAGCGGTATTTATTTCTATAACATAAAAGCCGATGGTAATTTTTCCGAAACACGTAAAATGATGCTGTTAAAATAGAGCGACATTTTGCCTTACAAATAAGATAGGGATAAGTCTTAAAAGCCCTGCCGAATTAATTCGGCAGGGCTTTTTTTTAATTAAGTAGAAAGCAGTTCCTAAACCTTACACGTTAATAAGAATTATTATTTATTATTTTAGCTTCCTCGTTATAATTATATTTCTTTGTGATCGATAAATATGACGAAATATTTAAGAGGTTGTTCCCATTTCTATCAACACAATTTTAGCTATGAAATATTTTCGTTTTAAGATATATTACGATATAAACGCGAACTCACCGGAGATAATATGAATAACATAAAAGATTTGTTTTTTTACATACATTATTGCAACAGTAAAAAGAACAGAGACCTTCGGAAAGCCGAGCACAGCTTCTCAAGGTCTCTTCCTCATCACGAGCTTATTTGGATTTCGGGGGGAAACGGCAGTTTTAAAATTAAAGGCAAGCGCCATCCGCTAAAAAAAAGAATGCTGATTTATATCAGTCCCAATACGCCGTACACAATAGAATTGGACGCCGACATACCGGTATCGTTTTTAACCGTGCATTTCAGCTTTACGCAAATTGCGTTTAACAACGGCGAATGGAGCATGAACAATCAGGGGAAAATATTTATTAACAACCACGTATACGAATTAAACAACACGTATCTTATTGAAAAGCAGTTTCAAAAACTTGTAAATTGCTGGCTGCAAAAATTGCCCGGCTACGAATTTATTTCCAGAACCATGCTTCAGCAGCTTTTAATAACAATAGCACAGACTTTTAACAAACGGACACACAGCTTTTCTTCATCCGAAATGGTGGAAAATATAATACGTCACATGCAAAAAAACATTAACGGTAAAATCACCTTATCGGAATTGTCCGGTATCTTTCAAATTTCGCCCGCATATATGTCAAGAATGTTTAAAAGTATAACAGAATACACAATAATAGAATATTTCAACAAACTAAAAATAGACAAGTCAAAGGAGCTTTTGTTAGAGGGGCATAAAAAAGTCAAGGAGGTTTCGGAAGAATTGGGTTTTGCCGATGAATTTTACTTCAGCAGGATGTTTAAGAAAACCGAAGGTATTACTCCTTCGCAATTTAATAGCAGAATTATTCATGGTTTTTAAGATAATACATGGATAGAAAGTTCTCTTATAGTTAAATTTTGTTTTAATATAATTCATGTTACAGCAATAAATTTGCTATAGGAGAAGTTTAGTTCGATGCCGCTTTGGAAAAGGAACCTGATTGTATGTTGGTTTGGTATGTTTGTAACCGGCGTTGGCATGAGCCAAATAGCCCCCGTTTTGCCGCTCTTTATAAAACACCTGGGAGTCAGTAGCGATAATTCAACCGCTCAACTTTCCGGTATGGCTTTTGGAATAACGTACATAATATCAGCAATTTTTTCACCTATCTGGGGTAATGCTGCGGATAAGATTGGCCGAAAGCCGATGCTGCTGCGCGCAAGCCTCGGAATGGCGTGTACAATATTTTTTATGGGTTTTGTCCCAAACGTTTACATCTTAATTTTATTACGTGTTTTACAGGGGACAGTTACAGGCTACAGCACCGCCTGCACCACTCTAATTGCCACTCAAACGGATAATGAACATGCTGGTTATGCTTTGGGTACGCTTTCAACTTCCAATGTTGCCGGCGCGCTTATTGGCCCTACCATAGGTGGTTTTATTGCAGATAATTTTGGACTACAGCCCGTTTTTTTTATAACCGGCGCGTTAATGCTTGTAGCCTTTTTCACTACTCTGTTTTTTGTAAAGGAAAATTTCGTACGCAGTGAAAAAAAAGAATTTAGCACAAAAGAAATATGGAATGTCATTCCCGATAAAAAACTAATGGCGCTTGTCTCTGTAACGTTTTTCATAATAACGCTCAGCCTCTACTCAATTGAACCTATTGTGACAATTTACGTAGCCAGCTTAAGCCAGGGAGCAAGCCACATTGCCGTAATTGCCGGATTAATTTTTTCCGCATCCGGATTGGCCAATCTGATTGCGGCCCCTTTGCTTGGCAAACTTTCCGATAAAATTGGAGCTCACAAAGTTATGCTGTTTTCGTTAATAGCCGCGGGTATTGTCTGTATACCGCAGGCCTTTGTTACTAATATATGGCAGCTCATGGTTTTGCGCTTTTTGCTTGGACTTACATTCGGTGGGCTTAACCCCGCCATTAATACAATTATTAAAAAGATTACTCCCGATTCCATCACAGGCAGAGTTTTCGGACTTACGATTTCGGCGGGATATCTCGGCGTTTTCCTCGGTTCCGTTTTAGGAGGCCAGATTGCTGCCGGGTTCGGCGTTCGTTCCGTATTTTTTGCCACCAGCTCCTTGCTGCTGCTTAATGCAGTTTTAGCATACTTTAACGTCTATAAAAAAATAGAAATTAATTATTACAAATTAAAAAAATAATTACGCGATTTATATTAAACAGGAATATAACAATGAATATAAAATGGCACGGTCAGGCATGTTTTAGCGTAACAGGTCAAAACGGCGTAAGCATAGTGATGGATCCATATAATAATTTTCTAGGTTATAAACTCCCCGAACTTACCGCACACATTGTAACTACAAGCCATAATCATAACGACCATAATAACGTTAAGGCTATAAAAGGTGATTTTAAACATTTTAATAGCGCTGGCGTTTTTAACCACAAAGGAGTTGAAATAAAAGGCGTACTTACATATCACGATAAGCAAGGGGGAGCAATAAAAGGTGAAAACATAATTTATAATTTCCATTTGGACGGATTGAACATCTGCCATTGCGGCGATTTAGGGCATCTACTCGATTCCCGGCAAATAAATGAAATAGGGAAAGTCGATATACTGCTTCTTCCGGTTGGCGGTATGATTACACTTAATGCGGCAGAAGCTGTTACGGTGTTGGGGCAGCTGAATCCTTCTGTAATTATACCCATGCACTACAGAACAAAAGCGTTGGGTATAAGCGGTATAATATTCGGCACTGTAGATAAATTTATCATAACAATTAATCTGAATGTGAGTTATTACAGGGACCTTGAAATTACTACTGAGAATATAAATAATTTTAAAGGCATTGCCGTTCTCGATTACAAATAATATTTCTGCTACCGAAACAGAAGAAGGAATGGCATACAGTTTTAGGTGCGGTTTTTGTTTTTTTCGAAAAGCGGCATTAGCAACAAAGCAATCTGCAATACCTAAGACATAGGATGTAAATACAGTATCGCAGTTAATAGAACATATTATTCCTGATTTATCTTGACAAATATTAAAACGTACTCTCCGCTTGCTATAGCAGTTTACCAATGGCAGACTCAATTACAGTCATGGAAAATTTTCCAAGCTATTTTTATATCATGCCTTGCACCGGCATGGCAATAAATATTCTGGTTATGTGAATGTAATATCTCAAAAATTTTATTTTGAGAAGATCATTTTTCTTGATTGAACAAAATTGCCGGATTGGAGCCTGTAAAGATATATTCCACTTGCAAGGTTATTGCAATCGAATTGCAGTTGGTGTCTGCCGGCTTCATTATATTTATCTACAAGTGTTTTGACTTCTTTTCCTAAGGCATCGTACACCTTCAAAGTAACATGTCCCGAAACAGGGAGCATATAACTTATTACTGTTGAAGAATTAAACGGATTCGGATAATTTTGGCTTAGTCCAAAACCATTTGGTTCACTTTTTGTTTCATTTTTAATAAATGTCAATTCCGAGATAGGACGTCTCCAAATGGTCGAGTCATCAGAATAAGCAAAAACATAATTGCCGCAAACTGTAATTTCTTTAATATTATTTGTACTGATGCCATTATCAAAAGAGACCCAATTCTTTCCGTTATTTGAGGAAGCGAAAATCTTATTGGACGTAGCCGCAAAAATACTTGAATCTTTCGTGGCCAAAGAAATAACATTAGTTATCCGTTCTGATATTTTATTCCAGTAAACTCCCATATTTTTTGACAAATATACTCCATCGTTAGTTCCGGCCAATAGGCCGCTGCTGCAAGAATCCATAGCATTTACGGCATTATTTGTCATTCCTTCATTAATTAAATTCCAACTATCACCATTATCAAGCGATAAGAATACCCCATTATTGGAACACGCATAATAATTTGTTCCAAAGGTTAAAAATTTCAGCGGACAGTTAATAATACCCGGAGATTTTCGTTGCCAAGTTATTCCGTTATCAGTCGATATCAAATAAAACATATCAGGAAAATTTTCCGGTTCTCCAAATGCTATAATGGTGCTTCCATTAGTGCCAATCCTAAAAATTATATAATTATTTAAAACGTTGGACCAGGACAAGCCGTAATTCGTTGTTAAATATATCCCCGAAAAACCGCCTGTTAAGTAATTTGATCCATAAAAAGCCATTGTCATTATGTTGCAACCTGGCATATCGGCTTGTCTCCAATTATCTCCGAAATCATCAGAAAAGAAAACCTTTTTATAACTTGTCCCCGCAATTAAAGTCGAGTTGACTGAATGAAGGGTAACCATTTGAGCTCCAACCGGATGATTTATCTTAACCCATTGAGCATTTATAGGCATGTTGTAAATGGCAAGCATGGATATGCAAAAAAAATGCAACACAGGTTTTTTCAATAAAACTCTAAAATATTTTTTCATTATACTTCTCAAATTTTTAAGCCATATTTAATTTGAAATTGGAATTATTTTTATTTTACCAGACACATCTTTCGAACACTTTGGAACTTATCTGTAGCCAGTCTGTAAAAATAAATTCCGCTCGGTAAATTACTACCGTTAAAAACAACCGAATAATTTCCCGGGGATTTTTCTCCTTTGAACAAGGTTATAATTTCAGTTCCTGTTATATCAAAAACCTTTAGGGTAACATAAGTTGCTTTATCAATTTTAAAATCAATTTTTGTACTCGGATTAAATGGATTCGGATAATTTTGTTCTAAGTAATACTTGGGTTCGTTGTTATTATCTTCAACTGATGTTGTTGAACTTAATAGTAATTGGCACGAATTGTTGGTCACCTTGTAACGCTTAGATTCGGTAACCACATACAAGAAATCGGAATTTGCTCTTTTATGAATTCCAATTATGTTATCTGAAACAGTGTTGAACAATCTAAAACTGTTGCCATAGTCACTTGAATAATAAATCTTTTTTCCGCTTCCGTAATAAATATCCGCAGGTTTTGCATTATCCAAAGTAACAACTATGGGATCAGCGGATTGGACAATACCATTCCAGGAATTCCCATTATCTTTGGAAACGACTAAGTAAAGTAAACTATCTTTTTTTGCCGTTGTATAAATATATTTATTCGAATATGAATAATAAAATTTCACCTGATGGTCGGTCCATTTATAAACTGAATCCACTAAAGTATATACTTTTGATGTGTCGCAATTAGATATGTATAATTTTTGATTGTTAATTCCAAATAATATTCTGTCATCATATTTATTCAGCGATACAATGGTAAAATTGGTTTCAACTGGGTTCAATGTAATTCCGCCATCTCTGCTTTTTAAAAAATATCTCTTCCCTTTTACCGGCGCAGTTAGCAGTTCGCCAAAATCATTACCAGAACTGATATATAGCAAATTAGAATCTTGTCTGGATATTTCTATGTTAAGTTCCTGTATTTCCAGATAATCAAATGAAAGCGTATTTACTTTCGAATTACCCCTAAATACATATATATCGTTTTTTCTCGAACCTCCGGGACTATCATAGTAATTTTGTAATGCGTAATAATCGTCTATCTTATTACCATAATATTCAAAATCGCTTGTATTTTGAGAGTACCACCAATTTTCTCCTGAATTTCTATATTTGTCTTTTATAAATACTTTCTCCTGCCAGGTTTTATCGTTATAAATGTATATGCAGTTATTGTATGTTTTAGGATCAGTTGCATCTTTCGATTGAAATCTGTAGAGAAGGAATGTAGTATCAGACTCATCAACAGCGCCAATGAATTCTGTGTAAATTTGGGAAAATGAAACAGTTGAGAACAGGCAAAGAAAAAACGCAAGTATTTTCTTCATAAAACCCCCTAATAAATAGTAAGATGAAACGAATAATAGTATAATGTAAAGTATTACAGCCAATAATGCAAATTTTTATAACTATAAGCATAATTATTTCCTCACCTGATTCCTTTTTCAAATTAATCTTTGCCTGCTATCGAAACATACCTACCTTGAAAAAAGGATGGCATACAGATTTAGGTGCGGCTTTTATGTCTTTGTGAGTAGCGGCTTTGGCGACGAAGCAATCTGTTCTGCATTGCTTGTAACTTATAAAAACTGTATTGTAATAAAATAATACATTCCTTCTGATACGTCCTGAGAAGTTTGTAATATCTCACTCTGTTTTTAAAACAACTTGTTTATGACCGGCCCGGTTAAAACCATTGAAACAAAATACTTTCGAACAAGCTGTTACCCGTTAATTATTTTTAAAGGCTTGGAGTGGTCCATGCTTGGCGGATGGATATACATTACTTTTCGTAAATTGTTTTTTGCACGTATTTAAAATAAAACCGCTATAAACTTTTAGCAATTCTGCTTTCAGCTGTACTTTTGTTGGGAACTGTTAAAACTTTAGATGATTCCCTTATAACAAATTCCGTATCAAGTATAACGCGTTCAGGCGGCAACTGTATTTTCGATTCGATATTCCGTATCAGAATTTCAGCGGCTTTTCTGCCTATCTCCACTTGCGGCGCTCTGATGGTGGTAAGGGGAACGGGATAAATGTTGGCATATAAAATATCGTCATTGCCAATAATTGAAATATCATCGGGTATTTTTATTTTCAGCTTAATCAAAGCCGTCATTACGGCAAGGGCCTGCTGGTCGTTAAAGCAAACGATGGCTGTCGGGTAGTCCTTTTTATTTCTGTTTTTAAAATACTCAATTGTTTTAATGTAACTTTCATCATAATCGGAACCACAGGAGACAATCATATCTTTTGTAAAGACAAGCGGGCTCTCGCTAAAAGCGTACCGGAAGCCTTCTATTCGTTCACGCGAGTGTGTTGAACTTGGCGGACCTGTAAAGTGTACAATCCTGGAGTGCCCGCTATCTATTAGATATTTAACAGCTTTTTTAATCGCTTTTTTGTTATCGATAGCTACTACATTCGCCTGTATGCCTTTAACATTTTCGAGCAGAACGAATGGGTAATTTATAACTTTCAATCTGAACAGATGTTCAATTTCGGCTTCGCCTTCAACTATGGGAGCAATAATAAGTCCTTTAACATCTTTGGCGGAAAAAAGATGAGAGAAATTTCTTTCACATTCATGGTCATTATCCGTACTGGCAACAATTACAGCGTAACCTTTGCTATTGGCATAATCTTTAACCCCCGAAGCAATGGAGGTATAAAAAGGGTAGTTTAAGTCCTTTATAATAACCGCTATGCTTTTTTCCTGCGAGCTGGTTTTAAGGTTGCGTGCAATGCCTTTGGGTCTGAAGTTCAATTCTTTCATTGTTTCAAGAATGTGAGTTCTTGTAGAGTGCTTGACTGTATTTTTACCATTTATAACAGCTGAAATAGTCCCTATTGATACACCCGTTTTTTTTGCTACATCTTCAATCGTTATTCTCTTCATAAAAAGCTCCGGAAAAATACTTGTAAGTTAAAAGTATAATAAGTCATCATCTTTCAACAATTTTACTTCAGGATAATCATTTTTTTGAATTGGGTATAATTGCCCGATTCAATGCGGTAAAAGTATACGCCGCTTGTTAATCCTGCGGCGTTAAAATTTGTCTGGTGCATGCCCGCGCTTTGAAACTGATTTACAAGAGTTTCAATTTTTTGCCCCAGCAAGTTATACACTTCCAATTTTACCATAGCCGCCTTTGGTATGCTGTAACGGATAATTGTCGCCGGATTGAAAGGGTTGGGATAGTTCTGCAATAAAGAGTATCCAATAGCCATCCCATTTACTTCTTCAACCCCAGCAATAATTTGAGTGCCGGTTGTAAAATTCGCGGTTGGGGAATACACGCCTGTATCACCCGCGTTGCCGGCATAAATATGCCAGTAGTATTTTGTATTGGCTGCAAGTGTTTTTAATTGCAAAAGAGTATCTGCAACCGAAGTATCTACGACAGTTGAAGAGAAAGAGCTATCGGCGGCAACCTGCACGTGATATAGTTTTGCAGAAATAGAAACGTTCCATTGCAGAATTGGATTACGGGGCTCGCCGGTTGTACCCACAGGCGCAATCAGTTGAGCAAGCAGATAACTTGCAAGGTAATCGCGCAGCCATTGAATGGCGGGGCGCTCAACCAGCCTGTCTGTAATCAAATATGCATTTGGTTCCTTATCCCACATATCATATTGTATGTATCCCCACAAAGTTATTCCTTTAACGCCCGCGTCTTCGTACAACATTGGGAATATTGCTTTGTACTTTTGTAATTGAGTATTGTCGTCCGCTTCGTTTATAGAGAACTCGGATATATAAACAGGCAAACCCGTCTTTGTTAAATTATCCAGATAAATTTGCATAGAGCGAACCGTAGGCCCGTTGACTTCAAAAGAATGCGCCTGAACTCCAATACCATCTATAAGTCCCCGGTCTTTTAATAGATTAATTATTTTAAGATACTTTGCGTTTCTCGTAGCGTCATTAATAACATTGTACTCATTTATCAGCAATTTTGTTTTTGGAGACCAATGTTTTCGGGCAATTTCAAACGCTTTAATCACCCAATCCCAGCCCGTAACGCCATCGCCGCCAAGCGCGTTTTTATATGCCGGCGCATGATCAATTGGTTCGTTGACGACATCGCAAAGCGCAGTGTTTGGATACCTTTTACTGCATGTATCTATCCAGTTTTCAATTTCCTGATATAGCTGAAGAGAATCAAGACTGCCATCTGTCATAAATCCGGGTTGTTGTGTATTCCAGATAAGCACATGCTCTTTAAACGGATAGCCATGTGCTACGGCATAGTTATACATTTTATCAAGTTGAGTCCATGAATACGAACCTCTTGTGTATTCTACGCTGCTCCATTTGCCCGCGTTTCCCGGAGTAAGCTGGTTCCAGTATTTTGCAAATGAATTTGGTATGTTGTTGCCGTCACTCAGGATATTACCAACGAACTTGCTTTTACCCGTAGCCAGAGGCTGTGGAAAAGATTGGGGAACAAAAACAAAGAAAGAGAGAATAATCAATAGGGGAATGATAAGCTTATTGAATGAAATCTTACTTAAAGAAAATGAAAATTTTTGTTCGGATTTATGGCAATAATATTTGGATCCAAGCGACATTGGCAGCTCCTTTCAAAAAGAAAAATGGTATTTAATTTACTTAACAGGCATAAAAGTAATTGAAAATTAAAACTATTTGAACCGTTTCAAACATATTAATAATATTGTTTATTAGCAAGCGAATCAAACAGCCTGTTCGGCATCAGCTATAAGTATACGGCGCTATTTAAGCAATACTAATTTTCTGGATTCCATAAAAGAGTCCGCTTTAAGCTGATACAAATAGACTCCGCTCGCAAGTCCGGAATTGTTGAATGTTACCTGATAAGACCCGGCGTTTTTCTGTTCATCAACAAGCACCGCTACTTCTTTCCCTACAACATCAAATATTCTAAGAGTGACATGACTGCTTTTGGGAAGCTGATATTTTATTACGGTAACGGGGTTGAACGGATTGGGATAATTCTGCCACAGCATAATATTATCTGGTTGTATAGCCGACTTTTCCTCAACTCCCGAGACTGTAGTATCAACTGCTCCAAACAAAGCCAACTTAACAGCTTCGGCCATCATGTGATGCCCGGTTTCACTTGGATGCAGATGATCGCCGGAATCATATTTTTGTAATAACTTTGATGTATTGGCTGGATCATGTGTTGCCGAATCAAGATCAATAACTCCATCAAAACTACCACTATTCCTAATCCAGTCATTCAATGTTTGCCAGGCTTTCTGGTGATCGGGCATGTCGTAAGAAGAACCGCCAAATGGAAGCAATGTAGCTCCGTACACAAGCAGACCTTTTGCGTGCGCGCTGTCTATCATTTGTCTGAAAGCGGAAATTAAATTTTGAGCCACCTGTGTTGACGCGGCATAACCTATATCGTTTATTCCTTCAAAAATCACCACCCATTTCACTCCATTTTGCTCAAGTACATCGCTTGAAAAACGACTAATTGCGGAAGGCCCCAGACAAGCGCCAAGCACGCAATTACCCCCGATTCCTTCGTTAAGCACCGCTATATGGCGCGTACCGGGATTAGCCTGAAAACGTCTTGAAAGCTCATCGGGCCAGCGGTTTTGTTTGTTTGTTCCCGAGCCCCGCCCATCGGTAATTGAGTTGCCAAGTATTGCAACGGCATAGGAAGTATCAGGAGTCAGCACATCAATTGTGTTGATTACATACCAGTGATCCGTAGTAACCGCTCCGGAAAAATCCGCATTTGTGACTTTGTTGCCTGTAAGCAAATACGAAGTTGTTCTTGAACCCGGATGACCGGTTACAGTTGATGATGTTCTTCCGAAATATATGGTAATTGCCACATCTGTTAATGGCTGTAACGCGAATTTAAAAGCGTCCGATGTAACCGCGGCGCCCGCGGCCATTGTAACATCAGGGTTGCCGGCAAATGTTAAGGCTTTATCTGTCGTGGTATCAATAACCCCGCTCCCTTTGGAAGCCGCAATATGAACCGAACTTATAGTTACATTGCTTGCGCTGAATTTATTTGAAAGCCGAAGCCTCAAACTATCGCCGCCAATTGATACATGAACAATTTGCCTCAGTGTGTTATAGCTTAACCCTGGCGAAGGCGGGTTGTTGCCTGTTTCCACCAACTGTAAAGCCGTACTCCAGGTTCCCACCCATTTTTTTGAAATGGCGGAAACGTTTTGAGGTTTTACATAATTGAGTGGAATCAGACAAAAAGTCAGCAACGCTACTATTAAAACATACATCGGAGATAATAAATGTTTTAAATACAATAAGAGTCCGTTAATGGAAACTCTATCTTTAGTTGATGTGTGAAACATTAGTAAATTTCCTCGTTTATTATTTGTCAGTAATTAAATTCAATTATCAGTCCTGAATGGAGAAGCTGGTAATCCTTCGTTATTAAATAAATTTGCTCCTTCGGGATTATCAGCCCAGGCGTAACGTACCGCAACCGGGTTTGATATTTCGTCACTCCATACAATTACTTTATCACCTTTAATTTTTGCTTTTGCCCAAACGAAATGTTTATCCGCTCCGGCAATTGAAAAATACTTAAGCTCTCCACCGCCTTTTGCAATTAATCCCGTGCCGGTATTTGTAAAAGATAGTATTATTTTATTCCCATTAATCGTCATTGATTTATATACAGGGCCGGAAGATACAACACTGTCATTCGCATAAGCTAATTTCTCAGCGGACAGGAATAATCTTTTAGCAACATCTTTTTTGTTCAATGGATGGATGTCGTTCCATTCTCCGATATCATAAGTAACAGCCATGTCGGTATTAGGCACACACAAAGTCTTTAATTGGGCCTCGCGGAATAAGGCCCAATTACTTTCGGAAGGTTCGTTTTGTGGATTCATGAAATTCGGCAGCTGAACAAAAAGGAAAGGGAAATCTCCTTCATTCCATTTCTTGCGCCAGTCATTGATCATTGATTTAAAAAGCGAACCATATTCGGCAACTCTGTCTGTATTTGATTCTCCCTGATACCAAATAACTCCCTTTATCCTGTAATTTAACAACGGGGCAATCATTGAATTATAAAGCCCAAGCGGTTTCCATCTTATAAATGTCTGACCCGCCAAAGGCGGCATTTCAGCTCCAAGACGGTACTGCCACTCGCCTTTAAGATTAATAGTATCGCCTCCGGCAACAATAGCATATAGTTTATCCGGCACAAAACCGCCCTTGCCTGCGTTGCTGATAACACGTACTGTTATTTTATTTTCTCCCTCTTTCAACACTCCGGCAGGAATATCAAATCTGCTTGGAGGATACTGATAACCTATTGAGCCAACATAAAAGCCATTGATATAAGCAGAATCGGCATCAACAATTCTCCCCAATATTAAGCTGGCAGGTTTACCAATTATTGCAGATGGAATATTTATTGTTTTTTTAAACCAGATAGCTCCATTTATATTTCCCAGTTTGGTATTATCCGCCCAATAACCAGGTATTTGCATTGTATCCCAGTTGGCAGTGTTTAATAAAGGATTGCTCCATTTGTTTTTCACATCTTTATTTCCTTTGTCCTTTTGCCATAACTCGGTATACCACGCTTTACTTCTTTCGTTATCGGCGATCTCTATTTTTTTTATTAACGAGCTATCCTTATACATTTCGGCTTCATTCAGATATTTCGGGAATTCTTTCAACGCTTCAGCGCTCATCCATGATTCAACAGGTGAGCCGCCAAGACTTGAATTGATTATTCCAATAGGGACTTTATATTTCCCGTACAGATACTTTGCATAAAAATAAGCGACCGCCGAAAAATCCGGAGTATTTACGGGACTCGCACTCTTCCAGCCAGTTTGTTCTACAGGCTGCTCCATATAAGAAAAATCATTTTCAGGATAATGAAAATTATATCTCTGCGGCATATAAAACTGTCGTATATATTTATTTTCTGAGTTTGCTATTTCGCCCGGATAATTCCAGCTCACCCTTTTCATTGGCAGCTCCATATTGGATTGACCCGAACAAACCCAAACATCACCCACTAAAACATCATGCAGGGTAATTGAGTTAGTGGCGTTAATTTGCATTTCGTACGGACCGCCGGCGTTTAATTTGGGAAGCTCTATACTCCAGTCGCCTTTATCGTCAGCGGTAGTATTATAAGTCGCATTAATAAATTCCACGGTAACTTTTTCATTCTTATTGGCCCATCCCCAAATCTTTACATTTATATCCCGCTGTAAAACCATGCCGTCACTTATAAGTTTAGGTAGTTTCACCTGACTTACCGCAGTCACGGAAATAAAAAGAGAGAGAACAATTATCATCATACTCAGTTTATTATACATGGAATAATCTCCTAAAACAATTTTATAAAATATAGTACAACCTATAACTTGTTTACACGGTTAATGCGTTTAATGAGTTTTGTTGTATCCGGATATATCATTTATATTTATACAGCCTGACTTTTTGAATACTGAACATATTACCCGGAAGCTCCATGTGTCTGCCCTGATGGCTTTGATCTCCATTTTGGCGGATACCCGGAATCCACTTGCCGTCAACAAATATTCCTTCGTCAATACTTCCAATTCCTGCAATTGTTCCATCGTCCTTGGCCGACTTGAACGTTATAACCATTCCTCTTCCAGCCACATAAAATTCGTCAGGAGTTATTTTTATTATCATTCCGCCAAATCTCGAATTATCCCCCTCGCTTTTAGGCGCGTAAGGCCAACTGTATTCATGCTGTACAGCAAATACATAGTCGCCAAATATAATTTCTGTTTTTTGGCTTGAGCTATCCAGAATGATTCCAGCCATTGTCCCTTTCCCCTGGTTGGATAATATAAGCGGAGTAAGCTGTGCAAGCACATCGTAACCATTCGATAATTGGTTGTTAAACGGTTCCGAAAGCGACTCAATTGCAAACGGGCTATAGCCCATTATATTATGTTGTGCAATAGCATAATATGCGTTAACCGGGCTTTGAACATTCTCCGCTTCAGGTATAAAAAACTGGTTGGAGAACTGGCCCGGCTTGCCTGCAGGCAAGTCAAATTTGGCAACCCACTCGCTGAAATTCTTGAAGTACACGTCCGGCGCCAGAAAATCGATGGCGGGCGCGGCGGTTTTCCAAATATCCATAAGATGCGGTAAAGGTCCGCCGCTCGGATACTGGCCCGGTTTATATCCAGGACGAATTAAAGCCGCGTTTACATACATGGGTAACGGGTATTCTTTTTTACCGGCAGCCGCAACATAATTTGCATATTTTGCAAAATTCCAGGCCATAAACATTTCGTCTGTATTTAAGCCTTTACCAAAAACCTCCTCCCAGTTGCCCTGAGATTTAAAACCATTATTTTTCCAAATATCATAAAGATGCGGATTTAATTGTTCTTTATTTTTTTTCAGAAAACTCATAAACTCTTCCGGCACAGCGGCATTAAAAGCCTCGTTTGCGCTTTCGCAATAATCTCTTGCGTTCGGTATCATTCCTATTTCATTTTCTACCTGTACCATAACTACAGTCTGTTCTTTTTCATCAAATTCACGAATGTGTTTCATCAAAGCGGAAAAAGCATTTGCGTCCGCATTCAGGTTTGTCTTGCTAAACGCGGTAAGTATCTCTTCTGCTTTTCCATCTTTTTCTCTTGTTCGCGGAAATCTTTGTACGTCTGTTTTTACCCATAACGGAGCGTAACAGGACATGCTGTTTTTCCATGTTCCGAACCAAAGCAAAACTATTTTTATATTGTTCTGCCGAGCTGACATAATAGCGCTATCCACCAGAGTGAAATCATATTCTCCCTCTTTTGGTTCTATAAGTTCCCAGTAAGCGGGTAGCACCAACGTATTCAAATGCATTTTGACAATCTTTGGCCAGATTGACTTCATAGACTCTACATCCGAAACACTTGAGTTTCCTGTTTCGCCAGCAAGCATCAGAAATGGCTTGCCGTTTACTATAAGCTGACTAGCGCTTCCCTGTTGTTCAAGATGCGGTATGTTGTTTTTATTCAATTGCTTTGCTGTCTGCGCCAAAAGCGGGGCGGCATATAAAGCGAGAACGGATAAAACTAAAAACGGAAATATTATTTTTGTCATCAAGTTATGTATTTGTTTTTAATAGCGCCAAATGTTGTATTTTGCTTGTTCAGTGTACACCGTATAATAATTTAACCACTTGTTTTCAGTTTACAAATAATCACTAAAATAATCTCCTTCAAAGCTAATGAGTCTTGAAGGATGATATTTAGATTTTTTTATTTCCCGAAGGGAAGGGGGAGGCATTATTTGCATAAAATTAATTTTTTAGTGTCTGTAAAATTACCTGCCTGCATTCGGCAAAAATATACTCCGCTTGCAAGCCTTGCACCATCAAACACAGCAGTATATGTTCCCGCGTGTCTTAGTCCTTCATAAAGCTTAGCTACTTCCTGCCCAACCATATTGTAAACTTTCACAGATAAGTAACTATCTTGCGGAACCGAGTATCTGATGCGGGTGGATGGGTTAAAAGGATTCGGATAGTTCTGATTAAGAGCAAATTCTTTTGGAGAATTACTGTTAACTGATTTAACATCCGTTGAGGTTTTCACCAGACTATCAATAGCCGCTTTAAGATTTTTCTTGGCAAGGCCAAGCGCTGAATCTGCCGATACGGAAACCGAATAATACTGATTTTTTGCTGTTTTTGCCGAAGTTAATACAGTTGTTAATTTACTCCACGAGGCCGCCGTGTAATCGCTCTGTTTCAGACTGTCGGTATAAGCAATGAGAGAATCCAAAGCATTATAATAAATTCCAACATTGGCGGCCGCATAAAACGCTGGTTTGCATTGGTTGTTTTTATCCCACAACGAAGTGGAGCCGGAAGCTACAAATGTGTATTGATCATTCAATCCGTCTTTGGTAACGCTGATAATTTTTCCTCTGCCCGATCTGTAACTTCGTTCAACAAAGCACTTGAACAACTGGCCATATTGGTTTGCCTGCTGGGCCAACAATGCCGCCGATGGGTTAGAAGAGCCTGTTGTCACATCCAGTTCGGTTACAGCCATTTCGCTGCATATAGGAAAGAACTTATTGTACGAGGCTATAAAATTTTGGGCGGTAGGAACTACAAGACTGTTGTGGTTCTGCATACCAATTCCATCCAGATAGCCCACCTGATAAATTGGCGTTACAAGTCGTACAATTCCATCAGCTTTGGTCTGGTTATCGGTATTGTAATCGTTATAATAAAGTTTAATCTGTACTTCGCCATATTGCACGGTGTACTTGCGCGCCAGCTGAAAAGCGTCCATAATATAGGTGGAGTCGCCATATACAGAGTACCATTCATTACCCGTTGCGCGTACCCTGCCTGTGCCATCATCAATGGCTTCGTTAACTACATCAATAGCGGAAAATATTGATGGCCAATTGGCATGTATCAGGCCTATTACGCTGTTTATATAGTTTTCAAGTCTCTCTTTCATTTTAGCTTTGGTCAGATAAGCGCCGGAACTGGTATAACCTGTCCGAAAAAACTCGGTAGGCGTTTGACTGTGCCAAACCAATGTATGGCCTCTGAAAGTGAAGCCCTGTCTTTTCACCCAGTTTAACTGCGCAATCATATCGCCGTTAAAATAAACTACCGGATGAGTATTTATGGAGTCTCTGACCGTACTGTCTTTAGCGGCCGTATATGCGGCGGCGCTGGAGGAAACATTGACAGTGTATTGAGGTTTCATATTATTGCCGGGAGTCATACTGTTCATGTGATATTTAACCAGATAGCCTCCGTTTGGCGTTGCTACGGCAGATTGTCCCGCAACATAAGGATCGCTTGCGAAACCTATATTTCTGTACGATAAAATACAACCAATATAAAAATCTTTTGCATAAACATTTTTAAGCGACGGCACGGTTGTCTGTATTGTATCTGTCTGAGCCGATATAAAAGAAGATAACGGTACGCTTAATATTAAAGCCGCCAAAGTATAAAGTAAATGTTTCTTCAAAATTACCCTTGTTGAAAGTTAAAAAAAACTCCTTATAAAAAAGCAGCCCGGCTAAATACCGGGACTGCTTTAATTGTGACATGGAGAACTAATTATTTAAGCAACATTAATTTTTTAACATTAACATAACTACCTGCTTCCAGTCTGTAGAAATAAACACCTGAAGCAAGATTATTTGCGTTCAATACAACTTCGTGATAACCGGCAACCATTTCTCCGTTAATAAGTCTTTTAACTTCACGACCCAATACATCATAAATGGCCAAAGTTACATTGCCGCTTTTTGGCAGGGCAAACTTAATTGTTGTAGTCGGGTTAAACGGGTTAGGATAGTTCTGGCTTAAAGAATAAACAGTTGGCAATAATGAATTTGGTTTATCGTTTATACCGGTTATTACAAGCGGTTTACCCATTGTAACCTGAACGTTAGTAAGAATCAACCCGGTAGTAGTATTTCCGGTGTCTAATGCGAAAGCTATACCATTAAAACCGGTAGCCGGTAAAGGGCTGTGGTTATCAATAATTGAACCTTGAATTGTGTAACTCTTATCTGACTTTATAAGCTGATAAGATATTTGCTGTCCGCCATTTGTTGTTGGAGCAACAGATATTGCGAAGCTATATTTACCAGACGTACCAATTGCGCCGGCAGGAGTTTGAATATCGTTAGTCAGAAAATATCCGTTACTGTAATTAGCCCAGTCTGCGTTAATTATACCGCCAAATGTTCCGGATGTAGCGCCCCATTTAACAGGAGTATTAGCTCCGCTTGTAGGAACAATTAAATATCCGGATTCATTTGCGCCAGATCCTACCCAATGAGTTGAATCAAAAACAACTCCGCCTACAGTATCTGAAATTATCTTAACGCTGCCCGGAGTTGGATTATTGAACAATCCGAAACGTAAGCTTCCGGCTTTCTGAAAACCGCCGCCTACAAATTCCAAATCGCCTTTTATAACAAGCGATGAATCTTTTCCATTGCGGGGAGCTACCGCGCCCGAAAATCCGCCGCGTACTTCAGCCATTCCCTTAAGAGGTTTTGTGCCGGAAATACCCGCGTTACCTATAATATCAGGGTTAAATGTCCAGCCTCCCATTTTATCCTGGTAGAAACCCCAATCGCCGACATAATAGTTTTGCCATGGAGCCGCAGGAACTGTAATAGGATTGCCAAGATCTACCTGTACATTATTAAGAATCATTGCGCTGATTGGGCTTGTTGATTGATCATAGTTTGGATCCAATCCGAAACATACCGAATTGAATGTAGGAGTCATCTTAGTAGTATCTTTCAAGACACCGCCATACCAATAAGTAACAACCGAGCTATCTTTAACCATATAAAACCGGACTTCATTAGTACCATCGGATTGCGGTTGAACTGAGAAAGCGAATTTATACGAACCAGCGCTGAAATTAGCGCGTGCCGGAGCCTGCTGAATTACGCCGCCAAGTCCTGGTCCGCCATAAGTGCTAATCCAGCTTCCGCCGGTTATTGCGCCTTGAGTAGCGTTAAAGCCGGAAGGTATATTGCCGACATAGACTGTACCGCTTTGAGGCGTAAACATATAGCCGTGGGCGTTTTCTTTGCCCGCAACAAATTTGGCCGAATCAGTTCCTTTATTTTGAATACTGCCCCAATTAGCAGAATCTGTAACCGCGTATTGAACTGAACTTGCGCTGTCGATATTAAAAAGACCATAACGCAAACCGCTCCATGTTACAGGGCCGGAGCCTACAAATTTTATATCGCCTTTAACAATAATGGCTTTTGAAGATGTTGCTGTAACAGGCATTGTAAAACCGCCGCGAATAGTAGCCCAACTGCCTGTAGGAACCTTGCTGCCGCCTATACCAGCGTTGCCAATTATTGAATCCGGGTCCACTTTGAATTTCCATCCGCCTGTTCTTCCAAACATTCCCCATTGATCAAGATAAAATGCCTGGAAAGGCGCTGTTGGAATAACAATAGGATCACCAAGATCAACCTGAACATTGGATAAATTTATCGCGCTGATCGGACTTGTACTTTGATCATAATTGTTGTTCAATCCAAAACATACTGAATTGAATGTAGGAGTTAATTTTGTTGTATCTATCAACGTACCTCCGTACCAGTAATCGACAGGAGTAGCATCTTTATATATATAAAACTTTACTTCATTGGTTCCATCCGACCGAGGTTGAACCGAAATAGCAAACTTATATTTACCGGCTGAGAAGTTAGCGCGTGCCGGAGCCTGCTGAATTAATCCGCCAAGTCCAGGTCCGCTATAAGTACTAATCCAGCTGCCGCCGGTAATTGCGCCTTGCGAAGCGTTAAAACCTGAAGGAATATTGCCTACATAGTTTGTGCCGCTCTGGGGCGCGAACATATAACCATGAGCATTTTCTTTTCCCGAAACAAACTTTGCCGAATCCGTTCCTTTGTTTTGAATACTGCCCCAATTAGCTGAATCGGTAACAGCATATTGTACTGAGCTTGCACTATCAATATTAAAGAGACCATACCGCAAGCCGCTCCATGTTACAGGGCCGGAGCCTACAAATTCTATATCACCTTTAACAATAATCGCTTTCGATTGAGTTGCTGTAACGGGCATTGTAAAACCGCCGCGAATGGTTGCCCAGCTGCCGGTTGGAACCTTGCTGCCCCCTATACCCGCGTTACCTATTAAAGTATCCGGATCCACTTTAAATTTCCAGCCGCCTGTTCTGCCAAACATTCCCCACTGATCAAGATAAAAAGCCTGGAACGGAGCCACAGGAACAGTGATATCTGCGCCTAAAGAAGCATGAACATTAGTCACTATCATGTTTGTCATATTGGTTGCGTTTTCAACGCCAAGACAAATACCGTTTAAAGTATCAGTTCTCTTCATTCCGGCAGTATCCATTACTATATAGCTGCCGCCATACCAATAAGCGGTGGGCGTACCGTCTTTGGTTAAATAAAAATTGATACGTTTGGTGGAATCTGTAATTGAATGAGTGGAAAATGCAAAACTATAAGTACCGGCTGTCATGTTAGCGCGAGCCGGAGCCTGCTGTATAAGTCCGCCAAAACCTGGTCCGGCGTATGAACTTATCCAGCTTCCATTTAATGCTATTCCCTGCGAGGCGTTAAAACCGGAGGGAATATTGCCGACATAACTTGTGCCGCTTTGAGGCATAAAGGTATATCCATAAGAGGTTTCCGGCATTCCTGTAAAACTACCATTGGACATGGTTCCCCACGCAGCCGAATCTGTGCCGGCGTATTGAATTGTTCCGGGAGCCAGATTGTTATATACGCCATAACGAATGCCGCTCCATACGTCTGGGCCTTCGCCAACAAAAGTTATTTTTCCGGTAATAACTATAGCTCCGTTGCTGCCGGTATTACCAACAAGCGGTTTGTAAAATGCGCCTCTAATACCTTCCCAGCCTTTTAGGCTGGCGCCATGAGCGTTAGCGGTATCACCTTTCGCATTAACAGTCAAACGCCAGCCGCTGGCATGCCTTGTAGGAGTAATACCCCATTTGGCAACCAGAGTGGTATCCGTCTGCGCCTGCAAAAAATTAGACCAAGCGAATAAAAAGAACAAACTAAAAAGAATTTGAAATGTAATTCTTTTCATTTTTCACTCCATAAATTAATTATATTATTTCGTAATTAAATTTGTACCATACGCAAAATAGTTCTCAACAATACTCACTTTTAGAAAAACAGATTTATATCTTATCTCGATGGAATTGGAACAGATAAATACTTATACAATTATTAATCATATTTGAAAACGCCCCATTCTGTTTTCTTGTCTGCAAAACTGCAAGGTTTTATTGCCTTGCAGTTTTGGCTGATTTTATTCCATTAAATCGAAACTATTTCATAAGAATTAATTTCCTGGACATTGAAACATTGCCTGATTCAAGCCTGTACAGATAAACGCCGCTCGCTAATTTTGAAGCGTTAAATTCAGCCTTGAAAGAACCGGCTTTTTGGAAGCCCTGAAACAAAGTTTCCACTTCCTGTCCAAGAGTATTATATACCTTCAAAGATACATATCCGCTTTTAGGTATCGAAAACTCTATGGTTGTGGTAGGGTTGAACGGATTAGGATAATTCTGGCTTAAAGTATAATCTTTAGGAATTTTGTTTGTTGTTGCAAGTTTTACATCTGTAACGCCATTCATAAGCCATTTGTTGATATAGGCGTTTTCCTCATTTTGCTGAGCCGCCCATTTTGTATATTCGGCCGGCCACCAATGGTACAAATCGCCCAAAGGAAATCCGCCCATCGCGGCTGTCTTTAATGTTGCGTCCGTATAAGATAAATCTTCTTTCAAAGGCCATACCTGGTTGCAGTCATCCTGAGGATTAAATGCATAGTTTACATTTGCGTTGTCATCCCATTTATGCATCAAGAATTGCTTAAGCGAATCCAAAGCGATTGGAGGATTAACAAACTGAGGATCTACTCCGTCATACAAGTTAGCTCTGTTCATATATGGAAACATCTTTTTGCCATCAGCTGCGGTTGTATCAAAGAACCTAAGAGTTCCGGCATTTAACATTGGCTGAGGAACCGGGATTTCATCATCACGTCTGTTCTGGTGTAAAGTTTTGCTGTGCGGATTATTTTTCATCCAATCCACAAGCCAGGCTTGAGTAACATAACTGTTGTTTGCAAACAAAATGCGGCGGTCATTTTCAGTAAACGGAACAGAGAAACCAAAATTTGAAATGCTGTCTATTGCTATTGTACCGCCAAAGCTTCCCGAAGTATCATTTGCAGGAATGGAACCGTACATATAAGTATTGCAGAATATGGAATTTGTAACATTCATTTTATACCACCAGGTAGACTCCAGCGTGAACTGTACTATATTGTAAAAAGTACAATGGTTAAAGTAAACGTTATCGCCGTACTCGTTTCCCTCCTGCATATAAACATACCCCATGTTAGCAAAAGTAGTGTTTTCAAAATAAACGCTATCGCTATGTAAACCAGTGCTGGAATAACGGAAAGAAAGGGCTCTTCCATAGTATCTAAGGTGTGTGTCTATACAGTTTTTAAAATAACAGTTAATAAATTTACCTACAAAATGCGCCGAATAGATTTCCACGGCGCCCGAACCGTTATTAGGACATTCCGCATAATCAAAAATCACATTATCAAATTCAGCGCGCCCGCCAGCGCTCAAACTATCTCCCACGCGCAATTCTGTCGGGGATTGAGTTCCATCGGTACTGCCGTATAATAACCATACGTTTTTCATTTTTATCGTTCCGCCAACATCAAAATTGTAAGTTTTATTTGGAGCGCTGCTGGGCGTCCAGGCTATCATTGGCAAAGCGGTTTGCTGTGTATTACCCGGCTTGTCTGCTACTATCTCAAGAGTAGTGCCACTTGGAGTTACGATAGCTCCGCTTAAAATATAAAGCCCGTACGGCGATAATTTAAAAACAGTTTTTGAAAGCGTACCATTATTTATAGCTGCGGTTACTGCATCATTCAAAGTTCCTTCCGCTCCACCGGAAGCGTAAGTATCCTGTACATACACTGTATCCTTTTGGGCGAAAGATACAGTATATGCGAGACCCACAAGCAATAAAGTTGTTAAAAAATATTTCATGCTTAGTACCTCCAAGTATTTATTTGATATTTTTAGTTTAAATAATGTCTTCTTTTGTCCGGGAATTACTACAGCCTGTACCTGATACCAAAATCAGCGGTTAGACCATAGTTTTGTTCGTTGGTAAAACCTCCAATTGATTGCTGTACGGAGATGTTATTTTCGTTGTTAAGATTGTTTACATTTAGATATAGTTCAAGCCCGTACCACGGCAGTTTCTGCTTAATTGAAGCATCAATCCTGAAATAGTCCTTTGAATAACCATCCTGTTCAGGGAAATTGCCGACATAACTGACTGAATTCCCCTGAAATATAAATGACAAACGTCCGGAGAAACCTTTATAATCATATCCCAAATATGCGTTCATAATATCATTTGGCTGATTGATCAAACGTCCCGACCGCGTGCTGTCAAAAACCTGTGTTACCGGAGGACGAACTGTATAATCAGATCTGTTATCGAACCACGGATATGTGGCTTTTGAAACTATGTGAGTATAATTGATTCCCAAAAGAATTCCATCGAACGGAGCAGGCAAATACCAAAGTCTCGTCTGGAAATCGCATTCAATACCTTTTACATAAGCAAGAAAGCGGCTGTTAACATACGAATATAACTGCGCGCCGGATTTTGGAGATACGCCTCCAAGGTTATATGTCCCGATAGTATCAAGTCCGTTGCGTGATGTTTTATTCAATGTATATTGAGTTGCATAGGTAAAGTTCTTTATTGTTTTGTAAAAACCGCCAATAGTTAAAAGACCAATATCGTTGTTGTGGATAGTTATTATAAGATCGTGGTTGTAAGCCTGCGCCGGCACCAGCTTGGGATTGCCTGCCCAAACATTGCTACCGCTATAATCCATATAGTAATGCGGCGATAATTGATGATAGTCAGGGCGAGCAAGTGTTTGCGTATAAGCATATCTTACATCCAGCCAGTCATACGCCTGATACTTTGCCTGTACCATTGGCAACCAGAATTCATTTTTAGGATATGTGGTAACCTCATAATATCTCTGAGATTTTATATCGCGGCCATCCACTAAATTATAAGCATCGTACAGACCATTTTCTTTTTCATATCGAATTCCGCCAACGATCATTAATTCGCCATAATTTAATTGCGACATTAAGTACCCGGCATAGTATTTTTCAACATATCTGTATGTATTAGGTAATTTCTGGAAGTATCCGTCAAACCAACCGCCAGGATTCAGGGAAGTTGCGTTATCCGCGCTGAAAGCGGGATTTGAGCGAATATAATTTGTTATTTCTGTCAACCGGCTTGGTTCTATAGTCCAAAGTATGCTTCCGAATCTGTTATCAAGAAAGGCGGCGTTAATATCCGAATCAGAGTTTCCGAAATTGACTCCTGAGAATTTAGCGGCTGCAGAGTCGTAAACTATCCCCGGGAACTGGCTTCTGATTCCTGCAATCATCGCGTTGGCAATTGGCGAACCTCCCTGTAAAGCTGCATAAGGAGTATGCTGCGAATTGTTATGTTCGTTATACGAATACTGAGCTCCGAACTTAAAGAAACCCGAAAGATCGTTATATAGATTAAATGGCACTTTGAAATCGCCTTTATATGCCTGGTCATTCTCTTTATAGTCTGAACTGAAAAGAGAGATACTATTCAAATATGTATGCGAAGCTCCTTTATAATTTACCAAAGATACCAAACCTTCGGGCGTAACATTAATTGCGGGTTTGCTTACGCCGCCTGTCTGCGTAAACGAAAAAGAAGGGGAGAATGGTAAAAAGTTTCTTGAATAATTATTTACTGCCGTAATATCAACAGACATAAAACCAAAATCGTTTTTAACGTTTAAGGAATTTACCATAAGGTCAACGTTACTATTTCCTTCACCATAAGTAAAACCTACATCGCCTGTCAGATAATTTAACGAGGTTTGATAATTATTATACTTGGAATTAAGTCTGCTGAACATGTTAACAAGTTTTACCGAACCGGCTGGCAGGTTGTAATCTATAATCAGGTTTCCGCCGTATCTTTTTCTGGTTTCAATATGCCTCTGTAAAGTAACTGTATTAACTTCAACAGGCCGGTAACCGTTTGCTCCTACCGTCCTATCTGCAATATAATAGGAAGCGTTCATGTTATCGGAGTTACGATCGTAAGATTCAATGTTACCAAGGACATATATTCCAACCTGATCGTCAAAAAATCTGTCACTGCCCGATGCAACTGCCCGGTAGTTTCCATACGTACTGCTTTTGGCCACATAACCTGATTGCCAAAGCACATCGCCATGTAAACCTGTTGGAGCTTCTCTTAATTCCATATTCACATAACCGCCAATAGCGTTGGCGTTCATATCCGGCGTTAACGCTTTGTATACTTCTATGGATTTGATCATGTAAGGAGTAACCATGGAAAGATCAACGCTTCTATCGTTACTAATTGAGCCAGAGGTACCGCCTTGAGAGGCTATACCAATTTGCGTACTTCCGGTTGAAGCCAAAGACATACCCCCAATAGCAACCGCGTTATATTGCGGAGCCAAACCGCGTATTACTATTTTATTGGCTTCGCCTGAGCTTTGGGTTGTTGAAACACCAGGTAAGCGGGAGACCGTCTGAGCGGCGTTGAAATCGGGGAGCGCCTGTATTTTCTCTTCGGAAACCACATTGACAATTTTATTTGATGATAACTGCTGTTGTATTGCAGATGCCTGCCCTTGAGCCTGTCCCGTAATAATAACTGTTCGGCCTTCCAACGCAGTTGCAGTTAAATAAAAATCTCTTTCAGCCATTTTATTGGCTGCTATATTAACAACAATAGTATCTGAGTTGTACCCGATATACGAAACAATAATGGAATGCTTGCCAGCAGGAATGTTTCGGATTATGTAATTCCCATTTAAATCAGCAGCTGCGCCTAAACTCGTCCCCTTTACTATGATGTTTGTTCCTACCAGAGGGCCATTTGATTCCTTATCGTAAACCCGCCCTTTTAAGGAACCGGATTGAGCAAACATGTAAGACTGAGATAAAAGTAAAAATGCGATAATAAAGACGGGGCACAGTTTATTCTTATAAATGTAACTGACAATGATCATCTTTCCTCCTCGAAATACTATTTATATAATTGAAGAACCAATATCTCTATTACCAAGATATTATCATGTTTTTAACAGAAACTATCTATTATTATTTGTTATTATATAAATTATAACTTTTAATATTCTGATTATATAAGTACATTTCAAGCTAATCATTCGGCAAAACAAAAAACATTTTCATGTTTTCTGTAATTCGCACAATTACAATCCGCGTGGTTTTATTATAAAACCCGCACGCTTTTTTCGTTTACATTCTCTGATGATTCATATCGACAATCTCTTCAAGCAACTTTTTATTCGTCAGTTTTGCCGCGAATGGTTCAAAATTATTAAATAGATTAAATAATAATTGAACCGGTTCAATACTAAAAAATATTTTTCAAAATAGCAAGTAATAATATTCAAAAAAGAATAAGAAATGCGTTTTACCCACAAAAAAATGTATATTTAAATGCCCCGCCTGACCCCACTATTAATCCCAATTATTTTCCAAAATTGAAAATAATTCAATTTTTCCAGTATTTTTTGTCTTTTTCAATATCTTTTAGTAAAAAAAGATAATACTTATATATTTATTTAGTTTTGACAAATAAAAAAGGCTGCCTTTGTAAAAGAGAGCCTCATAAACGTACTTAATTACTCTGCCAGCCCGTTAAACATACTGTTAAGCTTTAGCTTTCTTTGCTTCAGTTGCTTTCTTTTTTTTCGTTTTATTACTCTTGCATACGATTTTACAACCTTTTTCGACATACATTAGTAATCCATCTCCCTCCCAAAGTCCCCAATTCATATCATCTTGTATATAGTAATTTTCATCATCATTTCCGGTATAATTGCAAAACACCTTCAGATATACATTTCCAAACACAATTAAAAGGTCGCCGCATTCATCTGTAATCCGTATATCGGTGATTTTTTTATTTACTACTTTTTCCAATCCCTTAAGCATTGGCCCGTCTTTATGGTTTGGTTCACAGGAACCGGTAATCGGACGTTTTTTTGTCTGCAACCGCCATTCGGAAGATACTCCTATTCTGTATTCTCCTTTATATTTCTCCAATCCATACTTCCATTTTTTAGCGGTTAAAGGTTTTTCTCTTAATACTTTTTCTCCTATCTGTAGAAAGACTTCTTGTGCCGTCGGGTAGCCTGCTGAATATCCCCAGCACTTTTTACCTATCAAATTACTCAGATAATAATCAACTAGCTTATTCAATTTAATACCTTTCCTTTTTTATATTAGAAGTACCAAATATTTAGATTTCCCATCTTTTTTCAGGGTTGTCACGGTCGCAACCGTGACAAAGGATGCTTATATTTATAAATAATTAGCAAAAATTTATATTATTTTATTCCCATTTATTGTTTTACTGTTTTCTTAAGCTAATAGCATTTCCCGCATTGTTTCGACATTGTAGCGACCATGCCAAGGATCAAATCCTGAGAACTATGATTTAATTTTAATAAAGTTCTGTCTTTTTTTAATTATATAAAATTTATTCGGATCAATTTCTAAATTGAGCTTTTGCATTAGCATTGAAACACTCAAGCTTAAAACATTCATAAATCTTCTACTATAATCAGTATAGTCATGTTCATATTCCTCTTTCATCTGATAGATTGTTAAATCTATGACTTCTTTGGTAATTGGATTTATCATATAATAATGCGGATCAATCTTTTGTCTACAAGCTATGTATCCTTCCGGAACTTTACCACTTAATCGCAAGGCCATTGTAACTCCACCACACCAACCCTTAGTTGGATTTGTTGGGTCCGGATTAGCGCCGTACTTATTAAGTGGCGGGCCAACTTCGCGCATAAAATCAAGCCAGTTTTCTTCGGTCCACCCAAAACATTCTTTAAGAAATTTTTTATTTCTTTCTGTAACTTTTGCTCTACTGTTCATTTATTTAGAATCTCCTTTATCTTTTTTATAATAGAAGGGTTTTTAAGCATTTGCGGATATCTTGGATTTGAGCCGGAGGCATGTTGAATTGGAATTACCGGAATATCCTTATAATAGTCCACATTCCCAACATGCTGACTAAACGGCGGACATTCTTTCCCATTGAGAAAATATCTATAAAAGCCGTCTCTGCTACTTTTACCCATCAATAGTATCAACTTAGGTTTGATTATTTCCAATTCTCGAATCAAATATTGTTGGCAATACGCAATCTCTTTTTTAGTTGGTTTTCGGTCGCCTTTCCCATTTATATTTTTGCCAGGGTAGCATTGAGCCATTTCTGTATTGTAAACACATTTCGGACTAGAGGGTTCAATTGTCCGATCAAACATGACTAAAAACTTATTGAGTAGCCGGCCTGTATTTCCAAACGTTCCATCTGGTTTGTAAAAATTCACTCCGCTTTTACGAACCGCGTCCTTTGCAAGTGTTTGAGATATTATAAAAACATCAGCATTATAGTTCGTTTTATTAATATCTCTAAGAGCTTTTTCTGTATCCATATCAGGTTTACATTTATCGCATTTCTGGATTAACAAATAAAGTTTTCTTAGTTCTTCTTTTTTAATATTATCTATATCATTTGCGTTTTGTTTAGATGAGTATGTCATATGTATTCCTTTAATATTTATATTCCTTTTACTGAGTTATCACGGTCGCAACCGTTACAAATAATATTGCTATTTATAAATAATTAGCAAAAACTAATCGTTGTTTTGTTTTCATTTATTATGTTACGTTTTTTTAAGCTCATATCATTTTCGGTATTGTTCCGGCATGGGCAACCCCATGCCAGTCCGGAAAATAAGGAAAACATAAAATCTGATCGGAACTTATTTTTTACATCAGGACATCTATATCTATGGAAGAATAATATCTTCCTTTCTGGATGCCGGCGTAACGGTAAGGCGTTCAATCTTACCATTAACATAAGTTCCTTCTATGATTGTATTGTAAGGCGCATGTAATTTAAAATCAACGTCCCAATCTTTTGGCCAACAGGGGAGTAGTCTTATTTCTCTCCCTTCGCATTGCAAAAGCATATAATTCAGGGCAAGCTGCAGGCTGCCACCATGATCAATGTCAGGCGTCCAATCGTTAAAAGCGTTCCACATTGCCGGAAAGCGGTTGTCGCTATAATTTTCCGGCGCGCTTCTGTTAATAACAAATTGTTTAGCGGTATCAACAATACCAAGCAGCGCTGCGTCAACGGCGTTTTGGTACCAGCAGAATTCTTTTTTATTAAGTCTTCTGTTAAAGGTATTTTTTGCAATATCAATTTCAGCTTTTCCTAATCCGTAAATACGGTATGGAAAAACAGCGTACAGTTCGGGATTTTCTATATTCATTTTCATATCCCACATTCTTGCCGGTACAAGATACTTTTCTCCGTTGCTTTCCTGAATAGGGATGTCGGGTACCCTTTCCAGAAGGAGCTTCCATCGTATTTTTTGATCAGCAGTAGAGAAGCCGGCGGGCAGAGATAGTAATTTGTTAATCGTATATTTTAATCCTGCAACTTCGGGCATTGGGTTTAACGCAATCTGGTATGTTTCCAAAGCCTGAGCCGGACCAATGTGCATCTTCTTTTGGTTATCAAGCTGGTAATGCAAATCATAAAATTTTGTAATTTCTTCGGCATGTGGAATCAGAATGTTTCTGGCAAAGAGTGTATCCTGGGTATACTCAAAATAATCATACATCATAAGCATCTGTTCAATTCCGTTCTGCCATAAGTAAGTTTGATAAGTACATTCCGCAAGCGGGTTTTTACGTTTATTAAAGGGAGTCCATCCGTAGTGTCCGCTAACCTCGGCTCCCCAGAACGTAGGCACTTCCGGAAAAAACGCTCCATCGTGGTTAAAGAACAGCTTTGTTCTTTCCTTTTGTAACGGAAGAATATTATGATACATATTAAACCAGGGCTGCATTAAATCAAAATCGCCCTGGGCAAGCATGGGGTCGTAAACAAGGCGCTCATTCTGGAACCAGAAACCAGGGCCTCCCCAGCGCATGTAATCAGGGTCATCCTTTTCTCCGTAACTGAATATCGATCCATTGAACTTTATAGGAAGGCTTCCTCTTCCACCACATGCATTCATGTATCTGCATAAATTATATGCACGAGATACCATATAGGTGATGCTGTCTTCTTTAGCTCCTGCTTTTGTTATTTTTAACCCGCTCCTGTTCCAGAAGCTGCTCCACCATTCATCATGTTTTTGTTTGGTTAATTTAATATCCAGATTTTTATACGTCTCAATTATTTTATCGAGTCTTGACTTCCACTCCTCCTTTGTTGACGGATGCATTGTAAGGGCATAAATAGAAAAACTATGCTTGTTGTTTTTTTTGTCAGAAACGAGTTTTTTGTTACTTTCGGTAATCAGATTTTTTCCCTCTACAGCCGCACCAAAAATGCGATTAAATAACGGATGTTCGTGACGCTTTATTGATTCATCTAATCCTTGAAGTTTCAAATTAATTTCGTATCCGTCATTTTCCGGTTTTATGTTTTGGTGGTACCAAATAAGCCTGTTGTTACTGCTTTCATAACTATCAGGATATTTGTATGTAGCATAAAGATCGGGACCGGAAAGATTCTTAAACATATCGCTTATTTGAGTAACATCCATTTTTTTTACCGAATCGCGCCATGTTTCAAGAAAGACTTCCTGCGTGAATTTCTGCTTGCCGGAAGTTTCAACATTAACAACAGGGTTGTTTGCGTCCACCCAGAGCCGGATAGTAAGATTGTTCCCCTCCTTAATTATTATTTCCCCCTTATTTAAATTAAGGACCTGGCTGAAACTGCTATCGGCCATAAAAGGATTTGGCGATATCCGAAGCCGTATTCTGCCAAGCTTCAACAATGTTGAATTTTCATCATAGGCATCCGTTTTGCCAATTAAGAAAAGCAGATCCCCGTTTTTTTCGACCCAGACGCTTAATCCTATATCGCCGTTTCCAATTGGCATGGAACCGGTATAATTTAGACTTGGAGCGCTCCATGCAACGTTGTATAACGAAACATCATATTTGTTTGAATGAGGTTGAGATAAAATTACACTTGTGCAGAACATTAATGAAATCAGGACTTTTGAAAATCCCATTGCCTTATTCCAAAACATACTTATAACTCCATATTGTGCAAATTGCAAGGTTATACGGTCGCCACCGCGATAAATTGTATTTGCATTTATAAATAATTAGTAAAAACTAATTGTTGTTTTAGCCCCATTTATTATGTTACTGTTTTCTTTAGATGATATAATTTCCCGCCTTGTTCTTTCACGGAAGTGTCCGTGGCAGCCCGGGAACTTGCCTTTTTCCTCAATATCTTTTCAGTACCCATTTTATTAAACTATCAAGAAACTCTAGTTTAGTTTTATTGTTATAATTCATATGCTTGCAAAATATCAAATACTCATTGATCAAATAATTGCAGTCATAGTTAGTCAATACTTTAATTGAATCTCCGGTTGCAAAAAAGATATAACTGCTTTGATGTGAAATTATGATTGATGCACAATATATACCTTCACTTAATCTTATATTAAGCACTCCTTTCGCAAAGTATGAAATGTTTTTCCTTTTTTTATCAGGAATCATTGGAGGAAAAGAAAAATTATTTGTTATGCCTTTTATAATTAAAACCGCATCAGGTTCTTTCCATATTGACATAATATTTTCCCAATTTTTTGTTGAGTCATTCGGGAAAGTGATATAATTATTCTTTTCAAATAACTTAGTAGAATCTGTCGAAATTGGAATTATTTCCTCTTGACAGAAAACACTAATAAACAAAAACAGAACTAATGTACCCGTTAAACGAATCATTTATATATCTTCTTTATTTGTTCACGAGCTTATTTTATTTTCCAATTCCAACTTTTCGAACATAATTAAAAATCTTACAATGTCTTTTTGCTGTGTCTCCCATAGTTTTATTTCCCGCATTGTTTCGGCATGGTTGCGACCATGCCGGCTCTGGAAAATTTCTGTAAGGGACATTTAAATATTTTTTTATTCTTTTCCAGAATTTTTTATTACTTTGGTCAATAAATTGATAAAAGAACTCAAAAAAGAATGACAATAAAAAATAAACTATTGTTGTTGAAATAAGCATTATTATATAATCATTGACAGTCAGCATTTTTCGAAATATATATTCAATGTCTTTTGGAAAAATTAAATTTAAGAGGTAAATCGATAAAAAGATTTTGAGCAAGAAAAACATCGATTTTAGAGAGTTAGTCTTAATTACTGATGATTCTAATTTTGCACGTTCCCAATCGTGTTTCAATAAATCAGCAAATGCTAATTCAATTTTACATTTATCCTCCTCGGATGTACGATTTTTAAGAAAATTAACAATCTCAAGATCATAATGATCATTAGGATTTAATCTTAATTTAATTTCAGAAATAGATTTATTAACAAGTTCTTCTTCCTTTGAATGAAGTATAATCGGGATTAATTCGCGAAGCCGCTCTCTCCATTTTTGTCGCTCTTCGGTGACATATTTCAATGTATTGTTTTTATCATTTGAACGTTTTTGTAGAATAGCACCCACAATCGACCCAATACTCAATGAAGAAATAATTGCGATTAAAACGTTTGTCTCGATAATTTTCTCCTAATATTTTTAGATAACAGCGTTTTATAAAAATGACTTCTGAATAATCCAGGGTTGTCACGGTCGCCACCGTGACAAAGGATACTTATATTTATAAATAATTAGTAAAAATTAATTATTATTTTATTCCCATTTATTGCTTTACTGTTTTTTTAAGCAAATGTTATTTTCCGCATTGTTCTGTCATGGTGGCGACCATGACAACCCTGAAATGGAACTAATTTGTAACCAAATAAAAACAACTCTCTATCAATTTGCGAATCATTAGTCCTGTTAATCATCATCATCTTTCCTAAAATTAAATCTAAAATAGTGCAATCTAATATTATTTAACAACTCTAATGCTCTACCAGCATCATCTTCGGAAACCATTACCGCAGCACTATCTAAAGGTCGTATGGATAGCATCATATCTCCTTTAATAAAATAACAAATATTTTCCGCATCAAAAACACCTTTTATTTGAGCAATATCGGATACCTGACTTGTCCGTAAAAGTTCAACAAAATTTTTTTGTCGTTATCTGTATCTATTGTATCATCATATAGCTCATTTATTAAATCGACATCACAGTCAAAACATTTAGTAAAGCCATCTCTGTATTCAGCTTTACATTTTGGGCAAAACATAAATCCTCCAATAAATATTATTGATTTTTGACATTCACTATTCACTTTTGCCGTCGTAACAAAGAAAACTTGCGTTTATAAATAATTAGTAAAAACTAATCGTTGTTTTGTTTTAATTAATTACGTTACTGTTTTCTTAAGCTAATAGCATTTCCCGCATTGCTCTGGCACGGAAGCGTCCGTGACAGCCCGGGAATTGCCGGTAAGTCTAACTTAATATGTTTTTATTCTCTTTGTAAATATTATATACTTCAATCGGATGTTTAATTCTAAAACCATAATATCTTATCTTCTCAACAACTATCTCAATCTTTTTCCTTGTCATTTTTCTATAGTCATTTCGAATACTTTCAAGAATATCTATATATGGATCAGAAAACTCACGCCGATTATGTTGAAAATAATTAGGACATACTGCTAATGAATCATTATACTGTTTTATGATTTCATTTGGAGCGGAAGTTATTATATCGTGCCAATATCTTTGAACATCATCACTAAAATAAGATAATTGTTTCCCAACTTTTTGAACAATGTCTTCAAATCGAATTTTAATATCATTATTATCAAAGTAATATACAGGAGATAATTTGGGCAAATCTAGGCCGAATTGCTCGTCCATAATTTGTTCTTCAAAACTATGAGCTTCAGCCTGAACCCTTGCCAAATATTTCATTTTTTCAGAATCATTTGTAATTCTTTTAGGCACAAGGCTGTCAATCTTTGAATAAGTCGTTGAATAAATATTGCTATTGAGATAATTCCTAACCGCTTCTTGAAATTCTTCATCAGAGTTTTCATATCTCTTTTGTTTAGCAATTTCTTTTTGATGATTCAAAGGATAAAGTAGGATGTAGACTGCATTATCAAAAACCTTTTCATACACCTCAATTCTACTCTTCTTCGTTTTGCATAGATTATCATAAAACCATTTAACAAGTGTAAATAAAAAGGAAATTGCTGCAAGTATAATTGCAAAATCAATTTTCCAATTATATGTTACTTCAGATATCATATATTTTCTAATACTATAGTTAGCCTAACTATTAATTATCCCGCCATAAACCCGTATAACTTTCAAACAAAAAAGTTATAACCAGATTTAAATTTGTTTAAAAATCCGATTAATTTCAGGGTTATCACGGTCGCCACAGTGACAAAGAGAACTTATATTTATAAATAATTAGTAAAAACTAATCGTTGTTTTGTTTTAATTAATTACGTTACTGTTTTCTTAAGCTAATAGCATTTCCCGCATTGCTCTGGCATGGTGGCACCATGCCAGCCCTGAAATATCTTATTCAACTTGTTTCAAAAACTCTTCAAATGAGCGATAATTCTTTTCGCCTCGATTTTTGCGAGTGCGTCCCAATATCGTTTTGTCAATTCTGTTTTGTAAATAAAGGACCAGGTTATCAAATTTATATAGAGGTATCATGTCCCATTTGCACTTGAATTCTCTTTTAATAGCACTATATATAATTGCATATTTATAATTCCCTATATCCTTTTCCGACTTCTTAAATTCTTGATATCTTTCTATCAACCGTTTCACATAATTTCGTTTATTTAGGTCAGAAGCGATGGAATTTTCAGGAGGAGATAATTTGAGAGAGGTTATTCTAACTGTCTTGATATTAATGGTTTCTCCAATAAACCCATTATTTATTGAATTGTTTAGGTGAAATATTTTTGCAGAGGTCTTCTCTTTTGTCTTTTCTACTAGTGTCTTTTGCATAAGAGTATTTTTCTTTCCCATTACTTCCGACTTGGAGATAGTATTATTTGTTATAGCATTGTGACAGTTTGCGCAGACTAAAATCAAGTTCTCCGGTTCATTACCACCCCCATCAGCTCGCTCATGAATATGGTGTATTTCCAAAGTATCAATATTTGATTCTGAGCAAAAGGCACAGCGACTATTAGCTTCTTGAAAGATCAATTTTTTTGTCTTTGCTGATATTACTTTTGTATTTTTCATTTTTTAATAAATATTTGTTTATAGTTGTCTATACTGTAGTCCAACTTTGAAATATGTAAATCTTTTAAGTGAGATACCATTTTTTGAGGATCTACCAAATACCCAAATAATTAGTAAAAATTAATTATTATTTTATTCCCATTTATTGCTTTACTGTTTTTTTAAGCTAATAGCATTTTCCGCATTGTTCTGTCACGGAAGCGTCCGTGACAGCTTGGGAAAATTTCTAAAATGCCAATTGCGAAAACAGTATCAGCTTGATTGCTGGTTATTTGCGATATTTTTTTAACCTCTTTGTTTGCTTAATATTTTCATGTAAGACTGTCCTTTATCTTTATTTTCCCAAGCTGCTTTGATATGTGCCGTTAATTCTGGTATATCTGTATCTAATGTGGAATTCCATAAAACTGGATTATATTCAAAATACCTCATCATATTATCAACATCGAAAATGCTGCCGGTACCTTTGGCTTTAATTATAACAACTGGCTTATCTAAAGCCATTCTCATACCTAGTTCAAAAAGTACATTTGGATTATGGTCTGTTAAGTCAGCGATAACTAAATCAGCATCAATCAATTCATTTATTATAGTTGAATGAATGATATCACTACCTTTTATATTGGCAGTATGAGCTTCAAATTCAGCAGCATCAACTGCGGGGGTAATTAAGCTCTTAAGAACTTCAGCAAAAAATCCTTTTGGTCTTTCAGGATTTTTTTCACTGAAGGGAAGCGCGATAAATATTCTATTACCACTTTTCTTTGAATTACTCGTTTTACCTTTAGAGCCGGTTAATTCTATTTGTTCAATTGCTTCTTCCGGGTTGACAATGGTTTCCGGCTTATAATTTTCAGCAATACCTAATTCAACACAATTTTGAATAAATAATTCTCTAAACTCTTCGTGAAAGTCTGGATTCAGATGAAATTTACTTTCAAGTGTATTACTCAAATACGTCATTTCAGGTAAGTCGGTACTTTTGTAATGCTCGTAAACTTTTTGAAACAATGGCACTTTTAAAAATGCTTTTATTTTTAGCTCGAGTTCAATGGTCTCATTCTCAGCGTATATTATCTCTCTCCCTAAAGGTTCAATAGTTATGTTTGCTGAATTTCTTGTTCCGTTTGTAATTCCAAATTCTTTTGAAGACGATAAATAATAAACAAATTCATTTCGAGTTTTCCCTATACCAATTGCTTTAGCAACCTCAACTGGAGCCCAAGGATTGCCACCATTTTTCTCCTTAATTTTTTTACCAACAATAAGACACTTTTCTAAAGTTATTCTGGGATAAGGTCTTTTAGGTTTAGCCACTTTTGTTTTGGTATTATTCTTTGTCATAGTAATTATCCTTTTATTATTTTAAAACTGAATATCCAAACAAGCACATAACTATTAATTATCAGCCAAGAATACGTAAAACTTTCCGGCGGAAGAAAGTTATATTTAAACTGATTCTCTATTTTTACTCTGTCTTTAATTTTTTCATTGTAAAGTGCTGTATGCCTTACTGCTCAATATGAGGGAGCATCAAACGGCCTTTATTGCATACAAAACCTGTACAGCACCTTTATACAAATCACTAATGTTGTTCTCTCACTACACACAAACAATCTCCGCCACATCGTTCGTCCCCGTGCATTTTGTGTATGGGGTAATTACACATAAATTTAAATTATCAATATTTCAATTTATTTGCAATGGCTTGAGAAAAATAAAACCCGCTAAAACAGGCCGTTTTTGGGTGTCCACTTTGGACCTATATATGTGATTTTTGGGTTTTATTAAGAAAGCAAATGACTAAAAAGTGTCCCCAAAATGGCTAACACATATTTTTAAGGGGGCATTTATGGAGGTTTCAAGGCGTTTTTTATGCGCGCAGCAAACTAAAAAGCCCCAAAACATTTTGTTTTGAGGCTTCCGTATCTTGCGGAGAGACAGGGATTCGAACCCCGGAAGGACTTGCATCCTTAACGGTTTTCAAGACCGCCGCATTCAACCACTCTGCCATCTCTCCGGTTGAAATAAACACAGTTATGTCTATTTTATTTTAGACTTATAAAATAAATAATTTCCCCGTTATTTCAAAACCATTTTTTTATATCGAACACGTTCTTCAGGAAAAAAAATTAAGCGCTGTTTATTAAGAAACCTGCCCCTTTAAACAGCGCTTTTCCAAAAAATAATTAAAACCCGGCTGTTAAGTACCCGCTAAACGGACAAGCCGTTATGAGGTTCAAAATAACCGTTATACGGAACGCCCAACAGCATGTTTTGTGGCAGGGGCTTTTTGTTTGCAAAACTGGAATCAATCTCATAATAATACTCAATATCGTCATCGCCAAACTGCCAGCATAAAAATACTTCCTTACCGTTTACCGTTGCGGGAAAATCGACACGACCTTCGGTAAACTTCCAATCGGAGTAATAGCAACCCAGTTCCTGCAATTCGTAAATATACCCCTGTGTTTTATAAACGAGCCTTTCAATAGAAACATTCACATTGGCAATACCATCCATATTCTCTACAATACGGTTCAATTCATGGCCTGTAGATAAGATATCAAGCACAATCTGCTTAACTAAAGGAATGGTTTTTCTTGCCTCTTCCAACGAAAAAGATCTTGTTACTGTTATCATATACCCACCTACGTTTAATTATAAAAATATAACACAACGGCACGTACATAAAGTTCAATAGCAAAAGACACACAATGTGGAAAAAGAAAATGTATTTATAAGCCATATTACTTATATTTAAGTATAATAACAAAACAATTATTTAGCAATGAAGAATATTAAACTGGCAGTTGTTTTTTTTGCGGCATTTTTAATGCTGTTTGCCGGAGGATGCGCTAAAAAAACAAATGTTATAACTCTCGAATTCTGGACGCTTCAGCTAAGTCCCGTTTTTGATAATTATTTTAAAACAGTAATAAAAAAATACGAAGCCGAACACCCCAACATAAAAATAAGATGGGTGGATATACCATACGACGCGGCTGTACAAAAACTTATGGCATCAATCGCTGCCGGCAAGCCGCCGGACGCGGTAAATCTTTCGGCCGATTTTTTGAGCAAGTTCGCGGGAATAAACGCGCTTACCGATATTACCACTGTAATACCGCGCGATTCTCTTTACATCTATCTGCCTAACGCGCTGCAATCGTGCACGTTCAATAATAAAGTTGTTGCGCTGCCCTGGTACCTTAGCACTTATGTATTGCTGTATAACAAAGCGTTTTTTGCGGATGCCGGTTTTACCGAAAAGGATATCCCCAAAACATTTAAGGAACTGGTGAAATTCGCGCGGGAATATAAAAACAGAACAAACAAATACCCGTTGTTCTGGAACATAGGTAAAGACAGCTACCTGCCTATGATGCTTGAATCGGAAGGGGTTAGCATGACAGACCCGGAAATGAAAAAGGCAACGTTCAACTCGCCCCAGGGAATAACGCTTATTTCTCAATGGGTGGATTTGTACCGCGAAAAATACCTGCAAAGCGAATCCATTATGAAGCCGGGTTCCTCTATTGCGGAGGCTTATCAATCCGGACAGGTGGCAATGATATTTACCGGTCCTGTTTTTATAAAACGAATTAAAACAAACGCGCCTGAAATTTACAAAAACACAGACGTCTCTCTTGCCATAGTAGGGCAGACGGGCAAACACGAGCTCGCGGTTATGTCCCTTTCCATTATGGCGCAGAGTAAATATAAGAAAGAGACCGCCGAATTTTTAAAGTACCTTACAAACGCGCAAAACCAGCTTGAGTTTGCAAAGTTAAGCACTACATATCCTTCGGTAAAGGAAGCGTTAAAGGACTCCTATTTTGTTGCGCTGGACGGAACACCGGAAGCGAAGGCCAGGGTAATAGGCGCAATAGAACTGCCGTATGCAGACAGGCTTCGCAAGTATCTCGCTCATCCGCAGTTTGACCGTTTGCGCGATATTTTCGATGAGGCAATACAATCGGCCTGCCTTGGCAAAACAACAACGGCCGAAGCGTTAAATCAGGCAGCCGAAAAATGGGACGAAATACTTTTGCAAGATGAGAAATAACAAAGCGTATTACTTTTTGTTGCCCGCCATTGTATTGCTGGCCTTGTTTGTTATTGTTCCGATGCTGCAAATATTTTATTTCAGCTTTCTGAAGTATAACCTTTTTGAGGAAAGCAAGTTTGTATTCTTTAAGAATTACAAGCTTCTGTTTGCCGATTCCAATTTCCGCTGGACGCTGTTCAACTCTATTATATACATACTTGTTACGCCTGTAATAATGTTTGTTTCGCTGATGCTTGCTTTACTTGTAAGGCAGCAGACAAGATTTACAAAATTTTTCAGGGCATCGCTTTTCCTGCCGGTTGTTACTCCAATTGTTATAGTTGGTATTATATGGCGCTGGATTTTTACGGAAGAGAACGGGCTGCTTAACTATCTGCTTTCTCTGTTTTCCGTCAACCAACTGCATTGGCTTACAAATTATCCGTTGAATATTTTAAGCATTATGCTTGTGGTTATCTGGCGAGGCATGGGTTATTATATGATGCTTTTTCTGGCAGGGCTCGCGGTTATACCAAGGGAACAGGAAGAAGCCAGCAGACTTGATGGCGCGAATAAGTTCCAGCAGATTTATTACATAATTCTGCCTATGTTAAAACCCACGCTTATACTTGTTTTTGTCACTTCGGCCACATCGGCAATAAAACTGTTTACGGAAATTTACACAATAATACCCGGCGCGCCAATGAACAACAAAACGCTTGTTGCGTATCTGTACCAGCAGAGTTTTGAACGGTTCGATTTTGGAATGGGTTCGGCTGTTGGTGTTGTAATTTTTCTTTTGACATTTGCTTTTTCGTACACAAACATAAAACTTATGGAAAGGGAAGCATGAGAAAAGTTTTAAAATACGGCATACTTGTTTTGTTCGTTACCGCCGCTGTCTTTCCGTTTATATGGCTGTTAAGCACATCGCTAAAAGGGGCGGAGGAGTTGTTCGCTTTCCCTCCCAAGTTGATACCCAACAAGCTTGTTTTTGAAAATTACAGCGGGGCCTGGAACTCGGTTCCGTTTGGAACGTATCTGGTTAACAGCGTGCTGATAGTGATATTTTCGGTTACACTGAATGTCCTTATAGCCTCGCTCGCTGGTTTCGCGCTCGCGCGATTTAAGTTTAAGGGCAGGGAATTTTTCTTTCTTATTGTGCTTGCTTCCATGATGGTTCCAAAGGAAATTATTATTATACCGTTATACATTATTGTTCTTAAAATGAGTCTTGCCGATACGCTTGCGGGAGTTGTAATACCTTTCGCGGCGGATGGTTTTTCCATTTTCTTAATGCGGCAATCGTTCATGTCCATACCTAAAGAAATTGAGGAAGCCGCTCTGGTAGACGGCTGTTCGCTGCCCCGTTTGTGGTGGAGCATTATGGCCCCCATGACAAAAGCCTCCATGGCTACGCTTGCAATTTTTTCTTTCATTGGCGCCTGGGGAGATTTCCTATGGCCGCTGGTTGTGCTTAAGAGTCCCGAAAACTACACTCTGCAGGTAGGTTTAAATTACATGCTTGGCACATTTATAAACAACTACCGCTACGTTGCCGCCGGCGCCGTACTCACTATCATTCCCGTTGTGTTGGTTTTTCTGTTTATGCAAAAATACTTTGAGAAGGGTCTGTTCGCCGGTATAGGCAAATAACAGCTTGACTATTCTATTGCGTATTTAGAGGTAAATATACGTTGCAAAAATGAAGCGTGTTTTACTTGCGCTCTATTTGTCTGCTCAATTAAAACAAATAGTGATTGAATTATTAGTTGAGGAATTAACTCTCCGCTGAAGCTGTTTTAAAACGCGAACATGCCAACAAAAAAGGCCGTCTCATTTTTTATTTTAAGACAGCCTTGTAAAAAGAAATTATTAATTTTAAAATCCGCTTTGCGTTCCCGCGTCTCTTCCGTCATCAATGTTTCTATCGTGCCGTTCGGTATAATCGTTAAACATATAGGTAATGCCAACCATTATGCTCTGCGTTTTACCCGGGCGATAATTGCTGATTATCTTATAAGTAGTGCCGTAAGTAATATTATCAAACTTCTGTTCGTTCAGCAAATCCGTTGCCATTAGGTTAAGTCTCAATTTGTTGTTCATGAAGCTTTTGCTTAACATCAGGGTCAGATCCTTCATGTCTCTCTGGGAGTTTTTAATTGTAACAACTTTAGGTCTGTACATAAACATTGTATTGGCGTTAATTCCGTACCATAAATTCAAGCCAAGGTTTACATTGAGAGATTTTGAATCGGACTCGTAAGTCAGCTGCTCATTCAAGTACTGCCCGGCCTGCTTTCTGTGGTTATACCTGAACGAAATATTAAGCATACTTATAAAGTCCGGTAAATGCACAGGAGACATAGGAGAATTGTAGTAAGGCAATGTAAGTTCAAATCCATACGATTTTGTAGAGTTCAGGTTTATAGGCGAATTGAACGAAATACTATCCTGCACAACCGCCGTCGCGTACGAAATATTATTTACGCTATGGTTATAAAATATGCTTGCGAACTGAGAGAGACTCAGGTTATACGAAGCAATAAACTGCGGTTTAATTTCGGGGTTACCGGCTGTGTAACTGTTTGGCCCGTTATACTTCTTGAACGGATTAAGGTAATACATATTGGGGTATTGCACGCGCCTTGTTGTATTAAATATAAGCTGGAACATATCGCTGAATTTATACGACAAATTGAAATTAGGGAACAGATTAAAATAATTTTCAGAGAAGCTCTCTTTGGTTGTTATCTGATCTCCATGAGTATTCAGGTTCTCCATCCGCAATCCCGTCTTAACTTCAAACTTACCAAACTGATTGCCGTATGTAACATAAACGGCGTTAATGTTTTCCTTATACTTAAAGTAGTTGCTTAATCTGGCAGTATCGCTCCATTCATCATCGGCTGCCAGATAGTTGAGCACGTTATAATTATTAGTTCTGTCTCTCAACGTCAGGTTATAACCGGTTTCAAATTTACCTATATCGGTAGGGTTTACATAGTTAGCTTTTAATATGAATGTGCGGGCGTTTTCGCTTGTGGAGCTTTTCTGTTCTTCGGGATAAACCTTGTTGCTGTAATTAAAATCCATATCGCTGTTAGCCGGGCTTGTAATTCTTGTAAACAAAGCGTCTAAAGTAAATTCCTCTCCTTTTTTTTCAAATTTGCGTTTGTAAAACCCATAGATTGAAAAATAATTTGAGTTGTTCGAGTTATCCGAATTTTGATTAAAATTGTACAATTCACTCATTGCGGTATCGCTTACAGCCGTACTTTGAATACTGTTGCTTTGTGAGTGATAATTGTTGAACTGAGCTGTAACCGTAAAAGAGTTTATCTTATCGGGGTAATAATCCATGCCAAGTTTATAAAAGCCGCCTGTAAATTTATTATTATTATTGCCGCCCGATTTCTGATTATAGAAACTGTTACTTAAATAATTATAACGGTCGCTGAAATTAGAGCCGTCCATTTTAAAGCTTCCGCCGTAAAACGTACTGAAGATGTTAATTTTATCTCTCTTATAATTCAAGTTCAACCCACCCATATAGCGGTTATTTGTGCTGATGTTAGCGCCTATTGAACCGCTGTAACTTTCCAGAATACTCTTTTTGGAAATTATGTTCAATATATATGTGCCTCCTTCGGCGCTTTCGCTCGCGGAGGGGGCAATAATAACCTCCACTTGGTCGGCAATATTAGCCGGCAATTGCGCAAGCATATCGGCCGGTAATTCATACGGGTGTCCGTCCATCTGTATTTTTACAGCCTCGCCGCGCACCGTTATCGCGTTTGTTTGCGGGTCAACCTCAACCGTACCGGAATTTTTTAGCGCATCCGTAAGCGTACCTGTTCCTGTTGGAACCTGATCTATATTTATAATCTGCTTATCAACGTGCGTTTCAACCATGGGCTTGATAGTTTTAATAACAATTTCAGGTATTTCGTAAGCGGTTGCACGCAGCTTAATTACGCCCAACCGGGAAATATTTTCGAGCGAAACAGAATCGATTACTTTTGATTGATAACCTATCATGGAAACCCGCAGCCTTATGTTACTCATACTGATATTTTCAACTGTAAACTTGCCGTTTTTATCCGCGGCCGCACCTCCCAGATTAGCATTATCAGCTCTTGCAAGAATAACTATATTCGCATCGGCTATTCCTTTGCCAGTGGCAGAGTCTGCAATAATTCCCGTAAGCGAATAATGACCATTATGTTTTTGCGCGTACGATACTCCGCAGCACATAATTAATAACAAAATTAACCCCAGTGTTTTTTTCATTTTCTCCTCTTATCATTTTTCAGTATTAAGAAACCGGTTCACCGGAACAGGCATTTTTTTATTTTTCCGGTTTTGTTTTTTCCAACAATAAACAGACGCCTGGAAACGGTAAAAGTTGCCTTTACATAATCACAATTTTAATTGTGCATAGTGTATATAATGTGCATATACAATTTAGACATAGCAACTGGTAGTGTCAAGAGAATACTTTACATAGGGTAAGAAAAAAAGAAGCAGCTATTATTTAATACCAAGCTCCTTGCACATTCTGTAAAAATTAGAAGGAGCAAGCCCAAGTTTTTCGGCCGCGTTTGAATCGGAGTAAGAAATACTCCTTACATATTTTATATACTTTACTCTAAACGATTTTTCCATATCCTTCAAAGGCAATACCTGCCCCTGCAGCATATCGTCAAAGCTCGATTCCTCTTTTATAAGATCATGATCCCTCAATATCATGGGATTACTGAGCGACTTCGCGGAAATGACGCCGTTGGAAATAAGCACAAGGCGCTGCACCACATTACGCAGTTCTCTGACGTTTCCGGGCCATTTGTAATTGAGCAGAATTTCCTTTGCGCCTTCTTCAACATCGGGAATATCAATATCAAGATCGTTGCTGAAGTATTCAAGAAAATGATCGAATAATAAAAGTATATCATCGCCTCTGTGGCGAAGGGGAACAACATCAAGGGGGACTACATTGAGTCTGTAATACAGGTCTTCCCTGAACCGCCCGGCATTTACTTCGTTTACAAGATTTTTGTTGGTGGCCGCTATTATTCTAACATTTACAGACATTTTTTTTATGCGGCCTATTTTTTCTATTTCTCCTTCCTGTATTACTCTTAATAGCTTTACCTGCGCCGAAAGAGGGAGTTCCGCGACTTCATCCAGAAACAGAGTGCCGTTGTGAGCGACTTCAAATAAGCCGGCCTTATAGTTGTTGGCCCCGGTAAACGCTCCCTTTTCGTAACCGAATAATTCGCTTTCTATAAGTTCGCCCGGTATGCTGCCGCAGTTGATTGGAATAAAATTTTCATACTTCCTTCTGCTTTTAAGATGTATGTTCCAGGCCACAAGCTCTTTGCCCGTGCCGGAAGCTCCGTTTATAAGAATATTAACATCGCTTTTGGCAAACTTCTCAATGCTCTCTTTAAGAGCAATCATTTGTTTGCATTCGCCGTAAATCTTTTTTGTTTCAAGCAGATTCTCAACATTTTGCAGAAGTTTTTTATCGGAACGCATTCGGTGTTTTTCGAGTTTCTTTTTTTCGTACGCGTTAAAAATGCTTAACAGAAAATCCGTTGGCTGGTATATGTATTCTTCAATGTTGCCCGGGTATTTAGTGCAATACCAAAAAGCGCCCGCTTTCATAAGGTTGTTTGCAAAATTATAATCGGAAATGTTGATTGTCATTTTGGTAATTACAATTATCTGCACAAGCGGATCAAGCTCTTTTATTTTTTCAATAAGTTCCTCTCCCTTCAATCCGCCCGATATTTGGTAATCGAGAATTACCACATCGTACTTATCCTGGTACTCGCTTATAAGCTCAAGAGCGGCTCTTCCGTTTGATACCACGTCTGTAATTTTAATTTGTTCAGAATAAAAACTTATGGTATTCCTAACGCGTATCACATCAAATTCTTCATCTTCAACAAGTAAGATGCTGGTTACATGATTTTTTGTCATTTTATACCCGGATTAGTTTTTTATAGTAATTGTAAACCTGCATCCCCCTTCAGGTAAATTCTCGGCATCAAGCGCCCACCCGCATTTGCTGACAGCCATCTGATAGGCAATATAACAGCCATATCCCGAGTTTGCATTATCATATTTTTTTGTTGATTCATTTTCTAAAAATATTCTTTTGATAGTACCGTCTTCACCAGTTTCAAGCAGTTCGCTCTTAATTCCCACACCATTATCCGATATTATAATATATGAAATATTTTTGTCTTTATCATAACGGGTTTCCACTTTTATTTTCACAGAAAGTTTTCCGCTATGGTCTATGCTGTTTTGTAGCAGCGGTTCAAGAATCTCCCACACAATAAACTCATTTACTTTTACCGGCGGCATTAAAGGGTCAAGCTTTTGTTCAAAATCAAACATCTCGTTTTTGCTTGATATGCGTAAAAATACATGCTGCACTATAAAACCTATGACATCGTTCACATTTGTCTTAAACAACGGATTTACAATTGTATTTATATCCTGATCGTACCACTTCATATCATAAATTATACGCGATATAAAATTTGAATAAGTTATTACGCGCATCTTCATATCTTCAAGATTTTCCGAATCCATACTCCTTACATCGCTCTTGATAAAGCCTATAATTTTTTCGGCCTTATGATGAGTGTGATAAATCCGTTTTGTAAACAAAGATTCCTTTTCAATCTTTATCTGCTTTTTAAGGTTTTCCTCATGTTCGTCAAAGAATTTTTTCTGAGCTTCATTCCTTTCTTTTACCGCCTGCGATGATACGAAGAAAATGGCCATAAGACCTATAAATATAAGGCAGGAATAAATAACTGAAACCTTGTCGATGTTCGTTTTAACTTCATCGGTCAAAAATGTAAAATCGGGAGTAATGGACATATACATAACGCCAAGATATTCGCCGTTTGGAACAAACGGCACAAGGATATTGAACGTTTTTTTGTTTTTTAACGTGCTATATATAATTTCGCTGGCTTTCATTTTATCCTTCATCGAGAGGAATAACGAAACGGCCTGCGGATGCCCGTCGCTTTTTTCGTCATAGGCGGGCAACTGATTCATAAGATACAGATAAAGCTTTTGACCGCTATCAATGAGAAATAATCGATGATTTTTAACCAGAATAAGACATATATCGCCAACGCTTTTTTGTATTAACTGCTGTTTAAATATTACGTTGAACGAATACACAACGTTGTTCTGTTCTATCTGTTCGTTGGAAGGATGCAGATAAAGATTTTCGAACAGCAACTCAAGACTTGTGGAATTTACAATTGCCATTCGTTCGGCTGAGTACTTCTGAAACCATACTTGTGTTTCAACAAGAAAATCGTTCAATGTCGATTTTTGCACAAACGAAAGTATTATCTGAAAGAAAATGAGCACGGTAAATACAATTGTAATGTGCTTAATTTCGAACCGGTATTCCGATAATTTATTTTTTAGTTTTTGTCCGAACATACAAATACTTTAGTACTCTTTTATTCCTGATTTTTCGCTTTGTATAGAAGTAGTCGCTTTTTCGAGCGCCTCGTTTACAGTTATCTGTTTTTTTAACGCCTGTTCAAAATAATAAGACATTATTTTAGAGTATTTTGTATAATCCACATTTGCAGGCCTGTGCACACCCGCTTTCATAAATTCTTTGTATTGTTTTATTTGAGGATACTTTTGCCGATACCTGTTATCGGTATAAAAATTATTAGTTACAGGATAGTATCCGCTTTCCTTAAAAAATATTTCCTGCGATTCATCGCTAAGCAGATACTTTACAAACTCTATAACCTCATCCTTTTTATCGCTGAATTTTGAGACCATCAAATTCCAGCCGCCAAAAACCGATGCCGGTTTCCCGCCATCAAAATATGGCAACTGAACTTTTTTAAGATTTTTTTCTTTAACCGAATCAAACGGCGTATCCTGAAAGTCCTTATCATAACTCGGCCAGCCCCTTAAAAATAATCCGTCATGCTTAATAAAATATTCATAGCTTTGAATTTCCGTCAGGTTCGTTACCTCAACGGGAGAAAGCCCTTCCTTATGGATCAAATCTACTATTAACTGTAAAGCTTTCTTAGCCTCAGGCGTAATAAAATTAAAACCGTATGTTTCAAAGTAATCCGGTTTTTGGCTCAGCAGAACTTCTACAAAACTGCAAATCAATCCTTCAAAATCCGTGGCGGCAAATATGTAATACGGATTGGGGAGATTAATACTTTTTTTAAGCTTTATAAACTCACGCCAGGTAATGTTGCCTTCAAGTTTTTTCGCAATATCGCTTCCATTTGGAAGCTTATTGATCAAATCGGTTCTGTAATACATAACACCCTGCACAAGATCCAACGGAACGGCAACCAAAGCTCCGTCGCAATAACAGGATTTAAGGGCCTCGCTTATGATTCGCCTTTTTTCCTCAGCCGAAAAATAGCGATCCAATGGTTCGCACCATTTTGCAAAACGTTGAACCCAGATAAGATCCACCGCAAAGAGGTCTATTCCATCGCCCTGTCCTCTTAAAGACCTGGCGAGAATTTCTTTTCGTTCGTTTGTACTGAAATCATAGTTTGCAAAATCTATAGGTATAACCCTTACTTTGCCTTCGTGCATTTTATTATACCGCTCAATTAAGATGCGGTGTGCAGCCGTAACCCTATCGGCAAAAAATATTTGTGTTTCGGTTTTGGGACGCCTGTTGAAAACAAATATATTTAGTATTAAATATATAAAAATGAGCAGAATAAAAAAAACAAACGCCCAGTTCTCTTTTATTTTTGCAATCATAATAGTTTCACTTCAATAACATTATTTTTTGAGCGCTTATAAAATTACCGGCTTTTAAATAAACAATATACAAACCGCTTGAAAGATTTCCGGCATTAAACTGCGTTTCGTACACCCCCGCCTGCTGATTTTTGTTCAACAGGGAAGCTACTCTCCGGCCAAGTACATCGTAAACCTCAAGCACAACATTTGATGTTTTTGTTATGGAATACTTAATTACCGTTGAGGGATTAAACGGATTAGGATAACATGCGTAAAGCTTCATACTGGTTGGTATTTCGTTTGCAAGTTTAACGCCGCTTAATATGTCCTTCAATTTCATGTCCGCCGGGCGGAAACCTTTATCATAATAACTCCATTCGGAGCTCAATGGTATTATATCCGTATATTGCGCGTCAAAGGCGCGCGCGTCAAATTTCTGAACCGTACTGCCACCTGCCACATGTATTTCAATTGCAATTGTATTTTTACCAATCTGCATAGGCGCAAGAGCAGTTGAATCAAGCGATAGGATTTTATTAAACAACGCGTTGCTTGTTGGTTCTGTTGAGTACTGCACATCAGTACCGGCCGGAATATTAATTCTGCCAACTTCCTTGTTATTTATATAAACAACTCCGCCGCCGTATGAACTGACAAGTATTCCCATAGCGGAAGGTTTTTTAGTAATTGTGAAATCCTTTCTGAAATATACAGTCTTGCACGATTGCAGAATTGTTGCCGAACCGGAATTAGTACCCATTGGCGAAAGACCTTTGCCCCAGTCCTTAACAGGGTACATAGCGTCCGTCCATGCAACTGCTCTTTGCAAAGTATCAAACATAATTTTAACTACGGTTGATTTTTTCTGTTTGTTACCATAGGCATCCAGAGCCCTTATGAACAATGTCTGTTCAACGCCCTGTTTGCCTGTAATATTTGCTGTATGCGAGTACCCGCCTTCGCCAATATCAAATCTGCCGGGCATATCGTCATAAACCTGATCAACCGCGCTGTAACGAATGAAAGCCCTTTCATCCGTATCCAACTTAAGCTGATAAGTTAATACCGGAGAAATAATCGCGCTATCAAAAGATGTTGTTATTACAGGCGCAATAGTATCCGCTGTTGGCATAACATACATTTTAGGCAAGTCTTTTTCGAACAGGGTATACGGATCATTATAAAATTGCAGAAAATCGGGAACGGTTAATTGCCCGGGATACGGAGCAAAAAAGTGACTTGTACTTTCGTTTCTCCATACTGCCGCGTAAACAAACTTATTGGCTACGGTATCGTTCTTTAACGGTTTTAATAATACATTTGTAAAAAAGTCGGCCGTCTTCAATCCTTCTTCGCCTACTTCGGCTAAAGCGGCAATCTTATTTCTGTTTACCGCGTGACGGGCAATGGTTTGTAATCTTGAAAGGAATTGCGTTTTATCCCAATCAGTTATATTATCTCCAAAATAAAAATCAGTTCCAAAAATATCCACATAATTATCACCGGGGTAAATATCAAAATACTGAGTTCCGCTGCCAACCTGATCCAAAGAAGGGGAGATGGTATAAACAAGATTATGAACATTCATTGAGTCTCTCAGATAATCTGCCGTAAACTGCCACAACGCGTTATATTCCTGCGTTGAGGTTGTTGCCGTTCCCCACCAGAACCAATTGCCATAATGCTCATGATAAGGACGGAAAAGTATAGGAATGCACTCTCCGTTTTTGCCCCGGAGAGATTTGAAGAACCCGGCAACTTTTTTTAGTTTGGCTGTATAATCGGAGTGCCTTGAGCCTCCGGGCAATATTGTGGAAACAATTCGTTCGTTGTTCACATCAGTAGCGTAAAAGCCCCGGTTATCCGGATCATATTGATGCCATACCATCGAAACAACTGCGCCGCCGCTGTATGCAGCGGTTAACCTGTACCTCAGGCCCTTAACATCCATATCTCTTTCAACCTTATTCAGGTCTTCCGCGAACAAACCGGGATAATCTCCACAAACAGATTTAACATCGCTTCTGTCATTATCGCCGGACCAGCCTACGCCATACCCGGTAGCGTCATGCATACCAAATATTAACGCCGAACGCGTAAGCCTGTCAAGGTTAAGATATAAATATCGCGTCTCCCTTGTGGCCGTGTTATCGTATATTTTCAACGAAGAAGCCTTTACACTTTTTTCGTAATTTACGCACGCGTCATATAAATCCCATGTGCCCTGTTCAATAATTTTCTGGTCTTTTGTACCGCTGTTTTGTATTGCCAATGCTTTATCCAACGCTGTCTGTAAAGTTGTTTTTGAACCGGCAGGGTATTCCCCCTCGTTGTTTCCTTCCATAGTGTTTTTTATTAAAAGATTAGCGGCATTTATCGCGTCTCCAATAACGGCAAGGTCTACGGGTACAAAGGCTGAATCCCCAAACCGAAGTTCTTCGAACTTTACTATACCGGAGTTGGGGGAAGTTGTTCCGCCATCAAGGTACAAATACATTTCCTTTAATACTTTTACCCCTTTTGTTGTATAAAAAGGAATTGTGTACCAGTTGTAATCTGCCGTCAGCGAATACTGTATCCAGTCGCTTGTGTTATCCTGGTAAATAGGTTTCAGAGTCAAAACCGTTTTTACATTCGATTTTACCTTTACTGTTATCAACGCGTTGGAGGACATATCTATGGTGGAAGGAGGGCCGAAATGAAATACATCCCATTGGGTGCTTGCGGAAGTCCGGTTGTATGTTATTTTTAACGCTCCGCTATCGGCGGAAAGTATAAATGTTTTTCCGTCCCCCTGCCAGTGACTTATATCGCCGGTTTTGAATGTCTCCACATATCCTTTAACCTGCGCAAACGCTGTAATACCCATTAGCAGCCATACAAAGAGTAATATATTTTTCATAATTCAAACCTTTTTATTGGGAGGATTACTTTTTAATAAATGTCTCCGTTTGATATGCCATCGTAATATCTGTGTATAACGTCAAAGTACTTATCCATATTCATATTTTTTGAAATTGCTTTTACAAAATCGGGAATCACATTTTCTTTTTTCCTGTTTGTAATCAGCAAGTTAATAACGTACCGACATGTATCGTATGTAGCTTGTTTAAAACCCGCTCTGTGGTCGGCATAATATTGTTTCATCTCATCTTCCGAAACGGTAATGCCGGCAACAAGTTTTCTTGCAAGGCCAAGCCTCAGGTAATACTCGCTGTAGAGATTTGTTTTCTTTTGAACAGTTTCGTTTTTATCGAGTCCCATTGAAACGGCTTCGTTTGTCAGCAGGAAATCGCGCAGAGAAAAATCGAATGTTTTTTCAAAGTTACTATAAACCACTTCGTAAGGAATAAAATTAAGGTTGCTTAAAAATTCTCCTATTGTATAATTCTTTCCGTTAACCGCAGCAACAACTTCGTTACGGGCATCCCATAAGGATACTTCAAGCCTGTTCATTTCTTCTTCGCTCAGTTGAAATTCCTGAGCCGCGTCCCTTACATTAGGTTTTCTTTTAAGTTGTTCGTTAAGTTTTGTACGCAGAAATTTCATTACGCGCGGATATACCTGAACTTTTGCATTTTTAATCATATTACTCACATAACCGTACGAAAGCTGCTGCCCCTTTTTAAACTCAACAAGGTATTTGGTTTTCTTCTTTTGAACCTGATACTCGTACATTGTAATAAGAGGCTTTTTCTTAAAATCAGTCATTCTTAAAATATGATACCCATACTGCGATTTAACAGGCTTTGTAAAAGTATCTGGCAGTAATTTAAAAGCCGCGTCCGCAAGGTCATAATCCAGAGCTTCCCAATTTACCCAGCCAAGACTGCCGCCATTGTTTTTTAACAAAGTATCGTTAAAAACCTCGCGGGCAATGTCTTCAAACTTTGCTCCTCGCAACAGTCTGTTATAAGCGCTATCTGCCTCCTCCTTTGTTTTGAAAAAGAGATGACTCAGTTTTCTTTCTTCCTGAGTATACTGATACGCGTCTTCAACTTCTTTTTCGGTAACTTCAATTTTTGGTTTTATAACGGAATCGTAATTAGCCTCGCGCAGGCATTTATTTCTATAAGCGTTTATTTTATAATTAAACAGTGTGTCTTTATCCAAACCAATTTTTTTTGCTTCGTTTGCCATAAGCCTCGTGGCAATTAATTCATTTAAAAAACCTTCCCGCATTTCTTTGGAATCAAACACATTCGGTCTTTTAATTAAATCGAGGTAAGCTATGCGAAACTCTTCCATGGAAATATTAAAATTTCCAAATCTTGCCACAATCGAATCCGCCTGCGGCGCGCCATAAAAACAAAATACTTCCTTTGTTGCCAAAAGAAGTATTAAAGCAAGTGTAAGCCCCTTTGTTCTGATATTTAATTTTTTCATATTCTGTAAATAGTAATATTTCCGGATAAATAATTAAATACCGCGCCCGTCTATACAACGGGCGCGTAATATATCTGTTATTTAATTACGAATATTTTCCCAATCGTTTCTCCAATTCCCGGCGCGTCAATATGGTAAACATAAACTCCATAAGCCACTTCCATATTGTCTTTGGTCATAAGATCCCAGCCTTCGGATCCATCCCTCATATCCGAATCGTGGTCAAGCCGCCGCACCAGAGTGCCGTCTATGGCATAAATCCTTATGGTACACTTTTGCGGAAGATGGATAAAATCCACTCTTCTTGGGCCTCTGCCGTTTGCGTAAGGATTATGCGGTTCCCAAAGAGCTGTTACAACATAAGGATTAGGAACAACCTTAATGCGTTTTAAATTCTGCTGAGTATATGTCTTATCAATACTCTGGCCTTTTATTTTATACTTATATTTTACGTTGGCGTTAAACGGATTATCGGTATAAAGATATACAGTGTCTCCTTCTCCAAGCGGTTTGCCATGATACTGTATAAACGAGGTGTCCTGAACTTCGTTACAGTTAAGGCTGTATGTTATAAGGATGGAGTCGTTAGACAATTTTTCGTAAAATATAATATTGTCTTTTGCGGAATAATATCCTCGCGGAGTCAGCTTGGCATCAACAGATTGATCGGAAACCCCAAACCTTACCTGTTGTCCGGACATTAAATCGTATATTTTATAATTTACAGGCACTCTTGCCAAAGGTATTCCGGTTCCGGTTGAGGCCAAATACAGTTTTATCAGATCGGAAGTATCAACAATTTCATCATGAAAGACTACCTTGTACTGCCGCGGATAAGCCGTTCCCTGTTTATAACTCGGATTTGAGAACCTTGTAAATTTAAGATAATAAGCCGACTTGGAATCTATATTTGTGCTCCATCTTACGCCGCTTGATATTCCATTCAACGAATCGCTGTAGATACTTGCAACCGGATTTTTAACAAAGATGTTCATTCCGTTGATAATCTTGCTGAATGTTGTTGGGTCTCCGTCATTATCTTTTGTAAGGTCCTGAACCAATACATTCTGGCCATCCAGCTGGCGGTATTCCTTAATCCACGCGGTATCGTAAACAATGTTTTGCGTGGTATTCTTTAATACCAGCCCTGTTGTTTCGGTAGGCAGCAATTCATTCTGGTCTTTGGCGTCAATCAAGCCGTTTAAATCGTTATCGCGTTTATCCATCGATTTATCGAGAAAATCAATTTCATACTCATCACCGTCCTTAAGAATATTAGGATCAACAATATTAACGCCTACATATCCTTTTGTTAAACCGCTTCCGACCATAGTGGGCGCAATATCGAAATCGGCCAGCTTATACCCGAGAGACGGAGCCTGCGGTGTAACGGTAACTACGTTGGGGGCCATCTGAACATTTCCGGCCTGATCTATATTAATATAGATTGTAGTTTCTGTTGGTCCAACGTTTTTGGATAAATCGCCACGACTGTAAGCCGTAACGGCATAGAAATACTTCATTCCGTTTGTTACATCCTTATCCACATAGGAATGAGTCAATCCGGTTTCGTTACCAAGATTAAACAGAACCCCTGTTCCGAAGTCTTTAGGAAAATAGCCGTACACGCTGTCAATTTTATCATAAATAACAAGAGGCTTTTTGAAACGTTCGTAACCAAGTCCGTCTGTTATTGTACCCGCATCCTCAAAAGTTGCATAAGTAGCGCGGTATATTTTATAACCTTCAAAATTATACTGCCTTAAAAATCTGTCATAGCTTTTTTCCGCGGCGTCATCCCAGTATAAGGTAACCTGCTTATCTCCGGCAACCGCAGTAACGGTTGGTTTTTGCGGAGCAACCGCAAAGTTATAATTTGAGTTGTAGATTGTCTGAACAATATCCTTGTTTTTAAGGATTTGTGTCTCATCCCATCCGTAAATAAGGGCAACAGAAAAGAACTCTTTTGTACCGGGGCGAAGAGGGAAGAACCCTGAAGAAAAAACATAGTCGTAATCTGCAACATCAGTAGATGAGTTATCGGTATAACCCGGACGCGAGAAGTCCCACATCTGGTCATCGTTACTGAATGTTAATGTGCCATACCTGTAAAATTTAAAAGCTGTCAAACCTATCTGGTCCGATTCATGTATATCGGTATAGTCAATATTCGGTTCGCCAGGCAAATCGCCGCTGCCGGGAGTAGGAATTCCATCGCCTTCACCGCTATCGCCGGTTCCGGGTTTTCCATCTATACCAACGTCATCGGAATCTTTTTTCCAGTCGCCGTCATTATCTATTCCATCATCTCTTCTTTCATCTATCATCAAATTACTAAGGCCATTGCTTTTAGCCCAGTCTTTTGAAAGGTAATCTCTGTTATTATAGGCTGAACGTATATAAAGATAATACTGAACCGAATCCTGTGTTAAGGCGCCATCATCTTCATCAATTAAACCATTCAGGTTATCGTCAATGCCGTTTCTTGCAACTTCAAGAAGAGGAACATTTGGTTTATACCAGTACGTCTTGCCATCTTTTGTGATTTTAATACCTTCGGGAGGCATATTTACAACTTTACGGGTATAATAAGAAGTATTATAATCTATAACCACAACCGGATCGCCAACATTATAAACACTGTAGAAATCCGACTCCTGGATAGTTCTGCCGGTTCCACCGCCGGGAGTTGACATGGTACCTCCGTCACCGTCATTGTCTATTCCGTCATACGGATTGCCCGGGCTTTCGAGAAACGCGAAACCGGCCCACGGAACAGGAGTATAACCGCCAACGCCAATGTTTTTTACTTCGTAGTTTACAGCAAGAGCCCTCTCCCTGTAATATTTTGCGGCGCTTTCGTTTGCCACGCTCCCCTGATCCTGACCAATCATTCCGCCGCTTGCGGCTCCTACCACAAGTCCGAACAAAGTTTTATCGAGTTTTAATTCACCAATATTTTTAATATCATAAAGCCAGAAAATGCAATCCTGCGCATCGGGATTAGACCATTGCAAACCGCGGACGGACATTTTAAGTCCAAGGCCCCCTCTTTTGGGCTCTGATGGAATAGGGAGAGGTAGCCTGAGATTTTTAAATTTTTTATCGTACTGATAATCATCCATTACATAATAGCTTTCTTCATCGGCATTCATTTGGTCTTTGCCAAAATAACCGTTCCAGTGCCCGCTCCAGCCGGGATCTTTTGAGTCGTCTGCCTTATCAGGCCAGGTGGAAGGCCACGTATAAGCTTTATTGCTCATTGCCACGGCATGATACGGGTCTTTTTCTTTTTGGGTAAGGTTTAAATAACCGGGTACTGGTTCAAACCCCTGGAAGCGTCCGAGGGAATCGTGCGAGTATAAATTCGGATCCCAGCCTTCGCATGTAATGGCGGGGTTCAGCAAGGCAAATACGGAATCGCCGGTTACGGGGTCTATGTTCGAAAACACTTTAACTTCGGACATTACATAAGCCGATGCGTAACCCATTTGCACTTTACCGCTTCCTATTGGCCACTCGCCCGCGTAAGCCGAACTGTTGTCTCCTTTAACCGTACCGATTCTGCCGCAGTTCCATATTGTCATTCTCAGTTTGTTGCCGGCATGATCGTTTCTTGCTCTATAGATAACATCGCCGTGAGTATTTTGAGCGCTAATTTTAACAATTCCGGCTAATAAAATCATTAAAAACAGGTATCTGAATTTCATACTAAACTCCTTCGCAGAATTTCATTAAAATGATAATATCAAGGTAAACTTGTTTTGATGGTCGAGTCGCCCGAAATCCACATTCGCGTAATCAAGGTTTAAAACCCCGCCCATAACATCAAATTTCAGCCCGATTCCAAAAGTCAATCCGCCTTCACGGTCATCAAGCATTAATTCCCTGAAACCGCCGCGAAGAGAAATCATATCATACAATGTCAGTTCGGTGCCCACATTCATGTATTCCTTGTTATCGTTCGGGTGTACGGCGTCTACGGCAACTATCCAGCTGTAATCCGGCAGTTCAAGAATATCCTTCAGGATATCTGCCGATAATCCCATTCGGAATAAAATGGGAAGCGGAAATTTGTCGGTTTCAAGATTCGCGTTGATGTTTTCGTTATTTCCGGCAACTGAAGGACTAATATCATGCTGTACAAGCATATCGCGCCCGTCCATCTGCATGTCGGTTCCAAAGTTGCTTATTGACATGCCAAGCTTTATGTTCTTGAAAAAGGCCTTGTATAAAACTCCAATATCAAAAGCCACCCCGGACGCGGTTGAATGCCAGATTTGTTCCCTGACCAACTTCATGTTAGCGCCAATTGCAAAGCGGTCTGTAAGCGCCCTTGCAAAACTTAAGCCAAAAACCATTGAGTTCGCGGTAACTTTTTCACCCGTCCCTTCGGGGGAAGCAACGGTAGTTCTTTCTATTTCGCCATAGTTCAGGTTTCCTATAAACGCGCCGAACGTGCCTATCCCCGAAACAGGGACTGTTATACCGCCAAATTCATAATTAATATCAGCAATATAGGAGTAATGGTTAAATAACAACTGCAGCTTGCCGTTATTGGCTACGCCGGCCGGGTTCCAGAACAACCCGGTAACATCTTCAGACAAGCTCGCGTAAGCTTCTCCCATGCCAAGCGACCTGGCGCCTACTCCAATTTTTAAAAACGGCGCCGCCGTTGTTCCCACTCTGCCAATTGACTGCGGGAACATGTTGGCCGATAAGAATATACAGAACATCAATACTGTTAATAACGACAGTTTTCCGTAGTTCGACATTTTATTTTCCGTTAGTTTATTTATTTTCATCATATACCTCATTCCCACTAATTGTAGCTTATTCTTAAGCCCAATGAAATGTATCTCGGCGCCGAGTACATTCCGGGGTTTGAAAAATATTCGCCTGAATTAGATACTTCCAGAAACCGGCTCTTGTTCGCAAAGTCCTGAAGTGTAAAATCGGGCAAGCCCGTATCGCTGTATACGCTTGTTGCGTTTCTCGTATCAAACAGGTTTGTAACATCAAGGTTGGCCTGAAACTTAAACGCTCCCACAGCAAACATTTTGGAAAACCTCAAATCGAAATTGATTGTAGTCGGTTTTCTTTCGCTGTTTTCCCTCAAGCCTGAATAGCTCGTTCCGCCTGTTGTTTCGCTTCTTGCAAAAGAGGGCGTGTATGGGAATCCTGAATTAAGCGTTCCTATGAGCGTGGCAGACCAATCGTTTTTTGTATAGCTTGCTACCATATTTAGTGAGTGCGGCTGATCCCAGGCAAGGTTTACCAATGATATTCTTGGAGACTTTCCGGCCGTTAAATCGTTATAAGCGTCCTGCGGATTGGATGATGTGCCTTTTGCTTCCATATATGTATAATCAAGCGTCAGATTCAATTCACCCAAATTATACCCTGCGGAAATAGTTATACCTTTTGCAACCGCGTTGTCTTTGTTAACATAACTGTAATACGTACTGCCCCTGTATGTATCTATTGCAACGCCGGTACTTATCCAGTCGCGTATATCCCTGTAAAAACCGGTTACATGCAGGTAAAGGTTATCGAATAACTGCTGCTGAAGCCCCAGCTCGTACATTATTGTTCTTTCCGCGTCAAGATCGGCATTGCCCACAAGGTTCTGCGAACCCGCGCCTGTAATCCAGAAATTAGGATTTGCATACAAATACTGGAACTCCGGATTCTGGAAAAAATGTCCGTACGAAAAATGTATTACGCCCTGAGCCGTGATGGGGAAGGAGAACCCGAACCTGGGACTGAACTGGTATTTGGGATCCGCTTTTTTATACCAGAATTTTTCCCTCTCCGCCACTGTCCATGGAATCAGCAGACTGTCCGGCACTCCGTCCGCGTAATTTTTATAAATGTTTGCCATCTTAAATGGCGAGTAGATTTGCGGATCTTTCGGATCTGCAAGTACTTTTCCATCGGAGTAAAAATAGTCGAACCTTAAACCGACATTTATTATAAGTTCGTTAAATTCTATTTTATCCTGAACGTAGCCGGCAAATTCATACGGTTTTGCATCGTAATGAGTATGATACGGAGAGGACGCGTCAGGAATTACAGGCCTGTATGTACCCTGCGAAAACTGAAGCGTGTATCCATCCTGTTCAAGATTATGCCATCTGCCGGAAAAACCGGTTTTAAATAAATTGTTTTTATCTATCTGGCTTGTCAAATCGAGTCTAAGCGAATAATATTTTTCAAAGTTTTTACTTCTGCCAACATCGTTGCCCCAAAACGAAAAATCGTAAGTATTGCTTTTAACTTCAATATCATCATCCCTTTGAGGGTTAAACATATACTGCTGAAAATCTCCCGTATTGGTAGGCATGTATCTTATATCGTAAGGGTCTTCGTAAAGGTAGCTTTTATTATTGTTGGAATAATAACTGCCTTTCACATCCAGATATGTGCTATTGTTAAAAATATACGAAAGAGACAGAACATGAGTAAATCTGTCTGTAAAATAATTTCTGCCGCCGTCAGGCAAATACCTTTGCCCGCCGCTGTAGCTAATATCGTGATTGTAATAAAATCCGTAGCTTATATCCAGGTTTTTCAGGTTCAGAAATATTTTAGCCTGAGTTGAAATGCCTTTATACCAATCGAGATTGACAAGTTCGCCGTCCGGCATTTTATATTTTGTAACCGTATCGCCTACCGGAGTCCACAGCCCCCAGGGCATAAAATACCTTCTGCCCATAGCGTAACCAGGCTGATACTGGTAACGTCCGGCTACAAAATAGGAAATGTTTTTCAAGTTTTCGGATAAGGGCCCCGAAATATTTAATTGAAAATCGCATTTCTTAAATGGCTTAAATTTATCGAGATAACTCTCTTTTGTTTCCCATGGTTTATACTCGTCGGCAGCGGAGGCCATAGCAGACCAGTAATTCATACCGTATCTGGAAAAATCATAATTAAGCCGCCCCGATTTTGTAGTAAGCGCGTTAGCGGCCGCAACAGCCCAGGCCCTGTTGCTCATAAGAGAATAAACGTCTTTATCGAAACTTGTATAATCGCCCGTATAAGCCATTGCGTTGATGGAAAATTTATCGCTTCCTTTTTTTGTAACTATATTAACAACACCCGAAAGAGCCTGTCCGTACTCCGCGTTGAATGTTCCGGTTATGGCTTTCAGCTCTTCAATTGCCTGGTCATCAATACCAATACCCATGCTTCTATCCATAGGGTTAACCATTTGAACGCCATCAACAAGGTAACTGATTTCCGAAGTACGGCCGCCGCGTATGTGCAGGTTGCCGCTCGCGTCTTTAACAATACCGGCTTGTATGCTAAGCAGGCTTGTCAAATCTCTCGCGGGCATCATGTCTATTTGGTCTGCCTGCATACTGCGTTCGGAAGAGGTAAGGTCTTTTTGAATTTCCTTATGTGCTATTACGGTAACTTCCTTACCAACCTGTACTGTTGCCGAAGTAAGTTGGAAATCTGCTTTTGTGGTCAGGTCTACCTGTACTCTTATTTTTTCTATGTTGCTTGTTCTAAAACCTATCATGGTAGCCTTAACACTATAAATACCGGGAGAAATATTAATAATATAGTATTCGCCGTCTTTATCGGTAGCGGCTCCCAGCGTGGTGCCTTCAACAATAACATTAACGCCAATAAGCGGTTCGCCGGTAGCGGCATCCGTAACTTTGCCGGCAATTTTTCCTTTTGTGCCCGCAAAAATGTTTATAGCGCCAATTGATAAAACCAAGATAAAAATCTTAATAAAAAAGTCTTTTCGGATTCTCATCGCCTTTAATCCTTTTTCGTTTTTTAATCCGGAATAAGAATTCCTGAAATTTTCTACATTAGACATATTACAGAACCGGGTGCGCGTCCCGTCCTATCTTTGCCAGGTAATTACTTAAAGATTATTCCCGTTGCTCAAAATCTGCTCTGTATAAAAAAAGATGGCAGGATAAATCCTGCCACCTTTCAAATAGTATTTACTTCAAGAGAAGCATCTTCATGGACTTTTCGAAAGAGCCTGCCTGGAGTCTATATATATATACGCCGGAGGCAAGTTTACTCGCGTTGAAGTTTACAGTATATGAGCCCGCCTTTTGGTTTTGGTCAACCAATGAGGCAACTTGTCTTCCAAGAATATCGTAAACCTTCAGCGAAACTTTTCCGTTTTCTTTCAGATCATATTTTATTACCGTAGCCGGATTAAAAGGATTGGGATAATTGGAATATAACTTATATTGTCTTGGCATTGTATTGGTGTTGTTTACAGCATCAGGCGCGCCAACTATTTGCGCATAGCCAAATGTTGAAGGACGTAGCCAATCGCTATCCAGGTTAACACCCGGCCAGCCGCCAAACTGAACAATACCGCCGCGCGATGTTTCGCCTTTTTTAGGATCATAATCGTTAAGGTCTATTCTTATAGGCAGCATAAGGTTGTTATATACTTTCAGGTTATGGTCTGAGGCAAGCGAATCGAGGCATATTCTTCCTTCAATTATATAACCGTCTCCGGAAAGGTTCTGGTATACCGCGGCTTCGCAGCCGGGAACAGTTGTTGCAGCGCCGCCGGCAAGCGTAACCGTTCCAAGATCGGTAAATCCAATTCTCCAATCGCCCATGGCGTTTGTTGAATTTTTAGGGTGTAATGTGCTTAGCTTTGCCGCATCGTAAATTCCCATATAAAACTCTATTGCATCGCCTTCCCAGGCCTGCATTGTCGTATCCAAACGGAGATCGTCATCAGTACAATCGCCTGAGAAATAGAGATACTTATCGTCCGCCACAAAAGTTATTTTAAAGTTCATATCTGTTGAGGTTGGCGTCCACTGAGGTCCCCTGGTTCCGCCCGCGCATTCAGGAGTTACCTGGTTTACTTTATAAGCAGACCATTCATTATCAAGACCGTCTAAAGAGAAACCTTTTGCAAAATCCTTGACATACTGAATTTTAATTGGAATGCTTGATTTTACCGTAACAGGTCCGGCCTGGCATTGGGCGGTTATAGGAGTTTCCGTAATACCGTCTGCGGAAGCTGTTACCGCATAATAAAAAGTTTTATTTGCAGCGCTTATATCCCACGGTCTGTGGGCCCAGTTTTGTATTCCATGAGCTATATTATCGCCAATTTTTATAACGCCCGGATCGGTTATACTGTTTATAGGTTTTGTACTGTAATAAACATTATAAACTTCGGAACCAACCGTATTGTCTATCCAGTCAAGTTCAACATACTGGAATTTTGAAGTAGCGAAATTTGCTGTATCAACTTTTACGGTAACCTTTGGAGAAACCACATCTCCCTTAGGAGCTTCCACGCCCCACAATGTAAGGTTATCGTAATAAATTGCACTTGCCCATGTTGGATTTGACGCGTAATAAATCTGTATACCCATATCAAGGGGCAGTTTCGGGTTGAGACTACCCTGGCTTATATAGTTCGCAATATCAAATTTAAGAGTATTCCATTTGCCTCTGACTATTACCGAGTCGTCAATAGGATAAACGGTTTCGAGCCATGTTGTAGTGGCGCTTCCGGTTCCAAAAATTCCTATCTGTCCGCCTGTTTTTGGCATATCTGCCGGAACCCAGATATCAAGCGTCATGTATTTTGCGGTAACTGTATCAGGTTTTGTTGTCTGCAATGTAATGCCGCTTTTCATTATAACGGCTTTATTATTTGCGCTTGTAAAATTAACATCTTCTTTTAATACTCTGTTGCCCGAATTTGTCGGATCAACCGCATTTGAAAGAGCAACTGCGGCAGGACCCCACGATTGAGTTGTAAACCCATAGTTCCCACCCGCGGCGGCATTAAAATCCGTAACAACCCATTTGGTTTCAACTTTGGCATTCAGATACATGACATTATCAATATAGACTGTATTTGTCCATGTTGAATTTGTAAGTCCGAAAGCGTTAACATCAAACTGAGCGCCTACTTTCTGAAGAGGCTTATCCAAAATAAACGAATTGTTTAAGGCCTTTATTCCTTCAAGATCGAAACAGAGAGGGAACCATTTGCCTTTAGGCAGATTTACAGCATAAAACTTGTAATCAATCCATGTCCAGGCGTTATCCTGAGCCCAGAATTTTATCAACAGGGAATCCGGAGTATCAGCAGGCAAATAAAAGTACTGTGTAATAACTTTCTGGCCTGTAATATCAATAGCGGAAACATCTTTCCCAAGGCCGCTGTTTTTATCTTTTGAACCTGAGATTTTTAGAGTGACGCCTAAAACGCCGTTTGTGGAAGAAGTCGGATCGGCCACTTTAACAGCGCTTGTTGCCAGGTCTCCCCAGCCTATACCATAGTTATCGTTACCTGTTTCGAAGGTGGCAATATTTGTAGGTTTAACGCCAACAAACAAAACATTATCTACAAGAATATTTCCTTTCCATGTAAGGGCGGAACTTGGCATATTCCAGGTTCCAATATCAAGGCCTGTTTTCTGAAAAGGCTTTGTAACATCAAAATTATTTGCGGCTTTAGCAAGGTCAACATTAAACTGTAAAGGAAACCACTTGCCCTTTGGAATATCCTTGGCAAAAAACTTGTAGTCAACCCATGTCCAGGCATTATCCTGAGCCCAGGCTTTTAACATTAAGGAATCCGGAGTATCAGAGGCAAGATAAACATAAAAAGTAATGTACTTTACATTAGTCTGGTCGAGTTTTGAAATATCCGCGCCAATAGCGCCTTCCTTATCACTGCCGGAAGCGTCAAACGAAAGCTGGAGAACGCCTGCGGACATACTTGTAGGATCGGCAATCCTTTTAACGCCGGAAGATGAAAGACATTTTCCCCATCCGTAAACGAAGCCGTTTTCAGATGTTTCAAAATCGGCAATTACCTGAGAGTACCCGTAACAACTAAAAATAATTATTCCTAAAATAGTAAATAATAATTTTTTCATAGTAGCTCCTATGTTTTAACTATGATAGTGAGTTAATATTTGCAAACTTTTTGATGGCGGTTTAAAACGGATATTTTCCAGGCGATCCCATTTTAAACGCCAACTATCAAAAATTTACCCGTACAGTAACAGACTATCTTCATAAACAATGCCAAAATAAAAGAAACTGAAAAGCTAATATTTTAATGCTCAATTTGGCTTGTTATTCCGCGTTTTGGAGCTTTTGTTTTATTATTATGATAAAGATTTATTATAACGATAAAGATAAAAACAGTAAATTATGAAATGCTTATGCAATATGGCTTTTGCTTTTATGAATATTCTGAAATATGGAAATGATTGGCGGTATAATTTAAAATTTTACACCGAACAGGTTTTATGCAGGTAATATAAATGCAGGCTAACTTTTAATACTATGCAAAACGCCGCGCTGGAATAAAGCCCGGCGCGGCGTTTTAATAAATAACCGACTTGTGTGTATACTTTTATTATTCCTGCCAGTCATCCGTCCTGAAGGAAGAAGCGGGAAGCCCGGCCCTGTTAAACAGCGTAGCTTCTTTGATGTTGCCCCAGCAATAGCGCACTGCCACGGGCTCTGCTATTTCGTCGTTTGACACAATAAGCATATCGCCTTTTATTTTTACATTGGCGGGTTTAAATACTTTATCTTTCCCGGCTATTAAAAAGTTATTGTTCCCTTTTATAGGCTGTAACAACAACCCTTTTTCGGTATGTGTAAAACAAAGGGATATATTTTTACCGGAAATTTTCATCTCTTTAAATAACGGACCGCTATAGTTTACATCCTTATCATAATTTTTTGCCAATGCCCAAAGCGCAAGTCGCGCGCCTACCTCTTTTTTATTCCCCGGGTGAATTGTTATGGGGCTGCCTATATCCATTGTAACAGCCATACCAGTGTTTGGAATTGAGAGAGCTTTAAGCTGCGCTTCGCGCAGTTTTTGCGATTGTGTTTTTTCTCCGTAATCGAATGGCGCTATCTGAACATAGTAGAAAGGAAACTCTCCTTCCATCCATTCCTTACGCCAGTTCGTTATCATCCTTTTCATAAGGTCCGTATATCTTTCCGGCTGACCGGCATTAGATTCTCCCTGATACCATATTGCCCCCTTTATACCGTAAGGAATCAGCGGATTTATCATTGCGTTATAAAGAGCAGTTGGCGTATAAGCGGTAAGTTCTATTACCATTTTAGGATGGCTGTAGTACTTCTCTCCCTTTGCTCCAATGACATAGAATTTGCCCCCTTTATAAACAGCTACCGGCAGGTACTTCCAATCGCCCGCCAAACTTATTTTTTCATCCGAACCCTTCGGATGCACGCTCAGTTTACTCTCCTGCCCGTATATTCCGCCCCCTCCCTGAGTATCAAGAACGCGTACGGCAATTGTAAGAGTATTATCCTTTACTAATTCTTTGGGTATATCGTACACTCTGTCAACCTGCCACAAACCGTCTTTCATCATCTGGCCAATTTTTGTTCCGTTTACATAAGTCTCGTCCATATCGTCAACGGGTCCAAGTTCAAGCACAAGGTCTTTATTAGCCCAGGTTTGTGGAATTTCAATTTTTTTTCTGAACCATACCAAACCGTCAAGGTCTCCTACTTCGGTACTTTCCCAATTGGTCGGCAGTTTCATAACATGCCATAAGGAATCGTTATAACCCGCTTGCTCGCAGCCGGCATCGCCGCTTAAAATGCCCTGCCATTTGTCGGCTCCGGTTTTATTGTTCATATCCATAACCGGAAACGTTTCCAGCCAGTCTGTCATTTTTTTTGTTTCTTTCGAGCTCATCGAAATTTTATCAATTATCGATTTGTAATCCGGTATGTCCTTCAGATAATCGGAGCTTATCCATGCTTCAATAGGAGTACCGCCCCAGCTTGTATGTATTAACCCAATTGGAATTTTAAGTTCATCGTTAAGCTTTTTACCGAAGAAGTAAGCCGTAGCGCTGAATTTTGCCGCGTTTTCCGGATTGCACTCAACCCATGTTCCGCCGCAACCGGATTGTTTATTATCGGCAACCGCTTTCACCACTGTAAAAAGATGTATTTGCTGATTTTGTGAATTTTTAATTACAGAGTAGCTATTATTAATAGTATCTTTAGGCGGCCAGCCTTCCACAGGCATTTCCATATTCGATTGCCCCGAACATACCCACACTTCGCCGACCAGCACATTTTTATAAACCAGAATGGAATCTCCTGCCTGAAGCTTAACATTGTACGGCCCACCGGCTTTGGGAGTCCTTAATTTTACAAACCAGTTATTGTCTTTTTTAATTGTAACTTTTACAGTTTCGCCCCAGTCCGCCGAAATTTTCAATTCGCCGTCCATTTGGGCTTTACCCCAAAACGGCACATTTGTATTTTGCTGCAGCACCATGTTATCTGAAAATATTACAGGAAGCCCCGCAAAATTCTGTCCGAAGCATATTTGAGATAATGCCGCCAAAGCAAATAGAACTACTAATCTGCGCACAGTCATTCTCCTTTGAATATTTTATTAATTCACTTTTGAATATTTAATTTCCGTTCTGCTAATTTGAACTTTATTATTTAGCATTATTTTTACAAACCTCACGCCGGGTTGAACAGAGGCCATGGTATATTTAACCGGCGTATAATAACCGTATTCGTTTTTACCGAGATCATAACTTTTCTGCTCAACATTAAGCTGGCTGTAATTTTTTCCATCTTCCGAAACAAAAAACTCAAGCCCGCTTTTATCATTAACGGCAAAGGCGTTTACTTCTATTTCGTTTATGTCTTTATCTGTTTTATATACAATAAAGCTGCTGTCGCTCCCTGTAAGCCTGTTCATATCTTCTTTGGCTTTATTCGCGTCCTGATAAGTAAGTATTTTCAAGTCACCTTCTTTTTGGTAAACCTGACTAAAATCCGCCATCTCGTCAATTATCATTTTATACGAAACAATAAAAGGCCCCGCTTCATTAGACCACCCCGAAATGCCGCTTTGGTTCATGGCCGCGATGCGGTAAAAATATTCTTTACCAGTTTCGGCTGAAGTATCGGAATATAAAGGCGCGTAAGCAATTGACGCGTCATCAACAGTATCAATTATCTGCCAATCGTCGTTAGCAGTTTTGCGGGCAACAAGATATTTCTCGGCGCCGGTTGAACCCTTCCACGATATTTTATAAACATCATCAAATTTCAGTAATTCCGGTTCCAGTGGTACAGGTAAAGTGTCAGCTACCAGATTGTTAATTTCCATAGCTTTTTTATGTATAAGCCTGAGAGCGTTTATTTCGTCATAATCCTGCCCCGATTTAAAACCCGGCCAGTGAAACGAAGCGTAATAGTCTCTTTCGTGATGCCTGTAAAAACCCCCTTCCTCATTCCTGAAACGCAGGCTCCATACCAGAGCTCCCGATAAGCCGTTTTTAATTACCGTATCGAGCAGAGTTGAAGTTTCGTTAGTGGAAATCATTCCGAACTCACCAACGAAATATGGTTTTTTATCTTTTATATTTTCCTTATTAGCTTTAATTGTTTTTACGGAACTCCTTAGACTACCGTAATGATGTGTTGTTAAAATATCCGTATATGTATTGTTAATTGCCTCATCGGGAACAATTCCATAAGCAGTCCCGTCAATTAAAAGATGGTTTGCATCCATGCTCTTTATGTACCGCGCAATTTCAGTTGTCCAGTTATAAGGGCATTTTAATTCGTTGCCGGTTTCCCATGCAAGAACGGCTTTATCGTCTTTATACAAAACGCCAGTATATGTGTTTTTCCGGTTCAGCACAAAGTTTATTGTTTTCTTAAAGTCGGCAATAAGCAACGAATCCGTCCAGAAATCATTGGCGTTTTTACCCCTGAAAGCCGCGTACTCTTTTGGGCCTCCCCACCACCACCAATTATCCACAAAAGGAATAATAAGGCGAATACCGGTTTCGTTTGCTGCCTGTAAAACTTTATCGAGCGCGGCAAACGCCTGTTCGTTAAACTGTCCGGGAGCTTCCACATGTCTTATTACTCCCGCCGGGTCATCTGTCTTTTTAACGGAAAGGACATAAATTCTTGCGACTTTTCCCCCCATCTGTTTAATGGCATTAAGAGCGTCCCTTATTTCAAACTCTGTTGGCAGCTTCCATGGGTTTGTTTCCGAAAAGGGGAGATAATCTTCAATATAATGTAAATTGGGTATGTTAAACGATATAAAGCGGAGCTCGTTTTCACCATCATATAATTTCCCATCCTTAGCGGTTATAAAGCTGGAAAACTGGCAATAAGAGTTTTGTGTAAATATTAAAGATAACATGGCAAATAATAAAAGCGCTTTTTTTTTCATTTCTGTTCCTGTGGATATTGGTAAATTTCAACCCGTTATATGAATTAAAAACCAGGAGCCATCATTCAAAATTAAATGATTAACTCTTTTTCCTTTTTTTATCTGGAAACAGTTCTGACAACATTAGTATTTTGAATTTCATGCAACTTAATTAATTCGCTCAACGAGTACAATTTTATTTTAAATGTCTAAAATTGTGCCGAAAAATATATTTAAAACATCCGCGTCATTTTTACACCAACAACCCGGTCAAATTTAACCATATATAACTAAAAACAGCAATAAAAAAATTTAAAGTCATGTAATCCGGTTATCATTATGATAAAAGTATATCAATTCTTTAATACTCCTCTTTAAAACAGAGCTGTTTTAGCAATAAATTTTTAGTACAATATTTGATGTATAATAATTACCGTATATATTTTAAGGATAATTAATATGGCAGCATCAAAGCAGAGCTTTGCAAAACAAGACATAATTGAAGATATGTTTTCTTCGTTGACAACCGGAATAGTAAACCGCTGGTATCCGTTGGTGATTGATAATGAGTTTGGGGGATATTTTACTAATGTTGACTGCAATTGGCAGCTTTTGCCCGAACAGGAAAAAATGATTGTTACACAGGCGCGCCACGTGTGGACGCTTTCAAAAATTTCAGTTTTTTTTAATAACAAGGCTTTTGCTAATTTCGCAATGCATGGCTTCGATTTTCTAAAGAACGATATGTGGGATAAAAAGACAGGCGGCTTTTACCAGATGCGCGGCAGGGAAGGCGGCTTAAGCGATGTATGCGGCTTCAGAGATGAAAAACGTACTTACGGCAACGCTTTTGCTATTTACGGCCTTGCGGCTTTATATGATGTCAGCCGAGACGAGGACGTTCTGAACCTGGCCAAAACAGCATTCAGTTGGGTTGAATCACACGCGTTTGACCCTATTAATAAAGGTTATTTTCAGTTCCTTGGCCCTGACGGCAAGTGGTTTGATAAAAACAGCAATTACAAAACAATTGCTTACGATGACATTGAACTGGGTTATAAAGATCAGAATTCATCCATACATTTGCTTGAAGCCTACACCGAATTATATTCGGTTTGGAAAGACGATCTCCTGAAAAGCAAGCTAAACGATTTGCTTTTACTTATACGCGATGTTATTACTACTTCCAGGGGTTATATGACATTGTTTTTTGACCGGGAATGGAAGCCGGTTTCACTGAGAGATGCTCCCAGCGAAATAAGGGAAGCCAATTACCGGCTCGATCACGTCTCATTTGGCCACGATTACGAAACGGCTTTTCTGCTTCTTGAGGCTTCGCACACTCTCGGCATAGAAAACGATGTTAAGACGCTTGCCAACGCAAAAAAAATGGTTGATCACGCGCTTGATAACGGATTTGATACCTTAAACGGCGGTTTTTATGACGAAGCCTATTATTTTTTAGGGAGCAAGGAATGCTCTGTCATTAAAGATACAAAAAACTGGTGGGCCCAGGCGGAAGCTTTGAACGCTTATCTTATGATGTCTTTAATCTTTCCCGAAGAGGAAAAATACTACAATACTTTTCTTAAGCAATGGGAGTATGTAAACAAATATATTATAGATCACGATAACGGCGACTGGTTTGAAGGCGGAATTGATAAGGAACCGCAATTTAAAACAGGTCCAAAATCTCACATGTGGAAATGCACATACCACACATGCCGCGCGCTTATGAACTGTATCACAATGCTTGCGGATGAGAAAGCAATGTACCCTGTGGAAAGCCCCGGCTTTGTTTCCGGGAAAAAGAAGTCAGATGAATTTATAGACCATTGGAAAAAAACGGCGCAATTGCTGAAATAACCACAAAACAATAAAGCGGTGATTATTTATGCGGGAGCATATACATTTGCTCCCGTTTTTTATTTATACCCATCAGTCATTAAAACCGGTAATATAATTACTCTTTTATTTAACAGTCATACTTCTGATTATTTATTAATAAAAAGGCAAAGATGATCTCATCAAAATTAAATTCCTGATTTGCACTTTTTTACCTGGAATTATGTTCTTAATGTGAACAGGAAAATTTTATAAAACAAAACGTTAAATCAATCATTATTAAAAGGAACAAAGATGAAACAGAACAAGATAGCGCTTGTAACAGGCGGAAGCAGGGGACTTGGCAAGGATATGGCTTTAAGCCTTTCAAAAAAGAATATTGATGTGATACTTACCTATAATAGTAAAAAGGAAGAAGCCCTTGCGGTTGTAAAGACTATTGAAGAGGCCGGAGGAAAAGCCGCCGCATTGCAGCTTGATGTTTCCGACTCGAAAAAATATCCCGTATTTTTTAATGAAGTAAAAAAAGTATTAAAAGATGTATTTGACGCTGATAAATTCGATTTTCTTGTTAACAATGCAGGCATAGGTCTTGGCGCCCCTTTTGCCGAAACAACGGAGGAACAATTCGATACTTTACTTAACATTCATTTTAAAGCCGCATTCTTCCTGACGCAAAAAGCCCTGCCTTTAATGGCGGATGGCGGCGGGGTTGTTAATATTTCAAGCGGACTCGCGCGCTTTTCCATGCCCGGTTATTCCGCTTACGGTTCAATGAAAGGCGCTATTGAAACGTTAACCCATTACCAGGCAAAAGAACTGGGCTCCAGAAAAATAAGAGTGAACGCTGTTGCACCGGGTGCAATTGCTACGGATTTCGGCGGCGGAGCTGTTCGCGATAACCAAAACTTTAACGAGCAAATTGCATCAGTTACAGCTTTGGGACGGGTTGGACAACCCGATGACATTGGCGGCGTTGTGGCTTTTTTATGCACCGATGAGGCCAAATGGATCAATGCCCAGATAATCGAAGTTTCGGGCGGCATGAGGTTATAGCCTGGAAAACAGTTCTATATTTTAAAATAGTAAACGGGCGCTTTTTAGTTTTGGAAATAAAAAACAAGCGCCCGCCGTTAAACGTTTGGCAATATTGGCTTAATGTTTTTTTAATATTTCAAGATTTTTGGAAATCATTTTTATTCTTTCCTGCACACATGCGTAACTTCTTAAGCCGTCTTCTGGAGTATTAATTGTGTAGTCCAAAAGCTTCTCCACTGTACTTGTTGCCACGTGCAGACGCGTATCTGAGGAAGCATAATAGATAAGTACTTCACCGTTATCTTTCTTTATCCAGCCGTTACTGAATGTTACGTTCGACACATCTCCGACTCTTTCATCTCCCGCTGGGGCTATAAAATATCCGGCCGGTTTTGCAATTACCTTGTACGGTTCTTTCAAATCCGTAAGAAGCATATAAAGCACATAGCGCAGGCCCGCGGCCGTATTGCGTACTCCGTGGCAAAGCTGCAGCCAGCCTTTTTCGGTTTTTATTGGCGCGGGACCGAGACCGTTTTTTGTTTCCTTTATTGTATGATATATTCTGTCGTCGACTATTATTTCCTCATCAATCTGCGCGTTCTCAATACTTTCAGAAAGTCCCCAGCCAATACCGCCGCCGGTTCCGGCATCTATAAAGCCATCCTGCGGACGTGTATAAAAAGCGTATTTGCCGTTTACAAACTCCGGGTGCAAAACCACATTGCGCTGTTGTGGCGATTTTGTTTTAAGATCAGGAAGTCTTTCCCACTTTACAAAATCCTTTGTGCGCGCAATTCCGCATTGCGCAAGAGCAGAAGAAGTATCGCTTACCGGCGCCGATAAATCTTTTCGCTCCGTACAAAATAATCCATAGTACCAGCCGTCTTCATGCTTCACAACTCTAATGTCGTATACGTTTGTATCCGGTTCTTCGGTTTCGGGCATGACAACGGGGTAATCCCAGAAGCTGAAATTGTCTATTCCGTTAGGAGACTCGGCAACCGCGAAAAAAGATTTTCTGTCATTGCCTTCCACGCGGGCAAACACAAGATACTTTCCCTCATATTCAATTGCGCCCGCGTTAAAAGCCGCGTTAACGCCTATTCTTTCCATAAGGTAAGGATTTGTGTTATAATCCAGATCATACTTCCAAAAAACAGGAGCGTGTTCGGCTGTCAGCACGGGATATTTGTACCGGTCATAAATACCGTTACCAGGTTCAATTTTTTCATTCCTGCGGGTTACAAGTTTCTTATGTTCTTCAATAAGCGTTTGTAATCTTAAATCAAATTTTTCTTTTGTCATTTTTCTTCTCCGGCTATAGCTATTTCTGGTTCATTGTCTTTTTTAATTTGCTGTCTGTCATCTCCAAAATCTTTTTCAAGTTTATTCCACCAGTTAAATTTAAGTATTATGGCGCAGCCGCCCATTATTACAAGGGCAATCATCATATATTTAAATTCCTTTATTACAAGAAATACAGGTATTGCCATCAGCGTTACCTGCCAGACAATTCCAATTGCCACGTTAAGCATATCGCGTTTAAAATTTTTATTTCTTTCAAAATCGGGAAAGCGTTCTTTAACTTTTTTATAAACAGGGCCCCAGTAACCCCACGGTTTTACATTCATATAAAACTTTATAAGCACATCATCCTCTTCCGGCTTTGAAAGCAGCGTACCAAGTATGCACCCAACAAGCGAAATTGCAAGAGTAATCGGGAACGACTCAATCGATTTCATGTGCGGGAAAGCGGCAGGCACTATAAACGTAGATAATAGCCCGGCAACCATTCCCCAGAAAAAGCCGTACCCGTTAAATCTGTACCAGTACCATTTTAAAAAGTTCGCGGCCGTATAACCGGCGTATAACGAGTTTACAATCCACAGCGTTAACTGGTCTACCGATTTTGTCAGAAAGCCAAATACGCAGCCCGTTACAATAACAGCTCCGGAGATTATATAACTCATTGTAACGTATCTTTTTTTAGGCGCGTTGGGATTTATATATTTTTTATAAATATCGTTTACAAGATATGCCGGAGCCGCGTTGACCGTGGCGGCATAACTTGCCATAAACGCCGAGATCAAGCCGGCAATAAGCAAACCTTTAAGTCCAATAGGCACATAATTTGCGACCGCAATCGGCAGGATTTTTTCAAAGTCAAAACCCCCCCCCATTTTCTGAAGTTCAGGAATAAAGAATGCGAGGGCAAGCACCGTTAAACCGGTTATCATCATGTAACGTGGAAAGAAAAGAACTACGTTAACAATACCGCTCATTTTTGCCGCTTCCACCGGAGATTTAGTAGCAAGTATTCTCTGCATATCATAGTTTGGCGCCGGGCCGGCCATGCTGACGAGTATCCCCTTAAACAACACCATCATAAAAAAGAATCCGAATAACGAATACTCATCTCCCGCTATTTTATCGTTAAGACTCGTAAGAGACGTCCAGTTCAGGTTTAACTTCCATCCGAAAAATATATTTTTCCAGTCGGCTGGAATTACAGCGTTCAGAGTTTCGGGACTAACGACCGACATCGCGATTATTCCTATCGCTATGGACGCTATTGTCATTATTGAAAACTGAATTATCTCCGTTAATACCACGCTGTACATACCCCCTTTAATAACATATATGGCGGTGATGGCCATTATTATAAGCGCGTACATATCGGGAGATAAATTCCACGAAGCGGGGAAGAAAGCCGAAAAGAATTTTCCCGCGCCTTTAAATGCGTATGCCAGAAAACCAATTACGCCTACAATTGCAAACGCTACAATTGAAATATGCGAAAGTGTAGCCCCCATGCCGTTGCCAAATCTTGTTTTAATCCATTCCGCTCCTGTCATTACGTTCGATCTGCGCAGCCATGCCGAAAGATAAATCATAAGAAATATTTGGTTGAACATAGGCCAGGCCCATGGGATAAACACGGATTTCAATCCGTAAACAAACAAAAGCATAACAAGCCATATCGTACCGGTAACGTCAAACATTCCCGAAGCGTTTGAAACTCCAAGTATATACCAGGGTATGCTGTTTCCGCCAAGGAAATAATTGTGAATATCTTTTGACGCTTTTTTAGAGAGTAGTATTCCAAGCGATATATTTACTATAAAATATATCGCTATTATTGAAATATCCCATATTGAAAGTTGCATAATTGTTTAAGGGTTTAATTAGTAAATTTAACAGTTATTACTTTGGCGTAACATTTATAATGCCAAGATTTATTTTTATAAAAATTAAGTGTATTTATAACAAATATTCCTTCCTGCATTTTTATGTTTTATTATTTTGATAAAAAATTATGATTATAATAAAAGGCATTGCGCCACTTTCCGGGTTAAGCCGCATTATAATGCTTATTTCAGGTGGCATTTTTTTTGTTGTCTGTTATCTGGCTGGTTTATCCGGCTTTTATCTTGAACAAAAGGCGATGACATGAAAAAACTTTATTTACTTTTATTTACCGCTTTTATCATCATACTATCCGGCGGTGATTCTTTAGCCTCCAAAGACATACCGGCAAACCATCCGTATATTCAGTATTTTGGCAGATGGAGTTTTACGGATTCTCTGGCTCCCGCTCACTCCTGGCCGGGCGTATATCTTATTGCCAGATTTCAGGGGACAAGCCTTGGCGTAAAGTTCAAGGATAATTATACCTACTATAATATTTTTGTGGATGACTCGCTTGTTAAAATCTTTCTTGGCAATTCATCATCGCTGACTACATACCCTATCATAAAAGGTCTGAAAGATACCGTACATACTTTGATGATCACAAAACGAAGCGAATCCTGGACTTCAGGGTTTACATTCAATGGTCTTGTTCTTGATGATGGGAAAGACCTCGCCCAGCCTCCCGCGCTGCCTGTTAAGAAGATTGAGTTTATTGGCGACTCATACACAAGCGCTTCGGGTAATGAATATACCAAAAGCGATGCTCCTGCTGATGGAAATCCATATACAAATGTATACCTCGGCTTTGGGCCAATTACAGCAAGGCATTACGGCGCGCAGTATCAGGTTAACAGCCGCTCCGGTTTTGGAATGGTTGAAGATTACCTGGGCAGTGTTGCCAACAACGTACCCGATATTTATGACCGAACCATTATCAATTCTTCCACACCAAAGTGGGATTTTACTTCCTGGAAACCTAATCTTGTGGTTATCTGTCTTGGCCTTAATGACTACAGCGGCTTTGGCGGCTACAACGGCGGTCTTACTCAGGATGAAACCGATTTGTATAAAACCCGTTATCACTCTTTTATTGCCAGAATAAGAAGCGCTTACCGCGGAGTTAAAATACTTGCCGTTGCTGCTCATCTCGATTGGATGCAAACCGTCATTCCGCAAATTGTGCAGGAGGAAAAAACTGCCGGACACGGAGATGTCTTTTATACTTATTTCCCCAAATACCCGGACACCTCTTACGTTAATAACGGACATCCGAATGTTTATACTCATTTTAAAATTGCCGACCGTTTAATAGCCGCAATTGACTCTATTGACGCCTGGACTCCTTATAACGATTTTACAGCTCCCCGATTTATAAATATACCCGACTCCATATTTACCGTTTACGATACCGTTTATACAATGAAAGTTAAAACCGACTTTTATTCAACCGTCCGGTATAGCGCCACAGATAAGCCTTTTGACCAAATGGAAAATACTTTTACAATTACCGGTAAAGCCGACCACAGCGTTGTGCTTTCGGTTAAACATAACAAGACTTATAAGTATTATTTACGGGCAAAAGATGAACTGGGTAATGTAATGACACAATCCGCCGTTATTACTTTTAAAGTTGATACTACAAAAGAACTGCTTAACTGGAAACAATATAATTACAATACCAATAAGTGGAAAACCGGCGTAACGCCTATTGGCGTTAACGCTCCTACAACACCCGTTACAACCATTAACCCGGTTACCACGGCTTATTTCAGAAAAAAACTTTCAATCAGTAATCCCGATAGCATTACCGGTTTTGCCTTGCTTGTGAAAGGATACGAAGCTGAAACAGCTTATCTGAACGGGACGGAAATAGACAGAATAAACATAAGCAAAGATACCGTCATCAACTATTATACGCTTGGCGCGCAGCCCCAAAACGTAATTAAAGTTACCGTAATTAACGCGCAAAACTGGAAATACCTTTTGCGTAAGGGGGAGAACATCATAGCGGTTGAAATGCATGCCGCTGCGTATACAAACCCACGGTTATCATTCGATTCGCAATTTTACGATTCCGGCAATAAGATATATTACCCCCTCGGCTCGCAGTGGGAGTATTATGATGCCGGGCAAATGCCAGCCGACCAGTTGCAGGATAAGCTCACAGCTGTAAAACATGAACAGGGGATAATACCCGATAAAATTTCGTTGAGCCAGAATTATCCGAACCCTTTCAACCCCGAAACAAATATTTCTTTTGAATTAAACAAACGTCAGAATGTTGAGCTAAATGTTCTAAACATACTCGGGCAAAAAATATCTTCGCTGCTGAACAGGGAAATGGCTCCCGGAAAATATACGTTTACATTTGACGGTTCCCGCTTTGCAAGCGGAATATATTTCTACCAGCTTAAAGCCGGAACATTTAACCAGATAAGAAAGATGTTGCTGCTAAAGTGAACAATACGGCGGCATATAGAGATAAATCGTAATTTCATAAACCATTTTGCTTCATCTTGTCCTCTCCTTTAAACAGGCAGCCCCGGTTGCCTGTTTAATTTTATTCATACTTCATGCATCAGGAATTTATGCTGAGCCGATAGCCCTTCCATTATTATTTTTTTAGTTGTTTAACTAAATTTTTAGTTGACAAACTATTTTTTTAAGAGTATATTTGACTAAAACAATTAGGTGCAATATGAAAATAAGAGAATTAACAAAAGCGGAAGAACAAATAATGCAGATACTTTGGCAGCTCGGGCATAGTTTTGTAAACGATATTATTGCCTGTCTGCCCGAGCCGAAACCAGCTTATAATACTGTTTCAACCATTGTGCGCATTCTTGAAAAAAAAGGGTTTGTTTCGCACAAAGTTTACGGCAACACTTACGAGTATTTCCCTTTAATTTCAAAAGCCGAATATACCGAGGTATATTTTAAGGGTTTTCTTAAGGACTATTTTTCAAATTCGTTCACAAATCTTGTTTCCTTCTTCAGCCAGAAAGACGAACTTGATTTGAATGAGATGGAAGAAATTTTGAAATTATTAAAGAAAGAAATAAAAACAAAAAAAGGAGCCTGAAATGAATCCGGTTCTTACATATACAATCCAATCTTCTACTGTATTGTCCTTGTTTTTCCTGTTTTATTTTCTGGTCTTAAGAAAAGAGACCTATTACTCTATAAACAGAGTTTATATTTTGGTTTCGGGAGCGCTGTCTCTTCTTATCCCTCTTGTTCGTTTTAATATTCCCGTTAATAATCAGGTTGCATACTTTTATATGCTTCCTCAAATTACCCTTAGCGCCAAAGCAGAGACCTATAAATCCAGCAACGTTGTTAACTATTATGATGTGCTCTTATACGTATATTTTGCCGGCGTTTTATTTGTGAGTCTAAAACTGATTGCCAGCGTCATCAGTATTTATCTTATCAGTAATAAATGCAAACAAAAAACAGTGGCAAACGCGTCCGTTTTTGTTTACAACAAATTAAATTCCCCTTTTTCGTTTTTCAAAATGATTTTTGTTTCCGAACAAATGCTGGCCTCAAACGGTATAGAGAACATTTTACTCCACGAAAAAGAGCATATACGAAAAAAGCACTCTTTGGATATTCTGTTTTTCAGCATTTTAAAAATAATTCAATGGTATAATCCGCTAATTTATTTGTTTAAAAAAGAGCTTGAAGCTCAACATGAATTCATAGCGGATGACGAGTTGATTTCTTCAGGAATTAACGCAGACAAATATAAACAAATACTGTTCGCGTACTCAGTTTACCCGGGTATAAATAATATAACTAATAATTTTAATTCACTTATCAAAAGGAGATTTGAAATGATAAACATTCCAAAATCAAGCCTTACAGCCAGATTAAAAATTCTGCCTGTCTTTCCGCTCGTTCTTTTTACCGTTTTCTATTTCGGAATAGCAAACGGAAACTCTCTGATCGCCGGAGAAAAAAGCCAAAAAGCCAACCCTGCGGTAAGCGCCATCAAGGTTCAAAGCAGTAAAACCACAGCGGCAACCTCCGCAAAACCGAAAGCCCATTTCTCGGATCCGGACATTGTATACGAGAAAGCCGATAAAATGCCGACTCTTAAAGGCGGCAATGAAGCGCTTTTTAAATTCCTTGCAGAGAATATTGTATATCCTGCGGCAGCAAAGGAAGCCAACATACAGGGACGGGTTCTTGTTAATTTTGTTATTACCAAGACCGGTGATATGACCGATATTAAAATTCAAGAGGGAATAGGTTATGGATGCGATGAAGAAGTAATTCGGATGTTGAAGACCATGCCAAAATGGATTCCAGGCGAAAAAGACAAAAACAAAGTAAGCGTGAAAGTAACTCTGCCGGTTACTTTCAAATTACAATAATATTTTCCAAATATCTATTATTAAAGCGACAGCAAAAAGCTGCCGCTTTTTTATATCCGGTAAATATAAAAACAGTTCTTATACTCGTTCTTCATACAATTCGTCTTTAAACCTCACTATAGCTTTCACTCCACCGGCGGTTTCAAATTCTATGCTGCCCTTCAATTGTTCCTCGGCAAGAGTATTTACCAATTGCAAACCGAGAGAATCTGTAGGCAGGCCGCTTTCTTTTTTATCTACTCCTATTCCATTATCCGCCACACCCAGTTCAACCAATCCTTCGCTTGTACGCTTCAACCATATTTTAATTTCCCCCTTACGTCCTTTGGGAAAAGCGTATTTAATTGAATTGGATATGAGTTCGTTTACAATTAATCCGCAAGGAATTGCGTAATCGATCAGGAAATTAACCGATTCAAGTTCAAGCTTCAGTGTAATTTTTCCCGGTTCCACGCTATAACTTTTCAGAAGAAGTCCGGATAAATCCGCTATATACTCCTTAAAATCTATTTGCGAAAGACTTTTTGACTGATAAAGTTTTTTGTGCACAAGCGCCATACTTAAAATGCGGTCTTCCATCTCTTTAAGAATATCGAGTGTTTCCTTGCTTTCCACAGTCGTTTTTTTAAGTCCCAGTATTGAACAAATGACCTGCATGTTATTTTTCGTTCTGTGATGCAGCTCCCGTATCAACGCTTCCTTTTCTTTTATTGTGGCTTTAAGTTCCTCTCCCGATTTCACTCTTTCCGTTACATCGGAAACAATTAAAGCGAACTGGTTTAACTGCGGACTAAACGCCCATATATCATAATACTTGTCTACATTCCGCGCATAACTCTGGAAAGCCAAAGGTTCGCCATTTTTGGCAACATTTTCGTAAACATCTATACAATGCTGCTTGGTTTCCGGACGAATAGTTTTTATTCGTTTGCCGACCGCTTCATCGGCAGATATTTCCAGCATCTTCTCGTAAGCGGGGTTTAGTTCAAGCAGTTTATAATCGCAAGGTTTACCATTTTCATCGTAGATCATTTCGTTTAATGCAAATCCCGCCGTCATATTTTCAAAAAGCTGCCTGTATTTTCTTTCGCTCAGCTGTATTTTTTCCATAGTCAGTCTTCTTTCCGTAACATCAAACGCTACCCCTATTATTTTTACCGGGTTGCCTATTGAACTTTTAACGACATTTCCCAAAACGCGTAAATATTTAATGGAGTTATCGGGCATAACAGCTCCAAAATCGGTAGCCAAATCAGTATTACCGGTCAGGGCTTCATGTAATTCTGCCTGCACTCTTGCTTTGTCCTCAGCGCATATTCTTCTTTCTATACTTTGCAACCCTTTTGCAAAGCTGCTTTCATTAACATAAAGTATGGAACATAACAGAGAATCAAGATATAAAACATCCTTAAGTATATCCCATTCCCATACGCCCATGTTACCGGCTTTAGTTGCAAGAATAAATCTTTCATTCATCTGGCGCAGTTCAACTTCAGTTTTTTTTCTATCGGTTATATCCGAAAAATTACCCACAACCTTTATTATCTGCCCCTCTTCCACTACGGGAGCGCCTGTAACTCTCAGCCATTTATTTAATCCCTGCGCCGATACAAACTCCACTTCCAAATCGAATGGTATGCTGTTGTTTCGAGCCAGGTGGAAAGCTCCTTCTATCTTCCTTTTTGTCTCCGATAAAAAGAAGTCGCTGTTTTTCATCAGGTTGTTTGGGTCGAATTCCCTGGTCACGCCGTAAATATTATAAACTTCATCAGTCCAGGTAAATTTCCCGTCAGAAACATCATATTCCCAGCCGCCTATTTGGGCCATTTTTTGCGTTTCATTCAGCAGGAACTCGCTTTTTTTCAAAGCTGTTTCCGCATTCTTTTTATCGGTAATATCTTCTATAACCGCAATAAAGTAATTTGGCATTGAGGCTTTTTCGTAAACGGCAGAGGCTGTTATATTACACCACACAATTTTCCCGTCCTTTGCAATATACCTTTCTTCGGTTGAGAAATCCGATATTTCAGCCGAAGCGAGCCTTTGAATATTATAATAAAACATATCAACGTCGTCGCCGTGCATTATATCGCTTAGTTTCATAGCGCTTAATTCGGCGCTGCTGTATCCTGTTATGGCGCTGAATTTATTGTTTGTCCTTATAAATTCACCCTGCGTTTTACAATAGCACAAGCCAACACAGGCCTGCTCAAATAAAGAACGGAATTTCGCTTCGCTTTCGTACAGCGCGTTTGCAATCCTTTGACGCTCGGTTATATCCGCGCCCATAGAAACTATCGTGATAGTGTTATTTACAGAGTTATTAATCGGGCTGTTAAACCAGTCGCATATTATTCTGCGTCCGTCTTTGGTTATATTCTCGTTTATATGATGAGTATTTCCTGTTTCCGTTATTACCCGCCGCCACAGCTTACGCATTTCGTATTTTTTATCATCGGGAATTATAAGTTCAAGCCCAATTCCTTCCATCATCTCTTCTTTTGTATAACCAAATATTCCTTCGGCAGCTTTGTTCCAGGTCAGAATTTTGTAATTCATATCAAATTCTATCAAGGCTAACGGCGATTGCTCAACAATTAAAGAAAGCCTTTGCTCGGTTTTTATTTTCTCCCGTTCAATTTCCCTGAACTCGGTAATATCCTGTATCACTCCAATTGCTCCGGTAATTTCTCCGCTTGTGTTCTTTAACGGCGCAATAGAGTTTAACGTCCAACCCTTTTTATGATTTTTAGGAATTTCATATTCCAGCAAAAATGGTATTGAAGCGTTTCCTTCAAAAGCGCGCTTAAAATAATGCGGATAGACGGTATTTGTAAGAAAAGGCAATACTTCAGTTATAGCCTTCCCTTTTACTTCCTCTTCGCTATAACCGGAATTTGTTTCGAGATATTTATTCCATATAAGTATCTTCATGTCAGTATCGAACAAAACTATTCCTTCATTGGCGCCTTCAACAATTTCCTTATTTCGCAGGTTTACTTCCAGAAGTTCCTGATTAAGCTTCCTTGTTTCGAGTTCTACCAAATACTTATCGCGGTAGTATTTAACACGCTGGCTACGCCACAAAAACCCCATTATTAACGCGGATGTTAATATAAGCATCCCCGTTAAAATCAGACTCATTACATTTGTGTCTGTAGTATTTTCTTTTATTTCATCATAATCGGTTTTTGTTAACATTATCCAGGGCGTGCCGGGGATATGTTTAATTACGGCAACAACATCTTTTCCCCTGTAATCTTTTCCGTTTACAACGCCTTCTCTTCCCAAACCGGCTTTTGCCAAAACATTGGAACTCTCTTTTATGGCGGTGGAAAAAACAATTGCGCTGTTAGGTTTGAATTTTAATTCGCTTAAGCAAAAAACGCTATCCTTTTTTCTTTGCAGTAAAAGACTTTCACAACTTTTACTTAAATAGCTATTGCTGTTTATTGTTGGGTACAAAACACTTGCGGGGTTAATTCTTACATACATGTTGCCAATAAAGCCCGATTTCCCGTTTTCCGCATGAATAATGGGTACTATCACCGAGATAATAGGCCTTTTCAGAACAAGCGCCATTCTGATGTCCGAGAAATATACTTTCTTCTGGTTTTTGATTCCTTTAACGATATTTAACATAAAACCGCTGATACTATCCCCACGTTCCCCGCTGTACAGAAGTATTTTGTTGTTGTTATCCAGAAAGGAAATGGATACGAAATCGTCGTACCGGCAATAAGACTCCAGCATTTTGGTTATGTATTCTTTGTCTTTTTTTTCCTTTAAATACTTGTTTATTCTATCTACAAGTAAGTAATTATCGGATATTAATGAGACATCTTTTTCAATTTCACTTTTCCAGTTAATAACCTGAGTGGTTTTCAGTTCGTTTACAACTTTTATGTTTTTTTCCGTTTCCGAGATAACCTTGTTCATTATTTCGGAAGAACGCATATATCCCAACACCGCCAGCAGGGCGGTTACTATCAGAAATACAATCAAATAAACAGAAATATAGCCATTATCTTTATCAGTAAGTTTCATGTGGATAATTTATTTCCTAAACCTTTTAAGTCTCAGTTATAATTAATTTCCTACTCCGATAAAGCACTCGCGAATATGACACATTTGTAATATGGCATTATTTTAATTAAAGGTAAAGAAAAATAAACAGACCGGTTTTTAAATGTAAAAATCGGCTTTTATAGTGAAAGTGTTTTAAGAAATGCGTTATTGAAGTTTTTGTGTGCAAAAAGCAAACTACATGGGAAACCGATCAGTTGTCTTTGGAAAAAGCTGTTCCTGTAAAAGATTAAGATGGCATTATGTTATCATTTTGCCGAAATACTGATAGCGGTTAAGGCTCTGTATTTGCAAGCTTTAACGCAACGCAGGCAGCCGGTGCATTTATCGGGGTTTACAATCAGCGCGTGGCGGTGAAAAAACAAATCCACTTTGCCGAGCGTTTCGTTTTTACAGGCTTTAACGCACTCCCAGCACGCTTCGCATTTGCGGGCATCAAGATTTATAAATTTGGTTGAATTGGCTCTGTGTCTTCTGTTTCTGAAAAATCCGAAAGGCATTTTTGCTCCTTAACCGGTACTGCCGGAATTTTATTTCTATTTGAACTAAAAATAAAAACTTTGTTTACGGCAAGGCAATAACATTTGTTAAGAAATACAAACGTACCCAATAAACTAAAACTTAAATCCGCCTAAATTTATCCTAAACGGATAAAACATGTAAAATTTTGTTCCCGAATTGCTGAACTCTATTGAGGGCATTGGCATTTTAATATAGTTAAGCGACTGCCGGAACCAATTCCAAAACGGAGGACCATCAGGTAAAAGAGTAACAAGATTTAAATCAAGCCCCACAATATACCTGCGTTTGCCAAGCTGGTCAGGCGGCTGACCAGGATCCGTAATAGCGTCAATAGCGTCTCCGCCATAGCCAACCGCAACATTAAGCCATGGAAGCCAGTATTTTTTTGCGTCATCCGGCAAAACATTGTAGACATTAAACGAGTACCAGAAAGTGGAACTGTTATAATCATCTATAAAAGTACGGGGGCGGTTTATAACGGGTTTGCCGGTCCATTCAGACGGAGCAAACTGCCATTTGGGAGTAATATTCTGCAAAAAAGGAACGTGGTGCTGAGCGAGAAAGAAAATGGCGCCCATAGCATCGGCATACCAATCGGACGGACTGAAACCCCAGTCGGTCGCAAAGCCGTCTTCGGATTCCACGTACGTCTGGTAGCATAAACCAATAATTGAACCATAAAGAGTAGCATCATCCCAGCTAAAGCCGGAAGTCATCAGCGCTTCGCTTGTACCGTAAGACATCATGTACGAACCAAAAGCATGGCCGCATTTATCAACCTGCAAAGCTGATTGCCAATCCTCAACAAAATGGAATGACCTGCGCTGTCCCTTCCACCAGGCATTTGCCTGGTTTATATGAAGCGCGACTACCGTGGCGGCAAAAATTCCTCCAACAACGGCTGTCTCGGCAGGCTTAATATGTGTCTTGCGAAAGGGGAGACTACCATCAATAGTATAACGCCTTAAGCCCGCATACGTAAATTGCGAAAGTGGAATAAAAATCGAAGTATCCGGTTCCTGTGTTTGCGGAGCAATATTGGAGCTGGTTGTATCCTGCCCCAGTACTATTAAATTAAAAGCGCAAACCATAAACAAAGCTTTCACGGCAAATAGTCTGTAAAATTTCATTACCTGTAATCTCCGAATCTGAAAGATATGCAGCCCGAAAGCCCGCTTAAATCTTTGTTATTAATTCCAAGTTCGCCTTTTAAATTAGTAACAAATCTGTACGAAATACCCGCCGAAACATTAAACCATTTGACAACGGTGTATTCTGCCGAAACTTTAGGCTCATAAATCAGCAGGTTGAGCGTTGTTTTAATAGGTGTTGCTCTTCCTTCGGACGGTATTTCAACGGCTATGCCTCCGCCCCCCAAAAGAAGAGAGACGGACGAATGAAAGGGAGATTTGTTCAGATAGTAGTATTCAAATTCAAGGCCGCCGTAGTTAAGATTATTAACGTCAGCTCCGGCTGCCTCCTTATCGTCAATATTTACATCCGAAGACATTACATAGTACCCGCCGCCTATGGAGAAGGTTTTATTAATAACCCACCCAAACCGGCCGCCTGTAAGAAGTTTTTCGTGGCTTTTAAATGTCATGGATTTAAACTCTAAAGCGCCAAAAGCGCCATCAGTGGTTTCTTGCGGAAAGGAGGTCTCCGTATAGCAAAATAATATTAATGCAGAAAACAGGATTTTTTTTAACATATTCCAGATATATTGATGCGGTTAAAATTAGAGAATAATTAATAATATGTCAAAGCATAGAGCCGCTTTTTTATCGCTAATTTTTTATGACTTTACAATGTCCGGAAGTTTTTATTGCCTCTTTTACAATAAAATTGTTTTTTTGTCCGTTTTTCTTAACTTGTATAAAATTTACTATTATCCATATACGGAACATTTATGAAAATATTTCTTAGGGTTTTAATTATTGCCCACCTTTCACTCTTTATGTTTAATAACGCAAATGCGCAAACCCAAAATTCTTCAATTCAGGGAAAGATCAGCGACTTTGTAACCGGTAATCCTGTAAATCTGGTTACCGTTTATATTACAAATACAGCCAATGGATATACCGATTCGGTACAGACAAATTCTTCAGGAGTATGGAAGTATACTTTTCTTACGGATGTTTCAAAAAACGGAGCTGTAATTCCTGAGCAGTTTTCCGTTTCACAAAACTATCCTAATCCTTTTAACCCCTCAACTCAAATAGACGTTAATGTTCCCCGGAGTGAAAACGTAAAAGTTTCCGTCTATAATACCCTTGGCCAGCTTATAGACGTTAAGGAACAGCAGCTTGCAAAGGGCGCGTATACAATAAAATGGAACGCGCGCGGAAGCGCCGGGGTATACTTTATTGAGTTTAAAACCCCCGAAGCTTCAATAACAAAAAAAATGGTATTGCTCGATGGCTGTTCGGGAAGCGGTTTATCAGATTTTCTGGTTTCCGGAACAAAAGGCTTTATCTCAAAAAGCAGTTCCGCGCATTCCCAGTTGCAGCTCCTCATCAAAGCTTATAAATTCGAATATATGCCTTACTCGCAGACCGTTACTGTCAACGTCGGCGAATCTATCGATTTCAAAATGGAAACCATACATAATAACTGCACGCTTGCCGACCTGCATAACGACATTCTTGAAGTTATGACAAACGATACCAATTACCACTGGGCCACTTTACACAACTACAACAACACAGATATACCCCGTCTTAAAACAGGAGGCATTGACGTACAGCTTTTTGCCGCCTGGGTTGACCCGGACGCGATTGACTCTTCCAATTACTTTAAACAGACCCAAAAGATGATCTGGATGTTTAACCGTGAACTTGGGCTTAATACCTCTTCAATTGGTCAGGCATATACAAAAGATGATGTTGACAGTCTGCTTAAGCAGAATAAAATAGCCGCTATTCTTGCCGTGGAAGGGGGACATTCTATCGGAAATAATCTTGCTAATTTGAAGGCCCTTCATGATGCCGGAATGCGTTACATGACTATCACCTGGAACAACAGCACTTCATGGGCGGTCTCCGCAAAGGACAGCCGTTCTTCTACAGTTGGTCTTTCCGACTTTGGAAAATCCGTTATCAGGGCAATGGACTCTCTGGGAATTATGATTGACGTTGCGCATACGGGTATTAAAACCATTGAAGACATACTAAGTATAACTAAAAACCCTATTATAGACACTCACACTGGCGCGCGGGCCTTGAACAACCATTACCGCGATCTTTATGACGACCAGATAAAAGCGATTGCAAAAACCGGCGGAGTTATTGGCGTTGTGTTTTATCCTCCTTTCCTTACGTCCGGTACGGCTACCATATCAACAGTTGTTAGCCATATTGACTATATTGCAAAACTCGTAGGTGTGGATTACGTAGCGGTCGGTTCCGATTTTGACGGTATTGGTACGGACTACGTTACAGGTCTTGAAGATGTTTCAAAGTATCCCGCGTTAACGTACGCGTTATTAAGAAAAGGTTATACCCAGGAAGATATAAGAAAAATTCTCGGCGGTAATTTTTTGCGCGTATTCCAAAAAGTATGTGGATCTAAAAAAAGCAGACCGTAAATTTAACTTAATAAATTGCGCGATTTGTTATATATTGATTGTGGTAATTAACACATCCGTAATTTATTTTGGAAGGATGATTTATGAACTTACATGAGAAATTAAAATTTCTTTTTTTTACTATGCTTTTTTCATTTTCAATATTATCTAATGGTTATACGCAAAAGACTTGCGTAAAACACCCAGAGTGGAGCCGCGACCTCTCAATTTACGAGGTTAATATAAGGCAGTATACAAACGAGGGTACGTTTAAGGCCTTCGAAAAATCTCTGCCCCGCTTAAAAAAAATGGGCGTTGGCATTTTATGGCTTATGCCTATTAATCCCATTGGCGAGCTGAACAGAAAGGGCTCTCTTGGCAGTTATTACTCAGTAAGAGATTATACCGCTGTGAATCCTGAGTTTGGCACGCTTGCGGATTTTAAACATCTTGTAAACGCTATCCACAAGCAGGGAATGTACGTCATAATAGATTGGGTGGCTAACCACACCGCATGGGATAACGTCTGGCTTAAAACTCACCCCGATTTTTTTACAAAGGACTCGCTGGGGCACAATGTTTCTCCCGTACCGGACTGGACTGACGTGATGGACTTAAACTATGATAATAAAAACCTGCGCAAGGAAATGCTGAAGGCCATGGAATACTGGGTAACTGAGTGCAATATAGACGGCTTCCGCTGCGATGTTGCCGCAATGGTTCCCGTTGAGTTCTGGAACCACGCGCGTAAGGAGCTTGACAAGATTAAGCCTGTGTTTATGCTGGCCGAAGCTAATGAGGCTTTCTTGCAGGACAAGGCTTTTGATATGACTTATAACTGGCCTCTGAAGGATTTGATTAACGATATTGCCCATGGCAAAAAAAGCGCTCTTGACGCGGAGCTTTTGTTTAACGATGAAAAGGAATCTTATAACCCAGACGCGTACAGAATGTTGTTTATTACCAACCATGACGAAAACTCATGGAACGGAACCGAGTTTGAACGCCTTAAAGACGCTGCTGAAATGTTTGCCGTATTTACCGGTGTAGCCCCAGGGATGCCGTTAATATATACGGGACAGGAAGCCGCGCTTAATAAACGCCTCCGCTTTTTTGATAAGGATACAATTGAGTGGAAGGATTCTAAATACGCCCACATATACAAGACGCTCTTTGAGTTGAAGAAAAAGAACCATGCTTTATGGAACGGGACGGAAGGGGGCGAGATGGTTTTGATTAAAACGGATAAAGAGAAAAACATATTTGCTTTTTCGCGCCAGAAAGGGAAGGATAGAATTGTCGCGATTTTTAATTTTTCCCCAAAGCAACAGACGTTTAATTTCCCAGCCGATACATTAGCCGGCAAATATAAAAATGTATTCACAGGCAAACCATTTGAATTAAAAAAAGACAACAGCCTCACGCTCGATAAATGGGGCTACCTGATTTTAAAATAATTGTATTTGCGTTTCGGTTTGCGTTGTGTTTGCGATGTGTTTGTGATGTGTTTGCGATGTGTTTGCGATGCGTTTGTGATGTGTTTGCGATGTGTTTGCGTTGTGTTTGCGATGTGTTTGCGATGTGTTTGCGTTGTGTTTGCGATGTGTTTGCGATGTGTTTGCGATGTGTTTGCGTTGTGTTTGCGTTGTGTTTGCGATGTGTTTGCGTTGTGTTTGCGTTGTGTTTGCGATGTGTTTGCGATGTGTTTGTAGGGGTGGGTCTCAGACCCACCCCTACGCGTTACCCCGCGCACAATACCACCAATGCAATTTTATTTACCCCATCCCCGCGCACAAATTTCAGGGTTATTGCGTTTGCGGCCGTGATAAATGACGTCTACATTTATAAATATTTAGTGTAAACCGTTTTTTTAAGATTGTGTTTAATTCAGCCTTCTTCTTGCATGGTGGCGACCATGCAAGCCCTGGGAAGAACTTAGTTTTAAGAATCTGTTATACAGTTGTTTTTAATTCACGTTGTTTTATCATTTCTTTAGCTAAAGTTGGATTATTCTTGGAAAACACCCAACCTTCTAAATATACGAATAAGGTTTCAGTACACTTGATAAATGCATTTATTGCTTCTACAAACGCACTTTGTGGCAAAAAATCCTGATTGTTAGATACAACATATTCAATACTACGAGTTTCCTTATTGTAGTTTTTACATGCATTAGCTATATGGTTGATGGATAAGTGAATATAACCGGATGTTTGCTTATAAACACTTTCAATCCATTCATAATCTTTGGATAAACCCTCAACAAGATAAGCATCTGTCATTTTTTTCCCAGTCTTATCTTTTTGGTCACGAACAGAAATACCTTGAAAGATATTATTTGAAAGACTATGTGGGTCATTAACAATAGATGCAGCATACATTCTCAACACTGAATCTAGTTGAAGCCTAATTAGTGGAGCCGCACAAATAAAATTTTTCGCATAAATCATTTTTCGAAAACCTGAACAAAGTGATAATGACCTATTAAGCGTGGCAAGGGTTAATATATCAAAAGGATACAATGCCCCATTATCAACACATATAATTTTCTTTCCAAGTTCTAAATGCTCTTTTTCGAGCGATTTTATCTTTAATATTCCGTCATTTTTAGAATTTGTATCCATATTTTAGACCTTATAAATATTAATTATCAAATTCAAAGAAAGTTGTCAAACTGTTTTTCCATGGTTTTCACGGACGCCTCCGTTACAAAAGACGTTTATATTTATAAACATTTAGAACAAACCGTTTTTTCAAGATTGTGTTTAATTCAGCCTTCTTCTTGCATGGTGGCGACCATGCCAGCCCTGAAAATGATATTCAACAAGTATTTCCTCACCGCACAAACAATCTCCGCCGCATCGTTTCCGCCCCTCGGTGTATAGGTAAAATAGAGAGGTATTTTTACATTATTTTTAATTTACTAAACATTTTTGAAAAATGAATCAGTAATTTTACTGAATTTTTAGAAAGCTTCACCCTTAAACTGCATTTATGTAAAAGACCTCCGACAGGCATGGCCCACGCCGTGCCTGCGCACAAACAACACTGTTGTTATTTCGTGGCGGTTTTTGACTTATATGTTACCGCAATTATTTGTAAATAGCATACTCGTTTTTATTCTCTTTGTTATCCTGATTTTCAATGCAACTAATATATTTATTATTTATTGTTACTTCCGCGTTTTTGCACTCGTTTTATAATTTTCTGATGCGCAAGAATGACGGCGATCGTTATTTTCTAAATGGCGTATTTATTGTTGCCGCCACTCTTTCCGTTGCCTCGGTGTTTATTGACGAAGGTTACAAAAACATCCCCTGGCAATACGCGCCTTATGTTTTTGGGGCCGCTTTGTTTTACACGCTTTACCAGGTGTTTACAAATAAGGCGTACGAACTAAGCAGCAGCATTTCAACAAGTTATCCTCTTACGGTTTTAAGTCCCCTGTTTATACCTATATGGGCTTACTTTATTCTTGGCGAAAGAATTTCGCCGGTAACAGGACTGGGAATATTCATAACCGTCCTTGGGGCAATAATGGTACAAATAAAGGACTACTCGTTTGGCGAGCTAAAAAAAATGTTCCGTTTCAGTAAAGATTATAAGGCCGCGCGTTACGCAATAGCGGCGTCTTTTGTATACTCATTCGGCGCCATTTTCGATAAGGCAAAAGTTTCATATTTTCCGCCCACAACATACCTGGCGCTTATTGTAAGCTTTATGGCAATAAACATGTTTGTTTACATGCTAATTACAAAGAGTAAAGGTTTTATTTCCGGAGGGTTTAAGAATTGGAAGCTCACCACAATAGGGGGAGTGGCAATGTTGTTTTCCTTTCTGTTTTTCCGTCTTGCGCTTGCAAAAGTACACGTAAGCATAGCCGTGCCGGTAAGACAGGTGGCAATTATTTTTGCAATTTTATTCGGCGTGGTTTTTCTAAAAGAAAAGTTCAATCTGAAAAAGCTCGCGGCGGTAATTGTAATTTTTGCGGGTATTATATTAATAAACGCCGGAATCAGATAATAAAAACGGCTGTCCCGTTTATTAAAGACAGCCGCGATAAAAAGTATTAGTCCTTACCGTAAAGCTCGTCTTCGGTAAGCTCGCAAATTATATGCGCTATTGTTATGTGCCCCTCCTGAATGCGTTGAGTATTAGAGGAAGGAACAATAATTGCAACGTCAACCAGATCTTTTAAAAGCCCGCCTGTTCCGCCAAGAAAGCCAATTACTTTAAGTCCCTTTTTCTTAGCCATATTTACAGCCTTAATAACATTTTCCGAGTTTCCGCTTGTGGAAATGGCAAGCAGCGCATCACCCTGACTGCCAAGCCCTTCAACACCGCGGGCAAAAACATTCTCGAATCCAATATCGTTGCCGCCGGCGGTAAGATAGGATGTATCTGTTGTAAGAGCAATTGCGGGAATTGCGGGCCGGTCAACCTTATGACTCAGGCGAATAACAAACTCCGCGGCTATATGCTGGCAATCGGCCGCGCTGCCGCCATTGCCGCACAGCAAAAGCTTTTTGCCGTTTTTAAATGAATTTACCAGAACCTCACAAGCGGCAAGAATCTGTTCCATACACTTGTGTTGTATTTCTATTTTTGTCTCCGAACTTTCTACAAGAGAATCGACAATAAATTTTCTTTTATCCAAACTTTACCTTACACAATATTATTAATTATGGATGGCGTCCGCAAATTCTTTAACGCGGGGCCAGTTATTTTCATCTTCAAAATAATTGCCAACAACTATTATTTTAGCGCCGCTATCAACTTTTTCGCGCGCTTCTTCGGGTTTGCTGATTCCGCCCCCTACAATAACGGGTATGCTGCAATAATTGGAAACCGCCTTTATCATCTCCGCCGGCACGGTATTATCAGCGCCTGAACCAGCTTCAAGGTAGACGAACTTCATACCAAGGTATTCCGCCGCGAGAGCAGTGGCGGCCGCAATTTCGGGCTTGTTGCGGGGTATCGGCATTCCGCCGCTCATATACAGCGCGGTGGTGGTTTTACCCGATTCAATTAGCATATAGCCAACGGGAATAGCCTCAATGCCCGTTTTTTTTACAAGCGGCGCGGCAATAACATGTTTGCCTATAAGGTGCTCGGCATTTCTGCCGCTGATAACCGAAAGGAAAAACAAACTGTCCGCGAAAGCTGATACCTGAGTAACGGCTCCCGGAAAAATAATGACCGGTTTATTGGCGCGGCTTTTCATTTTTTTTATAAATTCATCAAAGCTGCCGTTTATCATAAGGCTGCCGCCGGCTAAAAATCCGTCAACTCCGCACTCTTGGCAATAAGCGGAAAAATCGCCTATTTTGCTTTCGTCAATCTTATCCGGGTCTACCAGAACCAAAAACGCGGCTTTCTGCTTATTTATCACATCAAGCAAATAATTATATGTATTCATAACCCCAGGTATTAAATAATCTCTTCAAATGTCGGCTGTCTTTATAGGAATAAAAGCGATTTTTATCCAAATCCGCAAACAAAAACATATTTGTCTGATATTGATATAATGACTGCGCCGCACAGTCCGAATATATAAATTTTATGTCTGATATAAAAGTTTCCTTTTAATTAAAATTCCGTATCTTTGTGTAGTTTTTTTACAATAATAATCACACACGAATGAATAATATATTTAATCCGTCTTCAACGGACTTAGGAGACGCTGCCAAAGAACTGCTGTATGCGCAAAAAAAGGATTGGAAATTACTTGCTGACGGAAGCAAAAGTCTGCAAACCATAGAATTAAAGTCTTTCGATTTTGATAATTTTTCACTTAAGGTTCAGTTTAATCCGGGCAGAATTGTATCCACAGGAGCCAAAGTAGATACAAAATCAATAAAAGAACGGAAATGCTTTTTATGCCCCCGGAACCTGCCTCCTGAGCAGAAGGGAATTTTATACCGGGAGGAATACCTGTTGCTATGCAATCCGTTCCCCATTTTTCCGGAACACTTTACAATACCCGGTATTGAACACAAGCCACAGTCAATAACCGGAGCGTTTGGGCACATGCTTGATTTAAGCAGGGATTTAAGCAAATACTATATTGTTTTTTATAACGGCCCCAAATGCGGAGCTTCCGCGCCTGACCATTTTCACTTTCAGGCGGGGGATAAGTTCTTTATGCCTATTGATAAAGACTACGATAATCTGATACATAAATGCTCCTTTCCTGTTTTTGAAAACAGCGGCATTAAGATTACCGCCATTGACGACTCTCTTAGGAAAATGATTTCCTTTGAATGCGGCAATAAGGAATTGCTTGAAAGCTCGCTGAATAAATTTATGGATTGTTACCAGTCCTTTACCGAAGCAACCGAAGAAGCGATGATGAATGTGCTTGCATTCCATAACGAAGGCTTGTGGCGTATTATTATAATGCTTAGAGAAAAGCACCGTTCATCCCACTATTTCAGGGAAGGGGACGACAAAATCATGCTCAGTCCGGCTTCAGTAGATCTTGGCGGCGTATGTATTACCCCGCTTGAAAAGGACTTTAAGAAGATTGACACCAATACCCTTAAGGAAATATTTACCGAAGTTTTCATCAGTCGCCAAAAGCTTGAGAACCTTGCCTCCCGGTTAAAAAAAATATTTTAAAATTATTTTTTATCCCCCTTTTAACAAGGGGGATATTTTCAACATTTTAGCGTAGTTATTTCCTTCAAAAAACGCCTGTTTTTTAATATTCGTAACCGGTAACTTTATAATTTTCCAAATAAGCTTATCCCATCCGGCGCGGTCTTATTAATAATCTTTTAACGCTCATTCCGTAATAAATTTTGTGGAAATAAGTAAATAATTTGAATATATTTAATTCATAAGAAAAGCATATAATTTTTCCGAATAATGAGAGGGCAACGCTGGCAATAAAGGTCGGACAAGTATACGGACATGCTGAGAAAGGATAAAGAAATAACCGACAGGACCTTGATTAACAAGGTTATTAACAACGCTATGTTTTGCCACATAGGTTTAAGCAATAATAATTATCCTTATATAATTCCTGTATCTTTTGGTTATGATGGGAGTAATATTTACTTTCACACCGCGCCGGAAGGGAAAAAGCTCGATTATATAAAATCCAACAAACAGGCCTGTTTTGCTTTGGAACACGAAGTTCAACTGGTAACAAACAATACCTTGGCATGTAGTTGGTCATTTTCGTTTTTTAGCGTAATAGGTTTTGGTTCAGTGGAGGAAATAACAAAGACCGAAGAAATGGATTATGCGTTAAACCAGATCATGCAGCATTATTCAGGGAAAAACTGGAGTTTTAGCGAATCGTCATTTGCCAAAGTCAGGTTGTGGCGTATCATTATTGAAGAAGTCTCGGGAAAAATGTCCAAAGACAAAATACTTGTGTAGGGAGTAACAGATGGGTCAAATTAGCTTAATAAACATTGACGACAAGATCAATGAAGAATTGACAAATAATATAGATACATTCGAAGCAATGCATGATGTAAAATTCAGAGGAAACGGCAAGATGGTTGCAGACATAGCCGCCATTACATGCCGTATGCTTATTGACAGGCATTGCGCCGCCGAATGGGGCGGTTTTTTGATTGTTGATAACGAAACGAGATTTATTGTAGGATCTTGCGCTTTCAAAGGCAGTCCCACGCCTGAGGGCATAGCGGAAATAGCGTATTTTACATTTCCAAAATTCGAAGGAAAAGGTTACGGCACGCTCATGGTTCAGGAACTTATGAATATTGCCATACAAAGCGGAAAAATTAAAAAACTTATTGCGCAAACATCGCCCGAAATAAGCCCGGCTACAAAAGTGCTCGAAAAGTGCGGGTGGAATAATACCGGAGAAATTACCGACCCCGAAGACGGTCTTGTCTGGCAGTGGGAATTCTTATTATAAACTTAACATCCTGTTTATTGAATTACTTACGGATATTTTTATATTGCAGAGAATATTGATATTTCCATTAATAACACATTAAGTTGTTTGTAAATATTCTTTATTTGATAATATAAACTATTTTTGAGGTTTACTATGAAATTGAATATAGCATTGGTTGCTCACGATAAAAAGAAGCAGGATCTTTCCGAATGGGCCAAATTTAATAAGGATGTTCTTGTTTACCATCATTTGATTGCAACCGGAACCACCGGCAAGACTCTTGAAGGCGTTTTGGGTGTTCCTATAGAAAAGTTACACTCCGGCCCTTTGGGAGGCGACCAGGAAATTGGGGCCCGTATTGTTAATAATAAAATTGACCTGCTTATATTTTTCTGGGATCCCATGGACGCTTTGCCGCACGAACCCGATGTAAGAGCCTTACTCAGACTTGCAGTTTTATATAATATGCCCACGGCCTGTAACCGTAAAACAGCCGATATGCTTATTTCATCAAGCCTGTTTGGCGAACATATTAAAAGGGATTTGCTTTGACCGATTATCTGCACCATACTTTTAATTCCAATGATCCGGAGCTTGTTTCAGTTATTGACGAGCTCCCTCTATGGTCCGCCCCTTTCGGGTTAAAACTGCTTGATCTTGTAAAACTGAATAAGGGAATAAAATTTCTTGATGTAGGCAGCGGACTCGGTTTTCCCCTTGTTGAACTTGCCCAAAGACTCGGCGCATCTTCCACTGGTTATGGGTTAGACCCATGGAAACCGGCTATTGAAAGGACAGCCCTAAAAGCGCGTGTTTACGGATTAACAAATATTGAACTGGCCGAAGGAATTGCCGAGTCAATTCCTTTTGCTGATTCCTATTTCGATTTGATAATTTCGAATAACGGACTCAACAATGTTGAAAACCTTGAAAAAGCTATAAGCGAATGTGGCCGCGTTTGTAAACAAGGAGGGCAATTTGTTTTTACGCTTAATCTTGATGAAAGTATGCGTGAGTTTTATGACGCTTTTGGTACAACCCTTGCAAATAACGGCTTATCTTCCGAAATTGAACAAATGAAGGCACATATCAGTCAAAAACGCCCGCCAATTGATTTATTGAAGAAATTGGTTGGAAAAAGCGGATTTGAAATTGAGAAAATCCATTACGAAAAATTCTATTTAAAATTTGTTGACGCGCAGTCAATGTTCAATCATTCCTTTATAAAATACTGGTTTCTTGGCGCGTGGAAGGAGCTTGCGCCGCCGGAACTTCTCGAAAAGATTTTTTCGGAAACCGAAAAGGCGATGGATGAGGCGGCCAACAATTCAGAAATTAAACTATATATTCCTTTTGCGGCGTTCAATTGTTTCAAGATATAGCTTTATCGTATTAAAAACTTGTTTATTAGTCTTTTTATTTCAGCATCTTCAGAATCAAGTAATTGTGTTTTAATATTTTCCGGTATTTTGACCCTATTTAACGCAAGACTTCTGACAGCCTCGTATTTCAACAAAGGGTAAAGTTCGCCGTTTATTATACTGTACAGAACCATATTGGTTTCCGGCATATTAAAAGCCTGGAAAGACCGAACAATTTTCCACACAATCAGCTCATCCTCTTTATAAACATCAAGAGCTTTCAGCAAAACATTAACAGATGAAGTATCTTTAGAATAAAACGAAATATGCCCGACCGCGTCAATAGCTTCGGATGCTACTGTTCTGGACGCTTCATTAATAACTTTTTGCAGATACTTTAAGGCCGGGACGCCTATTTTCATTAATGTACGCGCGCAGATATCTCTGGGCAGGGGATAGCTGAATTTATAAAAGCCCTTGTATTCAACGCTTTTATGCTGGGTTTTGCCTATTTTACCAAGCAACGATACCAATTCGGGAACAGCAGGTTCGCCAATCTCCGCAAGCGCGTTGCAGATGTTTATTTTAGCATAGAGGGCTTTTTCCTTTTGAAGCTGCCGGCAAAGCGGTTTAACCGCGTCCGCGTTTTTTCTTTTACCCAATATTATAGCCGCCGCGCTTCTTGTGGCCGCGTCAGAATTGTTGAGTAACTTAATTAGCTCACTCAAATGAAATTTACTAAGACTCGCAACCTCCTTAGGAGTCGGTTGACCGCGTTGTTGCCTGTTCATTACTTTTTTGTCCATTATTTCATTTTAAATGCGTTTATTTATTCGCGTAAAAATATCACTTAAATAGTGCAAATGTTTGAATAATTAATTATATTGTCTTGTAATCATATACTTATTGTGAAAAAATCACGAGAACACCATGTTAATTAGATTCGCACTGGAAAACGTTTTCTCTTTTGGAGAAAGAAAAGAGTTTAATATGATACCAGCCAAAAGGTTAAAAACTCTCTTAAATCACAAATATAAATATAACAAATTTGAGGTTCTAAAAACTTCAGCTCTTTACGGAGCAAATGGAGCAGGAAAATCGAATTTAATTAAAGCCTTAAGTTTTTTCCAATTCATGGTACTTGATGGGAGAATCCCAACTTTAATTAAAAATACACGCTTTAAGTTTGCAAAAAAAGAAAAACAAGTACTGGCTTTGGAGTTCTTACATAAAGAAACTCCATTTTATTACGCTGTTGAGATTACTCAAAATAGAATAAGCACAGAGGAACTATATATTTCCGGATTGGGTGAAAAGGAGGATATTCTGTTATTTGAAAGAAAAACTAATGCTGATGGAAAAACCGAAATCATCTTTGCAAATGAGTTTGATAAAAATCCCCAAACGCAAATGCTAAAGAAAATATTAATTGAAGAATTCATAAAACCCGAGACCCTTGCATTTAAGCTTTTAGCAAACCGGGAGAATAATTTATTTAATGATATAAAAATTGCTTTTGATTGGTTTTTGTCAGCGTTAACAATTATCACTCCTACTACAAAACCAAGAACACTTACAAATCTAATTGATAAAAATCAGGAATTTAAAGATTTTGCTGAAAAATTAGTTCAGTCATTTAGCCTTGGAATTTCCAGTTTATCATGCGAAAAGAGAGAATTAGCTGCATTAAATACCGAAGAATCCCAAATAGCTAAACGTTTCATTGCTGAAATTGAAAAAAAACCAGATAAACAGATCAATTTAATTGACGACCGCGGTGTAGAACTATTAGCAATTAAAGAAGAGGACAAGTTTTGGTTTAAAAAGTTAAAAGTAGGGCATGGGAAAGATATATCTTTTGATATCGAAGATGAATCTGATGGAACAATACGATTGTTTGATTTCATCCCGGCTTTCAGAGCCTTATTAACCGAAAATTCTGTTTTTGTAATTGACGAAATCGAAAGGAGCATTCACCCTTCATTAATCAAGGAACTGTTAAAGAAATTTTCGGATGATAACAATACAAAAGGACAGTTGATTTTTACAACTCATGAGTCTAATTTATTAGACCAAAGTTTGTTTAGACAGGATGAAATCTGGTTTGTAGAAAAAGGCCAAAATAATTGTTCTGATTTATATTCGCTAAGTGATTTCAAGGAGCATAAAACTATTGATATAAGAAAAGGTTATTTAACCGGACGATACGGGGCCATACCTTTTCTCTCCAATTTAAAGGATTTAAACTGGCATAAAAATGATTTTAACAAATCGGCTGTTCAATCGGGTGACCCCCAGTAAAGAAGCAAAAAGCATTTATATCTTTTGCGAAGGAATTGTTCGGGAATTTCAGTACTTTGAATATTTCAGAGAAATGGATTCAAGAATAAAAATAGAGGTTATAAAGCCGGAGCCGCATGGGAATACAACTCCCAAAGGAATTTTCACAATGGCAGAAAAATACTTCCACAAGAAAACTATGGCTAAGGGGAAAAATAGCTATACGTTAATGAAAGGAGACGAAGTTTGGATTGTATTCGACACGGATAAAGACAAATTAGAAACTCGTAAACCCCAGATAGAAGAAATTAGAAAACAATGTCAACAAAAAACAGGTTGGTTTCCTGCTGAAAGTAACCCTTGTTTTGAAATTTGGTTATATTACCACAGATACAAAGAAAAGCCCGATGAACAGGAGGTTCTCAAATTCAGTAGATTTAAAGAATATTTAAATAGTAAAATTAGGGGCGGATTTAATTATAAATATCATACGATATTTATTAAAACCGCAATTGAAAATTCAAAAGCAAATTATTCCGAAACAAATGAAGGAACCCCGGCTCAATGGAGCACTCAGGTTTTCAGATTGGCTGATAGCATGTACTCAATATTAGGTTCCAAAATTGAGGACGTATTAAAATCAATATCTTAAATCAGGTATTATTTACTCTTACCCTTTTTCCAATTTCAATTTCACTGGACGAAACATAAACTTAATTTTGAAATTACTTTATTTTCTCCTTTATTATTATTAAAAAAATGACGTTATTTTAATCCGTTCAATGTTTTTTTGAGTTGATTTGCCTCTGTAGAAAGGGAATTTTGTGCGGTATGAAAAACCGGGGAGTGTTAACAGATTTATTATTTCAATATTCCCGTTTTTATATTGCTATCGGCTAATTAAATACTGTTTAAACTTTTTACAACATTGAACTTATAGATATAAGCTACAAATAAAACCGGTATTAACCGGCATATATAATTAATAAAAGGATAAGCCGATGAGTTATTCGAAATTCCCCCCAATTCTTTCGGGGCTTTTTTTCCTACTCTTGATTTCCCAATGCCAATTATTTGCACAAACCGATTATACAAAGGATACTCTGCTTTTAGGAAGCTGGATTGGCCAGATTGACCTTAATGGAATGCAGTTTAATGCAGTGTTCAGAGTAAGTACTGATAAAGAAGGAAATTTTACGGCCCTGATGGACAGCCCGGATCAGGGAGTAAAGGATATACGAGTTGATTCAATAAAAATTAACGGAACTCACGCGAGATTTGCAATTAACAAACTCGGCGGATTTTACGAAGGCGAGATTTTACGAGACAGCCTTAAAATAACGGGAAATTGGAACCAGGCCGGCATGACATTCCCGCTGACACTCAGAAAGACAGAAAAGCTCGCCGTCCAAACCCGCCCCCAAGAACCTAAAAGACCATTTCCATATAAAGAAGAAGAAGTTACAGTAAAAAACGAAAAAGAAAACATTTTGCTTGCAGGAACACTGACAATTCCTCAGGGCAGTTCCCCTTTTCCCGCTGTTGTTTTAATCACCGGTTCCGGCGCGCAAAACCGTGATGAAGAACTTTTCGGACACAAACCTTTTCTGGTAATTTCGGATTATTTAACCCGTAACGGTTTTGTTGTTTTGCGTATGGATGACCGGGGTGTTGGCAAATCAAAAGGCAATTTCGCCACGGCAACTTCATATAATTTTGCAAACGATATATTTTCCGCCGTTGAATATTTAAAAACCCGCCCGGAAATAGACAAGAAAAAAATTGGACTTGTAGGGCATAGCGAAGGCGGCATGATTGCTCCCATGGTTGCATCGCAATCAGCGGATGTGGCTTATATTGTTTTGCTTGCCGGCGTAGGAGTTCCGGGTGATGAATTGCTTTTATTGCAGACAGAGCTTATTTCAAGAGCCGGGGGAATGGGCGAAAAAGTAATTCAAAAGGAACAGATGCTTGCAAAGGGTATTTACAATGTAATTAAGCGAAACCTTGACAGCGCTTCAACTTTTCAGTCAATTAAAGCCGTTCAGAAAGAGTACATGGATAACTTGAGCGATGAAGAAAAAGCTTATCCCGAAAACCAACCGAAATATCTTGATAAGCAGATTGAGACACTTGTCTCCCCATGGTTTATGGCTTTTATAAGATACAACCCCGCTCCGGTTTTGGAAAAGGTTAAATGCCCGGTTCTTGCTCTTAACGGCTCAAACGATTTGCAGGTAGCTCCCTCTCAAAACCTGCCGGCAATTAAAGCCGCTTTAACAAAAGGCGGAAACAAAAATTTTGAAACTATTGAAATTCCAAATTTAAATCATCTGTTTCAGACGTGTACTCCGGCAACTTCCATGCTGTATGGAAAAAACGAGGAAACATTTTCCCCAGAAGTTTTAAAAATAATGACGGACTGGCTTCAGAAAACAGTAAAGGGTATTAACTGATTTTATGGTAAAGCTTATTCCACTTGGGGGAGCGGGCGAAATTGGCGCAAGCTGCTTTTACCTGAATATTGCAGGAACAGGCATTATTCTGGATTGCGGTATGCACCCGCAAAAAATAGGGCTTGAAGCTTTACCCGATTTTGCAGCTATAGATAATGAGCCGGTTGATTTTTGCCTGATTTCTCACGCGCATCAGGATCATATTGCGGCTTTGCCTTACCTTGTAAAACGGCATCCCTATATAAAAATAATTTCAACTCCGCAAACGCGCGCTCTTGCGGAGTTAACCCTGCACGATTCTGTTTCAATCTTAACAAGCCAGCTTACCGAAAAAGATAAATTCCCTGTTTACACCCACAACGAAATTGATCTTCTTATACAAACAATTGATTATAAAGCTTATAAAGAACCCTTTATCATTAACGGCTACGGACATAATTCCTCCTCGCCCGTTACGGCCACTTTTTACGATGCCGGACACATACTAGGCTCGGCTTCGATATTAATTGAGTTTGAGGGAGAAAAGCTTTTTTATACCGGTGATATTAATCTTGACCACCAAAGCCTTATTGGCGGAGCTGAAATTCCGAACGAAAAAATTGATGTATTGATGATGGAGTGCACTTACGGCGCTACCGAGTCCACTTCAATTTTAAGCTGGAACAAAGAAGCCAGACGCTTTGCCAACGAAGCTAATAAAATTCTTTATCAGGGCGGTTCAATTTTAATCCCCGTATTCTCCCTTGGTAAGATGCAGGAAGTCCTTTCCATGATTTGGTCTTTAATGCAAAGCGGCACGCTGGCAATAACCGATTTATATACAGGCGGCCTTGGAAGAAAAATAAGCAGAGTATACGATTATAACCGATACGTTGTTCCGAGAATTGACCAGGAATTTGAGCTTGGTAAAATTCCACAAAACGATTTGTATTCGGTTGAGCGTCCGGATATGCTATTCAACAACCCTTCAATAGTCCTTGCCTCAAGCGGTATGATGATAGAAGGGACCATGTCTTACAAGCTTGCATCCGAGTGGTTTAAAAATAAAAACTCGGCTATTTTTACAGTGGGCTATATGGAGCCGAACCTGCCGGGTTACCAGATTGCAAACGCCAAAAGGGGAAACGTTATTCAACTATCGGAATTTAAAGAGCCTGAATTGGTTCAATGCCATATTGCTAAATTTAATTTTTCTGCTCATTCCAACCGAGACGGATTGATGGAAATTGTCCGCAAACTTAACCCTGAAAAAGTAATTCTCATACATGGAGACTCCGACGCAGTTGACTGGATGGGCGCTTCTATTCTCAAAACTTACCACGGTATAAAACTTTTTGCCGCCGAGACCTGTAAACGAATTGATATTTGATTTGTATTTCCGTTTATTAGTCATACTAAGCGTAAGTTTATTTTAAATGTTCGGAATTACTTAATGGCAAAGCAAGAGCACTCCGGTGAATCCACAGACCTCCTGAAATACCAAGCTGTTTTTAATGAAATTCTTGATGTGGTTATGATTACTGACGGCAAGGAAGGCCGGATTTTAGAAATAAACAGGGCCTGTTCAAATCTGTTGGGTTATGCCCCCGAAGAATTAATTGGGAAACATTTTTCCTGTATTATTGAGGATGTTGACGACTCCGGTCGGCTGCTTGAAAGCACTAAATTTTACGGTTCGGTGTTGGCCGAAAAACAGGTAAGGCGCAAAGACGGTTCATTATGCCCTATGGATATTACCATAAGCATTGCTGTGTGCGAAGGCGAAAAAGTTGTTGTTACCACCTTTCGTGACGTTTCCGAAAGAGTAATGCTGGACAAAGAACTTAATAAATACGCTCAGCAATTAATAGACCTTAATGCAACAAAGGATAAGTTTTTTTCTATAATAGCCCACGATTTACGAAGTCCGTTTTTTGGAATCCTGGGGCTTTCTCAAATACTTACGGAAGAATTGCGTGAGAGCGGCAATAAAAAACTGCTTACATTTTCGGAAGAGCTGAACAAATCCGCCAACTCTGTTTACAAATTGCTTCAGAACCTCCTTGAGTGGTCGCGCATTAGTCTTGGTAATGTAAAGCCTATTTTTAGTAATATAAATCTGGCCTCTAAAATCAGCTCTGTTGTTCAGCTTGTAAATCTGAATGCCTCGAATAAGAACATCAAAATAAACAGCGCCTGCGCAGGAGACGTTACTGTATTTGCGGATAATAATATGTTAAATTCAGTTTTGCAAAATGTACTCTCCAATTCAATAAAATTCACGCAACCAGGCGGTAGCATATACATTACCGCCTCTGCCAGCGGCAATAAGACAATTATTAAGGTAAAAGATACCGGTATTGGTATGCCGCCCGAAAAACTTGCGGGGCTTTTTAAACCCGGCACAAACACAACCACTCCCGGTACGGCCAATGAAAGAGGCACGGGACTCGGACTGATTCTCTGTAACGAACTTGTTCAACTGAATAATGGCACAATTAACGTGGAAAGTACAATAGGGGAAGGTTCGGTTTTTACAATAACACTGCCAAGAAAAAAAATGTAACAACTCCATATAGATTTAAACAAAAAAAATCAGATTCTTCAGATAAGCAAAAGGCTGCCCTTTTTAAAGACAGCCTTTTACATAAGAATTTACAATATAATACTACTTTTCTTCAGGTTCTGCGTTACCGTTTTCGGCGTTGTCATCTTCCGGAACAACTTTGGCAATATCGGCAATTGCATCTCCTTCATTCAAACGAATTACGCGGACACCCTGAGTATTGCGTCCCATAACGCGGATGTCTTTCATGCTTTGTCTTATTACCATTCCCTGAGTTGAAATAATTACAAGCTCGTCGTTATCCGTAACTTCCATCATTGAAATTAGCGAACCGACTTTATCGCTTGTTTTTACCGTAATAACACCTTTGCCGCCGCGTTTGGTTGTTCTGTAATCGTTTATATCCGACCGTTTTCCGTAACCTTTTTCGGTAACAACAAGTATCGTTCCCTGACGCTTGATAACAATCAAACCAACCACTTCATCTTTAGCGCCAAGTTTAACGCCTCTAACGCCGGTTGCGGTTCGGCCCATATCTCTTACATCCTGTTCATGGAAGCGTACGGCAAAACCGTGCTTTGTACCAAGTATTATTTCGTTGTTGCCTTCCGTCAGTTTAACGGATATAAGTTTATCGTTATCCACTATGTTGATAGCGTTTATTCCGCCTTTGCGGACATTTCCGTAAGCCGAGAGGACAGTCTTTTTAATTGTACCCTGCGCGGTTGCCATGATAAGGAACTGGTCATCCTTAAATTCCTTAACGGCAACAAAAGCCGCGACTGTTTCTTCTTTTTCCTTTTCAATAAGGTTCAGTATGGACCTGCCGCGCGCCGTTCTTCCGCCTTCCGGAATTTCGTGCACTTTAAGCCAGTAACATTTTCCCTTATCGGTAAAGAATAATATGTAATGGTGCGTTGAAGCAATAAACATGTGCTCAATAAAATCTTCGTCTTTGGCCTCGGCGCCAATAACGCCTTTACCGCCGCGCTGTTGTTTTCTGTAACCGCTTACAGGGAATCTCTTAATAAAGCCCCTGTGCGATATGGTAACAACAACATCTTCTTCGGCTATGATATCTTCAAGCGAAAATTCAGTTGAATCGTATACTATTTCAGTTCTTCTCGCATCGCCGTATTTGTCTTTTACGGCAATCAATTCTTCCTTAATTACAAGAAAGCGTTTTTCTTCGCTTGCAAGTATACCTTTCAATTTTTCTATAAGTTTAATTACTTCTTTGTATTCGTCTTCTATTTTCTTTCTTTCAAGTCCGGTTAACCTTTGCAGGCGCATATCCAGAATTGCCTTAGCCTGAATTTCCGAAAGCTTAAACCGGCGGATAAGGTTATTTTTCGCGGTTTCAACATCGCGCGATTTTTTAATCACCTCGATAACTTCATCAATATTATCCAAAGCAATTATGTAGCCTTCCAGAATGTGGGCCCTGCGTTCGGCCGCGTCAAGTTCATATCTGGTTCTTCGTATAAGAACATCCATTCTGTGATTTAAGAAATGCTGCATCATTTCTTTTAGAGTCAGCGTTTTCGGTATTCCGTTAACAAGGGCAATCATTATCGCGCCGAATGTAATCTGCATTTGCGTGTGCTTGTAAAGCTGGTTCATAACCACGGCCGGCTGACCGTCTTTCTTCAGCTCAATAACAACGCGCATACCGTCACGGTCCGATTCATCCCTTATAGCGGAAATGTTTTCAATTTTTTCTTCTCTGACAAGTTCCGCAATTTTTTCAATAAGGTTAGCCTTATTAACCTGGTATGGCAGTTCGGTAATAATTATGCTCTCGCGTCCGTTTTTATGTGTCTCTATATTTGCCTTAGCGCGAACAATAATTCTGCCGCGCCCTGTAAGGTAGGCGTCTTTTACGCCCTGATAACCGTAAATAATGCCGCCGGTAGGAAAATCGGGAGCAATAATATACTTCATAAGTTTTTCACCGGTAATATCGGGGTCTTTAATCAAAGCCACCAACCCGTCAATAACTTCCGAAAGGTTTTGAGGCGGAATATTTGTAGCCATGCCAACCGCAATACCGCTGGAACCATTTACCAGCAGATTGGGCAGATATGAAGGCAGAACTGACGGTTCCTGAAGCGATTCATCGAAGTTAGGAACAAAATTGACTGTGTTTTTATCAAGATCGCGCATCATTTCGTCGGCAATACGCGCAAGTTTTGCTTCGGTATAACGCATAGCCGCAGCGGAATCTCCATCAACCGAGCCAAAGTTACCTTGCCCGGCTACAAGAGGGTAGCGGAGCGAAAAATCCTGAACCATTCTAACCATTGAATCGTATACGGCGGTATCGCCATGAGGGTGGTACTTACCAAGAACTTCACCCACGATTCTTGCGGATTTTTTATATGGCTTGTTATACGCCATACCCAAATCGTGCATCCCGAATAATATTCTTCTGTGTACTGGTTTAAAGCCATCCCGAACATCTGGTAAAGCACGGGATACTATTACAGACATTGAATAATCTATGTAAGAAGACTTCATTTCATCTTCAAGCAGAACAGGATGTATTTTCTCAAAAATTGTTGCCATTATTTTCTATTTCTTTTTTAATTCTGTAAAAATCATTTAGGGCCAATAACTACTTTATTATTTGCCCGCTCTTTTTCTATTAATTGGGTTAAACATCCAAATTGCGCACATACTTGGCATTCTTTTCAATAAAGGCGCGTCTTGGTTCAACATCGTCTCCCATCAGGGTTTCGAATATTTTATCGGCCGCGGCCGCGCTTTCCAGCGAAACCTGCAAAACGGTACGCGTTTCAGGGTTCATGGTAGTGCTCCACAGCTGCTCGGGATTCATTTCGCCCAATCCTTTATATCTTGAGACTAAAACACCTTTCGGAGTTCCGGTTTCATCAACATCTTCGGTTTTGGCTTCGGTAACAACGTCTTTATTGTTTACTTTCAGTCTTTTTAACACTTCATCTTTTTCGGCGTCGTCATAAGCATAATATTCGTCTTTACCTTTCTTTATTCTGTATAAAGGAGGCTGGGCAATGTAAACATTTCCGTTTGTAATAAGCCCCGGCATGTGACGGTAAAAGAAAGTCAACAAAAGCGTTCTAATGTGGCTCCCGTCAACATCCGCATCAGTCATTAATATAATTTTATCATAACGGATTTTTGAAGGGTCGAAATCTTCACCCCATCCTCCGCCAATGGCGGTAATCATTGTTTTAATTTCATTATTTTCAAGAATACGGTGCATATTGGCTTTTTCAACATTTAGAATTTTACCGCGCAAAGGCAAAATAGCCTGGAATCTTCTATCGCGTCCCTGCTTGGCTGAGCCGCCAGCAGAGTTACCTTCCACAATATACATTTCGCAATGTTCCGGGTCCGAAATTGAGCAATCAGCCAGTTTACCCGGCAGCCCGAATCCGTCCAACGCATTTTTACGGCGAGAAAGTTCTCTGGCTTTTCTTGAAGCTTCGCGGGCTTCTGCCGCGCGCATACATTTTTCAATTATTTTTTTACCAACAGTCGGGTTTTCTTCAAGAAACTCCGCCAGCTTTTCGCCGGTAAGCGTTTCAACAGCTGTTTTTGTTTCGCTGTTGCCAAGTTTTGTTTTAGTCTGTCCCTCAAACTGCGGTTCGGCTACTTTTACGGAAATAACGCATGTAAGCCCTTCCCTGAAGTCGTCGCCGGTAAGAGTTATTTTTCCCTCTTTAATAAGCCCGTTTTTATAACCGTAATTGTTAAGGGTTCTTGTTAAAGCGGTTTTAAAACCGACAAGATGGGTACCGCCTTCGTGAGTATTGATATTATTAACATAAGAGAACAGATTTTCAGAATATCCGGTATTGTACTGAAAAGCAATTTCAACCGGAGTATTATCTTTTTCTCCTTCAATGTAGACGGGTTTATGCAGAGCTTCGCGGGAAGAATCGAGGTACTGAACAAACTCTATGAGTCCGCCCTTAAAATGGAAAACAATTTCCTCGCCGTCCCTTTCATCTTTGCAGGCAATGGAAATGTTTTTATTCAAATAAGCAAGTTCTCGCATTCTTTCAATAACGGTATCGAACTTGAATTTTGTAATCTTAAAAATCTGCGGATCGGCCTGGAAAGTGGTTTTTGTTCCGGTTTCGTTTTTAGCCACGGTTCCAACCTGTTTAACAGGATATTTTGCAACGCCGCGTTCATATTCCTGCATATAAAGCTTACCGTCTCTTTTAACTTCCACAACAAGTTTTTCAGAAAGAGCGTTTACAACAGAAACGCCCACGCCGTGTAAACCGCCGGATACCTTATAGGTATCTTTGTCAAATTTTCCGCCGGCATGAAGAACCGTCATTACAACTTCCAATGCGGATTTCTTTTCTTCGGGGTGCATATCTACAGGTATACCCCTTCCGTTATCTTCCACGGTTACGGATTCATCTTTGTTGATTGTAACCTTTATGCTGTCGCAATAGCCGGCTAAAGCCTCATCTATACTGTTATCAACAACCTCGTTGATAAGATGATGCAGGCCCCGGGGACTTACATCCCCAATGTACATTGCCGGGCGCATACGCACGGCCTCAAGCCCTTTAAGAACATGTATATTTTTACCGCTATACTCTTGATTATTGGTTTCGTTTGCCATTTCTTTCTTTCCGTTATTTTTAACCGATTACCTTTAGCCCGTAAATCTTACGGTTTTAACCAGGTTATCGTCATTAAAGTATTTGTTTATCTTGTCTATTATTATTCTTTCTTTATACTTCAGTTCGCTGCGCATTGCAGCATTCTCTATTTTAAGGAATAAGGTTTTCCTTTCGAAACGGACAGGGATTACTATCTTTGCCAGTTCGGGAAAAATCTGCGCAAATTCAATTACCACATCTCCGTCAAGAATAACCTTGCGAACTCTGTCTAAACCAGGTTCGTTCTTAAAAATTTCGGCAAGACTTTTAAAACTCGTGTCCATAAGCCACTGTTCCGTTATTTACCCTGATCAGCAAATCGCTGTCGCTTTTTGCCAAATCAGATAAGTTAGAAAAATCCGTCATTGTAATAAATGCCTGCCCAACTTCCTTAAGATAAGAGCTGATTTTAACCGCTCTCTGGGCATCAAGCTCGCCAAAAACATCATCTAACAAAAATATTGGCGATCTGCCGGTAATTTCCTTCAGGAAAAAAAACTGCGCAAAACGCAAAGCCACCTGAAAAGTCTTATGCTGCCCCTGAGAGCCGTAAGTTTTAAGGTTCTTTCCGTTAACGCTTAAAATAAAATCGTCTCTGTGCGGGCCGGCAAGGTTCGCGCCGCGCCTTATTTCTTCATCCCGTTTTCGGCTTAATAAAAGCCTGAATTTCTCCTCAACATTTCCGCAGCTTTTTTCTTCAAGCGTAAAATACTCAATATGCGGTATTTCGGAATTGTCCATAATAACTTTATACGATTCCGATACAAAGTTATTAAAGCCGGAAACAAATTTATCCCGTTCATTAATCAATTGAGTACCAGTTAAAACAAGCTTTTCGGACCAGGCGTCCAGTTGCCCTAAAAGAGTTCTGTTGCCGGTCTCCCTTATTTGGTTAATCAGAGATGCTCTTTGGCGAAGGGTTTTATTATAGTCCAGCAAATAATTCAAATATGTACTGCTTGCCTGCGAAATAATGGAATCCGCAAATTTCCGTCTCTCTCCAGGCGAACCCTGTGTAATTGAATGATCATCGGGGGTAAGTATAACCACCGGAAACATTCCTATAACCGATGCAGCCCTAAAAACCTGCTTGTCATTTTGAAAATAATATTTTTTATTTTCGCTGCGTGAGAAATAGACCCGTACCTTATTCCGCGTAATATCATCGAAGATACCCGTAGCCTCAAACTCTCCGGAATCAAAATTCACTATCTCGGAATCGGCGGAAGAGTTATAATTTTTTGTTGTGCACAAATAATAAATCGCTTCCAGTATTGTTGTTTTACCCTGACCGTTTCCGCCAACTATATAGTTCAGATGGTCGGAGAAACTTAAATCCGAATCCTTATGTATCCTGAAATTTTTTAATTTTAATGAACTTAAAAGCATCTTAGCTATTTAAACGTACCGGCATTAATAGCATCATCAAATCTTCGTTCTCATTCTGTTCGCTCGGCTCAATAATGCAAGCCTTGGTAGGAGATTGCAAAAAGAATATGATTTCCTTTGCTTCCAGATGCGAAAGAACGTCGTTCACATAGGCCGTATTAAAGCCAATAACCATGGAAACGCCCGCGTACTCGCACATGATGCCTTCTTTGGCGCTTGAACCATGGTCCACATCCTCGGCCGAAACTTCAAGCGTATTTTCTCCTATTGAAAACCTTACCTGTTTTGAGTTTGCCGTTGAAAACAGCATCATTCTTTTTATGGCCGAAAGAAGCTCGGCTGTTTTAAGTTTCAGCTTGTTTTCGTTCTCAAGCGGAATTACGCTGTTGTACGATGGATATTTTTCGCCAATAAGTCTCGAAATAAACTCAAGTTCCTCTATGTAAAACGAAATATACGTCTTGCTTAAACGTATTTTAACTTCGCTGTCTGTAAGTAATTTTGAAAGTACGCTTATGGCTCTTTCGGGAATAACAAACTGCTGAAGCGCGTCGCTTTTGATATTTTTATTAATATACTTAACAAGCCTGTGCCCGTCTGTGGCAACAAAGCGTAAACCATCTTCGCTGAATTCGAGCAAGGTTCCCGTCATGGCGGGTCTCATATCTTCCTTGCTGACGGCAAAGGAAGTCTGGTCTATGGATTTTTTCAGAACAAACCCGTTCATGGAAATAATATTTTCTTCGGGAACTACGGGAATAACAGGGAATTCGTCCGGCATGGCATAGCTAAGGCTGTAAGTACCGGTTTCTGTTGTCAAAATCAATTTGGCATTAACATCGGTTTTAAAATGGATTTGAGTATCGCCAAGCGAACGTATAATATCAAAAAGAAGCCTTGCCGGTATTACCATTTTAATATTATCATCGGCGGCAACATCAATGGAAGCCTTCAGGGCAATTTCCAGATCGGTAGCGCTTACGGTAAGACGGCTCTCTGAGATTTCGAATAAAAAATTCTCCAAAATAGGCATGGGAGTACGGTTAGGTATAGCCGGTATAATCCTTGAAAGCAGCTTCTCTAATACTTTACTGTTTACTTTAAATTCCATTCCAAAAATCTCCTTAATAAAGTATAAAGTTACAAAAATTGCCATACAATCTCAATGCAAAACTTATAAAATAAAGATGATTTATTCCGTTTTTTTTACTAATTTGGATTGTATAAATAATAGTAACTTGTTTAATTACAGAAGGTTAAAAAGCATCCCTTAATTTAAACCTTGTATGTTTACGGCATAATGATTAATTTTGTCAACTTTTTTAGAATAAGGAGTAAAGATGAAAAGAACATTTCAACCAAGCATTAGAAAAAGAAAAAATAAGCATGGTTTCAGAGAAAGAATGAGCACAAAAAACGGAAGAAAAGTTTTAGCAAGACGCAGAGCCAAAGGACGTAAGAAGCTTACAGTAAGCGACGAGAGATAAAAGCTTGAAAAAATTCGGTCTTACAAAGTATGAGCGAATTAAAAGAAAAAAGGATTTTGAATTAGTTTATTCATCTGGTAAAGCCGTTTTTTCACAAAACAGAAAACTAAAAGCGGTTTACAGGTTCGTAAAATGCGAAAACCCGGTTATTCCGGTCAAATTCGCCTGCGCTATTTCCAAAAAATCTGGCAAGGCTGTCTGGCGCAACCGGGTAAAGCGATTATTAAGAGATTCTTACAGGCTTAACAAGGAAATTCTTGTCAGTCACTGTTCGGTTAACAGCCTTTGTCTTATGGTTGTTTTTTCTCCGTATGGTTTAAACGGAAAAATGAATCGCGTGGTTACTCTGAATGACATCATGCCCGATGTCATTGATATCATGAACAAAATAAAGACCTTTTCTAAATGAGGCATGTATTCATATTTGTTATAAGAGTATATCAAAAGTTGATTTCTCCACTTTTTCCTCCTTCTTGCAGATTTTATCCGACGTGCTCTGAATATGCTATTCAGGCGATAAAAAAATATGGCGTTTTTTTAGGAAGCATCAAGGCCGCTTGGCGAATTCTCAGGTGCAATCCGTTTAACAAGGGGGGTTACGATCCCCTAATATAATTGGAATATACGATGGACAAACAAACAACTATAGCTTTTGTACTTATTGCAGCAATTCTTATGGGCTGGCTTTATATGACCACTCCGCCGCCGGAACAACCTAAGAATATTAAAAAAAATTCCTCCGTGGTGGTTAAAGACTCCTCTAAACGACAGGATGTTCAAAAACAGCAGGATACGCTTACTCAGAATAAATTTAACCAGGCAGTAAAAAGTGATTCTTCCACTATAAAGAAAAGTTTTACAGCCGCCAGCCAACCCGAAAAAATTATTACTGTTGAAAATGATCTGGTCAAACTCGAACTCTCCAGCAAAGGAGGCAAGATAAGCCGTTATTTTCTGAAAAATTTTAATAACTGGTTTGTTGGTGAACTACCCGCTGATGCGAGCTTTTACCGCAAAAACGCTCAGCTTTTGAATTATGACCGCGGCTCAAGTCTTGACCTTTCCTTTATTTCCACAGACGGGAAAATGGTTAATACCGGCGATCTCGATTTTACTTCTGACGCCAATAATTATTATTATAAAATAAGCAATAAGGATTCTCTCAAAATATCCTTTACATACCAGAACGGCTCTAACGGCGCCATTAAAAAGACTTTTGTATTCTACGGAAACAAATATGACTGCCGCTTTGACGTTGAATTGCTTAACCTGGGAAACCAGATAAGCAACAGCCAGGTAGATCTTGTTTGGAGAAAAGGACTCCGTTTTGTTGAAGAAAACTCCGCCGATGAATCGGGCGCGGCCGATGCGGGCGTTTATTACGGCGGGGAACAGGTTACCGTAGACGCTTCGGACGCGGGTAAAAAAGTTGAAAAGGATTTTAACGGGAATGTTTCGTGGGTAACAGTACGCAACAAGTATTTTGCCGCCATAATAATTCCTCAAAAGCCTTCCGATGTTGACGGCGCTTATGTTGAAGGAACAAGAACAAATTACCCGGATAAGGGCGTTAATGAGTCTTATGATATTCGGCTTAAACTGCCTTTTAACAACAGCAATTACGAAAAGAAATCTTTTGCCGTCTATATTGGCCCTGTCAGCTACGATCTGCTGAAAACATATAATAAAGACCTTGAATCGATTGTAAATTTCGGAAGCTTTCTGGGACTCAAATTTATTGTTCGCCCTATTGCGGAATATCTGCTTTTACCGCTTTTTAACTTCCTTCACGAGTTTATTCCGAACTACGGTTTTGTAATCATCATCTTTTCGCTGATCATCAAATTTGCGCTTTACCCGTTTACCAAAAGCAGCATGTATTCAATGAAGAAGATGCAGCTTTTGCAGCCAAAGATAAACGAACTAAAAGAAAAGTATAAAGACGACCAGGCAAAAATGAGTAAGGAAACCATGAACCTTTACTCAACATACGGAATTAATCCCGCGGGGGGCTGTTTACCGCTGTTCCTGCAGATGCCTATTTTTGTTGCGCTGTACGGATTGTTTCAAACGGCAATTGAATTAAGGCAGCAACACTTTATCTGGTGGATGAAAGACCTTTCAAGACCCGATTATATTATTAACCTTGGGTTTAGTATCCCGTTTTTCAATGTACAACATCTCAGCGGCCTTGCATTGCTGATGGGCGTTACAACCTTTGTTCAGCAAAAAATGACTGTAAAAGACCCGACACAGAAATCCATGGTATATATAATGCCTATTATGTTTACGCTTATGTTCATGAGTTTTCCTTCGGGCTTGAACCTTTATTATTTCATGTTTAACCTGTTCTCAATTGCGCAACAGTATTATATAAACTATAAGCACGATGACATGGTGCTTGAGCCTGTTAAAAACCCGAAAAAGAAGGGCGGTTTTATGCAAAAAATGATGGATGCCGCCGAAAAGAACGCCAAAGCTCAGCAAAATATGAAAAAAAGGAAGTAATTTACCGGTTCCTGGAACTTATTATATAACAGCAAAGCTTTTGTAATGTCAAATGTCAGCAAAATATTTTTGTTCTTGATACTCATTTGTCAAATTGATTTTGCACAGGATAACAGGACATTAACCTTAGACTTCAGGACAAAAAAACTCCCCTTTGGGCTTGAAGCAAAAGTTGCTTTGCAAAAACCGGTTGTTGCGCTTGCTTTAAGCGGAGGCGGTTCAAGGGGTCTTGCGCAAATAGGCGTTCTTAAAGCTTTGGAAGATAACGGCATTTCTTTCGATATTATTGCCGGCACAAGTATGGGCAGCATAGTCGGCGGACTTTATTCCGCCGGCTACCAGCTTAATCAACTCGATTCCATAATAGCGAAAACAGATTGGGATTTTCTTCTTTCACTGGACCGCGTGACCAACCGCCGCGATCTTTTTGTAGATCAGAAAGTTTCCGAAGACAGGGCAATTTTTGCCTTACGCCTCAAGGGCCTTTCGCCTGTATTCCCAACTTCAATTAATAACGGACTTAAACTTTCTAATTTTCTTAATGTCCTCTCTCTTCAGGCGCCAATACACGTAGATAGAAATTTTGACGATTTGCTTACAAAGTACAGGGCTGTTTGTACAAACCTTGTTACAGGCAACGCCGAAGTGCTTTCTAAGGGTTCACTTTCACACGCGATGAGAGCAAGCTCAAGCGTTTCGTTTTTACTTTCGCCGGTTAGAATTGATTCCTCAATTCTTGTTGATGGCGGGCTTGTGGCAAATATTCCCGTCCGGGTTGCAAAATCTCTCGGCCCCGATTATGTTATTGCCGTAAACGCGACCAGCGCCCTCGCAGAAGAAAAAAGCCTTGAATACCCATGGATTGTTGCAGACCAGCTTGTAAGCATACCCATGAAACTGCTTAACCAAAACCAATTAAAAGCCGCCAACCATATTATTGATCTGCCGCTCCCGGATAGAACTTCAAATGATTTTAGCAATCTCGGGCGTTCTGTTGATGACGGTTATTATTATTCCCTGCCTCATATAAAGCAGCTGAAGGCGGATCTCGATTCCATTTTTATGAGCAGACTTACGGATAAGGAGTTTTTTGTAAAAAATGTTTCATTCAGAAGCGAAGCGCAAAATTTTGAAATACCTTACCAGATAAAATATTCAAAAATGGATTCCGTTTCGAGCAGGGAAATACTGAAAGACCTTGCCGCTGTTGCAGACAGAGGCGATGTTGAGAAAATTTCAGCCAATATAAGTTTTAACGGAAGTTATTCGCAAATAGAATTTAACGCGGTCTTTTTTCCGGTTGTTAAATCGGTTGATATATACGGCGTAACCTTGTTCGATAAAAATGACTTCCAGTCGATATTCAGAGGAATTGAAAACAAACCGTACAACTCAAGAATTTTATTGAAAAAACTTTTAGCTGCAATAAACGTATACCGCAATGCGGGTTATTGTTTTGCTGAAATTGATACTGTTTACTTCGATTCCTTTACGGGTAAAATCACCTTACGCATTAACGAAGGACAGGTATCCCAAATTGTTATTGAAGGAAACCGTTCGGCAAAGCAGACAATAATAACAAGAGAAATACCGAAATCAAACAACGGTTTTTACACCATATCAGATATTCAGGAAAGCTTTACAAACCTGCGCAGCACGAACCTTTTTGAGGATATATACATATCCGAAAGAAAAAACGGAGAGCTGAACAATCTTGTTGTAAAGGTAATAGAGAAGACTTCAAGCTTAATGCGCTTTGGTTTTAAATTCGATAACGAAAACTCCGTACAGTTAAGTATGGATGTGCGTGATGAAAACATGTTCGGTTCCGGAACGGAACTAGGGTCTATCCTTCTGCTGGGCTCACGCGCCCGCTCTTTTATTTTGGAGCAAAAAGCCAACAGGGTTTTTAAAACATATCTCACATATAAAATTAACGCTTTTTATAAGCTGAACGATGTAGACACTTATAAAGACGACCCGCAAACCTCGTCTGATTATTTTTCGCGTTCAAAAGCGGGAGAGTACCGCCAGATATTTTACGGGCTTTCGCTTGCCATTGGCGCTCAGGCAGGCAGGTTTGGAAATTTCATGGTAAAAGGCTCTTACCAAAGAGATGAAGTCAAAAATATACAGAACAGCACTGTTGATCCGTATAAAACCGATATAGCCAGCCTTAAAGGCATATTAACCATAGATACACAGGATAAATATCCTTACCCCACAAAGGGAGTTTATTTTACCGGGTTTTACGAAACAGCACAGACTATTCTCGGCGGCGATGTAGGATATACCAGCTTTGGATTCGATTACAAAAACTATTTTACTCTTTTTCAGGATCATACAATTACACCCCGTATTTCCATGGGCTTTGCGGATAAGACCCTGCCTCTTAGCGAACAGTTCAGTCTTGGCGGCCTTAATTCGTTTTACGGAATGAGAGACAACGAATACCGGGGCAGGCAGATTTTTCTTACTTCACTTGAGTATCGCTACAAGTTGCATTTCATTAAAATATGCGATACTTATTTCCTTACCCGATACGACCTCGGTTCCACCTGGAATGTACAAAACGAGATCAGATTCAAGGATTTAAGACACGGTGTTGGAGCCGCTCTTTCTTTCGATACCCCAATTGGCCCCGCGGATTTTGCCGTTGGACGCACATTCGAGTTTACCCGAGGCATTAAAAGTTCAATAGTAAAATGGCCTGTCAGTTTTTACTTTTCAATAGGGTTTTATTATTAAACATTAACAGGCTTGCGTAAGAACTGCCCTGCTAACTACGCATGTTAAATTTTAAACACTATCCAAAACGGAGATGAACGCGGTTTTACAAGCCGAGTTATCAGCAACTGTAAAGCGTTATACGGTAATTTTACCAAAATAAAATCAACATATAAACGCTTATTCCTTAACCGCTGCCGCGTCTCCCATTTCCCTGAATTTGCGCATTAAATTTGAATTGCCGCTTTTATTGTACAACGCGGCAAGCGCGTAATACAACACGCTTTTTTCGGTAACCTTTTCAAGTCCTTCGGTAAGCAGATTTACAAGAATATCGAAAGGGGGAATTTTCAAATCGTTATGATACAAACCGGCGGCGGCTACATAAGCCTTTGCATCTTCCGGCTTTATTGAAATTGCTTTTTTATAATAAAACAGAGCGGTCATGTAGTCGTCCCCGCAACCGGAGCAGGCTTCGAAAATACCCGCTACAAGTATGTTTATATCGTATGCAATAGCAGGGTAAACCGAACATATTTTGAATGCATATAGCAGGACTTCATCTTTACTTATGGACTTGTTCCATAACAGAAGCTGGTACAGTTCAAGCGAGTAGATACGGTTTTTTATCGTATAATTAAACGCGTCAAATAGTTCGTCCGAAAAGCAGGAAGAACCGAATATTTTTTTTAATTCATCGTAAATCTTTGAGTCCATTCTCAATACGCGGTTTATTAAATACGCCTACTTTAATTACCTCCGGGAAAGGAACAATACAGTTTTGGCAGTATAATACTTTTTTTTATCAAAAGCAGGTTAATTTTTTGTTACTCGGGCAGAAATTGTTTTCATATTTTTTTATTTGCAGGCTTTGCAAATTATCTCCCGGTTATTTAGTATTTTTACCGTATAAACATATTATGTTTATTTTACATGTTACCGCAGTTATATTGTTTCCACTTATTTATAAACCGGGTAAAAAATGAAAAAATACTTACTTCTTTTACTGGCTCTTTCTTTTACTACATCCGCGTTTTCCATAACACTTCAGCCAAAAATTATGGAAGCATACAAAGCGCAAAATTACTTTTTGCTAAAACAATATCTTAAAACCGAAAAACTTGAAGACCAGGAAAGGCTTTTTATCTCGGCAATGGTCAGCAATGCCTTTTGCGGCAATGACCAGTCAATTCAGGAAATTAAGAAATATGTTGCCACCTATCCGAATGAGTATTCCGACTCCCTGTATATAGGCCTGTTGCAGGTACAGCTTGATAATTATGTAAAGCTGAGCGATTATTCCTCGGCCGCGGAAATAAACCGCCTGATTATTGAAAAGGCGCACGAAACATTAAAGAAAGATGAATTAACGGAATTAAAAAACAGCGAACGTATATGGACCGCCTTAAGCGGCTCCGGCAAACAGAAGGTTATTACCACGGCAAATGAACCTATTGCCTTTAGCAGAGATATTGCAAATCTGATTAACATAGAAGTAAAATGCGATACTGTTGTGCAAGACGCTATTTTTGATACCGGTGCAAATCTCTCTGTTATTGTGGAAAGCCTCGCTCAAAAAATCGGGCTTAAGATTGTTGGCGATAGCATCAAAGTTAAAACCGTTACTGGCTTGGAAATTTACGGTAAAGTAGCGGTTGCTCCCCAAATACAAATAGGCGGTATCATAGTTAAGAATGCCGTTTTCCTCGTTTTCCCCGATGAGGCTTTATCCTTTGGCGGAGCTTACCAGATTAAGATGGTTATAGGATTTCCAATAATTAAAGGCCTTGGCCAAATTGAGTTCGACCTTAAAGACCAGGTAATACGCCTGACAAATAATGAGTTTGATATTGAGAGCAATATGTTCCTTGACGGACTTATGCCTATTATAAACGTACATTTCGAAAACGAAAGCCTGCTTTTTACTTTTGATAGCGGTGCAAAAGCTACCGTATTCTATGACTCGTTTACAAATATATTAAAAAAACATCCTGAATATAAATTTATTGCGGACTCCGTTCAGATGGGCGGCGCCGGTGGAATTATGACAAAACAGGTTTACAGATTAGATAGTCTGAATGTAAAAGTGCTTGATAAGGAAATTGCTCTTGGCAAATGTTTTATTATGAAGGAAAGTATTAAAGAACTTGAAGAAAACAGGCAAGGCAACCTTGGACAGGATGTTATTTCTTCTGGCAAAGGCTTTGTTATGGACTTTAACAAGATGATTTTTAAGATATTGGATTAACATGCAAAAGTCTGTTTCCTTTAAAAATAATGCAGGCTTAAACCTTAAAGGTTTGCTTACCGAGGCCGACACCGATAAAATAATTATTATGTGCCACGGTTTCGCGTCCGATAAAAATTCAAAAGGACGCTTTGAAAAACTTTCAGCGGAGTTTTGCAATTCCGCTATCAGCTCTCTTGCATTTGATTTCAGAGGATGCGGCCAAAGCGATGACGCGCCCATTACTGTTGAAGGCGAGATAAATGATCTGTTCTCGGCAATTGATTTTGTTAAAAAACTCGGTTACAGTAAAATTGGCCTTTACGGACACAGTTCCGGCAGCCGCATTTGCTTAAGCGCATACTCTCAGCAAATCTCTACAATTGTTGTAAGCGGCGCTTTAACCGCTCCAATGTTCTATGACTGGAATTTGTATTATACCCCTGAACAGCTTGCTGCTATGAATAAATATGGCTCATTCCGTCATGACATAAATACGCCTCTGCGTAAAAGCGTTGTTATCAGCAAAGAGTATATAGATTCTTTCGCCGCTGTTGATTCGGAAAAACTGCTTGGCCGTATTAATTGCCCGGTCTTAATTATACACGGCAACAGGGGAGAGGAGGAACAGGCTTTGCTTGCAAATTCTGTTAAGGCCGTTAAATTTCTTTCGCCCGATTCGAGCTTAAAAATAATTGAAGGAGCTGACCATAGCTTTTTAACAAAGTTTAACCAACTTACTGACTATGCGGTCGATTGGTTTAACAAATATCTGAAATAATAATTATGACTCTGAGCAATTGTTGTACACTATCACCTTTGGATAACGAAAGCGCGGCTGAATTTGCAAACAGACTTGCAAAAGAAGCCGCCGCCAACAAAACGCAAACACAGAAGCAAAAACTCGGGCAGTTTTTTACTCCGCCGCTTACAGCTTCGGCTGTTGCCCGTTTTTTTAATACCCGTAATCTTCCTGATGAAATTGATGTACTTGACCCTTGCGCGGGTACGGGTATTTTATCGTGCGTATTGATTGAAAAACTTGCCGGGCAAAAAACATTCAAACGCATTAACCTGACCTGTTACGAGATTGACGAAAGCATAGCCGCTTACACTACCGCCACACTTGAATATTTGAAGAAAACTCTTTCTGTAAAAAATACTGAGTTCAATTTCAGGTTTATACAAAAAGATTTTATAACTGCTTGCGCCGGCATATTACAAAATGGAGATGAACCTTATGACGGCATCTTTGATTTTATAATTGCAAATCCTCCTTTTTTTAAACTTAAGCCCGGTGATGAACGCATTGAATATTTCAATGGCGTTTTTAACCAGCCAAATATTTACACGCTGTTCTTGTTGATATGTGCGCGGCTACTAAAATCCACAGGGCAGCTTTCTTTTCTTATACCTTCCAGTTTTTGCGCGGGTAGTTCTTTCGCGCTTTTCAGGCAGCAGGTTTTAAAACATATCATATTAAAAAACATACATGTATTTAATCAAGGTCATGTTTTATTCGATGACGGATGCGTGCTTAATAATTTTATAGTCATTTATGCGACAAAGGGAAGCGATACTTCTCAGGAATATGAGATTGAAATAACAAATTCCGCGGATACTGATTTTTCGTATAAATACATTTATTCCGCTATTGCCAATCAGCTTCCATTGCCTGTTTCAAAAGAAGAAACGGAATTGCTGAATAAATTCAGTCTCAAACAAAATAGCATAAAAAAGATGGGGCTGGAAATTATTCAGGGGGGACTTTTACGTTCTATAGCAAAAGACAATTCATGCTGCAATATAAGCGATGCCGCCGCAACGCTCTGGATGCAGGAAACAAGCGCTCAAAGCCTGCCGGAATATATCAAAATAAACAAAGAGACAAGCAGTTGTCTAATGCGAAACAGCAATTATGTACTTTTGCGAAAATACAACAAGCATAACAGAGACGAAAAAATAAAGGCGTTTTGCTATTTTAAAGAAGACAAACCGGGCGAGTATATAGGAATTGATAACCAGTATTTATGTATTTACAAGCCGGGTTCCACATTTACCAAAGACGAAGTAAAAGAATTAAGCGAGAGATTAAACGATAAAGAATTAAACCATTATTTAAAAATAATATACGGCAACATAAACATAGGCATCAGCGAGATTTCCGAAGCGCCATTATAAATAAATATTAATAATGATATGCAAAAAGAAGAAGAAATCCTGAGATCATCATTTCATACAGGCAAAAATCATACGGGCGAAAATTGTACGGGCGGGTTTCAAACCCGCCCCGACAGCAAATGCCCCGACAAATGCCCCGATAGCAATCGCCCCGGCAGCAATTCCGCGCCACCCCGCCGAAAATCCATTCGCCTAAAGAATTACGATTATTCGCGAGCCGGCTTATATTTTATCACAATTTGTGCGCAAGGCCACAAATGTATATTCGGACAGATTAAAGGCGGGCAAATGGAATTAAGCGAAGCGGGACGAATTGTAGAATCCGTATGGGAGCAATTACCAAGCCACTATCCCACAATGCAATTAGGCGAATTTATTATAATGCCAAACCACATACACGGAATAATTTGCATTACAGATAATGAAATAAACTCGCACAATTTACAAAACACAAAAGCTGATACGGCAATCGCGCAAGAAGATTTAGAAGCAGACACACCCATTGCACAGGCAGACTTCGCTGCTGCTACAGCCATCACACGGACTGGATTCGAAGCTAATGCAGCCATCGTACGGGCAGGTTTCGATGCTAATGCAGCCATCGTACGGGCTGGATTCGAAGCTGATGCGGCCATCGTACGGGCGGGTTTCAAACCCGCCCCGACAAATGCCCCGACAGCAGCAAATGCTGCTCCAGCGCAAACAAGCCCGCGCGCATACAAATTATCCGAAATGATACGCGCGCTAAAAACATTTTCCGCGCGCAAGATAAACGAACTCCGCGGCACGCCGGGAGAAAAGATATGGCAGCGCAATTATTACGAACACATAATACGGAACAGTACTGCGCATCAGCGGATAGCGGAATACATATTGACAAATCCTTTACGGTGGGAGACTGATAAATTTAAAACAGAGCGCTTACATTAATCCCGTCATTAAAAACAACCGGCTAACGAGAAAATACGAAAGTTCAATTTCTAACCGGCGTAGTTAATTTTCAGCAATTCCGTTTACAAAAACTATTTTCCACTCTCATCTCTATCGTCAGTTACTTTTCGCTCTTCCCGGAATTGGAAGTCATTAAATGTCCACCTGAGATATAAAGAAATATTCCGACTTCGTTGCATCACAGATTCGCTCGTTACAAGATAGTTGGGACTATAAGTATCATAGCGATTAGTTTCAGAATCCATAATATTATTTGCCGTTAAAGATATACTAAGCTTTCTATTAAAAAAGTATTTGCTTAATGATAAATACAAACTTGAACTTGGATAATATATATTTCTGTTGTCGCTGTTTTTAGGAGTGTACTGCAACCCAACAGTGAGCATGCAACCCCACATAGTATGAAATACAGCATAAGTATTAAAATGCCAGATATCTCTTGATACATTTTTAGTCTCAATTAAGCCGTCATAATTCATGCTGCCTATTTCTGTCGTTCTATAATATGATATTGAAATATTCCCCATAAGCCACCAGGCCGGATAAGTTATAGGGGAGAACTGACCGTTTGATAAAGGCAGATTGATATCGGCGCCAATATTTTTCACCTTGTTCAGATTTGCAACCATTGACAAAAATCGTCCATCGGGAAGGACTACAGGCAAGGTAGCAGGCTTTCCATATCCATAAGAATAATAACCAGTGATAAATGGATTTAGTCCAAGTTCGTAGCGGTTTATGTACATTGGCTTTAAATAAGGATTCCCCTGCGATATATATCTGAAACCATTAACAACCGTAAATGGATTTAGAAATTCCATCATGGGACGGGAAATTCTCCGCGTAGCGCTGAAAATCAGCTGCATACCATTGCCCATTGAATAAGATACGTTACCAGTTGGGAAAAAATCCAGGTAATTATTTTTAAATTCTGAACCATTGGATTTTTGTATTCCCTGATTAAATGTCTGTTCCGCGCGCAGACCAAACTTGTAGTCAAATATCCAAATTTTATTGGTATATGTAAAATAAAGCGCGGCTATACCTTCTTTATATTTGAAGGTGTTTGAATACCCTCCGGTATCAACCCACACCATACTTAAGGTATCATAGTCTGCAACATTGTAGGAATTATTTCTTGACCGATATGTGAATTTATATCCAGCCTCAAATTTCCCGAATTGCTTTGTCGGGTTAACATAATCTGAATTAACAATAAATGTATAATTTGTTAATGAAGTTGAATTTTTGTGGTTCTCGGGTAATTGGCCAAAATCCTTATCAATTATCAGCCGTCTTGCAGAACCATCATCTATGTCAGTAAAAAATATATCCGAAGTCAGCTCAGTTCCATAATCATTAAATTTTGTTTTATAGAACCCTGAAACGGAGTAATGTTTACTTTCCGAGCTTTTATTGCCTTGTTGATTGTAAGTATACTCTTCAATGCTTGAACGCCCTATAGTATTTAATTGATTGTTTATATCGGAATTTGAATTCCGGACTTCTATTGATAAAGACGCGGTATTTTTTTCATTGAACTCATAATCAATACCTGCCTTTAGATTGCCGGACTTAGAGGTAATGAGATCAGTTGAAGAATATTGTTCTGAATACAAATCGTCCTGTGAATAATTTTGATTACTCCCTTTAGTTATACACTCTGGCTTGGAAAAGCCTTTACCCGCTGAAATAAATATATTGTATTTATCCTTTCGATAATTAATAAAAAAATCCCCCCTGATTCTTTTTTGCGTTGAGGCAGACAAAGATACACACCCGTTAATATAGTCGCCAAGATTTCTTTTGCTGATTAAATTTATAACACCGGCATCTCCTTCGGCGTCATATTTTGCAGAAGGGACCGTCATTATTTCAACTTTTTCTATTAGGGAAGAAGGCACTTGTGTAAGCGATAGACTTCCTTCTTCTAATGGCTTGCCATCCATCAAAACATTAACCCCCATACTTCCGCGCAGACTCACTTCTTTAGTTACCGGATCCACATTAACAATTCCGGTTTTTTCTAAAGCCTCAGCCACCGAGCCATTAATACCGGGAATTTTGTCTATGTTGACGACTTGCTTATCAACAAAATACTCAACAATTGATTTTTTCTCGCTGATTAAAACTTCTCCTAATTGAACCGGCTTTTCTTTCATTTTAATCACACCAACATCAGTTCGCCCGGATTTAAACGCGAGACTATCAAGACAGTATTCCGCATATCCCACTATGATAAATTTTAGTTTGCTAAAGGTTTGACTATTTTCAAAAATGAAGGCGCCCTTCTCATTTGAAGTCGCAATTTTTAATATCTTTTTTTCAGCCGATTCCGCAAGAACAATAACGCCCGGTAATGGCTTTTCGGTTGTACTATCAACAACAACCCCAACGAGTTTTCCTTCCTTCAGGTTTTGGCTGTAAATATTAATTACCCAGCATGAAATGAAAAGGATTATTAAAGCTTGTTTCATATATACCCCTTGTTTTAATTAATATAAATCAGTTTACTCCCTGTAAAATTCTTTCACGAATTTAAAATAAATAGCGTAATACTTTATTCAGAAGTCTTGCCGCCTTAGTTAAATATACTGAAGTTTTTTTGATTAGTTCTGTTAAGACATTCACAGACAATATCTGTTTTACAGTATTTCCAGTTAACAGACTGGATTGTTGATCTGATAAATATGCCCCACAAAAACATCCCTTTTATAACCCGCAAAAGAAATTTATCTCATAAATTGATATACGCATGTTATAAATTAAAAACTAATAATTTAATTTACGATATGCAAACGTAATATTACTGGTTTTGGGGGGAGAATGTAATAACTCCCTTGTGTTGGGAGATTGATAAATTGAAAAACAAATGATATTTTTAATATACACCCCAAGAGACTCAAACCCCATTGTTTATATATTAATTGCATTTATTAATTTCAGTTTCAAGACTTCGCTAAAATCTTCTTCGTAGATTACCGAATATATGATTTCTTTCAATAGTTCTTTGTTTATTCTGCCGGCAGCTGTATGTAGACTAATAAATTCCATTTTAAACATGAAGCGTCTTGCCGGGATTAAAAATCCATTATTGATTAAAAATTTCACTCCTAATGATATGGCTATTCTTTTATTTCCATCCTGAAAACAATGGCTTTTATTTGCCGTATAAAACAAATGCGTCAATTTATCTACAAAAGTAGGGTAATAGGAATCGTCTCTAATGAATTCTAGTGCTGATTCAAGAGGTGCCGTATCAATAATCCCTAAAGCTCCACCTCCGCTAAGTTCTATTGTTTTGTTATGTATTTCTATAACTTCATCAATTGATTCGATGTATTTAATACGCATTAATTGCTCTCTTTTAGTCTTTGAAATACATCTTTTGCTTTTTCTAACTCTTTGTTAAAATCTATGCTTCGTTCCCCTATAAAGCGTTCAAAATCATCAGGGCTTACTGCCTGGAGATAACTTTCCAATTTTTGATGGAAAGCTTCCCTGAAATGCAAGTCTCTGGAGGCCATTTTTATTCTTGCCTTTTCTATGTAAGGTAATTGCAACGGATGTTCGGCAAATTGTTTAAATATAACGTCTACTTCAGTTGGGTATAGTTTCCTTCCAAGTTTATTGCTATTTTCTTCTAACTCAAATGCCAAGCCGGATTCAAAAGAAGATATTAAATCAAGTACTTCAGAATACATGGTTTCCCGTACACTTTCATCCGTTTTTAATTTTAATATTTCTCTATACTCTTTGGCTTTTTCCTTAAATATATATTGATATATTTTATCAGTATAAAGCGCATACTTATAATTACCCATTTCCACATATTTGTTTAGTGCTTCTGTAAATTTCAGCCTATATTTAGGTTCTTTGATAGCAGAGAAAAAATACCCTGCATCTCTTTGGTTGATATACTTGGTACCTTCTCCGGTTTTTTGGTTTATAGTGTCAATAACAATATCCAGTATTTTACTTCTAAGATGTTGAGCTTTTTTACTCTCTTTCAGAAGCATACCCAAATCAAGTAGGCCTCTAAAATTAAATAATCCCAAAATTGTAGTATTTGCAGCATTATCTATAAGATTTCCAAACTGTTGTTTAAAGTCTTTAAGATTTCTCCCTTTTATTATTCTATATCCATTCAGTCTTAATTCCTTCTCATTTTTGGCCAAATATCTTTCTATAGTCCGAGCATCTACTTCAAAAAAATCAGCCCCCATTTGCTTTGTAAACCTATATTCACCTTGGAAAAATAAACCAGGGAGACCTAAATATTCCTGAATTTTTTCAATAGCAAACCGATTATTCAAAATATTTTGTCTCTCTATGCCTGATTCAGTTAAATTTTGCATGATTTCCTCCACGTTATCAGAAGAAAAATGGTACCGACATTCATGTCGGTACCAAACGTTAAGTTATTTAATTTATTAAACTTAATACGTGTGAATTTATCAAATAATGTTCTTAATTATCGATTCAAATCAATTAATGTTCTTAATTATCGTTTCAGATCATTTAATACTCTTATAACTAAATATAGCCATTATCATTTAATTATACTATTTGAATTCAGACTATAAATCGTTTATAAAACCATTTTAAGTATAATTTGAATTTCATTAATAAAAGATATAAAAAACCGGGCTGTTAACCCGGTTACATAAATGGTAAAGCGCATTTACAAATTAAAATACATTTTGTACTCAAAGGGGTGGGGCATTGTGCCGATGGAGTTGATTTCTTCCTGCTTGATTTTTACCCATTGTTCAAGCAGCTCGTCTGTAAAAATTCCGCCGCGGTATAAAAAATCGTTATCAGCTTTAAGCATTTCAAGAGATTGCGAAAGATCGCGCGGAAGGAATTTAATTTTATTTTCCGTTTCATCCGAAAGAACAATTTTATCAACAGGGCCAAAACCTTCCTTAACCGGATCAATCTTGTTAACAACGCCGTCTATGCCGGCAAGCAGCATAGCCACGGTGCATAAATACGGGTTAGCGGTAGCGTCTGGCGGCCTGTATTCAAAACGGGTTTCCTGGGGATTTGTGACGTACTTCGGAATTCTTATTGCCGAAGCCCGGTTGCCTTGCCCGTATGTTAAAGTAACGGGAGCTTCAAAGCCGGGTACAAGCCGTTTGTATGAGTTTGTACTTGGATTTGTAAATGCCGAAAGGGCAGGGCCGTGTTTAAGAAGTCCGCCAATAAAAAAGCGCCCCAATTCGTTTATATTGCCATACTCGCCTTTTTTATAAAAAGCGTTTTTACCGTTTTTTGTAAGGTATAAGTGCAGGTGCATGCCATTGCCCGCCTGTTGGTACATGGGCTTGGGCATAAATGTAATAAACAAATCGTGCAATCTGGCAAAGTTGAACAATACATATTTTGCCGTTACAATATTATCTCCCGTGGCAAGCATGTTTGCAAAATATGTTTCTATTTCCTGCTGCCCGCGTTCGCCGGCTTCGTGATGATGGTACTTTACTTTAATTCCGAACTGTTTCAGAAGACGACAAGCTTCATCGCGGAAATCGTCATAAACATCAAATGGGTTGGCCGCGTGATATGCTCTTTTATAAAACTCTTCTTCGTGTTCCACTTTGTAATATGAGCTTGAGGTACGGGTATCGTACTCTACTTTTGAAAAGATATAAAACTCAAACTCAGGCCCCCACCACGATTTATCCGCTCCGGTAGCGCTTTTCAGCAAAGCTTCGGCTTTGGCCGCAAGGTAGCGTCCGTCCTGCATAAAGGGAGTATGTTTTTCATCAGTCAATACTATATTTGAATAAAAACTAAGCGTGGGAGCTTCTCTGAAGGGATCTACTACTGCTGTGCCGAGATCGGGAATGAGGATCATATCGCTGTTTTCAACTTTCCTGAACCCATAACTTGAACCGTCGAACCCAACGCCTTCTTTCAGCAGTTTTTGTAAAATACCGGGATATACCGGCAGGGAAATATGATGAAGACGCCCGGTTAAATCGATACATTTTAAGTCAATTACCTCGATATTTTCTTTTTTAATTATATCATTACAGGTTTTCATTGTATCAATAGGCATATAACTTCCAAATATTTTAAAATACGTTTAAAGACAACAGTGGCATAGAAAACTCTATGCCACTGTATTTTTATATAATAATTTATGCTTTGCAGTTAATAGCCGCAAGGCCTAAAAACTGAGCTGATGGATCCAGCTCTTCTTCAATTCTTAATAACTGGTTGTACTTTGCAATTCTGTCTGTTCTGCTTGTAGAACCTGTTTTAATCTGACCAGCGTTAGTAGCTACCGCAATATCTGCAATTGTAGTATCTTCTGTTTCGCCGGAACGGTGACTGACAACTGCAGTGTAGCCGTTCTTCTTTGCAAGTTCAATAGCGTCAAGAGTTTCGGTTAAAGTACCAATCTGGTTAACTTTAATTAAAATTGAATTGGCAACGCCCTTCTGGATACCCTGAGCAAGTCTTTCTGTATTAGTAACAAAAAGATCATCGCCAACAAGCTGAACTTTACCGCCAATTTTTTTAGTAAGTCCTTCCCAGCCGTCCCAATCGTCTTCAGCAAGACCATCTTCAATGGAAACGATAGGATACTGATCAACCCATTTAGCCCAGAAATCAATCATCTGGTCTGAAGTAATTTCTTTTTTATCGGATTTGAAGAATTGATAAACATTCTTTTCTTTAATGAACATTTCGCTTGAAGCGGGATCCAAAGCAATTGAAATATCCTGACCTGGTTTGTAACCTGCTTTTTCAATAGCTTCAAGAATAACTTCAATGGCTTCATCGTTCGACTTCAAGTTAGGAGCAAAACCGCCTTCATCGCCAACTGCGGTATTGTAGCCTTTTTTCTTCAAAACGCTTTTAAGATTATGGAAAGTTTCAGCGCCCATTCTTAAAGCTTCGGCAAAACTTGGAGCTCCAACAGGCATAATCATAAATTCCTGGAAGTCAACGTTATTATCAGCATGTCTTCCGCCATTGATGATGTTCATCATAGGAACAGGAAGCACTTTAGCGTTAACGCCGCCAAGGTATCTGTACAAAGGAATTTCGAGAGCGGCAGCGGCAGCTTTTGCAACCGCGAGAGAAACGCCTAAAATTGCGTTGGCGCCAAGGTTGGCTTTGTTTGCTGTTCCGTCCAAATCAATCATAACCTGATCAATATAAGCCTGATCCAAAGCATCAAGATCGATAATTTCGTCTGCAATTTTATCGTTAACGTTTTCAACGGCTTTAAGAACGCCTTTACCTAAAAATCTGCCTTCATCACCGTCTCTTAATTCAACGGCTTCATGCTCGCCTGTAGAAGCGCCGCTTGGCACTGCAGCACGGCCAATAACGCCGCATTCAAGCATAACTTCCGCTTCCAAAGTAGGGTTTCCTCTTGAGTCGAGTATCTCTCTTGCAATTACTTCAACAATCGTTGTCATTTATTCTTCTCCTTTAATTTTTTTAATTTTCGGATACCATTAATTATTCTAAAACATAAAAATAGTTATATGCAAATTAGCTAAGTTTGCGCATATTCAAAAGAAACTTTTACTGTAATTTTTTTTCTACTGTTTTTTAACATTTTGTTAATATAAACGCAAAAAACATCTTGTTTACGTTTAAGCAAATTTTTATCATCCTATAGATGTTTATAATAATTTTTTAATATTAGATAATTTTAATTAAATCCGCAGCCGAGAGTATTTAAATATTTAATTGATATTTAAATATTTCTTTCTATATTGCTAATGTACCTCTGGGAAAAACAGACTGTAAAAAAGCGGGATAACATTCATAACACAAAGATATGATTAGCGGGAAAAAGAATTTATAGTATTTATACATCATTTAGTTTCAATTGTTTTGATTTACTGATAGTTGCTTTGCTATAATTATTCTATAGTAGGCATTTAATTACTAATAATCTTAAAATAACTGGAGTCTATATGTACAAATTTAAAAGTTTCGTACTGTTAAGCTTGTGTGTTTTGTTTTCTGTATTCTTAATATCCTGTTCGGAAAATCCCGCAACATCGCCGGATGCGAGTTTAAACAAAAGAGCCAACAGTTTAAAAAAGACCGCGGATGCCGCTGATTATTCAATACCGGATGGAATTTTTTTAGCGACAAAAAATACTTCACATCGAGGAGATACGGCTTTTATATCATACTATTACGGTAAATTTGAGCCGGCTAACGGTTCATTAGGTGTATATAATTTTGATTGTTCTCCATATACTCCTAAAGATTATCATGATATATTAGGCTTTACCAAAACTACTTGCCCCGGATGGGGAGACCTTGATTACCATGGTGTGGCGGATAGCAATTTTATAAAAGCTTTGGCGGCCGGTTTTTCACCTGAAAACATTAACGTAGGACTTTGCATAATAGGCCCACACGATGCAGCAAGTTTAATAAGTCTTGTAAATACGAACTACGGTTGGGGAGCTCGTTCATTTTGCGCTGATGAATTTCTGGAGACAAATTGGACTACCGCATCGGCTGTTAACGAAGTGGCAACCCATATAGAAGGATTGGGGGGGTGCAATTTGTATATTGCATTTGGCGTACCAGATAGTCTTTCTGGTTATGCATCAATAATAAATGCACATAGTTGTACCCACGCCTTATGCGATACCTACGGCCCATGGGGGCCAATTCCATATCCTTATTATGCGTATCCTGATAATATGTGGTATCATTTAGACTCCACTTTGGGTAGCAAATTTAGTGGGGCCTATATTCATAGCGAGTATGCTAGACCTGGAAGTCCCGAAACATTTGCAAAAAAATATGAAACTTTGTTTTCGACAGCATCAAATCTGGGATTAGGAGAAATTTGGTTTTATAATGGAGATTACACATGTGCCCCATATTATGGCTGGAGTTCAAATGCTCCAGAATTTTGTAAAGCAGCTTGGAAATACGGTTACTTAAGAGTACGAGCTCAAGTAATTACAAAAGCATATATTACTGTAAACGGAAGTCTTGTGGAAATTCCTTCCCATCGCCCAAATGAGCCCTCATTTATAATGAGCTATTCTGATTATACAAATTTACCCCCTCAAACCGAAGATTATGACTAATTGAAAATTAAAAAAATTCTGCGATTTTTAATGGGCATGGCAAAATACCATGCCCATTTTATATATTTGAGATATATTATTTATATTTCGGGTTCTGAGAAATACCTTTCCATTTTACACTTTTGTATTAATAGGCACAAACACTTTTATGTTGTGCTCTATTCTTTTTATGGCTGTCGAATTTGCAAGTCTGAATAGCAAAATAGATGTGATTTCGTTCCCTTTACCGAGCAAGAAGCTGCCGTTTGCGTCTACAATATTTTCGGCTACAATCATGCCTTGTTTTAGGTCTTCAATAGGTACCGATTTCATAACATAACCCTTTCCTTCGCCCATTGTTGCGGATCTTAAAGCTACCAGAAAATTAGGATCGTAAAGCCCTACGCGCGCAGACATTATTTTCAGCGCTTCTTCGTTATTTTTACCGCTGGCAACAAGCTCGTCAAAATCGCCGGCAACCTTAAGTATACGGCCAATTACAGGAATTGCCTCGCCTGTTTTATTTGCAAGAGGTAAATCGCTGCCATCGTATTTTTTACCCTGGTACGCAATTCCCTCGGCTATTTGCTCGAGCCGGGGAATATTTTTTAACAGTTTTTCTCCAATACCGGGAATTGAGCCATACATTAAATGTTCTTTTTCCGAAAGTTGTTCGCCTTTAAATGCCTTGTCAAGCAAATCGGGGGGCATGGCAACAATACCTATTTGCGAAAGCAAGGCGGCAATTTCAACATCCCATATCCTTTCCATTTCAAGAACCTCCGCCATACCGCGCGCGTAATTGCGCACTCGAAGAGCTTTGCTGAAGTAAAATGGGTTTACAGCGGTAAGTATATCGGTAAGCACTTTTATAATTCCTTTCAGTGTCCTATCCAGAATTTCTCTTTCCACGGTCTTAAGGTCATATTGCTGAATACCGGCATCTATGGCGTTGGCAAGAATATCAACGGGGCAGGGTTTTGTCATGAAGCGGAAAATGTTTCCCTCGTTAACCGCTTTAATTGCTGTCTTCAATTCCGCGTATCCGGTTAGAATAATTCTTATGGTATCCGGCGAAATACCTTTTACAAGATAGAGAAACTGCACTCCATCCATAACGGGCATTTTATAATCGGAAACGACCACCTTTATTGGTTCTTCGGCTTTTCTGAAAAGATTGACGGCTTCCTCGGGTTTTGAGGATGTAATAATATTGTATTTTGCCCTTAGGTTTCTTGTATAAGCCGAAAGGATATTAACTTCATCATCAACTAAAAGAATTGTGTTATTCATACTGCTGTTCCTTATTAAAGGTATTTATCCATTTATTAATATTGCCGTTTACCATTTCGTAACCGGTATCAAGCGGTTCTTTATTAAGTATAAAATCCGCCGCGTGTACAATTTCAAGAGGTATAAAATTTTTATCGGGGCACTTGGAAGGGAAGTTATGGTAATAAACCGTCTTAACCAGGCTATCGGGCAGCCCCCATACGCCAAGAAGATACGCGCCAACTTCAGCGTGAGATGTTCCGTACAAGGCATATTCGGCTTCAACTTCGGTTGTTTTGTTTTCCGTCTTGTATTTACTGATATCGGCAAAATAATTACTTATCTGCCACATTATCAGTTCTCCTATATTATGCAGCAAACCGCCAATAAAACATACTTCAATAATTTTGTTATCTAATTTTTCCGAGATAGCAATTTCCTTACAAAGGTTGGCTGTTTTAATGCTTTCATCACCGGTTTTGTTTAAGATATATGATGAAGGCTCGTCTTTTGCGTCATTGGAAAAAAGGTGTACAATAAGCACAAGCGCTTTAATAACTTCTATTCCAAGAAAATTCACAGCGTCAAAAGAACTGACTATTTTTTGCGGCAACCCAAAAAAAGCCGAGTTAACCAGTTGCAAAATTCTGGCAGTCATAATCATATCCCGCGAAATTATGTTTTCAACCTGCCTTATTGAGGGATCCGGTTTACGCATCTCTTCTTCAATCAGCACAAACAGCTCCGGTAGCGAAGGCAAAGCGTTAACGCCGTTGGCTATTTTAATAATCTGCGGATTTTTCAGTATGTTTTGCAGAGAATACAATTGCTCAATCACATCTTTAAGAACATGCGCGTCTATTGGTTTTGCAAGAAACTGGTGAGCGGCTTTGGAAGCTTTCAATATCAAATCCCTGTCGGAATAACCGGAAAGGATAATCCTAACCGTGGCAGGATAAAGTTTTTTTACTTTTTCAAGCAATGTTGCGCCGTCCATACCCGGCATTCTCATATCCGAAATCACAATATCCATTTCCGCTTTTTCAAGAATATCCAGAGCTTCTAAACCGCTTAAAGCAAAATACATATTCCATTCGTTTTTCATAAAATGGAGCATTCGTTTTAACCCGCTTATAATGCTTTGTTCGTCATCAACAAATAAAATATTCAGCTTCATAAAAATATTCCTTTATGATATTGGGAGTTTTATTGTAAAAGTGGTTCCAACACCGCGCTGCGAGTCCACGGAAATAAAACCGTTATGCCGTTTCACAATTATATCGTGGGCAATAGAAAGTCCCTGCCCGGTTCCCTTGCCAATTTCCTTTGTAGTAAAAAACTGATCGAATATTTTATTAAGGTTTTCCGGTTTAATTCCCATGCCGTTATCTTTTATGTTAACTTCAGCATAATCGCCTTCGCGTTTTGTCTGTATGGTAATAAGTCCCTTTTCCGAGGGTTCCTTGCCAAGTTTTTCCTGTATGGCGTGCGCGGCGTTAATAATCATGTTAAGTATTACCTGGTTAATTTCGTCAAGCAGGCAGTTAACATGTGGAAGATCAGGATCAAAAACAGTCACAAGATCGGCAACATACTTCCACTGGTTCTTGGAGATTGTTGCTGTCACTTCAATACCATGGTTAAGGTCCGCAAACGATTTATCGTTGGAACTTGGATGAGCGAAATCTTTCAGCGCCCTGATTATTTTATTTACTCTTTCTATACCCGTCATAGTCTGGTCTATTGCGGTAGGAATTTCTTCCAGCAGAAAATCAATATCGAACTCTTCTCTGATTTTTCCTATTTCACTTTCGTACTTTTCTATAAATTCGGGGGGAGTATTAGCGAGAACAAATTTTTCTCTTTCGTTTACATAATTAAAAAGCGTTTTGAAAGAATCGCGCAGAAACGAGTTGTTATCCCCAATAAACTGCATTGGAGAATTAATTTCGTGAGCAATTCCGGCGGCAAGCAAGCCAACGGATTCCATTTTTTGAGAAAGTGAAAGCTGTCTTTCAATTTCAACAAACTCTGTTATGTCCTTAAAAACGCTCAATACCATGGTTTTATGGTTGGGAATTTTAATTAGTGAGTTGGAAATTTCGAACCATAGAACTCGTCCATCCCAGAACTCAATTTTTCTTTTAGTCTGACTTTCAATGTCTTCGTTTTTTATTCTTTCAATTAATTTTTCCAGTTTTTTCTGTTGTTCGGCCGGCTTATACATTATAACAAAAGATTCTCCTTCCAGTTCTTCTTTCTTTTTATTAACAAAATTGCAATAAGCGCTGTTAACAAGCGTTGTAACCCCCTCTTCGTTAATAAGCCTCATACCGTTAAACGTACTTTCCCAAATAGCCCTGAATTGCAGCTCCGATTTTCTTGTCTGCTCATCAATTTTTTCTTTTTCCGTAATATCAATCATCACCACAACGCCCCCTTCCTGCCCCATAAACAGTATCGGCGATCCGCGTACAATAAATGTTAATGCGCCCCCCTCTTTTTTTAGAAGCTCAATTTTGTAGTCTTCTATTTTTTCGCCGGCAGCCCTTCTTTTAATAATTTCTTTAACTTTTTCGTGATATTGGGGAGCAACAATATTAAACAGGGAATTGTTTATTACTTCCTCTACTTTAAATCCAAGTTTGTGTTCAAGGATGTCATTTGTAAAAATGATAAGCCCCTTTGAATAAACTAAAACTATTTCTGGCAGGTACGAAGTCAACCGTCTGTAATTTTTTTCGCTCTCTATAACCGCATTTTCTTTTTTCTTAAGCTCTGTTATATCGTTTATTACGCCTATTATGCCGCCTACAGTCAGGTTTGCATTGTAAAATATTGAGCGGCTTATTATTACATCGTGGTATGTGTTATCGCTGTACAGAATTTTATCTTCCATTATATCGGACTTGCGACTCCTAATTATATCGTCTTCATCCAAATGGTAGGAGGCAACTCTTTCCTCCGGAATAATTTCGTTTATATGCTTTCCAATAATCTGGTTTTTATTCTTATTCAGTATTTTTTCGTAAGCTGTATTTACGCCAAGAAAAGCGCCGTTTATATTTTTATAATAGACCGGGATGGGAATTGAATCAATAAGACTGCTTATAAAGCTCATTTTATATTTAAGCGAAGCTTCTATTAGTTTGCGCTTTGTAATATCCGATATAAAAACGGAAAAAACTTCTTTTTCAATTTCGGGAATTATATTAAGTAATACTTTAATCTCAACCCAAAAGTATTCCGATTTTGTTGTTTTTAAGCGGCACTCAACATGAACGTTTTTTTTGTTGCCTTTGGAAAGGCCCTCAAGGGAGAAGTCTATTTTCTGCACATCGGGGGTGTAAAACAAATTGAGAAGCGATTCACGGTTTTGTTCAAGAAATTCCTTGCTTATTCCATAGTGGATATAATCTCCGCCTACAAACTCGTACGGGTATTTTTCTTTAATCTGAGCGACCAGATAAAGAATGCCGCTTTGCTTTATTATTTCATCAAAATCGGACACCTGCCGCATGGGAAAACGTTTTACGCCATCATCCTTTTTTAGCCCGACCGGAAATTCATTTAAGCTCATTTATTCCTCCTTTGTAATTTACAAAGTTGTTATAGTAAGCAATTGCCTTTACACGCACATCAATAAATTAATTAGACACACAAACAGGAAGAGGAGAATAAGCCCGCTTTTTAACAACGACTTTAATATAATTAACAAATTAACATAAAGAAATTCAAATTTCAGATAATATTTATTGTTATAGTTCCGGTTAAGCCGCATCGACCCAATTGTTTTTACAAAAACGCAAAAACCAGATATTATATATTCGTTAAAAAATAAAAATTTTTGAGAATTTCCATTTAATACGAAATAATAGTTTTTTTATCTCCGGCTAAAGTTTTTCTAAAAAACTACGATTATATCATATTTAAGTGTGTCATAATAATAATAATTATTATCCTTTATAAAGGAGCAGGCTATGAATAGCTATATTTACAATAGTAGATATATGCTTCATCCCCTAATTCTCCGAAGCATTTCATCGATTAATGCGCTAAAAAGAACCATTGTTATTATTCTCTTCTTTTCAACTCTCTCAACAATATACGGTTATGCGCCAGGCGACTGGCCGGGAACCGGGGCAAACGCAGGTGTAAGCTGGATGAACTATACACTTGCCAATGGATCCGTCATTTCCGATCCAAGCGATGTAAACCCGGCGGAGACTGATATTTTTTATTGTGCCCAGGATAATTCTTCGGTTAAAATAGCCTGCGATGGCGCAAACATTTTTTTTAGAATCCAGCTCAGTGGCGATCCTACCGGTTCTTCCACTGCATTTAAAAACAGCTGTTCATATATGATAGAGCTTGCAAATTCTTCCGGAACATGGATGGCCAGCGTGGGGCTTAACGCGAAACCGGCAGACGATTACGTTTATGTTGCAACAACGGCTGGAGTTGAAACAACTATTTACCCTTACAGCGTAAACGGAGCCAATGCCATGAGAGCTCTTGTTGTTCCCGGGCAGGCAACAAATTACTATCTGGATTTTCAGGTGCCTATTGCGGCTATTGCCACAATTTGGGCCGGCTTTAATTCCACCACTCCAATTAAAATGTTTTATGGAACGGCAACTACTACAACAAGTATTAATAAGGACTGGATGACCGGAAGCGTTGTGGATTTTTCGGCAGTAGCCCAGACAAAACTTACATATATAGCCTCGGGAACATTAATTCTTTTTTCTATTTCCGGAAATGCTGCCAATGTAAATGGCGCTGTAATGAGTTATACCGATGGTTCGGCTAAAACCGCTACGGCAGATGCAAGCGGTAACTATTCATTTACTGTTTCTAATGGCTGGAGCGGTACCGTTACCCCATCGGCAACAGGATATACATTTTCGCCAGCGAGTAAATCTTATTCTTCCGTAGCTGCCGATCAAACAGGGCAGAATTTTTCAATTTCGGCGGTATTGATTTCCGGTAACGCGGGTACTGCAGGCGCCACTTTAAGTTATACAGACGGGACAGCTAAGACTGCCACCGCAGACGGGACCGGAGCTTATTCCTTTTGGGTAAGTTACAATTGGTCCGGTTCGGTTACTCCTTCTGCAACCGGGTATACATTTACCCCAGCCAGTATTTCTTATTCAAATCTTGCGGCTCCGCAAACAGGGCAAAATTTTACAGCATCTTCGGTGCCTGTTATTTCAGGGAATGCAGGCGCAAGCGGCGTTACTTTAAGCTATACTGACGGGACAGCTAAAACCGTCACATCCGATGGCAGCGGCAACTATTCAATTACCGTCTCTAATAATTGGTCCGGAACTGTTACTCCTTCCAAAACAGGATATACTTTTTCTCCCACGAATCTGACTTTCACAAATGTTGCGGCTAATCAAAACGCTCAGAATTTTTCTGTGGCTTCGCTTTTAATTTCGGGTAGCGCTGGTATTAGCGGTGTTACTCTGAGCTATACGGATGGCTCGGCTAAAACCGCTACTTCCGATGGCAGCGGGAATTACTCCTTTACCGTTTCTAATAACTGGACGGGAACAGTCACTCCTTCTAAAACGGGGTATACTTTTTCTCCTGCCAGTTTAAGTTACAATGCCATCACAACACCGCAATCGGGGCAGAATTTTTCTGTGGCTTCGCTTTTAATTTCGGGTAACACCGGTGTTGGCGGCGTTACTTTAAGTTACACAGACGGTACTGCTAAAACTGCTACTTCGGATGTTAATGGTGATTATTCCTTTACCGTTTCAAATAACTGGACGGGAACAGTCACTCCTTCTAAAACAGGGTATACTTTTTCTCCTGCCAGCTTAAGTTACAACGCTATCACAACGCCGCAATCGGGGCAGAACTTTTCCGTGGCTTCGCTTTCAATTTCGGGTAGTACCGGTGTTGGCGGCGTTACTTTGAGCTATACGGATGGCTCGGCTAAAACCGCTACTTCCGATGGCAGCGGGAATTATTCTTTTACCGTTTCTAATAACTGGACGGGAACAGTCACTCCTTCTAAAACCGGGTATACTTTTTCTCCTGCCAGTTTAAGTTACAACGCTATTACAACGCCGCAATCGGGGCAGAACTTTTCTGTGGCTTCGCTTTTAATTTCGGGTAGCGCTGGTATTAGCGGTGTTACTCTGAGCTATACGGATGGCTCGGCTAAAACCGCTACTTCCGATGGCAGCGGGAATTACTCCTTTACCGTTTCTA